>Ga0209185_1000002_pt1 | contig 888017 bp, 744 predicted proteins | sample SidtaG_2_FD_187425 | JGI IMG/M metagenome (GOLD analysis project Ga0209185, IMG submission 187425) | Marine algal microbial communities from Sidmouth, United Kingdom - Sidmouth_Asex2 metaG (SPAdes) (version 2) | ecosystem: Host-associated > Algae > Red algae > Unclassified | place: Sidmouth...
ACTTTTTACAAATAGAATCGACTTTTTTAGTGGTTCACTTTCGCCCGGCGAAGGTGGCTCACTTTGACCCGGCAAGGGTGGTTCACTTTAATCCGGCGAGGATGGTATACTATGACCGATTTTTGCACCCTAAAGGACACTTTTGTGGTTAGGGAGAGAAAAGAGATAGTTTGCCAAGTCATGGGCAGTTGCGTCCCATGGAGTTTCTTTTTTACACTTATCTGCCTGAAAGCTAAAGAAACTGTGCATAGGTAGTGTTCTATAGAACATCAATGAATTTATTTTTCAGATAGTTGTCCGAAAATTTCATCTTGATACTCGTCCATTTTGCTATTTCTCAAATTAGCTAAATATGCTTGAGTAGTTCCAATACGTTTGTGTCCGAGCATTTGAGAAATGGCAGTTAAAGGTATTCCCATATCATCAGCACCTGACGCAAAGGTATGACGAGCCGCATAACTTGTGACTTTTTCTTCAATCCCTGCTTTTTTAGCTATTTTCTTGAGATTCTTGTTATATCGTTCCCTTGCCCAAACTATTTTTTCGTATTTCTTTATGGGATCATCGTCTTTTACAATGTCCAATATGTAGTCCGATTTCTTTTTGCCTTTTATGAAATAATCAAGTAGGGTTTTTAGTTCGTTATGAATCTTGATATTATAAGGTTCATCTGTTTTTTGTCTTGTGTATCGAATACGGCCATCGATGATATTAGATAATTTCAAATGCGCTAAATCAACAAAGGACATCCCGTTCAGTAAAAAGCTCGTCATAAAAATATTCCTATCACGAAATAGGGTAGTATCCTCATCCAATTCCAATACAGCAATTTTTCGAATAGCATCTATAGTCAACGCCCGTTTTTCGGGTTTGCCGCTGCGTATGACGTAGTCGTTAAAAGCATATCCCTCTTTATCCGCTATTCCTGCCTTAATGGCTTTGTTATTAATAGACCGAATAGTTCGCATATAAGCACTTAGACCACCCAATTTGTTGCCCTTAGCCAAGTGATACCTTTCAAAGCGATTTAAAAAGTCCAAATTCAACTCGTCAAATGTGAAATCTCTATCATTTCTAAAGTTCTTGACTACATTTAAGGTAAACCGATATATTTTGGCATTTCCGATGCGCTTTGATATGATAAAGTCTTTTATTAATTGTTCTGTAAATTGGTAAAAAGTTGTTGTATTATTTTTTTGAGTTAAATGATTACGGAGTTCAGAAATACTCATGTATTTCAATTTCCCCTTGTCTTCCCACTTGGTCAATATGTCGACCATTTGTGCCATTTTTTTCTGATGTAAGTTATTTAGTCGGGCAGGGGAGTCCGTTCCCTGATAGGTAGATTTTATTTTTTGTCTCTTTTGATCCCATTCAGAAATGGCCAATTGATGCCCTGTTGCGATGCTCGTAGTTTTTCGATTGTGGGTCAATCGGAAAATTAAAGGAAATTTTTTAGTATTTTTACGTCTAGTATCTAAAGAAAGTTTAATGTATGTGGGCATTTCAAGGATTTTCATTTGCACGCAGATTGCACGCAGAAATTGAATTAATACGGTTTAATACGAACTTAAAGATACAAAAATACTCTTGAAAAGCCCATAAATAGGTCATATTAAACCATATGGATACAGTTACTATCTTGCTGGCAGGCAAGAGGTCACCGGTTCGACTCCGGTATTCTCCACATTTAAACAAAGCTGAACTTATGTTCAGCTTTTTTCATTTTAGCTTTCAAAAAACAAAGTCCATTTCTATCTTTACTAGAAATAGATATTTATACAAATGACAGTACTAAAAAATAAAGTAGCCTATATAACAGGAGGCTCGAAGGGTATTGGTTTGGGGGTAGCCAAAAAGTTAATTGCTGAGGGCATGAAGGTAGCCATAAGTGGCCGAACCTTAAAAACGGTTGAAAAGGCAGCAGAATATTTAGGGGATGAAACAACTGTTCTAGCGCTGGAATCCGATGTCACCAATCTTGACGATGAGAAAAAAGCAGTAGAACGTATTATTGATAAGTGGGGCCAGCTTGATGTGGTACTTGCCAATGCAGGGGTCGGTAATTTTGCTCCGGTAGATGAAATGTCAAATGAACAATGGCACCAGATGATAGATACGAACTTGAACGGTGTTTTTCACACGTTAAAGGCTACGGTAGAAGCTTTGAAAAAATCTAAAGGATACTATATGACCTTGGCGAGTTTAGCTGGAACAAATTTCTTTGCCCAAGGTGCTGGGTATAACGCTACTAAATTCGGTGTGGTAGGTTTTACTCAGGCTGCCATGCTTGATTTGCGAAAATACGATGTTAAAGTATCTACTATCATGCCCGGGTCAGTTGCCACCCATTTCGCTGGTAATGAGCCAGGAGATAAGGACGCATGGAAAATACAGCCTGAAGATATCGGGGATCTTGTGTTAGATCTTTTGAAGATGCACCCGAGAACGTTACCGAGTAAAATAGAGGTAAGACCTACGAGGCCAGATAAAAAATAGATCAAACCTCTTTTTCATTCAGGGGTATTTCTGGGTTGCATATTTCCAAAATCAATTTCTTTAATTGTTCTTGAAAACGGAACATGATTTTTGGGGTAATCTTAGAATCTTTCGTTCTACTTGTTCTCTTGTCTTTAGTTGCGAATTTTAGTAGCCCCGCAGGCAAGTTTTTAAAGGAAATAATGCCCGATTCAAGAGTTTGTACAGGATTCTTTTGAATATACATGAGGGCGTAGCACAATAGCTGAAAGGCCTTGCTGTAATCATAATCGCTACTAATTTCTTCCCAATCAATAATTTCAACATTCTTGGACTCTACTTTACCGGTTTTGTAATCGATTATTCTTATCTCGCCATCTTTCTCATCGACACGATCTAATTTTCCTTTAAGGATAACGGGAAAATCAAGTTCCGGAATATTTATGGGTATTTGAAATTTTTGCTCAAGGCTTAAAATCTTTATCTCATGATTTTTGATATCTGTTATTTCAAAATCAATGAAATTTTCTAAATATTTTATAATGACGTTGTAGGCAATGAGGTTTTTCCCATTTGTAAAGTCACCCGAATAGCTTTTTGAAAATTGCCTTTTTACGATCTCGGTAATTTTTGGCCTTAAAGATTTAAGTTCGACTTCTCCCAATTTTAAACCGACGTATGGCGTATAGAGTTCTTCAAGTGAATCATGTACAATGGTGCCAAATGTATTTGCGGCTACATTTTCTTCAACTTCGAGCAAATCATTTATTTCTAAAAGATGTCTTTTATAAAATTCGAGTGGATTGCGGATATAATTGCTCAGAGAGGTCGGCGAAAAACCGCTGGTGGCATGTCTTTTAATTAAATCCAACAAGTCTGGGCTTTTTTGAATGGACTCTGGCTTTCTTTTAATAGGTGTTATTTTTGGAGCGATTATTTTCTCGGTAATGTTACCTATTTTATTCTTGTCGGTCAAAAGCTGCATAATAAGTCTGCTCTTTTCGCCCCCTTCGAGTACGTCTGGCTCGGTATTATAAAGAAGAAATATGTTTTTGGCCCGCTGCAATAATCGGTAAAAGTGATAGGTGTAGACGGCATCTTTCTCTTTATAAGTCGGCAGCCCAAAACTGTGTTTCAAATCTAAGGGTATAAAAGAATTGTTCGATTTACCGGAAGGGAGAATACCTTCATTGACCGATGTTAGAATTACATTTTCGAAATCTAGATTCCTACTTTCCAACATTCCCATAACTTGAAGGCCTTCCAACGGCTCTCCTTGAAAATCTAGCGTTTCTTTTGCGAGCAGATCATTATAAAGACTGTGCAGCGATTTCAAGTCATCTAGAAATTCATATTGCCCGACAAGTTCAATGAGCTGATTAAAGAGTTTGTGAAACCTGTAAAGGTGTTCAAGTTCAAAATAATCGGTATTTAATTTTATTTGGATAGCATCGATTATTTGCAAACATTTGGTCAAGAAAGCTGAGGGCGAGGGTTTTTTTATAGAAAATAATAGTGCCAAGCTTTTCTCTTGATGAGGAAAACTTTTAATTAATTCAGCGGGCTGTATAAAATTTAGATTGTCTGAAACAATGGTTTTTGATATCTTTTGGGCGTAGTTAATGCCCTCTTCCGTGAGAAGAACCTGCAGATAAGAATGCGATAACAGATCTAGAAAGGGCTTGTAATACCATCCTCGATCTTCTTTTATGATATAAAGATTGATCAACTGCTCGAAAAGGCTGCTTAACGAAGTCCCGCTTAGAGGATAACCCATGGTAATATTGATGTTGTCAATATTTTTTGGAATAGAGTTGAGAATGGGATTTAAAAGGTTTTCATCCCCTAGAATAACGGCGGTATTTTTAAAGGATTCTTTGCTCCCTTTCTCTGCCAAAAGATTTCCGACGTACTTGGCTTGTGAAATATTCTTTGGTAGTCCGACCACTTGAATATTTTTGGGAGACCGATAATGATTGCTGATCCCTCTCATTTGAACACCTTTAAAGTAGCCCCATTTTTTTTGGTATTGCCGAATAAAAAAACCGGCATCATGAACAGGGTCGTCGAAAAATGACTTATCAATATCCCAAAATATTTGATTCTTGGGGTTAGAGATGATTTCTTGAATAATATGGGACTCACATTTATTCAATGCATTAAAGCCTATAAAAACATGAGTTTTATCTTTAGTTGCGCTAATGTATTCTTGTAATTTGGCAACGGACTGTCTATAAATCAAACCTTGATGGCCAATGCCTTGTTCTAAAAGACTTTTATTGAATGCTTGGTACAGAGGTTGTAATTGATTCCAAAAGAGAAGGTAGTCTTCCATCATTTGGGTTCTCTTAAATTCTGGTGACCAATGTGAAATCTCTTGTATATCGGTCAAATTTGAAAATAATCGGGTGGCATCGACAAGATGTCGGTCGATTTCATTGAAGTCTTGAAGCAAGGTGCTTGCCCATTTAGAAAATGAATAAAAATCGGTTTTTTCTCCTGAGGTAATTTTTAGGTATATAGCATAAAGTTCAAATAATTGTTTCGTATGTGAAGCAAGTGTTAAGCCCGAAATCTTTTCGACAAAGCTCTCAATACTTAAAATTTGGGGTGCAAAAAGATTTCTTGTTATCGTTTTAGCAAGAACATTTCTAAGGAATACACCACCGCGCTTACTCGGAAGTATAAATATTATATGCTCAAATGTATCATGCTCTTGACATACCTCTAGAACAACCTCTTCTAAAAAACTTCGCATACATAAATATAAAAAGCCCTGACATTTTTGTCAGGGCTTTCAAGAATTGTTTACTTAAACTGAAATCTTTGTCGTTTACTTGACTAGGTTGATTTCGGTTCTTCTATTTTCTTTTCTACCACTTCTTGTTTTATTTGAAGCAATTGGTTTAGCCTCACCATAACCTATAGCGGTTAATCTATCAGCGGCAACACCCTCAGCGACCAAGAAGTCTCTGACCGAATTGGCACGTTTTTCAGATAGTGACTGATTCAATTTCTCGCTACCTACGCTGTCAGTGTGACCTTCAACCGTAAATTTAGAGTTCGGATATTCGCCCAATATTCTAATAATATCGACAAATACAGAAGTAGTTTCAGGATTCAAAGAAGCTTTACCCGTATCGAATAAGATAGTTCTAGCATAGTCATTCAATTGCTTTTGAACTTCCTCGGTAACTTCAGGACAACCGTTGTTAGCAACTGTACCAGCTACATCAGGACATTGATCATCTTTATCCAATACTGTATCACCATCTTTATCTGCCCATGGGCATCCTTTGTTTTCAGCAGGACCAGCCTCGTTAGGACACTCATCATCCTTATCAGCTACACCATCGCCATCAGCATCAGGACAACCACCCAAAGCAGCTACACCAGCCTCGTTAGGACAAGCATCATCTTTATCAGCAACACCGTCACCATCTGCATCAGGACATCCATTCATTTCTTTAGAACCAGCTTCATTTGGACAGCTATCTTTGCTATCTTCAATTCCGTCACCATCAGCATCAGGACAACCGTTGAAAGCTTCTAAACCGGCTACCTCAGGACAAGCGTCATCCTTGTCGTAAATACCATCACCGTCGGTATCAGTACCACCGAACTTAACAGCGATACCAGCTAAATGTTGCCAATGCGTAGGTAAATAGTCTTCAAAGGAATTTTTATAAGTAGTCTGTACGGTAAGTCCGATATTCTCTGTGAACCAAAAGTTGATACCAATTGCACCGTTGACCGTACCAGCTCCGATTTCGTCTACCCAAGTATAACCACCACCTAACTCAACGAAGGGGTCGATAACTGATGTTTTTGCAAAATTGTACTTAAGAGTACCATCTACACCGTAATATGAAAGATCCGAAGCAGCTGCATCACCCAGCTTACTGATTTTATTTAAAGAACCTCTTGCTCCAATAGAAAATCCGCCTCCGACAGATTTTGATACGGCCACATACGATATTGAAGGAAGAATATTCCAGTGATCGTTTGCATTGAAGAGCTCATTACCGAAAGAGCTCGCAGATCCGTCAAGCTTAATATGGTCACCAGTTGGATATACGTCTACGGCGTTAACCCCAAAGCTTACCTGCCAAGGATTGTTCTCGTCTTGCGCTTGTACGTTGTTAAAACCCATTACAAGCAGGGCAACAAGCAATAATTTGCTAAGATGTTTCATGTTCAAATTTTTAAGTTTAAGTGTTTATCAGCAGCAAATGTAAGTTGTTAAATATTATTAACAAAATCAATTTCTCATTTTTTTTGTTGCATTTTCTCGGATAAAGTGGCATTTAAACGATTTTTAATGTCTTTCCGACTTCGATAAATGCTGATATGGCTCGATCAAGATGTTCTATTTCATGCGCGGCCGATAGTTGAACACGTATTCGTGCTTTCCCTTTCGGAACGACTGGAAAGAAAAATCCTATAACGTAAATGCCTTTTTGCAAAAGCATGTTTGCCATTTTTTGCGATAATTTGGCATCATAGAGCATAACAGGAACAATAGCGGAATCTCCTTCTACGATATCAAAACCGGCAGCTGTCATTCCCTTTTTAAAGTAATCTGTATTTTTTTCAAGTTTATCGCGTAGATGAGTATCGCCTGCCAGCATCTCAAAGACCTTGATGGAAGCGCCGACAATGGCAGGTGCCAAGGAGTTGGAAAATAAATAAGGGCGCGAACGTTGGCGCAGCATTTCTATGATTTCCTTTTTTCCCGTAGTATAGCCACCCATCGCCCCGCCCAAGGCCTTGCCCAAGGTGCCTGTTATGATATCGATTCTGCCCATTGCGTCTTTTGCCTCTAGGGTACCCCGCCCCGTTCGACCGATGAAGCCGGCGGCATGGCACTCATCTACCATTACCATGGCATCGTGCTTTTCGGCAAGCGAACAAATTTCATTCAAAGGGGCCAGAACCCCATCCATTGAAAAGACACCGTCGGTAACGATTATCTTGAATCTAGCTTCATCGATATCTGCCTGTTGCAACTGTTTTTCAAGGTCAGACATATCGTTATTGGCATATCTGTAACGTTTCGCCTTGCATAGTCGCACACCATCGATGATCGATGCATGGTTCAAGGAATCGGATATAATCGCATCTTCCGCAGTTAGTAATGGCTCAAAAACCCCGCCGTTTGCGTCGAATGCCGCAGCGTATAATATGGTGTCTTCAGTGCCATAGAATTCAGCGATTTTCTTTTCCAGTTCTTTATGGATGTCTTGAGTACCGCAAATGAAACGCACCGATGACATTCCGAATCCATGACTGTCCATCGTGTCTTTGGCAGCCTGAATAACTTCTGGATGGCGCGAAAGCCCTAGATAATTGTTGGCACAGAAATTAATGACCTCCTCACCGGTCGAAATTTTGATCACGGCGTCTTGGGCCGTAGTAATGATGCGCTCTTCTTTAAAAAGCCCGTCATCTTTGATGGCTTGTAATTCTTTTTGTAAATGTTCTTTGATGTTTCCGTACATGATAGTTTAAATAAATTCTGTAGTTACTTCTTTGTCAATATATACAATGATTTTGTTTATTACCACAAACCCCATTTCTTCCAAAGCATCGGCATAGGAGTAGACTTGTTCTTTATGCTTCGGATTTTTCTTTCCGGTCTTGTAATCGATCAAGGTTGCCTGGTTGTCATATATTGAAATCCTATCGGGCCGCAAAAGATTTCCTGTGGATGTCAAAATATCCCGCTCATTGAGAACGGTATATTTGTCAGTGAAGAATTCTTCTAGTTTTGGATGTTGTAGAACGTTTGTAACATCTTTTCGAACAATTGCTATTTCGTTTTGCGAGACATCCCCATTTTTCAAAACTGTTTCTAGGGCCTTGTCCAAATCTGCCTTGGTTTCTATTAGCCCTAAAATATAATGTATTAACGTACCGTGCTTTATGGCATCTTCTCTTGTGGCGTCCCAAAGCATCCCGGCAGTGGTGACTATTCTAAAATTAGGTCTGTCGCGATAAGTGTACTGATAATGCAGAGTTTCATTGTCTTCCTCAGTTTGTTGTTTAATTTTATTTTCTTCCAAGATGCCGAAAGAGTAATTTGATCGTTCATCACTCCACAGATTTATATCTTTTAGATAATTAACGAATAGATCGGAATATCGAACGATTTTCTGATTTTCTGATTTCCCTGATTTTTTTTCTGAAATAATGTAAAGCATTTTTTCCGCTCTGGTCAATGCAACGTAAAGTACATTGAGCGCATCGAGTTCCATCTTTTGTTTTTCTTCAGAGAAAAGCAACGAGACCTCATCAGAGTATTGTGTTAATTCTTCTTTTTCGTTGAGTAAAACCCGGTCAAAACCATTGAACAAATTCGAATCGGTGGGCACCCACATTTTTTTGCCCCTACTACTGACGATCTGCTCGTTTGCAAATGGAAAGATGACGACGGGGAATTCTAATCCTTTCGCTTTGTGAACGGTCATGATGCGCACGGCATCGATATCTTCAGGACTTGCAATAGCCAAACTTTCTTTTTTCTTCTCCCAATACGTTAAAAAGGATTGTATGCCACCACCTTCACGTTGTTCAACATCCAAAACAAAATCCATCAAGAAAATGATGTATGCATCAGAATCCGGCACAAGATCGAACTGCCTTATCGCATATTCAAGACTATCGAATGCAGAAAGCCGTTCGATACGGCTCAGCGAGATATTATAATTATCAAGAAGAAAATTCTCTAAGTTTTCAAGATTGCTGGAAACGAACCAATGGCGTTCTAAATTTTGAGGTGCCAAAAAAGCAAGAATTTCATAAGCTAATGCTTTCTCTTTGAATCCGCCGGCATATTGAAGCAAATTAATCAAGAAGCGTACTTTTACGCTGTTATTCAACAAGAGGCTCTCTGAAGATATTATAGGTATATTTTTTTGAGTGAGATAGTCGGCCAATAGTACACCCTTACTGTTGCTCCGCACCAGAATGGTAATATCTTCGAGGGGATGGTTTTTGTGCTTCAACTCTTCGACTATCGCCATAACCTTTTCACAGTATAGCTCTTGTGGGTCTTTTTCATTCTCCTTATCAATAAAATGAAGTGAAACAAAGCCGCCTTTTTTGGTATTTACCTCTTGTTTGTTGCCATCACGGAACATGGTCTGATAAACCAGATTTTCTAGATGCTCGCTAGACCAGGTGAAGAAGGCATTATTGAATGCTATCAATTGATCTGAACTTCTGTAATTTGTGGGTAGATTTTTGGTCTCTGGCCTAACCACAAATGGGTTTTCGTACTCCCTTGCCAAATTTAAAAGTTGTTCGGCCTTACCGCCACGCCAACGATATATGGCCTGCTTCACATCACCGACCAAAAACAAAGACCCGCCTTCACTTGCAAGGGCATTATCTATCAACGGAATAAGATTGTTCCATTGAGAAGAAGAGGTGTCTTGAAATTCATCTATGAAATAATGCCGGTATTTTTCACCCAAACGTTCATAAATGAATGGAGCCGGTTGATCTTTGACTTCCTTAGAAATAATCTGGTTGAATTTAAAAATCGGAATCTGATCACGCTCCGTTCCGATAGCATCTACTTCTTGTTGAATGACGTTGAGCACAGTCAGGGGAACAACATTTCGATAAACGTTCATGAGATACGAACGGTCGTAGACCATATCTTTTAGCTTAAAATAGGTGCTCGACAATAGTTCTAAAAATTCAGAAGAAATAGGTGCTATACCTTTTTTTAGAATAGTTCCGTTCTTTAGATTCTCGCCTAACGTATTATTGTAAAGCCCGGCAGGATTGAATTTTTCAGCAATGAATTTTTTGAAATGGTTAGGAAGTGTTTGTCGCGGAAAATCTTCAAACCGTAAGCCGTTTTTTTCAATGGTCTCTAGAGTTTCTGATGCGACCACGATCATTTCCTTTTTCAAGGATAAAATTCTGTCCGATACAATTTTCTTCAACCCTAAAAAGTCCTCCATCTTTTTAGACGTCAACTTTTCGAGATTGGCGGCATGGTTTTCCTTAAATAAAAGCTCGCCGATCTTAGTAAGATCGAAAACAATATCCCAGCTTCTATTGTCTTCTATTTTTTCCAAGGCGAATTCACTCAATACCTTTGTCAATTGTTCGTCAGAACCAGCCTTCTGAACAACCCTTGAAACTGCTTCACCCAGCAAAAGATCGGTCTCTACGACCGGTTCGAAATTCTGGGGCAATTTGAGGTCTTTTGCAAATGTTCGAATAACCCGATGTGTGAACTTATCAATGGTAGAAACATCAAAATAGGCGTAATTGTGTAAAATCAGTTTTAAGGTCTCACCACTTTTCTGTTGCAATCGATGGACGGAAATATTCAATTCTAAAACTAAATCTTGAAATAGGCTTTGGCTTCTCTTGGGAATATCAGAAAGGCTGAAGTCAAAGAGGCTCGTCAAAATGCGCTCCTTCATTTCATTGACCGCCTTGTTCGTAAAAGTAATAGCGAGTATGTTTTTAAAATCTTCGGAAGGGCTAAGTGCAATTTTCAAATACTCTTTTACCAAAGTATGGGTCTTGCCAGACCCCGCGGAAGCATTATAGATTTTGAAGGAAGTCGGTTGCAAGCGCTTTTTCATGCAAATTACGGATTCTATCGATGTTCTTAACAAAGAATTAGTGCATTTTGTTTGTTAAAAAACGTAAATTTGAAAGCAACGAATATTAATTTAAAAACACTACAAGAATGGCTTTTGAACTACCTAAACTACAATATGCATATGATGCTCTTGAACCGCATATCGATGCTCGAACAATGGAAATTCACCATACGAAACACCACAATGGATATACGACGAAATTGAATGGGGCTATCGATGGAAGTGATCTTGAAGGAAAATCCATAGAAGATATCTTAAAGAATCTCGACATGTCGAATTCGGCAGTACGCAATAATGGTGGCGGATTTTACAACCACTCACTATTTTGGAGCGTGATGTCACCAGATGGAGGGGGAAGCCCATCGGGTGAACTTGCCGATGCGATCAATGAAGCCTTTGGGTCGTTCGATACGTTCAAAGATAAATTCAGTTCGGCCGCCGGCACAAGATTTGGATCGGGCTGGGCTTGGCTTTGTGTTCAACCCGGAGGAAAAGTAGAGGTCTGTTCCACACCTAACCAAGATAATCCCTTAATGCCAGATACAGGGTGTGGTGGATATCCTATATTAGGTTTGGACGTATGGGAACACGCATACTACTTGAATTACCAGAATAGAAGACCCGATTATGTGAGCGCTTTTTTTAACGTAATCAATTGGAACAAAGTTGCTGAGCTCTACGCTGCTAACAAATAGAAATAGCATTAATTGAAAAAAGCTTCCAAGAACTTTATCTTGGAAGCTTTTTTTTATTTCTTTATTACAAATAGAAAAGGGTAGAGAAGTCTCTACCCTTTTCGTCCCAAATCTTACCATAAACTTAACCTACTTATGCTATGGCAAAGCTAAAATACTGGTAATACAGGAAATAAAAAAGGAATTTTAGGAATATTTAAGTTATTGTAAATTCCCAAATCTTACAGAAATATCAAAAAAAGTGGGTTAAACCTTGTTAAATAGTAGGCTTGTATCAAATAAAAAGGCGGAGCATTGCTCCGCCTTTTCCCCAAATCTTACCATGAACTTAACCTACTTATGCTATGGTTCTTCAAAAATAGAGTTAATACGCACCGGAAAAAAAGGTTTTAGACGAACGTCAAGATCCTTGGTTAAACGGTAATTCCATAATTTTTGCCCTACAAATTCCAAAGAAAATAAAGATGGCTTTTATAACCTTGAGCCCTATATCGGTAGAAACCCATTCAGTCTTTTAAAAAAGATATATTTTCTTTCCAATCTAAGATTACAGGATGAAAAATGGCATTGAAATTTTCGAGAAAAATCTCTGCATAAGTTCACGAAGAAGATATAATTTAAGTAGTATTCGTATCAAATAAAAAGGCGGAGCATTGCTCCGCCTTTTCCCCAAATCTTACCATGAACTTAACCTACTTATGCTATGGTTCTCCAAATATATGGCAAGGCTTACACGCCGGAAAACATCTTTGTTAAACTCCCCAATATTCGGTTGAAGTGCAACTTGGGCACTTTATATAAAATTAAATGGATTGCATTTGGTCCGCTGAAGAATTACTGGTCTTGAAAGCACCTGGTTGTAAAGTAAATTTTATCTGGGTGGGAAAATTGGATTTTTTGAATTTTAGACAAATAAAAAGGTGGAGAAGACTCCACCTTTTTGCCCCAAATCTTACCATGAACTTAACCTACTTATGCTATGGCAAGTTCGAATTTAACTTGGCTGTAATTCTAAACAATCATAAAAACGATTAAATACATAAATTATCGATGAAGTGCACAAACCAATGTATTTCGTCGATTAATCCTTTTGGCAAGGGGTTCAATAAGCTCTTTCATTCTTGCCTTCGTAGAAATTGATAAATGATTTATTGACCACTCTATTCCCTCCGTAAGTAGGGTAGTTTCCGGTGAAATACCAGTCACCTAAATTCTTTGGGCAAGCGATATGAAGGTTTTCTATAGTTTGATATATGATTTCGACCTCAGCCTTGATGTTCTCTGAACTCAGAAGTTGACCGATTTTGGTCGATATTTCCTCTGGGGTAAAAGGACGATAAAACTCCTTAACGTAGTTCACAATATTTTTATCGGCAGTGTCAATTTGTTTCAGACACTTCTGATAAATATCATCAACAAGATTCATGGTTCCGCCATCTTTGTGTAGTGCCAATGCAGCCCTGAATGCGATAAAATCTTCAAGTTTGGCCATGTCGATACCGTAACAATCGGGATAACGTATCTGAGGAGCTGAGGAAACAACGATTATTTTCTTAGGTGATAGACGATCTAAAATGCGAATAATACTCTTTTTTAAAGTTGTACCTCGAACAATACTATCGTCTATGATCACTAGGTTATCATCTATTTTAACAGAACCATAGGTTATGTCGTAAACGTGTGCGACCAAGTCATCCCTGCTATCGTCTTGGGTAATAAAGGTTCTCAGCTTGGCATCCTTGATGGCTACTTTTTCTATACGGGGGCGTACTTTTAAAATATCGTGAAGTTTTTCCCTTGAGATTGAAGGGCCGATCGATAAAATTTCTTCTTCTTTGTTTTTGTTCAAATAGTTCTGCGCCTCCTTGACCATTCCGTAGAAAGAAGTTTCTGCCGTATTGGGAATATAAGAGAATACCGTACGCTTGATATCGTTATCTATTGATTTTAAAATCTGTGGAAAAAGTAATTTTCCAAGGTCTTTTCTTTCTTGATAGATTTCTTTGTCGCTTCCTCTAGAAAAATATATACGCTCAAAAGAGCAGGCCAATCTTTCTTTTGGTTCAAGAATCTGGTCTAATGAAACGCGGCCGCTTTTTTTGATGATTATCGCGTGACCGGGCTCAAGTTCTTTAACATCTTCATAATTCACATTGAAGACCGTTTGTATCGCTGGTCTTTCAGAAGCGACAACGACAACCTCATCATCTTGATAGTAGTAGGCTGGGCGAATTCCTCCTGGGTCTCTTAAAACGAAGGCATCCCCGTGACCTAACATGCCGGCCATGGCATAACCCCCGTCAAAGTTTTTCGCGGCCCTTTTTAAAATTTTAGAGACCTTGATACGCTCGGCGATCAAGGCCGAGGCTTCTCTTTTGGTATACCCTTCTTTCTTGATTCGCTTGTAGAGTTTGGCAACCGCGTCATCTAAAAAGTGACCGATTTTTTCCATAACGGTTACCGTGTCGACCATGTCTTTGGGGTGCTGGCCCAATTGTACCAAGTTGTCAAAAAGTTCGTGAACATTGGTCATATTGAAATTGCCCGCGATAATCAAATTTCTATGCATCCAATTGTTCTGTCTTAGAAAAGGGTGCACACTTTCCATGCTATTTTTGCCAAAAGTGCCATACCGAACATGGCCGAGAAGTAGTTCGCCTATATATGGAATATTTTTTTTCTGGAGGGCAACATCATCTTTATATTCAGGGTGTTCTTGAAGTTCTGTATTTATTCGTTGATTGATTTGTGCGAATATGTCTTGAATAGGCTGCTGCTCTACCGAACGTACCCGGCTCATAAATCGTGATCCTGCCGGTACATCTAATTTAATGCTGGCAAAGCCTGCCCCATCTTGGCCACGGTTGTGCTGTTTTTCCATCATCAAGTACATTTTGTTCACCCCGTAGAAGGCCGAACCGTACTTTTCTTTGTAATACTCCAATGGCTTTAAAAGACGGATAAGTGAAATTCCGCATTCGTGCTTTATCGCATCGCTCATTATTTATCGCTAGCTTTTAATTAGATATATCAAAAAAGCCCCGAATTTTCAGGGCGTATATTTTTTCACTGTAATTCGATATCGAATTGCGTCAGGGCCTTGAATTGATGTAGCCTTTTATGTACTTCACTTCTTTCCAATTTTTCCATTCGTTCCGTTCCGAATCGCTCGACAGAGAACGATGCCAAATTCGAACCATGTATAACCGCTTTCTTTAAACTTTCAAAATCAATGTTCCCCGTTGCTGCCAAATAACCTGAAAATCCGCCTGCAAAAGTATCTCCCGCACCTGTTGGATCAAATACTTCTTCTAAAGGAAGAGCTGGCGCAAAGAAGATATTCCCTTCATGAAACAGCAATGCACCATGTTCGCCTTTTTTGATGACAACATATTTCGGACCCATTTTCTGAATCTCTTGAGCCGCCTTTACCAACGAATATTCGTTGGTCAACTGACGCGCTTCTTCATCGTTGATCGTTAGAACGTCTATTCTTTTGATGACCTCTTTTAATTCTTCCAGGGAATTGTCCATCCAAAAGTTCATGGTATCCAAAATGATGAGCTTTGGTCGTTCTGTCATCTGATCGATTACACTCATCTGAATATTCGGATGCAGATTGCCCAACATCACTACCTCGGCATCTTTGAAATTTTCAGGAACTATCGGATCGAAATCTGCAAGGGTGTTCAATTCGGTCACCAAGGTGTCACGAGAATTCAGATCGTTGTGGTATTTACCTTTCCAATAGAAAGTCTTGCCCCCTTTGACGATTTCTATTCCCGAAATATCGATGTTCTTATTTTTTAGAAGATCAAGATATTCTTGTGGTAAATCTTCCCCAACTACCGAAACGATTGCCGATTCGACATTGAATTGTGAGGCTGCAAGTCCGATAAAAGTACCTGCTCCTCCCAAAATTTTATCGGTTTTTCCAAACGGAGTTTCGATTTCGTCAAAAGCAACGGTACCTACGATCAAAAGTTTGCCCATGGGGTAGAAAAATTAAGCTGCAAATATACGGTTTTGGTTTGCTAAATACGAGGATGAGATTGATCATAATTTTAAGCAATTTGCTATTTTTAGTATGATAATGAATACACCAACAGAATACTTTATCGATTTTTAGTATATGAAAACCCTACTTTTTTATGGTTTTCGTGTAACGTATTGGGGGGGGGTAATTTGTACTTTAGAGAAAACCAATACAAATTTTACAATGAAAAATTCCCTGATGAAATACGGCAAAATCACATTGTTTGTTTTAGGCTCCGTTTTTTTGGCAACGAATTGTTCCCGTCAAGATGAGCCATTACCCGAAGTCGTGAATGCTATCCAAGAAAACGAGGCGGTCTATCTTGAGCATACGCCACTTGTCTCGGAGCGTGTGACCTTAGAAGAGCTACCTGAACTAAATGAAATCTTGATTTCGAAAATTGGGGTCGATGCGCTTTCGAGCAAGGGCAAAAAAGCAGTTATAGACCGTAGCAATATCATTAAGATAATCGACGAAGAGGGCAACAAGAACTTTACGATGCGCTTTTGGTATAAAAAAGCCCCGCCCAATACGTTTTACAATCTTGTGGTCAACAAGAATAAAAAAGGCAAATCGAAAGAGGCCTATGTTATGAGTTTTACGGTCGACCCTCTACATATGCAGGCTTTCTTGACCAGCGGTAAGGATGGGGGTATGGATTTTTCACAATTCAGCGGCGCAATCAACGTACACCCGTACCAGCATTTTTTTAAAGATGGAAGGTTTGGAAAGTCCGATTGCCCTACTGTATACGCACCCAATGGTGATCCGATAAGCTGTGAAGAGATCGAGATGCAGAATGGCGGAAGCCCAGGAGGATCTCAGAATGGTTCATATAATACACAGAACCATGGTTCTCAAGGTAGTATTACTGTCTATCATGTCATACCTGATGGCCGTGTTTATAGATTTGGATCGGGGAGTATTTGCCATCACCCTGGGGAATGCACAATTGTCTTCGTGGTTGAGGATGGGGAGAATCAAGACAATAAAAGTAGCGCGAACGATTGTACTGAATGTACTGCATTTTCTGCCGGGGGTACAGGGGTGAACTATAGTAGCGCCGTAGGTGCCTTGGGCTTTAAGCTTCAGCTCGACAATACCAAAAAACTATTCTTACAAAGAAATTATCCGACGCTCGCAAAAAAGATAAACGATAATATGAACGCCAACGGCAATTCTTGGGCCTTGCGAAACCATGCTAAAGATATAGTGAACTCACTATTCGATGGTATCGCGGTATCTCCAACCCCATTGATCAAATACCCGGAGAACCTAGCCGCGGAATATCGTGAAGATTACCCTAAATTAACAGAGTATTTGATGAACCAGTTGCCCAAACTGGTCAATAATGCGACAATTGTTAATACGTTTAAAAAGTATACCAATATGACTACTGCTCAAATAAAAGAAACCTTAACTTGGGGTGATGGACCAATTATAAAAATCAAACAGTTGGGTTCAGTTTTGGGTCGATTTAAAGAACCTAATATACTTGAAATCGATATCGATTTGGTAAATGACTTAGAAAATGCGCAATCTGGTTCGAGGTACAGTGAAAGTGTTCTTTTTTTCGTGGCGGTGACCGTTTTGCATGAAGCAATACATTTTGGGGATTATGAAAATAATGATGATTATTGGACCGGAAATAGATTCCCATTTGAAGAAGGTTGGTTATTCGAGAATGAAGCTTATGGTGGAGCTGTTCATATAACAAAGGATGGGGGCATAGAAATTATGCCCTTTAATTAGCGAAGAAATGAAAAGATACGCACTTATTGCGCTTTTAATACTATGTTGTACGGCCAAAGAAAAAAAATCAAAGGTTCAACGTACAACTGTTAAGCCAAATTTTTATGATCTTTTCTATTTGGAGAGACCCCCCCAATATGGTCGGTATAGTAATTCAAATATTGATTCTTTGATAGAACTGGTTAATTTGGATAAGCATTTTGAGGAACTAATTTTTCATGGTTTTTTTGATTCGACTACCGTTAATCAAATTAAAAAGAAAAATAAGTTAAACACGGTCGAATATAAAATCAAAGTATCTGATTCAATTAAGAATTTGATAAACCAAACAAAAAAAGGAAATTTTAAACATTTGGATTATTTTTCAAAACCATATTACGTGACACAAGAAAAGTGCTTTGTTTTTTGGGATTCGAACTTTGGGATAGGGGCATCGGATGGAGTCGTTATTTTTTCCAAACGCAAAAGCAATTTGTGGAAATTGGATACGGTCAAAATCTTTAATAATTATAGGTTAAATCCGAATCCAATTAAATAGGATTCGATTAATAGAGACTAAAAATTGAATCAAAAAACTATTTGTAAAACAGTAACTTTTACAGATGCGCTCAAAGGCTCTTTCACTCATGTAAACCCAATTAGCGGATCAAAGAGTGTTGTATTTTTCTTTAATGAACAGAACAGTAGTTGGCAGGTGGATCTTTAAAGTGTTTCCTACATATCGTTTAGGGCCTGATTTGGTCAATCTAAATAAGAATGACCGATAATTTTGACAATAGGAAAAAAAGAAAACTTCAAAAGATTGAGGCCTAAAAATAGTACACTTTAATCGGCAATAAAATGAAACGATATGCAATTATTCTAATTATAATGTAAGCTGTACTTCCAGAGAAAAAAACTTAATGATCAAAATTAAATTGTTGAACCAAATTTTCATGACCTTATCTACTCTGAAAGGCATTTGCGTTATGAAACACACCATTCTCAGATTCAATCGAAAGTTTGATAAAACACACAAAAACGATTTAAACGACTGAATTATTTCTCAAAACCATATTTTGTGACTAACGCAAAGTGCTTGTTTTTTGGGATACAAACTTTGAGATAGGGACTGTGGATTAGGTCTTCTTCTTTTCAAAAAATAAAGACGATTTATGGAAAATTGATACGGTTAAAGTTTTTAATAATTATTGACTGAACCCTGAATCTCTTTATTAAGTTTCGATTGACATAGGGACATAAGTCAGATTAAAAATACGATACCTGCTATCGCTCTTCTGCGACAAGTGACATTCATAACTTTCGGCTACTAGTTGCGAACTGAAGGGTAGTTGGGGAAAACGTTTAATCCGATAGGGCGAGATTGATTCTTAATAAATTGAACAACTGGAAATTATGATAAGTAGCGTTGAAATAGGAAAATTGTTCATGCTTTGTTCAACAATTTTGACCTTTGGTTGCAATGAAGAAGTAAATCAAAAGAACCATTCAGGGTTAAAAGAAAAAGAATCTAACGAGGCTTACCTATTTTTTCTGGGTACGACCATATTACATGAATTTATGCATTGGGGAGAAAACAATAATGAAAATTTTACTTATGACGGAGAAGAAGGGGTCAAATTTGAAGTTTACGGTACTAATGTTCAGCCTGACAATGCTAGGGTAATTTTAAACAGATTTGAATAATAAAAGGCGATAAATTTATTTTATTTATAGTATTTGGTGTGTTTGTTTTAGGTTGTAAAGAAAAAATAAAAAGTAAGCCAATTGCTATCAAGATTCAAACTACAAAGCTATCTGAATGTTTTGAAAATAAGGAAAAGGAAATATTGTTCAGAAAATATTGGAATCAGATGATTTACAGATTTATCTGAATCCCATTTTTGATAAATACTTGCAGATTGAACTTGAAAAAAATGAATTTCTCACAAAAGATTTATCTATTTTAGTTAATGGTCACACCGTAAACTTAAAAGATTAGATGCAGCCTACGGAAAGGATGTTTAAAATCAATTTTTCTGAAATTGAGTGCGAAAAGAGGCTTTTATTATTTACAATTTGGTATCAATGGGAACATGCACGTATTGCCAGGAAAGCCTATAAGAAAGAAAATGAATGGAATATTAAGATTAGCGAGCATGGTATTCTAGATTAGAATATTTTATTCAGGTGTTAGGAATTTTTCGACGGCCATGTGTTGTCTTTGCCTTGGAAGACGCTGAGAATCAAGACAACAAAGTGCCGTACCAAGCAAGAAGAAGATGTTACCAGTAGATTTGAAAATTCTGGGTAAGAAGGCAGAAAATTTGAAATGAGGTCTATGGGAATATCGTACATCCCGAAAACGCAAGACTAATTTTAAACCGAAACAATTAATTGGCTACATGAGAGTTAAAGTTTTTTACTTGATGTCGTCGCTCATGTTCATTTCACTAAGTTGCAAAAATGAGTCTAGAACTTATCATCGCTAGAATGAAGAAGTTTTGGCAGAAGTCAAAAATTCCTGCTTTAAGAATTCTGAAAAAGTAGCTCTTATTGAAGAAATATTATCAACTCAAGATTTTCAAATATTCTTACATCCTGAATTATCAGAAAGATTACCTATTAGACTTTCGAAAACAGAATTTATTGACAAAAACTTGAATATCAAATCGAATAATCAAAAAGTACTAATCCAAAAGGATAGCGTTGAATTTTCAGAACATACCGTTCACATAAAAATTTCTAAAATTGATTGCAAAGCGAAGAGCTTAAGATATTCAATTTTTTATCCGATAGAAGGGGCAATAATTAAAGGTAATACTAGAAAATCAAATGAAGGGTGGGTCGTTGCCGTTTCTCAGGTCGGTGAGAACTAGACCTTTATTCTTTCATTGCGATGCACTTTTCAGCTTAGAAGAAAATTGCCTGATTCAAAAATTATCCTAATTCAACTAACCAAAAGAAGTTCGTAATTGAGCAGGAACGCGAACTTTTTTAAACATGCAATATTCTTGACTTCGATATTGATTTGGTCAACAAACTGGAGAAAGCCTAATCTGGATTCAAATATAGTGAAAACGTCCTTTTTTTCGTAGCTGTTACAATTCTGCATGAGGCCTTTCATTATGGGGATTATACGTATGACGACGATTATTGAATTGGCGTCGAATATCCTTTTGAAGAGGGTTGATTATTCGAAAATGCTGCTAAGGGCGGTGCGGTAATAATTGATAGATGTTGACGAGCACTTTGAGGATTTGCTTAATAATGGTTTTTTAGATTCTACATATTACGACCATGTATAAAATTAAGAGGATTGGTAAGGCAGATACCATAAGTTACAAAATATAAATTTCCGACTCCATCAAAAAAGTAATAGAGCAATTGGAAAAAGGTAATTTTGAAAATTTGTATCATTTCTCTAGACCATACTGTGTAAGCGATGTAAAATGTTTAGTTCTTAGGATTTACATTTTGGCATGGGAGCCGTAAACGGTGGCGCTCTTTTTTTCTAGAGTTGAAGATAAACAATGGAAGGTGGATACGGTAAAAACCTTTAACCGCTATAAGATGTATTTACCCTCTCGAATAGAATTCGTAAAGGAAGTTGGTATAATACTTTATTGCATTGAGATTATGTTTATCTAGCCCAAAAAAGTGATAAAGATTATCTGAACGCAAATGGCAATTCCCAATCAACTCGCGACCATGCTAAAAACATGGTCAACTCATTGTTCGACGGGATTGCCGTATCTGTCGCCCCCTGACTGAATTCCTATTTTCTATAACATAGCCAACTTAAAAGACTTTAGTTTTGACACTCTTGATAGTGACCAAAGATTTTGACATGTATTCACAACAGTGAATAGGTATTTATTTTCTCCCAAAATCAGCAGGAATTTCACCCCAAGCTTTGGTTTCCCATTTTACGATCGGAGTGTTGTAATCATTTTCTTTTAACCACTTGATGGCCCTTCGGATCATGTCAAACAGGGTTTCGTTTTTCGGCGTTTCTTGAAGTTTAGTATTACATGTTTTTTTGCGCACCCACCCCATGGCGATTCGAGAGTCGGTATAAAGAATTCGGTCGCTTTTTCGCTCTTTTAAATATGCTATGCCATGAACCAAGGCTAAAAATTCCCCGATATTATTGGTGCCTTGTTTGAAGGGTCCTTGCTTGAAAAGTAATTTTTTGGTCTGGGTATCGACCCCTTGATACTCCATTACTCCGGGGTTTCCACTTGAGGCCGCATCTACCGAAATCGAATGATAGTTTGGGGTGCCGTATTTTAAAAGCTCTTCTTGGGAAAGTTTAGGAATCTTAGATTTCGATTTACTGAAGTCCGCATAGTTTCCATTGAAGGCTTTTTTGGCTTCTGCAAAGTTTGAGAACGACTTGTATTGTGCGCCTTTGTAACCAGAGATTTGAGCTTTGCAATCATTCCATGATTCGAAAATACCGGGGCGTTTTCCTTTCCAGACGACATAAAATTTCTTTTTCTTGGCCATTATTCTTCGAATAACAATTTCTCTATTATTCTAGGAAAATGTTCATATTCCAATTCATGTACTTTTTTCGCAATATCGGCTGAAGAATCAATTCGACTGATACGTGTTCTTGCCTGAAAAATAACAGCACCTTCATCATAATTTTCATTGACATAATGTATTGTAATGCCCGTTTCGGCCTCCTTATTTTCTTTAACGGCTTTGTGAACATGACTTCCATACATGCCTTTGCCGCCATATTTCGGTAAGAGTGCGGGGTGAATGTTTATGATCTTTTCCGGAAAATTTCGAATGATCTTTTCAGGCATCTTCCAAAGAAATCCTGCTAAAACCATTAAATCGGGCTTAACGGCTTTAAGAATATCCAGAACACAATCAGTATCGTAAAAAGCATTTCTATTAAAATATAAACAATTGATATTTAACTTATTACATCTGTCTATGACTTTGGCATCTCTTTTGTTAGTAAGCACTGTGGGAGCAATAACCGAATTGTTCTTGTCATGAAAGTAACGTACGATGTTTTCAACATTGGATCCAGAACCAGAGGCAAAGAGTACTATTTTTTTCATTGCAAGACTATCGATTATCGACGAAATAAATACCAAACGAAAGTAACACACTTGCGGTGATTTTTTTAAATTAGAACTCACTTTAATCTTTTTGGTTGAAGCGAAAAATCGGATTTTTGCCCAAATATGAAGACTTTTTTGTGTTGCATAGTTTTAATTATGGAGCATGAAAAAGACGAAATACAGGGGGATAAAGACATTTTGCAGCCAATTATAAAAGTTTAAATGAGTTCTTGTAGTACATTTTAACCGTAAATAGTGTTATTCATCTAAAGTTTTTTATTTTTGCCCACAGTTAAAATTTAAAACCAAATTATTATGTCAGACATTGCATCAAGAGTAAAAGCTATCATCATTGATAAATTGGGTGTTGATGAAAATGAAGTAGTATCAGAAGCTAGCTTTACTAACGACCTAGGGGCCGATTCATTGGACACCGTTGAGTTGATAATGGAATTCGAAAAAGAATTCGATATTCAAATTCCGGACGACCAAGCAGAGAACATCGCTACTGTAGGTCAAGCTATTAGTTATATAGAAGAAGCGAAGTAAATTTATGCTTACTTGATAAGAGATTTAAAATTATCCATGTGGTACAACGCTGCATGGATAATTTTTTTTAATTTCACTTAGCTCAGAAAAACCGGGTTCAATGCAAATAAAACGAGTTGTAGTCACAGGTTTGGGTGCTTTGACGCCTATCGGAAACAATATTCAGGAATATTGGGAAGGACTTAAGAACGGAAAGAGCGGTTGTACTTCTATCACACATTTCGATAACGAGAAGTTCAAAACCAAATTTGCCTGCGAAATAAAAGATTATAATCCTGAAGACTATTTTGATCGAAAGGAAGCAAGGAAACTTGATAGGTTCGCACAATTCGCGCTGATATCATCTGATGAGGCCATTCTCGACGCAAAACTTGATCTTGAAGCGGTAGACAAATTCCGTGTCGGGGTTATTTGGGGTGCAGGTATAGGGGGAATTAAAACTTTTCAAGATGAGGTAGTGAACTATGCCGAAGGAGACGGCACGCCGAGATTCAACCCTTTCTTTATTCCAAAAATGATCGCTGATATAGCCCCCGGGCATATTTCCATCAAGCATGGTTTTATGGGCCCCAACTATACAACCGTATCTGCTTGCGCATCAGCTGCCAACGCAATGATCGATGCCCTGAACTATATTCGTATGGGGTACTGTGATGTTGTCGTGACAGGAGGAAGCGAGGCAGCGGTAACTCAAGCAGGTGTAGGCGGTTTTGGAGCCATGCATGCGCTTTCGACAAGAAACGAAAGTCCTGAAACGGCATCAAGACCTTTCGATGCCACAAGGGATGGTTTCGTTCTAGGGGAAGGAGCCGGTGCACTGATATTGGAAGAATACGAACACGCCAAAGCGCGAGGTGCCAAAATATATGCCGAGGTTGTCGGTGGCGGACTCTCAAGTGACGCCTATCATATGACCGCGCCGCACCCAGATGGCATAGGCGTTGTGAAAGTCATGGAAAATTGCCTAAAGGATGGTGGAATCGGTATCGATGAAGTCGATGCGATAAATACCCATGGTACTTCTACACCTTTGGGCGATGTAGCTGAATTGAAAGCAATTTCAAAAGTTTTTGGCGAACATGCCAAGAACATAAATATCAACTCTACAAAATCGATGACCGGTCATTTGCTCGGAGCTGCCGGGGCCATCGAAGCAATTGCGTCTATATTGGCTATGGAACATAGCTTGGTGCCACCGACTATAAATCATACGACGGTAGATGAAAATATCGATCCTAGTTTGAACTTGACTTTAAACAAGGCACAAGAGCGAGAAGTCAATGTGGCAATGAGCAATACTTTCGGCTTCGGAGGACATAATGCTTGCGTGGTGTTCAGAAAAATCAGTTAAATCAAATAATGAATTTTGCGTCCCATTTATTCAGTTCCCATTCTAAAGAGGATGGGAATTTTTTTTTGGGAATAACCAAGATTTTAGGGTTTAAGCCAAAAACACTCAAAGTTTATAAGAAGGCTTTTCTGCACCGCTCTGCCAATAAGAAAGATAAAAAGGGGAATCCCATGAACTATGAACGTCTTGAATTTTTGGGAGATTCTATGTTAGGAACGATTATTTCAAAATATTTATATGATGAAGTGCCGGAGGGTGATGAAGGGTACTTGACAAAAATGCGGTCAAAAATTGTTAGTAGAAAGCATTTGAACGAACTCGGTAAAGATCTCAACCTGATTGAATTCGTGCAGAGTAGAATACCTAAGACTCATTTTGGCGATAATATACATGGCAATGTATTCGAAGCATTGGTCGGGGCTATTTATTTAGACAGGGGTTACAATTATTGCGAGAAGTTTATTCACGAACGCGTCATAGAACCCTATGTCGACATCGAACAATTGGAAGGCCGGGTAATAAGCTACAAAAGTTTGGTCATCGAATGGTGCCAAAAAAAGAAAAAGACTTTTGATTACAACGTTTATGAAGATAGTGGCAACGATGTTTTGAAACATTTTGCCGTCAAACTCTCAATCGAAGACAATGTAATTGCCAAAGCGCGTGCAACTTCGAAAAAGAAGGCCGAGGAGCGTGCTTCTAAAAGAGCCTATTTTGCCTTACAAGACAAAATGGACAATTCTTAAAGTATCTTTCGAACATTACTATAACGTTATTCTTTACGTTTGCGTACCACGCCTTCTAAAATTGTGTGGCGGTTTTGGGTTATTGTCCTATATTTACATTTCGCTTTTACATCATTATGGGGACAAAGCATAAGATCCTGGAAGATTTTTATGACGAATGGTTCATGCTGATTGCCCTACATTGCAATCAAGAAGATCATGTCTTGGCGTATGCTTTGAACGCTAAATTGAAAACAATGTTCAGTCGCAGCAAACAAGATGTCGATTTCGAAGAGAATCTCGCTTTTCCGCTATTTGAATGGTTCGATGAAAAAACGGATAGCAATTGGTCTCTTTTCCCCAATGGGATATTTGGCCATGTGAATGTAAGCATGACAGGTCTTTTCAAAGATATGCCGTCATCAGCAAAACATCATTTGGTGCCAGAGCATAAAGAGGTTGATTATTTTATAAAAATCGACCAAGATTTATCCGACACTATGATTAAGAGCATCCAAGAAATTCCTAGTGTGATGACTGCCTATATGCTCGATTGCGAAAAACTGAATTCAAAGAATAACTTAATTTTTTAAGAATGCCGACCCAAAAGAAGACTAAAATAGTTGCTACCCTTGGGCCAGCAACTTCCAAAAAAGAAGTTTTGAAGGAAATGATATTGGCTGGTGCCGATGTTTTCCGAATAAATTTTTCGCATGCTGTTTCAGAAGATGTTATCGAAAGAATAACCATGATTCGGGAGCTAAACGAAGAATTGAGTACGAATGTTTCAATTCTAGGTGATTTACAAGGGCCTAAATTGAGGGTCGGTGTCATGGCCGGCGAAGTTGTTGTCTCCCCTGGAGATGAAATAGACTTCGTTACCGGAAAACCGTTCGAAGGCACTTCAGAGCGGGTATATATGAACTATGATGCCTTTCCTAAAGATGTAAAACCTGGAGAGCGTGTATTACTCGATGATGGCAAACTCATGTTCGAAGTCGTTTCGACCAATGGCGAAGATACAGTGAAGACAAAGGTTATTCAGGGAGGGCCATTGAAATCAAAAAAAGGGGTAAACCTACCAAACACGAATATTTCGTTGCCTGCCCTTACCGAAAAAGATGTCAAGGATGCCATATTCGCCATATCGCAACAAGTTGATTGGATCGCTCTGTCATTTGTACGTTTTGAGCAAGATTTGATCGATCTAAGAAAGATTATCGAAGAACATTCAGAGCATAAGATTCCGATTATTGCCAAAATCGAAAAACCAGAGGCTGTCGAAAATATCGACAAAATCGTTGCACATTGCGACGGCTTGATGGTCGCAAGAGGAGACTTGGGGGTCGAGGTGCCCGCTCAAGAAGTACCACTTATTCAAAAGCAATTGGTGCTCCGTGCCAAAAGAGCGAGAATTCCCGTGATTATCGCCACCCAGATGATGGAAACGATGATTACCAGTTTGACGCCCACTCGGGCAGAAGTCAACGATGTTGCCAATTCGGTTATGGACGGAGCCGACGCCGTTATGCTTTCGGGGGAAACCTCCGTAGGGAATTATCCGGTTCAGGTAATCGAAAAAATGTGGAGTATTTTGAAAAGTGTTGAAAGCTCAGACTTGATTCACGTACCCCACGATCCACCACACATAAGAACTAGAAGATATATTACAAAATCGGTATGCTATCATGCCGCTATCATGGCCAATGAAATACAGGCTAAGGCCATTTCTACATTGACCAATAGTGGGTATACCGCGTTTCAAATATCGGCTTGGAGGCCCAGTGCCCATATTTTGGTGTTTACCTCCAACAAAAGAATATTGACCCAGCTGAACCTTCTTTGGGGGGTAAAGGCATTTTACTATGATAAATATGTTTCTACGGATGAAACCATTGAAGATGTAAATGCGATAGCATGTAAAAAAGGCTTTTTAGACGTAGGCGACATGCTGATCAGTCTTGCAGCGATGCCAATCAAGGATAAGGGAATGGTAAATACACTTCGAGTAACGGAAATCGAGACCTGTAGCTTTTAAAAAATAGTTTTCTGTTTCCCTGAGATAAATAGAATCCCGATTTTGTAAATCGGGATTTTTTTGTGCACTATATGCTGTAAGCATCTATACTTCCATTAGACTAATCGAATGTTAAATAGTGTATAAAAAGGCCACCGCTCAATGAAATTTGAATTTCACGACACAAAAATAGGTTCGCTCTTCGGGTTTACCGATGATATCAAGAAAAACGAGAATCTCTTTTCGAATAGGTCAGGAAATATCAATATTCTGTGGAATAGAAATAGCGAGGCCGTAGATATAGAAATTGACGGTCTATCAATATCATTGTTGCCAAACCAGTTGATAACAACCACCTATTTACAGCATGTTAGCTATCGAGCCACTCAGTTGCCGTTGACCGCATTTTTGTTCAATAGGGAATTTTACTGCATTAATGATCATGACAGTGAGGTTTCATGCAATGGTATTTTGTTTTTTGGCACGCAAGATCTTCCTATCATTACAATCCCTAAAGGACAAGAACGAAAGTTCAACACCCTGTATGAGGTTTTTGAAGATGAATTTTCGACATCTGATAAAATCCAAGGCGATATGCTGCAGATGTTGTTAAAGCGCCTAATAATAATCTGTACAAGATTGGCCAAAGAACAACATATCGTCAAAGAATTGGACAATGAGCAAATCGATGTCGTTCGAAAATTCAATGTTCTGGTCGACACGCATTTTAAAACAAAGAGAAAAGTAAGTGATTATGCCAAACTGCTTTTTAGAAGCCCGAAGACTCTTTCGAACCTTTTTGCTATCTACAACCAAAAATCTCCGTAACAGATAATTTTAGATCGTCTTGCTTTGGAAGCAAAACGACTGATGATATTCTCCGACAAACAAAATCAAGAAATCGCTTATGAACTAGGGTTTAACGACCCAGCACATTTTAGCCGTTTTTTCAAGAAAATGACGGGCCATTCACCTTCGCAATACCGATTATTGGAGGCAATTTCCATCTAAAGGGAAATTTCTACAAGCGGTCGGGCGATTCCTCCTAATAAATAAGTACGCCCTTGTCGCATCTTTGCCTTGTAATTTAAAAGAAGAGAAAGATGAAGACACAAGTCAAATCCGTTTTTAACCTAATCGAAATTTTCAGGCACGGAAAAAGAACTGCCCAAAACAATATCAATACAGTAACACATTGTGAGCAAAAACACCATCACGATTTCTATTGTGATACAGAGAAACCGTTTATATCAATTTAATAATAACATAAAACAAAAATATCATGAGCACATTCAATGTACCTAAAAGAGAAGAAGTAAGTTCTAACAATCAAGCGATTTTCGACAACCTTGAAAATGCCCTGGGCTTTGTACCTAATCTGTATGCGACCTATGCACATTCTGAAAACGCTTTGACAAACTATCTCGCCTTGAGCAACGCAAAAACTTCGTTAAGCGCTAAGCAAAAAGAAGTGGTGAACCTTGCTGTTAGTCAAGTGAACAATTGTACCTACTGTTTGTCGGCCCATACGGCAATAGGCAAAATGAACGGATTTTCTGAAGTCGAAATATTGGAACTAAGGGCCGGTCGGGCTTCTTTTGACAATAAATTGGATGCCTTGGCAAAATTGGCCAAGAATATTACCGAGAATAGAGGAGCTACTGACGAAGCTGTTGTAACCGATTTTCTAAATGCTGGCTGGACCAAGGAAAACCTTATCGATGCGATTGTTTTGGTAGGCGATAAGACCATTTCGAACTATTTGCACAAAACTACGGATGTGCCAGTTGACTTTCCGGAAGTGCAACCTTTGGATGCCATAGAAGCGTAATAAATAGTAATTATAATTAAACCATAAAAGTAGAAGTAATGAAAAAAGTATTAGCATTAGTAGTGTTAGCAGCAGGAACATTGTTTTCAGTAAATGCCCAAGACAATATGTTGAAGGAAGGAAAAAAAATGAAAGATGATGTAATGTCGAGCGAAGAAGTGAAAATGATTTCTTTGGAACAAACTCCAGGTGAGTTCACCCAAAAAGAACTCACAGTACCTGCAGGAACCTATGTTTTCGAAATATCGAATAACGCTGTAGGTCATGACGTAGGTTTTGTTTTGGTCGAAAAAGGGAAAGACATCAGCAAGCCCGAGAACCACATTCAAACGGCATATGTTACTGAAGTGGTAGGTACCGGAAAGACCCAAAAATCGCAACCGACAATTTTAGAAGCTGGGGAATATGTGTATTTCTGCCCAATGAACCCCACGGCAACCGATAATACATTGACGGTCGAATAGTTTTGTAGCACGTTAGTTTGGCCCCGACATTTCTAAACGATATGTCGGGGCTTTTTTTATTTTCCAAATGAAAAGTTAGAAAATACTAAAGACATATGATATTTTTCGTATTCTTTTTCCTTCAAAAATTAGGAAAAAAATAACACCTGGTGCAGTTCTTGATGTAACTAATTAATTAGTTTTAAAACATCAAAACTAAACCACCATGAATAAAAAACGACTCCTTCTTATAGGAATCCCTTTGCTACTTCTACTTTTTGGTTATTTTTTTTTCAGTTCTGATTCAGAAGAAGACGTCTCTATTACCACAGAAGTCGTAAAAGGCGAATTCTTAAACGAAGTCATAATTTCAGGAGAGGCGCAATCTACAAGTCTCAAAAATATCGATGGTCCTTCCAACCTCCGTAAGTTCAGATTAAACAATATCAAAATACAAGATTTGATTCCCGAGGGTACATTGGTCAAAGAAGGTGATTATGTGGGTAGACTCGACCCTTCCTCTGTTAATGAGCAGATTATAGATGCCCGTCTAAGCTTGGAAAGCACCGAATCAAAGTTTTTACAAGAACAATTAGACACCACCTTAACTTTGAAACAAGAAAGAACTGCCATCAAAGATATTCAATTCAATATGGAAGAGGATAAACTCGAATTAAAACAATCGATATATGAGTCGCCTGTGACGATAAGGCAACTAGAAATAAAAATAGAAAGGGCTGAGCGAGATCTAAAAGAAAAAAGGGAAGACTATTCAATAAAAAAAAGAAAGGCGGTCGCAAAAATGGTCGAAGTGGGCACCGAGGTTTCTAAAATACGAACAAAACTAGATGACCTTATTGCCCTTCAGGCTTCTTTTACCATTCATTCAGATGCCAGTGGAATGGTAACTTATGCCAAAAACTGGGACGGTAGTAAAAAGAAAGTTGGATCGGATATTAACCCGTGGGATTTGACGATTGCTACTCTTCCCGATTTAACGAAAATGGAATCTAAAACATACTCAAACGAAGTTGATGTTAGAAAAATCAGTAAAGATCAATTGGTTTCTGTCGGGTTTGATGCTTTTCCTGATATTACAATGGAAGGAGTTGTAACCAGTGTCGCCAATGTTGGGGAGAATAAAAGAGGTTCTGACATTAAGTTATTTCAGGTTTTGATAAAGTTAAATGAATCAAATTCAAGTATTCGACCGGGTATGACAACTTCGAATCGAATCTTGATTCAAAAAGAGGAAGATGTTTTAATGATTCCCTTAGAAGCTGTATTCTCGAAAGATTCAATCAGTTATGTTTATATGGACTCTGGTTTTTCGGTTAACAAGAAGCAAGTCGAATTAGGAAATTCAAATGAAGATGTGATAATCGTTAAAAAAGGATTGGAGGAAAAAGACGTGGTTTATCTGAGCAAACCCGAAGGCCTGGAGGATAAAAGTATTGCTCAATTAAGATAAATCGCCAATGTCCAATATTATTCTTCTAGAGACCATTAAATCGAATCTGGCCGAGGCAGTCCGTGTGATAATGGCTAACAAAGTGCGAACCTTTTTAACGGCTTTAGGCATTATATTCGGAGTAGCAGCCGTCATAACGATGCTGGCTATTGGCAAAGGTGCCGAACGAGAGATTTTGACTCAACTTGAATTGGTCGGGGTGAACAATATAGTTGTTACTCCTATACCTGATGAGGCCGATAAGAATCAATCTGAATCGGAAGAAGAAGGTGCAAGTGAAACCATTCGATTTTCAAAAGGACTGGACCTTCTGGATGTAACCAGTATTAAAGAAACCATTCCAACCGTTAAAAAACTAAGCCCCGAGATTATTCTTGAAACTTATATGATTAAAAAGGGGAGACAAAGCCCGGTCAGATTGATTGGGGTAACTAATTCTTTTTTTGAAACTTCAAATGTCACTATTGGCCAGGGCGAAAATTTTACTAAAGTACAATCAGTTAGAGCCCAGCCCGTATGTATTATTGGCGAAAAAGTAGGAAAGAAATTGTTCACTGGCGAGAGTGCCATTGGTAAACAGATTAAGGTAAAAGATGTCTGGCTAAAGGTAATAGGCATTATTGAAGAAAAACTGATTTCAGAAACAGCTCAAGAAAACTTGGGGATTCGAGATTTGAACCAAGATATTTATATTCCTATTAAAACATTTTTGGTTCGTTACAGAGATCGAAAAATAATTACTGATGCGCCTGTGGAACCAGGGGTCTTTATTAGGCCTGGGGCAGATAACGGACCAAAAAAAAGAAAGCCTCGGGGCAATTATCATCAAATTGATAAACTTACAATACAAGTAAATAATTCGAATGAGTTAAAAGCCACCGCAGAAGTAGTCAGTAAGATGCTCAAAAGAAAGCATAATGGTATGCTCGATTTTGAGATCACTATTCCTATAAATCTATTAAAACAGCAACAGAAAACTAAACAGATTTTTAATATTGTCTTAAGCATAATTGCGGGAATCTCCTTGCTAATCGGCGGTATTGGTATCATGAATATTATGCTCGCCTCTATTTTAGAGCGAACGAAGGAAATCGGCATTATGAAGGCCATTGGGGCGACCAAACAAGATATCGTTTTGCAATTTTTATCAGAGTCGATCTTAATCAGCCTAAGTGGTGGAATAATAGGATGTATTTTAGGAATACTTGCCTCGTACATATTGGAAGTTGCAACTGATATAGAGACCATAGTTTCTGTGGGCTCAATTTTGTTGTCCTTTTTGGTAGCGACTTTTATCGGACTCATTTTTGGGGTCTTACCGGCAAAGTCAGCTGCGAACAAAAACCCTATTGAGGCTATTCGCCATGAATAGAAACTACTATTTGAACACCAAGTATATCATGTTTTCGAATTGATTAAAACAAACCAAATGAGAAGAATTCTATTTTTTCTATTCATGACTTTTCATATTTTCAGTTACGGGCAGTCACAAAAAATAAAATTAATTGAAGCTATAAAAATCGCCCAAAAAAAGTCGCCACAATATGTAAGAGCCTTAAACACCTATCAAGCCGGTTATTGGCGATATAGAAATTTCAAGGCTGATTTCTTACCGCAAGTACGTTTGAACGCTTTATTGCCAGAATATTCCGATGCAATAAGGCGAATTACCAATGATCAAGGGCAAGATATTTTTGTAGAACAAAATCAATCGAGAATCGAAGCCGGTTTGTCGATAAATCAGAAAGTACCCTTTACCGGGGGCCAGTTTTTCGTTAGTAGTGAATTGGAGCGTATTGACATTTTCGGTGATAACGAGATAACAAACTATTCTTTGGTGCCATTTTCAATCAATTATTTTCAAGGGTCACTATTCTATAATCCTTACAAATGGGATCGAAAAATTGAACCGCTCATCTATGAAGAATCCAGGCGGAGCATAGTCGAGAATATGGAAGATATTTCGCTCACCACCTGCATACGTTATTTTGGTCTATTGAAAGCACAGGTAAGTCTAGAAATAGCAAAGAAAAACCTCTCTAATCAAGATACCTTATTGCAAATTACCAAAGGCCGATTTAAAATAGGTAAGATTGCCGAGAACGAGTTATTGCAAATTGAATTGAGCCATCTAATTTCTCAGAATAATGTTACCACAAATACGATTTTATTGAAAAAAACCTCCCAAGATTTAGCAAGGTATTTGGAACTAGAAACAGAGACTATTGAGTTAGATATACCCGAAAAACTTGAAGAATTTGGTGTTGATGTCGAAAAAGCCTTAACCGAAGCAGAAGAGAATAGAAAATCTGTTATCGAATTCAGAAGAAGAAGATTGGAGGCCGAACAAGAATTGGCCGAAGTTAAGGGTAGTAATCGATTGGAAATGAATTTGAGTGCAAATTTTGGCTTGAACAGGCGATCAGAAGAATATGCAACACTTTTTCAAGATTATGACCAACAGCAGCGAGTTTCATTGCGCGTAGGAATTCCTATTTTTGATTGGGGGGTAACCAAATCGAGACGGAAAATGGCTGAAGCTGACTTAAGCTTGGTCGAAAATGATATCAAACAAGAAAAACAAGAGTTTGAACAAGAAATATATTTGCATGTTCTAAATTGGTCAAGCCAAAGAGATTTTCTGGCCACCGCCGAAAAAGCGCAAGAAATTGCATTAAAACGATACGACATCTCAAAGAAGCGATATGTACTCGGCAAGATTACAATAACTGACTTGAATATCGCCCAACAAGAAAAAGATAAGGCCGTGGTGGATTATCTCAATTCATTGGAAAAGTTTTGGGTCGACTACTATACTCTTAGAAGATTGACACTTTATGATTTTAAGGATGATGAAAAAATCACAATCGAGGATATTGTATTCGACTAGAATCGTAATACCTCTCTTTCATGGGTTTGATTCAGGCAATTCATTATTTTAATACTCTTTTATGATTTTAAATGTACGCTTTGACGAATTTGAGCGTTAGTTTAGCAGTCTCAAAATAAGAGTCCTTGATCTTAGATTTTCTTGTAGCCATTTTGTGGAGCTTATCACCCTTTGGCGAGGCCAAGGCCGGCATACCCTATGGAATGCTTAAAGGATTGAATATCTATTGGGTCTTTGTCTTTTGTTTTCTCGCCAATGTTCTTGTTTTTCCCATGATGATGTTCTTCTTGGAAAGAATAAATAGCTCTCTTACAAGATGGACGTTCTATAAAAAATCGGCCTTGTACGTCGCCAGAAAAGCGAAAACGGGTTCTGGGGATAAAATCAAAAAATATGGTTTCTTCGGATTGGTGCTCTTCGTCATGATTCCCTTGCCGGGTACTGGAGTCTATGCGGGCAGTATTGCTACGTATCTCTTTAAGATTGAAAAGCAAAAGGCCTTTTGGGCCAATACCATTGGTATTTTCATTTCTTCACTTATCATTTGGTTTGCTACTTTGGCCTCTATGAAGGCGATGTAAACCTATTTATGACCGTAGCATCATATTAAATCTAAAAATCAAATTTCAGCTGTACAGAAACCGTTTCTTCTTTAGGTTTGATTTTCTTTTTTTCGGTGTTCAAGTTGGCCAATGAAATACCTAATAGCCGAACGGAGTTTTGCATTTCTTCTTGATAAAGCAATTCCTTGGCGGTCTCAAGAATCAATGTTTTATCGGATACAAAATAGGGGAGTGTCTTACTTCGGGTATTCAATGTAAAATCACTGTATTTTATTTTCAAGGTCACCGTTTTTCCGGCAATTTTCGTTTTGTTCAAACGCCTTTCAAGTTCTTCGGCGATATGTTCCAAACGTTCTAGCATGAAAATTTCACTGCTGAGGTTTTCGCTAAAAGTTCTTTCTGCCCCTACCGATTTTGGAATGCGATGTGGTTTTACCTCGCTATTGTGAATGCCGCGAACGACATTATAATAGTAGCTTCCACTTTTACCAAAATGTTCGTCAAGAAATTCCAATTGTTTTTCTTTAAGATCCTTGCCGGTAAAGATGCCCAGCTTATACATTTTTTGGGCGGTTACTTTTCCCACACCATAGAATTTTCTTATTTCCAATTCTTCAAGAAATCGGATTACTTCCTCTGGGTTAACGGTTTTTTGTCCGTTGGGTTTATTGATATCACTTGCTACCTTGGCGATGAATTTATTGATGGAAATTCCTGCAGAAGCCGCCAGCCCCAATTCATCGGAAATACGTTGTCTTATTTCTTTGGCGATCAAAGTCGCCGAGGGGTTTCCTTTTTTGTTGATTGTGACATCTAAATAGGCTTCATCCAAAGAAAGCGGTTCGACCAAATCGGTGTAGTCAAAAAATATCCTCCGTATCTGTTTTGAAATTTCTTTATATCGCGCGAAACGGGGTTTGACGAAAATGATGTGGGGGCAGTTCTTTTTTGCGAGATATCCACTCATGGCACTTCGAACCCCGAACTTACGGGCTTCGTAATTTGCAGCCGAGACAACACCCCTTTTTTCACTTCCGCCGACGGCTACAGCTTTTCCTTTCAAATCAGGATTGTCAAGCTCCTCGACCGATGCGTAGAAAGCATCCATATCGACATGGATTATTTTGCGAAAAGGTAAATCCATTTCCATTTTATAAATTTATAACAACTTCGAGAACATACTATGCTAGAGATAGAACGAAAATTCTTGGTCGATACAATTGAATTTAAAGTTGGTGCAACATCCAAAGAAAAGATTTCACAAGGCTTTTTAAATACCCACCCAGAGCGAACTGTTCGTGTTAGAATCAAGGGTGCCAAGGGGTTTTTGACCGTTAAGGGAATATCGAACAAGTCTGGCACCACTAGATTTGAATGGGAAAAAGAGATTTCGGTTCAAGATGCGAAAGACCTTTTAGAATGCTGTGAAGAGGGTGTTATTACGAAAATACGGTATGAAATCACGTCAGGAAACCACATTTTCGAAGTAGATGAGTTTTTAGGGGATAATCAAGGATTATTGATTGCCGAAGTCGAATTGAACCATGAAAACGAGCCTTTCGAAAAGCCCGAATGGCTGGGTCAAGAAGTGACCGGCGATATCAAATACTACAATTCACAATTGAGCAAAAACCCGTATTCAGAGTGGGGGAAATAATTCTTTGGAAGTTTTAAGCGGGTATCAATTTTAGTTCGGTCCGAACTTTAGAAAAACATGCTTCAATCGAGTCGAAGACATGCTCTTCAGAAATCAAGTCGGGAATAATATCTATTGATGTCAAAAGATCCATTGGTTGTGTTTGAACCCCGGTAAGGAAAACCTTTACGTTCTTTTTCTTAAGGTCTAAAACCGCATCTTCAATGGCGTATAAGCCTGATTGGTCTATGTAGGGTACTTGCTCAAACCGTATGATAAGGGCATCGGCATTCTCAATGGATGCCATTTGGGTTTTAAAGTGGGAAGAAAATCCGAAGAAAAGCGGTCCGTAGAGATGTTTGATAAACACCCGATCCTTATATTTATTGTAGAACTTTTCTTCATCTTGCCATGGTTGTTCTCCATCAAAGCCGGTCAAAGAAGCCATTTCAATACCTTCTTCCCCGATATCACTCGCTTTTTTCATAAAAAGTAAAGACGCCAACACAAGACCAAGGCCAACAGCTTGAATAAGGCTTCCGAAAGTGGTGAAAAGTAAAACTACGATAAGTACAACGGCATCTGCTTTGGGCACGCTGGTCAGGTGCTTCAACCCTTTTGTGTCGACTATCTTGAAACCAATAGGAATCAATATGCCCGCCAAAACAGCCAATGGAATATGCGCTGCCAATGAACCTAGACCAAATAATACCGCTAATAGAAATAAACCGTGAAATATACCTGATAAACGGGTAACACCACCCGAATTGATGTTCACCACAGTTCCTTTGGTTGCACCTGCCCCTGGAATACCGCCGAACATTGCAGCCACTGCATTACCGATGCCTTGACCGATCAACTCTCGATTGCTATTGTGCTTGGTCTTTGTCATATTATCGGCAATGACGGAGGTCAACAAAGAATCTATAGAACCCAATACGGCCAATACCAGGCCGTATTCGGCAATAAGAGAATAGGCCGAACTATCGATCGACAAGAGGCCATCAACCTTTAGATCGGGTAGGCCAGACGGAATTTCACCGATAATCGGCACATCCCATTTTAAAAAGTAAGCCAGTAGCGAAGCAGCTATCAATGCCACCAAGGCACTCGGAATGGCCTTTGTTATTTTGGGAAATATATAGTAAATAGCAACTGTAACACCACCTAGCGCCGCTGCTTGCCAGTTGAATTCGGTAAATAATCTTGGCAGGTCTTTCATTACGGCAATGGTCGATTTTGCAGAATCCAAGCCCATAAAGGGAAAGATTTGCAAGATGACGATGATAAGGCCCACCCCGCTCATAAAGCCCGAAACGACCGGGTACGGAAAATATTTGATATACCCTGCGATATTGATGAGGCCAAATAGAATTTGAAGAATACCGCCCAGCAAAAATGCGGCTACTATGATGCCCATTGCATTTTCTATACTTCCTGAAATATCGATTGCATTTGCTACTAAGGCCGCTGACACAACGGTCATTGGGCCTGTCGGGCCACTCGCTTGTGTGGCCGTACCTCCGAACAAGGCCGCTAAAACGCCCACCGCTATTGCTCCGTATAGTCCGGAAATAGCTCCGAGACCAGATTGTACGCCGAATGCAAGTGCCAACGGGAGCGCCACGACACCGGCTACAAGGCCACCTGTCAAGTCGCCTTTTATGTATTTGAGGTTAAAAATGTTTTTGAACATATAGTAGTCTTATTGTTGCCTTATTTTACCAAGAATTTAAAACATATTCGGGTAAATATAAAGCAACGCTTTAAAGAGTAAAGCGATTCAATCTTCAAGCAAATCAAAAGGTTTTCCAAATTTAAATGAATGAAATTTATAAAGCGCTCTTGAATTGTTCCAAAAAGCGTACATCATTTTCGCTCAGTAATCGAATATCCGAAATTTGATGAAGTAGCAAAGCGATTCGATCTATGCCCATGCCGAATGCGAAACCTGAATATTCATTTGAATCGATACCACAATTGTCCAGAACATTGGGGTCTACCATACCACAACCCATAATTTCAAGCCAGCCGGTACCTTTGGTCATTTTATAATCTGTTTCGGTTTCCAGGCCCCAATAGACATCTACCTCTGCGCTTGGTTCAGTAAACGGAAAGTACGAAGGGCGTAGGCGAATCTTCGACTTCCCGAAAAGTTCGGTGGTGAAGAACTGTAGTGTCTGTTTCAAATCTGCAAAAGAAACATCTTTATCTATATACAGCCCTTCCACTTGATGGAAAAAACAATGCGAGCGGGCAGAAATAGCTTCGTTACGATACACCCTTCCAGGAGAAATAGTGCGAATCGGCGGTTTATTATTTTGCATGTAGCGCACTTGTACCGATGAGGTATGTGTACGTAAAAGAACATCGGGGTTTGTTTGGATGAAAAAAGTGTCCTGCATATCTCGGGCAGGATGATGTTCGGGCAGATTCAAGGCGGTAAAATTGTGCCAATCATCTTCGATTTCCGGACCTTCGGAAACATTGAATCCGATTCGAGAAAAAATTTCGATGATTTGGTTTTTCACTATAGATATGGGGTGGCGTGCTCCGAGTTCCATTGGCTCGCCCGGTCTCGTCAGATCACCGTAAACACTTTTGGTCTCAGAAGGTTTTTCCAAAGAGTTTTTAAGGATGTTGACCTTTTCGGTAGCAACCTGTTTCAACTTATTGATGGTCTGACCGTATTCTTTTTTTTGGTCGCCGGGAACATTTTTGAATTCGGCAAAAAAATCGTTCAGCAACCCTTTTTTGCCTAAATATTTAATTCGAAAAGCTTCGACCGCTTCCTTGGAATCAGTTTTGAACTTTTCGACTGCTACAATATGTTCTTTTATGGTATCTATCATGCCTAGATGGGCTAGTGGGCAAATTTAAAATATTATAACATGCAAAAGGGGGGTAGTCTAACGATTTTCAAAAATAAAAAACGAATGGGGTTTCTCTTACTTTATATGAACGGTCATCAAAGACGTCGAAAATAAATACTTGAAACAGAACATTAATTATGACAAGACCTCATTCAAATGAAGCGCCGAACAGATAAGCAATCGATGTGATTCTTCGTAATTTATTAAAATGCTAGTTTGATGACAACAGCAAAAATGCCGATAAAAATTTATCGGCTTGCCGCTATGCATTCTATTTTAGTCTAAAAAAGTTACACTGCCGTCGGCTATGTCATACATGGCCCCTACAATCTCGATCTCTCCGTTATCTTCCATTTCTTTTAAGACCGGACTCATTTTTCGGGTGTTCTCAATGGTCATGTGAACATTTTTTAGAACTACCGCATTCACAAAATCGATATTTTTCGAATTTCGGATACTTGGATCAGTAGGTTCGGTCACGGCATCTACGGCTGGCTTGATTTTATCAAGTAAAATAGTGAGGTTGCCCATTTTTGCATCGTCACAGGCGCCCTTGACGGCACCGCATGCGGTATGGCCCAAAATAACAACGACTTTGGTACCCGCTAACTTACAGGCAAATTCGATACTTCCCAACAGGTCTTCATTGACAATATTACCAGCTACCCTTGCACTGAAAATATCGCCGACACCTTGATCAAATATGAGTTCTGCCGACACCCTAGAATCGATACAGCTCAATACGGTGGCAAAGGGATATTGGCCCGACGCTGTATCATTAACTTGTTCTAGAAGGTCGCGGTCCGCTTTTTTGTTGGCAACGAATCTTGCATTGCCTTCTTTTAAAATTTGTATTGCATTGACCGGTGTTATAGCGGCCTGTGTTTCTTTTGTATGTGCTTTCATTTTCTATTCGAATTTATTGACATGAGTTTATATTGTTATGATTTGAGATCTAGTTTAAAGAACTCAATATAACTTTGAGGGTTTTCGACAATGCCACGTTCAGAAATAAGTTTGATATCGATGTTTCTATTTTTGGCCTTTTCGGAAAAATCATCTAAAATTTCGATGATATCGTTGTCGAGGTATCTGGTCTTGGTTACGTCAAGTTCAAGGTACGAATTCTCGGGTAAATTATCCAGCTGTTTCAAAATTGCACCCTTGTTGAAAAAGGTGACTTCCTCGGCCAAAGTCATTTTTATCTTTCCATCGTCGACGTCTTCTCCTTCAATATGCAGAAAATGTGAATTTTGAAAACTCTTTATAAGTATCACGACGATACCTACTGCAAGCCCAAGACCGATCCCAATTAAAAGATCGGTAAATACAATACCCAATACAGTGACCGTGAACGGAACAAATTGTTTCCAACCTAGATTGTACATCTTTTTAAATAAGGCGGGTTTTGCCAGTTTATAACCAACAATGAATAAAATCGCCGCCAAAACCGATAGTGGAATCATATTCAATAATTTGGGAATCAACATTACCGAAATCAAAAGAAAGAAACCATGAATTATTGCTGACATTTTAGTCTTTCCGCCAGATTGAATGTTGGCGGAACTTCTAACGATTACTTGGGTGATTGGAAGTCCGCCAATCATTCCAGAGATGATATTTCCGGTTCCTTGTGCCAACAATTCCCTATTGGTAGGTGTGACCCTTTTTTCAGGGTCTAACTTATCGGTGGCTTCGACACATAAAAGGGTTTCTAAACTTGCGACCAAGGCGATGGTGAAGGCCGTAATCCAAATCTGTGGATTTCCGATTGCCCCGAAGTTCGGAAAGCTGAACTGTGCCAAAAACGACGCCGCATCTTCAGGAATCGGAACACTTACCAGATGGTCGGCAGATATGCCCCACATTTCACTATCTTTTGTGAGATTATAAAAAACGATACCTGCGACAACTGCGACCAAAGGCCCTTGTACCAATTGGAAAATTTTACCTTTTTTTGAGAGCACATTACTCCATAACAATAAAATCGATAGACCGATTATTGCGATTATGGTCGCTCCTGGACTTATATTGTTTACCGTTTGGAAAATTTCAGAAAATGTATTCTCACCATCAATTTGAAAAAAGGCGAAATCACCCTCGGGATCGGCGTCATATCCGAAAAAATGCGGAATCTGCTTTAGAATGATAATGATTCCTATTCCGGTTAACATTCCCTTTATTACCGAAGACGGAAAATAATATCCGATGATTCCTGCTTTTAGAATTCCGAATATCAATTGTATTACTCCTCCCAAAACCACTGCGAGTAGAAAATTTTCGAATCCGCCCAAGGCGCCGATAGCTGTCAGCACTATTGCCGCAAGACCTGCTGCCGGACCACTTACCCCGATGTGGGAACCACTCAGCGCCCCAACTACGATTCCGCCGATGATTCCGGCGATAAGACCTGAGAATAAAGGCGCACCACTGGCTAATGCTATACCAAGACAAAGAGGAAGAGCAACAAAAAACACGACAATACTGGAAGGCAAGTCGTTCTTTAAATGTTTGAACATACCAAATAATTTTTTGCCTTCAATAGTATTAAAGGCGGGTTAGTTTATAAGAAATAAAAAATACAGTATACTAAGTTAAGTGTTTCGGTGGAGGAAGTACTATCTCCGAGGTATAATCGTTGTAGTCGGCTGTTTGAAAATCTCTCTTTCCGATAACTTGCAAAAAAGCTATCAATGAAAAATCGGTAAAATTTTCGCAAACGATTTTTTCTTCAGTGGGATTCTTTTTCTCTTGCTCTTTTTGTTCCTCTTCACTCATGGTGTTGGCCACCAAATCTTTGTCCGATTCCAAAATTGAAGAAATACTTGGCGCAACAATGGACACTAACCAAAAAAACAGGAGGATGATTTTTACGAACTTCTTCATGCGAACTGAAACAAAAGTAAAGATAACAGTAATACTATTGACTTGTTGTTAAGAAAGACCTAAAAATCTTTTAGTATTTTGATGTTTTCGGAAGAAATCCAACCCGTTTTTCCATCTGCAAGACGTATTTTTCTCCATTCATCAAGTTCTTCCAAAACATTGACTTTGGTGCCCTCATGCAATACAAAAGCCTGTTGGCTTCTATCATTGGGCTCTGTTTTTACTTGACTTTCTTGTGCAAAGACTATGGCTGGGTTATCGGCTTTGAAATCTTGAAATTCAATGTAGGCAAATACCGCGGCGATGATAGAACCAAATAAGAATAATATACTACCTATGAAGGCGATTCTTTTTCGAGTCGAATACCTAAAGAAATAAAAAGCGATGTAGAGTAAAACGAATAGAATCATAAAAAGGACTGCAATCTCCGACCACTGATCGAAAGATAGCGCACCTGTAACTTTTTTGTAGAGACTTGCCAGCCCTGTCTTCGGAAGTGTCTCTATGGCGTCTAAGGTCATATTTTGAGAATAGCCCAGATTATTCAGTATTTCGATGTCATTCGGTTTCAATAATAAGGCCTTTTCATAATAGTAGATGCTGGGTGCGATTTGGTTCAATTTGTAATAGGTGTTTCCAAGATTGAAATAAAGTTCTGCAGAATGCTCACCATTTTCCAAAATCTCAAGATATTGGTCGGCCGCTGTAACATAATCGCCTTCGTTATAGGCATCGTTCGCATTTTTAAACAAGGCTTCACTCTGGGCGTTTGTCCAGCAACAAAAAAGCAATAATACTAAGTTCAAAAAACTTCTCACTTCTAAATTTTGATATTTTTAGTAGTCCTTTTTATTTTCAACATCTCCCTACAACTGTTTGTCTAAATATGAGATTACCTCACTTGCATTACCATAATCTTGTTGCATTTGAACATTTGAAAAAGGGCTATAACGTGCCATTTCACAGTTTTTCAATAGGCTGATGAAATTTTGCAACGTTTTTTCATCAACATTTTTTTCCGTCAATAGAGCCGTGATTTTGTCCTTGCTGAATTCCGAAGTTTCGATTTTCAATTTAGCCTTTAAATAATTGTGCAACCCCTTCTCCAAGGCAACGTAGAAAGCTTCCTTGTCGCCCAGTGCTTTTTTGGCGGACGAAAGATACTTTCGTGCCAACCGATTTGCTTTTCGAACTTTGTTACCTTCCACATCGCCAGCGAAATCATCTCTTTTCTTTCTGAAGAAAATGGCAATCGGAATAAGCAATAGTGGCAATAACCACCAAAAATAAAAGCAATTGGAGCCAAAAAAATAGTCAGCTCCTATACTTTTAAAACTAGAATTCAATTTTATAAAAGCGAATTGATCTGCTGCGGCCTGAACCGATTGTTTGTTTGAAGCAACCGGCCCAGTGCCATTGGGGCTTCCGCTTGAAGGCCCTGCAACCACATTTATTAAAATTTCATCTGAATTTACGGTTGTGTATTTTTCCGCTTTTGGATCAAAGTAACTGAACGAAATACTGGGTATCGGGTACTTTCCTTTGAAGGCGGGCACTATCGTATAATTATTGGCTACTTTCCCTTGCATTCCCGAAATTTTCGTGCGCACATTCTCATCGAATTCGGGGTCATAAACTTCTAAAGAACTGGGAAGATTGGGTTCGGGAAGCTTGAATAATTTCAAGTTTCCTTTGCCGCTGACTTCGACTTTTGCCTGTAATGACTCCGAGGCGTTCAATGAAGTTTTACTGGCCGTAACATTGAAATCGAAATTGCCGACCGCACCATTGAAATTAGCAGGTTTGCCTTCTATTGGCAGGGCTTTTACATTAATCGTTCTTCTTCCGGCAGAAACTGTTTTGTTGGCTTGGGAATAAATTCTTCCTCCAAAAAAATCGCGTTTTCTAGTGGGTACGTCCGCAGTTATTTCAAGGGAAAGCGGTTCAATTTCCAATTTTCCTGATTTCTGGGGATATAAGACGACCCTTTTCAAAACCACATAACGATAGGGTTTACCATCATACGTTCCATTTTGGGCATTCAATCTCGTGATGGGAATGTCTTGACTCCAAAAATTATTGTACTTGGGGTTGTCTAGCGGGCGATAATTAGAAATGCCTATTTGTTGCCCGAAATATAATTTATAGACCACGGTGATGGCCTCATTCATATACGGATTCGATTTTGAAACCTCTGCAATCAAATGAAGGCTCTCATCGGCAACATCATGGGCGGTAATCTGGTCACTAGGCTTATCGACTGCTGGGCCGACCACTATTTTCTTCGGCAACGATTTATAGGTCTTACCGTCAATATCGATAGTAGCTTGTTTGATGTTGAAATTACCTTGAGCCGTTGGCGCCAAAGTATAGGAATAACTTTTCGAATAACTTCGAACACCATTTATCCATGAAGAACTAATGGCCTGAGAGGGCCCCATTAGAACTTTGAAACCTTCGAAGTCAGGCGGATTGAAGTTGTCGCCATCTTTGTTCATTTCAAAATCAACCCGTATTCGCTCATTGATACCGAGCTTACTCTTGCTCACTTTGAGCTCAAAAGTAACTGCATCATCTTGCGCTCGTACCGTGAACACAAATAAAGAGAAGAGAAATAGCAGTATATATTTTTTATTCTTCATTCAGAACTACCAGTCTTTTTCATTTTTGACTTTGACACCCTTTACTTTTTGCGCGTCTATTTTCTCTTGTACTTTTTTTTCTTCGTTCTGCATGGCATCTAACAGGTTTTGAATCTGTTGTTTTGACAACTGATTCGGTCTAGGCGGTTGCTGTTCTTCGGGCTTTTTTTCCTGTTCTTCTTTTTTGTCTCCTTGGCCTTCTTTTTCCTCATCTTTCTCCTCTTCGCCTTTATCTCCCTCTTTTTCCTTGTCTTTGTCCCCTTCGTCTTCTTTCTTGTCTCCGTCTTCTTTCTGGTCTTGATTTTTGTCTTGTTCGTCTTTTTTGTCCTCTTGATCCTTGTCGTCTTTGTTTTCGTCGTTTTGTTTTTGCTCGTCTTGTTCTTTCTTCAGCATCTCTTTTGCCAAAGCTAAATTGTAACGGGTCTCTTCATCATTCGGATTATTACGAAGGGCTTCTTTGTATGCTTCTACCGCTTTTTCATATTCTTTTCGCTTCATAAAGACATTTCCCATATTGTGATACGCCTTATGTTTGTCTGGCTTTGCCTCAGCTATTTCGCCCGCCTGTTTGAAACGCCCAAAAGCTTCGCTAAAGGTTTCTTTATTGTAATAGGCATTCCCCAGATTAAAAGGTGCCGCTGCGTTCTTATCACTTTTTGAAATTGCCCGCCGATAGTCTTTTTCAGCTTCGACAAAGTTATCGTCAGATATTTCCTTGTTCGCCTCCCATGTAAGATTAGTCGACTCCTCCAAATTTTTGACACTCTCTTTTTCAATCTCCTCTTCGATTTGTGCGAAAAGGGAGCATCCTATCAATAAAAGAAAGTATGTCAGTTTCAATTTCATGATGTTTGCTTTTCGTTGAACAAATTTAATTTTCTGAGCCATTCCGTTTTTCTGTCCAGCACAAAAATATCGAGAAATAAAAACAAAAGCCCTATACCTAAAAACCACTGAAACTGATCTTTATATTCTGCAAACTGCTTGGCCTCAAATTCTTTCTTGTCCATTTGCAATAATTGCTCCTTGATGTAATTTACGGCTTCGTCGGTATTCGAGCCATCGATATATTCACCATTGCCATCGTCGGCGATATCGATTAAAATTTCTTGATTCAGTTTCGTAATAACCACTTCACCTTTGTTATCTTTCTTTAAACTTTCGACCACTCCTTTTCTTTTAATAGGTATAGGAGCCCCCTTGGTTTTACCCACACCAATAGTATAAATTTTAATGCCTTCTTCGACAGCTTCTTCGACGGCATCGAGTGTTGAACCTTCTGAATGATCTTCGCCATCTGAAATTATGAATAGTACACGATTGGTTTGATCTTCATCGTCATAATAGGTAGTTGCCAATTCAATCGCCGCGTTGATCGCCGTACCCTGAGAGGTAAGCATATCGGTATTCATATTTTGAAGGAACATTTTCGCCGCCCCGTAATCGGTGGTTATCGGTAGTTGCGGATAGGCCTGCCCTGCATAGGCGATGATACCGATTCGGTCACTTGCCAATTGATTGATGATTTCTGAAACCAGTCGTTTCGCCTTTTCCAAACGATTGGGGGCGATATCTTCCGCCAACATACTTTTAGAAACATCGACCGCAAAAACGATATCGACACCTTCTCGCTTAACGGTTTCTAGCTTGGTTCCGATTTTTGGATTAACGAGCCCTAGTGCCAACCCCGAAAGGCCAAGAAGCAAAAGAATCAATTTTAGGGTTGATTTAAATTTCGACCTGCTCGGAGTCAGTCTCTTCAACAAAGGCGAATCGGCAAACTTAGCTTGTGTTCTCTTTTTCCAGATTTGCAAGAGCACAAAAAGGACGACTATCATCGGAATGATGAGTAGTAAATAAAAATATATTTTTTCGTCTAATTGAATCATTGTTTCTTGGTTCTGTCACTTCCCGAAATCTCTTTTCTTCGAAGAGGCGAGGTGAAAACTTAAATAAAACTCCTGAAAACTGTATTACGCAAAACCCATTCCAACAGCAGAAGTCCGCCAGCCAATAAAATCCATGGCCTGAACTTTTCTTCATATCTGTAGTACTTGAATTCTTCTATTTCCGTTTTTTCCAATTTATTGATTTCTTCATAAATGGCTTCTAGTTTCTCATTGTTGGTCGCCCTAAAGTATTTTCCACCTGTGACCTTGGCGATTTCCTTTAAAAGTTCTTCTTCGATTTCGACTTGGCGCATGCCATAACGAAAAGAACCATCTGCATTATAGGATACCGGTGTCAACGCATTTCCATTCGTTCCGAGGCCTATGGTATAGGTTTTGATTCCGAATTCTACTGCGAGGTCTGCAGCGGTCAGCGGCTCGATAAAGCCCCCGTTGTTGACTCCGTCTGTGAGTAAAATAATAATTTTACTGATTGCCTTACTTTCTTTCAATCGGTTTACCGCGGTGGCGAGTCCCATACCTATTGCCGTGCCGTCGTTGAGTTGACCGTAGGTTATTTCACCAAGTGCACCCAAGACAATCGACTTGTCGCTAGTAATCGGTGTTTTCGTATAACCTTCACCTGCATAAGCGACCAAACCGATGCGATCGTTCGGTCTTTTAACGATAAAATCAGAGGCTACTTCTTTTAAAGCGGACAATCGATTGGGTTTCAGATCACGAGCCAACATACTCGACGAAACATCAATGGCCATTACGATATCTATGCCTTTTGTCGTTTTGGTCCGAGTAGAAATATCTTCTGTTTGAGGTCGGGCCATGGCGACGATTATCGCGGCCAAAGCAAATAGACGGAGAAAAAACAAGATATGTCTTAATTTAGGAAGAATATCACTCTTGGAAAAACCACTTACAGTTGAAATCGTAAGCGAGGCGTTTTGTTGTCTGTGTTTGAAAAAATACCATAGCAAAGCTATTGGAAGCAATACTAGCAACCAAAAGAATTCAGGGTTCGCAAATGTGATATTCTTAAACATTTATGCCTCCAATTTAACTTCAAGGGTCGATATGATACGGTCTACGATTTCTTGTGCATAGTCATCATCATCTAACCAGGTCAATAAAATTTGTTGCTGAAAACCAGGTCCGCCGAAACTAAAGATCATATACTTGCCCCGGACCAGTTCATCTGAATCGGGTACTTTGAATTTTCCACTACCATACGTCTTTAAGCCTTTCACTCCGGTAACCGTCTCAAACTCCTCGTTTTTGGTAATAATATTTTTCGCGCCCTTTTTTTCAAAACCCTGAATCAGGTTTTCAATTGTTTTCTCATGTTCGGGTTCTTCTTGTTCTACTAATGTGGTCGATGTCGAAGCGACCGTGAACAAAGCCTTTTCGTTATGATAACTGAAAGTATGTAGTTCTTTGATCTTGTTTTGAAACTCTAATGGAATCTTGGTTTTCCGCCTGACCAAAACCTCAGGAGTTTCCAATATTACCGGAGGGTAGCCATAGGAACTCGATACCCATTCACCATCCAATAATTTTTTGGTAGGATGCCCGGTTACCGTATCCCAAAGTTGTTTTGGACCATAATAAACCGATAGTCCTGTTATTGACAAAAGAAGAGTGCCCAATGCAACGCTTCCTACGATAATCCATTTTTTGCGTTCCTGCTTTCGAGCTAGTTCTTCTTTATATTCCTCCTGTTCCAGTAATTCTTCTTCCGTGGGTTCAGGCAGGGCATCATGGGTTTTTATGACAATCTGCTCAATTGATTTTCGATGTTCTTCAGCAATAGACGTCTCAGGTTTTGATTTGGCGAACTTTACCAAATCCGCGGTTTGCAATATCTGCTTGAATTGCTTTAAGGTACCATCTTCTAACTTCAGTTCTCCGGCATCCTTGCGTAATTCAAGCTTCTCTATCAATTGGTCAGTGGTACTTTCCAAAGCGGTTACATGAACATCCTCCTCAAGATAGGAACGCACGATGTCGGTCAGCTCGGTGTAGTATTGTTTGTATTCGTCTTGAATGAGATATTTAGAGTTTTCCAACTTTTTAAGCTCTAACAAAGCCCTGTCGTAGGGTGGTAAAAGTGCCACCTTTTCTTCTTCGGTCAGGGGTTTTTTACGGAAAACGAACCAATACAATAATCCGCCGACTATCAGTAATCCCATTAAAATAGAAAAGAGTATTTTCCAAAATTTAGCGTGGCTCTTTTCTACATTGATTAGAGGCTTGATATCGTACATTTTCTGAGTGAGGGTATCCACCGTTACTGTCGCCACGTTGACCAAAAGCGAATCGGTGTAAAAACCCTTGCCGTTGATATCGATAAATTGAGTGGGTAATTTATATTGCCCTGAATCGAATTGGGTCAGCGCGTACGTTTTTTGAAGAATGTATCGGCTATCCTTTTTTGTGGTATCGGTCGGTAAAGCTTCGACGGTTTCTAGAGGAGAAAAAGTCTGTCCCTCAGGGAAGATAACCTGAGCGGTCGTATCAGCTTCAACGGTAACCGTAAATTTTATTTGTTCTCCGATTTTGATAAAGGTAGTGTCGACCTCGGATGAAATCTTAGGTTGGGTTTGCGCAAATCCATAGAAGGAAAACAGTAATAAGTATAGAAAAACATATCGCACTTTCGGCGATACGTATTTCAAACTTTTTATTTCAAAACCAGTTTTCCGCATTAACCTCTTTTCTTAAAATAACCAAGTAACTTTTTTACATAACTCTCATCGACCATACAGCTTATGACGCCACACCCTGATTTTTTAAAGGTATTTTTGAAATAGTCGACTTTTTCAGCATGATATTTCGCGTAAGACCGCCGTACTTTTTTCGATTGTGTATTGACAACTTGTAATTGCCCGGTTTCGGCATCTTGCATTTGTACCATTCCTAAATTCGGAATCGATTCTTCTCGATGATCATAGACTCGAATACCCGTTACGTCGTGCTTGTTTCCTGTAATCTTCAATGTCTGTTCGTATCCTTCTGCGATAAAGTCGGATAATACAAAGACGATTGCCTTTTTCTTCATCACATTTGAAAGATATCTCAGAGCTCCTGCAATATCTGTTTTGTGGCTTTTGGGTTTGAATTCCAACAATTCCCTAATAATACGGAGCACATGACTTTTTCCCTTTTTAGGGGGAATAAAAAGTTCTACTTCATCAGAAAACAAAATGAGACCGACCTTATCGTTGTTCTGCATGGCCGAAAATGCAAGTGTGGCCGATATTTCTGTCAATATCTCTTTTTTGAATTGATTGGTCGTTCCGAAAAGTTCAGAACCACTGACATCGACCATCAACATCATGGTCAACTCCCTTTCCTCTTCAAAAACCTTTACAAAAGGTTCGTTGTAGCGAGCGGTTACATTCCAATCAATCGACCGAACATCATCACCAAATTGATATTGACGAACTTCACTAAATGTCATACCGCGGCCTTTGAAGGTCGAATGATATTCGCCACCAAAAATATGATCGGAAAGACGCCTGGTCTTTATCTCGATCTTACGGACTTTTTTAAGAAGTTCTTTGGTATCCATAAGCCCCCTAGCCCCCAAAGGGGGAACTAGTTATTACTGTTAAAATTGAATTAGTCGTTGGTTTGTGAATATGCATGACAACCATATCTTTTCACCCTTTACCCGAAATTGTTCCCCCTTTGGGGGCTAAAGGGCTTAAGGTACTTCAATCTCGTTTACGATCTTGTTGATGATTTCTTCCGAGGTGATATTTTCGGCCTCGGCTTCATAAGTAATACCGATTCTGTGGCGTAGCACGTCATGAACTACAGCTCGCACATCTTCAGGTACAACATAGCCTCTACGTTTTATGAAAGCGAAACATTTGGCGGCATTGCCCAAATTAATACTACCTCTAGGAGAGGCACCGAAACTGATCAAAGGTTTTAAACTCTCGAGATTGTATTTCTCTGGATACCGTGTGGCAAAGACCAAATCTAAAATATACTTCTCGATTTTTTCATCCATGTAAACCTCTCGTACCGCTTTTTGGGCACTCAAGATTTGTTCTATGGAAACGACAGGGTTTACCGTCTCGAAAGAACCCAAAAGATTTTGCCTCATGATGCTTTGTTCCTCCGCCATTTTTGGGTAATCGATAACCGTTTTCAGCATAAATCGGTCGACCTGTGCCTCAGGAAGCGGGTAGGTACCCTCTTGTTCAACAGGGTTCTGTGTTGCCATGACTAAAAAAGGCTTGTCCAATATGAAAGTCTCGTCACCGATGGTCACTTGCTTTTCTTGCATGGCCTCTAGCAATGCCGATTGAACTTTTGCCGGTGCACGGTTGATTTCATCTGCCAAAACGAAGTTCGCGAAGATGGGCCCCTTCTTAATGGAAAAATCATTGACCTTCATATTGTAGATCATAGTGCCCACAACATCTGCTGGCAAAAGATCAGGAGTGAACTGAATTCTACTGAAACTCCCTTTGACCGCTTTGGCCAATGTGTTGATGGCAAGTGTCTTTGCCAGACCGGGCACACCCTCCAATAAAATATGGCCTTGACCTAATAGACCGATCAACAATCGTTCGATCATATGTTTTTGACCCACGATAACCTTGTTCATTTCTGTAACAAGCAGGTCTATAAAAGCACTCTCCTGAGCGATTTTTTCATTTACCGCGCTGACATCCACAGTAGTATTTTCTTCCATAAAAAATGTAATTTTTAGTCAATGTTTATAGTTGGTCGAGTAGTAGGGCGCAAATTGAAAATTTATTTAATCATTGCCTGTTAACGATTGGTTAAAAAATGCTCAAAAGCCCTAAGTTTTATGAAGTTTTTAAGGTATTTATTTTTAATTTCACACCCCTATGATAAACAACGCTCCTTACTCCAGAATTATAGCTGGGACAATGACTTGGGGAAGTTGGGGAAAACAACTATCGAAAGCAGAAATGATCGATTTGATGCATCACTGCATTGAACTCGGAATTTCCACATTTGACCATGCCGATATCTACGGAGGGTATTCGACCGAGGCAGAATTTGGAAACGCGTTCGAGGATAGCCGAATACCAAGAGAAAAATTACAACTGATCAGTAAAGGTGGCATTCAGATGGTCAGTAAAAATCGCAAAACGAAACTCAAACATTATGATTATTCAAAGGAGCATGTTATCTGGTCTGTTGAGCAGTCGTTAAAGAATTTGAAAACCGATTATCTTGATTTGTTATTGCTTCACAGACCTTCTCCACTAATTAATCCAGAAGAGATTGGCGAAGCTCTTATGAAATTGAAGGAGGCCGGTAAAATTAAAGATATTGGTGTATCGAATTTTACACCTTCGCAGATAGCGATTTTAGAAACTGTTTTACCGATTTCAGCAAATCAGGTGGAGTTCTCATTGACCCAAAATAGCGCGATGAATGACGGTTCTTTGGATGATTGTATTGCCAATAAGCGAATGAGTATGGCTTGGAGTCCACTAGGAAGTTTTTTCAGGGTTGATGACGACCAAGTGGCGAGAATAAAAAAAGCAATACAACCGCTATCAAAAAAATATGCTGCGACGGAAGGTCAATTATTGCTTGCTTGGTTATTGAGACACCCAGCTATTATTTTTCCTGTGGCAGGCACGACTAGTAAAGATCGTCTTGCAAAGTCGTTGGACGCCATGAAAATAGAACTTGAACTTGAAGACTGGTTTTTGCTTTTAGAGGCAAGTACAGGTCATGAAGTAGCATAATAAAACTTAGAAAAATGTCGAAAACAGTATTAATTACAGGTGCAACGAGCGGCATCGGATATGCCGCAGCAGAATTTTTGGCGGAAAGAGCGTTCAAACTTGTTCTTTGCGGGCGACGGCAAGAACGCCTCGATGAGCTCAAGAAAAAATTATCCCTGTCAACCAGCTTGACAACTTTGAATTTTGACATTCGGGATCGAGAGGCGGTTTCAAATGCCATCAATTCTTTGCCCGATGAATTTTCACGAATTGATGTGCTGATAAATAATGCTGGAAATGCACACGGACTTGATTCAATCGACCAAGGAAGTTTGGATGATTGGGATGCAATGCTAGACATCAATGTCAAAGGATTACTATACGTATCAAAGGCTGTTTTACCGCAAATGGTCGAGAGAAGGTCTGGTCATATCATCAATATTGGATCTACGGCTGGAAAAGAAGTTTATCCAAAGGGAAACGTGTATTGTGCGAGTAAACATGCGGTAGATGCTATCAATCAGGGTATGCGTCTTGACTTGAATGCATACGGAATTCGAGTAGGGGCCGTAAACCCCGGCATGGTGGAAACCGAGTTCAGCGATGTTCGATTTAAGGGAGACAGAGAAAGAGCGGAAAAAGTCTATCAAGGTTTTCAGGCCCTAAAGCCTGAAGATGTTGCCGATATAATTCATTTTGTAATAACCCGACCCTATCACGTAAATATTGCAGATTTGGTCGTGATGTGCACGGCCCAAGCTTCTTCGACAGTCATCAATAAGAAATGATAAACAAGCGACTTCTTGTAAAAAACCTTCTCGCTCACAACGATGAGAATAGTTTTTATGACAAAAAGCGTTTTATCAATATTGGAGAAAAAGAAGGGAAGGCCAAATTTCTAAAGCATGTTTGTGCCTTGGCAAATAGCAATCCAAACAACAATTCATTTATCGTAATCGGGGTCGAAGATGAGGATAATAAAATTGTCGGGGTGGACTTCTTCGATGATAGTAAAATACAGAATCTTGTCAATGCCTATTTAGACAATCCACCTTTGATTTCGTATGAGAATATTCCATTCCCTCAATTACCTGAAGGAAAGGTGGTCGGCCTGGTAACTATAAAATCGAACGGAAAAATTTGTGCCCTTCGAAAGAACATCTGGAAATATTATGGCGGTGCCGTTTTCTTTCGAGAAGGCAGCATCAGTATGCCCAAAGCTTTTGATATTGAATTAAAAGATATCAATTCGGAAGCCGTTGCGACAATCGAACAACATGCCAAGAATAATATTGAACTTACCCTTGACGGGGTCATCGATTTTATAAACAATAGACACAAAGATCTTGAAAGCAACTACAAAGTTTTTAAGGAACAATTTGTGGTTTGTTGGGCTGGGAACACCAAAAAAGTGAAGGATGAAACTTACTATTCAAGGGTCGATATCGAATTGATCAATGAGCAGGTCAAACTTTTTTATTCCGCTCTGGATGAAGTGACGATTACTTTTGATGAAGATTCTTTTAGCACTGTAGAATATGTACAATTGGGTCTTGGGACAAAGCAAGAATATTTTCCGCTCGAAAAAACCGATATCGTTTTTACTGAAAATGGAACCTATCAGATTCAAAGCGAACTTATTTTTGAACCACCGCAGTACGATGCCAAAACCTTGTATCATATTTTCAATTCAAACAATGCCTTATTGGGAAAGTTGGAAAAGAAATTAAAGTTGAAACCTTCTGAAGTCAAGGATATCAAACACCTACCTGACACGTATTTGATTTGCTATCTGAACGGTTTTGATGAAGCCAAAGACAAAATGGAAACCGCTCGCTCAATTTTAAAAAAGTACGATAAAGAAATCTATCTTTCCTTAAAAGAAGCACTACGAATTCTTCGGAAAGTGAAGTATAACTGATCGACTCTATTCATCTAATTTTTTGCCAGGCATATTTTGGCCATTTTGGTGCAATGTCACACTTTCAATGTTTCCTTCATCATTTTTGTTGAAGGTGAGTTGGGCATCGACAACCTTTAAATAAAACTCATTCTCTGATTTCGGAAAGACGGGTAATTTTTGCTGACCTGTTGCCTGCGTCATTAATTGTGTGCCTTCCTTTGTAACAGTCAATATGAAATTAGGTGCAAGTTGGTATTTGCCGACATAGGTCTCTAAGATTTTTTCATCAACCTCTATTTCTGGAAAAGAGGGTTCAGTTTCGTCTTCTTGATTACTTAACTTTTTACCTGGCATATTCCGTCCATTTTGATGTAATGTCAAACTTTCAATGGTTCCTTCATCATTTTTATTGAAGGTAAGTTGAGCATCGACGACTTTTAAGTAAAATTCGTTTTCCGATTTTGGAAAGACCGGTAATTTTTGCTGACCTGTTGCTTGTGTCATTAATTGTGTACCCTCTCGGGTAACAGTAATTATAAAACTGGGGGCCAGTTCATATTTTCCGACATAGGTTTCCAAAATAGCTTCATCGACTTTTATTTCATTGATAACATCAGCGATATCTACTCCCAACTCTTTCAATTTTTCAATTGCTTTTGGGTTGGCCGGGTTGAGCTCCACCGATTTCTTAAAATTCTCAATGGCACTTTCTTTATCGCCATTTTTCATCAGGGCATTTGCATAATTGCCGTGGACATTTGATGATTTGGGATAAGCTCCCACATTTAATTTGAAAACCCCTAAAGCTTTTTCCACTTCTTGATTGTTCAAATATTGATTGCCCAATCGATTCAGTTCGTTCTCGCCAAAAATAAATTCGTTAGCTTTATTTTTCTTTAAATCGGAATAGGTTTTCGATCCGGCTTCCAGTCCTTCTTCATCAATTACCTGTTTTATTTTGGTAGCAATGGAAGGTTTTATTTCATTTAATTTAGATTCAGGGTGTAAAATATGAATACCGATATCATCAACCCCAGCATTCGAATTTGAAAGTACGACGACACCTTTGTCGCTTCCCTTAACAAATCCTGCAAAAGTGCGATAACCACCGGTTCCCCCATTGTGCCAAATTATTTCTGTATCATCAATAACCATGGTATGCCAACCTAGACCAATAATTGGGTCTTCACCTTCTTTTCTAGAATTCTTATGAGATAATTGCATTGCAGGGTAGAGTCCACTTTTTTCAACGCCCATATTCACAGCCAAATACCTTAGCATATCTACGGCATCAGAGCGAATCGCCCCGGCCCCAGCAAGAGTGGTAAGGTCCCAATTTTCAACTTCTTCACCTCCGCTATGGCCTATTGCTAAGTTGGTTTTCATATTTGCGGAAAGTGTAATTCCAGTATTTTTTAGTCCTAAAGGTTCAGTAATTACTTTTGCTAATAATTCTTTATAGCTCAAGTTGTTTTCTGAAGCCAAAATATGACCCAACAATCCCATGGCGTAGTTCGAATATTCATATTGCGAACCGATATCACGGGGCAATTCATACCCCTCTAAAAACTCGTATAACTGCTTCTCGGAATAATCGGCAAAAGGATTTGCGGGATTTGCCGGACTGAAATTCGAAGGCATCCTAGGTAGGGAAGAGGTATGGTTGGCTATATTTATCAACTTAATGGATTCCCCATTTCGAGTTGGGGCAGTAATTCCTTCTGGAAGATATTTTTGCAATGGATCATCCAACTTCATTTTGTCTTTCAATACCATATCGGCCAACAAAATTCCGGTAAATGTTTTCGAAATAGACCCTATTTCAAAAATGGAATTTTCATCTACGGGTTCATTTGTCTTCATTGATTTTACGCCATAGCTATAATAATCAGTGCCATTTGCATCGATAATTCCAACTACGATTCCTGTATTGAAGCCATTTTCGATGCGCAGTTCAATATTTTTATCTATTTCCTTCGATAGCTCGATTTGTGCTTGGCAAGAGAATAGGATTCCTATTAAGAGAAAAGCGGATATGAAATTTTTTAGCATTTTGGATTTTTTTAGTGTTTCTTTTTGTCTGAATTAGGATTTATAGGATGAAAGGATTTTTTTGTTTTTTATAATTCTGAAATCCAAATTTTCCATCACCTTTATAAGTTCGTCAATGTTTTAACTTTTTGATCAGGTTTTTAGCTACGATATTACTCTCAGCTTGGATATGGGGCATAAAACAGGAACCACATAATCCATGTGGCATAAAAAATCAACGGACATAGTAGTGCATTTGCAAAAAACAACACTGAGAACTTTTTATCGATAAAATAAGCTATAATTCCCAAAACCAGATTAATTCCTAGTAAAAGAAGTGCTATGGATAAAATATTCAGAGCAACATTTGATTCAGGTTTCTTTATAAGAAACCAAATTACCATCAGAATTGATTCAATTGTCAAAATTCCGATTCCATATCGAACTATTTTTTGGTGTTCTATGGTATTATTAGTTTGCATTTGATTGATGTTATTGTGTCTGATTTTTTCATATTTCACAGGCAGTTCAACTTTGAAATCCTATAATCCAGAAATCCCAAAAATCCTAATTCTGACTTTCCATCACTTTTATAAGTTCGTCAATTTTTTGCAGTCTTGGGGTGAATTGCTTTTTAGCCGCCCATTTATTTAGAAAATGGACTCCAATCCCCATAGCTATTGCCAGTAAAAAACCAAAAACAATGAGTTTGATTTTTCCCGGAATGTGGATAAACCCCAATAAAAAAAGAATTAGGCCGGGATACGTGGGCAACACATACCAATATACAACATTGTCTAGTGCCTTCTTCTGAGTACCAAGGACTTCCTTTGACATATAAAGATAATCCAAGTAGGTTTCAGAATAGTCATTGGGTTTCTGTCGTTTTATACTTAAAAGTCTAAAAAGAATGTATATCACCGCCAGGACAATCAAACCCGATCCAATTCTGGTTAGAGTAAATGGGTGTGTACATGCCTGATAGGTAAATATCGGAATAGTAATAACGACAGCTAAAGATTCCCTAATGAGCATATTTCTCCAACTTCGATGAATACGATTCAAACTAGATTGCAAATCTAGCATCAACCTGGATTTCTCAAACTTTATCTGTTCGATTTCGGGTGAAGACTGCCAGATTTTTATGAGTTCATCCTCCATCATGCTGTTTGATTTATACAGTTCAACAGTTTCGTTTTTATACGCTTGATTTTTACGGCAATCGCATTCTCGGACAAACCCGTAATGTTTGAAATGTCTCTATAGGGCAATTCCTCCAGATATAATGAGATGACCGCTTTATCGGCCTCGTTAAGCTGTTTAATACACTTTCGCAATTGTACAAGTTGCTTTTGTTGCCCTATTTGCTCATCTTCTACAACTTCAGTTTTATAGATGTTTATGGCGCGGCTATCCATTCGCAGCATTTTTTTCTGCTTCCCGATTTCTTTGGTTTTTAAACGGAGGCAAACATTCAAGGTAATTCGGTACATCCAAGTACCAAGACTTGAATTTCCCTTGAAGGAAGGCATCGATTTCCATATGTTTACCAATACTTCTTGAAAAAGGTCCTTGGTATCATCTTCATCTTTAGCATAGACCGAGCATATGCGCAGCAGTTTATGCTGATGCTCTTCCAATGCATTTAGAAAGGTGTTCTCAAGGTCTTTGGCCATTCGCTTTGCGGGTCTCTATTATTTTAGTGACACCACATGTGAAAATATGACAAAGAATTCAGGAAAATTTTAATTTGTGTAGGTTAGTTTAACTTGTTTTTCGAGTAACCCTTAGGTACATTTTAAGTTCTTCTTTTGCCTTTGGGAATAAGAATAGAAGTCCGATCATATTAGGAAATACCAGTGCCAATATCATCGCATCCGAGAATTTGATAACGGCATCGAGCGTTACCGCGGCACCAAGAACGGTAAAAATCAAAAAGATGATTTTATAGGAAAGGTCAATTAATTTGCCCCTTCCGAATAGATATTTCCAAGCTTGCAACCCATAGTATGACCAAGAGAGAATTGTAGAAAATGCAAATAAGACCACTGCAAATACCAAAACATATGACGAGCCGGGTATGGCATGGTCAAATGCCAAAGAGGTCAAGTTAACCCCACCGACACGTTCACCATTGGCCATCAGTGCTTGACCATTAATCACATCTCCATAGACGAATGCGCCGTCGACATTGAACATGATAATAACCAAAGTGGTCATTGTACAGATTACCACGGTATCAATAAAAGGTTCGAGTAGACCTACTAAACCCTCAGACGCAGCAAACTTTGTGTTTACTGCGGAATGCGCAATCGCCGCCGAACCTGCACCGGCCTCATTCGAAAATGCAGCACGTCGGAAGCCTTGTATCATAACCCCGATAAAACCTCCCGTAATTCCGGCTCGAGGGGTGAACGCTTCATGAAATATCAATGAAAATGCATCATCGACAAAACTGATGTTTGAAAAAATGATGAAGAGGGCCGCCGCAACATAAAGGGCTGCCATGAAGGGTACAACTTTTTCTGTGACTTTTGAGATTCGCTTAATGCCCCCAATGATTACGATGCCGACGAAAATTGCAAAAATGAACCCAACGATGCTTCCCGATGCAGCCCCTTCAAACCCGAAACGTTCGATGATTTGGGCAGCCGCCTGATTGGTTTGAAAGGCATTTCCTCCTCCGAAGGAAGCACCAACACATAAAATCGCAAACGTTGCCGCTAAGAATTTTCCAAACTTGTTGAACCCTTGTTCACTCAAGCCCCGTGATAAATAATACATCGGGCCGCCGTAGACATTTCCGTCTCTGTCGATATCCCTATACTTTACTCCTAAAGTGCATTCCACAAATTTTGAACTCATTCCGAGCAATCCGGCAAGAATCATCCAGAAGGTTGCCCCTGGCCCCCCAATCGAAATTGCCACTGCGACCATTGCAATATTGCCCAAGCCAACCGTGCCTGATACTGCTGTCGCTAAGGCCTGAAAATGATTGACTTCACCATGATGACTTTCATCTTTTATGGTATCTACCAAATCGCCTTCAACTTCATTCACATTTAGTTTTATCGACGGATTGGTCTTTTCAAGTGCATCAAATTTGCCCCGGACTACTTGAATTGCCGTGGGAAAGTGTTTGACATTTACAAAGCCAAAATAGAACGTGAAGAAGAGTGCTCCAGATAATAATAGTATCAAGACAATAGGAAGGCCAAAACCAAAAAGGGGAATTTCGGTAAAAATCAGATTTTCCCACCAAATGGCGAATGGCATGAAGGCATCATTAATTTTTTCATCAAGACCTTTTGATTGCGCATTAATCGATATTGAGGGAAATAGAAAAATCAAAGAAGAGATTGCTAACTTTTTGTTCGAATACATTGATTGGCTTTTTGGAATTCAAACACAAATTGAAAGATCTGGTTTTTACAGAACCAAAAAGTCGGAAGGCATTTGAAAATGTCAGTAAGTCAGTTACTGACCAAAATCTGATTTATGTATGTTTTAAAGGGAAATATTTTCTGAAGGAATGGCCAAGCGAATTTTCCGCTCGCGTTTTTCTGACATTTCGAAAAGGGAATTTTTCAGTGGTTTAAGATGATGTTCTTGAGACCAATTATCCTTTCCGAAGAGGCCGTCCAATACAGAAAGAAGCAAGCGCTTTATTTCATTATGGTCTTTGATATCATAGTCTTTGGTCGACCCTTCGAAGTTTTTTGATTTGATTTCCAACCAATCTTTCGAAACGTCTTTTTTACGCTCGGCGAACTTATAAAAGAGGTCGAAAGACGCTGGGCTCAAAATTACTTTTCGCTCTATCTCGCCCGGAAAACCTTCTAGTCGAACCGACCTTTCTTTTTTATCGAAAACAATTTTCAGCCGCTCCTTTGTGGGTATTACGTTTTCCGAGAGTTCTTTTACCCAGCTCAATGCCAAAGCAAAAAACAACATGATCAACGAAGTTTTGAAAATGGCGGAGAATAAGGTCAAATTGACCTCGGCATTGGTCAACTTGTAGAATTGTGCTACCAGAGTAATCAAAACGCAAACTATCGATAACCACGATAAGGCCATTAACCGCCGTCTTGCAAAGGACTCCCACAAAACATAACTCAAAAACCCGAGGGTCAGTAAAGCATAATAAACATCCAGTTCACTAATGATGAAAAAAGATTTTCCCGAAGCCATTTTACTAATGGTGGGTAGTAATGAGAATACGAAGGGAAGGCCAACAATATAGTTCCAGTATTTTGATTTTATTATTGGGGCCAAGGGTTTGGGTAAATAGCGAAACCATGGCAAGGCAAATAGGATGAACAAACTATTGAACAGTGATAAGATACTCCGAGAACCTTCTTGCAGCACATTTGATTCGGTGGAAAACCCTGTGAAGTAAACTTCGAATAGCCCAGAGATACTCCAGCATAAAACAGAAAGGGCCAACCATACTTGTCCGAAATCATGTTGCTTTTTACCGATATGCCACCAAACTGCTATCAGTGCAAAAAATGCGAACAAACACACCGCGAATTGCCACCAACCATAGAATGACATGATTTCATTGTTGAGGTTTGCCGTTGGGTTGAATAAAAACATTCAAGAAAGTTGTGGTGTTTCTCAAATATAACCAAAGGAGAAAGAGAAACCTTTTTTGATTAAAAAATCTGTGAAGAAGTAGGCAGAGAAGGAATGGCCCCGAAATTCGTAGTAGTAATTGCTCCGGCCTCATTGGCTTTTTCGACCATATTTTTGAGAATAGTGGTTTCTGTAATAATGCTTTGGGGTTCTGGTAATGAAGAAATCTGTCGAAGCAAACAACCAATAAAGGCATCCCCCGCACCTGTCGTGTCAACGGGATCGACCTTGATGCTGGGGACTGTTTTTTTTAAGTTGGGAGCACTTACATAAGTGCCTTCAACCCCCAAAGTGACCACAACAAGAGGAACTCCGGTTTCGTGAAAATACTCAGAGGCCTCTCTTATTTTCTTTTTTCCTGAAAGTAGTTGGGCCTCCTCCAAACTAAACTTGCATAGATGCGATTTTTCGATAAAGGGCATTGACTTTTTGATGAAGGCTTCTTCGTTGCCTTTCCAAAGATCTTCGCGAAAATTCGGATCGAAACTGATAAAAGAATGCTGTGTTAGGGCATCGAAAAGGTAATGGCTGTAAGCGTCTTCTAAACTTCCGCCAAGTAAAGCGGTAGCGGCACCGAAATGTGCCATGTTGTCTTTGAACCTTGTTTTAATAGACGAATCGTACTGAAGTTCCCTGTCGGCACCACGACTGAAAATAAAATCTCGCTCCCCATCTTCTGAAATAGAAACAAAGGCCAAGGTTGTAAAAGTTGCAGACCTTTGGGCCAATTCAACCGAAACCTTATTCTCGTCAAGAACATTTAAGAGATAATTTCCAAAGGGGTCCAACCCGACACAACCGATAAAAGTGCTCTTACCATCTAATTTTGATATGGCACATGCAACATTGGCCGGTGCCCCGCCTGGTTTTTTTGTAAAAATATTGGCCTTTGAAAGGTCACTCCCCTGGTTTTCAGCGACAAAATCTATGAGCAATTCACCGATGCAAAATATTTCTTTCATAAGTACTCAAAATTACATGCAAAAGAGGGGAACAAAAAACATATACAGGCTTTTTTCAAGAACAGTCTCTAAATAATTCCTTACCTTTTTATCCAAATATTTAAAACAATAAACGCAATGAACCTATTTGACGAAATAAAGAAGAAACTTAGTCATGAATTTATAGATATAGTCGAATGGCTCGATAATACAAATGATACCATCGTACATCGTTTTGAGCGCTATCAAAACGAAATCAAGAATGGGGCTCAATTGGTGGTACGTGAAGGTCAAGAAGCCGTTTTTGTCAGCGAAGGTCAATTGGCGGATGTTTTTAAACCCGGCACATATACTCTTAACACCAAAAACCTGCCCATTTTAGCTACTTTGAAAGGATGGAAATATGGATTTAATAGCCCCTTTAAAGCAGAGGTGTATTTTGTCAATACACGCTTGTTCACCGATGAAAAATGGGGTACCAAAAACCCTTTTATTTTGAGCGACGAACGATTCGGAATGGTCGAGATCCGTGCCTTTGGCACCTATAGTTTCAGAATACAAGATTCAGGAAAATTTGTCGTCAATGTAGTGGGTACCGATGGAAATTTTACGAATTACGAAGTCAACGAACACCTAAAAAGTTTAATAGTAACTCGATTTACGAATACTATTGGTGGTGCGAATCTCCCCATCGAGTTGTATGCCGCGAACACGACCGAGCTTTCGGAGACCTGTCAAGAGGTTATGCAACCTGAGTTCGGACGCGTAGGTATTGAACTCGAGAAATTTTATATTGAAAATGTTTCGATGCCGGAGGAACTTAAAAAAGAGATTTTTGAATATAGCCGATTAGATAAATTGGACATGACGAAACTGGCCCAATTCAAGGCCGCCAAGGCAATGGAAGAGGCTGCCAAAAATGAAGGCGGAACAGCCGGAGCTGGTATGGGCATGGGCATGGGTTTCGTCTTGGCACAGCAAATGGGTAATATGATGAATCTGAACTTAGGGCAACAGCAATTTCCGCAAGCGCAAACGGCAGGTGCGGCTGTGCCTCCCCCGATGCCAGTTCAGACAATGTATCATTATGCCCTGAACGGACAGCAGCAGGGACCTGTACCTACTGAAAAATTAAAAGAACTTTTTGCGAACCGTACCATCAATAAAGATACCCTGGTATGGAAACAAGGCCTTTCAGGGTGGGTTACTTTAAAAGAAGTCGAAGAATTAAAAGCGTTCTTGGGCGGAAGCACCCCACCACCTCTACCGACAAGTTAAAGGTTGTTTTAATCGGCCTATCATTCCGAAGTTCGAGCAATCCTAGGTCAAAACATCATTTTTTTCGTTTTAACCGCAATCACGGCAAATGGAAACTCACTTGAAAAGATTCCCTTCTTCACGGGAATGAAAAATGGAAGAACTTAAAAAATCAGAAAACAAGAAAGCTTGTGCCAGCTGTGGTGCTGAGTTGAAATTCAAACCTGGATCGCATCAGATTAAGTGTGAGTATTGTGGTTATGAAGAGTTTATAGAACAATCTAAAAGTAGTTTTGAGGAGTTGGAGCTACAACATTATCTCAAGGTTGTCGGTGACAATGCCTATACCGAGACAATAGATCTTTTACACTGCAAAAACTGCGGCGCCAATCAACATACCGAAGAGAATTTCAAATCTTTGCATTGTGTTTATTGCAGTGAGCCATTGATTAGAGAGGATGTCGACCAAGAAGGATGGATATTGCCAGGAGCTTTGGTTCCATTTCAACTTGACAACAAAAAGGCACAATCGATTTTCAAAAGTTGGGTCAACGGCATTTGGTTCGCACCGAATAATCTAAAAAGAGCCGCATTGGATCCAGAAAGAATGCACGGCCTTTATATTCCCCATTGGACTTTCGATGCAAAAATTCGTGCAGGATATCAAGGTCAACGAGGGGAATACTACTATGAAAAGCAACGCATTAAAACAAAAAACGGAGTGCAAACCAAACAAGTGCGAAAAACGAAGTGGCATCCAGCGTCTGGTTCAATCGAGGGGTTTGCCGATGACATTCTGATTAACGCTTCCGAAAAAAAACGCCGAGAAATCCCGCAGGGCGTTTCCTTCTGGAACCTTGAGGAAATGGTTGCCTTCAATTCTAAATATCTATCTGGCTTCGTAACGGAAAAATATACGATTTCACTAAAGGAAGGGCATCATCGTTCTTTTCAAACAGCGAAAGACATTGCTTATACTATCATTCGAAGAGATATAGGCGGAGACACCCAACGCATACATCATGCCGATATCAAACTTTCAGATGAAACTTTCAAGCATATTTTACTACCGATGTACATAAGTGCGTATCGATTTGGGGGTAGGGAATATCATTTTTATATCAACGGTCAATCTGGTCAGATAAGTGGTACAAGACCGTACTCTTTTTGGAAAATATTCTTTTTGGTGCTTTTTATCATTGTGGTTATCGCCTTAATAGCGATTTTTGCACAATGATTCCTAAAAGAACATTGGTTATTGGTGATATTCACTCAGGTCTGAGAGCTCTCAAACAAGTTCTCGAAAAGGCTAAAGTTACAAGTAATGACAGATTGATTTTTTTGGGGGATTATGTAGACGGATGGAGTGAAGCCGTGGAAACAGTCGATTTTTTGATAGAGCTCGATGAAACGCATAGCTGTATTTTTCTTCGTGGCAATCACGATGAACTTTGTCAAGAATGGCTCGCCGATGATGATTTAAATCCGATGTGGCTACAACACGGAGGTCAAGCGACCATAGATTCTTATCAAAAGGCCGATGAGTCAGTAGGTGATATTCACATGATGTTCTACGAAAATCTTACGAATTATTATTTGGATGAAAAGAATCGTCTTTTTTTACATGCGGGCTTTACAAATATGAAAGGTGTTGAACACGAATATTTTGCCAAGACTTTTTATTGGGATCGAACGTTATGGGAAATGGTCATCTCTCTAAATCAAGACCTGACCGTAGAGAGTGCCTACTATCCGAAAAGACTGGTACACTATTCCGAAATATATATTGGTCATACTCCGGTGACACATATGGGTGAAACGACTCCGCAAAAAGCGGCCAATGTTTGGAATATAGATACGGGAGCGGCTTTCAAAGGTCCGCTTTCGATTATTGATGTCGATTCAAAAGAGGTTTGGCAAAGTGATCCGGTTTACCAATTGTACCCTGACGAAACAGGACGGAATTAAAAGAGACTTTGTTTTAAAGGGAATTAAGTATATTATTCCCGACCTTTGTAAAAAATAGATTATGGCAGAAAAGAACATAAGGTTAGAAGTGATGCAGGCGATTGAACCGCAAGTAGATGGGTTTATGGACCAATTTCTTATTCCTGTAGAAGAGATTTGGCAGCCCACTGATTTTCTGCCCGATTCTGAGAGCGATAATTTTTTGAACGAGGTAGAGAACCTACGAGGAGAATCAAAAGAGCTGGGTTATGATTTTTGGGTAACAATGGTCGCCGACACAATTACCGAAGAGGCCCTACCCACCTACGAATCTTGGCTGATGGATGTTGAGGGAATTAACCAACATGATGGCAAAAAAAATGGATGGTCAAAATGGGTGCGAGCCTGGACGGGAGAAGAAAATCGTCACGGTGATGTTCTTAGCAAATATTTGTACCTGTCAGGAAGGGTAAATATGCGGGAAGTAGAAATAACTACGCAGCATTTGCTGACCGATGGTTTTGATATCGGAACCGATAGAGATCCGTACAAAAATTTTATCTATACTTCTTTTCAAGAGTTGGCCACGAACATTTCCCATAAAAGAGTTGGGCAGATGGCCAAGAAAAAGGGGAATGCGCTGCTGGGAAAGATGTGTACGATAATCGCAGGTGATGAAATGCGCCATCATTTGGCATATAGACAATTTGTGAAGACTATATTCGGGGAGGATCCATCGGGAATGATGCTTGCCTTTGCCGATATGATGAAAAAGAAAATCGTCATGCCCGCACATTTCTTGAGAGAATCTGGAGGTTTTATCGGAGAGGCATTCGAGAATTTTTCAAATTGCGCCCAGCGTTTGGGTGTGTACACTGCGCAAGATTATGTGGACATACTTAGAAAGCTAAATGTTTATTGGGAATTGGAAACCATCAGAAGTCTGAATGACGAGGCGGAAAAAGCCCGTGATTATTTGATTCGGCTTCCTGAACGATTGGAAAGAATTGCGGAGCGCATGAAATTTCCTGAAGACGAATATCGATTCAAGTGGGTCGAGGCTAACGGAATGGTCTAACTAATTTTAGACTGATTCGTGACTCACAATGAAGCATAAAAAAACCGTCTACCAATATTGGTAGACGGTTTTTTATTGTTGAATACGATTACAGTTTACCGTGATCATGTTCATCTTGCCATTTTGAAAGTTCTGCCCATTTGCCCTCATAGCACATTTTTGCCTGAAGCGGCCATGAAGCCGGATTGTGAACCTTATATCTATCTCCACCGCCATTTAGTATTTCTTGACATCTGGCAACCGAAGTTTCAGAAAGCGCTTTCCACGTCGTGATACCGGCATTATTGAACATTTCAGAAATTTTTGGACCGATACCCTCGACCACCTTAAGATCATCTTGTTTTATGGTTTTTCCGAAGGCGGCCTTTGCGGCATCACCATTAAAAGGAATCAATGCAGCAACTGGACTAGCCACAGGAGCCGCCGCCATTACTGGGGCTTCCACTTTTGCCGAAAGTTTGTTGTTGCAAGCGTCTAAATCAGCTTGAAGCTTAGAGTTCTTGTCTTGCAGTAATTTTAGGTCTGCAGAATTATCGATGGTCTTACTTGAACCTTTGCCCCAGTAGTATCCAATTATTGCGCATATCAAGCCTGTTAAAAGAGGAATTAACCAGCACCATATATTTGAAAAATCAATATTCATATTATTTAATATTTTAAGTTAATTAATTTAGTTAAGTGTTACGACGGTTCTTCTGTTCTTTGAACGCCCTTCTTCTGTGGCATTGCTCTCGACAGGTTCTGTCTGGCCTTTTGAGGAAGCATTGATTTTAGCTGCTGAGATACCGTTTTTTACCAGGTATTCTTTCGCGAAATCCGCGCGGCCTTGACCAAGTCTTCTGTTGGTGTCGGCTCTACCCGTATTATCTGTATGGCCGACAACATTACAGCTCGATCCCTCGACTTTGTCAAGATATCTTGATATATCGGCAATTTTCTGCTTTTGCGCACCAGACAGCGAAATCGAAGCCTCGGCAGTATCAAAATAAAGTACCAGGGGGTCGGCTTTTATTTTTTCATAAAGTGCCTTGAGTTCGTCTCCCGAATCGGCTGATTCCCCTTCCAGAGAATAAGAAACGGGCCCGAGATAAACATTGTCTTTAGGGACCATTTCATCCCGCAATTGTCCGGATGTATTTATTCGCGATGTTGCAATTCCATTTTCGGTCAAATGGTTTTTGACCGAAGTGGCTCTCGCAAGCCCTAAATTCGGAAAAGCAGTGTCATTGACCTCATCACTTTTATAATACCCCGTAATGTTAATGACTTTGTCGTCATTTTCATCTAAAAAAGTCTTCAAGGTACCGATACAATCGGTAACACCTTGTGCCAAGGGAGTTAAAATGGATTCTGACGACACATTGAAGTTGAAATTGTCGTTTACATTGCACGCATAACCACCATCGCTGAAGGCGAAGGGATAAGACGTAACTTCCGGTACTGCCGGAACCACAGCTTCTTTAACAGGTTTTTCAGCTATCGCAGCCCCGCATGAGCTGCAAAGCATGTAATAGAGAAAAATACCCGCTAGAATCGTCAGTAAGATTCCAATCAGATTTGTTGTTGTTCTACTCATTGTTAATGTTTATTTAGTGTTTAACCCACAATGTATTAAAAATTTCAATCAAAATGTTAATTTTTTTTTCATTTATTATCTGATTGCCAAACCTTTGAGAATTTCTAGAAGGCACTTAATTCAACTAGTCACGTTAAGAATTCCATTTTGCCGTTCGATATCGAGTATTTTGATTGGCTACTATAAGGCCTAATACATTTCTATTTCAGCATTGGCTAGTTTTCATTATTAGATATAACCATGAATTCAATTGTTGGTCGAAACGTGTAATTTTTAAGAAAGATGATTTTTTTTCTCCACTCTGTTAACCTCTCTCCGAACCTTTTCATAAAGAGACATATAAAACTAAAATATGTTATTATGAAAACTACTATGAATTTTACCAGAACTTTTTTATTGGCATTTGCCTTGATTGTATTGGCGGCATGTCAAAAAGACAATTTACAAGATGCGGTCATTCCGCCAGATGCAGTGGCTGAAAATACCACCAACAGTTCTGGCGGTACGGACGGAACAAAAGGCTCAGACGGTTCGGATGGAACCGACGGTGAAAATGGGTCGGATGGTTCTGATGGAACTGATGGAGAAGATGGCACGGACGGGGCTGATGGTGCTGATGGAGAAGATGGCACGGACGGTGAAGACGGAGCAGACGGACAGGACGGTGTTGATGGTCAAGATGGCGCTGATGGTGCCGATGGACAGGACGGCGCTGATGGTCAAGATGGAGCTGACGGACAGGACGGTGAAGATGGAGCAGATGGCGCAACAGGCCCTCAAGGCCCTAAGGGAGATGATGGTGCGGATGGCAATGCCAATGTTACCAGCTATATTTTTAAAAGTCGATCATTTACCAAAGGCAGTAATAATGAGTTTGACTTACCAGCCCTTACACAGGATATTTTGGATTATGGGGTTGTCTTAGCCTACGTAAGAACTGTTGGTACGAGCGCATGGTTCCCTCTTCCTTATGTTGTGGGCAACAATAAAATAAGTATTGTAAAGTTTGACCTTGGTTATGTGAAAGTCAATGCAACATATTCTGCAACTGTTGATTTTAGATTTGTACTTATAGAAGGCAATGCGGGAAATAAATCCGGTAGTTCAAGCTTGACAAAAGAATTGAAAAGAGCTGGAGTTGATATTAATGACTATCATGCTGTAATGAAGTACTTCGGCTTAAAAGAATAAATTAAAAATAGTTTGGACTTAGGTTGATTTATCCGCCGATTGCTTTGACTACTGTGTCCAAGGCTTTCGGCGGATTTTTTAGTAAAACTCTAGTTTGATTGTCTGTTCCCTCGCGTAGGCGAACCCTATTTTTTGGGCGGTTATCCCCTTGGATAAGCCCGTTAACCATATAGAATCGCCAGTTTTCATTTTCCCAAACCCTAAAGGGGTTGAAAACTGACTAGTATTAAGAAAAAGCCCTCTCCTTAGGGCTGGGCAAAGACTTTTTCGATTACAATCGACAATACTGTCATATACCATGAAAAAACTTCCTCCAAATGTTAACCTTTGGCCTGCACTTACATTAATAAGTGTAGATAAGGTGCTTTTAATCGATTGCGGGCTTTACCAAATACACAAGATAAAAGTACAGGCATACAAGATTTTGGTTGGGAAGTACATTAAGCAAAAACAACCAGCAGCCAATATCTTATTTTTAATACGTCAAAACGAGAGAACAGATGAAAACGAAAATAGCAAATATGTTGACATTCTTTATAATGGTCATGGTACTAGGCACCCAGGCCCTCTTGCACGGTAGTTGGTCGGTCAAAGAAACTGAGACTGTAAGTGCGGGTAATAAAACAAAAAGATAGATCTGGTTAAATTTCTGGATATCGAAAAATAGTTGTTTGAGTTAGTTAGTGTTTAGTTAACCGCTGTATTTTGAACTTGCCTTTCGGGGGAACCGGCAAGTTGAAGACCAGCGGTTTTTTTACACCTAATTGCGAGGCACGAAGCAATCCGTTTGTTTTTATTATCGGCGGGTAACTCTAGGTTGATTGCCTTCGTAAAATATGAAAAGGAATGATGCGCCTCTTGGTTGATGTTAACCTTTCATCCTCAGTAGACATTAAAAAGCAAGAAAGAGGTTTTAAAATATATGTCGACCGATTGGTTTTTTAAGTATCCGGATAAAAAAGTAATCGGAACCAGATTGACAATACATAGTCCCTGATTTTTTGAGCCAGTCACGCTCTAGCGTGATGAAGGAGCTAAGAAATCAGGGACTCGGTATTTTTAGAGATCGAATTGTATACCTTGTGCTAGGGGTAATTGATCGCTATAATTAATAGTATTCGTCTGGCGTCGCATATAGATCTTCCAAGCATCGGATCCAGACTCGCGCCCACCACCCGTATCTTTTTCGCCACCAAAGGCGCCACCGATTTCTGCACCGGAAGTTCCGATGTTTACATTGGCGATACCACAATCACTTCCGGCAACGGATAAAAATCGTTCCGCTTCCCGAAGGTTATTTGTCATTATTGCGGAAGAAAGTCCTTGGGCGACTTCGTTTTGCATGTCGATTGCATTTTCAACACCTCCCGAATACTTCAATAAATAGAGAACTGGAGCAAAAGTCTCGTGCTGCACGATTTCAAAATCGGGCTTTGCTTCGGCGATTGCGGGTTTCACATAACATCCACTTTCATAACCTTCCCCAGACAAAACCGCGCCCTCAACTACAATATTTCCCCCTTCTGAGACTACTTTTTCCAAAGCGGAATTATACATTTCAACCGCATCTGTATCTATTAACGGACCGACATGATTGTTTTCATCCAACGGATTTCCGATACGCAATTGTTGATATGCAGCAACTACGGCATCTTTTACTTTGTCATAAATCGATTCATGGATGATCAATCTTCTGGTGGAAGTACAACGTTGACCTGCCGTACCAACTGCACCAAACACGGCACCAATAACGGTCATTTTGATATCTGCATCGGGAGTGACGATGATGGCATTGTTACCACCCAATTCAAGCAAAGATTTTCCGAGGCGTTCACCAACTGTTCTGCCAACGATTTTCCCCATCCGCGTTGAACCCGTAGCCGATATCAACGGAATTCGTTTATCAGTGGTCATCATTTCCCCGACTTTATAGTCTCCATTGATCAAGCTTGAAATACCTTCGGGAAGTCCGTTCGCCTTAAAAACCTCAGCGGCAATATTCTGACAGGCTACTCCACAAAGGGGAGTCTTTTCAGAAGGTTTCCAAACACAGACATCACCACAAACCCAAGCTAGTGCGGTATTCCAGGCCCAGACCGCAACAGGAAAGTTGAAGGCGGAAATAATACCCACTATGCCCAACGGATGATATTGTTCGTACATTCTATGCCTTGGTCGTTCAGAGTGCATCGTTAGGCCGTGCAATTGCCTTGAGAGCCCGACAGCGAAATCGCAGATATCTATCATTTCTTGAACTTCGCCCAAACCTTCTTGATAGCTCTTGCCCATTTCGTACGAGACCAATTTTCCAAGAGGCTCTTTCAGTTCTCGAAGCTTATCACCGAATTGTCTGACGATTTCGCCTCGCTGCGGTGCGGGTTTTGTCCGCCAGGTTTTAAAAGCTGTTGTTGCGGCTGAAATTACTTTTTTGTAATCTTCCGCGGAAGTTGTTTTTACCTTGGCTATGAGAGCCCCGTCGACAGGTGAATAGGATTCAATAACTTCCCCTGAGCCAAAATTCGTTTGACCGGTCGAAGTACCGATATTTATATCTTGTATACCAAGTTTTTGAAGGGCTTCGGGTATTCCGAATTTTGTGGCAACGTCTGACATTTTATAACTTTTTACAAACTAATTGTTATCTGGTTAACAATCGAGAAGGCAAAGCTACAAAATATTTAGGCTATGGATTAGGGGTCATGCGAAAACCGGAATCTCCAATTTTCTTTGTTTGAAGCGCATGCTAAATGAGGTCCCCGAACTTGACGAAGAGAATTCATATTCGGCCTGTAATTGGCGGCAAAGTTTTTTAACGATGTCATAGCCAAGGCCTTTAGTTTCGCCTATTTCATTATTTTTTGGAAGGCCAGAACCGTTGTCGGAAATGACCAAATCCAAAACGTCATTTTTCATTGGAGTAACCAAGATATACAATTGTTTGGATTCTTGAGATTTCTTAAATGCATGTTTTAAAGCGTTTACAACGATTTCAGAGGTAATGATGGCCAACGGAACGGCAGAATCCAAATCAATGAACACTTCAGGACAATCGATGACGTAACCCACATCAGGTGAAATTCTCTTGTGGCTATTGATGAGATTTTCGAGATAACCCTTTAAGTCAACGGCATCGGCTCCGTCATGTTGATATATTTTTTGATGGATCAGTGCTATGGCATTGATCCTGTCTTGACTGCTTGATAGTGCATAAATTGCCTCTTCATCTTGTAATTTCCTTTTTTGTAAATTCATTAGACTAGAGGTAATCTGTAGATTGTTCATTACCCTGTGGTGAATTTCCCGCAATAGATTTTCTTTCTGTTTATTTGAAACTTCGAGTTCTTTGGTTCTGTTCCAAACCTTTGTCTCCAAATCTTGACTTCGATCATCACGACCTTTAATATTTACGATCAATAAGAGAGTTATCAAAAGGCCCAACAGAAGTACGAAATACGATTCAGCTATATTGGGGAATCCGACATAAGCCGGTTTGGGATAAAAACTAACGGTCCAAATTCGATTGGCCGCCGCAATATTCGATCGTTGCCTTACAGTGCCTTTCTTATAGTCTTTCCCATCAATGCTGCTAAATAACGTTGCATTCTCTGAAAGTAGGTCATTGACGGTAAGGTCAATTACCTTGAATTCATCGTTGATTGTTTTATTTAGAAAATCATCCATTCGATATACGACTGCCACGATACCTTTGACTTTAATACCGTTCGGTTCGAAAACTGTTTTCATAGCTAAGAAACCGGGTACCCCGTTGTCATTATCAACCAATTCAATGGGGCCGGTAAATGCCATATTTCTGGACGATGTTGATTGATCGATAGCGGTGCTTCGCGTTATTTCAGAATAGATATCGTACCCAAGAATGTCTTGCAATTCGTTATACGGGTTTATTAATTGTATTGGAAAATACTGGTCTTTGATGCCAGAGGAAATTAGACTATTGGATTGATCGGTTTCTAAAATATCGGCCGGAGATTCATTTGTCCGTGATAGAACAAACTCTTTCTTCTCATTCCCAAGAATGCTGGGGGCCCATTCCAAAGCTTTTATTCCGTTAAGGTCTTCTTTAAAAGGATTGGTAAATTCTTCAAATGTTTTTTGGGAAACCACAGGGGAGTTATCGAAGAAAAATGACATTGATTCAATAACCAAATCGATTTTCTGCAGTTCATCTTCAATTTGTAGTTCAGCTTTGGCAATGGCATTGTCAATAGCGATATTATTCTTTTGAATTTTCTTATCATTTATTAGATAGAAAAGTGCAAAAGAAATAACAACACCTATTAAAGCTATTGTCCAATATTTTATAACCGGGTTCGTTCGCATACCGTCGATAAAGTAATTGAACGGTACTATTTACGGTATTAGTATATATTAATTAGGGAGTTTAGTTTTTTTTAACTTTTAAATTGTTGAAAATCAGATTTTTATTGAATTTTCTTACAAAATTTTAACTTAAAATCCGATAAAGCAAATTTATCGGGCGATAACGATCAAAACCATTGTTATCAGAGCTGGGAGGGCTTGAACAAAAAAGATTTTTTTAGATGCGGTAAATGCCCCGTAGATTCCCGCGATGGCCACGCAGATTAAAAAGAAAAGTGTCACATTGGTTTTCCAACTTGGGTCTTCAATAAAAAAAGACCATATAAGCCCTGCAGACAGAAAACCATTGTAAAGCCCTTGATTTGCTGCCAATGTCTTAGTCGGTTCAAAAAGGTCTTTAGGGAAACTTCTAAATATTTTTGGCCCCTTGGTCGTCCAAGCGAACATTTCAAAGTATAGAAAATAGAGATGCAGCAATGCAACGAAGCCTATTAAAATGTTAATCGCTATTTCCATTAGTCGTCTTTGGCCACAAATCGTTTATCGACGGGCATAACTGTGCTACAATTGTTACAAGTTCTCAAATCTTCTGAACTATAAAAAACTTCAAAATGGCCTAAAAAATCTTTTTCGATATCCTCTAACGTAAAATAGGCTTCGTACAATTTGTGATTGCAATTATCACAGAACCAAAGCAGACCGTCATCAATTTCCATATCGGCGCGTTTTCGTTCCACGACAAGACCTATACTTCCTTCATGTCGTACAGGGGAATGGGGTACTTTCGCCGGGTGCAGGTACATATCTCCTGGGCCTAGTTTCATTGTCTTTTTCTGACCATCCTCCTGAATATGAACTTCGATATTTCCTTCCAATTGGTAGAAAAGTTCTTCGGTCTCGTTGTAGTGATAATCTTTTCGTGCATTGGGCCCCGCAACGATCATTACAATATAGTCTCCGGCATCTTTGTAAAGATTCTTATTACCTACAGGAGGTTTGAGTGTATCACGGTTTTCTGCGATCCAATTGTCAAGATTAAAAGGAGGTGCTATGGACATAATCTGGAATGCGTGTTTCATCCAAATTTAGCAAAAGAAACCGACACGCAATCAAGGTGTTTCGAACAAAATAAGAGATTGGTGAAAAAGCTTATCGAAAGAATAATTGTGTGAAATAAAGTTTTCCATTGGCATCGACTTTAACACTGACGGCCGTATGCGTAAATTCGCCTTCCATAGTTTTTTTATGGCTTGAGCTTGACAACCATTTTTCAAAAGCCCCAGCTGCCGTTCCATAATCTTTGGCTACATTTTCTGCAATAAATTCCGCACCTACTTCAGCTGAGATTTTAGAGGCTCGTGAACTAAAATTATCATGGCTTAAGCTTCCTTTTGAAATCATGTAATCGCTGTGCAAATTCGCTTGATTGTAAGCTTCTTGACTAAATTCAAGTACATTAAAACCCAAAGAAACGCGGTAATCGTTTACTACATCAAGTAGTTCGTTTTCAATCGCCAAATTATTTTCAGCTATGGGGATGTCAATTGTCGTATTATCTATGGATTCTTTCTCGCAAGACGCCCCCAAAGATATCAACACAGTCAACAGCAGTTGATAAATTCTCATTTTCATAAAAAATCCTATTTCAAGCAGGTAGTACAGGTACCACTCAAAGTAGGCGAAAAGAAAGGGGAAGTTCTCGTGTTCTTGAGCTGAACGGGGCATTCAACGGGGCTAATATAGAAAAACTACTTGCGACTATCATCGAACATAATGTGTTTTTCGACGAAATACATGAATATACTGGGTTTTGTAGTCTAAAAGAGACAACACTTATCATCTTAATGCGGGAGCTTACGGAAAATATATTGCCCTGAACGGCGTTGTGTTTGAAGTGATTTTATCGAAATCACTGTTTTCTGGGGGCGAAGATTCACTGAAGTTAGGGTATGATACCCATGGGAAACTCATTTTATTTATGAACTCGTTTTGAGTTGATGTTTGTAACCGAGAATGAAGCCTTTGGTGGCCTGATGAAACGCATTTTCGTCTGCATGGCTATAGCTACGGAAACTAAAAATTGCGAAATCAGTACTCAAAATGCCAAATTCGTAGGTAAAAGATTAATTCAAGATAAGATCTAAACTTCAAAATCAATGACCCATGCGCAGAAAATTTCTAGTGCCATTCGCCTTATTCCTTTTTATTCTCTCCTGTTCTGAAAAAGAAAAGTCATTCGAAGATTTTAGTGACCTGAACCAATATCATGAAATCGTGTCTGAAGTTTCACACGGAATTATTTCAGTCAAAAGTGATGTTCGTGTTGTTTTAAATTCTCCCATTGATTCATGGCAAAACGGAAATGAGTTGGACAACAACTTGTTAAAAGTCAGTCCGAATGTAAAGGGTAAGGTTGTATCCCTCAATGACAGAACAATTGCTTTTATCCCCGAAAACGGATTTGAACAAGATACCAAATATCAATTTGTTTTAAACGTAAAGGAGTTGATTAAAGAAGTTCCTGAAGAACTGGCGACCTTGAATTTTGGGGTCAAAACGTTGAAACAACAATTTAATGTATACATAAATCAATTGCAATCGTATTCCAAAGACTGGCAATATGTAGAAGGGCAAATTCGCTTGGCGGATATTATTTCCAAAGGAGATGTAAAAAAATTGATAAATGTCGAACACAAAGGAAAATCGATTAAGCTAAAATTTGACAATACCGTTGAAGAAGGTACCCAGTTTCAGTTTCGTTTAGATTCCATTCAACGTTATGAAGATGATTCCGAATTAGAGATTTCTTGGAATGGTTCTCCGTTTAAAATAGAGAGCTCGGGAACCAACACATTGAAAATTCCCGGAAAGAACAATTTCTCCATTTTAAATGTGTCGGTCGACATGGCCGACAAAAGAGCGGTGCTCATTAATTTTTCTGATCCGATTAAGAAAGGACAGAATTTTAAAGGATTGGTGGTTTTGACAGGAGATAATAATTTAAAATATTCCGTCTCCGGAAATACTTTGAAAGTCTACCCCTCAGAAGATTTAAAAGGAACTATTCGGCTGGAAATATTCGAGGGCATCGAAAGTGCCGATGGATATAAGCTAAAAACGAAATTTGAGGATCGTGTGGCCTTTGAACAGCTGAAACCACAAGTGCGATTGTTGTCGAACGGAAATATTCTTCCGTCTTCGGAAAATCTAAAAATCAACTTTGAAGCCGTCGGACTAAAATCCGTCGATGTAGAAGTCTTGCGGATTTACGAAAACAACATTATGCAATTTTTGCAGAGCAATAATTATGATGGCAGTTCAAATCTGAGAGCGGTTGCCCGCCCGATCGCCAAAAAGAAAATCGATCTTGAAAGTAATTTGGTCGCCAATAATGGAAAGTGGATGGCCCATGCCATTGATTTGAAATCTTTGATTACCCCTGAGCAGGGAGCAATCTATCGGGTCGAATTTAGTTTCAGACCTTCATACAGTAATTATAGCTGTGAGAGCACGAATTTTACGGTTGATGAATCATCTGAAGTAAATTTTGACGAAGAGGAGGAAAGTAGCTCATGGGATGGGATAGAAACCTATTATGAAGATGGTTACTACTACAATTACAACTGGAATGAGCGGGAGAACCCCTGTCATACTTCTTATTATTATGACAAGAAAATCGGAATCAATGTTTTGGCTTCCGATATCGGAGTGACGGTAAAAAGAGGATTGAACAAAAGTTATTTTGTTGCCGTCACCGATATTTTGAATACAAAGCCCATTCCTGGGGCAAAAGTGACCTTTTATAATTTTCAGCAACAGCCTTTGGGCAATGTTGTCACAGATTCAGACGGAACGTCAATGTTCGATTCTCGAAAATTGGCCTACTTCGCAATTGCCGAAAATAACGGCCAGAAAACATATGTGAAATTGGGTGATGGCAATGCACTTTCGGTCAGTAAGTTCAATGTTTCAGGCACAAAATTGCAAAAAGGAATCAAGGGTTTCATCTTCGGAGAGCGTGGAGTTTGGAGGCCCGGTGACCAATTGTTCCTTTCATTTATGCTAAACGATAATGCGAACAAATTACCAGAAAACCATCCTGTTAAATTTGAATTGCTCGACCCATACAATAAGGTGGTACATCGTGAGGTAAAAACTTCCGGACTCAATAATTTCTACCATTTTAATCTGAAAACCGATGAAAACGCCCCGACCGGAAATTGGTTAGCGAAAGTCTCGGTAGGTGGGGCTTCCTTTACAAAAACGGTTAAAATCGAAACTATCAAACCGAATCGTCTAAAGATCAAGGCAGGCTTTGATTCAGAGATTTTAACTTCTGCAAAATCGGTTCAAGGTAATTTGGAAGTACTTTGGTTACATGGGGCAATCGCTAAAAATTTGAAAGTCGATATCAATGCGAAATTCAGCCCGACGACAACATCTTTTAAAACATTTCCGGGCTATATTTTTGATGATCCCTCGGTAGCCTTTGCACCCGTTGAGCGAACCATTTTTGATGGAAAAATCGACGGAGAGGGGAAGGCAAATTTTAATATGGCACCCAACTTAGATAGTAAAGCACCGGGTATGCTCAAGGCGGCCTTTGTGACCAAAGTTTACGAAAACGGGGGCGATTTTAGTACTGACGTATTCACGAAAACCTATTCGCCCTACACAACCTATGTTGGGTTGAATGTACCCAAAGGAGACAAAAATCGTGGAATGCTCTTGACCGATGTCAAGCATAAGTTCGAAGTGGTTTCGGTAGATGAAAACGGAAAACCAAAAGCTACCAACAATCTAAAAGTGACCATTCATAAAATCAACTGGCGATGGTGGTGGGACACTTCTTCGAATAATCAGAGTGATTTCAGTAGCAGCAGTTATCGTGAAAAGGTTTTTGAAGAGACCATCAGCACGAATCCCAGCGGAAAAGGTTCGTTCAATTTTGAGTTGAAATACCCCGATTGGGGTCGATATCTCGTTCGGGTCGAAGATTTAAACGGTGGCCATGCCACAGGCAAGGATATTTACATCGATTGGCCGGGTTGGGCAGGCAAATCTAAAAAGAACGATCCTTCGGCCGCTACGATGTTGTTATTTTCCGCGGATAAAGAAAAGTATAATGTCGGCGAAACCGCAACTGTTACTTTTCCTAGTTCTGAAGGCGGTCGAGCTTTGGTAACCGCAGAAAACGGCAGTGAGGTTCTGGAATCGTTATGGGTGGAAACGAAAAAAGGGGAGACGAAATTTCAATTGCCGATTGGTGATTTGTACACTCCGAATGTTTTCATAAGTATCACTTTGTTACAACCCCATGCCTCAACATTGAACGATTCGCCGATTCGCATGTATGGTGTTGTACCGATTTCGGTGGAAAATCCGAATACGAAATTGCGGCCCGAAATTTCGATGCCCGAAGTATTGCGACCTGAAGAAATGATTACGGTAAAGGTCAACGAACAAAAAGGCAACGCGATGACCTATAGCATTGCCATTGTCGATGAAGGTCTACTTGATTTGACACGTTTTAAGACTCCGGATCCGTGGGGTACTTTTTACGCTCATGAGGCTTTAGGAGTTAAAACTTGGGATATTTTCGATGAGGTCATCGGAGCCTTTGGCGGTCGCATCAATCAGATTTTTGCGATTGGGGGCGATGGTGTTTTGGCAGGAGCAAAAAATAAAAAAGCGAACCGTTTTGAACCGATGGTGGTGCATTTAGGTCCGTTTAGTTTGAAGGATGGTGAAACGAAATCGCATAAAATCAAGATTCCGAAATATGTTGGGTCGGTGCGGACTATGGTCGTTGCCGGAGATTCGAATAGCGAAGCTTATGGAATGGCCGAAAAAACAACTCCGGTTCGTAAACCTTTGATGATATTGGCTTCGTTACCCCGAAAAATTACTCCCGGTGAGAAAGTAACCTTGCCGGTTACCGTTTTTGCCATGGAAAAAAAGGTAAAAAACGTGACGATTAAAATCAAGGACGATAAAGCCTTTTCGATTTCCGGTGGAAATACAAAGTCGTTGAATTTTGCCCAACCCGATGAAAAAATGGTTTATTTTGATTTAGATGTGGCCGATTTCAAAGGAATTGGAAAAGTGATTGTCGAAGCTTCCGGAAATGGGGAGAAGGCATCTTTTGAAATTCCGATTGATGTTGTGAACCCCAATCCTATGACATCCGAAGTGACCGATGTTGTTTTAGATACGAACGGTAGCCAAATGATAAATTTGGAAACTTTCGGAGTGGCCGGAACGAATTCCGCGCAAATCGAATTCTCGACTTTGCCACCGATGAATTTTAACGGACGCATGCAGTATTTGATTCGTTATCCGCATGGTTGTGTCGAGCAGACGACTTCGGGGGCATTTCCGCAATTGTTCTTGGCGGACATTTTCGATGTGCCTTCGGACAAGAAAATGAAAATACAAGCGAATATTGAAAGTGCCATAAAACGTTTGGGCGGCTATCAAAATGCCAGCGGCGGATTCTCTTATTGGCCAGGTCAAGCTCAAGCCAATGATTGGGGAACTTCCTATGCAGGACACTTTTTATTGGAGGCCGATAAAAAAGGATATGTACTCCCGATTGGATTCAAATCGTCATGGGTCGGCTATCAAAGACAAGTTGCTAAACAATGGCGTGCCGGAAACGGAAGCGACCTTGCACAAGCATATCGTTTGTATACTTTGGCGTTATCTGGTAATGCCGATATGGCCAGTATGAATCGTTTGCGCGAAAGTTCGAATGTTTCGAACGATGCGAAATTCCGTTTGGCGGCGACCTACGCCTTGGTGGGCCAGAAAAGAGTGGCACAACAACTTTTAAACGGGACATCCTACAATTTCGAGCAAGACAAATATGACTATTATACTTATGGATCCTCGACAAGAAATCGAGCAATGGCCTTGGAGTCTTTAGTTTTATTGGAAGATAAATCAAAAGCACAAGGTTTGGCGAAGACGATAGCCCAGCGATTGAGCGAAAACCGATGGATGAGTACCCAAAGCACTTCGTATAGCCTTTTGGCCATGGCAAAATTTGCTGAAATGGTTGGTGGAAAAGGTATCAAAGCTAATATGACGGTCAATGGAAAATCAGAAACCGTGTCCACTGATAAAACCTTGGCAGATCGTACTATCGAAATCAAAAAGGGAAGTAACTCGATTCTTTTAAAGAATAATGAGGGAAATACACTTTATGTAAGTATTGTCAATTCAGGAATACTACCTGTGGGCGAGGAGAAAACCGTACAGCGAAACCTGACCGCAAATGTTTCTTACAAGGGAAGAAACGGTAGTTTGCTTGATGTTTCAAAAATCCAGCAGGGAACCGACTTTGTCGCGGAGGTTACGTTAAAGAATACTTCCGACAACAATTTAAAAGATGTCGCCCTGATGGAAATCTTCCCAAGTGGTTGGGAAATCGTCAACACCCGTTTTACCGACTTTGGATCGTTTGCAGAAAACAAAGTGACGCATACCGATTTACGTGATGATCGTGCCAATTTCTATTTCAATATGGCGCGTTACGAAACCAAAACGTTCAGGGTTCTAGTAAATGCTTCGTATTTAGGGAGTTATTATTTACCGGGAGTTCAGGCCGAGGCCATGTATGACAATGATTATGAGGTGCGAACAAAAGGCAGGTGGGTAGAGGTGGTGCAGTAGTATGGTTTTGGGTTTGAAAAGTTTAAGATTCAAAGTTCAAGTAAAAAAATCAGATATAGAGATTCCCCTGTGAGGGCGGCGTAAGGGGGTGTTATCGCTAGGGAAAAGTGGACTTATAGTACAATAGGTTCGGGAGCAAAATAGCAAAAAAGGAATGACAACCAAAAACAAAATACTGGCTTATACCCTTGCAATCATTTTGTTAGTCGTTTCAACACTACTTTATTTCGACGTAAGTTATAAGGGTTTCCCAGATGGGCATTTGAACGAACTCGATCGTGCAGAACAGCCTTTGTTTTTTGTCTCAAGTAACCTGTGTTTAGTATTAGGACTTTTCTTATTGTATTTGGCGCGATTCAAAAAAACTGCGAACACAAACAGAATTTTCTATCGTACTTTGCTTTTTCTTTTGCTAGCGTTTTTGATAATTGTAGTCTTAGATAAGTTTCTTATCGAAACTTTGAATGATGGGAGAGGAGGATAACGAAAACCGAACAACCATACTAGCAAGATTGATTTTGGATAAAACAAAAAAGGAACCGTTCGAGAACGATTCCTTTATTTAAATCAGTATGAGTACCCATATCGATTTATATGCTACTACTGCTCAATTGTATTGCCTTCTTCATCAACAATTAAGGTGCCAGTTGTTCCGTCTTCCAAAGAAACGTCTAATTTATAATGGTTCTCCTCATTTTTCTGGGCCTTGCTGATCGTTGCACCAGGGTAGTTAGTCTCGATCATATCGCTAACCGCTTGAGGAACTTCCTCAAGGTTGATTTCAGAAAAACTGTCTTGGGCCACAACTTCACCAGCTACTTCTTGTGTTTCGGTAGCTTCTTCTTGGGCAAACATTGTTAGACTACCTAATGCGAATACTGCTGTAATAAATAATTTTTTCATGATACTTGTATTTAAATTAAATTATAGATTCTATTTGTTCTAACTAATAGAAAAAATAATACCACAAACCTAGATTTAAACAAGTGTCTGATAAACAGTTGATTATGTATTTTTGAATTTAGTTCACTGTGTAGTTGTGGGATATCTCGGCACCAATCGTGTAATAATTTCACACTTTGCGATGAGTTGCCCCGTTTTTGGAAGTCCAGATAATTACGGAGGAGTATTTGATAGCAATTCGAACTAGTTAGTGCCTTCTTCTTCGGCATTCTCCTCTTTCTTCAAAACCGTAGAAAATATAAATTCACCGATTTCCTTGATGGGTTCATAGAGAATAGATTCTCGAACGGTATTGTTTTTGACCAATCCTACTGAGCTATTGGCACGATCGATAAATACCAAAAGGGCACCCATAATCACGGCCACTTTTAAAGTTCCGAAAAGTGCGCCAGCTATTTTATTGAGAAGCCCCAACATGGCAAAATCTGCAATTTTGGTCAAGAACTTTCCTAGAAGATGTACGGCGAATACAATTATAATAAATGTGACTACGAAAGCAGCAATATTGATATAACGCTCCTCCCACTCCATATTCTGTGAAATATAATCGCCTGCGTAGTATGAAAAATGAATTGCTCCGTATATGCCGGCCACCAATGCTATAATCGAAGCGATTTCTACGAAAAGTCCGTTTTTAAGTCCTTTCCAAAGGCCGTAAAGTAGTAGCAATCCTAGTATAATGTCCAAAAAACTCATAAACAAATATAGCTTTTTGATTTGTACCTTTGAACAGCTGTTGGGGTGATGGCGGTCGACACCAAAAATGCATAAAAACTTCGAATGTCAAGAGATGTACAATTAAAAGAACGCTGGACAATTTTAACCGAAAAACTTTCAGTTCAATTTGCCGATGGTGATGATTTGGAGTTGGATGCTATTATTTATTTAGTCGGTGTTCAAGAATTAGGGCAATATCATAGAAAATACAAAAAGGACGACAAGCTTGATTTGATGCATATTGCCATCTGTCGCCTATTAGAACCATATGGCTACTATGAGTTCTCACATTTTGATGAAGATAGCTGGCCGCACTATACTATTAAAGAAGAGTTGCCACCCTTGAAGGCAGGAGAACAATCGGTTCTCATGAAGGAAGCGATTGTCAATTATTTTGTGGAGAAGCAGTATATAAATTAAGAATCCGTAAAGGTTCCTCCCCTCAGACGAGGGGAGGTGTCAGACAAAGGGGGACGGAGGGGTTGAAAGTACAATTGTAGACCTAATTAAATGTAGAGTCAAAGATTAAGATCATCAACCTCCCCTTTCTTCTCATATATTGTATTTCAGAGAATTCATTACCCTCCTCATCTGCGGAGGGAAGCAAAAAAATGAAGAATGGCAAATACCAAACCCTATTACGCTGTAATTTTTACTTCTGTGCTGACGGATAATAACGAAGGGTATGCCGATATGGCAGAACAAATGGAAAACTTGGCCAAGCAACAACCCGGTTATATCGATTTTGAAAGCGCCAGAGGTGATATAGGAATCACAATCAGTTATTGGGAAAGTCTAGAGGCCATTGCCAATTGGAAAGCAAATGCAGATCATTTGTTTGCCCAACGCAAAGGAATCAAAGACTGGTATGCGTGGTATAAAGTACGAATTTGTTTGGTTGAACGCACGTATGAGGCCTCCCCAAACTCCTCCGAAGGAAGGGCTTAAACTACTTTAAGACCAATTAGGCGTAATGACCAAAACACTTTTTTTGTTATTAATGAGTTTTAGAATTGATGGACTTTTTTTTAAAGAGGATATTCAATTCGAAGCGAACGAAATCCCCCTCCGCTGGAGGGGCTATAGGAGGGTTCCTAAAAAAACACCCGAAAAAGTTCTTGTTACTAGCAACTTTGTTAATCGCCTACTATTTTTGTCTACCAAAAAACTTATTTGATAGCTCCACAGCCACAGTAATCGAAAGTCGTAGTGGTCAACTTTTAGGAGCGCAGATTGCCGATGATGGCCAATGGCGATTTCCCGTAGTCGATAGTGTTCCTTTCAAGTTCAAGACTTGCTTGTTACAATTTGAGGACGCTCATTTTTACCAGCACCCAGGGTTCAACCCTATTTCAATGACCAAAGCGATTGGCGAAAATATTTCCGCTGGAAAAACTGTCAGAGGCGGAAGTACATTAACGCAACAAGTAATTCGCTTGGCCAGAAATGGAAAGAAACGCTCGTACTGGGAAAAGTCAATCGAATTGATTTGGGCCACAAGGCTCGAATTTCGCCATTCCAAAGAGGATATCTTGAAATTGTATGCGAGTCATGCCCCTTTTGGCGGTAATGTTGTCGGATTGGACGTGGCCGCTTGGCGCTACTATGGATTGCAATCGCACCAATTATCATGGGCCGAATCGGCGACCTTGGCTGTTTTGCCAAACGCGCCAAGTTTGATCTATCCTGGGAAAAACCAAGTTCGCTTGCTAGAGAAAAGAAATCGATTACTCAAAAAGCTGCTTTCCGAAGAAATCATCGATAGCACGACATATTCCCTTTCTCTTCTCGAAACATTACCTCAAAAACCGTATCCATTACCAAAATTGGCAAACCATTTAGTGCAGTATTCGGCAAAACGGAACAAAGGTCTACGTACCCGAACCACAATTGATAAGAACCTACAGGAAAATGTAAATGCCATTGTTGCAAAGCATTATCAAAGTTTGAAGCAGAATCAAGTTCATAATGCCGCTGTACTTGTTTTGGATGTTAAAACCAGAGAAGTAATTTCATATGTTGGAAATGCGCCGACTACTAGAGAGCATCAAAAAGATGTCGATATGGTACAGGCCAACCGTAGTACTGGCAGTACGGTAAAACCTTTGCTGTATGCTGCCATGCTTGATGCAGGAGAATTATTGCCCGATATGCTGGTGCCCGATATACCAACACAAATAGCGGGATATACTCCTGAAAACTTCGACGAAGATTATAGCGGGGCCGTCAAAGCAAAAGAAGCCTTGGCCAGATCTTTGAACATTCCGGCAGTGAGATTGCTGCAAAAATATGGGTTGGAGAAGTTTCGCGATCAATTGGAACTTTTCAAACTCAGAGGACTCAATAAACCTGCGGATCATTACGGTCTAACTTTGATTTTAGGAGGAGCCGAAACAAATCTTTGGGACCTCTGTAAAACTTATGCGGGAATGGCATCCACAATCAATCATTTCAATGCCACTTCAAGCGAATATTTTGACAAAGAATTTGCAGAACCGGTACTTCAAAAAGACCAAGCAGTCGATTTTGGAAACAAATCAATTGAAAAGACCATTTTCGATGCCGGAAGTATATACCTCACTTTTGAGGCCATGAAAGAAGTCAATCGGCCGGAAGGCAATGAATCATGGGAATTTTTTGATTCCTCGAAAGAGATAGCGTGGAAAACAGGAACGAGTTTTGGTAATAAAGATGCCTGGGCAATCGGGGTGACAAAAGACTTTGTGGTCGGTACTTGGGTTGGCAACGCAGATGGAGAGGGTCGGCCAAATGTGACAGGAGTGACCAGTGCGGCACCTATTTTATTCGATGTTTTCGATGTGCTTCGTAGGTCTGAATGGTTCCAAAAACCGTTAGATGAATTCGCCGAAGTCGAGGTCTGCTCAGAAAGTGGTTATTTGGCCACTAGTATTTGTCCGAAGAAAAAAATAGAAATTCCGAACAAAGAAAATTATGTGAAATCGTGCAACTATCATCAAATGGTTTACCTAGATTCACAAAATCAATTCAGGGTTAATTCTTCTTGTATGGATCTGTCGCAAGCCAATTCTGAATCTTGGTTTTCATTGCCCCCTTTGATGGAGTTTTACTATAAAAGTACACACCCATCATACAAACCGATACCTTCTTTTCGAAACGATTGTGTAAGTACGAATGCGCCACCGATGGCATTCATCTACCCTAAAAATGACAGTCGTATAACATTGACAAAAAACTTTGAGGGTTATATGAACGAATTAGTGTTGAAATTGGCACATACCAAGCCAGAAAATGTAGTGTACTGGTATCTTGATGATGCCTTTCTGAAACAGACAAAAAACTTTCACGAAATCGGTATCCTTCCATCCGAAGGAAAGCACAAAATAACCGCCGTAGATGCGCTCGGAAATGAAATTAACGCTACGATAACGATAGAGTAATCAAAGGCCATTGTTCCTCCAAAGGAAACACTTATATTTAAGATGCAACACTATGCTACTATATGCTACTTTATATGTATATTAGTAGTTTAAAATCCGTAGAAATGTCATATATCATTTCCCTAGACCAAGGGACAACTAGTAGTCGCGCCTTACTAATCGATTCTGATGGAAAAATCATTTCCATGGAACAACAAGAATTTCCACAGATTTTTCCAAAACCAGGCTGGGTCGAACACGACCCCAAAGAGATTTTAGGTTCTCAAATGCATGTTTTGAAGAAGCTTTTGGAAAATCGAAATGTCGACCCTGCCACTGTTAAGGGCATTGGCATAACAAACCAACGTGAAACTACCTTGGTCTGGAATAAGAATACTGGAGAACCGGTTTACAATGCTATCGTTTGGCAAGATAAACGAACTGCTGATATCTGTGAAAATTTGAAGGAACGTGGTCTTTCCGACTATGTTGGGAAAACCACAGGTCTCGTTATTGATTCTTATTTCTCAGCTACAAAGGTCAGATGGATTTTGGATAATGTCGATGGCGCCAAAGAGCAGGCTCAAAATGGGGATTTGCTCATGGGCACGGTCGATTCGTGGTTGATTTGGAATATGACGAATCGAGAAAATCATGTGACCGATTACACGAACGCTTCCCGTACTATGCTTTATGATATTTCGGAGTTGGATTGGGATCCGAAACTTTTGAAAGAATTGGAGATTCCTGAAAGCATGTTGCCGACCGTAAGTCCGTCTTCGCATCATTTTGGAGATTGGGAATATAAGGGAGTGAAGATTCCGATTGCCGGAATTGCAGGTGATCAACAGGCGGCACTTTTCGGGCAGGCCTGTTTTGAAGTCGGTACTGCAAAGAACACATATGGTACCGGATGCTTTATGTTGATGAATACTGGTGAAAAACCTCAATTTTCCGAAAACGGATTATTGACCACAATCGCTTATGGCTTGGATGGAAAAGTTTTTTATGCTTTGGAAGGAAGCATTTTCATTGCCGGGGCAGCAATTCAATGGCTACGTGATGGTTTGGAATTGATAAAAGATGCAAAGGAAACAGAAACCTTGGCAAATTCAGTTGAAGGAGAAAGTTCGGTATACGTCGTTCCTGCTTTTGCAGGATTGGGTGCACCCTATTGGGATATGTATGCTCGTGGGGCCGTTTTCGGACTGACACGAGACACCGGAAAAGCGCATTTGGCGAAAGCCACCTTAGAATCGCTGGCGTATCAGACCAAAGATATCTTAAATGCCATGCAAGAAGATTCTGGTGTTGAATTGGCCAATTTACGGGTCGATGGAGGGGCTTGTGCCAACAATCACTTGATGCAATTTCAATCGGATATTTTAGGTTGCGAAGTACATCGCCCAAAAGTTATCGAATCAACAGCAATGGGAGCAGCTTATTTAGCTGGGATACAGGTCGGAATTTGGCAACAAAGCGATATTGACGAAAATAGAGACCTTGATAAAATTTTCGAACCGACTTTCGATTCAGATAAGCGTGACCGACTATATGGTAAATGGGAAAAAGCTGTGAAACGAACCAAAGGTTGGGAGTTGGAGTAAAACTTCTTTGCGAGGAATGCGCCAAAGGTGCATGATTCTGGAAACTATTGAACCTTGTACCATATTTGAACAGATTGCTTCCCCCGACAGTTGTCGGAATCACAATGACGATAAAAAACAACTATGAAAAACATCCCCTTTTCAAATCTAAACAGAGCTGAAACCATTAAAGAGGTTTCTAACACTGCATTCGACCTTGTCGTGATCGGCGGAGGAATTACAGGTGGTGGTATCGCTCTCGACGCGGCATCACGAGGGTTGAAGGTAGCCTTGGTCGAAAAAAATGATTTTGCCTCTGGTACGAGTAGCAAGTCAACGAAATTAATCCATGGCGGATTGCGTTATTTGAAGCAGTTCGACTTTTGGTTGGTAAAGGAAGTAGGTTCCGAACGGGCGATTGTACACAAATTGGCGCCGCATTTGGTGCTGCCTGAGAAGATGTTGCTTCCGCTCATCGAAAATGGATCTTATGGTAAATGGTTGGCATCAATAGGTTTGAAAGTCTACGACATTCTTGCCCAAGTAACAGGTGACGACAAGCGAAAGATGCTCGAAAAAAAGGAGGCGATGAAGTTGGAGCCGCTTCTCCCAAAAAAAATATTGAAAGGTGCTGGCTATTATGCCGAATATCGCACTGACGATGCGCGTTTGACGATTGAAAATATCAAGACAAGTCTTCAGTTCGGAGCAATTGCTTTGAACTATGCCGAGGTAACCGATTTTGTTTATGCGGATGAGAGAGTAGCAGGTGTAAAAATCAAGGATGGAATGTCAAGAGAAGAGTTTGAGATAAAGTCTAAATATGTTATTAGTGCGGCAGGCCCTTGGGTCGATGAGCTCCGTAGTAAAAACAATTCAAAAAAAGGAAAACAATTGCATTTGACCAAAGGGGTACATTTGGTTTTCCCCTATGAGAAATTACCAGTAAAACATTCGGTATATTTTGATATTCCCGATGGTCGTATGATGTTTGCAATTCCCCGTGGGAAAGTGACCTACGTGGGTACGACCGATACCAATTTTAATAAGGATAAAGATAATATCGGTATTGATTTGGCCGATGCCATTTATTTGTTGTCCGCGGTTAATAATATGTTCCCTAAAATAAATCTTGAGATGGAAGATATTGTTTCATCCTGGGCAGGATTACGTCCGTTGATTCATGAGGAAGGAAAATCGGCTTCCGAACTTTCCAGAAAAGATGAGATTTTCACTTCCGACACCGGACTGATCAGCATCGCTGGTGGAAAGCTGACCGGCTACCGGAAAATGGCCGAACGTGTCGTCAACCGAATTGGCAAAAAGATGGAAGAAGCCGGGGCAAATGAATTGAAAGAATGTACGACCGACGAAATCCCGCTTTGCGGAAATGTCGATTTTAAGAAATCGAAACACGTGAGCAAGTATATTGACGAAATTTTCGAAAGAATCAAGCCCGACGGATTTACAAAACACGATGCTTGGTTTTTGGTAACGAATTATGGAAAGCAGACCGAAACGATTCTGGAAACTTATACTTCCTTAAAAGATGAGGACATCTATGTGAGATTGGCAAAGGCCGAACTGCGTTTTGGCATCGATTTCGAAATGATTCAAACACCTATGGATTTCTTTATCCGAAGAACAGGCAGGCTTTATTTTGACATTGATAGTGTTCGTAATCTTATGGAGCCCCTTATGGACGAATTCAAGACAGCTTTTAAAGTAGATGAAAAACAGATTTCTGCCTGGCATCAAGAGCTTACGGCCGAAATCGATACGCACTCAAATTTTTCATTGGATCGGGTTTGATAAGTTCCACTCGATAGGTTTTCGTTTAGAGCTACAATCTATATTAGGTTTTAGGGAAGGGTTGTTCAGAAACTCTTCGGCGATTTGGAAAAAACATGGATTATATAGATTGTGACCGTCATCTGGAAATAATACTTCATAACCGTTTTTCAAATGTTTTAATGCTCTTGAGGCGTTACTAACAGGTGTAACATGGTCCAAGCCGCCACTAATCATTAGGGTGGGAATATCTGAAACTACTGGTTTATTTTCAAAGTCAGTAGCCCTAAAAGAGTGCCAACTGTCGGTTAATTCTTCACTTGAAATTAAAGAAACGGGTTCAAATGTTACAATTTCAGAATTTTTTAAAGTTTCTTCCATGGCGGCTCTATCGTAAAACGGAAATTCTTCATAAATCATGACCGAGTAATTCATGGGCCAATTGAGTGAATGGTATATAATTTCTACGTTTTTCATAACATTTTTAATAGGCTCGGCATCTCTAGTTTCCAAAGCTTCAATCAATAAGGGTATATCGGCAATGGAATTGTGGTCGTAAAGCGGCATGTACATAACCATCAAGGCCTCTTGCTGATTGAGGGTGAACGGCTTTCCTTTATAGTCAAAATGTAAAGGTTCAGTTTCCAATTTTCGTAATGTTTTCAATAAGCGCTCTTTTAAATTTGGGTAGCGTTTACTGCAGTCCTCGTTTATCTCACAGCGATTCAAAACAGAAAAAAGGGAGTTTTCAAAGTTTTTGATAGAATCGTTAAGAGGGTCATTTTCTGGCGCAAGAATTCCGGCAAGCATTGCGCTTCGAACACTGTTGGGAAAATCACGCATGATGGTCAGCCCTAAACGGGAACCATATGAAACCCCCCAAAGATTCCATTTGTCATAACCCAATGCCTTTCTTAAATCTTCAAAATCAGCTGCATTTTCTTTACTGGTGTACCCAGCGAGATCAACACCTTCTTTTTTGAGGGTGGTTTTACATTTTGATAGGATTGCCTCCATCGCTTTAATCTCGCCTTTTTGGTCGAGATCTTGTTTTATAATGTTGAATATGGAATTGCCCATTTCGATACAGTTGGCTTCAGATTTGCCAGTACCCCGTTGATCCATCAATACAATATCCCTATCATTTCTTAGTGGATGGTTTTTCCACATTGCCTCCATGCCTAAGGTCGCCCCACCAGGTCCGCCTTGCAGATACACAAGAGGTGCCTTGCTGGAAGTCGTGTCTTTTGCCTTTAAAACTTTGTAGACTAGTTTGAGTTTTCGAGAATTTGGATCGTCTCGGTTTTCGGGAACTTCCAGAATTCCGTCTATGGTTATATTCTCAGGGGCCGTATTACAGGCAAATAGAAGAGCGGTAAAAAGTAAAACTAAACATGAGCGCATAATTATTGTATTGATTGATTCTAAGATAGCGAAACTTCATTCATCAAATTTATTTACTTGGTTCCCCTCCTCAGCTGAGGAGGGGAATGAATTCTCCGAAATATAATGAAGGAGAAGAAAGGGGAGTTTGAAAATCACAATCCCTCCGACCCAATCTGGAAAAGCTTGGCCCACCTCCCCTCAACTGAGGGGAGGAGCCGCAAACTAATCCAACTTCTCGGTCAACTCCTTAAACACTCTTTTCGCATTTCCGTTTTCATAAAGTACCCTGTAAACTGCATCGATAATTGGAGTTCTAGCTTTCTTTTTGAATTTTGATTTGAGTTCGAAAGCGCTTTTCGCGGCATAATAACCTTCGGCCACCATTTTCATTTCCATTTGGGCGCTTTTGACTGCGTAGCCCTTACCGATCATATTTCCGAACATTCGGTTGCGACTGAAGGTTGAATATCCTGTTACGAGTAAATCTCCCAAATAGGCTGAATTGTTGATGTTGCGTTTCATTTTATGTACTCGCTTGATATAACGGCCCATTTCACGAATGGCGTTGCTCATAAGCACACTTTGAAAATTATCGCCATAACCCAGCCCATGATAAATGCCTGCCGCGAGCGCATAGATATTTTTAAGCATAGCGGCATATTCAGTACCGATAATATCGTCGGACACTTTAGTTCGTATATAATCTGTAGTGAGATTGTCGGCAACGATTTTGGCCTTTTCTTGGTCGGCACAGGCAATGGTCAAATAAGAAAGGCGTTCCATAGCGACTTCCTCTGCATGACACGGGCCAGTGATGACTCCGATGTTCTTAAAAGGGATTTCATATTTATCATGGAAGTGCTCGCCCACTATGAGTCCTGTTTCGGGCACTATACCTTTGATGGCCGAAAAAATGATTTTATCCTTTAGAGAAGTCTTCAGTTTTTTCATTTCACTATCAAGGAAGGCAGAAGGAATAGCAAAAATCAGAATATCAGCATTGTCAATTGCATCGTTAACATCATTGGTAAGACTTAGCTGGGTAATATCAAAAGTGACAGAAGTCAAATAGTTGGGATTGTGCTCGTGTTCTCTGATAAAGTCGACTGCATCTGAATTTCTCATATACCAACCCACACTGCGCTGGTTTTCACACAGCATTTTTACAATGGCTGTAGCCCAACTTCCTCCTCCTAAAACTGCAAATTTTTTTCCCTGGATCATTGATCGATTTTGTACAATTCAAAAGTAAATAAAATTGCTGGGTCAAAATTTCATCGACGAATGACACAACTTGATTCAAAAAACGATGAACTACACAAAATTTTAACAGGGCTTGCATTTCATCGAGCAATGAATTCAGAGATATGTGCGTTATTATTTAAGACAAAACGATAAAGAAATCCATTGTCTAGAACAGTGTAAGAAATTACAATTTTTTGGTTGGTTATTTAGTTAGAAATCGCCTTGAGCATTGTGCTTGAGGCGATTTTTTTTGCCTAATCTTTTTTTAAAGTCCGAAGGATTTTCACCGGTTACTTTTTTGAAAGTACGATTGAAATACGAAAGACTTTCGAAACCACAATCGTAGCATGTTTCACTAATATTATTACCCATTAATAATAGGCGTTTGGCCTGACTGATGCGGTATTGGTTCAGAAAACCAATGAACGTATTGCCAGTTGCTTTTTTGAAATAACGGCAAAAGGCAGGCTTCGTTAGATTACAAATTTGGGCGACATCTTCAACAGTTATTTTATTTTGGTAGCGCTCGTCGACTAGTGTATAGATTTCACGAATACGCTCCTGTTCTTTCTTGCTGTAGCGATTTATATAGGATTTAGTGTGTAAAAGTTCAAATTCCTTGCTAGCTGCCAGCGTTTTCAGAATATTCATTGCCTGCATAAAAAATTCGAAAGGCTGTAATTGATGTAGCTCTTTCATCATAGCCCCAATTTCTTTTTTGGTAGAACCCGAAAAAGCAATTCCGTATTTTGAAAGTTCAATAAGACGGTCGAGACTCTGTAGTTCTGGAAATTGTGAAATAAAGTTTTCTTTAAAGAGGGGTTTAATATGCAATACTTCCTTTCGATAGGATGAGGTTACGCCATAGTCAAAATTCAAATGGGGAATATTCGAGCCGATTAATACAAGGTCGTTATCCTTAAATTGAGAAATATGGTCTCCGACATGTCTTGTTGCACTGGCACCTTCTATATATACCAATTCGAATTCCGGATGAAAATGCCAATAGAAAAGATGGTTGAGTTTGGGGTCGTGCAAAAGCCGAAACGGACTTTTAGACTCAGGACTGATGCTTTCTAATTGTATTTTCATTGCATTTTATGAGACAAAATTGTCTTTAAATATAGAATTAATAAAGGTAAATATCAATATTGTTCAAATAATGGTTAATATCAAGGTGGAAAGGCTTCTTTTAGTTTTCTAGTTTTACCCTATCAATTAAAAGGACAATATCATGCAACAGACAAACTCAAAAATCGAAATGGCAAATAAGGCCCATGAGGAAATTCCTGGAAATCCGTCTACTGCTACAAGCAGCAAAATCAAATTAAATGACCGTTCTAACGGAAAACCTTTAAGAGTACTTAGCGAAGAAGATTGGGATTTCTGGACGCACAATGGATACATCGTTATCAAGAATGCCGTTTCGGCGGCACAAGCTCAAGAGACCGCAGATTTTATTTGGGAATTCGACGAGAAGGACCCAAATAATCCGAAAACTTGGTATGCACCGGCAAGAGCTGAAATGAAGATGAAGGAATTAGCGGGAACGGGCATGGTCGAAGTTTATAACAACCAACATTTATGGAACAATCGCCAAATGCAGCGGGTGTATGATGCCTTTGTTGATGTTTGGGGAACTGAAAAACTTTGGGTGACTATCGATCGGGCGAATTTGAATTTCCCTTTGCCGCCGGGAGTTGATAAAAAAGGATTTATTCACTGGGACTACGATCCAGAGACCCGGCCACAAAATGTTCAGGGAGTTTTGGCCTTGGCCGACCAAACGGACACAACTATGGGTGGATTTCAATGTATACCTTGGCTCTATCGAAATTATGATACTTGGAAATTGACACAACCCGAAGACCGAGATCGCTTTCAACCCGATATTTCTGATTTGGAAGATAAAATTGTCAAGGTAAAAATGAACGCTGGCGATTTGCTCATTTTTAATAGTACTGAACCTCATGGCATACGACCAAATAAGTCAAAAGATAAAGTACGGATCGCACAGTATATTTCTATGATGCCGGCGGAAGAAGATAATGAAGAATTGAGAAACTGGCGAATCAACTCTTGGAAGAATCGAGTTGCCCCAGAAGGATACGCCTTTCCGGGAGATCCAAGAAAGTGGGAACAAACAAAATACGAAACGGCCAAACTATCTCCACTGGGAGAGAGATTACTAGGTCTTACAGACTGGTAATACACGTGGCTCCTCCCCCTAGATAAGGGGAGGTGACCCTGACTTTTCCGTCAGGATCGGAGGGGTCTGAACCTTTCGTAATTCAATACTAACCCTTCAGATAATAAAACGTATTTTTGCCGGCTTAAAATCTTTACGTTGTGAAAAAGTATCTCAATCTTTTCGATTTTAAGCAAAAGGTAGACTACAAGACCGAGATTCTTTCCGGCTTGACCGTGGCTTTGGCACTGGTGCCTGAGGCAATAGCTTTTGCATTAATCCCTGGGTTTTCTCCCCTGACAGGGCTGTACGCAGCATTTATTCTGTGTTTGGTCACCGCTATTTTAGGCGGTCGACCAGGAATGATTTCCGGTGCTACGGGTGCAGTTGCCGTTATTTTTGTGGGATTGATTTTGGAACTCAAACGAAATTTCCCAGGTATCGAACCCGAAACTATTTTGAATTATGTTTTTGCTACTGTAATCATTGCGGGCATTTTGCAGATTCTAGCAGGTGTGCTTCGCCTTGGAAAATTCATTCGTTTGGTACCACATCCCGTTATGTTCGGATTTGTAAACGGATTAGCCATCATTATATTCATGGCACAGTTTCCGAATTTCTACCAAAAGGGAACCGATAGTTTATTGAGTGGCACACCGATGTTCGTCATGTTGGGTTTGACGCTGTTAACGATGTTGATTATTTGGGGCTTTCCGAAGTTGACGAAAGCGGTTCCATCTTCATTGCTGGCGATTGTAGTTGTTTCGGCTATTGTAATCGGTTTTGGAGTCGATACCTTGACTGTTGCTGATACAATGGGCGAAGGCGAAAGTATCAAGGGCGGATTTCCACCGCTTTCGATTCCACAGATACCCTTGACTTTCGAGACCTTTAAAATCATATTCCCCTACGCCGCAATAGTTGCGGGAGTTGGTTTAATCGAGAGTCTTTTGACGTTAAACATCATTGATGAAATAACCGAAACTCGAGGAAGTGGAAATAAGGAGTGTGTTGCCCAAGGGTCGGCCAATATTCTTTCTGGTTTTCTTTCAGGTATGGGTGGTTGTGCGATGATCGGGCAGAGTTTGATAAACACCTCTTCAGGTGCTCGGGCAAGACTTTCTGGGATTACGGCCGCAGTCATGTTATTGGTATTTATAATGTTTGGATCAAGTCTAATTGAACGACTCCCCATGGCAGCACTGGTCGGTTTGATGTTTATGGTAGCCATCGGGACCTTCGAATGGGCCAGTTTCAAAACATTCGGAAAAATGCCTAAATCAGATGTCGTTGTTATGGTACTGGTCACTTTGATAACGGCTATTACACATAATTTGGCCGTAGCAGTTTTGCTGGGCGTAATCATTTCTGCCTTGGCCTATTCTTGGGAAAATGCAAAACGTATTCGGGCCAGAAAGCATGTTGATCAGCATGGAATCAAGCATTATGAAATCTACGGCCCTTTGTTCTTTGGATCAACAACACTATTTTCTGAGAAATTCGATGTACAAGAAGACCCTGAAGAGGTCATTATTGATTTCAAGGAGAGCCGCGTAGCCGACATGTCGGGAATCGAAGCATTGAACAAAATCACCGAGCGCTATAAGAAGGCTGGTAAGAAAGTCCATCTGCGACACTTAAGCAAAGACTGTATTCAGCTTTTGGAAGATGCGGATGATATTATCGACGTAAATGTTTTGGAAGATCCTACGTACAAAGTCGTTGTCGACGGCCTTAAAAAAAGTGACACTTCCGAATCGAACGACCCGTGGAATATATGGGGTTTTTAATTTAGTTCTTTTCGTTACTTAGGTAATTGCCTCCCCAACCAAACCAATAGCGTGACGAGATTTGCTTTTGTAACCTTTGGATCTTACGCTCCAAAACGTCGTGTTCTTTAAAAGTTGATTCCATCTCTTGCATAATAGATTGATTTACTTGGTCTATTTATTATAAAGACGAACAACTTCTAAAAAGAAGGACATATTTTTGTTAAAATTTTTAGATTGATTTCTTTTTCTCTTGAAAAGCCCTGAAAATGAGCTTTTCAATGTAATCTAAAAATAGAGTTTTAATTGTTTTTCTGTATTACAGGGATTATAAATTTGTTGAGAAGTTCATCGGTATAGCCATGAGCTTTCCGATTGTTGTAGTTTGTTGCCGTTAGCACAACGGTTAGATTTAGTTCGGGAAAAGCCATCACCTTGTTTCCACCATTTCCTGCCATGGCATAACACGCTACACCTTTATCAGGCCCGTAGTTTCTTAGCCAAAAAAGATAACCATAATCCATGCCTTCCCATGCGTTTGCCTTGGGGATGGTAGCTTTTTGCAGCCAATTTGAGGAAATTATTTGCTTTCCGTTCCATTCACCGTTTTGCAGACACATCTGAATTATTTTCAGAAAATCACGGCTTTGATATTCACTACCACCTGCTGTATTTAGAGTTCCAGTGGGAGTATGATGTAGCTTGTAATCTTCAATCTCCAAAGGATCGAGAAGGTTTTCCTTCAGAAATTCGTCCACATTTCGTTTTGTTGCCGAACGAACTATTTCGGCTAATGTTGCCGAGCCGGCAGTACAATAGCTCATAGATCGCCCATAAGGCAGCTCTTCAGGTTTTGGATTAAAGGTATAGGCCTTGACCGGTAGATCTGCAAAAAACTTAGGCCAATTCTCAATGAGATACATACGTTCTTCATTACCTCTTGAAAAACTATTGTTATCATCACATTCCATTATCGAACTCATGGTCAATAAATCTTCAATGGTAATTTCCTCTTTTCTTTTATCACTGTTCTGAATCGGCTGTTTGAACTTTAAATAATCAAATATTTTGTCCTTTTCCGATTTGATAAATCCCTTGTCAATGGCTATTCCTGTTAATAAAGTCGCGATTGTCTTTGTTGCGGAACGGGTATTGTGTTTTGAATTTTCATCATTGCCCTGATAATACTTTTCGTAAAGTAATTTTCCGTCTTTGGCAATTAAAATACTTGTGATTTCCTCGTAGGTTCCCTTTTTTACTTCGGAGTCCATTTCCGTTAATAAGTCATCTGAAATCAGGTTTTTCTCTGAAAAATCTATTTGCGCAATTGCATTAGAACATATGAAAGCAAGGAAAATAGTAAGTGAACTCTTTTTAAACATATCGACTTAGTTTTTGATTGAGGTCAAATCTACACGATACAGAATTTAGAGAATAGAATGAAATTAACCTTATTGAAGTTTAGACCGATAGGCGCTGGGAGTAGTTCCCATATAACTTTTGAACGTTCGAGTAAAATGACTTTGATCGGAAAAATCGCATAGATATGCTATTTCGGTCAAAGAGTGTTGAGAGTTTAAAAGGTAAGCCATCGCATTTTTGACTTTTTGTTGCCGTATGTAATTGCCTAAAGTAGTAGCGAAATATTTCGGTATCGCCCTTGACAAATAAACAGGATGCACCCCCAATTCATTCGATAGAAAATGAAGGCTTAAGTCTTGTTCATGGTCAGAATGCAAAAGTTCCTTTAAAGGCTCGACCCATGGAGGTCTTTTTGTAAACAATTTACGGTCTGGTGATTGGGAAGTTTCACAGAGCTGAAGTAAAAGAAGGTCAATAGAGACCTCGGAGTATTTATCCCGACGTTTGAATTCTAAATAAATTTTACCTAAAAGATGGTGCATGGCCGGGTTTTCAATCATTTGACTTCCTTCCCAAAGATTAACATCCAACTTTTTTTGTTCGTACCATTTTCTTTCGAATTCTACATGAAAACCTCTGGCCAAATCTGATTCTTTGGTATTTTGGTGAATTTCATTCCAATTATGAAGCAAGAGACTTCCAGAAGTGCAGGCCGTTTTGTTCTTTTTATTGACGTCATAGACATTGCCTTCTAAGACGTACATGAAATAGGGGTTTTCATGATAGTGCCAGTCCGTTTTGGGCATATGGTAGTCGTATTCCGAAAGAATGATGCCCTTGTTCTCAAGTTCCAATCTTTTTTCGCCGTAATATGTTCCTTTGGTTAGAATTTTCATTAAAGGGTATTATCAAATCGGGTCAGAAAAATTCAGTGTTCCCTACTATAAGATGAATGACGACCTGATTTGTTACACAAAAAGATTAGGTATTCACTAATTCTCTGGTTCTTTATGGTTATACCCGATGAACAAATCATCTTGTTTTGAGTCATTCACCAGGGTGGAAAGTTTCGCATCCGTACGATCTAAATGGGTCATAAATTCTTCATAGCTTAAATTTTCATCGGTATTCCAAAGACGCTCATTCATGACAGGAAGCCGCTTTCTCAAGCTAGTAAATTCTACCTCTTCCGGTTGTTCCCAAGTACACATTTGGGCACCTATGATCAAAGGAGTTTCTTTTAGTTGAATTGGATTTTCCGTTGCAGGTGATCTTGACCACCAATTTCTAAATTGCCACATGTTCCAATCATAAATGGTTTTAGGCTCCCATTTTTTTTCGTTGACCACGTAAAGGGGTTTCCATGAAGCATTGACGACCGTATATCCGTCTTCGATAAGCTCGTCCGGTAAATGATACAATGATTCAAATTCGAATACAATCATGTCTTTTGGAATCTTCACCGATCCATTTCTGGCAAAACCTTCCCAAATACAAGCCTGCTTGTCATATTTTTTGACGATATCATTCATTCGTACCAGAAAGTGGCGGTAAAGCTCATGAACATCTTTATTACCCAAGTCTTTTTCCTTCATGTATTTTTTGACATGCGAATCTTCCATAACTTTGGCAAAGCGTGCCTCATCACCACCAATGTGAAAGTATCGGGTCGATTTAAAAATGGGTAGTATTTCCGAGAAAATTTCATCCAAGGCATTATATACTTCCTCCTTGCCCATGTTGAGTATATATGGGTTTTCTTCATGTGCCTCAATGCCAAATAGTTCTGGGTAAGCCGTTACCAAAGACTTTGCATGCCCGGGCACGTCGATTTCGGGTATAATAGTTACCCCTCTTGCTTGAGAATATGCTTCCAATTCTCTCAGATCCTCAAAAGAATAATGACGATTCGGTGTTGATAGCTTTGGATATTTTTTTGATGGCAGTGTATATGATTGGTCATCGGTAAAATGCAGTTGCACATAGTTGGTTTTATAATATGAAGCTAAGTCGATTAATTTTTTTACCGTTTCCATCGAATGCCAATTTCTGGCCAAATCGATCATTAAGCCCCTATAATTAGCGTCGGGCATATCGCTTAGCTGAAGTTGGGGAAACAATAGTTCTTCCGTCTCGACTTGGGCCAATTGTAATAATGTATTGCGAGACATTTTCGCAGCCTGAGCACTTCCCGCAGAAACTTGAATGGAATTTTTAATAGCTATGTGATACTGATACCAATGCATTGTAGTATCAATTTCAAATGAAATATCGGCATCCTTCGAACTTGTAATTTCCAAATCGAACCCGGTCAATACATTGAGCTCTGATTTAAAAAGTTCCAATAAAGGTTTCAATTCTGAGTCGGCACCGTATAGTTTACTTGTCTTTGAAAGTATCAAGGCTTTTTTACCTAAAACGATTTCTTTTGGAGCAGGAACAAGTTCGGGCAAAATTTGTACATCTTTCAAGTTCGTTTGTTGAGCACAGGAGGCAAGACAGAAGACTATAAGTAAATACAGTATTATTTTTTTCATATTTGGTTAGTATGGTTGTTTTGAGTTGTGGCCAAAAAAAATGCGCCTACTCCATAGAATAAGCGCAATCTATATTTTTAACTAAACCGTTTATATTTTTCTTAGATATTCGGCAACGGCGCGAGCATCTTCCTCGCTGAGATTTTGATTTAGCATTATAGCATTGTTATACTCTTTTAAAAGTGCCTTGGCGATAGGATCTTCTTTAAGCATTCCATCAGGGTTCAATATCATATTCATGACCCATTCTGGGCTTCTTCTTTCATAAACACCTGCCATTGCCGGGCCGATCATGCGTTTTTCAACAGCATGGCATGCGATACAGATGGTATTGAACGTTTGCTCACCTTTGGCGGCCAATTCTTCATTGACGGCATCATCGAATTTTACCGATTTTATGGGGCCAATTCCTTTGTTGTCCATATCGACCGGAACACCCTCTTGTGCTTCTGTAGCCTTAGATTCGGTTTTTTTTCGGTTCATTTCAAAACCTTCTTCTTTTTCTTCCTTTTTTTCTTTTCCACCGCAGCCGATCATCAATCCACCAAGTGCCAATACAAAGAGTAACTTTTTCATTAATGCTAAATTTTATACTGAACCGAGTTCAGAATCTGAGTTTCATTTAAGCCACTAATATAAGGAATCACAATATCTAATTGACCTCCTTAAGGAATTTTATAGCTTTTTTTTCGGAATACGTAATATTATCTCTACTATGGAACCCTACATGGCCACCATATCTAGGTGTTTCTAGATACAAATTCTGATTATTCTCTGCCTCCTTATACGGATAACATTCGGGACCAAAGAAAGAGTCATTTTTGGCGTTTATAATCAATACTGGAATTTTTATGTTCGGCAAGAACTGTAGGCAGCTGCATTTTTGGTAATAATCCAGTGCATCTTTGAAACCGTGCGCGCGACTCGTATAAATATTGTCAAAATCTAATAGTGTTTTAATGCTTTTGATATCAGCTTTAGAAATATTATTGGGGAATAAAGGCAATTTCAACTTGAGTTTGTCCAATAAATGTTTTTTGAACTTTCTGGAATAGGCAAAGTTCTTTGGCTTCAATAATTCCTTTAAGGAACTGTGTAAGTCACAGGGTACGGATACTCCGACCGCCCCTTTTATTTCTTTGGGCAATGTTCTGCCCTCGCCCAAATACTTCATGGTCATGTTTCCACCGAGACTTATTCCTTTGATATATATTTCTTTATAATTTCTGTTTTGGAGTATGTGCATTACAACAGCGTCGAGATCTTCGGTGGCGCCGGAATGATACGATCTAAAAAGTCGATTGGTTTCACCACTGCATCCTCGAAAATTAACTGCGCAGGCATCAAAACATGAACTGTTGAATGCTTTTGCCGCCCCGGCGATATAGGGTCGCTGACCATGACCTTCCAATCCGTGTAAAAGGATAATTACCTTGTTCGATTCTTTTTTTGAAAAGCTCCAATCGAGGTCTAAAAAGTCACTATCTGGCAAATCGATTCTTTCACGTTTTTGCTCAAAATCCTTGATTTTTCGAAATAATCCGTAATAAATAGTCGAAAATTGCCCATTTTTAAACAAAAAAGGCGGACTATAGTTAGATTCAATAATCGGCATTAATAGAGGATATTGTCTTTTGCCTGAACTTTGGGCGGGAGGTCTTTTTCATCGAGCATATCGCGTAAATCGATTTCTATGGTACGACAAAGGGCTGTCATTGGCACATCGTTGATACGTCCCTCGAAAGGGTCTTCGCTATTGCTTCCTACTTTTTCCATGGTCGTGAATATCCATGAAATCAAAACGGAAAAGAAAATCATCAACGAAATGAACCACCAATCACTCGCTAAGCTAACTTCGTTCATTTCTCCTTCAAATACATTCAACAATCCGAAGGGTAGCAGCAGTACGAAAATCCAAGTGAAGACAGTACTGAAATAGGCGTATTGTCTAGGAAAAGGGGTATTTTTAATACGTTCACATTTTCCTTGAAGATTGTACAGTTCTTCAAGAACCTTATGAAATAGTTGTTTATCGAATTCGGTAATTTTTCCATCTTTCAACAACTGTTTCAAGTGAAGCCCTTGATTTTTGACTAAATGAGTCGCTACGTTTTTCCGATTTTCCAAATCAGCTTCCTCCTCAGAACTTATGAAAACATCGAGACCCGCACATACCGGATTTCGCTCTCCATGCCGATCAAAGACTTTTTCAACCGCTCTGTTCTCTTTGATACTAAAACTTGAAGGTTGCCTCAATTGAACACGTAGCGCATTGATCCATGCGATGTGCCTGTAAATAAGAATCTTTTTGGTCTCGTGGTTATCGTCTACAAAGCTCAAGACATTATTGGCCCAGGTTCGAGAATAATTGACGATTCCTCCCCAAATTTTTCGACCTTCCCAAAAGCGATCATAGCTCTGACTATTTTTGAAGCCGATATAAAAAGCAACGGCAATACCGATAACACTTAAAGGTTGAAAAGGAATATCGATATGCCTCCAATTCAAAAAGTAATAAAGTGAAAAAATAATCGTCGCATAAAATGTAAAAAAAAGTAAATTCTTCCATGCGTAGCGCATGATGATGCCCCAACCGATATTGCGTTTTGTGTACATTTAAACAGGTTTGAAGATTTAATGGCGAACGTTAAAAATACGTAAAAGTTTGGGAATAGATATCTCTCCTTAAAGGCCAATTTAAATCTTTATCGTAAATTTCATAATGGCTTTGAAAATGAAAAAGTGTGGGCATATAGAGGCAATTGCAACCATCGAAAAACCCAAAAGTTATGAATGCGAAGAATGTGTAAAGAACGGAGATTCTTGGCTTCATTTGAGAACATGCCAAAGCTGTGGGGTGACCTTATGTTGTGATAGTTCGCCAAATAAGCATGCAAGTAAACACGCCAAATCAAGTTGCCATCAAGTCATTATTTCGGCTGAACCCGGAGAGAAATGGATGTGGTGCTATGAACATGAATTAAGCGCTAGATATTAAAAAATGACAGACCCTAGATTTCCTGAATTGACCCAGCGTCAAATTGCTATTTTAAAAGAACATGGTGCAATTGAAACTTTCAAAGAAGAAACCCGTATCTTTTCTTTGGGCGACCTTCAATATGATTTTTTTGTAGTGCTCGAAGGAGAAATTTCCGTTGAAGACCCTACAAATGATAATGCTGTAATTGTGGCACATCAAAAGAATGAATTTTCTGGTGATAGTGGAATGTTGTCAAATCGAAGTGCACAGTTTCATGCTACTGCAAAAAAGGGCACGACCTTATTGCGGTTGACTCCGCTCCAATTACGAAGGGCGATTACCCAACATAGCGACATCAGTGATATATTGCTGAATGCATTTTTGCTACGCCAGCAGACCGTACTTAGCGAATTTACAGGAGGCTTAAAAGTAGTTGGTTCTGGAAATTCAAAAGAGACTTATGCTATTCGGGATTTTATGGAGAAAAATCACATTTGGTACAATTTCATGGATGTGGATGTTTCAGAGGAAGCAAAAAATCTGTTGCTGAACTTTAATCTTTCAGAAGACGACTTGCCTATTTTGATTACCAGTGATTCGAAAATTTGTAAAAAACCTTCTTTGGATTCAGTGGCTAGAAACGCTGGTGTGCTTATGGATTTTGAGGATAAAATTTTCGACCTATTGGTCATCGGTGCCGGGCCGGCAGGATTGGCAGCTAGTGTTTATGCGGCTTCTGAAGGGCTTGAAGTGGTCACCATAGATAGCAATGCGCCAGGTGGACAGGCTGGGAAAAGTTCTAAGATTGAAAACTATCTTGGCTTCCCAACAGGAATTTCAGGAAGTGATCTTGCCAATAAGGCCTATATTCAGGCGCAAAAATTCGGATGTAATATTTCGATTCCCCATCGCGCAAAAAGTATTGAACATACTGGGGATTATTTTATTCTTTGCGCTACCAACGGCAAGGAAATAAAATCAAGATCATTAATGGCGGCTACTGGTGCCAGTTACAGTAGATTACCATTAGAGGGCATAGATAAATATGAAGGAAGTGGAGTCTATTATTCCGCAACGGGAATGAATGCATCTTCATGCAAAAATGAACTCGTTGGTGTGGTCGGCGGAGGAAATTCTGCTGGACAGGCTGCCTTGTTTTTGGCCGATCATGCGCAAGAAGTTCACGTTATTCTTAGGGGAGGGGATTTAGGGTCAAAAATGAGTAATTATTTGGTGCAACGAATCGAGGCAGCCCCAAATATTTTCGTACATCTATTTACCCAGGTAACCAGATTAATGGGTGAACATCATTTGGAATCCCTGATTTTGGAAACCAAGGCTGGAGAAAAAATGGAAAAACCTATTACGAACCTTTTCACATTTATCGGTGCGAAACCAGGTACTGAGTGGCTCAAAGATTTAGTGGCAACTGATAAAAAAGGGTTCATCTGCACTGGGCCCGGAATCAAAGAGGAAGACCTCTATAAATGTGATATTTTTCGAAGTAGAAAGCCTCAATCACTTGAAACAAGCATTCCTGGTTTTTTCGCCGTTGGTGATGTTCGAAAAGGTTCTGTAAAACGTGTCGCTTCTGCAGTTGGTGAAGGTTCTATGGCCATCAGTCAAGTACATCAATTTCTTGGTGAATTGAATGCTCGTGAAACCGTTGAGGCTTAGTTAAAGTTACTTCGGATAGATTTCCAAAATCTTTAGCTGCTCTTCAATTGCGGATTTAAATTCAGACTTCAGAGCATCGACCAAATCTGAAACAGGAACGGAATCTTCGATTAGGGAAGAACCTTGCCCAGCCGACCAGATGGTTTTCCACGCTTTGGCTTCGGTATCGAGTTCCTTGCCAAAGTCGATTTTAGTGTCTTTTTTTAAGTCCTCTTCAGTGAGTCCGGCAGCTTTCAAACTAGCAGCCAAGAAATTCGCATGCACTCCGGAAATCGCAGCGGTATAGGTCACATCATTTGCTCCGGCATCAATGATCATTTGTTTGTATTCTTCAGGAGCTTTCCCCTCATCGGTATTTATAAATCGCGTACCCATATAGGCCAAGTCTGCGCCCATTTGAAGAGCCGACGCGATATCACGGCCTGTGCTGATACATCCCGAAAGAATAATGGTCTTGTCAAAGAATTTTTTAATCTCAGCTACCAAAGTCATTGGGTTGATAGTGCCTGCATGGCCTCCCGCACCGGCAGCCACCAAAATTAATCCATCTACACCTGCTTCCTGTGCCTTTTCGGCATGACGCTTTTTGATAATGTCGTGAAAGACCAATCCGCCATAACTATGAATCGCATCTACAACCATAGAAACCGCGCCCAATGAAGTGATGATAATCGGCACTTGATGTTTTACACAGAGTTTGATGTCGGCTTCCAATCTCGGATTGGTGGGGTGCACGATAAGGTTAACACCGAAGGGCGCTGCCTTTTTACCCGTTTCTTCCTCGAATTTTTTCAACTCCGATTTTATTTCTATGAGCCATTCTTCAAAACCTTCGCTAGTTCTTTGGTTCAAGGCAGGAAAGGTTCCGACGATTCCGTTTTTGCAACATTCGATGACTAATTTCGGACCTGATATCAAAAACATTGGAGCGGCTATTGCTGGCAATGAAAGGTCTTTAATAAAGGATGGTTTTTGACTCATGAAGGGTTTATTTATAGTCTTAAAAATAGGAATAAATTTTATGTGCCGTTGCTGGTAATTTTTCAAAACTATGGTATTTTTGCCATTCCTATGCATGCATAATAAAATAATCTACTTGCGATGTACCTAAAAGAATTTGAAATACGTTGGAGCGATGTTGATGCCAATAGGCATTTGGCCAATAGTGCTTACGTTAATTTTATGAGTCATACCCGAATGGCTTTTTTACAGCAATTGGGATTTGATCAAAAAACATTTGCCGAGAACCAAATCGGGCCGGTAGTTTTTCACGAGCATCTCTATTATTTCAAGGAAGTATTTCCTGGGAGGCCGATTCGAGTTTCATTGGAAGTTGCAGGAATGAGCGAAGATGGTAAGTTCTTTGAATTCCATCACAATTTTTATGATAGCGAAGGTAAGAATGTAGCCCATTGCGAAATGATGGGTGCGTGGATAAGTTTGCAAACACGCGGATTGATTTCCCTTCCAGAAGAATTGTTGAAAATCTTTAATACGGTCGAAAGGCCTGAAGGGTTTAGAATTTTGACGAAAGAGGATACGCGAAAGTTTGCGAAAGTGCCGAAGGACTTATCCTAGATAACCAATCTTACCCAAATTGGTTTGGTTTTTGCTTTTAGTTATGAAACCACCAAGCATATGATAAAATTAATCAGGCTACTTTCTGTTTTCAGCTTATCGTTAGTTCTTTCAAATTGTTCAGAAGATTCTTTGCCAAGAAAATCCAAATTGGCTTCTAAGGATTCTTTCCAGAAGACAATTGTTTCAAGTCAATTTTTCAATTTAACCAATGATACTGACAATGTTATTGAAGGAGAATATGGAACCTTTATCGTTTTCCCCAAAGATTGCTTTCTCAATTCTGATGGGGATGTAGTCTCCGAAAACATCAAAATAGAGTTGGCCGAAGCCCTCTCTTTGAATGAAATGTTACTTTCAAATTTGACCACCACATCCGACGGTAGATTACTGGAAACAGATGGAATGATTTTCCTAAACGCCACATCCGATGGGGAACAATTATCTATCAATAAGGATGTGCCCACATATATCGAAATACCTACAAGGCACATAAAACCTGACATGATGGCCTATACAGGTGTCAGAGATTCTGTCGGAAACATGAATTGGGTAGCACCGAGAGAATTGAAGAAATCTATCATTGCTGTTGATATCCACTCCTTGGATTTTCTGCCTGATGGCTTTGAGCAGGAAGTACACAATGGATTACCCTTTAGAAATATTCAAAAAGCGAACAAAACAATCGTTGACAGTTTATACTACAATTTAAAACTTATAGTGGAGGACGTATTATCTGAAAATGAAAAAGAAACGGCGCCAAATGAATCGTATTATAGTAGTGACGATGATATCGGTTTATTGGATTCGCTTCTAACCGTTGAGGAAGATGTTGGCAAAAAGGACAGTGTTTATGAAAATTATGGAGTTGATCCATCAATAATAAAAGCCATCAAAAACGATCGTTTTCAGAATACTCTTATTTCCACAAGGGAATTTGAAAGACGTTTAAAAGTGATTTTCAAACTGTGCAGATCTGACATCATCGACCTATACATAAAGAATCTTGATAAGAATTTATGGGAACTGGATAGTATTGCAGGGGCGATTTTACAGGATGAAAAGTATAATGACGTTTTTCGCAGTTTTGCCGAAGAGAGGAAAACCAAAGTAAGAGGTGCGAACATTAATTCGGAATTGTTAAAGGCCTATTACGAAACTAGACTTCAAGAAATTGAAATAGAATTAGAGGAGAATAGGGCGAAATTGGCAGAAGTCCGAAAAAAGGAGGGGGAAGAAAAACAAATTTTGATCAATGCATATAAGAAGGTCATACAGCAGCGGGAGAAATACAGGATGGAAAGATATGGTTTCGAACAAACAGAGTTGGGCTGGATCAATATTGACCGAGGAACGTTGGAGAAAGACTGGGGTTCCGAAAGACTGGAGGTGCAAGTTGAAAACGTAGAGGCTTTTGATCAAGTTTTCACCTATATTGTGTACACTTCCATGAAGAGCTTATATCGTTTGAGCTCCAATGACAATATAACTTTTTATGTAGGCAATGAAGCAAACAGGGAAATGCTTATGCCTAAAAACAAAAAAGCGATTTTGGTTGGTATTGGTTATCTAGATGATAAAAAATACTTTGTTTCAAAAGAGTTTGAGACGGGAGCGGAGTCAACCATCGAATTAATACTTCAGCCCTCAAATGAGAAAGAGATTTCTGCATACTTAACCAGATTTGATACTTATGGAGAAGAAAATCAGATAGACTTGGATTTGGAATACATGACTTTATTGTCAGAATCAAAAGAGGAAAAAGAGCTTAGGAAAAAAGAAGTTGATTTTATGCACAAGTTATATCGGAGAGCATATCCTCAATATTCGAGGCTTAGATACAACAAGGAATATCAAATTGATATGCCGGTTTGTGACCCTTATGAGATTAATGTGATTTCTGAAACGGTTCCTCAAGAATAAAATATTGGAAATAATCCATATATTTGGATAAATTCCTAGAAATGAAACGTTCAGGTACTGCTGATTTATTGCTTCATGGTGGAGCTGTACCACCATGGCTTTTCAATCGCATGAAGCAATTGACACTCCCAATTGTGGAAGCGATTATCGAACAGAAAGGCAAGGACGATTTTTTAGAGCGTTTGTCCGACCCTTTTTGGTTTCAAAGTTTCGGATCGGTAATTGGAATGGATTGGAACTCCTCTGGAATCACCACTACGGTTCTTAATGTTTTAAAGCAATCGATCAATCCTGTTTCAAAACAATTAGGACTTTATGTCTGTGGAGGAAAAGGAAAAAGTTCTACAAGAACCCCACACGAATTACTCGAAGTAGGTTACAAAACCGGACTCGATGGCAATCACCTCGCCAAGTGCAGCAAGTTAAGTGCGAAAGTGGACAATACCGCCTTACAAGATGGATATAATTTGTACATACATAGTTTTGTTGTTAGCGATACAGGCAAATGGTCAGTCGTGCAGCAAGGCATGCACAACTCAAACGGAATGGCACGTCGATACCATTGGCATTCTGAGAATTTAAAATCTTTTGTTGAGGAACCACATAGTGCGGTGTGTGGAAAAAACCAGGGTGACATTTTAAACTTGACCCACAAAAATGCCTTGCCCACTAAAGAGGGTATTTTAGAAATCGCCAAAGAACACCCAGATAAAATTTTGAAAGAATTGCCGCATCTTTTTGTTCCGATTTATCATCATATCAAACCCAAAGATGTTGATATGAAGCGTTTGGGCAGTATTCTTTGGTTGGCCCAAGAAAATGAAACCGATAAGTTCGAAGAACTTTTATTGCTCAAAGGTCTTGGTCCAAGAACCTTACAGTCTTTGACTTTGGTCAGTGAAATCATTCATGGTACACCTTCAAGGTTTTCTGACCCGGCGCGTTTTGCCTTTGCTCATGGCGGAAAAGATGCAACTCCTTTTCCCGTGCCGACCAAAGTGTATGATGAAACCATTGCTACCTTAAAAAAAGCGGTGCACCGAGCAAAAATCGGAAATTCCGATAAATTAAAAGCACTAAATAAGTTGAGCATTTTGGCCCAAAAGGCGGAAAAAGGATTTACGCCGAACACCAATTTTGATGCTTTGGTGAAAAAAGAAAATGAAGAATCCCATAAATATGGTGGGCGCAGTATTCATGGTTTTGCAAAAACATCTCAGGACAAACAGTTAAGCTTATTTTAAACACTTATGATACCTCATACTAAGGAGTTTTATTCCCATCCGAAATTATCCAACCACATTTCGATATTTTTTTGACCAGGTCGGTAATTGAGTCCGAAGCGAATTTCATAGACATTGGGCAATACTTTTTCGTGGCCTTCCATTTGGTCAAAATTCAAACTTGCCATGTCAATGCTGACATCATGCCATTCCCCTTTTTTAAAATCGGAATACGCATTTTCTTGTATGAGCACATTTTTCCAACGTTCATTGGCCAGATACAAAATACTTCCATCAAAATCGGCGCTATCTTCCGTAAGGTAATACGAAAATTTTAAGCGTTTGACCTTAGTAAAATCAATGGGTGCTCCGGTCAATTTATCAAGTATCGGGAGGAAGGCGAGATGTTTATTGCTTTCCTTACCTTTCATACGAATGGCCCTTGTCTCATTTTCCGCCACATTTTTGTCAAGAGCTTGATGGGTAGATTCAAAGGCACGGATGGCGATTTGCTCTCGGAAAAGCATTTCCTCGTCAAATGTTATGGTGTGTGGAATATTTGGTTCGACTTTTGGTCGCGGAGCAAGCGCTTTGTCAAATATAGCAGTATCAGGAAACTTTTCGCCAAGTTTTATGGAATGCAAGTAAATACTTGAACTATCCGCCTGATGCGCATTGTATGGATTTAATGATAGAAACTTTGCTTTCGGTAACGGATTGCCGTCCCCAGTCCAATTTTTAAAGACCGGTATGATTTCTCGCATATCGACGATAATGTTCATCCAGCTATCTTGATTGCCATAAAAATTATTAGTGATTTCGTTGAAGCCGCCAAAATTTTCCTGTGCATCCTTGATGTTGAATTTTAATGCGGTGATCCAACTTTCTTTGGGCACCCATAGTTTCATGGAAACGTATTTTGCCTTGCTGAAATCAATTGTATGACCGAACAACTGTTCAAGGTCAATGAAGGCATCCGAAAACTCATTGTTGGAACGAACTTCTAAAGCACCCAGGCCATCTATAATTTTTATGGAAACCGAGGCGCCACTTCCGAAAATAAGACTATCTCGAAGCAAACTTTCGGTTATAGAATCTTGTGCAAAACGAATATTGAAGTCTGTAGGGCTTTCACTTTCGAATAAAGAGGTTGAATGATTGTCAACTTTGTTTTCTGTTTTACAGAATACAAAAACCATGATGAAGAAAACTAGAAATACAATTTGGCGCATGAGAGGAGTTTTAGCTCGTCGTGAAGATAAATATTTTTTCTAATTTTTGTATACGGTATACAAAAAATGCTATTTTTGAATTATGCGAATCACGGCAGACGAGCTAAGTAAGCAGGCCTACAAAAAGGTCAAGAAAATGATTGTATCCAAGAAATTGGTACCAGGTCAAAAAATCGTGCAGGAACAATTGGCCGATAAATTGGGTATAAGCAGAACACCTTTACGTTCTGCTTTGCAGATGCTTGAGGCGGAGTCTTTGATTGAATCCATTCCTCGGCGCGGGGTTGTCGTAAGGGAGTTTAGCGATGCTGAGATCATTGAGATTTATGATTGTCGCATTGCGCTCGAAGGAACCGCCATACGCCTATTTACCAAAAAAGCATCGCAATCTGAAATAGACCAACTAAGAAACCTATTGAGTCCGTTCGAAGGCGACAAAATAGACGAGCGTTCGTATCAAAAAACCGATAGTGAATTCCACGATGGTATTATCAAAAATTGCGGAAATACCTTTTTATATAATCTTTTTCAGAAAGGGAATCTCTTGGTCTGTATCGATATGATAGGTCTGGTACGACCACCTCAAGAGACTTTGCAAGAGCATTTGGATATTGTCTCGGCCATTCACAAAAGGGATGTTGATTTGGCCGAGCATCTTATCAAACATCACTTGGAAAAGTCAAAAAAGTTGATTTTAAAAAAGTTGGAAGATGCCTCTTAAAACCAGTTTTCCGACTCGTTATAAAATGGTCTTCGGTACTTTTCTATTGGCGATGATCGTACTTTTCGACCGTATTCTTCTTTCGGTTGCTAAAGATCCAGTTGCCGAATCACTGGCACTTTCAGATAAACAAATGGGTTGGGCCATGAGCATTTTTGCTTTGGGATATGCGCTGTTCCAGACTCCGGCCGGATTATTTGCAGACAAGTTCGGCCCTAGAAAAATATTGACTGCAGTTGTCGCACTGTGGTCAATCTTCACGGCCTTGACCGGAGCGGTTTGGAACTACTTAGTATTATTGATTGTTCGATTCTTATTCGGGGCGGGGGAAGCTGGTGCTTTTCCCGGAATGGCTAGAGCGATTTATAGTTGGATTCCGTTACAGGAACGTGGCATCGTTAACGGCATCAATTTTTCAGGAGGACGCATCGGGGCAGCTTTTGCTTTGCCCATGGTCGCTTGGTTGATGGATTTGGTAGGATGGCGTATGACCTTTGTGATTTTAGGTGCGGTCGGATTACTCTGGGGCGTTATCTGGTATCTCTGGTTTCGAGACAACCCCGAGGACCATGTAGGTATGTCAAAAGAAGAGGTGGATTTTATTCATGAGCATACCAATCGCAGTTCGAAGGAAGAAGAAAAAGCAAAGATTGATTTTGGAAAACTTTTCAAATCGAAACAAATGTGGCTATTGATGGGGCAATATTTCTCCAGTAATTTCACTTTCTTTTTCTGCTTGACCTGGTTGTTTCCGCATCTAAAATTAAAGTACAATTTGGATGCTCTTGAGGCTGGATTTTATGCTTCTGCTCCGTTGATTTTCGGGGCTTTGGGTAATTGGTTTTCGGGCTTTTTGGTGGATTATATTTATAAACGGAATAAATGGGCGTTGTCTAGAAAAATTCCTGCAATCATAGGATTTGTTTTGGCTTCCGTAGGAATCGTTGCTAGTGTCTATATGGAGGAAGTAACTCCCGCAATCATATTTATTTCAATTGCTGTTTTTGGGGCCGATATGACTTTGAGTCCGTCTTGGAGTGCCTGTGTGGATATTGGGAAGCAATTTTCCGGAGCGGTAAGTGGCACCATGAACATGGCTGGAAATATTGGGTCGTTTTTGACGGCTTTGGCCTTTCCGTATCTGTTGGATATGACAGGTTCTGAAGTCCCATTTTTCTATTTGGCGGCGGGATTAAATGTACTAGCAATTTTCCTATGGATGGCGGTTAAGCCCCAGAACCCACTTCAAATAACAAGTAGCAATTCAATATGATTAACAAAGAAGATTTTAAATATGTCTGCGAAGAGTCTATCAAAATGATAGAATCCGCTGGGATACTCTTGACCGACGAGGACAAGAAAAATATTACCGCAGCTGATTTTGGTTTAAGCAGAATTAAGAAAGAAGGGGTGCAAATTTTGACTTTATTCGATACGGATCGAATGGCTGCCAAGATTTTGGTATTGCTTCCGAATCAGACAGAACCAGAACATTGGCATCCACCTGTTGGCGATGACCCTGGTAAAGAGGAGGTCATTCGTGGAATTTGGGGGGATTTGACTTTTTATATTCCCGGAGAAGATACTATGAAAGTCGGTTTTATTCCCGAAGGAAAAGAAGATTGTTATACCATGCGTAATGAAGTGGTCATCGATCCAGGGGAGCAATTGGTACTTCCACCAGGAACAAAACACTGGTTTCAAGCTGGAAAAAGGGGAGCAGTCATGTATTCTTTTTCGACAAAAGTGACTGATTTAATGGATCAATTTACGGATCCTGATATTGTAAGAGAAACAAAAATTGAAGGATACTGAAATATTAAAACTTAGATAAGACAGATTCCCGCAGCGGCGGGAATGACAATAAATTATAACTATTCATGAAACAAAGTATTATTACCGCATTTTTAGGAAGAACGCAAGATAGGTTTTCCGAATATCAAGAACCAACCACTTTGGAGCAACGACTGGACTTGGTCGTTAAGATTCCCGGCGTTGATGGGGTTGAAATTGTTTATCCGTATGAAACTGAAGAAGCGTCTTCAACCAAAGAGCTATTCGATGACCGTGGATTGAATTTTGCCGCAGTAAACGCCAATATCAAGAAAGAAACCCAATGGGTGCCCGGTGCCTTATCACGCACGGATGCCAATCTTCGTCAAGGTGCTATCGATATTATCAAAAAGGCCAAAGATTATGCAAAAGCCGTTGGAGCACCCTTAGTTACTTGTTGTCCACTTTCCGATGGCTATGACAATCTTTTTCAGGTCGACTACCCAATAGCATGGCGAAACATGGTCGAGTCGGTTGCCGAAGCGGCCGACTATATGCCCGAAATGCCTTTGTTTATAGAATACAAAATCAACGAAACACGGGTTCATGCGCAATTAGATAATTGTGCTAAAACAATTTTGTTTTTAAAAGATGTAGGTAATTCCGCCACAGGAGTTACCATTGATTTTGGTCATGCGCTATTGGCGAAAGAAAACCCTGCGCAGGTAATTGCCCTATGCGAAGAGACGGCTACCGATTATTACCTGCATACCAACGATAACGATTTCAATTTTGATTGGGACTTGATCTCGGGTTCGAGAAACTTCTTGCATACAGTAGAATTTTTGTTTTATGCCAAAGAATATGGCTACAACAAATATTTCACGGCTGATGCATCACCACGTATTTTCGATATGATAGGTTTTTTCACGGAGCATGCTGAAATGAACTTGGCACTCTGGAATCTAGTGGATAAACTAGACCGTAAAAAATACCGCAAACTCATGGCTGAAGAAAAACATATGGATTTAATGAAACTGGTCAGAAAAGAAATCTATAGGCTTTGATTCTTCTTCTTAAAGTATGCCAGTTTTTTCATTGACATATTCGAAACTCCATTTATAGGCATTAAACGCAATGTTTTTTGATAATTGAGGAGAAATACGCAATTATGTTTTCAAACATTAAATAAATGCGTCAAACAACTACTTTTGTTTCCTATAGCGTGGTCTTCAAAAAATAACACATGAAAAACACTTTGTTGGTACTATCCCTTTTGTATTTCTTTTCAGGATGCAACGACCAAAAATTTTCACATCAAAAGACCGTAAAAGAATATTACAATGCAAGAGATAAGGGTAACTTCAAAAAACTCAAAACTGTTGTAAGTGATAGCATTGCAATGATTTCAGGAGATTATGTTACTACATATACACGTGAAAGTTTTTACGAACAGTTCAAATGGGATTCAGTATTCAAACCGTCTTATGAAATTATTGAATTAGACGAGCAGAATAATCAGGTCATCGCCACTGTCGCTCAAGACAACCTTCGTAATGAGTTTTTAAAAAACAACCCGTTGGTGTATCGGGTTAAAATTTCATTTAATTCGGGGAAAATCTCAAAACTCGAAGATTTTGATTATATAAGAACCGATTGGAATGTCTGGCAAAACGAGCGAGACTCTTTGGTGAGTTGGGTTAAAAAACATCATCCTGAACTAGACGGTTTTGTAAATGATATGACGATGAAAGGAGCAATGGACTATGTAAATGTAATTGACCTGTATAAAAACAGATAGTTAAAGGAATAAATGAAAATACTTGATTATTTAAGGGAAGTATTAGAGAATATGCCCTCTGATTGGCTAAAGCTGACGACGCATCGGCTGGATATTTATAATGAAGAATTAGCGAAAACGGAATTCTTGGAACAGTTTGAAATCTTGTTCAATGAAGGTAATGCCACAACTGCTTCCCTCAATGAATTGCCCACTGCATATGACTACGTTCGTCTAGGGCATCCGTTATCTTGTGTTTTGGAATGGACGGTTGCCAAGTTAAATGGTTTAAAGTCAGCAAATGTTATTGGTTTTTCATCTAAGACTACTTCGATTTTAGCAATTCTAAGAAAAAATTTCCTCGAGGATAAAAACACCAGAATAGTTTACATAGGCAAACAACCTGAGTTTTTCAATGCTGAAGTGATCAAAAGTGTTTATGGGTATCGGTTCGATTTGGAACAAGAAGCTAGTTTATCTGCGGTTTCCAAGTTTGACGGCAGTACTATTTTTATTTCGCAAGAGGATGATTTTTCGAATGTGGTAACGAATCCGAACATTGATTTTTTCATCAATATACATTCTCACCTTGGGAGTATTGTGATAGCAAATGGCAAACAAAGTGAAGAGTATATTTCTGAAATTCAACATGTACGGAGAAGGGAGACCATCGCGATGACTCCCGCTGATTGCCTTGCCGCTTTGAACAAATTGGCAGGAGATTCCATTTCATATAAACAAGAATTCGATGCTGTAACAAATAAGTCGAGTGTCATAAATTCAATTGCGACCATCACAGACACACCCACAAAAGCTTTAGTGGGTTCCAGTGGTTTATCGGTTCAATATGCGATAATGATGGGGCTAATTCATGATGCTCAAGAAAATCATCATGAGAAGGCCATTAAGTTTATTGTTCCGCCCAATTGCTACGGCGGAACAAATGATCAAGCAAGACGTGTCGCTGCTGTTATTGACAATGTGGAAATAGTTGATTTGCCTGTGGATGGGGATAATGACATGGTGCAAAGTATCAATACAGTTCTCGATACAATTGCCGCTGAAGATGCTATACCGTATATCATCGCCGAAATTCCTACCAACCCTAGGGTGGAAGTGCCAGACCTTTCTAAATTAGAAGCTGCTTTGAGCATTGTTCGCAAGACTTCCAAAGGTGAAATTGCCGTAGATCCGGTATTTATTCTCGATCAAACTTTTTGCCCAAATGTGCACTTTCTAGGGGTGGGTAAGATACTATCTAAAGTACGAGCGATTTCATATGCGAGCGGGTCTAAATTCCCTAGTGGCGGGCAATGTACAGCAGGCTATTGTGTTGGAAATTCTAAAACCAAAGATCTGATGGAAAAAATTGAACTCCATCTCAACCTTTGTGACAATGAGGCTACGAATCTTCAATATCAGATTTTGGCGAAACAATTGCCTTCCATGAATCAGAGAATTCACGATGCGTATCAAAATACACGAGAATTTGTAACTTTTATAAGGGACACTTTGCCAGCCGCCAAAATCAACTTTGTTTCGGAGGAATTGGCCAGCCAAGGCTTTACCCCATCGGTATTTTCGTTAGATCTCCCCACAAAAGGAGCTACTGATATGGAAAAAGAGGTCTACAAGAGGGCATTGAATCATAAGTTAATCGAAATGATGATTACGGAAATCCCCCATGAAAGCAAATACTGTGTGAGCTATGGCCAGTTAAAAGGGTGCTATTGGACAATACCTGCAACGTCTACTCAAGGGACCACTAAAGAAGGGGACAAAGACTATATTGCCCGTGTAGCACTTTCCCCTAATATGAACCTTGACCTTCATAAGAAGGTCTTTTTAAAGTTCGTCGAACAAGTCTGATTATTTCGTTGACCTTTTAGGCTTCCTACTGGCCAAATACACTCCAAATAAAACTAAACAGGCGGCCAATATTTTAAGGGTGGTCAATGTATCTTTTCCCGTTGCAGTTGCATAGAGTATTCCCATCAGGGGTTGTACATAGACAAAGGCACTTAAGGTAGAGGCCTTTAATTGTGTGAGTGCGAAAATGTTGAATAGATAGGTACAAAATGTAGTGCCAAGAATTACGAAAGCAATACTCAGAATAGCATCTGCGGGAAGGTTGGTAAAATCTATTTCAACGAATTCTTGATAGCCAAAAGGCAATACAAGAAGAATACCCAATGTAAATAGCCATTTCATAAATGTAAAGGGATGGTATTTCGTGAGCAATGGTCTTACAATGATTAAATAAGAACCATAGAAAACCGAATTCATTAGAATTAGAAAGTTTCCTAGGGGTATATTTGGCGCGTCTTGACGAATTTCCGAAGAAAACAAAATTAACCCCAGAGCACCTAGAAGTCCTATGGTGATACCGAAAATTTTTCTGTTCGATATTTTTTCCTTGATGAGAGTCGCGGAAAGAATTAAAACGATAATGGGTGTCGTCGTTACCAAAACGGCGCTATTAATAGGAGTAGAAAGCGACAACCCCTTAAAGAAAACCAGCATGTTGATTCCCATGCCCAGAATGGCGCAGAGCAACATTCGCGGATAATCTTTTTTTTCGATATACTCTTTCGGTCCGAAAAATGAAATCAACCAAAATAATAATGCGGCGCCGGCAACCCTGAAAATAATAAAACCGAATGGTTGCACATAGTGAGGCATAACACCTTTTGCAATGGTGTGGTTCAATGCATAGATTGTCGTTGCACCGATAGCGGCCCCTATGGCTAATGTGCGCTTGCTCAAGAATGAATGGCTTCGTTGGCGGCTTCGACCACCTTTTTACTATTTCCGATAAAAATCAGATCATCTAGAAGTATTACGGGGCGTTTTAGAAAAGTGTAATGTGCTAGAATGAGGTTTTTGAAATCCGATTCTGAGAGTTCTTTTTCATGCAATCCCTTTTGACGATAAAGACGCGCACGTTTGCTAAAAAGCGCTTCGTAGCTTCCGGCAAGGGCTTTCATTTGTTCAACTTGAGTTTCGGTCATGGCTTCTGTTTTTATGTCTTGAAGCTCGAAGCTATCTAAGGGTTGTAATTCTGCCATTATTCGCTGACAGGTATTACAGGTGCTGAGGTGATATATTTTTTTCATTGATTTTTTCCTATTTATGAGTGAATTCTATTCATATCACCCGTTCTTTTCTCCTAGACGCTCTATTTTTTTTAGCCATTTTTCTCGATATTTATTTTTGGACAAGCGCAAAGGGCCGATCGAGGTTACCCGAACAGGTTTAATTCCGACAAAATCAAAAGTCAATTTTTTTACCGCGTAATAGCCTGGCCTGCCATTGAATATTCTATAATACCATGAAGGTTGGTCCATAGTACATATTATTCTAGCGGATTTTCCAGTTAGATATTTATCCCACCAGACGGACCCCTCTTTCTTTTTAAAGGCAAAGCTCGGCAGAAATAAACGATCAAAGAAACCTTTGGTGATTGCAGGAAGACCACCCCACCAAACCGGGAAAATCAAGACCAGATGATTCGCCCATTTTATTTTTTCCCAGGTCGCAATAAGATCGGGTTCCAATTCAGTGCGTTTTCGATAGCCGAATTGTAAATTCGGATTAAATTGCAAATCACTGATATTTACCAATTCCAATTCGGCCTTTGACTTTTCAGCTCCTGTCACATAGGCTTCGGCCAAGGCGAAGTTGAAACTTTCTTTGTCAGGATGACCGTTGAGTAGCAGAATTTTCTTCATGGCCGGTTTTTAATAAAAACTTTTACAAAGAAACTCATTAGACTTCAATTGTACTATTTTTATGAATTCAATAAAAACAGCAATTTTGAGCAACTTATTTGAAATCACTTTAAAGAGCAGGGAAAGATTTCATCAAATTTTAGAAAAAACCTCTAAAAAAGATTTACTGAAAATTCCGGATGGATTCCGCAACAATATCTGGTGGAATATCGCCCATGTCTTGGTTACACAGCAATTACTTACTTATAAAATGAGCGGTTTGCAGATGCACGTTTCAGATAAGTTGGTCAACAAGTTCAAAAAGGGTTCCGTGCCAGATGGCACCGCGACAGATGACGAAATAAAATCAGTTAAAGAATTATTGATAGCCACTGTTCAAAAGACCCAATCAGATTATGATAAAGGAATTTTTGAAAATTTCAATGAATATACAACAAGCGCTAAGGTGACTTTAAGAAATATAGATGATGCGCTGGCGTTTAACGTTTATCACGAGGGCCTACATTTAGGTACTATTCTGAGTCTTCAAAAGAAGTTGTCGTAATTAACGCCTCTGTTTTGACCTTATTTCTTAAGAACTTTTGGGTCTCTTTATACGGGAGTAAGATTTCTATAGGACCATCTGCATAAGAGGCAACCTCGTATTGGTTGTAAAGCAGTTTGATACCATTTTGAGTGAAGCCTATATTTTCTGGTAAAGAAAATGAATCACGCTCGAACATGAAACCCGTTGAATTAATTGATTCGTTCAAGGGAATGCCTTCCACTTTTCGAAATGCATTTTCCGCCAATGACTTGAATGCGCTTTTATCATTGAAGATTTGCCATTCTTCCAGTGTTTTGCCCGTTTCTTTATCAAAGTTCAAAAAACGTATCGACTTGTAACCATGTGCCCCACCTGTGAAAAGATAAGAATTCAAGGCAATTGTTAAGGTGTTTTTATCTTCATAAGTTACCTTTCCTTTGATTTTTGCTTCCCATAATTCAGTTTCATCTGCGTACAGCGCTTTGATTTCGTCATGTGCGGCAATAAAAGAACTGATGGCTTTATCGACCGAAATATTTCTGAGCTCTTCGTTTTCCCCAAAAAGAAGAATGGATGATATTTCTTCGGTAATGCCGGTGTTGATGCGCTCTGCAAGTTTCGATTTTTCTGCTACCAGTGGTATATCGACTGAAATTTGAGGGCAACGACCACACGCTTCGCCTGAAAATTTCTCGTAGGCCAAGATTAGCTGACGCTCATTTTTACAGCTAATGAGCAATCCTAACAGAAATAGGTAGATAAACGGGGTCTTCATACTTTGGGGCACGATTGTAAGCGTTAAAAGATAACGATACATTTGCAAGGTTAATTATATTTTATGAGCGAAAAAAAGTTAAAATTCAATAGTAAGACGATTCACGGAGGGCAAAAACCCGATAAGGCCTATGGTGCGGTAATGCCTCCGATTTATCAAACATCGACCTATGCCCAGACCACACCTGGAGGGCATCAGGGTTTTGAATATTCTCGAAGTGGCAACCCAACTCGAGCCGCTCTAGAAAATTCATTCGCCAGTATTGAAAGTGGTGAATATGGTCTCGCATTTGCCAGTGGACTAGCCGCTATGGATGCCGTAATCAAACTTTTGAACCCGGGCGATGAGGTCATTTCGACCAATGATCTCTACGGGGGAAGTTATCGAATCTTCAAACAGGTTTTTGAGAAATACGGGATTGTTTTCCATTTTGTCAATATGCAGTATATTCCGGCCATTGAAGACAAAATCAACGATAAAACTGCTTTGATTTGGGTAGAAAGCCCTACGAATCCGATGATGAATATAATCGATATCAAAGCGGTTGTTAGTTTGGCAAAACAACATAATATTTTATCGGCGGTCGATAACACTTTTGCAACTCCGTACTTACAACGACCTCTAGAAATGGGAGTTGATATTGTTATGCATTCGGCTACCAAGTATTTGGGAGGGCACTCTGATGTTGTTCTCGGAGCCTTGGTTGTCAAAGACGAAAAACTTGCTGATAAACTCTATTTTATTCAAAATGCGAGTGGAGCAGTCTGTGGACCTATGGATAGTTTTTTGACGCTACGTGGAATAAAAACACTTCATGTGCGTATGCAACGTCATTGTGAAAACGGGAAGGTAGTCGCAGAATATCTCAAGCAACATCCGAAAATCGAAAAGGTATATTGGCCAGGTTTCGAGGAACATCCGAACCATGAAATAGCCAAAGACCAAATGTTTGATTTTGGCGGAATGATCTCGTTCGTTCCAAAAGGAGCTTCTTATGATGATGCGGTCAAAATCGTAGAGAACCTTAAGATTTTTACTTTGGCTGAATCACTTGGGGGCGTAGAGAGTTTAGCCGGTCATCCGGCGAGTATGACCCACGCCAGTATACCTAAGGCAGAACGTGAAAAAAGTGGTGTGGTTGATTCTTTGATACGATTGAGTGTGGGTATCGAAGATGCCGATGATTTAGTAACCGATCTTGAAAATGCTATTGGGTAATCTTTTAGTGAATTTTTAAAATTATGGGCGATAAATTATAATAATACCATAATTTTGCCGATATATTTAAAATTCACTAATCATTCTCTGAGAACAATCAAAGGGAACAACTTATTTACATCAATTTATGGACGCAAAAATGCAAGCGAAAATCGATGGTTTCATGGAAGAAGTCAAAGTAAGAAATGGCCATGAACCTGAATTTATACAGGCAGTACAAGAAGTGGCCGAAACGGTTATTCCATATATCGCGCGAAAGAGAATATACAGCGGCAAGAATATTTTATTACGTATGGTCGAACCCGAACGATTGATTTCGTTTCGAGTTTCTTGGATTGATGATGATGGTGAAATTCATGTCAATCGGGGCTACCGTATACAGATGAATTCTGCAATAGGCCCCTATAAAGGTGGGTTGCGATTTCACCCTTCGGTCAATGCCAGTATTTTAAAATTTCTCGCTTTCGAGCAGGTCTTTAAGAATAGTTTGACAACGTTGCCCATGGGTGGTGGTAAAGGAGGGTCTGATTTCGACCCTAAAGGAAAATCAGATGAAGAGGTCATGCGTTTTTGCCATGCATTTATGGCAGAATTGGCCAGACATATCGGCCCGAATACAGATGTGCCGGCGGGGGATATAGGAGTAGGAGCCCGTGAAATCGGTTTTCTTTTCGGAATGTACAAGAAGATGCGCAACGAGTTTACAGGTGTACTTACAGGAAAAGGTCTTTCTTGGGGAGGGTCTAAGATACGTCCAGAAGCTACCGGTTATGGCACGGTTTATTTTGCCCAAAGCATGTTGAAGACAGAAAATGAAGATTTTGAAGGCAAAACAGTGGTGATTTCCGGATCTGGGAATGTGGCTCAATATGCCGCTGAGAAAGTCATTCATTTAGGAGGAAAAGTGGTAACACTTTCTGATTCAGGAGGATATATTTTTGACGAAGATGGAATCGATAAGAAGAAGCTCGCTTATGTGATGGATCTAAAAAACAACAAAAGAGGCCGAATTTCAGAGTATGCCAAAAAATATAAATCGGCCAAGTTCGTAAAAGGGAAAACACCATGGGAAGTAAAGTGCGATATCGCATTGCCATGCGCGACTCAAAACGAATTGGACGGTAAAAGTGCTAAAACACTCGTCAAAAACAAATGTATGTGTGTGGCGGAAGGGGCGAATATGCCCTCCACCCCGGAAGCAATCCATGAATTTCAAAAGGCACAGATTTTATTTGCGCCCGGTAAGGCTTCAAACGCAGGTGGGGTAGCTACCTCCGGACTCGAAATGTCACAGAACTCGTTGCGTATCAGCTGGACCCGTGAAGAGGTAGACGAACGACTTAAAGATATCATGGAAGATATTCATGACTCTTGTATCGAATACGGTAAGGAAAAAGGCGGCTATTGCAATTATGTAAAGGGTGCCAATATTGCCGGCTTTGTAAAAGTCGCCGATGCAATGTTGGCCCAAGGAGTTATTTAATAAGTACAAGTTTCTAAGACGAAGTATTGAAGTGCGAAGCATATCTTTAGATATGCTTCGCACTTTTTGTTTTATGGGAGATTATATAGAATCGCGGAGTAGCGGAATACTTGACTATTATGGTTGTCGAGATTAGAGGAACAATTTTGAACAAGGCTTGTCATACCATTGGCCTATTCCATTTTCATGGGGGATCTATGCGATAATTTTACTCAAACCTCTCATTTTACACCTCTCATTTCGTACTTTTTCAAACTATCTTTGTAGTATCAACCTGGGCTAAATCATGCAAATAACCACCAAAGGCATTGTTCTTTCATCGCTAAAATATGGGGATACTAGCCTGATTTCAAGAATCTATACCGCTACAGATGGTTTAAAATCATACTTGTTGAAAGGAATTTTGACTTCCAAAAAAGGAAAACTGAAAGCAGCTTATTTTCAACCCTTGATGCAGTTGGAAATAGTTGCAAATCATAAAAATAAGGGAACGCTTGAAAGTATTAGAGAGGTTAAGGTGGAATATCATTACCAATCTCTGCATACCGAAATGACAAAGAATTCAATTGTGCTATTCTTGGCGGAAATGCTCGGTAATTCAATTCATGAAGAAGAACCGAACGAAGAGCTATTCCAATTTTTGGAGGCTTCTCTGCAATGGTTGGACAATCATAATAAAATTGCCAATTTTCACCTGTATTTTCTGTTGAATCTGAGCAAATATTTAGGCTTTTACCCTGATGTAGAAAATAAATCGGCAGCTTATTTTGATTTAATCGACGGTGTCTTGACAGACCACCCTTCAGGAACAGCTTTTATCGATCGAGAAAATTTAGTGCTCTTCAAACAGCTGTTGGGTTCGAATTTTGATACAATGCATTTCATAACCATGAAAAAAACCGACCGGCAAGAATTATTGAAATTCCTTGTACTCTATTTTGAACTCCATTTACAAGGATTTCGAAAACCCAGATCACTTGCCGTATTAAATGAAGTGTTCAGCTAATGCGAAAGATAACCTTCTTCTTTCTTTTCTTGTGCTTTCAAGTTTCTTTGGCCCAAGAGATTACAATATTGGACAGTGATACGGAAGAGCCCGTGCCCAATGTAGCGGTCTACAATTTGGATCGGTCCAAAACGTCGCTCTCCGACTTCGATGGTAAATGCAACCTTTCTGTATTCGGAGATAACGAACGCATCACCTTTAAACATCTTAGTTATCAGATTCTTAGAACGACCAAAAGCCAAATAGTTCGAAAGCGAAACATCATTTACTTGGCGACGAAGGCCGAAGAGTTGGATGAAGTTGTGATGTCGGTTTCAAAGTGGGAACAGCAGAAAAAAGACATTCCGCACAAAACAACCTCGATAAGCGCTAGAGAAATCTCGTTTGCCAGTCCGCAGACTTCTGCCGACCTTTTGCAATCGAGCGGAAAGGTCTTTGTTCAAAAAAGCCAGTTGGGCGGGGGTAGCCCCATGATTAGGGGTTTTGCCACGAATAGGCTGTTACTTTCTGTGGATGGGGTACGAATGAACAACGCAATTTTTAGAGGGGGGAATATTCAAAATGTCATCTCGATTGACCCTTTTTCAGTTAAGAACACCGAGGTTATTTTCGGCCCAGGATCAGTAATATACGGTAGTGATGCCATTGGTGGAGTCATGAATTTTTATACCAAGACACCTCAATTTTCTCCAAATGATAGTGTCCTGATATCTGGAAACGGAAATTTTCGTTTTTCTTCAGCCAATAGTGAAAACACTTTTCATGTCGATGTTAACATAGGAAAGAACAAATGGGCCTTTTTGAGCAGTTTATCATACAATCGTTTCGGCGATTTGAAAATGGGGGAACATGGCCCTGAATCGTATTTGAGAAATAGGCTGGTCGAGCGTATAAATGGTGAAGACGTTTTGGTGCAGAATGACGATTCGAAAAAGCAATCGCCTACTGGTTATAATCAATTCAATTTCATGCAGAAAGTCGAATTTAGACCCAATAACAATTGGCGGTTCAAACTAGGAGCGTATTATTCCGAAACTTCAGATTATTCACGATACGATAGGTTGATACGTCCTTCTTCTGAAGGTAATGGCTTGCGATCTGCCGAGTGGTTCTATGGTCCCCAAAAGTGGTTTATGGGTAATTTCCAGATTAAACAGGTAGGAAAGGGCAAATTTTATGACGGACTCAAACTTACGACAGCATATCAACGATTTGAAGAAAGTAGAAATGATAGAAATTTTCAGTCGCTTGATTTTGTAAGTACCGAAGAAGAGGTTGATGCGCTGTCTTTCAATTTGGACTTTGAGAATAAGAAAATAGGCAATCTCAGATTATACTACGGAGGGGAGTATGTTTTTAACAAAGTTGGTTCTGATGGAAGTTCTAGAAATATCGAAACCGGTATTTTGACCGATGCTTCTTCAAGATATCCCGATGGTTCAAGTTGGCAGACCCTCGCCGGTTACATAAATGCCGAATATAAGGCTAAGCCCAATTTCTCTATCTTATCAGGACTTCGATACAGCCATGTTTGGGTGGATGCTATTTTCGATAAGACCTTTTATCCTTTTCCTTTCGATGAAGCGAAACTGAATAACGGAGCGCTAACGGGCAGCCTCGGGTTTAGTTGGTTTCCTAGGGCCGATTTACAATTTACGTTGAATGGGGCGACCGGTTTTCGTTCGCCCAATATAGATGATATCGGTAAAGTTTTTGATTCTGAACCAGGTGCCGTGGTGGTACCCAATCTAGACTTAGAGCCAGAATACGCTTACAATGCCGAATTTGGAGTTCAAAAAAACTTCAATGATAAAATTGTGATAAAGGCTTCAACGTACTACACCTATCTCGTCGATGCTTTGGTTCGAAGGGGGTTTCAGTTCAACGGACAATCTCAAATAGAATATAATGGGGAATTGAGTAATGTATTGGCCATTCAAAATGTAGCAAAGGCATTTGTTTATGGCTTTGAATTTGGTCTGGAAGCGTTCTTGACCGATAACCTCTCCGTCTCTTCGAATTTAACCTTGACAGAGGGCATTGAAGAAGAACCAGACGGAACTTCGTCCCCTGCAAGACATGCCGCCCCTACTTTTGGCGATTTTCATGTGATTTGGAAGAATCAAAATTTACAGACCGATATGTTCTTGAATTTTAACGGAGAAATTACCAATGATGATCTTGCGTCTTCCGAGAGAAGCAAAAGCTATATCTATGCGCTTGATGAACAAGGAAATCCGTTTTCGCCGTTTTGGTATACACTGAACGCGCGTGCGCAATATGGTATTTCAAATAAATTGAAAATATCCCTGAACCTTGAAAATATTACGGATCAACGATATCGAACCTATTCTTCAGGTATAGTTGCTCCTGGCAGAAATTTGATTTTAGGTCTTGGCTATAGTTTTTAATGCTAACAAGTAGACACGAGATCTGTTAGTTCGACATCTTCAAGGTCAATTCTCTTATTACTTCGGCCTTTTCGGTCATGTAATGTGTAAACTTTTGTGCGTCTTCCACTGACATATTTCCAGAAATTTCCCTTGCCTTTATAGAAAGTTCTTGACCTTTGGGGCCTAAATCTGATAAAGCTTCAATATCTTGACTATCAACGGCTTTAGTATATTCCTTCAGATATTCTTCGTAGGTATCGACATAATCTTGAATGGCAGGATTTTCAAAACTCGGAACATCGATTATCAGATTTTCGCCATTTTCCAAAATTTCCTCATCGATAATTTCAACATCTTCGCTTTCAACCTCTGTTGCATTGTTTTTTTCAGAAGACTCTTTACAACATAGTAAAAAAGTGCATAAAAGTATGGTTGTAAGTGAAGGCATTGCATATTTTTTCATAGCTCCAATTTTCGAAAATCAAGATAATTAAGAGAAATTTGACTGATTGGTCGTAATCACAAAAAAACCCCGACTAAGATTGTCGAGGTTATTTGTCTACTATTCTAAATTCTTAATTAATGGTGTCATCGACGGCATCTTTTACCTCGTCTTTCACTTTGTTGGCAGCGTCTTTGACTTCATCGCCAGCAGCGTTCGCTGCGTCTTTGACCTTGTCACCAGCTGAGTTTGCGGCGTCTTTTACATTTTCCATGCCTTCTTTGGCAGAATCCATTGCGCCTTCACCGGCCTCCTTAGCGCTATCCATTGCGTCTTCACCAGCTTCTTTCATGTCATCACCAGCCTCTTTGGCTGCATCCATTACATCTCCGCCAGCTTCTTCCATAGCATCGCCGGCATTTTCCATACCTTCTTTTGCCTTGTCGGCAGTTTCTCTACATGATACGAATGATACGCTCATGGCTAACATCAATACTGCACTTAAAATTACTTTTTTCATTTGTTTTGTTTTAATTAGTGTTTAATAGTTAATGCTGCAAAGATATACGCAATATTTTGATTTTTGGATGCCTCCAGTCAATCTTGCCACATGAATTATGCACATTAGAGCCCACGGAAAGGGTATTTCATCTGATTTTTAATTTAAGCCCTGGTATTTCATCGAAAATGGGGTATTACCTAGAACCTTTGCTTTCCAAGCCACGTTAGTATGGCTTTAATCTAATAAAATTCAGATTTTATGAAAAATTATGGAAAAGTTGCTGTAGTAGCCCTAATGTCAATTATGTCCATCACCTCCTGCAGTAAGGATGAAACGGAGGAAGTGCCTAACAATGGAGAATCTTACGATACTTCCTTTAAAATTACGGATGCCCCCATTGACAACGCCAACATTCAGGCCGTATTTGTTACGATAGCCGATGTAAAAGTTGATGGCACCTCATTAGATGGCTTTGCCAAAACAACGGTTGAACTTTCGGCTTTGATAAGCGGTCAGACTGAAACACTTGGTAATATGAATCTTCAAGCAGGGTCTTATTCCGATATCGAGTTGGTTTTAGACAATGATACCGATGCAATGGGCAATACTCCGGGATCTTACGTTGAATTGGCAAACGGTTCAAAAGATAAGCTTGAAGCGGCATCGAATTCGATTCAGGTTGCCGATACTTACGAGGTAATTGCGTCTAACTCGAATGAGGTAATCATTGATTTCGACCTTAGAAAAACTATAAAAGAAGAGCAATCAGCTACTTCTTCTGACTTTGAATTTGTGACGATGGCCGAACTTTCGGCAGGGATACGCGCAATTAACAAACAGTCGACAGGAAAGATTTCAGGTACAGCCAACGATGCACAAGATACCTCCGATATGATTGTTGTATATGCCTATGAAAAAGGGAGCTTCACCGCTTCAGAGACCGAAGGTAGGGGAGAAAGCAACATTGCCTTTGCAAATGCCGTAACTAGTGCCGCGGTTAACACCACAACAGGGTCATATAGCTTGAACTTTCTGTCAGAAGGTGAATACGAACTTGTATTCGTTTCGTATAATAAGAATGGTGATAAGTTCTTTTTCAATTCTCTGCTTGAGGCTGAATCTGCCGTCGGATTGGATTTAGGCGCAATAAGTGTCTCGTCTACGCTGCAGATAAGTGCAAATGTTACCATAACGGGTACAAAGTAATTCAACAAGCTTAAAAATAGCTGAAACCCCACCATAGAGTGGGGTTTTTTATGTTTTGAAATCAAAACTTCCTTAAAAAATCACTAGTTTTGCACCCTTATTTTAGTATCAAAAATATATGGGATTTGCCGAATATACAGGATTGGATTTACCTAAAATAGCCGATGAAATCTTGAGCTATTGGAAAGAGAACGAAATCTTTGAAAAAAGTGTTTCAATTCGAGAAGGTAAAGAAAGCTATGTTTTTTATGAAGGGCCTCCTTCGGCAAACGGGATGCCCGGCATTCATCATGTAATGGCCCGGACCATAAAGGATATCTTTCCTAGATACAAGACCATGAAGGGTTTTCAGGTCAAGCGAAAAGCCGGTTGGGACACTCACGGACTTCCCATTGAGCTAGGGGTAGAAAAAGAGCTCGGAATTACCAAAGAAGATATCGGCAAGAAAATTTCTGTCGAGGAATACAACAGCGCCTGTAAAAAAGCGGTCATGCGCTACACCGATGTGTGGAACGATATGACCGAAAAAGTAGGGTACTGGGTCGATATGGATGACCCATACATTACCTACAAATCAAAGTACATGGAAACTGTTTGGTGGTTGCTCAAACAGATTTACGATAAAGGGCTTATCTATAAAGGTTACACTATTCAGCCCTATTCGCCCAAGGCCGGAACCGGATTAAGCACACACGAATTGAACCAGCCCGGTACTTATCAAGATGTTACCGATACGACCGTGGTGGCGCAGTTTGAAGCAATTGAAGAGTCATTGCCAGACTTTCTGCAGAATGAGGGCACGGTCTATTTCTTGGCCTGGACGACTACCCCCTGGACATTGCCCTCGAACACGGCTCTAACAGTCGGTCCAAAAATAGACTATGTATTGGTCGAGACCTATAATCAATATACGTTTAAACCCATGAACGTGGTTCTGGCGAAAAACTTGGTCCCCAAACAATTTGCGGGCAAGTTTGAGCAGGTTGAAACGAAATCTGATTTATTGAAATACAAATCGGGCGACAAAAAGATTCCCTTTTACGCGGTCAATGAATTCAAAGGAAAAGACCTCGTCGGAATAAAATATAAGCAACTACTTGATTATGCCTTGCCGTACGAGGCAGCTGAAAACGCCTTTCGTGTTATTGAAGGAGATTTTGTGACTACCGAAGACGGTACGGGAATAGTGCATACTGCGCCTACTTTTGGTGCAGATGATATGTTCGTGGCGCAAAAAGCTGTTCCACCGGTTCCACCTTTGTTGGTTTTGGATGAAAATGCGAACCCCGTTCCCTTGGTCGATTTAAAGGGAAAGTTTCGCCCTGAAATGGATGAACTTGCCGGTAAATATGTGAAGAACGAATATTATGATGATGGTGAGGCGCCGGAGCGGTCGGTAGATGTTGAAATCGCTATCAAACTCAAGGAGGAGAATAAAGCTTTCAAGGTCGAGAAGTATGTTCACAGCTACCCGAATTGTTGGCGTACCGATAAACCGATTTTGTATTATCCGTTGGATTCATGGTTCATTAAGATTACAGATGTAAAGGATAGAATGTTCCAATTGAACCAAACCATCAACTGGAAACCTAAGGCGACTGGCGAAGGAAGGTTCGGCAATTGGTTGGCGAACGCCAATGATTGGAATCTTTCTAGATCTCGATATTGGGGTATTCCACTTCCAATTTGGCGCACAGATGATGGCACCGAAGAAATGATTATCGGTTCTATGAAAGAACTAAAATCAGAGATGGACAAAGCTGTCGAAGCCGGAGTGCTGGAAATGGATATCTTTTCAGATTTCATCGTTGGAGATTTTTCCGAAGAGAATTACGACAAGATAGATTTGCATAAAAATATAGTCGATCAAATTGTTTTAGTTTCCCCTAAAGGGAAACCCATGAAACGAGAGAGCGACCTTATTGATGTCTGGTTCGACAGCGGTTCGATGCCTTATGCGCAATGGCACTATCCTTTTGAGAATAGTGACTTGGTCGATAAGGGAGAGACCTTTCCGGCTAATTTTATTGCCGAAGGGGTTGATCAAACGCGAGGTTGGTTCTATACCTTACATGCCATTGCGACTATGGTTTTTGATTCCGTTTCTTATAAAAATGTGGTCTCGAACGGATTGGTTCTTGACAAAGAGGGTAAAAAAATGTCGAAACGCTTGGGCAATGCCGTAGACCCTTTCGAAACCATGAATGATCACGGGCCTGATGCCACACGGTGGTATATGATCTCGAATGCCAACCCTTGGGATAATCTTAAGTTCGATATCGATGGCATCGTAGAGGTAAAACGTAAATTTTTCGGGACACTCTATAATACCTATTCGTTTTTTTCACTTTATGCCAATATAGATGAGTTCAAATATTCGGAAGTCGACGTTTCTTTGGAAAAAAGACCTGAAATCGACCGCTGGATCTTGTCTGAACTTCATACACTTATAAAAAAGGTCGATGAGGCCTACGCCGATTACGAGCCTACGAAAGCCACAAGGGCGATTTCTGACTTCGTTCAAGAAAATTTAAGCAATTGGTATGTGCGCCTCTGCAGAAGACGTTTCTGGAAGGGCGATTATCAAGAGGATAAGATTTCAGCCTATCAGACCCTTTATACCTGTCTGACTACCGTAGCTAAATTATCGGCTCCGGTGGCCCCGTTCTTTATGGATCGACTATACAAAGATTTGACTTCTGTGACTTCAGAAGGGGCTTTCGAGAGCATTCATCTCTGCGATTTCCCGAAATATGATGAATCGATGGTCGATAGTGCGCTTGAACAAAGAATGGAAAATGCCCAGACCATTTCTTCTTTGGTACTTTCCATCCGTCAGAAAGAAAGAATAAAAGTTCGCCAACCGCTTAAAAGAATAATGATTCCTATTTTGAGCAAAGAACAAAAGGAAGAAATAGAAGCGGTTTCCGAATTGATCAAGTCAGAAGTGAATGTCAAGGAAATCGAATTGTTGGATGATGCCTCAAGTATTCTGGTTAAACAGATAAAGCCTAATTTTAAGGTATTGGGCCCGAAATTCGGAAAGGAAATGAAACAGGTGGCACAGGCGGTATCGGCTTTTAATCAAGAGGATATCCAAAAAATAGAGCAGGAGGGCGAAATATCGCTAAATATTGGAAATAAAATCACTAATTTACACTTAAAGGATGTAGAGATTACCTCTCAAGATATAGAGGGATGGTTGGTAGCGAGCTCAGGATCGGTTACCGTGGCACTTGATATTACCATCGATGAAGAACTCAGAAAAGAGGGCATTGCCCGCGAGTTGGTAAACCGCATTCAAAATATTAGAAAAGAATCGGGTTTCGAGGTCACCGATAAAATCGATATCAAAATTTTGAAGGATGGTTTTGTTGAAAAGGCCGTTGAGAGTAATTTAAGCTATATAAAAACCGAAACCCTGACCGCTGATCTAGATTTTGAGGAAAAATTAGACGTAGGCACTGAAATTGCCTTTGATGAAGTAAACACGAAATTATTTATCGAAAAACATTAGAAAAATGGCAAAAGATCTTAAAGTCAGATATTCAGACAAGGATTTGGAAAAATTCCGTGTTGTGATTGAAGAAAAAATCGAAAAGGCAAAAAGCCACCTTGAACTTTTGAAGAGTTCATATATGAACGACAGTAATAATGGTACAGATGATACCTCGCCGACCTTCAAAGCCTTCGAAGAGGGCTCGCAGACCATGAGCAAAGAGGCCAATACGCAATTAGCAATCAGACAAGAAAAGTTCATAAGAGATCTGAAGAACGCATTGCTGCGAATAGAAAACAAGACCTACGGAGTTTGTCGTGTAACAGGCAAATTGATCAACAAAAAGCGACTCATGCTCGTACCACACGCGACTCTTAGTATCGAGGCAAAGAATATGCAGAAGTAAATGACGCTATCAGCTATCTTGAATTAAAAACAAATGGACCCTGACCCTGACACTACCGTCAGGGTTTTTTTGAACTATGAAACGAACTGTTTTAGTACTTATTTTTTCAGTCAATTTGCTCAGTGCCCAAAAAGTGGTCAGAAAAACCATGTTGAACCCTGAAATAAAAGCTATAGCAATCGATGGCATAAATTGTTTTAAAATCAATATGAAAACCTCAAATTCCGATGAGTTAGAGGTACGGGCAAAAATCGAAGGAGAATATAAAAAAAACCTGATACTGAACTTAAGGGAAGAAGGGTCAAATCTATTTGTGAATGCTGGTTTTAGCCCAAACTTCAAAGACCCCAATGATAAATTGAGTGCACATAAAGTAGTTTCGATTTCATTAGATATCGGTTTGCCAGAATCACAACGCGTGCAGGTAAACGGGTTAAGTTGTAATGTTTTCGTAACCGGTAATTACGAGCAGTTGAAGATAACCTTGAATGATGGCAATTGTTCTCTAAACAATGTTTCTGAAAAAGTCTTTGTAGTTACCCAAAGTGGGGATATAAACTTGAGAAGCAAAAGGGGCAAAATCAAATCGGTAAGTAAATTTGGTAAAATAGAAGACAATGACATACCAATTGGCACCGATTATTATTCTTTAAAAACCACCACCGGAAACATCGGTCTTATGAGAATCGATTGATTCTCAATTACAATTAAAGCATTATTTTTGACGTTAATTCTCGAATATGGGTCTAAAAAAGTCGTTACTGCTGATAATTTTGATTTTATTCATCGATCAGCTCAGTAAATTTTATATCAAGACCAACTTTGTTCTTGGTGAGTCTATCGAGGTTTTTAGTTGGTTTAAAATTCTTTTTATCGAAAACGAAGGTGCTGCTTGGGGTGCCAAGCTCAGCGACATCCTTCCGATATCAGATAGTGTTGGTAAACTTGTGCTGACCGTTTTTCGCTTGTTCGCTATTGTCGGTATTGGTTATTGGCTTTTCGATATCATCAAAAAAAAATCTCCAAAGACCTATATTATGGCAGTTTCATTGATATTTGCAGGAGCTTTGGGAAATATACTGGACTCTGTTTTTTACGGAATCTTATTCGACTCGAGTAGTGGCCAAGTGGCCACGCTATTTGCTGATGAATCGTATGGAAGTATTTTTTATGGAAAGGTGGTTGACATGCTTTACTTTCCGATGGTAGATACAACATGGCCCGAATGGATGCCGGTTGTCGGTGGTGACCGTTTTCGATTTTTTGAACCTGTTTTTAATATTGCTGATACAGCCATTAGTACTGGGGTGGGAATCTTAATAGTATTCAATAAAAAAGCTTTCGGTCACAAAGATGAAGAGCAGGCCAATACGATTGAGCAAAACGAGCATTTTCAAACAAACGAATAATTCTTTTCTGGTGTAACACAATAGTCAAGTGGAACATCTTTTTCGAAAACATCCACAATTTTTTTTACCGGGGCGAAGAGCGATACCCCAACTTTTATGGTCGCAGGCCTACAAAGGGCAAGAAAACTGTCATAAAAGCCTTTTCCGTATCCGACTCGGTTGCCATGTTCGTCAAATGCCAATAAGGGGACGAAAACAACCTCTATTTTTATTGGGGATATCGCAATTCCGTCAACAGGTTCAGGAATGCTCCATGCGCTGTTTTTCAATTTGGTGCGGTCGGTCAGTAAATAGTGTTCGAGGTGTTCACCGGAAACTTTTGGAAGTACGATGTTTTTGTCCTTACCATGTAAAATAGAAAGTAAATAAGTAGTGTCGGGTTCTTTGTTTTTAGAAATCGGTAAAAAAATGTGATAGTAATCAAAATTCCAAATAGGAAGTTTCAAGGAATTATTGGCGATACCCAAACTGGCATTCGCAAGAAATTGAATTGAGATTTTATTTCTTCGATTTTTGAAGTCTAATCTCAAATCTTCTTTAGTCATGATTTCAAATTAGACCGAAGGTATTTCAGGGGGAAGTAAATTTCAATATTTTACTCTTTGGCGATAACCGAGTAGTAAATATTAAAACAAACCATTAAGACTAAATATAGCCCCAATATCATAAAATAGTTGTCCATGCTACGTTTGATTTTGATAGTTAAAAATAAACAAAAAAACCGTTCAAACCCTATGAAACGCAACTTTTTATCGATGAAATGCACGTTTTTAAAAAAACTTTAACCTTTCTGCAAAAATCAAACGGCTCAAATGTCTGATAATGAGGGTCTATTTCATTTTTGAAACGGTATCGGACCATAACTTTAAAATTTTTGTAGTCAAAGCCGATTGACCAACGTTAAAAAAATGAAAACACGCGTCACAAATTAAAAAACGCTGTAATTTAACGTAGAATATTTTTAAAACGGAACTTCAAATACCAAATGCCTCAAGATTCCCTTAAAATACAATTGAGCACATTGCCTAATAACCCTGGGGTATATCAGTTTTATAATAAAGAAGAGACACTTCTGTATGTCGGAAAAGCCAAGAATCTAAAGAAGAGAGTTCAATCGTATTTTAATAAAAAACATGAATATGGGAAAACAAGAATTCTTGTCAAGCACATAAATTCTATTAGGCATATAATCGTACCGACTGAAACGGATGCCTTGCTTTTAGAAAATAATCTGATAAAAAAATATCAACCTAAGTACAATGTACTATTGAAGGATGATAAGAGCTATCCTTGGATATGTATAAAGAATGAAAGGTTTCCTAGAATTTTTCCTACCCGAAAATATATTAAGGACGGCTCAGAATATTTTGGGCCCTATACAAGCATGCATACCGTTAGAACTTTATTGGATTTGATTAAAGGGGTCTACCCTCTGAGAACGTGCAATTACGATCTTTCCGAAAAGAAAATTTCCGAAAGAAAATTCAAGGTATGTCTTGAATATCATTTAGGAAATTGTAAAGGACCTTGTGAAGGTTTGCAAGCCGAGCGAGAATATCATCAACAAATCGATGATATACGAGAGATCATCAAAGGAAATTTCAAATCGTCATTGACCTATTTCAAAAAGCAAATGACTTCATTGGCCGAAAGAAAGTTGTTCGAAGAAGCGCAGCAGATAAAGGAAAAAATCGAGGTGCTCGAAAATTATCAGGTGAAGTCGACCATTGTAAACCCTAAAATCAATAATGTCGATGTATTTTCTATAATTTCAGATGAAGAATACGCCTACGTAAACTTTTTGCAGCTCTCGCATGGCGCCGTAATCAGGTCGCATACTTTGGAAATGAAAAAAAAGCTGGACGAAAACGACAAGGACCTTTTAGAAATGGCCATCGTTGAAATCAGACAACGGTTCAATTCACAATCGAAAGAGCTGTATTTACCTTTTGCAGTAACCGTAGCTCCCGAACTTAAAGTAAGAGTGCCGAAAGCCGGTGACAAAAAGAGAATACTGGAGCTCTCAGAGCGAAATGCCAAATTTTTCAGACAAGACCGCTTTAAACAGATTAAAATAATCGATCCCGATAGACACACCAATCGCATCATGGCCCAAATGAAGAAAGATCTACGTCTTTCAAAAGAGCCCAGACATATCGAGTGTTTCGACAACAGTAATATACAGGGCAGTAACCCAGTGGCGGCCTGTGTCGTTTTTTTAAACGGAAAGCCAGCGAAAAAAGAATACCGTAAATACAATATAAAAACTGTAACGGGGCCAGATGACTTTGCCTCTATGGAGGAAGTCGTTTTTCGAAGATACAGAAGGTTGCTTGAAGAGAAAGCCAATCTGCCAGAACTCATTGTTATCGATGGGGGAAAGGGACAACTGTCATCGGCGGTAAAGAGTTTGGACCAATTGGGCCTTCGTGGAAAAATCGCTATTATCGGAATCGCCAAGCGGCTTGAGGAAATATATTTTCCCGAAGATCCTATTCCGCTATATCTTGATAAAAAATCAGAGAGCCTAAAAATAATACAGCAATTACGTAATGAGGCGCACCGTTTCGGGATAACTTTTCATCGGCAAAAAAGAAGCAAAGCAGCGATTAATTCAGCCTTGGAAGAAATCGACGGTATCGGGGAGAAAACGGCTCAAGAGCTTTTGCAACGTTTCAAATCGGTAAAGAGAATCAAAGAGGCTTCACTTGAGGACCTTGCCAAGTCGGTCGGTATTGCAAAAGCAAAAAAAATCTATAAAACTTTTCACTAGAATTTACGTTCAACTATTATGCTAAGGGCGCTTTACTTTACACTGCTACTGTTTACCTGTGGTTCGGCATGCGCACAGTCTGTGGTTCAACAAAGAGATTTAAAAGTAGGTCTTGTATTAAGTGGTGGTGGTGCCAAGGGCTTAGCACATATCGGTGCCTTAAAGATAATAGAAGATGCAGGTGTGAAAATCGATTATATCGGTGGTACGAGTATGGGTGCTATTATCGGCGGACTTTATGCTTCTGGCTATACGGCACATCAATTAGATTCCATATTTCGAAATACCGATTTAGCCGACCTTATCGAAGATAATATTCCGCGAAGCGCAAAATCTTTTTATGAGAAATCCGCTTCCGAGAAGTATGCTCTTACCCTTCCCTTCAATAACTTTAAACTTTCTTTTCCTCAGGCTTATTCCGGGGGGCAAAACATCTATAGTGAACTTGTTCGGGTCTTGTACCATGTGAAAGATATAGGTGATTTTAACAAGTTGCCCATACCCTTTTTATGCATTGCCACCGATGTGGAAACTGGTGATGAAGTTTTGCTTGATAGAGGATATCTGCCCGAGGCTATTATGGCTAGTGGTACTTTGCCGTCACTTTTCGAACCCGCACCTTTGGGAGATAAGATTTTGATCGATGGTGGGGTCGTAAATAATTACCCGATAGATGAGGTTCGAAAAATGGGCGCAGATGTCATTATCGGTGTCGATGTACAACAAGGTCTCAGAAATCGTGATGGTCTTTTGTCGGCCACGGAAATATTACTTCAAATAAATAACTATCGATCTGCGGTCGATATGGTCGAGAAATCGAAACAGACCGACATTTATATTAAGCCGAATATTACAGATTATTCGGTAGTCGATTTCGATTCAGGAAAGAAAATAATCGATAGCGGTGCCGAGGCGGCAAAGCTGAAATTGAATGAACTTGCCAGAATTTCCGAATTTGAAATCGATTCTAGAAAAAATCTAATACCAGTAAAGTCCAATGACAGTTTAATCGTAAAACAGGTTATTTTAAAAGGGAATGAAAACTATACAAGCGGATATGTAAAAGGGAAGCTTCGATTTGAGAACAATGAGAAAATCACTTTCAAGAAATTGCAACAGGGCATAAACAATCTATCGGCGACCGATAACTTTAAAACGATACGCTATGAATTGTTGACCAATGGTGATGGTGTCGATCTGGTAATCGATCTTAGAGAGAACATGACCAAGACCTATTTGCGTTTGGGCGCCCATTACGATGACCTTTATAAAACCGCAGCGATGATCAATCTATCACACAAGAACCTCTTGATGAAAGACGATGTGGGTTCTTTCGACTTTATTTTCGGAGACAACTTGCGCTACGATTTTCAATATTTCGTTGACAAAGGCCCCTATTGGAGTTTTGGGTTTAACTCGCGATACAACGATTTTAAAAAAGATGTAGCCTATTCTTTGATTCAATCGAATTTCAATGTCGTCGGCGGGCTAAATCTAAACAGCGTAAGTCTGGATGTTTTAGATTTTACCAACCAATTTTACGTACAGACGGTCTTGCGTGAAGAATTCGCGTTTCGTCTTGGGATCGAACAGAAATTCTTAAAATATAGTACCAAGACCCTGGGTGAGGCGGGTGGCGAGGAACTTTCACCCGGGTTGATGGTCAAAGACGGTAAAACGATTTTTGAAAGAAGCAATTATTACAGTGCCTATGGGCAACTTACCCTGGACACTTATGATGATAAATATTTTCCCACTAAGGGAGTATATTTTGCTGGTGATTTTCATGTGTATCTTTTTTCTTCTGATTTTAACGAGAACTTTAGAGAATTTTCCGTTGGCAAGGCTCGAGTGGGTACGGCCTTACCGATATTAGAAAATCTATCGGTGAATATTGAGACTGAGGGTGGTTTTAAGCTCGGGAGTTCTCCTGTAACCGCCATGGATTTTGTCTTGGGTGGATATGGCAACGATTTCATCAACAATTTTAGACCTTTCTTTGGGTATGATTTTCTCGGGCTTCCAGGAAATAGCTTTGTAAAGGCTTATGGTAGAATAGACTTTGAACTCGCACCCAAAAATCATATTATTTTCGCTGCAAATTTTGCCAATGTCGACGATGATTTATTTAGAACTGGCGAATGGTTCACCCCGCCAGATTATTCAGGCTATGCGATCGGTTATGGTATAGAATCGCTAATTGGGCCTATGCAAGTATTTTATTCGTGGACACCTGAACAAAAGGAGGGTAATTTTTTCTTTAGTATCGGATATTGGTTCTAGCATCGTTATTCAAGCAATAATTCCGATATTTGTAGTATAATAGCACTCTCATGATAAAGTCTAGAATTGATATATCGTCCCATCTTCGGGCAATGTGGTAAACTAATATTTTACGGTCCTTTCCGAACAATATCTTTCCGAAAAGTACAGATTCCATCGGAAATCTTTAAAATAAATAGAATGTGTTTAGATAGACTGAACCTGAACGCAATCACAATTCAAAAAATATCATGGCAGAAGAAATCAAGAATTTAAAGGATTTAGCAAATACAGAGTATTCTTTGAAAAAACTATTCAAAGAGGCCGAAGACTTTCTTCCTCTCTTAGGTACCGACTACGTGGAACTTTATGTAGGCAACGCAAAACAATCCGCCCACTTTTACAAAACGGCGTTCGGTTTTCAGTCAGAGGCCTATGCTGGTCTAGAAACAGGCCTGAAAGACCGAGTTTCCTATGTTTTGAAACAAGATAAGATACGACTTGTACTTACCACTCCCTTACAAAGGGGAGGGGAAATAAATAGACATATTGTCGAGCATGGTGATGGGGTGAAAGTCGTGGCACTTTGGGTAGACGATGCAACCAAGGCATTTGAAGAAACGACCAAAAGAGGGGCCAAACCTTATTTAGAGCCAACACAGGAGAATGATGAATATGGTCATGTTGTTCGCTCAGGAATTTATACTTATGGCGAAACCGTACATATGTTCGTCGAACGTAAAAACTACAATGGGGTGTTTCTTCCGGGATACCGAAAATGGGAATCCCACTACAATCCAGAGCCAACAGGTTTGAAATTCATCGATCATATGGTTGGTAATGTCGGTTGGAACGAAATGAATACTTGGTGCAAGTTTTATGGAGAGGTTATGGGTTTTGCCCAAATAGTTTCGTTCGTAGATGATGATATAGCTACAGAGTACACGGCATTGATGAGCAAGGTGATGAGCAATGGTAACGGACGGGTCAAATTCCCTATTAATGAGCCTGCCAAAGGCAAGAAAAAATCCCAAATAGAGGAATATCTTGATTTTTATAATGGCCCAGGGGTACAACATATGGCGCTGGCTACCGATGATATCGTGGCAACCGTTTCGGCCATGCGAAATAGAGGGGTTGAATTTTTGTACGTTCCCGAAGAGTATTATGATGACTTATTGGATCGAGTAGGAGATATCGATGAAGATGTCGAGGTACTCAAAAAACACGGAATACTGATCGATAGGGATGAAGAAGGCTATCTTTTGCAACTTTTTACAAAGACCATAGTCGACCGACCGACACTTTTCATTGAAATAATTCAGCGAAAAGGTGCCCAATCTTTTGGGGTAGGTAATTTCAAAGCACTTTTCGAAGCCATAGAAAGAGAGCAAGAATCTCGAGGAACACTTTAAAAATAGAGCTATATTCTTAATGATTTGTAAATTTTCGAGCATTCGCCCCAAAGATTTGTTAAGGGTTTAGTTAAAGTAAGTTAAAAGGAAATACTGAAGAAAACTTTACAGTAAATTTGATACTGTAAGGGGTGGTTCCCTTACAACTTTAAGTATTGGTTTTTCATAATTTAAAGTTTGGTTGGTTATTTAGGAAAAGCCCTGACGTAAGCGTTAGGGCTTTTTTTTATAATCTTTTAGCAAATCAGAGAAATGCAACTTTACCCATTTTAACGTAAGTTTTATCGTTAATAGCGCAAGCGAATGAATTTGTACAATACTTTGGAATAAAAATTGTTTAAGTAATAGTAATCATTACCGAATTTTACATCACATTGTGTAATTTTGGTACTATTCGCATAGCAATGAAACGGATTTTATCACTTCTTTTTTTATCCCTTGTGATCACAGTTGTTGGTCAAGAAAATATTTCTGGCGACTTGGCGGTGAATTCTAAGCATGAAAAACCTGCAGTGGTATCGAAGAGAACCTCGAAAATAGAACCTGCTTTTAAACCAGGTGAATGGCTCAAGTTTAGGTTGCATTATGGCTTTTTGAACGCAAGTTATGCTACGCTTCAAGTCAAGAACGCCAAGGTAGACGGCAAATCTGTATACCATGTAGTAGGCAAGGGCCGTACAACGGGCCTGGCAAACGTTTTTTTCAAAGTAGATGATAGATATGAAAGCTATTTCGATAAAGAAGAGGGAAAGCCATACAAGTTCGTTAGAAAAATAGATGAAGGGGGTTACACAAAGGATATCGAAATAAATTTTGACCACAAGAAAGAAAAAGCTGTTCTAAACGATAAAAAGAACAAACAAAAGAAAGAGTTCGAACTTCAAGACAGTGTTCAAGATTTGATTTCTGCCTTTTACTATCTTAGAAACCATTATGAACCGAAAGATCTTGTACAAGGTGAATCGATAAAACTGAAAATGCTTTATGACGATGACGGTGTCTTCAACTTTAAGCTCAAATATTTAGGAGATGAGGTGGTCAAGACTAAATTCGGGAAAGTAAAATGCTATAAATTCAGACCCTATGTACAATCAGGGCGCGTATTCAAGGAACAAGAAAGTCTTTCGTTATGGGTTTCTGCGGATAAAAATAAACTTCCGATTCGTATCAAGGCCGATTTAGCTGTCGGCTCTATCAAAGCGGATCTTGAGCAATACAATGGGCTGAAGCACCAATTTAAGATTATTATGGATTGATCTTAGTACTCGAATTGCTAAATTTGATTTCTTTATTTATAGCAATTTGAATATTCAGAATGAAAGACAAGGAGCGCAGAGATTCCCAAATTTCGAAACTTGAAGAAAAGTACAAAGACTCGGGGCAAGATGTCAACTCGTACCTAGACGGGCTATTACATCAACGTTATCTTACCTATTGGGATTATATTCATCTCGATACACTTCTTAGTTTACAGATACCTCGCACGTATTTTCCCGATGAGGAGATTTTTATCATGTACCACCAAATTACCGAACTGTTTTTTAAGCTTATTCTTCACGAGCAAAAACAATTGGTCGATGATAAGTCGCAAAATGTTGATTTCTTTATCGAAAAGGCCCGTAGAATAAATAGTTATTATGAAACCTTGATTTCTTCTTTCAGTATTATGATAAAGGGAATGGAGCGTGAACAATTTCTTCAATTTAGAATGGCACTTCTTCCCTCAAGTGGTTTTCAATCGGCGCAATATCGCATGATCGAGATATATTCGGCACCTTTAGAACACTTGGTTCACCATACCGAAAGAGACCGGTTTTCTGACAAAGACTCCATCGAGGACCTTTATGAACATATTTACTGGAAAAAAGGAGCCACAGACCTAGCTACGGGAGAGAAGACCTTGACTTTAAAACAATTTGAATATCGCTACACACCAAGACTCGTCCGCATTGCAAAACAAGTCAAAAACGGTACTATTTGCCATAAATACCTACAACTGTCAGAGAAAAAAAGGAATAATAAAGACCTGATAAAAGCGTTAAAGACATTAGACATGAATGCGAACATCAACTGGCCATTGATGCATATGGGTTCTGCCCATAGGTATTTAGGCAAGGAAAGCGGTGAAATAGACGCCACAGGGGGCACAAATTGGAAAGCCTACCTTCCGCCAAGTTTTCAGAATGTCGTATTTTTTCCGTACTTATATACAAAAGAAGAGTTAAATAACTGGGGTAAGCAATGGGTTGACCATATCTTTAATCCCAAGAAAATAAAAAAGTAAAATGCGAAAATTGTGGGGCCTAGTCTTTTTGTTCGCGGTTTTGTTTTCATGTAAAGATAACAAACCGGTGCCTACCGACTTAAAAAAGGAGATTGCCGATATCGAAGTATTTGAAAAACCTGTCGAAATCAAAAAAGAATACGGTTTCGATCTTGACCAATTCAACGTACAACTCGATACGGTACGCAGGGGCGATAGTTTTGGTGAGTTGATGATGCAAAATAAAGTCGACTACCCGAAAATCGCGAAAATTTCACAAGATTATAAAGATACCTTCGATGTTCGTAAAATTAGGGTTGGCAAGCCCTATTTGATATTAAAATCGAAAGACACTTCTGAAACTGCCGAAGTATTTATATATGAGAACGATCCTATAAATTACACAGTGATTGATTTCAGAGATAGCGTTCAGGCGTACAAAGAAAAAAAAGAGGTAAAATATGTTCAGCGTGAAGCATCGGGGATAATCGAAACCAATTTGTCGGATGCCTTATCGGATCAGGATATCGACCAAGTGGTCAGCTTCAATCTTTCTGAAGTATATGCTTGGACTATAGATTTCTTTAAACTTCAAAAAGGCGATAAGTTTAAGGTAATCTATAAAGAAAAGTATATCAATGATACGATTTATGCCGGTGCTGAGAGTATCGAAGCGGCTTACTTCGAGCATGAGGGACGACCCATTTACGCTTTCGCATATGAAAATGATTCGTTAAAGAGCATTATTGATTATTTTGACGAGGAGGCTAACAATTTGAGGAGGACTTTCTTAAGGGCTCCCTTAAAGTTTGGCAGAATGTCTTCGAGATATAATCTAAAACGCAGAATTCGCTATTATGGAAATAGAATTCGACCACATCGTGGCACTGATTATGCGGCACCCGTTGGCACCCCGATTTTGGCAACTGCAGACGGTGTAGTTACCGAGTCGAGAAGAAAAGGCGGCAATGGCAAATACGTGAAGATTCGCCATAATGGCACCTACTCTACCCAATACTTGCATATGAAAAAGCAGAAAGTGAAAAGAGGTGAGCATGTTCGTCAGGGAGACGTTATCGGCTGGATTGGAATGACAGGAAATACCAGTGGACCTCATGTTTGCTACCGATTTTGGAGAAATGGTAGACAAGTAGATCCCTTACGTGAAGAACTTCCCAAGGCCGAACCTTTGGCCGAGCCACTTCGACCTGCTTATTTTGAATATATTGAACCAAAGAAGAAGCAATTGGATTGTATTGAGTACATTTATCCACCTGAAGAGAATCTATTAACATCAATCGAGTTCGAAAAATAAGAGCCTGTTTTAAACTATGCGATTGAAATTTTTTTTAGACCGTTTTTGATGCGGTTTGAGGCAAAATTTTCAAGCATAATTAAGCTGCGATTTAAAATTTTCATGATATAATGAGCAAAAAGAGATATATAAAGGCAATTGGCATATTTCAAAACGGGTTCTAATATGGCACTAGAGAACACTGCCCCTACGACTACGGAAACATGGAAAAAACTTACCCACCATTACAGCGAATACAAAGAAAATCATCTTAGGGATTTCTTTGCTTCAGATTCGCAAAGGGCTCAAAAGTTCTGTGTAAGATGGAACGATTTTTTGGTTGATTTTTCCAAAAACCGGATTACGGAAGAAACCATGAAGCTTCTTTTTCAATTGGCCGATGAGGTTAATTTAAAGGATGCCATCAGCAAATATTTTAATGGAGATATCATCAATCAGACCGAAGGTCGAGCAGTTTTGCATACAGCACTTCGAGCCAAAAATTCTGATGAGGTATTCTTTGATGGGACTAATATTATTCCGGAAGTATATCAAGTAAAAGAACAAATAAAGATATTTTCCGAAGCGGTCATATCAGGAGGCAGAAAAGGATATACCGATAAGGCCTTTACAGATGTGGTTAACATTGGCATAGGAGGCTCAGACCTTGGGCCGGCTATGGTTGTAGAAGCACTGAAATTTTATAAGAATCATTTAAAAGTTCATTTTGTCAGTAATGTAGACGGTGACCACGTTCAAGAAACAATTAAGTTGTTGAATCCTGAGACGACGTTGTTCGTGATCGTCTCAAAAACATTTACTACCCAAGAAACGTTGAGCAATGCCACCACGATCAAGAAGTGGTTTTTACAACATGCAAGTCAAAATGATATTGCAAAACATTTTGCCGCCGTTTCGACCAACTCCGAAAAAATAGCCGAATTTGGTATATCCGAAGAGAATGTTTTTCCTATGTGGGACTGGGTCGGGGGGCGTTTTTCTTTATGGAGTGCCGTTGGACTAAGTATTGCGCTCTCCGTGGGTTTTGAGAATTTTGACGCGTTGCTTTCAGGGGCAAATAAAATGGACGAACACTTCAAGACCGCCGATTTTGAGCAGAACATTCCTGTTGTTCTTGCACTATTGAGTGTTTGGTATAACAACTTTTATGAAGCAGAGACCGAGGCCATAATCCCATATACGCAATATTTAAGTCGTTTTTCAGCCTATCTACAGCAAGGAATAATGGAGAGCAATGGCAAAAGTGTTGATCGCGATGGACATAGAATAGCCTACGAAACCGGAACGATTATTTGGGGAGAACCGGGTACAAACTCGCAACATGCCTTCTTTCAATTAATCCATCAGGGGACCAAATTGATACCGGCCGATTTTATAGGTTTCAAAAATTCGCTCCATGGAGACAAAGATCATCACAACAAATTGATGGCCAATTTCTTTGCTCAGACAGAAGCCTTGATGAACGGGAAAACCAATACTGAAGCCAAAGAAGAATTACAGGTCAAAAACCTATCTGAAGAAGAAATCAAAAAATTAACGCCTTTCAAGGTCTTCGAGGGTAATAATCCGACGAACACCATATTAATCGAGAAACTAGACCCAGGTAGTTTAGGAGCCTTGATTGCACTCTACGAGCATAAGATATTCGTGCAGGGTATTATTTGGAATATTTTCAGCTACGATCAATGGGGAGTAGAATTGGGAAAACAATTAGCCTCGACTATTTTAGGCGATATCGAATCTTCCGATATTAGTGATCATGATAGCTCCACAACACAATTACTGAAATTTTTTAAGAGTTAAATTTTCATATTCTCGAATCTTGAAAAACTCTGATAACTTCCTGTTTATAGAACTATTTTTCTTGCTAAATTTATGTTAAACTACATGAGTAGATTTAACATTGCCTTAATGCAAAGTAGGTAAAAATAAGTCACTTTTACGGCAAATCAGAAATTCTAACTAAACTCGAGAACAAATGAAAAAAATGTACTTCGCGATTGTAGCATTTTTAATGACGGCAGTTGCATTTTCACAGGGAACAATTACTGGTACAATACAAGATGGTGAACTAGGCGGGCCTTTGCCCGGAGCCAGTGTTGTAGTGGAAGGGACCTCAAATGGTGCCGCTTCAGATTTTGATGGTAACTTCTCACTAGAGGTTGATTCAAACACCGGAGTGCTTGTAATATCTTACATTGGCTATGTGACCAAAAAAGTACCTTTCTCTAGCACTGGTAATATAGGATCTATAGCCGTGATGCCCGATGCTCAGGAATTGGAAGGCGTCATTGTAACAGGTGTTCAAGATATTGCCAAAGACCGTAAGACACCGGTAGCGGTTTCTACGATTAAATTCGCTGAAATTCAAGAAAAGTTGGGTTCTCAAGAACTTCCTGAAATATTGAATACAACACCTTCGATTTATGCTACCAAGTCTGGTGGTGGTTTTGGAGACGGACGTATAAATATTCGGGGGTTCGACACGAATAATTCGGCTGTAATGATTAATGGTATACCTGTCAATGATATGGAAAATGGTCGTGTCTTTTGGAGTAACTGGGCCGGTCTTTCAGATGTAACCTCTGCTATCCAAGTTCAAAGAGGACTAGGTTCTTCCAAACTTGCAGTATCTTCTGTAGGGGGAACTATAAATGTCGTTACAAAAACTTCACAGAATCCTGAAGGTGGAGTAGTAGGAGCTACGATAGGTAATGATGGTTATGTGAAAACATTAGCTTCATACTCTTCTGGAGTTTTGGAAAATGGTTTTTCTGCTTCAATGCTTTTTAGTCGTACAGGAGGCAATATGTATGCTGACGGAACTAACTTTGAAGGATACAATTTCTTTGTTGGATTAGGCTATACAACTGGTGCTCATAATTTAGAGTTTATGGTTACAGGTGCCCCACAATGGCACCACCAAAGAAGTCGTGCCGTGTCAATTGAGAGTCAAATTCTTTTTGGCGATGGCGATGGTGAGCCCAACAGAAGATATAATGAAGATTGGGGATTGTTAAATGGGGAGGAATTTAGCTTCCGAAGAAATTTTTATCATAAACCGGTTATTAGTTTGAGCTGGAATTGGGAGCTTAGCAGCAAAACCACATTACAGACCAGTGCATACGCTTCATTTGGTCGTGGTGGCGGTACAGGCGAAATTGGCGAGATAAATGGTAATAGACAATTCCGTCTGCCCAGAACGGCAGATGGTCTGATAAGGGTAGACGACATCATTGCGTACAATAGTGGTCAACTGGTACCCGACTTTAGTGATGTGCCTCGTGAGCAGATCAATGGTCTTTTTGTGAACAATAGTGATTTGAATGACAATTAGAATAATACCAATGGTATTACGCGACGAGCTTCTGTGAACTCACATAACTGGTATGGTTTGCTTGCCAACTTTAACAATCGAATAAGCGATAAATTGACTATTGATTTTGGTGTTGATATTCGACAGTATACGGGTTTTCACTATCGTAGGGTAGATAATCTTCTGGGTGGTGATGTTTATCAGCAAACGGATAATGATAATAATGTTCCTAATCCGCTATTTCGTGAAACTTATGAATCAAACCAACCATGGTGGGTTTTTGGTAATATCGATGATGAAGAAAAAATCAATTACAACAATACGGGTTTTGTAAAGTGGCTGGGTGTCTTTGGTCAGATGGAGTATAACTTTACTCCTGAGATAACAGCTTTTGTGCAGGGAGCGTTATCGAATCAAGGTTTTGCCCGAGAAGAGTTTTTCAATGAAACTCCACCTGAAAAAACTGAATTTGAGAATATCTTAGGTGGAAACGTCAAAGGAGGAGTAAATTGGAATATCAACGAAAACCATAATATATTTGCTAATGCTGGTTACTATGAAAAGCAGCCATTATTCGATGCTGTTTTCATCAATTTTGGCAATAATGTAAACCCTAATCTGACCAATGAAATAATTACTGGTTTAGAATTTGGTTACGGATATAGAAGTTCAAAATTCCGGGCCAATGTAAATTTATACAGAACCAGATGGGCAGATAGATTCGCTAGTGTTCAAGCTACGTTTAACTTTGGAGAACCTGATGAAGTACGAGGTACTGCTAACATTTTAGGTATAACTGAAGTACACTCAGGTATCGAAATGGATGGAAGATTTCAGGCAAGCGATAAATTAGCGTTCAACGGTATGATTTCTATTGGTAACTGGGTGTATCAAGATAATGTAGAAGCTACTTTCTTCGATGAGGACCAAGTGCCTATTATAATTGATGGTGTTGAGCAATCACAGACCTTGGATTTGGATGGAGTAAAAGTTGGTGATGCGGCACAGTTCACTGCATTTATAGGAGCTGACTACAGTATCTTAGATAATTTGAGTGTTGATTTTGGCTATCGTTTTGCTGACAACCTTTATGCGCAATTTGACGCAACTGATATTGACGACAATGGAGCGTTAAAATTACCTTCTTTTGGCCTTGCCGATGCCGGGGTTTCATTTGGTGTTCCTATCGGAGAATCAAGATTGAGCTTAAGATTGAATGTCAATAATTTATTTGACACCACGTATATAGCAGAATCAGACACGAATAATTTCGTGGAAGCAGGTGATGAAACCTATGATGGTATTAATGTGAGCAACAGAGTATTCTTTGGTTTTGGAAGAACTTGGAATGTGAGTGCTCGGTTTAATTTCTAAAAACCAATCAAGCTTTGATTTAAAAAACCCGCTTGAATTCAAGCGGGTTTTTTTATGCATAAAAATCAGTACATTTAAATTCTAAAATCAAAACACATGTACGAAACCATACTTACTTTACATTCCTATTTGGCTTATGTCGTATTGGCAATTTTGTTCTTGGCAGTTGCCAATGCAGTAATCGGACTTGTGGGCAAAAAAATGTTTACACCAGAGAGAGATTTTCGATTATGTCTTTTTGCCTTGATATTTTCACATATACAGTTGGTGGTGGGTCTGATTCTCTTTTTTATCTCCCCGAACGGTCTAAAGGCAATACAAACATTGGGCATGGGTGGCTTGAACGCACCATCGAGAATATTAGCGGTAGAGCATCCTTTTATAAATATATTGGCAATTATCGTTATTACAGTGGGATGGTCGAGACACAAAAGGTTTATGGAGGGTGATAAAAAATTCCGAACCATAGCGATTTTCTATGGCTTGGGACTTATATTTTTTCTCAGTCGAATCCCATGGGGGCAATGGTTCAATTAAATAATTTCTCCCTTGAGGGGGCGTGGAGGTATCTCTTAAGATTGTTCAAAATATTTTATATTAAGTAATTTCAATAACAAAAAATGAGTAAATATATCTTTTTACTAGCACTTGCAATCACGTTCGTTTCTTGCAAGTCAACTGCGCAAACTGCATCTGAACCAACAAATCAAAAAACACTGTTTAATGGGAAAAATTTAGATGGATGGACTATCTACGGAACAGAAAAGTGGTATGTCGAAAACGAATTGCTCGTCTGCGAAAGTGGTCCCGACAAAGGCTATGGTTATCTCGGCACGAACGATCACTACAAGAATTTCGAACTGACTTTAGATTTTAAGCAAGAGGCCAATGGCAACAGCGGAGTATTTATTCGTTCAACAATTGACGGGACAAAAATCAGCGGTTGGCAAGTCGAGGTCGCTCCTCCAGGAAGCAATACTGGCGGGGTTTATGAGTCGTACGGTCGAGGTTGGTTGATCAAACCAGAACCCGAAAAAGACAAGGCACTTAAAATGGGCGAGTGGAACACCATGAAAATACGAGTCGATGGTGATACGGTTACCTCTTGGCTGAACGGCACCGAAATGATGACTATAACCGATGCTAAAATCGGAGCTGGCGAAGGTTCCGTGGCACTTCAGATTCATGATGGAGGTGGCATCAAAGTAAAGTGGCGCAAAATTCAAATCACCGAATTAAATTAATCATCAGGTCTTTCACTTAGGGTGTGACCATTACTTTTGAACAATATTTGTTTTAATATCTTAAAAAAAAGAGCTTGGTTTGAATGACCAAACGATACTGGGCATCTTCTTTATGCATCTGTAGGTCAATACAACAAGGCTCTTGGTGAAAATCAGTATCAATTTCATCGATGTTAGATAATCGGGTCGATTCCTTTTTAGATTCTTCTTGTATTCGCATAATTATCAATACATTAGACTGATTAGAGTATATTTTAATACAGTAGATATGAATTTCAATACAAAAGCTTCAAAAATCGAAAGATGCAGCGGTCTATCTAAAAAAGACTTTTATAATAAATACGTAAAAAATTCTTTACCAGTCGTTGTAAATAATAATAAAGAATGGGTATCGTCGAAAAAATTTACACCAGAATATTTTAAATCCAACTACAATCACGTTACCAAAACAATCGATGGAAAAACGTACACCTTAACTGAAATTATTGATTCATGTATGGCGTCAACCCCTGAAAATAAAGCGCCATACCCCAATATTTATGATGCTTCGAAAAATTTCCCCGAATTGCTCGAAGAAATACCTGATATGCCCTACGGAAAATCAAATAGACTGTTCAGCCCGTTGATGCCGGACCATATTGCTGTTCGCAACAATCAACGCGAATTATTTTTTGGAGGTAAAGGATGTTCTTTTCCGACATTGCATATTGATCTTAACCATGTGCATACACGATTGACACAAATAATCGGAGAGAAAGATTTTATTTTGTACCCGCCAGATCAAACTCAGTATTTGTATCCTGAAAAGGAAAATCCTAATTTGAGTCCTGTTAATGTAACCGACCCGGATTATAATAAATTTCCTTTGTTTAAAAATGCCAAGGCTTTGAGAACTACATTGAAACCTGGCGACACCTTGTTTATACCTTCCGGTTGGTGGCACACAACCTATATTCGTAATTTCAACCTAACATACGCAGATGACCATGTGAACTCATTTAATTGGAATGTTTTTATGGATAAGAATTATCTAGTGACAAAGTCGCGTCGCCCCGAATTGGCATGGATTCTTAAAGTTTATAAAGTGATAATGGAGAAAATATTTAAACTTAAAGAAGCTCTATTTAATTAAAAAAATGTCGACAAATTGAACCAGATTGCAAATCATTGACACTCCGAATATACTGTCAAAACTATATTTTTCTTTTAGTTTACCTCTTTGATCAAATACATATACACCGGAAAGTGATCGCTATAACCACCCATATAACTTCCCCCCGCATACGTTCGAAAAGGGTAACCTTTGTATTGGCCTTTTTTGGTAATTAAATAATTAGGATTATACACGTTTGCTTTCCAAAAGCGATATTCATTCTCTGGATTCAGCAGATTGCCAGTAAAGAAAATTTGGTCAAAAAGATTCCATTTGTCGCGATAAGCCAAAGAACCGATACCTTTTTTGTGCATTTGCTCCATCGGATTAAAAAGTTCTGAACTTTCAATACCAATTTTACTCCCCTTGGTTCGTATTACTTTTTTAAAACTATCATCTCTTGGCCCATCGTTGAAATCACCCATACTGATAATTTTGGCCGCGGGCTCTAGTCTTTGTATTGAATCTATGATTCTCTTGTTCAACTTTGCCGCCTCCATTCTGTTCGGTTTGCTCCGAGCTTCACCACCACTTCGAGAAGGCCAATGGTTTACCGTAAAATAGAATTGCTCGTCATCTAATAACCCGCCTACAACTAGTTGATCTCGTGTATAATTACGTTCATCATCTTCATTGATCAACAATAGTCTATGGCTTGAAAAAGAAGTTGGTAGAAAAGCTGATTTTTTATAAAGCAGGGCAACATCTATTCCTCGTTCGTCGGGCGAATCGAAATGCACTATTTCGTAGAATTTGTTCCGAAGATATTTATGGTTGACCAAATCTTCTATCACTTCGATATTCTCTACTTCGCATATGCCGATTAGGTCTGGTGAAGTATTGGTAACCTCTGCTCCGATTTGCGATATCACTTTCGCGGTGTTTTCGATTTTTTTGAAATAACGTTGTGCGGTCCAGTTATCTTTTCCATCTGGAGTACGGTCATCGTCAAAAATCAAACTGTCATTTTCGGTATCGAATAGATTTTCGACATTATAAAACGCAATGGTTCTAATCTGGTATTGCCTTCCTTGCTGAGAAATAAGAAAGAACGGTAGGTAAAAAAACAATAGTACGACGCTGAATTTCATGTTGTTTCAAAAGCTCAAATAACGAAAAAACAATCAATTAGGAGCGTATTTTCTTAATATTTATGTAGTTAATCAATATATTGTAACCATTTGCCAACCAGAACACTAACCAAAAATGCGGTTTTTTCTCGCTCTAGTACTGTTCGCTTTAGGGTGCTCGTTGCTCAAAGCTCAAGATGCTGTTCTCATAATGGGAAAGGTTTTTGACATTCGTTCAAAAGCACCTTTGATCGATGTCACAGTTACAATTGAGGGTACTGCAGTATCATTAAAAAATGAAGTTTCTGGCAGTTTTGAAATAAGCACCTCCTTAAAGGGCGAATTTATTCTTAACATGTATAAAGCTGATTTCCTGGTCAAACGTATTCCCATTTACCTTGAAGCTCAAAACCTTGATTTGGGGACTGTTTTTTTAGAAAGGGATATTTCATCAGAGCAGACCGATAATCTTGTTTCACTCACCGATTCTGAATTATTGGATAATGAAAACGACACCAATTCTTCTGGTCTTTTACAAGCGACCCGTGATGTTTTTCTGAATCGTGCAGCCTTTGATTTCGGCCAGGCCTTTTTCAGGGTCAGGGGCTACGATTCAAAAGAGGGGCAGGTATTGATCAACGGAATACCAATGAACAAGGTTTTCGACGGAAGACCACAGTGGAATAACTGGGGTGGTCTCAACGATGTTACCCGCAATCAACAGTTCACTAACGGACTCCAGCCTTCAGATTTTACGTTTGGCGGTATTTTGGGTAATACCAACATCGATATGCGGCCCTCGGGCCTGAGGCCGGGAACTCGACTTTCTTCTTCAGCGTCGAACCGAACATATGGGGGTCGTTTGATGGTCACTTATAGCTCAGGACTTAAAAAGAATGGTTTGGCCTTCACCGTTTCAGGTTCGAGAAGATGGTCGAGGCAGGGATATATCGATGGGACCTTGTATGATTCTTTTTCTCTATTTGCCGGAGTTGAATATAAAATCAATGAGGCGAACAATATCAACTTTACGGGTGTTTTGGCAAGCAATCGTAGAGGAAGGTCTTCGGCGATCACCGAGGAGGTTTTCAATTTGGTGGGGAATAAATACAATCCGTATTGGGGGATGCAAAATGGCAAGGTCAGGAATTCTAGAGAACGAAAAATAGCTGAGCCGATTTTGATGTTGAACCACTATTACTCATCTGAAAAAGTCAGTTTAAATACCGGAATAGCCTATCAGTTCGGAAAAAATGCTAGAAGCCGATTAGGTTATTACAATGCGCCGAACCCAGATCCGACTTACTATAGATATTTACCGAGCTTTTACATCAACAGCCCGATAGGGGCGAACTTTGTTAGTGCCAATCAGGCGAAGGAAGGTTTTCTAAAAGATACGCAGATAAATTGGCCAGAAATATATATGGCCAATTCTCAAGAGAAGGCCGCTTATGTTCTTTATGACGATGTCATTAATGAGAATCAACTGACTATTAACTCGATTTTAAATTGGAATGCCCGTGAAAATCTGCAATTTGACGCTGGCCTTACATACAAATATGTGAAGTCGACGAACTTTGCCCAAATAGATGATTTGTTGGGCGCGGATTTTCACGAAGATCTTGATCCATTTTCAAATACACTTAATGATACAGGCGGGGATATTGTAAAGAGATCAAGTGATATCTTTAATTATCACTACGATTTTTTAACGAAACAATTTAATGGTTTTGTACAGCTAAGATATGCTGTCAAAAAATGGAGCGCCTTTTTGGCCGGAAATTATTTGAGTACCTCATATCGGAGAGAAGGTCTCTTTCAGAACCAGCGTTTTGCCGAGAGTTCGTTGGGTAAAAGTGAGCCCATAACACTTTCAACCTATGGTCTAAAATCCGGTTTTACATATAAGATTACCGGAAGACATTGGCTAACACTAAATGCCGCACATCTGAATAGACCGCCTACTTTGCAAAATATCTTTATAAATCCGAGAGAGAACAATCAGATAATACCAGACCTTCAAAGTGAATCGGTCGCAACCCTAGACCTTAATTATTTCATGCGATTACCAAAGCTCACAGGTAGACTGACCGTATTCCATTCACATTTCGCAAATACAACGGATGTAAATTTCTTTTTTGTCGATGCCGGGGTTGGTTCTGATTTTGTGCAAGAAGTTTTGACCGATCTTGATAAGAAGCACGAGGGTATAGAACTCGGTTTCGAATACCAATTGTCTTCAGCGGTCAAACTGACAGCGGTAGCCGCACTAGGCAATTACAGATATGCCAGCAATCCGAATGTCAATATAAATTTCGACACGGCTGGTGCGGCCGAAGACTTGATCAATCTTGATGGCAATATCGATTTGGGAACGGCTGAAATAGAAGGCTATAAATTGGCTCAAGGACCACAAAAGGCCTTTGCTTTAGGCGTGGAGTATCGAGACCCTAAATATTGGTGGTTGGGGGTGACTACAAATTATCTCGCCGATAATTACGCGAATATTTCAACGATAACAAGAACACAGAGTTTTTATCAAGATCCTGAAACTGGATTACCATTTCCGGAGGCGACCGATGAAAATGTCGCTAAACTTTTAGCGCAAAAACCCTTGGACAATTTTTATCTATTGAATATGGTAGGGGGAAAATCATGGCTCAAGAAAGGAAAATATATTAGCATTTTCTTGAGTGTCAATAACGTATTCGATCAGGTATTCAGAACCGGAGGCTATGAACAAAGTAGAAACGGCAATTTTGGTCAATTACAACAAGATAATCTGAGTGGCACTCCCTCTTTTGCCCCTAAATATTGGTATGGTTATGGTCGCACCTATTTTTTGAATGTAGCTTTTAGTTTCTGAAAGTGTGAATTTAATTGGTTTCTCTCTTTAGCTTAGGGATTGATGGCCGTAGTTGAAATAAATCGAATATGAACAAGAAAGTTAAGATAATTGTAGTTTTTTTTAGTCTAATGCTAGCAGGTTCTTGTGTCAAAGACAGAAACTTCGAGGCTCCTATAAGACCTTGTACAGTAAATACGGTCGCCAATACCAGTTATGACGAAGTCAAAAATTTGTTCGTTGACGAAACTATTCAAATTCAAGAAGATATGATTATCGAAGGCTACGTTGTTTCTTCCGATAAAGAGGGCAACTTTTTCAATACCCTTCATTTTCAAGACCAATCCGATAATCCGGGCGAAGGGTTTCAAATCGAGATAGATGTTCGGGATTCGCATTTATTTTATCCCGTAGGAAGCAAGATCTATATCAAATTGAAAGGGTTGTATTTAGGAAAAAGTAAAGATGTTTTTAAGATTGGAGGGGTATTCACGAGTTTTGGAAATGTTTCCGTGGGAAGACTCCCAAGAGCAGTTGTCGATGAACACATTGTGGTTTCATGCGAAGAGGCGGTAGTCATAAGACCGAAAGAATTAGAAATCTCAGAAATACAGGATAGTCATACAAACACATTGATTCGGATAAAAGGTGTTCAAGTTGTGGATGAGGAAGTGAATCTTCCGTTTGCGCGGTCAAGAGAAGAAACAGAAAGAACATTGATTGACTGCGGTCAAAACGAGATTATCATGTTGAATAGTGGTTTTGCCGATTTTCAGGCTGAAGTACTACCTAATGAAAATGGATACCTTTCAGGGGTTCTGCTCCGTGAAAACAATAACTATTTTATTGCTATTCGAACCCTTCAAGACTTGGTCTTAGATAGTGAGAGATGTGATGGTTCAATGAACGAAATTACCACTCAAAATATTCTGATTTCAGAATTGGCCGATCCTGAAAATAATACCGGTGCCAGGTTTGTCGAGTTGTACAATTCAAATGCCGAAACAATTTCTTTAAAGGGATGGATGCTTATTCGATATACGAACGATAATGTGGAAATAGGTTCTTCGATTGATTTATCGGAATATGAAATTTTCGCTGAAAGCACCTTGGTAATAGCTTCAGATGCAGAAGAATTTAATGTGGTCTATGGTTTTGTGCCCGACTCGGAAGGAGGGAAAAACAGTCCCGCTGATTCCAATGGTGACGATAATATTCAATTGATCGATCCTTTCGGAAGGATAATCGATACATTCGGAATAGTTGGTGAAGATGGTTCTGGCACCAATCATGAATTCGAAGATGGCCGGGCACTTCGTAAACCAGAAATATCCCAAGGAAGTACTTCCTATAATTTCAATGAATGGGTAATTTTCAACGATACGGGCGAAAACGGTACGATCGATAACCCTCAAATAGCGCCGGATGATTTTTCACCTGGCACACGAGAATAAAAAAACCGCCCTATGAAAGTAGAGCGGTTTGACTTTAAAAAAGGACTTTTACTACTTGGGTTCCGGTATTGTCAACGAAGGAAAATCGGCATGTGCCATCACCTCTTCCATTTGCTTAACGTGACGTTCGGTGTGACCACTCATGAATAATATTATCTGAAGGCCATCAATTGTAGCAAATGGTAACTTACCATAGTGGTTTCGAAGGTCGTCTTCAGTGGTTTGTACGTATTCAATATGCTCTTGCCTCTTGGTTCTAAAGGCCTCTAAGGTTTCCTCGTGTGTTCCGAATTTACCGCTCGGTTCAAAGGGTTCGGGGGTTTTTACTTTTGTGTCCCTAACACTGATAAAACCTACCAATTTCTCATCGCTCATTGTCACGCTATCACGCATGGCAGAATTAGCGGGTTCTTTCAAAGCATTGTTCAACATGCCATTGAACATATTTTCCGAGATTGCGAGGTGTTCGACGCATTCGGCCACAGACCAAGATTCTGGTGTAGGCTTAAAATTTAACTGATTTTCGTTGAGCCCTTTAACTGTCTCGTTCAATCTGGCCATTGTTTGTTTCAAATGGTCTTCGGCCATTTTTCGCTCAGCATCTGAAATGCCCGGAATGATTACCCCAAAGCCAAAGAGTGCCAGCAATACTATTGGTAAAATAACTTTTTTCATTTTGAAGGTGTTTTGATTAATATTTTATATGTCGTCTTGTATATATAAGACTAACGTTTTAATTGGCTTTAATGGGACAATTGTACGTAAAATCTTTTTGAAAAGCACAATATATGAGCGATAAAGCAACTGTTCAGTTTGAAAAAAGCCAATTTGCCGAGGTACTTGCGTTATTAAAGGTGAATAAATATAAAAGGGTCATCTGAAGACAGACGACCCTTATATCAATCAATTATGAGAATTCTCTACTTAGGCTAAATCGAAACGGTCTAAATTCATCACCTTTGTCCATGCTGCCACGAAATCGTTCAAGAATTTCTTCTGTGAGTCATTACAGGCATAGACTTCGGCATACGCCCGTAACTCCGTATTGGATCCAAATATAAGATCCGCGCGAGTCCCCGTCCATTTTACCGAACCTGTTTTTCTGTCACGCCCGGCAAAAACACTTTCATTTTCTGAAGTATCCTCCCATTTGACACTAAGATCAAGCAGGTTGACAAAGAAATCATTGGACAATACTTCCCGATTATCCGTCAGAACACCATGTCTCGATTTATCAAAATTCGTGTCCAAAACGCGCATTCCTCCTAACAAAACGGTCATTTCAGGAGCCGTTAGCTTCATCAATTGAGCACGGTCTACCAATAAGGCTTCTGCAGGGGATTTATAATCAGGATTCTTATAATTTCTAAAACCGTCGGCTTTAGGTTGGAGGGCTACAAATGACTGTACGTCCGTTTGCTCTTGTGTAGCATCGTTTCGCCCTGCGGTAAAAGGAACTTTAATCTCGTTACCTCCGTTTCGTGCGGCTTCTTCGATTCCAGCACTGCCGCCGAGAACGATTAAATCGGCCAATGAGATTTTTTTATTTCCAGATTGGGCATCGTTGAATTCTTTTTGTATTCCTTCTAGAACACCAATAACCTTAGAAAGTTCTTCAGGATTGTTCACTTCCCAATTTTTCTGTGGCTCTAAGCGTATACGCGCACCATTTGCCCCACCTCTTTTATCTGAATCGCGATATGTTGAAGCAGATGCCCAAGCAGTCGATACCAATTGAGAAATGGTCAAACCAGAAGCCAAAAGCCTTTTCTTTAATTCTGTGATATCAGCATTGTTTACCAATTCGTGATCTACAGCGGGAATAGGATCTTGCCAAATCAATTCTTCTTGAGGTACTTCTGGTCCTAAATATCTAGAAACAGGCCCCATATCTCTATGTGTCAATTTAAACCAAGCACGTGCGAAAGCGTCTTCGAATTCGGCTGGGTTAGCTTGAAATCGTTTTGATATCTCAAGATACTCTGGATCGATTTTCAATGCCATATCGGCATCGGTCATCATCAATTCTTGTGTTTGTGAAGCATCGCCTGCCCTTGGTGCTTTCTTGGCAGCTGATTCTGCCGTGGGCCTCCATTGATTAGCGCCACCCGGACTTTTTGTCTGTTCCCATTCATAACCCAACAATACATCGAAATAATCATGATCCCATTTGGTCGGATTTGGTGTCCATGCACCTTCAATACCGCTTGTAATGGCATCGTCAAGAACGCCTGTTTTGTAGCTATTTTGCCATCCCATACTTTGCTCGGCTAGAGTAGCTCCTGCTGGCTCAGGGCCGACAAATTCATCAGGGTTGGCCGCGCCATGAGCTTTTCCGAAGGTATGCCCTCCTGCCGCTAGTGCGACAGTTTCCTCATTGTTCATTGCCATACGACCAAAAGTCTCTTTCATAAGCTTGGCAGTACCTAATGGGTTCGATTTTCCATTGGGCCCTTCCGGGTTCACATATATTAGCCCCATGTGCGAAGCCCCCAAGTTTGCTTCCAATTCATATTCTCCATCTGAAAAACGTTCCTCATTTCCCATCCATTCTGTTTCGGAACCCCAGTAGATATCTTCTTCAGGTTGCCAAATATCTTCGCGACCACCGGCAAAACCAAAGGTCTTAAACCCCATCGATTCCAAAGCACAGTTCCCTGTAAGAATCATCAGATCTGCCCAAGAAAGTTTTTTGCCATATTTCTTTTTTATGGGCCATAAAAGTAATCTGGCCTTATCGAGATTACCATTGTCTGGCCAGCTATTCAATGGTGCAAAACGCTGCGATCCAGAACTGGATCCCCCACGACCATCACCTATGCGATATGTTCCGGCACTATGCCAAGCCATACGAATCATAAAAGGGCCATAGTGGCCGTAGTCAGCGGGCCACCAATCTTGAGATGTAGTAAGTGCCTCAACTATATCTTTTTTTACTTCCGTCAGATTTAAAGATTTGAATTCTTCAGCGTAGTCGAAGTCTTCGTCCATAGGGTTTGTCAAAGAAGAGTTTTGACGAAGTACATTCAATCGCAATTGGTTCGGCCACCAATCAAGATTTGTGGTTCCACCACCAGCTGTTTGTTTTAAAGTTCCTCCCAAATATGGGCACTTGCTCGAGTCATTAACATCCCAAGCTTCTCCCTGAGTATTATTTTCAGTATTGTCCATGGTAAAATATTATTTAGCTATCCCTGTAAAACTACCTAATAGTTCTTCGAATTTTATTTAGCTTATCTTGATTTGTATTATTTCATTATCGATAATATCTATGGACGGATTTTAAGGTGGAAGTTATCTTTATAAAAGTATCTGGATTTCCAAATTTTAATTAAGGATATAGTCGTTTTTTTATACTTTTAGGGGTATGGAAAATGAATTATTTTTTTCTCAAATACGCAATGGGGATGTTCGTGCGGTAGAGAAAAGTCTTGACAAAAACGCGGCTGCATTAAATTCAACCGACCAACGTGGTTCTACCCCTCTCATTTTAGCGGCTTATTATGATCAAGGTGAGATCGTAAATCTATTGTTGGAGAAGGGCGCCGATATCGATGCAAAAGATTCTTCGGGAAATACTGCCTTAATGGGGGTTTGTTTTAAAGGTTTTACCGCTATCGCCAAAACTCTGGTCGATAATGGTGCCAATATCGATCATCGAAATTCGATGGGCGGTACTTGCCTAATTTATGCGGTCACTTTCAAGCATCTTGAAATTGCCAAGTTATTGGTCGAGCATGGTGCCGATATTTCTATTAAGGATGGAAGAGGCGATACCGCGTTGGACCATGCCAAAATTCAAGGAGCATCTGATCTTATAACATTACTTGAAGAATAATATGTCTCCAGAGCTGAAAATCGCACTTGTACAGACCTCAATATTATGGGAAGACCCAGAAAAAAATAGAACTATTTTATCCTCTAAAATCGCTGCCATTACTAATGAGGTAGATGTAATCGTACTTCCTGAAATGTTCACTACGGGCTTTACGATGACCCCTGAAAATTTACCAAAATCTGAAGGAGTAGACACATTAAAATGGATGAAAGAAATGGCTCATTATAAAGATGCAGCTATAGTGGGTAGCCTCCCTTATTTTGAAAATAACAGCTATACAAACCGTCTTTTTTTTGTTACTCCTGATGGCCAGCAAAAGCATTATGATAAGAGACATACTTTTACCCTGGCCGGTGAAGACAAAATTTATAAAGCCGGTAACAAAAGGCTAATAGTAGATTATAAGGGTTTTAGAATATGCCCAATGGTTTGTTATGATTTGAGATTTCCTGTGTGGGCAAGATATAATGGCGATTACGATATACTTCTCTATGTTGCGAATTGGCCCGAACCTCGCATACTGGCATGGGATACCTTGCTAAAAGCACGTGCGATCGAAAATATGGCTTATTGCGTTGGGTTAAATAGAACTGGCGAAGACGCCAATAAGCTAAGATATACAGGTCATTCTGCAATTTATGGGCCGTTGGGCGATCAAATCATTTTTTCTACCGACGAGGAGGTAATTTTTGCCACTCTCTCAAAAAACCGGCTAATGGAAACAAGAACCAAATTAATGTTCTTGGAAGATCGTGACAGTTTTAGATTTACTTAGTAATCGTAATTTCTTATCATGTCGATTTACCGAAGCCTTTCTGTTTGCTAAAATTTTGGCTTTCAGCAAATTCTTATTCTGATTGCGAGTACTAAATCATATAAACCTCTTTACGTTATAATCTGAACTCGCTTCAGGCGAGGACATCCATACGGATGTTTTCAAGATCTTTTGCCATAAAAGGTTTTAATATGTAATTATGTATTATTTCATAATTGCCGACTTTTTCAAGATCTCGCGGATCTACAGATGAGCTTATAATATAGACGATAACCTTGCCCTCGTTTCGGTTTTCTATTTGAGTAAACTGCTCTAAGAACTCCCAACCGTTCATAATGGGCATATTCAGGTCAAGAAAAATGACAGAGGGTAGTTCTTCTCCCTTTTTTGTTAGTTTATTGAATTCGTCAAGGGCCTCTTGACCATTGCTAAAAACAACGATTTCGTCACAGAAGTCGATTTCTTCCATGATTCTTTTTGATCCATAGATAAAGATTGGATCATCATCTATTATGCACGAGGTTCGGATTTTTTTCACAATATGGATTTTGACTGGTTAAATTTATGCTTTTTTAAAATTTAAGATGAATGTAGTTCCTACATCAAGTTCGCTTTCAACGGCAATGCTTCCGTACATCGATTCGATTTGATTTTTGGTAATGAACAGACCAATGCCCTTGGCGTCTTTGTGCCTATGAAAGGTCTTGTACATACCGAAAATCTTCTCCCCGTGACGGTCTAAATTTATTCCTTGGCCGTTATCTGAGAAACGGACTTCTATATACTCTGTTTTAATTTTTGAAGATATTTTGATTTCAGGTACTCTTTGCGGAGAAGAGTATTTGAGTGAATTTGTAAAAAGATTTAATAAGATACTTTCTAAATAGGCCGGAACCGCATTTACATAATGAGTTTTACTGATGTCGAATTCGTATTTGGCATTCTTTTCTTTGACAAGCGCCCCTATAGTATCGACAACACTTTCTAAAGTCGATATGAGACTGATACTTCTCATTTTTTCAAGGGTACCGGTTCTCACAAGCACAACTTCATTTAAGTGTTGTACCGTTTCATTTAGGCTGTCGGCCGCTTTGCGCAACATTATTTCTATATTTTCTCTTTCGCCTGCATTTTTTTCTTGTGCCATAAATTTTGTCAACATCGACATGTTGCTTGAATGCGACCTAAGGTTGTGAGAAACTATATGTGCAAAGTTCATTAAGCTTTCGTTCTGCTCCTTTGTGACATTTACTAGTGTTTTCAGTCTTTTTTCGGCCTCTATTCTAGATGTGATGTCAACTATCTGGGCAATAAAATGGCTAAGATTTCCTTGGATGTCGCTTACAGCGGTTACTGTTATGAGCACATGAATCAATTTTCCGTTCTCGTGATAGAATCTCTTGTCGATTTGACAACTTGATATCTTGCGAGAAATCAAGTCTTTCATGATTTTTACATCTTGTTCTAAATCGTCTTGAAATGTAATTTCTTGAAATGTTTTTTCTTTCAATTCTTGTTCGGAATACCCTAGACTCGTACAAAGACTTTGATTCACTTCCATCCAATGTCCCTCAAGTGAAACCAGTGCCATACCGATGGCCGACCTGCCAAAAGCTCCCGAGAACGATTCTTGACTACGGATTAACTCTAGCTTTGTGTTCTTCAGTTCGGTAATATCCCAATTTGTTCCGATAATTTTAATAGCTTTTCCGCTTTCATCCCTTTGAACGATTGCCATGGCTTTGATATGACGTATGCTACCATTTGGCCAAACTACTCTGAATTCGGTATCGAAGTCTTTTTTACCTTCTATGGCCAAAGCTATTTCTTCATCACCCCGCTTTTTATCTTCAGGATGGAGTCCAGATTGCCACGCCTCGTAAACACCCGTAAAGTCTTCTTTATTGACGCCATAAAGGAGATACATATTATCGTCCCAGAGGAGTTCATTTTCTAACAAATTATAATCCCAGATACCTATTTTAGCAGCATTTGTTGCAATAGAAAGTCTTTCGGATACTTTTTGGTATTCAAGTTCCGTTCTTTTTTTTTCATCGATATCCTGAAAAGTCCCGAAGAGGCGAATGCATTTTCCATTGATGACTTCAGTTTCACCCTTTGCTCGAACCCAGAGCTCATTGTTCTTGGCCGTAATGATCTGCAATTCCGTATCCCATGGTTCCCCACTTGCTATTGCCTCGCTTACCAATCTGGTTATTTCGTCTCGAGAATCCCCTTCTTTATAGAAATTGATGCCGTCTTCCAAATTAGGAATATAATCTTCGGGAACTTCGTGAATTTCTTTTGTGACCTCGGTCCAATGAACGTTTCCGGTATCCAAATCGACTTCCCATCCTCCTATTCTGGCGACTTTTTCGGCTGTCAGTAAAAGTTCTTCTCGGCGTTTTTGTTCGGTAATATCTTCTTGTATGATAATTAGGCCTCCGATGGAATTGTCTTCACGTTTCCAAGGGTTGATTTTCCATTTTAACCACTGAACCGAGTTATCTGATTTAACAAATTTTGTTCCATCTGAAATGTTCGATTCCCCCTCAAGACATTTTTTATGAATTTTCTTTAAGATTTCAGGAGTCTCTGGGATTACGTCATAGTACGACATACCTATAATGGACGAGCCATTGCGATCACATGCTTTTAACCAAATCTTTGAGTGATTTGTAAAACATAAGTCGTTATCGACTATCGCCACTGCCGTGGGCGAGTCCTTAATTAAGAAATTGATCGATAATGTTTCCAAAGTTACTTTATTGAAAAATCTATTAGCATAGTCATAACGTAAGAAAATACATAAAAATTATGTCGGCTAAAGTAAAATTGTGAATAAGTAACATTCAAGAAATATTCAGCTCAAGAATAAAACCCGTTAAGTCCTGAAAGTCTAAAAAAATTAGGATTTCAATTTTCAATCGAAAAGGTTTCCTCAACCTCCCAATTAGCCCTTATCTCTAAGGTATCTGGGTAGTAGCTTACTCTTTCGGGCTGAAGATTTTTTAGGTAGTTTCCCGTATCCCATATTCGATTCTCATTTTCATCGAAAATCACCCTCAAGAAGTATTGTGAAGGTTCGATATTGTTAAATTCAAATACTTTTGGCTTGTTGGCGTAAAGTTCTTGTCTCAGTTCACCCTGAAGGTTCGTGAGTTGCACAATAAATGGATAAGCCGTGCTGTCAGTGCGTATGTTCAATCTCAGGTTGCCATAGTCAGCGAGACTATTGGTCGATAATGAATAATTTAAAGTGTCATTGGTTTCTTCGAAAAAATCAGTAATCGCACCGGGCAACATATTGATGTTATAGTTCTGATTGGTCTCGGGCATAAAATCAAACTCGATTTTGTTTTCGATACTATCGATCATTACATTAAAATTTATCTCGACAGAATCTTTATCTATCATTTTGAATTTAGTCGAATCGATTTTAGAAATAGGCGTGTTGATTGAAATTGCGAAAGCTTTGTTGAAATCGAGACTACCCGATTGGTTTGGTCTTAATATTAGTGAGTCAACGCCAACTTTTCGCTTTTTAACAGTAAATGTATCTATTAATGAAAGCTTGTCGTTAATAGCTAAAAAAATAATTGAATCTAAATTTGTGGGTGTAAACCAAAAATTGAGGGTGTCTTTTTCTTTCTCTTTCAGAAACCGATAACGAACCGAGTCGGGCAGCTTTGTCAAAGACTCGATTCTAAAATCTTCTTCCAGGCCATAATAGCCAAAAATAATTTTATTTCTAGAGACATAACTAGGTACTTGAATGTTATAATTTTGTATTTCCTTGAAAAGGGTCAATAAATAGGTACTATCTGTCGGCAAATCGACCGTATCATTAGTGAAGGCGATCTTATCTGCATTCTGGTCGAAAATATTGTTTTTTGCTGCGTCCTTTAGTGCGAATATTCTGTATTTGCCTGCCTTTAGATTTTTCAATGTAAAGATTATAGTGCTGTCTAAAGTATTCGTGATATAATTCGGGGGCCTTTTGAAAATGGTGGAATCGGTGTAAGCCGTATCGATTTCATATAACATGACGCTTATAAATTCATCGGTTTCTTGATTAAAACCGTCTTTGACAACGCCAGACACGGTCAGTGAATCGATATAACTTCCCGTGGAGAAAACATAGGTGAGAAATGCGCTAGGGTTGCCTTCGTTGTGATCTACTATGCTTTGGCCAAAATTAAAGGTATACGTGGTGTTCTCCCGTAAGGTGTCTTTTATTTTTATTTCAACGAACTTACTTGCTCCTCCTTGAGGTGATATTTCAGGAGTATATTTTAAGGGAGGTGAAACAATCAGTTGTTCTTGAATATCCTTTAGGGTGATATATTCATCGAAGTAAAGTTTGATCTTTTTGGCCTTGAATTCCGTCGTTAAATTTGGGGGGTCGGCTTTCAATAATATGGGCGGAGCTACATCTTTGGGTCCTCCTGTCGGGTTGCCACGCCTCGCACACTGCGCAAGTGCCGCAAAAATCAAGAAGAGAAAAATACAACCGATAAGTCGTCGTGCCATCACACTAATCTATACCGCAAAGAAACGACATATTTAAATAAAGGAAAGGTTAAAAAATTCCATCATTTGTATACCAGGGGCACAACGGCCATGCTCGCAACGAAAATTTTGATATTCTGACATTTGTGCAAGGCTTTTGCGCACATTTCAATAGTCGCCCCCGTAGTAATGATATCATCTATCAAAAGAATATTTTTACCCTCGATAAGTGATGACTTTGTAATATCGAAAAGCGATTTATTTTCGAACCATCGACCGATTCGGCCTTTCTTCGACTGGGTTCTTGAATTTGAGGTTTTTAGAAGTATATCTTCCCTGAATTCAGCACCTAAATGCTCAGATAGTCGCAATCCGAATCGGGTGAGTTGATTATAACCTCTTTGCCTTAACTTTTTCGAGTGTAACGGAACGGGTATCACCAAGTCTATTTTGTCGATAAAGCCTTGCTCTTTGATTAATTGCCCAAACCAATCGCCTATGAAATCACCGACTTTTTCTTGATTTTTATATTTTAAATGATGTAAAAGTTGCTGAACAACGCCGTTTTCAACAAAAAACAGAAAAGAATTGGCCTTAATTATGTTAATTCTGCCATAAAAAATACGGTCAACGGGGTTTTCAACGTTAAAGTTGTAATTGGTAAGCGGCAGATCATTCCGACAAAGGGTACATAAGATGTGTTCTCCACCTAATAAATGTGTATTACATCCAAAACATACCCTGGGGACTAGGACATTGCTTATATCATTTAGTATATTTGATAGTTTAGTATACATCTAAATCTGACACCGCCTACTTATAAGATTCTGCTTAATGAATGCCCAAGATAAAAAATTCAACTACAAAATAATTCTGGCCGTTTTATTAGCTGTGATAATTGCGATATTGATCGCATTTTACTACAGCCATGGGCAATCACGTAGTGAAATTACCTTTTTAGAGAATGAAAAGGAACTTCTGGTCAAAGATATTACCCTTCTAAAATCTGATATAGCGAGGCTAGGCACTCAAAATGAAGTAGATGAAATTGAACTTGAGAGGTCAAGATATCAAGTACAGCAGTTGGAAGATTCTGTTGGCAGGTTAAATTTTACTGTCGAAAAACTACGTGAATTCAAGACCGAACTTCGAAGGCTCGAAGCAAGAAATGATAGTCTCAAATTGAAGAATAATTTTCTCAAGTACTCGAACATGATACTTGCCGAAAAATATGAGAAGAGTCAAAATGAAATTAAGGTTTTACAAGAGAAGAGAAATCAATTGACCAGGGCAGAATCGATACAACGCCAAAAAAGTCAAAAGCGCATCGAAGAATTGAAGACCAAGAAGTACTTGGTCGTTGATAATGTCTTGGGCAACGGGTTCAGACTCAAAAACGGAAGAGATCCGATACAGACCAATAAAGCATCTATAATCGAAAAACTTCGAGGCTGCGTTACAATAGATACCGATGAAGAACCCAGGGGCCAAGAAAAAATAATATACTTCCAGTTTCTAGGCCCTAACATGCGTATTGTTGAAGATAACGCCAATACCATCACCGTTAACGGTAATATTTACAGTAAACGGGTACAATTTCTTTTTGCTGAAGAAGGTCAACAAGTTTGTAACTATATTACGGTACCAGAGGGCTCTTTACAAGATGGTGTCTACACACTGAACGTTTTCGAAAACGAGAAATTACTCTCTTCTAGCGAATTTCAACTAAAATAATTTATCGCACTTTAGCTCTAAAATTCTATTTTTGCCGAATGGCAAAACAGGATGACGATTTTAAGAAAGTAATTTCACACGCAAAGGAATACGGCTACGTATTTCAATCAAGTGAAATTTACGATGGACTAAGCGCGGTTTACGACTACGCTCAAAATGGTGCTGAACTCAAAAAGAATATAAGGGAATATTGGTGGAAAGCCATGGTTCAGCTAAATGATAATATAGTCGGTATCGATGCGGCAATCTTTATGCACCCTACTACTTGGAAAGCATCTGGCCACGTTGATGCTTTCAACGATCCGTTGATAGACAATAAAGATTCAAAAAAAAGATATCGTGCAGATGTTCTTGTCGAAGACCATGTGGCCAAGATCGAAGGAAAGATAGAAAAGGAGGTTGCCAAGGCCGCAAAACGTTTTGGTGACGCTTTTGATAAAGAGCAGTTTTTGGCCACCAATCAAAGGGTTGTTGATTATCAGGAAAAAGCTACTTCGATATTGAAGCGTTTGGGAAAATCTTTGGAGAAAGAAGATTTGGCCGATGTCAAAAAATTGATCGAAGAACTTGAAATAGCTTGCCCAATGTCAGGCTCTCGAAATTGGACTGATGTGAAACAGTTCAATCTAATGTTCGGAACCAAGCTGGGTGCTTCCGCGGATAGTGCGATGGATTTATATCTGCGACCTGAAACGGCCCAAGGTATTTTCGTGAATTTTTTGAATGTTCAGAAAACTGGGCGAATGAAGATTCCCTTTGGAATTGCACAAACGGGAAAGGCATTCAGAAACGAAATCGTTGCCCGTCAGTTTATTTTCCGTATGCGGGAATTCGAGCAGATGGAAATGCAATTTTTTATCAAACCAGGTACCCAGCAAGAATGGTACGAACACTGGAAAGAACATCGCATGAAATGGCATTTATCTTTAGGAATGGGAGAGGAGAATTACCGTTTTCATGACCATGAGAAATTGGCGCATTATGCTGACGCGGCTGCGGATATCGAATTCCGTTTTCCGTTTGGATTCAAGGAGTTAGAGGGAATTCATTCGCGAACCGATTTCGATTTGTCGCAACATGAGGAATATTCCGGTAAAAAACTACAATATTTCGACCCGGAAACCCGGGAGAGTTATGTGCCCTATGTGTTAGAAACCTCCATTGGTCTAGATAGGATGTTCTTATCTGTTTTCTCAAATTCATTGAAAGAAGAAGAATTGGAAAATGGAACTTTTAGAACCGTTTTAAAACTTCCCGCGGTTCTTGCGCCAACAAAAGCGGCAGTATTCCCTTTGGTCAAAAAAGACGGACTACCAGAAATCGCCAAAGAAATCATCGAAGATCTCAAATGGGACTTCAATGTGCTTTACGATGAAAAAGATGCAGTCGGGCGTCGTTATCGTAGGCAAGATGCTAACGGAACCCCGTTTTGCATCACGGTAGATCATCAGACTCTAGAAGATCAAACGGTAACCATTCGTCATCGTGATACTATGGAGCAAGAACGAGTTGAAATTGCTGCTCTTAAAAAAATAATTCATGAGGCCGTTGATATGAAATCTTGGTTGATGAAGATGAAATAGGTTTAAAAACTGTAACCCAACCGCAAACTCCCATAATAGTTCCGTTCATCTCCTGGGTAAAAGTACCGAGGTTCGCGACCGCCGAATCCTTGTGTATTGATAAGTACAGATTGTGCATAAACCTTATCCGTAAGGTTGTTAATTCCAAAATCTACACCGAGGGTAAAATGCTCGGATAGCTTTTTTAAATACCCCATTCGGGTATTGAAAACGGTGAAAGGGTCGCTGTATAAATCTGCTGCGTTCGTTAGCGGTACTTCACCTACATGTTGATGCATGATGTTCAGGTAAAAGTTTTCGAATAGGCGAGATTGAATTCCGGCCGTTCTTCGCTGTCGAGGTACCCCGGTCAATGGGTTTCCAGAAAAATCTTCTCCTTCATCGACAAATTCAACAAAACTATGGTCGGTCAGGGTGTAGTTCACAAAAGGAGAAAGTTGAACGTTTTTTGAAATCGTCCAGTTATAGCTCATTGCGATTTCAAGTCCGCGGTGGCGCGTTTTACCTGCATTTTTTCCGACAAGCCTATCTTCGGTTTCTCGCTCGCCGACCAAAAGGTTCTTGACGTTCATTTGGTAAAGAGATAGATTCAATTGAAATCGCCTCTCATCCAAATAAAGATTCGTGCCCAGTTCATAATTTGTTCCGGTTTCTTGGGCAATATCAGGGTTGATTACCCCATCGGGGGTCAAGGTTTCTTCTAAGGTCGGATTCGAAAACCCGCGACTCACATTTGCAAACAGGTTGTGATTTTCTGAAATACGGTAATCAAGGTTCAGACTTGGTAAAAGAATGGCCTTAAAATTTCTTTCCGCACTTTTATTGTCCGTTCCCGAATTGAACAAATCACGATAATCATAATCGGTTTTGTTGAGGTTTAATCCGAATTGAGCCGAAAATTTTTCGAAAAATGGAAGCAAAAGAGTTCCGAACGCATTCCATTGGCTTCTGAATTCCTTGTTACGCGCAAATTGATCACCTTTTAGACTTCCGTTGCCATCATTTTCTTCCCAGAGGTTTCGAAATTCATCCCAATCGTATTCGTCTTTGAAAAGTTCTGCTCCGAAGGAATAGTCTCCTTTGTCTTCCAAGAAATTAAAACTTCCTGAAAACCGAGTTCGAAATCCAAAACCTTTTGTGAGTTCATCCAATATTCCGAAAGGCCGAGCTTCATCTTTATCCAAATAATTATAAAAAACACTGGTTGAATTTTCTAATTTATCGCTGAACCGATGCGTATAATTTAGTCCGACCAAGGTGTAGTTGTTTGCTTCAAACCCCTGTGAAACGCGCCATGTAAAAGTAGCTTGCTTTGGGTCTTCAGCAAAAGCCGTAGCACCTAAAGAACTTGGTATTTGCGCGGTAAAATCGATATGGTTTACTAAGAGGGAAATTTTATTTTTGGCATTGATTTGATAGGCGGTATTCAATAAAAACCCGTCACGTTTGAACTTGCTGTTCTGTCGATACCCATCGGTTTCCAGATGCCCGTATTGTAGACCGAGGCGGAGCTTTCCATTAAAATGATTGAAAGACAGATTGTTTTTCAAAAGCCCGAAAGAACCTACCGTAAAATTGTTGGAAAAGTTGGTTGACCTTCCGATGGCTTCTTTCGGATTTAGAATTATAGCTCCGCCCAAGTTAGCGCCATAAGACGTTCCCTTTGGCCCTTTAATAACCTCGATTTGACTTAGGTTCTCTAAATCAAAAGCTTCTATTGTCGAAAAACCGGAGCCGTCGGTAACAGGAATATCTTCATAATACATACGTAATTTATCCGTACCGAAAAGGGTACGTGCCCCTATACCGCGTATGGTAATACGATTGGTGTTTAAAGCCCCCGAAAAAACGTATACACCGGGTATTTGATTGATGGCGTTCACCATCGAAACCGGACTGTAATTCTGAAAGACCTTGGCTGAAATAACTTCTGAAGGTGTTATTCCTGTGGCATTCTTTTTTTTTAAGGCATCCAAGAGTATGACCTCGTCCAACTGGGTGATACTATCTTTTTGAAGAGGGTTTTGGGCAATGCTATTCCCTAAAAAGCTTAGAAATAAAAATAGGAGTATGGTCGTTCTCATGCATGCGAAAAGAGCGACTAAAATACGTTTTAAAATCGGAATCCTAGGGACAAACCGGCACGATACATAAAAGTATTTTGAAATTCATGCGGGTTGATATTTCTACCAAGGCCGACATTGACTTCCATTGTCAATTTTTCGCCAAAAGTCGACCACTTTCTTCCAATTCCGAGACCGATTGCAGTTGTACCGTAATCGTTGTTTCTAACGCCCAAATTAGTATCAATGTCAAAATCGCTCGTATAATAGAGCCCGAATGCTTCTGCGAATAGTCCACTTTTAGGGCGATACCCGAAGTAGGCCCTAATGTTGGGTCCAATTCCGAAATTGCCCGTTCTTCCAAAAGAGTCCCCATTGAAAAATACCGTACCTCCAATGCTGGTATCCGGAGTAAAATAGAACTCATATGAACCCTCGATAGCCGTCGTGGCTAAAAAACGGCCCATGTTAAAACGCAGCTCGTGGTTGTTATAGTAAGGTCTGTATTCTTGGGCTTGTATATACGTCCCTATAAAGAACAGTGTAAGTATGACTAACTTTTTCATCCTCTAGAAATTGAAATATGCAGAAAGAAATCAAATGTCGTTCCAAACTTTTTTGTTCCCTGAAACATTAGTTATTTTGGGAATAAATAAAAATAGATGAAGATTGTATCGTACAATGTAAACGGTATTCGTGCCGCGTTGAAAAAAGGCTTTATAGAATGGTTGCTATCCGTTGACCCAGACGTAGTTTGTTTGCAAGAAATCAAAGCACAAGAAGATCAACTTGACCTGTCGGTATTTGCCGATGCCGGATATGCTCATAATTATTGGTATAGTGCGCAGAAGAAGGGATATAGCGGTGTAGCCATTTTGTCAAAGACTGAACCGGATCATATTGAGTATGGCACTGGAATTGCAACTATGGATTTTGAAGGAAGAAACCTCAGAGCTGACTTTGGAGATATTTCCGTCATGAGCATGTATCTGCCTTCGGGAACGAATTTGGCCCGATTGGACTTCAAGCTGAACTATATGGCTGAAATTCAAGAATATTTTAATGGATTAAGAGAAGAAAGACCAAATCTAATTGTTCTTGGAGATTATAATATTTGTCACCAAGCAATTGATATTCATGATCCTGTTCGCAATAAAAATGTATCAGGGTTTTTGCCCGTCGAGCGTGAATGGATAGGCAATCTACAGAAAAGTGGTTTTATCGATAGCTTTCGACACTTTAACAAAGAACCCCATAATTATACCTGGTGGAGTTATCGTGCCAATGCCCGGAATAATAACAAAGGCTGGCGGTTGGATTATGGAATGGTGGCCGAACCTTTACGAGACCGATTAAAGCGCTCTGTGATTTTATCGGAAGCAAAACACAGTGATCACTGCCCGATTTTGGTAGAAATTGATTCATAAATTTTAAATTTATTTTTGATAAAAAAGCCAAAACAATTTCTTGTTGTGGCTTTTTTATGGTTTTGGTAAATTTAATTAAAAGTTAACCTGCCTCCATTCATATTGTCATTTCTATAGTAGTCCCAAAAGAATGAATTACTGCTACACAACCAAGTGTTAGGATAGAGCCAAGCAAAACTATAACCTGATGCTGCTGAGCGTTGCTTATCACTTGGTACATATATAACAAGACTTTTGACAAACCAACAATCTGAACCCTGCAATGCCAAGGTAGCATTTTTTAGTTCCACCCAATTTGCTGAAAACGGCATGTGTTTACGAAAAGAATAAAAATCCCAGACGCCTTTTTCACGGTCATTTTTAATAGGATTATTTAAATCACTTTGCGCACGATACATTCCGCGGTCGGTCCTGAAATCAACTGTAAGAGTAGCTCTGCCATCAGTTTCATTGCCCGATGCGGTGCCAGTGTAGGTGTGTACTTCAAAATAAAGCAAAGCAGATGATTTGCTGGCTTCACCATCTGATTTCATAAATTTAGCTACCTCGGCATCAAAAGCAAGTTGTGCTTCTTCTCTGCTCATAGAGCCATCGTATTGAACATGCAGTAGAGGTGATAAAATATCCGAAGTTATCTCAATTTCAGAATCGCTATTGCCTGTTTGACTCACAAAACTTTCTTCTTGAGCATTTTCAATGTTAAAATCGTTCTCTGTTTCCTCTTTTTGACAAGAAACCAATACCAGAGAAATAGCCAATACGCCACTTACCATAATTTTTGTCATACTTTTCATTATAAAATCATTTAGGATTAATATGTTCTTTTATGAAAGAGAAAAAGAATGGTTAACATAAATTAAGAAGAAAGAGGCCGAACCATACAAATATTAAATAGTCTGGAATTAAGTTATATAGGAGATTTTCTGACAACAACTTTCACTTGACTTATAAGAAGTAATGGTATAAAAAAAGCGCCGATCGGCGCTTTTTTATTTAGTTTATCGGTAAACCGTCATATGGCCGACAAATTCGCGGTCATCATTTGCACCGTTCAACTTAATGATATACCAATAGTCACCTGTAGGTAAATCTGCCTTCAAATAGGTGCCATCCCATTCTCCTTGACCGATGTACTGCTTTATTTTTCTACCGTATCTATCGAAAATGGAAACATACATATCGGGGAATGCTTCCCAGTTGGTTATTGACCATGTATCTCGGATTCCGTCACCGTCTGGGGTAAAGAAATTTGGAATTTCGATATCAATGAATTCCATATCTACGGAAATGGAGGTTTCACAACCGGCTCTGTCAACAACTCTTACAACATAAGTATCCGTTCGATTTATATAATAAGAACCTTCGGAGTTGGCTATATCATTGAAATAGTATGTGTACCCACCGTCTCCGCCTTCCGCTTTGACCAGAATCTCATTGATATCGCCGTTTTCTTGAGTCAAGACCAATGGAACGGGCGCATCAATGACAATATTATCTAATCGTTCAATGCATCCTCCGGAATGAAGAATACTGATATAATGTGTGCCAGGTGCAATATTTTCGAATACCGAACTGTTTTGAGCCGAGTTGATATCCTCTGAATCTAAAACGTACATGACCTCTGTCGCAACCGATTGGTCTTGCATAGTAATGGTGGTTCTGTTAAATGGTTGACCATCTCTACACTCATAGGCTGTTTCATAAGTAGCGGTCAAATCTGCACCGATCATTACTTCTTGGACAATATTTTCAGAACAGCCATTGACATCGCGGATATAGATAAGGTACGCCCCACCATCTAGATTATCCAGAATGAAGGAATTCGGATCCGCAACAGCAGTATATGGGCCACTGCTATTTTGTAAACTATATTCATATGGGCCGGTACCTCCTGTTATTTGAAGTTCGATCAAACCATTATCATCGCTAGAGCAGAGTTCGTCGTCCACTCTTGTAACCGACATGGTCAATGCCTCTGTAGGGCCATTTATTTCCAAAGGTACTTCGACATCGCATCCGTTCGCATCTTGGACGATTACCGTGTAATTGCCGACATCAAGATTTTCAAAGAAATTTGTTGAGACTGTTTTCTGAGGCTCAGATGATAAGATGTAGCTGTATGGGGCCACACCTCCTGTAACTGTGATAGTAGCCGTACCGTCCGTTTCTCCAAAACACTGTACATCATGCTTATCGCTCAAGTTTGCCTGCAATAGCGGGGGTTCGATAATGTTGACATTTGTTGAAATATCTTCGCAATCGATTCCGCTTAGGGCTCTTACCCTATAAGTTCCGGCTCCAAGATTTTCGAAAATTCCTGAGCCTTGCGCAGGAACCAAAACAGTACCTGAACCGTCTTGAAGCTCGTAAGTGTATCCTCCTAAACCTCCTGTCGCCTCAGCGACAATAACGGCATCCATTTCACCAAAACAGTTAATGATCGTGTTTGAATTGTCAACTGTAACCTCTAAAGGGTCAATAACGTTAATCGTTCGTATAACCGAAATTGGAGATGGGCACAGATTGGCCGGATTGGCATCTCGAGCCAAGAATTCGTATGTACCCGGGCCTAAATTATCGAATATATTATTAGCTGTCCAAGGTCCCGGTGTAGGTGATATCATGCTATACTCAAAGGTTCCTGAACCTCCAAAGGCAGATAAAGTGATTTCTCCTTGATTAGGTGTACAACTAGGTTCTTGTGTGATAGCGGCGTCGACTACGACCTCTGATGGATCTATCAGGTCGATCGTACCCGTGGTAAAGTCACAACCCCTTCCATCGGTAACGGTAACAGAATATTGGCCTTCAATTAAATCATTAAATACATTGCTGGTCTGTGGAACACTGCTCACACCATCGTTAATATTGTTCAGTATATATTGAAAATTTGTATGCCCGTTGCCAAATTCTCTTGAGGCATTTACTGTAATCGTTCCGTTTTTCTCTCCTGGACAGGATGGATTTGTACTCGATTCACTAGCAATTATGGAATCTATTAAAGGTATGGTGATGACTTTCGTTACATTGTTACATCCACCCGAATCTCTTAAAGTAAGCTCATAGTTGATACCAGATGTCAAGCCGTCAAAAACATTATTTGAATCGAAAGTTTGTATCGGTGTTCCTGGGTTTGCTGAATCTATCAATTCGAATTCGTAACCGTTCCATCCTCCGATAGCAGTGGCCGTAATCTGGGCATCACTACCCGGTGTACAGCTAAGACTTTGGGTAATTTCGAAAGTATAGTCCAAGGCAGAACTTGGTGATTGTATTGTTATGTGGTTCGATTCTGCATCACATTTTGGTGCGTTTGTCGCATCGACAATTACAAAATAGGTATCCGCTCCTAAAGTACTTATGCTGACCGGCCCCATAGAAGTATTACTTGATCCATTCAATATCGATACGGTCGGCGCGTTCACATTATAAATATCATAGACGTAAGGTCCGGTATAGTTGGTAATTGTAAATTCCAACCCTCCATCGTTATCTCCAAAACAATTAACATCTTTAAGTTTTGTTGCTGTCACCTCGATGGTATCGAAAGGAGCTACGTTGTACGTGACTTGGGCTGTACAGCCGGTAGCTGTATCTGTGAGTTCATAGACATAGGTTCCCGGATTTCCCGCTGGAATAGTAATCGTACCGTTTCCTGTTCCATTGATGAGGTTTCCGGAAGGAAGTTCCCTTGTTTCATAGTTGGGTATTCCCGTTCCATCGGCCCCCATGACATTAAATATAGCATCGTCATCACAGTCCATTGGCTGGGTCTCCACAATAGTTGCGGTTACTTTAGTAGCTGCAGGAATAGTAGCTGTAGTTTGATCAGTACATCCATTACCATCAATAACATCTATCGTAAGTGTTTGCACAGTTGTCAAATAGGCAATATCGAAGGAAGCCGTGGTGCTGAAACTACTGCCGTTAAAACTGTAGTTGTAGGGCGCAGTTCCGGTTGGTGTGCCACCACCATCATTTATCGAAGCCGTGATCGTGGCCATGCCTAGTCCATTATCGGCCGTACAGGTAAATGGCGAAACTGTTGGTGTCTCCAATACCAATTGTGTAGGTTCATTGATTGTAGTAGTTGTTAAAACTTGAATACAATTCTTAGAAGACCGTACACTAATATCGGTATAGATACCTGGAGCCAAATTTTCGAAAACATTTGACGCTTGGTAAGTCACTCCATCAAGACTATAGTCATAGGTAACATCTAAATTATCTGTCGCGGGAGTTTGAGAGACCACTATTTTACCATCATCAGCACCGTTACATGTAACGTGTTCAATTGATTCAACCATAAAATTTGGTTGAACCGGAGCATCGATAGTTATCCCCGTAACAGTTTGCACCGGGCATCCTGAATTGTTGTCGGTTATTCTAAAATCATATGGCGTGGAATGGGTTAACCCGGTAAATAGGCCGGTATTATTAGTTTCCCCATTATCCATTCTTTCAAAAGTATAATCCAAAGAACCACCGTAGACATCGATTGTTATTTCTCCACTATTTGGCGGGCTACAAGGTTCCAACTGAGTAATTCTGGCGGAAGTTACCATCTGAGGATAAATAAAGATATTTTCCGAAACGGAACAACCATTCTCATCACGTACTTCTAAAGTATGGTTTCCAGGGCCCAATTGCCTTGTCGAAGTGCTGGTCACCTCACCGTCCCAAATATAAACGGGCGCACCGTTCACAGGATTGGTTCCTTGATTGGAAAGTGTAGCCACTACATCATAGATTTCGTTTGTTGAAGTACACCTGTTGGTAACAGCGACATTGTCGATTACAGGGCGTGGTGTTTCAGTGAACGTAATAGGATTAGGTATGGCTCTTAAACAGCCACCACCATCTCGTATGTAAGCCCTATATACATTATTAACACCATCGTATGCTGTCGGTACAACGTTCGTCCATATATTATCTGATTGAAAATCGGTATCTACAGGTGTTTGACTATCCAGCACCAATGCATATTCATACGGATGCCAGTTTTGACGTAATTTATTTCTGATATTAAAATACCGCTCATCGTCCCAGCCACCGGTGGCCGTAACGGCTACTTGTCCGCCTGTATGGCAGGTAGGTTGTATTACTTGATCTTCCTCAATATTTAGCACTGTTCTGGGAGTATAAATCAGGAAGCGTTCACCTGCTTGACAACCCGAGCTATCCTCTACCTCTACCACATACCACGCTCTGCGCATATTTTGTACGTTAATTGTCAAAGGCGCCCCTGTTCCCGTAGCGGTTCCGTTATACTGAAAGGCGGCATGGGCAGGATTGCCAGCGTTATATATTTTATAGTTTACTACACCAGGGGCATAGTTATTTATAGTAAATTCTACTTCGCCATCGGCAGCATTACGACAAGTTTCACTCTGTGGTACTGCATCCACAGTTATAAAACCTGCAGGGGGTTGTACCACAGGTCGTAAGGCTCTCCAGCGAATACAGCCGGTTGCGTTGTCTCGAATAGCCACAGAATAGGCTACCCCGAACAAAAGCTTATCATAGCCAAAAGCTGTTCCGTTCGTAAATCGATAATCACGTTCGTTAGGATTACCTGCTGTGCCGGCGACACCATCCCATGCGGGATTACTTATATCGTTGAACGGTCTCCATCCATTAGTCACGTCATCCTCAACACCATCACCATCAGCATCAACAAGTTGGTAAGGATATAGTCTTACATCAAAAGGTCCAACCAAATCTGGTGTGCCATCACCGTCACTATCAACATTGTTAATTGAAAAATCGTAAGTTGCCCCATTGGCACAGGTTTGATCAACGGGGTCAGAATTAACGATTGATGGTATTGGAGGCGAGGTAATGTTGTAAATTGACGATTCCCAAAAACAACCTCTATCATCTTCTATTCTTACTACGAAATCTAAAGCCCAGTACAAACGGATATCAAAACCGGTAGTTGTTCCGTATCGCGAAGGGTTACTTGCATTATTGTAGTTCGAATTCGTCGCTAAATCAATATTTTCGTATCGTCTATATGTCCATGTTCTTGTTTCGTTTCCGGCGGCATAAGCGACTGGGTCTTGCACGCGTATCAATGATATCGTTACAGGGCCAGTTGAGTTTTGTATGTTGGCTACTTTCATATTTCCCCATACATTTCCACCGGCGACTGGGTCACAGGATATGTCTGTTTTTTCAATATCAGCGGTAATTGCCGACTCTGCTCCAATAACTTCTATTTGTTCGACCGACACGCAACCTAAAGCATCTCGCACTTGATAATAGTACGAAGTCGCATCTAAGTTGTTGTACAGGGTTTGGTTGCTAAATACAGGTGCATTAGAAACGGGGTCAAATGGAGCCGCACTAAAGGCATATTCAAAAGGTGGAGTTCCACCACTTGCCCCAAGCGTGATACTACCTGTACCGGCTTTTCCGCATGCAGTTGGTTGACTAGTAGAAGTAGGTACTATGTCGGGTGAACGGGTTACCTCGACAGGCTGTTCGGTTCCATTCACGGTTCCGGCAGCTACGTTGGGGTCACCGATGTAGAATTCACATCCTTTGGCATCGGTAATTTTAAAAATATAAGATCCTTCTGCGTTAGTTGAAAAGGGCATGGTAGCAGCAACATAGCCAGAACCAGAATCCACCTCATAAGTATAGGGAGGATATCCGTTTTCCGGAGTTACTTCAATGACGGCGTCAGGAGGTGTGCCACATCCTAAAGGTTTTGTAATATTGGCAAAAGCAAATAGCTGCCCAGAAATCTGAGTGTCTGCCACGATAGTTTCACAACCATTGTTTCCGATAACCTTAACTTCATAGTTTGCTGGAGTTAGGTTAGATAGGGTAAAAGTGCCACCTGAAACAGGCATTGGCGTACCGTTATTAACCACATAGAAATATGGAGCTGCTCCGTTATCGGCAACATCGATTTTTAGCTCTCCTAAGGTGGCAGAACTATAGCAATAAATAGAAGCTGACTGATCTACGACAGATATAGGGCCACCTCGATCTTCGAGATCAAAGGTCGTAGTGTCAACTAAACAGTCGTTTACATCACGTACATTGATTGTATGTATTCCCGCTTGTGTAAGACCGGTAATTGTTTTGCTTGATTGAAAAGGAACAAAAGTGTTATCTGGTTGTTCTACGGTATAGGTGTAATTTCCCCATCCGCCAGATGCTTCAATGGTAACGGACCCTGGAGTACCACAATTCATATGTGTTACCGAATGTGAGTCGACAACCAATGCAGAGGGAGGTGCCGCAACAGTCACAGTTACTGGCTTTGGGCAAGCACTAGATGCATCAGAAACATAAATAGTAAATGTGTCTGCCCAGAGACCTGTGATAGAATAGGTCGAACTTGTTAGGTTGTTGGCATCATGTACGCCGGTCGGGGTCCCTGTGCCATCTTCAATTGTAATACTGTACGAAGTATCAAAATTATTTACGGTTATATCTACGACTCCGTCAGCGGTGCCGGGAGTAAAACAACTCACATTGTTTTTTACCGAAGCGGTGATCTGAGTGCTATTTGGTTCAGGAACTGTAAAATTTCTCACTATTATGCAACCGTCGTTGGCGGTCACCTCAAAAGTATAGGTGTTCGGAGCCAAGCCGGTAAAAGTGTCGTCAGGTGCATTTATAATACTTGGTGCGGTAATTCTGTAGTCAAAAGGTGATTGCCCCCCCTGAACAGCAACTTGAACATCTGTAGCCCCGGTCGTACAATCAACGCCGCTAGAGACAAAAGTTAGGTCGGAAGGGTTGGATCCTGCATTAATCGTTTGAATTACCGTAGCTATACATCCATTTGCATCCCTTGCCGTAATCGTATAATCTCCTGGGCCAAGACCAGTGAAATCGTTTGCAGTCTGAAAATTGACGCCATTGGTACTATATTCGAAAGGTGCGGTACCTCCCGAAGTTACATTTGAAGATATTGTAGCCGAACCGTTCGAACAACTGATTTGTTGGGTGACTGACGCAGAAAGCACAAATGGTACACTCGGATTGATTGTTATGTCGCCGTGGGCTATATCACAAGAGCTTCCAGATTTTTCCTTTTTTATGACTATGGAATAAGTTCCACTCGAAAGATTGCTAAATACGTTTGATGTCTGAAAGTTGCTTCCGCCATCATTGCTGTATGTAATTGAGTACCCTTGAGTATTGGTGACATCAACGGAAATTGTACCATCATCATTACCATTACAGGTAATATCTTTTGAAGCCACGGTATACTCTATTTCAGGTTCTGTTATCACATTGACCTGAGCGGCATCGATTTCGCAATCATTAGCATCTCTTACTCTAATAGTGTAGCTTCCAGCAGTGGAAATCGAAATTGTTGATTGGCTGCCTGAAGTAAATGCGTTAAAGGTGGAAGACCCATTGATACTATATTCGTACGGCGCGGTACCGCCTGCATGGGTAATGGTTATAATTCCGTTGGTACAATCTATATTTTTCGTAACGACTACATTCGGTGGGGTTGCGTCGAAAGCGGGTAGCGTCTGTGTTGCTGTCCAAGTACAATTTGAAACACTAGCTAAGGTCACATTGATATCGTAGGTGCCTGCGTCAAGATCGGTAAAAGTATAAGTGCTACTGGTTAACGGCCCAGAAGAATTGATTAAATTTCCTCCTTGGCTAATTTCATACACATAGGTAGAAGATGCCTGTGAAATATCTACCTGAATCTCACCCTTAGCGGTATTACAGCTGATAGGAATAATGGTTGCGGTAGCGTCTATACTATTGTTGCCAACATCGATACCATTTACTTCGAAAAGACAGCCGCCAGTATCGTTTTTTCTGCGCAATTGTACGTTGTACGTATTCACATTTGTGATGGAGAAAACATTAGAGTCTTGCCATGTTGCTCCGCTATTGATGCTAAACTCATAGCTTGACGGTACATTGTTTATGGTAATGCTCCCGGGACTGCCACAATCAATGTTGGTAACAACGGGATTCGGATTCAAACCATTTGCATAAACATTAAAATAGAATCTTTCTGTACTGTTATCATTGTATTGAACAAAAACTCTGTATTCCCCTCCTTGGGTTACGATGTACTGGGTATCCGTACTTAATTGGTCCCAGGTACAAGTAGGGGAGGTATTGGGGCAGTTGGGCTGTGAAGCAGTGCAGCTTGCAGGCTGAAGTTTTGCCCAGACTATCTGCTTCAGATTTGAAATGTTCGTATTTAAGAGGCGTTGATCAGATGTACCACATAGATAAATTTCATGTACCTCGCTACCATCGTTTCCGCAAATAACGGTGTTGTCAGAGAGTCCTGTCAATGGGTGTGAAAGAGTGAGTATATTTTCTTTGTCAACAAGCTGATTTTCAGATAATTCCAAAGATTTTGGAAGCATATATCCGAAAAGTGAAGTTGCCATAAGTACAAGAACGAGAATCAACCTCATTCTTTTAGGGCCTATAGAATAATTTGGCGTGGTCATAAGTAGGTTATTAGTTTTACTATGTCAAAAGTGTTGACAGTGGGGAACCGTCGCACACGATTAACCTTGAAATAACGTGATTTGGGCACATTTATTATCGGTAAATGGTTTAAAAAATACCGTTTACGAACTAAATTCACGGGCGCTCGACCAAACGAATTTTTTTTTCGATGCAATCCATCTAATCTCGATATGTTGTTTAATATCAAGAGATTGTAAATTGAAGAGGATCTGAAGGTTAAAACCCCTTAAAATCCATAAATTTGAAGCGATAATGGCATTGAAATAATTTAAATGGAATACATCAACCTACCGCATACCGATATTGAAGTAAGCAAGATTTGTTTGGGCACGATGACTTGGGGAAGGCAGAATACCGAGCCAGAAGGTCACGAGCAAATGGATTATGCCATTGATCAGGGAGTTAACTTTTTCGATACAGCTGAACTTTACCCGATACCCCCTCGAGCCGACGAGTATGCTGATACAGAGCGAATCATCGGTACTTGGTTTAAGAAAAATGGAAATCGTGACAAAATCGTTTTGGCCACGAAAATCGCTGGCAAGGCAGAGTTTACAAAGCATATTCGCTCTACTGGGTTTGCCAAAGAGTCTATCATCGCCGCAGTAGATGCAAGCTTAGACCGTTTACAGACCGATTATATAGATCTTTATCAATTACATTGGCCAGATAGAAACACCAATTATTTCGGTAAACGCGATTACCAGCATGATGTTTCTGACCATTGGAAAGACAATATTCATCAGGTTTTGGAGATCTTTCGAGACCTGATTCGAGAAGGAAAAATAAGACATGTCGGCATATCAAACGAGACTCCTTGGGGAATGATGCGTTTTTTAGAAGAAAGCAAGGTTCATGCCTCATTGCCCAGAACCATAACAATTCAGAACCCTTATAGTTTGCTGAACCGTTTATTCGAGGTTGGTAACTCGGAAATAGCCATTCGAGAAAAAGTTGGTCTTTTGGTATATTCTCCGCTGGGTTTTGGAACGCTAACCGGAAAGTATCTGGGCGGAATGCAACCGGCGACCTCCCGAATAACTTTGTTCCCTAATTATAAACGCTATAGTAGTTCGACCGCTGTCAAAGCAACCGAAATGTATCATAAATTGGCACAAGACCATAATCTCTCTATGGCGCAAATGGCCTTGGCGTTCGTAAACAGCCGACCTTTTGTAACGAGCACTATTATCGGTGCTACCAAGATGCACCAACTCAAGGAGAATATAGCAAGTATAGACTTGAAATTAAGCGAAGAAGTGCTTGAAGGTATTGAGGCCATTCATACTAAATTTCCAAACCCTTCCCCGTAAAACTAGAGAATGATTTTTCTTAAAATAGGCTTTTGGCAATTGGCGTTGATTGTGGCGGTGATAGTAATCATAATGGTCATTGCTCGAATAATGCGTGATAAACGCTAGCCGAATAGTCGGCTAACGACATCTTCTATTTTGGTGGCCAGAAGTACTTCTATTTTTGTCGATTTGAGTCCGATTTTGTTGTTCTTAGAAACATAGATAGTGGTAAAGCCCAATTTTTCCGCTTCCAAAATTCGTTGATCAACGCGTTGCACGGGCCTTATTTCTCCTGCTAGACCAACTTCCGCAGCAAAACAGACACCTTTTTCTATAGAAATATCTTCATTACTTGATAATATTGCGGCTATCACGGCTAAATCTATTGCTGGATCATCGACGGAAATTCCTCCGGTAATATTTAAAAAAACGTCTTTTGCACCCAATTTAAAACCCGCTCTTTTTTCGAGAACGGCCAATAGCATATTCAAACGTTTAGCATTATAGCCCGTTGTAGAACGCTGAGGTGTGCCATATACCGCTGTACTCACCAATGCTTGAATCTCGATCATAAGGGGCCGCATACCTTCTACAGTTGATGCTATGGCGGTACCGCTGAGCCCTTCATCACTTTTCGAGATCAATATTTCGGAGGGATTGTTCACCTGCCTAAGACCACCGCCCTGCATTTCATAAATGCCTAATTCAGCTGTTGAACCAAAGCGGTTCTTCAAAGCTCTTAGAATTCGATACACATAATTTCGATCGCCTTCGAATTGTAAGACGGTATCGACCATATGTTCCAAAATCTTCGGTCCCGCTATGGAACCATCTTTTGTAATATGCCCAATAAGAATTACGGGGGTATTGGTTTCTTTGGCAAATTTTATCAGTTCGGCGGTGCACTCACGGATCTGAGAGATACTTCCGGCTGCCGATTCGACATAATCTGAATGCAATGTTTGAATCGAATCGATGACAACGATATCGGGCTCGGCCGACTCGATCTGTCGAAAAATGTTCTGGGTCTTTGTTTCTGTAAGGATAAAGCAATTTTCACTGTTGGGATGAATACGGTCGGCCCTCATCTTAATCTGCTTTTGACTTTCTTCGCCAGAAACATATAATGTTTTGTACGGAAGTTTCAGCGCAATCTGTAAAATCAATGTGCTTTTACCCACACCGGGTTCACCGCCCAAAAGTACCAGGGCACCAGGGACCAAACCACCCCCCAAAACACGATTGAATTCTAAATCAAAAGTATCTAAACGAATTTCCTTGTCGACGCTGATTTCGTTGACCAGAAGAGGTTTTGCTATTTTCTTGAGAGGGCTGTCCTCGACCTTCCAACTTGATTTTTCCGCTTTTTGAACTACTTCCTCAACTACGGTATTCCATTCTTTGCAAGCGGAGCATTGACCTACCCATTTTGCGTATTGCGAGCCGCAATTCTGGCAAAAAAATGTAGTTTTCGTTTTGGCCATTCCCAGATTTTAGGTCAGGCATCAAAGGTAACAAGAACTTTCAGAAATGGTTTAAGATTTAATTGTTAGATGTGGTCAAATTGTTAGTATCCAAAATCGGCTTTTAAGGCATCGATTTTCTCCAAGGCCATTTCTTTGGTCAAGAAATCGATCTCTTCCATACCAAAGGCTTTTTCAAAAGTTCGCAGCGCTTTTTTTGGTTCGCCCATTTGCTCGTAGTACTCGCCTTCGAAATAGAAACCGAGCATCGTGCCGGGAAATTCTCTTTTACATAAATCGGATAGGGGTTTTAGCGAATCGAAGTCTTCCTTTTTACGAATGCCTGCGTAAACCGCCATAAGGTCGTTGAGGTTGACCTCCTTTTTGAAACCAAATAAATCCTCAATGGTTTTATATTTTGTCGTTAGATAATCGAAAACAGGTTCTTCAGAGGTCAAAATCTTAGTTTTGTATTCTTTCGGACTAATCGGTTTGAACATACCGAAGATATTGTCAAAGGCTTTTCCGATACCATAGGTCGCTATTGAAATATGGTCTGCACCTTCGTATTGGTCAAAATAGTAGTGCAATGATTCTTTGTCAATGGCCTTTATGGCTTTATCCATTTTTTTGATGCGATCGGTGTTCTTGTTCTTTTCGCCTTCTAAGATAAGTTGATAAAAAATCTGTTTGTCAAACGCACCTAATCTAGATGGCAACCTTGTTTCCATTTCTGGCGCAAGGTCAGGACTGATATTGATATACGCATTGAACAAAGAGTTTTCCTTAAAGAGCCAGTAATTGGTAAAGTTGGCCGTAATATCATAACCAACGATCATTTTAAAGGGTGCAGTGCTATAGTTTAAATCTAGATACGGAATGATTTCCATACCCAAGAATTCAAAAAATTGTTTTCCCTTCTCTGAAGGAAGACCACTATCTGGTTCAAAAGCACAATCGTCAAGACGAATCTCATTTTGACTTTGTTCCACACCAACAATGATACTTTGGGGCATTCCATGAAATTTGCTGTAGAATTTTGCGTTGGCGACAACCTGATCGAAAAGATACTCTCCATCAAGAACGACGATCAAGGGGTATTTTTTTTCCTTATCGTAGTCTTCTGGAAAGTAATATTTTACGTCTCTTCTCTCTTGCAGTTTAAAAGACTCGAAGATTTCTACGGACACCTGGGCATTCACCCATAGACATAAAAAAAATGTGAATAATGCTACTATATGTTTCATGTGCTGATTTTTGGCCGGCAGACTACCTAGCGGTTTCGATTCAATAACGGTAATATCAGAAAAGATATTGCCCCGAAAACCACGATCATAAGGGTTTGGGCAATCCACATAATCCATCCAAAGGCATCACCCGATACATCGCTTATTCCGAAAATCGCCAAGGCCTTGCTAACGGCAATTGGGTACAGACCGATACCACCATTGGTAAACATCATGGCCAAAGCCCCTGCTACGAAAGCGACCATAAGCTGGCTCAAAGATAAATCGACTGTTTCCGCAACTGTGAATTTTATGACCCAGAGCATACCAATATAGCACCCCCAAATAAATAGTGTGTGCAGAATGAAAAGCCATTTGTTCTTCATCTTGAATATACTTAGAATGCCTTCAAGCAATCCGTTCACAAAGTTTTTAATTTTGACCGCTATCTTTTGCGAGGATCTCTTAATGAAAAAAGTAAAAAACGTTAGGGCCAATATGCCGAATAGAACCAGAGCAAGTATTTTATTAAGGGGCAGGCCGATTTCTTGAAGATATTCCAAAATGATGTCGGTGTGAAGAAAAAATGTAGTTGTGATTATGACCAACAACATGATAACATCGATAACCCTTTCAGTGATAATTGTTCCGATACCCTTTTCGAATGGCACTTTTTCGTAAGTAGACAAAGCTGTGGCACGCAGTATTTCACCGGTTCTCGGGATACCTAGATTTGCGAAGTACGCAATTAAAATAATTAAAATATTATTACTTAACCTTGGTCGGTAACCCAAGGGTTCAAGTAAGTAATTCCATCGAACAGCTCGTGAGATATGGCCTAAAATTCCCAATAAAATCGATATGCCTACCCAAAGAAGATCAGCCTGTTTGATATAGAACAATATTTGTTGCCGATCAGACGGCAAAGTGGAATTATACCAATACCAAACAAAAAAAACTCCCAAGGCAATTGGGAGTATCGTTTTTAATATTTTCTTAGATTGATCGTTCAATTATTCTAAAAGATTAGTCTCTTCGTTGGGGAAAACCAATGAAGGATTGAATTTTTTCGCCTCCTCGATATCCATTCTGGCGTACGTAAAAAGAATCAATACATCACCTTTGGCCACTTTTCTTGCTGCGGCACCATTCAGTGTGATTTCCCCACTTTTTCTAGGACCAGGTATTGCATAAGTCTCCAAACGCTCCCCATTGGTGTTATTGACTACCTGCACTTTTTCGCCTTTAACGATGTTAGCGGCATCCATTAAATCTTCATCGATAGTAATGCTGCCGATATAATTAAGGTCTGCGCCGGTAACCTTTACCCGGTGTATTTTCGATTTTACGACTTCTATTTGCATGGTAAAGTTAATTAATTTGATTTAGTTTAATTCAGTGCTATATTATCGATTAGTCTTACTCCTTCAGTATAAACGGCTATGAACAGTCTATATTTTTCATTGGGGTACTTTATTTTTATCGATTGCAAGGTTTTTGTTTCGGCGATTGTCAAATATTCGAGATCAAAATCAGAATTTGAAGCGAATTGCCCCTTACCCCATTCCAATATTTTTTTTGGACTCATTGTTTCGAACTTCTCCTTAGCGTCTTGAAGTGTCTTGAAAATAAAGGCGGCCTTATCTCTAATTTCCTCTGACAGCCTTTCATTGCGAGAACTTAGCGCTAGACCGTTTGGCTCTCTAACAATAGGACAACCTATTATTTCAACAGGAATCTTTTTGAGCGCCACCAAATATCTTATTATTTGCAATTGTTGAAAATCTTTTTCGCCGAAATACGCTTTATTTGGTTCAATCAATAGCAATAATTTTTCAACAATCGTTCCGACACCGTTAAAATGCCCTTCTCGAAAAGCCCCCTCCATTACCTTGTCAAGACCGTTAAAATCGAACGATTCTGAAAATTGCCCATTTGGGTAAATTTCTGAGGCACTCGGCGCAAAAATGATTAGCTGCTCGAATATTCGTCCCAACAATTTGGTGTCAGACTCTAAAGTTCTAGGGTATTTGTCGAGGTCTCCCGTATTGTTAAACTGCGTTGGGTTAACAAAAATGCTTACCACTACTGTCTTATTTTCTTCAATGGCCTTTTCTACCAAAGAAAGATGCCCTTGGTGCAAAGCCCCCATGGTTGGCACTAAGCCTAGACTCGTCTTCGTATCAAGTTTGGCCAGATGAGATTTAAGTTGCTTTATGGTTTTGGCAATGAACACAGTATTGAATTAAAAGCCTGTAAACTTACTATAATTAGAGCTAATCGGCATAATTTTTGTATTTTTGCACTTCCTTTTGAACGAATTTCAAAATACAACTTTATGAATGGCAAAAAGATATTGTTCGTATCTTCTGAACTAGTACCTTACCTTCCGCAGAACGAAGTTTCCTTAATGTCTTACGAAACCCCAAGAATGGTCAACAGCAATGGCGGCCAAATCAGGATTTTTATGCCCCGATATGGCAACATCAACGAGCGTAGGCATCAGCTTCACGAAGTTATTCGTCTTTCGGGTATGAATTTGGTCATAAATGATATGGATATGCCCTTAATCATAAAAGTGGCATCAATTCCCAAAGAACGTATTCAAGTTTATTTCATCGACAACGATGAATATTTTAAAAGAAAATCCACTTTTGCAGATGCCGAAGGAAATCTTTTCAAAGATAATGATCAACGTGCCATTTTCTTTGCAAAAGGAGTGGTGGAAACGGTCAAAAAATTGAATTGGACCCCTGATATAATTCACGTACATGGCTGGATGGCATCTTTGCTGCCCTTATACTTAAGAAAGTTTTATGCCGATGAACCACTTTTTGCCGACAGTAAAATCGTTACTTCCGTTTATGGAAAAGGGTTCGATGGTGAACTTGATGGAGGAATGTTCAAAAAAATCGCATTCGACGGAATACCCGAAGATAGCATTCAGGCGCTCTCAAAGCCCGACTATAATAATTTGTTAAAAGTTGCCGTAGATTTTTCAGATGCAGTTATTTTAGCTGCGGAAGAAATTCCAGAAGATTTACAAACCCATATTTCCAACCTTCAAAAACCAGTGTTGCCGTATGTCTCGTTACAAGAATTTGAGGAGGCCTATGCAAATTTTTACAGCACCGAAGTTTTAAAATAATCTGAATGACTTTTTTGAAGAGATTTAAACTTCCTGTCTTCGCAGGATTTTTATTCGTCGGCATCCTTTTTTCATGTTCCGAAGAACTTACAACAATTGGGGCCCCTGTAATCGGAGGTGAACCTTTTGAAACAGGAAGGGTCGCTTATGATGTTTTTGCGTTTAACAAAAAAATCGAAGCTGTAAGAACAAATAAGTTGCCACTTTATCAACTTGGTAATTTTGATGATCCTATTTACGGTAAAACTTCTGCTAGTATAACGACTCAATTAAGACTAGGGGTTAATAACCCTTCTTTCGGGATTTTTTCACAAAGTGTTGAAGATAACCCAAATCCTGAAAGTGAAAATCAAATACAGGAAAACGAAACGGTAGATTCGGTTTCGCTCTATATTCCATTTTTGACAAAGACCCAGTTATTGAGAGATACTGACGGTGATGGCGTAGATGATGAGTTCGATGACGATATAAACGATCCCAATAGTGACGAAGATGGTGACGAAGTTACCGACAATCAAGAACGAATCAATGGTACTGACCCTTTCGACCCTGACTCGAACGATCCTACGGTCGATGGGTTTATCCAGAATAATTTTGCGAGAATGTTAGATGTAGATAGTATTTACGGCGACCGTTCGCAATCGTTTAATTTTAAGGTAGAACGATCTACCTTTTTTCTTCGTGATCTCGATCCAAACGCAAATTTTGAAGAAGCTCAACAATATTTTTCAAACCAACAGTTTTCTCCTGAATTTGTTTCCGATGTGCTTTTTGAAGGAGGTGTACCTATCAGTGACAAAGAAATTTTGTTGAGACCCTTGGATGACCTTGAAACTTCGGATGTTAACGAATCTGAAACTTTTGAGAAGTTAGGTCCGGGGATAAGGGTATTGCTCGAAACCGATTTTTTTCAGCAAAACATAATCGATAAAGAAGGTTCATCGGAATTGCTGACCCAAGCTAATTTTGCATTTTTCTTGAGAGGCCTTCATTTATCCACGCCACTTACAGATGAAATCATGATGTTATTGGATCTCAGAAACGCCAATATTACCATTCACTACACATATAAACGTTTCAATACCACAACGAGCGAAGAAGAAGATAGAAATAGTACCTACAGCTTATCTCTGCTAACAGGTTCTCAAAGTGGTTTGATTACCGGAAACGCAGTCAATACCTTGAATAACGAAGACTATCCCCCAGAAATTTCCGATCAAATGGCAGTCGGCCCGAATATCGATGATGCTTCGAGAATATATTTGAAAGGGGGATCTGGATCATATGCTGAAATAAATCTTTTCGATAATGCGAACGGGCGAGAGGTTATAAACGAAATCAAAGCGAATAATTGGATCGTTAACGAAGCGAATCTGGTGTTCAACGTCGATAAAGATGCTGTTAATGCGGTCGGCGGCATTATTCCGCCACCAAGAATATATTTGTACAATGCTGAAAACGGCCAACTTATTTTCAACCCTTTAAGAGAAACATCGATTGCACAGACAAACTTTGGGCTTTATCAAAATTTCAATGGAATCATCGATGAAAAGGATAATGGTGATATTGAATATAAAATACGTATTACAGACCATGTCAATAATATGATAATACGTGATTCTACAAACGCTACTTTGGGTTTGACCTTGACACCAGATATTCGTGTCACTGGTGTCACCAATGCCATGCTCAGCGACTCGGATCGGCCAGAAGAAGAAATACCCCTTATCAACTCCGTTACCCCTCTTGGAACGGTACTTTTCGGTACCAATGTTGAGGCCGTAAACGAAGACAAAAAATTAAAGCTTGAGATTTTCTACACCTCGACCAATTAATTTTACTCTTGATATACCATGAAAGGAAATTTTTCGTTTGATTACTATCTGACGGATTGACTGTTTTAGTACGTTCTACCGGTTAGATTTTCACAAGAATAAGCTCACAAATAAATATTTTATGTGCGGAATAGTTGGATACATTGGGCATAGGGATGCCTACCCGATAATAATGAAAGGACTTCAACGTCTAGAGTACCGAGGTTACGATAGTGCCGGAATCGCACTCTATGACGGTACAAAGGTGAACCTTTCAAAAACAAAGGGCAAAGTTGAAGATTTGAAGAAAAAGTCGGAAAGTGAAATTTCGCTTGAGGGCTCAATCGGAATAGGGCATACGAGATGGGCGACCCATGGTGTTCCGAATGATGTCAATTCGCACCCGCATTACTCCAATTCAGGAGATTTGGTAATCATCCATAACGGAATTATAGAAAATTACGAGTCGATTAAAAAAGAACTTACCAAAAGGGGCTATTCTTTTGAATCGGACACCGATACCGAAGTGTTGGTAAATTTGATAGAAGAAGTCAAAACGAAGGAAAATGTACTTTTGGGTCAAGCCGTTCAAATCGCCCTTAATGAGGTAGTTGGGGCATATGCTATAGCTATTTTCGACAAAAATAAACCAGACGAAATCGTAGTCGCCAAATTGGGTAGCCCATTGGCAATAGGTATTGGGGACAATGAATTTTTCATTGCTTCCGATGCATCTCCATTCATAGAATTTACTAAAAATGCCGTTTATCTCGAGGATGAAGAAATGGCTATCGTACGTTTGGGTAAAGAAATCAAGTTACGTAAAATCAAGAATGATGCCGTTGCTTATCCTACGATTCTTGAATTGCAAATGAACTTAGAAGAAATTGAAAAAGGTGGTTACGATCATTTCATGCTAAAAGAAATCTACGAGCAGCCTAGGGCCATACTTGATACCTACAGAGGTCGTTTGCTGGCTGATAGGGGCATCATTAAAATGGCGGGTATCGATGATCATTTAGATAAATTTTTGAATGCCAATAGAATAATCATCGTGGCCTGCGGAACTTCTTGGCACGCCGGTTTGGTCGCTGAGTATATTTTCGAGGATTTGGCCCGTATTCCGGTCGAGGTTGAATATGCCTCTGAATTTCGTTATCGAAATCCCGTTATTACCGACAAAGACGTTGTGATTGCTATTTCGCAATCAGGTGAGACGGCCGATACATTGGCTGCGATAAAGTTGGCCAAAGAGCACGGTGCATTTGTTTTTGGCGTCTGCAACGTAGTTGGTTCATCGATTGCTAGAGAGACCCATGCGGGAGCTTACACCCACGCAGGACCAGAAATAGGTGTCGCCTCGACAAAAGCATTCACAACGCAGATTACGGTTCTCACTTTATTGGCTTTGAAATTAGCGAAGGAAAGAGAGTACTTTTCCGAACCTCAGTTCCGAGAATTTTTGACTGAATTAGAGTCGATACCCTCTAAGGTCGAAAAGGCACTAGAGTCGAATCCGTTGATCGAGATTATTTCCGATGTTTATAAAGATTCTACCAATTGTCTTTATTTGGGAAGAGGTTACAATTTTCCAGTAGCTCTAGAAGGCGCATTGAAATTGAAGGAGATAAGTTACATTCACGCTGAAGGATATCCTGCGGCCGAAATGAAACACGGACCGATTGCCCTCATAGATGAGCAAATGCCAGTTTTTGTAATTGCAACGAATAAGGGCCACTACGAAAAGGTGGTGAGCAACATTCAAGAAATAAAATCCCGAAAGGGAAAAATCATAGCCATCGTGACAGAAGGAGACGAACAGGTTAAGGAACTTGCTGATCACTGTATCGAAATTCCCGAAACTTTCGAATCCTTGACTCCGCTTTTGACTACAATTCCTTTACAGTTATTATCTTATCATATTGCCGTAATGAGGAACTGCAATGTAGATCAACCGAGAAATTTGGCAAAATCCGTTACTGTAGAATAGCAGTCGGAAATTCTTATAATATTTCGACCTTGATAATTATCAGGGTCTTTTTTTGTCAAATTCTGTCGAATTCTCTTTTTGGAAAGCCAATAATTACGAAAAAATACTATGCATGCATAATTTTTTTCTGTTTTATGACCTATCAATTCGAAAATTAGGTATCTTGCGCGTGACTTAGTAACTAATTTAACTCAAACAAATCATGCGAGCAGTACTCCTAATCCCCTTGCTCTTGCTGGGGACATTTACATTTGCGCAAACAACGGTCACAGGGGCCGTGGTTGACGAAAATAGTGAACCGGTACCAGGCGCCAATATCGTTATAAGCGGTAAGGCAATAGGCACAACCACCGACTTTGACGGTAATTTCACCTTAGAAACAGACGAAGAACCTCCATTTCAACTAAAGATAACCAGTATCGGTTATTCTGATGGGACAGCGGAAGTGACCTCGAACAATCAAACATTATCTATCGTCATAAATGAAGCACAGACCTTTCTTGACGAAATCGTTGTCTCGGCCTCGAGAACGCCCGAGCGAATTTTCGAATCACCGGTAACCGTTGAGCGTATGGATATAAAGTCCATAAAAACTGCTGCCGCACCTACCTTTTATGATGCTCTTGAAAACCTCAAGGGTATCGATATGAATACGAACAGTTTGACCTTCAAATCTATAAATACTAGAGGCTTTGCGACCTTTGCAAATAATAGGTTCATGCAATTGGTCGATGGTATGGATAACTCTTCGCCTGCGTTGAATTTTCCTTTGGGAAATCTTTTGGGAATGTCCGAGCTCGATGTGAATACCGTTGAATTGCTTCCGGGAGCATCCTCAGCACTTTATGGTGCTAACGCATTCAATGGTATCATGTTCATGACTAGTAAGAACCCGTTTGATCACCAAGGAATAAGTTTCTATGCTAAGACGGGTATTACTTCCAGCACAAATGCAGGGGATAATAATTTTACCGATGTGGGTATTCGCGCTGCACATGCTTTCAGTGATAAGTTTGCGGTTAAAGCTTCCTTATCCTTTCTGAAAGGAACAGAATGGTTCTCTACCGATTACACCGATTACAATGTGCCGGGAAGAACGAGATTATATCCTAATTATGATGGTCTGAATATTTATGGTGATGAAGTCTCGACAACTTTGAACTTCGACCAGATTGCAGCTGAAAACTTGCCAATACCGGTTGCGACCGATTTTGGTTCAGCGACTGTGTCAAGAACAGGATATGAAGAAAGGGATCTAATGGATTATGATGCGGAAAGTCTAAAAGCGGATTTCGGATTGGTCTACCGACCAAATGCCGATGATCTTGAAATTGTCTGGAACAGTAAAATAGGTCGTGGCAATACAATATACCAAGGAGCTAATAGATATTCAATCAAAGATTTCTTTATGCAACAGCATAAACTGGAAATCCGCAATAAGAATTTCTTTGTTCGCGGTTATACTACGGCTGAAAAGGCAGGCAATTCTTATGACACGCGCTTCACCGCTATTAATATCAATAGAAGATGGAAAGACGATGTGGCCTGGTTCACCGACTATGCCCTAGGATATCTCACGGCCAGATTTTTGAACCCCGGTGTTACAGATGCTCAAGGCCATGCCGCAGCTCGAGCTAATGCAGATACCGGTCGATTTGTACATGGGTCTCCCGAGTTCAATAACGCCCTTGCCGCAGTAACCGCCGATGGTGATTTGGAAACAGGATCCAAATTTCAAGACAACTCCAAAATTTATCATGTTGATGCCAATTATAACTTAGGTCATTTAACCGGGGACTTCGCCGATATTATGGTCGGTGGTTCTTGGAGACAGTATTCTTTGAATTCAGGCGGAACCATATATACCGATAACGACGGTCCGATAAACTATCAAGAATATGGGGCTTATCTGCAATTACAAAAAAAATTATTAAACGAGCGCCTGAAGTTTACAGGTTCGGTACGTTACGACAAATCAGAATTTTTCGACGGTTTCTTTTCTCCTAGGGTATCGTTGGTCTATGCGGCAGACGAGAATAAAAAGCACAACTTTAGGGCATCGTTTCAAACCGGTTTTCGAAATCCTTCAACACAAGATCTTTTTATCGGTTTGAATGCGGGCAGGGCCATTTTGGTTGGCTCGGCACCTGAAAATCTTGGAAGATACACGACCCCAGAGTTGATGTTGAGCACGAATGGTCAGGCAGTGACAGGGCAAAATTCAGTACGCTTAACGGGAGCGGCACCCTACGAAAATGCTTTCGATTTAAGATCTATTGAAGCAGGGGCACCTGAGGCAATCGATGTTGATTTTGTGAAACCAGAGAAGATATCAGCTTATGAAGTGGGTTATCGAGGAGTCTTTGGTAAAATGAGCATTGATCTTAATGGGTACTACAATGCGTATCAAGACTTTATCTCGAATAGAACAGTGGTCACTCCTCTTTACGGTCAGGCGGGAGATAATGCGCTCTCACTGCTTGCACTTCAAAATGATGATTTTCAACCTTTCCAGACCTATACGAATTCCTTGGCAAACATTAATTCGTACGGTGCGGGAATTGGAGTTGTAACCAAACTGTTTGGAGACTTTGATTTCGGAGTCAATTACACCTATGCCAAATTAGATTTTGATGAAAGTGAAGACCCCGGTTTCGAACCGAACTTCAACACACCAGAACATAAGGTAAAGGCTTCCTTTGGTAATACGAATCTATTTGAAAACTTTGGTTTTAACCTAAATTGGAGATGGAACGACATGTACTTATGGCAATCTACTTTTGCCGATGGGTTTATTCCCAATAGAAATCTTTTCGATGCGCAGGTCAATTTTGCCGTACCTAGCATCAAGTCGACTTTCAAGGTAGGCGGTTCCAATATTTTTGGAGAAGAATATGTAAGTGCCCCCGGCGCCGGAACGATCGGTGCGCAGTATTATGTTTCTTGGACCATTAACAATTAAAAAAAAGAATATGAAAACGATAACTATAAAACTTTCATTAATTGCATTGCTTGTCTTTGCGGTTTCGTGTTCTGATAATGAGGACAATATCTTAGCAACGCCTTTTATACCTGAGACCACCTCGGCAACTCCACCAACACCGAACTTCACAAGTGGATCTGCTGATTTCACAGCTTATGTTGCCTTGGGTAATTCTTTGACCGCGGGCTTTTCAGATAACGCCTTGTTTCAAGAAGGTCAAGATAAGTCCTTTCCGAATACGTTGGCAAAACAGTTGGCTTTTGCAGGTGGCGGGACATTCTCCCAACCACTGACCAATGATAATTTAGGAGGCCTTACTTTAGACGGAAATGTAATTCAGAGCACACGATTAATTTTTGACCCGGTGAACCAAGTTCCTTTGAACATACCTGGTACTCCAACTACTGAGGTCACTAGTGTAGCGGCCGGACCATATAACAATATGGGTGTGCCCGGGGCAAAGAGCTTTCATCTATTGGCGAACGGTTATGGAAATGTAGCCGGTGTACAGTCGGGTCAGGCAAATCCGTACTTTGCCAGAATGGCATCGAACCCTAATGCATCCATCTTAGAGGACGCAATGGCCCAAGGTCCGACTTTTTTCACACTATGGATTGGCGCTAACGACGTATTATCGTATGCCACTTCAGGCGGTGCCGGGGTGGATCATAATGAAACAGGTAATGTTGACCCCGCTACCTATGGAGGTACCGATATCACCAACGCGAATACCTTTGCCCAAGTTTATGGCGGAATTCTGACTACGCTGACATCAGGTGGTGCTCAAGGGGTTGTCGCCAACCTTCCGAGTGTGACCGATGCGCCATTCTTTACAACTGTGCCTTTTAATCCAATCCCAATGGATGCTCCTACGGCCGCAGGAACCAATGACGCCTATGCACAGTATAATGGTGGATTGTTACAGGCAGAATCTTTCTTACTTATTTCGGCGGAAGAAAGGGCCGCAAGAACGATTAACTTTGTTGCTGGTGCCAACGCAGTTGTTATCGAAGATGAAGACCTTACAGATTTGTCTGCTTTGGGTCTGCCATCAATTAGGCAGGCTACTTCTGCCGATTTGTTGGTGCTGACCTCAAGAAGTTTTATCGGTACTTTGGCCGATCCCAATAATCCTTCAAGTGTCAACGGTGTAGGTGTCGCCCTAGCCGATAACTGGGTATTGACACCTCAAGAACAAGAGGCTATTGCTAATGCTACCGCCGCTTTCAATAGTACCATTGAGATGTTGGCAGACCAGTTCGATTTAGGTTTCTTAGACGCGAACGCATTATTGAATGTTGTGGCAACGGATGGTTTGAACATTGGAGGGAGTGCCACTATCACCGATGATTTTGTTAGCGGAGGAGCTTTTTCTTTGGATGGGGTCCACCCTTCGCCAAGAGGTTATGCCGCAATAGCGAATGCGACCATTGATGTCATTAATGGTAAATTCGGCTCAAACCTTCCAAAAGTGAATGCAATTGAATTTACCGGTCTGTATGTAAACTAGAACCTCAATTGCAATAGATAAAATGATGGAAAAGCACTTCTAGCCATGGAGTGCTTTTTCTTTGGATAAAAAATGACATAATAACTATTTTTTTAAAGACTAAATCATATCTTTGCAGCCTGAAAAAAGGATGCTTTTTAATACAAAATGTTCTTTTTTCGGAAGCCTTTAATCCAAAATAAAAAATACGTTGACAATGGCTAAAGTTACAGGTAAGGTTGCACAGATCATCGGCCCAGTAATCGATGTTGAATTCGGTTCAGGAGCTGAACTTCCTAAAATATACGATTCATTGGAAATCGACAATGCCGATGGCACTAAATTAGTTTTAGAGGTGCAATCTCATGTTGGTGAGAACACAGTGCGGTCTATTTCTATGGACTCTACAGACGGGCTAAGTCGAGGCACCGAAGTTGTTGCGACAGGTAGTGCAATTCAAATGCCGATCGGTGATGATGTCTATGGAAGACTGTTCAACGTAATCGGTGATGCTATCGATGGTTTGGGAGATTTGCCAAAAGCAGGTAAAGACGGACTACCCATTCACAGAGAGGCCCCGAAATTCGAAGATCTCACAACAACAACAGAAGTTTTATTCACGGGTATCAAAGTAATCGATTTGATCGAGCCTTATGCAAAAGGTGGTAAAATTGGTCTTTTTGGTGGTGCAGGTGTCGGGAAAACGGTTTTGATTCAAGAGTTGATAAACAACATCGCCAAGGGTCACGGTGGACTTTCGGTTTTCGCCGGGGTAGGAGAACGTACGCGTGAAGGAAATGACTTGCTTCGCGAAATGTTGGAATCTGGTATTATAAAATATGGAGACGATTTCTTGCACTCAATGGAAGAAGGTGGATGGGATTTGGCCAAAGTAGATAAAAAGGCAATGAAAGACTCGAAAGCGACATTCGTTTTCGGGCAGATGAACGAACCCCCTGGAGCTCGAGCGCGTGTTGCACTGTCAGGGTTGACAATTGCAGAATATTTCCGTGATGGAGCTGGAGAAGGCCAAGGAAAAGACGTTCTTTTCTTTGTTGATAATATCTTCCGATTTACCCAAGCAGGTTCAGAAGTGTCGGCACTTTTGGGCCGTATGCCTTCAGCAGTGGGGTATCAGCCTACTCTTGCGACCGAGATGGGAGCTATGCAGGAAAGAATTACATCGACAAAAAGAGGGTCTATTACATCTGTTCAGGCGGTCTACGTACCTGCGGATGACCTTACGGATCCAGCACCGGCAACAACATTTGCCCACTTGGATGCCACCACGGTACTTTCACGTAAAATTGCAGAATTAGGTATTTATCCGGCAGTGGATCCATTAGATTCTACATCTCGAATTTTGACGGCAGAAATTTTGGGCGATGAGCACTACGATTGTGCGCAACGCGTAAAAGAGCTGTTGCAACGATATAAAGAATTACAGGATATTATTGCCATTTTGGGTATGGAAGAATTATCAGAAGAAGATAAATTGGCCGTAGGTCGCGCAAGACGTGTGCAACGTTTCTTGTCTCAACCCTTTCATGTTGCCGAACAGTTTACTGGTATACCAGGGGTGTTGGTCGATATCAAAGAAACTATCAAAGGTTTTAATATGATTATGGATGGGGAGTTAGATCGTCTTCCAGAATCTGCTTTCAACTTGAAAGGAACCATTGAAGAAGCTATTGAGGCTGGAGAGAAAATGCTAGCTGAAGCGTAAAAGGTTGTTGGTTGCTAATTGATGATTGCCCGTAAATTTCCATCAACGAAAAACTAACAACGAATAACTAAAAAAACATGCACCTAGAAATCGTATCACCAGAAGCTACTTTATTTTCAGGGGAGGTTATATCGGTAACTGTACCCGGAATAGAAGGCGAATTTCAAATGTTGAACAATCACGCTGCCATCGTCTCTTTATTGCAAGCGGGCAATGTTAAGTTTCAAGGTGATATTACGATCGATGAAGACCATGAGAATAAATTTACCAAAGGGTCAAAGGGAGAAATGATACTTTCCATCTCTAGTGGCACTGTTGAGATGAGCGATAACAAGGTTATTGTTCTTGCTGATTAGTGATTCAAGTTTTAAGATTAAAAAAGCCATTCGTACGAAACGAATGGCTTTTTCGTTTTTAAAAGCAACCTTTCTGGTTTTTCACATCTTTAAACAAACCCCAATATAATGACGCGTTTTCTTTTCGTGTTCCTACTTTTCTTAATCGCCTGCGAAAATTGTATTTCTCAAGATGAAGAGCCGATTCCTATTTTAAAAAATCAAATATCTATAAATGTTCCTTATTTACTAGTTGGGAGTCCCAACTTGACCTACGAACGGACACTGGGAAAGTACTTCTCGATTGGATTAAGTGGTGTGGGCTACGGAAAGGTTCACAAAGAATTAAACCTAGAAACACAAGGCTTTGACTATACGACCACTTATGAAATAAACCCTTTTGGCCGATGGTATATGAATGGAACACGACACAAAAGTCACTTTTTGGAGCTTTTTGCATCGATAAATGAAGGACAGGAAGATGGTCGAATTATCCGTATTACCAATGAACAGGGCTATGGGGTATATACACGTGGAATTGAAAAAACTGATAATTTCGGTTTAGGAGCCGGATATGGTTATCGATTTTTATTGGCGGATAATAAATTGGTCATTGAAGCCCAATTTGCCCTGCGCACAAATTTTGATTTCCAATTTTTCTTTTTTGATGCGGGAATCGTCAGAACAGGAATACGAGTTGGGTATAGATTTTAAAATGTCCATATGAAGAATTTTAGACAATTGCTCATTATTGGTTTTGCAATTACATTTTTAGGTTGTTATTCTGGTGATGATGACTATTTCTTACGAAATGTAGAAGTTGCCGATGCATTTGTATTCGAGAATGCTGGGAATTACGTCGTGGGAGATACTATTTATATTGAATTGAATTTCAGTCGCTATTTAAAAGAGGAAAACTATGCTAACCTGTTGGATATCTACGAGACCACTGGGTCTGAGAAGTTCAATTATTCTCTGTTATTTTCTAAATTTTCTAGTTTTTCGAACTCTTTTGAGACCATAGGCATTGCTGATGAATTTTTATTTGCCGAAAAAGGGGAGGTTTTGGGAATCTCAAATGAAGTAAAGGTTGTTTTGAACGGAGCCCGAACAATGTATGAATCTAGAATAGGAATCGTATTGGCAGAAACAGGTGATTTCAATTTTGATGTCGATTATTATTCCTTTTATCTGTATCCTGAAAATGTAGGGGAAGACAAGGTGTTTTTTGAAGTTTGGCATAGATTTACCGATACTGATACAGATAAGTTCGAGTTTACGGTAACCGAATGATTAGTCATAGCTTTTTGGTTTTAGTTCCTTTTCTTTACTATTTTTCCGATAGCTTTTTATAAAGTTCGATTACTTGAAGTTTTGATAAAGTGGTAAATTTACTAGATGCCCGATTTGCCTAAAAAGTTGAAGTCTAAATTAAGGGCTCGAACAGTTGATAATGCATTGCGACTACTTTCCGATAGAACGGATTTGGTCGATTTTTCATCCAATGATTATCTAGGCTTTTCGAGATTTGAAGCTATTAATGATGCTACTTTAAAATTACTTCCCCAAGCAGAGACCTATAAAAACGGGGCGACCGGGTCTAGATTGTTATCAGGCAACCATTCACTTTATAAAAAGTTGGAAACGAGATTAGTTGAAGATTTCGACTCGGGATCCGCACTGGTTTTTAATTCAGGTTATGACGCTAATATCGGTTTTTTCTCCAGCATTCCGCAACGCGGCGATATCGTATTCTATGATGAATTGATTCATGCCAGCATTCGAGATGGCATCAAAATGGGAAATGCCAAAAGTTACAAGTTCAATCACAATAGTTTAGAGAGTCTAAAGGATAAAATTGAACAGTCAGTTCGAGCGCTCCCAAAACTTCGGGAGAGAACTATGGATACTACTATTTACGTAGTCACCGAATCTGTTTTTTCGATGGATGGTGATTCCCCCGATCTCAAAGCTTTTGCAGAGTTTTGTAAAGACAATCGATATTATTTAGTTGTTGATGAGGCCCATGCCATTGGAGTTTATGGAAAAAATGGAACCGGACTTATTCAGGGCTTGAGACTTGAAAACGAAGTATTCGCCCGAATTATTACTTTCGGAAAAGCCTTGGGCGTGCATGGTGCTGCAGTTTTAGGAAGTAAAAGCCTAACCGATTATTTGATAAATTTTTCCCGCAGTTTTATTTACACTACCGCACTGCCTCCACATTCGATTGCTCTTATTATTGGAGCATTTGGGTTCCAAAGGTCCGAAAATGGCGAAGAAAGAAGAATACGCTTAAAGAAAAATATTGATTTTTTCAAAAGTCAAATCAAAGAGAACGGTTTGGGAGATAGATTTCTACCAAGCGATTCTGCTATTCATTGTTGCCTTATTTCTGGAAATGTTAGCGTAAAGTCAATTGCCCATCAGTTGCAAGATAGCGGCTTTGATGTTAGACCGATTTTATCACCAACAGTACCCAAAGACAAAGAACGTCTCCGTTTTTGCCTCCATAGTTATAATTCTGACAAAGAAATCAAGGAATGCTTAAGTATTTTGGCTAAATTGAGCGGTTTATGAATGAAGAGTTTTACACGCTTGGCGCTTTTTCGTACCCTGCCGATGTTCAGATCATAAAGGGCAAATTGGAATCTGAAGGGATTGCAGTTTTCTTAAAAGATGAGAATACTTTAAATTCAGACCCTCTCATCAGTGATGCCATAGGTGGTGTCAAATTACAGGTCTACGAGAAAGACAAAGAACGCGCTATTTCGATTTATGACGAAATAAGAAGCTATGCCTTAGATGATGAAGGCAACCCGATTATCTGCCCCAATTGCAAGGCGCAAAAGTCAGAGGCCTACTATAGTAGAAAAAGTATTTTTCACAAACTTTTTCCCTTTTTCGAAAAACGAAAATATCGCTGTACGCGGTGTAACATTATAACCCAACCCTAAGAATGAAACAAATCTTTATAACTGGTATATCGACCGACGTAGGCAAGACCATTGCCTCGGCAATTATTGTGGAAGCTTTAGAAGCAGATTACTGGAAACCTGTGCAAGCCGGCAATCTTGAAGCGACCGATGGTCATAGAATCAAAGCCCTGATTTCCAATGAAAAGACGATAATCCATAAAAGTAGTTACGAGTTGAAAACTCCTATGAGTCCTCATGCCGCTGCCGAAATAGATGGTGTTCGCATCGAGCATTCGGAAATTAAAGAACCAGAAACCGAAAATCATTTGGTTATTGAAGGGGCCGGTGGGCTATTGGTCCCTCTCAATGAAGAGGAAACCGTTTTAGATATCATTATGCCAAACTATAAGGTCATCGTAGTCTCTAGACATTATTTGGGGAGCATTAATCATTCTTTGTTGACTATCAATTGGCTTACCGAAAGGGGCTATGAAGTTGCTGTGCTTTTCAGTGGTGATGAACACCCTACGACCGAGAGTATTATCGCAACTAAAACCGGGGTAACGGTTTTGGGTAGGATCGATGAGGAATCCGTTTTTGATAAAGCTACTATTAAAAAGTATGCGGATCAACTTCGACCTGCACTCCACGCTTTGTAAAATACTCCAACTTTACATTAGAATGCCTGCCTAAGGGGTGCGTATTTTAAGTCTCCTTTGTGGAGGTCGAAACTACCTTTCTGAAGTTGCGGGCTGGGTAAAATGAAAAATTTCGTTTTTGAATTTTCCTTGTGAATAGTACGTTTCAGGAATTTTTTTATTTCCCATCTTTGCATAGTTGGTAAAAAGCCATTAAATATTTTCGAACAGTTGAAAAATCTTTCCGAAAGAGATAAGAATCATTTGTGGCATCCTTTGACACAACATCGAACTGCTGCCCCACGTTTGGGCATAGTAAAGTCAAGAGGTGCTTTACTATGGGATGAAAACGGCAACTCATATATAGATGGAATAGCATCGTGGTATACAGCCATGTATGGGCATTGTAATCCTGAGATTACTGATGCCATTTCCAAGCAAATGAGCGAACTTGACTTTGTTATGTTCAGTGGATTTACCCATGAACCTGCTGTTGAGCTATCTGAGCGATTGATAGAAATTTTACCCGATAACCAAGAGAAGATTTTCTTTAATGACAATGGTTCGACGGCTATCGAAGCCGGAATCAAAATGGCCCTACAATATCATTTTAACAAGGGAGATAAACGTGATACGCTAATCGCCTTTGAAGATGGATTTCATGGAGATACTTTCGGGGCCATGAGTGCCTCAGGGCTTTCATCGTACAATGGCCCTTTCGAGGACTTTTTGTTGAAAGTTGAACGAATCCCCGTCCCGCAGGAAAATACGATTGAAACCGTTCTTGAAAAACTGGAAACAATACTCAAAGACAATTCATGTGCGGCTTTCGTATTTGAGCCTTTGGTGCAAGGCGCTGCAGGAATGAAATTTCATTCGGCAAAAGGTTTGGATGCTTTGATTAAGAAGTGCCAACAAAAAGGGGTAATCGCAATTGCCGATGAGATTATGACGGGCTTTGGTAAGACCGGGAAGAATTTTGCCTCTGAAAATTTGCGGCATAAACCTGATATTATTTGTTTGAGCAAAGCCTTGACTGCAGGTATGTTTCCCTTGAGCATTACGAGTTGCACCCAAAACGTTTTTGATGCTTTTTTGAGTGATGAGGTGGCCAAAGGTTTTTTCCATGCCCATACGTTCAGCGCGCACCCATTAGGTTGTGCGGCGGCCTTGGCAGGCATCGCGCTTTTGAATTCAAAAGAGATTCTTGAACGCAGGTCGTATATAGAAAATGCCCATCGGCGTTTTGCATTCAAAGTCAAAAACCATCAAAAAATAAAAGAGATTCGCTGTATGGGTGTCATTCTCGCTATTGACCTAACTGTAGAAACGGATAGATATGGAACATTGCGAGATAGGCTCTATGATTTTTTTATGGGTAACGGAGTAAATCTTCGCCCATTAGGAAATACCATATACGTGCTACCTCCCTATGTTATTGCCAATGACCAGCTTGAGAAGATTTATGGTACGATAACTAAATCTTTAGAAATTGTATAAACTAAAGCCAAATTGAAAGAGTCCATTTCCATAACGGCCATCGCCTCGATTTCACCTTTGGGAAATTCTTTGGAGGAAGCTTGGGCTTCATATCAAAAGCCAGGTCACTTGTTCATTCGGGAAAATTTTAGTGGTTCTCCGGAATGGATTGCACCATTGAACGAAATGTCAAAAAATCAAATTGAAACCCTTCGGAAGTCTGATAACAAATACAAAAACCTTGACGAAAGCGTATTATTTGCAATAGAGGTATCAAGAATTGCAATTCAATCGGCCGGATGGAAAAAAGAATCGAATTTTGGTATCAACATCGGTTCTTCTAGAGGTGCAACTTCACTTTTTGAAAAGTATTACAAAGAGTTTCTTCAAAAGAATAAGACTTCCACATTATCTTCTCCAACAACGACTTTGGGCAATATCTCATCGTGGGTCGCACATGATTTGCAATCAAAAGGACCTGAAATTTCCCACTCGATTACATGCTCCACAGCGCTTCACGCTTTGTTGAACGGGGTAGCTTGGATCAATGGCGGAATGGCCGATAAGTTTTTGGTCGGGGGCAGTGAGGCACCGTTGACACCATTTACCATAGCCCAAATGAAAGCCTTGAAAATATACTCACGAGAAAAGAACGATTACCCCTGCCGCGCACTTGACCTGACCAAAAAACAGAATACAATGGTTTTGGGTGAAGGTGCATCGGTTGCATGTCTTGAAAAAGGAGATCTTGAAAATTCATTGGCGGTGATCGAGGGAATTGGTTATGCGACCGAGGTGCTTGAACACAATATTTCTATTTCTTCTGACGCCCAGTGTTTTCAGCATTCCATGCAAATGGCATTGGGTGATAGCAACCCCGATGAAATTGATGTTATCGTTATGCATGCGCCCGGCACTATTAAAGGTGATTTGTCGGAATACAAGGCGATTGAAAAAGTTTTTTGTAACAAAACTCCGCTTTTGACTACCAATAAATGGAAAGTAGGCCACACCTTTGGCGCCTCGGGTATGTTGAGTATCGAGATGGCCATTTTAATGCTACGACATCAAGAGTTTATAAAGGTTCCCCAAACCAATGAATTCAATAAGCCTTTAAAGATTCAAAAAGTTATGGTCAATGCTGTTGGCTTTGGCGGAAATGCGGTTAGCATTTTACTTTCGATCTGAAGATTCACAAGTATTTCTGAAAAGGTGCTATCTTACAATTATTAACAAGAAAAATTTTATTCAATGGAAGAATGGTTTGCTGCTTTGGCTTTGTTTGAAAAAATCTATTGGTCCGTAGCGCTCATCGCATCGGTTATTCTGGTCATCCTATTGATTTTGACCCTTGTTGGCGGAGATGCTGAAGATTTTGATGGTGGGGATGTTGATGCAGATATTGATGGAGATACGGGAATTGGCTTTCAATTTCTTTCTTTCAAAAACCTCATGGGCTTTTTCACGATTTTTGGCTGGACTGGCATTGCCTGTCTAGAAGCAGGAATGTCAAAAGGCGTTACTGTTCTGATTTCAGTAGTATGTGGCCTGTTGATGATGTTGGCAATGGCCGCATTGTTTTATTACCTCGGAAAAATGCAGAGCAGTGGTACGTTGAAGTTAAAAAACGCATTGAATCAAGTCGGCGAAGTATATCTGACAATAGGCGCAAATCGTTCGAAAATAGGAAAAGTAAGCGTAACGGTACAGGGTACTTTACGTGAACTGGAAGCCTTGACCGATGAAGACAAAGACCTTGTTTTAGGCAATGTTGTTCGCGTAAAAGAAGTAACCGATAACGGAATATTGATTGTTGAACTCCTAAATAAATAACCATATGCTTTTAATTCCCTTACAATTTGGGGGCGGAAGTGCCTCCTTGCTGGCCATTGGCTTCGCAATTCTGTTCTTTTTCATAATTATAATCTCTTTTATCAGAAGGTACAAAAGATGTCCGTCTGATAGGATTCTAGTAGTTTATGGAAAGGTAGGAAGCGGTAATTCCGCCAAATGTATTCACGGTGGTGCGGCATTTATTTGGCCGGTAATACAAGATTATGAATTTTTAGACCTTACGCCCATTTCTATAGAAGTAGATTTGGCAAACGCCTTAAGTAAGCAGAACATTCGTGTAAACGTTCCTTCACGTTTTACTATCGGTGTTTCTACGGAGCCCGGTATTATGCAGAACGCAGCGGAACGATTATTAGGTCTAGGGATGCCAGAAGTTCAAGAACTTGCAAAAGAAATCATATTCGGACAACTTCGTTTGGTGGTCGCTTCAATGGATATTGAAGAAATCAATTCGGATAGGGACAAATTTCTAACCAATATTTCACAAAGTGTTGAATCGGAGTTGAAGAAAGTTGGTCTGAAACTCATCAACGTAAATATTACGGATATCGTTGATGAATCAGGATATATTGAAGCACTTGGTAAAGAGGCTGCTGCACATGCGATAAACGCAGCCCGTAAATCTGTTGCTGAAAAAAATAGAGATGGCTCCATCGGTGAGGCGAATGCTTTGCAAGATGAGAGAACTCAAGTAGCAGCGGCCAATGCACAAGCTGTCGAAGGAGAAAACATTGCTAAAATCAATGTGGCCAATTCGGATTCGTTGCGACGTCAGCGCGAAGCTGAGGCAGAAAGAACGGCAATAGCTTCTGAGAAAGTACAATCTGCAAAAGCCTTGGAAGAATCGTATGCTGCTGAAAAGGATGCTGAAATTGCAAGGGCCGAACGCGAGCGAAGCTCACAAGTTGCCGATATCGTTGTGCCGGCCGAGATCGATAAAAGAAAAGTCGAAATCGATGCCGAGGCGGAAGCAGAGAGAATACGTAGAAAGGCAAAAGGTGAAGCCGATGCCATTCTCTTTAAGGCGCAAGCCGAGGCACAAGGACTCTTTGAAGTATTGACCAAACAAGCACAAGGTCTCGATGAGATTGTAAAAGCCGCCGGCAACGACCCGAAAGACGCTGTATTATTATTAATAGCCGATAAACTTCCTGAACTAGTAAAAACACAGGCCGAAGCAATCAAAAATATCAAAATCGATAAGGTCACTGTTTGGGATTCTGGTTCAAAAACCGAAGATGGAAAAAATTCAACCTCCAATTTTATTTCGGGAATGTACAAATCTGTTCCACCACTTCAAGAAATGTTCAATATGGCCGGAATGCAGCTTCCTGAATATTTGAAGGGTAAGGATATTGAGGCCAAGGAATCAGAAGTCAGCACTAAGAAAGTTACAAAACCGAAAAATAGCGGAGAGTCTAAATAAATTTATAGCAATACCCAAAAGGTCTGAAGATATCTAGATGTCTTCAGACCTTTTTATTTCCCGTTTTTCAAGTTGGGAATTCAAGCGCAATTAGCCTATTTTTGAATCCGAATTTAAGATACTATGAGCGAAGCAAGAAACGACTGGACAAAGCAAGAAATACTTGATATCTATAACAAGCCCCTAATGGAGTTGTTGTACGAAGCTGCTACTATCCATAGAAAAAATCACGACCCAAATACCGTTCAGGTTTCGACGTTGCTTTCCATAAAAACAGGTGGGTGCCCAGAAGATTGTGGGTATTGTCCGCAAGCGGCCCGATACCATACTGATATCGAGGGCAATGACCTGATGACAGTTTCACATGTAAAAGCTCAGGCGCTCAGGGCGAAGGCGTCAGGTAGTTCTAGAGTCTGTATGGGTGCAGCTTGGCGGAATGTCAAAGATGGCCCTGAATTTGACCAAGTACTCGAAATGGTCAGAACAATCAACAAACTTGATATGGAAGTCTGTTGCACTTTGGGTATGCTGACCGAAAACCAAGCGAAACGTTTGGCCGAGGCCGGATTATATGCTTATAACCATAATTTGGATACTTCTGAAGATTACTATAAAGATGTGATTTCTACACGGGCGTTCGAAGACCGCCTAGAAACAATCGATAATGTAAGAAAGAGTAATGTGACTGTCTGTAGTGGTGGAATAATCGGTATGGGTGAAGCCCTCGAGGATCGCGCAGGAATGCTGGTTGCCTTATCATCTTTGAATCCACAACCGGAATCAGTACCCATCAACGCCTTGGTTGCAGTTGAGGGAACACCAATGGCGGAAATGGAGCCTATTTCCATCTGGGAAATGATTCGTATGGTAGCGACGACTAGAATAGTCCTTCCCGAAACCCAAGTACGCCTCTCGGCAGGTCGAACAGAGATGAGCCGTGAAGGTCAGGCAATATGTTTCTTTGCAGGAGCGAATTCAATTTTTGCAGGCGATAAGTTGTTGACAACCCCAAACCCCGACGTAAATGAAGATATGGAAATGTTCAAACTTTTGGGTTTGAATCCGCAGAAACCGTTTACCAAAGTATCGCAACCTAAAACTGTGGAAGCGGAAGATTCTCAATTACAGCCACTTGGAGAAAAGCCAAAATGGAGTCGCCCTGGGCATACAATAGAGCGAAACGAGGTCACCAAGGCAAAAGCTAAATTGATAGAGTAGTTTCGTTCGGAAAACTTTAAGATATAGTTTTCTGTTAGTTAAATTTGACTTAGCAAACAATTCGATACCGTTGAAGTTAACCGAAATTCAGAGAGTAAAGTCCATTTCTAAAAGAGACTTTTTACAACGCTATTTAAAGCCCCAGTTACCGGTTATCATTGAAGAATTCGATGGTGATTGGCCCGCACATTCGAAATGGTCGTTGGACTATATCAAAGAAATGGCCGGAGATAAAATCGTACCACTTTATGATGATCGCCCTGTGCACCATGATGACGGTTTTAACGAGCCACACGCTGAAATGAAGATGACCGAGTATATCGATCTTTTGAAAAGAGAACCTACCAAATTTCGTATTTTTCTCTGGAATGTCTTAAAAGAAGTGCCCGCGCTGCAAGATGACTTCGACTATCCCGATTTTGGAATTCGCCTTTTGAAACACGTGCCGATGCTGTTTTTCGGAGGAACCGATTCGCACACATTTATGCATTACGACATCGACTATGCCAATATCTTCCATTTTCATTTTGAAGGAAAAAAAGAATGTATTTTATTTTCACAGTCAGAAACAAAATATCTTTATAAAGTACCCCATTCTATCATTACTCACGAGGGTATCGATTTTTCAAAACCAGATTATGAAAAATGGCCTGCATTAAAAAAAGCCAAGGGGTATAAATCAACCTTGAAGCACGGAGATGTCTTATTCATGCCAGAGGGTTATTGGCATTATATGAAATATACCACACCGGGTTTTTCTATGAGCCTTCGAGCCTTGGCCAGAAACCCCTTTAACTTTGGTAAGGCGGCCTATAATATTTTCTTTATGCGCCATTTTGATGTTCTGATGCGTAAACTTCAGGGCCAAAAATGGATCGATTCAAAAAACGAACGTGCTATCTTACGGACAAACCGAGTGGTTTCGGCCTAGATTGATTTATATTGAATTAAATACATTTGTGCCAAACACAAACACTTTATCGAGATGAAAAATTTGATATGCTCAACAGTCGCCATACTTTTATTTTCATTTGGTTATTCGCAGGCCTATAATGGTGCTGGGGACATGAAATTACAAGTCGGGGCCAATCTTCAAAGTAACGGAACAGGTATCGTGACCAGTCTAGATTATGGAATCGGGGAAAACTTTTCGGTTGGTGCTATGGCATCTTATCTTCTCGGGTTCAATGAATTGTTGAACGTACCTTTTGTCGATAAATTCGATGCAAAAGCACGGGTGAACGCTAATCTGGGCAATGTTTTTCAATTCGGTGATAACATAGACATTTATCCTGGTTTGAATATGAGTTTAAAGAATTTTGGGGCGCACTTAGGTGCAAGGTATTTTTTTACGGACGGTTTCGGCGTTTTCTTTGAACTGAACGGTCCTTTGGCCAAGTACAAAAAAGAGCTCACTCCTTCAGAAGAGTTTCATAACCAACTGACGATCAATCTGGGGGCATCCTTTAATTTGAACTAGGTTTATTGTTGATTAAGTCGTGGGCTTTTTCGTAAACCAAACTACTCTCCCAACCTCGATACAGCAAATAATCGACTAATTTTTTCTTTTTTTTCTGTGGATGTGCTTCTTTGATTTCACTGATTCGTTTTTCGGCTAGGGCATCGAAAGTTTCTAGATAATCGGCATTTTCGATTTCTGAAAGTGCAGCTTTGATATTGTATTTCGTAATACCACGTTGCTTCAGTTCTGAAACAAGACGGTTTCTGCCCCATTTCTTTATACGGAACTTGCCTCGTGCAAAAGCCCTTGCAAAGCGTTCTTCATTCAGGTAATTCTCTTGTATCAAATGGGTGACGATTTGGTCGATAGCTATAGGAATCATTCGCATCTCTTTTAATTTAGAAACGACCTCTTTATGACAACGTTCTTGATAGGCACAGTAATGCTCTAGTTTTTTTGTGGCTTCGTAAATGGTGTGGGATTTTTGACCAAATTTCATATTTCAAAAGTAAGTTGAAAATGACTACTAAGTTCATTTTTCATAAGGATACTTGAGTTTCTATTAGGCTCAAATAATCGCGTACAAAAAAAGCGACCCCATTGCTGAGGTCGCTTTCTGCTAATATATAGTTTTACCATCTTTATCTTTAAAACGATATTCAAGATAAGTATAGGCATCACGTGGTTGGATTTTTATCCACTTTTTATGCTCCATAAACCATTTAGAACGTATTGAAGGGAATCCTCTAGTGATATAGGCCGCTATGAATGGGTGTAGGTTCAATGTAACACTACCATCTTTCTTAGGGCCTTTCAACAACTTTTCAAGGTCGGCATTTATCTTGTCGACCAAAACGATAGGGGCTTCTATTTCTTGACCCACTCTATTGGGATCTTCCTCCGTCGTTTTGATGTTCATTTCGGGCCGTACCCGTTGTCTTGTAATTTGCACCAGACCGAATTTACTCGGAGGTAAAATCTTGTGCTTGGCGCGATCATCTTTCATCTCATTTCTGAGATGTTCGAACAACTTTTTTCTATTGGCCACTTTTACCATATCGATGAAATCGACAACTATGATACCTCCCATATCGCGAAGGCGTAATTGTCGTGCGATTTCCGATGCGGAGAGCATGTTTACTTCAAGGGCCGTGTCTTCTTGGTTTTTGGCTTTATTCGAGCGGTTACCACTATTAACGTCAATGACGTGCATAGCTTCGGTATGCTCAATAATCAGATATGCCCCTTTACTCATTGAGGCAGTGCGACCAAATGAAGTTTTTATTTGTCGGTCGATTCCGTATTTTTCAAAAATCGGAACTGATGAATTATATAATTTTACAATGGATTCTTTTCCGGGAGCAATTTCAGCAACATAGTCCTGAATTTGTCCGAAGAGCGTTTCGTCGTCAACATGAATTCCTGTAAAGGAATCATTAAAGACATCGCGAAGAATAGATGAGGCTCTGTTGAGCTCAACCAATACTTTCGCGGGTGGTCTCGCCCTTTGCAATTTTTTACACAATGCTGACCATTTATCCAGCAAGTTTTCTAAATCTTTATCTAGTTCCGCTACTTTTTTGCCTTCCGCTACCGTACGTATGATTACTCCGAACCCTTTTGGTTTAATGCTCTTAACGAGTCTTTTTAAACGGTCTTTTTCTTCTTTGCTTCCAATCTTTTGTGAGACTGAAACGCGTTCAGAAAAAGGGACCATCACCAAAAACCGACCAGCTAATGAAAGTTCTGAACTGATTCTGGGTCCTTTGGTTGATATGGGTTCTTTTACTATTTGAACCAATAGCGATTGATTGGCTTTTATGACATCGTTTATGCTGCCATGCTTATCAATATCTTTTTCGGAAGGAAAGTTTTTCAAGGAATACTCCTTTAGTCTACCTGAACTAACTTGTCTTATGAATTTTAGCATCGTCGATAGTTGCGGCCCAAGGTCATGATAATGCAGAAAAGCATCTTTTTCATATCCTACGTTTACAAATGCTGCGTTAAGCCCTGTAACAGGCTTGCGTATCTTTGCTAAGAAGACATCACCGACAGAAAAGTCGTTATTGTCTTGCTCATTATGCAATTCGGTAAGTTTTCCATCCTTTAATAAGGCAAAATCCACGGCTTCTGAACCAGATCTTACGATTAATTCTCTATTCACCTGAATTTATATTTACATCTCCCTTATCTCTAATAAGGGTAGATTGATTAAACAATGATTGAAACAGGTACCATACCTGCCGAAATTCTCTTGTGGGAATCTCTATGTCAATGAACGTATTAAAATGAAAAAGCAGTCTTTGACTACTGCTTTTTCTTGTGTCGGTTAGCTCTCCTGCGCTTCTTACGCTTATGGGTAGCTACCTTATGTCTTTTTCTCTTTTTACCACTCGGCATAAACCTATTTTTTATTCGTTAAATTTTTATTTGACAAGCACATTGCTCTTCACACCTTCAACAAAAACCTTTGCAGGCTTAAAAGCGGGAATATTATGTGCGGGAATTTTAATGGTGGTATTCTTTGAAATATTTCTTCCGGTTTTTTCTGCCCGTGTTTTCACGATAAAACTACCGAAGCCTCTTAGGTAAACATTATCTCCATTTTCCAAAGATGATTTTACTTCTTCCATAAAAGATTCTACAGTTGCCTGTACGTCTCCTTTTTCAATTCCTAGTTTCTCCGAGATCTTCGATACAATTTCAGCTTTCGTCATTTTTTCAATTAGTTTTCAATGTTTTTTTTGGCTTGCAAATATATAAATTAAATTTATTCTTTCGCTCTAACGAACTTATTTTCTATGGCTTGAGCCCTAATGAAGTATGATATGAGAGGTCTTTCTTTTGGATAAAATTACGCTATTGGGTACTGATTTGTAAGAGATGTAATGTAAAAGGTAGATTTTCCAATATTATTTGGATAAGAACGGCAAGAGATGGCATTCTGAAAACTATGTCTGAATTAAGAAATGAAATTGACCGCTAAGACCTATTTTTGGACTATCAAGTCAATAGATGTCATTTTCACATAAAATTCTAAATTGGTATGCTTTAAATAAGCGTGAAATGCCCTGGCGAGGTACCAAAGACCCATATCTCATTTGGCTTTCTGAAATTATGCTCCAACAGACCAGGGTGGCTCAGGGTACGCCTTATTATCTGAAATTTGCCGAACGCTTTCCAAAGGTTGAGGACCTCGCTTCCGCTACGGAAGATGAGGTCTTGAAGTTATGGCAGGGTCTTGGTTATTACTCGCGGGCGCGAAATCTACATGCCACAGCCAAAAAGGTCGCTTTTGAACTAAATGGTCAATTTCCGGAGACTTATGAAGGGCTGTTGAAATTGAAAGGAGTAGGCGATTATACGGCCAGCGCAATTGCCTCTATATGTTTCGATGAGCCGAGGGCCGTTGTAGATGGAAACGTTTTTCGTGTCTTGGCGCGTTATTTTGGTGTCGAAAAGGCCATCAATAGCACCGAAGGAACCAAATATTTTAGGCAATTGGCGGCTGAAGTAATGGATGCGCGGAATATACGTGATTATAATCAGGGAATAATGGAATTCGGATCATTGCAATGTGCCCCGAAAAACCCAGATTGTAGGGGCTGCCCGTTAAATAAAAGTTGTGTCGCTCTTCAAAAAGACAAAGTTACAGAGCTCCCCATCAAAATGAACAAGACCAAAATAAGAAAACGTTTTTTCAACTATTTGGTTTTTGTCAATACCATAAATGAAACCCTCTTGAGACAACGAAAGGGGAAAGGAATTTGGCAAAATCTTTGGGAATTCCCGCTATTGGAATCCGACGGGAAACTGAAAGAGAGCGAGATTCTAAAGAACGTAGAAAAAGTATCAGGTGTTAACAAAATAGTAGATATTAGCTTATATAATGAAAAAGAAATCGTCCATAAGCTTTCACACCAACATCTATATACTCGTTTTTGGATTATAAGAACAAACGAGATTTTTGAAAAGGGAGTGCCTATAACTTCGTTAGAAGGTTACCCAGTGCCTGTTTTATTGGCTGAATTCATCGAAGCGTTTAAAAGTTAGACGGTTTCTTAGTATTTTTGTTCTTACACAAAGGGTGAATAAAACACTATGAGCGGAACATTGAATAAAGTTATGCTTATCGGGCATTTGGGCGATGAGGTAAAAATGCACTATTTCGAAGGCGGAAACAGCATAGGGCGATTTCCCATTGCAACTAATGAGTCCTACACGAACAAACAAACTGGGGAGAAGGTAACCAATACTGATTGGCACAACATCGTAGTGCGAAACAAAGCAGCCGAAATCTGTGAAAAGTATTTGAGTAAAGGTGATAAAATTTATGTTGAGGGCAGATTGAAGACACGCCAATGGCAGGGTGAAGATGGCAATACAAGATACACTACCGAAGTACAGGTTCAAGATTTCACTTTCTTGTCCACTAAGCGCGAGAGTGATGCCAATGCTCAGCAACAGCCTGTTGCTCAAAATACCCCAGTTCAGAAAGAGACCGCCACGGTGAAAGAGCCCCAGCCGGAAGATGATTTACCATTTTAGAAAATTCGTTTAAATTATAACTATTGGACCCTGATCCTATTGGTTCGCTATTGAATGTAATTGTTTTCGACGGCGCTCTTGCGCTAAAAATAGCCGTTCTTATTTTCTTATTGGTTTGCTCGGCCCTTATTTCAGGGGCTGAGGTGGCGTTTTTTGGTTTATCGAATACCGATGTGAACGAAATCATCGAGCGAAAAACGGTCAAGGGTGATTTGGTGGCAAAATTGTTGAAAAGGCCAAAAAAATTGTTGGCGACTATTTTGATAGCCAACAATGCCATTAATATAGGCATCGTACTTCTCTTTAGTACTATTGGCGACATATTGTTTACAGGTATTGATTATATGCTTTTCGGGGTTATTTCGGTCCGTTTTTTACTTGAAGTGGTGCTTGCGACATTTTTGATATTGATGTTCGGCGAGATTCTACCCAAGGTTTATGCAAATCGAAATCGTATTGACTTTTCACATTTTATGGCTTACCCTTTGCGAGCCTTGGATTTTCTCTTTTCACCCTTGAGCCTGCCCATGCGCTCGGCAACGATATTTATGTACGATAAGTTGGGCAAAGAAAAATCAAACTTGAGCGTCGATCATCTTTCGCAGGCTCTGGAACTTACCTCTGAAGGGGACACCACGAAAGAGGAGCAAAAAATCTTGGAAGGAATCGTTTCATTTGGTAACACCGATACAAAACAGGTCATGCGGCCTCGAATCGATATTTTCGCGCTCGATGAGAATATGAAATTCCCACAAATAGTTGAGGAAATCAAAAAGAACGGCTATTCGCGAATCCCCGTTTTTTCGGAGAATATGGACAATGTTCTGGGCGTGCTATACGTTAAGGATTTATTATCGCATATTGATAAAAAATCCTATAATTGGATGCCGTTGATCCGCGAACCTTATTTTGTGCCGGAAAATAAAAAGCTTGATGATTTGCTGCTCGAATTTCAAGAAAAAAAAATACACCTGGCCGTGGTTGTCGATGAGTACGGGGGTACTTCGGGCATTGTCACCTTAGAGGATATTATCGAAGAAATAGTTGGTGATATCAGTGATGAGTTCGATGATGAGGATTTGATATTCTCGAAATTAGATGATCATAATTTTGTTTTTGAGGGAAAAACAACCTTAAAAGATTTCTATAGGGTAGCTAAAATCGAAAATGAAGAAGACTTTGAAGAACAAAAGGGCGAGTCGGAGACCGTAGCGGGCTTTATTCTAGAAATATCGGGTAATTTTCCCAAAAAGGGTGAAAAATTACAATTTAAAAACTATCAGTTTACGGTGGAGAGTTTAGATAAAAAGAGATTAAAACAGATAAAAATCACCCTTCCAAAGAATGCTTAAAAGAACTTCCATCTTGGTCATATTAATTCTTGTTTTCTTTGGATGTAAGGAGGAAGAGGTAATTCCGAAACCGAAAGCAAAATTACGTTTGGAATATCCTCTTGCTGAATATGAGCGGGTAGATTCAAAATATTACGGTTTTAATAAAAATAAACTGGCCAACTTAAAAGATAATGACAAAAATTTGCGTGATGGTGATATGGTTTTGGATTATCCCTTGATGAAAGGATCTATTTTTATGTCGTACAAAAGGGTGGAAGACAATCTTGATAAACTTATGACAGATGCACAACGTCTTTCTTATGAGCACGCGGCAAAGGCAGATGGTATCAAACCTTCTGAATTCTATAATGCAGAAGAAAAGATTTTCGGTATGTACTACGAAGTTAGTGGTGATGCCGCATCTCAAGCGCAATTTTTTGTTACCGACAGTATACAACACTTCGTTACCGGCTCATTATATTTCTATGTCAAGCCCAATTACGACAGTATTTATCCGGCGGCGGCCTATCTTCAAGAGGACATCAAGACCATTATGGAGACCCTAACCTGGAAGAACCAATAGTCTAGTTTGTGTACCATAGGTCAAAAAACAATCAAGATTTCATTAATCGGATAGCATCTTCACAAATACCTATTTAAAAGCATAGGGCTGATAGTTTACATGTCAATGTTGTAAATAAGAGGGTGTTGTCATCATGATGATTGTTTATGTTTAATTTAAATCATTGATTTACAATAAAGTATAATCAAATCCAATTAGTAAAACAACAATTATCCCCTTAACCTAGATATTTATTTATAACTTGCATAGTACAAGAATTGATTATCTTAATAAGAGCAACAACAAACCCCCACTAAAATCTTCCTGATTACTAAGAATCTGCTGTTCATTTAATTCATATTGCCTCGGTTGAAATTTATCATTTCAAACCAATGTCGTGCATTGATTAGAACTGAGTTTGGACGTTGAAAAAAAATTGCAAACTAAAACATTCCTTTGATGAAAATTAGAAATTCGATTGCGGTGATTGCCGTTTTTCTATCACTTGGTCCTACCCTATTCGCTCACACTTTTAACACGGACCCACGCTCAACAGAAATAGACACGTACATAATCGATAAGAAATCGGATAAATTTGATAATGAAAGGGCGTCGACACCAATCGACCCTTTCGCACCTACACAATGTGACATCAATTTCGAAGCGACACCATTGGGAACGATTGACAATCAGAACTTTGGTACCACGGTTCCAATTGAAGATGGTTACGGTATTTCAATGAATGGAAATCTGTGGAAAACCCTTCCGTTTAATCAAAATATTCTTCCGGGTACGATTTTAGAATTTGAATTTAAGGCGACTTCACAAGGCGAAGAACATGGTATAGGCTTTAGCAATGGCACGGCCTATCCCAATGGTACCAGATTTAAGGTTCATGGTACTCAGGCAATACCGGCAAATTTGGCGAATAATAGTTTTAAGTATAATGGTTCAGGTGAATACCAGACATTTTCAATTCCCATTGGGCAGTTCATCTCAGGGAACTTTCAAAATATAGTTTTTGTTTCTGATAATGATGCTCCCCAAACATCATCTATCAGTTCTTTTAAGAATGTTCGAGTGATTCAGCCGAACCAGATTTGTACCCCTCGAGATACTATCACAAGACCGGAATGCGCCATCAATTTCGACAATGCAAGTATTTCTAGCATCTTAGGACAAGATGCGGGCATCACGAGCATCAACGAAAATAATTTTGGTATTACCGTAACAAATAATGGTTGGAAAGCAATTAGAATGCCAAGAGCGATTAATTCAGGTACTAAACTTCGCTTTGAATTTAGGGCTTCAAAACAAGGTGAAGAACATGCCATAGGGTTTGCCAATACTTTGGTAGGGTCTCAAAGTGTTGACGGCAAACGGTTTAAGTTGTTCGGCACACAGGCCATACCCAAAGCGAATGCGTATCAAAACTTTACATATAATGCCTCAGGTGAGTGGCAGTCTTTCGAAATTCCTGTTGCTCAATTCTTTACTGGTGAATTTGAATATATGGTCTTCATTATGGACAATGATGCCATCGCTACTATCGGCGATTCAAATTTTAGAAATGTGGAATTGGTTGACAGTACAGAAAAATGCGTCAAAGAAATGGTAGTTGGGGTTCCTGATACCTCTTGTGAAATTAATTTTGCCGGAGCCAACTCTAGCAACATTATCGGACAAGGCGAAGGAGTTGCAGCAATTAACGAGAATAATTTAGGCATTAGCATTACCAATAACGTTTGGAAGACTTTTGAGATATCCAATTCAATAGAGCGAGAAACCAGAATTGAATTCGAGTTCAAGTCGACCGTGCAAGGTGAAGAACATGCCATCGGTTTTACCAATGATCCGGATAACCCCAAAGCTGTCGATGGAAAACGCTTTAAATTGTATGGTAATCAGAAAATTCCGCTGACTTTGGCCTTTCAAGATTTTAAATATACCAAGCCAGGTGAATGGCAGTCTTTTTCGATTCCGATTGGGCAATTCTTTACTGGTGACTTCAAGCATATCGTCTTTCTTATGGACAATGATGCTAAACCAACTACTGGGGATACAAATTTCAGAAAAGTTAGAGTTTTGAATCCTGATGGATCCTGCCAGGATCACGTTATCAATGAGGGCAGTACCACCAGCAACCCTCCAAGCATTAATTATATGTTCAATTTTGGGCCTGAAGGAACCGTAAGCCCTGTAGGATGGATAACGGAAACAGGTGCTGCTTTCGGTAGAAAGCAGAATGGTATAACCTACGGCTGGTCTTTAGCCTCTAATAAGACACCTACAGATTTCTCTGGGCAAGCCAGAAATAGAAATCCAAATCCTGATTTTGATGTTGTTCGAGAGACCTTGGTTCATTTCAATAGAGCCGGAACTTCCCCAAAGGGAATTTGGGAAGTGGAAGTGCCAAACGGTGAATATGAGGTAACGCTTCAAGTAGGTGATATCGATGCCGAAATCACTGCAAATACCAAACACTCGGTTAAAGCGGAAGAAATTGTTCTTGCCGATTATGAGCCCCAAGGCGGCTCAGGGACGAGAACGTTCACCAATATTATAAGGGTTACTGATGGCAGATTGACATTGGATGCTAGCCAGGGTCTTAATGCTAAAATAAATGCGGTCGCGGTGCAATCGACAGACGGACTACGTTTTCCTGTCGTACTCGGTTCGGTACCAAAGGATGGTGCCACTAACGTGTCTCTTACTACCAGTATCTCCGGAAATTTTTTATTTCTGCCGAATATAAGTAGTACAGGGTCCTCTGGCATCGACAACAGCACCATAACTAGTCAGACCGTAAAACTCTATGCAGTTCGCAATGGCTCGCCAGTTGAGGTGAGTGTATCGGTAAACGGAACCGGAGGCGGTGATGCCATCAATCTTTCTGCGCCCAACTCCACATTAGAAGCGAATACAAGATATATATTTAGATTCAATGGCGTTAAGGATTTGGCCGGTGTAGAGCTTTTTCCGTTCACTTCTGAATTCACCACGGGTGCAGAGGCGCCGCCGGTCGTAACCGGAGGAAACTTGGACGAGGTCAGTTTTTCGCGCTTTGGAAATGTTGCCACCGGAAGCTATACCACTCTAGTAATCGGACCGGATAATAAACTCTATGGAATGGCCTTTGGAGGCGAGATTCATAGATGGGAGATCAAGACCGACGGAAGCCTTGCGAACAAGCAGATTCTTAAAGGCCTTACCAATGCAAGGGGCGCAAGATTGGCTATAGCGCTTACATTTGCTCCCAATGCCACCGCCAACAATTTAGTGGCTTATGTAACACATGCATCGAATGTATTCTCTAATGCACTTGACTTCGACGGCAATCTTTCAAAGTTGACGGGTCCGAATTTAGAGACCGAGCGTTTGTTGATTTCAGGTCTTCCAAGATCGGTCAGGGATCATTTGACCAACAGCATCGCCTTCAAAGGGAATAATTCTGATATCCTTTATTTTCAGCAAGGAAGTAATAGTGCGGGTGGTGAACCCGATGGCCCTTGGGGCAATCGAGATGAAACTTTACTTACGGCTGCCACCTTACGATTAGACTTGACGAAATTACCGACAAATGCAACTTTGAATGTTCGCACATCACAAACGCAATCGGTTATCAATAGTGCCAACAGCAATTCGGCAACTTTTAGCGATGGCAGCTACAACCCTTATTTTACGAATGCGCCTTTGACCATTTATGCGAGTGGTATTCGAAATGCATATGATTTGGTTTGGCACACGAACGGGCAACTTTACGTGCCTACCAATGGTACCGCGGGCGGTGCTAACGTACCAGCTTCGGTACAGGGTACAAGAAAAGTTGATGGTACTTTTTACAGCGGTCCTACTGTGCCCAAACTAGAATTGGTTTCTACACAACGCGATTGGCTATTTCGCGTAGATCCATCGAAACCAGTTGGTTATTTTGGTCATCCGAACCCCAAAAGAGGAGAATATGTAATGAACCGTGGCCCGCTCGATGTATCAAAATACGCCTCGACGATAAAACCCGACGCTAATTATAGAGGTTCTGCATTCGATTTTGAATTTAACAAATCACCAAATGGTGTTATCGAATATAAAACGGAGGGTGCATTAAAGGGTGCGCTCTTAGTTTGCCGTTATAGTGGAGGTAGTGATTTGATTGCTCTGATTCCAGATGGGCCAAATGGCGATATTGGAAAATTTAAAATCGGCATTCCAGGTTTTACCGGTTTCGAAGACCCTCTTGACCTGATAGAGGATGTGCGCAATGGCAATATCTATGTTTCAGATTTAAAAACTCAGAATATCGTATTGCTTAAACCTCAAAACTTAGGAAATCAAGCTAGCTCTCTTTCTTTGACGGCAACGCCATCTGAACTTATTTTCGATGGTCCGCGAAACACCACTCTGGCCGTCCAAAACATAATCGTCAAAAACATCAGTGCATCGCCCATCGTAATAAATTCTATGTCTTTGAATGGTGCGGCCGCAGGCCAATACGCTATCAAGAATGCGTCAGCATTGCCCATTACATTGGCTGCAGGTGCCAGCACAACCATTGGGATTGAGTACAAGACAGGAGGTACAGTCGGTAATTTTAATGGGCAGTTGGTTTTAGACCAAGGAAATGGCAAGACACTTCAGGTTGGACTCTACGGTCTAACGGCAAAAGGTTTAGGAGGTAGTAACGAACCGCCATTACAAAATATAGTCCGTGCTGCGGGCTATAGTATCGATGTTGGAGGTACTTCATTGTTATTGCCTACAAGCGCATCAGCGATAGGTGATGAAACAATACAATCGACCTTTACACAAGCAAGTAGCGGGCCTATAACGATTAAACCGATTGCTCGGTATTCGCCACCGGAAAGTCTGGCGTTCGGTACGTATGAAGCGGGTCTTTCAACTACTAAAAGGCAGTTGCTCACGCTACAAACTGCTTCTACCGAAAATCAGACCCTATTTCCAGCTATCGGAAGCGGATCTTTGACTTTTGAAGCAGACAAACCTTCATTCGGCTTTTACATAACGAGAAATGGTATTGTCAACATTCATTCTGAAGATAATCTCAATACTTCGAATGTAATAACCCACGGCATGCGTATCTATCCACTAAAGGATAGATCAGGTGTTCTAATTGAAAACGCCTATCTGTTTGCCATTGAAGAGGTCGATAATGGTGATTATAATGATTATGTTTTTGCGGTATTCAACATAAGGCCGAGCGGTTCGATCGGTAATAACAAACTTCCGGCCGTGTCATTTGCGCAGCCTGAAGACGGTGATGTTTTTGCTATTGGTGAAGGTGTTGCGGTAACTGCAATCGCCTCTGATGAAGATGGGTCGATTGCCTCGGTTGAGCTTTTTGTGAATGGTGCTTCTGTAGGTAAGGACACTCAGATACCTTACGAATGGAATAGTTCAACGAACAATGCTTTGAAAAATCTTACGGCAGGAAGTTATCAGTTAAGAGCTGTGGCAAAAGACAATTTGGGTGGGGCGTCTGAGCAAAAGATAGTGGTAACTGTAGGGAATGCGAATTCAGGTGCCAGAATTTCAGTAGAGAACCAGGCCAAAGTCTTTGGTGCTAACCGATCATTTCCGGCTAAGGACTATATCGCCTTTTTACAAGTGGGCACCCCGAAGGATAGAATTATAAGCAATTTTGGAAAACTCAAAATAAGTAATCCTGGCAGTGCACCTCTAACTATAAATAAAATCTTGATATCGAGCTCTGATTTCATACTGCCAAATGGTGAAGCATTAAAAACCCTTACAATCGCTCCCGGTAGTTCGTTGGAATTGCTCATTCAATTTGTTAAAAAGACAGGTGTAAAGGGAGTTTACAAAGCTACTTTGGAGTTGTTCTCGAATGATCCTTCAAAACCGAAAACTACCGTTACCCTTGCCGGTGGTTATATGGTGCGATTGGAAACAACCAACGAATTAGACCCTTTTCAAGTCTACAACGAGCTTTTTAATTTCAAATCGATTTTGGATGCAGACGGTATTTTCGCATCGGCCTACCCCACGCAACAGTCTATTCTGTCAGGCGAACAGGGTGACTTGGTCGTCTCTCGCTTATGGGAGCAGGCAGATCCGTCGAAACCGGTCGGTGTTACATATTTGAGCGCATTGAAGGGTCCTGGTGGGGCGAACTTTAAGATGACGAATACCAGCGGCGCTGTAGTAGGAGGTGTATCACTGACCTTCGGGGCGACTTGGAACCAATCTATTTTTCCTAGAAAAGGAACCAATGACAGTAAAACGCCATTATATGGCATCTCTGTCAATAGTATTTCCGAGAAATTCTTGATGTCGATAGATGGTCGTGGTACGGGCGGAAGCAACGGTACCAACCCGCAAACGGGTACGGGTATCGACTTGAAATATAGGGTTTATAGGGTGATCGACGGTGGTGGGAATACGATTCCCAATGAATATTTCGCCATTATGGATTATTCGACTTCGCCATGTACTACAAAAGCGGGTGGTGAATGTGATTATAATGATAATGGGGTTTATTTGACGAATATTAGACCAACGCAGTCGACCACCGCCATTAAAGATGGTGTTGCTTCGAAAAGCGAATCGACCTGGCAAGTATATCTCTATCCAAATCCTTCAAAGGATAAAATATTTATAGATGCCAAAAATATCGCCGATCATGCTCTTGAGATTAGCATTTGGGATATGAACGGTAGAATGGTGATTTCAAAAAAGTATGATGAACGGCATAAAGATATCTTAGAGGTCGATTTGGTCGGAGTTTCTGCCGGTCAATATATTTTGAACATAGCGAGTCTGGGCTCAAAAGTGTATTCATCTCATATTGTGGTGGAATAATTCTTTGACCGCAGTTATAGCGCAAAGAGACCCTTGTAGGCGTTATGAAAACGATATTCAATACCCTTACCGCTTATATAAACGATAAATTTTTGTGAGAGGTCTCAGCAGAAGAGGTCTGTTGAAAATAAAATTTATAAACTTATGTTTCGGAATGATAAAGTCATTTAGTTTGTACAACGAATACATAGGATAGATGCCGAGCGATTTGAACTCGTTCAACATTTTTTCTAGATAGCTAAACGGTTGTGACGATTGTACGAACCTCATAATTATAATAGTCAAAAATCGCTGCTGTTTTACTATCAGTCGCAAAAGCGCATTCTGATTTTCTACACCTTCATGAATCAATTCTTGTCGCAGCCCGTGACATTTTATGATTGCGGTCCGCACACTTTCCATATGAGCTATAAGGTGCTCTTCCGTCTTTTTTGTAACGATTGAATTCGGTGTTTTACGGTAGCGATATACATCATAGTCGATGTAGCCGACGATTTTGGCCAATGACAATAATTTTGATGTGATATATAGATCTTGGGCGAACTTACTGTTGTCATAATAGCGAACGTTAGAATCTTCAAGAAATTTTCGATTGACGAGATAAGACCACACCTCGTCCCTATATGGCCGCTTTCCTATAAATGAAATTCCATCAGAAATTTCAATCGCAGGTATATTTTCCCAATCGTTTTTAGACAATAAATGATTTCCGTCCTTGACTATTTTCATCGAGAAAAAAAACATTTCCAAATTATTTTCCGAGCAACTGTCAAGTAAGAACCGTAAGCAGTCTTTAGCCAAATAATCATCTGCGTCTATAAAATAGATGTACGAACCTTTTGCCGCATCGATACCTATGTTCCGTGCACCACCATTTCCTAGATTTGATTCATTATTGAAGAACCGCACATTTTCGAATCCCTTTAAATGATTTCTGGCAATCTCGACGGTATTGTCAGTGCTTCCATCATCGATAAAAATGATTTCGAAATCTTCTTTTTGAAGTTTTTGGCAAGTTAAGCTGCTTAAACAGTCCGCTATGTAATCGCCTACATTATAAGCAGGGATTATGATGCTTAATTTCACACGGCTAAAGATATTTAGTACTGGTCAAAGAGTACATCCATAATCGATTAAATGCATATTAATAGCGTTTAACAGTAGTTACGATATAATTATTAAAAGGTTCTTTTAATTAAAGTACTTATAGGTCAATAACGTATAATTACTAACAATATTTCAATCGGATTTTTAACCTTGAGGCGATAAAAGAGATTACGACTAGTGTAAAGGCAAGATATGATTTTATACATCTGGCAGAGGCTAATCATCAAAATGACATGCGTACGATTATGAAAGACTTAAATGTGGAAGAATCAATAGCATAAGTTCTATCATCGGTCAAAAAATGGATGGTGGTATTTTGCCTGAACTATTAAGTCTCAAGGGGGCACTGGAGTTAGATAAAACCAAGTATGGTCTATTTCTTCTCGTCCAAGAGTTTTTGACTCTTTGCGAGACTGCCATCGATTTCCTTATCCAAGGCAATTACCTTGGTCTTCTCTTGTTGCAACCAGGCCTTTTTCTGAACGGTAAGCTCTTTGCCCTTCATCATTTCATCGGCATCGAAACGCTTACCGAATCCGATCATCCAATTCTGCATTGATTTATTGGCGGCCATTAGGTCTTCAATGGCCAGCTCATACTTTGATTTATCTTCTGAATTTTGGGCAGCGGTTTTTAGTTGTTGCACCATTTTACCCAATGTTGGCATTTTAGACATTACGCTGTCATGCATATGCATTACCTGCTGCATTTCGGTAGAATCTTGCGCAATTGCGCTCAACAGGCCAATGAATAATAGAAAAATAAAAAGACACTTTCGCATAGCAATTACTTTTAGAAGCAAATTTTTCATAAAAGTAGATTTTTCTTACTGTCCGATGTCAAATAATCCATTAGGTCACTATTTATTCGTTTATCGGTTAAATAGCGAATGAGAATCATCTAAATATTATTTTTTCTTTAGAAGTTTCTCGGCATTTTCGATGCTTTGATTGATCTGATCTTTTAACGCATTTACCTTTTCTTCTTCTTGGTCAAGCCATTTTTGCTTCTCTTTCGTCAATTCTTTTCCATTTAGAATTTCGTCAGGGTCAAAGCGATCGCCGAAACCTTTCATCCAATCCATCATTGATTTATGCGCATCTTGAAGATCTTTTCTAGCTTCTTGATACGATTTGACGTTGACTGTACTATCATTTTCCAATTCGCTCAATTCACCGACCATTTTTCCTATGGTGCCCATCTTTGGCATTACCTCATCGTGAATGGCCATTACCTGTTTCATTTGGCTTGAATCTGCACTTTTTTCTTCTTTACAAGAAGTTAAGATTAGGCAAACAACCAAAAAAGAAAACAAATACTTTTTCATTTTTATGTTTTTATAGAATTCAAAATTAGTGAACTCACTTAAACTTTTTGGATTGAGGTAGAAATTTTCGATTCGTTTATTTTAAAATTTGGTCTTCTCCATACGTATTAATCAAATAACATTTTGAAATGTCAAAATAGTGGACAGTAAGTGTACAATTATTTTACAAAAGCAAATCGCCATTTTAAGTTTGACGCATATAAATACTTGAAATTCAATTTGTTGTGTTCATGGCATGAAAATGGAATTGAGAGTAGTGTAAGCAGGAAAATTTAGAGGCGCTAATAAAAAACAAAAATCATGTTTAAAAACTATTTGAAAATCGCTTGGCGAAATCTCTGGAAGAGCAAAGCGTATAGCGCGCTCAATATTTTTGGTCTGGCAATCGGAATTACATGTGCCAGTTTGATATTGCTTTGGGTGGAGGACGAACTAAGTTTCGATAGTACTTTTCCTAAACAAGACCTTGTATATTATGTGCCCACTAACCAACAATTCGAAGGAGAATGGCGTACCGTTTTTCAGTCAACACCCGGTCCGCTAGCCAAAGCTATGAAAGACGAAATTCCTGAAATTGTCAGGAGCTCACGTTCATTAGGCTCTGACGTTCTACTTGAAGTTGGCGATAATTCCATTAATAAATACGGAAGGCTTGCCGATCCCGATTTTCTAGAGATATTCAGTCTTACATTCCTAGAAGGTAGTATTGACATGGCCCTTGAAAAACCTGATGCCATCGTCATTTCCGAAGAGACTGCGAGCCATCTTTATGGCGAAGGTACGTCTGCATTAGGCAAGGTAGTTACGGTAAACAATGATACTGACTATACTGTTGCCGGCGTTTTTGAAAATTTGCCCTCAAATGTAAGCTATGGGTTCCAATGGGTGGCCCAATTTGAAAGTTTCGCGGCCGATAAACCTTGGATGTCGGAGTACGGAAGTTTTTTTTCGGACACCTTTGTAGAACTATCTCCAGAAGCCGATTTTAAAGCTGTTGATACGAAAGTACGCTTGATGCTTCCGGCCAAAACAGGAAACGAGCAGGCCATTGCCTTTCTGCACTCAATGAATGATTGGTACTTGAGGTCTGATTTTGAAGGGGGAAAGAAAGTAGGAGGTAGAATAACGTTGGTGAATTTATTTGCCTTTATCGCCATTATAATACTCTTGATTGCCTGTATCAATTTTATGAACCTTTCTACTGCTAGTAGCGAAAAAAGAGCGAATGAAGTGGGTGTTCGAAAAGTATTGGGTTCAGGTAAGAAAACCTTGATTGCGCAATTTATGGCGGAGGCTTTGATAACGACAACATTTGCAACTACTGTGAGCGTACTATTATTAATGCTCCTAATACCTCAATTCAATATTCTTATTGAAAAACAATTGGAACTTCAACTTTTAAATACCACACATTTATTCTCCCTTTTTAGTATTACCTTGATTTGTGGTCTTTTAGCAGGATGGTATCCTGCATTCTATTTGTCTTCTTTCAAACCTGTTGAAGTGCTGAAAGGTGTTCGCAATAAACAAGGGAGTGCCACCATGATTCGAAAAGGATTGGTAATTGTTCAATTTGCCGTTTCCATTGTATTTATCATCAGTACCATCATCGTGTACCAACAGGTGAATCACGTAAAGAGCCGCGACCTGGGATTTGAAAAAGAAAATCTAATAAGGCTCCCGGTTAATGGAGATGTAATCAAAAATTTTAATCCAATCCGGCAAGATATGATTGCTTCGGGAAAGATTGAAAATGCAGCATTGAATAATTCCGAAGTCCTTTCCGGTGGAAATAATGGTTGGGGTTACGAGTGGCAAGGAGGTACTGATACGGAAGATATAGTGATTTCACAAAGATATATCAGTTCCGGTTTTTTTGAAACGGCGGGAATGGAAATTGTCGAAGGCAGAGGCTTTAGCGACAATATCGACAGTACGGTTGCTAATATTTTGATAACGGAGACTTTTGCTAAGTTAATGGGGAACGGGAGCCCTTTAGGCAAAACCGTTCGACGTGATGACGAAATCTATACCGTAATTGGTGTTGTAAAGGATTATTTATATGGCGATATGTATGGATCGAGCGATCCGGTCATGTTTTATAATTATCATGGTGATGCACGATTTCTGTATGTAAGAACCAAGCCTGGTATAGCCATATCACAGACTCTAGCGACCATGGAAAATGTTATGAAAAAACACAACCCCGCTTTTCCCTTTGAATATCAATTTGTCGACGACGCTTTTGATGCAAGATTCAAAAGTGAGAAACTCATCGGGAGTCTTTCTAAAATCTTTGCCTTGATAGCCATCATTATTTCTTGTTTGGGACTATTCGGACTTGCCGCCTACACTGCCGAACAACGTAAAAAGGAGATTGGAGTACGTAAGGTGTTGGGATCAAGTGTTGCTGGTATCGTGCGCTTGCTGTCAAAAGATTTTATGGGCCTTGTGATAATTGCTCTTTTGATTGCGGCCCCCGTGGCTTGGTGGTTTATGCAAGATTGGTTAGAAAGTTTTGCCTATCGAATAGACATCGATTTATGGGTGTTCGTCATTGCGGGTATTGTAGCTATTTGCATTGCGCTCTTAACTGTCAGTTTCCAAGCTGTAAAAGCGGCTTTGGCCAACCCTGTAAAAAGTCTGCGAACTGAATGACGAAACTAAGACCTACGAGATCTAAAAAATAAATCCATGTTTAGAAACTATTTGAAAGTCGCATGGCGCAGTATATTGAACCGCAAGTTCTATTCCTTGATAAATATCACTGGAATGGCCGTTGCTATTACGTGTTTACTTTTCGCGGTAATTTATTGGGATAAAGAACATAGTTTCGATGATTTTCATACCAATAACCCAAACTTGTACCGAATCACTACCAATAGGGTAGAACATAAAGGTGCTATTTTGCAAACCTTAGGCGGAACGGGCCAAGTACAGGGGAAAGCTTTTAAACAAGCTATTCCCGAAATAAAGGAATATGCCCGTGTAATGGGTGGCGAAATATTCAACGATGTTTCTACCGACGACAAAATATTAAAGCTAAACATTCTTTTTGTCGATACTAATTTCTTTGAGGTCTTTACCTTCCCGTTATTGCATGGAGATATGAATACGGCGTTGGATGAAGTAAACTCGGTTGTACTTTCGGAAAGCACTGCTATGCGACTTTTTAACTCGACCGATGTGGTGGGCAGAGTATTGCGTATGGACAATGACCCAGCTTTTCAACGGTTAAAAAAACCCATGGTAGTCTCGGCCGTGGCAAAGGATGCTCCTAAAAACTCTTCTATTCAATTTGAGATTCTACTTCCCTTCAGTTTTCTCGAACTTGCTTTTGTTGATACCAATTGGTTGAACGCCTATTTGGGAACTTTTGTGGTTTTAGAACCTACATCGGATTTAGCCGAGATAAAAGAAAAGTTCGATCGTGTTTTTGCCGTACACGCCAAAGACCAAGTAGAACAAAAATTAGCGCGATATGGCTTTGATTCCCAAATCAGTTATGGCCTACAGAATATTTTAGAAGTGCATCTTGATCCTCTTGTGGAAGGCAGTGGTAATATTGAGTCGGGTGTCGTAAATTCTAGCAACCCCATTTATTCCATAGTTTTTCTAGCCATCGCCCTACTTATTTTGATAATGGCAGCCATCAATTTCATTAATATAAGTATTGCCTCTGCCATCAAAAGAGCTAAAGAAATAGGAATCAGAAAAATACAGGTGGTAACAAAACACAAATTATTTTTCAGTTCCTTATCGAGTCAGGCTTGCTTTGCGGCATTTCATTTTTAATTTCCCTTTTGTCAATAAAACTATTGATTCCATTTTTCAATTCCCTAACGGGAAAACAATTTGTGTTTGCGGAAATTCTCGATTTTCAATCTGGAGCATTTCTAATTCTAATTTTTGGAGCTATCATTTTACTTACGGGTCTTTATCCCGCTTTTATCCTATCCAAGCTGCAACCATCAGAAGTGCTTTATAATAAATTGAAGTGGAGCGGCAGAAATTTTGCGGGTCGTGGGTTGGTTGTTTTTCAATTTTCCTTGGGTATTTTTTTGCTCATTGCGGCCATAGTTTTCCATTCGCAAATGGATTATATACGCACTAAGGATTTGGGTTATAATCCCAATCAAATCATTACTACAACGATTTCAGGGAATAGGGATAGAGTGGCCATTGGTGAGGTATTGAAAGAAGAGTTACGAAAGGAACCGTCCATAGCATCGATTTCTTATGCCCATGATTATTTTTCTGGTGGGGTAGTGGTAAACGATAAGCAAATAGAAACTCGGTTCAAGCGGGTCGATGAAAATTACTTGACGGATGTTGAAATCCCGTTGCTCCTGGGGCGAAATTTTTCTCCCGATTTCGCCACTGACCCCACAAATTCAGTAATCGTAAACGAAACTTTTGTAAAAGAATTCAACTTATCGGAGCCAGTGGGAGAATCCGTAAGATTAATTGAAGATGAGGAAGGGAAACAAAAGAGAACAATAATCGGGGTTGTGAAGGACTTTCATTTTGGTTCTCTGAGGGAACCCATCAAACCTATGCTTATTTATATGCTTCAAGTTCCAATTGGAAATATTTTGGTCAAATTTGAAAAATCAAAGCAACAGGAAGCTATTATGGGCTTGGAAAAGGTGTACAAAACTATAATGCCAAATGCCGTGTTTGCCTATGATTTTTTGGATGAGCAAAATGCAAAACAATACAAACAAGAGCAGCAATGGCAAAAATTGGTCAATATCGCTATGGTTCTTTCTTTGATTATCTGTTGTTTTGGTCTGCTGGGTATGGCGCGTTTATCTATAAATCAACGCATTAAGGAAATCGGAGTTCGGAAAGTATTGGGAGCGACCGTTTCACAAATATTAACACTACACACAGCCAATTTTTTAAAACTGATCGTGATTGCCTTTGTCATAGCGGCACCTATTGCATGGTGGGCGGCCGATTATTGGCTTCAGAATTTTGCTTATCGGATAGAACTATCTTTTTGGTTGTTGGCCTTGGCGGGAGCTGTTTCTTTACTTATTGGCACGATAACGGTTGGCTTTCAGGCGATAAAATCCGCTAATGCCAATCCCGTGAAAAGTTTGCGAACGGAGTAGCAGAAAATAATTCAATAACTGTAACAAACTATTCAGACTATAGTCTTTAGTAGAGAAAATATCCAATTATAAATTAGAAAAAGATGAAAAAATTGATTTTAATGCAGTCCTTTTTGATACTATTTTTTATTGGGGCTATAAGCGCACAGCAAACCGAAAAAGTATATGACGTCGAGAACTTCGATAAGATTATCATCAGCCCGCATATCGCCGTCAATCTTGTTGAGGGTGATTCAGAATCTGTTCGTATCGATGAGGCGGGCGTTTCCGACGATAAGATAAATATTGAGGTAGAGGGCAGCACACTGCGCATTTATTTAGACGGTGCCAAAATGGTAACCAAAAGCGAAAAGGTCAAAGATAAAAATCATAAGATGACAAAGTCAATTTATAATGGCACACAGTTGAAAGCCACGGTGACCTACAAAACATTGAACACGCTTTCTGTACGAGGTGAAGAACGCATTAACCTTCAAAGTAAAATCGCCCAAAAAGACTTTACACTGCGAATTTACGGCGAGTCTCAGGTGTATGTTTCAGACGTAGCTCTTGATAAGTTAAAAACTACCATTTACGGTGAAAGCTATTTAGAGGTTGAAAAGGGGAAAGTTGCCGATCAGCACTACAAGGCGTATGGTGAAAGTAAAGTCAATAGTTTAGGGATTACCAATGGCTTCACAAAAATAATCGCCTATGGAGAAAGTGATTTTAGAGTCAAAGTTTCGGATCGACTAAAAGTAACCTGTTATGGGGAGACCCATATCACTTATGAGGGCAGCCCTGATGTAGATCGTGGTATTGTAATCGGAGAGGCGACCATAAAAAAGATTGGTTAGAACAAAAATGCGAGGAGCTTAGCTCCTCGCATTTTTTATTCAAAATCAGCGTCTGTTACGTTATTATTGATGACCGCTTCCAATAATTTGCTTTCGACTTCTTGTGGTCCCATCATCGTGCTTCTCGATGATGGAAACATCACACCATCGATTTCAACATAATCTTTTAAAATAGTTTCTTGGTTCTGTGTCTGCCCGCCCATATTTATTACTGTTGCTTCCTTGACTTTAAGACCTGATTCGACATCGTAGAAATATGTAGCTTGAATGCTAGTGCCGGGCACCTCGATTTTATAAGCACTTTTACCATCTATTTCTTCGGTTCCGGCTAGTTTCGCTCCTGTAGTTGCAAGTATACCTTGCTCAGGAAATATGCCCATAGCACCCTTTACATCGGCGGCCATTTCGGCAGGCATAGGCATTTTGTTCGCTCCCTGTTTCATAAAGAGTTGGTCACCTTTCGCTACCAGGCCCATCATGGCATTGTCGTTCATAAAAGTTGTCTGTGCATACTTATCTGCTGTTCTCCTTTCTTCCGTTTTGATTTTGCTGCCCATGGCTTCACCCTCATACACCAATAACAACGATTCGATGGCATCGATTTTTTCTTTTCCGCCGATGGCCTTGAAGTAGCTTTCGATAACCGATTGAACCGTGATTCCTTCGGGTACGACCACCTTATAATTCGGTTTTTCGTCTGGGGCTGCGAACTTGTCAAAATATTTTACCGGAACTTCCTTTCCGTTAAATTTGACTTTTTCAAGATTTTCAAGAACCTCACTCCCTTTTCCACTTACGACGACTCGCGCCTTGTCCGCTGTAAAGTATTTTTGGGCAGCTTTCTGAACATCTTCAACGGTAACTGCATTTATGTTTTCAAGATAATTCTGATAGAAGTCTTTAGGTAAATTCTCTGTAGCCATATTTATAGCATATCGGGCCATGGTCTCGGGCCGTTCGAGAGCCATGACGAATCCACCTATGTAAATGGCTTTTGCATCTGCCAATTCTTTCTCTGTTACCGGTTCTTTGATGATTTTCTCGACTTCTGATAAGATTTGGACTACTGTACTGTCGGTGACGGCATTACGTACACTTGAGGATGCGCTGAATCTACTTGGCGCGAATCTGTCGTTGCCGATACCGGAATAGGCTCCATAGGTATATGCCTTGTCTTCCCTTAAATTCTGAAATAGTCGCCCTTGCGCCCCACCACCTAAAACCTGATTTGCCAATAATGCGGGCAAATAGTCGTCATCGGCCATTTTTAAATCGACTAGATTTTGAACCGACACTTCAGACTGCACGGCATTTGGCACATCAACGAAGTTGATTTGAGTGTACAAGGGCTCCGTTGGTTTTGTAAATGAAAATGAGGGTGGTACCGCCTTGGTCCATGGTGTAAAATGTGTTTCGACCAATTCTTTGGTCTCTTCGAAATTCACATCTCCGATGATGACCAAATAGGCGTTGGCCGGAACGAAATAATTCCTATAAAATTCAGATACATCGGTCAATTTAATATTGTTTACCGATTTTTCTGTGGTAAATTCACCATACGGATGGTCGGTACCATAGGCTAAAGCACTTTGAACTCTGTTGGCAATAGCTCCGGCGTCTTTTTCCTGTCCTTTTAACCCTGTTATTAATTTGTCTTTTTCCTTATCGAATTCATCTTGTGTAAAATTCGGATTTATAGCTGCATCTGCCATTAACTCTAGCACCCTCGGGAAATATTTGCTGAGCGAACTGGCAAAAGCCCTTTGAGAACCAAAATTGATTCGTGCGCCTAGGTAATCGACCTCTTCCTCAAAATCATCCTTGGGAATGGATTTTGAACCTTTTCCCAAAAGACTAGCGGTCATACTTGAAACCCCTGCTTTATCACCCTCTAAGATGGGTGGATTATCGATCATCAACTGAATTGAGACTCTAGGTAGCTTATGGTTTTCAACGACCATTACCTTTAGTCCGTTATTCAGATCAAAACGTTGGGGGTCTTTAAGATTTATCTCTGGGGCAGGTCCCGCTTTGGGTTGTTTACTGCGATCGATTTGTGCATATGTTGCCGTACTGAAGATGGCGATGAATAGAAATATGAATTTTTTCATGAGTATATCTTTTGATTTCAATTTCGCGAAAGCGAAAGTCATCGTTAGTTTTTTTCTGTCCTTAAATATTTTATTTGCCAGTCTGTTCACCGGGCAGGTATTCTAATTCGACCCGTTGATTCGGGTTGAGATATTTCTTTGCCGCAGCTTGAATTTCTTCGCGCGTTATCGATCTGTAGATTTCGATTTCGTTATTGATCAAAGAAGTATCTCCATAGAGCATATGGTATCTTGCAAGTGAATTCGCAATACCCGAAATGCTGCTATTCGAATTGACGAATTGATTCTCAAATTTATTTTGAATTTTTTGATAGTCTTTTTCAGAAATCAATTCGTTCTGTATTTTAACGATTTCTTCATCTATCTCGATTAGAAGGTCTTGCAGCGTTGCCTCTCCCAAAGGTAAGGCCCCGATAATATAGGTGCCGTAATCTTCTTGGGTGATATTGAAGGCGAAGACCTGAAGTGCCTTTTTTTCTTCATCGACCAATTTCTTATAGAGTTTCGAGCTATTTCCATCGCTCAAGTAGGTTGATATCATATCCAAAATATATGCGTCGCGATCGGTATTTTTAGGAGTGCGATAGCCGGCGAATATTGCGGGAATTTGAATATTTGAATCATTATAACTTGCTTTAATAGTCTTGGTAATCGGGTCCTCTATTATTCGTGTTCTTTTGATATCTGAACCCTTGGGAATGGGCCCGAAATATTCTTTGACCATTTTTTTGGTATCCTGAAGATCAATATCACCAGCGACTACTAGAACGGCATTGTTCGGTACATAATAGGTTTTGTTGAAGTTTTGAAAATCTTCTAGGCTAGCACTTGCCAAATGTTCCAAAGACCCAATGGTCTGCCATCTGTACGGATGTTTTTTAAATAGATTGACACCCATTTGTTCTTGCCACCTTCGGTAGGGCGCATTGTCATATCGCATACGGCGCTCTTCTTGAACAACTTCTTTTTGTGTATCGACCCCGATTTGATTAATAATCGGATGCATTAATCTTTCCGATTCTAACCAAAGGCCCAATTCTAAATTGTTCGATGGAAATACCTCATAGTAGTAGGTACGGTCTTGTGTGGTATTCGCGTTGTTCTGTCCGCCATTCGAAGAAACGATTTTGAACCATTCCCCTCTTTCGATATTTTGGGTGCCCTCGAAAAGAAGGTGTTCAAAAAAATGGGCAAAGCCGGTTTTGCTCGGGTCTTCGTCTTTTGCCCCTACATGGTACATGACCGAGGTCGTTACTACGGGTGCGCTATTGTCTTGGTGTAAGATGACATGTAGTCCGTTATCGAGGTCATATTCTTCGTAGGCCACCTCTTGAGCCTGAATGGCCGCTGTAGTTAGTATAAGAGACACAAAAAGTAGTCGTAATTTCATAGGGTTCTCGTGTTTGATTCGTTACGGTAATTAGTACCTTAAATGAAGGAAATGTTACACGAATATAATTTTTTTGACCAATAATTTGTCGCAGACAATGGGCTTTAACAAGATTTTATCGGACAATCGATCGATTTTACGTAAATTAATGGACAGCTTAGAAATCAAAGTACATGAAAGAATACACCTTACCCATTAGATTCGGAATAGCCACTAGTGGTTGTCTTATTGCTTATTTTTTAATTCTTTCCCTGTTTGGTCTGCATACGAACGCCCTTTATAGCCTTTTCAATGGACTGATTACAGCAGGCGGAATTTATGAAGCGATCAAATATTATAAATTGAAGAACAGAGAAACATTCAATTACGGTAAAGGTTTCGTTACAGGAATCATAACCGGTGGTGTGGCAACCTTGATTTTCACATTTTTCTTCGCTTTTTATGCTACTGAATTGAGCTCTGAATTTTTGCCGGAGCTTTCAACTACTTTTTTTAAGGATTTTAAGAATTTCGAGGGAATCGTTTTCGTGACCGTGGCCATAATGGGTATTGCCACTACATTGGTGCTGACCCTTTCTTTTATGCAGCTCTTTAAGTCATCGAATAATCTTCAAAAAAAATCCAGCTAAAATCTCGTTCTTTCATTTGTATGGTTTTGGCAATAAATACCACTTCCAAATAAACCTTTGGGTTTTGGGTCCTTCTTTTCCCTTTGTTGGCGTTAAAATTTTAAACCGCAACTACTGCTATGCTTGAAAATTTTGCCTTGGCAAAGAAAAAAATAAATTTCCCAAAATTCTCGATAGTTTGTCTGAAACGAGTATATTTGCATCCGCTTATCGAAAAAAATCGATTGGCATATTAATCTAATTATACACGCTATGTATGCAATCGTAGAGATGGCAGGGCAGCAATTTAAAGTTGCGAAAGACCAAAAAGTGTATGTTCACCGTTTACAGACGGAAGAAGGTAAAAAGGTAACTTTTAATAATGTACTTCTTTTGGATGACGGTAAGAATGTAACTATTGGCGCCCCGGCTATAGACGGCGCGGCTGTGGAGGCCAAAGTCGTGCAGCACCTTAGAGGTGACAAGGTAATCGTCTTCCATAAAAAAAGACGCAAGGGTTACAAAAAGAAAAACGGACATCGCCAGTCGTTGACCGAAATCGTAATCGAAAGTATCGTTGCAAAAGGAGCTAAGAAAGCAGCTCCGGCTAAAAAGGAAGCGGCTCCAAAAGCAGTGGCGAAGCCAAAAGCGGCAGTTAAGAAAGACGCGACTCCAAAGACCGAAGTCAAACCGAAGGCGACACCAAAAAAGGCTCCTGCCAAGGCAAAAGCCGATGATTTGAAGAAAATCGAGGGTATTGGACCGAAAATCGCATCTACTTTGGTAGAAGCGGGAATCGTAACATTTGCAGATTTGGCGAAAGCCAAACCAGCTAAGATTTCTGAGATTATCGAAGGGGTTCGTGGTAATCATGTATCTGACACATGGCCTGCTCAAGCCAAATTGGCGGCTGAAGGCAAGTGGGACGAGTTGAAGAAATGGCAAGATGAATTAGACGGCGGTAAAGCTTAAAAAGTAAATTAAATCGGTGTTGCTACCCTGAGCAGGTCAAAGGGTTTTGAATAACAATACCTTTAAAAATAGATATCATGGCACACAAAAAAGGTGTAGGTAGTTCGAAAAACGGAAGAGAATCAGAATCGAAACGCTTGGGCGTTAAGATTTTCGGTGGTCAAGCCGCAATTGCTGGTAACATAATTGTTCGCCAGCGAGGAACAAAACATAACCCTGGTGAAAATGTCTACCTTGGTAAAGACCATACATTGCATGCTAGAGTTGACGGACTGGTAAAGTTCACAAAAAAGGCGGGTGGAAAATCATACGTTTCTGTTGAGCCGTTCGAGGCTTAAGAAACACTTTCTTTAAAATAGTACAACCCTCTTTGGAAACAGAGAGGGTTTTTTATTCCAAAAGCACACTCATTTTAAAAAAGTTCTTCACACTCAAACCCTAATTTTTTGATTTCCTGAACAAGAAAACCGCTCACATTCGGATTGGCTTTGACTCTCAAAATATTGTCGCAATCCTCTAGGTCGAAATTCCAAAAACAGGCACCGATTATCGTATCGAGAGTGTCTTTTAAAAAAGGGATTTGTTCCGAGGTAGCAACGGAGGTTCTGAATATGGAGATTTCCTTTTTTTGTATGAATATCTTTTCCATTGACTGGATTTTTATTGAATACTATTCAGATTTTTTTGCCTGATGGTGTCAAGCCAATTTCAGTTGACCAACCCCACCATGAAATATGTTTCAGCCTTTTCAACAAAAAGTTTTTGGGTATGGGATTTTCTTCAATTTGTTCTTGTAACTTTTCTCTTTTTGATTGCATGATGATGAATTTTAATCTTTTTAAAACTGAAAGCGATATCCGAAATCTGGGAAGAACCCGATTTGGCTTACTTCATCTATGTTGTTTGTAAGGCGATTGTAGCGTCGTGTAAATAGGTTGTCATTTGCTGTCAAATTCTGCAAATCAAAGTAGAATTGATGCGAACGTTTTTTAGTGCTACTGTTGATTTTGATTCCGAATTTTAAATCCCATCTGAAATAATTCTTGGCCTGCTCTGAAAAAGCCAAATCTTCTTGTAGCATTTCAAAGCCTGTTTTCCTTGATGCTTCCAAATCGACCGGGGTAAAATAACGCCCTCCGGAAGTGGTAATTCTTGTGTCGATAAATAGGATGTTCTTTTTAGCCTTTCCTATTTTGAATTCCTTTCCTCCCAATACATTGACCACATAACCATTATTAAAGGGAGAATTACGTTCGATACCATCACTTCCAGAATACTTACTATCAAAAAGCGAGGTTGTAAAAAGTGCGTAGTAACCTTTTGTAAAGAATTTTTCCAAAGTAAGTTCTATCCCGGTGTTGAAACCAGTGCCTTCATTTAAAAGTGAGACCCTGTCGTTTTGAAATCCGAAATCGGCACCCTCGGTAAGTGTCGAATAGCTCGAAGGAAATGCTTCTACGGCAGCATTCGAAATATCTTGATAGTAGAGTTCTAACTTACCTCGCCAGCTGTTTCCCAACTTCATATCATATCCTAATACATAGTGACTGCTTTTTACAAAATCGAGATTTCTGTTGGTTTGAAGAAGTTCTCCATTGACATTCTCATTAAGAAATAGCAGTGGTAAGGGAATATTTTGTTGGTGTAACCCGTAACCCAAGTTGATAGTATGATTCGGGGCGAGGCTAAAATTAAGTGCCGCCCTCGGCTCAATCACGAATTGTTTGTTCAAAGTACTGTATTGAGCGTGCAGGCCCGCATTGAGGGTGAAGTCTTCGGTTATTCTCAATTGGCCTTGAACGTAGGGCTGAAAGACACTAAGATTTTCATCAATATCTCGAAAGGTGAATAAATCAGGGTTGCCGTCTCCATCTCCATCTGCTTGCTCATTTCTATCTTGAAACAAACTTTGAACGTTGAAATTCTCAATAAGTAACCCTGTTCTATAGCTGAATTTGCTGTTGACCTTAGTGTTTAAGAGTGTGGAAAGTGTAAGCCTGAACTCCGAATTTTCAGCTTCCGTATAACGAATCAAACGTTCTTGGGGCGTATCCTTTTCGAGAAAGCGATCTACCGCGAAGTCGTTGGCCGAATAAGATGCCGAAGCAATGGTTCGCAAAAAAGTATTGTCGCTCAGGACCAGATTATATTTGAGGCCCACTACCCCAAATCTTGATTTCACAAATGTATTTTCATCTTCGGCCGCAAAAAGATCGGTCTCATCGATATCATCCCCTAAAAATTCGATATCCGAGTTTCCAATAATTCCGAAAGCGGAAAGATTGCCAGAATTTACTTTTCCGAAATCAAAATTGAACGAAAGGTCGCTATAATTGGGTGTGGCGGAAGTACCTCCTGCACCGATGCCAAGAACACTTACCAAGGAGTATCGACCTGCAATCAAAAAAGAACCGTCGTTCTGACCTATCGGGCCCTCGACCATTGTTTCTATCCCTGTAAATATTCCGGTTTGAAATGTAAATTCAAAGTCATCGGGGTTCCCTTTTCTAAAACCTAGGTCAAAAACACCGCCTATTGCATTTCCATATTCTGCGGGAAATGCTGAGGTGATAAAATCGGAATTTTTTAGCAGATTTGGATTCAAGGCTGAAACTGGACCACCTGTCGTTCCCAAGGTGGAATAATGATTTGGGCTGGGAATGGGAATTCCTTCAAGGCGCCAAAGTAATCCTGTAGGGGAATTGCCCCGTACTACGATATCATTTCTGCTGTCGTCAGGTGCCGAGACTCCGGCAAAATTGGCCGCCAGTCGCCCAACGTCGCTGCGACCTCCAGAAAATCGGGTTACCTCTTCAACGCCAAATTGCCTAGCAGAAACTGTAGCTAGTTTGTTCAATGCCCTGTCTTTGTTCGTGTTTCCCGTAAGTACGACTTCATCCAATTGATTGAATGTTTCCAGAAGTAGCACTGTCAGTGATACATCCTTTCCTGCTGTAACTTCAATGTTAGGCAAGGTCAAACTTTCGTAGCCAATATAGCTAATGCGTATGGCCTGTCTTCTTAAAGGAACATCTGTAAGGGTAAATCGGCCGTCTATATCTGTGACCACACCGGTCGTAGCTTCCATGTTAAGTAATTCGACGGTAGCTCCCACTAAGGGGGCTTCGGATTGTTTATCCAAGATCGTGCCCTTTATAATACCAGTTTGAGCAAATAATTGAGCACCATAAAACATTAAAAATGATAAGAGGATATTTTTCATCTGTTTTTATTTATATCGTTAAAATTGCCATGATCTAACCCAACTGACAGAATGAAAAAAACAGACTGTTCGAATACACTTTGAAATGTCAAATAAGTGGTTAAGAGCTCATTTGCATTTGAAATGTTACTTTTTTCAGCTCATGGAGAATAAATACGGTTCAACGCTTATTTTCCCAATTGAGCGCTAGTACGTATGGTAAAATGCCGTAGTTCATTATCTTTAAAAAAATCTGATTTTTCATGTTTAAAAAGAAGACCATAATTAAATTTCTATTCCGTTGGTCGGTGGTTACGGTTGTATTTTTATTGGTAAAAGTGACCATGGAACACGAAGAGCAGGTAATGGGCTCTTTTCTATCACCTACCACGATTTACTACTATAGCACTGCATTTTTGCTCTTTATGGTGACTTGGGAATTTAACGACTGGCTCATAAAGAGACAGTTGAGAAACGGAGGCCTTGATTTAAAGAACAGCCTGCGAATTTTGGTCAAATCAATGGCGGTTTTACTGCCCCTTAGTATATTGTTTTACTATTTGGCCCTGTATCCATTTAAAGAATATATCCGGCACCCTACAGACGAACCGTTTGTCTGTTTCTTGAGAGATGTGCTCCGTGCCACTTTGTTAGGGCTCGCCGTTATCTCGTTTAATTTGCTCTACTATTCTATGCGGCAACGCGATGAGATGAAAAAGCAGCTAGAAGATTTGCAAAGAGAGAATCTGGCCTCTAAATATTCCTCTTTAAAGAATCAAATTAGTCCACATTTTCTCTTTAATAGTTTAAATACTCTGACTTCTTTAATGTATTCGGATAGAGATTTGGCCTCTGATTTTGTCAGTCGTTTGGCTTCGAGTTATCGATACATATTAGACAACCGAGAAGAAGACTTGGTCAGCTTGGAAAAAGAACTAAGCTTTTTGGATGCATTTGTTTTTATGATGGACGTTCGGCACAAAGAGGCTGTAATTATCAATATCAAGGTCAAGGCGGAACCTAAAGAATACCTAATCCCCACCTTGTCATTGCAGATGCTGGTCGAAAATGCTTTAAAACACAATTATTATTCCAAAGAGAAACCTTTGCACATCAATATTTCATGTATAGAAAACGATGCCCTGGTCGTTCGGAATACGTTGAGAAAACGAAAGCTCGATGAAGAGACGACCAAACTTGGGCTAAAGAATATTAAAAAAAGATATTCATATTATACAAATAAAGACGTTCTAATTCGTGAAGAAGAATTCTACGAAGTCATATTACCCCTGTTAAAGGTGGGCCAAAAAGAATTGAATCTGTTATCCGTCTCTTGATATGAATGCAGTTATTATCGAAGACGAGGAATTTGCCTCTAAAAGATTGGAGCAAATGATAAATGACCTGGCTCCTGAGATTGAGATTTTGGCTAGATTGACTTCTGTTGAAAATGGACGAGATTGGTTTTCCAAAAACCCATTACCGGAGTTGATTTTTTTAGATATTCAGTTAAATGACGGGTACGGTTTTGATATTTTAGATAATCTAGAAGAACACCCGCCCATAATTTTCACCACTGCCCATAACGAGTTTGCAATTCGTGGCTTTAAGTATAATGGAGTCGATTATTTGTTGAAACCAATAGTTAAATCCGAATTACAGACTGCCCTGCAAAAATTTCAAAAGAACAAGATACTTACCCCCCAAAAACCTGACTCGAATTTAGCAGACCTAAAAGAGCTCTTTAAAAAGGAATACAAACATCGGTTTATGGTCAAGGTCGGCAATCAATACCGTTCTTTCAATGTGGCCGATACTGCTTTTTTCAAGTCAAACGAGGGCCTTATTTATTTGTTTACCCATGCGGGAAAATCGTACCCGATAGAATATTCCATCGATCAACTCGACACAATTTTAAACCCTGTTCAATTTTTTCGGATCAATAGAAAATATATGGTTTCTGTCAAAGCAGTGGCCGAGATACATACTTATTTCAACAGTCGGTTGTTACTTAAATTAATCCCTAAAGAAGAAGAACAGGTAATCGTTTCTAGAGAACGTACTACCAACTTTAAGAGGTGGTTAGATATGTGAGTTCTTCGGCGCGAACTATGAATTCTGAAGACAGTGCAGTATCTTGAATGCGCTATGCCATATTTGCCAAATAATTTTTAGTTTGTAGCGAAAGAAGTTTTTCACCTATTAAAATTTAAGTAATTAAGAAGTCCTTGAAAATTTTGTTATTCTATTTCGTCAGTGCCTTTTCATTTGTTTCAAGTGCACAGATTTTAACGGTAAACGGAGCCATTGACCCAGAAGAGATGGGTCTTACACTTGTTCACGAACACATCATGGTCGATTGGATAGGTGCGGATAGTACTGGTTATGATCGTTGGGATAAAAATGAAATCTTTGAACGAGCACTGCCTTATTTAGAGGAGCTTAAAGTACATGGAGTCACAACCTTTCTCGACTGCACCCCTGCCTATGTGGGTCGCGATCCTTACATACTTCAGAGACTTTCGGAACGTACGGGAATAAATATTCTTACCAATACGGGGTACTATGGTGCAGGTGCTAATAAATTTATCCCCCAAAATGTGATGGATTATTCACCACAAGATATGGCCGCGCAATGGATCAAAGAGTATGAACATGGCATTGATGGATCGGGCATACGCCCAGGATTCATAAAGATTTCCGTGGATAATCAAGACGAACTTTCAGTAACACATGAAAATTTGATCAAGACTGCTGCACTAACACATTTAAAAACCGGTTTGACAATAGTATCGCACACCGGAAGCGATGGACCCGCAATGGCCCAACTGAAGGTTTTGAAAAGACTAGGAGTATCTGCCGAGGCATTCGTGTGGACGCACGCCCAAAATGGTACTATGGCCGGTTATATGAAAGCGGCAAACCAGGGAGCTTGGATTTCACTTGATAATTTAAAAGGGCAAGTGGTCAATGCGAAGGATGGGACTGGAAATATTGCATGGTTTGTTAAAACGCTCAATGAACTTAAGTCAAAGGGAATACTGAATCATATTCTCATCTCTCACGATTCAGGATGGTATAATGTCGGACAAGAGAATGGTGGTAATTACAGAGGTTATACCGATTTATTTACACAGCTCATACCTAGTCTAAAAGAAAACGGATTTACCCAAGAAGATATCGATTTGCTACTGAGGTCAAATCCGAAAAGGGCTTATAACATCCAAATTAGAAAATCACACTAAAACGTCAATGCAACTAGTTTATCTTTTGCACAGAATTAGTTCAAAAAAAACCCTCACATTTCTGTAAGGGTTTCGTTTTGTTCTTGGCATCCAGCTCTAGTACCTGTAATATTCAGGCTTATAAGGCCCTTCGACCGTTACACCAATGTAATCGGCTTGATCTTTCTTCAATTCGGTCAATTCAGCACCCAATCTCGACAAGTGCAATTTTGCCACTTTTTCATCAAGATGTTTCGGCAACATATAAACTTCGTTTTTGTAGTTGTCGCTATTTTTCCAAAGTTCTATTTGCGCCAAAGTCTGGTTTGTAAATGAATTGCTCATTACGAAACTTGGGTGTCCGGTTGCACACCCCAAATTTACCAAACGACCTTCGGCCAAGATGATGATGTCTTTACCATCTATTGTGTATTTATCGACCTGAGGTTTGATTTCATCTTTGGTATCGCCATGGTTTCCGTTTAACCAAGCCATATCGATTTCATTATCGAAATGCCCGATATTACAAACGATAGCTTTATCCTTTAGTGCTTTAAAATGCTCTGCACGGATAATGTCCTTGTTGCCCGTCGTGGTAATGACAATATCAGCGTTTCCGATCACGGTTTCCAATTTCTTGACTTCAAAACCTTCCATACAGGCCTGTAGCGCACAAATTGGGTCGATCTCGGTAACAGTCACAATCGCACCTGCACCTGCAAAGGAAGCCGCCGTGCCTTTACCAACATCACCATATCCGGCGACGACGACACGTTTTCCGGCCAACATGGTATCGGTAGCACGACGAATCGCATCAACGGCACTTTCACGACATCCGTATTTATTATCGAATTTCGATTTCGTGACCGAATCGTTTACATTGATGGCAGGCATCGGCAAGGTTCCGTTTTTCATTCGCTCATACAAACGATGAACTCCGGTTGTGGTTTCTTCTGAGAGTCCTTTGATGGCGCCGGCCAATTCAGGATAGTCGTCTAAAACCATATTAGTCAAATCACCACCATCGTCCAATATCATATTCAAAGGCTCTCGCTCTTCACCGAAAAATAAGGTTTGCTCGATACACCAGTTAAATTCTTCCTCATTCATGCCTTTCCAAGCATAAACAGGAATACCGGCAGCGGCAATGGCAGCAGCGGCATGGTCTTGGGTAGAGAAAATATTACAAGAGCTCCAAGTCACATCGGCGCCTAAGGCGACCAAGGTTTCAATTAAAACGGCCGTTTGAATGGTCATATGAAGACATCCTGCGATTCGTGCCCCCTTAAGTGGCTGTTCGTTACCATATTCTTCGCGAAGAGCCATTAAACCTGGCATTTCTGCCTCGGCCAAATTTATTTCTTTTCTTCCCCAATCCGCTAGAGAAATATCTTTCACCTTGTATGGCACGTAGCTTATTGTTTCAGTACTCATATTCTTTTTTATTTATACTTTCGTTAGAAGGCTGATTTTAGCCCGTTTGTAGCGACAAAGTTACAAAATACATATAAGAAATAATGCCACTTTACAAAAGTATAACAGTCGATTCAACAACGGTACTTCATGTCTGGAAAGTCGAGGAATCTGAACCAGAGTTGGCCAAATCGATACAGTTGACCCCTCATTGTGAACGGCGAATGGAGGGTATGAAATCGGAAATACACCGTAGGGGGTTTCTGAGTATACGGCATTTACTCGCCAAAGAAGGATACGCAGATGCAGATCTCGTTTATGACGAATTCGGAAAGCCACACTTAAAAGATGGTAAAAAAATATCGATTACCCACTCGAATAATTTTACTGGCATTATCGTAAGCGATAAACAAGAAGTTGGGATCGATATTGAAAAAAAACGCGATAAGATTTTACGTATAGCGCATAAATTCACCCCTATCGAAGAATATAAGACTATAGCTAATAACGACGCCCTAATTCGAAAATTGACGATTGTTTGGGGTTCAAAAGAATCGTTGTATAAAATTTATGCTCAACCTGGCCTCAGTTTTTTGCACCATATCGATGTCAAGGATTTTTCAATGGAGGACGGAAAAACCACCGGCGAGATTTTTTATCAAACAAAAAGATCTCAGTTCGATATTTCTTTTCTAGAATTTGAAGGCTTTACATTGGTCTATGCTTCTCAAAGTTGACAGTTATTAGTTTTTATTAGTTTTGCCGTCAACCGTCACCTGTAAATCATGAATATTTCCGTAGAACTTACTTTTAGTCCTTTACAAGACGATTTCGAAGAACACATCATCAACTTTATCAAAAAGCTAAGGGCATCTGGTCTTACGATTTTGGAAAACCCCTTGAGCACCCAAGTCTTCGGGAGTTACGATTCGGTAATGAATGTCTTGAATTCTGAAATTAAAGTTGCTTTTGAATTAATGGACAAAGGTCTGCTCTACATTAAAATAGTCAAATCAGACCGTAGCGATTATGAGCCAAGTTTTTGATTGGATTTTTGCCCAATACGAAGGTATTCCCACCCATATAGTCGTTCTAGAATTAATCAGTGTTTTCTTCGCACTTTTAAGTGTCATCTACTCCAAAAGAGAAAATATTCTGGTTTTCCCTACAGGAATGATTGGTACGGGATTATATGTTTACATTTTGTTTGAATATGAACTTTTGGGCGATATGCTTATAAATGCCTACTATTTCATTATGAGCGTTATAGGTTGGCATGCCTGGACAAGAAAAATTGATGAAACGCACTACATACCAATAACTCGTGCTAATTCAAAAGACAATGGAATGTCGATATTGCTCTTCGTGGCAACCGTCATTTTTGTATCATTGATTTATTTCTGGACCAATAAGTTTAATTCATGGTCTTCTTATGTCGATATATTGACCACAGCGATTTTTTTCGTAGGAATGTGGTTAATGGCCAAGAAAAAACTCGAAAATTGGATTTATTGGATTATTGGAAACGTTATTACCGTTCCGCTCTATTTGTACAAAGGTCTTATCTTTAGCTCGGCACTTTATTTTGTGTTAACCATAATTGCCATATATGGGTATTCCGCATGGAAGAAAAGTTTAAACAAGAGTCCACAGATATTATTAAAGTAGTGCTTTTCGGGCCAGAATCTACCGGTAAGACCACGTTGTCAGAGCAGTTGGCACGACATTATAATACGGTTTGGGTTCCTGAATACGCCCGTGAATATTTGCAAAACAAGTGGAACAACGAGCGAAAGACATGCGAACCACATGACTTGCTCCCAATCGCAAAAGGTCAGATGAAATTGGAGAACGATCTGGTGAAAAAGGCAACCAAGATACTCATCTGCGATACAGATCTTCTCGAGACCAAAGTATATTCAGAAGCATATTACGTTGGGCATTGTGACCCGATATTAGAGAAACATGCGATACAAAATGAATATGATCTATATCTTTTGACCTATATCGACGTGCCTTGGGTTGGGGATGATCTGCGCGACAAACCCAATGAACGTGAATATATGTTCAACTTTTTTAAAGAAACCTTGGAACGATATAATCGAAAATTCATTACTTTGACAGGAAATAAAGAAACCCGCTTGAAAACCGCAATAAAAAATATTGATAAACTTTTAGAGAACAGATGAGCCTGAACGAAAACGACCATTTACTATTAGACCAAAAAGGAATTTCAAAAAAGAAAGTACTTGACCAAATCGATACTTTTCGAGAAGGTATTCCGTTTGTTGAGCTTCGCAGTGCAGCCGTTGTTGGCGAAGGAATTTTGAAATTTTCTTCGGAAGAAGAAGAGTCTTTGATTCAACATTTTGAGGCAAGTCGACAAAAAAAATCACTACTAAAGTTTGTGCCTGCCTCTGGTGCAGCTTCCAGAATGTTCAAAGCTCTTTTTAATTTTTTAGATAAATACAATCCATCTGAAGAAGAATATGAAAACTACTTGAGTCGCACAGGCGACAATGACATGAAGAAGTTCTCGGAAGGTTTAAAAGATTTCCCTTTTTACGATTTGGTCAAAAATCAAATCGGTAATCTAGCTACATCCGAAGGAGAGGAAATATATAACTTCGTTAAAGAAATGATGGCTGAAGATGCCCTTAATTATGGTTTTTATCCAAAAGGACTACTTCCTTTTCACAAATACGGTAGCCACGCGGCGACTGCGTTCGAAGAACATCTTCAAGAATCTGTTGCCTATGCCAGTGCCAATGGTTCGGCTCGATTACATTTTACTATTTCAGAACAACATGGAACAATGTTCTCGAAAGAATACGAGAGCTCGAATGAACGAATTTCGAATGCTACGAACACCAGTTTTAAAGTGGACTATTCGAATCAAAAACCTGCTACAGATACCATAGCGGTAGATATGGATAATCTTCCCTTTCGAAATGATGATGGTTCAATACTTTTTAGACCCGGTGGTCACGGCGCATTGATAGAAAACCTCAATGACCAAGATGCTGACCTGATTTTTATAAAGAACATAGATAATGTAGCCGTTTCTAAATATGCCAATGATGTAACGGAAAGTAAGAAGATACTAGCAGGCCATTTGATAAAGGTTCAAGAAAAGGCATTTGATTATGCCAAGATTTTGGAGGAAGGCAACCCTACTGGCGCCGATTTGGTCGATATAAAAGAATTTCTTAGCAATGATTTGAACGCCCATTTTTTAGATTCATATGATGGCTTCAGTATTTCTGAACAGATTTCGGTGCTCACGGATAAAATCAATAGACCCATTCGCGTTTGTGGAATGGTCAAAAACGAAGGAGAGCCGGGGGGAGGACCTTTCTGGGTCGCAAATGCAAAAGAACATATTTCTCTACAAATTATCGAATCGGCCCAAATCGATATGTCAGATTCAAGACAAGTTGATATTCTTAAAAACGCAACACATTTTAATCCGGTGGATCTGGTTTGCGGTGTTCGCAATTATAAAGGAGAGAAATACAACCTTCTCAATTACGTCGATCCGAAACAAGGCTTTATTGCGCAAAAGACAAAAGATGGTAAAGAACTAAAGGCTCTAGAACTTCCCGGACTGTGGAATGGCGCAATGGCATTTTGGAATACTATTTTCGTAGAGGTACCGTTGATAACATTCAATCCTGTTAAGACGGTAAATGATTTATTGAAACCAGCGCATCAACCGTAATACAAGCTTCATTTTATTGAGACATCGAGGAAAGTGTGTAAGCATTACACACTTTCCTCGATTTTTACACATCTATACACACTCTCCTTGAATTGCCATTATGTTATAAATTACTGATAACCAGTTTTTTACTTTTAATATTGACCGATGTAATCTGTTGGCACTATTTTCCCGTATATGAAAATGATTATCAAAACAAATAATTAATAATTTAAAATTAAACGAGAATGAAAAAAGTATTTTTAGTAGCAGTTATGGCTCTAGGAAGTTTGACTGCAATTGCACAAGAAGAAGAAACTCAAGCTGTGGCTACTGAGGCTACCGAAGTTGTAGCTGAAGAGGCTACTGAAGCCACTGATGTTGTTGCTGACGAAGCAACAGAAGCTGTCGAAGCAACAGAGGCTGTCGAAGCAACAGAGGCTGTAGCTGAGGAAGCTGTTGAAGCTCAAGATGGTTTCAATGAAGTAGCTTTGGAAGAAGTTCCTGAAGCTATTACTACAGCGTTGGAGGCTGCTCACCCAGGAGCGTCAATTTCTAAGGCATACACTAATGAGAGTGCACAGTACAAGTTAGAGGTAGCTAAAGCTGACGGCGAAACTGCTGAACTTTACGCCGACGCTGAAGGTAACTGGATTGAAATGTAAGTATTGCGCTCACAATGAAAATTATAAGTTCCCCTAGTAAAATTAGCCTCCGCACAGCGGAGGCTTTTTATTTTCTATAACTCCAAGAATATTGGTATTACAAAAACTGCTTAAGTTTCTTTGGAAATACGAATACTACTAATCCAAAAAACTGATTGTTGCGTATATTTTATACATTTTTAAGGTGTAGTATACATTTTTACACACTTTAAATTAAATGAATTTTTTATAACGTACTGAATATCAATTTAATGATATTCATTTACTAGTTTGGTATTATTTTTTCTATATACAGTTTAAGTTTAACTATTAATAATGTAAATCATGAAAAAATTATTTTTTGTATTGGCTTTAAGCATGGGTACAATGACAGCAATTGCTCAAGAAGAGGTTACAGAGCAGGCAACTGAGGCTGCTGTTGACGCGACTGAATCTGTAGAAGAAGTTACAGCTACTCAAGAAGATTTCTCTGAAATTACAGCTGAAGAATTACCGGAAGCCGTTACTGCTGCTGTTGCAAAGAACTACCCTACTGCTAGCATAGATAAGGCTTTTGTAAATGAGTCAAAGCAATATAAGTTGGAAGTATCATTAGAAGATGGTACAGCCGGGACTTTATATGCTGACGAGAACGGAAACTGGATTGAAATGTAATAACTTGAGTTATTTGTTTTGTATCAAGTTGGTTTGGTCAGAAAGGGGTTGCGAAAGCAACCCCTTTCTATTTTAAGCAATTATTAATGAACTAACCTCAAAGCATTGGCAATGCTTAATCTAGTCTATATCGAAGTTGATATAGAACTATCTCTCTTCTTTTTCAAGCGATTACTTTGGCTTTTTCAACTTTTTACCATTGGTCGATCAATTTTCCTTTTTAATATTATTTTAAGCTCTTGATAGCTTTCTTGCGCTATATTTACGTACATAAGTAAACTACTACGTTTATATGCCAAACATCTTGATAATCGAAGACGACACCGCTTTCTGTCAAATGCTGCAAAAGTTTTTGTCAAGAAAAGGATACGAGGTGCATACGAGTTTTACGGCACCTGACGCCAAGATTAAATTTGAAGATTTCGATTTTGATGTCATTCTCACCGATTTAAGACTACCTGATTATGACGGAATCCAGCTTTTAACTGAGATTAAAGAAAACAATAACGAAACCCAAGTCATTCTCATGACTGGCTATGCCGAAGTTGGTTCAGCGGTAAAGGCAATGAAAAAGGGTGCCTACGACTATATTTCTAAACCCTTCACTCCAGATGAGATTGTAATGGTAATCGAATCGGCTTTAAAAGCAAAACCGAACGAAATAGAGACGAATAAAAGTATGGCATCTTCTTCAACAGCTGAGACATCTTTGAAAAAAGATGTAAACCAATCTGAAACGATCGTTAGTGGCATAAGTGAAGCTTCTAAAACGCTGGAAGAGTATATCAAATTGGTTGCCCCCACGAACATGTCAGTATTGATTACTGGCGAAAGTGGTACAGGTAAAGAAGTGACCGCCAAGGCGATTCATGACAACAGTGCGCGAAAAGACCATAAGTTTGTCGCTGTCGATTGTGGGGCTATACCTAAAGAATTAGCTGCCAGTGAGTTCTTCGGACATATAAAGGGTAGTTTTACGGGAGCCGTCGAAGATAAAATAGGAAATTTTGAAGCTGCCAACGAGGGAACACTTTTTTTAGATGAGGTGGGCAACCTTTCGTATGATAACCAAGTTCATCTGCTTCGTGCTTTGCAGGAAAGAAAAATAAAAAGAGTCGGCAGCACAAAAGAAGTAGATGTTGATTTAAGGATTATAACGGCGACAAATGAAGATTTGAATGAGGCTGTTGATAATGGTACTTTTCGTGAAGACCTCTATCATCGTTTGAACGAATTCTCGATACAAATTCCTTCTTTGGAAGAACGATTTGAAGACCTGATGCTATTCGCGGATCGGTTTTTGACCGAAGCGAATGATAGTTTGAACAAAAGTGTTCATGGTTTCTCGACCGAGGTTTGGGAAGCTTTTCAAAAATATCAATGGCCGGGCAATCTGCGAGAGCTTAAAAATGTGGTCAAAAGAGCTGTTTTGTTGACCACTACCGATGAAATTCAAGTGAGCGCACTACCGCAAGAAGTGGTAAATCCCGTTGCAAAAGATTCTGTAGTTGAAAATTTTTCTAAAGCTGAATTCGAGAAAGAACGTATCATAAAAGCTTTGAAAAAGACTAATTTCAATAAGTCGAAAGCCGCAAAACTCTTACAGGTAACACGAAAAACACTTTACAACAAAATCAATCACTATAAGCTTGATTTGTAGTTAATCGACGCTCTAAAGCCTTTGTCAATATATCCACATTTTCTTTTAGGGCATCCATATCTTTTCGAAGTGCATACGCATTTGCGGTGGACTCTTTCAAAAGCTCGAAACGTTCTAGTACTGGTACGGCCGATTGAACCTTAAGTTGCCTGAACATAGGTAACATTCGATGGGCGACGTGGTTGATTTGAACATAATCCAAATTACTCACGGTATCTTCGAGCAACTGCATGTTCGTTTTGGTATCCATTAAGAATGTCTGTAATACTTCTTCTATGGCATCTTCGTTTTTTCCAAGAAATGAGTGAATGAAGTCTAGACTATAGGGTTCCTCGGTCAACACTTCTTTTTTTTGGGGTATGGGATCGAATCTGAAACCTTTTTTCTCTTTGGGTCTTTTGGTTTCGATACCCATCAACTTTAACACGGTGATCAGTTCATCCTTTGAGAAAGGTTTTTTTATAACTTCTGAAAAACCTATTGAAGTGTACGCGTCTTTTTCGAGATCTCTTCGCCCGGTCATAGCTATAATAGGCTGCTTTTTATAGTGTTTGTAATCCCCTGAAAGTAGCTTCTGTAAAACTTCGAAACCACTTATTTGAGGCATTTGAATGTCTGTAAGAACAATGTCATATGCCAAATGCGAGTCTTTTTCGATTTGTAAAAAATTGGTAAATGTGTGGGCGGTTATGGCCATGCTTTCAGCCAATTCTTTTAGCATGCGCAGTAGCGAGGTATCGTCATCTATTATCAACATTCTCAATTTGGGTGCCAGATACGGTGCCTGGTTCTCTTGTTTTTCGATTTTCTTGGTGATTTGCAAAGGCACTGTTAAACTAAAAGTGCTACCTTGGCCGACCGAACTTTCTAGATTCAAGGATCCTTTCAACAATTCAGCAAGTTTTTTTGAAATTGTAAGTCCTAGTCCGTAACCGCCATATTTTTTATCGGTATTCGATTCGGCCTGTGAGAATTCCCTGAAAATAAGTTCTTGTTTTTCTTTGGCGATTCCGATTCCGGTATCGACTATATTGATTTGCAACACGACATTCTTGCCTCTCTGGGACTTGGTTTTCGCCAAAATTTCAATATGCCCCTCTTCGGTAAACTTGAAAGCATTACCGATGAGATTGGTCAATATCTGACGTAATCTAAAAGGGTCTCCCAAAAAGGTCTTTTGAAGGCTCTTATCGAGGTTCAAGCGCAATTTCAACTTTTTGTTCTTGTGCAGTTCTTGAAGATTTTCAGCAGTTTCTTGAATCAGGTGAGCTGCGATAAATGGTACTTTTTCGATGTTTAATTTACCGGCTTCCAATTTGGAAAAGTCTAAAAGATCATTGACCAAATTGCCTACATATTCAGAAGCCGATTTTACATTCTTGATATAATCACCCTGTTTAGAAGTCAGATTCGTATTTTCCATAAGCTCGGCATAGCCGCTGATGGTATTCAATGGTGTGCGCAAATCGTGGCTTACGGTCGAAATCAATTGCTCACGGCTTTTCAATAGCCCTTCAGAATATTTTTTCTCCTTTTCCAATTTTTCTTGGTAGGTCTGTATTTTCCAAAAATCACGATTGATTAAAAACGAGAAAAGTCCGACTATTAAAAAGGCAAGAATTGCAGCTAACCCTACCCAACGCATACTTCTGCGCAGTGCGGCCTGCTTGGCTTGACTTTCAGTATAAGAATTTACCATGATCTCTTGCTCGAAGGCTGCTATGATGCCCCTTAATTGCTGAGAAAGTTCTTGATCGTTCTTTGTGATCTGCATTTCTTTTTCGGCAAGGGTTCGTTTTGTATGGGCACTTTTTCTGAGGGCCTTTTCGAGCATGACCTTAGATTCCTCCAGAATTGAATCGATATAAGCGGCATTCTCGCTTCCATCAGCATTGGTCGGGGCATTTTTGCTGATCAAGGCTGCATATTCTCGAAGTGATTTCTGTAGATTGGGAGACATTTGATTGAAATTCGAAAAAAGATTTTCGGCAGAAAATTTTCCGTAAGACTCCTCTATTTTATCAAACTCTTTAAGGGCCGTTTTAATGGAATTATCACCATTATTCTCGTTGCTAAGAATTATGAATTCGTTGTTATTGGCCACTTTTTGTGTTAATAGGGCCTGTACACTATCGAGTTTGGATTTTTGAGATACGCTTGGCGTCAATAGTTTCAAAGTATCAATTTCACTATAAATCGAATCGATTTTTTGTGAATAAGCCTCGAAATTCTCTTCGGTCTTCGTTTGTAAAGCCACTTTAGAAAGGCTTTCGGCCTCATAGAGTTTTGTGACTAAAGAGCCTGTTCTCAATAGCTTTCGGTCATTTTGACTGATAGTATCTTCAGCGAGGTAAATCTGTACTTCGGAGTAAATAAAATAGCCTGCCACCAGGGCAAGAACCCCAAGAACGAGATAGCTAAAGACAATTTTCGGATTAAATCTATTTTTGGTTTTTTCGCTCATATAATATGGTAAAGGCCATGTTCTTAAAGATATACGAATTTATTGGCCTTAAGGTTTATTAGATTAGGTTAATAATTCGCCAATTAGACTATGAAAACTGATGATTGCGACTTACATTTGTATCATCTCAAAGGGGTGCTACTACTCGGAACTTGTCAAGGACATCACCCAAAGCAAGTTCAGGGCAAGGGCTGAGATCATACCCAATGAACCTGGGCGGGTAATGCCGCCAAGGGATAGTACGTTAAAACGTATTACTTGGAATTTCTAATGTTCATGACTGAACAACAATCAGTATTTAACAAGAATAATAGCCCCTTTTATTCGTAACTAAATTTTAGTACGAATGAAACTGCTCTATCCAATTTTTTCGATTAGAGCCGCTAACTTAAAGAGCGGTTCAATGAGATGCTTAAAAAATAATGAAAGATATCACCTTAAAACCTTTATGCTGACAATTTTAGTCGCTATTGGTGTATCATCAAATCTTTATGCCCAAAATCAAGAAATAGATTCTCTGCAAGGAAAGAAAATCGCCCTCGACGAGGTATTTGTCTCGGCCATTCGTGCTACTTCAGAATCACCTGTAACTTTTACTAATTTCACAAAAGAGCAGATTGCGCCTAGAAATCTCGGTCAAGACATTCCCATCTTAATGAATTTTTTGCCATCGGTTGTTACGACCTCAGATGCTGGTGCTGGAATCGGATATACGGGCATTCGTGTTCGGGGTAGTGATGCCACAAGGCTAAATGTCACGATAAACGGAATTCCGTATAACGATTCTGAATCGCATGGTACATTTTGGGTGAATATGCCCGATTTTGCATCCTCGACCGAAAACCTGCAATTGCAGCGCGGAGTGGGTACCTCTACCAATGGTGCGGGTGCCTTTGGCGCGAGTCTGAATATTTTGACCGATGGAACCTCCGAAGATGCGTTTGGTCAAATTTCTTCTTCCTTCGGAAGTTTCAATACACTTAGAAACAGTTTGAAATTTAGCACGGGACTTTTAAACGAACATATTGAAATTGCAGGCAGACTATCTCGAATTACTTCGGATGGATACATAGACAGGGCCTCTTCTGAATTGGATTCCTATTTCCTTCAAGGAACTTTTAAAGATGATAAAAGTCTGCTAAAAGCCTTGCTTTTTGGTGGACATGAAATCACTTATCAGTCGTGGTTCGGAATTGATAGGGAGACTTTGGAAACGGACAGAACTTTCAATCCTGCGGGTATTTATACCGATGAAAACGGAAATACCCGATTCTATGAAAATGAGGTCGACAACTACAAACAGAACCATGCCCAACTATTGTACAATAGAAACGTTTCGGAAAACTGGAGTGGAAATATAGCACTGCACTATACGCGAGGCAGGGGCTTTTTCGAGCAGTTCAAAGAAGATGAAGAATTTTCAGATTATGGTATCGAAGAGATAGTAACCCAATCAGATACCCTTAGCACGACCGATTTGATTCGAAGACGCTGGCTCGATAATCACTTTTATGGAACGGTTTTTTCGGCGAATTATCGAAACGAAAAATTAGATTTCGTCTTGGGCGGTGGCTGGAACAAATATGAGGGTGATCATTTTGGGGAAATTATTTGGGCGCGATTCTCGAACAATCGCGATTATCTAGACCGTTATTATGATGATAATTCTGTCAAGACAGATTTCAATATTTTTGCTAAAGCAAATTATCAAGTTCATGATAAGTGGAATATCTATGGAGATTTTCAATACAGAACAGTTGGTTATCAGGCTAATGGCGAAGATACCGGACTTGTTGATGACTCCTTTGATTTCTTTAACCCTAAAGCGGGTGTAACCTATGATTTGAACGCTAACAGCAATCTCTATTTCTCATATGCGGTCGCGAATCGAGAACCGAATCGAAACGATTATGAAAATGGCGATCCAAAACCCGAAAAACTTGATGATTTCGAATTGGGCTGGCGTTACGTTACGCCGGATATGCAGCTAAGCACCAATATCTATTTTATGAACTATGTGGATCAATTGGTCTTGACCGGTGAACTGAACGATGTTGGTGCTCCTTTGCGAGCCAATGTTGGAGACAGTTACCGTCTCGGACTCGAAATCGATGCGAGCATTGCGTTGGGAGATAAATTTAAATGGCAACCGAATTTGGCCCTGAGTACCAACAAAAACAAAGATTTCTTTTTTGAAAGGGATGGCGTGCTTCAAAATTTAGGCGATACGAATATCTCCTTCTCACCGAATATCATTGCCGGAAACCAAATTTCGTACCTCCCAAATGATAATTTCAGCGTATCGCTTTTGACCAAATATGTTGGCAAACAATATATGGGCAATATCGATTCTGAGGCATCGGTTTTAGACGCGTATTCGCAATCAGATTTGAATGTGAGTTATGAAATTCCGATGAAGTCTGTAGTAAAAAGTATCGTTTTATCAGGTTTGGTGAATAATATTTTCAATGCCCAGTTTGAGTCGAACGGATATTTCTTCACATTTGATGATGATTTTTCGAACCCTGGAACGATAACTACGGTCGAAGGCGCTGGGTATTACCCGCAAACAGGAACAAATTTTTTACTAGGAGCGAATATCTTTTTTTAAAAATAAAACGCAAAGTATAATGAAAAGGGTATTCATTTTTTTGAATTGCCCTTTTTTCATAGCCATATTCCGCTATTTTTGTTAGGCTAAGCAATCTTGATAATCTTGCATAATGAAAGTCAAACCTACATTTCAAAATCTATTTTATATTCTTTTCGCAATGGTTTTAGTGGTATCCTGCGATTCAAAACCTAAAAAACCCAAAGAGATTCCTTTGACTATTTATGAAGATTCGTTGTTAGAGACTTCGAAAGCACAGGACATCAGGGAAAATACAGCTGCAGTAGTCGGTGATGGGTTAGAACTAACGCTGTGGGCATCCGATTCATTGGCACCTGATCCTATCGCAATGTCGGTCGATGATGAAGGTGCTATTTATTTGACCCGTACCAATCGTCAAAAACATTCTGAATTCGATATTCGAGGATATCGCGATTGGATGACCGCTTCGATAAGCTTGGAATCGGTCGAAGATCGACGCGCTTTTTTGAAAGAGACCTTTGCCACTGAAAAAAGTGACGAAAATTCTTGGCTGAAAGATTTGAACAACGATACCATTCACGACTGGAAAGACTTGGCCGTTGAAAAAGAAGAGGTCTGGAAACTTGAAGATAAAAATGGAAATGGTATAGCTGATGTATCTACAAGAATTTTGGAAGATTTTAATGAAGAGATTACAGATTGTGCCGGCGCTCTTTTGGTTCGGGAAGATGATGTTTTTGTTGGGGTAGGGCCCGATATGTGGCGTCTCACCGACACGAACGAAGACGGGGTGCTTGACGAGAAAACTTCGATTTCACATGGTTATGCGGTACATATAGGTTTTGGAGGGCATGGAATGTCAGGAGCGATAGAAGGGCCCGACGGCAAAATATATTGGGGTATCGGTGATATTGGGGCAAATCTTAAAACTGCCGATAGTGCCCATCATAAATACCCGAATCAGGGTATTATCGTACGTGCGAATCCTGATGGAAGTGATTTTGAAGTCTTTGCCGCCGGACTTCGAAACACCCACGAATTTGTCTTTGATGAATACGGAAATATAATCACCGCCGATAACGACGGTGATCACCAAGGTGAAAGTGAACGTCTGGTCTACATTGTTGAGGGGCATGACGCCGGGTGGCGCGCCAATTGGCAATACGGCAAGTATACCGACCCTAAAAACAATGGTTATAATGTTTGGATGGATGAAAAAATGTACATGCCGCGTTGGGAAGGGCAAGCAGCTTATTTTCTTCCTCCGATTCAGAATTTTCACAATGGTCCGACCGGCATGGTTTATAACCCCGGCACGGCCTTGGGCAAAGAATGGAGAAATAAATTTTTCTTGACCGAGTTCGTTGGTAATCCCGGCCGATCCCATATTTGGGCATTTGACTTGAAGCCCAAAGGTGCTTCTTTTGAATTGAATTCCGATTTGGATATTCTGAGTGGCGTACTACCAACGGGTATCCGTTTTGGGCCGGATGGTGCGCTCTACATTGCTGATTGGATAAACGGTTGGGACACCAAAAATTATGGCCGTGTCTGGAAATTGGATGTTTCTGAAGAAAAGAACGACCTGAAAGCCGAACGCGAGCGTACCCACAAATTAATGACCTATGATTATTCCGAGCAAAGTTCCGATGCCCTAAAGAGTTTGCTAAAGTATCCCGATCAGCGCATTCGTCAGAAAGCACAGTTCGAGCTGGCGACACGTGGACGAAAGGGAGCAAGTGCTTTTCAAGAAATGATAGCACAAAAAGAGAATCAATTGGCACGTATTCATGGTATTTGGGGAATCGGTCAAATGGGCTGGGAAAGTGTCGACCTTGCCGCACCGTTATTAGAATTATTGAGTGATTCTGATGAAGAGATAGTTGCCCAGGCCATCAAGATTTTAGGTGACGTTAGGTTCAATGAAGCAGGACCAAAATTGATTCCTTTCTTGAAACACGAAAATGTAAGAATCCAGTTTTTTGCCGCCCAAGCTTTGGGTAGAATCGAATATGCCGACGCCGTGCGGCCCATACTCGATATGCTTGCGACCAATGCCGATGAAGATAATTATCTGAGACATGCCGGGGTATTTGCATTATCAAGAATAGGCAACGAAGAAGCTATGAAAAAGCTAGTTGACGACCCAAGCAAAAGTTTACGCCTTGCCGCCGTATTGGTATTGAGAAGAATGCAAAGTCCTGCGACTGCGAAATTTTTAAAGGATGAAGATGAATATATCGTGGCAGAAGCCGCCCGCGCAATCAATGATGATTGGTCGATAGCTGATGCGCTACCTGCTCTGGCCGAAACTTTGGCCGATACGACATTTACATCCGAACCCCTATTGCGAAGATCTATCAATGCCGCTTTGCGGGTGGGTCGCGAAAAAGATTTAGATAATTTGATCGCATTCACGCAGCGCACGAACGTATCGAGTATTTTAAGAGGCGAAGCGTTGTCCGCAATTTCAAATTGGACGGAACCTTCTGTTCTAGATCGCGTAGATGGCAGGCGACGTTCAGAAATTTCAAGAGATGGTGCTCTGGCACAACAAAAAGTCAAAGAGGTCATTCCAGATTTCCTAAAAAGTAATGATCCGGAGATATTGGCTTCCACAGCTAAAATTTTGGGAGCGATAAAATTGAATTTCTTCAACTCAGATCTCAGAAAATTGATGAATACCAATAAGTCTTATAAAGTTCGCCTAGCTGCGCTTCAGGCATTGGGTGCTTTGAACTATGATGGCATAAAAGAAGCCATGGCCTTGGGTATGAAAGACAAGAGTACCGAAGTAAGGGTTGCGGCGGTCGCTATGTTGTCGTCGATAGAGATTCCGTCAGAAGATCTGCCAAGTATCGTGCGGCCTATTTTTCAAAAAGGTTCTCCGCGCGAACAACAGTCGATGTTGGGAGTTCTGGCAGAAATGCCAATTGGCAAGAGCGAACCTGTATTAAGTGCAATAATCGACCAAGCAGCAAAAAAGAATATTTCGCCAAATGTAATACTTGACCTTATGGAAGCGGTTGAGTCTAGTAATTCTGAAACGTTGATTGCCCAATTGGGCAAACTAAAGGCAGTCGGCTACGGTGTAGATGCTTTTAAAGAAACACTTTTTGGTGGAAATTGGTGGGATGGTCGCACGTACTTCGTAAACAACACCACAGGTCAATGTGTTCGTTGCCATGCCCTGGAAGGTCAAGGTGGTCAAGTAGGTCCTGCTTTAGATGGCATTGCCGATAAGTTGACCAGAGAACAATTGTTGGAGGCACTGATAAACCCTACGGCAAGAATAGCCCCCGGATACGGAAATGTCACCCTGACCTTAAAAGATGGTCAAGTGGTAACGGGTCTTTTAGAGGAAGAAACCGATGAAGAACTCATACTGCGCACATCTGATGCAGAACCCCTTGAAATAGCGATATCACGTATTACCAAAAGGGAAAATATGACTTCGAGCATGCCGGCCATGGGCCGAATCATGTCGAAACGTGAATTGCGTAATCTCATCGAGTTTCTGGCTAGTTTAAAATCAAGGCAGGCAAGTTAATTCTAAATCTATGAGCAAAACTTCTAAATTAATTCGCTGGGGAATTATTGGTTGTGGTAATGTGACCGAGGTAAAAAGCGGACCGCCATATCAAAATACCAAAGGCTTTGAACTCATCGCGGTGATGCGAAGAGATGGTGAAAAAGCTGCAGATTATGCAAAGCGACATGGGGTGTCTAAGCACTATTCCGATGCCGATGATCTTATTTCAGATGATGAGGTCGATGCCATTTATATAGCAACGCCCCCAGATTCTCATAAGGAGTACGCTATGAAAGTCGCAGAGGCCGGTAAGCCATGCTGTATCGAAAAACCCATGGCACCGAGCTATTCGGAGAGTCTTGAAGTCTACGAGACTTTTAAACAAAAAGGACTTCCTCTTTTTGTCGCATACTACCGCAGATCGTTACCACGTTTTCTTGAAATAAAAAATTGGTTAGAGGCAAATGAAATAGGTAAAATACGTCATATTCGATGGATGTTGACCAAGCCACCTTCGGATGCGGATTTAAGCAGAGCATACAATTGGCGCACTGATTCAAAGATTGCGCCGGGCGGTTATTTTGACGACCTCGCCAGTCACGGTTTAGATCTTTTTATTTATTTCTTGGGAGACATTTCACATGCAGATGGCATTGCTTTGAATCAACAAAATCTGTACACGGCAAAGGATGCGATTACAGGTTCTTGGTTGCATAAGAACGGTATAACAGGGCAGGCCACTTGGAATTTCGGTTGTGATAGAAGAGAAGACCTAGTCGAAATTTATGGTAGCAAGGGCAAGATTTCTTTTTCGGTTTTCGGGGAGGATGAAATCGTGTTGGAGAATAAAAACGGCATTCAAAAAGAGTTTATCGAACATCCAAAACATGTACAGCAATTTCATGTTGAAAATTTAAGGAATCATTTTTTTGATGAGGGGGAACATCCGTCCACAGGAAAAACAGCATTGCACACAAGCTGGGTAATGGATTCGATTTTAGGAAATGTTTAGTTTGAATTAATTGCTGATGACAACCGTGTTGCCGCTCTGCACCGCGCGATATTCCAACATATTATAATACCTATTGCCATCATCGGGCGTGTCGATTTGTTGTCCCGTAATCAGATTATACTCGTAGTCTTCACAAGAACATATGGCGTTTTGACCACTGATTTGCATTGTTGAACAACTGTTGGGGGGATGATTGGGGCAAGTGGCCTCAAAAGCCCTAAACTGGTCAAAACCTACATTGGTCACAAAAACACCGCGATTTCCCACACCCTCTGTACCTATGTAAACAGGATTTGCCGGGTTTGACAATTGGCTGTAAAGCGGCAAGCTGAGATTGACACTGAACCGAAAACCGATTTCTTGTATAAAAGGATTTCGCTCTGGTCTATCACTGTCACATGAGAGCACTAAAAACAGTAGCAAAAGGCCTAAAATTCGTTTCATTTGGTGCTGTTCGTTTAAGCAATCATGGACAAATTTGAGTAAAAAAAAGTATATTTGCGTTAAATCCTCTCTAAAAAACCAAGGCTGGCCTTGGGAAAATAGGGGATTTTGCTTTTTACGCCTTCTCGAATCGAATTTTAGCTTTATGGCCAAAATTCAAGGAGGCATACTATATAAACGAAAAAGTTATGAGCAACGTATCTTATTATACTGCTGAAGGACTTAAAAATTTAAGGGACGAGCTAAGTCAATTGAAAGATATCGAGCGCCCCAAGGCTTCTCAGGCTATTGCTGAGGCTCGCGATAAAGGTGATTTGTCAGAGAATGCCGAGTATGATGCCGCAAAAGAAGCCCAGGGTCTTTTGGAAATGAAAATATCCAAGCTAGAAGAAACTTTGGCCGGCGCCAGACTTATTGATGAATCGCAGTTAGATAGCTCGAAAGTGCTCGTGCTGTCTACCGTGAAATTGAAGAATCAGACGAACGGTATGGAAATGAACTATACTTTGGTCGCCGATGGCGAGGCCGATTTGAAATCAGGTAAAATTTCCGTCAATTCCCCAATTGGCAGAGGACTGTTAGGTAAAAAAGTGGGGGATACCGCTGAAATCACTGTACCTAATGGTACTTTGAAATTCGATATTTTAGAAATCACCAGAAGTTAGATAAAAGAGCTCTGATGCCAAGTATTTTTACAAAAATCATAAACGGAGAGATTCCCTGCTACAAAATAGCGGAAGATGACAATTTCTTTGCTTTTTTAGATATCAACCCAAATGCCAAGGGACATACGTTATGCGTTACGAAGAAAGAAGTCGATAAGATTCTTGACCTTGATGAAGATACGTATATGGGTTTGATGGCCTTTTCAAGAAAAGTCGGACTGGCCATCGAAGCTGCTATTCCGTGTAAACGGGTTGGTATGACCGTCATCGGGTTAGAAGTGCCACATGTGCACGTGCATCTTATTCCATTGCAACGTATGTTAAACGCTACCTTTCAGTCGAAGGTCTCTTTGACCAAAGAAGAATTCGAAGAAGTGGCTAGCCGAATCAAGGCTAAAATTCAATAATACCTTGGGTGTAGACAAAGATTGCAGCCGCAATTAAAGCGATCAGAAATAAAATAATCCCGTAAAATAGACCTGTATACTTTAGAAATCCTTTTGCAGGGGCGACCATTTTCTTTTTATAGTCGAAAATCCGTTCGATATCGGGTGTCCAATCCACAGGATAAATAAACGAACTGCATTTCTTGCATTGTACCTGATGTGTAACTTCGTCGGTAACCTTATAGAATAGTTTACTGTAGCGATGTTTTTGGTAAAAGGTAAGTTTCATGTCTTGGTTGAAACACTTCGGGCAATTGTTCTTTATTTCAAATTCCTGAATGACTTCCAGTTTTTCCTTCGCCATGTCTATTGGTTTGCAATTTTAAATGATATCTGCATGATGGTACCCTCTTTGCTTGACGAAAATACTTTAATTTTTCCTTTATGGTATTCTTCGACTATTCTCTTCACCAAAGAAAGGCCTAGACCCCAACCTCTTTTTTTTGTTGTAAAACCTGGGCTAAAAATGCTTTGAAAATTGCTTTTTGGTATCCCTGATCCTGTGTCGGCCACTAAAATTTTCACATAATTTCCGTCCGGTATGATTTCAATCGCAATGTTACCTTTGCCCCGCATGGCGTCAATGCCATTTTTCACTAAGTTTTCAATTGTCCAATTATAAAGTGACGGATTCATTAAAACTTCAACATGGTCGATTTTCGAATCAAAGGAAAAGTTGATCAGTTTCGAACTTCGCAATTTCAAATAGTCGTAAGCATCTTTGGTTTCCGATATGATGTCGTGTTTTTTAAGAATGGGTTTCGAACCGATTTTTGAAAATCGCTCTGTTATGGTTTCTAAGCGCGAGATATCTTTTTCGATTTCTTTCGTTATTTCTTGATTGATGTTTTCGGCTTTGAGCAATTCATTCCACCCCAAAAGAGAGGATAGGGGAGTGCCGATTTGATGAGCAGTCTCTTTGGCCATACCCGCCCAAAGCTTATTTTGTTCAGATGCCTTATTGGTCTTGAAAAAGAAAAATATCATCGCACCGAATAAGAAGATGATAAGCAGTAATGCAATGGGGTAATACCCTAATTTATTAAGCACATCTGAATTACCATAATATAGAGTGGCCAACTGTTCAACTTCGTCTCCTATCGCTATTGGGGTATTCTGACTCTCAAACTGAACTATTTTTTTTTGAATGTAAACAGAGTCGTTTTTACGTTCTTCCGGAAAATTGTTGACTCTGATCGTACCATCTTTGTTGACCAAAATCATTGGGGTCGAGGTGTTTTTTTGAAAAACGATGATTGGTAGATTCCCGATTTCGGCATCGGCGGGCATTGACTGAAATTCATATTGGGCCGCGGCCCAGATTTCCATTTTAAAGCGCTCTTCTTCTTTGAATTCTTTAAAGAAACTGTTGGTATTCCATAAAATCAAACTGACGATTACAAAGGCCGATATCAGCAGTATAATGTTCGTAGTTTTCTTTTCTGGCTGAAAATTCATCAATTTTCTTTGATGCTTTAAAGATAGGGCAATTTGTATAAAATCGAATTTATCGAAGCTATCTTCATGTTCAATCACGCAATCGTTTTGACTATCTTTATGCACTTATGAAGGAAATGATTTCAATACTGCCCGAAGCAGTTTCAACAGGTAAATTACACAGCTATCTTTTGGGTGCGATAGGCCCCAGGCCAATTGCTTTTGCAAGTACCGTCGATGTAGACGGAAGGCCCAATCTTTCGCCTTTTAGTTTCTTTAATGTGTTTAGCGCAAATCCACCGATATTGATATTTTCACCTGCTAGAAGAGTTCGAAACAATACGACTAAACATACTTTGGAAAACGTTTTAAAAACCAAAGAAGTGGTCATAAACATTGTGAATTTTGATATTGTTCAACAAATGTCATTGACTAGTACCGAATATGCCGAAGGGGTGAACGAATTTGAAAAATCAGGACTTACCATGTTGAAATCAGATTTGGTAAAACCTTTTCGTGTGGCCGAGTCACCGGTTCAATTTGAATGCAGGGTAACTAAAGTAGAGGAGTTGGGCCAAGAAGGTGGCGCGGGCAATCTTATCTTTTCAGAGGTGTTGAAAGTACATGTCGATAAATCGATTCTTCTCGATGACGGCACTATCGACCAGAATAAAATAGATCAAGTGGCCCGTATGGGCGGTAATACGTATACGCGGGCCAATCAAGGCCTGTTCGAAGTGCCAAAACCATTATCTACATTAGGAATAGGAGTCGACGCTATTTCCGCGACCATTAGAAATAGCCCTATTTTGACAGGTAATGATTTAGGCCTCTTAGGCAACGTTGACAGACTTCCTACCGAAGATGAGATCAACGACTTCGTCTTAGCAGAATCAGGGATGCAAGAATTTATAGCCTCCAGTGATACGGAAGAAATCCATCGTAAGGCAAAGGAATATTTAAAACGCAACAAGGTACAATCTGCTTGGAAGCTTTTATTGGCAAAAAATCAGGGACTTTTGTAATCGGTTTGCCAAATAGTTGGTTATTCTTGATAACTTCCTTTGTTTAAATTAGGTCGATTTCCACAATACAGGTATTTTTAAAAACTTTTTTAATTAGTTCACATATAATTCATATTCATGGAAATTCAAGGAAAAATAAAATTGGTCGGAGAGACCCAGACTTTTGGAAATAACGGATTTCGCAAAAGGGAAGTTGTAATCACCACTGAAGAACAATATCCGCAGCATATCATGGTCGAGTTCGTACAAGATAAGGCCGATTTGCTCAATAGTTATCAAGTCGGCCAAATGGTCAAGATCAGTATCAACCTTCGAGGTCGAGAGTGGACCAACCCACAAGGTGAAGTGAAATATTTCAATTCGATTCAAGGCTGGCGTATCGAAAACCTTCAGGCCGAACAGGGTGGTGGCGATATTCCTCCCGTACCACCGGTAGAAGCTTTTCAACCAGCCGATGATCTGAACGAAGAAGAGCACGACGACTTACCGTTTTAAAACGAAATGGCCGGCCCGATTGCCTGCTTGACGGAAAAATTAGAATTCCCATCTGTTGACAATGCTACAACAGATGGGTTGCTTGCTTATGGTGGCGACTTGTCAGTAGACCGTTTGTTGCTGGCCTACCGAAATGGAATCTTTCCGTGGTACGATGATAATTCGCCTATTCTTTGGTGGTGCCCAGACCCAAGAATGGTGCTTTTTCCTGAAAAACTAAGAATTTCGAAAAGTATGCGAAAAATCATGACCAGTGGTAAATTTCGCTTGACCAAAAATTCATGCTTTAAGACGGTTATCGATAATTGTTCTAAAATCGAGCGTAGGGGTCAAAAAGGAACTTGGATTACCAAGGAGATGAAAACGGCCTATATGAACCTCCATGACAAGGGCCATGTCAAGTCTTACGAAGTTTGGGAAGATGAAGAACTTGTTGGTGGACTTTATGGAATGGATTTGGGAAACGTTTTTTGTGGTGAGAGCATGTTCAGTTTAAAAAGCAATGCCTCGAAATTTGCTTTTATAAGATTATTGGAAGATTTAAAAGTCGATAATTACGAATTGGTCGATTGCCAAGTATATACTAAACATCTAGCTAGCTTAGGGGCTGAAAAAATACCAAGAGAAGATTTTCTGAAAATATTAAGGAAAAAAAAGGGTTGATCAATTCGATTCCATTTTTAACATCTTATTTCCGTTAGCCAACAACGTAATCATTTCTTTGGGATTTTTTAAGCAGTTCACCTGATGCGATGCCTCAATATCTTTGAAATTATTTTGGTTTCCTGATATTGCTAAAGGCACTTCGCTACTGGCGGTCAAAGAATCGATTTTTGATTTCACCCATCGAGGTCTATTGAGAATGAAAAGTGAAAGCAATAACTGCGGCCTAACGATATCTACGACCATTTCGATATTTTCTAGGGGTACCTTGGTCCCAAGATAATATACCCGCCAACCCATTTCCCTTGCAATGTAATTGGCAAGCAAAAGTCCGATTTCATGGTCTTCATCCTCTAAAAGAAAAAGAACTATTTTCGGAGCACTTGTTTTTGCCAAGGGTAATCTCTCTATCGCTGCGAAAATTTTTTGGCGTATCAGGTTTGAGATAAAATGTTCTTGGGCGGGCATCGCCTTATCGGTGGTCCAAAGAACTCCGATTTGATTTAAAAAAGGGTAAATCACTTCGGTAACCGTGGCCAGAAGCCCTTTTTTCTCGACATTTCGATCAAGTATTCGGTCAAAGGCCAACTCATCCATCTGAATCATGCTAACAATTAAAGCATCGATTTCATCAGTATGTTTAGAATCGATAAGAATATTCGATACTTGTTCATTTATTTGAGTATCGGTCATCTTGTCAATTTGAGAGACTCGATTACCGCTACGAACCAATATGCTTATATTCAATAGCTTTCGTAATTGAGCATCTGAATAGACCCTTATATTGGTATTCGTTCGATGGGGGCTTATAAAATCATACCTGCTTTCCCACTTTCTAAGGGTGTGGGCATTTATGCCGGTCAGCGTGGTAATTTCCGCCATCGAATATGTCGCCATACTTTTCTTGTTTTGGGCAGGTTTTAGGACTCAATGAGCTGCTTAAAGCAAAAATGCTCCTCTTTTCTTTCTATAAAGATACTATTTTGTCTAAAAAAAAACATAAAATATTAGACAAATGTAAAAAATTGTTTATTTTTGTCTAAGGGTTTATGAAAAAGATTAGACAGAAAAATTGCTATGACTAAGTTTTGCAATTAAAGAGTACTGATGCCTAGTGATTAATTGCACCCAAAGCTAGGTTATCGGTAGGTTGGTTTGAACCGGTGGTCAATTTTGGTCACCGGTTTATTTTAATAAGTCATATCTTAAGCGTGACTTAACAATTTTTTTAGCTTTACATCAGCTCCGATAAAGTTTTATGGCAAATAACAAAATCAATATCATTGGATCAGGGTTTTCATCCTTATCTGCCAGTTGCTATTTGGCTAAAAGTGGGTTCGATGTCACGATATTCGAAAAAAACGATACGTTAGGTGGTCGGGCGCGACAGCTTAAAAAAGAAGGTTTTACCTTTGATATTGGCCCTAGCTGGTATTGGATGCCCGATATTTTCGATAATTTTTTTTCTGACTTTGGAAAAAAGACTTTTGATTATTATGAGTTGAATAAGCTCGATCCTGCGTACAAGATTTTCTTTTCAGATGATATCATAACCATAGGTGATTCTATGGACAAAATCTGTATTGAATTCGAACGTATAGAATCGGGAAGTTCTAAGCATCTTCGTAAATTCATTGCCGAGGCACAAGAGAATTACAGTATTGCCATCGAAAAAGTCGTTCTCAAACCAGGTCTTTCACCATTTGAATTGGTTACAAAGGAAACTATTTTTAAAGTGGACCAATTTCTCAAAACGATCAGTGGTGAAGTGCGAAAGAAGTTCAAGAATCCGAAATTGATTTCTACATTAGAGTTTCCTGTACTTTTTCTTGGTGCAAAACCGAGTAAAACACCATCTTTTTATAATTTCATGAATTTCGCCGATTTCGGTTTGGGTACTTGGCATCCAAAAGGCGGCATGTATGAGGTGATTAAGGCCATGGGTAATTTAGCTAAAGAATTAGGAGTTACAATTCATACTAGTAAATCTGTTGATAAGATTATAGTGGAAAATGGAACGTCAGCTGCAATCGAATGTAATGGCGAACGATTTCAAGCGGATTATATCATAAGTGGGGCTGACTACCACCATTCTGAAACGTTGCTTGACTTTGAATACCGACAATACAGTGAGGCCTTCTGGGATAAAAAGACTTTTGCACCCTCATGCCTTCTTTTCTATGTTGGTTTCGATATAAAATTGAACAATATCGAGCATCACAATTTGTTTTTCGATACTGATTTTGAACTTCACGCACAAGAGATTTATGACAAGCCGAGCTGGCCATCAAATCCTTTGTTCTATGCAAATTTCCCCTCGGTTACCGACCCTTCGATGGCACCTGTTGGCTGCGAAACCGGATTCTTTTTGGTACCTATAGCACCTGCTCTTGAAGACACGAACGAATTACGAGAACAGTATTTTGATATCATAATCGACAGGTTTCAAAAGCGAACAGGCCAGAGAATTCTGAACAATATTATCTTTAGAGAATCATTTTGTGTTAACGATTTTGTAGAACAATACAATTCATATAAGGGTAATGCGTACGGAATGGCCAATACCCTCTCGCAAACAGCTTTTTTAAGACCCAATTTACGAAGTAAGAAAGTGAAAAATTTATTCTTTACCGGTCAGTTGACAGTCCCAGGACCCGGAGTGCCGCCGGCACTAATTTCGGGCAAGCTCGTTAGCGACCTAATCTTAAAACAACACCGGCAATGAAACAACTGTTCGATACGACCAGCTATGACTGCAGTAGGCTAGTGACAAAGTCGTATAGCACTTCTTTTTCCATGGGAATAAAACTTTTCTCCCCGAAAATTAGAGCTGCTATATACGCCATATATGGCTTTGTCAGGTATGCTGATGAAATTGTAGACACTTTTCATGATTATGAACAAGAAACGCTTTTCAACGAATTTGAGCAAGATTATTACAAGGCTATCGAGCGTAAAATAAGTTTGAACCCTATCTTAAATGCTTTTCAAGAAATCGTTCATGCGTACGATCTTCAAGAATACGTTCAAGATTTTATGGATCGTATGCGCATGGATCTTGACAAAAAAGAATATACCTCGAAAGAAGAATATGAGAATTATATTTATGGTTCTGCCGATGTTGTTGGCCTCATGTGCCTGCGCGTTTTCGTAAACAACGATGAAACCAAATTCAATGAGTTGAAAGGCTATGCCATGCGATTGGGCTCGGCTTTTCAAAAAGTGAATTTCTTGCGTGATATTCGTCAAGATAATGAAGAATTGGGGCGATCTTATTTCCCTAATTTAGAAGATGGGGCATTGACTGAACAGACTAAAGCTGAAATAATCGCCGACATAGACAATGATTTTTCCGAGGCCTATAAAGGTATCGTATTACTGCCCATGGAAGGTAAGTTAGGCGTTTATTTGGCCTATCGCTATTACCAAAGACTTTTGAAAAAAATTAAAAGAACCGACTGTGAGAAGATAATGAACGGGCGCATTCGTATCTCGAATTCATTAAAACTCGTGCTTTTGACAAAGGCCGTGGTTCGATATAGACTCAATTTTATTTAAAGTTAAAGTATTTAAAATTAGAATATTTAGATGATGATATTCAGTTATATAGTCATTACATTGACTTCTTTTGTAATAATGGAAGTCATTACTTGGTGTACCCATAAATTCGTTATGCACGGTTTTTTATGGGTGTTGCATGAGGATCATCATCAGCCCAAATATCAAGGTGTTTTTGAAAAGAACGATGCCTTTTTTGTGATAGGTGCCATACCGAGTATCATGCTCTTTTACTACGGTACTTTTCCTCAGCTTAACTATTTGTTCTTCATTGGTTTGGGGGTTTTTATTTACGGAATGTGTTATTTTTTGGTACACGATGTAGTCATACATCGGCGCTTTAGTTGGTTTGATAATATTAAAAGTCCATATCTTAAGGCGTTGCGAAAAGCCCACAAAGTGCACCACAAACATTTGGGCAAAGAAGATGGTGAATGTTTTGGTATGTTGTACGTACCCATGAAGTACTTTAAACAGTTTATCAAGTAATGCGGTCGTATACCTATTTGCTGATTGATATAGGTTGTATTCTTATCCCCTTTTTGGCCAGTTTTTACCCGAAGCATGCATTTTATAAGGAATGGAAAGCTTTTTTTGCTTCCAATTTTTTAGTGGCCATTTTCTTTTTGATTTGGGATGCCTATTTCACTCTGAATAGTATTTGGGGCTTTAACCCCGACTATTTGACAGGCATCTATATTTTCAATCTGCCTATTGAAGAAGTTCTTTTTTTTGTGAGTATTCCTTATGCTTGCGTCTTCACTTATTTCGCATTAAAGTACTTGTTGGAGAACAATCCGTTGACGAGAATTCACAAGATTTTAACCATACTGTTCATCGGTTTTCTACTTACTGTCGGATTACTTTCTTTGGATAAATGGTATACAGGTCTCACATTTCTTATGACAGCTATCTATTTGATTTTTAAGTTGATTGGCAAGAAAGACCTTTCGTATCACTATCTCGCTTATTTTCTGATTCTGCCTTTTTTCTTTTTGAGCAATGGTATCTTGACCGGAAGCTTTCTAGAGTCACCAATTGTATGGTATAATAATGATGAAAATCTGGGAATTCGAATGTTCACCATTCCCGTTGAAGATACTTTTTACGGAATGCTTTTGATATTGATGAATATCGATTTATACGAATTTTTCAGAAAGAAATTTCTACGGAATTAGTTTTAAGGCTTTCCTTTTAATCAAGGGTTTCAAAGGAGTACGCCCCACAAAATCGATAACCCAATCGGCATCTGTTCTACTATATTGACGAAGTATCCAACCAATTGCCTTATTAATAAAGAATTCATCAGAACTCAAAAGTGCACTAATAGTATGTTCAAGAAATACAGTATCCATACCTTCTTTCCAAAGCAATTGAAATAGTAGACAACATCTTTGCAGCCATATATTTTCTGATGCCATCCACTTTGTAGTAATTGGATCTCGCTGCTCAGGGAATTTCTTGAAATACGGTCCGATTAATTTGGTTGCGATCGAATCCACAGTATCCCACCAAGAATTTTGGGTAACCATAAATTCGAATAATGCGATATCCTCTTTTTCAAATTGCTTGACGTACTTCTGGGCCAATTCTTGGGCAAAATAGTGATACTCCCTTTGTGGTTTCCCCCAGAGCGTTCTGACGAGGTTTTGCAAATTGTCTTTAGGAGGAAGAAGGGCCGTGATCAAAAAGGGCTTTTGAATATTTCGCCTAACAGGCGTTTTTATTCCATAGAATGCGAATTGATCTCTGAGATAGGCCTTTTGCTCTAAAGCAATTTTAGAATCGGCGCGTGCTTCGAACTCCGATTGCAATGCTGATAGATAGTCGTTCATTTTCTATTTGTCATTTTTTAAATGCTGAAAATCAATGCAGTGCGAAAAAAAGCAACACTTTCTGTTGTATTATTGTAATTCTCGGCACGGTACTCAAATCCGATTTGAAGTTTTGCAATTTGGCTAATGAGCCAACCGATATTGCTTGTTAAGCGTTGGTCATACTCAGGTGATTTGCCTTTGGCGATACTCATTAGGCTTTCGGTCGAGACCACGAAATAAGCCTCTCCTATATCAAGTTTTTCACCATTTAAAGGAAGGTCGATCGCAAAACGATAACGAAATCTGTGAGTTGTCAAAGAGGAGGTGATACGTTGCTCGCTTCTAAATCTATTACCAAAACGAACTGTATTTTTTCGGATTTTTAAATTGTATTGTTGGGTAAGGCGCAATTCATTTTCTTTATCGCTCTCAAATAGATTTCTAAATCTAAATTGAACTCCGAAGGCGATACTTTGGTCATCCCTTATTTTCAAATTTGAAAAGTGTGATACATCTAACTGGCGACCACGAAACTCAAGATTTTGATCATAAAGATAACTCCGTTGGGCGATTTTGAAATTGTGTGAATAGTTTACTGCTACATCATAGTTCAGGGCTATCGATGGCTCAAGATATCCAGTCAAATCGTCTTGCCCCCGTAGTACGGTATAAAGCAAAAAAAAGCACACCTGTGCTATGTTCTTAATAGAGCACATGGTCATAGTTCGGAGGCAGCGACTTTCTGATTTTTTCGGTGTGGCCTTCAGCATCGAATAAAATTTCGAACTGTTCATAACCTTTGTTTTTTTTGCCGGCCACGATTAATTCATATTTAATACTGGGTAGCATTAAATTTTGAAAAGCATTTTTCAAGGTAGTTGCCACATCATTATTTTCTAACGGATATTGCTGTTGAATTTTACGAATACGGTGTTTTATAAATCTCTTTTCTAAATCAGAATTTATTTTTGCAAATACTTCATCTGGAATATCCAACGGTTTGATTTCGATTTCAACATCCTCCAAAGTTCCATTTTCATCGAACTCTACACTGTATCTTAAACGGTCTTTCTTAAATTTCGCCTCGTAGCTGACTTTATTGCTGTCGGTCTCCTTATAAAATCGAATGCGCTTGGCAGCTTCTAGTTTTTCTGAAATATATGAAAGGGCGTTCTCAGGAAATTGTGATTTTTTTATCCTGAACTCACGTTCATATTTATTTTGTGCAAATAATGTGCAACCGGTTATCAAAAAAAGTACGAGTATTGTTTTGTTCAACTTGAATTTATTCATCATCGAAATAATTTTAATATCAAACTTCTGGGTAGCGAAAACACCCTGTTTCATGGTCGTTCACCATTCCTACGGCCTGCATAAAAGCATATATAACAGTACTGCCAACGAATTTGAATCCTCTTTTTTTTAAATCTTTGCTGATGATATCTGAGAGAGGGGTGTTGGCAGGGCAATCTTTGTAATTCTCGATATTATTCTTGATTTGCTTTCCATCTACAAAATTCCAGATATAAGTACTAAAACTGCCGAATTCTTTTTGAATGGTAATAAAGGCGTTTGCATTGGTCACGGTGGCGCTGACCTTCAATTTGTTCCTTATGATTCCGGCATCTTGTAACAGCGCATTTTTTTTAGCTTGATCGTATTTGGCGATTTTTTTATAATCGAAATTATCAAAGGCCTTTCTGAAATTCTCACGTTTTCGAAGAACTGTTATCCAACTTAGGCCTGCTTGAAAAGTTTCTAAAATTAAGAATTCGAATAGGGCATCATCATCTTTTACCGGTGCCCCCCATTCTTTGTCGTGGTATGCCTCGTAGAGTTCATCGCCTTCGCACCAGCCGCATCTGTGTTTTGTCATATCGAAAATATATAGTAATAAAGATATGGCAATTAATCAAAAGGCTTGAATTATATAAAGATATAGAGGCATACCCAAGGTGATATTGAAGGGGAATGTGATCGCCAACGCCATTGGTAGATAGAGACTGGGATTTGCTTTGGGGGCTGCCAGCCGCATGGCTGCGGGGACCGCTATGTATGAAGCACTTGCGGCCAATATGGCGAATAAAAAACGATTGCCCACACTATCCGTAAAAATTGAACTGACCATTGCTACGATACAGCCATTTAGTATGGGTACGATAATGGCAAAGAAAAATGCAAACCATCCTTTTTTGAGAAAGTCACCTAATTTTTTACCACTTGTAATACCCATATCCAATAGAAAAACGGCCAAGAAACCTTTGAAAATATCTGTGGTGAAAGGTTCTATTCCCCTAGCTTGTTGGTCGCTTGCCAAGAAACCGATGACCAAACTGCCCATTATCAAAAGTACACTACCATTGGTCAGTGAGTGGTGTAGTACGCCGCTCAGGTTTATCTTATTTTTCTTGTCTTTTTGAAAGTATGACATCAGTAGAACACCGATAATGATGGAAGGGGCTTCCATCAATGCCATGACGGCTACCATATGCCCTCCGAATTCGATTTGTTCGATTTCCAAAAATGACACTGCGGTTACGAAAGTTACGGCACTTACGGATCCATACGCTGCTGCAATAGCCCCTGAATTTGCAACACTGAATTTTCTTCGAAGTATAAAGTAAGTATAGATTGGAACGAAAAGGGCAAGAAATACTCCGAAAAGTAGCGACCAGAGAATTTCCATATCAAGGTTACTGTGTGATAATTCTAGGCCACCCTTAAAACCTATCGAGAACATAAGATACAGTGAGATGAATTTCGAAGAATTGGGCGGAATCTCCAAATCACTTTTAAGTTGGACGGCGATAATTCCTAGAAAGAAAAAAAGTAAGGCTGGATTGGTCAGGTTGTCAAATAGAAGGTGTAAATCCATTTAATCAGGTTTGATTGGTACGAGTTTTTCGAATAAAGTGAAAGAGTATAAGATTTTTGAGTTGTGATAGAACGGTATAGCATTCAAAAACCAAGGGTTTGACCGAAAGACCTGTTTTAGCGGCTTTCGTTCATAGCTCTTACCAATAAAATCGTTGAGATAATAAATGCTGATGCCAAAAGTTGATTCATGAACATACCACCGTTGGTATACGAAAGAATAATAACTGCTACGAGTGTAATCATACCGATAAAGGGAAGAAAGAGCTTAGATGAAAACATATTATATTGAGATTTAGTGTTCAATTTTATTAAGATTTTATATCACATCCCATGGTGGTAAAATTTTAGAATGTGTCCCACCATGGGATGTTTTAAACTTGCTATTATGCAAGGGTAATTTCAAGTACACCGTTGATTTTTAAATTACGGCCGAGACTTCTTATATCAGCAATGAATTCTTTTGCAATACGTTTTTCATTCTCAAGTTCTTTGATTCGAGTATCGGTATATGCAGTATCGCTATGCGCATTTCCTTCACAAACTTGAAGTCTCTGAAGTTTATGAAAGTTGATTTTTTCGTCTAATAAAGAGGTGATAACGTGGGAGGCTTCAGAAGGTGTGAATTCGCCTTCTACCAATTGAATAGCTTGCTTTGTTTCTTCAATGCTTTTGTTTTTAACTTCTTTTGTTTGCATAATTTTTATTTATAAGATTAATTTTCAATTCGATTATTTCTAACTACGGTTCAAAAATCTATATTTTAAATCATTTATTTTTATTTATATTTATTATGTAATACATAAATAAAAATTATGAATTATACTTTACATCAATTACATATCTTTTTGAAGATTGCTCAAAAACAGAGCATAACAAAGGCTTCTGAGGAGCTTCATTTGACACAGCCAGCTGTTTCTATTCAATTGAGGAATTTTCAAGATCAGTTTTCTATTCCGCTTACAGAGGTTGTTGGACGAAGACTATACGTTACCGAGTTCGGAAAGAAGATTGCTGAGGCAGCGGAAAAAATTTTGAACGAGGTTCATGCAATCAACTACAAAACACTTTCTTACGAAGGCCGCTTGGTGGGTAGAATGACTATTTCAGTAGTTTCGACAGGTAAGTATGTAATGCCTTATTTTCTATCGGATTTCATGAATCAAAATGACGGTGTCGATTTGGTAATGGATGTTACCAATAAGTCAAAGGTCATCGAAAGTCTTGAAAAAAATGAGGTTGATTTTGCTTTAGTATCGGTTTTGCCAAAAAAACTAAAAATAAATCGTGTTGAATTGATGGAGAATAAATTGTTCTTGGTTGGAAATACGAAGCAAAAAATCAAATCAGGTTTAAATAAAAAGAAACTATTCGAAGAGCTAAACTTGATTTATAGAGAGCAGGGATCTGCAACACGAAATGCCATGGAAGGCTTTATATCAAAAAATAGAATTGCTGTTCGAAAAAAAATCGAGCTCACTTCGAATGAGGCGGTGAAACAGGCGGTTATTGCAGGTTTAGGCTATTCAATTATGCCATTGATAGGTATCAAGAATGATTTGAAAAACAAGGATCTGCAGATTATTCCCGTAAAAGGACTTCCTATAAGTACCACTTGGAATTTAATTTGGTTAAAGGCAAAAAAGCTTTCCCCAGCTGCGAATGCCTTTTTAGAGCACCTTGGTCAAGAAAAGAAACGAATCATAAAAGAACGCTTCGACTGGTTTGAGTCGTACCTTTAAATAGCGATTATCAGACTTTGGTAGTCTTGTTTGTAACCTATTTGTCGGTTTAGAGACCGTATAAATGAATAGGCGAACAATATACTAGCCCAAGATGTAAAATCATTGATTCTTTCGACAGCCTTGCTGTTGCAGACAACCAGTGGTTTTTTCTACTATGATTTTGCCTGTTTTTGTCTTATGAAACTATAGATGCCAAAACCTTGTAGACTTGATTAAAAGAGCACCGACCGAAAGGCTCCCAGCATTTCTAGGGATAACGTTGGGGCATGGCCGGTGCTTAGAGAACAAAATAAACACTCTACTTTATTGATTGGTAATGTATGTGTTGCCCAGGTACTTTAAGATTTTTTATTATTTCAAATCTGTCACCACTTACATCTTTCAATTAAAAAAAATTATTCACTCATAAAATCTTCTTTTTCTTGTATTGAAAGTGGTGTGAGGCGAGCGACCAAAGTAGGATAAAGCCCATAAAAATCACGTCCATCTTCTCTTCTCAAAGTTATTTTTTTCGTGCCATTTGGCGCAATATCATACCTATCTATCAGCAATTTACTTCCGTAGACATCAAGATATGCCCCGAGCCCATCTAATTCGTTGAGACCTCCGAAGACTACAATATTTCGATTGGCAGGCAGATTCAAAATGTTTCCGGCAAAAGATTTTTCACTTTCAAGGGTTTGACCGGTATTCAATTCGAGCATATGTGCCGCTTGTGAATGACCGAGAAATGTTATGGTTACCGTAAAAAGTAGTATTATAATTTTTTTCATGGCTTGTTAAAAGTTATATATTCCTAAAATTTATATGAAGATAGTAATGCATGACAATAAAGTCTGTATTACTTTCGTTAAATAGTTGTTAAACTATCAATATTTAATAGTATTACTATTATATTTGTATTCTTAATTAACAAAACCAAATATGGAGCATTTATTACAATCGGTTAAAATTGGAATTAACGAGAATATCTTTATCAAAGATCCCGAGTCTTCAGATTTAGGAAAACGCATTGTTGAAGAAAGCATCTTGATGATCAATGATATCGGCTTCGAAGGTTTTACCTTTAAGAAATTGGGCAGCAAAATTGGATCCAATGAAAGTTCGGTTTATCGTTATTTTGAGAACAAGCATAAGCTGCTTTTGTATTTGACTTCATGGTATTGGGGCTGGCTAGAATATCAATTGGTATTTGCAACTAACGGTATTTCGAACCCTGAAGAGAAATTGACCCAGGCAATTGAAATAGTCACAAGGGCTACAGTAGAAGACTCAGCCTTTTCTCATATCAATGAGGTACTCTTGAACAAAATCGTTATTAACGAATATTCAAAGTCATATTTGACCAAAGAAGTTGATAGTGAAAATAAAGATGGCTATTTCGTAATATATAAAAGACTGGTAAACCGTATCAGTACTATGATAAAAAGTTTTGATTCGGACTATAAATATCCATCAAGCTTGGCAAGCACTATTTTAGAGGGTTCCTTACATCAACATTTTCTCAAAGATCATTTTATATCTTTGACCGACTGTCACGATGATGATGACACTACTAATTACTTTCTTAATTTAGTGTTCACAGCCCTAAAAGCATAAACAATATGGCTAAAGAGATTATGACCGCTTGGCAGCGGCTTATGGGATTACTACGTCTCGACAAAAGAGATGTCTTTCAGGTATTTTATTATGCCATTTTTGCCGGTTTGGTAAACCTTTCATTGCCTTTGGGTATCCAGGCCATTATAAATTTGATTCAAGGTGCCCAAGTAAGCACCTCATGGATCGTATTGGTAGTTTTGGTTACGCTCGGCGTTGCATTTGTTGGGATTCTTCAATTAATGCAAATAAGAATCATCGAGAACGTACAGCAGAAAATTTTTACTAGGGCATCTTTTGAATTTGCATATCGCTTTCCCAAAATAAAAATGAGCGAATTGCGCGACAATTACCCACCGGAATTGGCGAATAGGTTTTTTGATATTCTTAATGTACAGAAAGGATTGCCGAAGTTACTTATCGACTTTCCTGCGGCGTTGCTACAAATTGTGTTCGGCTTGTTATTGCTCTCATTTTACCATCCATTCTTTATCATCTATGGTATCTTGTTGATTATCCTTATTTATATTGTTTTCAAGTTTACGGTACAAAAGGGTTTAGTAACCAGTTTAGCGGAGTCAAAAAGCAAGTATAAAGTAGCGCATTGGATTCAAGAAATAGCACGTTCCATAATCAGTTTTAAACTCTCTGGAAGAACTTCACATGCGCTTGATAAAAGTGATACACTTGTTGATAAATACTTAATTGCCAGAGAAAGTCATTTTAGGATTCTTGTATTACAGTTCGTTCAAATGATAGGCTTTAAAATTCTGGTAACCGCTGGCCTTTTGATTATTGGTGGCCTATTGGTACTGAACCAAGAAATGAATATAGGTCAGTTCGTTGCGGCCGAAATTATCATTCTATTGGTCATCGCCTCGGTCGAAAAGTTGATTTTGGGATTAGAGTCTTTTTACGATGTACTGACCTCCCTAGAAAAATTAGGCCAAGTAGTAGATAAAAAACTTGAGCCACAAGATGGTGAAAAATCCTTTAGGCCTAATGAAAATTTTACAGTTGAGCTCGATAATGTTAGTTACCATATTCCCGGTAGTGACAAAAAGATAATAGACGGCGTATCACTTACGATTACCCCCACCTGTACCATTCTTTTACAGGGGCCAAACGGTTCGGGAAAAACTACGTTGTTGCGATTGATCGCTGGTATAGTTGAGCCTACAGAAGGCGATATTTTCGTGAACAATGTTTCTTTGAAAGGATTGCACCTTAATTATTATCGTGCGCATTTAGGTCAATCATTGGCTGAAGAGTCACCGTTCGAAGGCACCTTGTCGGATAATATTACCTTTGGGGATTCTTCCATCTCAAGTGACCAGATTTATTGGGCCATAGAAAAATCTGGACTCTCGCAATTTGTGAAAGAGCAGAAAAATGGATTAAAGACCTTCATATACCCAGAAGGAAAGCAGATTTCGAATACTATAGCTAAAAAGATAGTTTTGGCCAGAAGTATTGTACGTAAGCCAAAGATGCTCATCCTTAAAGATCCTTTTGATCATTTTGATATGGATGAAGCCACGAGGCTCATGGACTTTTTAACCGACAGTACCAATTCTTGGTCGCTGGTAGTTGTAAGCCAAAATATGGCATGGGCAGATCGATGCAGCAGGATTTTGACATTGGAAAAAGGAAAATTAACTAGCGAAAAGTAAAGACAATGTTGAATATATCTAGAAATAGTACCAACAAAAGTGTAGAGCTTTTGGGCTATAAGTCGACCGATAGGGTTTTTCATCAACGTTATTACAAGTATTTTAATCGTTTTTTGAAAGGGTTCGCAATATTCATGGTAATCTTATTGTTCGTTCCTTGGACACAGAATGTCAGTGGAAATGGCTTTCTTACAACATTAACGCCAGATCAGCGACCTCAGACTATTCAATCGCCAATACCCGGTAGAATTGAAAAATGGTACGTGCAAGAAGGTGACTATGTACAGAAAGGTGATACCATCTTGTTCATTTCCGAGGTAAAGAATGAATATTTTGACCCTGATTTAGTGGAGCGTACTGGTACTCAGATTAAGGCTAAGTCTGCATCCGTTACTTCATACGAGGGAAAGGTAAAAGCGTTACGTAATCAAATGGCTGCATTGGCGAACGAACGTGGTTTAAAACTAGAACAGGCAAGAAACAAGTTGTTGCAGGCGAATCTCAAGGTGCAAAGCGATAGTATAGATTTGGAGGCAGCAAAAACGAACATAACTATCGCCGAACGCCAATACAATCGTGTTGTGCAATTGGAGTCAGAAGGGCTGAAGGCCATTACCGATTTGGAAGAAAAGCGACTAAAATTGCAAGAGACCCAAGCAAAATTGATTTCGCAGGAGAATAAATTATTGGCCTCGCGAAATGAAATCATAAATGCTCAGGTTGAAATAGGAAGAGTTCAGAACGAATACACTAATAAAATTTCGAAAGCGGAGAGTGATATGTTCACCGCTCAATCGAGTCAGTTTGACTCTGAAGCGCAAGTAACCAAATTAGAGAACGAGTTCACTAACTATTCGATGCGCAATGACATGTACTATATACGCGCGCCGCAAAATGGCTTTATTAATAGGGCAATTCAAGGGGGGCTAGGCCAAACTTTCAAAGAAGGGGACCCACTCGTGGGTATAATGCCTGCTGATATCGATATGGCCGTAGAAACTTTTGTGGAGCCCTTGGACCTGCCCTTAATGCACTTGGGTGAAAAAGTGCGAATTGAATTTGACGGTTGGCCCGCAATTGTTTTTAGCGGATGGCCCAATGTCTCTTATGGTACTTACGGTGGGGTGGTAGTTGCAGTGGAGACTTTTATAAGCGACAATGGTAAGTACAGAATATTGCTCGCCCCTGACCCTGACGACCATCCATGGCCGGTCGAGCTCCGTGCAGGTTCCGGCGCTAATACGATTGCCCTACTTGAAGACGTGCCGATTTGGTATGAACTATGGCGACAACTGAACGGTTTCCCACCAAACTATTATCAGCCTGAGGGCGCTCAAGCAAAACCTGTAAAAAAATAAGATGCAAAGGTATTTTATATTTTTATTGCTATTGCTAACCTTACCACTTCAAGGTCAGGTACAAGATTCCATTTTACTTCGATTCAATGAGTATTTGGGGTATGTTAAAAAGTATCATCCCATTGCAAAACAGGCAGAGCTGACCCTTGGTATAGGGCAAGCCAACTTGATGAAGGCGCGAGGAGGCTTTGACCCTAAAATAGAAGTAGACTTTGAACGAAAAGAATTTAAGGGAAACGATTATTGGGACCGTCTTAATGCAACCTTCAAAATACCCACATGGTACGGTATCGAGTTAAAAGGTGGTTTTGAGCAGGATGAAGGTGACTTTTTGAGTGGGGATGAATTCGGGACGGAGCAAGGTTTATATAGTGCAGGGGTCTCCATGAGCTTAGCCCAAGGACTTTGGATCAACGACCGTATGGCAACCTTGAAACAGGCCAAATTGTTTCGGGAGCAGACCAAAGCGGACCGCGACCTATTGGTCAACCAGATTCTGTACGATGCCGCCTTGGCCTATTTCGATTGGTTACAAGCGTTCAACGAGGCATCTATTTTTCAGAACTTTTTGGTCAATGCCGATATTCGTTTTCAGGGTATAAAAAGTCGGGCAGAAGCAGGTGATATCGCCGCTATTGATACTGTTGAGGCCAAAATCGCGGTACAGTCGAGGGCGTTGAGCTTAGAACAGGCCAAAGTAAAACTTATGAAGCGTTCATTGGAACTTTCTAATTTTCTTTGGATGAACGATAACGTTCCCGTAGAGTTGCAGCCCAATGTGATTCCAGATGTTGATATTGATGGAGAAATAGATACTACGCTTGAGATTTTAGGAAGACCTTTGAGCGATTTCACAATTGAGAACCACCCGAAATTATTATCTCTAGGCTATAAAATAGATGGCTTACGGGTTGAGAAAAATTTAAAGGCGAATAAACTTTTGCCTCAAATAGACTTGGAATACAACTTTTTGACCGAGACACCTGAACTTATTAATTCTTTACAAATTCCAGACTATAAAGGTGGTCTTAGCTTTCGCTTGCCTTTGTTTTTAAGAAAGGAACGCGGTGATTTGAAACTGGCCAAATTCAAGTTACGCGATGCACAGTTCGATTTAGATAACGTGGAGATAGAATTGAAAAATAAAATAGTAGCCCTTTATCGCGAACTGGAATCGTTCGAAACCCAAAATGTGCTTATCGATGATATCGTGGATAACTATAGCGATTTATTGTCCGCTGAAGAGCGTAAATTCAGCTTTGGTGAAAGTTCGTTGTTCTTGATTAATAGTCGGGAGAGTAAATTGATCGAGACCCAGCTGAAACAGATTGAGGTTCAGAATAAGTTCTATACGGCTAAGGCAAAGCTCTTTAATAGTTTGGCGGTCAACCCTGAGAATCTATAACTTATAAGAAAAATCGAAGGATATGAGCGAAGCTGTAGCGACTAAAAATCCGATAAGATTTAAATTTGAAGTACTGCTACGTGATAGCTTCTTTATTCTTTTAGGTATTTTTTCGGCAGCATTCGGTCTTGAAAGTTTTTTGCTTCCCAACCGTTTTATAGACGGTGGCGCGACCGGCATTTCTTTGTTGATTGCGGAGACCTCTTCGATTCCACTTTATTATTTAATTCTACTGGTCAATTTGCCTTTCATGATTTTGGGGCTCAAGGTTATTGGCCGGGCATTCGCCATAAAGACGACCATTGCCATTTTAGGCTTGGCCTTAGTGTTGGCCACTGTAAATTTTCCTGAGGTTACACAAGATAAATTGTTGGTTGCCGTATTCGGTGGATTCTTTTTAGGGGCCGGTATCGGCCTATCTATCCGAGGGGGAAGTGTACTTGATGGCACTGAAGTTTTGGCCATATTTTTAAGTAGAAAGATTGGCACTACCATAGGTGATATCATCATATTGATCAATATTCTTGTTTTTATTGCCGCAGCCTATCTGCTATCGGTGGAGACTGCTCTTTATAGCATGTTAACCTATTTGGCAGCTTCTAAAACGCTTGATTTCGTCGCTGAGGGTATAGAAGAATATACTGGGGTCACCATTATTTCGGACTCTAGCGAAGAATTGCGGTTAATGATTATCGAAAAGTTGGGAAGGGGCCTCACTATTTACAAAGCCAATGGCGGTTATGGAAAAAAAGGTTTACATAACGAATATGATGTTATTTACACCGTTATTACTCGTTTGGAAATTCGAAAACTCAATGTAGAGATTTCTAAAATCGACCCCAAGGCATTTGTGATAATGCATCGTGTCAATGATACCCGTGGTGGCATGATTAAGAAAAGGACTTTGTAAGTTTTTTGATTTTCTACTACTAATGCTGACTTAAATCAGGTTTTACATCCGCAGATAGAGATAATTTTGCGAAAAACTTAAAAACTAGACTGCTATGTCAAAAGCTCAAGCCAATTCAAAAAGAACTGAGGAAATTATTGAGGAAAGCTTAAAACAAGGAGTCCCCTATGCGAATTATCGGTCGCTTGTATCACAACTAGTTGAGGAAGGTAAAACTACTGGCACAGCACAATCAGAAGCTCTTATCGAATATACAAAGTTGAACGACAGGCGTATGAAGCGTTTCGATAAGACTGTCAAAATAGATGAAAAGGTAGCAGATGATATTTCGAATATCAATCAAAAAATCACTTGGCTCGTGTTGACAGAAAGTTGGTGCGGGGATGCAGCCCCGTCAATTCCCGTGATGAACAAAATCGCTGAATTAAATGAGAATATAGATTTAAGGATTGTCCTTCGTGATAAACATTTAGATTTGATGAACCGTTTCTTGTTCAACGGAACACTATCAATTCCGCGACTGATTATGATAGACACGGAAACTAATAAAGCTATTGGCGATTGGGGTCCAAGACCAAGACCAGCCGCTATGCTCGTTGCGGATCACAAGGCTAAGCATGGAAAATTACTTCCGGAAATCAAAGAAGAGATTCAGGTTTGGTACAATAAGGATAAGGGACAAACAATTATCGAAGAGTTAACGGGCCTTTTGCTGAAAAATGTAAGTAATAGTACCCTTTTGTGAAGGATTGCTTGCTGTATTGAATTTAGCTTTCAATGCATAAGTAATGGCGTTATCTACTAAACATCCATTTGAAGTTCCTGAACTTTTTGAATTGAAATCGGCATCGGTTACATTGCCCAGAGCGTCTACGGTAATATTTACAACAACTTTTCCACCCTCGATACAAGTGTAAATCGGGGGGGGTAATCGATAGTTATTTCTATCGACCAAGGAGTAAGATACGGATGTCCTTCTTTTAGCAAGATTGTTGGTGAATTCTTTTTTTTCGGCTTCCTTCTCACCTAATAATTGTTTCTTTTCTTCACGTTTTTTTGCCAGCTCTTTAACCCTTTCGGCGTATTCAGAATCTGCGTTGGGCCCGTCAAGAGGGTCATCTGTAGATGCCTCTCTTTCTGCCATCAATTCCTCCAAGGTTTTCAGAGGTTCGGGATTGCCATAACTTGGTTTTGCCGTTTCGTTATAGGCCATATGGCTTTTGATCGGGTCGGTTTCCTGCATTTGTTCTAAACGTTCCTTTTCTTGCAAGAGCTCTTCAATATCTTCTTCGGCCAACATCATTTCAACGATGTACTCATCTTCTTCGGCCCCTACTTGCCCCAACTGAATGTTGAATAACGTCAATATCACGATTCCCATCGAAAAGACGGTAATGATCAGCGATAATTGTTTGCGGTTCAGGTTCATAACAGCTATAACCCTATTTTAAGAAAAATATTTAAATTTTTCGACAAACGGAAAGATTGTATGCACATTTCTTTATTTAGCGTTCTCTCCGAGCAGTTTTTTCCCAAAATCATTAGGATCTTGGGCTTTATTTACGTGATAGTCACCTATTTTGGTTCTTCGCAATTCAGATAAATGTCCGCCACTCTGCAAAGCTATCCCCAAATCATGTGCCAAAGACCGAATATAAGTGCCTTTACTGCAAAGTATTCTAAATTTTAACATTGGTAGTTTTACTTCGGTAATTTCAAATTCGGAAACTGTTACTTGACGTTTCTTTATTTCAACTTCTTTTCCCTCGCGTGCATACTCGTACAATCGTTTTCCATCTTTTTTTAATGCTGAAAAAATCGGTGGGGTCTGTTCGATTTCCCCAATAAATTTTTGAACTGCACTATGTACTAATTCTTCTGAAATATGTTCAATAGGAAATGTTTCGTCTACTTCTGTTTCCAAATCATAGGATGGCGTTGTTGCCCCCAACGTAATGATACCTGTATATTCTTTCGCTTGACCTTGTAGTTCGTTGATTCTTTTCGTGAATTTTCCGGTGCAAATCAATAGTAGTCCTGTGGCAAGGGGGTCTAAGGTTCCCGCGTGGCCTATCTTGATTTTCTTTAAATCGAATTTCCTCCGAATGGCCCACTTTAATTTATTGACTGCCTGAAAAGACGACCAGCCCAATGGCTTATCGATCAGCAATAGTTGTCCATCTAAAAAGTCCTCCTTATTTTTCAAAACTATCTTTTAAGATTTATGTTATTTTCGGATAAAGGTAAACGCTTATCCCCAAAAACTATAACCTATAGCTATCGCTCCGACGATAAGACAATAGATTGCAAAATAGGAAAGTTTACTCTTTTTGACCAATTGGATCATCCAAGTACAGGCTACAAGCCCCGCAATAAAGGCGGCAATAAAGCCTGTGCCCATAGCGATGTTGTTTTCGCCGTCAAATGTAAGTTCGCCGCTCATAAGGTCTTTTGCAATTTTGCCAAAGATTAACGGTACAACCATTAAGAATGAAAATCGTGCAGCTTTTGTTTTGTCAACGCCTAACAATACAGATGTCGATATTGTTGCCCCACTACGTGAAATGCCCGGTAACATTGCGATAGCTTGAGAGACCCCGACAATGAATGCATTTTTAAAACTTACTTTTTTATCGGTGTCCTTAGCTTTGTCTGCAAAATAGAGCAGTACTGCGGTAATCAATAACATAAAGCCAACAAAGCGAATATTTCCTCCAAAAAAGGCTTCCAACTGTTCCTCGAAAAACAATCCGACGAGAACAGCAGGAATCATGGAAACTATGATTTTGAGAGAAAATTGGGTTTCTTCGTTCCATTTGAAACTGAAAAGCCCTCGAATTATTTCCCAGACATCCTTTCTGAAAACAACAATGGTACTCAAAGCCGTGGCAAAGTGAAGTACAACGGTAAACAGAAGGCTTTCTTCGGGAACGGAATTATCGCCTAAAATAGCTTTTCCCAATTCTAAATGCCCACTTGAAGAGACTGGTAGAAATTCCGTCAGGCCTTGAATTATGCCCAGTATGATGGCATCGATGATATCCAAAATTATTTGCCTTTCTTATGCGGATTCAACAATATGGCATAGATTTCTATACCAAGACCAATCAATACAAGGGTTGGCGCAAGACGTATTCTTCGGAAGTTATAGATTTCTGGGTTGAAAACATTGGGGTCGTCGCTGCCGCCTCCGCTCATGAGAATAAAGCCTAAAGTAATGCAGGCCAAACCGATGAACATGAACGTATAGTTCTTCTTTTGAAAGATAAACTCTTTCTTCACTGGCTGATCGGCGCTATTTTTATCTTTTTTGCCCATGGCGCAAATTTAGTCTTTTCATTTAACGGGTAAAAATGAATTTTCTTGTTAGTCTCCTTCAGTCAAGTGCTTGTCGAAGCTTTCAATAATAGAGTTCATCGGTTCTTAAATTCAAAAACCGCTGGGCCGCGAAGTATGTGCTTAGAAAGGCTATTAAGATACCTAAAAGAAATACCGCGACAAAAATGATCCCGAGAACTATATAATCATCCAATACGGCCATTTCCGGAAAAGTGCTTTCTGCATAGAACAAAGCAGCGATCAATGCCAGAATGGCCACTCCGGCCCCTATCATTCCTAGCTTAACATTTGTCCAAATAAATGGGCGACGAATAAAAGTCTTGGTGGCTCCCACCATTTGCATGGTCTTGATGATAAATCGTTTTGAATAAATGGAAAGACGAATCGAGCTGTTGATCAACAACACGGCAATAAAGGTGAAGATGGCGCTCGCCACCAATACCCAGATACTGATTTTTCGAATATTATCATCCAACAAATCTACCAAAGGTCTGTCATAAGTAACTTCGTCAATATACTCTTTGGCGGTCAGCTCGGTAACTATTTCTTCCATTTGCTCGGGAGAAACGAAGTCTGAATTTAAATTGATATCGATGGAATTCTTAAGCGGATTGTACCCTAGAAACTCTTCGAAATCTTCACCGATTTCCTCACTGTGCTTTTTGGCGGCCTCCTCTTTTGAGACAAAATTCGCCGATTTGGTATATTCGGCAGCGGTCAAACTTTTTTGAAGTTGGTTTATTTCGACTTCCTTTGCCGTATCCTTAAAAAATACCGAAACCGAAATCTGCTCTTTGAAATGGTCGGCCATCTTTTTGGCATTCAGCACCAAAAGGCCCAAAACCCCCAATAAAAATAGCACCAAGGCAATACTCAATACCACCGAAAAGTAAGAGGATATCAGTTTGCGTTTTTGATAGCTTTCAAAAGACTGCGCCATTTGGGGTAGGTTGATTTGGTAAAGTTAGGAAAGTAAATTCGAATCAAAGCTTCGGATTGATTCGCTTTCGGGAATTAAATAAGTCTAATTTTTAATTTCCTCTTTTAAGTCTAATCCTTTAGGAAACTCAGGAATTCTTTTTTTAAGGAACAGAATTTGACCCAAATGACTTGATTGATGCTCCATAACATGAAACCAGTAATAATGATTACCGTTGGAAGCCAACCATTCATCATCTTTGGTTTTTAAAACTTTCGTTGTTTGTTCGCGTACTTTTTTCCAGATATCTAAATAGTAATTTATCTCATGTCCCTTAATGTTTTCTTGGCCTCCTTGTCCTAACGACATTGCATGCTCCCATTCAACACCTTCTTTTTCATCGAACACATCTTTTTTGTCAAATGTTACCGACTGAAAATAGACTTCAGTTGCTATTAGATGCATCACTAGTGCTCCGACAGAATTCGCTTTTTCATCCATTAAATAGTCTATTTCATTTTGATTTAAAGCTGAAACATTATTTTCTACACGATCTTTTAAATTGTCTAACATACTAACCAAAGTGCCTATTTGCGGCGAGAAGTCTTTTTTAGGTCCAATTTGGTCTGAGGTGTCTTCGATAACTCCCTCGCCAGTTATTAGTAAGGACTTTTTACCGTCTATGGCATCTGAACTTGAAGAATACGTATATTCTTTGATGCGCACAGGATTAGATTCTTGAATTCCTTCTACCCAATTATTTTTCGGATCATTATTGTCGGTGTTTTCAAAACTTCCATTTTTGATGTCGAGTTTTTCAAATTCACCATTCGTATTTTGTGTCAGTACTTCGAACCCATCAAAAAGAAACTTACCATTGTTCCAGCAAAGTGCACCAAAATTCAATGTTTTTGAATTATTATCTAGTTCTGCTTCAATAGTGTATTTTTTCCATTCTTTTGAGGTGATTGGGCGATCACCCATATTGTCGAAGAAGCCTCTTTCCCCATTTTTTGTATCTACCCGAACCCACAAGCCAGATTGTCCATCCGGGTTTTCTGATTCATTTTTTGCATATGCCGAAACCCTAAATTTTATGGGCTTGTTCGTAGATATTGCTATTGACTGAACGAAGGAAGTCCAATCTCTTGAGGTCTCTTTTTGAGCGTTGATAAAAGAAGAAACACCTAGGAAGGCGATTAGAACCCACATTCTTTTAGTTAACTTCATTTTGTATAGTGTTGAATTAATGATAATCTAAGATATAGTTTTGTCTTGAATTGCTTGTTCCGATTGCGTGCATTCTTTATCATTTAGGATATTAAACCTATTTTTGGCATTTATTTTTTAAGGATATTAGAATGCAATACAATTTCAGGGAAATTGAAGAAAAATGGCAAAAGTATTGGGCCGAAAACCAAACCTTTAAGGCAGAAAATAATTCCGATAAGGAAAAGTTTTATGTGCTCGATATGTTTCCTTATCCTTCTGGGGCAGGGCTGCATGTAGGTCATCCGTTAGGCTACATTGCTAGTGATATCTATGCGCGGTACAAACGGCATAAGGGTTTTAATGTGCTACATCCACAGGGCTATGATTCCTTCGGATTACCTGCAGAGCAATATGCGATTCAGACAGGCCAACACCCTGCGATTACCACAGAAGAAAATATAAAGACCTATAGAAGACAATTGGATCAATTAGGCTTTTCATTTGATTGGAGTCGTGAGGTCAGAACATCGGACCCAAAATACTATAAATGGACGCAGTGGATTTTCATTCAGCTTTTCAATTCATGGTATAATAAAGATTCAGACCAGGCTGAGGCCATCGAAACTTTGATTTCAAAATTTTCCAAGGATGGAAATACCAATGTCAATGCTGTTTGTGATGAAGATGTTGTCGAATTTTCGGCTAATGATTGGAATGGTTTTTCCGGCAAAAGACAGCAGGAAATTTTATTGCAATACCGATTGACCTATTTGGCCGATACCGAAGTAAACTGGGTACCAGCTTTGGGAACAGTACTTGCCAATGACGAAATCGTAAACGGAGTCTCCGAACGTGGTGGCCACCCGGTCGTTCGAAAAAAAATGACTCAATGGAGCATGCGCATCAGTGCTTATGCCCAACGCCTGCTAGATGGACTGAATACCATCGATTGGCCACAGCCATTAAAAGATTCGCAGACGAATTGGATTGGCAGATCACAGGGGGCTAGTGTTACTTTCAAGGTCCTCCCCCTGACCCCCTCCGGAGGAGGGGGAACCTCGCGAAATTCCAGAATTACGGCCGATTCGTCGAGAATTGCCACTCTTTTGGAGAGGGCAAAAGAAATGCGCAAAAACCCGACCAAAGCCGAGGCCAAATTGTGGCAAGAATTACGGGGTAAAAAGTTAGGATTTAAGTTTAGACAGCAACATCCTATTCATAAGTTTATTCCTGATTTCGTTTGCTTGGAAAAACGTTTGATTGTAGAAGTGGATGGCGAATTACACCAGTATCAAGTAGATGCCGATGTGCAAAGGCAATTGATTTTGGAGGAGAAGAAAGGGTATCATTTTTTACGTTTTTCCAATGAAGAGGTGCTAAACAATATTGAAAACGTACTTTCCCAAATCAGCGAGAAGTTGAAAGTCCTTCCCTCCGGGGAGGATTTAGGTGGGGACTTTTCAATCGAAGTCTTCACAACCCGCCCAGACACCATTTTTGGAGCTTCTTTTATGACCTTGGCACCAGAACACGAACTAGTAAAAAAAATCACAACTGCCGAGCAAAAAGTTGAGGTTGATGCTTACGTGGAAGCGACCGCAAAACGGTCTGAGCGTGATCGTATGGCAGATGTAAAAACAATATCGGGAGCATTTACAGGGGCCTATGCAGAACATCCGTTTACGAAAGAACCGATTCCGATTTGGATTGGCGATTATGTGTTGGCCGGTTATGGTACGGGAGCAGTGATGTCGGTGCCCTGCGGTGATCAGCGGGACTATGATTTTGCGAAACATTTTGCTGAAAATCAGGCTATGCCTGCGATTCCCAATATTTTTGAGGGAGTCGATATTTCAGAAGAAGCTTTTGAGGATAAAGGAAATACTGTAATTGCGAATTCCGATTTCTTAAGTGGTTTGCCCTATAAGAAAGCCGTGAAACTGGCGATTTATGAATTGGAAAAATTAGGCCAAGGAAAAGGAAAAATCAATTATCGTTTGCGCGATGCGGTTTTTAGCCGACAGCGGTACTGGGGTGAACCCTTTCCGGTGTATTATGTAGATGGAATGCCACAGATGTTGGATGAAAAATTCTTGCCTTTAGAGTTGCCGGAAGTTGAAAAATACCTTCCTACCGAAATTGGCGAACCCCCATTGGGTAATGCTGAGGTTTGGGCATGGTGTACTGAGAAGAATGAAGTAGTGCCGAACAGTAAGATAAATAATGCCACTGTGTGGCCGCTTGAGCTGAACACCATGCCCGGCTGGGCAGGAAGTTCGCAATATTTCAACCGCTATATGGATCCTCATAATGATGAAGCTATTTTTTCTCAAGAGGCAATCAATTATTGGCAAGATGTGGACTTATACATTGGAGGCAGCGAGCACGCCACGGGGCATTTGTTGTACTCACGCTTTTGGCAAAAGTTTATGTTCGATAAAGGTTTGGTGCCTAAAGACGAATATGCAAAAAAATTGATTAATCAGGGGATGATTTTAGGAACAAGTGCATTTGTATTCAGAGTTGCCCCAACGTTTAGTTATAAGGAGGAAATTATTCCTTTGGGGGGTGCTGTTTTTTTCATTTCCAAAAACCAAATAAAAGACGAAAAAATTCAGAATCAAGAGTTGGCAGCTTTAGTGAAAGAAAAATGGAAACAATTTGTTGATTCTAGCTATCCTGAAGGAGAAAAATATAATTATTTTAAAGAAATAAGTGAAAAACTTGACCACGGAGAAATATGGATAAATCCAGGCATAATGAATGTGCAAATTCTGAATGCGGATGTTTCTTTTGTTAACTCATCAGGTGAATTGGATGTGGAGTCATTTAGAAACTGGCGTCCTGAATATAGAAATGCTGTATTCATAGGAGAAAAAGGTAAAGTTATTGAAGGCGATAATGATCGATATTTAGTTAGAGGAGAAGTCGAAAAAATGTCAAAGTCCAAATACAATGTCGTGAATCCTGATGACATTGTAGAAGACTATGGGGCGGACAGTTTACGTTTGTATGAAATGTTTTTAGGGCCTTTGGAGCAATCAAAACCTTGGAATACCGCCGGTATTACGGGTGTGCATTCTTTTTTAAAGAAACTTTGGAAACTCTATCATTCTGGCCCAAACGGGGAGTTTCACATAACGGACGCTCTCCCTTCGGGGGAGTCGGAGGGGGCTTTTAAAACCCTCCACAAAACCATCAAAAAGGTAGAAGACGATATCGAGAACTTTTCGTTCAACACATCGGTTTCCACTTTTATGATCTGTGTCAACGAATTGACCGCGCAGAAATGTTCGAGTCGCGAAATTCTAGAACCATTGGCAATTCTAGTTTCGCCATATGCACCACATATCGCTGAAGAACTTTGGGAAAAACTGGGCTATTCAGGTTCCATTTCAGAAGTGGCGTTCCCGAAATTCGAACCTTCCTATTTGGTGGAGAGTAGTAAAGAATATCCGATTTCATTTAATGGCAAAATGCGCTTCACGATGGAGCTTCCATTGGATTTATCCAAAGAAGAAATCGAAGAAGCGGTTATGGCCAATGAAAAAACCCAGCAACAATTACAGGGCCGTGCCCCGAAGAAGGTAATCGTGGTGCCTGGGAAGATCGTGAATATCGTGGGGTAGCTCGATGCCTGTCATTCCGAGAAACGAGGAATCTCTCGGCTTGATTTTAACAGATTCCTCATTGCATTCGGAATGACAACCAATCAACTATGCCAACCATCGAAATCATAGGCCTTATTGCCGCTGTTTTGACTACTTCAGCATTTGCGCCACAGGTTTATAAAGTCTGGAAATCAAAATCGACCAAAGATATTTCACTTACCATGTATTTGGGGTTCTTTGTAGGTGTTATGCTATGGCTTTATTACGGTATTGAGATCAATAGTCTTAGCATGATTGTCGCAAATGGAACTACTGCGTTATTGGCTTTGGTCATTGTATTTCTCAAATTAAAATACAAATAAATATTTCCTAACCCCCTATTTTTTAGGGGTTGTATTGTCAAAAAGTTTTCTTTTGGTCATTATACCCCCTCGTTTTATCGAATTTATTATTAGATAAGTAAAATTTGTTACAAATTTGATAACGAATCAAAATTTGATAAAATGAAAGTAGGTGTACCAAAAGAAATTAAAAATAATGAAAGCAGAGTGGGAATGACTCCCGCCGGTGTCTTTGAAATGGTAAAAAACGAACATATGGTCTATGTGCAGTCTACAGCAGGAGAAGGCAGTGGTTTTTTTGATGCCGATTATCAAGAAGCAGGTGCCATTGTTCTAGATACTATAGAAGAAGTATATGCCGTTGGCGATATGATCGTCAAGGTCAAGGAACCGATTGCTGAAGAGTACGATTTGATTCGAGAAGGTCAAGTGGTGTTTACCTATTTTCATTTTGCTTCTAGCGAGCCTTTGACCAAGGCAATGATTGCGAGCAAATCGGTCTGTATTGCCTATGAAACTGTCGAAGATGAAGAAGGCACGCTTCCGCTATTAACACCTATGTCGGAAGTAGCAGGGCGAATGGCCATTCAACAAGGAGCAAAGTATTTAGAGAAGCCTGCAAAAGGCCGCGGTGTATTATTGGGTGGAGTGCCTGGGGTTGCCCCCGGCAAAGTTCTTGTACTGGGTGCTGGAATAGTAGGAATTCAGGCTGCTAAAATGGCAGCAGGTCTTGGCGCCCATGTTACAATTTTAGATATTAATATGAAACGTCTTCGTCATGTAAATGATATCATGCCTCCACATGTTGTGACCGAATTTTCTAATGAATTTAATATTAGAAAGCATATTAAAAATCATGATTTGATTGTGGGAGGAGTACTCCTGAAAGGTGCTAAAGCACCGAATTTGATAACTAGGGATATGCTCAAGGAAATGAGGCCTGGTACCGTGATAGTGGACGTGGCCGTTGACCAGGGCGGATGTGTGGAAACCACAAAGCCCACTACGCATGAAGATCCGGTTTATATTATAGATGATATCGTGAATTACTCCGTTGCTAACATGCCGGGAGCCGTGCCCTATACTTCAACAATGGCTTTGACCAATGTCACTTTGCCTTATGCCCTTAAGTTGGCCAACTTGGGCTGGAGAAAAGCAACCGAAATTGATGAATCGCTTCATAAAGGACTAAATATTGTTTACGGAGAGGTTGTCTACAACGAAATTATAGAAGCCTTTCATTGGGATTGTGTAATGGCCTAAAAGTACATTTTGTCAGTTTATTCGACCTCGGCACTATGTGGCGGGGTTTTTGCTTTTTATGTTGTAATTTTAATACACACTAACAAAAAATAGAAAATTATGTTTGGATTTGATATAGGCTATATTGTCATTGCCGGGGTATTTTCCCTTATTAGCATGTGGGTCGGTAGCCGTTTGAAAAGTAAGTTCGCCAAGTATTCGAAAGTACATTTAAGAAATGGATTGAGCGGAGCGGAAATCGCGGAAAAAATGTTGGCCGATCATGGTATACGTGACGTAAAAGTGATTTCTACTCCTGGTATGTTGACAGATCATTATAACCCGGCGAATAAGACGGTCAACCTGAGCGAAGGGGTTTATAGTCAACGCAATGCTGCCGCGGCTGCGGTGGCTGCACATGAGGTTGGTCATGCGGTACAACATGCCACGGCCTACAGTTGGTTGCAAATGCGTTCTAAGATGGTCCCGATATTGAATGTTACCTCAAAATTTTCAATGTGGGTGATTTTCGGTGGTCTGATGCTTATGGGAACGACGGCAATCGGTGGAACGATCGCGTGGGTAGGAATAGCACTTTACGGTATTGGAACGTTATTCAGCTTTATAACCTTGCCGGTAGAATATGATGCGAGCAACCGTGCGTTGGCTTGGTTGAAGAATAAGAATATGGTCAGCCAAGAAGAATACGCTGGTGCCGAAGATGCCTTAAAGTGGGCTGCACGAACGTACGTGGCCGCTGCGATCGGAGCTTTGGCTACTCTACTGTATTTCGCTATGCGGGTCGCTAGTAGGGATTAAAAAGTTTGTGCCTAGCAGATTGCAGTCGGTAGTATTTTTCGTGTACTATTGCTACCAACTCATTACTAAATCGTAATCTGACGGTCGATTTGTTGGTCTAAAGAAATGAAGGTTTCCGTTCGTGAGACACCATTGATTTGTTGAATGTTATTATTGAGCACATGCATCAAATGCTCATTGTCTTTACAGAGTACTTTGATTAAAATTGACCAATTGCCCGTCGTGTAATGACATTCTAAAACTTCGGGAATTTCTTTGAGCGCTTTAACCGCTTCCGGATTGCTCATAGCCTTGTCTAAAAAGATACCGATATAGGCCATGGTGGTATAACCCATAACTTTGGGATTGATAATGAACTTTGATCCTGTCATCAATCCCGATGATTCCAATTTGCGAAGACGCTGGTGAATGGCAGCACCCGAAATGCCGATATTTCTGGCAATTTCTAGGATGGGGGTTCGGGCGTCCTCCATTAAAAATCTTAGAATCTTTTTGTCGATTCCGTCTATTTTTATATTTCCGTTATTCGATTTCATATTTTGAGTTACAGGTTGATTGTAAAAATAGTTATTTGATATGAAATCTTAATCTCCAATTATCGAGTAAATGGACTAACTTGCCAAAAAAGTATCGCAGATATAATAATGAGAAGATTTGGTAATAATTAGGTTAGCTGGCTACCGAATCTGGGTTATAACCGAAATAAGGGACTTCGAACTCTTTAAAAGCGATTCCGTAATTTTCCAGCTCTTTCAAAATAGGTTCATATAACTCTTTGCTCAACGGAATTTGTACACCAGGGGTCGTGATTTTTTTATTGAGTATAAGTAAAGTGGCGATTGCAACAGGTAGACCGACCGTCTTTGCCATAGCGGTATACGTTTGATTTTCACCAACAGCGACCATATGTGAATCGATTTGCCGTTTTTTTCCATTTAATTCAAACCCGAACTTGTGGTACATTACGATCATGTCTTTGTCGTCTTGGCCCAGAGTCCAGCTATCTTCTAAAATTTCTTGGAGTATTCGGGCGGGTGTTGCGTTGTCAAGTGTTATTTTTTTCTTTGGATCGAACAGATTTAGCTCGAGCAGTTTTTCCCACATGATATCATCTTGCTCTATTTTAAGGTAATGGCGCAATTTGAGCTCTACTGAATCTGTAGGCGAGTAGGGTAGAAATAGATTGACAAATTCTCGATATGACATACCTTTCGAATTTTCAACGACGTAACTGTCGTCGGTCATACCCATTGTCACGAACATGTTCCATGCCTTTGAAAAGCCTACACGACGCATCGTGCCTCGATATAATGTTAGCACATCTTCCAATCCATAGGCCTCACGATACTTTAGTGAATCTCGATTGGCGTAACCTTCGAATCTGCCGTAGCCCTCGACTTCGAAAAATTCGGTCCTTCGAAATAATTTGTGATAGGGAATGTACTTATAGGTACCCTCTTGAATAAATTTAGCTGCTCCTCCTTGGCCGGCTACAACCACATTTCTGGGGTTCCATGTGAATTTGTAATTCCAGAGGTTGTTGTCGTTTTCGGGGGCGACCAGTCCGCCAGTAAAAGATTCGAAAAGCAATATCTTACCTTTTTTATCTCGAATTTCATCCAATACTTTCATTGCGCTCATATGGTCGATACCGGGGTCCAATCCGATTTCATTCATAAAAATGAGTCCTTTTTCTTTCGCTTTGGAATGCAAGGATTTTATTTCTTCGCTCACATAGCTAGCGGTAACCAGATGTTTCCCGTAGGTGATGCAATCTTCAGCGACTTTAATATGAAAACGGGCCGGAAGCATCGAGACCACAATATCACACCTTTCTATGATCTTTTTTCGAGCTTCGTCATCAAAAATATCGAGCCGAATTACGGTACAGGCGGAATGCTCTGAAACGCTTCTAGAAATTGCTTCGGGATTCAAATCGCCTATGGTCAGGTGTAGGTTCTCGGAATCGGCTTTTTCTAAAAAATAATCCAATAGGTAAGAAGTGGATTTTCCGGCTCCGACAACTAAAATATTTCGCATAGTTCGTTTGGTTATCTTTGGTATAACGGAGAACTAAGGTACCAAATTGTTATAATTTTACATTATTCGAACATTTAAGTTATGAACAAAACAATACTTCTTACAGCAACTATTCTTGGAGGATTGGCAATTATTCTTGGGGCTTTTGGCGCCCATGGTTTGGAAGACAAATTAGATGCCAATGCGATTCGGACTTTTGAGACCGGTGTGAAGTATCAAATGTACCATGCCCTTTTTTTATTGGTTTTAGGAAGTTTGAAACAGTTGCCCGAAGCCAGAAAAAGATGGATTTTTTACTTGGTCGTGATAGGCGTGGCACTGTTCTCTTTTTCAATTTATCTACTGGCCACAAATGCCCTTACTGGGTTTGATTTTAAATCAATAGGCTTTGTTACACCCATTGGTGGTCTTTTACTGATTAGCGCGTGGGGGCTACTTGGCATAGTATGTTTTAAACACTTCAACTAATATATTCTCAAAAATAGTGTCGAAAAGATAGATTTTCGATAATTTTGAACCTAAATACAACCGCTCCGGTGAAAATATCTTAAAAAATGGCAAAATCTGTTTCCCTCGCTGACCACGGAATCAAAGACAGTTTGATTCATTATCAATTAACCCCTTCTGAGCTTCATAAGATTACATTGGAAAAAGAGATGGGCAAAGAAGCCTCCTCCGGAGCGTTAGCAGTTAATACCGGTGAATTTACCGGTAGATCTCCTATGGATCGTTTTATTGTAAAAGATAAAATCACAGAGAAAAAAATCTGGTGGGGAGATATTAATATTCCCTTTGATTCTTCAAAATTCGATGTTTTATACGATAAGGTCATCGATTACTTGAACGGTAAAGAACTCTATGTAAGAGATTGCTACGCTTGTGCAGATGCAAATTACCGTATGAACATCCGTGTAGTCAATGAATATCCGTGGAGCAATATGTTTGCCTATAACATGTTTATTCGCCCTACCAATGAAGAACTTAAAAACTTTGATCCTGAGTGGACAGTAATCAACGCTCCTGGTTTCATGGCAGTTGCCGATGTTGATGGCACACGTCAGTATAATTTTGCGATTTTGAACTTCACAAGAAAAATAGCTTTGATCGGTGGAACCGGATATACCGGTGAAATCAAAAAAGGAATCTTTTCCGCGTTGAATTTTATTCTTCCTGTTCAAAAGAACACCTTGCCGATGCATTGCTCTGCCAATGTGGGCAAAAATGGAGATACCGCAATCTTTTTTGGTCTATCGGGTACGGGAAAAACTACTTTGTCGACTGATGCGAATAGAAAATTGATTGGGGATGATGAGCATGGTTGGAATAATGAAAATGCCGTTTTTAATTTCGAAGGAGGATGCTATGCCAAAGTGATCAACCTTTCTCAGGAACAAGAACCTGAAATATATGGTGCGATAAAAAAAGGAGCCATCCTTGAAAACGTGATCATGAACGATTCAGGTGATGTTGATTTTGAAAACACCTCAATAACTCAAAATACTCGTGTGAGTTATCCCATATATCATATAGAAAATATCAAACAGCCTTCCCTTGGTGAAAATCCGAAGAATATTTTCTTTTTGACCGCGGATGCTTTTGGGGTGCTGCCTCCAATATCAAAATTAACGCCTAGTCAAGCGGCATACCATTTTATTTCAGGCTATACGGCTAAAGTGGCCGGAACAGAAGCTGGTGTTGTAGAACCGATACCTTCTTTTTCAGCCTGTTTTGGGGCTCCATTTATGCCACTTCACCCAGCTGAATATGCTGAAATGTTAAGCAAAAAAATGCAGAAAGCGGGTGTCAATGTTTGGTTGGTAAATACGGGATGGACCGGTGGCCCTTACGGTGTGGGAACTCGCATGAAACTTAAGTATACAAGGGCAATGATAAATGCCGTGTTGAACGGTGATCTCGGTTTATACAATTACGATGATTACCACATTCACTCGGTTTTTGGAGTTGCGCAACCCAGAAAATGCCCTGGTGTGCCAACTGGTGTTTTGAGTCCGAGGACAACGTGGAACGATGATGACGCCTATTATAAAACGGCCTTTAAATTAACCAATGCATTCCGCGAAAATTTTAAACAGTTTGAGGCCTATGCGAGTGAGGAGATCAGGCGTGGAGGCCCACAGCGATATGCCTTTTAATAAGATTTAAGATTCTAGAAATAGCAAATAAAAGGGCAGTTGTCTATTATCTTATTTTTTGTTGGCGGCATTGATGTATTTCTGAAGGGCCATTGTCATCGAAGGGGTATCTGGCGTAGGTGCTTTGATATCAATTCGAAGCCCCGCATCGGTGGCTGCGTTGACCGTTGAATTTCCAAAAACGGCTATGCGCGTGTCTTTTTGCTCGAAATCCGGAAAATTCTTCAATAACGATTCAATGCCAGAAGGGCTGAAAAAAACAAGCACGTCATAATAAACATCTCTTAAATCAGAAAGATCACTGATAACAGTTCGGTAGAAAATTCCTCTAGTCCAATTAATTCCCAATTTATCAAGTGTTTCGGGCACTATGGCTTTTAAAACGTCTGAAGAGGGGAGAAGAAATTTTTCATCCTTGTATTTTTTAAAAAGTACTTCTAAATCCGCAAAATTCATTTTACCAACATAAATCTTACGTTTTCGGTAAACAACATATTTTTGAAGGTAATAGGCCACCGCTTCTGATTGACAGAAATATTTCATTGCGTCTGGCACTTTGTATCGCATTTCTTCGGCAATTCTAAAATAATGATCGACGGCATTTCTTGATGTCAATATAATGGCCGTAAAGTCTTTGAGATCGATTTTCTGTTGGCGCACCTCTTTAGCATCGACGCCTTCAACGTGAATAAAAGGCCTAAAATCGACTTTTACCCTTTCTTTGTCAATAAGCCTAGAGTATGGAGAGTTTTCCATCTTCGGTTCTGGTTGTGATACCAAAATCGTCTTTACTTTCATGTATCAGTCTTTTAGATAACTGCCGATGATTATCAGGGGCGCAATTTCGAGTGCGCAAAGGTACAAAATAAAATAGAAAAAATTATAAGCCAAAAACTTTTGATGATTTCGCAATGCGTTCACCCAACCGATAGCGTTTATCAAAAGGACCAGAAGTATAGTGATGTATACCACTAACTCAGAATTCTTGACGACATAAGACAGTATTACGTTGGAAATCAGCATAATGAAGCCACTGTAATTCAAATATGAAAGTTTTTTGAATACAAGCTCGGTAATGGTTTTAGATGATCCAAAAAGGAATCCGCTACCCAACTGTGTTAAAATTTTAATCAGTAAAAATAGAAATAGGGCGCCAAGTATAATGGGGAAAACTAAAGGAGAGTCATCTTGACCATTATTTCCTAAGATAATCCACACATAATAAATAAAAATAGAAAGGTTGACTACTTGAAAAAGCGTAAAGAAAACATGGAACCAGTTGAGAAGTTTATCCTTCTTGTTGTACATGAAAATATACTTGTTGTTGAAGGGTAAAATGATAAAATTCAAGAACCTACCGTAGAATAGGGTTTTAGCCATTACTAGAAAACTAATACTGAAGAAAATCAATACGGTTATCCAATCAAAGTTTTCTATCGTTCTTAAAATCGGTTGCATTATTTGATTTTTTGGGCCTCACCATTAAGTCCGTATGGCCATCCATTTTCAGAAATACCCACTCTCAAATAGGTCGGGTTAAATACCATTCTGGGTAATTCAAACGTAAATTCAGTAGTTTCATTTGATTTGAGAACCGATATTTTTTTAACGGGCTGAACTGTTTTCAAATCATAAATCTCAATCACCTTTTTGTATTTGTCTAGATAAACCAACCCGAATTGGATTTTTCTCAAATCGATATCGAAACCATATGGGTTGAAAACCTTTAAACCAACTTTTTCGTCGGAACCGGGGGCATACGATTTTTGCTCTACCTCACATTTTAGTTTTCTAAAAGACTCAAAGTCATCAACGAACCTTCCCAACAGTATTTTGCCATCGCCCTGCGTATATTCGACGTCCCCCTCTTCTAGGTACTCCGAAACATACAGAACTCTCTCATGTCGAACCTTGGCTTCGGACTGATCTAGACTGTATTGATTTTTACGGTAAAAAAGATTATTTAACGAATAGGTTTCGATACCGGTATAAAACGAATACATGGGGGCTCGGCGGTACGAATTCTCGAAGACTATTGGCATATCACCAATTTTCGAATGTAATTCACTGGTCCATTTTTTATTGCCATGACTCTCGTAATGAATAGGGAAAACTTCTTCATATACCAACCCTATTCTCAAAAAAATCAAAATAACAATATTCAAGATGCCCAAGCGATAGACCCATTTTCTTGTGTTATCGTCGACAAGCATTCTATTAAATACCAAGATCACTAGTGGTATTGAAATGACAACAAGCCATTGCGCCTGAACCAATCTGGTGAAACTTGAAATGAAGAAGAACAAAATAAAGCCATACGATAAGAATACCAAAGCTCTTGTGAACTTATCGGTAGGTCTTGTCTTGTAGAGAGAATAGTATATGAACGGAAACGTAAACCCGAACAACGCCAGCAAATTCAAGAAAAAAGATAATGTATTGTCATTAAAATCATAACCATAGCTAGGGCGCTCGAACAGGTGGTATTTAACTCCTACAAAATCACTTTCGAATAACCAGAAAAAGTGGGGGATATAAAAAAAAAGGGCACAGGCTACTGCGGCCCATGCATATTTGTTGGTCACTAATTTTATGTTAGATGCCAGAACAAAGATAATGACCAATATTGCATGGTATTTACTGTACATCATACAGGCCATAACAATACCCAAAACCAAAGCTCTAGCTAATGAAGTTTTATCCAAGAATTTTTTATAGACCCATAAAAAAAGCGCCGTAAAGAACAAGAGGGGGCTATCTGGTAGGGTCAAAAACCCATAGGCATTCAATAAAGTCATTGAAAAAGCCAAAACGAAAAAATAGATTACGTAATCATTTTTCTTTTGATCATCGATCATCACCCAGAGAAGCACCATAGTACCGATGGTAAGTAGGCAACTTACAAATCGCACACCCAGTTCACCATTGAATAAAAATCCGCTGAGGGCCGTGATCCATGCTACCATCGGTGGATGATCGAAATAACCCCAGGCAAGCTCCTTGGCAAACTGCCAATAATAGGCCTCGTCAAAAATGAGCTCGGTTAACGACGCTTGAATTAAATTGAGCACCAATAAGCCTCCCAATAAATAGAGTAGAAGTTTAGGTATTCTTGGGTTCATGTAGGCAGGTTCTTCGGGCAAAATTACGAATATTGCGGCTTTGCTTACAATCAATGATCTCTTAAAAGCATGATAAAACTGCGGCCGAGCTTAAATAAGCTTGCCTAAAAGACTATTTTTGCTCAATTCAAAGTAATCTGATGTCAGACAGCTTGGTCATTATTCCCACCTACAATGAAATAGAGAACATTGAAGCCATAATCGATGCGGTTCAACAGTTGAAGAAAGATTTTCACATTTTGGTGGTCGATGATAATTCACCTGACGGAACAGCCCAAAAAGTCAGAGAAAAGATAAACGAGAAGCCTGAGTCATTGTTCCTTGAAGTGCGTAAGGCAAAATCAGGTCTTGGCACGGCTTATATTCATGGTTTCAAATGGGCAATTAATAGAAAGTACGATTATATTTTTGAAATGGATGCTGATTTTTCGCATGACCCCACAGATTTGTCCAGACTATATCGCTCTTGTGTAAATGGGGCCGATGTTGCAGTGGGGTCACGATATAAAAAGGGGGTTAATGTCGTCGATTGGCCGCTATATCGAGTACTGCTGTCGTATGGTGCTTCTTTTTATGTTAAGGTAATTACCGGCATGCGCGTTCACGACCCCACTGCTGGTTTCGTATGTTACAACAGATATGTTCTCGAGAATATAAATTTAGACTCGATTCGTTTTATAGGCTATGCTTTTCAAATAGAGATGAAGTTCAGGGCCTATCTCAAAAATTACCGCATAGAGGAAGTCTCGATTATTTTTAGAGATCGAGTAAAGGGAAAATCGAAGATGAGTTCGGGAATAATCGGCGAAGCGATCTGGGGAGTATTTATGATGAAGATGCGCAGTATGTTTCAAAAAAGCAGATTTTAATTATGAGCAAAATTCTTATAAAGAATGGCAGTCTGGTCAACGAAGGGGCTATTGTAGAAAGCGATATTCTTCTTGAGGGGAAGTACATAGAAAAAATCGCCAAAGACATTTCAGATTCTGATGCTACGGTTATAGAGGCGAACGGTAAATTTATTCTTCCCGGGGTTATCGATGATCAAGTGCATTTTCGTGAACCGGGCCTAACGCATAAGGGAAATATTGAAAGTGAAAGTCGCGCAGCTGTTGCGGGTGGCATCACCACCTTTATGGAGCAACCCAATACCAATCCGCAGACTACCACAATAGAAAAATTGGAGGCGAAATTTGCTATGGCGGCCAACAGTTCATATGCGAACTATTCATTTCTATTTGGAGGGACGAATGATAACCTTGAGGAAATTAAAAGGCTCGATAAAAATGCCTGTTCAGGTGTAAAGCTTTTCTTAGGTTCTTCAACAGGAAACATGTTGGTCGATGACGAAGAGGTTATCGAAAAAATTTTCAGCAACACTGAAATGGTAATTTCGGCACATTGTGAAGACGAGGGAACGATTCGAAGTAATCTCGAAAAGTACAAGACAAGATATGGTGATGATATACCTGTAAAATACCACCCGATTATTCGTAGTGAAGAGGCCTGCTATTTATCGTCATCAAAAGCGATTGCACTAGCTAAGAAAACCGGTGCACGTTTGCATGTCTTTCATCTTTCAACAGGCAAGGAAACCGGTCTTTTCAGAAATGACATTCCGCTTGGCGAGAAAAAAATAACAGCCGAGGTCTGTATTCACCATCTTTGGTTTACAGATGAAGATTATGAAACAAAGGGCACACTGATCAAATGGAACCCGGCCGTGAAGACTTCCGTTGACCGCAAAAAATTATGGGAGGCTCTTTTAGATGATCGTATCGATGTCATTGCCACAGACCATGCGCCACATCTGTTTGATGAAAAAGACAATGTATACACCAAGGCCCCGTCAGGAGGTCCGCTGGTGCAACATGCCTTGGTCGCCATGCTCGAAAAGTTCCATGAAGATGTGATTTCCTTAGAACGAATTGTGGAGAAGATGTGTCATAACCCCTCCATATTATTCGATATTGAAAAACGAGGTTATCTAAGGGAAGGCTATTTTGCAGATATCGCTATTGTAGACATTGATAGTCCCCAGAAAATATCGAAAGCAGATATTCTTTATAAATGTGGATGGTCGCCTTTTGAGGGCAGCACCTTTAAGTCGAGAATCACACATACTTTTGTAAACGGTCATTTGGCCTATGAAAACGGAAGTCTTTCAGATGAGGCAAGTGGCATGAGATTGACATACAATAGATAAGATGAAGCGAATATTTTCTTTATTGATTTTTTTACTCATTTTTTCTTGTGCTGAAAAGTTGATTGAAAACCCAGACGGGCTAATTCCCGAGGAAAAAATGATCGACATCTTGAACGATGTAGCGATTCTCAATGCAGCTCAGACGACAAACGGCAGCAAATTGGAGGCAAATGGCATCGAATCGATGAAATTTATTTTTAAAAAACATAATATCGATAGTGCGCAATTTGTGCTGAGCGACCGTTATTATGCATCAAGACCGGTTGAGTATGAATCGATATATTCAAAAGTTGCACAACGACTTGAATTAGAGGGAAAACGATTGAAGGATGCCAAACTATTGAAAGATAGTTTGAAACAACTTGAGCGGGATTCCATTATCAACAAGAAATTTAAATCAAGCGATGTCAAGTCCCGTCCTCTAAAAAACGCTGGGCAGTAAATCGAATGGTTTCCGTTAGGTCCTTGAATTTAAAGTCAAAATCTCTTTTCGCTTTTTTGTTATCAAAAATCTGACGGTTTTTAAAAGACCTGATGGTGTTTTTGGTCACTTTACGTTTGTTCCCGGTTATTCTGCACCAGAGAGAATCGATAAAACGAAATGCTTCCAATTGCCAGAACTTCAATTCTTTTTTTGGAGGATTTTTATCAAGTGCGGTAGCTATCTTACCCATTATTTTGCCATAGCTGAGATTTTCTGCAACGGCTAGATAGCGTTCATTCTTGATTGATGCATTCATCAGGCCAATCATCAAACGAACGACATCTTGCACGGTTATAAAACCGGTTCCGCCAGGCGGATAAAAATCATACCCTTTATTTGCTGTAGTGAATAAAACGCCGGAACCGCGATTCCACTTTGTTGGTCCGATGATTACCCCAGGGTTTACGATTACCACCTTTAACCCCTCTTGTGAGCCGCGCCAGACTTCCATTTCTGCTTTGTATTTGGTGAGTGCATAAACATTGGCGTTCGCCTCTGCCCATTCGGTTTCTTCATTGACTTTTTCCGAATTTAAACTTTTTCCGATGGTGCCGATGGTACTGACATGACAAAGTTTTTCGATGGAATTTGCAAGGCATAGATTGACAATGTTGGTAGTGCCCGACACATTGATTTTTTTCAATTTTCGGTAATCTTTGGGGTCAAAAGAAATGAATGCGGCACAATGATAAACGTGCGTCACATTTATAAAAGCCTTTTCAAGAGCGGGAATGTCGTTGATATCTGCTTCTACCCAATCGATTTTGTTAAAAACCCCGAGCTCTTGGTCGGTATAAAATGAAAATATTCTTTTTAAGTGGTCGAGGTCGCTGTGCTTTCGATGTATGGCTCTGACTGAATTCCCATCCTCCACCAATCGAAACAAGAGATGAGAACCTACTAAGCCTGTGCCTCCGGTAACCAATATCATAGCACTAAAATAGGTATTTGATACGGATTAATTTTCAATTGTAATTAGCGAACATTCGAATTGGATTATATTTGTACCGGAATTTAAATAGCGTTATCAATGACCAATAATTTTGTTGCAGAACTAGAATGGAGGGGTATGCTGCATGATGCAATGCCGGGCACCGAAGAACACTTATTGCACGGTATGCAATCAGCCTATGTAGGGATCGACCCCACTGCCGATTCGTTGCATATCGGCCATTTAGTTGCAGTGATGATGCTAAGGCATTTTCAATTGGCGGGGCATAAACCTTTCGCATTGATTGGGGGCGCTACGGGAATGATAGGTGATCCTTCCGGTAAATCTGCAGAACGCAATCTTTTAGATGAAGCTACCCTACGACAGAATCAAAAAGGTTTGAAAACTCAATTATCACGGTTTTTAGATTTCGAAAGCGAAGCGAATAACACAGCGGTCTTGGTCAATAATTATGACTGGATGAAGGAGTTCTCATTTCTTGGTTTTATTCGAGATATTGGTAAGCACATAACCGTCAATTATATGATGGCCAAAGATTCGGTCAAAAAGCGACTGAGTACCGAGGCCAAAGAAGGTATGTCGTTTACAGAATTCACCTATCAATTGGTTCAAGGATATGATTTTCTGCACCTTTACCAGAACCATAATTGCACCCTGCAAATGGGCGGTAGCGACCAATGGGGAAATATTGTCACCGGTACAGAACTTATTCGCAGAATAGGCGGAGGGAAGGGATATGCAATAACTTGCCCCCTCATAACCAAGGCCGACGGAAGCAAATTCGGAAAGACCGAGAGCGGTAACGTCTGGTTGGACGCCGAAAGAACATCACCATATAAATTTTATCAATATTGGTTGAATACATCAGATGAAGATGCTGAGAAATACGTTAAGATTTTTACTTTCCTCTCAAAGGAAGAAATAGAAAAATTGATTCTTGAACATAAGGAAGCACCACACCTTCGAGAATTACAAAAACGTCTGGCCAAAGAAATTACGACTATGGTACATTCTAAGGCCGAATTCGATAACGCGGTTAAAGCGAGCTCTATACTTTTTGGCAAATCGACCTCTGAAGATTTAAAAAAATTGAATGAAAAGACATTTCTTGATGTTTTTGATGGAGTTCCGCAAGCTGTAATAGAAAAATCAGAGCTTGAAACCGGGTTGGATATGATTGGAGCTTTGGCCGCAAAAACGGGTTTTTTAGGTTCAAATGGTGAAGCTAGACGAGAATTAAAACAAAATTCGATTTCGGTGAATAAAGAAAAAGTCAAGGAAGATTATTTGATCTCTACCTCTGATTTGATCAATGACAAATTTGTATTGCTACAACGTGGCAAGAAAAATTATTTCGTGCTTGTGCTCAAATAAATTTCCCGTTGGGTACCAAAGTCCATGAATACCTTTGAATTTCTACAAATTCGAATGTAAAAACTTCAAATAAATAGAGTTAATTGGCGTTAGGAGAATACTATAAGGTAAATCCTAATATCATGAGTAAGTATATTTACATTTTTATTTTGGCATTTCTTATTAGCAGCTGCAGTAAACTTGATGAGTTGACAAAGTTTAATATCGATTATGATACAGAGGTGACAATACCCTCTTCCGCAGGAATCAACCTGCCATTTGATGTTTTGACGCCAGATACTGAAACCAATTCAGAGTCTACTTTCGAATCGAACGATACACGAAAAGATTTGATCGAAGAGATAATACTCACCAAACTTCAGTTAGAAATCACTTCACCTTCAGATGCAGATTTTAGCTTTCTTGAATCTATCGAGGTTTTTATTTCGGCCGAAGGTCTTGATGAAATAAAAATTGCGTCCAAAACAGACGTGCCTGAAACAGTATCAGTTTTAGATTTGGATGTTTCAGATAACGATTTAAAGGAATTTATCAAAAAGGATAGTTACAGTCTACGGCTGAATACCGTAACCGATGAGGCAATCAGTCAAGACCATCAAATTGATGTTAAGTCCACCTTTTTCGTAGATGCTAAAATCTTGGGGCTTTAAGAAGATAGCATTAGAGGGCCATCAAGTTACATCCACGGATATCGCTATGGTCAAAACGGCCTAAAACTTCAAAACTCCCATCATTATATACTTTACCGAGGTCTTGCGTGGCGATAAACGAACAAGAATCCCTATTGGCAAGATCGATTACGTTTATGCCTCCGGTCTTTTCGATTTTTGAAAAACTCAAAGGGTCTTCGGTATCACGTGCCATGACCTTCATCCAAGGGGGGCATTCAAAAATTCCGTTTCCTTTAGAATACGCTTGTGATAAAAGTTCGGTCATGCCATATTCTGAATGAATGTGGCTTACGCCAAAACCCTTTTGAAGTAAACGGTGTAATTCTTGGCGAACGATTTCCTTTCTTCGACCTTTCATTCCCCCTGTTTCCATTATAGTGGTATGCTTCAATTTAAATTGATGGCACTTGACTAAATCGAGGAGTGCAAAAGAGACCCCGATCAATAACGTTTTTTGACCTTGAAATTCAAGTTCGCTTATTTTCTTTTCGAGTTCGTTGAGGTTATTCAGGTAAAACCCACTATGACGATGACCACTTTTTTTAATCAGATCATCGACCATATAAATTAAAGAAGAGCCTTCACGTTCAAGATATGATGGCAGCAAGGCCAAAACACAATAATCTGATATAGGACCGTAAAAATACTCAAATGCCGTCATGTAACTTGTGCGATAGAGCTGTGTATCTTTTACATAGTGCTGGCTGGTTCGCTCACCTGTTGTTCCACTACTTGTAAAAACGATTTCCGGTCGAGATCCATCGGTCGCAACTTTTATTGATTTAAAAAAAGAGATAGGTAAAAAAGGGATTTCCGATATATGGTTTACAGACCCTTTCGTACGTTTTAGGTAGTTGCAAAACTCTCGGTAAGCCTCGTTATTGGTGTACTGATATCTAAAAGTTTCAAGTGCGCACTGTTCAAATTCAGTACTTGATCCGATTTTAAATATGTCATTTGGTTTTATCGACATCCGCATAAACAAAGATAGCCATAAGCCAAGGGGGATTAAAATAAAAAGTCCTGCTCTAAAATTAGAACAGGACATGAGTATTCTTTGAGTACAAGTGTTTATTTTACGACCAACTTTCTTGTTATGGTCTTATTTTCTTCTGTGATTTGCATAACGTAAACCCCTGGTGCCAATCGGGCTATCGAAAGAGCTTTTGTCAGCATGCGATCTTTAAGCAATACCTCGCCGAATACATCGTAAATTAATACTGTTTTCGGAGCATTGTTTTGGGTGGTAATATAAACCAAATCTTCCGTTGCCGGATTCGGATAAAGCTTGAAGCCAGTAATCTCATCACTTTTTGAGGGCTGGAGTGCACCAATTTCTTGTGCAGACATAGCTAGAGAGAACACCAAGAGCAGTGAAGTGAAAAATATTTTCATAAGTAGGTATTGATTTGGGAGTCAACAACGTAAAGATACTGAAAGGGTTTCCCTACAAAGAATAATTGTTGTGAAATTCGACCAAATGTAGGTAAATAGGGGGTTGAAAACCGTTTATCGGTTTTTTTGGTCAATCACCGAAGATGAAAAAGTAAAAAATTAAAGAAATCTGATGATTGGTAGCTACTTGACTATCAGTTTTCTGGTAGCCATTTTATTATTTTGATAGACACGAAGAATATAAACTCCAGCGTCGAGGTCTGTGAGACTAAGTTCATTTCCTAAAATAGTGGTTTGAATTACCTGAGTGCCCAAAACATCGAAAATCAAAATCTTCTTTGGTGCATTATCTGTTGTAGTTACATATACTTTGCCGTTGGTAGCAGGGTTCGGATAAAGCTTAAGACCCCCTATATCACTATTGCCATTCGAATCTTGTCCGAAGGCCATAGAAATACAAAAAAAAGTAAAGACGAGGTAAAGGTGCTTCATATGGGGTTGATTACAAAAAATATACCACAAATGTACGAAATCTTTGAGTAGTTGTCTTTTTAAGCCCTTGTATTATGGCAGAAATTCGATGAAATGCAGTATAAAATGTTTAAAAACCTAACGCAAGAGTAACCAATATATTTTCCAAGAACTAAAATAGTTGTCCACAATCAAAAACGGCTTTCATTCTGAGCGTAATCAAACCTTAGATTTACTTGTTTAATGTTACCTAAATGTTACGATATTCATTGGGTACAATGGCCATAAGCGTATATGCATTATATTTACGTAAGACGGATTTATTGTTTTAAAATGAAACGGTTGACGTGAAGAAAAAAGATATCAAAATACTTTTAGTAGATGATGAACCAGATATATTGGAAATCATCAGCTACAATCTAGAGGCTGAAGGTTATCAGGTGTATACTGCTAAGAATGGTGTAGAAGGTGTTTCCAAGGCAAAAAAGAAAAAACCACATCTTGTGATCTTAGATGTTATGATGCCAGAAATGGACGGTATAGAGGCCTGCGAGCAAATGCGAAGCACACCGAGCCTTGAAAATACGATAATTACCTTTCTGACTGCAAGAGGAGAAGATTATTCTCAGGTAGCTGGCTTTGATGCGGGTGCCGATGACTATATTACCAAGCCCATTAAACCAAAGGTTTTGGTCAGTAAGGTAAAAGCATTGCTTCGAAGATTAAAGGAGGACAACAATGAGGCCGAAGATATTTTCAAAGTGGGTAATATTGTTATAAATAGAGAAGAATACAAGGTTATCAATAACGGCAAAGAAATCGTATTGCCTAGAAAAGAATTTGAACTTTTGGCTCTGCTCACGTCAAAACCGAGCAAAGTTTTTAGACGAGAAGTAATTCTTGACAGAGTATGGGGAAACGAAGTTGTAGTCGGTGGTCGAACCATTGACGTACATATTCGTAAACTGCGAGAAAAAATCGGTGAAGACCACTTCAAGACCGTAAAAGGTGTTGGTTATAAATTTGTGCTGTAAGAATTGAACGCTGTACGATTTAGATACTCTTTTAAAAATCTGAATGATTGACCCGCAATTTATAAAACGAATTTCTTATCTATCTTTATCATCTAATTTTTAGTCAATTTTAAATTTGGCTTCAATTCTACCGTAAAATTAAACAGCCTAAAATGGCCACCAAACTCAAAAGGTCATATCAATTCGCCATGCGCGCATCCTTATTGATTGCGGCTTTCTGTACGACGATCATTGCACTTAAAATGTATTATTTAGACCAATTTAATTGGTTGATGTTGCTATTGATATTGATATCGGTTTTTATGGGGGGCTTTATTATCATACAAATCGGAATAGAGAAGTACATCTACAGAAGGATAAAACAAATCTATGATGACGTTGAGTTATTAGAGTCATCTTCACTTACTTCTGACCCTGTTACCACAGATATGAAAACACTTACCGAGGAAATTGAAAAATTCGCTGCCGATAAAAAAATCGAAATCGACACGCTAAAAATTAGGGAAGCCTACCGCAAAGACTTTTTAGGAAATGTATCCCATGAGCTGAAAACCCCATTGTTTACCGTTCAGGGCTATATCGAGACCTTGTTAGACGGCGCGCTTGATGATAAGAACGTGCGAAAAAAATACCTACAGCGGGCCAACAAGGGTGTTGAGCGATTGATTTATATAGTAAAAGATCTTGATTTGATTACTAAATTGGAAGTTGGCGATCTCAATCTTGAACTCGAAGATTTTGATATTATCGAATTGATACAAAGTGTTTTTGATTTGCTCGAGATGAAAGCCGCGAAAAAGAAAATCATACTCACTTTTGACATGGAGTATGTAGAACCGATATATGTTTATGGTGATCGGGAAAAGATTCAGCAAGTTCTTGTAAACCTTTTGGTGAACTCCATAAAATATGGCAATAAAAACGGTACCACCGAGGTTAGTGTTGAAAATCTGATACAAAACAAGGTTATTGTTAGGGTCACCGATAATGGCGAGGGTATCGATGAACAATATTTACCTCGCTTGTTCGAACGATTTTTCAGGGTTGACCAAAGCGGTAATAGAAAAGAAGGGGGCTCTGGTCTCGGTCTAGCTATTGTAAAACATATTATAGAGGCCCACGGTGAAAAAATCTATGTCGAAAGCGTTATGGGAGCCGGTTCCGAGTTTTCGTTCACACTAGAAAAGGCCGAAAAAATCGCAACGGTTATCGACTGACCTTTTCTTCTGGCCGAGTTCATTCCATTTGGAAAAGATTTCCTTTAGATTTGCCGCTAATATTTTTTATGGAATCAAGTGGGAAGTAAAAACAAGCTAAAAAGATTTAAGGAAAACGATGAGTTCAGTAATGTTATTCAGCCCGATCGAGCGGATATTTCCAATGGAAATTTCAGCCTAAAAGGAAGGTGGGCGACACATTTCAAGAATAATAATCCGATTGTTCTCGAATTGGGTTGTGGCAAAGGAGAATATACTCTTGGTCTGGCCAAAAGAAATAAAAAAAAGAATTTTATCGGAATCGATATCAAAGGTGCTCGACTTTGGCGAGGTGCGAAGACCGCCTTGGAAGAAAATCTTCTGAACGTGGCATTCCTGAGAACACAAATCGAACTTGTCGATGAGCTCTTCGATGTGAACGAAGTCTCCGAAATATGGATAACCTTCCCCGACCCCCAGATAAAATATAAACGCACCAAACACCGAATGACCAACGAAGAATTCATAATAAAATATCGGCGTATTTTGTCAGAAAATGGGTTGGTTCATCTAAAGACCGATAGCGAATTTATGCACGGTTACACTTTGGGTTTACTGCACGGTCTGAATATGAAAATTCTGTATGCGAACCACGATGTTTATAAAAACGAAGGCAGTCCAAAAGAAGTACTCGAAATACAGACTTTCTATGAAAAACAGTACCTTGAACAAAAGAAACCGATAACATACATTCAGTTTCAGATACCTAGTAAATGACCCATTTATTGATTCTTTTTTTTGCCACTTTTTCTGCCGCCTTTATGGCTACTGTGCCCCCTGGTTTGTTGAATATGAACGCTGCTAAGGTAAGCGTCAAGAAAGGAAAATTAAATGGTGTGGTCTTTAGTCTGGGTATTTCGAGCATGATTATGGTTCAGGCGTTCATCGCAGTTTGGATTTCAAAATTCCTGCACAACAATCCTCAAGTATCAGAATGGCTTTTGAAAATTGCCGTTGTTGTTTTTGCAAGCCTGGCAATCTATTTTTTTGTGGCGGCCAGAAAAAAAAATCAAGACGAAGTGCGTTTGGTCAAAGTGAGCAAAAAAAATAGTTTCTTCAAAGGAATGGGTTTGGCCGCTCTGAATCTTTTGACGATACCTTACTATAGCGGCCTGAACGTAATGTGGAATGCAACGGGCTGGATAAAGTTTGAAGTTTGGGATATTTTAACCTTTGTCTTGGCGGCAGGGTGTGGAACTTTTGCGGTACTATATATGTACACTCTGTATTTCAATAAATTGGAAGCAAAGACCCAGCGATTTTCAAAAAACTCAAATTATATTCTGGGCTTTTTGATGGTCTTGCTCCTAATAATTACATTAATTAGAATTTTCAGATAAACAGATGAATCCAGAAAATAAAAATTTCTTTCAAAAAGTATATCAAGTGGCGAGACAGATTCCCCCGGGTCGGGTAACATCCTATGGAGCTATAGCTAAATATCTAGGTGCGGCGAGAAGCGCACGAATGGTGGGTTGGGCAATGAACGGAGTCGGATCGGGAAATCCGAATAAAAACCAAACACAAGATGTGCCCGCTCATCGAGTGCTCAACAGAAAAGGCCTTCTAACAGGTAAGCATCATTTTGACGGTACGAACCTCATGCAGCAATTATTGGAGAACGAGGGCATTAAAGTGGTCAACAACCAGGTGGTCGATTTTGAAAAGTACTTTTGGGATCCTGCAAAAGAATTGGAAGATTACCCTGATTGAAACTGACTGATCATAACTTTAGTCGAAACTCAAGGTGAACACGGTTACTCCATTTGAACGGACTCCAATATTTCCCCCATGTAAATGCATGATTTGCTTTGAAAGGCTTAGGCCAATTCCAGTGCCTGTATCTTTTGTAGTGAAGAAAGGAACGAAGATTTCATCTATCAAATCAGGGGGTATACCTGGCCCATTATCGATAACGCTAATGTACTTTTTGTTTTCTTTGCTTAGGCCGGCGATCATTTTGATTTTTCCATTTTGCTGTCCATTCAAAGATTGCAGGGCATTTTTGCTGAGATTGATAAGAATTTGTGAAATCTGTTTTTCGTCGATGTACAATTCCAAATCGGCTGGTTGAACTGTAATTTCGAACGAAGTCGGTTGATTATTGTTTTCTTCGCCCATAAAGACCTTGATTTTATTAAGTAGTCGTTTTGCATTGATCAAACTTTTGTCGGGTTTAGGAAGGCTAAGAAAACTTCGATAAGATTGTACAAAATCCATTAAGTCACCACCCTGCTCACTTATGACCTCGAGCCCCTTGACCGTATTCTGAATATGACTTTCCTTAAAATCGTCGATGGATAGAAGACCTTTCTCGGTCTTATAGTATTTTAAAATCGATTCTGAAATCGAGGTGATCGGTGTAATCGTATTCATGATCTCATGGGTAAGCACCCGTATCAATTTGACCCATGAATCGGTCTCTTTTTCATCAAGTTCTTTATGAATATCTTGCACTACCACCAATAACAGTTCTTTTTTATCGTACGATATCGAGGTGGACTTCAGTGCCAATTGTTTTTTTTCTCGTTCGTTGGTCAGCTGCACCAATTTTCTTTCAAAGGGCTTTAGTTCCTTGAACAATTCATATAGGCTTTGATCTACTTGTGATAATTGTTTTATGTGATTGAGCGGAGTATAATCGAACAATTTTTCGATAGTTGGGTTGGCAAAAAGAATATGGCCTTTTTCATTGATGGTCAGAATACCGATATCGGCCTGTTTTATGATTTCTTGATAATATTGCTCTTGGGCCTGTTTTTTTAGATGGATATCTTGTATCATCTCGTTCAACATATTCAGGCTGTGGTTGAGCTCTTCCAATGATTTGACACTTAATTTTTCAGGAAAGCGTAGGGTGAAATCCTCGTTCTTAATGGCATCGAAAAAGTAGGCGATTTTTCTATTCGTCTGATTTACGTAATGAATCAGAAACGAAGTGAGTATGATCAAGAATAGCAAAGACAAGCCTGACAAGATATATTGCCTATTGAAAAAGAAGTAACCTACCGCAAGACCTGCGAAGGCGATAAAAGCAATACGCAATATCAATTGCAGGTAAATGTGACGGCTAACCATTCTAAAAGTTTAAGTTCAAATATCAAGCGCAAGTTCAAATTGGTTTATGAGTCGGGCTGTCTGAAGAGTAGGTATTTTGGATTTATTTTTTCGAATATCGATTTGTTCAAAAGTTGTCTGATTGCTTTTGACCCCAATCTCTTTTATTTCCACTATCGAACCCCTTTTGGGGCTAGGGAGCTTTACCCTTCTTCTTCATTTTATTGTAAAGCGTCTGTCTAGAAATACCCAACTGCTCTGCAGCGGCACTATAATTTCCGGTATTCTGTTCTAACGCATTGTTGATCATTTGCAATTCCATTTCTTCCAATGTCAAAAGACCTGTGGCGGTCGTTGTTTGCAATTTCGTGTTCAATAGAAAATCCGAAGACTTTAAAACGTCGTCCTCCGAAAGTATTACTGCTCTCTCAACGGTATGTAAAAGTTCACGAACGTTACCGGGCCAAGGATAAGCAAGCAATTTTTCTTGTGCATCTTGGTTGATTTTTAACCTAGGTTTTCCATATTTCAAGGTGAATTTGTGCAGATAGAAATCGGCCAAGACCAAAATGTCCTGATCTCTTTCCCTGAGCGGAGGCACTTCGACTGCTATAGTATTGATGCGATATAATAAATCTTCTCGAAAAAGTCCGTCGGCCACCATTTTATCCAAATTTTCATTGGTGGCACAAATCAGTCGAATATCGACTGAAATCGGTTTATTCGAACCTACACGAACGATAGTCTTATTTTGTATCGCCGATAAAAGTTTGGCTTGGGTCTGTAATGAAAGATTTCCTATTTCATCTAAAAACAAGGTGCCTCCGTTCGCAGCTTCAAATTTTCCTGCACGGTCGTCTTTGGCATCTGTAAAAGACCCCTTTAAGTGCCCAAAAAGTTCACTTTCAAAAAGATTTTCTGAAATAGACCCCATATCCACAGCGATAAAAACTTCGTTCTTTCGTGCCGAGAGATTGTGTAATTCACGGGCGATTAATTCTTTACCTGTTCCATTCTCGCCGGTAACCAAAACGTTGACATCGGTTTTTGCTACTTTTCCGACCAGGTTTAGTACAGAGTTGAGCGCTTTGGAATTACCGATAATGTAATTTTTATTCTGATTGATTACCTGTTTTAGGTTATTTTCTTTTTGTTTGAGCTTGCTGATTTCTTGACGTGATTTTCGTAGTTCGAAGGCCGACTTGACTGTCGCCAAGAATTTATCATTGTTCCAAGGCTTTAGAACGAAATCGGCAGCTCCTTCTTTCAAGGCTTTTACGGCCAAATCAACGGCACCATATGCCGTCATCATGATTACGGAAATTTGTGGTGCTTTTTTTAATATTTCCCTTAACCAAAAGAGTCCTTCATTACCTGTATTGACTCCGGCGGAAAAATTCATGTCCAACAAAACGATATCGTAACCGGACAAATCTTTGAACGAGCTTATCTGATTCGGGTTCGAAATGGTTTTTACCGTTTGGTATTCGAATTGTAGAAGAATCTCAAGGGCGCTCAACACACTTTTGTTGTCGTCGACAACCAATATTTTAGCATCTAACATAATCGGCGATTAATAATGATGGCTGAACCAAAATCGTTCCATTAATAAATAGGAAAGGCAGACCATTCGATTAGGTACTGAATTCATTGGCTCCATAATCAATCTAAAACTACAATTCGAAAATCACATATTTTCAAATGTGTCCAAATTTTTTACAATAACTGTCTAACTATTTTACAATATCGAAATGTATCTTACGAAGTAAAAATTGTAACTACCTGATTATCATAATAATAATTTTGTGGCATAAGAGTAGTAAGTAGTTTGGCATATAAGTTAATTATGAATCTGAAATTTTCGATATTGATTGTTTTTCTTTTCCTTTTGGGAATAGAAATTAACGCCCAGGATAAATGGACGTTGGATGATTGTGTAACCTATGCTTTGGAACATAATCTTCAATTGAACGATTTTGAATATACAGAGCAATCTGGGCGAGAAAACTATAAGCAGTCCGTTCGAAATTTGCTGCCAGTACTTAACGCTAGTTCAAATTACACGGTAAATTCAGGTAGGGCAGAAGATCCAAATACAGGTACGTTCGTTGTACAAGATTTTTTTTCGAACAATTATTCGCTGCAGTCGAATATCGATTTGTTTCAGGGCTTCCAAAAAATAAATGCTATTAAAGCTTCTAAACTTTTGTACAATGCCACCAGAGAAGAAGCACTTCAACAAAAATACCTATTGGCGTTTCGTGTGATGCAAGCTTTCAACAATATTCTTTTTTCAGAAGGATTGTTAGCTATCTCGACGGAGCAATTGACCGTTTCGCAAACCAATTTTCAGTTGGTCGAAAAGCAAATCGAATTGGGTCTTATGGCCGGTGCCGACCTGTACGAGGCAAAATCGATTTTGTTGGCCGATGAGTTGAACCTCACACAGAGTGAAAACCTCCTTGCAACGGCCAAATTGGCATTGATCCAAGAAATGAACTTAGAAAACACCTCTGAGATAGAAATTATTCCGAACATCACTCAGGGGGCGGCAACAGATACCGCACAAAAGATGCGGTCGGATTCCGTCTATTTAAAAGCGAGAGATTTTCTGCCCTTGCTAAAAGCCCAAGAATTAAGGGCCAAAGCAGCAAAGAAACAAATGGGAGTCGCGAGAGGAAGTCTTTATCCATCATTATCTCTTTTTGCCGGAGTGGGAACCGGTTATTTTGAAACCTTTCGAGACTCTTTGGGTAGCACTATTCCGTTTCGCGAACAATTCAGGGACAATACGTCCAGATTCTACGGCTTGAGCTTGAATGTTCCCATCAGTAATGGCTGGTCGGCTCGATCAAGGGTAAAGCAAGCCAAAATTGAAAAGCTCAGACAAGAGAATAACCTTGAAGTACAAGAACAAGTACTCTTTCAAACGATTCAACAATTGGTACAAGAACATAACTCATTACAAGTGGAGTCTGAACAAAGTATTCAGAATATGGAAGCGCAACGAATGGCCTTTACGATCGCCCAAAAACGATACGAAAGGGGAATGATAAACGCTATCGAATTGTTCACAGCGAAGAACCTTTTTGCAAGCGCACAAAACGAGAACCTACAGGTCAGACTACGTTCCGAAATCAATAAAAGTACGTTAGACTTTTATCGCGGTTTGCCAGTATTCAATATAAATTAACTTGGTCATGAGAAACACAAGATACGAAACACAAGAAACGAGGTTTTTGATTTGGGATACTTCCCTTAAAGGAAAATTAAACACAACTTCTAGAAGCATAAAAAGAAAACCGTTAAGCCATTAATCAAACGAAGATAGATTTCCGCCAAAGGTTTATCCTGAGCATAGACGAAGAGCGGAAATGACAACAAAGAAATTATAAAATGGATATACAATTAGAAAAGAAAAAAGGATTACGCCCAAAGCACTTCGGGTATATCGCACTTGGCCTATTAGTGCTCTTTGTGGGGTATCAATTATTGTTCGCGACTTCGGTTTCGACTTTCAGAACAGAAAAGGACAAATTGTCGATTGGTGATGTTAGCCAAGGGAAGTTCGATGATTATATCACCATAAATGGTAATGTAGCACCAATTGCCACTATTTATATGGACGCTTATGAAGGTGGTCGCGTAGAAGAAAAATTAATCGAAGAGGGGGCAATGGTCAAAAAGGGTGACATTATTCTGAAATTGGATAACATCAATCTTTATGAGCAGATTTTACAGAGTGAAAGTGGTCTGGCGTTAAAACAGAACGACCTACGTCAAACAAGATTGACTTTTGATTCTAGGCAGGTCGAGGGCCGAAGATCTTTAGCTACGGCTAGTACTGAACTTCAAAGACTAAAAAGAAATTTTGAACAGAACCAAGCCCTATTTGAAGAAGAATTGATTTCCAAAGAAGTATATCAGCTTTCCAAAGAAAACTATGAACTATCACAGAAACAATATGAAATCGTAAAAGTACAGACTGAGAATGACAATGAGTTAAGGGAAACATCCTTGCCGGTTTTGGAAACAGATCTAAATCGTATGCAGAAAACATTGGGCATGGTTTACCAACGTTTAGACCATCTAAATGTAAGGGCACCTGCAGACGGGCAACTAGGTTTTTTGGATGCAGAAATCGGTCAGAATATAACTCAAGGGGAGCGTATAGGTCAAATCAATGTATTGACAGATTATAAAATAGAGGCTGCCATTGATGAGCATTACATCGATAGGGTCCGTCGTGATTTGATGGCCGTTCTAGAACGTAACGGGACAGAATACGCGTTAAGGGTTCGCAAAGTATACCCTGAAGTAAGGAACGGTCGATTTAGGGTTGATTTGGTCTTTACAGAAGATAAGCCCGAAACAATTCGCACCGGACAAAGCTATAACATCAAATTACAATTGGGTGAATCAAGCGATGCACTCTTGCTACCAAAAGGAAGTTTTTTCCAAAGTACGGGAGGTCAATGGATTTTTGTGGTCAATGCGGATGGAGACGAAGCAGTTCGGCGTAATATTCAAATCGGAAAGCAAAATTCGAGATACTACGAAGTGCTTGAAGGGTTACAGGCAGGCGAAAAAGTAATTACCAGTAACTATGATACTTTCGGTGAAGCAGAACGCATAGTGTTAAAATAACGATGAACTGTCACTAAATAGATATAACGGAGTCTTTAATTATAACAAGTAAAATCAATCAAGAAATGATACAAATCCAAAACTTAAAAAAAAGTTTTCGAACCGAGGAAGTGGAAACCTTGGCTTTGAACAATGTAAACTTTAAAGTTGAAGACGGTGAATTTGCTGCGATCATGGGGCCTTCCGGCTGTGGTAAATCTACACTGTTAAACATTATCGGAATGCTGGACAACCCAACTGAGGGTAGTTATCAGTTTGCTGGTAACGAAGTCGGTGGACTCAAAGAACGTCAGCGTACCGAATTGCGAAAAGGAAATCTAGGTTTTGTTTTCCAAAGTTTTAACCTCATCGACGAATTGACCGTTTATGAGAACGTGGAGCTACCATTGATCTATCTTAAAATGGGAAAAAGCGAACGTCGGGAGAAAGTGATGAAAGTACTAGAACGAATGAAAATCGCACATAGGGAAAAGCATTTTCCACATCAACTTTCAGGCGGTCAACAACAACGTGTGGCCATTGCCAGAGCCGTTGTTACCAACCCTAAACTGATTCTTGCGGATGAGCCCACAGGTAACTTGGATTCCAAAAACGGAATTGAAGTAATGAACCTATTGACAGAATTAAATCAAGAGGGTACAACCATAGTGATGGTAACACACTCAGATCGCGATTCACATTATGCGCACCGGGTCATCAACTTGTTCGATGGTCAAATAGTAACCGAAAGTCAAAATAGGGCCATGGGAGCAATGATTTAATTCCACGTCAGCGTTTATTCATCAATCAAATCATCATCAAAAAACGACAGTCATGTTCAAGAACTATTTAAAAATCGCTTGGCGGAATCTCGCAAAAAATAAGCAACAGACCATCATTAATCTATTGGGTTTGACGGTGGGCACTGTTAGTTGTCTGTGTATTCTGCTTTATGTTTTTAGTCAATTTGGCTACGACGAACACCATAGCGAAGCTGAATCGATTTATCGCGTAGAAACGATTATTGTAAGAGATGGTCAAGAGAGTTTTGATACGGGAGCGGCTTCACCACCTATCGCTTTTGCTTTAAAAGAAGATTTTCCAGAGGTTCAAGAAGCCGTTCGGGTAGTTCTTACCGATGTTTTTTATAGTAATTTAATCGGTGCCGCCGAGAGTCAAGACACCTACTACGAGCCAAGAGCGTATATCGCTGATTCCACTTTCTTTAAAGTATTCGATTACAAATTTATTGAGGGTCGCCAAGAAACCGCTTTGAACGAACCCAATTCGTTGGTACTTTCTTCTTATCTAGCCAAGAAATTGTTCGGGAATCAACGGGCCCTGGGCAAAGCTGTGAAATGGGGTAGCGGAGATGATGAGGAAACCCTGACGGTAAAAGGCGTCTTTGATGAAACCTATGCAAAATCACATTTAAATCCCAATTATATCGTGAGCATGAGCACGCCAGGAATGGGCACTTTCGTTCAAGGCTTCGAGAGTTTCGCAACCAATAACTTTGTTTACTCCTACGTAAAACTAACTGCGAACACCAATTCAAATGGCCTACAGGCCAAACTCCCAAAGTTTATGCAAGATAGGGGAGCAAAAGACATGGCGGACGCGGGAATGGACAATAAAATACTTCAGTTAAAAAAGGTATCGGATATTCATTTGTATTCAGCAGGTCGTGATAATCAGATTCACGAGGTTTCGAATATTAAGTATCTCTACTTTTTATTGACTTTAGCCCTTTTTATTCAGTTGGTGGCCTGTATCAATTTCATCAATCTTAGTACGGCAAGAGCTAGTAAAAGGGCGAAGGAAATAGGAGTGCGTAAAGTGGTTGGTGCAGGTAAGAATAGTTTGATGCGACAGTTTTTAGGAGAATCCATGTTACTGTCCTTGTTTGCTGTATTGGTTAGTATTCCGATAACGATTCTTTTGCTTCCATTATTAAATCAACTTACCCAAGCTTCATTGGTCTACCAAGATTTATTCAATGTGAGCATTGGACTCTTGTTGTTGACTTTAGGAGTACTTACAGGATTGATAGCGGGCATCTACCCGGCCATCGTACTTTCCTCGATCAAACCTATAAAAGCGCTAAAAAGTTCAACCATACTGCAATCGGGCAGCGGTACTTTTCGAAAAGCCTTAGTGATTTTTCAGTTTGTAGTATCCATAAGCCTCGTCGCTGCGGTTATTATTATCACACAGCAATTTAGATTCGCACAAGCTAAAGACCTTGGGTTTAAAAAAGACAACCTTTTGGCACTCCGAATTGGAACGGATGAAGCTTCTAGTAAGTTTGAATCTATAAAATCCGCATTCTTGGAAATTCCAGGAGTACTTAATGTATCCAGCGGTAATTATGCCCCCTCGGAAATAATACTATCAGATAACGGACTCTTCCTTCCCGGAGGAAATCGGGAGAATGTCACTATTGTAAAAAGACAGGGTATAAGTGAAGGTTACTTTGAATCTATGGGTATTCCTATCATCAAAGGAAGGGATTTTAACGTAGCGGATACTACGGACCAGATTATCGTAAATCAAGCTACCTTAAAAGCCTTTAATATTGATGAAGAGCTGGCATTGAGCTCAAGATTGGTTCAAAGTTTTGGTGAGGAGACTTTTGAAATGCGAATTATAGGTGTGGTCAAAGACTATCATTTTGCATCCCTTAAAGAAGATATCGCACCCTTGTTTTTACATAAAGAAAGTAGCCCGAACTGGCTGTTCCTCAAAACGGAAACAACTAATTATGGTCAGCTGTTGGCAAGTCTCGAACAGCAATGGAAAGCCACCGTTAAAAATGTTCCTTTTGATTATAGGTTCGTTGACAAAGAAGTGGAAACGTTGTATGATGAAGAAAAACGTCTTGGGCAAATATCCACTGTATTTACCATTCTTGCTATTCTTATTAGCTGCTTGGGCCTGTTCGGTTTGGTATCTTATGTAGCCGAGCAAAAGAAAAAAGAAATTGGAATACGAAAAGTCTTAGGGGCAAGTATTAAGTCTGTAGTACAATTATTGACCAAAGATTTTTTAAAACTGGTAGGTATCGCATTTTTGATAGCATCACCTATCGCCTACTACTCCATGCAAAGTTGGCTTGAAGATTATACCTATCGTATCGAAATTCAGTGGTGGGTGTTTGTTTTGGCAGGAGGTTTTGCTTTGGCAATCACACTTTTGACAGTGGGTTTTCAATCCATAAAATCGGCAATGGCGAACCCGGTAAAAAGTTTGCGTACAGAATGAAATAGATAATAAATCGTAGAATTATCAATCAAAAAACGAGAATCATGTTCAAGAACTATTTGAAAATCGCCTGGCGGAACCTAATCAAAAACAAAGTCTACTCCATCATTAACATTGGAGGACTAGCAATTGGAATCACAGCTTGTCTATTGATTTTACAATACGTTGCCTTTGAGACCAGCTATGAAGATTTCCATGTTAATAAAGAACGGATATATCGAGTAAAACAGGATCGTTATGATGATGGCGTTTTGACCACGGAATGGGCTGCAGGTGCTTTTGCCGTTGGAACTCAATTCGGCGAGGCCATTCCAGAGATTGAAGATTATGTCAAACTAACAGATGCCGGTCAGGTAATTGTCGACAATGGCGATGAAACCTTAAAAGTCGAAAAAGTATTCTATGCCAGCAGTTCTTTTTTTGAGATGTTTTCTTATCCGTTACTTGCCGGTGATAAGGCTTCCGCTCTCGTAGAAAGCCGAACTGCTGCATTATCAGAAGCGACGGCCATGAAAATTTTTGGAACCACCGATATTGTGGGAAAAACCGTTGAGTTCAATGGCAATAGCAAATACCGGGTAACAGCTGTTTACAAGAACATGCCTGCCAACACACAACTTAGGCCCAACATTTTATTATCCTACAAAACTTTTAGGGAACGCATTCTTGCAGAAAACAATCAAGACCCAGAGGCGGATTCCGATACATGGTGGTTCTCTGACGGTTGCTTGACCTACCTCAAGCTAAAAGCAGGTGTCGACCCCTCGGTAGTAGAGGCCAAGTTTTTACCCATACTTGATGAACAGGCGGGCGAAGACCTTAAGAGTTACAATTCGGCAGCGGTTTATTCGCTACAGCCGCTGACCGATATTCATTTGTATTCAAACTATATGATGGAACCAAATCCCACGGGCGATGGCAAAACGGTTTATCTATTGTTGGGAATAGCATTTTTCATTGTTGTTATCGCTTGGGTAAACTACATCAACTTGGCTACGGCACGTGCCCTTAGTCGTGCCAAAGAAGTGGGAATTCGTAAAACAATAGGCTCCCAACGGAGACAACTGATATTTCAGTTTTTTGTGGAATCACTTTTATTCAATGGCCTTGCACTTGTAATTGCCTTGGCTTGCACCGCGATTTCAATTCCATTTTTCAATTCCATATCTGGGCAAGACCTATCCATCGATTTTCTATTGGACGGTGGTTTCTGGATCGGCCTTATCTCCCTTTTCATTTTAGGGGTATTGTTGTCCGGCGCATACCCGGCCCTTGTGTTATCAAGGTTTAAACCCGTGGAAGTTTTGAAGGGTAAAATGGTCAGCACAAAAGAAGGTGCTTTGTTGCGCAAAGGCTTGGTTGTCTTTCAGTTTGCAGCATCGCTATTTTTATTGATAGGCACTATCACGGTTTATGAACAAATACAATTTATGCGCAAGCAGTCTCTGGGCTTGAATATTGACAAAACCCTTGTCATAGTGCCTCCTGTTGTTACCGATTCTACCTATCAGGGCCAAATGAGATCTTTCAAACAAAATCTTTTAAAATATCCAGCTATAAAAAGCGTAGCGGCAGCTTCTACCATTCCGGGTCAACCAGTGGGTTGGAATGCAGGTGGAATAAAATTGACGACCCAAGAGGAAACCGAAGGAAAACAATATCGAGTAATCGGTGTAGATTACGATTACATAGAACAATTCGGATTGAAACTTATTGCTGGTCGTGCATTTTCGGAAGAATTCGGAGCTGACAACGAATCTGTCATTTTTAATAGAACCGGAATAACGCAATTGGGTTTTAACAACCCAGAGGAAGCAATTGGCAAGCGCATCGATTTTTGGGGTAACCAGTATACGGTAGTTGGGGTTTCTGAAAACTTCAACCAAGAATCGCTAAGACTTCCGTATGAACCGCTGGTAATTCGTTTGATTCCCGATGTTAGGGGTTATTTCACTATAAAACAAAGTGCTGTAGATGTTTCACAGACCATAGCTCAGGTCGAATCGGAATGGAACAAGTTTTTTCCTGGAAACACCTATGAATACTTTTTTCTCGATGACCATTTTAATGACCAGTATAAGGCGGATCAACGCTTCGGAAAAGTATTTGGTCTTTTCACGGGTCTTGCAATTTTAGTGGCCTGTCTTGGTCTATTTGGCTTGGCATCATTTACCACGATACAACGCACCAAAGAAATCGGCATTCGTAAAGTATTGGGTGCATCTGTCTCAGGAATATTAAAATTGCTTTACAAAGAATTTGCATTACTGTTGGTAATTGCATTTTTGATATCCATTCCCATAGCATGGTTTACGACCAGTAACTGGTTGGAAGGTTATGCCTTTAGAATCGATGTGCACTGGAGCTTTTTTCTTGTTCCTTTTATAATTATCGTTTTGATTGCATTGATTACGGTCAGCTTTCAGACGGTCAAAGCATCATTGGCAAACCCGGTAAAAAGTTTGCGCACAGAGTGAAACTTTTTAAAATATTAGGAGTCTTTACACAGGTAATGACTAAACAAAGTAAATCTCATCAATCAAGAATCAATCATCATGTTTAAAAACTATCTGAAAATCGCTTGGCGAAACCTAAAAAAGAACAAAGGTTACACCATCATCAATGTAGGCGGACTAGCCCTCGGTATGGCCGTAACCTTATTGATCGGCTTGTGGGTCGTTGACGAATTATCTTATAATGACTATTTTACAAGTAAAGATAAAATAGCACAGATCTACCAATCACAGACCTTCAATGGAAATACCGGTACCGGCCCTGCAATTCCCAGACCGTTGGAAAAAGCGCTTCGTGATGGTTATGGTGATAATTTCGAGCATCTCATTATGACTTCATGGACCAACGACCTGTATTTAAAATACAAAGAAGCAAGTCTATCCCGTCCTGGTAATTATATGCAAAGAGAAGCCCCTGAACTTCTTGAATTGCAAATTCTTAAGGGAGAGAAAGACGGACTTAGGGAAGTGAATTCGATTATGATTTCAGAATCTACGGCCAATGAGCTTTTCGGTTCTGAAGACCCGATTGGCAAAGTAGTCAAGGTAAGTAACCAGTATGACCTAATGGTTACTAGTGTTTACAAAGACATTCCCGTCAACAACACTTTCAACGATACCGAATATATTATTCCTTGGGAACAATACCTTGCCTCGCGAGAATGGGTCAACAATGCCGAAGACCAATGGGGCAACAACTCTTTTCAAATGTTCGTAAAACTTCAAGACAATGCGGATATGAAAAAAGTGAGCCAAACAATTCTCAATGTTAAGAAAGATTTGAATGAAGACACTGCGGAATTTAATCCGCAAATCTTTCTTTTTCCAATGAAAGAATGGTACCTGCATGGCAACTTTGAAAATGGGGTTCAGTCTGGGGGTAGAATCAAATATGTATGGCTTTTTGGGATAATCGGTGTTTTCGTATTACTCTTGGCGTGCATCAACTTTATGAATTTGAGCACGGCCAGATCTGAAAAAAGAGCGAAAGAAGTGGGTATTCGAAAATCTATAGGCTCACAAAGAGGTCAACTGATCAATCAGTTTCTGAGCGAATCATTTTTGGTTGTCGTATTCGCATTTTTTATAGCGGTTGTTATTGTGTTGTTATCACTGAGCGGATTCAATGACCTGGCTAGTAAAGAAATGACTTTCCCTTGGTCAAATCTCTCGTTTTGGTTCATCTCTTTGATTTTCATTCTCTTCACCTCGCTGGTCGCAGGCAGTTATCCTGCGTTATATCTTTCTTCATTCAAACCTGTTGATGTTTTAAAAGGAACTTTCAAAGCCGGAAAATATGCAGGTTTACCTCGTAAAATATTGGTGGTTTTGCAATTTACCGTCTCCGTAGCCTTTATAATAGGTACCGTCATAGTTATGCAGCAGATCAACCATGCCAAAAATCGTCCGGTAGGGTATGACAAAGAAGGATTAATCCAGATTCCTACTTTCAGTCAAGATTTCAACGGCAAGTATGATTTAATGCGAAGTGAATTTTTAAGCTCGAACGCAGTTGTTGAAATGTCGTCGTCAAGTAGCCCGACCACTCAGATTTGGTCAAATCGAGGAGGCTTTACATGGGAAGGAAAACCAGAAGGCTTTCAGGAAGACCTTGCCTGGACTGAAGTATCACCGGAATATGCAAAGTCTCTCAATCTGAAAATTATTGAAGGAAGGGATTTTTCGAGGGACTTCGCCACGGATTCATTGAGCATGCTTATTAACGAGACGGCCAAAAAGTATTTGGGAATGGAAAACCCGGTAGGTAAGTTCTTTAAAGATGATGATGAGGAAGACCCCAATCCGCCTTTGAAAATAATCGGTGTGGTCGAAGATATGATTACACAATCACCCTATGAACCTGTCAAACAAGGAGTGTATGTATATGATAGATTTAATAATTCAAGTTATTACAATCTTAGGTTAAATCCGAATCAAAGTGCTACCCAGAATATTTCAGTCGTTGAACGGATTTTTAAAGAACACTTTCCCGATGTTCCTTTCCAGTATGATTTTATAGACGCTGAATACGGCGAAAAATTTGCATCTGAAGAACGAATCGGAACACTTGCGGGTATATTCACCGCACTTGCCATTCTAATAAGTTGTTTGGGATTATTCGGCCTGACCTCTTTTGTGGCAGAACAACGTACTAAGGAAATCGGGGTACGAAAAGTATTGGGTGCATCTACTTTCAATGTCTGGAATATGCTTTCCAAAGACTTTTTGAAATTGGTGATTATATCCTGTTTCATTGCTATTCCAATATCCTATTATGTGATGAATGGATGGCTACAAGACTACCCGTATCGCGTGATTTTGGAATGGTGGATATTCGTACTTGCTGTAGTTGGTGCATTGGCCATTACCCTTTTGACCGTAAGCTTTCAGGCGATCAAAGCTGCAAATGCAAACCCTGTGAATAGTTTGCGTACCGAATAAACAAATAACTATGACATCGATAAAATCATACATAAGACATCTTTTAAAAAATAAGCTTTATGCCATTGTAACGGTTTTTGGTTTCGCCATTTCATTGACCTTTATTTTACTGCTGAGTGTTTACATCAATAATGAGACATCGGTTGATGATTTTCATGTCAATAAAGATAGAATATACCGCATCGAAAATGAAACAGTTGACTTTTCGCCACCGATAGCCGAGGATCTCAAAAATACTATTCCTGAAATAGAAAGCTTTACAAGAGTTTTGGGTAGTGATGGTCGAGTGATGGTTTCAGGTGGACAAAGGTTGAAAATGAGCTATTTGGGTGTTGATTCTTCTTTTTTTGATATTTTTTCTTTTCCCCTTTTAAAGGGAGAATCGAAAAAAGTGCTGCAGACCGCCAACAGTATTGTATTATCAAAATCAATGGCTATCAAATTATTCGGCAGCGAGGATGCCGTAGGTAAATCAGTATTCGTTGATGGCGAGAACAAATTTATCGTTACCGGAATTATGGAGGATTTTCCGGAAAAAACACATTTTGTTGCACAAGATGCATTGTTCAATATTAAGGCATTTAAACAGTTATGGGGTTTTGAAAATATTATGGAAGAATATGGCTTTGCATCCTTATCCATTTATTTGTTGGAAAAAGAAAATTCTGATTTGCCTTCCAAGGCATCTGAAATATTAAAAAGCTTCAAAAAAGATTATTGGATTTACAAAGACGGATGGGCCAGCATAGTTGAGTTCACACCGCTTCAAGACCTTTATTTCAGTGAAAAAATCGGCAATGGTACAAAAAGTAATAGCAAAACTTTGATTACGGTATTGTCGATTATCGTGCTTCTCATATTACTACTCGCGGTTGGCAATTATATCAATTTAACCATAGCCCAAGCGACCTTCCGCGGTAAAGAAGTGGCCATTAAAAAATTATTGGGGGGATCCAAGAGACAACTATTCTATCAATTTATCAGGGAATCTGTTTTCTTATGTTTGGTCTCGGTATTGATGGCACTAGTTTTGGCAAAATTGATAGAACCGGTTTTTGATTCATTGTTGAATACAAGACTTCACCTAAATGACAAGGTAGGCTTCGTAAATTTATTGAGTATTGTAGTCATTTTTGGCTTAGTCGGTTTGTTTTCGGGTATTCTGCCGGCCACTAAAATTGCAGCGTTCAAACCTTTAGAGGTAGTCAAGGGCACCTTTAGAACCAAGGTCAAAAGTATATACGCAAAAGCATTTATTACCTTTCAATACACGGTTGCCATCGCACTTCTGGCCTGCAGTTGGATAATTCTAAAACAAACTGATTTTTTGCGGAGTCAGGATCTTGGTTTTCAGAAAGATAATATTGTTCATCTTGAATATTTAGGTGCTCTTGACCAAAAAAACTCGATTAAAAATGCGCTGTTACAGATTCCAGGGGTTCAAGATATTTCAACTACTTGGCAAAGCCCCTTGACCGGTGGAAGCAATCAAACTTTTGAAAGTAATGGTAAGTCGCTGAGCTTTCAAGAATTTATCGTTGATTCTTCCTTTTTCAATGTCTTCGATATTAAAATGAAACCTACCACAGCTGCATATTCCGAATATGGAATGTATCTCAATGAAACTGCACTAAAGGAATTAGCCTTAGATGAGAACGCCCTATCCTTTAAAATGGAAGAGGAGGAAAAATCCATTTTAGGTATAGTTAACGACTTTAATTTTAAGGAGTTGCGTAGTAAAATTGGACCACTTATGATTCGTCAACAACGAGACGAGTCCCAGGTCACTGATATATTCATAAAAGTTAATGGTCAAAATATATTCGATACTGCCGATAAGATTAAAACTACCTATGCAAGTCTGATAGACAAGGCTGAATTCGATTTGACATTTGTAGATGACACCATCAATCAATGGTACGAAAAAGACGAGCGAACGGGAAAGATCATTGGATATTTTACGCTCTTGTCTTTCATCATTTCTGCAATGGGCATTTTGGCGATGTCTACCTTTTATATGCAGCAACGTAAAAAAGAAGTTGGTATCAGAAAGGTCAATGGCGCAACTATCGGTCAAATTCTTTCTCTTTTGAACAAAGACTTTGTCAAGTGGGTAGGTCTCGCCTTTGTTATAGCAGTTCCGATTTCATGGTTCGCTATGAGTAAATGGTTAGAAGGGTTTGCCTATAAAACCACAATGAGTTGGTGGGTATTTGTACTGGCGGGAATTACGGCTTTAATAATAGCATTGCTAACGGTAAGCTGGCAGAGTTTTCGGGCAGCGGCGGCAAATCCGGTAGAAGCACTTAAAGAAGAATGAAAACTCATCAATCAAGTAGCGAAATAAATTCAGTAGAAGAAAACGAAAATCATGTTCAAAAACTATATTAAAATCGCTTGGCGAAGCTTAAAAAAACAACCCTTTTTTACTTTTCTCAATACATTCGGACTCGCCATTGGCATGGCAGGTGGGCTGCTCATATCGCTTTACATATACGATGAACTGAGTTTCGACAAGATGTTCGTAGATGCCGATCGAATTTACCGAATCGATACCGATGTGAAATTTGGCGGAGCCGAAATTGAAGCTTCTGAGTCAGCAGCACCTATGGCAGCTGCTATGGAGAGAGATTTTTCTCAAGTTGAATCAACCCTGCGACTACGAGACCGAGGCAGCGCGCTTATGAGAAAGAGCGGTACCGAAACCAATACCAAAGAACTCAAAGTTGCGTTCGCCGATTCTACCTTCTTTAAGTTTTTCGGATTGAAATTACTTGTAGGTGATGCTAAGACCGCACTGACCGATCCGAATACCTTGGTATTGACGAAGACAGCGGCCGAGAAACATTTCGGTGTGCAGAATGCCCTTGGCCAAAGCATGCTAATGAACAATTCAGATACGTACACAGTGACTGGTGTTATTGATGACCTGCCTAAAAACTCACTTTTGAGAGATCATAGCATTTTTATGGCAATGGCCGGATTTGCTGATTCTCGCGAGAGCAATTGGGGAAGCATGAACTATTTCACTTTTGTGAAATTGATACCCAGTGTAAAGCGAGATGATTTTAATGAGCCGTTACAAGGGATGTTGGAAAGATATATGCTGCCTTGGGCACAGGAGTTCTTTCCAGGAATGACCGCCGCATCTTTCGCCGCATCTGGTAATTATTGGCGACATCATACCATGCCGTTGACCGACATTCATTTATACTCGAATCGACAGTCAGAACTAAGTGCCAATAGTAGCATTCAAAATGTATACATTCTTTCGTTCATCGCACTTTTTCTGATTGTATTGGCAAGTGTCAATTTTATGAATCTTTCAACGGCACATTCCTTAAGGAGAGCAAAAGAAGTTGGTGTTAGAAAAACATTGGGGTCGAATAAATCGGAGCTGATCCAGCAATTTTTGACGGAATCGGGGCTGATAGCATTTATATCTTTAGTGCTCGCCTTGATACTCGCAATTGGTGTACTTCCTTTCTTTAATGACCTTTCAGGTAAATCGCTTACCATTCCATACAAAAGCCCGATTTTTTGGTTGATTCTAGTGCTCACTACGATAATATTAGGCTTTATTTCAGGAAGCTATCCTGCCTTTTTCATGTCTCGCTTTATGCCAGTAAGTGTGCTTAAAGGTGGAGGTCAAAGCAAAGTCGGAGGTGGAAAAATCAGGAATTCCCTTGTAGTTTTTCAATTTGCCATCTCCGTTTTTCTCATTGTGAGCACTTTAGTTGTTTTTCAACAATTAAAATTTATTCAAGGTAAAGATCTTGGTTTTACCAAAGATCAGGTTGTACTAATTAACGATACTTATGCCGCTGGAAACCAAATAGAAGCTTTTAAGCAAGAAGTAGCTCAGTTGGGCCAAGTAGAGCGGGCTACATTAAGTGATTATTTGCCCGTACCGTCCGTACGTTCAAATACTTCTTTGTTTAGGGAGGGTGCCCTTGAACAGGAAAATGCCATTCAGACACAAGTCTGGGAGGTCGACAATGATTACATCACTACGCTCGATATGGAACTTGTTGCCGGACGTGATTTCAATCCGAAATTCGTAGCTGATTCGACATCCGTTATAATAAATGAAGCCATGTTGCCCATTTTAGGGGTTGAGGCCGAGGAGGCATTGGGAATGCGGCTTACAGGTGATCTTGAACTAGATAAGAAAGTATTCTACACTGTAATCGGGGTCGTGAAAGACTTTCATTATGAATCGCTAAGAGAAAATATAGGTGCCCTAACTCTTTTCTTGGATAGTTCAACGGGCACAATGGCCGTGAAGATGAATGCAGGTGATTTTTCGAATACGCTGGCGAGTATAGAAAGTATATGGAATAAAATAGCGCCTGGCCAGCCCTTCAGCTATCGATTTATGGACGAATCATTTAATTCAACATATGAGGCCGAGCAAAAATTGGGTAGAATTTTCATGGTTTTCACTGTACTTTCGATTTTAATCGCCTGTCTGGGACTATTCGGCCTGGCGGCTTTCAATGCGCAAAAGCGAACCAAAGAAATCGGTATACGAAAAGTTTTGGGAGCAAGCGTCGGGCAGATCACCTATCGACTTACTACCGACTTTCTCAAAATGGTAGGCCTTGCGATAGTTATTTCGTTACCGTTGGGTTGGTTTGCCATGAACAAATGGCTTGAAGATTTTTCGTATCGAATGGAAATAGGCTGGGGTGTATTCCTGACGGCCGCTTTACTGGCGATAGGTGTAGCTATAATAACGGTAAGCTACCAAAGTATTAAGGCGGCGATAATAAACCCGTTAAAAGTCTTCGCACAGAATAAAAAAATAAAACTATGATAAAAAACTACTTCAAAATAGCGTTTCGCGGGTTTCTAAGAAACCGCCTGTTCACAACCTTTAATTTGGTTAGTTTGGTCATCGGACTCTTTATTGCATATATCGCAATCGGATACATCGGTTTTGAGTACAGTTACGACACCTTTCACGAGAATTCTGAAAATACGTATCGATTGGCACGCACCTATCGTACACAAGACTATAGTATTATAGGTTTCGATAATTATCAAAATGATAGTACCACGAACGTTCAAGTGGCTTTGGCCGAAGAATTGAAGCAAATTCCTGGGATAGACAAGGCAGCACAATTTATAACCTCAGAAAACTTGGAATTTGTAGAATGGAATGGCAACCGTGTACAAGAAAAAGGATTTCTGACGACCAATACCCCAAATGATTTCGTTTCTGTATTTAGCTGGAAAACGAAATTCGGGAGTCTGAATAATTTTAGTGACGGAGTAAATAAAGTGATACTGACAGAATCTTCTGCAGCCCGTGTTTTCGGGGAAAACTTGACCAATGGCGATGCGCTTATCGGCCAGGCTATTACGATCGGAGAAGATACCTTTACCCTTGCGGCTGTCGTAGAAGATGTGCCTCTAAATTCACATTTTGATTTTTCAATCGCGATCAATGCACCTAGAATTAATTATTGGGGTAGGCGAATTTATTTAGGTCTTGATGAAAATTCTGATTCAAGTGAAGTTGAAGCTCAAATTAATATTTCGATGGCCACAATAAGTCCGAAAATATTCGATGACCCATTGTATAAAAAGCATTTTTTACAGCCTATTGAAGACATTCACTTAAAATCGAATATTCTTTACGAAACCAAAGCTCCGGGTAACTATCAATATATTTTGATTCTTGGCTTTTTTGCGCTTTTCATTATAATTATTACCCTCTTTAATTATGCTAATTTCACCTTGGCCATCAAATCAAAAGAAGGGAAATCCATTGGAATAAAAAAAGCAATGGGTGCAAAAAAGGGGGGTATTGCTTTTCAGTTTATTGTAGAGGGAGTGATGTTATCACTTATGGCACTACCCATTTTAGCGTTGCTTATTCCATTGTTGATTCCGGCCTTCAATACCTTAATGGGGGTTTCAATTAGTGATAACATCATGGCAAATACTCAGACCATGTTATTATTAATTGGTTTGACAATCCTTTTAGGATTTCTAGCAAGCTTGACACCGGCTATTTTTCTGGCGAAGCGTGACGCATTGTCTCTTTTTAAAGAAAATCTTCGCGCAAATCGCTTTCAAAATTTCTCCATCCGAAAATATTTGATAGTTAGTCAGTTCGTTATTTTGATTTCAATCTCATCCATATCTTATTTTGTGTTGAAACAGATGGATTTTATCGAAAATAAGGACGTAGGCTTTCAAAAAGAAGGCATTCTATACGCTTACACTTCTCCGGAAAATCAAGATTTTTTCCAAGAACAACTGCGTCAAATGCCAGTGATTAAAAATGTAGGAAACGGCTCTTCTTTTGGTATTGAAAGTTTTAATAAACTCACCTATAAATTGCAGGATAGCGAGGCGGTATTTGACGATGCGCAGCAACTTTATTTAGATGGGAATGCGCTTGAAATGTACGATGTGAAAATGATATTCGGTAGTTCAATTCTTAATAACGTAGCAGAGAGTACTAGAACTACGATTATTAATCGTACCGCTGCTGAAAAATTCGCAAAAGTTAAAAATATATCCATGGATGAACTTATCGGAACTACTGTAATTGCCGAACCGGAATATATTTCTGAAGATGGGCAAGTGGGCTTTCCTTTTGTGATAGGAGGGGTTTTTGAGGATATCAACGTCTTCTCGTTGCGCGAAAAACTAGAACCTTATTTCATAACCGTTTCTCCCGGTGTTCGTATGGATGGGATGTCTATTATTTCGTTTGACCCCGTCAAAACCCAAGAAGTAATTTCGCAAATCACGGCACTTCACGGTCAACTTGACGAAACGTATCCGTTGGAATTGGAGTTTCTATCGGAAAATATGGTCGAGTTATACCGGCAAGACCGTCAAACTGCCAATTTGGTATTTTGGCTGAATATTGTAGCCGTTATTTTAGCGGTTTTGGGTATCGTTGGGATCACCTTGTTCTTAATCATAGCACGTACCAAAGAAATAGGGATACGTAAAGTCTTAGGAGCTTCTGAATTCGCCATCATGAAATCGACAGTGCGTGAATATGTCTTTTTTATTGGTATAGCCTTGCTCATTAGTTGGCCTATTTCATGGTTTGCAAGTAACCGATGGCTATCGAATTTTGCATATCGCATTGATATTCAGCAAGTAATATTCATACTAATTGGTGTTTTGACCTTTCTGTTTACAGCACTTATTGTTGGAACGGTCTCACTGAAAGCTGCTAGGGCAAACCCAGCTAAGAGTTTGCGCACGGAATAACACTAAAATCGAAAACAATATGCTACTACAATTAAACAATATTTTCAAATGGGTACAATCAGGCGGGCAACGTATCTTCCTTCTGAAGGATATTAACCTCGAGGTTGAAGAAGGTGAGTTTATCTCTATCATGGGCCCATCCGGTTCTGGAAAATCGACTTTGCTCAACGTGTTGGGCATGCTCGATGGTTTTGATGAAGGCGAATATAACTTTCTCGATGAACCCGTACATCAATTAAAAGAGAAACACCGAGCTAATTTGTACAAGCAGTATATTGGTTTTGTTTTTCAAGCGTATCATCTTATCGATGAATTGACGGTATATGAAAACCTTGAGATGCCTTTACTTTATAAAAAACTTAAGAGCTCAGAACGAAAAGCCATGGTCGCGGATATTTTGGATCGATTCAATATAGTCGGTAAGAAAGACCTTTTTCCGGCTCAGTTAAGTGGAGGTCAACAACAATTGGTCGGTGTTGCAAGGGCATTGATCAGCAAACCCAAACTCATTCTTGCAGATGAACCGACCGGAAATCTGAACTCTGCGCAGGGTGAAGATATTATGCAGCTTTTTAAAGAGCTAAATAAAGATGGGGTAACCATAATTCAAGTCACTCATTCTGAAAAGAATGCCGAATACGGCAAACGGATTATTAACTTATTGGATGGGCGGATGGTGTAGCCCTGTTCAAATAAACTTTACTTGTTCTAAAATGTCATATTTTTTAGAAAATCAGGACATTTTAGCAAATAGTCAATTCCAATCAGACCATTCCACATTTCAATGCAAACACTTTAGTTTCTTGACCTTATGGTCTATCTTTGTTGTTTAGAATGATTTTATATAATGAAGCTAGATAAGAAGGAAGTTTTAAAGGCATTGCAACTGATTACAGTACCCGGCGAAGGTCAAAATATGGTCGAAAGTGGTGCGGTTAAAAATATACAGATTTTTGGAGATGAGGTAGAAATTGATCTTACGATTGCCAATCCAAGTCTACAAGCTCGTAAAAAGACCGAGGTTGAGATTTTGAAAATTATCCATAAGGAAGTTTACGAAAAAGCAAAGATCAAAATCAATATCAAAGTTGATGCTCCTGTAAAGCCGAAGACGAACGAAATAAAGGGGAAACCCCTTCCGGGAATCCAAAATATTATTGCCGTTGCCTCGGGAAAAGGAGGAGTTGGTAAATCTACGGTCACAGCAAATTTGGCCGTGACCCTTGCTAAGATGGGTTTCAAAGTGGGGCTTTTAGATGCTGATATTTATGGTCCGTCGATGCCTCTTATGTTCGATGTGGCCCAAGAAAAACCTTTGGCGGTAAACGTCGGCGGTAAATCGAAAATGAAGCCCGTGGAAAGTTATGGGGTAAAACTTCTCTCCATCGGATTTTTTACCCAACCTAATCAAGCAGTAATTTGGAGAGGCCCTATGGCATCCAAGGCATTGAACCAAATGATCTTTGATGCGCATTGGGGGGAAATCGACTTCATGTTATTGGATTTACCTCCCGGTACCGGAGACATCCACTTGAGCATCATGCAGGCAATGCCGGTAACAGGTGCTGTAATCGTAAGTACACCCCAAGAAGTCGCTTTGGCAGACGCGAAAAAAGGAGTGGCGATGTTCCAACAAGATTCTATAAACGTACCTGTTTTGGGTATTGTTGAGAATATGGCGTATTTTACTCCTGCCGAACTTCCAGATAACAAATATCATATCTTTGGGAAAGAGGGAGCCAAACACTTAGCAGAAGATTTAAAGGTTCCGTTTTTAGGGGAAATTCCTTTGGTTCAAAGTATTCGAGAAGCTGGAGATGTTGGTAGGCCAGCAGCATTGCAAACAGCTACTCCGATAGAAGAAGCTTTTGAAGATTTGACGAAGAATGTGGTACAAGAATTGGTGAGTAGAAATAAAAGTCTACCGCCTACCGAGGCTATCAAGATAACAACAATGGCAGGTTGCTCTGCCGTAAAGAAGAAATAATGACACCTGAAGAATTAAAACAAAACGTTGAAAAGGCCCTTGAGGAAATCCGGCCTTTTTTACAAAGTGATGGAGGTGATATCTCGCTTGTTTCTATCGATAACGAAAATTCTGTAAAGGTAAAACTCGAAGGCGCTTGTATCGGCTGTTCGGTGAACCAAATGACATTGAAAAGCGGGGTTGAAATGACCATTAAAAAATATGCACCTCAAATCGAAGAGGTCATTAATCTTGATTAAGATTCTGATTATTATCATAAACTTCTAACTTTTCCGAGAATAGTTTTGTCTATCCATTTAAACGATTTCAATGATTAAAACAGATATTCTGATAATCGGTGCGGGACCTACGGGTCTTTTTGCCGTTTTTGAGGCCGGACTTTTGAAATTAAAATGTCACTTAATAGATGCTTTGCCACAGGCAGGTGGTCAATGCTCTGAAATTTATCCGAAGAAACCGATTTACGATATTCCCGGTTTTCCGGATATCTTGGCAGGAGAATTAGTCGATAACTTAATGGAGCAGATAAAACCGTTTCAACCGGGATTTACTTTAGGGGAAAGAGCCGAGACAATTGACAAACAGGAAGATGGTTCGTTCGTCGTTACCACGAATAAGGGCACGAAACATCATGCTCCGATTGTTGCCATTGCAGGTGGACTGGGTAGTTTCGAACCTCGAAAACCTTTGCTCGAAAACCTTGAAAAATTTGAGGATAAGGGCATTGCTTATATCATCAAAGACCCTGAGGTTTATCGTGATAAAAAGGTAGTGATTGCCGGCGGAGGGGATTCCGCTTTGGACTGGAGTATCTTCTTGGCCGATGTAGCCTCCGAGGTAACTTTGGTTCATAGAAGAAATGAATTCCGTGGCGCTTTGGATTCAGTAGAAAAAGTGCAGCATCTCAAGAATGAAGGAAGAATCAATTTGATTACGCCCGCCGAAATTGTTGAGTTAAGAGGAGAGGATAATTTGCAAGCGGTTGTCATCAAAAAAGCTGGAGATGCCGAAGAGGAAATCATTTTAGAAGTCGATAATTTTATTCCATTATTCGGGCTTTCTCCGAAACTGGGTCCAATAGGTGATTGGGGGTTGGAAATCGAGAAGAATGCCATCAAAGTTGATAATACGTTGGATTATCAAACTAATATTCCTGGGGTCTATGCCATTGGTGATGTCAATACCTATCCCGGAAAATTAAAATTGATCTTATGCGGATTTCATGAAGCGACCCTCATGTGTCAAAGTGCCTACCAGCGAATTTTCCCCGATAAAAAATATGTAATGAAATACACGACTGTTGGTGGCGTAACTGGTTTCGACGGAAGTAAAAAAGAAGCCCCGAAAGCTGTGGTTAAAGCGATTGAATAGTTTGAAAGTGAGTTAGTAAGTATGACCGTGCAACGTTTTGAAGATTTGAAAGTATGGCAAAAGTCGCAGGACTTGTCCGTGTCCATTTACAAACAATTCTCAAGCAATAAGGATTTTGGTTTTCGAGACCAAATAACTCAAGCTTCCGTTTCCATATCCAATAATATAGCGGAAGGTTTCGAGCGTAAAACAAATCCAGATTTCAAAAGGTTTTTATATTTCTCTTTAGCATCAAATAGTGAGGTAAGGTATATGCTATATTTGTCCGAAAGACTAAATTATCTCGAAGAAGAGGTTGCATCGCAACTGATAGACGAAACGAACCAGGTGTCCAAGATGTTTTACGCTTTTATTAAATCTATGAAATAGAACTAGTTTACTAAATCACTAACAACTAATTAACTTAAGGACTATGTCCGACATTAAAATAAAAATAACCGACCGCGAAGGGGTGACCCACGAAGTTGACGCTCCCACCGATATGAACATGAACCTCATGGAGGTGGTTCGCTCTTATGAACTTGCTCCAGAAGGCACTATTGGTATTTGTGGCGGAATGGCCATGTGCGCCTCCTGTCAATGTTATGTAAAGTCTGACCACGAACTTCCTGAAAAATCAGATGATGAAGATGCGATGTTGGCTGAAGCCTTTAATGTTGAGGATAATTCTCGTCTGGGCTGTCAGCTTCATATTACCGAAGCTATGGATGGATTGGAGGTTGAGTTAGCACCTGAGGAGGCCTAAATCCTTGCTTGATAGGTAAACAGATTATGATACCTGCCTTCTTTAGCGATCAATTCATCATGTGTCCCTCGTTCTGCAATTCGCCCATCTTCGATAACTAAAATTTTATCCGCTTTGCGAATGGTGCTTAATCGATGCGCGATGACAAAAGTGGTTCTTCCTTTGGTCAATTCGGCTAAACTTTTTTGAATCAACGCTTCGCTTTCGGTATCCAAATTAGAAGTCGCCTCATCTAAAATCAAAATTTTTGGATCGGCCAAAACGGCCCTTGCAATAGCGATTCGTTGTCGTTGACCGCCCGAAAGCTTGATGCCTCTTTCTCCGATAAGCGTATCTAGGCCTTCTTCGAAGCGTTCGGTAAATTCATCGACATAAGCTGTTTTTACCGCATTCTGTAATTCCTCTTCGTAGGCATTCGGCCTAGGGAAAAGAATATTCTCTCGGATGGTTCCTTCGAATAAAAAATCATCTTGTAAAACCACTCCCAGATTTTCGCGAAAACTGCTGAGGTTTACTTTTGACAAGTCATTCCCATCGATAGTGATCTTCCCCGATTGCGGATTCAAAAAACTGGCAGCTAATCCTGCAATAGTAGTTTTTCCTGAACCGGAACTGCCTACCAAGGCAACAACTTCTCCTGAATTTGCTGTAAAACTGACATTATGCAGCACTTCTTTATCCTCCTCATAAGAAAAAGACACATCATCAAAAACCATATCGCCTTGAATTCCTTTGAGTTCAATAGTTCGATCGGTTTCATCGCTTTCTGAAATTTCGTTCATCAATTCTTCGGTACGATCTAACCCGGCAAGAGCCTCAGTCAATTGACTTCCTATATTGCTCATTTGAACGATAGGGGCAACCATGATTCCCAATAAGACGGTAAACATGAGTAAATCTCCTATGGTCAGTTCGCCTTGGATTATTTTATAGCCACCAAAACCCATTACTCCGGTCGTTGCTATCCCAATCAAAAAAGTAGCTGAGCTGGTCATAAAGGCGGTAGTGGTCAAACTTTTTTTCACATTCTGGAAGAGTTCGTCCACGCCTTCCTCAAAAATCTTATGTTCTTGCGTTTCAGAATTAAAACCCTTTATCACGCGAATACCGCCCAAAGTTTCGGTCAACCTTCCTTTTACTTCGGCATTTATTTTGCCACGATTTCTGAATATGGGCCGAATAATTTTAAACGCCTTTAAGGCGATTACTGCGAAAATCGCCAACGGAACAAAAGTAAAAAGGGTCATTGTAGGGCTTATTCCCAATAATAAAATCAACGAAACTATTGCGGTAATTGTACCGCCTACAAGTTGCACTAGCCCTGTGCCGATAAGATTTCGAACGCCTTCTACATCAGACATAATTCGTGATACTAGTGCTCCCGACTTTGTATTGTCGAAAAACCGAATGGGTAACGAGAGCACTTTTTGCTGTACCTGCGCACGTAGTTCAGAGATTAGAAATTGAGCCTGTACACTTAAGATTCGAGTCAATAGAAATGAAGTAACTGCCTGAACCAATATTGCCAACATAACTCCTATGACAAGTAGTTTCAGCATCTCAACATCCTTTTTTGCTATGACATCATCTACCAAATACTTTGAAGCAATCGGCGTAACAAAACTTGCAGCTTTACTGATGACTATTAACAGCAACCCTATAAAGACCAGATTTTTTCTGGGCCAAATAATAGTTTTGAATGCTTTTAGAATGCTTACTTTTTTGTCCGCCATGCTCAACTTTTCACGAGCCTACGAAGTTAACTCAAAAAGAGTGATTCTTGAACGAAAGGGTTTTCCTTTCAAAAATTAGCATATCGGTTTGATCTCCTTTATTTTCACAGAACATTTTTTCATTATGGAAATCAAAGATAGCAACGGCAATATTCTAGAAGACGGCGATAATGTTCATGTGGTCAAAGACCTAAAAATCAAGGGTATGTCAAAAACCTTAAAGCGGGGAAATGTTATCAAGAATATTCGGTTGACCAACAATCCGCAAGAAGTAGAGTGCCGTGTGGGAAAAGCACAAATTGTTTTGAAGACACAATTTTTGAAAAAAGCCCAATGAAATGAAAGCAAGATTTTTACTTTTTGGTTTGTTCATTTCAGGCTTTGTAACGGCCATGCAGAGCGCAGTTCAAGAGTCAAAGCCCAACATTCTTTTTATTCTGACCGATGATCAAGGGTATCATGATGTCTCGTATTATGGCACAAAAGATATTCAGACTCCGAATATAGATTTGATAGCTTCCTCTGGAATGCGCTTCGACAACTTCTATGCAAATTCTACGGTTTGTTCGCCTACGCGTGCGGCGATACTTACTGGTCGATATCAAGATAGAGTGGGAGTGCCGGGAGTAATCCGCACCTATCCCGAGGACAATTGGGGGTACTTGAATCCTAATGCAACGCTTCTGCCTCAAGAATTGAGTCGGGCTGGTTATGATACAGCGATAGTAGGCAAATGGCATTTGGGGCTCGAATCTCCCAATACACCAACCGAACGGGGGTTTGATTATTTTCATGGGTGGTTGGGTGATATGATGGATGACTATTGGGAACATCGTCGCCATGATATCAATTATATGCGACATAATGAGAAGACCATAGACCCTGAGGGCCACGCCACGGACCTTTTTACAGATTGGTCTGTCGATTACATAAAGGGCCAAGCCAAAACCGAGAAGCCATTTTTTCTTTATCTGGCATATAATGCGCCTCATTTTCCGGTACAGCCACCTCAAAATTGGCTGGAAAAGGTTTTAAAAAGGGAAAAGGGAATTGATTCGACTAGAGCTAAATTGGTAGCTTTTATCGAACATATGGATGACGGCATAGGCAAAGTCATTGATGCTCTAAAAGAAAGTGATCAGTATGAGAATACGATTATTGTTTTTACCAGCGATAATGGCGGGCATTTGCTTAGCAAGGCAAATAACGGTCCTTTAAGGGATGGGAAACAAAGCATGTACGAAGGCGGATTGAAAGTACCAACCTGCATCAGCTGGCCTGGAAAGATAGAACCTGGGAGTGTTTCAAAAAATAATTGGATGACGATGGATATTTATCCAACACTTTTGGAAATTGCGGATACCAAACCAAAAGATGAAATCGAAGGGCGTAGTTTTCTAAGTGAGTTTTTGGGATTAAAAGTTATGTTTGATATTGACCGTACTTATTATTTTATCCGGAGGGAGGGAAATACGCGCTATGGTGGGCAGCCGATTTACGCCATTCGAAAGGGTGATTGGAAGTTGTTGCAGAATAGTCCGTATGAAAACTATGAGCTTTATAATTTAAGCAAAGACCCACTGGAACAAAACAATATCGTTGAACAAGAGCCTGAAAAATATAAGGAGCTGAATAAAATTTTAATGGAGCACATTCAAATAGGCGGCCAAACACCATGGCAAAAAGTCAAATAGCAAGTTTGAAACAAAATCTTCGGAGTATGAAATATTCATTTTTATTCGTGTTTTTGGTTTTTCTTGGATGCAAGACCGAGGTGTCAGAGACATCAAACGATGTTGAGAAATGGCAAGCACAGGCGCAAAACGTCACCATTATTCGTGATGATTTTGGGGTGCCGCATATTTATGGAAAAACCGATGCTGATGCTGTTTTCGGATTGCTCTACGCCCAATGTGAAGATGATTTCAATCGAGTCGAGCAAAATTATATTTGGGCCACTGGTAGATTAGCAGAAGTTGAGGGGGAGGAGGCGATATATAGTGACCTACGTGCTAAATTGTTTATGACGAAAGATGAGGCCAAGGCCAATTATGAAAAAAGTCCCGATTGGTTAAAGAAATTGTGCGACGCTTTCGCAGATGGAATTAATTATTACCTACACACCCACCCTGAAGTAAAACCGAAATTATTGACTCATTTCGAACCGTGGATGCCCATGTATTTTAGCGAAGGTTCGATCGGGGGAGATATCGAACGTATATCAACAAAAAAGATTAAAGCGTTTTATGAAGGTGGAATGGAAATTCCCGAATCGAAATTGCTGCCATTGGGAACAATGACTCCGATTGAGGAACCCCAAGGATCAAACGGAATCGCGATTTCTGGAAATTTGACCGAATCAGGCAATGCTTTGCTGCTAATCAATCCGCATACTTCGTTTTATTTCCGTGGAGAAGTTCATGTTGTTTCCGAAGAAGGACTGAATGCTTACGGAGCCGTAACTTGGGGGCAATTCTTTGTTTATCAGGGTTTTAACGAAAATACCGGGTGGATGCATACTTCTACCTATACTGACATTATGGACGAATTCCGGGAAGTGATTTGGAGAACAGAGGATGAATATTTCTACAAATACGGAGAAGAATTACGTCCTGTCACGACTTCTGAAATCACTTTAAAATATAAAGAAGGCGAAGGCCTAAAGGAAAAAACCTTTCCAGCATATTGTACGCATCATGGCCCGATAACCCATCAAGTCGATGACCAGTGGACGGCCTCTGCAATGATGTGGGAACCCGTCAAAGCATTAGAGCAATCTTTTATCCGAACAAAGCAAGACGGTTATAAGGGTTTCCGTGAGATGATGGATATTCGTACCAACTCTTCGAACAATACCGTCTATGCTGATTCTGAAGGTAACATCGCGTATTTTCATGGCAACTTCATTCCAAAAAGAGATGTAACCTTTGATTATTCACAACCTGTAGATGGCAGTAATCCGAAAACTGATTGGCAGGGCTTGCATACGGTTGATGAAAATATTGGATTACTAAATCCAGAAAATGGATGGTTACAGAATTGTAATTCGACACCTTATACCTCGGCTATGGAATTCAGTCCCAAAAAGGAAAATTACCCGAATTATATGTCCATCGACCGGGAGAATTTCCGTGGTGTCCATGCCATTGGTTTATTAAAAGATAAAAAAGGATTTACTATGGACGGACTTATCGAGCTGGCACACGATTCATATCTGCCTGCTTTTGAAGCATTAATTCCCGGATTGGTACGGGCTTATTATTGGAGACATGATAGAAATCCAAAATTGCAAGGAGCGATGGATGTGCTTGCCGAGTGGGATTTCAAAACCGGAAAGGAATCCGTGGCCATGACCTTGGCCCATTTTTATGGCACCCGATACTATCAAGAAGGAAAATATCCTGAAGGAATGACTCCTATGGAGCGCGTCAAATTTTGGGGAAGCCAAGCACCCAACGACGAAAAGCTGCGCATTTTTGAAGAAGTTGTCGACCAATTGATAGCTGATTTCGGAACCTGGGAAATTCCATGGGGCGAGGTTAATCGCTACCAGAGATTGAACGGGGATATTCGACAAGCTTTTGACGACGAAAAACCCAGTATCCCTATTGGTTTTGCATCTGGTCGCTGGGGTGCTTTGGCAGCGTATGGCGCGCGATACAGTAGTGAGAATGCGAAAAAATTATATGGTACTCGCGGTAATAGTTTTGTGGCCGCAGTGGAGTTTGGAGAAAAGGTAAAAGCAAAAACCATATTGGCCGGTGGACAAAGCGGCGACCCTTCCTCTCCAAATTTTGATGACCAGATTCAAATGTACGCCGATGTCAAATGGAAAGATGTACCCTATTATCAAGAGGATGTTTTAAAAAGGGCGAAGGAGACTTATAAACCTGGAGAGAATTGATTTTTTTGGCGATTCGTATTGTCCCCTTGAGGGGTATTTTTTTAATCACAATGTTTTACTTTCTAATTAGACTTTAAGTGCAACAAGACAAGGCCTTGGCCCTATTAAAATCAGGTAAAAACGTATTCTTGACCGGTTCTGCCGGTACGGGTAAAACCTATGTGCTCAATCAATATATTTCTTATTTAAAGGAGCGTAAAGTTCCTGTGGCGATTACCGCGTCTACGGGAATAGCTGCTACCCATATGAACGGAATGACCATTCATTCGTGGGCCGGTTTCGGAATTAAAAGTCGTTTGTCAAGGGCCAATTTGGTTACCATGCGCGGCAAAAAATACCTCAAAAAACATTTGGAGGAAACTAATATTCTTATCATAGACGAGATTTCCATGCTCCATAAAAACCAGTTGGACATGGTCGACCAGGTGTTGTGTTTTTTTAAAGGGGATGATAGGGCTTTTGGGGGAATACAAGTTGTTCTTTGTGGAGATTTTTTTCAATTGCCACCTATCGGAAATTACGCTGAAAAAAGTAAAGAGAAGTTTGCCTTCATGTCAAAAGCTTGGCTCGATGCCAATTTGCAGGTTTGTTACTTGACCGAACAATATCGTCAAGAAGGGGACAATGTTCTGAATGGAATTCTGAACGAAATCAGGTCGGCGGAAATTTCGTATCGGAGTATCGAACTTTTAAAAAAAGCGGAATCAAATCTTTTGAATCAAGAAGAAGTACCGACCAAACTATTTACCCATAATGCTGACGTAGACCAACTCAATTTAATAGAATTGGAAAAGTTATCAGGGCGGTCAAAAAAGTTCAAGGCTTCGACAAAAGGAAATCAGAAGTTGGTAGAGACCTTGAAGAAATCGGTTTTGGCGCAAGAATATCTTGAATTGAAGGAAGAGGCAAAAGTAATGTTCGTTCGAAACAACCCGGAACAGGGTTATGTGAACGGTACCTTGGGCAAGATTGTTGAATTTAGCGAAGAGGGGTATCCCATAGTGAAGACCATTCAAGGAAAAAAAATCACCGTCAAACAAGAAACCTGGGGCATACACGATGATTTTGGAAAAGTCTTGGCCAGTTTAGATCAAATTCCGTTGCGATTGGCCTGGGCGATTACGGTACACAAGTGCCAAGGCATGACCTTGGATGCCGCGATGATCGACCTTTCAAAAACCTTTGAACGTGGTCAAGGCTATGTCGCACTTTCACGATTAAAGAATATTGAAAATCTTCAACTTTCCGGATTTAATGAAATGGCACTTCGAGTTGATGGCTTAGCTTTAAAAGCTGACAAACGGTTTCAAGAACTTTCAGAAATAGTGGACGAGGAAAATAGTTTCGAAACGCTTACTATTGAAGCCTTACGATTTATGAAAGCTTGTGACGGATTAACTGATCCAGAGGAGATTAAAAAGCAATCAAAAAAAATAAAAGAAAAGAAGCAAAAAAAGAAGTCTACCTATTTAATAACATTAGCGTATCTGAAGAAAGAAATACCATTGGAAAAAATTGCGGAAGAACGCGGACTTTCAACGGGTACGATAGCTGGGCATTTGATTCGGTTGAAAAAAGATAACCCTGATGAAGATTTAGATTTTTATCGACCCGATGAAAAATTGTTGGAGAAAGTAACTGCAGCGTTCAAAAAACAAAAAGAAGGTACGCCAAGTCAAAAGTATATTTTCGAAGCTTTGGGCAGAAAAATAAGTTACGATGATATTAAACTGGCTTTGGCCTTTATATAAATATTTCTATTCTTTGGTGACTATCAAGGTAGCGGTCGACCCTGAAGAAAGCAGCCATTTGTTCGAATAAATCAATTGACCCATATCATCATAGACATCTACCTGGGCGGTATTCGGACTTGAAGTGCCTTCGTTAAGAGCTTCAAAATCCAAACGGTTAAAGCCTTTTTCTAAATCTACATTGACACCCTTGAAACTTCCGGTCAGCAAAACGTTGGCATCTACTACACGGTCATTGACCGTGATCTTGACGCGATCACCGTCGACATACTCATGATCACGACAAACAATGCCGATAAATTTCCCATTATTCTTGATATCTCCTAAATATTGATTTCCGAAGTGCTTGTTCGAGCCTTCCTTGTCATAGTTGTTTCCGACCTTGGGGTCTATCTTCATTCCTTCACCGGCCTGTACCAATTTTTTTTCGGGAAGCATTTTAACAGGGCTCTTTTTCGACAAATCTGTGTTGACTTTCGGCTCATTATCGATTACCGAAGGAATTTTGAGGGAAGTGCCCTTTTGTTCAGACCCTTTCTCATCTAATTTATTGGCGGCCTCTATTTTAAGCGGTTTGTTCGCTGGCAGATCACCACCTTGCGCCATACCGGCATAAGACAGCAATAAGAATGAAAGTATGGTCAATAAATATCTCAAGGTCAGCATGATTTTTAACGGAATAAAGATAACAAATACCCTGCCACACGGACTTAAAGCGCTGTTAAAAGCCGATTTTTTCGATTACCGTAGAGGTAATGAGTTCGTGACCATTTTTATTTGGGTGTATCGGATCTTTATCATAACAATCGAACCGATTTTTATAAAGGGGTGTGTGAATATCAATTTTTTTGGCAATAGCATTATGTTCCGTTGTCAAAACGATATTTTTAAACTCCTCGAGCACTTCTTTCTCATATTCTGGATATGGATTCAGATACCCGTAATCGTCCATGGCATTCGTCTGTACCTTTGAAACGACATCCAAGGCTAGGGGAGGCGTTGTGAGAAGTATCACATTGATATTTTCTTTTTCCATTCTTTTTAAAAATGAAAGCAAACCCTCCTTATATTTTTTAAAAAGTAGCTCCGAAGGTGGTCCATAAATGCCACAGTTTATCCCGTAGCAAAAAAAGGCAATATCTAGTGATTTTTTTTTCAACTCGGCGTCCAATCTATTAAAAAGAACTGGTCTTGGTCCAGGGTGTATTTTTTCGGTCAGGCCTGTAATGGTTTCGCTTGACCTACCATAATTTAGAAAATTGAGATTCAAAGGAGTATGCGTCTTATCAAAATAGCGCTGTAGCATTTTTACATAACCGTCTTCGGCAGCCGTGATGCTATCGCCAAAGCACCCGATAATTTGATTTTTTCCGAAAAGTATTTTCCGTTCTTGACCACAACGGAATAATGCCAGTCCGGCTGAGGCCATTAAGATTCGTTGAATAAATTGTTGCCTTGTCATGAACTGGCTTTTAAAGAATAACGAACGACGGCCGTTTTTATTAGAAGATCTTCAGCTATTCTAAATGGTGATTTTTTGATTTCTGGCTGCCACTTTCCATTCACCACTGACCTTGCCATTTTCCACGGCAAGTAAGTTTTTATACTTGGCCACGGTCGGGCAAATATGCATCGGCACACCGTAGAATACCGAACCCACTTCGAATTCATTTGCCCTCATGGTTTCAACCACTAGATGTTCTTCGCTCTGACCGATTTGTTGGCTGTCTTCCAAACCAATGATATGCAGTCTTGGAAATTCCATTTCACAGGCGATCATTTTATGACCAAGATCTAAACAAATAATGTTCGGTGCTGGTTTACTGACGATTCTCATAAATAGTACCGCTGCTTTTTGAAATTTCATTTCTGGGAAAAGCTCGGTGTAACGGGCATCCCAAAGTAGTGTTGTACCAAGACTCAATTCTACATCGCCACGATTGCTATGAATAGGAAATGACGGAGATCCACCAACAATTATGGTCTCTACTATAATGCCATTATTCTCAATGGAGTTTTTTAATTTCGAAACCTTATCAAAAGCTCTATCACAATGTTTTTTTCGTTCAACGATATCAGTATTGCGAATATGCCCGTCATAAACGTGAAGGCCTTTTGCTTCGAGAAACTCATATTCCGTAATAGTTTTGTAAAGTTTCACGGCCTCATCGGTGGGCTCTATTCCGGTTCTGTTCATTCCGACATTGACATCCATCCAAAGGCAAATCGATATTTTCTCTAAATGCGCTGAGATACCTATTTTACTCAAAGTATCTAAATTATCGACCAGTGTCGAAAATTCTGATCGAGGATATTTTTTTATGAGACTGACGAAGCGCTCAATATTCGCGCCCACGATTTGTATAGCTAAAAGAATGTCTTTTGCTCCGCATTGTGCTAAAAGTTCCGCCTCTGCGACGGTCGCACATTTAAATTTATTTATACCATGGTCTAACTGCATTTTGATTATTTCAGCAGTCTTATGGGTTTTTATATGTGGCCTTAGCAGTTTGGTGCCGCCGGCAATTGAAATCATTAATTGAATGTTCTTTTCTATCCTATCGGGATAGACCAAAAGGGAGGGAGAGACTACATTTTCAACCTCTTCTAAAGCGTACCATTTTTCGTTGGTCATTGAAATGTTTTAATGGAGTTCGAACATTGCTTCGATTTCAACAGGAATTCCTCCGGGAAGTATCATACCAACGGCACTGCGAACTCCAACACCATTATCAGGACCGAAAACATCCGCCATCAATTCGCTAAAACCATTAATGACCAGAGGTTGGTCGCCAAAATCAGGTGTAGAATTAACCATGCCCAAAGTTTTGACAATACGCTTTATTTTGTCGACGCTCCCGAAATGAGTCTCGATAGTTGATAGCATGGTGAGTCCAACTTGTCGGGCACTTACTTTGGCTTGCTCTAAATTCATATCGTCACCAGCTCTGCCTATCATAAGCGATCCGTCATTTTTCATTGGGCCTTGACCCGAAACATAAAGGTAATTATCAACGAGAAGAATGGGTTTGTAGAGTCCGGCCGGCGGAGGGGCGGGTGGTAGAGCAAGCCCCAATGTTCTTATTCTTTCAGAAGGAGATTCCATAGTTTTTGTAGATTTTAATTCATTTTAAATATACCATTTTGAGTGTATATAATTTTAAAATAGGTCAATCCATTTTTTACGAACAAAAAAGACCTCCGAGTGGGAGGTCTTGATAATTTTGACAAAAGTTAATTCTTAAGCTACTTTTTCAGGAGATAAAGCCTTGTAGACCAAACCTGCGAGAACGGCACCGACAATCGGTGCCACCCAAAAGAGCCATAATTCGCCCATTGCCCAACCACCATCTGCAAAAAGGGCTTGACTGGTACTTCTGGCAGGGTTGACCGAAGTATTCGTCACAGGAATACTAATTAAATGGATCAATGTTAAACAAAGACCGATAGCCAAGCCAGCGAAACCTCTAGGAGCTTCGGTATATGTTGAACCGAGAATAACGAAGAGGAAAATAAAGGTCATTACGACTTCAGTTATAAGAGCTGCCGTCATATTGAACCCACCAGGGGAATGTTCTCCAAAGCCATTGGCAGCGAATCCTCCGACACTTTCAAAACCCGCTTGATTCGTTACGATGAGATACAAAATACCCGCTCCGGCAATACCGCCTAAGACTTGTGCTATGATATAGGGTATCAAATCTTTGGCGTCGAATCGACCGCCCATCCATAAACCGATGGATACCGCCGGGTTTAAATGGCAACCCGAAATGTGGCCGATAGCATATGCCATTGTGACCACGGTAAGACCAAATGCAAGCGAAACGCCAACAAAGCCAATACCAACTTCTGGAAACCCTGCGGCCAAAACAGCGCTACCACATCCACCCAGTACTAACCAGAGGGTGCCGATAAATTCTGCTAATAATTTTTTCATTTTTTTGAATTTAGTTAATGATTAATTTATAGTGTTTTTCAATTTACTTAAAAATATCTTAATATTTAACTATATTCTTTAGGGATTTGATTGGTTAATTAACTTTTTGCTTTTTATTTGGCAATTTTTTTAATTATTCTAATGTGAGTATTCATTAATTTATACGGCCTGAAATAAAAAACCCGCGCGAAACAATTGATATCTTTTCGTGCGGATCGGTATTTATGCTGTTTTACTTTAGATCATCAATTTTGGTTTCTTCTTTGATCTAAGAAGTTGATTCCACTTTCTTTACTACCATTTTGTTGGTTATTTTTTTTCATATAATTAGTATGAATCCAATTGTTTTCGTCTTTGTCGATAGTTGAAAAAACAACGTTCTCTTTTTCATTTTCAAGAATTTCAAGAACTGTAGCTTCATTGATTACCTGAACAGATTTTTTTCTATCCTTTGTGTTCACGGCGTTCATAAAGACCGTAACATCTGATTTATTGGCTGCTTTCGCTTTCTTTTCTTCGAGATTAGATACCGACTCGACTATTATACTTTCGGCGATTTTGCCCCAGAGTTCATCGAATAGTTTCTTATTGTTATAAACATCGATGCCGTAAATTTCTCCGTTGATGGCATAAGCATATCCGATGGCTGTCTCTTTGTTTTCAACAAGGGAAGCGAATTTTTCATCCAATTTGCTTTTTGCCTTTTTCAACTCTTTACTCTCTAAGGTAAGTTGTAGGCTAGTCTTTGAGATTTCATCGTTCATCGCTACTGAATAACCATTGATTATCGAAACTTTCTCTCCCAACTTGCTTTGTTCTTCGGCAATATTTTGCCATACTTGACCTTGATTTTTATCGTATCTGGCGGCCATTTTCAATTTTCTTGAAGACAGCATATTTTCGGTCGATTCGAAACGGGCTACTTCTTCACCTTCTCGCTGTTGCCACCGACCTTGCTCTACGCAAAAACTCTCCAAAGGAACATTTTTTGCACCGGGTGGAATAATGACATCTTGAGCGATGGTCCGGTCTTGCTTTCCACCTTTTACAATATCTCCGGTATGAATAAAAACATGTGCGTTTCCATAATTTGAAATGGAAAGCTGATTAACATCGCCTGTTTCTTTCACCGTGACTTTCTTGTTTTGCAAAGCGGAGGATAGTGTTGTATAGGTTTTTTCGCCAAGCCCTTCTTTTCCGTGAATCAAGAAGACTTGAAGATTTCCTTGTGATATGGGCTCATCGATGGTAAAATCACCTAAAGAGTGAGAATCGTTTGGTGGGGCCAGTTTCCTATTTTCAAAGTTTATGGCTAATTCACCTTTGCCGGTTCTGTCATGGCAGGAGGTCATGCTTGCTAAGAAAATTAAAGCTAGTATCAATATTTTTGCCGTAGGGATTCTATTTATTTGCATGATTGTGGATTTTGTTTCCAAATCTAAACAGTGCCTAGGTCTTAAGAAATCGATAATGAGTGAATGATTCTTTTATTAACGTAAAAGGGTGGTTTGACTTAGGGACGGAATTTACTTTTCAATAGGTAATTGCTTAAAATAGGGTTGCTCATTTAAGAAGTATGGCTGGTGAACTAAAATGCGTTTCGCTCCGTATTGTCGGGAATGAATTTTCTAAAATGAAGGATATTGGTAGTGTCTTCTTTTTCGGCAGCTATCCAGCTTTTGAATTCTTCTTCGGAAAACTGGCTTTTATGACATCGCATCGATGCAAACGCCTTCTCTTCGTCTTCAGCACTAAATTTGATTTTTGTTTTCAGCATATTTTCATGAACATAACCCAAATTCCATTTAGGAAATTTTGCGGCCTGCTTTTTTGTCCATCCGAAAAAATAAAGATCTATTTCATTCGCCCAATCTTCCCTTAGTAAAATCTCAGTGGTCAATAATCCCACCAATCTGTGATCTGGATGGCCCGTATCACCATCAGGGCCAAAAGTCACGATGGTCGTGGGTTTCAATTCTTCTATTTTATCTTTAATACTTTCTTTAAGTACGGGTATTTCTTCATAAAAATTGCCGTGGCCGTTAAGTCCTAAACCGTCTTGGGCATCAAGAAAGTGTGGAGGTTTGATACCTAATTTCTCAGATGCACACTCTGTTTCCTTTGTTCTTATAGTAATCAAGGAGTCGCCGGCCGAGATTCCAGCATGGTCAGTCACTCCAAAACTGCCATCGGTAGCAACTACTAAATATACTTCATTTTCTTTACCATATTTGGCTAGAACAGGACCAATGGTAGTCTCATCGTCCGGGTGGGCAAAAATAGCCATGATAACTTTCGATTTGGCCTTTAGGGAATCAACTCTGTCAATATCCTGTTTTGATTTTTCGGTACATGAATTGAAAAGACAGATAAGAGTAAAGGCTGATAAGAATATTTTGGCATTCATGTTGTCGGTTAGGTTTAATTAGAAAAATGCTTATGGAAACCTTTGAAGATCATTCATTAAGTTTACCTAAAAAGACATTGACTTTCGGATTAATAGGATTTCCTGCCGAGCGTCGAAGTACAACAATTTGGCCGGCGTGCCAGACGGCATCTTCGATCGGGCCGTTGATTTGATTCCAAAAAGGAAACTCTGAAGTGCCTTTAGACCTTTTAAAAATAATTTTATGCTCGCTTAGGTCTTCGGATTTCAAAAAAAGTGCACTTGCGATTTTAAAATTTTCTAAAGTGGCTTTTCTTTTATCTGCGTAGGCCAACTCCGGAAGTTTTATAGAAAAATCCCTAGCTTCTTTTTTTGCCGAACTTAAGATTGTGGCAGAGAGGGCAAAAAGATGGTCTAAAGTCTGGTCAATGGTTCTACCATCATTGCCGGGTTTGTAGTTCAAGTCGGATTCCTTGAGATCTTTCGTTGCCCAATGGTATCGAAAACCTAACCCATCTATCATTCGAGATACCACGGATCCCACCGTGTAATTTTCAGAAGCTTCTGGAATTGTTGCATACGGTACTGAATCGCCACTATTTTCTTGTGCCATGCTATTGAAATAGATTAATAGAATTAAGATAGTGCCTATATACTTCATCGGTTAATTTAATCTATTACAATTTCAAGGGCCACCCCTCATTTTATTTCCACGAAGGGTTCTTTTTCCAAATAACCCAAAGATTGTAAAAACAAATCTGTTTCAAGAACGGTCTGTTTATAAAATTCCAAATTCCGATAGTTGAAAAATCCATGGCCTTGATTTTCATATAATTTTAAGTCGCAACGACTACCGACTTTTTGCATTACGGTTTGATAATATTTAGCAGTTTCCACCGGAATCAACTTATCTTTTGTTCCCAGAAAAAATAGGGTGGGGGGAGCGCTTTTTTCGATATTGTGCAATGGGGAAAAGTCTTGATAAGAATCACCGATACGCTCGTAACCATAACCACCAGGACCATTGTCGATAACCGGATTGAATAGTACAAGTGCATTGGGAATACAACTAACCTTTATATCGTCGCTGTCTTCATTAAACTTTTCAATGGTAGCCGTGGCAGCCGCTAAATGACCGCCCGCCGAACCACCGGAGGCGATAAGCTTTTCGGGATCAATATTAAAATTACTAGCATTTTTCCTAATAAATCGAATGGCCGATTTGGCATCTTTCAACGATTCAAAGGGAGTGGTTTTATGTTTGCTTTCCGTTCGGTAGTCGGCGAGAAAGCAAACTAATCTTCTTTGGGAAAAATATTTGGCATGTTCTAAAAATTGGGTTCTATCGCCGCCTTTCCATCCTCCGCCAAAGAAGAAAATTATCGCTGGATGTTTTGTTGAAGAATCCATCTCTGGCGGGGCATATACCTCAAGATATAATTTTGTGGTATCGATTTGTTTGTACGGCACTTCCTTTTGTGCGGAACAGAAGAAGCTAAAAACAAATAGTACGACGAATAGCACGGTTCTAATTTGGATAGATGGTTTATAGAATTTACACATTGAATTGTTTCAAATGGTGGTCAAGATGATAAATGGTAAGACTGATCCACTTTTCTCGGGTCAAATCACCGAAATAGGGGTGTTGCCCGTACTCGAAGTTATCATCCAATTCTGAGAATTCCGTGATATGTTGCTTTAAAGTTGCAATATCTTCATTAAAGGTAGTCGGTTGTGTTCCCTCACCTGCTACTTGATCCATTCCTTTTGGTGCGGGCACCGTCTTGCCCGCATTCCTAAATTCAAAAACTTCTTTGGGTGTCAAACCTCCGTTCTCTACAGTTTCTAGTGTGCCTAATGCCAACCGAATTTGGTCCGTACAATGGCAGATCATTTGATGTGCGTTCATTTTGCCGAACAAAGGTTTTTGATTCTCTTTCAGACGTTCTATTCTAAGGAAAAGAGAATCAATTTCTAGCTGCTCCATTTTAGTGAAAAATTTTATTCCTCCAACTCGGTTATCTTCTTTTCATAGAGTTTTTTGCTTTCTACCACTGCAACATTCAATTCAGACATGATATCATCGACACGGCCTTCGATACTTTTCATTTGATCGTTGATATTATCAAAAGAGTTTAGGGCTGCTGCTACTTCCAAAGCCTTAACGACTTCGACGGCGTCGCCATGCAGCAAACGCAATTTGTCAATGGCCGCAGAAGTGTTCGAAAGCGTACCATTGTATTTCGTTCGTGCCTTTTCGATTGCGCCCAATAACGTTTTTTTACTTTTCTCATCGCTAAGGCTATTGGTTTGGGTTTCCATAGCCGTAAAAAGATTCGAAGCATGTTCTTTTAAATCTTCGTATTCTTTATTCAGGTTTTCTACCCTCTTATTGACCTTTTCCCAATCACCATAGACTTTTGCGAATTCCTTATCTTCATTTTTCGTGTCTTCCAAAGCTGTTTTTAGGGCATTTAAAGTTTCAAGGCCTTTGGTCACGTTCTTGTTCGCGTTCTCTTTTTTCTTTTCGAAAGAGGATACGGTCGACTTGAATTTATCCTTTAGGCGAATCAGGTCTTCTGGACTTTTATTCTTCCAACAAGAAATAAACAATAATGAAATTAAGGTGATGGAAAGTGTTCTTTTGAGCATCTTACGTAATGTTTAGTGTGTACCCAAAAATAAAGAATTCTAAAGTGTTTCATGGAATTTAGAATTCAAAACCGAAACCGACCTGTATCAAATTACCCTCTATCGAATTAAAATAACCCGCACTGAAACTTAAAAAATTAAACCCACTTGCCCAGAAACCCAGACCTTGGGAAGTATGCCAAATATTGGAATCTTCATTGGGGGTCCATGTGCGACCGTAATCGAATCCGCCATAAACACCTAAGGTTATGGGTGCGATTGCAGTAACATAACGCTTTAAACGCAAGCGCAGATCCGTCGTCTGATAGAACGAAGTCTTGCCGGAAAAGCGCTCGTCACGAAACCCCCGAAGGCCATTGTCTCCGCCTATGGACTGTGCGTGATAGAAAAAATAATCATCACCGAAGTTCGTGTTGATTGCCGCCAATGTTCCGATAACCAAATCACCAGATGGTATGAGCTTGTGGCTAAAGCCGGCTTTGAATTTTAAATAACCGAATTTATTTTTGGCTATACTGGTATTGACCTTGTAGCCTGCGGTAAGACCGAATATAATCGATTTAGACGGAAAATCTTTAGCATCCGCCAAATCATATAATGCCGAAGTCTCAAGACCCACAAAGTTCTGGGATACGAAAACCAAAGGGTCAAGATTTGCGGGAGTAAAGAAACGATCTGATAGTTCCCTAACCTTAAACGATTCATAAATAGCTTTAAAACGCAAAGTATGATAGGCGATACCCGCACTGATTCTTGCCTTTTGCAAACGAGACCGATAGAAATCACGCCCGACAGTATCTTCTAAGTTCATCGATTCATTACCTATGCCAAAGAAGTTGTTCGAGAATCGGTTGTTCGTGAAATATGCCGAAGTCTCAAGGTTCCACTTGGGGAATATGTTGGCATAAATTCCTGAATAACCCAGTTCCAAGGCTTTGAACTTAAAATAGTAATTCGCTGTCAAGCTGTGTTTCTGCTTGAATTTATTCCCATTAAAACCATTGCCAATGTAGGTATTTCGAGCTCCGAGATAAAATCCGTCATCGGTTCTAAAACCTAAATTCGGCGCGAAAATATTACTGTTTTCTTCGAAGAAGCGCCAATGAAACGTATTGGTTTTGTAGACATCGGTGAATTGATGTTCAGGTTTGTCGTTTTCGAATTTTGTTTCTTCATGTACCCAATCATAGACCTTGATACGTTTTTTGCCAGAGATATTATAGACATCTTTACCATATCCGCCTATTAATCGAACCCATATCTTATGGTTTTCAGTACCCGAAACTTCAAATTGGTCGTCATCGCCCAGCCCATAGATGTAGATTTCATTGGTTTGTTCTGCGTCGAATATGCGTTCGAACATTACCTCATTCTTCTGATCTGACAAGAGTCTCTTTAAAACGACCTTCGTCTTTCCTTCCGGCAACCTGGTGACCTCTATTTTATCATCTTTTTCCGTGCCATGGAGAATAATGGTTTTATCTAGATATCTGCTATATTCGACTGCATATGTATCCAAATTTTTTAACCGTAAGATTAAATTGTTCTTGATTTCTTCGGAAGTTTTATCTTGAATTTCCTTTGGTAATTTTTGGAATGCAGCCTCTATCTTCTCTTCGGTAAGGTTTTGTTGAATGAAAGTCGCTTCTTCTTGCCAGACCTTGTAATCAAATTTATTGAGTACCACTTGATCTATACGATTGCCCGAATTGTTCAGCCATTTTACACTCTTGATTTTCGGGCCGTAGTTCTGCCAAGGTCTCATGCTTGGCATAAAGAGTTTGAGTATCGAAATACCGGCCCCATCGAACTTGGGAAAAGCATTATCCCGATCTCTCGGCACGGGTTGAAATTCTTTGTCGCCATTTTCTTTTTCGTATTCGACCCAACGCCATTGGTCTTGGTGTCTATCCCAATCGCCGATGAGCATGTCGAATAGACGTGCCCTTATAAAATCACGCTGGTCAACGGTATACGATTCATCACCCTTGATTTTTTCTAGCATATCGGTCGTACTCTCAAAATCCTTGATTTCCCCTTGTTCGTCAAGGGTACGTTTGTAGCCCTTGAAATTCAGTTGTTCGTCAGATGGCCGTTCCTCTATAAAATAAAGTTCATCACCAAAACGAACATTCAAATCGCCCAAGCTTTTTTGTTTGGGTACATAAAATAAAGTAGGACTCGAATGATTGACCTTGACCGCTCGCGCCAGCGGATTTATGACCAATTGCATGTACGGATGTGCCGAGGTGAAGAAGTCGGAGATGATATCCTCGGTAAAAGTATCGTCATAGTCATCTTCGGTATATGCGATGCCGGGAATCTTGAATTTCAGAAATTTTAAAGCGTTTTTTTTAAGTGAACGCATTGAATATTCTTTTCCGTTCTTGTCTTCCAAACGTATGGAAAACGACTGGTGGCCTCCGCCCTCTTTGGTTACCTTGAGTCCGCCATACAGTGTATCGAGCATAGCAACGGGCGCGCTGACCGATTTGCCAAAATATTTTCTATAGCGATTGCCCCATAGATATTTATAAAACCCAGTTCGTTCAAGTGCTTTGGAATCTGAAATTATAACTTCGCTTTTCGCTTTCTCTGTTACCTTCCTAAAGTCGATTTTCTCTAATACAGGGTTTAACGCGGGAAGAATATTGAATCTATTGTTTGAATTTTTCTCGCTGAAAAAGGTGACCTCAGAAGAACCATCTTCAAAATAATCAAGTCGGGCAAAACCTTTTTTTCCGTCGGTAAATTTACCTTCATACTTTAAAGAACCGCCAATAGTGGTGATGCGGCCCCTTGATAATTTGGTCGCAGTGCTCTTGCTTAAAGAACCGCTTATTATTTGGTGAATATTACCTCCTTCTAGATATTGTAAGCTTTCTTCATGCCCGGAAACTACCGTAATTCTGTCGGATGACTTTGCGTATGAGCTGACCAACATTCTCAGAAAATTATAGCGTCTTGAGTTTAAAAGATTTGGAGAGAACGCCCCAAGATTCATCACCCCGTTGCGTACTGAACCTAGCACTGGCAGGGGAACCATATTGCTCCTAAAGGTCTGTTTGCCAGCATAGACTCCATTACTGAAAATAGGATGGTGCATGGCGATGACGATATTCTTGTTCTGCCCATCATTTATATAACCTTCCAACTCTTCTAAGAAGCGTCGTCTGGTAACGATATCGGTACATTTTTTATTGATGTTCTTTATACGCGACCAGTTCGAAATAAACCATTTAGAATCGATAAGAATCAGATCAAGATCATCATTGATAACTTTGTGTTCAATGGGACAAACATTTTTAGGATGGTACTTGATATTTTTAAGGTCCAGATCATCCAAGTGTTCCTCTGCTTTTTCGATGCGCTCGGTGTCATAACTCTTCCATTCGTTATTACCGGGAATGAATATCGTATTCCCTTTGAAATTCTCGGTCAATGCAACCTGTCTGTCGATGAACTTCTTGTCACTATCCCAATTATTCAAGTCTTCCGAAATATTATCGCCAGTGAATATGAGCGTGCTGTTTTGGCCAGCCTTTTCTAGGTTTGATTTCAAAAGGTGCAACAATTCTGTATCATCATCTTCCTTATAATCGCCAATTCCGCCCGCTAAATAGAATGAATGAACGGGGGACTCCCTCCCTTCGTTTATGACCACGGGTTCGACGGCGTATTGCGTTTTGTGGGTCGCACACGACGAAATGAGCAAGAGCAGAATAATTATTAAAGGCTTCAACTGTTTTAAAAACGAAATCATAAAATCTGTTGGATGTTAAAAATTAATCTTTTGCTGGTACGAATCTGAACGCAAGGTTTGATACTTGTCATAAGTCAAACTTGCATCACGAAATCATGATGAACACATTAATGACTTTCATCCGACATTTATTGCCGAATATTCTTTTATAAAAATCAATGCCCGCTAGGCCGGAGTGTTGAAAAAGTATAGCGAAACTAGAATGGCCGCTATGATGATGATTAATACGGTCAGTATAAAACTGAATCCGAATTTTGTCTTTGTATTTTTTTGAAAAATATATTTTTCCGTTTCTTCATTTTCATCCTTTACAAATTGTGTTTTTTCCTCTCCCTGTTTGATATCCATTGTGTAGTATTTAGTATTGTTTAGCAGATTACCAAGACTGCTTTCGAATAATGCGTGCAATCAAAACTTTTTTTTGCTCTTTGACCATGGACTCTTAGGCACTAGGTTCTGATGGTTCAAGGTCGATATACTTAAAGCCGATTTGCCCAAGATGTTCTTCTTTGATAAAACCGTCATTACAAGTCCCCCAATCAAATTCGTAATCTTTTTCAGATTGGTCATATTGTGATAGCAAATCTTCTGAAATCAGTATATATTCATCAGAAGGAACGTCATTTTTGAGAAGACGGTGCGCTGTGATGACATCTTCACCAATCAGTTTGATACGTTTACCTACGGGAACTAGACCGACTTCCCTGCCAAAATGAAGCACGATTTTCAAGCCCAATACCTTTGGTATTAATTTGGCATCTACGTTGTCATCGTATCTGGCCCTTAAGCTATGCAATTGCTTGTAGAATTCGGTGTAAAAAAAATGGCATTGCTCCATCAAATTTTTGTAAGATGGCAACTCTCCCGGACGAAAAAATAATACCGCGTCACCCTCTATTTCCGAAATCTTGAGTCCGATTTCATTGGAATAAACGATTTTGTTCAAAAGTGACGGAATGACCTTTGAACTAAGTTCAAAATCGGTCTCGCTCATAAATCGGGTGAAACCGCTGATATCGGGTATACATAATAGTGTGGGGGAAGCTTGTCTTTCAGTTGTCATAATCTTTAATTAAGTAATTGCAATAGCCCTTTTTTATCGGTCTGATTGTCGATGCCATTCGAAATACCTTCTCGTATCGCTTCAAGTTCTTCAGAAATAATTGCCCTAATCTCTTCGGATATTTGTGGTCGGTCGATAATAAGTTTCAATGCTCCTGTTAGGCGATGCATGACCGCGCTGTCATGCCTGGAGTACGAACGAATCGGCTGCACGACGATTCGCATTAGTTCTTTAGCGGTGATGCTCATATGAATAAGTGTAATTTTCCCGTCTGGTAGTTCTTCTTTGAATGTCTTTATAAACGGCCACTTTTCTGTGGCAATAAAAAAGCGGGCAGCAAAAAGAAAACCTAGACCGATAAGAACGTGATAGACAACAATACTTCTTAGAATATTGCTATAAAGTTTTTTAAAAAATTTAAATTGGGTTTTCATGCAAAGCACTTGGTGTTCTAAAGGCATAAATTTAGTATAGACCTAACGGAATTGTCTATCTAATAAGCATATTTATTGTCGTTATCGGCATCTATTGTTTTGGTTGAAGAATGGCCATTCCGATTAAATGTTGAGTCGATATCATTAATTTTGAAGTAAACTGTATCCTAAATTTGAATAAAACCGGTACCATTTTAAATACGAAACGATGAACATTTTCAAAACATTGAGAGACGACCATGATATACAAAGAAGACTTTTGGAAAAGCTGGTCGAAACTTCGGGGGACACTGACAAAAGGGATTCGGTTTTTGAAGAACTTCGAAATGATTTGATGGCACATGCGGACGCAGAAGAACCGTATTTTTTCAACCACTTACAGACAGTGACAAAACACAGGGCAAGGCGAGTAATGGTATCGCAGAAAATCATGAAATCGATGAATTGATCGAGCAGTTGCAAAAAATCGAATACTCGTCTTCGGTATGGCTAAACACGGCGAAAAGCCTGCAAGAAAAATTAGAACATCACTTGAAGGCCAATCGATAAACTTGAGGCTGGGAAAAATAAAATAATGAAAAAGGTTAAATATTTAGACCCCAAATTGCTTGAGAAAATTCTCGAGGCTCCTGAAACCGCGGTCGAAAAGCTCGATTTGGTCTATGTTAACGATGACCATTTATCAATTCATCGTGAAAAAATAAGAAAAAATTTCGTTACACCTATCGTGGTAAAACCCTGAAAGAAAAACAGCAGTTGACCCGTATCAAGAAATTGGTAATACCACCAGCCTGGAAAAATGTACGTATATCGTATCCGTCAAACGGACATCTGCAGGCCGTGGGAAAAGATGCTAAAAGCCGAAAGCAGTATCGGTATCACCCGATGTGGTCAAAAGTCAGAAATCAAACAAAATTCTACCGGATGGCGACTTTTGGTAAAATCCTTCCCAAAATAAGGGAACAAGTCGATGCCGATCTCGATCAGAAAGGCTGGACGAAAAGCAAGGTAATTGCCTTAGTCGTAAAATTAATGGACGAGACCCATATAAGAATAGGTAGTGAGCAGTATGCCAAAAGAAACCAAACATACGGCTTGACCACACTTCGAAAAAGACATTTAGATGTTTTTAAAGATAAAATAAAGTTTCAGTTTCGTGGAAAAAGGGGAAAAGAACATGAGATTACTATTCGCAATAAGAAACTTGTGAAAGTCGTATCGAAATGTGAAGAAATACCTGGTTGGGAACTTTTTAAATATTTTGACCGAAAAGGAGATAAGCATTCCGTCGATAGTGAAATGATCAATACGTATCTACATAAATATAGTGGTCATACCTTTACCGCAAAAGATTTCAGAACTTGGGCGGCCACAGTGGTATTCTTTGATACGCTAATGGACCTGGGTGTTGAAAGTGAGGAGAAAGCGATTAAAAAAAACCTACTTTTAGGCTTTGACGCTGCAGCCAAGGCCTTGGGCAACACCCGTAACGTTTGTAGAAAATACTATGTGCATCCGTTTGTAGTTTCTGCATATGAAGACGGAACAATTTCCCAAGCCTTTGAAAAAAGTGAAAATCTAGAAAGTAGAACAAATTTCAGTGCCTCTGAAATAAGCCTTTTAGAGCTTATCGAAAACTATCGGCCCGCTATTGAATTTCAATAGTAATGACTTTAGCAATCGATATCAATCGTCAACACGAGAAACCTCATCTTCACTTTTTAAAACGTGGTCACCATCTTCTTGCACTATATAAAATGCTTTATTGTCTTTTGAAGCATTTCGTGTTACTTGTGATCCCTTTATTGTTTTTGTAATATCATCTGTATAGGTCTCTTTCACTTTGCCTGAAGCTTCGCCTTTACCCCATTTCCATTTTACTTTCGTGCCTTTTCTAATCATAATATTCAATATTTAATTTTTCTTGTATTCCCTAAATTTCATACAACTGGCAAGTTCATATGCGCTCATACGTTTCTTATTTTAATTCAATAACATTCTCAGGTCGAAAAAATCAATTTTCATTCTTTTAGCAACCAAAACCGAGCGGAAGTGATACTACCTTTAAACTATAATTTAAGGTATGAACATTTTAGGTAAAGAGGTTTTGGGCGTGTTGTTTTTGGCAATACTAGTTTGGGTTATATACGCATTAATAAAGCTATTGGTAAGGAGATTTCATTTTAAGAGAAATCAAAATAATGGTATTGACCCTCGAAATAAGGATTACGGTGAATTTCTTGAAATTCTCCTTGACAGCATTGTCGTTCCCGAAAAAAATTATCAGAATAGAGATTTAAATTTAAGAAGATTAAGTAGAAAAATACACTCCTTTAAAAGACGAAATTATTTCTACCGCGATATTGATTTCAACATAGGCAAAGACATTGACGATTTTATGAATACCCCTTGATAATAACCTAGTAACACAAATTTAATTCTAATATCTATGAGTATATATACAGAGGTCATCGGAGAAAAACTGAACGATTTATTGGAAAAAACGTATGATGCAGAAAAGGGCTTTAAAAAGGCTGCGGAACATACTGAGCATTCGCATCTTAAAAATTACTTTGAGAGCAAGGCGAAAGAGCGCTATGATTTTGGTCATGAATTAAAGACCGAAATCAAGAGTTTTGGTCAAGATGTCGATAAGGGAGGCAGTGTAACCGGTCAGGTACACAGAACTTGGATGGATGTCAAAGCGCTGTTCTCTTCGGATAATGCCGAATCAATGCTCGAAGAGGCGATACGAGGTGAAAAAAGTTCACTGGAAGAATATGATGATGTTTTGGGGGAAACCGCCTTACCGCCAAGTACAGCGGAAATCTTGACAAAGCAAAAGAATAAAATCTCTGCAGGACTTTCGACAATCAAAGGTCTGGAAGATTTGCATTAAAAGCACGAGATATATTGAAATAAAAAAGGAAGCTAATAGCTTCCTTTTTTATTGGCAACATGCGTTACATTTGCTTTTTTGCGATAATCTTTAGGGCTACAATTGTACTTCAATTTAAATATCTTACAAAAATAACTTCTGCTTGTCAACCCTATCGTATACACTACTTCTGAAATGTTCAAGTCTGAAGTGCGAATCAAAAATTCGGCTTTTTCCAATCTAACATTTCGAATGAAATTCGAAACGGTCAACTTATGCATCAGTTTGAAGCCTTCTTGAAGCTTTGCAGATGAAATACCGCCCTTGACGCATAGATTTTTTATTGAATGCTGTATTTCAGGATAATTCTTTATAAAATCACTAAGGGTTTCTATAGTCTGAAGTTCTTTGCTTGAAAGACTAGTGCTTTCCCCGTTGTTTCTAAGCTCTTGAAAAAGTTGTGCGATTTGACCGGATAAGATTAAGTTGCTCGTCCCTTCAAAGATGAGCATTGAAGAAAGGTCGTTATTTCTAGCATTGTTTTCCAATGCCTTAAGATGTTCACCGAGCCTAAGATTATGTCGACCCAAATGATATCTTTTACATTCACCATCGAAAATATCGAGCAACTCTTTCAATTTAAGGTCAATACCATTGACATCGCCATCCAGTTTTTGCATGTAGCGCGAGCGGTCAATTTGTGTAATGTGTAAATGTAAACGCTCGTCTTTTCGAATAAGTAGATGTCCTACCGAGGTTTCATTACTTGATATGGTCAAGGGTCTTAATGGTTCTATTTCGAGAAACTCGACGCTGTCATTGAATTTATGACCGTATTTTCCTTCAAGGCTATAACAGAAATGGAGCATTCCGCTATCCAACGTGCTTAAAGGAACCAAAATATTCTTGTCTAATGTGACATCTATTTCCATAGATGTCATGAACCGATTAAAGCAGATACAACGAATCTGACCTGTACCGATTGCGGGGTCCACGTTCAAACTGTAGATTCCATTTTCCAAAGAAATACCCCCTTTGAGATATATTCCTAAGGTCTGTAATTCTTTTTCGGTACGTTTAATGTTTGTCAACATATTCAAGCAGGACGATTTACTACCTCCTTCCATTTACAAAATTAGATGTTCAAACTGTGTTGAAATGCCAATTTCCAATAAACGTTTAACGTTTTAAGGCCAATACAATTAAATTTAACGGCTCAAGTAATCGATTAATTCTTAATGAGTTATAAATAGAACGAATCAGATCAATAACACTATTCGATATTTGCTTACTTGCGCCAAGAAATTCGCTATGTACTACAAATTATCAAATATCGCTGATGAAAAAGCACTTTTCGATGAATTCGGAGTTGCCTTGCAGTACAATGATGTTCATAGGTCTAAGGGTATGATTAACGGACTCTCTGAAGAGACTGTTCTCACGATTACAACAGCTGATAAAAATCAAATTTCACCGGCAATTTGGGGAATGCTTCCAAAAGAGTTTACAGACGATTGGAATGTTTTTCAGAACATATCGAATACGCTCAATATTCCGGTCGGTGAATTGAGAGAAGATAATTGGAAAGCCGAAGCGCTCGAATCGAGAAGATGTCTTATCGTAGTGACGGGCTTTTTTACTACGTATTTGCATAAAGGCACTTTACACCCCTATTATGTATATCGTAAAGATAGGAGGCCTTTTTCGCTTGCCGGGGTTTATACCTGTCTTGATGATGGGTTTTTGACCTGTTCACTGATAACCAGCAAAGCGGATTACTTTATTAAGAAAATACATAATGTAAGTGCTCAAATGCCCGTTATCATCTCTACCGAATCAAGACCAGTTTGGTTGGATGAATCGATAACCGCCGAAGTATCGCAAGAGGTAATACTGGAATCTAGTACAGACGGTTTAAAGGCACATTTGATAGCTAAGGAATTCTTTAATAAGAACATCACGTACGATTCAATGCTCGAACCGGTATCATATAACAATCTAGAACCTTTCGTGAAGCCCTAAACCCTTCTCTTCAATGTATTTCGATATTCGGTCGGTAAAATCTTGTATTTTTCATAGAAAATTTTAGAGAAATAGCTTCTGCTTTTGAAACCAATTTTATAAACTATTTCTGAAACCGATAAATCTGTGCTCTTAAGTTGGTCCCGTGCGATTTCCAATTTAATATGTCTTACATATTCATTAACCGATTTAGAATATAATAAGCGAAAACCCATTTGAAGTTTCTTAGGACTAAGACCGGAGATAGATGAAAGTCTCGATACACTTAAATCATCAGCCGTATAATCTACGATGAAACCTGAAAGTTCATGAATTTTCTTGATATCGGCTTTGGAAAGTGAATCAGGTAGTACCTCGTTATTTTCAAAATTGTGGTGCTCCATCAACTGCATGGCCAAAATCAAATATAGTCTTCCCTCGACCGATAATGAGCGAATGATACCCGAATCGGCGACATTGTTCAAAGCCTTGACTTGATCCGCAATTTTTAAATTGTAGCTCCCCATATGGTTATAGGGTAGTTTTCCATCCCTATCATTAAAAACACTTTGCAAAATCTCGTTAAGATAGGTCAGGTTATTATTTCTCTTCTTAAAATATTCTTTTCGCAAGACGCGAATGAAATTAACCCTAATATTAGTGTCTTTTGCCAAAATGTAACGTCTTCTAGCCTTTTTCTCAGGAGAAATTATAATGTTTTGATAACGTTCTAGACTAATAAAATCTTTGTGCCCGTTCGAGCTGAATTTGATGGCACCCTCTGAAATGAATATGAATTCAATAGGGGAGGCCAAATTCGATTTGAATATGATTTCTAAATCTTCCTCTAGACGAACGTTCCAATCGATTAAAGATACGCCCCAATCAAAATCAATATGTCTTACCGTGCCCTTACCAATAGTATTTTCGAACTTTAGGGTATTCTCTCCCCAGTTCGATTCGAGGTGCCCGTCAAATTCCAAGTTCAGCTGTTCTAAAATCTCACTACCCTTGATACTATTTACATTGATAATTTTATTTGTATTGTCGGCTGACATTTGTCTAACTTTTGGTAAAAATTATAGTACAAAGTAACCGCTATACGGGTGGGATGATTAACAAATTTGAAACGCACATTAACACAAATGGTCAGTTTGATGTTTTTTAGGCGTTAAATTACTGTTAACCAGATACTAATTGAAGAATGAAAAAACAGGGAATAAGAATTATCAAGCGGAATCGACTTCCCTCTTGTTATTTCTGGCCTTGTCGGCATAAGCTTTGGGCGAGACACCATAGCGCTCTTTAAATAACTTTGAAAAGTAGCTTCTTGAATTGATTCCTATTTTATAAGTGATTTCGGTAATGTTGAGGCGGGTATTCTCTAAAAGCTCTTTGGCTTTTTCGATTCGTTCGTTCTTCACATACCGATTGACCGAAGTTTTAAAGAGAACTTTAAAACCGTTTTGCAATGTATTTTGGTTCAGCCCAACACGATGGGCAAGCGCCAAAATGTTCGGTACATTGTCAAGTTCGTCCCTGATGATTTCGGCAGCCTCCTTAATCTTATTGACTGTAGATTGTCTTAGTATCTGTCTAGATTCTGGGTCTTTCAAGTCGTCTAGATATTGTTTCAATTGTTCGGTCAATATTTCATAAGCCTTGCCTTCTAAGTATACTGAGCGCATAAAACCAGAATGTTCGCATTCGGTAAATTCTTCTAAGAACTTGGCGGTTTCAAGACTATAATATCCTGAATAGTTAAAGAGGTTAATGCCATTGACATCTCTGAATAGCTGCTCAAGATTTTCATTCATATTCGGCAAGAACGACTCGATTTTTTTTTCAAATGATTTTCTGTTTATCTCAAGACTTAGCATGCATATGGGCTCGTTTTCTGGAATTTTAAATACATGACCATGTTTACCATTGCACGAAAGTATGGAGTTTTCGAGATTCTTGATTTCACGACTATTTTCAGTACCATCGAAATGATGTCGAATTGCCGACTCGCGGTTAAAAATCATTTTCAACGGTTGAACGAGATCATTGTCTAGCTTGAGTTCAATGGCATTTTTAAGTTTACAATCAATATCAAGTGCCCCTAAACCAAAATCGAAAGAGATGGCTTTCATATAACCGGTGCCAAGTTCGTTCGGTATATCAAAACAGATTTCGTTATGGTCTTGGTGATAATCGACTTTTAGAATGCGCGCCATGTTGATGACAACATCCTTTGCCTGCATATCGTTTATGTTCAATTGATTGCCCATGATGATAAAATTAATTAAAGATACATTTAATTTATTGTGCTTTTTAACCCAATCGAATCAAGAATAAACGCCATTTGTGATTGAGGTCAATTTTATTGCCGATACCGCTAACCAGCTATGTGAAGAATAGTGATATTTGATTGTATCGAAAAATGAGTTATCATGCGATGCTTGAAATGGATTTTCTCATTAACTTAAATTTATTGAACATGTTACGTTACACTATTATTTTTATTGTGTTAGCCATTTTGGCCGCGGCTTTCGGCTTTGGAGGTATTGCCGAGGGAGCGGCGGAAATTGCAAAGATTTTATTTTATATTTTCATAATTCTTTTCGTTCTTTCTTTGATTTTCGGAAAAAAGAAAATAGTCTAATCTTAGAAAATAGAATTTTTAAGTTCCCTCAGTATAAACTTTTTGTATAGTTGATTTTGGTGTAAGCGGCAATTCATTTTAATGAATGGCCGCTTTTTTTGTCAGGTAGTTTTCGAAATGGATATGTAATGATACATTTGTGCAATGAAAATCAAGATTTATATTTTACTATTTTTTGTCTTCGGACCTATTTCTAGCTGTAGCGCCCAAACACCCGATGAGGTGAAAGAGGCTTTTGATGAAAAATACCCAGGAGAGAAGCATTCAAAATGGAAAATTGACCGTAACGGAAATTTTGAGACACACTTTAAGAAAGGGGGGGAAGAATACAGAGCTGATTTCACTCCTCAAGGTGAATGGATAGAAACGGAAAGAAGTCTTAAGAAAAAAGAATTACCCGAATTGGTTCGAAAAAGAATAAAATCGGACTATGACGATTACGAAATAGTCGAATTAGAGGAAACGAGACATCACTCCAAAGGACTGTTCTACGACGTGGAATTAAAAAAAGATGGCAAAAAACAAGATGTGGAATTCAACACCAATGGTGAGATAATCAACTAAGTAAATCTAGGCGCCTAGCTTTTTTCAATATAATCTGAAAGCTTTTCGGGCCCCTCGAGTAAAATGCGAACTACTTTCAAGGTTCCGTCTTCGGTTGTGGCTATTTGCCATTTTATAAGACAGATACGACCATTTTCAATTTCGATACCCGTGATACTTCTCGGGTGAACGCAACTGCCATCGTTGAAAAGTGGAATCTCCCCTGGCTCAGGAAATCTCGGTCGATGGGTATGACCTACGACTGTCATAAGAAGATTATTTTCTAAAATCCATCTTTTCAGGCGTTTTTCGACTTTTCGTAGCTCAGTGTAGTTCTTGGCTGGGCTGGTCGGATCGGCAATGCCCCAGACTTGTAAAGGTTTCCATAACACGCGAACCAAGAATCGCCCCCAGCGCCAAAACGTGTAATTCCACCAATCGGCTTGATGCCCGTGTGCCAGAAAGATTTCTTGTTGGGTCACCGAATGTTTTAAAATAATCGCCTCATTATAAGTTATACCCTCAAAAAGTTCTTTGTCTTTCTCGTCAATAGGCTCGAAATAGCTTGAAAGATGTTTTTCGACGTAAGCCTTGTCTTTATAGACCATATCGTGATTGCCCCAAATCATATGAAGCCTGTTCTCGATATGAAATTGTTTCAAGAGTTTGAAAACATTTTTATGCGCTTCGAAAATCGACTCAAAGTGAATATTTTCCCATAGTTCGTCTCCATCACCAAGTTCGCAGTATTGAAACCCTTCTAAATAATAATGTTTTAGGGCATGGTAGTAAATATTGCGATTATTGGCAAAATCATCGGCGAAACTATTATCGCCACGATGACAATCACTAAAAAGAATAAACTTCGAGGTATCATCGAAACTCACTGTTTTAGCATTCAAATAGGCACGGGCCAACCTGTTTTTCGATGACATTTTTTTAATTTGTATAAATATGCGAAAAATTGTGTTAAAATCTACAATGGATTAAGCCATATGGTTGTATGAATAATCTTGTAGAGCCTTAATTAATTGGGTTGAACAACTAAAGGTCTAACAACTTGCCATGGAGCGTACTTTAACATTAATCTATTGAATGTTTTGTAACTTTATTCTTGTTTAAACGTCATACTCATTATGGGATTCAAAACTAACGAAGAGACACCTTTGATTCAGTATATTGGGTTCAATAAATTATTGAATCATTACGATGAGTTGGCCATAAAGGAATGTGGTTTAGCATCAGAACGGGCGAAGCATATTTTGAAGTCGGTCGAGCCTTTTCCCGAGTTGCGAGAAGGCTTCCAAGATGTTTCACTGTTAAAAACTCACGAAGATCTAATAAATCTTATTCTACAAGATTCTTTCTCTGAGGTTTTGACGAACAACGAAATTAAGACGGCCACCCTCCCTTTTGATAATATCGTTTTCAATTCTTCGAAACGTTTTCAGAAAATCGTTGCAAATGCGGGTAAAGATTTTGTTCCAGAAATGAGAGAAATACCGGGTGCTCAAATGTATGTCATAGCCTGTACGGTAATCTTGAGCTTTCATTATGGATATCATATAGATTTTAAAAGACCTTTTTTTTACGATATTCCCGATGAGAAAGGTATCGTCAAACACTATCGCATTCTATATAATGCTGATTTCATGGAGGTTGAGCCCACTGAGAAGGCTAAAGATTTGACAAAAATAGATATAGAAGAGCTTTTGGATAATTATGACAATATAGAGCTTTGGAAGGAGAAAATCCCTCCAAATAGTTTCATCTCAAAAGGCTTTATCATTTCCAATATTTTTGATGTCACCGCAGAACATTCAATCTCCGAAATAAAATCTAGCCTTATTGCCAATGACAAAAGGGCGAAGAAAAATTTTATGGAAGATCTTGGCGAAACGTTTCGGTCTTTCTTCAATATCAAAGACATAACCGCGGGTTTTGTTACGTTCAACCCGAAACAAAAGCAATTCGAACGGGTTCATGGCCACGGTATTGAGAGCATATTGCTTCAGAAAGACGACAGCGTGGCATGCGATACTATTTTATGCTCGCGTTCGCATAAAATCTTGTTGGAGGATAATGGATATTACGCGATTTCCGACGTAGATAAATATTATAAAATTTCTAAAGGTGCACCTCCTTATAAAAACTTAAAGGAAGGAGGGTACAAAAGCGCCATTTTCGCGCCGATTGCCAGTCAGGGCAATCTTTTAGGGGTTCTTGAACTGTTATCGCCCAACAAGGGTGAATTGAATAGTATAAATGCCCAAAAGCTTGACGACATCATGCCCTACGTAGTTACGGCCGTATTACGCTCAAAAGATGAAGAGGAGAATCTTATCGACGCCGTAATACAAAATGAATGTACTTCGGTTCACTCATCAGTTTATTGGCGTTTTCAAGAAGAAGCAAAACGATTTATCAAAGATAGTCTTGACGGAAGTCAACCCACTTTCAAGGAAATCGTCTTCAAAGACGTCAGCCCACTGTATGGGCAAATCGATATAAAGAATTCATCGAACGCGAGAAATGAAGCTATTCAGCGCGACTTAATGATACAGTTGAGTGCTATACGCGCGCTTCTTGAAGAAGCGTGTGCGAATACCAAATTACCGATTTACGATGAACTCAGGTTTAGGGTAAACAATCACCTTGATGATATTAAAGAAATGCTCCATACCAATAGCGAGCAAGCGATTTTCAATTTTGTTAAAGACGAGATTAAACCTATTTTCAACCACCTGAAAAAAGTGAATTCTTCTTTGTCAAAGTCGATTATTTCCTATGAATCCAAAATCGATATGGGAACCGAATCGTATTACGACCATCGAAGAAATTACGATGAGAGCGTAATGCGTATCAATGAAAAACTAGCGTCGGTCATCGACAAGAAGCAAGAAGATGCCCAAGCGATGTATCCTCATTATTTTGAGAGATACAAGACCGATGGTGTCGAGCACAATATGTATATCGGCGATTCTATTGTCAATGATAATAGTTTTGATTCCCTTTATATCAATAACCTTAGACTATGGCAACTTCAGGTTATGTGCGAAATGGAAAATGTACACTACAATCTTAAACCACAGCTTGCCTTACCATTAGATGTCGCCTCGTTGATTTTGGTTTACAACACTTCATTATCGATTCGTTTTAGAATGGATGAAAAACGTTTTGACGTCGATGGAACCTACAATGCACGGTATGAGATTATCAAAAAGCGTATTGATAAATCTTTTATCAAAGGAACCAACGACCGGCTGACTCAACCGGGCAAGATGGTTGTCGTTTATTCTCAAAAGAACGATGAAATCGAATATTTGAGGTACATCAAATTTCTGAAATCTAAGGGCTATTTTTCGGGTAAGGTTGAAATTGTTGAACTTGAAGGTCTTCAAGGCGTCTCTGGTCTTAAGGCGATACGTGCCGATATTATGTACGCGGTACCTGACTCTAAATCTGAAAAAACCTATACGTATGAAGATTTGATGGAAGAGATTAAGGCCTAAGTAGGCAATTCGATTATTCTATCCGGTCCGTAGAATTTTAAGGCTACGAAAAAAGCAATGGTCGAAAGTATTATACCAATCATAAAAACGGTATACGTCCATCGTAGCAATTTGTATTTCTTATCCAGAACAACTCCTAGAAAATAGAGGTCTTTGGTCAAGGTGTTGTAAATATATTCTTGGTCTTTGACCAATTCTTGAATGGCCCATTCATAATCGGGCAATTTCATTTTATGAAAGTTGCCGAAAAACAAGAGATTTACTTTTTTGTCTTTGACATCCTCTTTTGTGAACTCCCCACTGGTCACATTCGGTCTTGTGGCCAAAACCGACATCACCATAGACGCAATACTGAACAGAACGAAAATACCGGTTGGGTAGACAAGATAGTCATTGGAAGGATTATCCAATTTGGGAATTAAATTCGTAAGCAAAAGCGAAATGATAATTGCGTTTACCGATAACAATATATTGGCCTTCGTATCTGCGATGTCGCTTAATTTCAAATGGTTGCGCATAGTGACCCGAAACATGGTCTGAATTCCCCTTTCCGGACTTTGATTTTTCAATCGAACCTTCAACTCTTCTTTTCGCCTGGCTTTTTTCTGTTTTTTAAGGTTTTTAACCAACTTTTTGAGATTCGCATCTTTACCTTCTTGCCACTTTTTTCGAGCATGTTCAGTATAAAAACGATGCTCGGTCTGAAACATCTTTATGTTGGTTTCTCTCCAGGCCTTCTGAGAAAATTCAGCGATTCCTAGCAATGAGAGCTCTTGCCGAAGCATTTCGGAAGTATCGGCATAACTGCTCTGACCAAAATGTGACGCATCTGCGTCCCGTATGATCTCTTCTTTCAAATTTGTCGGGGCATGGGTTCTTTCAGTGGCCATGATAAGTTTGCATACCTCCTCTATTGTATTTTCCGATACCTCTTCATTTTTTAAAAATGACTTTGCAATTTCGCAACTGTTCGCCTCATGGGTAGTCGAGCCCTTTGTATAACCAGTATCATGAAACCATGCGGCCAATGTTATTACGTCATTTTCACTGGTATTTAGGTCATGGGCATCCAACAATTCTTTAGTACTTTTAACGACCCGTTGCGTATGCCTAAGATTGTGATAGAGATAATCGCTTTTCAATTCCTTGGTAAGCAAATCGGTTACGAAATCTTCGGTTTTCGAAAGAAGGTCAGACATTTTGGATTTTCGTTAGAATCTCCAAATTACGAAAATTTAATTTTCAACATTATCGGTATGAACAAACATTTTGTCCTTATTGCACTTTTACTTTTTTTTTCAGGATGTGCTACCTACAAGGCAAAATATATCGATGAAGAAAAGGCGATTGACCGACTAACGACGAAAGAGATAACCCATACCTTCTATCTAATAGGAGATGCGGGGCTTTCCCCTATCGGAGATATGAACCCTGCCCTTAAGATATTCAAAAATAGGCTTGACGGAGCCGACAAAAAGAGCACGGCTATTTTCTTGGGAGATAACATCTATCCCGCTGGGTTGCCTGACTCGAAAGACTCCACCGAAGCCTATCGCATTGCGAAAAACCATCTTGATGCCCAACTTAAGACTTTAGAGAATTTTAAAGGGCAACCTTTGTTCATCCCAGGTAATCACGACTGGTATACCGAAGGATTGGTGGGACTAAAGAGACAAGAAGATTACATTCAAGAGAAGCTTGATGATAAAGATGTCTTTGCGCCCAGAAGCGGGTGCCCCATTGAAACGATCGATATTGATAAGAACGTATTTCTACTCGTGCTCGATACGGAATGGTACCTTACAAATTGGGACAAACGCCCCGGCATCAACGATAAGTGCGATATAAAAAGTAGAGAAAAGTTCTTTCAGGAAATAGAAGGGGAAATCAAAAAGAATGCTGACAAAACCACGGTTATAGCAATGCACCACCCGATGTCAAGCTATGGTCCGCACGGGGGTCAATTTACTTTCAAGAAACAATTTTATCCGAAGGCGAAAATAGGCCCCTTGCCCTTTTTGGGTACTTTCGTCAACGTGCTTAGAACGACTACAGGTGCGTCGATTGCGGATATCCAAAACAAACGCTACACTGATTTGAAAAAGCGATTGACTACATTGGCGCAATACAGTGACAAAGTGATTTTTGCATCGGGTCATGAACATAGTCTTCAATATATCATTGAGAACAATACGCCCCAGATCGTTAGTGGGTCTGGTGCCAAAAAAGGTGGCACACGTCTTATAAATGGCAGTAAGTTTTCATCTGGTAGTATGGGCTATGCCACTTTAGAAGTTTACAAAGATGGCTCTTCACGAGTACGTTATTATGGAGTGGATGATTCAGAAAACGAAAAATTTCTTTTCACGGACCAAGTTTTAGGGCCAGACCGTATTATCAACGAAAATAAATACGAAGATTCATTTCCGGATAAGATGAAGGCTTCAATCTATAGTCAGGAAGAAATCGATAAAACCGGATTTTTCAAAACCTTATGGGGAGAACGATACAGAAAATACTACGGTACTGAAATCACGGCCCCGACCGTAAATCTGGATACCCTTTTCGGGGGTTTAAAACCCGTTCGAAAGGGAGGGGGTCACCAATCTAAATCATTACGACTGCGACATGAAAATGGCAAAGAGTATGTAATGCGGGCCCTAAGAAAAGTCTCTGAATTGTATTTGCAGGCAATGGCCTTTCCGGATCAATATGTGATGGATGATTTAGAGGATACTTTTCTACAAGAATTTCTTCAAGATTTTTATACCGGATCACACCCTTATGCGCCTTTTACTATAGGTTCGTTGTCCGATGCCGTAGGTTTGTACCACACCAACCCTGTGTTGTACTACATACCCAAACAACCTGCTCTTGAAGATTATAACATTGACTTTGGCGATGCCCTTTATATGATTGAAGAGCATGCCGGTGACGGCCATGGTGATTTGAAAAGTTACGGATATAGCGATGAGCTTATCGGCACAGATGATATGCTCGATAAGCTGCGCGATGATGAAAAATACACTGTCGATTCCGAATTGTATTTGCGTGCCCGATTGTTCGATATGATTATCGGTGATTGGGACCGCCATGTCGATCAGTGGCGTTGGGCCGAATTTGACAAAAAAGATGCCAAGGGTAAGATTTATCGCCCGGTACCTAGAGATCGAGATCAAGCCTTTTCTATAATGGGCGATGGTCTCTTTATGAAGCTGGCCACCAGAATTATTCCCGGTCTGCGTTTGATGGAGGGGTATGACGAGGATATTCGTAGCGTTAAAGGTTTCAACTCATCGCCTAAAACCTATGTGCTCGATGTGGCCTTGCTCGACAGAACGAAAAAAGAGCAGTGGTTACAGCAGGCCGAATATCTAAAAAAGAATTTGACAGGTGATGTTATCGATAGGGCTTTTAAGTATTTCCCAATTGAGGTGAGAGACAATGCTGTCGATGAAATAAAGGAAAAACTACTATCAAGAGCTCATAACATTGAGAAAATAGCCGAAGAATATTTTGCCATTATAAACCGGTACGCAGTGGTTATAGGTACCGACAAAGATGATTGGTTTACTATTGAATATCTTTCTGACGGAGTACAAGTTGACGGTCACCGTATTATAAATGGTGAAAAAAAGAAACAGTTCTTCAGCAAAAATTTCAGCGAAAAGCTTACCAAAGAGATTTGGGTCTACGGTCTAGATGATGATGATCGATTTGAGGTCACAGGTAACAATCGTAGTAAAATAAAAGTGAGATTGGTCGGAGGGCAGGATAATGATATTTACGATGTTAAAGAAGGCAGTAGAACACGAATTTATGATCACAAATCAAAAGAGAACACTTTCGAAGACATAACAAAGGCAAAAGTTACCTTGACAGACGATTATGAGGTCAATGTTTATAATCCGTTACGTTTTAGAAGTAGTAACAACCAAATCTTGCCGACCATTGGTTTCAACCCAGACGACGGTATAAAAATAGGAATTAGTGACACCTATACTTTTAATGGTTTTCGACAAAACCCCTTTACCCAAAGACACCATATCGATGCGGCTTATTACTTTGCGACGAGTGGTTTCGAATTTGGCTACAAAGGCGAGTTCGCCAATATTACCAATAACGCGAATTTAGAGTTGGCAGCTCGATTTACGAGTCCGAATTTTGCGGTAAACTTTTTTGGATTTGGCAATGAAACCGTAAATCTTGATGATGAATTGGAGTTGGACTATAACCGTGTTCGCTTACAAACATTAAAATTGTTGCCATCAATAGTATGGAGAGGGCAATTGGAATCTCTTTTACGATTGGGAATCTCATTTGAATCCATTGGGGTTGAGGAGACCGAAGATCGATTTGTCAATACGTTCTACGTGATGAACAACGAAGACAACACGAAAAGTTTTATCGGTGCGGATGGCGAATATTCGTATTCGAATTCTGATAACGTTGCCTTTCCGACATTGGGTATGGCGACCTCAATACAAGTGGGGTATAAAACAGAAGTTAGCGGCGATGGGGGAAGCTTTGGGTATGTTGTGCCAAGCCTTTCATTCGATTATAAATTGATTCCCAGCGGAAGACTGGTATTGGCCACCAAATGGAAGGCCCATTTCAATATCGGCGATGGGTATGAATTTTATCAAGCTGCCAGTATCGGGGGAATAGATGGTTTACGTGGTTTTCGAAACCAGCGTTTCGCTGGAAAGAAGTCCTACTATCAAAATACCGATATTAGATATAGTCTGGGAAAAAGGAGAACGGGTATCTTACCGAGCTCTCTAGGTCTTTACGGTGGGTTCGATTACGGTCGGGTTTGGCAACCCAATGAAGGGTCTGGCCAATGGCACACTTCGTATGGAGGTGGCTTTTTCGTCAATGCCGCTGACGTTATTTCGGCCCGAGTGGCCTTATTTGCTGGGGGTGAAGGACTAAGATTTGCCTTTGGGGTTGGCTTCGGTTTTTGATTATTGTTTGTTTGAAGCCATATCGGAATTCTTCGTCATTTTTAGGTTTTCTAACACGAACACCCCTAAATCTCGACCTTGTTTTACCCCTACCTCTACCGCAGCCCGATAGTGTATACCTCCATACATTCTGCTGATTGCTGCTTCATCAGCGGCGGCGTTAAAAGACGAAAAACTTCGAACCGGTAAACCGTACGGAACTTCTGTATCATCTTCAAATTCAAAATCATCGCCGAAAATATTGGTTAGCGCGGTACCCGCAGCTCCTGATACAACACTATGGCCACTAGTGTATTCCGGAAAAGGTGGTGTCTGTAAAATGGGTTGCCAGCTTTCATCGATATGTTGATTGATCAGGGTTTCGGGGCGAATAAGATTGCTGCGATATTTCTCGTCCCAACAACTGATAAAGGCATCTGCAATCGCCATTGATGTTTTGGTGTAGGCATACAGAGTTTTATCAAAATCACTATTGGTTTTTCTACTCGCTATTTTGGTTATACCGATCCAATGTGCGCCCGGCGTTATTTTTTTTGTCGCAAACATCAGATGTCCGCGTGTAACGGAAACGTACGGATTACAATCCCAAAATTGTGCAATTTCAACTTCTTCCGAAGTGTCGCCATCTTTTGTGATTTGGTTGCTGATATCATAAACTTCTTTCAATTCCTTATAAAAATCAGAGCCTTTCTCCATAGAAAAGGCTGGTGGTGGGGTCGGTTTAAACTGCTCGGCAGAGTCGATGACAAATGGTCTGATTTTACTCCAATGGGGTTCAATGCCCTCCATATAGGCTGGGGGCGTGGGCTGCCATCTTGTTTGGTCATCCATATCAACGCTAAACCTTGGCATCGTTCGCGTTTGTTTGTAATTATCCTTATCCATCCACTCCCCGATATGGTTGGCAACTAACAAACCGTGTTTTTCAGATGCATTGAAAACAGTTTCGTTTTTAGTTTGCCAATTTGTGTAGAGGCTATCACGGAGTTTTTCCATTCTATCCTCTGAAAAAATAAGTCTTTTACTGAGTTCCAAATGCGCGACCAACGCCGCCATTTGGTAATTTATTATAGTCTCTTCATTAGGTTTCGGAATGGGTTTAAGACCATTGACCTGACCAGCTAACGAGAGATATTCAGAATTGCCCTGTGCTACGATTTCGTATGCCGCTATATTTGGGTAGGCAAAGATGCGACTCGCCACTGGCGGAGAAAAGATATCATGGATCATGATTTCGGTGACTTTGTCGACCGAGGCATGAAGTTCTTCAGCAGAAATAACTATTGACTCCTCTTTCTTTTCCTCTTTACAAGAAAACAAGAGTAGTATTGTCAGCGATACGATTACTTTCTTCATCATTTTTACAGAAACCTTTATTCCATTACGATTAAACCCGTAATACCCATTTAAATATTAATTTTATAAAATTACACTAATTTATATTGTTGCTTCGCTATCAAAAAGTTAAAACACCAGATTCATTGGTCGTTCATGAGTTTTTTATAAGACTGTTTATTCGACAAATAAGATTTGAATTAGATATGGGTGCGTAAATTCTAAAAATAATCCGATATATTTAATACAGAGAATAAAACTAAAACAAAATGTTCGGAATCCTGTCTTTCATTGGCTTTACACTGCTTGTTGCTATAATTGCCTATTTGGCCACACGTTCGACCGATGAAAAATCTTCAGATGGTTATTTTTTAGGTGGAAGAAGCCTTACCGCAGGGGTCATCGCTGGTTCGCTATTACTGACTAACCTATCGACGGAACAAATAGTCGGACTGAACGGAAGCGCATATAAGGATGGACTATCTGTTATGGCATGGGAAACTTTGGCGGCTATTGCTATGGTCGTCACGGCGGTTTTTCTTTTACCGCGATATTTAAAGAGTGGACTCACCACTATTCCGCAATTTTTAGCAGATCGATTTGATATAACCACCAAGACGATCACCTCTGGCTTATTTTTGACCGGTTATGTGGTTGTCTTGTTACCAGTGATACTATATTCTGGTTCGGTGGCTATTAGCGGTATGTTCGATGTTCCTGAACTTTTGGGAGTTTCTGATAAAACAGCTCTTATCACTTGCATCTGGGGTATTGGAATCATAGGTTCTATATATGCCGTTTTCGGCGGATTGAAAGCCGTCGTAGTTTCTGATAGTATCAATGCTATCGGACTTATGATCGGTGGAATTTTAATACCCATATTCGGGTTGATGGCAATTGGTGACGGAAGTGCCTTGAACGGATTGGAGACATTGATGAACACAAATCCCGAACGATTTGATTCTACTGGAGAACATGGTCAAGAAGTTCCATTTGCGACAATATTTACCGGCATGATGCTCGTACAGCTATTCTATTGGGGTACTAACCAACAAATTATTCAGAGGGCCTTGGGTGCGAAAAATTTAGCTGAAGGACAAAAAGGACTTCTTCTGGCTTCTTTCCTCAAGATTTTGGGTCCATTGATTTTGGTTTTACCGGGAATGATTGCCTACTACTATTTCGAAGGGGGGCTGGCATCAAGTGATTTGGCCTATCCTGAATTGGTGCGCGCCGTATTACCTGAATATTTGGTCGGCTTTTTTGCCGCAGTACTTTTCGGGGCGATATTAAGTTCGTTCAACAGTGTACTCAATAGCTCTGTAACCTTATTCGGAATAGACATTTATAAACAACACATCAATCAAGACGCCACTGAAACCACGGTGGTAAAATATGGAAAAATCTTCGGTATTTGTTTAGCGTTGGCGGCTATGTTCATCGCACCGATGATTGCCAACGCTGGTAGTCTATTTAACTATTTACAAGAGATAAACGGTATATATAGTATTCCCATTTTAACGATTATCGTCGTTGGTTATCTAACAAAAAGGGTGCCTGCTATTGCCGCAAAAATCGGTATTTTATCGGGGTCCATATTATATATCTTAAGTCAGTTTGTTTTAAAACCAAAACTGGTTGGCACAGCTCTTGAAAAAGCTGCCGCGTCTGGCATCACAGATGAAGCGGCCCTGAAGTTGATAGAGGCGGATGCTTATCCGCACTTTTTACATGTCAATCTAATTCTATTTTTACTCAATGTGGGAATTATGCTGGTGATAGGCAAATTTTACCCTCGTGAGACCCCATATAACCAAGAATATACCGAACAGGTCTCCATTGAACCGTATGGGTATGTCAAACAGGTAGCTATTGCCGTCTGTGTTATCGTTATCGGTATTTATGTTTACTTTGCGAAATAAGTAAGCGGAAACAAAAAAGGCGCTGATTTAATCAGCGCCTTTTTTAGATTATTTTTATTTTAAATATACTGATTGATAATATTCTCGAACAGCTCTTGCTTGCCACTTTGTAATTCGAGTTCTCCATTGTCCTTGGCGATTTCGTAAAGATTTTTAAAATCCAATTTTCCATTTTCGAAAGCTGCCCCCTTTCCAGAGTCAAAGGAACTATAGCGTTTGGTTCTCAAAGCGTCGTATTGCGACGAAGAAATTATTTTGTCGGCTACCAATAGTGCTCTTGCAAAAGTATCGGCACCGCCAATATGCGCATGGAAGACATCGTCCAAATCTGTGGAATTTCTTCTGATTTTGGCGTCAAAGTTCACTCCCCCACCTTGCAATCCGCCAGCTTTTAAGAATACCAACATCGCTTCTGTGACCTCGGTAATGTTATTGGGAAATTGGTCGGTATCCCATCCGTTTTGGTAATCTCCGCGGTTCGCATCGACACTGCCTAACATACCATGTGCCGCTGCAATTTCTAGTTCATGCTGCATTGTATGGCTCGCCAAAGTAGCATGATTTACCTCAATATTTAATTTGAAATCATCTTGCAATCCGTATTGATGCAAGAAACCAACAACGGTAGCACAATCAAAATCGTATTGGTGCTTCATGGGTTCCATCGGTTTTGGCTCGATGAAAAAGGTGCCTTTGAAACCTTGACTACGCGCATAATCACGGGCCATTGCCAAGAATCGTCCCATGTGATCCAATTCACGCTTCATATCGGTGTTCAATAGAGACATATAGCCCTCACGACCTCCCCAAAAAACATAATTTTCACCGTCAAGTTCCATGGTAGCATCCAAAGCCAACTTTATTTGCCCTCCGGCACGTGCCAAAACGTTAAAGTCAGGATTGGTCGAAGCCCCGTTCATATAGCGAGGGTTAGAAAAACAATTGGCCGTACCCCACAATAGTTTTACACCTGCCTCGGCTTTTTTACCTTTAATATAGTCGACTATGGTCGCCAGCCTTTTTTCGGATTCTGCAAAGGTGGAAGCCTCTTGTATCAAATCGAAGTCATGAAAACAGAAATAATCGAAACCCATTTTTGTAATGAATTCAAAAGCCGCGTCGGCTTTTTCTTTTGCTGCCTCAATTGCATCGGAGGCCTGGTCCCATGGAAAATTTTGGGTGCCCGGCCCGAATGGATCGGCTCCTTGCCCACAGAAGGTATGCCAGTATGCTATAGCGAATTTAAAATGTTCGCGCATGGTCTTACCCGCCACAACCTGATCTGGGTTATAATATTTAAAAGCCAATGGGTTGTCGGAATCTTTTCCCTCAAATTTTATTTCCCCAATTCCTTTAAAGTATTCCTTGTTTCCTATTAATGCCATTATAAGTTGTTTTTTAAAAGTTGTTCCAATTCGTTTTTCCATTTTTGATACCCTGTCCGATATGTTTCTTTATCGGTAGAAGGTTTAAACCTCATTACATAGTCGTTATCCAATATTTGCTTTCCATAAGCTTCGAAATCGCCTTTATGCAATTCACAGGCCCTTGCAGCACCTATTGCACCTGTAGTGTTGTAAATCTCGATTTCCTGTCCGATTAAAGTAGCGATAGTATTCGAAAAAATATCAGATCTGAATAGATTATCATTTCCTGCGCGTATAACGCTTGGTTTTATTCCGTCGGAAGCCATGATTTCCATTCCATATACGAAAGAGAAAGCTATCCCTTCCAAAGCTGCACGACAAAGATGTGCTTTGGTATGGTTGTTTAAATTGACATTCGACATTCTAGTGCCCGGTGCTTGGTTGTTCAACATGCGTTCTGCACCGTTTCCAAAGGGATGAATCGTTACCCCATCAGACCCTATAGGCACCGATGCTGCCAACTTGTTCATTTCTTCATAACCGGACACATCTAAATTATTCATCAACCAGCGATATTGTATGCCAGCTCCATTAATGCATAATAGTTTTCCGATTCGCATTTTCTGTTGGCCATAATTGACATGGGCAAAATTATTCACCCGTGTACTTTCTTTGCTAGATAGGCTTTCTGTAATTGCATAAACAACCCCTGAAGTTCCACCAGTCGCCGCCACTTCACCGGGATTGAAAACATTTAAGCTTAGGGCATTGTTCGGTTGGTCACCTGCACGATATAGAATCGGGGTGCCAATGGCCAAACCTGATTCCTCCGCACCTTTCTCGGAGACCTGCCCTTGGTCTGAAAAAGTGTCCCTAATTTCAGGCACGAGTTTTTTTTCGATACCATAATGCTCTAAAAGCCAATCGGCGATATCATTTTTTTTGAAATCCCAAAAGATACCTTCTGAAAGTCCGGAGATCGTCGAACATATTTCTCCACTCAATTTGAAAGCGATATAATCGCCCGGAAGCATGAACTTATCGATTTGTTCAAAGATTTCCGGTTCGTTCTCCTTAACCCATTTTAATTTGGAGGCAGTAAAATTTGCTGGTGAATTCAATAATTGTTCTGCACATTTTTCATGGCCTAATTCATCGAAGGCTTTCTGACCGATGTCTACGGCTCTACTGTCACACCAGATAATAGATTCGCGTAAAGCGACACCTTTCTTGTCCACTACGACTAAACCGTGCATCTGATATGAAATTCCGACACCTGAAATCGCGGAAGGGTCAATATTATTTTCGGAGAGCAATCTTTTGGTCGCGGTACATATATGCTTCCACCATTCGTCTGGGTGCTGCTCGGCCCATCCGTTTTGAACAGCGATCATTTCCATTTCCACAGAAGGTTCACTAACTAGGGCAACACTTTTGCCTGAAGCTATTTCTACTAGCGCCGCCTTAATCGAGGAACTTCCGATATCGTAACCTATGGAATACATATGAATTTGAGTGAGAAAAATTTAGAAAGGGTAAGATATTGTTTTAGAACTTTTGATACAAGTTGCAGGCATTATTTTTAATCTATAGTAAACGATTTGTCATTGTTCGAAACGACTAAAAACTTTCCGCTTGACAATTCAATAATTTTGCGAGTATTCAATGTATGAGGTAATGAAAGGCTTCCTAAGATTTTTAAATTGTTTTTTTTTCCGAAAGAAAGCCGCCCCCCTGAATTTCCAGAGCTTTGACCAAGTTCTGTAGCATAATCCAAAAAATTACCTATAAAGACTATAATATTGTCTTCGGTGATTTCAAAATCTTCTATAGTACTCATTTGTGCTTCTTTTGGCAAGGGTATCGCCTTGGTTTCAGGCCCCAAATTCAAATATGCCATGGATCGGAGTTCTTCTATTTTTCTTATTTCAAGTATCTCACTTTCCTTCTTTCCTGTCAAGTCTTCAATAGTAGAAACTTTAGAAAAGTCGGTATAGCTTAAGAACTTTTTTTTCAAGGAAGGAAGCTGGTCGACCAATTTGTCTTTTGACGCAAACGGAACATAATTTCCAAAGAAGTCATAGAAAATAATGGGGTCAGGCTGCCCATTTTCATCGAAATCATCGAGATGCAATTTTATCGGGCGCTCTGCCGATGCTTTCATCTTAAAGTTTAAGCCGGCATTCCCGGCAAGGATATCTACCTGACCATTTTTGTCGATATCAACCACTTGCAATGTGTTCCACATGCCAGCTGTGTTTTCCAGCCCGAATTTTTTTGTCTCGTTCAAAAATCTAGAATCCCCTTGGTTTATAAGAATCGTTATGGGCATCCAGTCACCAACGATTACAAGGTCTAATAATTCATCATTATTGATATCGACCCATTCACTATCCGTGACCATGCCGACCCTCTCCTGTTGTAGTACCCCGAATTTACCCGTGCCGTCGTTTTTCAAAATATAGCTGAAAGGCGATAGACCATAGCCTCCGGGCATTGATCGGTTGCCTATAAAAAGGTCATCGTAACCATTACCGTCAAAATCTGCAGCCGATACGCTGCCTCCATTTGTTTTTATCAAAGGAATCTTCAATCTTTCGAATTGGCCTTTTCCATCATTAACGTAAATTCTATCTTCTAGATTTGGATTTCCCTCGACCAATTCATTGCCTCCGCTCATAACATAGAGGTCTAGATCACCATCACTTTCTAAATCGAAGGCTACAGCATCGACATCCTCATAAAGGATATCTTTTCGAAGGATACTTTTTTTATCTTCTTTGAACTTACCGTTTCCCTTTCCAAAAAAGAGGGCAGGTGATTGGTATTTTGCCCCTCCGATAAATAAATCAGCTATACCATCGGCATTGAAATCGGCTTTTACCAAAGCTGGTCCCTCCGTTGATAATTTCTCGGGTATTAGAGTCTCTCGTTCATAATCGCGAAAGGTATTCTCTAAATGGGTAAAATTGAAGTACTCGTATTCTCCGCTTATATCGACTTTGTTTTTAGGTATTTTTGGCAAATCCGTTTTTTTGGAGACAATATGATGTTCATTGACGGTCAATTCTCGCTCGATTTGTCTTTTCCCATCAAGCCAATCGACTTGTATAGAGTCGATTCTATCTAAATCTCCAAGCCCAAAATGTAGTTTATGTGTTGATGAAGACTGAAAGCCTCTCACAACGGTAAGTTCTTTTGCAAAGCGTTTTCCGCTGGCATATAGAGTGATTTTTGTTCCATTCGGATTTTTGTAGTCAGTGTTTCCCTTCAGCGTGAACGAGACATAGCTATTAGTTTTCTTGTGTTCGCTTTTGTTTTCCAATAGCGAAGCTTTTTCATTGATGTTGTTGACTATCAAGTCGAGATCACCATCATTGTCTAAATCTGCATAGGCAGCTCCGTTGGAGTAGGAGGGAGACAAACCTGAGGTTTCACTTAAACGCTCAAATTCAAAATCTCCATTATTTTTAAAGACAATGTTCGCGATGTTGACCGTTGGCATTTCATCGATTAGCTTTTTTTCAATTTCGTTTTGCTTTTCTTTTTTATATTTAGCAAAATCGATTGTACTTATGTAATTGATATAATCAAGGTCATTGGGCCTTTTGTAAATTCCGTTGGTGACAAAAATATCGTTTAGCCCATCGTTATCGTAATCTTGAATTAAGGGTGACCAACTCCAATCTGTGGCGTGGGTTTTGCTCATCAGGGCGACATCTGAAAAATTGCCGTCGCCCATGTTCAATTGAAAAGTATTTCGAGCATATTGATTTTCAAAACCAAAACCTTTTTTTATTTGATTGATTTTATCGGAATCTTCACCACCTGATTTCATAAATATCTCAGCATCGAATGGCATCATATCCAAAGAAAAAATATCGGGTAATAAATCATTGTTGATATCGGCAATATCTACCCCCATTGTAAAGCGCGAAGTATGATTGAAGTAATTTTTACTTGATTCTTTAAAGGTTTTATTGCCTTGATTAATATATAGGTAATCATTTTCATGAAAATCATTTCCCACATATACATCAAGAAACCCATCCTGATTGATATCAGAAACGGTCATGGCCAAGCCATACCCCAAGGCACTACTGTAAATACCGGAAGCCGGGGTTACATCTTCAAAGCGGTTCTTACCTTCATCTAGTTTGTTTTCATAGAAACGATCGCCTGCAAGCGAATCTGGTTTTTTTCGCAGGTCGATGGTACCATAACTTCTAGGTGTGTGGGTCGAATGATTTAGAAGATACATATCCAAATCACCATCGTTGTCATAATCAAAAAAAGTAGATTGGGTCGATAAACCGGAAAAATCGAGACCATATTCCGATGACATTTCCTTAAAAGTCAAGTCACCAGTGTTAAGGTATAGCAGGTTGTGAGACTTCAAGCTTTTGTAGTCTCCTACCTTTGAAACATAAATATCTAAAAGGCCATCGTTGTTGATGTCTTCCATAGTCACACCTGTCGACCAAGATTCGTCCATTATCAACCCTGCTTCCTCAGTGATATCCTTAAACTTTAAATTTCCGAGATTCAAATACAACCTGTCAGCGGTTTGGTTGGCGGTTAAATAAATATCTTCTAGCCCGTCATCATTGATGTCGCCAACAGCGACACCACCACCGTTATAATAATAGAGGTATTCGATGATATTTAGGTCATCTGAATGTTTTAAGTCATTCGAAAAGGTAATACCACTGCTGTCTGCGGGCACATTGTGAAAATAAATGGCAGCTTTTTCTAGAGGGGTTTCTTCTTTTTTTTCATCGACACAACCAATGAAAACAAATGCTATAATCGATATGAAGAGTCCGTATTTCATTTCTGGAATTCAAATAGTGCCAAAGAATCTTTGTTTCGGGAAACAAGCAGTTTATCGTCAAACGTGACTATATCCCGTATTTCCCCTTTTAACTGAAAACCACTCCCGTTCTTTTTGGCTACAAATTTCAGATCACCTTGGTTTTCTAAATAGACACCATAAGAAGCGTCGTATCTGCCGACTTCGGGTTTGACGTTATACAAATTTCCGCCTACTGCAATATCTTGATCACCATCTGCATCAAAATCATGAGCCTTAATGGCATATACCGTTGAAAATTGTGACTCTACAGGGAGTTTTTGAACTTCAAAGCTAGCGTCTCCTCTGTTAATTAATAGTACTGAAGCAAGTGTATTCACATCTACTTTAGTAACACCTTCAAGCTCAAGGGGCCCAAAGATATCTTCCATCGATGCATTTTTAAAGGATTTGTAATCAGGGAATTTTTTGTTTATCGATTTTATTTGCTCAATCAAATTATGGCGTAGGGCGTATGGATAATCTTTGTCGTCATCGCTTCGGAAAGTCAATATAGGGTCCATAAAACCATTGCCGTCAAAGTCTTTGGAATATAACGTAATCGGTTTTTCGAGAGTGGCTTTGAACCTGCTGTTGAGGCCGTGATTTCCAACAATAAAGTCAATATCCCCGTCGCCATCAAGATCGCTTGCTTCAATGGTATTCCACCATCCTTTTAAATCGCCCACTGGGTTATCTTTCTTTTTGACAAATCGCCCGGATTCGTTTATTAAAATTTCAATGCCCATGAACTCGCCAACGATTATAAGGTCTTCATCACCATCGGCATCTAAATCTTGAAAATCGGCGTCCGTAATCATACCAACGCCTTTCAATGGGGTGGCTGAGGTTTCGGTTATGTCGGTGAATCTTCCGGTACCATCGTTCTCCAAAAGAAAACCTGAGCAGGGTGCTCCATATTTCAGGGGAACGATACGTTCGCCCACAAACAAATCTTGATCTCCGTCATTGTCGATATCGGAAGCCTGAACAATCGCGGAACTATGAAAAGTGCTAGCAACAGGAAGTTGCTGGTCCGACAGGCTGAAATTACCTTTGCCATCGTTAAAATAAAGGCGATCTAAAAAATCTGATGAATATTGGGAATATTCTACCCCTCCACTACAGACATACAAATCTAAATCACCATCACTATCGGCATCAAAAAATAAGCTGGCGAGGTCTTCTGAATTTTTGTGTTTGTCAAAATCTGTGGTTTTTTTTATTCTGAAACTGTGATCACTTCCTAAGAAGAGACTAGGTGCACTGCCTTTTGAGCCACCTATGAATACATCTTGCTTACCATCGCTATTTACATCTGCCATTGACATTTTTGGACCCTCTGTGCTAGACATATGATTGAGCAATCGATCTCTATCGAAGTCAACAAAACGATTTTCTCGGTGAACAAAATCAATATCAAACTCAATTTTCTTGAATAACTTTTTTTCTGAATCAGATTCGTTAGATATTTTTTCAGCAGCATCCTTTTCAAAGAGCACCAAAGTCTGGTCTACCTTGATTTCCTTCAGCATTGTGATTTTCCCCGAGGGCCAAGTTATTTTCGCATTAACCGCCTCATCAGATGATAATCCGATATTTGGCCGTATATCCATACTAGATTGAAAACCCCTCACCGGTTGGTTGTCGATTGAAATAGAGTAGGGCAGTATTTCTATTTTCGAACCAATGGCATGTGTATTTTTACCTTCACCATGTAAGTCGAATTTAAGATAATGAGAATCTTCCGAGTCCATCGTTCTGTTCTCATAAACAAAGGATTCCATATTTAAGTTATTCACCACTAAATCTAAATCACCATCATTATCTAAATCGCCATAGGCAGACCCGTTGGAAAAACTTTCGATTAACAAGCCCGATTCTTCGAATTTCTCGAATTCGAGTCCTCCCAGATTTTTGTAAGCGTGATTTTCGACTTTGTTGGATGGAATAAGCGCTATCAATTTGGCATAATTGACCGAATCTGTAGTAATCATTGACTTTAAGATTTCGGCATTTGATATATACGTAAGATAATCTTGATCGGTTAAATCTTGGTAAACTCCATTTGCGATGAATAAATCTTTTAGCCCGTCATGGTCCATGTCAAAAATCAAGGCTCCCCAGCTCCAGTCGGAGGCTTCAACCCCACTCAGCCTACCTATTTCACTGAAGGTGTCGTCGCCGCGATTTAGCTGGAAGGTGTTACGTGTAAATTGATGGTAATACCCGTTGTTGAGATTTAGCTGGTATTTGTTCCAATCCTCAAAAGTGGTGACCGTTTTTAGCCGTTCGTATTCAGATGGAAGCATTTCTGTTACAAAAATATCATTATAGCCATCATTGTTTATGTCAGCCATATCGGCGCCCATAGAGGCAACGCTAGTGGCGGCTATTTGTTCTTCGAGCTTTTCAGAAAAAGTACCATCTTGATTATTTATATAAAGGTAATCACGCTCAAAAAAATCATTGGACACATAGATATCTTCCCAGCCATCATTATTGACATCGCCAACAGTTACCCCTAAGCCAAAACCGATAACGCTGCCATAGATTCCGGCTTTTTGGCTGATGTCGAAGAACTTTCCGTCGATATTTTCCATTAATTTGTCACCTCCTAAAACATCCCGTTCGTTGCGTTGATTTAATTTAAGGTCGAACCCTCCGATAGCCTTATATGAATTATTCAAAAGATACACATCAAGATCACCGTCCTTGTCATAGTCAAAGAAAGAAGCATGCGTAGAAAAGCCTTTATCGTCTAGATTATATGATGAGGCCATTTCTTCAAAGGTGCCATCTTGCTGGTTGATAAAGAGTTCATTCTGTTTGTTCTCACCATTGAGGTCACCGGAATTGCAGACGTAAATATCCAAGTAGCCATCAGAATTGATATCTACCATACTGACACCTGTAGACCATGGTCTGTTACCGCCAACTTTAGCAGTTTCTGTAATATCTTCAAATTTGAAACCACCTTTATTTAGATAAAGCCTGTTTTTTTTCTGGTTGGCTATAAAATAAATATCCGGCAAACTATCATTGTTAATATCTCCTATCGCAACGCCTCCACCATTATAATAGTTACGGTATTTATAAACATTGAATTCTTGATCATAATCGAGGGTGTTGTTAAAGCTGATGCCTGTATTTTCAGCACTGAGCAAATTGAAAACTTTTTGTTGTTCGGCTTGACCGTTTTTAAATAGCTCCCGTTCGCACGATATAAAGGATGATACTAAACACAGTATAGCGATTAGTTGCCGAATACCCATACCGGAAATGAAGATGTTATTTCTCGTCCAACGCATATCTAAGGTCATCAATTTTAGCTTTTACGACACGGTTGTCATCTAAAGGTTTTATTACGATTCGGCGGTTTCCGTCTACCTTTACAAAAATATCAAGACTGTCTTTGGCAAGTGGTACTTTTATAAAATCATTTCCCGGATACCATTTTCTTAGCGAATCCATCACAACCGGTACTAGTTGGTAAGATTGTAAATCCTTATTCCAAATAGACCAGGCGCTATAGTAGAATTGAAAATCCATTCCGGTCATGATTTTGTCTTTGTTGAAGTCTCCGAAAAAAAGCATGGTTATCGCCCATTTCATAGGAACATCTTCTCTAAGGGGTAGTTTGTATTTCACGGTGGTATTTCCAGGTCCGTTAGAAAGAATGCCTTTTTGGTTAAGCTTCCAACATGCGCTTAAAAATTCCTGTTTATGTTGGCCGAATTTCATATCAAAAAGCAGCGAGTCATAAACCACCCCTTTGGCCATTTCCGATTTAATCAATTTTGAATATTCAGACCCTGTACAACTTATAAACAGGGAAAAAATCAAAATCGTAACAAGCTTAACGAACGTTCTTGAATTCATAAAAATCAGTTTGATCATTGTTCTTTGCTACTACCAAAACTTTTTTCCCATTGTTTTCAATCAATTCTAATTGTCGAATTTGACCACTAATGTATAATGGAATAACCTTGTTTTTTGGCTCCTGAAAGGAATAGGGTCCAAATATAGCCCATCCTTTTGAAGCATCGTACCTACCAAATTGTGGTTTTACCAAATATTGATTACCCCCAAACAAAATATCTTGAAAGCCATCTTCATCTAGGTCTTTAACATTGATGGCGTACACAGGTGCATATTGTATTTCATCAGGAAGTTTTTTTGCAATGAACTTGCCATTTTCGTTAAGAAATAAGGTGCTCTCCGTAAGGTCGAGTGTTGCAGAATACGCATTTTGAATTTGCTCTTTGGAAAAAATCATTGTCATGTCAGCACGAGCATAATCCTTGTAGTATAGAAACTTTTTTTTAAGGTAAGGTATTTGCGAAACCAATTCGTCTTTATCGGCAATAGGATAATATTTGTCATTTCGCTGTTTGCAAATCAGTTGCTCTTTAAAACCGTTTCCGTCAAAATCAGCGATAAACATGGTCATTTTTTCTTCGTAAAAGGTGTTGCGACCAATGTTTCCGGCAATGATGTCGGCATCTCCGTCGGCATCTAAATCGGCTAGAGTCATTGTTTTCCAAAGACCTGAACTTTTTGAAAGGCCCAAAGAAGTACTGTGGTCTTTCAAGATTCCATTGCTATTGATAAAGACCTTTACTGGCATCCATTCACCTACAACAACGAGGTCGTCCCATCCATCACCATTAATATCTGACCATTGCGCATCGGTTATCATGCCAAGATCATTGAAAAGCGGATTTTCTTGCACCGTGAAATTTCCACTTCCATTATTTTTTAAAAGGTAGCCAGATGCTGGTTGGCCATATAGATTTGTTTTATAACGTTCGCCTACGAACAAATCATTATCTCCATCTTTATCATAATCCGATACCGTAACCACCGATGAGCTAAAGGTCTTGCCGAAATTCAGTGATTGGGGTGATTTTATAAAAGTACTACCCGTGTTTATGTAATACGTATCGTTTAAGGCAATTGAATAGGGCGAAAAAGCCTTTCCTCCATGGCATACATATAAGTCAAAGTCGCCATCGCCATCGCCATCAAAAAATTGGGCATTGGTATCTTCCGCATTGACATCATTTAAAAAGGGAGTATTATTTTCTATATATCCATCGATACCCGAGATAAATAGGGTGCCAGATTGGTTTTTGGCACCACCAACGAAAAAATCGGGCTGTCCATCATTGTTGATGTCCTTAACTGCCATGGCAGGACCTTCATTACTACTCATATGGCTCAACAATCTCTCGTTGTCAAAGTCGATATAGCGATTTTCTTCGTGTTGAAAGTTAAATAGGGGTTTTGTTTTACTGAATAGACCATAAGCCGATGTTGATTCAACAAATGGCAAAGAAGGCGTTATATTGCCTGTGGGTTGATTGAGCACATACTTTTGATTTGTTTTAAGATCGGTGAGGGTACTGACCGCACCGTTAGGCCACGACACTATTAGCGAATCTACTTTTTTCAAGCTTCCCAACCCCAAATGGATACCATAGGGTACGCTACTTTGAAAACCTCTCGATACAAAATTCTCTCCATATGCGAAGACTTGATTGTTTGATTTAATAATGGCCTTAGCACCTATGACCTTCTTTTCATTATTTACAAGACTCAGCTGAATACTTCTGTGACTTAAAGTGTCGGTGCGATTCTCATATAGAAAGGAAGGCATGTTGACATTATTCACAACTAAATCTAAGTCCCCGTCATTGTCTAAATCGCCATAAGCACTGCCATTGCTAAAACTATGGGTTCCCAGCCCCCAATCGATACTTTTACGCTCAAAGCTAAAATTTCCTTTATTTTGAAAAACGGAATTAGGGACCGCTTTAGATGGCATAGCGTCGATGAGCGAGGTGATGACATTTTTTTCTTGTTTGGCAATCCGGCTCTTGATCTTTTCATCATTCGCATCAAAAGCAAGGTAATCTCGGTCCAATAAATCTTTGAATATTCCATTACTTATGAAAATATCTTTAAGTCCATCATTATCCATATCAAAAATTAATGCTCCCCAACTCCATTCGGTGCCAGAAACATCGGCTTGCCTACTAACCTCGAGGAAGGAATCATTGCCAATATTTCTTTGTAGCGCATTTCGTGCGTATTGATTAAAATAGCCTTGTTTCGCTGCCAGTTGTTGTTTGTTCCAAGATTCGAATAATGTTTTGGTTTTTTTACGTTCATCAGTGGCAGGAAGCATTTCAGTAACTATAAGATCGGGCAACATATCATTGTCGAGATCTGCCAAATCGGCTCCCATTGACCCCATAGAAATCGATTCAAAATATGATTCAAGGTTTTCTTCAAAACCACCCTTGGTATCATTGATATAAAGATAGTCTCGTTCGAAAAAATCATTGGAAATAAAGATATCTGTCCAGCTGTCGTTATTAAAATCACCTAGTGTAATGCCCAAGCCAAAACCTATTTTACTAGAAAAAATTCCGGCTTCAGTAGTGATGTCGATAAATTTACCATTATCATTTCTCAAAAACTTATTGCCATTTTCGTCGGGAATTTTCCGCAAATCTCTTTTCAGGTCGAACCCTCCAATTGAGCGTAATGAGTTGTTCAGAATATAAACATCTAAATCTCCGTCTTTGTCATAATCAAAAAAGGCAGAATGGACAGATAGCCCTTGAATATCAAGGCCGTATTCATTGGATGCTTCAGTAAAGGTAAGGTCGCCGTTGTTGATGAAGAGTTCGTTGTGGCGATTAGGGCCTTCGGGTTTTCCCGCCTTGCAAACATATAAATCCAATAGACCGTCATTGTTGATATCGACAAAGGTCGCGCCTGTTGACCAAACATTAAGGCATGCTACACCGGCAGGTATCGTAATATCCTCAAATTGCCAATCACCCTTATTTAAAAATAACTTATTGTCGACCATATTACCGGTAAAATAGATATCCTCTAGGCCATCGTTGTTAATATCACCTAGGGCAACACCTCCACCGTTATAAAAATTACGATATATGTATGGATTGAATTGTTCATCATAAACTAATTTATTCTCGAAAAAAACACCAGTACTGCTGTCTCTTAAAACGAATAGGGGGGGGGCTTCGTCAGAACCACTTTCTTGACAGCTTTGTAGAAACCCAACGAATAAAAGTAGGATGCAGATGAATTGTGCATTAATTTTCATGCTTTGAAATAGTCGGTTCTCGAGCAGATATCTATTAGGATAAAGATATAAATCTTATTAAAAAAAGGGTTGTTCTATAGAACAACCCTTTTTTATACTATAAAGTAGTTAAAATTAATACCCTGGATTCTGTGTCAAAGTGCCGTCAGAGGCATTGATTTGCGCAACAGGTATTGGAAAAAGCGACCTAAAAGTATCCGTATTTGTTTTCTCCCACCAAGTGTCATCAAATTTTGCAAAACGAATCAAATCGGTTCTTCTGCTCGATTCTTGGAACATTTCGCGACCTCTCTCTGCCAAGAATTCATCGGCATCGATAGACCCTAACGGATCTACCCCAGCTCTTGCTCTTAATGCATTAACGTCTGGCAATGATAAGTTCCAGTCACCTGCTGCTCTAGCGCGGGCCTCAGCGCGAATTAAATGAACATCTCCTAATCGTACGATTGGGTAGTCATTGTTCATATTCTGTCTCCCCAATACTTCAAAGCTGAACTTTTTCATACGGGCTCCCGATTGTCTTAGAGCATTTGGTTCCAATTCATTGATTTGTGGTGTATAAACCACTTGTAAATCATCGTCGTCGGATGCAAAGTCAATAAGTGCATTACCTGAAAAATCGGTTTGTGGGCCAACCAAGAAATTTGCTTCTTTTCTCAAATCACCATCTTCGTAACTGTTATAGAATTCTTCCAATACTTGGAAACCATTCCATGGAGCAGCATCAAGACCGTAGGTTAATTGGCTAGGGCCGTGTAGGGTCATTTGCGCAAAGTTCATTCCTCCATTACCGACATTATCGTACTCAATGGACCAAATTATCTCAGGATTATTCTGATTATCAGGTGAGAAAACCGCTGCGTAACCTTCTAAAGTCTCAGGGTCACTTTCAACTTCAGGGCGCTTCTCTCTGTTCGGTGCAGTACAACCTTCAGCACAAAGAATATAAGGACTATTATCTATAATATAGGTAGCCGCCCAATCAGCTTCTTCATAACGAGGACTGCCAGTATAGACCTCCGCGTTCAAGTACAACTTGGCCAATACCCCTAGCGCTGCATATTGATTAATTCTATAATTGCTGACTTCAGTACCCAAATCGCTTCCTGATAAATCTAAGCTTGCAGTAACGGCAGGTACACCTAAAGAAGCCAACAATTCACTTTCCACGAAATTAAACACTTCGATCCTTTCGGACTGTGGTGCATCACCACCTGGAGTTGTTACTATTTTAACACGACCAAAAAGATCTAGTAATCTCCAATAAAAATAGCCGCGCAGAGCTCTTATTTGAGCGGTTTGGTTAGCATCTAATGTACCATCTAAAGCGATATTACATTCTCCAATACCTCCATAGGCGTCGTTCCAAGCTTCACCAACGCGTTCGTGAGCCGAGTCCCAAGTGTGTCGATGCAATTGAATCCAAATACCACCATCGAACCAGTCACCGCCTTTTTGCCCTACGGCCATATCATCGCCCGAGACACTTTGGGTTGCAAAATGACCTGTGTTTCCTGCGGAACCGTTTCTTAATCTGGCAAAGGAACTTAAAAGTGGACCTCCCCCACCATCTCCATCGCCGGTCGAAACACCATCGATTGAGAATTCTTCTGTTAGCGTATCCTCCAAGGGATCCTCTAAATCAGTACAAGAAAAGGCTATTAAAGCCATACTGACTAAAGTGAGTTTAAAAAATCGTTTCATAGTTTTTTTTTTAAAAGTTAATGTTAAGACCAAAAGTAATGGTCGTAGCCGTAAAATAAGCTTCTCTTCGTTCAATACCGGCAATAAGCACATTCGGTTGAGACTGGAAGACTGTTTGATTTACGTTGTTACCCCTTAAGTTACTTAGGCCAAGACCGCCATCTTGTAAAGCTGGATCGGGATCTACCCCATCATAGCCTGTAATCGTAAACAGATTCTGGGCGGCTAAAGAAAGACGGAGCCCTTTGATGTAACTGCTTTCGTTCAAATCAAAATTATAACCGATTGACATATTATCCAAACGGAGGAAATCAGCTTTTTCGACATAGTATGAACTGAACTGTGCTGTTTTGATTAGTGGATTGGCGTTTTTCGTATTGACGAAGTTGTACGAAGCCTGAGATCCAATTACGGGCTCGTAAAAAGACCTGAAACTGTTCACCAAACTATGACCTACAACGGCCCTAAAAAATACATTGGCATCCCAGTTTCCAAAAGAGACTTGGTTTGTCCAACCCAGCTCGAAATCTGGCAAACCACTACCTAATATGGCAAAATCAGCATTGTCATCAAGTGCACTACCCTGACCGGCGTTTACTTCGCCATCACCGTTAATATCCGATAAAATTGGCGTACCGGCTGCATCAACTGACCCTGACCATACAGGACCCCATATCTGACCTACTTCTTCACCTTCCTTTACTCGGATTACGAAGGTATTGTTCTGACCGGGAGATCCAAGGTTACCCAATACCTGATCACCTTGAGGATTTTCTTCCAAGATGTTTTTATTATGGGTAAAAATGATTCCGGTGTTATAGTTCAGCTTTTCTTTTTTGACCAAATCATAGTTCATAGCTAATTCTACCCCGTTAACTCCTAAAGTTCCTGAATTTTCAAACCGTTGATTAAAACCATTGTTTTCAGCCGCATCTATATTGGCCAAAGTGATAAAGTCTTTGATATCTCGATTGAAATAATCTAAGGTCGCACCAAAGCGATCCGTAGCAAATTCCAAACCGATATTAATTTCTGATTTTTCCTCCCATTTTAAATCAGGGTTCGTGGCCCGACCATTTGCTTGAGTTGTCGCTGCCCCACTTTGACCATCGGCACCATTCTGAACGTTGTAAATCTGTTGATACAAACCAACTTCTGGCGGAGTAGAACCGGTAACACCCCAACCTATACGGGCTTTTAATAGATTTACATTATCGAGTTGCAAATATTTGTTCAAATCGGCTCCAACCGCAACTGCAGGGAAGATACCCCACTGATTCTCTGAACCAAAACGGCTAGATCCTTCACGGCTGATTGCGGCGTTCAAATAAATAGCATCGTCAAAAGTCGCATTTAATCGCCCAAAGAAGCGTATCACACGATCACCATCTTGCCTCTCGCTATTGGCGACTATACGTCCGCCTTCCAATAAATCCTGTGCCACTTGAATATTATTACTAAAATCAAAATCTACACCGGCAGGAAAGTCACCAATTTGAAAATAATTGTTGTTGTAATCGGTTTCTTGAAAAGAATAACCGCCGGTAATCGTTAAATCAGCTAAATCCCCAACTTGACCAGTGTATGTGGCATAAGTCTCGAATAATTGAAAATCACGCTCTTCTGTAAAAAAGTCTGCACGACCCCTACGAGTTGGGCTTAGAGCCGAACCTCTCCATAATCCAGTTGTTGGATAGTACTGATTTTGGTTGTTTTTAAAATCTTGTTCGGCATAATTGACATTCAGGGCCAGTGCATCCGAAATACGATAGTTTAGATTAATATTATAGTTCAACGTAGTCGCAGAAGCATCGTTTCTATTTAATTCTGCTATTGCCACTGGGTTGAAACTATCGAAAAGTCCCAAAGTTTCAAAATACCCACCAAATTGAGCTGAATTGAACGCAAATGGTGCATCGTCACCAAATACTGGTGCCGTAGGGTTATAACTAGTTGCATAACGAAGCGCCTCGTTAAATCCAATTTGCGAATCCCTTGTCGTGAATGCAGTGTTCACAGTTACTTTCAATTTGTCATCGAACAATCGCCCAGTAAAATTTGTACGAAAGTTTGATTGTTGAAACCCTGAATTGATCAGTATATTATCTGTATCCCGAAAATTGGCTGCGATACGATAGGTCATGTCTTCAGTACCTCCTGAAGCTGAAATATTGTGAACTGTGGCTACACCTGTTTGGGTAACCTCATCTCGCCAGTCAGTATCACTACCCAAATCATTACCCCCTGCAGCCAAAAATTCTTCACGATTCATTAGTTCGATCTGATTCGCAATTGAAGAAACACCAAGTTGACCATTATAGGAAACTTGCAAGGGTTGTCCGCTTTTACCCGATTTGGTCGTAATTACAATTACACCTGCGGATGCCCGAGAACCATAAATTGCAGCAGCCGAACCGTCTTTCAGTACAGTTATGTTTTGAATGTCGGAGGGGTCTACACTATCCAAAGATCCCCCTAAAATACCGTCAATAACAACCAATGGCTGTTGGTTACCGCCTACAGTGGAAATACCTCTTAATCTTATGACGGGTGCAGAATTTGGGTTGCCGCCTCTATTAACGACACTTAGGCCAGCAACTTTACCCTGCAATAGTTGCGTAGGCTCGCTGACCACACCTTGGTTAAAATCCTCAACGTTGACACTAGTAACTGCAGTAGTAATTTCTTTCTTAGCTTGGCTACCATAACCAACGATTACGACCTCTTCCAACGCCTGTGCATCTTCTTCCAGAGTAACGGCAATGGATTGACCATCCACTACTACTTGTGCTCCTTTGTAGCCGATATAGCTAATTTCCAAGGTAGCTCCCTCAGAAACTGTTAAGGTGAAATTACCATCAAAGTCAGTTTGAGTACCGTTGGTAGTTCCTGCCTCGACGACACTTGCGCCGGGTAAGGGGCCGGCACTATCCGAAACGGTACCAGTCACTTCTTGTTGAGCCTGTACATGGCCGAAGCATAAAAATGCCCCGATCACCAACAAACTTCTAAATAGCATAATCTTCATAAATAGTTGTTTTAAGTTGAGTTAATTTTATAAGAAGAATTAAAAATATGTAAAAAAATTGTTAAAAATCGAAACCAACGAGCACCAAAATCAACTCTAACGGTTTCGTGTTAATAACTTTATCAAGCACTAAATTTTTAAAATTAATCACTAATAAATATTATATATCAGATAAAAAGGTATTAAAAAATATGAATTTCATAATTTTTGCACGAATATACAACTTTTCAATATTTGTTAACAAATTGCCAAATTTTCAAGTTTCAATTACCGCTGTTAATACAAAAGCAATAATCTACTTTTCTATTAATATTGTCTATCTTGTATGACGACCCATTTAATCTGAGAATTTGAAGCGAAAAATCACATTGAAACAAATTGCGCGCGAGCTTGATGTTTCGATTTCAACGGTATCGAAGGCGCTAAAGAACAGTCAAGAAATTGGCAGGGATACCAAAGATAAGGTTCAGGCCTTTGCCAAACTTTATAATTATAAACCCAATAATGTCGCCATCAGTCTTAAAAATAAGCGTACGAAAAATATAGGTGTCGTTATTCCTGATATAGTACATCATTTCTTCACTACAGTATTTAGAGGTATTGAACAATATGCCAATACCAAAGGCTATAATGTAATCGTTTGTATTTCAGATGAGTCTTATGATAAGGAAGTTATCAATATGGAAATGCTTTCGAACGGCAGTGTTGATGGTTTTATTATTTCTTTGTCCGCTGAAACCCAGCAAAAAAATGATTTCAATCATTTAAAGGAAATTGTTGATCAGGGTATTCCATTAGTTTTATTTGACCGAGTTACAAATGAAATTCAATGCGACAAGGTCGTTTTAAATGATAGGGAAGTGGCGTTCGAAGCGGTTTTAAAACTAATCAATGATGGTCGGCGTAAAATAGCCCTAGTAACTACTGAGAATTATTTTAATGTCAGTGAAGAAAGAGCCGCTGGATATAGAGATGCGCTTTCAGCGAACGGAATTGCCGTTGACGAAAACCTAATCTTGAAATTACCATATAAGAATCAAGATGAGCGACAGATTTTTTCATTTTTTGACAAAAATAGGGTAGACGCAGTACTCTGCGTAAACGAACTTTTTGCGACGATGTGCATGGGGGTCGCCAAGAAGAAACATCTTGAAATCCCGAAAGATGTCGCATTTATAGGGTTCACTGACGGGCTTCTTTCAAAATATTATAAGCCAACAATATCGACGGTTGCACAGCATGGTGACAAAATGGGAGAGGCTGCTGCACGTTTTCTCATAGAGCGGGTTGAGAACGAAATCGAGGAAGAAGAACCGAAATATCAGACTGAAATAATCAAGGCAACCTTGATAGAAAGAGAATCTACCAATAATCCTGTACCCGCATCTTCAGATTCGTAAATTTCTATCTTTGGAACCCAAATTTGTACTTCAAATTGTGCGAATATGATCTTCATAGAACAGGTATGACCATTTGATTTTCAAAACCATTCACATTTATTCAATGAAAAAAAAAGGATTTATATTCGACCTCGATGGGGTAATCGTCGACACGGCCAAATATCATTATTTGGCCTGGAAAAAACTCGCGGATCATTTGGGTTTTGAGTTTACACACGACCACAACGAATTGTTCAAAGGTGTTAGTCGTAAGAAATGTCTTGAGATATTATTGGATATTGGCGATATCAAATCTTCGCCTAAACAATTCGATTCGTGGATGACGGAGAAAAATCTTGATTATCTAGAGTATATCGAAAAGATGGACAACTCTGAGATTTTGCCCGATGTGCCGAGGGTGTTAGATTACTTGAAAAGCCGAAATCTTCCGATAGCCTTGGGTTCTGCTAGTAAGAATGCAAGACCTATTTTAGAGAAAGTGAAGTTGATACAATATTTCGATGCCATTGTCGACGGCAATAATGTAACAAAGGCAAAACCCGACCCTCAAGTATTTCTGTACGCTGCCAAAGAATTAAGTGTGGAACCTTCGGGTTGTATTGTTTTCGAAGATGCCATTGCAGGCGTTCAAGCTGCGAACAATGCCGAAATGATTTCCATAGGAATCGGAGATGCCGAAGTACTTTCAGAAGCAGACTATAATTTCAAAAATTTTAAGGAGATAGAGAACTCTTTCATAAAAGGGTTAATAGAGAGATGATGTTTTAAGTATTTCCTTCTTAAAGGAAATGAAAATAAAGGAAGTTTTCAATGAACCAAGATTATATAAAACAAGACCCATGGTCCATAATCGAAGAGGGTTTCGATCCTGAAAGAGTAAAATCGTCAGAAAGCCTTTTTAGTTTAGGCAATGGCGTAATGGGCCAACGTGCCAATTTCGAGGAGACTTATTCTGGCGATACTTTTCAAGGAAGCTATATTGCTGGGGTCTATTATCCTGATAAGACCCGCGTCGGCTGGTGGAAAAACGGCTATCCTGAATATTTTGCGAAAGTCTTGAACGCCCCGAATTGGATTGGTATAAACGTTACTCTAGAGGGTGAATCATTAGACTTGAAAACCTGTAAATCGGTTTTAAACTTTCGACGTGAGTTGAACATGAAAGAAGGTTGGTATCAGCGTTCTTTTGAGGCGATAACGTCAAAAAATTTGAAAGTCAAGGTCAAGGTAACCCGTTTTTTAAGTCTTGATTACGATGAAGTCGGAGTCATTCGTTACGAAATTATTCCTACGGAATCTGACACCGTAATTGAGTTTGAACCCTATTTAGATAGTGGCATTACCAACGAAGATAGCAACTGGGACGATAAATTTTGGCATACTACAGGTATTGTTTCAGAAGGTAATAAGGCCTTTATCGAAGCAAGTACTATGAAGACGGATTTTGCAACGTGCACCTTTATGGAATCGCAATTATTTCTCGATGGAAATCAACTTGAAAAACAGCCTACTGAAGCTAAGAAAGAATTTTTCATATCACATAGTTACCGTCAAAAGGTCAAAAAAGGCGAAACCCTAGCCTTACATAAGTTTGGAGGGTATACTGTCGATCGCAATCATGCTTCTAAAGAATTGACTAAAGTCGCCAAAACAGTTTTAAGGGAGGTCGCTAACCTCGGCTTTGAATTACTTTTAGATTTACAAAAGAAGGCATGGGCCGAAATTTGGCGTATGTCCGATATTTCGATTATTGGAGATGTAGAGGCTCAACAAGGCATTCGCTTCAATATCTTTCAATTGAACCAAACTTATTTGGGTAAAGATTCACGGTTAAATATCGGACCTAAAGGTTTCACTGGTGAAAAGTACGGTGGAAGCACCTATTGGGATACCGAGGCCTATTGTATTCCGTTCTATATGTCGACCAAAAATCAAGAAGTAGCGAGAAACCTACTGACCTATCGCTACAATCATTTGCAAAAAGCTATAGAAAATGCCGAGAAATTAGGGTTTTCGAACGGAGCGGCATTGTACCCAATGGTCACCATGAATGGTGAAGAATGTCATAATGAATGGGAAATCACTTTTGAAGAAATTCACAGAAACGGAGCTATTGCTTTTGCTATTTTCAATTATGTTCGATTTACCGGCGATTACTCTTATGTGCCCGAAATGGGTCTCGAAGTTTTGATAGGCATCGCAAGATTCTGGCATCAAAGAGCGACTTTTTCTTCAGATAAAAATAAATATGTGATTCTTGGCGTTACCGGGCCGAACGAATATGAGAACAATGTAAATAATAATTGGTACACTAACTATCTGGCCAAATGGTGTATTGATTATACCATTGAGCAGATTCAAAGAGTAGCAGAAGGCTATTCCGATGATCATCTCAGAATTCTCGGCAATACAAAATTGAAAAATGACGAAATAAGCCAGTGGAGCAAAGTGGCCGATAAAATGTATTTGCCATTTTCTATGACGGAAAAGGTCTATTTGCAACAAAATGGCTTTTTGGATAAGGAATTGATTACGGTCGCTGATTTGCCTAAATCGGAAAGACCGATCAATCAAAAATGGAGTTGGGACCGTATTTTACGTTCGCCCTACATTAAACAGGCAGATGTTCTACAGGGATTTTATTTTTTTGAGGACCATTTTACCTTTGAACAACTAAAAGACCATTTTGATTTTTATGAACCCTTTACAGTTCATGAATCTTCGTTGTCACCATGTGTTCATTGTATTCAAGCCGCCAAGCTTGGTAAAATGAAACAGGCCTATAAATTTTATTTACGAACATCTCGACTTGACCTTGATGATTATAATAAGGAAGTTGAAGAAGGATTACATATCACATCAATGGCAGGTACTTGGATGAGCATCGTGGAAGGTTTCGGGGGAATGAGGGTAGTAAATAACCAACTTTCATTTGAACCTAGAATACCCAAGCAATGGGAAGGGTATTCCTTCAAAATCAATTTTAGAAATAAAATTATCAAGGTCGATGTTTCAAAGGAGAAATTTGGTTTCACGCTTTACGGGTCGCCCAAACTTCTTATTCTGGTAAATGGCAATTGCGTTGAGTTGAGTTCAGAAAATACTATCTATGTTTAATGCGAGTCACGGCTGACTTGGCTTCCAGATTTGCCCTTTAAGAAGTCTAAATCGACTCCCTCATCTGCCTGTTCGACATGGTCGATAAACATTTTGACATAGCCTCTTTGAATTCCCAGATCTTGAGGTTTCCATAAAGCACGGCGTTTTTGTAATTCTTCGTCCGAAACATGTAAAATCAATTTTCGATTCGCGACATCCAGTTCGATTTCATCTCCTGATTCCACAAGTCCGAACGCGCCACCTGCGGCGGCTTCGGGAGCAACATGCAAAACTACGGTGCCAAAAGCGGTACCGCTCATTCTTCCGTCAGAGATACGGACCATGTCGGTCACCCCTTTTGCCAATAATTTCTTTGGAAGACCCATATTGCCAACTTCCGGCATACCCGGGTATCCTTTAGGGCCTACATTTTTTAAGACCATAACGGATTTTTCATCGATATCTAAATCCAGGTCATCGACTCTTTCTTTATAGTCCTCGATGTTCTCAAAAACCACGGCTTTGCCCTTGTGCTGCATTAATTCTGGGGTTGCTGCCGAAGGCTTTATTATAGCGCCGTTAGGGCATAGATTCCCACGTAGGACAGCAATGCCCGAATCGTCTTTAATGGGTTCATTGGTCGTACCGATCGTTTCACGGTCATAGCATTCGATACCTTCGGTATTCTCGCCAATACTCTTGCCGTTTGCAGTTATCGCCGAGTTATTTAGATGTTCTCTGAGTTCTTTGATTACGACGGGGAGTCCGCCCGCATAATAAAAATCTTCCATCATAAACTTGCCAGAGGGTTGCAAATTAGCCAGTAGTGGAATGTTTGCCGAGAACTTATCAAAGTCTTCTAAGGTCAGATTTACTCCGACCCGGCCTGCAAGGGCCAAAAGATGGACTACAAAATTTGTTGAGCCCCCGACCGCTGCATTCACCATAATGGCGTTTTCAAATGCCTCACGGGTCATGATTTTGGAAAGTGTCAAATCTTCTTTGACCATATCGACGATGCGCCGCCCCGATAGGTGAGCCAATACCTTTCTTCTTGAATCGGAAGCAGGAATCGCTGCATTATGTGGCAGGGTCACCCCAAGAGCTTCTACCATACAGGCCATCGTGCTGGCCGTGCCCATAACGGCACAATGGCCATCACTACGACACATCATAGCCTCCGTAAGCCTAAATTCATCGTTGTCCATTTTTCCATTTCGGTTGGCTTCGCTAAACCTCCATATATCCGAAGTGGCGATATCTTTACCCCGATACTTTCCGGTCAACATCGACCCCCCGGAAACAAAAATACTTGGTAGGTCGACACTGCAAGCACCCATTAATATCGAAGGAGTGGTTTTGTCGCATCCGCCAAGAAGAACGACCCCATCCATGGGGTTGCCGCGAATACTTTCCTCGGCATCCATACTTGCCAGATTTCTGAAAAGCATTGCGGTCGGTTTCATCAACGTCTCGCCCAACGACATGACAGGGAACTCCAAAGGAAAACCTCCCGCCTCCCAAACTCCGCGTTTTACATGTTCGGCCAATTCGCGAAGATGACCATTGCAAGGAGTGAGTTCAGACCATGTATTGCAAATACCGATAACCGGTTTCCCTTTGAATTCATCATCTGGATAGCCTTGATTCTTCATCCAGGCGCGATAAATAAATCCATCTTTTCCTGTTTTCCCAAACCAACCTTGACTGCGAAGCTTATTTTTATCCTCCATATTAAATATGCTAACTTTGCTTTGTAAGTCTTAAATATAAGAACTGCATTTGGATATTCCTTTTTGGACAAGGATTTAAAGTATTTTTCCCGGATTTAATTTTTAAGTTGATGTCTACTAGAATCGTTTATATTTTTTTTGTGATATTTCTAATTCAATCATGTGAAATGGGTCAAAAACCAATTGTTGTAGGTCATCGAGGCGCAATGGGCCACGAGACAGAAAATACATTGGCCTCAGTGCAAAAAGCTCTAGACCTTGGTGTCGACATGATCGAGATTGACATTTTCAAGGTCAAAAGCGGTGAGCTTGTCGTGTTTCATGATGAAACACTTGACCGTTTGGGGAATGCCGGGGGCCGAATAGAGGATTATAATTACTTCGCATTACAAAGGGTGATTCTAGACGGTAATCATAAAATTCCTATGCTTCAAGAAGTGCTGAGATTAATCGATAATAAAGTTGCTTTAAATATCGAATTAAAAGGTAAAGGCACCACCGATCGTCTCAATCATATCTTGAAATATTATATAGATGAAAAAGGATGGTCAAAAGATAACTTTATCATCTCAAGTTTCGATTGGGACGAATTGCGAGCAATGCGAAAGATCGATGATAAAATTAAAATCGCTATATTGACGGAAGATGACCCGGCCAATGCGATAAAAGTCGCCGAAGAATTGAAAGCCGAAGCCATCAACCCGCATTTTAAAAAATTGACGAGAGAAAATGTTTTAGCCATCAAGGATGCGGGATTCAAAATCTATACTTGGACGGTCAATGAACCAGAAGATATACTGACCGTAAAACGCCATGGGGTTGACGGAATCATCACCAACTTCCCCGAAAGAGCCCAGTAATGTACGATCTTATCGTTATCGGCGGTGGTGCAGCTGGTTTTTATTCGGCGATTCATGTTTCGGAAGCGAACCCCGATTTTAAGATCGCAATACTAGAAAGGGGCAAAGAGGTGTTGACAAAAGTCAAGGTTTCAGGTGGTGGGCGTTGTAATGTTACCCACGCTCAATTCGACCCTAGCGAATTGGTAAAGAACTATCCTCGAGGAGCGAAAGAATTGCTGGGCCCTTTTCATAATTATTGTAGCGGCGATACCGTTTCATTTTTCGAAGAAAGAGGAATACCTTTAAAAATCGAAGAAGATGGTAGAATGTTTCCATCCTCAAATTCTTCTCAAACTATTATTGACTGTTTTTTGTCGGAAGCTTCTCGATTAAATATTCAGATTCTGAAACACAGTGGGGTCACGAAACTAGAATACGTCGATAATTGGAAGGTTACTACAATCAAGAAAGTATACCAAGCGAAAAAGATATTGGTCGCGACAGGAAGTAGCACAAAGGTTTGGAAAATACTTGAGGATTTTGGTCATACCATTGTGACTCCGGTTCCGTCACTATTTACGTTTAATGTTAGCGATAAGCGAATTCAAGGTATCTCGGGTTTGAGCACAAGAGCCAGAGTTGCGGTTTTTGAGAAAAATATTGCAGAATCAAAAATCACCATTCAGCTAAAAAGCCAAAATAACAAGAAAGCACTTTTAACAGAAGAAGGACCGCTCTTGATTACACATTGGGGAATTAGTGGCCCCGTCATATTAAGACTATCTGCTTGGGGGGCTAAAATTTTGAACGATTTCGGCTATAAATTTTCGATAAGGGTAAATTGGTTGCCCGATCATCACCCTGATGCCATTTTACAGTTGCTAAAAGAAATAAAACAAGTTGAAGGTAAGAAGACGGTTCTTCGCACGAAAGCCTTTGATGTGCCCCGTAGGCTGTGGACTAATCTGGTGCGCGCATCCGGAATTTACGAAGATGAAAAATGGGCCGATATCGATAAGGAAAAGTTACAAAAGCTAGCAAATCAATTGACCGATGGCAGGTTTAACGTTGATGGTAAAAGCACTTTTAAGGAAGAATTTGTTACTGCAGGTGGGGTCGAACTCAATGAAATCAATTTCAAATCAATGGAAAGTAAGTTAATTTCCAATCTTTATTTTGCAGGGGAGGTAATCAATGCAGATGCGATTACCGGTGGATTTAATTTTCAAAATGCTTGGACGACCGGTTTTGTAGCTGCACATGGAATTGTCGGTAAATAAGTTTCAGGTTTCTATTGTTTCCAATTCCAAGTTGTTAATTTGAAACCCGAAACCCGAAACCCGAAACCCGAAACCCGAAACCCGAAACCCGAAACCCGAAACCTGAATGAAAACTTATATCGTCTTACTTCGTGGGATTAACGTTAGCGGTCAGAAGAAAATTATAATGGCCGATTTACGTGAATTGTTGGAAGGACTAAAATTTCAAGATGTAGAAACATATATTCAAAGCGGCAATGTTATTCTCAAAAGTTCGGAAACTGATAACAACAAGATTGCTGAAAAAATAAAAAAAGGAATTGCCGATACTTTTGGTTTTGATGTACCGGTTTTGGCCAAATCACATGAAGAATTGAAATCGATTTTTGATAATAACCCTTTTACCGATCCTACTGATATCGAAAACAAGAAAGTCTATTTCGCCTTGTTGAAGAAAACACCTGAAAACAAATTGATAAAGGAATTTCAGAAAACCGAATACCCAAACGATGAGTTTGTGGTAACGGCTAATTGCGTCTATCTGAATTACAAAAATGGCGCAGGAAGTGCAAAACTTGCAAACAACGTCATCGAACGAAAGTTAAAAGTGGTGGCAACATCCAGAAATTACAGAACAATGGTAAAATTGTTAGCGATGAGTTCGTAATTCTTATCTGAACAAAAACTTATCTTTGTATAATGACCGAATCCGATTTCATTCCCAATTCATATTCAGAAGAAGTTAGTGAGGGGAAAACTTCTTGGAAATCGCCTAGCAATATAGCGTTAGTCAAATATTGGGGAAAAAAAGAAGGACAGATTCCAGCCAACCCTTCGATAAGTTTTACCTTAGATGAATGTGCGACAACGACGGTACTGAATTATTTAAAGTTAGAAACACCTACCCAAGATTTTTCCTTTGCTATTTTTTTAGACGGGGAACCAAAAGAAGATTTCAAGCCCAAAATCGAAACTTTTTTCAAGAGAGTCGAAAAGTACTTGCCCTTTTTGAAGAAATACCATTTCAATATAGAAACATCGAATTCTTTTCCGCATAGTAGCGGTATCGCTTCATCGGCATCGGGCATGAGCGCTTTGGCACTATGTCTTATGGATCTTGAACGACAGTTGAACCCTCAAATGGGAGAGGGTTTTTTCAATCGAAAAGCTTCTTTTTTGGCCAGATTGGGTTCAGGTAGTGCTGCGCGCAGCATAGAAGGCCCTTTGGTGCAATGGGGTAGTCACAGCGATACCGATAAAAGTTCCGATTTATTCGGAATAAAATATCCGTATGAAGTTCATTCCGTATTCAAAAATTATTGTGACACTATTTTATTGGTTGACAAAGGTCAAAAACAAGTCAGTAGTACCGTTGGTCATGATTTAATGCACGGTCATCCTTTTGCCGCACAGCGTTTCGACCAAGCGCACAAAAATCTGACGAATTTAAAATCGATTTTTAAGGAAGGAAATCTAGAAGATTTCGTTAAAATCGTGGAAAGCGAGGCGTTGACCTTGCATGCCATGATGATGACCAGTCACCCTTATTTTATACTGATGAAACCCAATACACTTGAAATCATCAATAAAATATGGGCTTTTCGAGAGAAATCTAAAACACATGTATGCTTTACCCTAGATGCGGGTGCGAATGTTCATGTACTTTACCCTGAGTTTGAAAAGAATGAAATCGACCAATTTATTAAGAATGAGTTGGTTGCATATTGCGAAAACGGACAGTATATTTGTGATGGAATTGGTTTAGGTGCAAAAAAAACGTAACTTTTTGTCATATAATCGTCTAATAGGCGTTAAGTCAATAGTCCCAAATTGAAATAGCTATATGAAAGGACCCCTTTTTTACTCAAAAATCCTTCTTTTCGGAGAGTATGGTATCATCAAAGACTCCAAAGGTCTCTCTATTCCCTATAATTTTTTTAAAGGAGCTTTAAAGTCCAATGACAATGACTCTGAGGTTGCTAAAAAGTCGAATAGTGGGTTAAGGGAGTTTGTGAGTTACCTTGAAATGATTCAAAAGAATAGTCCTGAATTAGTGTCTTTTGACTTTAAAGCATTGAAGAGCGATGTGGATGCTGGAATGTACTTCGATAGTTCGATTCCACAAGGTTATGGTGTTGGAAGCAGTGGTGCTCTAGTAGCTGCTATTTATGATAAATATGCCCAAAATAAGATAACTGTTTTAGAAAACCTGACGCGGGAAAAGCTATTGAAGCTCAAAACGATTTTTGGGAAGATGGAATCTTTCTTTCACGGAAAGTCTTCAGGTTTGGACCCATTGAACAGTTATTTGAGTCTTCCGATATTGATCAATTCAAAAGACAATATCGAATCTACGAGTATTCCTTCTCAAAATACAGAAGGTAAAGGAGCCGTTTTTTTACTTGATAGTGGTTCTACGGGCGAAACCGCCCCTATGGTTCAACTTTTTATGGAAAAGATGAAACAGGAAGGTTTTCGAAATATGTTGAAAAACCAATTCATAAAACATACCGATGCCTGTGTCGAAGATTTCGTCAATGGCAACGTAAAGTCGCTTTTCGGAAATCTAAAGCAACTATCGCATGTTGTACTTGATAATTTCAAGCCAATGATTCCAGCTAAATTCCATGAACTTTGGAAGCGAGGCATAGACACCAACGAGTACTACCTTAAACTCTGTGGTTCTGGTGGTGGAGGCTATATCTTAGGTTTTACCCAAGATTTTGAAAAGGCGAAAAAAACGTTGAAAGACTACCAATTAGAAGTGGTTTACAACTTCTAAAACCACCAAATGCTTACTAGAAAAAACAAACTCTTACTTCTTAAGTTGTTGAGTCTGTTTTCGGTCGTGAGAGGTTACAACATTCTTATGATCGCCATGGCGCAATATCTGGCGTCTATTTACATTCTTTCACCAGACTTGCCATTGCGCAAAGTGATTTTTGATCTGAATCTGTTTCTTATTGTGGTCGCATCGGCCTTGGTCATTGCTGGCGGCTATATTATCAATAACTTTTATGACGCTGAAAAAGACTTGATCAACAAACCTAGAAAGAGTATGTTAGATCGATTGGTTAGTCAGCGGTTTAAGTTGACTACTTATTTTATACTTAATTTCCTGTCTGTTATGGCTGCCAGTTATGTTTCATTTCGGGCGGTTTTTTTCTTTTCGGCCTATATTTTTGGTATTTGGTTTTATTCCCATAAACTGAAACGTATACCGTTCATAGGTAATTTCGTTTCGGCTATACTTTCAATTGCCCCTTTTTTTGCTGTTTTTGTCTATTACAAAAATTTTGAAAGAGTAATTTTCGTTCATGCCATATTTCTATTCTTGCTCATACTTATTCGTGAAATGATAAAGGATTTAGAGAATATAGTCGGCGATATGGCACAGAATTATCGTACGATTCCTATAATTTATGGGCAGAAATTTTCAAAGACTCTGATAAGTTTTTTAGTTGTTATCACTTTAGTTCCTTCCTTATTGCTTGTCCGGTTTTTTGATGTTGGTTACATGTATATTTATTTTTTGGCCTGTGTTGCGCTTCTCATTCTTTTTTTGATCATGCTTTGGAAGGCAAAAACAAAACTTCATTTTGTAGGTCTTCACAACATTCTTAAGTTTATAATCGTTGTAGGCGTTTTCAGTATCCTGCTTATTGACGTTGACTTGATTCTAAACCGATTTCGACAATGGAATATCATTTAAAAGTAGCACTAGCTCAGATTTCTCCAATTTGGTTGGATAAAATAGCAACCATTAAAAAGATTGAAAACACGATTCGAGAAGCAGCCAATGAACATGCAGAACTTATTGTTTTTGGGGAAGCACTTCTCCCGGGTTATCCATTTTGGTTGGCCTTGACGGAAGGCGCTAAGTGGGATTTAAAAGTCAATAAAGAATTGCATGCGCACTACGTTCGTAATTCAATTCAAATTGAATCTGGAGAACTGGATACGATCTGTGCGCTTTCGAAAGAACACAAAATGGCTATCTATTTAGGTATAATGGAGCGTGCCAAAAATCGTGGCGGTCATAGCATTTATGCCTCATTGGTCTATATTGACCAAGAAGGGGAAATAAAGTCAGTACCTAGAAAATTACAGCCTACCTATGATGAGCGCTTGACTTGGGCTCCAGGAGATGGAAACGGACTTCAAGTGCACCCTCTAAAACAATTTACGGTCGGTGGCCTCAATTGCTGGGAAAATTGGATGCCCTTGCCCCGAACGGCTTTATATGGCCAAGGAGAGAATCTTCATATTGCCGTTTGGCCGGGGAGCGACCACAATACCAAAGACATAACCCGTTTCATCGCACGTGAGTCGCGGAGTTTCGTAATCTCCGTTTCCGCGTTGATGCGAAAAGGAGATTTTCCTAAAGACACTCCACATCTCGATAAAATACTTAAGCAGGCGCCTGATATTCTAGCCAATGGTGGTTCTTGTATTGCTGGCCCCGATGGCGAGTGGATTATCGAACCGGTGCTTCATAAAGAAGGTTTGATTTACAATACTCTAGATTTTAATCGCATATATGAAGAACGACAGAATTTTGATTCGGTCGGGCATTACTCAAGACCCGATGTGACGAAATTGACCGTTAATCGGGAGCGGCAATCTACAGTGGAGTTCGAAGATTAAACCTACCTTTGCAAAAAGTTTGATTATGGGTAGGTCGGATTCGAACCGAGATAAAAAGTCATCGGGAAAACACAAAGGTAGTTTCCGTAAAAAAAATTTCAATAAATCAAAGGCTAGCGTAAAAAACACTTCCACTTCAAAGCAGTCTGACAATCCTGATTTGGTACGTTTGAACAAGTATGTCTCCAATTCAGGGGTTTGTTCGCGTCGTGATGCCGATATCTATATTGCGGCCGGAAATGTTACGGTCAATGGTAAAACGATTACCGAAATGGGCTTTAAAGTAAAATTGACCGATGAGGTCAAGTTTGATGGGCGGTTGCTCAACCCTATCAAAAAAGAATATGTTCTATTGAACAAACCCAAAGATTTTACGACCACGGTACGTGACGAAAGAGGTAAGCGCAGTGTTTCTGGTCTAATTTCCAATGCCTCAAAGACACCTTTACTTCCCGTGGATAAAATGGACAAAAATGCGACCGGACTGCTGCTCTTTACAAATGATAATGCTATGACCAAGCGTTTGAAGAGCCCTAAAAACGGACTCCGAAAAATATATCATGTCGAGCTCAACAAAAATCTCAGAAGTGCCGACTTGAAGAAAATACAAGAAGGGGTTATTTTGGATGAAAAACCGGTTCGTGTTCAAGAAATCAGTTTTATCGAAAATGTTCCCAAGAAAGAAGTGGGCATAGAGGTTTATAGCTCAAAGAACAAAGTCGTAGAACGCATTTTCGAACACCTTGAATACGAAGTTATAAAAATCGACCGTGTTTCTTATGCGGGACTTACCAAGAAAGATTTGCCTAGGGGCCACTGGCGTTATTTGACCGAGCAAGAAATTGTTAATCTGGCGATGATCAAATAAATTTTCTTTTATAGCAGTGCTGTTGGTAACTGAAAAACCTAATATAGCGAGAGCAGGGATAAAGGCAAAAAATCAAACGCCTCAAATGATAAAGTGCATCCATATACTTAACTATTCTTTTAAAACGATTTTGCCTAATTCATTTATCTCATAAGCCTTGATCATCAGACTATTCTGTTCTTTGATTTTGATAAGGGTATTGGCTACGGTTGCTTGTTTAAGCGCATTAGAATCAGATGCGGTCTGAAAAGACAGTAGAATATGATCTATTTTCTTTCCGTACAGATCGTAGTTGATTAAGGCAGATTCTATACTGATAAAATTTTCTTTGTTCGTGTAAGAGTATGGTTTGCCTGTATTATTGGGCTGACCGGTAAACTTGATAGCGATTAAGGTGTAATAATCAGGGGATAACATAAGTTCATTGCTAAACACAACTTTATCCAAATCAACATTCAATTTCAGAAAAACTTCATTCAATTGAAATTCCGCTATTTCATCTTTTGGTACCAGAACTCGTATGCTGAATTGTTTATCATCTATATAGCCCATGTTCCAATCATGCTCATATACCGTATTGGCTGTTGTGTAATCGGCAACTACCTCATTTTTCTGAGCCGCTGAAGTGTAATGAGTCGTATTCCGAAACCTTGCGGCAACAATGGGATCTTTGATTTGCGCAGGATAGAGAGAAGCATCTTTTATTGCCTCTGAATAATATTTTCTACCCAAAATTTCGTCATGCCATGGCATTAAGTCGTTTCGTGAGCCAAGGGGGTATTCTGGATAACCCGCATAACTAGGGTCCCAATACATTTCAAACGGAACCGTTTTGTCCAACTCTTTTACATATACCTGACCTAAAATGTATTTACGCTGTAGCGAACTAGCCGGACTAATAAAAGCTTTGGCATCTTCTATGATGAGAGAAGTGCCCAGGGGCAAGGTGTAAATCTCTTTAACTTCTTCATCGAAATACCTACTTGTCATTTTAATCAAATAAGGGTTTTGATTTACACCGGCCTTTCGATTTTTAGCGATATAACAGATTTGTTTGGTATTCACGGTTTTGCCCACTAGACTTTTATAGGGCTCGATTGATGAAATGTTTTCTGATTTGGTTCTAAAGGCTAGCCAGAGGATTCCAAAAAGTAGTATAGCCCCGAGAAAAGCAAGTATCAAGATGATTTTTAGCACTTTCATTGGTTTTGCATTTGTTTAACCATCAGTATCTACCTCTGAGAGCCATTCACTCCTAAAAAGCTTTGTTTGAATATTTTAATCAATTGTTTTTACAAAAAAAATCTATGTTTTGATCTTGGTGAGATTATTTCAATTTCATTAAGTCTTCTAGCTTTCAGTGTCAATTGAATTCCTTTTTGATTAAAGATTTCCTTTTCTTGGGTAATTTTAATTTGGTATTCGTTAGAACAATCTTCCATTTCTTTAATAAAAACCACTTTTCCTGTAGAAATATTAAAATCGATTTTCGACCATTCTTCGCAGGGTTTTCCGTTTACGCTGGTATATCCTATCAATTCAAATTGATTATTTTGAAAGCGATACTTATCGGTATACCCCCATTTCCAACTGGTACCACCATTGTGGTGAATTGACAAGATCCGATTCTTTATTTCTATTCCTCCGTAAGGGTCGCCCATCATACCACCGTCATCACTTTTAAGCAATGCAGTTCTGGAAGATTTCCATAACGCCCAATTTTCTTTCTCCTTTTTGAATATTCGCAGTTCGCGATGTTTTCCGAAATCGGTTGAATCGGTTGTATTGTAAAGCACTACTTTTTCTTTGATGTCATCTTCATCAAGGTTTCCGTTGCCAGAGTCGATAACTTCCCATCCTTTTGGGACAGGTATTTCCTGTGCTTGCGCCCAATTAAATACATTAGATGCAACGATAAGAATATATACCAGCTTTCTCATTTTTCTAAAACCTTACTTTGATTATTATAATTTTCAAGGGGTACCTCAAGACCCTTCTCATAATTATACATCACATGAAGAGGTTTTTCTTGCCATGGAGCCAAACTATACATGAAATGATCTCCAGGCAGATCAGTGCCGTAATTCTTGCTGCCCCAAGCATATTCGAAAGCCACCTCTTTTTGAAGATTTTTCAAGAAAACGGTACCTAAAACATAGGTCGATTTAAAACCGGTAACGCCATTGGTAAATCTTTTTGCTTCTTTGATTTTTAAAATAGATCCAATGGGCAGCTCTTGCAGTTGTGTTACATTGCCAGATAATTTGTCACGATTCACAACAATGATATATGAATTTTCTTTTATCCAGTGTTCGTAATTGATAGCTATGAAGCTCTTTTGTACCGTGGTCAATTCTTTTCCGACAATTTCGGAAAAAGGTTCTAGACTTGAAATATCTTCCGAAGTAGTGCGAAATATATACCGTATCGTAAAATAGATAATGCCGCTTAGCACGACCAAAACGACCAATATGATTTTAAAGGTTTTCATGAATCAATCATGAGAGTTGTCTTCTGGAATCGGATTGCCATACCCATCATACCTTTTATCCCCAAATTGAAGTGTTATATCAGAACCCGATCTGCTTATTGAATAATTGTCGCCATTCTCTGAAATCAGTACTTCACCATCATGATTAATGAATTGATAGGCATCATCCGTAGAAACCCATGCAAGACCATTGGTATAGGATAATATTCTGTAGTAGATCAAGGGTATGATCGTTTTTCCATGGGTATCTATCACTCCAAATTTGCCTTCTTCATTCGCTACCACTGCAAAACCATTTTCGAAATTCTTCGCTTCTTTATAGTCAAATGGAATCACAATTTTGCCTGAGGGATCGATAAAACCGTATTTGTCTTCAAATCTTGCGATCAGCAAGCCATCTGATAGCTCACCTATACCATCGACTCCCTCGATTTTTTTGATTTTTCCTTTTGTATCTATGGTATAGTTCATCTGGTTTTTATCGAGTAGATGGGCGTACGTATCATCGACACTCCACACATCTGAAAATGACATATCTGAAACCTGTTTTAAATGGGAGTCAAAGGCTAAAATATCATCTTCTTCGCTTCGCTTTACAAAAATCGACCCATTACTGGCTTCAAAAACTTCTGCGGCCTGAATCGTATCGAGGCTTTTTGTTGTTGTGTTCAAATAGTAATAATCTTCGTTCTCGATAAAATGCGTTCGCCGATTCGTTCGAGAGATCTTCTGTCAACACGAAAGAGCTCGTTCGCCAGCGCATCCATAAAAATGATATGCTCTTCAGTTTGTTTCAACAGAATGTTCTTGAACTCATTATCGTTTATTGCTGTAAAGGAAACTGTTTTGGATTTTTCTTCAGTTTCTATATATAGTCTTAAATTTTCGATGTTACCTTCGAAATAGTATTTTAAATGGTAAACCCTATCTTTATCTTTGACAGATTCGATTTTGTCAACTTTTTTCAAAAGGTATTTTTTGAGTGATTCGGTATCCTTGAATTTATCAGCCTTTAGCTTTGTTTGTACTTCTTCTAAAAGACCTAAGATTTCCTCGAAACCATCTTTTGATTTATTGTCTGGCATTGGCCCGAAAGAACTACTGTTTTGATTCAATATTTTTCCATCTGAATTTAAGGCCCGAATATTTAAACGGTCGCTGTATTTGTCACTTACTGTCAAATACACATAGTTTTTTTCGAGCTTTTCAATCTTGATCAGTCCATCTTTATATTTTATCTTTTTTGTCTTTTTTGATAATTCTAAAGAATCATAGGCGGCGGTATAACGAATATTGTAGTCTATTTGAATACTGTCGATAACGGCAATATTGCCCCATGGGTTTTCAAAAAAGAAGCTCAACTTGTTTTCGGAGATTCCTTCGGAAATACTTGTTCCGTCGCTGTAAAAAATCGTTTTTGGAATGAATTTTTCCTCCATGCCTTCACCCATCCATTCCGTATTCCAATAGTCATTCCCGATTTTTCGAAATTTCACTAAAACTTTGTTTTCGCTAAAAGTTTGAATGAACCCGATGTTATCGAATTGATGCAGGGCTTTTGCTACAACCGAGGTATCTATTTTAAATGGTTCTTCAAAGCGTTCTTCTTCTTTGGTATAGTCTTTTATTTCAGTACCGGAGCTTTCGAAAAACCCTGCGAAAGCTCGAAGTCCTTCAATACCTTCATCAAGTTCCTTTTCGAGTTCTTCCAGATTTGCGCCATCCATACGTGCAATGAAAGCCTCCATTTCGGGCGATATTTCTTGGGCTTGTAAAGCAGTTGCCGTACAGTTTAGAGCTAAAAATAATATGAATAGCAGCTTATTTTTCATTGTAGGGGAGTTATGGCCGTATTAAATCTTTAATGCTAACGGAATAATGGGAATATTATTTCCACAAAATTAAGATGAGACCTTTTGGTAAATTACCCTGAATACCGTGAAATAGAACTAGTTTTTAGCATAACCCTCACCAAAACGACAGCTGAGCATTAGGCCATGAGTGTTGCCAAGTGGTGAATCGTTGACGGCCATATTGTAGTGGTAAATTAAACGGAAGTTTTTAATCAGGTAAATACCGGCCAATAGGTTGATCGAAGAACTTGTTCGATACCCTGCTCCGATCTCAAATCTATTTTTAAAGCTTGCCGCCAAATTTATGTCCGCCTGTAGTGGCGCGCCATCTTCATATTTGATCAAAAGATTAGGCTTGATAATTACTTCTTGAAAACGATTGGTAAAAAACCGATATCCGAAGTATCCATAGACCGGGTTTGATAAATCAAGATCATCTCTAGAGGCAAGTTTATCCCCCAATACATTAGGTGCTGAAACCCCTGCATAAAAACGTGCATGATTGAATAAGAACCCTACACCAATAGTGGGTATGGTGGCGTTGATGTTCTCTGCAAAGTTGAGGTCGTTTGGAATATTCAATTCCAATAGATTGTCTTGAAACTGTTGTAATCCGGCTTGAATACCAAACGAAAGTACTCCAGGTTGGTATACCTGCCAATATGGTCTATTATCTTCAAAATCGAAGAATATTTTATAAGAATAGGCCGCAAAAAAACTGGTATTGGTGGTGACACCGATTTCATCACGAATGAATCCAGCTCCCAGCCCAATCTTACCTTCGTTCAGAGGAGAATTGAAACTTAAAGAAAAGTTTCTCGGACTTCCTTCAAGACTACTTATGAATCCTGAATTACTTGCGGTCATTTCCGTAGTAGGCAACAGTCCTGCATAGGCTGAATTTATGATAAATGGGTTGTAATTGTATTCTGGGAATGTTGCGGTCTGCTGAGCAGATGCGTTTACACAACCAAAAAAAACCAGTAGCGCTAAGCCTTTGACAGCCTTGATAATGTGATTCGTCTTCATGTTATTAGCGCTTTAAGACCAAATAGCCGGTTAATTTTTTCATTGTTGTCTCACCTAAAACCTGTATTCTAAAGAAGTAGGTGCCTGCCGGAAGTGAATCTGCGCCGAGTCCTGTAAGGTTATTGGCATCTCCGTTAAATACATTTGATTGGTTGTCATAGCCTTCTATTTGAAAGACCATGTCACCCCATCGATTATAGATGTATACTACATTTTCGGGGTGATTTTCTATTCCGTCGATTGTCCAAAACTCGTTGATGCCGTCTCCGTCGGGGGAGAAACCATATTTTGTTTCGTCATCTTCAACGATTTCTTCTGCTGTAGTAAAGCTTTGTTCAATGCATCCGTCTACGTTTCCAGTTGAATTGTAAGGTGTGATATTGACGTAAAGGGTAGTGCCCGACGGGTATTCCTCACCGAATCCAAAGCCCGTATTGATTCCCATATCGAGATTGTCTACGATATCGATTCCCCCCGAGGTCGTACCGATGGAAAGGATATAGCCTTCGGCATCTGTTACTTCTTCCCAGTTTATCCCAGAATTTGTGGCGACATCAATTTCTCCATCCTCGGGAAGAGTAAGCGTCGTACAGCCAAGAATAGGGATGCTCTCAGCTCTTGTGGTAAAAGACTCTTCTAAACAGCTCGTTGTACCTTCACCAGAATCGTAAGGCGTTATATTAACATAAATTGTAGTTCCTTCCGGAAGGTTTGTCGGCAAATCATAATTGGTCAACATTCCTACATCCTCATAATTTAGAATATCGTTTCCACTGGAAGTTATACCGACCGTGAGGAAGTAACCCATTGCTCCATCCACAGGAGTCCAACTCAAATCCGTGTCAATGGGGATATCTTCTGCCGAAGCCATTGGTGTAATCAAAGTTGCACAACCAAGTGAATCATTCGAGGATTGAATTGTAAAACTTTCCGAGTTACAAGTCGTTGTAGGCTCTACGGTTCCGTTCAATGGAACTATGGTCACAGTCACGGTCTCGCCGTTGTCGAAATCATTTGTAAAGGGATGCGAAGTTCCAGAGACAACTAAGTCCGTCACGTCATTGCCATTGCTTGCGCTTCCGTCAATAGTGATTCTGTACTGGGTGGCGTTCGTAGCTGTATTCCAAGTTATCTCTGCCAGGTCAACGGCCACATCGGTGGCGTCGTCCACAGGAGCAATAAGTGTTGTGCAATCTGGTGGCGTCGGTACAGAGCTGACAATGGTAAAGGTTTCAGAAGTACAGGTCGTATTGGGTTCCACGGTTCCATTTAGCGGAACGATGGTGACGGTCACGGTCTCCTCATAATCAAAGTTATTGGCAAAAGGGTGCGAGGTTCCATTTACTACTAAATCCGTTACGTCATTTACATCGCTCGTACTTCCGTCAACCGTTATTCTGTACTGGGTCGCGTTCGCTACCGCGTTCCAGGTAATCTCGGCAAGATCGACAGCTACATCGGTATCGTTGTCGGCAGGGGCGAAAAGTGTTGTGCAACTTGGCGGAGTTGGCGCGCTGCTCACGATAGTAAAAGTTTCTGGAGTACAAGTTGTTGTAGGTTCTACAGAATCATTAAGCGGTATAATGGTTACTGTGACGGTCTCGTCGTTATCAAAGTCATTGGTAAACGGGTGTGAGGTACCGGTCACGATCAAACCGGTGACATCGTTAATGTTACTTGTACTTCCATCCACGGTAATTCGGTATTGAGTGGCATTGGCCACCGGGTTCCAAGTAATATTCGAAACATCCACGGCCACATCGGTGGAGTTGTTGGCCGGACTATCTAAAGTTGTACAAAGTGGTGGTTGGGGAGTTCCTCCCACAATAGTAAAGCTCTCCGCAGTACAAGGTCCAACAGCATCTCCCACGCTGTTATGCGGAGTAATAGTAACTGTAACTACATCACCATTTTGAAACGGTCCCGAAAAGGGATGTATCAGCACGTCCCCCAAATCGGTAAGCGTCATATTATTGTTTCCACTTGTACTAGTAATGGCTACTTTGTATGCATCGGCACCGTTGGCAGGATTCCAAGATATACTTGAAATATCCACAGGGATATCTGTGTCATTATTTTCTGGACTGTTTAAAGTAGTACACTCAGGCTCTACAGCTGTAGCATTGGTTATAAAAGATTCTTCAGCACATCCACCGAAATCACCATCGTCATAATAAGGGGTAATGGTCACGAAAATCTCTTGATTGCTAGGTAGGTCTGATGCAAAATTATAGACGGTAACTTCGCCCACATCTTCGTTATTGACCAAATCCGTTCCTCCGCTTGTAGTACCTACACTTATTTTATAACCGCATGCGCCTGGGTTATCATTCCATTCTATTCCGGTATTGATGGGCACATTGGTAGCAGTATCTGCCGGATTGGCAAGTGTTACACAGTCTTTGGTCGCATTTACCGTCAAAGTAATATCGTTTCGAACCAATAGAAGGTTTTTGCCACCAGTTCCTGGTGGATTTACATTTTCGAATGGAACCAAGTCACTTGTAATTTCTGCATGATACACTCCTGCGTCACAGATGTTCAAATCTGTAATCGTGTATTCAGGTGTGTCCGGGGCATAAATAATTTCTACTCCATCCTTAAACCATGTATAATGGTTTTGTGAGCCACGAACCGTTGTAGTCAGAGTGATACTCTCACCTGCATTTCTAGTTGGACTTTCAATTGCGTTTACTTTTTCTTGGGGAGCATATGTATAATCTTTCATGACGACATCTGCGGATGGGCCAATAGATTGAGTAGTTAATAGACTAATAAGGTCTAAATGTTGATTTTCGAAATCTCCGAAATGGAAATAGTTATTTTCTATATTAAACCACCACCGTCTATGTTGCACTACACTGGGGTCGTTATCGTTATAAATTGAATAGAAGTCAGGGATTAAGCCCGTTAATAGATTGTTATTCGCTTTAAAATAAACATCACTTAGATTTCCCTTTACAACTATTTTATCATAAAAATCATTGATAATCTCATTTCCAGGAAATAGGTTGTAAGAAATGTCTAAAAAACGGAGTTTAGGATTTTGGTCAATATCAAGAGATTCAACCTGATTATTATCTGCATATAAAATACTGAGTTCAGCGTTTTGAGTTAAATCCAGTCCAGTTCCTGTGAATAGGTTGTTTCCGATATTAAGTAATGTTAGTTCTAAATTATTGGTAACATCCAGATTAGGAAATTGATTGTTATGAAGGCGTAAGTACTCCAATTCTAAGTTTTGTGACAAATCAATTGTAGTAAATTGGTTATCATTCGCGTCAAATGTATTTAACAAGGTATTTTGAGTTACGTCAATTGATATAAGGTTGTTTCTCGACACATCTAACCTAGTTACTTTCGTGTTTTGGGTTAGGTCGACGGCATTCATTAAATTGTTCGATAGACTTATACTTGTTAGTTCGAAATTGGATGTTAGGTCAATCTGCAAAGGAGTGCTTCCGTAATTATTTCTTATGTCTAGACTGGTTAACTCGGGAACAATTGATAGATTGATGGGCACATTTATTTCATGACCCCATATTCTAATTGAAGTCAAAGTATTGGTAGCAGGTAACTGAAAACTTTCCGTACTGGTAGAAGATAATTCAAATCGTTCAAGTCCAATCATAGATGAAACATCAACAGTCGGAAAATCGATACTACTTAACTCAAGTCTTTTAAGTGCTGTATTAAGATTGGGATAGATGATATTGACATCGACTCTACTGCCTACAATTCTGAAATCGATATCGCCTTCTAGCAAAGACAAATCAATTACCGGAACGCTAAGTTGGGCAATGTCAATATCCGTTAGCGTTGTGGTCACGGGGAATGTCAATGAGGTAATGCTTTCGAAGACGGATACATTTAAGGTCTCTAACGCCAGGTTTTGCGAAAAATCTAAACTGGGTATCGTTGGTATGGGGGCCGCACCGCTGGCTCTTATTTCAAACTCTTTTAAAGCTGTATTTTGGGAAACATCCAAACTTGCCAATGCTTGGTTGTTTCTGAAGGTTAGTTCCTCCAATGCCGTTAAGGTTGTTAATGGTAGCGTTGGAAATTGATTGGTGCCTGCGTTGAGAGTCACCAAATTTACAAAAGCTTCTAAGCCTGAAAAATCGGTAATATCATTTCTTGTAACATTTAGGTCGGTAACCCCTTGTGCATCGACATCAAGAATGTTACCGTTGACGCCATTGGTATCTATACCCTGGTCGACCAGGAATTGCTCAAAGTTTGCATCAGGGATGGGGGTGGTTTGGGCCATTGTGAAAAAAAAGGACAGCAAAAAGACGAAGGAAAGTAGGTTTTTAAGCATATGCGTAACTTGGTTAATCATCCGAAAAATGGAAGTGTCTGAACATAACGCCTATGCCTCACGAATATTTCAATGAGGTTCCGATGTGCGCTATTTTATTATGAAAACACAAAGTCAGAAGAAAAAAGTAAGAAAAACCCCTGAAATTAATGAAAACAGTATAGGCGCGCAGGTAGCGAAAAATTTGACAATCGTAGGTAGTTAAAGCTAGTTCTTATCAAAAAGGAGCCAATAATTGGGGTCTAATTCAATAGCATCTGGCTCAGAATCGGTTTTTATATTGAATGAATTGTCTTTGGCTGATATTTGTACCTTGAAAATTTCCATTTTTCCATCTTTTATAATACCAATTTCAATGGGAAATAGAAATGTACGATGTTCTTGCTCTTGACTCATGGCGATTTCAATTTCCCCTTTTTCATACTTCCAATCCCATTTGATTTCTGGGTAGCCCTTTGTGAAAATCCATTGTTGAAAAAAAGACTGTAAATTTTGTCCCGATTCCTCTTCCATCACTTTTTGAAGATCGGCGGTCATGGCATTTGAATCTTTAAACTTGGCGTAGTAGGTGCGAATGCCCTGCCAAAAAATAGCATCACCTAATTTATGCCGAAGCATATTCAGCACCCAACCCCCTTTTTGATAAGTATTTGTGCACAGAACTTTCATGGGGTCTTTGATACTATGGTCAACAATAGGCGAAGGGTTTTTTTGGTAATACTGAATAATCTGTTTTCTATCCAAAGCCAATTCCTCTTTTCGTTTTTCATCCCCGTAAACACTTTCTTGATACAGAATGGCAAAGTAGGTTGCAAAGCCTTCACTTAGCCAAACATGATTCCAGTCGTTTTCAGACGCTGAATTTCCGAACCATTGGTGTGCAATTTCGTGAGCAATTAGGCCTTCGACTTCATTTTTTCCAGTAACGGAATTCTCAAAATAGGCAATGTTACCTGCATTCTCCAGTCCACCCCATTGGGTTTTGGCTTGCATATTTGCCAGTTTGGCATAGGAATATGGACCGATATTCTCAATAAAATATTTCATGACATTGACGGCCACACCGTAATCGGAAAATCCATCCAAACGATTTTCAGGGTATACCCAAGCCGAAACGGGAATGCCTTCGACTTCGTCTAAAAGCCTACTCGCGAATTTTGTCACTCCGATGGTGACAACCTTCATGGCAACAGGCGCAGGTTCTTTATAAATGGTCAATTTGTACCCGTTGTCTAAATTGCTTTCTTCTATTTTTTCTCCCGTGGCAACTACATCATAATGTTCCGGTGCGGTAATCCGAAATTCAATAGTTGCTTTATCAGATGGATGATCTACTGAAGGAAGCCAATGCCTGGCCAAATTGGGCCAGTTATCTCCAAAGAAAGAACGTTGGCCGAATTTTGTGGTATCTATTACCAAACCGCGCTCTGGAATGCCATTGTATTTTATCTCATAAACCCTTTGTTTTGAAAGGCCTTTTGATGGGGTAATTTTGATTTTATTCCCCTTAAAAGAATAGTCCACCTTAACCGAATCTTCTAAAACTTCCGTAAGTTGCATTCCAAATTTTTTCGATTTTGCGATGAGGTCTAGAGCGAATTCATTGACTTCGTTTTTAAAATCTACTGTGATATTAGCCTCTCCTTCAATGCGATTTGTTGCATCATTGAGCTGAAGATTGAAAACGTAGTTCTGAACATCGGCAGATGTGTTTCGAACATAGGAGTCTTGGGCATAAATAAAATGAATGGTAAAAAAAAAGAAGGCGAAGGTACTAAGAATGTAATTTTTCAAGGATGGATATTTATATTGTCATTTCAAGTTTAACCATAAATGGGAATCTTTAAAAGCAAAGTGAAAATTAAATATCTAATTTGTAAAGTCATCATACGATAATCATAAACAAAAAGCACCGGTCTGTATTTCAAACCGATGCCTTGGTAAACTACCTTATAATGACTGGAGACTATTTAAATCATTAAGTCTTCCAAACATTATTCTCTTTGTTTATGTCCCCAGTTTTGTTATCCTTGTCAATTGTAATCCCCTTTAATTTTTTGGATAGAGGAAATACTCGGGAGAACTGTTGGCTATCATATCTCCAAATTTCTACAGGCATGGTCACCTGTTCGTCACTACCATCTTCATAGTGGAATAACAAATGAATCGGACTAACCGTTCCCCCTACATTTTCAAAGGTCATTTCATAGAGATAAGGTTTTTGCGCTAATCGTTCCTTTTGATCTGCGCGCATATTTTCTACATTGACCATGATATCACTTTTTTCGCCCGTTGATGCCAATCTTACTTTGCTTAAAGAAATGTCCAAATGGGTCTGATTGAAAAACCATGCTTTCCAGAACCAATCCAAATCGAGTCCAGAAGCATCCTCCATAGTTCTGAAAAAGTCCTCCGGTGTTGGATTCCTATACGCCCACTTTTTCACGTATGTTCTAAAAGCCCTATCAAAAAGTTTTTCGCCCATTACACTTTGCCGCAATATCCTGAGTGCAATCGATGGCTTGCCATAGGCATCCAACAGGGTATTTTGAAGATTATCAGCTTCGGTCATTATAGGGCTAAAATTTTCTTTTGGCCCCGATGCCAAATAGTTTGGCAGCACATCCATATTTCCGGCCAAGGTTTTCCAAGTGGGATCATACTCGTGAATTGCTCGTTCCATCAAAAATGTGTTCAGGCCTTCGTCCATCCACATCCATTTTCGTTCATCTGAATTTACCAGCATGGGAAAATAATTATGACCAACTTCGTGCACTATAGTTTCCAAGATTTGATTTACGTACTCCTGAGACTTTTCCTCACCTATTTTCGCCCTTCCATCAACCAACCCCATCATAGGGTATTCCATTGCGGAAAAAGAAATATTTACTGTGCTAACATTGTCATATGGGTAGGGAAATTGCAGATAGCTTGAAAAACTTTCTATGGTATGTGCGGTAAGTTCAACTGCTTTGCTTTCCCAAATACCACGAGCTTCTTTAGGGTATAGTGACATCGCCAGAACTGCTTTGCCTTGATTTGAAACTTTTTTGGCTTCCCAAATGAACTTTGGGGATGCGGCAAAGGCAAAATCCCTAACATTGTTGGCTGTGTAGCGATAAGTTTTATTTTTGGTAGCTTTGACCTTTTCATTGGACGCTGCTTCTTCTGGCGTTACAATAAAAATGGGTTTATCCGATTGTCGGGCCTTCTCAAGTCTTTTTAAATGCCGTTTACTCAGTACTTCTTTTTCGTTCTGCAAATTGCCCGTCGCATGAACTATCATATTGTCAGGTACAGTAAGTGCCACCTCATAATTGCCAAAGTGTGAAATGAACTCTCCGGATCCCAAATAAGGTTTGTGGTGCCAACCATCATAATCGCTATAATAATGCACTCTAGGATAAAATTGTGCAAAGGCATAGATATAATTGTCATCCTCCTCAAAATACTCAAAGCCTGAATGCGCCAATTGAACATTTGGGATTTTAACCGACCATTTTATATTGAATATGTAGGTGCCTTTTGAAGGTATCCCAGCTGTTATGTCAATGACCATATTCGTCTTATGGATTTCATAAGGAAGGTTTTTGCCTTCAATATCAGTGACCTCAATAATTGTATACCCACCTTCAAAATCGAACAATAGTATATTATCCAATGCTTCTGAATCGATATTGTCTTGTAGGGGCGTGTGCGGCCTACAGAAAGCGTCTGAATCTTTATAGATGGCATTCTGATATAGTTCAAGCCAGATGTAGTCTAATGCATCGGGAGATTGGTTGTTATAGGTTATGGTTGCATCTCCCGTCATAGTCTGGTCGGTGCCATTGAGTGTAACCGCCATATCATAATCAACCTGTTGTTGCCAATATGCATTTCCGGGAGACCCTGTCGCGCTGCGCACATCGTCAGGCGAACGTAATAAATGTTCTATGGGTTCAGAGGCGTCCGCTCGATTAGTGTCTTGAGCGTACAGGTTTAGGGTTGAATAGAATATAATTAAGGTAATTATGATATTTTTCATCTTATGGAGTTTTATCGTTTATGTTGGTTTTTTTCAAAATAATTTGTCGACCCACTGATCAAGTTTTTGATAGAAAATTTCTGAGTGGGGTTTGCTCATGGTCTCTGGGAAATCGAAACAGCTATTGTCATCGAAATGAAAGAAATGATCTGTTTCAGGCACCACCACGGTTTCAATATTGTTTGGCACTCCTGTTGAGAATAGTGATTCCAAATGTTCAAGATTTGGGCCTGGCGGCACCATACTATCATTTTCTGCAAATAAGAAGAGCGTGGGGCAAGTTAACTGCCGTATATTTTCATCACTATTAAAATTGGCAATTCTGGCCCAATACCCTAAATCGCCAAAAGGAAGTAATTTCCCCAGAAACCTACCGGTCTTTAACTCTCTCTCTCGTTTTTTTAATGCTGTTTTGATTTCCTCTTGATCCATACCCTCACATATAAAGTCGGATTCAGTGTCTTGCAGGTTTTGGTCCCACACGTCTGCGGTTGGCCCAGCTACATTCACTATAAATGCGATATTGGGATTTTGTGCGGCGACTATTTGGGCGATCCACCCACCTTGGCTATGCCCGATCAATCCGATTTTTTTTGCCATCTATTTCCGGTAACGCTCTTAAATAGTCGACTACGGCATGTACATCTTTTGCCCTTTTTTTAAAGCTTCTATTTTTCCAATTGCCGGTAGATTTCCCAACACCTCTTTTGTTAAAATAGAGAACGCCAATTCCCTGCGGGATAAAAACACGCTCAAAGTTCAACACCTTTACGGTATCTTGCTCCGGTAGATAACCTTCGAAAGAGCCGTCGCCCGATCCGGCCAAAAAGATTACAATAGGGACTTTTTGCTGTGAAGCCGATTCAGGAAGTACCAACCTTCCTTCCAATTGCTGTTTCCCAACGGGAATCATTACTTCGGTTTTTGATTGGGCCAATAGAAACTGGCTGAAAATCAAGGTTAATAAAATGATATTTGTTTTCATAGTTCATCCGTTTTAAATGCTTGAACAGCCAAGCAACACCAACAAAACTATGGGGCTCAAACCCTTTAAAAAAATGGAAAATCCGTGAAGTATTGAGTAAGTACGTTGAAGTAGTTAAATTGACGCGTGAAGTACTTCACCTTTTCAGCCATCTCTTGAAATCACTGGCCCTTTTTTGACTAACAACCACAGGAGTTTTGGAAACCGGCTCTAAAACCAGTTCTAATTTACCATACTCCAAAGGCTCAAAAGCCTGGCAAGAATCGAAACTAACAATTGTTTGGCGGTTCGCACGGTAGAAAAGATTCTCGTCCAATAGCTGCATCAGATTGTCAAGAGAATTTTCAATAATGTATTTCTTGCCGTCTTTGGTATTGATGTAGGCGTAATCACCGTCTTTAAATATATGGGCGATTTGATCAATGTGCAATGGAATTCTTCGCTCCCCAGAACTAACCAATAATACTTTTGCAGGCTGGTTAGCATCTTTAGATAATTCGTTACTTACTTCGGAGGAAGAAACCGGGTTTTGAGCGACAGTCTTTTCATTAAGTTTTTCTTGTAAAAGTTTATTTTCCAATTCTGACGTTTTCAATTGGAAATAGATAAAATAACCCACATTAAAGAGCAATAGAAATATCAAAGCAATAGGAAACTCATATTCAAAGAAAGAGGATTCTGAAAAGCGTTGATCAAGTACAAAATGCCAATGTATAAAGGTAAGGCCCAGAGCCACTATCGCGGCGATTGCCCAACCAAAAAAAAGCTGGAGGCCAAGACGTTGTAGTGGTACTACTTTCCAGTTGTAGCGACTGTCAAGAAAAATACTTACTTGCCGTACATACGTCCAAACCAAAAAAAGGGTGGTGAATGTAAAAAACATATCCCTATAGTAAAAGGGCTTGGTCAAGAGCTCAAAAAAACCTTCAAGTCGACCGATGTGATTTAGAAAGTGCGCAACTGCCAATGAACCAATGATTCTTAGAATAAGGTCTTTGTAATGAACTTTCTGAGGGAGGTTCTCCATTATAAACACTAAACTAGGAAAACCTTTTGACGTAAAGAAACTCGTTTATCGAGAGCCCGCAATAATTTGCAATGCTTATTTAAAATAAGCTGTCAATTTACGAGGCATTCCATTTTCTTTAGAATCTCGCTTAAACATCAATTACCTAAATTTTATTCACTAACCCTTAATAAGTCATTCCTAATTATTGGATTATATAATATTCTCCATCTGCACTTTTATTCAAGACTGATTGATTATTCTTTTACAACAATAACATTTTTGGTTTCTGGATCGACCGAAAATGGAAGATGAATTTGCTGCACCCTATTTTGCCAATAGGTCATCTCATACGCTCCAGGTTTCAATTCTTGCTCAATTGGAAATTGAGCCTGTATGAAGACATGTGTTTCTGGACCTGAGATCTTAAACTTATTACGTTTTGTACAGCTTTCACATTCGAAAGTGACCAAAACGGATTTGGAATCGGTTTTTTTGGACTTACCTTTAGATTGCGCATTAATAGAGGTATAGGCAAAGGCCATTATAAAAAAGGAAAAAAAGAGTTTGTTTACAGATTTCATGAGAAAGTATATTTAGTAAAGAAATATATGTTTTATTTTAAAGACGCTAGGTTTTATGAAAGCGTTGCCTTTTGAAGAACTTTTATATTTTTTTAATCTTCTCCCGAATCTCTTTCAAGCACAAATTGCCCAAACTACCTTCATGCGAATGCCAGATATCTTTTTTTGGTTTGAACTTACCTTGTTGAATCTCTTGCCCCATTTTTTTATAGGCGTCCCGAAAGGGCATTCCATTCTGAACCAATTCGTTCAGCGTATCGACACTAAATAGGTAATCGTATTTGGGATCGTCGAGAATGTTTTTGTTGACTCGGATTTCCTTCAAACTAAAGGTCAAAATTTCCAAACAGGCCTTCATGTCTTGAATAGCAGGTACAATTACTTCTTTCACTAATTGCAAATCTCTGTGATACCCACTGGGTAGGTTGTTGATAACCAAAGTCAGTTGATTGGGTATGCTTTGCAGCTTGTTGCACTTGCCACGAACCAACTCAAAAACATCCGGATTTTTCTTATGTGGCATAATACTAGAACCCGTAGTCAACTCATCAGGGAAGGAAATAAAATCGAAATTCTGGCTCATGTACAAACAGATATCCATCGCCATTTTAGATAGGGTTGCGGCAATTGATGACATGCCGAAGGCGGTTGCTTTTTCAACTTTGCCACGTCCCATTTGGGCAGCTACTACATTATATTTCATTGATTCAAAACCCATTTCTTCTGTTGTGAAGGTTCTGTCAATAGGGAAGGAACTTCCATAACCAGCAGCACTCCCTAACGGATTTTGATCTGCTACTTTGTAAGCAGCCTCAATAAAATATAAATCATCGATTAGACTTTCCGCATAGGCCGAAAACCATAATCCGAAGGAAGATGGCATCGCAATCTGCAAATGAGTGTAGCCGGGTAGTAAGACCTCCTTATGTTCTTCAGCTAAATTCAACAACAAATCAAAAAGTGTTTTGGTCTGCGATTTGATTTCAGTCAGCTCCTCCTTAAGATATAAATGCATGGCCACCAAAACTTGATCGTTTCTTGATCTAGCGGTATGGATTTTCTTTCCGGTATCCCCCAAAGCTAAAGTCAATTGAAACTCTATCTTGGAATGCATATCTTCAAAATTATTTTCAATGGTAAACGAACCATCTTTGATTTTGACAGCAATCTTATCGAGTTCGGCTACCAATGAATCGGTTTCTTCTTTTGTCAGCAACCCAATTTTACCCAACATTTTGGCATGCGCTTTTGAGGCGATTACATCATACTTTGCCAAGTGCAGATCTAACTCTCGATCGTTCCCGACCGTGAAATGATCTATTTTTTTATCAGTGCTAAAGCCTTTATCCCAAAGTTTCATATGTTTTTGTAATTAGCTGCTCGTTTAGTGGAAAAATCCTTCTAAAATTTTAATATATAAATCAATTCCATCTTCGATTTCATGCACATAAATAAATTCATCGGCCGAGTGCGAACGCGTACTGTCGCCAGGACCTAATTTCAGTGATTGACACGTCAATGCCGCCTGATCTGAAAGAGTAGGGGAACCATAGGTTTTTCTGCCTAGGGCAATACCCGATTGTACCAATGCATGGTCTTTTTCGATTGCGGAAGAATTCAAGCGAAGCGACCGCTCTTTCAATTCGCAGGGGGCATCCCTTTTTAATATTTCGGCAATTTCGGCGTTAGTATATTTATCATTTACCCGAACATCGATTACCAAATCGACTTGTGCCGGAACTACGTTGTGTTGACTTCCAGCATTTATTTGGGTTATGGTCAATTTTACTTCCCCAAGTACCTCGGAAACTTTTTTGAATTTGTAATTCTTGAACCATTCCAATACTTCGATGGTATGGTAAATTGAATTATCATCATTTGGATGTGCTGCATGCGAAGGTGTTCCTTTTATGATTGCATCAAAAACGACTAAACCTTTTTCTGCGATTGCAAGGTCTAATAGAGTTGGTTCTCCAACAATGGCCACATCGATTTTTGGAAGATCGGGTAACAATCCTCGAAGACTGTTAGGTCCTGCATTTTCCTCTTCCATCGAAGCGACCATCAGAATATTGTGGTTCAGATTTTCCGCACTATAAAAATGTGTAAACGTCGCCAGCAAAGAGACCAAGGCCCCGCCAGCATCATTACTGCCCAATCCGTATAATTTTCCATCTTCGATATGCGCATGAAAAGGGTCTCTCGTGTAGGCCGAATTCGGTTTTACGGTATCGTGATGCGAGTTCAATAACAAGGTCGGTTTACTTTCATCAAAATGTTTATTGACCGCAAAAACATTATTGATTTTCCGCTCAAAAGGAATGTCAAAAGATTTGAACCAATCTTCAATGGCGTCAGCGGTTTTATCTTCCTCGGATGAAAAAGATTGAATGGAAATCAATTCTTTCAAAAGTTCGATTGCCTTTTCTGTAAGCGCTTTTTGTTTCATTTTTATAGCGTCAAGGTCGTAAATAAATTAGCATTTGGGTCCAACATTTCGGTATCGCCAACACAGACTTTCCTCACATTATTTTTAAGTGCATGAAAGCAATTGGTCATTTTTGGAAGCATACCATCGGCAATAATATTTTCAGCCAACAATTTTTCATACGATTTAGAATTGATTGACGTAACAACCGAATTGTCGTCTTTGACATCCATCAAAACACCTTTCTTTTCAAAGCAATAGTACAATGTGGTTTCGTAAATAGAACTCATTCCGATGGCAATTTCAGCGGCAATGGTATCGGCATTCGTGTTCAATAATTGCCCATGGCCGTTGTGTGTCATTGCACAGAAAACAGGAGCTAACCCAAAATTCAATAACTGGTATATAAATTTATGATTGACTTTCTCAATATCTCCGACGAATCCAAAATCAATGTCCCTGACAGGTCTTTTGTGTGCTTCGATCGTATTGCCATCCGCACCACTAAGTCCAATGGCATTGCAGTTGTTTGCTTGTAATTGAGCCACAATATTTTTATTGGTCAAACCGGCGTAGACCATGGTAATAATTTTTAGACTATCAGCGTCGGTAATTCGTCGCCCTTGGAACATCTTTGATTCAATTCCCAATTGAGTTGAAAGTTGTGTTGCTAGTTTCCCACCGCCGTGCACTAAGATTTTGAGTCCTTCCAATTGGGAAAATCGCATCAAAAAATTAGACAGCTCGTCTTGATTTTCAATGACGTTTCCGCCAATTTTTATGATTGATAGCTTTTCTTTCATTTTATGCGTTTAATATTCCGCCGTCAATCGTCATTGCGGTTCCTGTAATCCATGATGCTTCGTCGCAAACTAGAAACAGTGCTAAACTTGCTACATCTTCAGGTTTACCCAATCGCTTCATTAAAGTTGCTTTACCCGCATTTTTAACTGCCAATTCAGGGTTTTCAAAAACCTTTGCCGAATCCCAAATTAAGGGCGTATCTACCGGCCCAGGGCAAATAGCATTAACCCTGATTTTCGGAGCGTATTCTACCGCCATTTGTTTCATCAGGGAAACAGAACCGGCTTTTGAAGCGCAATAGGCCGGATGATTGGGAAAACTTTTATAGGCAGCAATGGAGGCGTTGATTAAAATGTTTCCATTGCACTTTTCCAAATGCGGAATGGCATATTTCGAAAGATAGAAAATCGAACCAAGATTTGTATTCAGGGTTTGATGCCAATCTTCCACCGATAAATCAACAACATTGCCCAACCCTAGAACTCCAGCATTTATCGATACAATATCTAATTTCCCAAAAGTTTCGATGGCTGTATTAACAAGCTGTTCGTTATAGTTTGGCTCACTGACATCTCCAGCTAAGAAAACAGAATTGTTAAGTTCTGCGGTCAAAGCATTGCCCCGTTCTTTGTTTCTTCCCGATAAAACGAGTTTTGCACCTTCTTTATGAAAAGCTTCGGCTATAGCCTTTCCCATTCCACTTGTCGCACCGGTAACGATACAGGTTTTATCTTTTAGTTTAAGACTCATTCTAGTTGTTTTCTAATATTTTCTTCAATACTAATTGTGCAGAATAGGTTCTATTATTTGCCTGCTCGATTACCAAAGATTGGTCACTGTCAAGAACTGCGTCTTCGACGACTACATTTCTTCTCACCGGGAGACAATGCATAAATTTAGCACTCCCCAACTTTTCTTTCGTTATCATCCAATCGGAATTTTGATTTGCGACTTTTCCGTAGTCGGAATAGCCGCTCCAATTCTTTACATAGATGAAATCGGCATTTTCAAAAGCCTTGTTTTGGTCATGCTCAATTGTGACGTCCTTTGTGATTTCGTGATTCAATTCATACCCTTCTGGATGCGTAATCATAAAATCGGCATCTTGTAAGTGCATCATTTCCACAAAAGAATTTGCAACAGCATGGGGCAATGCCTTGGGGTGCGGCGCCCAAGACAGCACAACTTTTGGTCTAGTCTTGGCATTTTGTTCCTCCAAAGTGATGGCATCCGCCAGGGCCTGTAGCGGGTGTCCTACCGAACTTTCCATATTTACAATAGGGACACTTGCATAGGTCTTGAATCCGTTCAAAACTTCTTCGGCTTCATCTTTTTCCTTATCCTTTAAGCCTGCGAAAGCACGAATAGCCACAATATCACAATATTGGGAGACGACTTGTGCAGCTTCCTTGATATGTTCGGATGTACCTTGATTCATAATGGTGCCATCGGAATATTCCAAGGCCCATCCTTCGTTTCCAAAATTCATGACCATGACCTCCATACCTAAATTCATTGCCGCTTTTTGTGTGCTCAAACGGGTACGTAAGCTGTTGTTGAAAAATAGCAATCCGATGGTTTTACCTTTCCCCAGGGAATCAAATTGTCTCGGATTCTTTTTCAAGTCCCGCGCTTCCGCAACCCATTCTGAAATTGAATCTATATCTTTTACTGAGAGGTAATTTCTCATGATTTGATTTTAGTATGTTGGCCAATGCCGTTTATGGCATCGGTGATAAAATTATCTTTTAGACCGTTTACGATCCAAGTTTCTATGTTTGCTTTATTCGCGATTGTAGCCGCCTCGATTTTTGATTGCATTCCGCCTGTACCGTGTGATGACTTAACAATACTGATTTCTTTTTCTAATCCCGAGATACCTGATACCTTGGAAATTGTTTCTGGGCTTCCTTTATCCAAAGACACTTTTGTGTAAATTCCGTCGGTATTTGTTGCTATAACAAGCAAGTCCACTTTCAAAAGGGCCGCGGTCAATGCGGCGAGTTTATCATTGTCTCCAAACTGGATTTCATCCGCTGCGACCGTGTCGTTTTCATTGATAATGGGAATGAAGTTGTTGGCCACCAAAATATCAATGGTATTCTTGATATTTCCTTTCGATTTCGGATTTTCAAAATCGGAATATGAAAGTAAACATTGCGAAGTGAACAATCCGAGTTCTCTGAAATTCTCTTGAAACATCCGCATCAGATGCGGTTGCCCAATAGCGGCTAAAGCTTGTTTTACATTGATTTCCTCGCCGTTGTGTTCCAATTTCACGAATTGCTTGGCAGCTGCAATGGCGCCTGAACTAACGATTATAAACTCGTAGTCGTTTTTCAAAAGAGCTATCTGTCTTCCGATATCCTCGATTTTGCCTCGGGAAATCTGGTCGGTCTCCTTGGTCAAGGTGTTTGAGCCAATTTTCAGTAATATTCGCTTTTTCATTGTAACCTTTCTGTCATTCCTGCTTTTAGACTCCGCCAAAATTAACTTCGCAGGAAATCTTTTTAACTTTTTTGCTATTTCAACCCCTCCGTCTTCCTTGCTTCGCTGGAATCCACCTCCCCCTCATCTGAGGAGAGGAGCCTCCAAAATTCAATATTATAATATCATTTCAAACATGCTTCCGAGTATGGGTTCCCCTTTCGGGGGTTTGGGGGCTTTTATCTTATCTGCCCATTTCCTTTTACGTACCATTTGTTGGTCACCAAATGCTGTAACCCGATTGGTCCTCGTTGATGTAATTTATCAGTGCTTATGGCGAGTTCACCTCCCAGGCCGAATTGAAAACCATCGGTAAAGCGTGTCGAAGCATTGTGATAAACCGCTGCGGTGTCTATCGATTGCATAAAATTTTCCGCCTTACTTGAGCTTGCCGTGATAATAGTGGCCGAATGTCCCCCACTATACTTATTTATCTTTTCAATAGCATCTTCAAATGAAGATGCCTGACCAATTACGATTTTATAATCCAAGAATTCCTCAAACCAAACATTTTCATCCAAAATGGGATGCGTGCCATCCATGCTTAAAAAAGTATCTTCGGTCAAAATCTCAACATCACTTTTTTGCAATTCTTGAATCAGATGCTGCATCAAATGTTGTTTTCGTGGCATATCGGAAGCGATTAAAACCTTATCCAACGCATTGCAGGCAGATATTTTTGTGGTCTTGGCATTTACAATAATGTCCAATGCCATTTGCAGGTCGGCCTCGGTGTCCACATAGACAAAATTATTGCCACGACCACTCACGATTACAGGGCAAGTGGCATGCTGCTTTACAAAAGCAATAAGTTTTTCTCCCCCTCTCGGAACGATTAAATCTACCTTTTGGCTCGGCCTCTCCAAGAAATTTTGAGTTTGTGTTCTATTGAATTGTAAATAGGAAACCCATGAGGTTTCCGCATTATTCAATTTCAGGGCTTGATGCCAGAGGTTTACCAACACGAGGTTGCTATTCAATGATTCTTTTCCGCCTTTTAGTAAAATCTTATTTCCTGATTTAAAAGCTATTCCGGCAGCCTCGATGGTTACATCGGGCCGCGATTCGTAGATGATCAATACAGTACCGAAGGGAGCTGTTTTGTTACTTATTTGCATTCCGTTGTCGTGGGTAAACTGAAAACGTTCCACTCCCAAAGGGTCTTCTTGATGGGCCAACTGCTGTAAGGACTCGATCATTCCGTCGATTTTCGAATCGTCAACTTTTAGCCTATCGCGCATGGCCAAATCATCTCCGTCATACGTATCCATATCTTTTGCGTTTGCCTCGAGAATGGCTTTTCGTTGGTTGTAGACCAAATCGGCCATTTCGATTAAGACTGCATTTCGTGTTTCCAAATTCAGTATAGTACTCATGATAAAGCGGATTTTAATGCTTCGAAAAACTGTTTGATGTGTTGTTCGGTAATATTAAGTGCTGGTAAGAACCTAAGCACATGTTTATCTTTTGCCCCGCCCGTAAAGGTAAAGTGTTCGTAGATCAGTTTTTTTCTGAGATTCGCAACTTGGAATTCGAATTCGAGTCCCAACATCAAACCTCGACCTTTTACCCTTTTTATTTGGGGAATTTCCGCTGCTAAGCCTCGGAAGTAGTTTTCTAAATTTTTGGCGTTTTCGATCAGACTTTCTTCTTCCAAAACTTCCAAAACCGCCATTGTTGCTGCACAGGCCAAATGATTTCCACCAAATGTCGTGCCCAATAATCCGTGCGAAGCGTTGATATTTTTGTGGATGAGAATTCCACCTACTGGAAAACCGTTCCCCATACCTTTTGCAATGGATATGATATCGGGTTCGATGTCGTGATGTTGAAACCCAAAGAACTTGCCACTTCGCCCGAACCCTGATTGTACTTCATCGGCTATCAAAACAACCTCATTTGCTTTGCAAAGCGCAGCTACTTGTTGATAGAATTCGGTGGAGGGCTCATCAAGACCTCCAACACCTTGAATGGCTTCGAGAATCACTCCGCAAACATCCCCTTTTTCGATTTCCATTTGAAAGGCTTCCAAATCATTGAAAGGGAGAAAAGCAACTTTTTGTTGTTGATTAATCGGGGCATTTATCTTGGCATTATCGGTTGCTGCTACGGCTGCGGAAGTTCTTCCATGAAAACCATTTTTGAATGCAATGACCCGAGACTTTCCGGTATGAAAAGATGCCATTTTCAGGGCGTTTTCGTTGGCCTCTGCTCCTGAATTACATAAAAACAAATTGTAATCTTCACAACCCGAAAGTTGCCCCAATTTGGTTGCCAATGCCTCTTGCAAAGGGTTCTTAATGGAATTACTGTAGAAACCGATTTGGTCTAATTGGTCTTTTAATCGTTTTACATAATGTGGATGCGAATGCCCAATGGAAATCACAGCATGACCGCCATAGAAATCATGGTATGTCTGACCTTTATCATCAGTAACTAAAATGCCCTCTGCCGAAACCGGAGTCACATTATAGAGTGGATATACATCGAATAGATTCATAATTTTTCAACTTTTCGCTGAGCGCTAAGCGGCCATAAGCATTGTTTCTATTTTTGGGCGGACAGCTTTAGGCGATAGGCGTAAGGCGTTTTTATAACTGACCTTCCTTAATTCTGCTAATTTTTTCAAAAGAAGCTACGATTCCTTGAATCAAAGAAGAACTCAAGCCCTGGTGCTCCATTTCGTTCAAACCTTGAATCGTGCATCCTTTGGGAGTGGTTACTCTATCAATTTCTTCTTCAGGATGATTTCCTGATGCTATCAATAGGCCCGCCGCACCATTACAGGTGTGCATTGCAAGCTCCTGTGCCTCTTTGGCATCAAAACCAAGTTGAATAGCCCCTTGAGTCGTTGCGCGCATTAAACGCATCCAAAAAGCAATTCCGCTTGCACAGATTACCGTAGCTGCCTGCATTTGCTGCTCTGGAATTTCCATGGAATGCCCCATACGATTGAAAATGGCCTTGGCCAAATTGATTTTACTTTGGCCTTTTTCATTACTACAAATACAGGTCATAGATTTGCCAACAGAAATCGCGGTATTGGGCATACTTCTAATGATATGATGATTCGAGCCAATAATACTTTCTATTTTTTCAATGTTAAAACCGGTTATGGTTGAAATGATGACATGTTTCGCCTTCAAAATGTCTTTGATGTCAACAAGAATAGCCTCAAGCTGGCTTGGTTGCACTGCAAAAATCAGAATGTCGGATTTTTTTACGGCTTCTCGATTATCGGAGGTTATAATCACATTGCCGTACTTTTCGAAATTGTAAATTTCGGTGGGATTCCTTTTTGTAAGGTATAGGTGGTTCTTTCCCTTGGAATTTAAAATTCCTTTGGCAATTGATAATCCTAAATTTCCGGCTCCTATGATGGCTATTCTCATAATATTGGCCCCCTAACCCCCAAAGGGGGAATTTAACGGGGTGTTTTAAAATTTAACAATTAGTTTCAATCAATTTTTCTTTTTAAACGGCACTTTTTTTTCTTTTCTGACATTCTCACCCTTTGGGGGAGTTAGAGGGGGCTAATATACCCCCGCCTTTAATTTCAATCCTTCACTTTCATTAAAACCGAACATCAAATTCATATTCTGGACGCCTTGACCTGAAGCTCCCTTTAATAAATTATCTGTGGCAGAAGTAATCAATAGAATGCCTTCGTGTTTGTGCAAATGAACATGACATTGATTTGTATTAACCACTTGTTTCAAATTGATGTGATCTTCGGCCACATGCGTGAATGATGCATCTGCATAAAAATCTTTGTACATTTTGGTGGCCTCTTTCAAACTTCCATCGAATTTTGTGTAAGCAGACGCCAGGATTCCCCTTGTAAAATTCCCTCGATTTGGAAGGAAAAACAATTGGCCTGAATCTTCTTGCAATGATTTTAGGCTCTCGTTGATTTCCCCCAAATGTTGGTGTGTAAAGGGTTTGTACCAACTAACATTGTTGTTTCGCCAGCTGAAATGCGATGTTGCAGACGGACTCACACCTGCACCCGTGCTGCCTGTAACAGCATTGATGTGCACATCTTGACCAAGAAGCGCTGCTTTTGCCAATGGTAACAATGCCAACTGAATTGTTGTAGCAAAGCAGCCAGGGTTTGCTATGTAACTCGCATTTTTGATTTTGGCTTTATTCAATTCCGGTAGGCCGTAAACGAATTCTTTGCCTTGAAAAACAGCATCGTTTTTCAAACGAAAGTCGTTGCTGAGGTCAATGATTTTTGTGGCTTTGGAAAATTCATTTTCGTCTAAAAATTTAGAGGAATTGCCATGTCCAAGGCAAAGAAAAACTAGGTCGACATTCGGATTTATTTCTCCTGTAAATACCATTTCGGTCAATCCCAATAAATCGGGGTGCGCCGAGTAAAGCTTTTTTCCAGCCCGAGTCGTGCTGTAAACAAAATCGATTTCCGTTTCAGAATGGTTAGACAAGATTCGAATCAATTCGCCTCCTGTGTACCCCGAACCACCTATTATGCCTGCTTTAATCATCGCCATGGTTTACATGATTATATATCTTTCCTGAATTGGAAAGAATCTTAATAAAGCCTTTAGCGTCGTCGGCCGTCCAGCCTTTGTTCATTTCGCCATAACTCCCGAAGGAAGCGTTCATCAAATCGTGTTCCGATGCAATTCCGTTTAGTCTAAATTGGAATGGATATAGGCTAACAAAGACATCGCCAGAAACCTTCTTTTGGGTATCCTTCAAAAATGCTTCTATATTCCGCATAACTTCATCAAGGTAATTTCCTTCGTGCAAAAGCATTCCGTAGAAATTTCCCAGTTGTTCTTTTTGATACTGTTGCCATTTGGTAAGTGTATGCTTTTCCAAAAGATGGTGCGCTTTGATTATAATTAATGAGGCAGCGGCTTCAAAACCTACTCTACCCTTAATGCCGATAATGGTGTCACCAACATGTATGTCACGCCCAATTGCATATTTCGACGCCATGGCATTCAGTTTTTCGATATTGGCCACTGGAGAATTCTTTACTCCATCCAAAGCAACCAATTCCCCTTTTTCGAAGGTCAATTTTACTTCTGAAGGTTCTTTTTCTTGCAATTGACTTGGGTAGGCCGAATCGGGCAATGGTTTTTCTGAGGTTAAGGTTTCCTCTCCTCCAACCGAGGTTCCCCAAAGGCCTCTATTGATTGAATATTTAGCTTTTTCCCATGAATAGTCCACTCCGTTTTCTTTGAGGTATTCTATTTCGGCTTCGCGGGCTAATTTATTATCCCTTATTGGAGTGATGATTTCGATTTCAGGAGCGATGATTTGAAAAATCATATCAAACCGTACTTGGTCGTTTCCGGCACCTGTACTGCCATGAGCAATGTATTTAGCGCCTACTTTCTTGGCATAATTTACGATTTCAATGGCTTGGACTATTCGTTCTGCACTCACCGATAAAGGGTACGTATTATTTTTTAGAACATTACCGAAGATGAGGTACTTAACAACCTTCTCGTAAAAGGTCTGAACGGCATCTATTGAAGTGTACGACGTGGCGCCTAATTGTATCGCTTTCTCTTCGATTGTTTTGATTTCTTCCGAGGAAAATCCACCGGTATTCACACTGACCGCATGCACTTCAAAATCTTTTTCTTTTGATAGATATTTGGCGCAATAGCTTGTGTCTAATCCCCCGCTATATGCTAATACTAGTTTTTTCATTTTGTTTTTTTCATTCCCGAGAAGTCGGAAATCTGTTTAACTTTATTTCTACTGTTAAGGCTTAGGCTTTCAACCCCCTCCCTCCTTCTTCGTAGGACACCTCCCCTAATCTGAGGGAAGGAGCCACCTTAATTTATTATTTCGTTTTCTTTTTTAAAAAAATACTTTCCTTAATACGCTGCAATCTTTGAAATGTTTTGTTGTTGGGTTCTTTCTTTTCTTCTGGTTTGGCCTTGGCCTTAGCGTCGTAAAGCATTCCGGTACAGAGACACATTTTTTGTTCTGTTCGAGTCAATACGTCAAAGTTCTTGCAGGTTTGACAACCCTTCCAAAATTCAGGGTCATCGGTCAATTCTGAAAACGTCACAGGTTTATAGCCCAGTTCGTAATTGATTTTCATCACAGCGAGTCCGGTGGTGATTCCGAATATTTTTGCTTCCGGAAATTTACTCCTTGAAAGTTCAAAGATTTCCTTTTTGATTTTTTTTGCCAACCCTTGATTTCTATAATCAGGATGTACGATCAAACCCGAATTGGCCACATATTTTTCGTGGCCCCAAATTTCGATATAACAGAAGCCGGCGAATTTATCACCATCCAAAGCGATGACCGCATTACCATTTTCTAGTTTTTTCTTGATGTACTCAGGAGTTCGTTTTGCGATGCCCGTACCACGTACTTTTGCGGACTCCGCAATAGTGTCGCAAATAATCTGGGCATATTTAAAATGTGCTTCGTTAGCAATAACAATGTTCACTGCTAAGATGTTTTAATTAAAAAATAGGAATGTTTTCTGACGAAATTCGGAAATGGACTCACCTATTTCCATAGTAGAAATGCACCCTTACGGGCGACGGCGACGAGGAAAGAACGGACGTTCGATAGAAGTTAATATGTAATGTTGTCCTTGCATTGAAAACCAAATGTACAAATTATATTTAGTTGACCACATTTGGAGTCTTATTTTTTCGAAATAATGGTTTTTGCTTGTTTAACCTGAAGATTTCGTAAAGCAAAAACCCGATTACCGAAATATATTCAATAGCGAGTAGCCAAAGATTTTCTTGAAAGTTGTTTTGTGCATAGGCATAATAGCTAAGAACAACGGCAGCGGACCAAATAATCGGAAACCTCAGATCAGTGGAAATACATAACGGCAATAGGAAAATGATATACCATGGGTGTACCGTCGTACTCATGAAATAATATAGGGTCAAAACCCAGAGCATGGCCGATATCAGATTTTTTAGGCTTTTATCCACTTTAAAGAAAGCAAGAATTAGAACGAGTGTGATTGTGATGTATGGGGTGACCTTGCCGTAACTTTTGATAAATTCCCAGGGCTTGGCATCAAAATACACCGCAATCTTTTCAATAAGATTATAAGGGCCGGCATTGAATTCAAAGTTCGAAAACCACAACCCCACGGTTTGCGAATAGTTGTTTATGAATTCGGAGGAGTAAAAAGGAAGTAACAGTGCTAGAGAAACCCCACCTACAATTAAATAAAAAAGCGTACTTTTTTTGAACCCCAGATATTTTAGAAATAGCGGTAGAAACATCAATGGTACCAATTTTACCGAAATCGCCAATGCATAAGGAATGCCTGCAATCGCCCATTTTTTGACAGAAATCAGATATAATGCCCATACAAAAAAGAAGAGCATTACGCCTTCGAAATGTAGGTTTCCGGTCAATTCAATGAGTACCAACGGATTCAAGAAATACCAAAAAATCAAATGGGGCGATTGGTTGAGATTTCGCAATAATTTTCTTCCGAAATAGAAAATACCAATGTCCGCAAAAACAATAAAAATCCGCATTACGATTACAGAGCCTAAAATTGATTTTCCTCCGAAAAGGGCCGCTAGTGCGAACAGCAGCTGATTCATAGGGGGGTAATTGCTAAAATGTCTTGCGCTTAAACTACCCATGCCATTATAGAGTTCTCGCGCATTTGCAATGACCATGTCTTTCTGTTCAATCAAGGTATCGGGCACTGCCAAATACGGATTGATAAAATTGCTGACCAATTCGCCGTCCCAAATAAAGCGATAGAAATCTTGCGAGAGATTGGGTTCGGCGACCAAAAAAACCAAACGAAAAAGAATGCCAATAATCAAAATGAATTTAAAATTCCATTTTTCGAATTGTATCAGTTTGAAACAAAGAAAAAAAAGAGCTGCGAAGAGCGTAAGCAGCTTGATGAAATCTGTTCGTTCAAGGTGGTAGGCGAAGATGAAATAAAATATCAAACTGAGCAGTGCCAGTATAATGGGTACTCGATGTAAATTCCAATAGGATAGAATTCTTTTGGGCATTTTTCAGATAGGGTCGGTTTGAGCTACTGAAAATAGGGAATTAAAACTACTTATAGAAAGAGACTTTATGCCCTGGCGGTCAATGACTTTGTAAACACAAAACCAAAACCTATGAACAACATGAAATGAAACGGAAAGAGTCCGAAGTCGTTCAACGGAATCGCGGAATACATTCCGAACAAGAAATATATCATCAATGCGGCTTCTATAATCATATTGGGAGAAAGCTTTTTGGCAAGGTATTTATTGCCTTTCCAACTATCTGTAATTTTGTCAAGGTTGAATTTCGGAGTTCTTACAAATTCACTTCGCTTGCCCATATGACCTTCTAAAACGGCAATGGAATTATGTAGCGAAAAGCCAAGGGCGACTGCGAAAAAAGTAAAGAACAATTTGATATAATCCAAAAAATTATCAAAGCTACTGCCCTGTATGCTTTTATAGGTAAACCAATAACAAACAAAGAGAATTATAGTACTTAGTACGAAAAACTGCAGTAATGTAAATACCCAGCCCAACTGTGGAAATATCGCTTTGATATACATGGCAGGTATGCTCAATAAGGCCACCAAGAAAACACATAAAAACATAGAGCTGTTCAACAAATGCATTACACCATGAAATTTCGTTTTAAAAGAGATGTTTTTGGCCGAGAGCACTCTCCAAACGGACTTTCTAAAGTTTTCGGCCCCGCCTTTATTCCAGCGAAATTGTTGTGAACGAGCAGCGCTGATAACAACAGGTAACTCTGCCGGTGTCTCAACGTCTTCCAAATACTTGAACTTCCAATCTTTCAATTGAGCGCGGTAGCTTAAATCTAAATCTTCGGTAAGGGTATCGCCTTCCCAGTTTCCTGCATCAAGAATACATTGCTTTCTCCAAATTCCGGCCGTACCGTTGAAATTGATAAAGTGTCCTTTTGAATTTCTTCCAACCTGCTCCAGCGTAAAATGGGCATCTAAAGCAAAAGCCTGAATACGGGTCAATGTGGAATAGTCTCGATTGATGTGACCCCACCGCGTCTGCACAACGCCGATTTCTTCATCCTTGAAATAAATAACCGTCTTTTTCAACCAATCACTATCGGGTAAAAAGTCGGCATCGAATATCGCAATAAATTCTCCTTTGGCGATTTCTAGACCTTCTTTTAGAGCTCCCGCTTTAAAGCCTTGACGATTTGTACGGGTGATATGGGTAATGTCCAATCCCGTGGCCCGAAGTGCCTCTACATGTTTTGCCGTGTCGATTACCGTATCATCGGTTGAATCATCAAGTACCTGAATTTCCAATTTGCTCTTCGGATACTCTATTTTGGAGATATTTTCGAGAAGACGGTCCATGACATACTCCTCATTGTAAACGGGAAGCTGAATGGTAACGTAGGGGATTTCTTTGGGGTCTAATAGATTGAATTTCGGGGCATTTTGGTTTTTACGCTTATTGCCTAAATAATTGACCAAAAGGTTCAATTGGGCCAAGCTATAGAAGAATATCAGCAGCAAGGAAATGCTGTAGACGGCCAAGATGATATAAGTAATGATTAAACCCATATTATTTTATGCTATACTTGAATATCCAACCCAATATTTTCATTCCCGCAAATATACTACCTTTTACGGTTCCTGAAACTTTTGAAACACCAATTCTTTTCTTGTAACGCACTGGTACTTCGGTATATGACAGCTTTTGCTTTAAAGCCTTTAACTGCATTTCTACAGTCCATCCGTAGGTCTTGTCCTCCATCTGCAATTGCAGCAATTTGTCATACTTTATAGCTCTAAACGGCCCAAGGTCGGTAAATGTTGCCCCAAAGAACAATTTCATGAGGCTGGTCGCCAACCAGTTGCCGAAAATTTGCTGGGGTGTCATGCTGCCTTCTTCCCTAAGTCGCTTGACCCGTGCACCTATTACAAAATCATAACGATTATTTAGAATTGGTGCTACAAGACTTGTAAGTTCTTCGGGGTAATCGCTATAGTCTCCATCAATAAATACGATAATATCAGGTGGGTCGGATTGTTCCGCGACGTAATTCATGCCCTTGAGACAGGCATATCCATAACCTTTTCGATTCTCGGTAAGTACCGTGGCCCCTGAATTTTCGGCATTTTGAACGGTATTGTCAGAAGAATTATTGTTGACAACTATTATTTCTGAAACACTTTCTGGAATTTCATTGATTACTTCTGCAATGGAATCGGCTTCGTTGAAAGCTGGAATGATAACTTTGATGTTTGCCATAAATACGAATTACGGTCAGTCTAAAGAGTAAGAGTGTTTCCCTGATTTAAGTGGCACACTTTTATCTAGCCAAACGATTTCGCCTTTCATTGTCTCAGGAATGGTTAGCTGCGCATCAAGCTTATTGTCTTGTTTTTGCAAGTTAAAAAGAATATTTCCATGGGGTGTAGGTAAAAACCCTTCCATTTTGCTCAACTCGCCAAATACCGGTTTGACAACGATTTCCTCAAAACTGTTTTTTGTGGATTGGATTCCTGCCAAATAGTTGAAATAAAAGTATGCAGGCGATGCGCTCCACGGATGCACTTCTGAGCGACTAGGTCGTTCTACCGATTCGAAACGCTCTGAAGTGGTGGTCATATTGTTGACTAGCATGTTAGCCCATGGTTTTTGGGCGATATCGAACAGTTCTGGAACATCGACCTTTTTAATCGCCGCAAAAAGATAATACCGATAGTAATACGTGGCTTGAAGTAAATCTTTCTCTTCAAGTAGTTTTTCTAAAAGCTCTTTTTGGCGATTAATCGGTATGGCATCTGTTAGTATGGCCATGATATTGGTATGTTGATCGAAAATTGTTTTGTCGGGTCTTTCCGCAAAGAGCATTCTATCTTCGTCAAAACATAGTTGGTAGACCGATTTTTTGATTTCTTCGGCTCTAGAACTGAATTTGTTGCTTTGATAGTTGTCGCCGATGGCATCAAAAAGTTTGGCTGCATTCATAAGTGCATGTGAATAGTGTAGGCTGACAACTGCGGAATTTTCCCCGCCATTGTTGGTAGCTGTTCCACCTCCATTATTTGGCCCTGTATACCAGTCAACAAAATAGCGATAGGGGGTTTTCTTGGTCAAATTTAGAGCGTTCATGTTCTTTTCGAAGCCGTCTAAAGTATGGATAATTCCATCCTTATATTCGTCAATGAATGCTTTGTCGTTCGTTAAGGCATAGTAATCGGCGATCATATCTACCCAAATTAGGGAATAGGTAGGAAAAATAAATGTAGATCGAAGCGGATAGGCTCCCAGAATATTTCCTTGGGCGTCCCTAGAATGATGAAATTGTCGAATCGCATTTTTTGTATGTTCCAAATTACCGCTAAGGGCTTGCCAAATCAAGGCCTGAACTTTCGTATCGCCAACGTACTGTAAGGTTTCATAATATGCGTCGCTCAGAAAATAATCTTGGGTACATATGTCGACCGTTCTTTTACAAAGGTCAAAGATTTCGTTGTAGGTTTCATTGTCACATTTGAAACTGGCTATCGATGGAATGGATGTTCTCGAACTATGATTCTTAAAGCTGTCGAGCGTCAATTCTTCTTCCGCAGTTTCCACTTCGAATTCAATAAAACGAAATGTTCGCATCCAATTTGGAACGAACGTTTGCATTGAAGACCCATTTGAAATAATACGGTCGTAATAACCTAATAATTTTTTGTCGGCTATCACATTCCGGTCTCCTTTAATATTGTCATTTCCAAATAGGTTCTCAGCATATTTAATCTTAATGTGCGCGTTCTTGCCCTTACTAAAAATCAATTCCGGAAAACCATTGGTCATCTTTTTTTGGTCAATCATAAAAACGACGTTCGTATTTGGTGCGATGGTCATTTTTCCAGATGAGGGAAATGTAGTTTCGCCCATGTTTTTGGATTTGACTATGCTTCCAATTGGTTCATCTTGCCAAGTAAGCAAGGGGAGATTTCTTGGCTCAAGTAAGTAGGCAATGGAGCCTCCCATAGAACTGGCACTTTCATAAAATTTATTTTTTTGCCATTGAGAATCATCAAAATTCAAATGCTCCCAGTTTGTCGGGTATTTATTCTTATCTACGAAGTCAGTGGGATTGTTCGCATAAAAACCACCTACAATGGATTTTTCTCCGGGCTCCCGCCAATTAATCTCAATAGCTCTATAAGAATTGTCAAAAGAACACATCCAAGAATCCCCTTCACCAAGAGTGTTCAAAACTTGTGCATTTTTGGTAACCCCGTTGACCATTAGACTAGTATAGATAGATTGAAAACCCAAAAACTTTCTTTTTCCAAAATTTATGACTTTTATGGCAACAACATTTTTTCCTTTTCTAAGGAATTTCTTGAGATTCAAAGTCTCATATTTCCAATGTTTGATATCGCTTAATTGCGGTCCGTGCGTAAACAACTTTCCGTTTACATAGAGAAAATAATGATTGTCGGCAGAAATAATGATTATAAAATCTTCTGAAGTGTCTTTGGTTTCAAAAGTATTCCTGAATAAAATGATACGGTCTTCCCCGCCTTCTATTCCCGGATGGCTTACCCAATTAGAGGAAATTTCTTCAGGACCATATTTTACAAGTGGGTAGTTTAATTCTTGCTGACCCCAGCCAAAAGAAGAAATACCGATTATTAATAGAAAAAAGAAAAATCGCCTCATTACCTTAAATCAGAGAGATTATTCTCGCGTTTAAAACTACGGAGGTCATGCCACTCTTTGATTTTCTTTCCTCTTGTGTATTTGACGGCTGAAGAAATGTCGCCGTTACTGTATTGAATACAATACCCATCTTTTTTACCAACGTTCAATTGGCATTTGTAGTCTAGTTTTCCTCGAGTATCATAATATAGCCACCAATCGGTTTTTTGGCCTTTTGAATAATGCCCTTCTCTACTGATAACTCTATTCGGGGCATAGAAATACCAGTATGCGTCTCGTTTTCCATCTTTATAATGCCCTTTTTCTGAAACGCTGCCATTGTCGTGATAAAACTTCCAATAGCCCGTTTTTGACCCCGCTTTGACCCAGCCCTCGGCCTTTGGTTTGCCAGTTTGGTAGTATTCTTTGTAATAGCGCATGTTCTCTTTAGAGGGATTTCCAAAGAAAAGGAACAGTGTAACTAAAAAAAAGAGTTTATAAAACATGACTCATTTCTTATTTTGGAGTAGGTCGGAAGAATTCATCACAACTAACTTAATTATTTTTTCTTTAGTGCTATTGATTTTGACTTTAATAATTTTAAATGTTTGACCGGGTTGTAAATGAATTCTTTTCAATCCCTCCGTCCTCCTTTGTCGAACACCTCCCCTCAATTGGGGGAAGGAGCCTTTATTATTTCTTGTTAACCAACTCCATCAAATCGACATCATTGCCCAGTAATACTTCGGTCGGATTGATACGGCCTTCCTCTGGCCCGTTTTCTAATTTCAGAACCCCTCGCGGGCAAACGGCCGAACAGATACCGCAACCAACGCAGCTGGATCGAACTATGTTTTCGCCTTTTTGGGCATAGGCACGAACATCGATGCCTTGCTCACAATAGGTTGAACAATTTCCGCAAGAGATACACTGACCTCCATTGGTCGTGATTCTAAACCGAGATTTAAATCGCTGTACAAAACCTAAATAAGCCGCAAGCGGACAACCAAATCGACACCAGACCCTATTCCCGAAAATCGGGTAGAAGCCTGTGCCTATCACTCCTGCAAATACCGAGCCAATCGCCAGACTATAGGTATTTTGAACGCTTTGGGTCTTAATGCCTAAAACCGTTCCTGTTTCGACAAAGAAGCTATAAAGTGTCATTCCGGTCATTAAAACTGCGAAAACCAAAACACCGTGAATCAACCAGCGCTCTATTTTCCAAGAGAACAATGATTTGCTTGAATGCTGTCGATACGGGTCGCCCAAAGTCTCGGCCAAACCTCCACACCCGCAAACCCAAGAACAGTACCATCTTTTTCCGAAGAAATATACCATTACAGGTACGATGACCAAGGTCAATACTGTGCCCCACACCAAAATGAAAAGTCCGATGCCGCCACTGTTCAATAGCGATTTCAAATTCCACTGAAAGAAGAAATCATAATCCAGCGGAAAAGCATTTTTGAAATCATAATAAGGCATTTGCAAGCGTACCATGATTTCAGGAATCAAAAATGCGAATACGATTTGAAAGAAGAGTACCGAGGTGGTACGAACCATTTGGTAGACATTGTGATGGTATTTGATATACATGCGAACCGCCATAACTGTCATTACCACACAGTACATGAATCCGTAGACGAACCAATGCCCTGCGGGATTTCCGCTTAAACTTTCGCTGATGGGATCGACGAGATAGGTCCAATTCACCGCAAACTCAGGCCGGAAATACAGCACTAAATAAAAGCTTACCAAAAAGATAAAAACCAACCATGCGATCCAACCTTTATTCGTGGCGTTTTCGTGGTATATGCCATCGTTTTTGATTCCTTTCTTACCTAAAAGAACAACATTTGGAAGAATGAACAGCAGTGATCCGATGATTCCAAGCCCGAAAGTCAAAAACCACATCAGGCCTTTATTCTCTGCAATAAAACCTTTGCCAGAGGCTTTGCCCATTAGGGTCGCCATATCGTGGGGTGCCGTGTAGATAACCTTCTTGTACTCTTTGTTTTTTCTATGTGCTGCATTTGCTTCTTCAAGGGCCGCAACGATTTTAGAAGAGAGCCCTGTCATGCCATTGAATTCTTGATCAACGACCCCGCTTTGCATCGATTGGGTAAAAAGTTCACTTTTGAAACCTTTATCATCGACGATTTTGTCAAAAGTTTCTTGGTCTAATTTAAATTCACCGACGAGTGGAAGTGCCGTGAATATGCCTAATCCAATCAAGAAGATTACAAGGCCAATATTTTTTATTGCTTTCATTAATTCAATCTTATAATGTCTTTACCACAAAGGTGGTAATCTATTGACTTTTTATCTGAGTCAGGTCTCGACTGCGCTCGACCAGACATTTCTATTTAAGCGTTACTAAAAATTCGTTTCCAACTTTTTTTCTTGGGTGAGATGTTCGTTCCAAATTCAGAATTGAATTTCGACACGATTTGAGTTTCATATTGTGCATAGAATTCGGGGTCGAAATTGGCATCTTTTAAATATTCCATCACATAATCGACATTTCGTTCTTCGGTCAGCCAACGGTCAAAGATTTCATGCCGCATGCGAATGCCAAATGTGTTGATGCCCAAAAATTTTCTATTCCCTTTATCAAACGCAACAGTTATACAAATGTATTCTTTGGAGTGTCTCCAATGAAAATGTTGCTCGTTTTCCTTCATTCCCCTTTCGCTGAAAACCCAGCCGTAGGTCTGGTATTCAATATCTAGAAATTTAGCGGAGTTGAACCAATGCCCAGGATTGTATTCTCGTTTCTTGCCACAAATAGTTTGCGCCAAGGCTTCGCCCATCATACGGCCGGTGTACCAAACCGCCTCTATCGGGCGACGATTTCCAATGGCTTCATGCTGTTCGGCACAGTCGCCGATTGCATAAACATCGGGAACGTTGGTTTCCAAAAAACGATTGACTTTTACGCCTTTGCCCAATGCTATACCGGAATCTTTTAGAAAATCGATATTTGGGGAAACTCCGGCAGTCAATCCGACAACATTACATTCGATGGTATCGCCTTTATCGGTAGTCACTGCTTTTGCCCGGCCGTTTTCGTCGGCAATTATTTCAACCAAATTGGTGGCTAAATGCAAGTCAATGTGGTGATCGTGAATATGTTCGTTGATCATTTCAGATTCCCCCTTTGGCAGAACCCCATTCCAAAAACTGTTTTCGCGCACTAAAAAGGTTACGGGAATATCTCGACTGCGGAGCATTTCGGCCAATTCGATTCCGATAAGACCTCCACCCACGATTACAGCTCTTTTACAAACTTCTTTATTGGGCGCGTTCGCTTCTAGTTGGTCGAGATCTTGTTTGGAGTACAATCCTTGAACGCCATCCAGATCTTGGCCTGGCCAACCGAATTTGTTTGGTTTGGATCCTGTGGCAATAATCAATTTGTCGTAGACGATGGTTCCCCCATCCTGTAATACCAAAGTTTTATTTCCGGGTTTAACTTCATTGACATAGCCCTTGACCAAATCGATTCTGTTCTTTTTCCAAAACCAGTTTTCATAAGGTTGGGTATGTTCGAATTTCATATGACCCATGTAGACGTACATTAGGGCTGTGCGTGAAAAGAAATAATCGGTCTCGGCCGAGACGATTGTAATCTTTTTATCGGAATTCTTTCGAATGTGTCTGGCGGCCGATACCCCGGCGATGCCATTTCCGATGATAACAATGTGTTCCATTGATTTTAGTGCTGATTATGAGTTCTGTCGTCCCTAAAGATAAGAACTTAATTTGCGGCATCTATTTAGAACTGTTTTAAATATCGTATTCTTGTGTAAGGTTTTTATTATAATTTCGAACTTGTAAAGCGTTGATTTTTAAAAACTTAAATAAATCATAAAATTTTAATTTTTTTGTAGGGTCGTTAAATTATGACCGACAGAGGTTTCAGATTTACAATAACAAAACCATCATTATGAAAAATAATAGTACAATTCTCATTTTTATGTTGATCGTCGCCGTAACTGGTTTTTCGCAAACAACTTCCGAATTTTTCAAAAGGTCAGATTCCTTTTTTAATACATATGTAAAGAACGGGCGAGTCGCATATTCAGAAATAAAGAGTGACCCTAGTGGTTTGAATGAATTAATTGAAATGGCCAAAGGCATTTCGGTAGATAAAGGGAATGCGAGCGAATATCAAGCTTTTTGGATAAATGGATATAATCTTTCAGTAATAAAGGGAATTATTGATAACTACCCTTTGAAATCTCCTTTAGATGTTGGCGGATTTTTTGATAAGACCAAATATGATATTGGTGGCACCAATATTACCCTAAACGATATCGAGAATAAACTACTTCGCAAAAACTTCCCCAAGGAAGCACGTTTTCACTTCGTTTTGGTCTGCGGCGGCTTGGGTTGTCCCCCTATAATCAGTAGTGCTTATTTGCCTTCTACTTTGGATGCCCAGTTGGAAAAGCAGACCAAATTGGCTTTGAACGACCCGAACTTTATTCAGGTGAACAAAAATAAGGTCAAAATCTCACAGATTTTTGAGTGGTACAAGGGTGATTTCGAACATGAGGGAAAAGTGGTCGACTTCATCAATAAATACAAATCAGAAAAGCTCCCTGAGAATGCAAAAGTCTCACATTATTCTTATGATTGGACACTTAATGAAACAAAATAATTTTAGAGATTATGTTCAAACGCACTTATGATTTTTTTATGCTTCTTTTTGCGCCCTTCTTTGTTAAAATTTTATACCGTAGCTAAGGCTACGCAAGAAAATTTTGCCTAAAATGGCACCAATAATGAGCAATAAAAATTCTAATCACGCATTTAAACCTAATCCCTAGCCTCAATTTTTAAAATAACTAGTATGCAATCAATACAAAGAAGTTTATTTCTTGTAGGACTTTTATTGTCCATTACAACCGGTTTTTCGCAAGATGATGATACTGATGTTCAAGATGAACCGCAGCAAGAGAAAAGTAATATACAACAGTACACGCCTTCGAAATTAATAGGTAAGGGCCAAGTAGACCTTAAGTGGTTTAATAATCTTTACACGCAGACCAAGAGTACTTTTACTGATAGTGATGAGCCTAGACAATCGTTTTTTACTTCCACCTTTGAATTTTATACTGGGGTCGGGCAAAATAAGAGAGTGAACCTTGGTTTTATAGCCAGATTACGTTCGAACGTTATTAGTTCTCAAAATGACGAAAGAGGCGCTTTAGATGTCTTTAATTTTAGTGGAGATGATAATTCGCGTTCTGGCCTGACCGCTTTTGCCCCTTCCATAAAATTCGTGCCTTTTGCTTCTTTGAGTAATTTTTCTATTCAGAGCTCAATATTCATTCCTTTGATCGACAACGAAACTGAAAATGGGGTTTTTCTTGAACAGAAGGGCTATGTATGGCAGAACCGATTATTTTATGATTATACATTTCCTGGGGATAAGTGGCAACTATTTTCTGAGCTTACTACCGAACTCAATTTAGGTGATGGAGAAGAAAGCTTTGCAAACAATAGTCTAAATATCAATCCTGGAATATTCTTAAGTTATTTTCCAAGTTCAAAATTTACCGTTCTTGGTCTTGTACAACATTCTCAACGTATAGATCTCGGCAACAACTTTGCACAAGATTTTACCGCTGTTGGAGGTGGTGCCAAATATCAGATATCCAAAGCTCTAAATCTCGAAGTGCTGTATACCAATTTTGTTAGAGGAAGCAATACCGGTTTGGGGCAGACGTTCAATCTCGGTATACGTGGTATATTCTAGCATTATGCGGTAAAAAGCCTATTTTTGATATTCAAATTGCTTTGAATGAGAATCATAGGCTTCCTTTTGCTTTGTCTACTACAACTTTCTTGTGCCGGTCAGGCAGTTCCTAAGATGAACGGTGTGAGTTTTGTGGCATCTCGACAAGAGGTAACACAAGAACATGTAGACCCAGTAGTAGCGGTCAATGCCTCACATGCCGCGGTAATGCCCTTCGGGTTTATTCGCGACCTAAGTTCACCCAAAATTATTTTTGATTCGGAAAGACAATGGTACGGCGAAACCAAAAAGGGTGCTAAACAATATGTCGAGTTACTTCATAAAAATGGAATTAGGGTAATGCTAAAGCCTCAAATCTGGGTTTCTAGAGGAGAGTTTACCGGAAGTATAAAGATGGAAGCCGAGGAGGATTGGAAGCTGTTGGAAAGTACTTACGAAGATTTTATAATGACCTATGCCGGTCTGGCAGAAGAAGCGAATATCGATTTATTTTGTATTGGCACAGAACTTGAACAATTCATCAAAAATCGACCTGATTATTGGATGGCGCTGGTTAAGAAAATAAAGACCGTTTACACGGGTAAATTGACTTATGCCGCAAATTGGGACGAATATACCCGAACACCTTTTTGGGGTGATTTAGACTATATCGGCATCGATGCCTATTTTCCACTTTCTGAAGAAAAAGAACCAACAGTCGAACAATTAAAGGCGGGTTGGCAAAAGTGGAAAAAACCAATTTCGGAATTATCAGAGAAAATAGGTAAACCTATTGTTTTTACTGAGTTCGGATACCGTAGTATGGATTATACCGCAAAGAAACCTTGGCTCGTAGATCGAACTGAAGAACGGGTTAATTTTGAGGCTCAAGCCATTGCTACCCAAGCAATTTTTGAAGAATTTTGGCCTGAAGATTGGTTTGCCGGAGGGTATATCTGGAAATGGTTTATCGACCATGACGAATCAGGAGGACTTGATTGTAATCGGTTTACTCCCCAAAATAAAGATGCCGAAGAAGTCATTCGAGCGCATTATAAAATGTATTGATTTGAGATATTTGAGCATATTATTGGTTTTGTTTTCTGTTGGATGTTCCGTAGACAAGGAAATCTTTAGTGGAACCCTACAGGAAGCTGTTCAGGATTCTGAAATAGTTCTCGACAATGTGATTGCTTGTGCAGCCAGTAATCAAAATGATGGTGGTACAAGCGTTTTTTTATACCCAAGAGAAGGTGGCACCAATATTCGCTATTTTGAATCGCGTTCACCTGATGCCGATAAAAATGATTTTTCAGCGTATGACGAATTCGATGTTAGTCCGCAAGATATCTTCAATGGTTATTTGAAGCGAATCGAGACCAGGGTCGATGAGGGAATATGGATCATTGTATCCTTTGAAGAGGATGGCAAGACGCATTTGAGCAATCCCATCCGTATAAAAAAAGATTCGAAGCCAACTGAGTATCTGCCAGAAAATGTTTCGGTTGAAAATATGGGCACTACTATGCCCACCTTTACTTGGACAGACGGTAAATACGATGATTCCGTAATTTACTTTCAGGTGGTTTCAGATGAAAACAGTGATTTATTTTCGGGTACCTATACCTTCAAGAGAACCTTCGAATATTATGATACTTCAAATGTAGTTCTGAACATAACGCGCGAAATACCGCCGTTATTGGAATTTTCGACCGACTACAATTTTACGCTGATGGGCGTTAGCGAAGATAATTGGGTGAATCTCTTTGTTGAACTGTCCTTTAATCCACAAGAGAATTAACCACAGCATTTTATGAGACTTATTTGCCTGATATGGTTTTTTCTATTCAGTTTGAACGCTTTTGCCCAAACAACGGTTTCACGCGTCCAAATTGAAGGCACCAAAAAAACCAAGCCGGCCTTTTTAAAAAAATTGCTACAGACTAAAGAGGGGGTGCAATTTGATTCTTTGCTTATTGAAAAAGACATTCAACGTTTAAAACGATTGCCTTCTATTTCTCATGCCGATTTCGAAATAGTGTCACTAAACGAGCGTAATGTCAATGTGATATTCAAGGTCATCGAGAATTTCACGATAATTCCTTTTGCGAATATCTATACTTCGAGTAACGACGAATTCGCTTTTCGTGTTGGGTTGCAGGAGTTCAACCTATTGGGGAAAAATATTACCGTTGGTGGTTTCTACCAGTATGACATCTTCAATTCTTACGGACTGCAAATGCGGGCTCCATATCTTTTTTCAAGACGACTTGGGCTTTCCATAGACTATAAAGATTTGACGACCCAAGAGCCCGTATTCTTTGATAATACAACGGCAGACTATAAATACAACAATCAGGGTGTTGAGGTTATGGGACTCTACGAGATTAATTTCAAGAATAGAGTTGAGCTTGGTTTTAGTTTCTTTAATGAAGGTTATGAATATGTTTCGGGAGCTACTAATCCTAATGTGCCCTTGGCATTGGATGTAGATAAACATTTGTTCAAGCTGATTTATAATTTTGATAGCCTCAAATATTATTATCAGTATTTAGAAGGTTTTCGTAGTACGCTGAACTTTCAATATGTAGGTAGTTCAGATTCTGCACTTCCGGAATTCTTGATCGGTTTTAATGATTTTGCATATTTCCATCGAATTGGTAAAAAAGGAAATTGGGCGAGTAGACTTCGGTTAGGCTTGGCGAGCAATGTTGAGACCCCATTTGCACCTTTCACCGTCGACAATAATTTGAACATTCGAGGAGTGGGAAATATTATTGACCGTGGTACCGGGGCAATTGTTTTCAATACGGAATATCGGCATACCCTAGTTGACAAAGACTGGTTCGTACTACAAAGTAATGTTTTTGTTGATGGCGGTTCTTGGAGAAATCCCGGCGGTAGTTTCGGCGATTTTGCCGATAGCCAAAATATTCGCATTTACCCTGGTGTTGGGCTACGGTTTATGCATAAGAGAATCTTTAATGCGATTTTTAGAATCGATTATGGTTACGGAATTACCAAAGAATCTTCTCGTGGTTTGGTCTTCGGCATCGGGCAGTATTTTTAAATCGACTGATTTTGGCCCCATAAAACTTCCATTTCAATGTTGTCTATTAGTCTTTCAGTTCTTCCAAAAGTCGAAGTATTTCATTGCAAATGATATCTGCATTTTCTTTTTTAGTAAAAATGCTGGTATGATTTCCTTCAATTAGAGTTAGCTTGCTGTTTGTAGACAAGTCGATAAGTTCTTCTTGCATTTTCATACTTTCAATCTGAGTTTTTCTAAGGTCTATGCCTCTTTCAAGGTACTCTTTGTAAACTTCTTCTGGAATTTCTCCAATAGCATCGGTAACTACTCTAAGTGGTAAGGAGCCAAAATCATTTTTTTTACCCGCCCTTTCTAGTGTGGTGTGGTATTGTTCGATTTCTTTTCCCATAGCTCTAAGATATTTTCCGAAACTTAAAAAGTCTTTTGTACGATTATTGATTTCATCAGGTAAGCCTTCCATTTCTCTGTTTAGTATGGGTCCTGTGAGCTTATCATAAATCATCATAATACCGAGGTCGCCTAAGACGCCTTGAAAGTTATACAACCAAACCATTGATCTAGCCTTCAAAGATGATTTTTTAGGTATGGATGGTATTCTTGCAACTCGTTCGGGATGCGTGGTATCCAATAAAAACATACCAACCACTTCGTTTGGGTAAAGTTCAGTAAATACACGGATATAGGGCCCTCCAAGCGAATGACCAACCACAATATACGGCGGTAACTCTCCAGCTTTTTCTAACAATGTATGTAACTCACGGGCAATTGTCTCCGGGTCGCGACTAGTATTACTTGCATCGCTATAACCGATTCCAGCTCGGTCGTAACGCACAACTCGCATACTATCTTTAAGACCTTCACTCAACCAATAAAAGTATTCAGTTGCCATTCCACCACCTCCCTCGATAACCAGAGTTGGTTTGTTGTTTTTTTCTCCAGTACTATTAATATGCAGTTTGAATTCTCCTATATCAACAAGTTCCCCTGGGGGTTGTGGTTTGGCACTAAACAGCCGAAAGCCTAATCCAGCCAAAATAATCAACAGCAGTAGCGATGCGATTGACAGCCCAATCCACTTTAAAATTTTTAAGATAATTCGTATCATAATTCGAAGATTAATTAATTCTATCCAAACTTAAATTCCTTTAGAAACAATTTTAAATTATTTTGATGAATCCTATTAAAAACAGCGCACACCACTATGATAATTGCAGGAATACGATATAACTCGAAAAGTATAGTGTTTGACTTCAAACCGATAGCGTTGGTCAAAAAGATGGAAAAGCTAATACAAGAATCCTATTTTTGAGTTATGTACAGTTTCTTTCATAAAAATCAGAAGACTTTTGCAATACTTGGTTTGCTCATTGTTATGCTTGTAATACCGCATTATACAGGCATTTGGGATAACCCTTTTGCTATTCCTATTTTGATTCTATTCTGGCTGGGGATCGCTTACGTTGTTTTACCCGAATTTTTCAAAAAGTATAGAATAGCCATTTTTTCTGTTTACGGATTGGTTATCGCCTATAATTTTTTCTTTTTTACTTCGACACCCGTTCACGTACAAAATGATCGCCTGTATTTGACGAATTTTATGTTAATGCCGATTCCAGTTTTTACTGGTTTATGGGTTTATGAACAATGGCGTTGGTTAAAGAATTTACAAGCGGATAAGGGTAAAGCGGAATTAGCGTTATTAAAGAGCCAGATCAATCCTCATTTCTTCTTTAATACCTTGAATAATCTTTATGGTTTGGTAGTAGAAAAATCAGAGCAAGCCCCAGAAGTGGTTTTGAAATTGTCAGATATGATGCGATACACTATCTACGAAGGAAAAGAAGATGTAGTGTTGTTAAAAGATGAAATCAGTTATCTTGAAAACTATATCGAACTACATAAAATTCGTTATCAAAAAAATGTAGAAATTTTATTTACCCATGATGTTCAGGAAGGTGTAGAAGTCGCCCCATTGTTATTTATTATTTTATTGGAAAATGCTTTCAAACATGGTGTAGAAAAAATACGTGAAAACGCATTCATTCATCTTCGAATGAAATCACAAGGCAAGCAACTCTTTTTTACAATTGAAAATAATTTTGATAAGTCAGTACCGAATCACATTAGCGGAATTGGGTTGGAAAATTTGAAAAAAAGATTGGATTATTTATATCCAGATAAATATGAATTAACTGTAGAAAAAAAAGAAGCCGTATATAAAGTCCAGCTAAACCTTGAACTACAATGAAATATTGCATCATAGATGATGAGCCAATTGCACACCGAATTATAGAGGGGTATTGTGATAACCTGAGGTATCTCAAAAAAATCGGGAACTGCTTTGATGTATTTGAAGCGATGCAATTGATGAAAGATAATACAGTTGATTTAATTTTTTTGGACATCAATATGCCCAAACTCTCGGGCTTTGATTTATTAAAAACGATGCAACATTTACCTAAAATAATTGTGACTTCAGCGCATAAAGAGTTTGCTTTAGAAGGATATGAATTGAATGTTTCAGACTACTTGTTAAAACCTTTTTCATTTGAACGCTTTTTAAAAGCAATGAATAAGGTTGTCGATTATCAAAATGCAACTTCAAACAATTCTACTGAAAAAAAGAAGGATAGTTTTTTTCTTAAAGGGGATAAAAAAACACATCAAATACATATTACCGATATTCTATTTATTGAAGCATATGGGAATTATACCAAAGTGTTTTTAGCTGAAGAAATGATAATTAGTCATGAGAAAATTTCCTCTTTAGAAAAGTTATTGCCCACTTCAGGTTTTTTAAGAGTTCATAAATCTTTTATTGTTGCTGCCAATAAAATAAAAATGATAGAAGGAAATCGAATTACCATTGGAGAACACGTTGTGCCAGTTGGTCAAACGTTTAAACATAATTTAAAACAACTTTTGCGGGACGAATAGAATTTATAACCCCAAAAAATATAATGACCCTTCTTACTTTTTAAAGTCAGTAACGGTATCTCCATCATAGCGATAAGCATCATCAGAGCCGAACCAAATACTTCCATTGTTAGCTTCTAAAATTCCAAAAAGCATTTTCCCTTCTAACGGATTTATTTCGGTCACTGTGGGTTCTTTGTTTGACAAGGACTTTTCATTATAACGGGAAAGTACCCAACCCTGAGTAGTTTCTGAACTAGTCCAGATATTGCCTTTTTTATCCTCGTAGATATATCCCACAAAATTCTGGGAGATGTTGGCAAATGTATTGCTGTTATAGCGCCAAAGTCCATCCCTGCCACCGAACCAGATATTACCTTTTTCATCTTCAATTATAGTTCGAACATTCTTAAAGGGTTCACCGTTATGGGTTAAAGTGGTAAATGTTTTTTCATCATAAACGAAGGTATTGCCCCGAGTACCAAACCAAAACTTCCCGGTTTTGTCTTCAACAATAGCGTTAACTTCATGTATGGGGCGAGTAAAATCTGGAACCGATTTCCCAGTTGTATCCTCCGTAATAGAATCTCCGTTCATCATATAATTTCGAAATGATTTTCCGTCGTAACGGCTTGCTCCTCCATTAACACCGAACCAAATATCGCCTTCTTTATCTTCGTAAATACAAACAATCTCATTATTGGGAAGTCCATCCTTGGTTGTGAAATTTTGAAAGGATTGCCCATTGTAACGATATACCCCTGAGCCGATTGAGCCGAACCACAGGTTGCCATTACTGTCTTCTAAAGCAGAAAAGAAACGGGCCGAACTCACTTCACTTGTCATATTGACAAACATTTTTCCGTCGTATCGAAAAACACCATGCCATGAAGCAATCCAAATGATACCCTTTCCGTCTTGTATAATTGCACGGGTGATACTGTTTGGAGTGATTCTTTTTGGAGTAATATTGATAGGTCCGTGAGGAGTGACTACTTCTTTGGTTTCGGAGTGGATAGTGTCTTTTGGAAGGTCTGTCTTATTTTGGCCTTTACATGAAGTGTAAGCAACATACATCAAGAACAAAGCCAATAATTTTAGGTATTTTTTCATTACTGATTAGTTTCATTCAAAACTATTGGTACACTTCCCAAGTACTGTCAAAAAAATGTAAAATAAGTGTAAAAGTTTGTAATTTTTACTGAATTATCACCAAAAACAGGAGGCATGAAAAAAAGGATTGTAACTCTGATTGTTTTAATCTCCTTTAACTTTATTTGAGCAAGTCGATTTTGATAAAAACAATATACTTGACTTTTTATCGGACACTTTAAAATACTCAAATTACAGATAGCTTTCTCGGAGTGCAGGCAGTTTTTTGTGATTCTTAAGTCAACTTCAAAGGCATTTCTCTCAATCGTTTCCCTGTCAATCTATAAACGGCATTCGCAATTGCCGCAGCTATAGGTCCCAAAGGCGGTTCGCCAACAGCTCCCGGTTTATCTACACCCTGTAACAAAACAACATCGATTTCTTTTGGGGCATGTTTCATCAAGGCCATTTGATATGGGCCGTATATAGTCGGAGTGAGCTCGCCATCTTTGACTTCCATTTTTTCGAACATCGATGCGCTCATTCCCATTATGATACTACCCTCGCACTGTGCTTTTACCTGATCCGGATTTACAGCTAACCCAGGGTCCATAGCACAGGTAACTTTATGCACTTTAATTTCGTTGTTTACTATGGATACTTCGGCTACTTGGGCGCAAGGTGTATTTGCATCTGTTGATGCTGCAAAACCCATAGCCCGACCATTAACAACTTCATCGGTATATCCTGATTTTTCAGCTGCCGCTTTAATTACTTCTTTCAAACGGAAACCTCCATCATCATCTTGTATTTGAACCAAACGAAATTCAACGGGGTCTTTTTTAGCAGTTACCGCTAATTCATCTATAAAACTTTCGATGGCAAAAGTATTTGCCAATAATCCTAAACTTCGCCACCAGCTTGTGGCAAAGGGTAATTTTTTACGCCATGAAATCGTTCGGTAATTGGGTATTGCTCCATATTGAATCATTCCACCTCGCCAAGCACCTAAATCCGCGCCTAAAATGGGCTCCGCAATACCGGGAAGCATTGGCGAACCAAAGGCAACATCTCCACTTGAAACGTTATGTTCCATTGCTTCAATCATTCCTTCTGAATTTAGTTTTGCCTTTAGTACATGATGCGTAGGAGGCCTAAATTTATCGTTTTGAAATTCTTCCTTTCTGGTAAAAAAACACTTTACAGGTTTTCCAACCGCCTTTGAAAGTACAGCTGCTTGAATTCCGTTCGGGGTATGTAGTCGACGCCCAAAACCTCCTCCTAAAAAAGTGGGAACTATATTTACCTTGTCACTATCTAGGCCAAGTCGGTCTGCAATTTCATCTCTTGTTATTTTGACAACTTGGGTCGACATCATAATGGTCGCCTTATCAGCTTCGACATGAGCCAAAGCCCCATTCGGTTCAAGTTGTGCATGGGCTCCAATAGGACTTTTATATTCTGAAATAATCGTCTGTTCTGATTCTTCTAAAATGCTTTCGGATTTACCCTCTTTTTGAATTACAAAGGGTTCGCCTTTACCAACTTCTATCATCGCCTCAATATCGGAAGTTTGCCAACTACGTTCCACTTCCCATTTGGCCTCTATTGCATTTTTAGCGTTCTCTGCTTCTGTAAAAGACTTGGCCACTACACCAACAAAATCTTCTTCCTTCACTATTTTAACTACCCCGGGCATTTTCTCCGCCTTTGAAACATCCGCATCAATAAACTTTGCTCCAATTGAAGTTGGACGAACTACCGCTCCGTATAGCATCTCCGGCAAGGTAGCATCCATGCCAAAAATAGGCGCTCCAAATACTTTGTCTCTTAAATCGACTCTAGGAATAGGTTTTCCAACAAATTTATAGTCTTTAATATCTTTTAAAACTGGCGTGTCGGGCACATCCCATTCGGTTACGTCTTTTACTGCATCTGCATAGGTCATTGTTTTTCCTCCACCCGAAATCACTCCGTTTACAATACTTGCTTGAGTTGCTGCGATTCCCATCTTAGAAACGGCTTCATTTTTAATCATTTCTCGCATCGTTGCAGCCAGTTCACGCAACGGAACCCATAATGAAGATACCGATGTACTCCCGCCAGTTGCAAAACCATCCATGTTCCCGGAAACCGAAGTGGCATGAACCACTTTCATTTGTTCCATGGAAACCTCTAGCTCATCCGCAGCCATTTGTGCAAGCCCGGTAAACGTGCCTTGGCCCATTTCAATTTTAGGACTATGGAGCACAATGGTGTTATCCGAGGTAACTTCGAACCAAATAATTGGGGAGCCAGTATCGCCCATGTAAGGGGACTCCCCACTATCTATCGCACCCGCAATTGCTCTTCTGATCGGGCTACGAAACAAGTAGGTGCCAACCGCCAATACACCTATAATACCCAAGCCACCGCGGACTAAAAACTTTCTACGAGATACTTTTTTCTTGCTCATAGTCTACGAATTTTGGATATCTATGGTAGAATCGATTTCTGCTGTCAATTCGGCTGCCCTGTGTATCGCTTTTCGCATTCTATAATAGGTACCACAACGGCAAACGTTGATGATGTTTTTATCAATATCTTCATCTGTGGGTTTGGGAATTTTATTCAACAAGGCTGCGGTTGCCATCATGAATCCTGGTTGACAATAACCGCATTGCGGAACGATTTCCTCTATCCAGGCTTGTTGCACCGGGTGCGGGTTTTCCTCAGTTCCCAATCCTTCAATAGTTGTTACGTTTTTACCCTCTGCAAACTTTACAGCGTATGAGCAAGAGCGTACTGCCTGCTCTTCAACGAGCAGGGTACAAGCACCACAGGCTGCTTTACCACAACCGAATTTGGCGCCTTTTAGATTTAGCATTTCTCTAATGACCCATAAAAGTGGCGTATTTTCATCTTCGATTTCAACGGTCCTAGATTCTTTATTCAATTGGAATGATACTGTCATCTGTAGAAGTATAAATTTATTTTGAAGGTACTCTTTTTTAAATCTCTATAATTCCTCTAGGGCAGTTCAATTGTAACTTTAAACTGATTTCTTCGGATGGGTCAATTCTGAGAATCAATCCTAGTGTTTCAAAAACTTCGGAAAAGACTTCGGGATTAGGATGAGTAGCATATAGTTCGACCAGCTTGCAATTCATATTAGGCAATTCGTTATGTGGATGCGTTTCAGATTTACTCCAATCGACCATAAAAGGAAGGATTTCAACCTCAGGAGAAGCCAAGGGCATGATTAATTCCCATTGCAATAATGAAGCACTTGCTGTATTTCGAGTGCCACCTCGAGCACTTCCCATTTCCGGATTGTACTTTTTCAAGGTTACACTATCCTTTATAAGATCGTTGGATTTTAACGCCCATCGCGTGATCTGATTTTTTGTCAATAAGTCGACCCCCATCCACCTTGGTGGTTGTACATCGGTATTGGTTTTATCCGCAGCCAATAACTCCAAATAAATCCCATTATCTAAATTGATAAGGGCATTTTTTGTACCGAATGTTTTGTGATATCCACCAAAAATTGGTTTTACTCCAAGTTTTTTTTCAAAGTCGGTAATGGCCGAATCTAAATCAAAAACTGTGTAAACGATATGGTCTATTTGTCTCATAATTTTAATCTCGCTAAGGAGTAAAGGTACCGGAAATACCAATTTTCAGGGAGCGATTTCCGAATAGTACCATGAATTCTCCGTTTTTCACTATTTAATGGATAATCGTGGAGATAACTTTGCTTTTCAATTTTAAAATAAAATTAAAAAATAGAAATTATGAGCAAAAGAGCATTGATTATAGGCGGTAGCAGTGGAATAGGAAAAGCTACCGCCGAAAGTCTTCTAAATGACGGAGTTGAAGTGCATATCGTTGGAACCAATAACGAAAAACTAGAGGCTTTTAAGAGCTCAGCCAGTGGAAATTTAATTACCCACAAAGTCGACATTACCAAAGGTGGGGAAATGAGCGCATTGAATAATATTATCAATGGATGGGATAATTTAGATTACTTGGTAAACGCATCAGGAATCTTCGGTCCGAAACCATTTTTGGACCATACTGTTGCAGATTATAATTCGTACATGAATTTAAATCGAGGTTTCTTTTTTATTACACAGACCGCAGCAAAAAAATGGCTGCGACTGATGGAGGTGCTATTGTAAACGTAGGTTCGATGTGGGCAAAACAGGCAGTCAAAGCAACACCTTCTTCAGCCTATTCAATGCAAAAAGCAGGACTTCATTCCCTTACACAGCATTTGGCAATGGAACTTGCTGACCAAAAAATACGTGTGAACGCAGTTTCTCCGGCAGTCGTGGAGACTCCGGTTTATGATAGTGTTTTTGGTGGTAAAGATGAGGCCCACAAAGCGTTACAAGGCTTTCATGGTTTTCATCCGATAGGTAGATATGGTACGCCTGAAGATGTTGCAAACACCATTTGTTATTTACTTTCAGATAAAGCTTCTTGGGTAACCGGAGCTATTTGGGATACCGATGGCGGTGTGATGTCGGGACGCAATTAATCGTTGTTGCCACATTGAGCGCAGTCGAAATGTTCTTGAAGTCTTTGACTGCGCTCAGACTGACAGGTTGATTACAATAAGCCACCCAAATAAAATTAACTACTTTCAGTCCTGCTTACAATGAAAAACAATTCGGCTAAATATATCATAATCGGAGCAGGTCTTTCTGGCTTGACCTCGGCATACCAATTGCAAAAGGCAGGCGAAACTGATTTTCTTGTTTTGGAATCAAGGGATAGAATCGGAGGGCGTATTTTGACCAACGAAGGAATCGATTTGGGTGCCACGTGGTTTCAAACCCATCACCAAAAAGTTTTGGAACTTTTAGACGAACTTGAGATTGAAAAATTCCATCAATATAGCAAAGGAAGGAGTGTTCTGGTGTATAGTACTATGGCGCCAGAACACTTTTTTGAGAGTGATCCGAACACTCCATCTGCTTACCGTATTGCAGGAAGTTCTACCGCATTGATACAAGCTTTGGTAAAACCTTTTCCGGAAAAAATCAAAACAGATACTGTTGTCGAGAGTATTTCTGAAACTGATGACGGATTATATATAGAAACGGATAAGGGCATTTTTGAAGCTGAAAAGGTTATTGTCACTATTCCGCCAAGAATAGCGACGAGAATTTCTTTTTCGACGGAATTACCAGATGCTGTTACTCAAGCGATGGACAATACCCATACATGGATGAGCAATGCGATAAAGGTGGGAATGACTTTTAAAATTCCTTTTTGGAGGGATAAGAACCTTTCAGGAACCGTAATTGGGCAAGTCGGTGCGGTAACTGAACTCTATGATCATTCTTGCTTTGAGGACAAAAAGTTTGCACTTATGGGCTTTGTCAATGAAGGCTTGCGTGATGTTTCTTCGGAAGAACGAAAAAAGAGAATTTTGGACTATCTCTCAAAATATTTGGGCGAAGAAATAATGAACTATCTTACATATGAAGAAAAAGATTGGTCTCAGGATCAACATACTTCTTGTGAGACGATCAAGTCGATTTATATGAGTCCGTCTTATGGCAATCCTGTTTTTCAAAAAGCGTATTTAAACAATAGGTTGTTTTTTTCGGGCGCAGAAACTTCTCCCGTTTACGGCGGTTATATGGATGGTGCCATTTATAGTGGAATTTCGGCTGCGGCGAAAGTCATGGCTAGTATTTCCGACTAAGTTGATTTAGAATATCAAAACCACTCCCTTGAAAAAAAAGGATGTAAAAATAGAGCAGTACCATCTTCATAAGGCGCATCCTGAAAAGTTGCAATTTGAACTCTACGATTTAAATTCGTATCGTAAGAAGAGTGGTGAAAAAGCCGCCATTCCGCATTCACACAGTTACTATCAAATTATTTGGTTTTTCGAAGATGGGGGGGAGCACTTGGTCGATTTCAAGACTTTCGATATTAAGAAAGACACTATCTTATTTATTTCGAAAGACCAAACACATGCCTTTGATAATAACTTGAATGTTAGAGGATGGTTGATTCATTTCAACGAAAGCTTTTTTATGCATTCCGACGTTGATATTTTCTTAAAGTACAGCATTTTCAATTCGCAACAGAACCCTTGTTATGCGATAAATAACGAAACGCATGAAGTGGCGACTTCATATATTTCAATGATCCAAAAAGAACTTAAAGAAAAATCACTTTGGTCACGAGGAAGTTATTCGATTTCTATTAAAGTCTTTCCTAATCAATTTAGAGCGCCTTCACCGTAAGACTTCCGAAGGAAAACTTGAAATAAATAGTCCGTATGAATTACAATTTTTCAAGTTCAAGGAATTGATTGAAGAAAACTACAAAAATGGATTTTCCATAGCGGACTATTCAGATATTCTAAATATTTCCTCAAAAACTTTATCAACTATTACCAAATCGGTTGTTGGTCAATCGCCTTCTGAATTAATTTCGAATCGCGTTATTCTGGAAGCTAAGAGGTTATTGAAATTTACGACCTTGCAGATAGGTGAAGTGGCATATAAAATCGGTTTTGAAGATCCTTCTTATTTCGTTAAGTATTTCAAAAGATATGTACGTCGTTCGCCGAGTGACTATAGAAATGGCTCTACGCCATAGTCTGGATTGTTAAGTAAATCGTTAACTAAATTTTCTTTTCGCCTTTCCGGTTTTATTCTGCTTGTGTAATTTTGTTGGGGAACGAGACAATTTTAGGCATTGTTTTTGGTTTCTTTTATGAAAGGGGTTTTGATGAGAACACAAAATTTAAAAAACACTTCAAGTGCAATAATAGTATTAGCTATTCTTTTCAGCACGCAACTTATGGCTCAAGATACTTTGATTTCCGTCAAGGCTGAAAGGGGCGATGGCATTCTTTCATTGTTGCGTAAACAAGGTGTAAATCCGTACGATCATTACGATGATTTTATTGCAATGAATATGGATAACCTGCGGGATAGCGTGCATCTCTATGCAGGGAGAAACTATCGTATTCCAACTATGAAAATCGACACCGTTCCCGTAATCGATTCGATTCAAAGGCAGGCGACCAAAATCAAGAAAGTTGTTGGTAAAGAATATGAGATATTCGGGGATAAACATTCTGCCGTTGTTTCGAAAAGTGAAAAACTGAATGGTGCGGTCTACTATCTCGTTTCGGGTCATGGCGGTCCAGATCCTGGAGCAATGGCAATCTACGGTGGAAAATCAATTGCCGAAGATGAATACGCTTATGACATTACGCTGCGTTTGGCAAAAGAGTTGTTGTCGCACGGTGCAATGGTATATGTCATCATTAGAGATCCGAATGATGGAATTCGAGATGAACGGGTTTTGAAAATAGATCATGATGAAGTGGCGTATCTCGATAAAAAGATTCCATTAAATCAAGTGGCACGATTAAAACAGCGAGTCGATATTGTCAACAATCTTCACAGAAAGAACAAGGGTAAATTTCAACGTTTGATCGTTACCCATGTTGACAGTCGAAGTAAGGGCCAGAATATCGATGTCTTTTTCTATCATCATGAGAAAAGTAAAAACGGAAAGAAATTGGCAGAAAGCATTCACAAGACCTTTCAAAAAAAATACAAGAAGTATCAGCCGAACAGAACGTATACGGGTACTTTTAAGACTCGCACTTCACTTTATCTCGTAAAGAGAACACACCCTGCAATGACCTTTATCGAAATCGGAAATATTCGTAATAAGAAAGATCAACGTCGAATCTTGGCCGCTGATAATCGCCAAGCTTTGGCAAAATGGATTTCAGAAGGTGTCATCATGGATTTTGAAAGCGGCGAGATCGGTCGAATTCGCTAGACTGCTATTTTTCTCAAGTAGTATTTTTGTAACTTTTCCGGCCCTGCTCCTGTATAGTTTTTAAGATGCATCATTCCGAAATAATATTGCAGTTTGATTTCCCCTTTTTGCTCGTAGCGTCTTGCGGAGGTGATGACATGTCTAGGAAGAATCTTGAAGTCGACTAATTTGTAAAGTCTATCGGTAAACTCATTGTCTTCATAAACGATATAGTCTTCATTAAACCCTCCAATACTTTTAAATAACTTTTTGTTAATGAACAAAGATTGGTCTCCACCTCGGCAGATTTTAAAATTGAGCTTTGTGAACCAAGCGAAAAACCCTAAGAACTTACTGCTACTATCGAATTTCATCCGGAAGCAACCAGCTTGATTACCATTTTGGACGGAATTCAAAATCGACTCATCAAAGTTTTTGGGTGGCAAAGTGTCGACATGCAAAAAGTAGAGAATGTCTCCCCTCGCATTTTGGGCTCCATAGTTCATTTGTTTTGAACGTCCTTTTTCAGAACGGATAACTTTTACATTATTTTCCACTGCAAGCGCAACGGTCTTATCGGAGCTGCCGCCATCTACAACGATAATTTCTTTAATATTTTTTGAGGAAGTACTTTTCCTTAGATATGAAAGTAGCGCAGTTATATTATCCTCTTCGTTCAAGACGGGGATAACAATACTGATGGATTTTGGTCTATCGCGATTCATTGAGACCCCAATCGTATTTTAGATAAGATATCTTGGCTTTTTTGTCCGTCTTGGTATTTGAATATCGGTTCAGATAGTCTATCAATGAACCGTTGTCGGTGAAGTCACCTTTGTACCATTTGAAGATATTCGACAATTGCACTTTTCCATTAGTGATTTTATTTCTTGAGGAATCGTTTACAAAATCGATAGTTGCCTCTTCCAATTGCTCTTCCATCGTTTCCGGAAGAAATGCTTTGTTGATTAATTTCGGGCAAGAATAGGAAGCACAGTTAATTGCAAAATGGATTCTAGGTTCGTCCATTTTGCGCAATATCTTGTGTTCGATATTCCCCAATGAATGTTTTTTACCACCGATAAGCACCAATTTTTTATCCCATGGACTATTAATGTCTTTTATACTTTTTAGGGGGAAATTATCGATAATTAATTTTACCGTTGCTGCATTGTACAAGTTGATGTAATAAGCAAGTTTTTCATTTTTAGACCATTTATCCGAAGGGGCAGTGTTATCAAGATGGTTTAAATAGGCTTCCAATTGTTTTTTGTCCTGGGCGAATGCCACATAGTCGACATTACCTTCTGAATCTACATGTTTTGCAAGTAGTTCGTTCCAAGAATTGTGGTCTGCTAGAATAATGGCGTTTTCTATTTCGGAAGTTGATTGCGGAACCTCTTCACCCGATGTAACAATTGGAATAAAGCTTAGAAGAAAAATAAAAGTCTTTAACATGGGGAGCGTTTTATCTTCAGTGTTTAGTTCAATAGTTGTTCCAAACCTTACAAAACACACCGATTTTCGTTAAAATGTCTTGATGAGTTCACAAAAGAGCTTGATCATTTTTGGCTCTGTTTCGCCGGCTATTTTAATGATTTCTTGAATATCGACGGGTTTTAGGTCGTCTGGATCACACTCATCGGTCAAGACGGAGACCGCTACTATGGGCAATCTCAAGTGATTTGCCACAATGACTTCGGGCACGGTACTCATGCCTACGGCATCTGAACCTAGAATTTTGAGCATGCGGTATTCCGCTTTCGTTTCCAGTTGCGGACCGACAACGGAAGCGTAAACGCCTTTTTTCAGGGCAATACCTTGTTGTTCGGCAATCGAAATCAACTTTTTACGCATTTCTCGGTCGTAAGGTTCCATCATATCTACGAATCGATCTCCGAATTGTGCCACATTTTTGAAAGCCAATGGAGACCCGCCCTGTAGATTGATATGGTCTTCTATCAACATCATATCCCCTTTTTTGAAATCGAGATTGATGGCGCCAGCGGCATTGGAAATCAATAATTTTTTGATGCCCAATAGGTGCATGACCCGAATAGGGTAGGTGATGTCTTGAAAATCATAGCCCTCATAAAGATGAAAACGCCCTTGCATGACGACGACCTTTCTGTTTTCAATGGTTCCGTAGAGCAATTTTCCGGTGTGGAATTCCACTGTGGCCAATGGGAAAAACGGAATATGGTTATAGTGGGCCTCGATTGGATTTTCTATGGCTTCGACCAATTGACCCAGACCTGTGCCCAATACAATTCCGATTTCAGGGGAATCAAATCCTTTGCTTTTTAAATACGCAACCGATTCATCCAATTGTTTCTGTGTCATGATTTTATATGTTTTATAAAGGGATGAAAAGCCTCATTGTTTTTGATATCTTCATAAAGGTCTACATCATTTCTCTCGTCTAGTAAGGTCATTTTTTCATCTTTAAGGTTTTTCAAGGTGGCTTCGAGAACCGTTGGTTTACCCCATTCTTTGTTCTGAAAAAGCTCTGCGTTGAAGGTGCTCATTCCCAATAAATAATATCCTCCGTCTTGTGCTGGACCGATTACAAAGTCGTTTTCCGCTAAGGTGGAAAAAGCTATCTCGATATCTTTTTGATCCAGGTCGAACATATCGCTTCCGATAACGATGATTTTTTCGAACCCCGATGCAAACCCTTCCTGAAAAGCGTTGGCCATTCGTACTCCTAAATCTTGGCCCGACTGCAATTTTTTAACGTAGAATTTTGAATCCCAAATATCATCTTCTTTAATTTCCTCCGAGTAATAAACCTGTTTGGCGGCGGTCAGGCTTTTAGTAATAGCAACGGTATGTTGTAACAGAAATTTATAAATTTCCAAAGCGGATTCATCACCAACCGTGGCGGCCAATCGTGTTTTACATTTTCCTAAAACCGGATTTCGGGTAAAAATAAGAAGTAGGTTTTTAGAACCCACCAAGTCATAATGCACCGTCTTTTTATCTGTCTTGCTTTCCTTTGATAAGATTATACCCAATGCAATTTGTTTTGATTAGCGCTTATTTATTCGGAACAGCTTCCCGCGCTTCGGATTTTTTCTTCTTGTTGTAGACTTTTTCCCCTTCTGTCAATAATTTCCCCCAGTGTTTGTTGAAGGCGTGAACACGTTCGGTTTCATTTCCTAAAGTGTCGTAAACTATTTTCCCTTCATTTTTCCATTCAAAGATACCACCGTAAAGATTACTGACATTTGAGTAGCCTGCTTTCATAAGCTTCTCCCCAATATCTTCGGAACGAACCCCGATTGAACAATACACTACAATCTCGCTATTGTTTTCTGGTATTCGAGAAAGCACGGAATCAATCTCGAATTCTTTGTACCCTACCCAAATGGCGTTCTCGAGGTGGCTTACATCATACTCTTCTTTTTTTCTAGTATCGAGTAGTATAACATCGGAATTTTGAGAAAGGCCATCAACCGATATGTAGGGGACACTTTCTTTGTTCAACTGCTTAAGCGTACGGGAGATTTTTTTTTGTGCGGTAACGGAAAACGCAAAAATCGAAACAAATACTATGTTGACTATAAATTTCAAAACGTCTTGAATTTAGAGACAAATATACCATTTTAGGGATGTTTAAGTACGATCAAAAATTTCATGAAAGGGATTAGCAATTGAAGATATGGTTTTCGTATTCTTAGGTGGCTGTTCTTTCTTTTGGATTTAAAAATCAAGATAGGACAATCAAGCGAAACCGTCTAGTGCTCAATCGTTTATCAATTGAAGTCTTTTTAGCAAGGTCGGAGTAAATAATGATCGGTCAAATTTTCCCAACGCAGCCCACGAAATTGTGGCTATTTACATTAGAAGAAAAGATGAAACGTAATAAGTGAATTGTGAATTTAGTAAGTTCCGGAAAATCGGTAGTACGAATTCTTCCATTTGCGTTAAGTACAGGTTACCGATAGTGAAGCCTTCCAATTTATAAGTAATAGGCAGTTTATTTCTTTTGTGTAGTTCGTCGAAAAAGGTTATAACTGCATAATAATCAGTGCTTTTAAAAGTTCTTGTGATTCTAGGCCTTTATTAGGTCTGTCCCAAAACCTTACCTACAGTTATGAGTGTAAATTGTAATCAGTCCCCTTTGGCCGTATACGGCCCGGACCAAACTTGGTCGGTTGTTGAGGTCAATCATCTATACCGCAGAGCTGCCTTTGGCATTTCTCCTGAAGAAGCAAAGGGTATTTTGGCGTTGACCCCGGAGCAGGCAGTCGATGATCTAGTCGACCGAGCTTTCAATCTGCCGCCAACGGCCGAACCTGCTTGGGCAAGTAATACGACCGATTCTGATTTTAATAACAATGACCTCACAAGAGAGTTTCGTTATACAATGATGGCGGCGCTGCATTCAAACGATCTGCGCGATCGATTGATGCTTTTTTGGAGCAATCACTTTGTAACTGAGTTACCGAGCTATCGCTGTCCTTCGTATTGGTACGATTATGTGAACATATTACAACGAAATTGTTTGGGCAACCTAAAGACTTTCGTTTATGAAATAGGTTTAAGCCCTGCGATGCTGGTCTACCTGAACGGAAATCAGAACAGAAACGATAGGCCTAACGAAAATTATGCCCGCGAACTATATGAGCTGTTTACCTTGGGAGAGGGCTTAGGTTACACCCAAACAGATATAGAGGAGACGGCAAAAGCTTTGACGGGATATACATTGCGTAATGATCGTTGTGCCCCTTACGTTTTTCGACCCGAGCATTTCAATTCAGATGATAAGACAATTTTTGGCCGAACGGGAAATTGGGGTTATGATGATGTGATCGATATTCTATTCGATGAACGCCCCAATGAAATTTCAACCTTTATCGTTCAAAAACTATATCGCTATTTCGTTCATACTGATCTGCCTGACGGGCAGATAATCGATGAGCTCGCCTCCGACTTAAGAAGTTCGAATTTCGAACTTGAACCGGTCCTTCGAAAACTCTTAAAGAGTCAACATTTCTTCGATGTCTATGCCAGATCAGTTATAATAAAGAGTCCGTTGGATCTTTTGATTTCGTTCTATAACGAGTTCATGATGCCCTTTCCGGAATTAGGAGATGACTACATCGCCAATTCTATGTTTTTCTGGGGAGAACAAATGGGCCAAAAAATCTTTCAACCACCCAATGTTGCCGGATGGCAAATGGATCGAGCATGGATCAACTCTCCTTTTCTCTTATCAAGATGGAAGTATTTGGAGCAAATGATCAAGCGACTTTTTAATGCCTATGATAAAGAATTATTCAGAAATCTTGCCTCTTCCTTGGTAGATGATCCTGCTGAAGACAATGTGGTAACCATAAGTAAGATTTTGGTCGACGCATTTTTACCAGAAAGTCTGATGTCTGACTTGGACTACGAAAATGCACTGGAAACATTTAAATCAAATGTACCCGCCAATTATTTCGAAGATGGCACTTGGACTTTGCAGTACCCAACGGTACCCTTACAAGTTCGGAATCTTCTGATTCACCTGATCAAGCAACCAGAATATCAATTAAAATAACACGACCGATGTCACGAAATCATAAACTGAAGGAAAAAAAGGCGAAGAACGTTCACGATCTTGAACACAAACAGTGGAGTAGACGTTCGTTTATACAGGCTTTGGGAATCGGTGGTAGTGGTAGCTTACTGATGGGTGGTAATATGTTGCGGGCCTCTGCCGTATCTCCTTTGGCGGTCGCTTTAAATCAGGCCAATAGTGATAGAATTTTGGTCTTGATCCGGCTGCAAGGCGGCAATGATGGGTTGAATACCATTGTACCAATGGATCAATATGATGCCTATGCAAATTATAGGCCCAGTATATATCATCGCCAAGACCAATTGATTTCACTAAATGACGATTTTGCCATGCCCCAATATATGCAACCTCTCGAGTCAATGTGGGGTGATGGACAAATGAAAGTCGTCAATGGGGTGGGTTACCAAGAACAAAGTCTATCTCACTTTACTTCATCTGACATCTGGGCTTCTTCGGGATTAGAGGAAATATATTCGGAAGGTTTTCTCGGGAGACATTTTACCGAATCATACCCAGATTATTTGCTGACACCACCGACCGAGCCACTTGCAATTCAAATCGGAAGTATCGGTAATTTGATTTTCGAGGATGATGATATAACGTATTCTTTCTTGGTCTCCAACCCAGATCAGTTGCAAGAAATCGCGGAAAGTGGTGTACAGTTTAGTCTTGATGGTATCGATGCCAACTGTCAGGCCGGATCTCAAAAAGAATTTCTAAGACAACAATCAAATTCGACTTACGCTTATTCGGGTGTAATACATGATGCATATACCAGTGCATCGAATAGCGTCTCGTATGAAGATAACAAAATAGCACAACAGCTGGCCATTGTTTCCAGACTGATTAAGGGCAACTTGGGTACCAAGGTGTTTATGGTGACCCTAAATGGTTTCGATACCCACGTGGGTCAAGCCGAAAAACATCAAGAACTTATGGGTGACTTGTCTTTGGCGGTCAAGAATTTTTTTGATGATCTTAAGAATACAGGTCACGACGAGAATGTACTGGGTATGACTTTTTCAGAATTCGGTAGAAGGGCAACAGAAAACGGATCGAATGGAACCGATCATGGTGCTGCCTCGACTACACTATTCTTTGGACCTGGCCTTAAAGACAATGGCTTTGTAGGTGAATACCCCGATATTACCGATTTGGACAAAAACGGAAATCTGAAATTCAATACAGATTTTAGAGGACTTTACGCGACGATTCTTTCACAATGGTTATGTCTTGATATCGGTGCGGTTACAAATGCTCTGGGAGGAGAGCATGCAAGTTTTGAACTCGGGTTCAACTGTGAAGAAACTACCGATCCTGAAGATCCGTCCGATCCAACAGACCCGATTGATCCTGTCGACCCTACGGACCCAACTGATCTTGAAGATCCTAAGACCGTATCTAGCTTTTCACACAAGCCGTTTTATGATGTCGAGAACGGTGCTTGTATTCATTTTGAGGCCCATAAGGCGATGCACATCGATATTCAATTGTATAATATGGTCGGAAAAAACATAGGTACTCTTTTTAACGAATTCGTTACCGAAGGTCCGCGTGAATTTATAGTAAAAGACCGAATTTCATTCGATATGATGGCCAGAGGTCAGTATATCTATAGGGTAACCAATTTTGAAGGTTCATCAAGTAAAATAATTCTAATAGAGTAGGCAATGGGTTCTATAAAAGTTGTTACGAAAATTCTCAAAAATAGCGTCTTGATGGCTGTACTTGTACTGTCATTTCTCGGATCTGCCCAAGAACGGTTGGTAGTGCCCGGTCAAGAACTGCTGTATCCCCACCTTATCGACCCCTCTTTCACAGGTGAAGAAAAGCGTACACAAATTACCGCAATAGGTCAATTCGTCGATTTTAATACAGATAGGGCCACCCAATATATCAATGCCCAATTGCCTATTTATGATAATCTTTCTTTCGGACTCGATTATTTTAAGAACAAACTCGATTTCTATAACTACTCTCAGGTGATTTTATCAACGGCTTTTGAAATCCCGATAGGAGAAACGGGCCATGTGAGAGTCGGGCTTGCGGGAGGGGGAGAATCCTTAAAGCTAGATCGGGTTCCAACGAATCAGCAATCAGGAACGATCATACCCAATATTAATGAAAACAACATCGAATTTACCTATCGTGTCGGCCTACACTACAACAATAGAAATCTAGTTTTGGGTGGGTATTATGCAACGCTGCCATCTCAACAAGTTACCGTGCAAGAGGGGCAAGAAGATTTGTTGGGCTATAACCTTGAAGACGGTCTGACCGGATATTTAGGGTATCGCATTAGATTGGGTCAAGGTTTGGGCATAACACCCATGTTCAGATATTTGAGCTATACCGATGAAGCTATTTATGAAGGAAGCATGAAATTACAGTTTAAGGAAAAATTCGATATCGGGCTGGCCTATCGAAATGACTATTCTATAAATCCTGCTGTTCGTTTTCAATTGTTCAAATCATTGATGGTCGGATACTCGTATGAGAAAGCTTTGGGAAATCTGATTTTCGAAGACATTCATTCTTTTAGTTTGGCTTATAAATTCAACAAGGCAAATGCCGATGAAGAGCCCGAGTGGATGGAAACCGCAAAGAACAATATTGAAAAAACAGAAACACTTGACAAGCCTAAATCGAAAAAGCCCAAGAAAGAAGCTAATGAAGAGGTCGTTGAAAAACCCACTCTCGAAGAAGAGGTTTTGGAAGAAGAAGTTTTAGAAGAAACAGGGGAAACGGTTGCAGCAGATGAAGTACCTGAAACCGAAAATACCGAAACGCCTATCGTTGAAGAACAGACAGATTTACCGACAGAGGAAGTTGAGGTCGAAAAGACCGAATCGAGAAAGCCGATCACCAAAGCTGTTGCCATTGTCATGTCTTCTCGATATTATGTGGTCGGTGATAGCTTTGATAATTACTTAACTGCTTATCGCTTTAAGGAAGAACTAAAGCAAAACGGATTCAATGCCTTGATCGGTAGTGTCGAAGGCGATGAAAAATATCATGTATATATAGATTCGGATTATGACAAGGCAGAGGCAGAGAAACGAATGGAAGGATACAAGGCGACAGCTATTTTAAACAACATGTACCTTTTAAAGGCAGACTAAAAAGGCGTGAATGCTCAGAATTGGTTCTCAACTTCTTTTTGGGATACCAATTGCCGGGCCAGCGCCTCTAAATCAATACCCATATTTTCTTTGCTAACCTGTAAAACTTCGGTGCGCAAAGCGACAGGTAGATTTGAATAACCGTCTTTGGCGCCCAAAATCATACCAGCTATTGCAGCGACCGTATCATTGTCCCGACCGTAATTGACAATAAATCGCATGGTCTTTTCAAAATCGCCTTCACCGAATTCCAAGGCGGTAATCAAGATTTCCCAAATTTCACCTGCGTGAAAGGCAATGGCTTTTTCATTTTTTTCAAGTAATGAATAAACAAAATCTTGTTGCACCCAATCTTGCTTTGAATTTGGGTAGCCCCTAGGAATTTTTATTCCTAAAGAATCTTTGACATTAACTGAATCGGCAACTTCGATTTCCCGTGACACCAAAACCGACCTTCGCGAAGCGTCAGCGATATTTTGACTGATTCGAGTGACCAATCGACTGTTCTTATAGGCTAATGGATCTACAAAAACTGCGGTGTTCAAAATCGAGTCCATATTTTTTGTTCGCATCGCCGTATTGGTCAATGCCGCGACCAACGCTGAAATATCTTTGGCGTATCCTAAATCAAAGATTGCATGGTCATATGCCAATTTGTAGGCCTCTTCAGGGCTTTTGGCAAGTAAACCAAACATAGGGGTGTACAATTGTCCCGCACAAGACATTTCACCACCATAAAAGCGATGTTGCGCTTTTTGATATTTGTTATCCCCTTTTTGATATGCAATCGCGACTCTCGCCCATTCTTTGATCCAATCGACTTTCTCTATTTGCACGTCGAGCAAATCAGGGTTTTTGGCTGTTTCATCATTGCCCAATTCTTTTGTTAAAGAAGAATAGTAGTCGGTAATGAAGTTTGAAAAATTTTCGGGGGTTGGGCTTTTTCCATATTCTGAAAAATACTTGACCATGAAATATTTCCATCGGGTGTCATCTGTCGTTGCCCCGGCGAGAAGGTTATGGTCCCAAGTTCCTTCAGGGGATTGCTCGCGAACCGCAGGGGTAAGACCGGTTATGTATCCATATCTTAATTGTATTTCGTTGCGATGCCACATTTCAGTTGAGGCGCCCATAGCGTCACCTATGGCAGAACCGACCAAGGCTCCCAGTACCTTATCATAATATTCCTCTTTGGTCAATTGAATTGCGTCTACGGTATAAGGTGATTTATTGGGAGCAGGTATCGAAACCTTTGAAGTCGATTCTTTGCATGACAGAACCATCGAAATGCCTAAAAATACTATTAAAATCGATTTTAAGTTCATGCTGTTATCATTTTGTAGGCCTTTTTTAACAGGGATTTTTTCTCGTCAATAGTTCGGTCTAAAGGCAACTGTGCCAAACCTATTAGACGTCGCATGATTTCAATTCCGGCTACTTGCGATATTAATATTTTATCGACTGTACCATCGTATTTTGTAACTATTTGCTTCAAATATTTTTTCTTTCTGGTGGCCATAACCAAATGAGCAGCCATTACACCTAAATCGAACTCTGCAAACCCCCTAAAACTAAATTCAGGGTCGATAACATAGAGGTTGTTTTTTTCTGTCATCCAACTTCCAGGGTAGTAGTCTCCGTGTAACAAAGTATCGCCTTCTGATAAATATTTTTTTCCGACTTGTTCTATTATTTTTTTCAACTGTTCATTCTTCTTGTAGGGCATTGACAATTCTTGTAATCCAGGTTGTACTTCATCCAAAGAGAAACCATTATCCTCCATAAACGGCAATACGAAAATATGTTGATGATTCAGTTTGCGCATTTCGAGATTCTCTGGAAAATCATGGGAAACTTCAGTGCGGTGAATAAGGCCGATTATCGATATTAATTTCTGTAGTTCTTTCTTGTCGATTTCTCTTTTTTGGTAAAGTGCTACCATGTCTTCACACTGGCCCAAATCTTCCAAAAGCAACAAATGGTGATTACTGTCATATCCTAAAATTTTAGGAATATGTGCGTTTAATACGTTGCTTTTTACAGCCTCGTAAAATAGCTTTTCCACCTCAATCCTATCCAATGGAGCTGCTATCTGTTGATATTTCTGCACGAAGGGCCTAGATTGTTTTAGAATAATCGACCGACGGTCTGTTGTCAATCGGAGCACCACATTCATGTTACCTTCTCCGGGGTTTTCCAATGAAAGAATTTCTTCAGTTCTTGATAACAACCAATCGTTATGGTGTAAATATTCTTGTAGTTTAGCTAGTGGAATGTCAATATCTATTTCGAACAAAATAGGTTGTGGATTTGTCTTCTCGAAAGATAGTCTAAAAACAAAAAAATCCTTAATGAACGTAAGGATTTTTTGTGATGCCTTCAGCCGCAATACTTCCGGGGGAACCAGTTTCACATTATGTTTTTCTTTGCAAATCATCTGAAATAGTTGGTTTGTCCAGCAATTGGCCGATAAACTTTTTACTTTTCATTTACTTAATTAATTTTTCTAAATAGAAGCCTCCTTCGTTCAAAAGACAATTTTTGGATAGAACTATGTTCAGTCAGACGCGGCCTTAGCAAAGTTTTTTTGAAATAATGCGGTTGTGTTGATTGAGTCTGTTATCGATATCTATTGTTTCCCTGAAATAATACAGGTCAACGGATTTACTGTAGAGAATATTAAAGAAAGTGTATTTGTAAGGAAACAAAAAAACCCTGCAATTTGCAGGGCTTGATGGTGGTGCCTCCAGGAATCGAACCAGGGACACATGGATTTTCAGTCCATTGCTCTACCAACTGAGCTAAGGCACCATGCTTTCTTAAAGCGGAGGCAAATATAATTTCAAAAAAAGGAACTACAAACAAAAAACTAAAAAAAGGCCATCGTTAAATTACATTTTTTGACCTTTGCAACATGAATCTATTACTCGATGCCGGAAACACTTTGGTTAAGGTCGCAGTTTTCGACAAACATAAATTGGTCTTTCACGAAATAGTTGAAGAAAAAACTCTGCCCTTGCGATTGAAGCAAATTTGCGATGAATATCCGAAAATAAAATACAGTATGGTTGCTTCGGTTCGAAACCTTGAACCAAAAATACTGGCCGTGTTGGCTGTATTTTCCCAAGTACTTCAACTAAATTCAAGAACCCTGACACCTTTTAAAAATTCATATGCAACACCTACCACTTTGGGTGTTGATAGAATAGCATTGGCAACCGCCGCTTTTTATTTCAATCAGCATGGAAATACTTTGGTAATCGATGCCGGTACCTGTCTGACTTATGATATGGTCAATGACTATGGCGAGTATCTAGGCGGGGCGATTTCGCTTGGTCTGAATATGAGGTATCGTGCCTTGAATGAACAGACTGCTAAACTGCCATTATTGGAGAAGACCGAACTCTTGGATTTTATCGGTAATTCGACTGAAACCAGTATACACAGCGGGGTCTTTAACGGAATCTCTAATGAAATTGATGGTGCCATAGAACAGTACAAATTACGCTTCTCAGATTTAACAGTTATTTTAACAGGGGGTGACGCCGATTTTTTGTCTAAACGCCTAAAAAACCCCATATTTGCCCATCCTAATTTTCTCCTTGAAGGGTTGAATCATCTATTGGAATACAATAAACATTAAATGATTAAAAAAATCGGTATTGTAATAGCGTTATTCTCTATTATGGGCCTCAATGCTCAAAACGGTTCAGTTTCACCTTATTCTTATTTTGGTATCGGCGATCAAAGATCTCAAGGTACTTATGAAAATCAGATGATGGGCGGTATCGCGGTTTATACCGATAGCATACATGTTAATCTTCAAAACCCTGCGGCCTACAGCCAACTGGGGGTTCAGGTAGGTGATGATTTCGACATGACGGTTTACACGGCGGGTATATCACATAAACAAGTACAATTAAAGAGTTTTACCGACCAGCAGAACAACCGGGTGACCAACCTTGATTATTTGGCGATCGGCTTTAGTTTGAAGAAAGGTCTTGGTATTGGTTTCGGAATCAAGCCTGTTTCTTCCGTAGGATACAATCTGGAATCTGAAACGACCAACAGCAACGGTGATATCGTTAGAAATCTATATACGGGGTCAGGTGGTCTGAATAAAGTGTATTTGTCCTTAGGCTGGGAATTTGCAAAAAATCTAAGCTTCGGGGCCACAGCGAACCTTAATTTTGGAAGACTGGAAAATGAAAGGGTACAGAGTGTAGAAGGAGTGCAATTCGGAACTTTGGACAATCGGGAATCAAAAGTAAATGGCGTTGATTTTAATTATGCCTTGAATTATTCCCCTGTTTTAAAGGATAAATATAGACTTTTTACCTCTTTGCGAATCAATACGCAGGCGAACCTGACATCAACGAACACCCAAGAAATAGGCTCTTTCTCGCTAGCAGATGGTTCCGGTATTGAAACCATTGACGTAGATCTCGATGCGCAAGTACTTCGCAGAACCGATTTGAAAATACCGACCAGAACCACATTGGGCCTAGGTTTTGGTAAAGAACAGAAGTGGTTTTTAGGAGCTGAATATAGCTTACAGGGCTTAGATTCATTTTCAAACGAATTTTTGGCCGTTGACAATTTTACTTACGAAAATGCAAGTTCATTGGCCTTTGGTGGGTTCTTTATACCTGACGCGAGCCCATTCTCAAGTTTCTGGAAACGCATAGTATATAGGGCTGGAATCCGATTGGATAAGACGGGAATGCTTGTTAATAATGTCGATGTCAATAACTTTGGCATAACTTTTGGGTTTGGTATACCGTTCGCAAGGGCGACAAGATCATTTTCAAACCTAAATATAGGTTTTGAATTGGGAAGAAGAGGTACGACGAGGGCCGATTTGATAGAGGAAAGTTATTTCAAAGTCAATATCGGACTGTCGTTAAACGACTTCTGGTTCCATAAAAGGAAAATAGACTAATAATTTTGAAAAAATTTAGTATTTTAACCCCCTTCTAAATAATTCTACAATATGAAAACGAAATTTTACTTCACGGCAGTATTCTTCTTAGGGTTTTTTGCGGTCGTTAATGCTCAAGCCCAAAATCAAGAATGTATGACCAATCTTTCCATCTATGTGGAGCACGCAAAGGTTAAAAATTATGATGCGGCCTATACTCCTTGGAAAATGGTGTATGACAATTGTCCTGATATTAATTGGGCCAATTTCGCTTATGGCGAGCGTATCTTGAAAGATAAAATCAAAAAGTCTTCAGGCGCAGAGAAAGACGCTTTAAGTGCTGATTTGATGTCACTGTGGGACAATAGTTTAAAATATTTCCCCAAGAAGGCCAAACCGGCCGATGTTATGATTGACAAAATTTTGTTTCAATACGATAACAAAACAATAGATGATTCAGGCATTTATGAAGGTCTTTCAAAAGCAATGAAAGAAGATCGGGCGAACTTTAAGAATCCGAAAGCCTTGTACCTTTATTTTTCCAGTCTAGTAGATTTGCATAAGGCCGGCAGTAAAGATCTTCAAGAAGTTTTTGATGTTTATGACGATGTTACCGTTAAAATAGAGGAAGAGAACAAAAAGTTGACAGATAAAATCGCAGAGTTGCTACCAAAAGAAGAGGCCGGTACGTTGACATCTAAAGAGAAAAAAATCTTAAAGGCCGCAAATACAAATTCAGAGTCTTTTGGTAAGATTGCTGGTAGTATCGATTCAAAATTGGGTCCATTGGCAGATTGTACCAACTTGATACCGTTGTACGAGAAGACTTTTGATGAAAATAAAGGCAATGTTGATTGGGTAAAAAGAGCCGTAGGATTAATGTTCAATAAAGAATGTACCGATGATCCGATGTTCCAAAAATTATTTGAAGCGCAATTGGCCTTAGATCCTTCAGCGGATGCTTTTGTTTATGGAGGAAATATAAAAATGAAGGCCGGTGATACCAGTGGTGCTATTGCAGATTTTGACAAGGCACTTTCCTTGGAGACCGATTCTTACAAACAATCTAATATTGCCTATAAAGTAGCTACGGTATTTAGAAGAAAAGGAAGTAAGTCGAATGCAAGAAAATACGCCCAGAAAGCGATTGGCTTTAACTCTGCCAATGGTAAAGCGTATTTGTTGATTGCCAACTTATATGCTACAAGTGCAAACGATTGTGGTTCAGATACGTTTTCCAAACGTGCAATTTATTGGAAAGCGGCTGACATGGCACGAAAAGCGGGTCGTGTCGATCCATCTTTAAGTGGTAGAGCCAATCAGTCAGCGGCTAGCTATGCGGCCAAAGCACCTAGTAAAGAAATGATATTTTCTTCGGGTATGGCTGGTAAGACGGTTAGTTTCAGTTGTTGGGCAGGTGGTAGCGTAAAAGTACCGAGTCTATAAGAATGAAAAAATCATCACTTTATAATTTGAAGAACATTGCCGCAATCTGTATTGTGGCAATGTTTTTTTTATGCTGTAAAGACAATTATAAAAGGGTAGGTGAAGAAGCTGCACCCGCCTTGTTTCCTCGGGGCATAGCTGAGAATTTCACTATGACCCATACCACCTTAGATAAGGAAATGCAAAGTGAGGCGGTCGATTCGGCAAGAGTGATTGCAGTGCTCACTAGCCCTATTTGTGAAGATTATATCAATTTAAGTTTTGCACATCGCAAGTTTCCAAATGGCCTCCAAGTCGATTACTTTGATAAGGAAGGAAACAAAAGCGTCGTTACCGCAGACTATGGAATCGTATATACTATCACGAATTTGATAGATTTGCAAGGTAATGTGGTAATAGAGGGTCATGACGGAAAAAAACTAGAAGCTCCACAATTGTATTGGGATCATGACAATGATTGGATTTTTACCCAAGAGAAATTTACCTATACCAACCCTGAAGATGGAACTATTATGGATGGCGAAGGAATGGATTTTAATAAAGACCTGAGCCTTTTGAACGCCCATAAGACCTATGGCCTTATGTTAATAAAAGATGAGGACAAATGAACTAATTCGTCTGTTTAACTTCCATAGCCGTGCTATGCAACTTAAAAAAGTCTTCAAATAGCCACGAAATGACTAATTTTCGCTTCAATTCAAAAAGTTTAAACCAATTCAATGATTAAAATTTTAAGATATACCGAATATCTATATTTGATCGTGGCTTTCTTTTCGTTCTATCGCATCTTCACCGATTGGAACACGGATCGCAACAGTGCCTACCTATTTGTTTTTTTCGCTATAGTATCTTTAGGAATGTTTCTTTTTAGAAGAAACTACAGGAAAAAATTCGAACAACGTCAACGTGATAATCAGGGAAAATAGTGGAAATTACGATCTTTATTATAATTGCCTCTTTACTATTTTCAGCTTTTTTTTCCGGAATGGAAATTGCCTTTATTTCCGCAAATAAAATTCATATTGAGATTGAAAAAAAGCAAGAAGGTTTTCTTGCACAGGTGCTGACGAAGCTGACCAAAAAGCCTTCGAAGTTCATTGCGACCATGTTGATAGGCAATAATATTGCTTTGGTCATCTACGGTCTCTTCATGGGGGATTTATTAATGAAATGGTTCGAAGGTTTTTCGATTTCAAATACGTTCTTAAACTTTCTGTTGACCGATTTTAGTTTATTGACTCAAACCATTATTTCGACCTTGATCATTCTTTTGACGGCTGAATTTCTTCCGAAGGTACTCTTTCAGATTTATTCCAATTCCCTATTGAAAATACTTGCCATACCGGCCTACGTATTCTATGTTATATTTTCTGTGATTTCAGATTTCGTAATATGGATTTCTGATTTTATACTACGAACATTTTTAAAAACTGAGGGCGATGAGGTAGAATTGGCCTTCAGCAAAATGGAGCTTGGTGATTATATTACCGAGCAGATGGAGACTGTTGAGGAAGAAGACGAAGTAGATTCTGAAATTCAGATATTTCAGAACGCACTCGATTTTTCATCGGTAAAGGCTCGTGAAGTTATGGTACCAAGAACCGAGGTAATGGCCGTTGAACTTCATGAAACTCCCAAGAATTTGACAAAGCTCTTCAGCGAGACGGGCTACTCAAAGATTCTCGTGTACAAGGATACTATTGATAATATAATCGGTTACGTACATTCGTTTGAGCTTTTCAAAAAGCCGAAAACGATCAAGAGTATCTTGTTACCTGTCGAGTTTGTGCCAGAGACAATGTTGATACATGGTATTTTAGATGTGCTGACAAAGAAACGAAAGAGTATTGCGGTTGTACTCGATGAATACGGCGGTACTTCAGGAATAATGACAGTTGAAGACATCGTAGAGGAACTTTTTGGAGAAATTGAAGATGAACACGATACGACTGATTTGTTAGAAGAGCAAATAGATGAGATCACTTTTAAGTTTTCCGCACGTCTCGAGGTCGATTATATTAATGAAATCTATAAAACTGAGCTTCCGAAGAGTGAAGAGTACGAGACTCTGGCCGGTCTGATCGTGCATAATACCGGCGAAATTCCGGAACAGGATACAGAAATTCAAATCGAGAATTTTCTTTTCACCATTTTAGACGTTTCAAGCAACAAAATCGACTTGGTCAACCTTCGAATATTAGAAAAGGAAGTGTAAACCTCCCTTTAGGTATTAAATCCTTGTTCAATTCTCACCGAACCGTTGTCATAAATGCCCTAGTTTCAATAAATTCCTTTAATTATTAAGCGGAAAACACTAATTTTGCCAACTTATTTAAATAAAATAGACGATGGCAATTTTAGGCAACATAAGAAAACAAACAACGGTTTTGATTTTAATCATTGGTTTGGCCTTGTTCGCATTTGTGATTTCTGGAATTTTCAGCAGTGGAGACTTAGGCAGTGGTGGTAAAGTCGGTTCTTCAGTAGCTGAAGTAAACGACAATGAGATACCCATAGATGGGTTTCGCCAGAAGGTCGAGAATATGAGCCGAAGAATGGGCCCCACTTCATCGACTATGCAGGTTGTCAATCAGGTATGGGATCAAGAAGTTCGTAGTTCTATTTTAGGGGAGCAATTTGAAGACCTTGGTGTGGACATCGAAGAGGATCAAATCATGAGCTTTATTAAAACGAATCCCGGATATTCTCAAAATCCTCAATTTACCAATGAAGATGGCATTTTCGACGAATTCAAATTCAGACAGTTCATTGCCGACCTAAAAATCAATAATCCTAGTCAATACAATATTTGGCTTCAAGATGAGGCAGCTATCATTCAGGGCGCAAAAGAGCAAACGTATTTTAATTTGATCAAGGCAGGTGTCGGTGCTACGCTAAAAGAAGGCGAACTAGATTATAAATTGGCCAACGAGAAACTAGATGTTAAATATGTCCGAGTACCGTATGCATCTATTCCTGATAGTACGATTACGGTTACCAAAAGTGAGATTTCCACCTATATCAATGCCCACAAAGACGATTTCAAACAAGAGACTGCCCGAGATATTCAGTTTGTCTATTTTGAGGAAAAGCCGTCCAATGAAGATGAAAAGGCGGTCGAAGACGCGGTGACCGCTTTGTTGGAAGATAGCTACGGGTACAATGATACAAAAGAATCGGAAGAAGGGAAAGCCATCAATGATACCGTTATCGGTTTCAAGAATACAACCGACATGGCGGCTTTTCTTGATCGCAACTCAGATATAAAGTTCGATACGATCTTTAAAGCGAAGAAGGCGTTACCTGCTCAATTTGCAGATACCTTGATGAGCTTAAAAGTAGACGAGATTTATGGTCCTTATCGAGATGGAAACTTTTTTAAAGTTACGAGAATGATGGGTCGAAGAGCCAACGGTTCTGTAAAGGCCAGTCATATTTTATTAACCTATGAAGGGGCACAGAGAGCTAACCCTGAAGTAAAGAGAACTAAAGAAGAAGCAGAGGCAGAAGCAAAACGGCTACTTGTGGAGGCCAAGAAAAAAGATGTCGTATTTGCCGAATTGGCACGTGATAATTCCGATGGGCCCTCGGCACCCAATGGTGGAGACCTTGGCTTTTTTCAAAAAGGTACGATGGTGCCCAAATTCAATGATTTTGCCTTTGGTAATGCAGTTGGCACAATAGGGTTGGTAGAAACGGACTTTGGTTTTCATGTCATTAAAGTGGATGATAAAGAAGATGTCGTGCAAATCGCAACTTTGGCCAGGGAAGTCGAAGCCTCGGAAGAGACCATCAATAAATTGTTCACCGACGCTACACAGTTTGAAAGTGATTCTAAGAATTCTGAAAAGGCATTTTCAGATTTGGCCAAAGAAAAAGAGTTTGTTGTTCGCCCGGTCAACAAAATCAAGGCTATGGATGAAAACCTTCCCGGTCTTCCAAAGCAACGCGCCTTGGTACAGTGGGCATTCAACGAAGACACTGAACTGGGTGAAATCAAAAGATTCGATGTTGATAATGGATATGCAGTGGCACAGTTGACAGCTAAATACGAAGAGGGTTTAATGTCGGTTGAAGACGCTTCCGCTGTAGTTCTGCCCAAAATCCGAAAGGAAAGAAAGGCCAGTCAGATAATCGGTACCAATAAAGGTAAATCACTTGAAGATCTGGCGAAAGATAATAATGTTTCTGTTTCAACGGCTACGGCTCTCACCGTGAAATCACCGACTATTCCCGGTGCAGGGAGCGAACCCATTGTGGTGGGTACTGCTTATGCAATGAACGAAGGTGAGACTTCAGAATTGATCGAAGGCGAAACAGGTATCTTCATGGTGACCTTGACCAAAAAACAAGAAGCGCCGAAGTTGGATAACTACAGCACTTATGCCAATAATTTGAAATCATCAGCTTCGTCAAAAGTCAATACCGCGGTTTACGACGCCTTGAAAGAGGGTGCGGAAATCGAAGACAATAGATCTATATTCTATTAGAAAGAAAACCTATAGAATCATATCATCAAAAGAGATAACGGTTGTATATCCCTTTTTTTTGAAGTATTCGGGAGTTTTATCGTTACCGGTCGCCAAAACAAAGTCGCCTCCCCAGGCACCAAGGCTTTTAATGCCTCCCCAATAGTCGGCAAATAATTCAGACTTGACTGTCATTAACCCTAAGGCCTTTGAAACTTCTTTTTCATGGTCTTTAATCAAATCTTCAAATTCTCGTAGCGATTTTGAGACACTTATTTGTTGGGAAATTAAACTGATGCGCTCGACAAATCCCCTCTTATCGAATTCAAGGTCGCGATAGGCGAAAATGGCCTCACGGCTGTTTTTCTTTTGATTTAAATGAACAAAGTAAAGTGATTCCGTAAAGGGAATATCCTTATTCAACTTCTGAACGAAGGGAAGTCCCTTATCGATTTGGAATAGTATTGGCATGTTGTACTGGGCGCATGCGATATCATAGCCACTACCGCCAAAAGTCGATTTGAGCAAGGTATAAGGGTCGACGTTCGCCCAATCTGCTATATTGTTTATTAAGGTGGAGGAAGTGCCCAAGCCCCAATTTCTGGGAAAGTCAAGTTTGGTTTCAACTTCGTAGCCATTTGAATTGTTCAAAAAAGATGGATTTAGACCTTGGGCCTTCTTCAAAATGTTTGACAAAACTCGGGAAGTCTCTGAGCCGGAATTTTCCATCTCGGTCAATGTTTCTAAATCATAAGAGCCCTGAAACCAAATGTTCCCTTTTTCATCAAAACTCTTCCAAAAAAGTTGAGCGGAAGTGTTTTCCTTGATGGTTAATAATTGTCCGAATTTTGTGGGTATGGCCCAAGCCTTAGCCCCATCAAGCACGGCATATTCTCCCGTAAGCAATAGTTTTCCATTACTATAGAATGATTTCATTATTTGTGGTTCAGCTTCTTTAAGGCATTAGCAACTGCGCTGTGCGATATGGCCTCTTCTTTAAAGCGCTCCGTCAAGACTTTCTTCTGTTCGTCTGAAGCACCCAGTTGATTTAAGATGTTACCAAGATGCATCTTCATATGACCTTTTTGAATTCCTGTGGTCACCAATGCACTAAGTGCCGCAAAATTTTGGGCAAGTCCGGCTACCGCAACAATCTGCATCAATTCTTCGGCAGTTGGCTTTTGTAGTATTTCTAAAGAGAGCTTTGCCAAGGGGTGGGTGCTCGTAAGACCACCTACGGTACCTAATGCCAGGGGTAATTCTATCCAGAATCGAAAAATGCCGTTTTCAATGCTGGCATCGGTCAAACTGGAATATTGACCTTCTCGCGCTGCGTAGGCGTGAACGCCAGCTTCTACGGCACGAAAATCATTCCCTGTGGCCAACACCACGGCGTCGACTCCGTTCATGATTCCTTTATTATGTGTCACTGCGCGATGTGTTTCTACCTTGGCTATGTTGACCGCTCGAACGATTTTATTCGCAAATTCGTTGGGTGAGATCGAAGCATTGATATTCAATCTTTCGACAGGGCAACTAACTTCGGCTCGAACAACACATTGGGGAACATAGTTCGACAATATGCTCATGACCACCTCGATGTTCTTTTCATCAACTGCTAAACTTGAACAACCTTGGGCCTCTTTTTTTAGCGTTTGTGCGAGTTGCTCCAAACAAGAATTGATAAAGTTGGCCCCCATAGCATCTTTGGTTTCAAAGGTGCAATGCAATTGAAAGTAATTCTCAAGATCGTTGGTTTTGTCACGAAGCTCGACATCGATGATACCACCGCCACGTTTGTTCATACTCTCGGTCAAGTGCTTGGTATGCGCTACCAGCTTTGATTTTATTTCTGAAAAGAATATCTTCAATTTTTCGGGATTTCCTGTAAACATAAAATGTACCTGACCTACTTTTTCCGTACCGAGAACTTTTGCCTCGAATCCTCCTTTGTCATACCAAAATTTAGCAGCTCGACTGGCCGCTGCAACTACAGAACTTTCTTCTATAACCATAGGTAGTGCCAGCAATTTATCATTGATCAAGAAATTGGGGGCGATACCCAGAGGCAAATAAAAGTTACTTATGGTATTTTCGATGAATTCGTCGTGTAGTTTTTGAAGCTTAGAATCGGTATTCCAATAATTTTTTAGAACGTCTTTGGTATGTTGATGATCGGTGAAGAAATTGGAGACCAACCAATCAATTTTTTCTTCCTTGGTAAGTTTCGAAAATCCCGAAATAGGCGAGGTCATAAAAATTTGGTTTAGGTCTCCAAATATAGCGATTAGCGTAATAATGGACCTCAAATGGAACCAAAGTCGTTCAAAGGTTCGAAAGTTGCATTATTTTGGATATAAAGTTTAATTTATGCTTAATTATCGTTAAACTTGGAAGTTTTATAACATTTTAGAAATTCATGAGCAAATCAAGATTAGTATTGTTTTTAATGGTCGGATTCCTCTCGACCACATGGGCACAGAAAAATCAAGTAACTGTTGAAGAAATATACGCTGGCACCTTTAGAACCGAAGGTATGGATGCACTCCGTTCCATGAAAAATGGGAAACAGTATACCATACTTAACAAGAATCCGGTAACTCGAACGATATCACTCGATAAATATGATTATCGAACTTTGGAAAAAGACGAAGTGATTGTTTCCAATTCTGATTTGGGAGGCATTGATTTTGAATCATATGAGTTCAATGGTGACGAATCTAAATTGCTTTTGGGTTCGCAAATCGAACCCATTTATCGACATTCACGTCTGGGAATCTATCATGTGTATGACATCGAAAAGAAAGATGTAATGGCAATTTCGGATAATAAGATTCAGGCTCCGGCTTTTTCACCCGCTGGAAGCCATATTGCATATGTCTTCGAAAACAACATATACCTTTTCGATATCGCCACAAAAAGTACAATGCAGCTTACTTCGGATGGTGATAAAAATAAGATCATCAACGGTATTACCGATTGGGTCTATGAGGAAGAGTTTGCTTTTGTTCGAGCTTTTGAATGGAATTCCGATGGAACGAAAATCGCCTTTCTTAGGTTCGATGAAACCAACGTACCTCAATTTTCAATGGATGTTTTCGGTACAGGATTATATCCTTCCGAAGAAAAATTTAAATATCCGAAAGCCGGAGAAGAAAACGCCAAAGTAGAGTTACGGTTGTACGATATAGATTCGAAAAAGAGGTCAAAAGTAGACTTGGGCGAGGCCTACTACATTCCCCGTCTCGAATGGATGAACAATGCTGATTATTTAAGTGTTCAAGTCTTGAACCGCCATCAAAATCATTTAAAACTATTAGCGGTCAATGCAAACGATAATTCGGTTGGAATATTACTGGAAGAAAAAGATGAGGCCTATATCGACATTACTGATAACCTTACCTTTTTGGCCGATGACAGCTTTATTTGGACCAGTGAGACCGATGGATATAATCATATTTATTTGCATAGCGAAGACGGTGAATTGATGGGCCAAATAACCAAAGGGACTTGGGAGGTCACCGATTACTATGGTTATGACCAAGAGAACGATAGGGTTTTTTATCAGTCTACCGAGAATGGTTCGATTAATCGAGATGTCTACAGCATCAGTAGTGGTGGAGATGACAAGAAACGACTGTCCACTGAAGAAGGGCAGAATTCTGCTGACTTCAGTGCAGATTTTTCGAGGTATATCAATACCTATTCCAGTGCAACCACCCCCCATCGATATTCACTTCACGAACCAAAGTACGGTAAGCAACTCAAAATGATTGTTGACAATCAGGTTTTGGACAAGAAATTAGAGTCGTATGATTTGAGCCCCAAAGAATTTTCTACAATTGAAGTAAATGGCAACGAGCTGAACATGTATATGATTAAGCCGACCGATTTTGATCCAAATAAAAAATACCCTCTGTTGATGCACCAATATAGTGGACCAGGCTCTCAACAGGTTGGTAATAAATGGATGGGTGTCAACGATTACTGGCATCAGATGCTGGTTTCCCAAGGTTATGTTATAGCATGTGTTGATGGTCGGGGTACTGGTTTCAAAGGAGCTGATTTCAAGAAATCGACGTATCTGAATCTCGTAAAGTATGAAACCGAAGATCAAATCGCGGCTGCGAAAAAACTGAGTGAACTGCCTTATATCGATGCAAATAGAACCGGTATTTGGGGCTGGAGTTTTGGAGGGCACATGAGTACGAATTGTTTGCTCAAGGGCAATGATGTATTCGAAATGGCCATAGCAGTCGCCCCTGTAACTTCTTGGCGGTTTTACGATACGATTTATACGGAACGCTTTTTACGCACTCCCGAAGAAAACCCGAGTGGATATGATGATAATTCACCCTTTAATTATCCAGAGCTCTTAAAAGGAAAGTACCTACTGGTTCACGGTTCTGCCGATGATAATGTACATCTGCAAAATACCATGCGAATGGCAGAAGCTCTGATTCAGGCCAATAAGCAATTTGAATGGGCCATTTACCCTGATAAGAATCATGGTATATATGGCGGTAATACACGGGTTCATCTGTATAATAAAATGACCGATTTCATCTATAAAAACTTGGGTAGTAAAAATACCTCCGAGTCGAAAATAGAGGAATCTGAAAGAATTAAAGGTTGATTTTTCAAATAAGACTCTTTCCAATGTAATAATTTTAAACTTAAAAAGGATATGACCAATTCGATTAGGCCAGCACATCAGAAAGAGCTATGGGGGCATCCCGTGGGATTATATGTTCTTTTCTTTACAGAAATGTGGGAACGTTTTTCATATTATGGAATGCGTGCACTTTTGACCATTTATATGACGGCCAAAGCAATGGAGAACGATCCGCAGGGCGGTCTAGGGTGGACAAATACCGAAGCCTTAGCCTTATATGGTTGGTATACGATGTTGGTCTATTTGATGAGTATTCCGGGAGGATTTATCGCAGATAGACTTATTGGCCAAAAAAAAGCTGTAACAATCGGTGCCGTACTACTTACTGCTGGTCACGGTGTCTTGGCCATAGATGCAATTTGGGCCTATTACACGGGTCTTGGTCTGGTTATACTAGGTGTGGGTATGTTGAAACCAAACATATCAACCATGGTCGGGGGCTTGTACAAGCAAAATGACATTCGTCGCGATAAAGGGTTCAGTATTTTTTACATAGGTATTAATCTTGGTTCGTTTTTGGCTTCTATATCTGTAGGATTGGTCGCCGCAGTTTATGGCTGGCATTACGGTTTCGGTCTGGCAGGAATAGGTATGTTGTTAGGCCTAGTGGTCTATCTCTACGGCCAACGCTTTTTAGTGCATGTCGGCAACCAACCAACCGTTGAGGAAAAATCCTCAGATATAAGTCTAGCAACTTTATTCTCGCAATTATTCAAGTCTCCAGTAAACCTCGGGATCGTAGTGGTTATGCTAGCTTATTCGGTCTATGCAGGTTTTACATATGCAGGCCCAGATAATTGGGGTTATGGCATATTGTTCATTGTACTTTCTTTAATCACCGGTATAATGATGATGATTTACAAAAATCTCAACGGACAAGTTGAAAAAGACAGGTACGTAGTGTTGTTGTTATCACTATTGATGGTATTGGTGTTTTGGGGTTGTTTTGAACAAATGGGGGGATTGATGAATTTGTATGCGAGTGACAAAACAGACCGCATGTTGATGGGTTGGCAAGTTCCTACAGCTTGGTTTCAAGCGGCAAATCCAGGTTTTATTGCATTATTCGCTGTTATCATAGCTAACTATTGGGCCAAAAGAAAATTAAAAGGAAAGGAAGCTTCTTCTTTATTTAAAATGGCAGTCGGTGTTATCATTATGGGCGTTGGTTTTGTCTACATGGTATTCGCGTCACTACAATATGAGGCGAATGGCAGTTCTGCCATGTATTGGTTGATATTGGCCTATATGTTCCATACCATAGGGGAGCTATGCTTATCGCCAGTTTCATTGTCCTTTTTTACGAAATTAGCCCCAGCTCGATATATGGCATTGATGATGGGGGTCTATTGGGCAGCTACGGGCTTAGGTAATAAGGTGGCCGGCGTCATTGGTGAAAAATCACAGCAAGCAGGTGAATTGACCATTTTTAGCGGTCTTTTTATTTTTGCGGTTCTTTTCGGAATTTTGGTTTTGTTACTCATGAAACCACTCAAAAGACTAACACATGGTGCTGAGGATAAAGAAACGCTTATTCATGATGACGAGACGGAAGGCTTTGAACTCTCAGATCACTGATTTACTCTTTAAAATAATAAGCGCCCTTTTCGCCAGTGTAGTGGAAAGGGATTTTTCTTTGGCTACATGTTTGCTTCCATCGTTTGATGTAACTGGTATAATTACTTCCGTCAGCAATGATATGTTTGGGTGAAACCGAGTCGATTAGGCGATTCAAATTGATCCTGGGTGATTGCGTGAGGATCAAATAGTCAACCGATTTTTTATTCGGAGGATAGATGTTTAGACTATCCATGACATACAGATTTTTGCTGTGCAATTGATAAGCATTCTTTACGGTATTCTTTTCGAGATAGGCTATACGCTCAGCGACTGTAAAATCCCTTATTATTCTTGCTGACCTTAGTGTATCATGTGAAATGGCATAAAGTCTTTCTCCATTTCTTTTCAATAAAACTGTATTTTTCGATTGGTGTGCCAATAGCAAATCTTCTTTTTGTTCGGTCTGATAATCCGTAAAGAATAAATAGCATTGAAATAATACAATTGCCAGACCTAAGGTAAGGGCCTTCTCAAAGTTTTTTCTTGTAAAGAAAAGAATGGAGCTAACCAATAGAATATAGGCCAGTACAAGTTGAATGGCATCGAACGAAATATCCTTGAAAACAAAGGCTTCTTGCTTGGCGACCCAACCGATTATTGAATTCATCCATCCTATTAGCGAGTTGTAGATTGTAACTAAAAATGGTGGTAGCATATTGAACAAGGCCAAGATAATCACCAATATTCCTAGTCCTAAAATTGCCCCCAATGCAGGTACTATCAAAAGATTGGAAACAAAAAACAATCCTGGAAACTGATGAAAATAGAAAAGACTGATTGGCAATACCCCCAATTGGGCGGCAACACTTACCGAAAGCAATTGCCATATCTTTTTGAGTACGCTGTTTTTTGGTGACCAGAATTTTTGTAATAATGGATACATCCAGACGATGGCAAATACCGCTGCATAACTCATTTGAAAACCGACTTGAAATAAAAGCTTGGGGTCAAAAACCAAAAGAATGAAGAACATCGAAAGGGCGAGAATATTAAAGGTATTACTGGGTTTATTCAGGTATAGGGCATAGGCTACAAAGGTAAACATGGTCACTGCTCGGACAATCGATGCTGAAAGTCCGGCCACAAAAGCGAAACCCCAAAGAAGGATAACGATAATTACTAGTTTGAGTTTTCTGCCATGAGTCAAATGCTCTAAAGGGCGCAATAAAAATTGTAACAATAGCAGAAGAATACCAATGTGCAAACCTGAAACTGCTAAAATATGCACTGCACCTGCATTTTTATAATCGTTATAGGTCTCTGCTGAGATATCATGGCGTTGCCCAAGCAAAAGTGCCTGGATGATAGAAAGTTCTTCTTCACCAAAATTTTGTTTTTTTAATTTTGAGATAATGGTATTCCGAATTTCAGCTGCAACTCCGAAAAGGGTCTTCGTCTTATTTTTTTCTAAGAAGTAGAGGTCGGCATGTAAAGTAATTTGATCGGTAACCCCCATACTTTTCATGTATTTCGCATAGTCGAATTGATGCGGGTTTAACGCCGGTTTTAGGGTCTTTGTATTTGCGAAGACTACCAATTCGTCATCGACTTTATATTTTAGGGGCGAAGAATCAATTGACTGATTCAAAAGCATCTTGCCGGTTGCCTTTTTTCCATCTAAAAAAATGATATCCGCGAAATATCGGTTCGAGAAAGTAGTCGGTTTCAGTACCTCCGTGATTTTCAACTGCCATGTGGCGAGGCCTTGGTTTCTCACCTTTGAATAATGTGTGGACAAATTCAAGGGATTTGAAAGGGCCGTCGCTAACATACCGATTGAAATAGTAACCAAGAAAGTAGTTATGCCAAATGTTGTACTCTTTCTGTTTTTATCCTTGAAAAAAATGACCGCGAGAATACCAATCAGAAATAGTGTTAAGAGGAGAGAAAAGTGAATTCCGAAATTAAAATACGTTCCTAAGAGTATTCCAATAATTAAAAAAACGGTTAGCTTGATGGGTACGAACCGTAGCAATTTCATGCTACAATATTCTATTGGCTTTCACAAAGGCAGAATTCCAATAGCCTTCTCTAAGAGATGATACAATCACTCCACGTGAAGAACTCGCGTGAATGAACTTGATTTCGTCACCGGTATCTACGACCATACCCACATGATTGATGCGTTTGCTGCGCTTGCCGATTCTAAAAAATATGAGATCGCCTTTAGAAACGTTTTTTAATTTCACTCGTTTTCCTTCTTCGGCCATGTGGTAAGATACCCTTGGAAGGGAAATGTCATGTTCCCCAAAAGAGACATAAAGCAATCCTGAACAGTCGATTCCTCTTTTTGAAGTGCCGCCATATTTGTATCGTGTTCCTGAAAATGTGAGGGCTGTATTGATAATCTTATCTGCTTTGGTAATTGAAGTACCGGTTCTATTTTCTCTAGTTTTAGTTTTTGTGATAGGCGTACCCTCAACAATAACATGTGGTCTTTTGTCGGAAGAATTCACAGTTACGGTACGCGATTTTCGATGGGTGGTTTTCTTTTTGGAGACACCACAACCGACCACTGAAAGACATAGAAATATATAAAGTAGTTTTCGCATTTTCAAGAAGTGTATCTAGCTCTTGAAACTCAAAATTAATCAAATTATTATTCAAATGGGCTAAAGACCGCACATCTCTAAATGCTGCATTCAAAAATCAACGGCAATACATGCACTTTATTTATCTGAGATTTCACCGTGTTCAGATTGTTTTAAAATTACCCATTCGTCGACCATGTCTTCAAGAACATTCAACGGTACGGCCCCATTGTTCAGAACAACTCCGTGAAATTCCCGTATGTCGAATTTATCACCTAATTTGGTCTTGGCATCCTCCCGTACTTCCAAAATTTTATTCATCCCGACCTTATATGCCGTTGCCTGTGAAGGCATCACGATATGGCGTTCAACCATTTTGACCGCATCACTTTCGGCATTGGGCGTATTGTCGACATAGTACTTGATACCTTCTTCGCGCGTCCATTTTTGTGAGTGAATACCGGTGTCAACAACCAAGCGACAGGCCCGCCATAATTCCATGGCCAAGCGCCCAAAATCAGAATAAGGGTCGCTATACATTCCCATTTCTTTGGGCAAAAATTCAGTGTACAGTCCCCAACCTTCGGTATATGCGGTATAGCCTCCCATTTTTCTGAACATCGGTATGTCTTTTAATTCTTGTGACATCGCTCTTTCCATATGATGGCCGGGAATACCTTCATGGTAGGCCAGAGCTTCCATTTGGTATTTCGGCATGGCCATGATATCGTACATATTGGCATAGTATGTGCCAGGCCTTGAACCATCGAGGGCAGGGGCTTGATAAAAAGCTTTGCCCGCCGACTTTTCTCGAAAAGGTTCGACGGCTTTAACAATCATATCCGCCTTGGGTTTTTTGAGAAAAAGTTCATCTAACCGACCTTTCATACTATCGATAAGCATGGTTGCGGTTGCCATATATTCTTCTCGACCTTCCTTTGTATCGGGATAATAAAATTGTTTATCCTCCTTCATAAATTTGAAAAACTCCTGTAACGTGCCTTCAAACCCAACTTTCTCTTTGATGGCGTTCATTTCAGAATGTATCCGTTTGACTTCGGCAAGACCCAATTGATGGATGTCATTAGCCGTCATATCGGTGGTCGTCGTTCGAGCCAAGGCATTGTTGTAGTAGGCTTCGCCATTGGGAAATTTCCAAGCCCCATCTTCTGTTGTGGCCCGTTCTGATTGCTCTTCTAAAAAAGCGGTTAATTTTGTATAGGCCGGTTTAATCGATTCGAGCATTGCTTTTTCAGCAGCAGCGATCAAGGTTTCTTTTTCTTCTTTTGAAATATCAAGCTTGTCTAATTTTGCAGTAAAATCCGCCAAAAGCGTGCTCTTTTTACCTGAATTTTCAAAAGGTTTCCCTTTTAAGATATTCGAAGAGGATTCAATAGCTCTCGGAAAAACGAATTTAGGGGGCAGTATTCCCGCTTCTTCTCTTTCCTTTAAGTTAACGATCAATTGGTCGAACACGGCAGCTACGCCATTCAACCGCGAAATGTAGGCCTCTGCATCGCTTTTATTCGTTATCTGATGCATATTTATGAGAAATGAGGGCACCTGCGAGTGCATGCCGAACATTTGATTTACGGGGTAATTATACAGTCGATATTCATAATCTGCAATATCATCTTCTATCTGTTGAACAGCTAATTTATAGCTAAGCTTTGTAGCTTCATTTAGCGCATCTAGATTTACAGAATCCCTTAGATAGGTTAGGCGGGTCTTCTTCCGTTCTAATTCCTCAGTTTCCGATTCTTTTGATAGGTCATCCCATTTGTCGTAATCGGTCTTGTCCCCAAGATAGGTTTGAAACATGGGTGATAGTGCGATTTCGGTATCCCATTGTTCTTGAAACCAATCGTTCAAGGCAATTGATGCACTGGCCATTTCTTCCGGAGAATAGACGGTTTTTTCTTTTAATTCCCCTTTACAACCTATGATTAAAAGAATAAGCAAAGTGAAAATTAGTGTTGAAGTAAGAGTATTGTTTTTCATCATTTTGTATTTAAGTATTTTGTGATCGTACGTTTTGAAAAATAAGCTCCGCTGTCTTTTTACTTGCGCCCTTGCCGCCTAATTTCTTCTCAAGCTCTAAATAGACTTCAAGCTGATGTGCTCTTTTGGGCCCTTCGAGTATGTTATGGAGTTCTTTTTCGAGGTTTTTGGTGGTTAGTTCTCTTTGAATCAGTTCTTTGACGACTTCTTTACCCATGATGAGGTTGACCAATGAAATAAAATCCAGGGTTATGATTCGTTTCGCTATTTGATAGGAAAGCCAATTTGCGCGATAGCAAACTACTTGTGGCACTTTGAACAAAGCCGTTTCTAAAGTTGCAGTTCCGCTAGTAACCAATGCGCCGTGGGAAAGGCTTAGCAGCGCATATGTTTGATTCGAGACGAAATTGATGTTTTTTCCATTGAGGAAAGAATTGTAAAATGCGTCATCTAAGCTCGGTGCTCCGGCAATCACAAATTGATAGCTCGGGAAAGACGCTACAACCGATAACATAATCGATAGCATTTTTTCTACCTCCTGTTTTCTACTGCCTGGCAATAGTGCGATTATCGGCTTGTTGGCATCAAGTTTATGCGATGTTCGAAATGTAGAATCATCTGGTTTTGGGGAACTGCCGATCGCATCGATCAATGGGTGCCCGACAAAATGAACAGGATAGTCGTGTTTGTTTTCATAGAATTCCTTTTCAAAAGGAAGAATCACTTGCATCGAATCGATATCACGTTTTATAGCATTGATACGACCTTCACGAGAAGCCCAGATTTGTGGCGATATATAGTAGTTCGTATTGAATTGATGCTCTTTCGCCCATTTCGCTATTCTTAGGTTGAAACCAGAATAATCGATGAATACTATTGCATCGGGATTGAATTTAAGAATGTCTGTCTTGCAGAATTTGATATTCTTTTTTATAGTACCCAAGTTCATCAACACCTCTAGAAACCCCATAAAGGCCATTTCTTTGTAGTGTTTAACCAAATCGCCCCCGCTTTCTCGCATGAGATTACCTCCCCAGCATCGAATTTCGGCCTCGGTATCTAGTATTTTCAATTCTTTGATTAGGTTCGACCCGTGAAGGTCACCTGAAGCTTCACCCGCTATTATATAGTACTTCATGGGTTTGGAGTCAAGTTCAAAAAATCTTATAAAATAAAATGATCAATGCGGTAAAAATAGTTGCTATCAGTACTCCCTTGGCTCTTTCATCTCGACGAATTCTTAGAAATGCGAAAAAGGCCACCAAATTTAAAATTGCCCCTAAGGCAAGAATACTGCCGAGATGGCCTTGTTGAACCGCTGCCTCGAAAGTTTCTAATATACCCATTTCGGAAAATAATAAAATATACGCAAGCGTACCTAAGGTATTTGCAATGACACCTACGATAAAACCGATTAATATTTCTTTTTTATTCATTTAGATTCCAGTCATTTAGGTTTTGAATAGCATGATGTGCGGTGAGGTCGAACTGAGTGGGAACTACCGAAATATAACCGTTGGCAAGGGCATGTTCATCGGTATCATCTCCTTTGTCCAATAATTCGAACTCCCCGGTCAACCAATAATATTCTTTCCCCATTGGGTTGGTGCGTTTGTCAAAACGTTCTTTCCAATTGGCTCGGGCCTGTCTGCAAATTTTAATACCTGCCAATTCTTCCTTTGGAAGTTTTGGAATATTCACGTTAAGAACGACTCCCTTGGGTATGCCGTTCTCCAAAGCCCCTTTTACGATTTTTTGTATTGCCTCTCTTGCGGGTTCAAAGTCGGCGTTCCAAGTGTAATCGCAAAGCGAAAAGCCAATTGCCGGTATACCTTCTATTCCCGCTTCTATCGCCGCGCTCATGGTGCCTGAATAGATAACATTTATCGATGCGTTCGAACCATGGTTGATGCCACTGACGCAGAGATCGGGTTTTCTGTTCAATAATTCTTGCAACCCTAATTTTACACAGTCAGCAGGGGTTCCACTACAACTATATTCCAAATGCTCCCCATCTTTCTTGGCAACTGCCATTTTTGCCGAAAAAAGAGCGTTATCAAGAGTAATCGCATGGCCTTTTCCAGACTGCGGACTATCGGGCGCTACTACCACAACTTCCCCCATTTCGCCGACAAATTCAATGAGTGCTCTTAAGCCCGGAGCCGTTATTCCGTCGTCGTTTGTGACAAGAATCAAGGGTTTTTGCATTCCGTATAATTTATTGTGTAAAAATACGTTTAAAAAGAGAAATGTTGCCTATCGTCGTTTAACAAAAAAATAATGTCAAGGTCCCAAAGTGGCATGGTTTTTTCAGTATCTTAGGGAATTAGTTAATCATTTAAGGATGCGGTTAGACAATCATCCTTCTAATCGTAGATTGTCTTCTAACAAAAAAATACTTATGAAGAGGAATTTAGCCTACGCAATGATCGTCATGTTAATCGCTGTCGCATCTTGCAGTTTTACCAATAAATCTTTTGAAAATAATGATGACAAGGATAAGTTGTTGCTTGAGCTCATCACCTACGTACTTGAGAAAGGCCACTATGATCCGAAGGATATAGATGATGATTTTTCGGTTAGTGTGTTCGAAGATTTTATCGATGTTATCGATCCTACCAAGCGTTATTTCATCGAGGAGGATATCATGGAATTTGAGCAATATAAATTTCAAATCGATGATCAGATAAAAAATACTGAAATCTCTTTTTTCAATATCGTTTATGATAGGTTGATGCAACGCATGGGAGAGGCCAAAGGAATTTACAAAGAGGTTTTGGAAACTCCTTTTGATTATTCACAAGAAGAAACGATAAACATTAAATATTCAGAAGAGGCCTTTGCAGCGTCAAAGCAAGATTTAAAAGAACGATGGAGAAAGCAGTTGAAATATGCAACATTGGGCACCTATGATTCGAAAATGACCTTAGACCGCTCAATTGCTTCAAATGGCAGTTCTGGAGCCAAAGATATGGTTGAAGTGAATGTGCAGAAAAACCTTCCCACAGAGAAAAATATGGACGTGCCGGTTTTGACTTCGGCAGAGGCCGAAAAATCTTCTAGACAATCTACCAAAAAAACGTTGGACGAATTCTTTGATTTCGTTGATGACATGCAGCGCAAAGATTGGTTCGTTCAGTATATCAATACGATTGTCGATGAGTTCGATCCCCACACCTTTTATTTTGCTCCTGACGAAAAAGAAAAATTCGATACAAGTATGTCGGGTAAATATCAAGGTATCGGTGCAAGACTACAAAAGAAGCCGACAGGCGCCAAGATAGTTGATATCATTTCAGGTGGCCCGGTGTGGAGAGACCAACGTCTTGAGGTTGGTGATGAAATAGTCAAGGTCGGTCAAAAAGGAGAAGATCCAATCGATATCGTTGGCATGCGATTGGATGATGCTATAAAAATGATAAAAGGCGAAGAAGGTACCGTTGTCTTGCTTACCGTTAGAAAAATCGACGGTTCTTTGGATGTTGTTGAATTGACAAGGGATACTGTTGAGTTAGAAGAGTCTTTTGCGAAATCGGCGAATATCATCAAAGAAGACAAAAAGTACGGTTTGATTCATTTGCCCAAGTTCTACGTTAATTTTGAAGACTATGGTGAACGTAACGCAGCATCTGACGTGGCCAAAGAAGTTGAACGATTAAAAGAAGAAGGCGCAGAGGGATTGATTCTAGACCTTCGCGATAATGGCGGCGGCTCCCTTAAAACCGTAGTCGAAATGGCCGGATTGTTCATTAAGGACGGCCCGGTAGTTCAAGTTCGTTCTTCGGGCGAAGGCAAAGAAGTCTATGACGATAAAGATGAACGAATTCAATGGGATGGCCCTTTGGTTATCTTAGTGAATGAATTGTCAGCCTCGGCATCTGAAATTCTTGCCGCGGCCATGCAAGACTACAAACGCGCTATTGTAATAGGCAGTAAACAGACATTTGGTAAGGGTACGGTTCAAAATGTGATTCCTTTGGATAACATTGTCCGTAGCAATGAACATGGAGATCTTGGCGCGATAAAACTTACCACGCAAAAATTTTATAGAATCAATGGGGGATCAACCCAATTGGAAGGTGTAAAAAGCGATGTAGTCGTACCGGACAGGTATAGCTATATCGACCTCGGCGAGCGTGATCAATCCAATCCATTGAAGTGGGATAAGATTTCTCCTGCTGATTACGTACCGTGGGAAGGCAACATAAATTACGAAGAGACTATCGCAAATAGTAAAAAGCGAATGGCCGAACACCCACAAATCAAATTGATCGAAGAAAATGCGCAGTGGATAAAGTCCGAGTCTGACGAAACGACCATTTCCTTGAAATATGATACGTATCGCGATGAAGTCGATAAGGACAAAGAAAAATCAAATTATTTCAAAAAAATAGCTGAATACGATTCGAAGTTAAACTTCAAGTCTTTGAAATATGAACAAAGCTTGTTCACTCAGGATTCCGTACTTCGGGAAAAAAGAGACCGATGGCATAAAAACTTAGCCAAAGACGTTTATGTCGAAGAAGCGATCAACGTGCTTCAAGATCTGCAAATGAACAATATTAAAAAAGATCATTCGAAATTAGCCAGTGTAAAAGGCTGATAAAAATACTTAGAAAATAAAAAAGCCCCGATGAATGTATCGGGGTTTTTTATTTACCGATCATATTATGAATTAGATTTTGTTTACGCCGAAATGCCCTTTAATTTATCTGCGTGCATTTTACGCAGCTTGGTCAGTTTTGGAGTGATTACAGCGCTGCAATACCCTTGTGATGTATTGTTTCGGTAATAGTCTTGGTGATAGTCTTCGGCCTCGTAAAAAGTTTCCAAAGGACTTATTTCCGTCACTATAGAATTATCATAATAAGCAGAAACTACTTTTATTACCTCTTCGGCGATTGCTTTTTGGCTTTCGTTGTGATAGTATATTACGGAACGATATTGAGTGCCCACGTCTCCTCCTTGACGATTCAAGGTCGTTGGATCGTGACTCGTCATGAATATAATCAATAGGTCTTGATATGAAATTACATTGGGGTCGAAACTGACCTGCACGACTTCTGCGTGACCGGTAAGACCGGAACATACTTCGCGATAGGTCGGTTTTCCAGGAGCGTTGCCGCCTGTATAGCCTGAAACCAATTTTTCGACACCGTTGACTTGCTGTAAAACAGCTTCGATACACCAAAAACATCCGCCACCGAGGGTGGCCATCTCTAAATTAGCACTATTCATTTTTAGTCTTCTTTTTGAAGTTTCATTGATTCTGAATTGATACAGTAACGTAGGCCGCTGGGTTCTGGTCCATCGGGGAAAACATGTCCCAAGTGACCGTCACAAGAATTGCACATGACTTCGACCCGAACCATACCGAATGCCGTATCTTTTTCATATTTAATTGCATTTTCAGCTATGGGTTGCGTAAAACTGGGCCAGCCCGTGCCCGATTCAAACTTGATGGACGAATCAAAAAGTTCAGTATCACAACACGCACAGTTATATTTACCGGCTTCGTGAATACCGCATAGTTCACCGGTATGGGGAGCTTCGGTTCCCTTTTTGCGGGTAATTCTGAATTGTTCTGGCGTTAAAAGCTCTCGCCATTCATCTTCAGACTTCTCAAATCGTTTATCGGGTTCGAGATTTCCATTGACCGAAAAATGAATTACATCTTTCCACTTGAGCATTTTTATATCTTTTCTTTAAATGATTTTGAGTAAAAAATATCCTTGTTACAATGTAAAAAAGTAAAGGGAGAAATACTATCAATCGGTCGAAAGAAGTTGTCAAAACTTACGTATTCAAGTACCTATTTGGTATATATTGATTTAAATTTGGGTTATGAAGTTTGGAAATAAAAACAAGGCTATCTATACAATTTTGCTATTGGTATGCGTGCTAGGGTTTTGGTTATTTGAAAATTTCTATACTCCTGAAGCGTACGGCCCCTCTGATGGAAATGTCAGTAAAACAAAAATTCCAGAAGTATTTATGGCGAGCTCTACCACAGGTTCGATTGTCGGTCATGAGCATTTTACACTTTCTTATAACGAGCCCTACGAACAGGCTGAGTGGGTTGCCTATATGCTCAAAAAAGAGCATTTGACCTATGATGATAGAAAACGCCCCTATTTTATAGAAGACCCTAAGGTGAAAACAAAATCGGCCGATTGGCGCAATTACAAGCGATCGGGTTATGATAGGGGGCATCTTTGCCCGGCGGGCGATCGGCGATTTTCAGAACAAGCTTATAATGAAACTTTTTATACTAGTAATATCAGTCCGCAGGATAGAGATTTTAACGCTGGTGTATGGAATCGACTTGAACAACAGGTACGAAAGTGGGCAAAAAAGAAGGAAGAGTTGTTTGTGGTTACCGGGGGTGTCTTAGAAGATGGGCTGGAAGAAATAGGTGAAGAAGATGTCGATGTGCCCAAATATTACTATAAAATTGTGGCTCGTGGCGATTCGAGTGATTTTAAAGTTATCGCCTTTTTGATGCAAGGTGAAGAAAGTTCAAAACCTTTGCGTCAGTTTGTTGTTACGGTGGATCGTATCGAAGAGATGACAGGTATCGATTTTTTCGAAAAACTTCCGAATGATGTGCAGGTCAAGGTAGAAAGTACTATTGACGATGGTGCCTGGGAATTTTAGATTCCTTCTTTCATTCTATTGGCATCCAACTTGAGAAAAATAAAGAGCAGGGCCGTGAAAAATAATAATCCCGAGCCTCCGTAACTGAAGAAAGGAAGTGGAATACCAATGGTCGGTAAAACTCCGATTACCATTCCGATATTTATAAAATAGTGTATTAAAAGAATCGAAATTACACCATACCCGTACATTCTGGCAAAATCGTTCTTTTGCCGCTCTGCCAAGAACACCAAACGCAAGAACATCAGGGTGAAAATGATTACGACAGTGGCGGTACCTATAAAGCCCCATTCTTCACCTACGGTTGAAAAAATGTAGTCGGTATGTTGTTCGGGTACGAAATCTCCCTTTGTTCGTGTTCCCTCTAAAAACCCTTTTCCGAAGAACCCTCCAGATTCTATGGCTTTTTCCGATTGGTAGGTATTATAGCCAATGGTCTTTCTTATTTTTTCTAATTTTTGAGGGTCTTTTTCAAGTCGCAACCATAGACTGAAACGGTCACGATGTCTTTGCTCGAATACATTGCTGAAAACGAAATTGACCGAAAGGGAAAAGAGTATCGTAATAACAATCGCACCTGAAACCGGTATGATGGGTACTTTATACTTTTTCTTTTTCAACATTAAGAAGAGCACTATTAATATTACAATTCCGACGCTGATCCAGATTGTACCGAACATCAAGGTCGTCACAAATACCAAAATGGCAAATAGACCAATACCCAAAAAATATAGCGGAAGGCCTTCGCGAAAAATCACGAATACCAACGCAAAAAATACCAATGCACTACCAGGGTCTGGTTGGGGTACGATTAAAACCGCTGGTATAAGTATGATCAAAAATGAATACCATTGGTCTTTTCTTCGCTTTATATCAGTTTGAATATCACTGAGATATTTGGCCAGAGCAAGCGCCGTCGCCACTTTTGCAAATTCTGAAGGTTGTAGATTGAAAAAACCCAAGTCGTACCATGACGTTGCGCCCGCTATGGTTTTTCCAAAAATAAAGAGCCCGAGTAATAGGACCATGGCCACGAGATAGAACAAGCTAGAAAAACGTTCGTAAAAGTTGGGGTCGAGACTTAAAAGAATTACTACGGAAGCGAAACTCGTTATAATAAAGAATAGCTGCTTTCCATGCAATGTGCCAAAATCAAAAATCGATTGATCGGCCTCGGTAAACGTACTGGAATAAATATTGATCCATCCGATCAGTATCAAAAGGAAATAAAACAAGACCGTAAGCCAATCGATTCTTTTAAGAACACTTCTACCCGCCATACACGTCTATCTTGAAGGGGTCAACGGTTTTGGTTTTATCGCATGTTTACTCCAATCGTATTCATTTATTTTGAACTCCTCTCCACTATAAGGTTTAGCATATTCGCTTTCCAAGGTTCTTTCTAACATGCGCTTTTCAAGGTCTTTACGCGTGATTTCACCCTTGATATATTTTTCAATCATCAATGAGGCGATATGGCCGGCATAGCGTGCACCGTAGTAACCATTTTGAATATATACGGCTATGGCTATCTTGGGTTTGTTGACAGGGGCAAAAGCTACGAAAACAGAATTATCGGTCAATTGGGTCTTGACACTGTCTATTTTAATAAAGTTCTCGACCGTACCTGTTTTTCCGGCAATTTCAATATCGGGTATTCGCACACCTCTTGCGGTACCCTTGTTATAGACTTCGGCCATACCCTGAACTACAGGTTCAAAATGTTTTCTGTCAATGGTCGTTCTTTTCAGTTCGGTGAACTTTGGAATATCGATATCTTTTCCTTCGATTTTTTTTATGATATGCGGAGTGAAAAAATGACCTCGATTTGCGATTGCGGCTGTCATGTTTGCCAATTGCAGTGGGGTGACATTTACCTCTCCTTGTCCTATGGCATTTGAGTACGTGGTGGTAGCAGACCATCTTCTGTCACCTTCGCCGTACCATTTGTTGTAGAGCTCAGTACTGGGAACGCTACCCCGTCTTCCGGTATGCAGGTCTGAGCCCAAATAGGAACCTAATCCGAAACTTCGTACATGTTTTTCCCAGGCATCCATTGCCTCGCTATTGGATGGGAATTGTTCAAAAATTCTTTTATAAACACCCACGAAATATGCATTGCACGATTTGTAGATTCCGTCATTAAGTCTTCTTGTACCTCCACCGCAATGACAGCCTTTTTTACTTCTTCCGATGTAAAACCCATGATAGCATGTAAATGAGGTTGTTGGTGTAATGGCGCCTTCTTGAAGTGCGATCAATGCGTTAATGGCCTTGAATGGAGAGCCTGGGCTTTTTTCAAAAGATATCGATCGGTCAAATGTTGGTTTCGAGATGGAATCATTGTACATCTTGGTATAATTTGCAGACCGTTTTCTTCCGACTAGAAGTGAAGGGTCATAAGTAGGGCCTGATATCATAGACAAAATCTCACCCGAAGAGGGTTCTATAGCGACGATTCCGCCCCATTTGCCATGCATCAATCGCTCACCGTATTCTTGTAAATCTTTGTCAATGGTCAGATGTATGTCTTTACCTTGTTCTGGTTGTTCATCTAAAGCACCGTCTTTATATTTTCCGATATCCCTATTGAATCGATCTTTTTGAATATATTGAATGCCCTTTCTTCCTCTCAAAGTATCCTCATAAACTTTTTCTACACCTGTTCGCCCGGTGAGTTCCCCTTGCACGTAATAAGGGTTCTTGGCCAAATCACGTTCATTTACTTCGCTGATATAGCCTAGCACATTTGCTGCACTGGGAGTATCGTAATAACGTAAAGAGCGTTTTTGAATATAGAAACCCCCGTAATGTCTCATTTTTTCTTGAAGACGGCCGTAGTCTTCTTTTGATAGCTGCGGAACCAAAACAGAGGGAAGTCTGGGAGAATAAATGCGTGCTTTTCTAAGCTCTTTTTTTAACTTTTCGTACTTCAGATTAAGTAAGCTACAAAACTCTAAGGTATCAAAGGCCCTGACCTCTCTAGGAATCACCATGACATCATAAGCCGGGTCGTTGCCCACCAAAAGTTTGCCATCGCGATCATAGATATAACCTCGCTCCGGGTAGTCATAAATAGCTTTGATAGCCGGGTCTTCCAATACTTGGTCAGGCGAAAAGCTGAAAATCTGCAGGTACGAAAGCCTTCCGAGAAATACAATCCCGATAATTACGATTATGGATGAAAGTAATATCTTTTTCATTATTCTTTTCTAACGCTAAAAAGTGAACCGAACAATAGACAGAGCACCAAAGTGGCCAAGCCTATAGATACTATTTTTCTTAAAATTAAGAGTAAATTACCCAAACTGAAAATCTCCAACGCAAAGAAGAAAGTATGGTGTACTACTATTAATAACGTCAAAAATGTAATTTGTTGCACCGCGGTAGCATTGCCCAGCCTGAAGCTTTGAAATTCGTAGTTTACCCCAAAGACGAATCGCATCATCATTGGCCTTAAATAAGCAATGGTAACGGTCGATGCTGCGTGTATTGCCATGGTATCAGAAAATAAATCAATGGCGAGGCCTAGCAAAAAACTAAGGCCTATGAACAATGCCCGGTTTTCTTTTATAGGATACCAATACAGAAATAAGATATAGACCATGGGATTGATAAACCCAAAGAAATTCAATCTATTAAAAACCAAAACTTGCACCAAAACAAGTAGTGTAAACCTTATGAAGTTGATAAAGTAATAATTACTGATCATCGGCTTCTGTTTCGATTTCTAATTCTTGTATCTCTTTTCTATCCGCATTGCTAACAACATAAACATTTTTGATATTGGTCATGTCATTGAAGAGCGCCACGTTAATGGTGTAAAAGTTCTCCGAGTCGTCAAGGTCGTAACTGTTGATGGTACCAATGGGAATATTCTCGGGAAAGATACTGCTCATGGCACCGGTAACAATTGTATCACCTATTAGTAGTGGAACCAACCTTGGTATATCGATTAACTGAACCACATTATAGTTATTTGCATCCCAAACAAGTGATCCGAAATGATCGGTATTCTTGATTTTTGCATTGATGTTCGACTTTTCGTTCAAGATACTCTGCACAGAAGCGAATTTTTTAGAAGTATTCTCAATGATACCTAAGATGCCATGGTCGGTTATCACCCCCATATCAATTTTCACACTATCTCTTTCTCCTTTATCGATGGTAATATAATTACGGTGATCCGCGTAGCTATTTTTAATGATTTTTGCATTGGTTATAGCATAAGTCGACCAAACCGAATCTGGCCTTATTGAATCCGTAATTTTGTGATTAAAAAGTAAGTTTCTTAGCCTTTTGTTGTCTTCAACCAGTGCTTTGTTTTCTTTCTGAAGTTCAAAATACGATGAAACCCCATGCGAGGCACTGTAAATATTACCGGTAATCCAATTTGAAGAATTGAAAAAACGTGATTGATGATACGAATGTGATTGTATGGTGAAGCCCAGTGATATAATCAACAGCAAGATATAAAGAAGGAAGTTCTTGTACCTTATTATGAAGTTGATAATCTGCTGCATTCACTTGGTCTATGAAAAGTTCAGTCCCAGATGGATTTCAAAATATACTAATGCTTTCGAAAGACTACTTGATAAGTATACTTTTGTAGCGTTCCAAGTTTTTCAAGGCAATTCCCGTGCCCCTGACCACTGCCCTCAATGGATCTTCTGCAATGTATACCGGAAGGTCTGTTTTTTGGGATAGTCTTCTATCCAAACCTCGTAGCATAGATCCACCACCGGCCAGATAAATTCCCGTATTGTAAATGTCCGCCGCTAATTCAGGAGGGGTCTGAGATAAAGTTTCCATCACTGCATCTTCGACTCGAAGAATAGATTTGTCAAGTGCTTTTGCAATTTCACGGTACGATATCTGCACCTGCTTTGGTTTGCCGGTCAAAAGGTCTCTACCTTGAACTGATCTTTCGTCCGGAGGGGATTGTAGATCTTCGGTTGCCGAACCTATAGATATTTTGATATGCTCTGCGGTACTTTCCCCGACATATAAATTGTGCTGCGTACGCATGTAATAGATTATGTCGTTGGTGAAAACATCGCCTGCAATCTTCACCGATTTGTCACAAACGATTCCGCCTAAGGCGATAACCGCAATTTCTGTGGTACCACCGCCGATATCAACAATCATATTTCCCTTGGGCTGCATGATATCGAGACCGATTCCGATTGCCGCGGCCATTGGTTCGTGTATTAAATAGACTTCTTTGCCATTAACCCTTTCGGCGGATTCTTTTACCGCTCGCATCTCAACCTCCGTAATTCCCGAAGGAATACAGATAACCATTCGAAGTGCTGGCGGAAACCATTTTTTCTTTAAAGCAGGAATATTTTTTATGAACATGTTGATCATCTTCTCAGAAGCATCGAAATCTGCGATTACCCCGTCTTTCAATGGTCGTATGGTCTTGATGTTTTCGTGAGTCTTGCCCTGCATCATGTTGGCCTCTTTGCCAACAGCGATAATCTTACCTGAGATTCTGTCACGAGCAACAATGGAAGGACTATCAACTACGACTTTGTCCATATGGATGATGAGGGTATTCGCCGTACCTAGATCGATGGCGATTTCCTCGGTCAAGAAATCAAAAAATCCCATTTTAATTCGTTTGGTTACGTTACTAAAGTTAGAGTGGGGTGTATTTCATCGACAAAAGTAATGAATTTAATGCTTGAAATGACGGGTGCCCGTCATAACCATTGACACATTATTCTCGTTACAGTAATCGATGCTTAATTGATCTTTAATAGATCCGCCCGGCTGTATAACGCTAGAAATACCACTTTTATGCGAAATTTCTACACAATCTGGGAAAGGGAAAAAAGCATCACTCGCCATCACCGCACCTTCAAGGTCGAAATTGAAATTTTTGGCCTTGTGTATTGCTTGATTCAGGGCGTCAACACGAGATGTCTGCCCTGTGCCACTGGCGCAAAGTTGTTTGTTTTTAGCTAACACAATGGTATTGCTCTTGGTATACTTGCATAATTTTGAGGCGAAAATAAGATCTTCGAGCTCGCTTTTTGACGGTTCCGTTTCCGTAACATATTTTAGATCGACAAGGGTATCGGTCTTATTGTCTTTGTCTTGTACAAGAACTCCATTTAGACAAGTGCGTACGATGGTTTCAGGTAGTTCGATTTCATTCTGGATAAGAATGATTCGATTTTTCTTTCCCTTTAAAATTTCCAATGCTTCATCAGAGTAGCTTGGTGCAATAACCACTTCACAGAATAATTTATGTATTTCTTCGGCAGTCGGTTTGTCTATTTCGACGTTACTTATCAAGATTCCCCCAAAAGCGGAAACAGGGTCGCCGGCCAAGGCATCAACATAGGCTGTATGAATGTTTTTACGAGTTGCCAGGCCGCAGGCATTGTTATGCTTTAAAATCGCGAAAGTAGGGTCGTCTTTCCTGAATTCGTTCATCAAATTGACAGCTGCATCAACATCGAGCAAGTTGTTGTACGAAAGTTCCTTGCCGTGCAATTTGGTGAACATGGCCTCAAAATCTCCGAAGAAGAAACCTCTTTGATGCGGATTTTCACCGTAGCGCAAAACCTTTCCTTGGGTCTCGCTTATTTTCAGTGCTGCTAAATCATGCTTTTGATTGAAATAATTGAATATTGCTGTATCGTAGTGCGAAGAAACATTGAATGATTTTGCAGCAAATCTTTTGCGGTCTTCTAAAGTGGTATTTCCGTCTCCATCGGAAATCACGTTTAAGAAATCGTCATAATCCTCCATGGAAGAAACACAAAGCACATCTTTGTAATTTTTGGCAGCTGCGCGGATTAATGAGATGCCACCAATATCTATTTTTTCGATAATGTCTTGCTCGGAAGCACCACTGGCAACCGTTTTTTCAAAAGGATATAAATCGACAATAACAATATCAAGTTGGGGAATATCGTATTCTTCCAACTGAGCCACATCGCTGTCGTTGTCTTGTCTGTTCAGAATTCCTCCGAAAACCTTTGGATGCAAAGTTTTTACGCGACCACCTAAAATGGATGGATAGCTGGTAACGTCCTCGACGGGGACCACTTCAACACCCAATTCACGAATAAATTTTTCAGTGCCGCCCGTAGAGTAAATGGTGATACCCAGTTCTTTGAATTTTCTGACTATAGGTTCTAGTCCGTTTTTATGGAAAACGGAAATAAGGGCAGAGGTAGCTTTTTTGGTGCTCATTTTATTGCGTGTGGTTTGTGGGTTAATAAGACACGCAAAAGTACTTTTTTTGACAGGAAAAAATCCGCTAGGTTATTAACAAAACGCTTAAAGTTTTGAACGGTTCATTTAATGATTTCGGCAACTTTTTCGTTTACAAATTCTAAAAAACGCTCGTCTTTACCTGAGAAGGGATTTAGGGTATTTGAATCGATATCGATTTGGCCAATGTTTTCTCCATTTACAAAAAGCGGTACTACAATTTCCGATTTTACAGAAATACTGCATGCGATGTAATTATCTTGACCCTTCACATCGGGGACAACAAAATTTTCGTTACTGACCGCAACTTGTCCACAAATGCCTTTTCCGAAGGGAATAATCGTATGGTCGGTAGGTTCCCCGGCATAGGGGCCTAATTTCAGTTCTTCTTTCTCGCCATTTCTAAAGTAAAATCCGACCCAATCGTAATGGGGTATGCGTTCTTTTAGCAGTTCGCATAACGACTGTAGCCTATCAGTCACCGAATAATCGGTATTTTTTAAAATGGCTGTTACCTTTTGTTTTGAGTCTTCGAACATCGTACACTATTATTTAGTAAAAATAGTTGTTTTAGTTCATTGTCGGAGTTTATACTGATCGATTACAATTCTGACAGGTCATTAGAAATAGTAAAACAAAAAAAGGGACGTCAGCTTAATGACGTCCCTTTCAAAATAGTTTTGATTTTACTTTTACGGTTGGATCTTAACATCAAATACGATAAAATCGTCAACATTGAAACCAGCCTGGATTTCAGTAATTTTAATTAGACCTTTTTTGCCATAATTATCAACGAACTCGATTACATCATCAACCGCTAAATTGGTAATTTTTTGATCGGTTGATTTAATGATTACGTCTAGCTCGCCTGAAAGGCCGAGTGCATCAAAATCTGCAGCGACAAAGGTTGACGTTGAGAAAAAAGTCTCATTCAATGTTTCGTTTTCTGCATCGTCTTCATCATCACCAGGTTCTAATCCTTCAACAGGAAAGCCGAATGACTCGTCATAGCTAGCAGTTGATGCCAGTGAAGCATCTTGACCATCTGAAACGCCAGATGCACCAAAATAGTAGCCGAAATCCCAGAAAGCCCTGAATTCAGGCCCCTCGTTGATTCTATAAACCTTTTCATCCAAAAGCGAGAAAAAAGTCTCGGTGGTACCATCTACGGCAGGTGCAAATAATTTAATACCTGTGAATTCACGCACCGCTGCAGCAGGATTGGTTCCTGTACCAACCGTAACCGTAATTGTACCAACACCTAAAGCCAATCGCTTGGTCGGGTCTCTAAAATCTCCTTTTCCCCTAGTCGTCCAGAAACTATAAACAATCTGACCGTTGTCGATATCGGGTACAGGAAGCTCAAAGGTAAAATCAATTTCTTTTTTAGTAGCGCCATCCAAATCAATAGAACCGTCCGCATTCAAAGCTTTTTGAAGATCATCACTATTCAGATTGAAACTGTTAAAAGGCATATCTCCTTGTCCAGAAATGTTTTGAGTGATATACATTCTACGTTGAGTGGTGGCGTCTGAGGTAAAAAGAACTCTACCGGGCACTGTTGTGCCGACTTCGCCACTGGCCTCTGCCGTTACCATGTTATTGGCAGTATTTGCCTCATCAAAAACAATCGTTGCGGGTTCTGGATCATCAGGGTTCATTTCTTCGGGCATCTCTGGTGTTTCAAAGATTGAACCATCATCGGTACCGCAACTTACGGCCAACATAAATACGGAAAGCACCATAAACACTTTATTTATGGGGTTTTTCAGATAATTTTTCATAATTTTTAAAAGTTATTTAGTAAAATATTTAATTATAGAAATGCATGCTTTTTGTAAACATCCACCTATTTATAACTCTGTTTTTATCATTTAAGTATACAGTATTTCAATACTTGGTAAACTGATTTTAAAATTTTCGTAATCACACTATCCGACCCAATTTTTCGTTAAAGAATTAATTAAAACCGACCAACATCTAATATTTCGTATTTTTACGGGAATGAAAGAGAAGTTACAGCGTCTTTTGTCTGTCTCAATGGCAATACTGTTATTGGCCTCCACAACTTCGTGGACAGTCGAAAAGCACTATTGTATGGGGCATTTGATGGATATATCTTTCTTTTCAGATGCTGAAGATTGCGGAATGGATAAGTCAGTCTCTGAAAAAACCGGTGCTATTGCCGCCGATAGTGATTCATGCTGTAAAAATGAACTTATCGTTGTTCAAGGACAAGATGACCTGAAAATTTCTTTTGACGAAATCGATTTTGAACAACAACTTTTTTTAGTTGCGTTTACATATTCTTATTTAAATTTAGTTGAAATCTCTTCGGAGAAACCAATCCCGAATGAATACTACCCACCTCCTCTTTTAATCAAGGACATACAGCTTCTTGATGAGGTTTTCCTGATTTGAATTATTGTCATTTCTACGAAAGTAGGAATCTGTTGATGTAATCCTTTTATTAAAAAAATCGGAAGACATCATAACTATTGTTGTTATTACATTTCCCCATTCATGGGAATGACAATAAATAATTCTAATCATGAAGCACATCTACAAAATAACCGGAATGACCTGTAACGGATGCGTCAGGTCGGTACAAGAAAAGCTTTTAAAAGTCCGTGGAGTTACAGACCTCAAAGTAAATTTAGAGAGTGGGGAAGCTGAAATATCAGCCAACGACCATATTTCTTTGGATGTTTTAAAAGAAGCGCTTCCAGAGAAATACGGCATTTCAGAAAAAGGTAACTACTCCTCTGAAATGATAACCGGTATTCAAGAGAGGTCAAAACTGAGGCAGTTAACGCCACTGTTGTTGATTTTTCTATATCTATTTTCTGCGGCTTTTCTCCTCAATTATAAGGACTGGGTTTTGACCTCTGCAATGCTTGATTTCATGGGGCTTTTCTATATCGTGTTCAGTTTTTTCAAGTTATTGGATTTAAAGGGCTTTCCGGAGAGTTTTCGAATGTATGACCCCCTGGCTAAAATGATTCCTATTTACGGATGGCTTTATCCGTTTATAGAATTAGCTCTGGGACTAATGTTTTTGATGCGATTTAAAATTCCAATCGCGTTAATAATTACCATAGTGATTTTGGGGATAACGACAGTAGGTGTCACGAAAACGCTATTGGATAAAAAAAATATTCGATGTGCATGTCTGGGCACGGCTCTGAAGCTGCCCATGACCGAAGCTACCTTTATTGAAAATGCGATTATGCTGATTATGGCAATAAGCATGTTGATAATGTAGGCTTGAGCACATTAGAAAACTTTTTCTTTTTTAATAAAGACATAAAAATGAAATTATACATATATATAGTAATTGGGTTTCTTCCCGTTCTAGTCTTTTCACAAGATAAGGTCGAAGGCATGATTATGGAGGCGAACACCCAAAATAAACATATCGGACTGCCTGGGGCGAATGTTTATTGGATGAACTCCCAAATAGGCACAATTACGAATGAAGAGGGTTTGTTCAGTATTACGTACGAAAAGGAGTATGACAAGTTGATTATTAGTTATGTTGGATTCGAATCTGATACATTGACAATCACTGAACCAAAAATGATACATCACTCTTTGAAACCTTCTAATGAACTTGATGAAGTCGTTGTTGAGGAAAAAAGAGATGCGGTTCAAAAAACATATTTCAGTTCTCAAAATGTTGTGACCATTAATAGTGCAGAATTGTTGAAAGCCGCTTGTTGCAACCTTTCGGAAAGTTTTGAAACGAACCCCGCCATCGACGTGAATTTTTCCGATGCACTTACCGGTACCAAACAAATTCAAATGTTGGGATTGACAAGTCCGTATCTATTGATTACCCAAGAAAACATTCCGATGGTTCGAGGTGCCTCGCAAGCCTATGGTTTGACATTTACTCCCGGTACTTGGGTCGAAAGCATTCAAATTACAAAAGGTGCTGGCAGTGTGGTCAATGGTTATGAAAGTATTTCGGGCCAGATAAATACGGAGTTGGTGAAACCATTGACCGACAAGAAACTTTTTATCAACGGTTATGCAAATAGAAACGGCCGACTCGAATTGAATACCCATCTTAATCATAAACTGAATGATAAGTGGAGCACCGGACTTTACGTTCACGGTAACAAAAGAAGCCAAGAAGAGGATCGGAACAATGATGGTTTTCTTGATGCCCCATTGTCCGACCAGATCAATGTGATGAATCGTTGGCAATTTCAGAATCCCGAAACTGGCTGGGTGAGTTTTTTGAATTTACGCTATTTGAACGACGCCAAGCAAGTCGGGCAGGTTGGCTTTAATCCAGATACAAATCAGGTTACGACTGCAAATACAATTGCCGGAGATGAATTATGGGGAAGCGAAATTGATACCAAAAGATTTGATACCTCTTTGAAGCTGGGGTATGTTTTTCCTGAGCTCCCTTTTCAGAGTTTTGGTTTTCAGGCTTCTTATAGTTTTCACGACCAAGCCTCTTATTTTGGGTTGAATCGATACAATATCAATCATGAAAGCGTATACTCAAATTTGATTTTCAATTCAATACTCGGAGATACGCGAAACAAGTTCAAGACAGGTTTGACATTTGCCTACGATGGTTATGACGAATTGGTGAATACTCGAAATTTTGCTAGGGAGGATGTTTCGGCCGGGGCCTTTTTTGAATATAATTATGAGAATCTCGAAAAATTGAGTTTTACCGCGGGTCTTCGTGTCGATACCCATAACCGATTGGGAAATTTTATTACACCACGTTTGCATGTTCGTTATACTCCTTGGGAAAGGGGAAGTCTTAGGGGTTCTTTCGGAAGAGGTCGTCGGGCGGCAAATATTTTTGCGGAAAACCAACAACTATTTGCTTCATCTCGTCAAATTCAAATTTTGGATACGGAAGGAAGTATTTATGGCCTCGACCCAGAAGATGCATGGAATTATGGGGTAAGTTTTTTACAGGGATTTACCTTCTTATACCGACCCGGGAATATTACATTGGATTTTTATAGGACTGATTTCAAAAATCAAGTGGTCGTAGATTGGGAAAATCCGAGAGCTGTATTTTTCTACAATCTCAATGGAAAAAGCGAGGCCAACAGTTTTCAGATTGAATTGAACCATGAAATCTTGAAAAACTTGGAGATTCGAACCGCTTACAAATATTATGACGTTAATACCGATTATCGTTCCGGAAACCTACAAAAGCCCTTGCAGGCACAAAATCGATTTTTTGTAAATATTGGTTATGAAACCAATATTACAGAAAAGAGGGGGCAATGGAAATTTGATTATACTGTGCACAGCTTAGGTAAGCAGCGTTTGCCGAATACAGCTGTAAATCCTCCTGAATTTCGTTTGAATGAATTTTCCGAGGGCTATAGTTTGATGAATACCCAAATGACCAAAGTCTTCAACGAGAAATTTGAAATTTACGTCGGGGGCGAGAATTTGACTAATTTTAGACAAAATAACCCTGTACTTAGTGCCGAAAACCCGTTTGGCGCAAATTTTGATACGAGTATTGTATATGCTCCGATTATGGGCCGTATGTTTTACGCTGGGTTTCGATATAAAATAAATTGATTTCGGAATTAAATAATTTCCGCCTTGGTGGAAATAACAATTAAAATAAGTGATTTATGAAAACAACATTGCTAACATTAATCGTATTGTTTTTCTCGACTTTAACTTTTGCTCAAGAAAAGAACAAGAAGTTAAGCATGGAAGTTGATGGAAAGTGTGAAATGTGCAAGATGCGTATTGAAAAAGCGGCTTTAGGTGTCAAAGGGGTGAAATATGCATTGTGGAACATTCCATCCCAAGAACTTTCATTGATTTTTGACGAAAGAAAAACCGACCCGATGAAAATCAAAACCGCCTTGGTCAACGTTGGGCATGATACCAAAGAACTAAAGGCCACCGATGAAGCCTATGCAGAAGTACATCCTTGTTGTAAATATCGAGAAGATGATTCCGATGATAGCAATAGTCATGAAAATTAGTTTGGCTTAGTGAAAAAGAAATCAATTTTGTTCGATCCGCATCTTTTGTGAATTTCAAAAGATGCGGAATTTTTTAGTTTTTGAGTTGAACTATTTTTATAATCTTAAATCGATACAATGGTTCAAAGAAAAGCAGCTTATTTAATTTGTAAATCACATCGATATCTTGGATTATTCATTGGAATTCAATTTTTATTTTTGACCGTAAACGGACTCTATTTTAGTTGGACTAATATTGGCGAAACTCATGGAGACCATTTCAAGAATATAGCTTATTGACTTCCGAAATTTGATAAGTCCGAATGCGGTGAAAATTTCTGAGTGAGTCAATTCAATTGAACTTCGGGAACTTAATGACAAACCTTAATTTTTGGATAAATATTCGAAAAATTTAGAATGCAAAGACAAGTTTTGAAAAAAATTATTTCAAAAAATGAGGCTTTATACGTGGCAAAAAAACATATGAAGTCAAATTTGCAAATCTCTCGTATTAAAAAAATTTCTGAAACTGATACGCATCAAGAAGATCTTAAAAAATTTTTACCAACCTACATCGTTTCATTCGAATATGATGATGCCATAAAGGATCATGTCTCTGCAACCGATGGTCGGTTTCAAACTGTTCAGTATCGAAGTTGGAGATGGTTCGATTTTCTTTGGATGACCCATATCATGGACTATCAGGGGCGTGATGATTTCAATTCAACAGTAGTTAGGGTATTCTCACTTTAAGGATTGACTACAACTTTAAGCGGATTTTTTCTTCAGTGAATTTCATCGCAAACCTAAAAAAAAAATTTTCTAGGCTGAATCTTTTTTATTGAAGATGATGCCCTAAAAAGATTCGCATTTTTTCCCTTCAAAAATGAAATTTTAGTATCTCAGAGATATTTTTTAGTCTTAGTAACGTATTCTTGATTTGCATTTTTCGCAAACTGTAAAACTTTCTTTTACACTAAAATGCAATATAAAGCGTTATCTATGAAATCTTTAGGTTATCGTATCCATTTTGGTATAAGAGAATTTAAAGTAAGAATGTTAACTATTTTAAATTTAAAAAGTATCAATAATGTCAAAAACGACTAAGACTGCCATAAAGGCTCCGGCAAAAAAAGCTGCTCCTAAAAAGAGGGTTGCAAAGAAAGCCGCACCTAAGAAGGCTGCCAAGAAAACAACTGCGAAAAAGGTAGTTAAGAAAACAGCTCCGAAGAAAAGAGCAACCGATAAGAAAGCTACTGCGAAGAAAGTAGTTAGAAAAGCAGCTCCAAAGAAAAGAGCTACCGCTAAGAAAACAACTGCGAAAAAGGTGGTTAAGAAGGCAGCTCCGAAGAAAAGGGCAACCGCTAAGAAAGCTACTGCGAAGAAAGTAGTTAAGAAGGCAGCTCCCAAAAAGAGAGCCACCGCTAAGAAAGCTACTGCGAAGAAAGTAGTTAGAAAAGCAGCTCCAAAGAAAAGAGCTACCGCTAAGAAAACAACTGCGAAAAAGGTGGTTAAGAAGGCAGCTCCCAAAAAGAGAGCAACCGTTAAGAAAGCTACTGCGAAGAAAGCTACTGCGAAGAAAGTAGTTAGAAAAGCAGCTCCAAAGAAAAGAGCTACCGCTAAGAAAACAACCGCCAAGAAAGTAGTTAGAAAAGCTGCTCCTAAGAAAAGAGCTACCGCCAAGAAAACAACTGCGAAGAAAGTAGTTAGAAAAGCTGCTCCGAAGAAAAGAGCAACCGCTAAGAAAGCTACTGCGAAGAAAGTAGTTAAGAAGGCAGCTCCCAAAAAGAGAGCTACCGCCAAGAAAGTAGTTAGAAAAGCTGCTCCGAAGAAAAGAGCAACCGCTAAGAAAACTACTGCGAAGAAAGTAGTTAGAAAAGCAGCTCCAAAGAAAAGAGCTACCGCCAAGAAAACTACTGCGAAGAAAGTAGTTAGAAAAGCTGCTCCAAAGAAAAGAGCTACCGCCAAGAAAACAACAGCTAAGAAGGTTGTAAAGAAAGCAGCTCCCAAAAAGAGAGCTACCGCTAAGAAAACAACTGCGAAGAAAGTAGTTAAGAAGGCAGCTCCCAAGAAAAGAGCTACCGCCAAGAAAACAACTGCGAAGAAAGTAGTTAGGAAGGCAGCTCCCAAAAAGAGAGCTACTGCTAAGAAAACAACTGCGAAGAAAGTAGTTAAGAAGGCAGCTCCAAAGAAAAGAGCTAAAGCTAGAAAAGCGACTGGGAAGAAAGTTGTGAAAAAAGCAGCTCCTAGAAAAGTTGCCGCCAAGAAAGCTACAGCTAAGAAGGCCGGAAAAAAAGCAGCTTCAAAGAAAAGAGCAACCGCTAAAAAAGCTACTGCTCGAAAGTCTAGAACCAAAGTTATCGTCGTTAGAAAAAATGGCGGTAGTAGGGCAAGAGCTTAGATAAAATCTTTAGAAAGATTTCTAAAAAACCATCTGTCGATTCGGCGGATGGTTTTTTTTATAAAATGAATAGAAACCTAAAAAGTTAATTATTGTAAGGTTATTTGCTTATGATGTACTAAGTATAGGTTAATAACTGGCTATGCGACTTTGGATCGTTGTCTTGATGGTTTTATTGACAGGGGTTCGGTCGGTCGCACAGACCTGCTGTTCAGGCGGGGTACCTTTGTCTAATAATTTGGGATTGCCAAATGAGGGGAAGGGCATTCTATTGTTAGGCCTCAATTATGATCATAATAACTTGAATACTTTTAATGTAGGTTCTGAAAGATTGAATGACGATTCTCGGCAGCGTATTACCAATTCAGTATTATTAAATTTAGGATACGCTCTTACCGATAATTTATCTTTTGAAACACTTTTCACGTGGGTCAATCAATCACGGACCATCACTCAATTCGACAACGAGAATTTGACAGAAACCAACGGTATCGGGGATGCCGTATTTCTTGTAAAATATGCGATTCCCAATATTTTAGGCGTAAGCTCGCAAATAAACATGGGTATAGGCACAAAGGCCCCTTTAGGAAAATCAGATATACAAACGGAACAAGGAATTCAATTGACGGCCGATTTACAACCAGGTAGTGGCGCATGGGACGGTCTAGGATGGCTTTCTCTTTCAAAAAGATTTGGATTTAGACCCACTTCAACTTTTTCAGCCAGCTTTACATATCGTTTTACAGGTAAGAATAATTCATATTTGAATAACACTTCGATTTATGAATTTGGAAATTCCTTACAGGTCAATCTAGGATATACCGATCAATTTTTGATTTTTAATACGATTGTAAATCCAGGGCTTATCTTTAAGTATCGCAAGGCGGAAGTAGATGAAATCGATAATTCCGATATCCCGAATACGGGAGGAAAGTGGGTTTTTATCCGACCAGAATTTTCTGTGCAACTATCATCGGTAATTGTATTATCGGCCCGGTTAGAACTTCCCCTATATAGTAATGTGGATGGCTTTCAACTGACTCCGACCACACGATTCACCACAGGGCTTTCCTTTAAATTGAATAAAAAAGAAACGAACATTATAAATTCAACGCTATGAAGAAAATTTTAATGATTATTTGTATTACGGGACTGCTTCATTATTCGTGTAGCTCTTCCAGTACTGACGACGAAGCTCCTGTTCAACAACAGAATCCTGAAGGTGACCCTGTGTCCCAGCCAAATAACAGTATCGAATGGAGCATTCCGGTTGCCGAGGTCTTAGATGGCGGTCCGGGAAAGGATGGTATTCCCGCTTTGGAAAATCCTGATTTTGCTGACATTAACAATATAACTTATTTATCGGATGATAAGCTGGTCATCGGAATCAAGAACGGTGATGATGTAAGAGCATACCCTCATGCCATTTTAGATTGGCATGAAATTATTAACGACAATGTCGGAGACGTTTCCGTGGCGGTTACCTACTGTCCGTTAACAGGAACGGGAATAGGATGGGATAGAAATGTCAACGGTACTGAAACTACGTTCGGCGTATCGGGTCTATTGTACAATACTAATCTAATACCTTATGATCGAGTCACAAATAGTAATTGGTCACAAATTTTAAATGAATCCGTAAACGGAAGTTTATCAGGAGAAAAAGCAGATCTTATTTATCTTTTCGAAACTGATTTCAAAACTTGGAAAACAATGTACCCCGATAGTAAAGTCGTTAGTGTGATTACAGGTTTTAATCGTACTTATGGTATAACCCCATATGGCAATTATGCGACGAACAATGATTTCTTTCTGTTTCCCGTAGAAAAAGATTCTAGACTACCCTTGAAAGAGAGGGTGTTGGCAATAACCGATGAAGGTGACGCCAAGGCATACACCTTTGATTCTTTCTCTTCTGAAAATATCATTATTGACACTTTTAAAGGAAAGAATTTCATGGTGGTGGGCAACAGCAATTTTATAGTTGCATTCGAGTTGAGTGGTGAAATCGCTTCCTTAGACTTTCAATATGTTTTCGATGGTTCTGAGGTTTTGCTCACTGACAATGAAAACAATAGTTGGAATGTTTTTGGAGAGGCCGTTTCAGGTCCTAGAACAGGACAAAAATTAACAAACGCCTCTTCTTTTATGGCGTATTGGTTTTCGATACCAGCATTTTATGCTACCGAGATTTACAGCAATTAATGAGAGGGCTTAGGCCTATTTTTAAATTTTAAAAGAAAAACCGTCACGATGATATTATCATGACGGTTTTAAAATTTATTCTCGCCTGTGGCGGCTCGCTACATCATTCCTGGCATACCTCCGCCGTGGGCGTGCCCACCGGGGGCAGCAGGAGCTTCCTCTTTGATGTCGATCAAAGCACATTCCGTAGTCAGAATCATTCCTGCGACCGAAGCGGCATTCTCCAATGCGATTCGAGTCACCTTAGTAGGATCGATGATACCGGCTTTCAGCATGTCAACGTATTTATCCGCCTTGGCATCATATCCAAAATCCGCTTTACCATCTTGAACTTTGGCAGCGACTACAGAACCTTCACCACCCGCATTCGCAACAATGGTTCTTAAAGGCGATTCAATAGCACGGGCAACAATCTGAACGCCGGTTTCTTCATCAGCGTTAATCGTGTCGATTTTTGAAAGAACTTTTTTAGCTCGAATCAGAGCCACACCACCTCCTGCAACAATACCCTCTTCAACAGCTGCGCGTGTCGAATGCAATGCATCATCAACACGGTCTTTCTTCTCTTTCATTTCCACCTCTGAAGCAGCACCTACATATAGTACCGCAACACCACCTGCCAACTTAGCCAAGCGTTCTTGAAGTTTTTCACGATCATAATCAGATGTGGTCGTTTCGATTTGAGATTTTATTTGGTTGACACGTGCTTTGATGTTCTTTTTGACACCTTCACCATTTACTATTGTCGTATTGTCTTTGTCAACGGTCACACTTCCTGCAGTTCCCAACATATCTAAAGAAGCGTTCTCCAATGAGAATCCTCTTTCTTCAGAGATAACAGTTCCACCTGTCAAAATTGCGATATCTTCCAACATTGCTTTTCTTCTATCCCCAAAACCGGGAGCTTTAACAGCGGCAATTTTAAGACCTCCTCTCAATTTATTGACGACTAAAGTAGCCAATGCTTGTCCGTCAACATCTTCTGCGATGATCAACAATGACCTACCTGCCTGTGCAACCGGTTCAAGAACGGGAAGAATCTCTTGAAGATTGGAAATTTTCTTATCGAACAATAAGATATACGGATTTTCCAATTCGGTAATCATCTTATCGGTATCAGTAACGAAGTACGGAGAAAGATAGCCACGATCAAATTGCATTCCTTCAACAACATCTACGTAAGTGTCTGTTCCTTTGGCTTCCTCTACAGTGATTACACCTTCTTGGCCAACTTTGCCAAAAGCAACGGCAATCAGATCACCGATGGTTTCATCATTGTTCGCTGAAATCGCGGCAACTTGTTTGATTTTTTCTGAAGAGTCTCCGACTTTCTTTGATTGCTTGGCCAAATTATCGACGATAGACTCAACAGCTTTGTCTATCCCTCTTTTTAAATCCATGGGATTTGCGCCAGCGGCTACGTTTTTTAATCCTTCTTTAACGATAGATTGAGCTAACACTGTTGCGGTGGTTGTACCATCTCCGGCCAGGTCATTGGTTTTAGAGGCAACCTCTTTGACCATTTGTGCGCCCATATCTTCAATCGGGTCTACAAGTTCGATTTCTTTTGCTACGGAAACACCATCCTTCGTGACTACAGGTGCTCCGAATGATTTGCTGATGATTACGTTACGGCCTTTTGGCCCTAATGTTACCTTTACTGCATTTGCCAAAGCATCTACCCCTCTTTTGAGTCCGTCACGTGCTTCAATATCAAATTTTATATCTTTTGCCATAATAAATGTTCTTTGTTAGTTATTAAAGAGTTCCTAAAATGTCACTTTCGCGCATCATAAGGTAATCAGTACCGTCGAGCTTTAGTTCAGTACCTGAAAATTTTCCGTAGAGAACAGTGTTACCAACTTTGACGGTAACAGCGTTATCTTTGGTTCCCGGACCTACTGCCACGACTTTTCCTTTTTGAGGTTTCTCTTTTGCCGTATCAGGAATGATAATACCCGAAGCGGTTTTTGTTTCTGCTGCCATGGGCTGCACAAGTACCCTGTCGGCAAGCGGCTTAATATTAACTTTGGCCATATTACTTAGTTTTTAATTTAATTTTAAATTCTCGTGTTAATTAGGCAGAAATTATGCCAGTGCATAAAAACTGACACATTGTAAAACAAAAATGCCAGCTTGTCATTTTTGCTGGCATTTATTGTCATGTATTATTATGTTATAAGCTATCTGTTGGGTCAGCACCATCCGTTGCCGGAACGGTTTCGGGCACAGATTCAGGTATTGACTCGGGTACCGTTTCGGGTATCGTGTTCTCAATGTCATCACCGTTCAATAACTTAGACTCAACTGTACCGAAATCACCTTTTAAAGCGACATTCGAGGCAAGGATCAAAACGATTAATAGTATAGCGAGCGTCCAAGTACTTTTGTCCAAAAAGTCACCTGTCTTTTTCACTCCACCGACTATTTGGCTTCCACCTCCGCCGAAGGAAGATGACAATCCGCCACCTTTGGGGTTCTGTACCATAACCACCAAAACCAACAGAAAACAGACGATGATAATAAGGATTAAAAATATGTTGAAAGTACCCATTTTACCTACTTATTTTCTTGTTGTAATTTCTTTGTTGCTCGAATTCGGTCTGCAAAGAAACCACTTTTTTCTGGATATTTCAAACTTAATATTTTGTAGGCCTGTATGGCGTTCTTGTACTTTTTTTGCTCCAAATAGACTCTTGCCAAAGTCTCTGTCATCAGCTCTTCTTTATCCAACTTTATAGATTCTTTGATGTTGACCTGGGCGGCATTTTGAGTAGGTTCGATTTTCGGATTTTCTTCTAAAAATTTATCGATTAAATCGAATTTTTTCTTTTTAAAGGAATTTTCTTCGACTGGAAAATCAATATTTTCTATTTCAGCCCCTTGAACCTTGTTTTTGTCTTTGGTTCTATCGATGGATTTCAGTGTTGTTACCTGTAGCCATTCCGTAAAGGAAAATTTTTCTTTTTTGGTAAATGGGAGCGGTTGTCCTAATTCCAATTTTTCTTCGATCTCTTTTTTAGATTTGAACAATTCTGGGTCTAAGATGGTATCTGCATCTTCTAGATTTTGCGGTAAGGGCGAATCTTCTGAAGGTTCGATAAGTTCTCTTCCCTTCTTTTTTTCTGGTAGTATCTCTTCTAAGATCACATCTTTTTCTATCAACGGTGTTGATTTGCCAGAAATAGTATCGGCAATGCTGTTTTGAATGAAATCTGATGACGTAATAAAATCGAACAATATATCACGATCAGCGGTATGGGCCGCTGTGATTTTTAAAGCGTCATTATATTTGAAACTGTTATTGTTTTTTAGACCTTTCAAATGCAGCGCCCTGGCCGCCTGAAAATAAGGATAGGTCTCAAGTACTTCTTCAAGTTGGGTGGTAGACTCTTGAGAGATGGCCTTGTTGGGCTGTTGCAACAAATATGAAAAATCTTTTACATTCATTTTACCAGTCTGCCAAAGATGCGTTAAAAATATCTTGGGTAATTCTTTCAAAGATAATCTCTAAGGCCTCGTCTTTTACAGAGGGCAAATTCTGATTCGCGGGAAAGTCAAAGAAAAATGAAAAACGTTGGTCAAAATCAGCATCTTCTTTAGTCTTATTGTAGAATCTCACTTTTACGGCCATCGACAATCGGTTTTGTGCCGCAGTTTGATTTGCCGTTGCTGTCATTGGCGAAACTCGATACTCCACTATTTCGCCTTCATAAACCAAATCTGCGTCGCTCGAACCTGTCAAATCCAAACTAGTTTGGTTCAAGATACGATCTTGCAAGGCAAGAGTAAAATCACGACCAAGGCCAGGTTCGAAAATCGATCCGGGGCTCTGGGTCGCGAAATTTTGAAAGTTAGGCACCTGAAAAGATGTTGCCGTGCCGATATTTCCACCCGTGAAATTATAAATTCCGCAACCGCTCAAACTAAAACATGCGATACCTAAAATTAAAAGTCTAAAATTCCAAATTCCAAATTCCAAATCCCAAAATTTATTTTTCATCTAACATCCAATCACAAATCGTATTGTTTTATCTTACGGTAGAGCGTTCTCTCTGAAATTCCCAATTCCGACGCCGCGGCCTTTCTCTTGCCTCGATTTCTTTCCAAGGATTTTTTAATGAGTTCTACCTCCTTTTCCTGTAAAGATAGTGTTTCCTCTTCTTCAATCTCTTCGGCAAAATGGTAGCGGTCATCTTGCGGTTGGTGTTGAACAATCGGTTGTTCTTCGACTGGTTGTGGCAGGTGTAACACTCCTAAGGAAGATTCAGACTTTTCTTCGACCCCATTATCATTATCTCCATAAATTTTTTGAATCAGATGCTCGTTTTCTTCTTGTACTTTTTCGGTATCGTTATTCTTTAGAAGCGATAGGGTCAACTTTTTCAAATCATTGAGATCGCCTTTCATATCGAAGAGTACTTTATACAGAATCTCTCGTTCGTTACTGAAATCACCTTCTTTTTTCTCCCGCTCGATTACCGCAGGTAGGTTAGAGTTGTTCGCGTTCGGCAAATAACTGTTCAAAGTCGTTAGGGAAATGCTGCGGCCTTCTTCAAGTACCGAAACTTGTTCGGCGATATTTCTCAGTTGTCTGATGTTTCCTGGCCAGCGGTATTTCAATAAAAGTTGAATCGCCGGATCTTCTAAACGAATGGTCGGCATTTTGTATTTTTTTCCGAAATCGGATGCGAACTTTCGAAACAATAAGTGTATATCATCCTTTCTTTCACGGAGCGGCGGAATGTTGATTTCGACCGTGCTAAGTCGATAGTAGAGGTCTTCCCTGAATTTCTCTTTCTTGATGGCCTCGAACATATTGACATTGGTAGCAGCTACGATGCGAACATCTGTCTTTTGGGTTTGCGAAGACCCTACTTTCAAGAATTCCCCATTCTCTAAAACCCGTAGCAAGCGTACTTGAGTCGTTAGCGGAAGTTCGCCGACTTCATCTAAAAAAATCGTTCCACCATCTGCAACTTCAAAATAACCACTACGTGTTTGTGTAGCTCCCGTAAATGCTCCTTTTTCGTGACCGAAAAGTTCACTATCGATGGTTCCTTCAGGTATCGCCCCACAATTTACGGCGATGTATTTTGCGTGTTTTCTATGGGAAAGGGAATGGATGATTTTCGGAATCGATTCTTTACCGACCCCACTTTCACCAGTGACCAATACTGAAATATCGGTCGGTGCGACCTGTAATGCTTTTTCTAAGGCACGATTCAGTTTAACATCGTTTCCAATGATTTCGAATCGTTGTTTTATGGCTTGTGTATTCTCCATTTTCTTGTCATTCCCACCAAGGCAGGAATCTGTACGTTATTAAAGTAATTTCGCAATAAATACGAAATCAAAATTGTTAATTGTTCATAGAATGCCCAACTGCGTACCCCATTAAAGTCGCAGAGGTGCACCTTTCCATTTTCACATTGACAAAATCACCTATCTTATAATTTTCCTTTGGAAAGACTGCCACTGTATTTTGCGAATTTCTCCCCATCCAATGTCCTTCGTTTTTTTTTGATGTTCCTTCGATAAGTACTTCTTGAACCTTACCAAGATGTTGTTCGGTGCGCACTTGGCAGTGTTCGCGTTGGAGGGAAATTATTTCTGCCAACCTCCTTTTTTTTGTTTTGGTAGGCACGTCATCTTTGAGTTTTCTTGCTGCTGCCGTCCCCGGTCTTTCTGAATAGGCGAACATGAAACCATAGTCGTATTTCACATAGTCCATTAAAGAAAGCGTGTCTTTATGGTCTTGCTCCGTCTCGGTCGGAAACCCAGTTATCATATCTTGCGAAATAGCACAATCGGGAATGATTTTTCTAATGTTGTCGATAAGTTCAAAATATTCTTCTCGGGTATGCAAACGGTTCATCTCTTTCAAAATGCGGTTGCTACCGCTTTGAACGGGTAGATGCACATAATTACAGATATTCTCGAATTTCGCCATGGTATGAATGACATCTAGAGTCATATCTTGCGGATTCGAAGTAGAAAATCGAAATCTCATTTTAGGCTGCGCGGTTGCCACAAGTTCCAATAATTTTGAGAAATCGACGCTAGTAGCCTTTTGTATTTCTGAGGCATTGGTAAAGTCCTTTTTCAGTCCGCCGCCATACCATAGGTAACTATCTACATTTTGACCTAAAAGGGTAACTTCTTTAAAACCTTTGTTCCAAAGGTCGTTGACTTCTTCGACAATCGATTGCGGATCTCGGCTTCGTTCACGGCCTCGTGTAAAGGGTACGACGCAGAAGGTGCACATATTATCACAACCACGTGTAATGGAAACGAAAGCGGTTACTCCGTTCGAATTCAATCGTACGGGCGCAACATCTCCGTAGGTCTCTTCTTTTGAAAGAATCACGTTTACTGCATTACGGCCTTCGTCAACTTCCTGAATCAAGTTAGGCAAATCTTTGTAAGCATCTGGCCCTACGACCATATCGACTATTTTTTCCTCTTCAAGAAACTTACTCTTTAGACGCTCGGCCATACAGCCCAAAACCCCTACTTTCATATGGGGCCTTGTCTTTTTAATCTTGTTGAACTTCTCTAACCGTTTGCGAACCGTCTTTTCTGCTTTTTCACGAATAGAGCAGGTATTTACAAGAATCAAATCGGCGTCTTCCAAAACATCGGTGGTATTGAAACCTTCTTTTGATAAAATGGATGCAACTATTTCACTATCGGAAAAGTTCATTTGACACCCATAGCTTTCAATATAAAGTTTTCTGGTGTTCAAACTATTCTTTTCGATTGCCAGGGAGGTTCCTTGAAGTGATTCGTCTATAGTTTTTTCCATTTATGCTGAACTCGTTTCAATATTTCTGTGTCCAAAAGTACCCGAAAAAAGGGTCTGCAAAGATAGTACTATATTCAAAAACGTGACAATATGACAGTATTATTTAGCACTATTTTAGGGTTTTCGTTGCTTAAGGGCTATGCTTAGGTATTCTTAGGGTACATCATCAATACGCAACCTTTCAATCAGGTTTACATCTAAATGGCACAACTCTACAAAACAAAAAACGATGAAAAAGGTACATTTATTAGCTCTACTTACCGTGATGACGGTCTTCTTGTCGTGCAATACCGATGATGTCGATGAAAGTCTCTATGACGATTATTTGGTAGCCACTCCCATAATGATGAGTCAAACCGAATTTAGGAGCAGTGTCGATATATTACCACCAGAACCCATTCAAGAATCGGGTAAAATCTATGCCTATAAAGACTATATTTTCGTAAACGATAAATATCGAGGGGTTCATGTTATCGATAATAGTGACCCTAATGCTCCTAAAAAAATCACATTTATTAAGATTGCCGGAAATGTGGACGTTTCCGTAAAAGATGATTTTCTCTATGCAGATAGTATTATGGACTTGATGGTATTCGATATTTCGGATATCAATAATATCAAGCCGGTCAAAAGACTGGAAAACGTCTTACAGCAATATTTGAACTGGCCAGTTGAGGCCGATATTTTTGACTGGCAAAATTCTGCAACAGGAGATATTCAGGTAGGTTGGGAAACTAAAATAGAACGAATGTTGATTTCGGATTATGAAGAGCAATTTCTATTTCGCGACGCCGAAGTCTTTGCAGAAGTAAATTCAACAGGGGGAGACACTGGCCAGGGAGGTTCTTTGGCGCGTTTCAAAATTGTTGGCGATTATTTATACGCCGTTGATAGTCATAACATCAATATTTTCGAGATTTCGGATTTGGCGAATCCGTTGGATTTAGAGGATGTGTATGCCGGTTTTGATATAGAAACCATTTTTAATCGAGGGCAACATCTGTTTTTAGGTAGTATGCGAGGCATGTATATTTATGATATTTCATCTCCTTCGAAACCCGAATTCGTGTCTGAATTCGAACACGGTACCGCTTGTGACCCTGTGGTTGTTGACGGCGATCATGCTTATGTTACCCTACGAGGGGGAAACGGCTGTGGGGCAACTGAAAGTGGACTTTTTATAGTTGATATTTCGAATATCGCCAATCCTAAGCTGAAAATTTCTTATGCCATGGATGGCCCTTACGGACTGGGAATCAAGGATGAAAAATTATTTGTCTGTGATGGCGAATCGGGTTTAAAGGTATATGACAAGACCGATGTCATGGATTTGGTCTCTTTGAACCATTTTGCAAATATCAATACATTCGATGTCATTCCTTTAGAAGAAAGTCTTTTGATGGTTGGTGATCAAGTGCTCTATCAGTACAAATATCTAGATAATGACATTGAGTTGATGAGTACACTTAATTTGAATTAAATTGAAGATTCTTCATGAAGAAACACCCCTTATTTTAGGGGTGTTTTTTATTGATATATATTAAGGTAAAGACCGATATAATTTTTTTCATATACATTTGTTCCCTCAAATTTAAATGCATGGCTAAGAATTTAGTAATCGTTGAGTCCCCCGCAAAAGCGAAGACCATTGAGAAATTTCTAGGAAAAGATTTCAAGGTAGAGTCCAGTTTTGGGCACATTGCCGACCTTCCTTCAAAAGAGTTGGGGGTAGATGTCGATAACAATTTCGAACCAAAATATATAGTTGATACCGATAAGAAAGCCCTAGTAAAAAAGCTGAAGGCCTTGGCCAAAAAAGCCGAAGTTATCTGGTTGGCGAGTGATGAAGATCGTGAAGGAGAAGCAATATCTTGGCATTTAAGTGAAACACTCGGATTGGATAAGGACAAAACGAAACGAATCGTTTTTAACTCGATTACGAAATCTGCCATTCAAAAGGCAATCGAAAATCCACGGGAGATAAATTACAATCTGGTCAATGCGCAACAAGCAAGAAGGGTATTGGATAGATTGGTCGGTTATCAATTGTCACCAGTTCTTTGGAAAAAAATCAAACCGGGCCTATCGGCCGGGCGTGTTCAATCGGTCGCTGTTCGATTGATTGTCGAACGTGAGCGTGATATCGAAATCTTTACACCTCAGGCTTCCTTTAAAATAACCGCTGAATTCAAAACGAGTGAGGGTAGTACGTTTCAGGCGAAGTTGAACAAAACCTTTCCATCCAAAAAAGAAGCACAGGCTTTTCTGGATGAAAATATCGGAGCTGATTTTTCCGTAGGTAATCTTGACAAAAAGCCAGCTAAAAAATCTCCTTCGGCACCTTTTACAACTTCGACCCTGCAACAAGAAGCCTCACGAAAATTGTATTTTTCAGTGGGTAGAACGATGCAAGTTGCGCAACGTTTGTATGAAGCAGGTCTGATAACGTATATGAGAACCGATAGTGTCAATCTTTCTGGGGAGGCCATCACTGCGACTAAAGAAGCTATCATAGAAAATTATGGTGAAAAATATAGTTCCGTTAGAAATTATAAAGGAAAATCGAAAGGCGCACAGGAGGCCCATGAGGCCGTTCGACCGACCGATATGAAGAAGCAATCACCTTCATTAGAACGGGACCAATCAAAGTTGTATGAGTTGATTTGGAAACGTACCATCGCTTCTCAAATGAGCGATGCCCAATTAGAGCGTACGAATGTCAAGATTAAGGCCAGTACCCATAACGATGATTTTTCCGCGAACGGAGAGGTCATAAAATTCGATGGCTTCCTGAAAGTCTATATGGAAGGATTGGATGACGAGGACAAGGCCGACGAGCAAGAGGGCATGTTGCCAGCAATGCAAGTAGGAGATTCCTTGGACAATGGTCATATCACGGCTACCGAGCGTTTCACAAGGCCTCCGTATCGATATACGGAAGCTTCTTTGGTAAAAAAATTAGAAGAGTTGGGTATCGGGCGACCCTCTACCTATGCGCCGACTATTTCAACGATTCAGAATCGAAATTATGTTGAAAAGGGCACTGTTGAAGGTGTAGAACGCGAGTACGCTCAATTAGTATTGAAAAGTGGATCTGTAGAAGAAAAGAAGTTGACCGAAACCATTGGTTCGGAAAAGGGCAAATTGGTACCTACCGATATAGGTATGATAGTCAACGATTTCTTGGTCAGTCATTTTGCAAATATTTTAGACTATAATTTTACCGCACGGGTTGAAGAAAACTTTGATGAGATTGCCGAGGGAACCGATGATTGGCAAAAAGTCATCAAAGAATTCTATAAAGATTTTCGACCTAATGTACTCGATGTCGAAGAGAATGCCGATAGGGCCAGTGGCGAACGTGTATTGGGTAAAGATCCAAAAACGGGCAGACAAGTATCCGTGAGGCTTGGTCGTTTCGGGCCGATGGTACAGATAGGAACGGTAGAAGAAGAAGAAAAACCTTTGTTCGCAAGTCTTTTGCCAGAACAATCCTTGAATACCATTACTTATGACGAGGCTATGGAACTTTTTCAATTGCCCAGAAAACTAGGGGTATACAAAGGAGAGGAAGTCGGGGCAAATGTCGGCCGTTATGGTCCATACGTTAAATTTGGGGAAAAATTCGTCTCCTTGCCAAAAGGGGAAAGTGCTTTTGACGTAGATTTGGAAAGGGCGATCGAATTAATTGATGAAAAAGAGAAGGCGGATGCGCCTATCTATGAATACGAAGGTAAAGATGTCACCAAGGGTAAAGGGCGTTTCGGTCCTTTTATAAAGTGGGACGGTATGTTTATCAATGTAAATAAGAAATATGATTTTGACAATCTTTCAGAGGCTGATCTTATAGAGCTAATAGAGGTCAAAAAACAAAAGGAAATCGATAAGGTCGTACAGAATTGGGAAGAAGAGGGCATCCGTATTGAAAAAGCGAGATGGGGCCGTCATAATATTATCAAGGGCAAGGTCAAAGTAGAGCTGGCCAAAACTGTTGATGCTACCAAGATGACTCTTGATGCGGCAAAGGCGCTAATCGAGAAAAAAACTCCCAAGAAAAAAACAAAAGCAAAGTCAAAAGCGAAACCAAAAGCGAAAAAATAGTGCTAATATTCGCCGTTTGCCCTAAGTAGAAATAAAGTTCTAACTAAACAACGCACTATTCTTATTTGCTATGACCGCTGATTCTCATATATCAGTAACTCCTTGTTGAAATAGTTGTTGAAAGCTTACCTGAATCATTTGGTTGAAGTTTTGTTATATCACTTTTTACCCAATAACTTTGTAGAAGACAACTAAATATTTCGCTACATGGCTTATGATTTTTTGGTTCCGGTGGCCGACAAGGTTTTGGCACACTGTGAATTACTTCCCTCCCAAGCTCTTGGTAAAAACATTCATATACATACAGAACAAAAGGGATTACCTGTTTTGGCCAATGCCTCAATGGCGATTATCGGAGTTCGCGAATCAAGAAATGCTTTTGAGAAAAAAACCGAAAAACTCGATACGACTTCTATTCGCCTTCAATTGTATAAACTGCTAATGGGCAATTGGAACTCTACGTTGGTCGACCTTGGCGATATAGAAGAAGGCGAAAGCGTCGCAGACACCTATTTTGTAGTCAAGGAAGTTGTAGCTGGGCTTCTTGAAGAAGAAGTAGTTCCGATTATAATAGGCGCTACTCAAGATATCACCTATCCTGCTTACCGTGCATTTGACGGAATAAAAAATATGATCAACTTGGTCTCAATAGACAGCAGATTTGATTTTGGAATTGATGACGAGTTGATTTCTTCGCATTCTTACATGAGCAAAATCATAACCGACAAGCCGAACAATCTTTTCAATTTTTCAAATTTAGGGTATCAGAGCTACTTTAATGCACAAGAAGAAATGGACTTAATGGAGCGCCTTTTTTTCGATGCTTGTAGACTAGGTGAGTTGACAGCCGACCTAGCGGTTGCCGAACCTACATTGAGGGACGCAAATATGGTAAGCCTCGATACTCGGGCCATAAGGGCGGCAGAAATGGGAATGTCAGATAATTTCTCCCCAAATGGTCTAACAGGTAGAGAGGTCTGTACTCTTGCGAGATATGCTGGGTTAAGTGACAGGGTAAATGTGTTCGGGGTTTATGAAATGGATAATAACATGCAGTCTTTTCAACTCATTTCTCAGATAGTTTGGTATTTTATAGAAGGTTATAATTACCGAATCAAAGAATCACCTTATAAAAACAAAGAAGACTTTATAAAGTACAATGTGCCTACTGAAACTGAGCAGTTGGTCTATTATAAGAGTAACCTTACCGATAGGTGGTGGATTGAGGTACCGTCGGTATATGCATCACATACTAAAACAGAATCATTGTCGTTATTACCGTGCACAGAAAAGGACTATCTAGACGCTTGTGATCAGAATGTTCCTGAAAGGTGGTTTAAAGCCTACAAAAAAGGATATAATTGATAAAGAATTTTTTGAACTATAAAAGCTCTTGACACAATAATTTACCCAAAATGTAGTTTTAGTGAGTAGAAAAATAATTGTGTTTGCAGTTTATAACCATAATCGAAATTTAACCTAAAGTATGAAAAAGCTATTGTTATCATCTATAGCGTTTGTTTTTTTGCTCACAAGTTGTGGGTCAGGAACAAAAGGAGAACTAACCGGAGTCCAGGGAAAAAAGTGGTACCCGGAAAAACCATATGGAATGGAATTAATCCCACGTGGATCATACATCATGGGAAAAAGTGAAGAAGATCAAGCCAAGGTTCTCAACGCCCCTACAAAAACTGTAACGGTTCGATCTTTTTATATGGACGATACCGAAATCACAAATAGCGAATATCGCCAGTTTGTTGAATGGGTTAAAGATTCCATTACAAGAACCAAGTTGGCTATACTTGCCGATGAACTGGGTCTTGGACCTGAAGACGGAGGTATTGGAGAGTTTGCTTTTAAAGATGCCGATACGACAAAATCTTCTGCATATCAAAAGTATATGTTAGATAATTATTCAGGTATGGGTGAGACGGGTTACGAAGGAAGAGGCCTTAATATCGATGAAGATCTTATTTGGGATACTTCAGAATATCCTGATGAGTATTACACCGAAGTAATGGATTCACTTTATATTCCTGAAGAAGAATCGTATAACGGGCAGCGTACGATCGATGTAACCAAATTGAAATACAAGTACAACTGGATGGATATCGAAGCAGCAGCTCGCTCTAAGAATGGAAGAAGAAAAGATTTCATCCGCCAAGAGGAGTTGGAAATTTACCCTGATACTACGGTCTGGATCCGTGATTTTGAGTATTCGTACAATGAACCGATGCATAACGACTATTTCTGGCATGACGCTTATAGCGATTATCCCGTAGTTGGTATTTCTTGGAAACAAGCAAAGGCATTCTGTAATTGGAGAACCAAATTCAAGAACGATGATCAGAAAGAACGTGGTAAGCAATTTGTGAATAAGTTCAGATTACCGACCGAAGCAGAATGGGAATATGCCGCTCGTGGTGGAATCGAAGGTGGAACTTATCCTTGGGGTGGACCTTATGTAATCAGTGATACTGGTTGCTATATGGCCAATTTTAAACCACAACGTGGTGATTACGCTGCAGATGCCGCTTTGTATACGGTCGAAGCGCAGTCATATGAGCCAAACGACTTTAATTTGTACAACATGGCCGGAAACGTATCTGAGTGGACTAACTCAAGCTACGATCCAAGTGCCTACGACTATGTATCAACTATGAACCCGAACGGTGGTGATGGTGCCAATGCACGAAAGGTAATTCGTGGAGGTTCTTGGAAAGACGTCGCTTATTTCTTGCAGGTAAGCACAAGAGATTACGAATATGCTGATTCAGCTCGTAGTTATGTTGGCTTTAGAACGGTACAAGATTATATGGGCGAAGAAGATTCGACGCAATAATATAGAATTGTTTAAACCTAAATATAGATGTTTCAATCACGATTACCCTCGTAGCGGAAACAAAATCAAATGTTAACCAAATACTTATTTTTAACATAAACATTAAACCTTAAATTAAATTTAAAATTATGGCACAGTCAAAATCAACAAAAAAATTATTTAACATGGCCTATGGCCTTGGAGCATCAGTTGTAATTATTGGTGCATTATTTAAAATCCTTCACTGGGAAATTGGTCCACTTACAGGTAGTTTGTTACTTGCAATAGGTCTTATTACCGAAGCACTTATTTTTGCGATCAGTGCATTCGAACCTGTAGATGACGAGTACGATTGGTCTTTAGTATACCCAGAATTGGCTGGTGGTGCATCTCAAGGAGGAACTAACGAGCTTGCTGAAATCAAAGAAGCTGAGTCTTCTTTATCTGCTAAGTTGGACGAAATGTTAAAAGAAGCTGGTGTAGATGCCAACTTGATGGAGAGCCTTGGATCTAGTATCCGAAACTTCGAAGGTGCTGCAAAAGGAATCGCTCCTACAGTTGATGCAATGGAATCGACCAAGAAATACTCTGATGAGATGGTTCAGGCCGCTGCTCAAATGGAGTCGTTGAACAGCTTGTACAAAGTACAGTTAGATAGCGCAAGCAAACAAGCTTCGGTTAACGAAGAAGTTGTTCAGAATGCATCTGCTCTTAAAGATCAAATGGAATCATTGGCTACCAACCTTTCTTCATTGAACGGTGTCTATGGTGGAATGCTTTCGGCGATGTCTAAAAACTAATTGGATTGAATTCCTTAAACCCAAATCGAGTTAATTAATTAAATCCAAGTAGAAAACATGGCAGGAGGTAAACAAACACCACGTCAGAAGATGATCAACCTTATGTATTTGATCTTCATCGCGATGTTGGCCCTGAATATGAGTAAAGAAGTTCTTGCGGCGTTCGGTATTATGAACGAACGTATGGAAGCTTCTAACGTCAAGACAATAGAAAGTAACGAAACTTTCTTGGCAAGTCTTGGAACCAAGGCATCTGAGAACGCCGAGAAATTCGGTCCGTTGTACAAAAATGCCCAAAAAATCAAAGAATTGTCCAAAGAATACTACGATTACGTAGAGACTTTAAAATCAGGTATGATGGAAGGTGTAGAAGACCCTAAAGATTATGCCGTTATGGACAAGTCCGACTGGTTAGACCAAAAGCTTTTTCAAGGTGATAATCTTGCAGAAGGTGGTAAGGAGTTTATGAAAAGGCTCAATGACTACCGTACCCAAGTTGCTGCCATCGTACCAAAAGGAATTAAAGAATCAGTTAAGACTCGTTTCGAAATTGGTGATGCCAACGGTAAAGTTGAGAAGCGCGATGGTACGAAGCAAGATTGGATCAACTATCATTATGAAGGTTTTCCAATGGTGGCTTCATTAGCCAAATTAACCGCTCTGCAAGCTGATATTAAAGCTACTGAAGAAGACGCTTTGAAAACAATGTTGGCCGGTCAATTGAGCGAAGAAGTTTCAATGACGAACTATACTACTTTATTGGAGCAAGAGAAATCCGCTTTCTATTCTGGTGAGAAGTTCTCTGGTGCGGTTGTTTTGGGTCGTAAAGATGCTACAACAAGACCGAATGAGGTGAACTTGACTTTGGATGGTAGAAAATTAAGCGAAGGCAAGGATTATGAGATCAAAGATGGTCAAGTAAAATTGTTGGTGAGTGCTGGTGCACCAGGTGATCATAAGATTGCTGGTAACTTAGTATTTATTCAAGATGGTGAGCGAACTGAGGTTCCTGTTTCATCTACTTTTGCAACGATCAGCAAGCCAAATGCTGCCTTGATCGCTGCCGACAAGATGAACGTTGTTTATCGTGGTGTTTCTAACCCGATGTCGATTTCGATTCCTGGTATACCTAACAATAAAGTTAGTGCATCTGCAGCTGGTCTTAAGAAGAGTAGTGGAAGCAAGTATGTCATGAATCCTGGTAAAGGTAGAACGGTTACTATTACTGCTTCTGGTACTTTGCCCGATGGTCAAAGGGTTTCTTCGAAGTCTGAATTTAGAATCAAGGATATTCCAAGACCTTCTGGATCTATTAGAGGTGAAGCAGGTAGTGTGAAAATGCCAAGAAAGAACTTGGAAGTTTCTACTGTTGGAGCGTTATTGGAAGATTTCGATTTCGACTTGAACCTAGCGGTAAGCGGATTCAAGTTTAAAGTGCCAGGTCAACCCACGGTTGCCGTCAAAGGACGTAAATTGGATTCTCGAGCTAAATCTGCTCTTAAGAGAGCGAAAAGAGGTGATGCCGTTCAGATATTTGATATCAACGCTTACATTACAAATAACAAAAGTTACAAATTGAAAAAGGTGTCTCCGGTTGTTGTGGAGATAACCAACTAATATTTAATTGAATGCCGGGTCGTCTGCGGATTGCCCGGTTATTTTAAAGTTATACAAACATGAATTGGAAGAATGTTTTATTTATTGGAGCCGTTACCCTACTGCCCGCATCCATGATGGCACAAGCGAACATATTGAACGCTAAAAAGCCTCAGGAAATCGGACAAAAAACGGAAGCGCAAAAAGCGCTTGATAACGATGCTCCACTTGAATACGGTTATGTAGATGATAGGGATATCCTATGGTCTAAAACCACATGGGAAGTTATCGACCTTGATGAGCGTGTGAACTTTCCTTTATATTATCCAATTGACACTATTGACATTGGTGCCGATAGAAGATCTCTTTACGATGTCTTCATCAAAAATATAAAGAATGGTAAGTTACAAGATGTTTATGTAGACTCGTACTTTACAGAGAAAAGAAAGTTCAGTGATCTCGCTGCTACACTGCAAAAAGTCGATACGACGGATTTAGGGTATGAGCAAATTAATGCCGGAGAGGAAATCTCTGCCGAGTTCATCAATCAACGGGATCTCACTGCTGCCGATATCGAGGAATATCGAATTAAAGGTATGTGGTATTTCGACAAGCGGCAAGGTGAGCTTAAGTATCGTTTATTGGGTATAGCACCAGTTGCTCCCGACGTTAACTTTATCGATGATGAGTCAATGGATCCTTCAGATGCAAAGGTGGAACTTTTCTGGGTATGGTACCCAGGTGCCAGGCAGATTTTGCATGAAGCCAAAGTTTTTAACCAACGCAATTCGGCGCAGCCGATTTCTTATGATGCGCTGCTGAATGCACGAAGGTTCAACGGAGTCATTTATCGCGAAGATAATGTTCACGGTGACCGAAAAGTCAACGATTATATAGCAGATAATGCTTTGTTCCAATTATTGGAGGCCAAAAGAATCAAAGAGGTCATCAGAGATAGGGAACAAGATATGTGGAGCTACTAGTTCCTAAGAATATTCCAATTCAATAAGATAAGGAAGCCCCGACAATACTGTCGGGGCTTTTTTATATCGTATTGCGAGCGAAGCTAATCGATGCAATCTGTTGCCTTTAAATTAATTTTCAGCCGATTGCTTCGGCACTATGCTTTGCGCAATGTACCTTTGCGGCCATGCTTGAATATTTAATTGTCGGTTTGGGTCTTGCGGGAATTTCGTTCTGCGAAACCCTTGAGAAAAATAAGAAAACCTACAAAGTGATTGCCGACAGGTCTCAAATTTCGTCTCAAGTGGCCGCAGGAATGTACAACCCGGTAAACTTGAAAAGATTTTCACCTACTTGGAGGGCCAAAGAGCAAATGGAACTGGTTAGACCATTCTACCGAGAACTGGAAAAAAAGCTAAAAGTAAAATTGGATCATGAACTACCTGTTTTGCGAAGATTGGCTTCGATTGAAGAACAAAACCTTTGGTTCGAAGCTTCCGACAAAAACGGAATGCGGTTATTTCTTTCCTCTAAACTACTCCCGAACAAAAATCCGAAAATAGACGCTCCTTTTGGGTTTGGGGAAGTTTTGAATACCGGACGAATCGATTCGAAGAAACTTCTCGAATGCTACGAACAATATTTAGTGAAAAAGGGCTTTTTGGCGAAAGAAACCTTCGATCATAGTTCGCTCGATAGTACCGAAAACGGAATCGAATACAAAACCCTCAAGGCCAAACGTATAGTTTTTGCAGAAGGGTTCGGGCTTCGGAACAACCCATATTTCAATTATTTGCCCTTAACAGGTACCAAAGGCGAACTGCTGACGATTAAGGCTCCGAAATTAAAAGAAACCAATGCCATAAAAGCCTCGATTTTCTTAATTCCATTGGGCGATGACCTGTATCGAGTCGGGGCAACTTACAAATGGAAGGATAAAGAAAACAAGCCTACTCCGGTCGCTAGGCAAGAACTGCTCGAAAAACTTGAATCATTTCTAAAATGTAAATATAGCGTAGTAGACCACGTTGCGGGAATTCGACCTACGGTAACCGATAGAAAGCCTTTGGTGGGTCAACATCCAGAACATCACAATTTATATGTACTTAATGGCTTTGGTTCACGTGGGATTATGATAGGGCCCTATGTTTCAAAACAACTTTTTGATTTAATTGAAAACCAAAATTACTTAGATAGTGAAGTAGATATCGAGCGTTTTAAAATGAAATATGGGCCGGCTTAGTATACCTTAGACGCTTTGGCATCGTAGTGAACGAAAAAATTAATCCAAATATTTCGCGAGATTCTCACAATAAAAGGCAAAAAAATAATCAAGGTCGCAACGATAGAAACGAAAGTGTATATCAACGAAGCATTGAAAACCAAATAGGCTATTACGAATGCCGCTACGGCAAATGCAATACCAACTGCATAACTGACATACATGGCCCCAAAAAAGAAAGAGGGCTCTATTTTATACTTCGTATTGCAATGAGAACAACGCTCGTTCATTTCGAAAAGATTGCTCAAATGATAAGGGTTTTTATCCTTATACATACTTTCTCGATGGCATTTAGGGCAAGTTCCTGTTAAAATGCTGTATGCTTTGGTTCCTTTTTTTAACATTTGCAAAATCTTTGTACAAAGATAGTGCTTTGTCCATTTTGAAGTGTCGGCGGCCATTGCCAAAATCAATCGGATAATCGGTGTTGATTATAACAAAGAATACGAAACTTTTGTAAAATAAAAACGTTATCAATAGCGTATTGAATATTCAATCTTAGCCGCAGAATAATGTTAAACATACACAACCTTTCAGTATCTTTTGGTGGAGAATATTTATTCGAAGAAATCTCTTTTCGCCTAAATGGGGGAGACCGCGTAGGTCTTATAGGAAAAAACGGTGCTGGTAAATCAACGTTGCTAAAATTAATTTCAAAAGAGATGGCCTACGATACTGGAACCATTGCTATAGAGAAGGATATCAAAATCGGTTTTTTAAAGCAGGATATTGATTTCGAACAGGGAAGAAGTGTTCTGGAAGAAGCTTATCAGGCGTTTGAAGAAATCAAGTCTTTAGAGCATAATTTAGAGGAGGTAAACCAACAATTGGCCGAAAGAACCGATTATGAGTCTGAAGGATACAATCAGTTGATGATCGATTTGAACGACCTGACCCATAGGTATGAGATTGTAGGTGGGTATAATTATCAAGGGGATACTGAGAAAATACTTCAGGGATTAGGCTTTAAAAGAGAAGATTTCGACAAAAAAACCGATACTTTCTCAGGAGGATGGCGCATGCGCATTGAATTGGCCAAACTTCTTTTACAGAATAATGAGGTGCTGTTACTTGATGAGCCAACGAACCATTTAGATATTGAATCAATAATATGGCTCGAACAATTCTTAAAAGGGCATACAGGTGCGATTGTCATAGTTTCGCACGATAAGATGTTTCTTGACAATGTGACCAATCGCACCATCGAAATTTCGTTAGGCCGTATTTACGACTATAACAAACCATATTCCAAGTTTTTAAAACTTCGAGGGGAAATCAAACAACAACAGCTGAATGCTCAAAAAAATCAAGAAAAGGAGATACAACAGGCAGAGAGATTGATTGAGAAGTTCAGGGCAAAGTCGACTAAAGCTTCTATGGCCCAATCACTTATCAAAAAGCTGGATAAAATGGAACGCATCGAGGTTGATGAAGATGACAACGCCGTGATGAATGTTAGGTTTCCAATTTCACTCACTCCCGGTAAGGTAATAGCTGAAATTGAGGGCCTTTCCAAAAGTTATGGAGCAAATGAAGTCTTGAAAAATATCAACCTTTTACTTGAGCGAGATAGTAAAACAGCATTTGTCGGTCAAAATGGTCAAGGTAAATCGACATTGGCGAAAATTATGGTCGGAGAGCTTGCGCACGAAGGTCGTTTAAAATTGGGTCATAATGTACAAATCGGTTATTTTGCACAAAATCAGGCCGAGTATCTAAATGGAAACAAAACCGTACTTGATACGATGATCGATGCTGCGAATGAAAAAAACCGCAGTAAGGTCAGAGATATTCTCGGTTCGTTTTTATTTAGGGGCGATGAAGTAGAAAAATTTGTAAAAGTATTGTCAGGGGGCGAGAGAAACCGTCTGGCACTTGCAAAAATGCTATTACAACCGTTCAATGTTCTCGTTATGGACGAGCCTACCAATCACCTAGATATAAAATCAAAAAATGTACTTAAGCAAGCATTGAAAAACTTTGAAGGAACCTTGGTGGTCGTTTCGCATGATCGTGATTTTTTACAAGGGTTGACCAATAAGGTCTATGAATTCAAAGATATGAGGATCAAAGAATATCTAGGTGATATTGATTATTATCTGGATCGACGTCAGGCAGCCAATTTTAGGGCTATTGAAAAAAAACAAGGTGTGCAAAAAACTAAAAACCCTTCGAGTAAAGGTCAAAATAGTTTTAAGGGTCAGAAAAAAATCAAATCAATCAAGAACAAGCTAAGTTCACTTGAGAAGAAAATAGCTGACCTTGAAAAGAATATTTCAGAAATAGATCAAGAACTGCTCATGAACTATGACCTGACCATCGCCCAACCTAACTTTTTTGACAAATACAATCATAAAAAGAAAGAACTTGAAGATCTTATGTCGACCTGGGAGCAGACTACCATAGAATTAGAAAAATTACTTTAATTGCAATGGCTGTGCTACCTTGAATATCTTTCACAACACATTTCTAGGCTTTCACAACAAATAATATCCGTTTATCGATATTTTTTGTTTTTTAACAGATATAAAAGTTAATTTGTAGGTAAATTCTTATTTAAAAAGCCGAAACTAAATTTCATCAAATAATTACAATGAACTTGAAATTACATCTATTATTATTTTTAGTTGCCTGTCAATATGCTACGGCCGCGATTCCTAAAAGCGAAAAACAAGCACTCATAGATTTTTATCATAGTACCAACGGAGAAAATTGGACAGAAAAATGGAATTTAAGCAAACCTATTAGTACGTGGCACGGCATAGAAATCAATAAGGGCAATGTTGTTGCTATACATTTGATGGATAACAATTTGACCGGAAACATTCCCGAATCATTGGGTGACCTAACAAAATTACGCGTATTCGATGTAGCTTTTAATAGAATTCAGGGTCAAATACCTCAGTCGATATCTAAACTGAGACATTTGGCGGAACTTCGAGTTGGCAAAAATAGATTGAATGGTGCCCTGCCTGAAGGAATAGTAAACTTAGACCGATTAAAAATTCTCGATTTGTTCCATAATGAAATCTCTGGAAATTTGCCATCAGACATTGCAAAATTGAGCAGCATCGAAGTGATTTCTATTTCTGACAATTCTTTTTCAGGATCTCTTCCCAAGGGATTGGGAGAGTTGAAGAATCTGCAGAGGCTTGAATTGGGCAATAATCAAATCGAGGGTGAAATACCCGATAGCATAAGTGAATTAAAAAATCTACGAACATTGGTTTTTGCAGAGAATAAGTTCAAAGGAAAATTCCCTAGCAATATTCTAAAATTACCAAATCTCAAAATAGTTCAATTGCAACGTAACGACTTTGACAAGTTCCATTTAAAGAACAGTTTGCCTTCAGAATCGGGTTTTGCCTTGCTTGACTACGACAGTGATGATAAATATCCAAAAGGCGATTTTAAGGATATTTATTTAAACAAAGATATCAGAACCGCTGACACCAAATTTGATGATGAAGATGATAACTAAAGTACGAACCAGGAAGAATATAAAGATCATGAAGTTTAGTAACATTTTTATACTATTTATCGCACTGGGCATTGGTGCTACATTAAGCCTGAAAGCGCAAGTTTCTTCCAAAGAATTAAAAACCCTAATCGAAATCAATCGTGAGTTGGATGGGGAAAATTGGGATCGCAAGTGGAATTTCGATGAACCTGTTTCATCTTGGCATGGGGTAGAGGTAGTAGATGGTAGCGTTGAGGCGATTAACCTATTTAAGAACAACCTTAAAGGAGAGATTCCTGAAAATATAAGCAAGCTAGAAAACCTCAAATCTTTGAATTTGGCTTTTAACGGCATCAATGGTGAATTACCGTCGAGTATTACCGAACTAAAAGAATTAAGAGTATTGAAGGTTGAAATGAATCTATTAAGAGGTGAATTACCGACGGAAATGGGTGATTTAAGAAATCTTATCGAGTTTACGGCATTCAATAACCTGATAACAGGTGCTATTCCTGAATCACTCGGAGAGATTAAGAACTTAAAAATATTGAACTTGTCGAGCAATAAACTCGATGGTTCGATACCTCGATCCTTGGGTAATTTGACAAAACTTGAGAGTCTCGGGCTTTTTGAGAATTCTTTGAAGGGAATAATTCCGCGACAGATAGGTAATCTAACAAACCTAAAGGAATTGGTATTGGCCAATAATGAACTTGGAGGTGATATTCCCAAGGAATTTGGACAGCTCGCCAGCCTTGAGGTATTTCAGATACAGAACAATAAGTTCGACTCGTTCAAGAATCTACAGCAGATGGATACTAAACAGTTTCTGGTTTTCGACTATGATAAGGAAGAATTGATTTTGGATCTTAAGGATATCGATATCAATAAGACGCGAATGGCCGATACTAAATTCGATGATGACGAAAATGAGTAGTTGTGTGTAACTTTAGTCAGTTTGGCTAATTAAAGGGTGCACTTATAAAGTGTTCCCTTTTGTTTTTATTTTATCATAAACAAAAAAAATCTATAAAAATATCAGAAAATCCGAAAAATTGCGTTAAGAACAAACAATCAGTTCACTATTGAAAGAATTAAAGCTCAAATTAAGGGCCTTAGGGCCTGTATTAAAACGAACAAGTGAATTTTTATTGTAACCCAAAATCTTATAATTATGAATAAAAAACTACTTTACGCAACATTTATTTTCATTATGGTGTTTCAGACTGCCGTCAATGCGCAGTTGCCAGATAATGAAAAATCGGCCTTGGTCGATCTCTATAATGCCACAAAAGGTGATTCATGGATTGTAAAATGGAATCTGAAATCTTCTGCCGACCAGTGGTACGGCGTTGACATTATCAATAATCATGTGGTAGGCCTAAATCTTTACAAGAACAATCTGGTAGGTAAGATACCTGCCAGCATCAAAAACTTAGAAAAACTCGAAGTTCTTGATTTGGCGTTCAATAATCTCGAAGGAGACTTACCTGCACAGATTGCCGGTCTTTCTGAACTCAAGGTTGTAAAGTTAGAAATGAATGGTTTACAGGGATCCTTACCTGAAAACTTTACGGCAATGAAAAATTTAGAAGAGCTGATTTTGTTCGACAACAAGTTGGAAGGTAACATACCTGCTGGTATTGCAGCTGCCAAAAGCCTTAAGATTCTTGATTTGTCTAATAATTACTTCAACGGAAGTTTACCTTCAACCGTTGCAGATTTGACAGATCTTACTAATTTCAGCGTCGCCGGAAATAAATTGGAAGGTGAAATCAACTTTAGTTTCAGTGGTATGAAAAACCTTTCTGAACTGATGTTGTCTTTTAATAATTTTCAAGGTAGCGTACCGGCTGGCATACAGTCTTTGAAAGAATTGCAGTTTGTTCAACTTCAAGGTAATGGCTTTACATCTTTTGAAAGCCTTCAAGACATGCAGAGTATTGATCTTGTAGCTTTTGATACTGACAATGTCAGCTTGAATATGAAGTACAAAGAATTACATGAAATAGATACCCGAATGGCGAACAACAAATTCGAGGATGTTGAAGAATAATCGCTGATTCAACGATTTAAAAAAGGGGTGCCAAAGCACCCCTTTTTTTATTTGAACTTAATCCCAAAAAAACCTTTTGCTTAAAGTATGGAATAGTTAGCTGACATTTAAGATATGTTTAACTTAGCTAAGCTAAACTAATGGATAGTTTTGCAATCTTAGAGTCATTATAATTACCTGACCATTCTATGAATACTAGAAAGATAATACTCTCCATTCTAGGAGTTCTTTTGATTATTGGAGGCATTTTTTTTGCAAAACGAATAGTCGATAATAAAAAGAGTTTTAAACCTAGGTCCCAAAAAGTTGTCAAGACGGTTTTTGCCGAAGTAGTACAGAACGGAATTGTGCCAATAGTCGTGCCTGCAAATGGTAACTTGGTAGCGAAAAACCGAGTTGAACTATATGCCGAGGTACAAGGAGTGTTCAAAAGGGGCAATAAGCTATTCAAGACAGGTGAAACTTTTCGGGCAGGTGAAACCATTATCAGAATCGATGCCTCAGAATATGCCGCCAGTGTTCAATCGGCAAAAAGTAATCTGTACAATCAGTTGACTTCCATCATGCCCGATTTACGATTGGACTACCCAGATATTTTTCCCAAATGGCAAGCCTATCTTAGCGGTTTCGATATGAACAAGGTGACGCCCCCTATGCCTGAAATGACAACAGAAAAGGAAAAATTCTTTATAAGTGGCCGCGGAATTCTGACGAGCTTCTATAATGTCAAAAACCTCGAGCAACGGCTTTCAAAATACCGTATTTCAGCACCTTTCAAAGGTGTACTTACCGAAACACTTGTCACCGAGGGAACTTTGGTTAGATCTGGACAAAAACTAGGTGAATTTATAAATACTGATGTATATGAGTTGGAGGTAGCTGTCAGCAAAACCTTTAGCGATTTGTTAAAAGTGGGCGAAAGTGTTGAATTGTCGGCTTTGGATTCCGATAAAAAATACTACGGCAAAGTTGCCCGTATAAATGGTCGTGTAGATCAAGCTTCTCAGACGATTAAGGCGTTTATCGAGGTGAAGAACAGTGATTTAAGAGAGGGTATGTACCTTGAAGCGAATCTAGATGCTAAAGAAGAGCCAGATGCAATTGAAATTGATAGAAACCTGTTGCTCGAAGGGGATAAGATATTTATAGTGCGTGATACCATCCTCGATTTAATAGATGTAAATCCTGTTTATTTTTCAGATAAGAGAGTAGTTTTAAAAGACATACCTAATGGCACCGTGATAATGTCCAAACCTTTACTTGGCGCATATACCGGCATGACAGTGAAGGTTTATGAAGATAAATCGCTAAACAGCAAGGGATAATGCGAAAGGTCATAGAGTATTTTATTAGGTATCACGTTGCTGTCAACGTCATAATAATTGCATTTGCGGTTTTTGGAGTTGTAGGGGCAAAATCCCTGAATTCCTCTTTTTTTCCGTTGACCGATTCTAAAAATGTTTTTATCACGATTACCTATCCAGGTGCATCTCCTCAAGAAGTTGAAGAAGGTATCGTGTTAAAAATAGAGGATAATCTAAAAGGCTTGGAGGGTGTGGATCGTGTTACTTCCACTTCCAGAGAGAATAGTGGTAGTATCAATGTCGAAATTGAAAAGGGCAGGGATATCGACTTTATGCTACTTCAAGTGAAAAATGCCGTAGATAGGGTTCCTACTTTCCCTACAGGAATGGAACCATTGATTGTTTCAAAACTGGAGGCGGTGCGTCAAACAATTAGTTTTGCCATTAGTGGTGAGCAAATCCCTTTGGCCACCTTAAAACAGATAGGGAGACAAATAGAAAACGATATTCGCGCCATTGAAGGTATTTCACAAATAGAGATTTCAGGATATCCGGAAGAAGAAATCGAAATAGCTGTTAACGAAAATAACCTATTGGCCTATAATATGTCTTTTGCCGAAGTTTCACAGGCAGTTGGCAATGCCAATATATTGGTTACCGGTGGTAATATCAAGACCAACGCCGAAGAATATCTTATTCGTGCAAATAATAGATCTTATTATGGAGACGAACTTTCCAATATTATTGTGCGCGCAAATCCGTCTGGTCAAACTGTTAGATTAAAAGATGTCGCGACGATTCGTGATCGCTTTTCTGAAACTCCAAATGCGGCATATTTTAATGGTAACCTTTCCGTAAGCACTACCATAACCAGTACGAATACTGAAGATTTAATAGGTTCGGCAGAGAAAGTCAAGGATTATATCGAGGAGTTCAATCAAAAGTATGACAATGTAGAACTCAGTGTCGTAAGTGATCTTTCGGAAACACTTAATGGAAGAACTGAGCTGCTTATTAAAAATGCATGGCAGGGAATGCTTCTCGTACTGATCTTTTTGTCACTTTTCTTGAACACGCGGTTAGCCTTTTGGGTTGCATTCGGTCTTCCTGTTGCCTTTTTAGGGATGTTTATTTTTGCTGGCTTTTTTGACGTAACCATCAATGTACTCTCTTTATTCGGAATGATAATCGTGATAGGAATTCTTGTTGATGATGGTATTGTTATTGCCGAGAATATATATCAGCATTATGAAAAGGGGAAATCCCCTGTACAGGCTGCTGTTGATGGTACTCTAGAAGTATTGCCACCCATTATTTCAGCAATTATCACTACAATCTTGGCTTTTTCCATATTCCTTTTCTTGGATAGTCGGATCGGAGAGTTTTTCGGAGAAGTTTCGGTTATAGTAATTCTGACCTTGGTAGTATCACTAGTTGAGGCTTTGATTATTCTGCCGGCGCATTTGGCACATTCTAAAGCTTTAAGGCCCGTAGACGATACAAAACCTAAAGAAGGGTTGGCCAAAGCTTTTGCAAAACTCCGTGTAATCAATGAAGCGGGCGATCGTTTTATGGGTTGGATGCGCGATAACATATACTCCCCATTTATGAGATTTGCTCTGAGATATAAAATGTTGACTTTTGGAGTTTTTGCAATGGCATTGATTCTTTCGCTCGGCTCTGTTGGCGGTGGTATTATCAGAACCTCTTTTTTTCCGAGAATAGCTAGTGACAGGGCAAGTATTGAGCTGTTGATGCCAAATGGCACTAATGAAAAAGTAACTGATTCAATTATCTCTCTGATTGAAGAGAAAGCTGAAATCGTTAATCAAGAATTGACCGATAAGTATTTAATAGGTACCGATAAGGTTCTTTTTGAGAATATCATTAAAAACGTAGGTCCTGGGTCTTCTACCGCTACATTGACCATAAATTTACTGCCCGGCGAGGAAAGGCCCGATGCCATCACTTCGGATAAGGTAACAAGTAGATTGGCAGAATTGGTCGGCCCCGTAATAGGGGTTGAAAGCTTGATTTACGGTTCTGGAGGCAACTTTGGTGGCTCACCGGTATCGGTCTCGCTTTTAGGGAACAATATCGACGAATTAAAGGCGGCAAAATTAGAGCTGAAAACAGCGCTACTGAATAACCCTACTTTAAAGGACGTTGCCGACAACGATCCTGCGGGTATTAAAGAAATACGTTTACAACTAAAGGATAATGCCTATTTGTTGGGTCTTGACCTCAGAAATATTATGAACCAAGTTCGTGCTGGTTTTTTTGGAACCCAAGCGCAGCGCTTTCAACGAGGGCAAGACGAAATTCGGGTCTGGGTTCGCTACGATCGTAAAAATCGCTCTTCAATTGCCGATTTAGATGAAATGCGAATCGTTACACCTAGTGGAAGTCGAGTGCCGCTCAAAGAAATTGCCAACTACGTTATCGAACGAGGTGATGTAGCAATCAATCGTTTGGAGGGAAGACGTGAAATTCAGGTTTCCGCGGATATGAAAAATCCGAAGGATAGTCCGACTGATGTAATGACGGATATACAAAATAATATCATGCCTGAGATTCAATCCAAATATCCTACGGTTACTGCGTCTTATGAGGGCCAGAACAGAGAGCTTGGCAAGTTGACAGGCTCTCTAAAAGTGGTGGGCTTGTCTGTACTTGCGCTAATATATATGACCATCGCATTTACCTTTAGAAGTTTTAGCCAACCTTTGATGTTGATTTTATTGATTCCTTTTAGTTTGACCGCAGTTACTTGGGGCCATTGGTTACATGATTTCCCACTGAATATTTTATCACTTCTGGGTATTATCGCACTGATAGGGATAATGGTCAATGATGGACTTGTGTTAATCGGAAAGTTCAATAGTAATCTGCGAGAAGGTATGAAATTCGATGATGCAATTTATGAGGCTGGCCGTTCTAGATTCAGAGCGATATTTTTGACTTCAATTACTACCATTGCGGGCTTGACCCCTTTGATTTTCGAGACGAGCCGTCAAGCTCAATTTTTAATTCCTATGGCCATTTCCATAGCTTATGGTATTGGGTTTGCCACAGTGCTGACATTGGTATTACTACCCTTGTTCTTGTCATTCAGTAACAAGGTAAAAGTTGGTACGAAATGGTTGGCTACAGGAAATGAGATTACCAAAGAAGAAGTAGAAAGAGCTATCAAAGAGTTGAAAGATGACGTGGAATTAAGTGATATTTCAGAGCCAGAGACGTTAACTGGAGTGGAAAAGAAAATAGAAGAAGTTTCGGAAGCTTATGAAACCACCCAAACACCAATAGAGGATAAGTAGAAATGAATTATAACAAGATTCTCCCCCTTTTGATGACACTATTCGGTATTTGTGCCAATGCCCAAGAAAGTATGCTCTCTAAAGATGAGGCCGTCGTAATTGCACTTGAAAACAACTTCGGAATTCAAGTGGCCAAGAACCAGGTTGAAATAGCCAAAAATAATAAAGGAGTCTTGAACTCGGGTTTTCTTCCTACCTTGACCGGTAATGCGGGAGCAACTTATCAGCGTGACGATAATACTATTGAATTTCCCGGTCAGCTCAATCAAGATGGTACGTCTAGAGGTGATGTCGAATTATACAAGGCTGAGGCGCAGCGATATAATTCTTCCTTGCGGGCCGATTATATATTGTTCGATGGCCTTGGGCGCTTATACAATTATAAAAGACTCAAAGAACAGTACCAGTTGAGCGAACTGCAAGCAAGGGAAACTATCGAAAATACCATTTTGCAGCTATTCAGTGTATATTTTGAAATAGCACGGCTTACCGAAAATGAAAATGTACTACAACAGGCGTTGGAAATTTCGGCCCAACGAATTCTAAGAGCGGAATACGCTTTCGAATATGGGCAAAATACAAAGCTTGATATCCTAAATGCACAAGTAGATGTTACAAATGACAGTATTAACCTTTTAAACACAAAGCAGCAGCTAGAGAATACGAAACGAGATCTCAATGTAGTTTTAAATCAAGATCTAAATACTAAATTTAAAGTAGATACCTTAATAAGTTTCATTCCGACTTTGCGGTTAGATGAGTATACCGCTCAGGCCGAGTTGAATAATGTGGCTCTTTTGCAAACAGAAAAGAACCTAGCTATAAATGACTATGATATCAAAGTGAGCAAGTCTGGTTATTTACCAACCCTTGGTTTGAATGGCACTTATGGATGGAACCTCAACCAGTCGGCCGCCTCCGCTTTTTTTCCGGGCACGAACAATGAAAATACCAGGAATTTCGTATTGGGGGCCAACCTGACATGGAACCTTTTCGATGGAGGAGGCACTTCTGTTCGAGTTAAAAATGCAAAAATCGCATACGAGAATCAAGAATTATTAAAAGAGCAGGTACTTTTGGAAGTAAACAGGGATATTGAGAATGCCCGGGCTATTTACAAAAACCGCTTGAACATCTACCAAATTCAGGAACAGAACGTGATAACCAATCAGAACAATTTTGAACGTTCAAAAGAACAATTTCAAATAGGCCAAATTACATCGATTGAGTTCAGGCAGGCTCAAATCAATCTCTTGAACGCCCAAACCAATAAGAATCTGGCTAAGTATGATGCGAAATTAGCCGAACTACAATTATTGCAGCTTACCGGGCAATTGTTGAATATTTCTTTTTGATATCTTTTTAATCTATAACGAGTAATCCACATTCAACAAAAGTCATATCTTTCACTGATAAAGTACTAATGAAATGAATAAATTAGGTATTGGTATTATTGGAACAGGTTCGATCGTTAGTACATATGTGAAGTGTATTTCTGAAATCGCCGATACTGAATTAATTGGAATTTATACTAAATCAGCACGAAGAGTAGTAGAAGCAGAAAAACGCTATGGTGTTCCCGTTTTTAATAATATCGAAAAATTGTTGGCCCAATCAGAAATACAATTGATTTGTGTTTGCAATGAAAGTGGTAACCATGGTGACGCCATCAAAATGGCTGCGGAAGCCGGAAAGCATATTCTTAGCGAAAAACCCTTAGAGGTCACCACGGAAAAAATCGATGAAGTCGTCGACAGTTGTCAGGAGAATGATGTTGTGTTGGGCTGTGTTTTACAAAATAGATGCGGCATTGATTATCAACGGGCCGAAAAAGTTGTCAAGAAAGGAAAATTAGGCAGACTTTTAATGGGCAATGCACATATCAATTGGTATCGAAATGAAGAATATTATTCAGGTAATCCTTGGAGAGGAACAAAGAAATATGATGGTGGTGCGGCATTTATGAATCAAGGCATTCATACCATTGATCTATTGTTGAATTTAATGGGGTCGGTAAAATCCGTTTTTGGAAATATGAAAACCATGGTCCATAATATTGAAGGAGAAGATGTGGGCATGGGCATATTGAATTTTGAGAATGGCGCTATGGGAACGATTACGGCCGGTACGGCTTTATATCCAGGTTATCCTGAACGTCTGGAAATCTATGGTGAAAAAGGAAGTATTCTAATGGAAGGTGGTAAAATCGCACAGTGGAATGTTCAAGGAGTTCCGTCTCCAATCTCCGCTGAAAACAATAAAGTGAATAGTGGTGCATCAGATCCTACAAGCATCGGACATGAAAATCATAAAACAGTAATTTTGGATATGATTGATGCGATTCGCAAAAATCGCTCTCCAATGGTCGATGGTCAAGAGGCTAGAAAAGCGGTTGAGGTTATTACAGCACTCTATAAATCCTCTAAAGAGGCAAAAATAATTCTAGTATAGTCATTTATTTTTCGAGCAACAAGCAACTAAAACCATGTACGAGCATTTTTTTCAATGTCCTTATTGTTGGGAACAAATATCGATGTTGATAGATCCTTCGATTCGTCAACAGACTTATGTTGAAGATTGTGAAGTTTGTTGCAATCCTATAGAGGTGAGTCCAACTTTTAACTCTGGTGAAATTGCCGCCTTTGAGGTTAAGGAAAAAGGACAGTGATTTTTAAAATGTGACTATCCTTCGCCGATAATTACCTCCAGCTCATCCTTATTTTCCGCAATAGCTTTAGCAGATTCGGGTTTTACTTGAGTGCCCCAAAGATATACGCGTTTCAGACTTTCTATTTTTGCGATTTCAGGAAGACACGCGTCGGTCACATTGGTTCTGTAGAGATTTAATGCTTCCAAGTGTCTTAAATTAGATAAATGGTTTATACCATCATCTGAGATGGTCGTTTTTTCCAGTTGAAGCCTTGTCAAATTAGAAAATTTCGATAAAGATGATAACCATTCATTTTCAACCTCCGTTTGGGCCAAAGACAACCATGTGATATGATCCTTTACTTTTTCAAGTTCTTTCACCTTTTCCAAGGTTAACTCTGTACCGGAATACTTAATGTCTAATAACGGATTTTTCGCACCCAGTGTTTTAACGGTAAAACCCAGTTTTTCTAGATTAATGATTAGAGTACTATCGATAGGATCAATTTTGACAGTTTCATACCAGGGCTTTGGATCAGTATCTAAACCGTACCGTCTTAACAAAACTGGTTTTATATTTTCGCCAACTTCCATCGCCGATACAGGCTCTTCAAAAGAAGCACCTTGATTAATCCACCACTCGACTGTTTTGATTTCATCGTAGGTCAAGGCCTCTTGTGTCGGTGGCATGAATTTGACATTTTTCTGTGGAAGTGTTATCCGTCTAAAGAGTTCACTTTCCTCTAGATTTCCCGAAGCAATGACAGGTCCACCGTCACCACCTAATTGTAATGAATCGGCATGCGCCATATTTAGCCCGCCTCGTTTAACTTCATTGTTGTGGCAAGCATAACATTTGGTTTCAAAGATGGGTTCGATTAAATCGCGGTAAACTACTACCGAGTCTGGGGTGCCCAGAGACCTAACAGAATCGATGTCAACTTTCGCTCCTAAAATTCCCCGAATCGGTTCAGGGGCATATTCGGTCAAATAGGTTTCGCCATGGGTAAGGTTGCCACCTTTGTGACCTTCTATAAAAAGCATTCCCAGAAGTAATATATTGATTCCGTTTTGTAAGAATTTCGAATATGAACTTGGTTTCTTTTTAAGCCACCAGCCAATAAACGCTACTACAACCAAGGCGATACCCAACCAGCGATGTGAAAACAACATATCTTCTTCGTAAAGCCCGGTTTCGCCAAGCCACCATCCTGAAAAAGCTGCCGCCGCCGCACTCAGAGCACCAAGCAACCAGGCTATGGGTATCAATCGACTTTTTATTTCGGTTTTGCGATAGTTTTCATACCATTCCAATACAATGGCCAAAACTAAAAAACCAATAGGCAGATGAACGAAAAGTGGATGAAACCGACCTAGAAAAGTAGAAAACTCAAGTGCAATCATAAAATCAAATTATTGAAAAGGATTAAATTCGGTTTAGCTTGATAGGGTAGGTTTTACCCGAAGCCCATTGTGGTACATACAAATTACCATCATCGTCGACGAGAACATCGTGTGGGTTTCTGAAGGTCTTTCCGTCAAAAACGGGCTCTTTTAAAAGTCCGTCAACATATTCAGGACTATTACCGCCTGGCAGTGACACAACTTTATTATCCTTGTCTAAAACAGCGATCATTCCATCCCAGTTGTCCCAGGTTTTAGTAACGATTACCGCGAAATAAATAGTATCACCGTGAATTACCGGGCGACAAATAGAACAACCTGGAAGTTGAACTGTTTCGAGGTGTTTTCCATCTAAAGAGAAACGTTTGAATTCTTGACTGGCCCGGGACGTAATCAAAAGTGTTGGGTTTTCTGCATTCCTCGTGTCCAATGTTATGCCATGACAGCAATTGAACTTGTCGTCTCCCTCGCCTTTACCGCCAAAATGATTGATGTATTCGCCTTTGGCATTATAATGGGTTATATAATTTTTACCGTAACCATCGGCAACATAAAAATCACCATTGGGCATTATAACCGTTTCCGTAGGCAAAAATTCGTCATCTCGAGTGTAACCCTCGACTTCTTTCGGTCGTTCGATACTCATAAGAATATTACCCTTTAAATCTGTCTTTGTCACCTTATGTGTCTCTGGATCGGTTATGAAAAGGAATTGGTCGCTGCCTTCCCCGGCAATCGAAAGACCGTGAGCCCCGGGAAAAACCGTTCCCCAAGAATCAAGTACTTTCCCCGATTTATCGTAAATAATGATATTATCGTTATCATCACCTGTTGTGGTCATAAATATTCTCCCCTGACTGTCAAGAACCATTTCGTGACAATCGTTAACTGGAATTTTTGAAGGGTCTTGAACACCCCACTCTTTGTCCACGGAATATCTGAAATTTCCATGACCGACTATTTCTTTCGCTGATGGAGAATTGATAATTCCGAATGAGTAGCTGGGCACTATCAATCCTGCACCAGCTATTAACGTCGACTTCTTGATAAAATCTCTTCTATTATTTTTTTTCATATTCATTTAAATATTTAAAACTAGGCTAAAATTTCTTTAACAACATCTCCATGAACATCGGTCAGACGATATCTTCTGCCTTGAAATTTAAAGTTCAAACGCTCATGGTCTACCCCTAAGAGATGCATTAAAGTCGCTTGAAAATCGTGAACATGTACTGGGCGTTGTGCAATATTATAGCCAAAATCGTCTGTAGCCCCCAAGGCAAATCCTTTTTTGATTCCTGCTCCTGCCATGAATATCGTAAAACATTTCGGATGATGATCGCGACCGAAATTATCTGGTGTCAATTTTCCTTGGGAATAATTGGTTCGGCCGAATTCACCCCCCCAAATGACCAGTGTATCTTCGAGCATGCCCCGTTGCTTTAAATCTGTTATTAAAGCTGCAGTGGCCTGATCTGTTTCTTTGGCTTGTACTTTTATCGCATTGGGTAAATTACCATGTTGATCCCAACCTTGATGGTATAGTTGAATGAACTTGACATCGCGTTCGGCCAATCTCCTCGCCAAAATACAGTTTGCTGAATATGTTCCAGGCGTGCGACTATCTTCACCGTACATTTCATAAGTAGCTTCTGATTCGTCTTTGGTATCCATGATTTCAGGCACTGATGTCTGCATGCGAAAAGCCATTTCGTACTGCGCCATGCGAGCGAGAATCTCGGGATCTCCAACGTCTTCATGATTAATTTTTTCCAATTTTTGAAGATGATCCAATTGCTCACGCCTACTTTTGCCATTGATACCGGGTGGGTTGGTCAAATACAATACTGGATCTTTACCTGCCCTAAACTGAACGCCTTGGTGTTGTGATGGCAGAAACCCATTACCCCATGCTCTTGAATACAAAGGCTGGCCGAATTTGTCTTTCGTGACCAATACCACGAATTCAGGCAGATTTTTATTGTCTGTGCCTAGTCCGTAGCTGACCCAAGACCCGATTGATGGTCTGCCGGGCAGTTGCGAACCGGTCTGAAAAAAGGTTACTGCGGGATCATGATTGATCGCTTCGGTATACATCGATTTTATGAAACAGAGTTCATCTACGATTTTCGAAGTGTGCGGCATTAAATTTGACATCCAAGCACCGCTTTCTCCATGTTGTTTGAAATCAAAAATGGTACCGGCGATTGGTAAAGTCGCTTGCCCAGAAGACATTCCCGTAAGCCGCTGTTCGCCCTGCACACTTTTTGGTAGATCCTGCCCTTGCATTTTATTCAACAAAGGCTTGTAATCAAAAAGATCTAGCTGAGAAGGCGCCCCACTTTGAAAAAGGTAGATAACCCGTTTGACTTTTGCAGGAAAATGAGGTTGGCCCAAAATACCTCCACTGCCCAACGAGCTAGCGATTTTTTGTTTGTTAGCTGCGAATAAATCCATAGGGTCTAACATCGATGCCATAGACAAAGCCCCCATTCCCAGGGTAGTTTTGGTCAAAAAATCTCTTCTCGTGTAATTTTTATTATGATCGTGTGTACACATAACTTTTGTTATCTTTTCATATAGGCCTCGTCATGATTCAAAATAGTATTTGCCACCATGGTAAGAGCTGCGGTCTTATCATTTATCATTGCTGGCTCCATTTCTTTTTTTCCCACGGATAAAAGTTCTTTAGCCTCTTTCGGGTTTTTATTAAAACGTTCCGTTTGTGACTTGAATAAATCTTTTAAAATCGATGTTTCTTCTTTTTTTGGATTTCTACTTACCGCTAATCGAAATCCATAGGCGATTTGCTCTTCCAAAGAACCACCACCTTCTAGTTGCATTCGTTCGGCCAACATTTTTGACGCTTCAACAAACTGTGTGTCATTCATAAGTACCAATGCCTGTAGGGGTGTATTGGTATTCTCTCTTTTTATGGTACAGACCTCACGTGAAGGAACGTCAAAAGCGGTCATTGCCGGGTGGGGCGAAGTACGTCGAATAAATGTATAAAGTCCGCGCCGATATAGACTATCGCCTTCAGATTCTTTATAGTTCAATAACTTATGTGAAAAGCTATTTTTTTCTATCCAAAGATTTCCGGGTTGATACGGTTTTACACTTTTGCCACCTACTTGTTTTACCAGCAGACCACTTGCTGCCAATGCATTATCGCGAATCATCTCGGCTGGTAAGCGATAGCTATTATTTCTTGCCAAGTAAATATTATTCGGGTCTTTTTCTTTGAGTAAATCGGTGGTTTTCGAAGACTGTCGATAGGTGTGTGACATGACCATTGTTTTCAATAAGGCCTTGACATTCCAACCTTTCTCGACAAAATCTACCGCCAACCAGTCTATCAATTCAGGGTGGGTCGGTAGCGCCCCTTGCACACCGAAATCTTGAGGGGTGGTAACCAAACCTTTTCCAAAAATCATTTGCCAGTAACGATTTACCGTAACCCTTGCCGTAAGCGGATTATCTTCAGAAAAGATCCATTGGGCGAGTCCTAGTCTATCTTTAGGGTAATCTTCCGGAAAAGTTGGAAGAACTTCCGGGGTGTTCGCGTTTACCTCGTAAAGCGGTTGTTCATAATCGCCTCGATTGTAAGCGTAAGCCTGTCTTTTTTGAGGCATTTCTTCCATAATCATGACCTCCATAACGGGCATCATTAAATCAAGCCGTTCTCCTCTTAATGTTTTGAGATCTTGTTCAATTCGAGATACTTTTGGCGCTTGTTCAACCCAAAATTCAGCAAGCTGTTCTTTCGGTGGGTCCGATACGTTTTTTGAAGCCAAAAGTGACACCTCCAGTGGCGTTAAAGTTTTGGAGTACATATAGATGTCGTCCAAAGCACCTTTAAAGATACCGTATTCCCCGGTAAAGCTACGGTAGCTTTTGGCCACTTTTACGGGCCTGGTCTCTATTCCGTGAACTGCCGATTGCAATGTTTTAATGGACTTGTACAGGCGGTCATATGGTATTGTTTTTTCTACTTTTCCGCCGTCGATATAAAGATTTAGGCCCTTTGCTTTTCCTGAACCATCATACGTAAATGCAACATGCTTCCATTCATTTATTTTTATGGAATCTTTGGAGCGGACCTGAATATAATTATGAGGAAGGGAATGAATCAACCTTGCATTTAAATGGTTAAGACTGTCGAGATAAAAATCCCATCCGCTCCAAAAATTATTTTTCTCTCCGGAAGTACCTAATAATTGTTGTGTTTTCCCAGTCTCACGTTTGGTGGAATTCATCCAAAGTGCTGCTGAAAACTTATCATTTAGCTCGAAATTCGGAGTATTTCTCAGATAGACTTCATCATATTCCCCTGTGAAAACAAAGGCATTGCCTTTTTTTCCATTGATTATTTCAGGAGCTTTCGATGCTGTTACTTTGGAATTACCATCAACTATAAAGTTGTTGCCGCTTTTAGTCAATTTATCAAGGGGATAATGGTCGATCAATCCTTTTTTAGAAATATCGGAAGGTATTTTAGCGATATAAGAATCAAGATCTTGGAGCTCTTTTTTTGTTAGTTTCAATTGATTCTCTTTTTCCTCGATAGACTTTTCAACCGTTTTCAGGGCTGCTTCGGTTTCAGAATCGGGCAATGTCATCATCGGGCCGTAATTACCATCATCGCCAGTCATTCCCAACTCCTTCACATTATTGAAGAAGGCGGTCATTTGAAAGTAATCTTTCTGTGAAATCGGGTCGAACTTGTGGTCGTGGCATCGCGCGCATGCAACAGTTAGCCCCAAAAGGGCCGTTCCAACGGTTTCGGCACGGTCCCAGACATAATTGAGCCTAAATTCTTCTTCGATAGCTCCACCTTCTGCGGTCATGGGGTGGTTTCTATTGAAAGCAGTGGCCAATTTTTGTTCTTTTGTTGGATTTTGAAATAGATCACCAGCCAGTTGCCAGGTCACAAATTCGTCGTAAGGTCTATTTTCTTTGAATGAACTGATGACCCAATCGCGCCAGGGCCACATTAAACGCCAGCCGTCGGCATGCAAGCCATGTGAATCGGCATAACGTGAAAGATCCATCCAATCTACTGCCAAGCGCTCTGCATAAGCATAAGTTGAGAGCAGCTTGTCGACCACTTTTTCGTATGCGTTTTCACTTTTATCGCTTATAAAAGCATCAATATCATCAATGGACGGAGGGAGTCCTGTTAAATCCATATAAACACGGCGTAACAATCGCTCTTTGTTCGCTTCAGATGATGGCTCAAACCCTTTTTGACTCAGTGTCTGTTGAACGAAATTATCTATGGGGTTTTTTACCGACCATTGCGTATTTGTTGATTCTGGCACATCGGCTTTTATGGGTTTTATAAATGCCCAATGATCTTTCCATTTCGCTCCTTGCTCGATCCATTTGACAATCATGGCCTTTTCTTGAGCGTTTAGAGTCAAATGTGAGTCAGGAGGAGGCATTTGAATTTCGGGGTCGTCGCTCAAAATTCGCTCAACACTGGCGCTACCACCTGGTTTTCCCGAAACAAAGGCTCGATTTCCGCTTTCAAGACTTTTGAAGGCGTCTTCTTCGATGTCAAGTCGAAGATTTGCCTGTCTTGTATTTTCATCAGGTCCATGGCAGTTATAACATCTGTCGGATAGAATAGGTTTGATATGAAAATTGAAGTCGATGTTTTCTGGAAGTTCTTGATAGGCAGTTTCAACATCATCAGGTAAATTGACCGAACAAGATACCAGTGTGAGTAAAAAAAAGAATTGGGCAAAGTGGTGAACTTTCATATTGTTCGAAATAGTCGTAATCTTAAAAATACATATTTTTAAATGAAATACGATTAGAGCGGGTGCTTTAGATAGAAAATAATATCTATTTCAACGATTATCCGATAAATCGGGTCTCTGGCTGAATTAACCAAAACACATAGTTCATAAAACATAGAAAAGATGAAGAATTTATTATTGCTGATGCTTATTTCAGTTGGTCTCATGAATGCTCAAGGTGAAAATCTTCCACAAACTGATTTTACCAAAATGTATCTCTCGGTATGGGAAGAAGCAGTCGAGCACTGTCTTGACATCGCCAAAGCAATGCCGGAGAAAAAATATGCCTATAGACCGACCAAAATCAGTAAGACTTTTGCCGAGCAAATGGTTCATATTGCCGCATCCACGAAATTATTGACGCAGCGCTACGTAGAGGGGTTAGAGGTCAAGCCAAATACTCCCGATGCTAATCGCATGAAAAAGCAGGAAATTATTAAGTTCTTAGAAAGCAATTTCAACTACACTAAAAATGTCATAGTGACAATCGACCAAGCTAAACTGGATGAGTCTTGCAGAATGTACCATAGCGGCAATATTGTCAGCAGGGCGTTTGCATTGTTCTACGTACAAGACCATATGGGCAACCATAGGGCCAAGGCTAATTTGTATTTAAGGCTTAACGGCTTTGAGCCACCTCAATATACATGGTAAGAATTCTACCATAATATATGACTTGCAATAATTCAATAGTCGGAAGTTTTATTTATTTTTGCCTTCCCGTATAAAATATTTTGAAATAGGGTTATTAGCTCAGTTGGTTTAGAGCGCTGCCTTGACAGGGCAGAGGTCACTGGTTCGAATCCAGTATGACCCACTTTCTCAAAGCTTCCAAACTATTGGAGGCTTTTTTTTGTCCCACTCTCAGATTCATTTTATTTTTTAAAAAATCGACTAAAAGTGACCTTTCTAAAATATCGGTGTCTTAAGAAATATAGGACACTAACCAAGATGGAATCAATATCTAATTTATCTCAAACTGATTTTTTTGCACTAATGGGCATCTTGATTTTTTTAATTGCGGTAGGTCTGATCTTGCCATTTTTCTTTGTAGATGATCATAAGGGAAAGATGAGTGAAAATACAGATTACGCACCAAAGGTCTATGTTGAAAAAGATTCGCAAAATAACAATGAAAAGGAATAATTATGATTGTCAGGCCTAACTATTTAAACGCTGGCCAAGGCTTGACAGTTTACGATCAAAATTTTTAAAACTATCACTTCTATAACGAAAGTCTAATAGAAAAGTGGCGTTCGTCAAAATCAGGATTGTAAGATTCAAGGTTTAGGCAACGAAGTTCTCCCAGTAGTTTTGGGTTTTTGGTTGTATGATTGGGCCTCAGGAAACTGAGGCTCTTTCTATTTATAAGAGTTACCTTACGAGGTGTTCATTTAATTTAAAGTGACTTTTTTAAAAAAAGTGTGTCCAAACAACTAATAGGAATCAACTAAACCCGATTTTTGGAAACTACTGTAAACATAGGTGCACTTACCGATGAAGAGCTTGTGCGTATTATCGTAAAAAATAATAACACCCTATTGTTTGGTGAATTGTATGACCGTTTTTCAAAGAGGGTCTATAATAAATGTTACGGATTTTCTAAATCGCAGAAAGAAGCCGAAGACCTCACCCAAGATGTTTTTTTGCAATTGTTTATTAAATTGGGCAGTTTCAAAGGCAAATCGAAATTTTCAAGTTGGGTGTATGCTTTTACCTATAATTTTTGCGTGAACTATGTGAATAGAAACAGAGAACGCAAAATCAGTGATATAACCGACCCCATTTCAGAAAACGAGTCGAACATAAATATCGCCAATTCTGAAGAGAATATTTATGAAATGCAGTCTGAAAAGTTGAAGACAGCGTTGGAATTGATTGAACCGGAGGATAAGAAATTGTTACTATTGAAATATCAAGATGGCGTTCCGATAAAAGAACTGACTTTACTCTTGGAAATCAGCGAGAGTGCGGTAAAAATGAGATTAAAAAGGGCGCGCACCCGAATTTTGGAAATATATAAAAAATTGGCTTAGATGACAGAGGGAAAAAATAATCCGTTCGAAGAGCTGGAACGTTCATTGCATGAAGTTCCTAAAGAAATGAAGAGTAAGGTGATGAATGACATTGCTAACGCGAAATTGGTAATGGAAATGGCCTCGCTCTTTACCTGTAATTATAAATCTGCTATTAACGAATCATTAAAATCAAACAAATAAGAATATTAAACGAATAGATCATGGAACAGATGAGTGAATGGAAAAATATGGCAACAGATACTTTAATGGGTATCTTAAGGGATATTGCTTCGGTACTACCCAATATCTTTGGTGCGATCGTAGTACTGATTATCGGTTGGATGATTATTAAAGTGGTACGCTTCGTACTCAAAAAAGTCTTCAAGGTTGCCAAACTCGACAGTATTTCAGAGAAAGTAAATGATGCAAAGCTTTTTGGCGACAGTAAAATCAAAATCGATATTGCCAAAGTACTATTAGGCTTTGTCAAATGGATTCTACTCATGGTCTTTATCATTGTCGCTGCCGATATCATGAAATTGACCGTAATATCACAAGAAATAGCGAATTTGCTCCGCTACCTTCCGGTGCTTTTAAGTGCGATGGTAATCTTCATGATTGGTCTTTTCGCAGCCAAATTGATTAAGAAGGCACTGCTAGGTGTTTTTGATTCAATGGGTTTCGGTGGTGGAAAACTGGTCAGTTCCATTGTCTTTTATATTATCACCATTTTTGTAACAATTACCGCTCTCAATCAGGCAAGAATTGATACCTCATTGATCACCAATAATTTTTCGTTAATCATCGGTGCATTCTTATTGGCATTTGCAATTGGTTTTGGCTTGGGCTCAAGAGATGTTGTGACCAACCTCTTGAAAACATTTTACGCGAGAAAAACATACTCGGCAGGTGACAGAATAAAAACCAAAGATGTCGAGGGCACGATTGAGAGTATCGATGCGATATTTATTACGTTAAAAACGGAAAAAGGCAAGGTAGTCGTGCCGGTTAACGAGGTCGTAGACAACAAAGTGGAAGTAAGTTGAATATATAAATTAGTTGGTTGTATGGAGTGGGGTAATCGTTCATCTCACTCCATTTTTTTGTTTAAAGTAATTTCAAAACTCTTTCAAGGGCCATTCCCCTAGAGCCTTTAATCAAAAAATGACTTGTCGGAAGTTTGATTGTTTCCAAATGATTTTTGAATTTTTCAAAATCTGAAAACTTTCCGCTATTCGTTTTTACTTTATTGAAATTCTGGCCTACTAGAAAAAGCAAATCAAAATGCATTGATGACGCCAATTCGGCAATATTCTGATGTTCTTTAGCAGCGGTTTCCCCAAGTTCGAACATATCTCCTAAAATTGCGACCTTATGTTCCGCTGTCATACTATCGAAATTTTGTAAAGCAGCCAACATACTTGTCGGATTGGCATTGTAGGCATCTAAGATGATACGATGTCCGTTTTTTTCCAAAATTTGCGAGCGATTATTTTGCGGGACATAAGAAGCGAGGGCATCTTTGATTTCACCTTTGGGAACATTAAAGTATTTTCCCATTAAAATGGCAGCACAACAATTGGTGAAATTATAACTACCGATCAATTGCGATTCGACGATTTCACCTTCAAAATGGATTTTAACAAAAGGGTTGGCACCTAAGAATTCGATTTTATAAAATTGATGTTTGTCTTTACTGAATCCGTATTTCTTCACATATGAATTTAATTTTTCATGTTGAATGGGATCATCGGCATTCAAAAAAACAGATTTTTCATTTTCCTTCAAAAAAGTGTATAGTTCACTCTTGCCTTTTATAACGCCTTCCACACCACCAAAACCTTCTAGATGAGCTTTTCCGAAATTAGTGATATAACCGAAGTCGGGCTGTGATAAGGCACATAAAAACTCGATTTCCTTTTGGTGGTTGGCACCCATTTCGATAATTGCAATTTCAGTATCTTGTTTGATGCTAAGTAGGGTAAGGGGTACCCCGATGTGATTATTGAGGTTGCCTTTTGTAGCTACTGTTCGATATTTTTTTGAAAGCACGTGGTTGATGAGCTCTTTCGTAGTGGTTTTTCCGTTACTACCCGTAAGTGAGATTACCTTGGCATTGGATTGTTGTCTATGAAATGTTGCCAATTGTTGTAACGACTGCAAAACATCGTTGACAAGTATGATATTCTCCTTTTGTGAATACAAAGCCTCGTCGACTATTGCGAACGAAGCTCCTTTTTTCAAAGCTTCGACTGCGTATTCGTTTCCATTGAAATTGTCTCCTCTTAAGGCAAAAAATATAGAGCCTTGACTGATTTTTCGAGTGTCAGTGGAAATTTCAGGATTTTCTAAAAATATTCGATACAGTTCCTTCGTGGTCATTTTTCATATAAATTGAAAACCAATATCTTTTTTCAAAGATCAAAGCTACGAGTTTTTCTTATTGAATTGATGGTATTAAAAAAGCGCCCTCCCCAGGGCGCTTTTTGTTTAAACTCGCTCTTGTAACCTATTCAAAAGCGAAACCAGTCGAAACCCTAAAAAAATCTTAAAACAGTATAAAAATAAATTTTCTGACTAAACCATAAAAACCTTTTGAAAGAGAAAGAGACAATTTCTTGAAGGGTCTCCAGAGGTATTTCAGTGTTTAATTCTACGTTTTTCATGATTAAAAATATTCGAATTGTTTATCGTATTATGTTGTTTCAATAGTGATTTTAAAATATTCTTATATAAGAAAGAAAATTCCTACTTTTTATTATAAAATTTCGATGAATCGATTATTTTTCACGGTAAAATGTATTTTACCTTACAATTGACCTCTATAAGTTACTTTTAAACGATATTCTTTAGAAGTTCTCGAATGGTTGGTTTTATAATTTAATCTGGTTTTTATACACGTTATCCAATAAAGAACTCAAAACTATACTACCAACAAGTAGCACGCTTAAAGCCTATTAAAAAGAGCTTATTTGGACACTTTGACAAACGAATGGCAACAGAGAATGTTCTGGTAGACGCAGAATAGATTTCGATCATGACCAACTTCTACAGGTTTGTATGATAGATGATTTTTAGCTTTGTCTTAAATCAGAAAATAGAGATTTTCTTTCGGGTAAGGGCCATAAAAAAAACCCCGACGAGAAAATCGTCAGGGTTATTCATTTTTTCTTTATCGAGCAATTTTTATCTCGCTTTCTTTCCTCTTGGAGTTTTGTTCTTTGTTTTTGACTTAGAACCAACTCTTGACATTGCACATCTGAATCCAATGTAATCGGTTGCCATATATTGTGGTAAATATCTTCGTTGGGCAGGGTCTAACCAATATGCCCGATCGTTCCATGCTCCACCTTTGAAGACACGAACTTCGTCATTGATCAATGAAGTTCTATTATTTGACTTGTCATATTGACGAACCAAGCTTCCTGCAGAGTCTCGCTCGACCTTATGTCTTGGAGAATCATACATTTTTCTTGCATTTGGGTCATCTTCTTCATCGCTGAATTTGTCGAAGAATCTTGAAGAACCTGCATCGCCATCTCTATATCCACGGTTATCACTGGAATCAAAGTTGGTTCTCAAATAGGTTTCTTGCTCGTCTACAGGAACCATTTTTATTTCACCTGGCAGGTTCACTGCGACAATCTTACCGTTAGGAAGCGTATCGAACATTATCGAATCTCTAAGTATGTTCACTTTACCGTCTTCACCAATGGCCGTCTTCATATAGATGTTACCTCTATAGTAGTTGAAATCGCTGATTTCATCATCTACGATAGGTCGATAGACATCGGCTACCCATTCTGCGACGTTACCCGCCATGTCATACAAACCTAAATCGTTTGGTTTGTAAGATTTGACCTGAGCGGTAATATCGGCACCATCATCTGACCAACCGGCGATTCCGCCATAGTCTCCTTTACCTTGTTTAAAGTTGGCCAACTGATCGCCTCTGCCGACGCGTTGTCCGTTTCGGGTATAATCGCCTTCCCAGGGATATTTTTTTCTACCTCTGTAATTGTTGTACTCACGAGTGCCTTGATTTGCTTGTGCAGCATATTCCCACTCGGTTTCGGTAGGTAATCGATATTCTGGCATAATTACGCCACTACTGCGTTTTGCGTAGGTCGAAACACTGTCCTTTTTTTGTTTTCCTTGCAGCGAATCAATTTGACCGTTGTAGACTGACTCAGGTCTATTTAGGTACGCTTCGGTACTAAAAGTACCTTGAACTTCCCCACTAACGGCCTGATACTTTGCATCTTTGGCAAGGTATCCCTCCTTTTCCAACATGGCCTCATTGACTCGGTCAGTTCTCCACTCGGCAAATTGAGTGGCCTGAATCCAATTTACACCTACAACAGGATATTCCGCATAAGCGGGATGGCGCAAATAATTATTGGTCATAGTTTCGTTGAAACCCAATCGATTTCTCCATACTAAAGTATCGGGTAGGGCACCTTTATAGATATTCGCGTATTTCGGATTTTCTGGAGGATAAACACTTTTTAGATAATCAAGATATTCCAAATACATAACATTGGTCACCTCTGTTTCATCCATATAAAATGATTGTACGTGCTGTGAAGTTGGAGTATTGTTCCAATCGTGCATTACATCATCTTGTACTTTACCTTTTGTAAAGGTACCACCTTCAACAAAAACAAGACCAGGAGCGGTCTCCTGCTCCTTAAAATCTGTATTGTACTGGAAACCGCCTTCTTTGGCATTTATTTTCCAACCGGTAGCTCTCGAAACATTTTTCGAAGAGCCAGAAGATTTCTTACAGCTGGTAACTGTAAAACCTCCTGCGACAACGGCAAAAGAAAGTACAACTTTGATAAATTGTTTTTTCATAATTACGACTTGAGTTCAAACATTTGAACTACGTTTATGTGTAGCTCGAGTATTGTGTTTTGATTAATTTATTAGGGTCTCTTTCGGCATATAAAACGATGAATTGGCTATTATATTTTATGTCATCAAAAAATATTTGGTCTAGCCATCTTAACGCAGAACCATAGCGACCTGATACATCAATAATAACGATGTAAAACCTATTATAGTATGGTCTCACTATTTTCTTTTAAACGAACAACGAATAACACGACCAATTTGGCGTGATAAAACCTTGAACAGGATATTTTTTAAATTTTCTTTATTGTCAAGATTAAGTTTGTACGAAAAAAACGTCCAAATATTTTTATGCTCACACAAGATATCACTGAAATGGTCGTTTACAAGTTAACAACTGATATATGATTTACATATAAAGGTAGTTGTTTTGTACTTTTTTATGACCAATTAAATTTACCGTAGTAAGATGAAAAAATTAACGATACTATTTTTACTGGTTTTCGCCGTTAAATTATCCGCTCAAACAGAACAGCGGGTTATAACGACAGCGGTACCGTTTTTGACTATCGCTGCCGATGCGAGGGCTGCCGGTATGGGTGATATGGGAGTTGCAACCTCAACGGATGCATTTTCCCAGCAATGGAACCCCGCTAAATTTGCTTTCGCTGAAAGAAAAATGGGTATTGGTCTAAGCTATACTCCTTATCTAGAAAGTATCATTACCGATATATCATTGTTGAACGCTAGTTTCTACAATAAGATCAACGATAGAAGTGCGTTTGCATTAGGCTTGCGTTATTTTACATTGGGTGAAATTGAGTTGAGACAATTTGCGAATGACCCAGGTACCCTTGCCAAACCAAATGAATTGGCTTTCGATGGTTCATATTCCCTAAAACTGAGCCCGACCTTTTCGATGGCGGTAGGAGGCAGATATATCAGATCAAATCTCAAACTACCTCAAGATGCCTCCGTAGATTCGCAGGCCGGTAGTTCATTCGGAATCGATGTAGCGGGTTATTATTATTCAAGAGAGAAAGCCTATAATAGTTTTGACGGTCGATGGAGAGCCGGTTTTAACTTTTCGAACTTAGGTGGTAAAATTCAATACGATGCAGGTGGGCAGGAAAATTTCTTGCCGGCGAATATGAAATTGGGCGTCGGATTCGATTTTATTTTAGACCAAGACAATGTCATTGGTTTGACCACCGAGTTTAATAAGTTGCTTGTACCGACTCCTCAAGATTTTAACGATGATGGTGTAATTGATGCAACTGATAACGCTGAATATCAGCAAATAGGAGCTTTTAGCGGTGTTTTCAAGTCTTTTGGTGATGCCCCAGATGGTTTCGGTGAGGAGTTGAAAGAAATGACATGGGCCTTGGGCGCTGAATATGTATACCAAGATGCATTCATGATTCGAACAGGATATTTCAACGAAAGCGAAGAGAAGGGCTCTCGAAAGTTCTTCACTCTAGGTGCAGGGTTCCGTTTCAAAATGACACAAATCGATCTCTCGTATTTATTCGCAACGTCTCAAGTAAGAAACCCGTTGGAAAATACACTTCGTTTTTCACTTACCTTTAACCTCGGTCAAGAATATTTCAACGATTAAGAGAACGAAATAAAACTTATATTTATGGCCCCGACCTTAAGTCGGGGTTTTTTATTTCTGAAAAATTCATCATCGACAAATGGAAAGACATGTTCAAGAATTCAATTATTTTTTGTTCGATTCCTTCGACGAACTTTCAGAAGCCGATCAAATTTTGATGCAAGAGGCTATAGCCGCTAGAAAGAACGCTTACGCCCCATATTCGAAATTTCAAGTTGGTGCCGCTGTTATCTTGAAGAATGGTCAAATAGTTATTGGCAACAATCAAGAGAATGCATCTTACCCTGCTGGGGTTTGTGCCGAACGTGTTGCAATACTGCAGGCAGGGGCTAAATATTCCGATACAATTATAAAGGCAGTGGCGATTTCGGCAACCTCGGTCAACGGTGTAGTCGATAAACCAGTTTCTTCATGTGGTATTTGTCGGCAATCGATGGCCGAGTACGAGCAAAAACAAAATAGCCCCATCAAAATATTGATGATGGGTGAAACCGGGCCGGTGATTAAATGTGATTCTGTACTACATTTGCTTCCGTTTGCCTTTGACAGTTCGTTTCTCAAGTAGGGCATTAATTCTGTTTCATACTTCTCAAAATCGTTCGAAAACACTATTTTTTCCTATGGATTTAATACGTATTTTTGCCCTTCTATGTTCGTTTTGAGCGAACAATCGATCATTGTTTTTTATTCCGATAAAACGCCTTTAAATGGAGAAAATAACTAAGGAAACATATCTTAAATGGTATGAGGATATGTTGTTCTGGAGAAAATTCGAGGACAAACTGGCCGCAGTTTACATTCAGCAAAAAGTTCGAGGTTTCTTGCATCTTTATAACGGACAAGAAGCAGTCTTGGCTGGATCGTTGCACGCTATGGACCTCACCAAAGATAGAATGATCACGGCCTATCGAAATCACGTGCAACCGATTGGTATGGGTGTCGATCCGAAAAGGGTCATGGCCGAACTTTATGGTAAGGTCACGGGCACTTCGAAGGGTATGGGTGGATCGATGCACATTTTCTCAAAAGAACATCGCTTCCATGGTGGTCATGGTATTGTTGGCGGTCAGATTCCACTTGGAGCCGGCATGGCTTTCGGAGACAAATACTTCAAACGTGATAATGTGACATTATGTTATATGGGAGACGGGGCCGTACGTCAGGGATCATTGCACGAGACTTTCAATTTGGCAATGCTCTGGCAGTTACCTGTGGTATTTATCTGTGAGAACAATGGATATGCGATGGGCACATCAGTTGCGAGAACTTCGCATTCTACCGAAATATGGAAATTAGGTCTGGGCTATGAAATGCCCTGCGGACCTGTTGACGGAATGGATCCAGTAGCCGTTGCGCAAGAAGTGAGCAAGGCGGTTGAAAGAGCTCGAAGCGGCGGTGGCCCGACTTTCTTGGAAATGAAGACCTATCGCTATCGTGGACATTCAATGTCAGATGCACAACACTACCGAACCAAAGACGAAGTAGAGGAGTATAAAAAAATCGATCCGATTTCCCAGGTTTTAGAAGTTATCAAAACCGAGGGCTATGCGACCGATGATGAAATCAAAAAAATCGATAAAAAGGTGAAGGAAATGGTTTCAGATTGTGAGAAATTTGCCGAAGAGTCAGACTATCCTCCAGTAAATCAATTATACGATATGGTCTATGAGCAAGAAGATTTTCCGTTTGTACAACATAAATTATAGACAATGGCTGAAGTAATAAATATGCCTCGGTTGAGCGATACCATGGAAGAGGGTACGGTTGCCAAATGGTTGAAAAAGGTAGGAGATAAAATTGAAGAAGGTGATATTCTTGCTGAAATTGAAACCGACAAGGCCACAATGGAATTTGAATCATTTCATGAAGGTACGTTGTTACATGTCGGAATAGAAGAAGGCGACGGTGCTCCTGTAGATACACTTCTGGCCATTATCGGAGATGATGGAGAAGATATTTCAGGGTTATTGAACGGTTCTTCAAATGTGACTGCAGAAAGTTCTGAGGAAACTGAAGAAACTGCGAAAGAGGAAAAGGAACCTGAGGCTGCGGTTGAAAAAACTACAAGTTCAGAAATTCCGGAAGGCGTAGAAGTCATAAAGATGCCGCGTTTAAGTGACACTATGGAAGAGGGAACCGTTGCCTCTTGGTTGAAGAAAGTCGGAGACACGATTGAGGAAGGTGATATTCTTGCAGAAATCGAGACTGATAAGGCCACAATGGAATTCGAGTCTTTCTATTCGGGTAAACTTTTGCATATCGGTATCCAAGAAGGTGAGTCTGCACCAGTTGATGAGGTGTTGGCGGTTATCGGACCCGAGGGAACCGATGTCGAAGCAGTACTGAATTCAGGTGGGGCTTCGCCAAGTGCATCCGTAGAAGAAAAATCGGAGGCCGCTACTCCGAAAGTTGAAGAAAAAACGGAACAGAAGTTTGTTACCAATGACGGGCAACGCATTTTTGCCTCTCCATTGGCCAAGAAAATGGCAGCTGACAAAGGTATAGATCTTGGTACTGTCAGTGGTAGCGGTGACAATGGACGCATCGTCAAAAAAGATATCGAAAATTATTCTCCCGCTCAGCAGTCTGCAACAGTTTCGGCTCCTGCTCAAGATGTTACCGCATCGAACGCGGTCGCCGCGACTCCTATAAATCTACCGGTCGGCGAAGAGGGTTCTGAGGAAGTGAAAAATTCGCAAATGCGCAAGACCATAGCGAAGCGATTGAGCGAATCGAAGTTTACGGCACCGCACTATTATTTGACCATTGAAGTTGATATGGACAACGCCTGGGCTTCTCGATTACAGATAAATGATCTCCCTGATACCAAAGTTTCTTTCAATGACATGGTAGTAAAAGCGTGTGCAAATGCGTTGAAAAAACATCCTCAGGTAAACACAACATGGCAGGGCGATACTACAAAGTACAATCATCATGTTCATATTGGTGTGGCCGTTGCGGTCGATGATGGGCTGGTCGTACCCGTACTCAAATTTACGGATCAAATGAGTTTGACGCAAATCGGGGCTTCAGTAAAAGATTTAGCCGGCAGGGCAAGAAATAAAAAGTTGACGCCAGCCGAAATGGACGGTAGCACGTTTACTGTTTCCAATTTGGGTATGTTCGGTATCGTTGAATTCACCTCGATTATAAACCAACCGAATTCCGCTATTTTATCGGTAGGCGCGATTGTTGAAAAACCCGTCGTAAGAAAAGGTGAAATTGTTGTTGGCAAGACAATGAAAGTTACACTTGCCTGTGACCATAGAACGGTTGATGGAGCAACGGGATCACAGTTCTTGTTGACACTGAAAGCTTATTTAGAAAATCCGGTGACGATGTTGGCTTGATGTTGGCCCAATGTATCGAATCTTGTCTCTCAAGTAGAATCACTATGAAGAAAATATTCTTCTTGTTTTTTGCAATGTTAATTTCAGGTTGTGGTACTACAAAATTGAAAAAGACAGACCCCGCGAACATTTCCATGGGTCCAGATGAAGTCAAAGGAAGTATGGAACTCCCAAAAGAAGGACACGAACCCAATATTGAAAATACTTCGACAAAAAGCAAGTCATTTACCGACCTTGGGGAATTTTCAGATTCATCCGGAGTAAGAAAAATCATATCCTTTTTGGCCGATGACGACCTTCAAGGTCGTGATACCGGCTCAGAGGGTATCGACAAGGCCGCTAATCTCATCGAATATACCTTCAAGGAAAATGGAATATCTCCGTATTTTTCTTCTTATAAAGATACCTTGACTAATATTCAAGAGACGGCCTATAACGTGGTTGGGTTTTTAGAGGGTACCGATTCGAAACTCAAAAATGAATTTGTAATCGTCGGCGCGCACTATGATCATATTGGAACGGCCCAACCCGTTGGTCAAGATTCGATTGCCAATGGAGCCAATGATAATGCTTCGGGTACTACGACGGTAATGGAGATTGCCCGTTATTTTGGTAGTAAGAAATCGAATAAACGCAGTATTATTTTTGCCCTTTTTAGCGCAGAGGAAAGGGGGCTGCTAGGTTCCGCTCATTTGGCCAAAAAATTAAAATCGCAAAATATAGACCTTTATACCATGTTGAATTTTGAGATGGTCGGAGTGCCCTTGCGAAACAAAGATTACTTTATGTATATCAGTGGTTACGAAATGTCGAATATGGCCGAAGTAGCGAACCAATATGTCGGGGACAAGTTAATTGGCTTTCTACCGACAGCGGCTAAGATGAATCTGTTTCAAAGATCTGACAACTATCCTTTTCATTTACAATTCAATGTGCCTTCGCAGACCTTTTGCACTTTCGATTTCACGAACTTTGACCATTACCATAAAGTCGGCGACGAAACCGAAATAATGGATTTTGAACATATGGCTGAGGTCGTCAATAGGGTTATTCCTGCGGTTCAGGGAATCGTAAACGCAACCACCAAAGAAATAAAATATAACTAATGGCGAACGTTATCATTACCGGAACCAGTAGGGGAATAGGTTTTGAATTGGCTCAGCTATTCGCAAATGAAGGTCACCAGGTTTTGGCATTGTCTCGCAGTTTAAATGCGATTGAAAATTTGAACAACGAAAAAATCAGTAGTTTCCCCTTTGACCTATCGAATGCCAAAGACCTACAAAGACTACAAAATTTTTTGGATTCAAATTGGAAGTCTGTTGACATCCTCATAAACAATGCAGGTAAACTTTTAAACAAGCCTTTCTTGGAGACCACTTCTGAGGAGTTTGAAGCTGTATACAAAGTCAATGTCTACGGTGTTGTCGATATCACGAGAATCGTCATTCCAAAAATGCCAAAGAATGGTCATGTGTTAACTATAAGTTCAATGGGCGGAGTACAGGGTAGTATGAAATTCCCAGGGCTTTCTGCGTATAGCTCTAGCAAAGCGGCGGTTATTACCTTAACTGAATTATTGGCCGAAGAATTTAAGGAGACGGGACCCTCTTTCAACGTGCTTGCCCTTGGTGCCGTTCAAACGGAAATGCTTGAAGAAGCATTTCCCGGGTATGAGGCCCCGATTACAGCACTGCAGATGGCCAATTATATTAAAGATTTTGCCATCACCGGAAACAAATTTTATAACGGTAAGTTACTTCAAGTTAGCAGTAGCACGCCATGATTTCAGAATAAATAAACATTCAAAAGAGATTTTTTTTAGACCTAAATCGTATGGTCTGTATTTTTTCATCGGCTCTGTTACATGTTCTTTTTTCCTCATACCCATTATATACCATGTTCGCCTGTAAAATTGAATCCAAACCAACTTTTATTGAAACTAAAATAGATTTTGTTGGGTTCTTTGACAGGTGCATTCGGTATCGGCAATCTCATTTGTTTAGTATAGTGGAAATTGAAAGTAACCTTTTTTATCTTTTTAATTATAAAAGAAAAGCGGCGCAAGTTGGGGGGAACTCACGCCGCTCATTAAAGTAGGTTTATTCAAGTTGTATACCATTTGACCGTTTGAGTTGGCCAAAGGCATTCAAAGTATTTTTTAGTTCAAAGCATTATAAGTTGAAACTTTTTCTATCGTGTTTTCCGCCAATTCGTTATTTTGAACGGTGTTTGCTTCGTTTACATTCGCGTAGGCTATCAAAGCGATTACTAAGCTTGCGAAATACAGTGTGCTTTTTACTTTTTGTGACATGTGATTTGGTTTTTATTACTGATGTAAAAGTATGGCGTAAAATCAGGCAAAATCTTCGATTGTTGTCAAAATGGGTTTTTTCGATGTCAAATCGGCTGCCTTTGTTGAATAGCGTTTTCGTTCATCGAATGTTCTGTTCCACTCAACGAACGCGGCATAAAATCGGCTGATTTTATCAATTCTCCTGCTTGGCTGTAACAGGCTATTAAATGAAGGTGCAAAACGCTTTTATTCCCTTATTTAATGATTTTCAAAATCGATAAAAGTCTTATTCAAGATTCAATAAGTCTACTATATTCTGATAATATACCTTCTGTAGCACTTCTTCAGAGAGCCCAATGCCTATAGTCTTCTGACCTCGTATTTCAACGGAATCGTTGCTGTTCAGGTAGGTCCATCGTTGCATATAGTCTTTTTCTAGTTCGGCGCGTTCCGCTTTAAGTTCGGTCTGGCTTAATGCGTCTTGTACAACGTTATTCCCATAATCGGTACCGAACATGATGCGGTCTTGGTACTTTTCATAAAAGGATTTTACTCTTTCAGAATCCTGGCCTGCCAAATCGCCAAATCGAGCGGCGGGCTCTACATACATGTTATCGTATTTATCGAGTCGCTCGGCGATCATATCTACATCGTGTGACATACTGCCCATGTGGGCGCAGAGTATTTGAAGGTCTGGGTTGTTAGCTACCCAATTGTCTCTGGCCGTCATAATGGTTTCGTAGGTCGGAATTTCGGTATGTTTATAGGCATGATATTGTGGGTTGTCGATATAGTACCCATAGTGCGGATTATTGGGGTCGTCCAGCGGTCGCCATGCCTGAATCGGTTCCCCGATATGGGCTATAACGACAATATTGTTTTCTTTTAGAAAATCCCAAATGGGTTGAAGGCGTTTATCATCTATTTGGATAAAATTTCCAGAGGCGTCTTTTGTGACCATTCCGAAGTTCTTCCAGACTTTCACCATTTTGGCACCTTCTTCGATTTCTTTGGTCAGGCGAGCGATTTCTTTCGTTGCGTAATCCGGGTCATCAATACCAACTCCTATCAGAGAAGAGCATAGCCAAAATAAATTTGGTTTGGCCGAGGCTAAGTCTATATATTCGTTCCAACTTCGTTTTATTTTGATGGAATCTTGAATTGCTACATCGACTAATACCCCTTGCATATTCCATTCATCAAAAAAATCTTGGAGATAATCGCGGTCGTGACGAAAATGCGTGTGAACGTCAATTTTTTTTATGTCCTTCTTATCCATCGAGATAACAATGTTCCCTTCTTTCGGTTCTTCTTTGCACGAAATGAATAAAAGGAAAATAATCGATAAGAGTTTAAGTTTTTTCATGCTGCAAATCAATTTTGGTGGTTAAAAGAATGTAGTGCTTGTTACTGGTTTTTCAAAAAGTGTATTTTACCAAAAACCGTCTATTCCTCCTCAGAAGTGGTCGCCTCGGTTGTAACAGCTTCTTCGGCTTCTCGGTTGATTTTGTTTTCCAAGATGTTCAGTTTTTTCAACTTGGCATTCCACGTATCCAAAGCATCTTTATGGGTCTCGATATTTTTTAAAACATCTTTTACGAGCGGACTGTCTTCTGAAGCATTTGAAAAGAACTGCATGTTGTTCTCAAGTTGGCGTAACTCTGTTTTACTCTCTTTAATTTTTCGCTGAATAAAAGAACGTTCTTTTCGAATGGCGGTATCATTATCAGGTTTTGCTAAATCCTTGATTTTGTTGCCGTATTTCAAAAGCTCTGATTCTTGACGGCTGACATCCAATTTTTTAAAGATGGCGTCTACTATCGTGTTGAACTTTTGATTGATATTTTTTCTCTTGAAAGGAACACGCCCATATGATTTCCATTCTTCGATGAATGCTTTAATCTGAGTAAGGTCTTTATCACGTTCACCGGTCAATTGAAATTCTTTTAGCTTGTCGAGACAGGCCAATTTTTTATCTAGGTTTTCGGTCTCGTCTTTTCTAGCGCTATTTTTAGAAGCATGAAGACGGTCGAAATAGTGGTTACAGGCGTTTTTGAAGTCTTTCCATATTTTATCGGAGTAGCGGCGCGGCACATGGCCGATTTTTTTCCACTCGCTCTGAACGCGTTTCATTTCTTGGGTAGCGGTATCCCATTCTTCACTGTCTTTCAACGAAACGGCTATGTTCAATAGTTCTCTCTTCTTGTTCAGGTTTTCTTGTTGTCCTTTTTTAAGATTTTTATAGAATGAATTTTTATTTCTATTGAAGGCCCTGACGGCCTCTTTGAACTCCGCCCAGGTCTTTTCGTTAACTTTTTGGGGTACTTTGCCCGCCTTGAAAAAGGCATCTCGTAATGTTTCGATTTGCTTGATCTGTTGCTGTAATGTCTTGTGGTTGTCAGCAACATTTGAAGCCACCTCATTGATTGCGATGATAATCTCTTTCTTCTTCACGAGATTCTCTTCGTAGTCCGCCTCGAGCTTTTTATAGTGGTCTTGTCGCCTTTGGTGCATTGCTTTGGTCGCATTGCTAAAACGTTGCCATATTTCTTCACGATACTCTTTGGCAACTGGGCCGATTTCTTCTTTCCAGAGGGCATGAAGTATTTGAAGTTCACGAAATGCTTTTCCGAGGTCTTTGACTTCGGTCAAAGCCTCGGCTCTGGCCACAAGCTTTTGCTTTTCCTCTAAGTTGTGCTTGAAATCGAGATCTCGCAATTCGCGGTTCAGATGAAGAAAATCGTAAAAGATCTCGATATGATGGTGATAGGTTCGCCATACATCGTTATAGCTCGTACGCGGTATTGGGCCGGCACTACGCCAATTTTCTTGTAGTTCGCGAAAATTCTTGTAGGTAGTGTTGATGTCTTCTTCAACATTGATCAAGCCCTTCAAGTGTTCGATAATTTCTAGACGGTTCGCTAAATTACCTTTAAGGTTTTTTTCTAGATTCTTATGGTATAGATTCTTCTTTTCCCTATAGTCTTGGTAGACTTCATTGAACTGTCGCTTTGTAACCGAGTTGTACTTGAAATCTACCTCATTTCCGCCCTTAGAAATGAATTCTTCCTTTTTGAGCTCCAAGAATTCTTGAAACTTTAGGTCGAATTCGTGTTTTATACCATCAACATTTTTCTTGATGGCCTGTACTTTTTCGTTTCGTACGAGGCGCTGTAATTCTCCCACGAGGTTTTCCATTGACATGGAATGGTAGTCCAAAATCTCGATATGATGTCTTTGACGATTATCTGAATCTTCGGCATCTTCGGCAACGGTCTTGTCGATTTCATCAATTACATTTTCTGTGGAATCTTTCGAAGATTCATCGGTACGCTCCTGTACGTTTACATCTTTGTTGGGTGTTTCTTTCTTTTCTTTTTTGGCAGCCTCTTTTGCATCCGATGCCATATCGCTCGACTCCGTAATAGCCTCTCCTAAGTCTTGTTCCTTTTCTTCAAGCATTGCACCGATTTTCAAATTATGCTCATATCCTTTCTGTAAGATACTAATAGTGGTCGAACCATAAAAATTATACTGTCTCTTTTTGAGAATGGTATTGGCATCGCAATTTATTTCAAAATGGATATTTAGGAAAGATTAACCAACGGCTAAGAATTCCAAATTTCCCATGACGCCTCTGCTTGTAGTTCTAACATTTTTAATCCGTTTACTATGGAAGCCCCTTTTTCTTCACCTTCTTTTAAAAAGGAAGTTTTAGCAGGATTATAAATGAGATCGTACAAGAGATGTTTTTCACTCAGAAATTCGTAAGGTATTTCAGGAAGTTTTTCGATATCGGGATGCGTACCTAAAGGGGTGCAGTTCACAATCAACTGATTTTCAGTAATTATCTTCTCGGTTAAATCTGCATAACCAAGCTGACCATTACTAGGATTTCGGGAAATTAAGCTATACTCGATCTTCAATTTTTGTAGTACATAAGCGATGGCTTTTGAAGCACCACCCGTACCTAATATCAATGCACCCTTATGATGGTTTTTAAGATGGGGTTCCAATGATTTTTGAAAACCAACAGCATCGGTATTATAACCATTGAGATTTTCCTTTATAATCCTAATGGTGTTAACGGCACCAATTTGCAATGCCGTTTCGTCTATTTTATCCAAAAATGGAATTATTTCTTGTTTGTATGGAATGGTTACATTCAACCCTTTTACATCGGGATTCTTATCAAGGAGGCCATTAAATTCCTTGATTGTTTGTAAATCAAAATTTTCATAAGAATACGCTTCGAGTTGTAGGTCTTTGAACTTCTGGGCAAAATATCCCCTTGAAAAGGAGTAAGCGATATTCTTTCCTATTAATCCAAATCTATATTTTTTTTGATCGCCCAATTTTGATTTTTGATAACCCTGTTCGAATGTAAATGGCTAATTATAATATTTATAACTCCTAACTCCTAACTCCTAACTCCTAACTCCTAACTCCTAATCCCTGATTTCCTGTTTTTCCCATACCAATCCAATACCAATAGAATACAGATTCCGACCACGACAAAAAACAACGCCCACCAAGTTTCTGAATTCGCTAAATCAGGTAAATATCTTTCGTAATTTACGATAATCTCTTTTCCGTTGGAGTCTAAGAGTGCGTTCCCATTTTTATCCTCTTGAAATATTGTTCTTTTCCAAGGCCAAACTACACCCAGCGAGCCGCTTATAAATCCAATGATGACCGCTGTTGTAATATGTCTAAAGTGTTTCAGCACATAACCCAGCAGGTGCGAAAGTGTTACCAAACCAGTAGCTGAGCCAAGGGTGAAAACCATTAAAATCTTCAATGCGTCAAGACGTACCTCATTTTTGATAAAACTTATGTCCCCATTTAATAACTCAGCAAAAGTATCATAGAGTGCATTGACCGAATCGACCAATAGCAATACATAATTGCCCAATAAAATCAAGATGAAAGAACCTGAAAGCCCGGGTAATGTCATACCGGAAACACTGATTATTCCGCAGAAGAAGATAAAGATAAGATTGTCGTTCTCTTGAGCGGGATTCAAAAAACTAATCGAGATACCTGCGATCAACCCAATAATACCTGCCGTAATGGTCTTTCTGTTCCAATGTTCAAAGTCTTTTGAGATATAATAGATAGAACCCAAGATCATTCCGAAAAATGCGGCCCAAACAAAGAGTTCTTTTTTGACCAAAAAGTAATCAAGTAATTTCGAAACGCTGAAATAGGCCAGTAGCATGCCGAAAATCAGTAGCGAAAGAAAGCTGCCATTGATGTAGCGATAAAAACTTTTTAGCCTACCGCTGAAGAGTAGCTTAAAGGCATTGCCGTTTATTTTCTGCAGCGAATGAATGAATTCTTCATAAAACCCGCCTACGAATGCAACTATACCACCAGAAACCCCGGGTACTTTGTTGGCAGCCCCCATACAGAGACCTTTGATGACTAAAAAAAATCGATCTGAAAACGTTCGTGGTTCTTGCATAAAGTCGAAAACGGCCTGCTATTTTTTAGAGGCAGTTCTTTCAAGAATAAAAATAAGTGAAAAACCAACGAGGGCCGCAATGATGGCGTACATTAATTGTGGATCTCCTTCGAAGGTGAACGGAGAAACAACTTGCTCTGCAATGATTTTTTCTTTGCCGCCATACATTCTAGTCTCCAAGACCTTTCTCCATGGCCATATTTTATTCAGTGATCCGAGAATAAACCCAGTAAGAATAGCCAAGGTTACGTTTTTATAGTGATCAAACAACCACTTGAGCAACTTTGCAAAAGTTAACATACCGAAAACGACACCGAGACCAACTGTGATGATAATTTTGAAATCTTTATCATCAACCGCGCTCAAAACTGTTTTGTAGGCCCCTAATAAAATAAGAATGTAAGACCCTGAAATACCGGGTAGAATCATTGCGCAAATGGCCAACGCCCCTGAAAAAAATAAAAAAGGAAGGCTGTCAGTATTTTGAGAAGGAGGTAATGTGGTTATATAAAACGCCACTACTGTTCCAATCAAAAGAAGGAGTACGGTTGCCAAATTCCATTTTGTTATAGCCTTAGCGACGACAAAGACACTTGCCAAAACTAGTCCAAAAAAGAAGGCCTCCAATTGAATGGGATGATTCGCGAACATCCATGTAATTAACGTGGAGAACGAGAATATACTAATTAACATTCCCGAAAATAGTGCAACAAGGAATTTGCCATTCAAGGCTTTCCAAAAGCTTTGAAAACCCTCTTTGGGCCAAAGACGAAATGTCTCAAGGTTTATACCACTTAAGGAAGAAATGAATTCTTCATAAATTCCAGCTACAAAGGCAATCGTTCCTCCAGAGACGCCAGGCACGATTTCTGCAATGCCCATGGCCATACCCTTAAGGGTTATAATAATATATTGGAAAAGATTTCTTTGCTCCATCTAAAAAAGTCAGTGAAAGATAAAACGGCAAAAATAGCTTTTTATTAGGAAGTCTTTCGCACGCTGGTGATGACCTCTTGAACCCATTTGGTTTCGCTGAATTGCGCGAATTCTTTTTGAAAGATCGGTAATTCGTCCAGATTGTTTTTTAAGGCATCGACAAGGCTGATGCGGGCATTGATTTTATCGTCATTAAGTAGATAAAACCCTGCTTTTCGATAAGTTAATTTGGCACTTTTTGGGTAAAATTCAAGACCTTGATTGAGAATCTGAATGGCACTTTCAAAGTCATTATTTCTTGAAAGCACTTTGGCCCATTTTACCCAAGTCTCCAATTCTTTATTCCCCAGATCGACCGTTTGCTTATAGGCAAAATCAGCCTCATGATAATTCTTGAGGGCATTATTGATTTGAGCACATTTCTTCCAATAATCGGTATTTTCACCGTCGATATTGATTGCCTTATTGATATAGTGCAACGCTTTTTTGTAATTTCTCTTTTTAAAATAAAAATCGGTAATGGCGAGCCAACCTTTATCGAGTAATGGGTCTTCGTGAACGGTATGATAGAAATAGTACTTTGCCATTTCATCATTGCGAAGTCGCTCGTAACACTTGCCGATTCTAAGATATGCATGCGAGGTCGGATCTTCCATCTTTATGGTCGCCTCGTAATTCTCGATGGCATCTTTGAACCTTCCCAATTTCTCTAACATTTTACCTTTCTCGAAATAGGCTCCCATAAAGGTATCATCCGATATGATGGCAAATTCATAAGCGGTCAAAGCATCTTTATAAGACTTTTTAGCAGCATATTGTTTTCCCAATTGATGCCAGGCCACTTCACTATATGGATTCTTGTCCAGATAATCGTTGAGGTAATAAATAGCACCATCATAGTCTTCTAAAAATTCAAAACAGTAAACAACATTGTAGAGTGCTGAATAGTCTTGCTCATCAAAATCGACACATTTCATAAAGCACTCTTTGGCCTTTTTGAAATCATCCATGAATAAGTACTCCATGCCTAGCATTGATTGTATTTCAAAGCCATTTGCGGCCATTGACAAGGCCTGCTTTAACAATTCTATGGCTGCTTCGTGATTATCTTTTTTAGAGTATATATTGGCTCTTTGAATAAAGATTTCTTCATTCTGCGAGTCTAGCATTTGTAATTTGTCCAAGATTTTTTCGGCAAGGTCAAGATTATTTTCAAAAACAAGAACCTCGACATCGAGCAATTTCAGGGCAATACTGGCAGGGTGTTGTTGAAGCCCGATTTTAATCGCTTTTTTAGCCAAAGAAATTTTTCCATTGTTCAGGTAATGGTGTACGATATCTTCAAAATCTTCGGCGTCGAAGAAATAGACATCATCGGTCTTCAGCATAGATTCGAACTTGACAACAGGTTCGTCAGGTCGTTCATTTGACTCTAGGGCCATATAAAAATTCTTGATTGAACTACGGTTTTAAAAGTAATCGTTTGAGGGAGTTTTTCCGTAAAAATTGAGCGATATTATCAACAAATTAGTTAACATCTTCATTACATTTTATTCAAAATTTGAAGAATAATGGCGCACCCTTTTTCAATTTCTTCAATAGATATGGTCAATGGCGGAGAGATACGAACAGCTTTGGGTTCAAACAAAAGCCAGAATAAGATAAGTCCGTTTTCCATACTTTTCAAAACAAGTTTGTTCGCCATATCAGAATCTTTCAGAATCAACGCTAGCATCAACCCCTTGCCTCTTATCTCTTTTATAGATGGATGATGCAGTAGGCTTCGAATGCGTTTTTCTTTCTCCAATGCTTCTGAAATAAGGTCACCATTCAACAATTCCTTCAAAGTGGCCAAACTTGCGGAAGCGATTACAGGATTACCACCAAATGTAGTAATATGACCTAATTTGGGATTACTCTGCAGGGTGCCCATCATTTCTTTTGATGCGGAAAAGGCACCTACCGGTAGACCCGATGCCATTCCCTTGCCCATGACCAAAATATCGGGGACGCAATTGAAGTGTTGAAAGGCGAATAATTTTCCGGTTCGGCCAAAGCCTGGTTGTATTTCATCTAAAATTAGAAGACTTCCGGTTTCGCTACAACGTTCTCTAACTTTTTCAAGATATCCTTCGGAAGGAAGAATAAATCCGGCTCCACCTTGAATGGTTTCTAAAATAACCGCGGCCGTCTTATCGGTAATTTGCATAAGATCTTCCTCCGAATTAAATTCGATAAAATGTACATCTGGAATCAATGGTCGAAAAGCACTTTTTCTCTCTTCATAACCCATAATGCTTAAACTTCCCATGGTGCTGCCGTGGTACGAATTTTTTGCCGAAATCAGTTCACTTCTACCCGTAAAACGCCGTGCTAGTTTCATCGCGCCTTCAATCGCTTCGGTGCCTGAATTAACTAAATAAGTTGTTTCTAAAGAACGGGGTAATTGCTGCGCCAAAAGATTACAAAAAGTCACAGCAGGTTCAAGGGCAAACTCCCCATAAACCATAACGTGCATAAACTTTTCGGTCTGCTTTTTGACCGCTTCAACGACGCTCTTGTGACAATGCCCCAATGTGCAGGCCGAAACACCGGCAACTAAATCTAGATACTTTTTTCCATCGGTGTCGTAAACGTAACTGCCCATGGCATGGGATATCTGCAAGCCCAAGGGATGCGGAGTGGTCTGGGCCTGATATTTTAAAAAATCCTCTTTCACGGAATTTGACTGGACTTTGGTTTTTGAACCTTGGGACGTTTCTTGAGTTTTAGGCTATCATTTTTTTTTGGTACGACCTGCCTGTTTGGCGGGCGGGTTTTATTGATGGGATCAGCAGGGTTCTGCGAGCGTTCTTCTTCCTCCGCATCGATATCGATCGGGTTATCGATACCTCGTATGGTCACCAATTTGATATTGTTGTCGTCTTCGTCGAAGATATCATCTTTGGTCAAAAGGCGTTCTGCACCCCGCCATATAAAACCCTTAAGAATTCTACTATTGGCGGGTAATTCTTTCTCGGGAAAAATATCACCGTCGGGATCGGTAATAAAGGTCAAATCTTCAACATCGTTATTGGCCAAGGTGATATGAATTTTACTGCAAATTGTTTTATCGATACCGATCAGTTCATTATCGTCATTGTACATATAATAAATGACCTCGGTATTTTTGATCAGATTGATGATTTTCATCTCATTTTCAATAAATTTCCCGTATAGGTTTACGCCCTTTGCCTGATTATATCCTACCTTTCCGATACTGTCTTGAGAAACGAGAAAGGCATTTGACAGTACTTTGAGAGAGTCCAGTTTTTCCGTTTTCAAATCGGAAATGATATGAATGCTATCACCTGTCATCTGATTGGCCCCGTTCCACACCACGGGGTTTTTGATCATCTGGGTAATTCCTGTTCGTTGCTCTGAATGTATCGAATCGCACTTACCGCTCATATCGGTCTTGAACATTTTCGCATTTCGAAAAGCGCGTAGAATTCTTTTGTTCGGTTTGCCGGTGGCCATTAGCGTATCACCATGTATGAAAATAGAATCGTTTTCCATGAGCCCGATTGAAACGGCTCTTTTCGTGGCAAAAACCGAATCTTTTGCTTTAAAAACTTCGGCATAGTGCGCTTTTATAATTCCTTTGTTTATGGTGTCGGTTACCGTAATATTATTTGTAGCCGATGCAAATTCTGAAGCTCTATCGAAATAGACGCTATCACCCTCCATGATTCGATTGTTATAATATATTTCGGTGTTTTTGATGCCATACCCGCTCTCGATTTTCGTATCATAGAACCCTCGTTCGCAATACATTTTATAATCGGCCCCGGTAATGGTAGAAGGGCCGTACATGTAAGCATTTTTAGAAGTGGTGTAGTAATCGAGCTGCTCTGAATCTAAAATATACTTTGCATTATCGATATGTACACTATCCAAAAACTGATATTTTTTGGTTTCTAAGAAGTATTTTCCGATTTCACTGGTAAGGGTATTCGCCGAGTCTATCACGGTGCCAAAACTGTCATAGTACGATTCTTGTTTTTCACGATCGAAGTATAAGGTATCAGTGCGAAGCGTCATACTGCCATTCTCACTTGTTCGACTATCCAATAGAACGCTTTCCCATGCCTTGGCCATTTTCAAATTACCGTCATAGTCGACCTTGCCACTAGTCATCTTTACGGAGTCGCCCTGTTGCATACGCACATTGCCCACCGCTTTTATCTTGTTTTCCTGAATGTAATAAATTGCGATATCGCACCACATATCGGCTCCTTCATGTTCGAATTGAACTTGGCGTTCGTCTTTACTGAATATAGCGGCTCCGGGAAATTGCGCTTCGTTTTTGGTAAAATTGGCACCGTGAACAATATTGATTTGTGTCGCCTCTTTTTCGAGATCTTGAGCCAAGAAGTTCGCAGTGGTAAAAAGAAGTAAGAGTAAATTAATGGCCTTCTTCAAGTCTCTTGAATTTTCTTCAAAAATAGCTTTTTTTTAAAGGAGGATAATAGTGATTGGCATAGATTTAGGAAAGGCGTATTACTTTAAAATATAGGCTGTGTAAATGGAATCGAGTTCGGGATACTTTCTTAGAAACTCCATTTTGTCCTTTTGCATCATGGCATAATCGCCCATGGTTTGATCGGCATAACCGGAATAAATCGAATCGAGCACTTGCATTCCTGCAGTTACCTTGCCAAAAGAGGGAAAACCTGTTACGCCATTATAGCTAAGGGTATCAAGTCTTCTATTGTCGCCTAGGTTGATAAAAAGGTCGGTGCCACGTGTCTCGACACCGGCCCGGGCAAAACTTACCGTACCTCTTTGATTACCCTGAATGACCTTTTCATCAGGAATTTTTGTGCTGATCCAATTGTTCAGAACAATCGAATCTGCGGTGCCGAACTGGGCGACGAAATCGGGCACTACCCGATAAAAAAGCATATTTTCAAAGTAGTTGTGCCGAACCAATTGATAGAAGCGATCAGCAGCTTTTGGAGATAAGCTGCGTTCGACAGCAACATCAAAATTCCCTCTTGAAGTTTCGAAATGCACAGAATATTTTTCTGGGGAAACCTCCTTTGTCCATTCTGTTTTGAAAGGCTTAGGTCCGCAACTGATTGTTAAAACGAATATGCTGATTACAAAAATTCTTTTCATAAGGTGAATTGACATCTTGATTTTGAACGTTGCTAAAATACCTATTTTTGTGCCAAACGATTTTGTGATTTGAAAAGCTATAAGTGCGTAATTTTCGATTGTGATGGCGTACTCGTCGATAGCGAAGTGCTTAGCAGTCAGGTATTCGTTGATTTGGCAAATGCTTACGGTGCGGGTATCGATATCGATTATGCCATGCAGCATTTTAAAGGAGGTCATTTGGCGGAATCGGTGAGGCATGTCGAGGAAATTATCGGAAATCCACTTCCCGAAAGTTTTATACCTGATTACCGAAAGCGGTCCTCAGAAGTCTTTAAAACCGAATTGCAACCGATAGAAGGAATCAAAAATGTGCTTGATGCTTTGAAAGTTCCTTTTTGCACAGCATCAAGCGGTCCGATGAAAAAGATAATCGCGAACTTAAAGACAACCGAACTTTATTCGTATTTCGAGGGAAATATCTTTAGTTGCTACGATATTGAAAAATGGAAACCCGATCCCTCCATTTATTTACTGGCGGCTAAAACCATGGGGTTTGAAGTCAAAGATTGCTTGGTAATCGAAGATTCTATCGCCGGAGTAATGGCTGCTGTAAATGGTGGATTCGATGTATATGGTTTCGCCCTGCCAGAAGATGATTCACTTGTTGAAAATTGCACCAAGATTTTTCACGATATGAACGATCTCATTTCAATAATGAAGAATTCTGATGGATAACGTCCTCAAAAAATACCTTCCAGAACGAGCTGTGACGCCCTGTCTTGAGCTGATTGAGCATACTGGGGTTCATCTTAAAATCGTTAATGAACGGGTCACACGACATGGTGACTATCAAAAATTACCTAGCGGAAAACACAAAATTACGGTCAATGCCACATTGAACAAATACCGTTTCTTAATAACATTGATACATGAAATAGCCCATTTCATCGCTTTCGAAAAATTTGGGCGACGCATAAAACCACACGGAAAAGAATGGAAACATACTTTTCAACATTTGATGTTACCGTTTATTAGACCTGAGATTTTTCCGGCTCAATTATTACCGCTTTTAGCAAAACATTTTCGAAACCCGAAGGCAAGTAGTAGTACTGATGCGCATTTATCAATTGCTTTAAAGCAGTTCGACACGCAACAATCAGATAAATCGTACGTTTTTGAATTACCTTTGGGCAGTGTTTTTCGCCTATACAATGGCAAATTGTACAAAAAAGGGAATAAGAGAGTCAAACGCTACGAATGCGTTGAGATAGCAACGGGGAACATGTATTTGTTTCAGCCGAACGCAGAAGTTGAGCTAATTAAAAATTGAGTGTAAGAGGTGCAAATTCCTCGCTTCGCTCGAAATGACAATATGAACAAAAATTATTACGCCGTATTGATGGCAGGTGGGGTCGGATCACGATTTTGGCCCATGAGCACCACGCAGAACCCCAAACAATTTCACGATATGTTGGGTACTGGCGATTCGTTGATTCAAAAAACGTTCAAGCGCCTCAATAAGTTTGTGCCCACCGAGAATATTCTCATTTTAACCAACGAGCGCTACAACGATTTAGTGTTGGAGCAATTGCCTCTAGTAAAACCTGAGCAGGTTGTATTGGAGCCTGCAATGCGGAATACGGCTCCCTGCATTTTATATGCAGCGTTAAAGATTCAAAAGATGAACCCTGATGGGGTAATGATTGTTGCACCAAGCGATCATTGGATTGAAGATGAGGCTGCTTTTGCCGATGATGTAACCACCTGTTTCGAAAAATGTGAAAGCGAAGAAGTACTTTGTACATTAGGTATTAAACCGACTTTCCCCAATACGGGCTTCGGGTATATCGAATTTGAAAAGGATAGTAGTGAAGGACTAAAAAAAGTGAACCAATTCAGGGAAAAACCCGACTATGAAACGGCGAAGGAATTTTTGGCGCAAGGTAATTTTCTATGGAATGCAGGCATTTTTATGTGGAGTGTAAAAACCATTGTAAACGCTTTTAAAAACTATCAGCCGACACAATTTTCCCTCTTTGAATCGGGCATGCAATGCTATAACACATCTGAAGAACGAGCATTTATCCAAGAGAATTATCAGAAGGCGGAGAATATTTCTATTGACTACGCAATTCTTGAAAATTCAAAATCGATTTTCGTACTCCCTGCCACATTCGATTGGAACGATTTGGGCACTTGGGGGTCACTTTATGATAAATTGGACAAGGACGAAAACAACAATGCAATAGTAAATGGCAAAGTAATTTCAGAAGACGCAAAAGGAAATATGATCCGCTCCCCAAAAGATAAAATTGTTATTGTCGATGGTCTTGAAGATTACATCATCATTGATAAGGAGGAAGTATTGATGATTTATCCGAAATCCAAAGAACAAGACATCAAACAAGTGGTGGCTAAAGTCAAAGAAAAGTTCGGAGCTAAGTACGCTTAAAATAAGATCAACAATGAGTGAAAATCTGAATCAAGACAATATAACACCTACCGAAAAACCGGAAACGGTCGTCGAGGAAGAACCCATTCAAAGTAAAGAAGATGTCAAAAAAGATTTCAAGGGTCTTTGGGGCAGTACTAGAAAGTTTCTGAAAGAGCTCTTGGATATTCGCCCGAATACCGATCAAGAAGCCACAAAAGAAGCAATAATCGCCGATATACCCTTCAAGGGCCATACCTCTTGGATTTTAATTTGCTCAATATTTATTGCCTCTGTTGGGTTAAATGCAAATTCTACCGCCGTAGTAATCGGCGCCATGTTGATTTCGCCTTTGATGGGGCCGATACTAGGCTTGGGTATGTCGCTCGCCATTAACGATATCGACACACTTCGAAGGTCACTAAAGAACTTTGCCGTAATGGTGGTTTTAAGTGTGCTGACGGCATTCCTTTTCTTCTATATTTTTCCTCTAAAAGATGAATCTTCAGAGCTTTTGGCTCGAACGGCATTCGATATTCGTGATGTATTGATCGCGTTTTTCGGGGGTTTGGCCCTTGTTATCGCAAGAGCTAAAAAGGGTACTATTGCTTCTGTGATTTTTGGTGTTGCTATTGCCACGGCTTTGATGCCGCCTCTGTGTACGGTTGGTTTTGGTTTGGCTATCGGTAACTGGGACTATGCCGGTGGTGCCATGTATCTTTTTGTTATAAATAGCATATTCATTGCCCTCGCCACCTTTTTGGTAATAAAAATTCTACGTTTTCCGATGGTGCGGTACGCCAACTCACAGCGAAGACGTATGATCGGAAGGTTCGCATCTATAATTGCTATATTGGTGATGATTCCCGCAAGTCTGACTTTTTGGGATGCTTTGCAAGAATCATTGTTCAGAAGGCAGGCTAACGACTTCATAGCTGAAACCGTCGGTGATTATGAATTTACGGGAGAGGGGCGTTATCTTGAGGACTTTACGGATATTGAATACAATGAGGGCGAAACCCCTGTTATTGAAATTGTCTGTATGGGAAATGAAACAATACCGGCCAATATCATAGCTGGCTGGAATCGCAAGAAGAACGAAAATGAAAATTTCAAGCGCTTAAAGGATGCAGAGCTACACATTATTCAGGGTGGCGCAGGCGGGGAAATAGACCAATTCAAGTTTGTCAACGAACTTTATGAATCGCAAAAAGATATTCTTGTCGATAAGGATGATAAAATTAAACTGTTGGAATCAGAATTAAATCGATTCCGTAAATCAGCAGGAATACAAATTCCCTTTGCAGATATAAGTTCTGAAGCCCGAACGAATTATGAAAATCTTTCGTCGTTGAGCTACGCTACGACCATAATCACAGATTTCAGTAAAACAGATACTATTGCTGTTTTTCAAGTGAAATGGAAAAAAGAAGCGAAGCAGTTAGATACTGAAAAAGACGCTAAAAAACTTTATGAATGGCTAAGAATAAGGCTAAAGGATAGTACAATTCAGTTAATGGAAATCAACGATTAGTTTACCCGATTGCTAGATTGAATCTGCTTTTTCTTTAAGTTGTTGTTCATCCTTTGGGAACAGGTTCTTAATTGCGCTCCTCGATATACATTTGACGTACTTTTTTAAAAAGCTCGGATGAATAGACAAAGTCGGTAACCACTTCATTGTCAGTCTTAAAAATTTCTTTATTGGTGCCCTCCCATGCTTTTAGCCCGTCTTTTAGAAAGAGTATTTTTTCCCCGATTTCCATAACGGAATTCATATCATGGGTATTGATGACGGTTGTAATATCATATTCTTCCGTTATTTCTTTAATGAGGTTGTCAATGATGATCGCTGTTTTCGGGTCAAGGCCCGAATTGGGCTCATCACAGAATAAATACTTTGGGTTCATAACAATGGCACGAGCGATCGCAACCCTTTTCTGCATTCCCCCTGAAATTTCGGAAGGAAATTTATGGTGCGCCTCCGGCAGATTGACACGTTGAAGAACGAAATCAGCTCGGTCTTTCATTTCAGACGGTGATTGCTTGGTGAACATCTGTAGCGGAAACATTACGTTACCTTCTACAGTCATCGAATCAAATAGGGCACTTCCTTGAAATACCATTCCCATTTCTTGCCTTAGGTTTCGCTGCTCATTGGCCGTCAGCTCATCATATATCTTATCATCATAACTGATATGACCTTCTTCCGGAGTGAACAGACCCAATAGACATTTAAGAAAAACAGTTTTTCCCGAACCACTTTGGCCGATGACCAGATTTGTTTTTCCGGTCTCGAAGGTGGCGCTGATGCCTTTTAAAACGTGAGCCTCACCGAAAGATTTATTGATGTCGTCTACGTGTATCATTATCCTAAGAACAATTGGGTTAAAATCAGATTCAAGAAGATGATGACGACGCTTGTCCATACGAATGATGTCGTACTGGCCTTGCCCACTTCTAAAGCCCCACCTTTCATGTAAAACCCATGAAAAGAAGGAATGGTCGCTAAAACAAAAGCGAAGACCAAAGTCTTTATGAAGGCATATGCCACGTGAAAGGGAATAAAATCCAATTGTATGCCCTCTACAAAATCGGCACTGGTACTATGACCTCCAGAAACTCCAGCAAGCCATCCTCCGAATATACCGACATACATTGCGATTGCGATTACAAACGGATAGAGCATCAATGCCACGATTTTCGGAAAGACCAAATAGTTCAATGCATTTACCCCCATTACCTCGAGAGCATCTATCTGCTCGGTAACGCGCATGGTGCCTATGCTCGAGGTGATATACGAACCGACCTTTCCGGCCATGATGATCGAACAAAAGGTTGGAGCAAATTCCAATATAATCGACTGTCTTGTGGCAAAGCCGATGAGGTAACCAGGTAATAAAGGGTTGGTAAGGTTCAAGGCAGTTTGAATGGCAACGACTCCCCCGATAAAAAAAGAAATAAAGATGATAATGCCCAATGAACCGAACATGAGTTCGTCGATTTCCTTTAAGATCAACGTTTTCATGATTTTCCATTTGGTCGGTTTTTTAAATACCTCCCTGATCATAATGGCGTAACTGCCAATCGATTCGAAATAGTTCATGGATTGGTTATGGGCTTCAAGATGTAAAAATAGGAATATAAAGTTTCATTGATGTTCCGGTAACAGAAATTATAGGGATAATTCTTTACTTTTACCCAATCAAAAACCGCTGTATGCATTATAGAATATTGAAGTCGTTTATCGTAATTTTTATTTTGATGTTTGGTTCTGGCAAAATGGTTGCGCAGAAAAAATCGAAAAATAAAAACCAAGTAAACAAAAGTGAAATTCGTACGATTCCAAAATTAGTGGTCGGTATAGTGGTCGATCAGATGCGTTATGACTATCTGACCCGCTTTTGGGGCCATTATGGTCAAGGTGGGTTCAAAAAAATGGTCAAAGAAGGTTTTAATTGCAAGAACCATCATTTTAATTATGCGCCGACAAGCACGGGTCCAGGACACACTTCTATTTATACTGGTGCTGCCCCATCAACACATGGGGTCATAGGCAACAATTGGTACGATAAGGTTGCCGACGAAGTCGTTTATTGTGCTGGTGATGATAGTTATAAATCGATTGGTACTACTTCTGATGCGGGCAAAATGTCCCCGCATCGAATGACGACCACTACCATTACAGATGAGCTACGCCTACACAATCAAATGCGCGGTAAGACCATTGCGATAGCCCTAAAAGATAGGGGTGCGGTACTGCCCGGTGGTCATACCGCAAATGCCGCTTACTGGTTCGAAGGTAAATCAAACGGTTACTGGATCACCAGTAGCTTCTATATGAGCAAGCTGCCAAATTGGGTCACTAACTTTAATAATAGTGGGGCCGTTGCCAAATATAAAAAACCTTGGAAAACCTTAAAACCTATCAATTCATATGCTGAAAGTTTGATGGATAATAACGCATATGAAGGAATGTTCACAGGAGAAACCGCACCGGTCTTTCCGCATGATCTTGATAAATTGTGGGAAGAAAACGGAGCTTATGACATTTTAAGACCAACACCATATGGTAATAGCATCACTACCGACTTCGCCCTTGCCGCTCTAGAAGGTGAGAACCTTGGCAAAGATATGATAACGGACTTTTTGGCGATAAGCTATTCAAGTACCGATTATGTAGGTCATATGTTCGGTGTCGATTCAAAAGAAGTACAGGATACGTATTTATATTTGGATAAAGAACTGGAACGTTTATTCAATGCTTTGGATAAAAAAGTCGGTGCAGGTCAATATACTGTGTTTTTATCCGCTGATCATGGGGCAATACCCGTACCCGCATATCTAAGGGACAAAAAAATACCTGCGGGCTATTTCGATGGTGAAGCAATGTGGTCAAAATTAGAAGAGTTCATAAAATTCTCTTACGGAACTACCGATATCGTTAAGAATATTTCTAATTATCAGATATTTCTAGATCACGATATAATAAGAAACTTGGATATTGATGTTAAGGATGTGCAGGAAACCATTGCAGAAGAAATATTAGCGTACGATGACATTGACAAGGTCTATACCGGCCATCAGATGAGGCAAAATAACTATACGCGCGGTATACCCTACATTTTGCAGAACGGTTATCATCAAAAGCGTTCAGGAGATGTGCTATATGTTTTATCACCTGACGTAATTAGCTATGGGCTTACGGGATCGACCCACGGATCACCACAAATCTATGATACGCATACACCCTTGCTCTTCTTCGGAAAAGGAATCAAAAGAGGCAGTACGGTCAACCGTACTGAAATTCCTGATATCGCCCCGACATTGGCTACTTTGTTGGGAATATCTTTCCCAAGCGGAACTACTGGAAAACCGATAGCCGAAGTGTTGCATTAAGGGAAAAAAATGAGTGACCAATCTATAGGCATTTTCGATTCGGGCGTCGGTGGCACCTCTATTTGGAAGGAAATCCATGAGCTTTTACCCGAAGAGAACACCATTTATTTAGCCGATAGCAAGAACGCCCCCTATGGTGAAAAATCTAAAAAGGAAATTCTTGAACTGAGTGTCAAGAATACCGAATTTTTGCTGGATAGAGGTTGTAAGTTGATGGTTGTAGCCTGCAATACCGCGACAACCAACGCCATAGATTATCTCCGAGAGAATTATGATGTTCCATTTATCGGAATCGAACCTGCAATCAAGCCTGCGGCACTAAAATCAAAATCGAAAACAATTGGGGTATTGGCAACCAAGGGCACTTTGTCAAGCAGTCTTTTCCATAGTACTTCCGAAAATCACGCAAGCGGAATTCGAATTATCGAGCGAGAAGGGACTGGTCTAGTTCGCCTTATCGAATCTGGCAAAGCTGAAAGTGAAACCAGCAAAGAACTTCTAGAAATTTATCTTGCCCCGATGCTCGAGGCCGGTATGGACCATTTAGTTTTGGGCTGTACGCATTACCCGTATTTGATTCCGGTTTTAAAAGAAATGCTTCCTGATGGTGTCAATATTATTGACTCGGGCGAGGCGGTTGCCCGACAAACGAAAGCAGTTTTGACAAAGAATAGCCTACTTAATCTATCAAAGGAGACTAAAAAATTGCGATTTTATACAAACACCAAAGCCGCCGTTTTAGAAGAATTTCTTGCGAAAGTTGGTGGCGTCGAGGTTTCTTATTTGGACTTTTAGTCGGTACAAAGTTATTTCCTAACTCCTAACTCCTTTTTTATATAGGTCAAATACGTAAAGGCAAATTTATGGCGTTCGTCAACGGGGTGATATTCTTCCTCGATCAGCTCCCATTTTTTAAAATCTATTTTGGGGAAAAATGTATCGGCTTCTTGAAAAGAAGCGTGTACACGGGTCAACTCGATTTTGTTCGAGAATTTTTCGCTCTGGGCATAGATTTCTCCTCCGCCGATGATGTAGCAGAGCGATTCCCTTTTGCAAAGTTCCAAGGCGTCTAAGAGGGAATGTACGACAACACATTCCTCGAAATCCGTTTTATAATTTTCGTCACGAGTAATGATAATGTGCTTTCTATCGGGTAATGGTTTAGGAAAAGTCTCATAAGTCTTTCGGCCCATTATTATCGCGTGGCCCGTAGTCAACTGTTTGAAACGTTTGAAATCGTTTGGTAAATGCCAAAGCAAATCATTGTCTTTGCCCAAGGCATTGTCTTCCGCAGCCGCCGCTATCATGCAAATAATTTTCACCAAATCTTTTTTAAATGAAACACCAGTTTGATGTTCTGCAAAAAGCATGACTATCAAAGTGGTCTGTTAAATTTATTCCGCAGTATCACGGAATTTGTAACTTTTATTCTTAAAATTTTTTAAATCAAAAACTATTCCTTTTTGTTAATTCTTGAAAGCGGGAAATCGGTATCGATTTCTTTTTGAAGTTCCGCGATTCGTTCTTTTTGCTTAGCGACCAATTTTTCGCGTTGACTTCTTTCCCAAGTTCTACCCATGAATTTTTGGGTCACAAATACATTGAATGCATGAATGATAAATAGAAACGCCCAAAATAAAATAGCCCAGAGAAACCAGTCGTATTCCGCTCCGTATTTTAAAATTTTATTGAATAATATCAAAAATACACTGCCAATCAAGAAAATCACAAAATGGGTATAAAGCTTTTTCTTTTGCCTGATACGAGCTTGTGCGGCTTCCAACAATTCATGTTGTTCAGGATCGACTTTAGAATTTTTCTTGTTCTTCGAGAACATGGCAATAACTATCTTTGTTGTTTACAAAGATAAAATATCTCGATAGCTATAGCGGTTAATTCAAATAATTTCAGTGTCATGTACGATGTACGCTCTCAATTTCCGGTATTAAAAAATTATATTTACGCGAATACCGCATCATCAGGTTTGCCATCTGTCGATTTAATGGAGTGGCGAAACCAACACGATCAAGCATTTTTGAACGGCGGCAGTATGATGCGTGAAAAAGCCCATGCTCTTATTACAAAAACGCGTGAAACGGTTGCTCGATTTTTTGTCGCTTCCTATGAAAACGTAGCGCTGCTGCAGAATTTTTCAATCGGAATCAATATGTTATTGGAAGGACTTGATAAAGATGAAAAAGTACTTTTTTTGGAAAACGACTACCCATCGGTCTCTTGGCCTTTTGAGCGACGAAATTTTTTGGTCTCTTTTGCAAAGATGGATGAACACCTAGAGGAAAATATCCTTCAAAAAATTGAACAAGAGAAAATTACGGTACTGGCCGTAAGTATTGTACAATGGCTAAACGGAATCAAAATCGACCTCGATTTTCTTAACAGACTGAAAAACCAATTTCCTGATTTATTGATCATAGCCGACGGCACTCAATTTTGTGGAACTGCCGACTTCAATTTTGAAGAATCAGGAATTGATGTACTCGGTGCTAGCTGTTATAAATGGTTGTTGAGTGGCTATGGAAACGGTTTCATGCTTTTTAAAGATTCGGTTAAAGAACGAGCCCGATTAAAAACAATCGGTTTCAATGCGGCCAACGCCGATAAATCAAAAAAGGATAATGTTCGATTCGCAAAACGTTTCGAACCGGGTCATTTAGATACGCTGAATTTCGGAAGCCTAAAATTCTCTTTGGAATTTTTTGAAAAATTAGGTAAGAAAGATGTTCAGAACAAGCTTGAAGAATTATCTAGATATGCAAAAGAGCAACTGGTCGACTTAAAGCTTATACAGAACGAAGTGGTGCTAAGAAATGGGCATAGTACAATTTTCAATATTAAAGGTAGTCATTCGCTTTACAGGGTATTGAACGACAAAAAGGTTATCTGCTCGCAGCGAGGTGATGGTATTAGATTGAGTTTTCATCTCTATAACACGAAAAACGATATAGATGAGATTATAAAAATCTTAAAAACAGCTAGTTAACCGTTATATACTTTTGACTATCTAGTGCTTAAAATTGGTTAAATTGCGATTTTGTCACCCATTTTTTATGAAATCGATAAAAATGACTACAGTATTGCATATGAATACTTTACTGTCTTAGTTTTGCGCCAAAATTTGAAAATAACTTTTAATTAAAAATATTTTATTATGTCAGTATCAAAACAATATTTAAAATCAAAACCGATTTGCAAGGTTACTTTCACCGTACCTGCCGAAGAAGCTAAAAAAGTTGCAGTTGTTGGCGATTTCAACAATTGGAAAGCGAACAAGGCAAGTGCTTTGAAAAAATTAAAAAACGGAACTTTCAAGGGTACCTTGGAACTTCCTAAAGAGGGTTCTTTTGAATACAAGTATATCATCGATGGTAACTATGTAAACGAAACCGAAGCAGATCGTTATCAGTGGAACGATTATGCGGGGGGGGAGAACGCCGTTCTTGAACTCTAAGTAGTTTCTCAGAATTAACAGAAAGCCGAAATACTTATGTGTTTCGGCTTTCTTTGTTATTATTTTAAGTCTAGCAAAGAAAGCTAGTCGATTGTAGTACCATGTTGAATATATTACTTTACAATTATTGCTGCGACTAGGTTTACCTTTCAATTTGCACGCCTTTCCAAAAGGCTACTCTACCTCTAATACCCTTGGCTAACTCGCTGACCTCGGGGTAGTACCATGCGGCATCTTGATTTTCTTTTCCGTCGACTGCAAGCGTATAGTATGAGGCAACCCCTTTCCAAGGACAGGTGGTGTGCGTTTCGCTGTTTTTGAAAAATTCTTTTTTGATGCTGTCCGCAGGAAAATAGTGATTGTTTTCAATGACCACCGTATCATCGCTTTCTGCGATTACTGTATTGTTCCAAATTGCTTTCATAGTAATTTATCTTTTTTTGAAAATGTAGTTTCTATAGTAGTCGTGTTTATCACGAAAAAATGTCTCGATTTGAAGTCCTGATTTTTCGGCCAACCAGTTGATAGTTGCGTCATCATACTTTTGAGAAATTTCAGTATGGATGGTTTCCCACGCTTTGAAATCTACTTTCAAGTTCAATTTTTCGATGTGGACCGATTGTTGTTTTTTCGAGACTAAATAACTTTTCGCGGTACCGGTTTCGGGGTTGTAAACTTCCCAATGCAAAAAGTTGTCAATATTAAAATTACCATCCATTTCACTATTGATGCGGGTCAGCACATTTTTATTAAAGGCTTCGGTTATTCCGGTTTTGTCATTGTAGGCATCTAAAATGGTCTGTGGACTTTTCTTTTGATCGAATCCGACGAAAAAGAGATCATCTTCGATCATCAATTCTTGAACGCTTTTTAGAAATTCAATCGCTTGCGGATGCAACAAATTACCAATATTGGAACCTAAAAAAAGAATAACTTTTCGAACTCCGTTTTGGGAGTGTATTTTTTCCAACGCTTCGAAATATGTTCCGTGACGGGTTTCTACTTCTAGATCAGGGATCTGATTTTCCAAAGAACTTTCCAAGTGATTCAAAACATTTCTGCTGATATCGATTGGCTGGTATTTGAAAGATACATTGTCTTCAACCAGTTGTTTTAGAAGTATTTTGGTTTTTTTACCATCTCCTGCGCCAAGTTCGATAAGACTGAATTTCCCCGAGGCAGACGAAAAGTGATTTGTGATTTCTTTCTTATGCTCCTCAAATATTTCGAATTCACAATCAGTCAAATAATATTCTGGCATAGCCATAATATCTTGAAAGAGCTTGTCTCCCTTGGCATCATAAAAATATTTTGACGATAAGTGTTTCGGAAAATCGGTTAGACCTTGATAAACTTCTTTTTCGAAATGGGTCTCAAAAGGTGTTTCTACGGATTTTTGCATGCAGTGTTTGTCGTAATTGTTAGTGAAACTATACTTTGATTTTTCTTCAAAGTATTTAGTTGAACTAATTCCGCTCTTTGGCGAAATCTATTTCTAAAATATCTGGAGGTTATTAAGGTAAATTTTTTGAAAAACCGGTTTCATCTACATAACCTTAACCCGGTGTACTGCCACCTGAGATTGGTCTGGAAAAAATTGCGGTAGGTTGGTCTTGTGTGATTTTTTGGTGTGGCGATAGAACCGCCACGAAGTACTTTTTGGTTTACCATGAATTTACCGTTGTATTCGCCTAATGCACCATCGGCTTTTTTGTAGTTCGGGTAGGGGAGATAAGCACTTTCTGTCCATTCCCATCGTTTCCCCCAGGAAAAATATTGCTGTGCGGCTTCCCATTCAAATTCAGTTGGCAAACGGCATCCTTTCCATTGGGCGAAGGCAAAAGCTTCAAAATAGCATATGTGGGTCAATGGGTTTTCAGGAAGTACTTCTTTTAATCCTTCGAGTGAATAATTAAACCATTTTCCATCGATGTTATGCCAGTAGAGCGGAGCCGAAATATTGTTTTGTTGTACCCAATCCCAACCTGCGGCATGCCAAAGCTCAAATTTTTGATATCCTCCCGTATTGATAAATTCTAAAAATTCCGCATTGGTAATCAGCTTATTCGATATCTCATACGGATGTAAATATACTTTATGCCTTCTCAATTCATTGTCATAACAAAAGTCTTCGGAATTATGACCGATTCCATAAATACCTTCCTTTATCAAAATCCATTCTTGTTGATGATTTTCGACAGCATGTTCATTGATAGCATTGGAATACGCAGGAAGCAAAGGGTTGTTGCCCAAAATATACTTGATATCGGTCAACAACAATTCTTGATGTTGCTTTTCATGATGGATACCGATTTCAAGCAAATCGTATAATTCTTGATTTTGATTTTCTTCGAAAAGTGTTTTGATCGTTTCTGTCACATATTTGCGATATGCATATACTTTTTCTACCGACGGTCTTGAAAGGTTACCACGGTCAGAACGAACTACACGCTTACCTACAGTTTCATAATAACTGTTGAAAACGAAAGAAAAATCATCATCGAATATCTTGTAACTGTTTGAATGAGGTTTTAGAATAAACTCTTCAAAAAACCAAGTGGAGTGCCCTAAATGCCATTTTGGTGGCGAGACATCGACAATAGGTTGTACCACGTAATCTTCAATTTCTAAAGGTTTGCAGAGGTTTTCGGTATTCGTTCTGGTCTCTAGGAAAAAATCAAGAAGTGAGTCAACTTGAATCATGATGTGCTATTGTGGTTTAAAGATACGGATTATGAAAATCTAAGTATGTGTGCAAAAAAATTAACATTGATTTAATCGGTACGATACTTCAAAACGCTACCTGTATTCTGGGTTTTCGAAATCCCACCTCGTGCCATCGTCCCATGCTTTTCTTGAATTGCCGTAGGCAGAATAGCCCTTCTGTTCGTCTAACATTTTAGCCAAATGCATTAGATTGTAGGTCATGAACGTGGTGTTACGATTGGTAAAGTCATTGTTTTTAGCATTCGACTCCTCGTCTAGATAACTCGCACCCGGACCGACTTCGCCGATCCAGCCGGCATCTGCTTGCGGAGGTATTGAGTATCCCAAATGTTGTAAAGCATATAAAATTCCCATGGCACAGTGTTTAACTCCATCTTCGTTGCCGGTAATGATACAGCCGCCTACCCTTCCGTAGTAGATGTATTGCCCTTTGTCATTTTGCATTCCGCTCATTGCATACAAGCGTTCGATTAATTTTGTGGCTATGGATGAGCGTTCCCCAAGCCAAATCGGAGTGCCGATGACCAAAATATTGGCCTCATTTACTTTCTTATAAATCTCTGGCCAATCATCTTTTTTAAAACCTTCTTCGGTCATGTCTGGCTGAACACCGACGGGAACTTCATGGTCTGCTAGTCGCAACACTTCCACACCAACACCTTCAGATTTCATGATGTTTATTGAAACATCCATAAGTCCACGTGTATGACTCTTAGTTGGGGACTTTTTTAAGGTACAATTGATAAATAGGGCCTTTAATTTTGAGAAATCAGGCTTTTCTTTTGACATAAAAAAAGTAATTTATGGTATTTGGTAAATTGGTCGAACCAAATCGATTTTACTTGCCATAAATTACGGAAAAAGAAGAGCAAAAAACGAATTATATAAAACAAATAATTGACCGTTTTAGGTAATTGAAACTAAACTGCTACAACCCCCTTAATATGCGGATGTGGATTGTAGTCGACCAATGTAAAATCTTCAAATTCAAATTTGAAGATATCTTTTACTTCGGGGTTCAATACCATATTTGGTAACGGTCTTGGTTCACGACTAAGTTGCAATTCGACCTGCTCCATATGGTTATTGTATATATGCGCATCGCCAAATGTGTGGATGAATTCACCCGCCTCATATCCACAGACTTGGGCCATCATCATTGTAAATAAGGCATAGGAAGCAATATTAAAGGGTACACCCAAAAAGATATCGGCACTTCTTTGATATAGTTGACACGACAATTTTCCGTCAGCAACATAAAACTGAAAAAAAGCATGACAAGGTGGAAGAGCCGCTTTTCCGTTTGCGACATTTTCTGAAAATGATTTTGAGGTATCCGGCAGTACGCTCGGGTTCCATGCCGAAACAAGCATTCGCCTGCTATTCGGATTATTTTTTAAGGAGTCGATGGCTTCTTTGATCTGGTCGATTTCATCATTGTTCCAGTTTCGCCATTGGTGGCCGTATACTGGACCCAAATCTCCATTTTCATCGGCCCATTCGTTCCAGATTCGAACTCCGTTTTCTTGAAGATACTTGATGTTGGTATCCCCTTTTAAAAACCACAATAATTCATAGACGATAGATTTCAGGTGCAATTTCTTGGTCGTCACCATCGGGAAGCCTTCGCTGAGATCGAATCGCATTTGATGTCCGAATACACTGAGCGTACCCGTACCAGTGCGGTCTCCTTTTTGGTTGCCGTTTTCAAGTACGTGTTTAAGTAAGTCGTGATATTGTTTCATGACGGGTCAAAGGTAAAAAGTTTAAGGGTTAAAGGTAAGGGGTTATTGCTTTGAGTTATTATATTTTATCAACGAGGCAATCTGTTTCTGAAGATTTTGAATCTTTGCAGTTACTTGATCGGATGTTTCTATTTTTATAAAATCGAGGTCTTCACATAACAAAATATGTGTTTCGAGTTCATAGCTTGACCCTAGACTTATTTGTAAAAATCTAATAAAATCTTTTTGAGAATATTTTGCCGAACCTTCCGCTATATTGGCTGGTCTGTATATTGCACATCGTTTAATTCGCGAAGTAAAGCCGTATTTTTCTTCTTTAGGTAATTGTTTGGCAATAAGATAAACTTCTGGAATTTTTCCATATTTCAAGTTCTCTGAAGTTCGTCGTTTTACAATATAGTTTCCTTAACCCTTAACCCTTAACCCTTAACCCTTAACCCTTAACCCTTAACCCTTAACCCTTAACCCATTTCACCCCAAAATCATCCCAGCAATGGTAGCCGATAAAAGTGAAGCAAGTGATCCACCGAGAACGGCCCGCATTCCGAATTCAGAAAGGGTTTTACGCTGGCCGGGTGCTAAAGATCCAATACCCCCAATTTGAATTCCTATGGAGGCGAAGTTTGCAAATCCGCAGAGCATGTAAGTTGCCATGATAACAGATTTGTTGTACGAAAAGTGGGTAGAATTTGCCATGTTTTTAAGCTCGGCCAATTGAATGTACCCTATAAATTCACTAGCTGCCAATTTGATACCCAAAAGTTGCCCCATGAGCATGATGTCTTCATTTGCGACACCGATAAGCCACATTAGAGGTGCGAATACCGTACCCAAAATCGCTTCAAGAGAAAGACTGTCGTACATGCTGTTTTCTGCAATCCAAGAATTCAGACTGGTCCAATCGCCGATCCAGCCGAATATTCCATTGAACATCGCTATAAAGGCCACGAATACAAGTAGCATAGCTCCGACATTGACCGCTAGTTTTAAACCTTCAGTGGTGCCTTTGGCGATAGCGTCGAGAAAATTCGTGCCGATTTTTTCGGATGCGACCTGCACATCGGTATTGACGACCTCGGTTTGGGGATATAATATTTTCGAAACGACTATTGCGCCGGGCGCCGCCATCACTGAAGCCGCCAAAAGATGTTTTGCAAATTGAATGCGTAATGCGGGGTCGTCACCACCTAAAAATCCGATATAGGCCGCCAAGACCGCACCTGCAACGGTTGCCATTCCGCCAATCATGACAAGCAAGATTTCCGACTTGTTCATTTTCTCGAGATAGGGTTTTATCAATAACGGTGCTTCCGTTTGGCCTAAAAATATATTTCCGGCAATGCTCAGGCTTTCAGCACCTGAAATTCCCAACGCTTTTGACAATAGCCAAGCGAGTGCTTTGACTACTTTTTGAATTATCCCTAGATAAAATAAAACCGATGTCAATGCCGAAAAAAAGATGATTGTGGGTAGTACTTGAAAGGCGAAGATATACCCGAAAGTATCCATATCAACAACCAACCCCTCGAATAAAAATTTACTGCCCGAGCGCGTGAAGTCAAGTATACTGACAAAAATCTGACCGAGCTTATCGAAAAACCATTGAATGGCAGGTACCTTTAAAACCCCTATGGCGATCAACAATTGAATGGAAAGGCCGATACCAACGGTTTTCCAATTGATGGCTTTTCGGTTTGCACTAAAAAGGAATGAAATCAAAATGAGCACCGCCATACCAAGTATTCCTCTCCAGAGACTGTTTATTGAAAATCCTTGGTTGGGAATGAGCTTAGCTTCAGAGGTGCCATTGAGAGTGGTCGATTCAACAACCGGCTCTATATTTTCTGGTACTGGTAAATCTTGAGCTATAGAAGGAAAAAAGATAAAAAAAGCAATCATAAAAAGCCAGTGGTAGGATTTCATATTGCTTAGAATGTGTTAGTTTCTCTTTGAGATTTCATCTCTCAATTTGGCCGCTTTTTCGTAATCTTCGTTCGCGACGGCCTTGTCCAATTCAATATTCAAATCATCGATGGTCATTTCTGAATAGCCGCTTGTAGCCGCCGAATCTATTTCTACGGTCTCACTGTCTTGAAGAATTTCATCGACTACAATACTATCGTCATCATCTTCTTTTTCTTTGGACGAAAACTTAAGATAGATGCCCGCTTTGTCTAAAATAGTCTTATAGGTGAAAATGGGAGCATCGAAACGAAGGGCCAATGCAATTGCATCACTCGTTCGAGCGTCAATGATTTCCTCGATTTTTTCTCTCTCACAGATGATACTTGAATAGAATACTCCATCAACCAATTTATGAATAATCACTTGTTTGACGACAATATCGAATCGGTCAGAGAAATTTTTGAAAAGGTCATGGGTTAAGGGCCTCGGCGGCTTGATTTCTTTCTCAAGCGCTATGGCAATCGACTGCGCTTCAAACGCACCGATGACGATTGGCAATTTACGGTCGCCATCAACCTCATTTAAAATAAGGGCGTAGGCGCCATTTTGCGTTTGACTGTATGATATTCCCTTGATTTTTAACCGGACTAGACTCATATTGAACTTAAAAATGAAAAAAGCTGTTTAAATATAGGGCTTACCGTGTATTTAAACAGCCCTTTTACGGCCGCAAATTAACAAAATTTAGGCGTTCTGGGCTTTAAATTCCTTTAATTTTTGAACGAGTTGCGGAACTACCTCGAAGGCATCGCCAACGATTCCGTAGTCGGCTGCCTTGAAAAAGGGAGCTTCTTCATCCGTATTGATAACTACTTTTACTTTTGAAGAGCTTACGCCTGCCAAATGTTGTATCGCCCCTGAAATACCTATCGCGATATACAAGTTGCTTGCCACTGGCTTTCCAGTCTGTCCAACATGCTCACCATGGGGTCTCCAGCCCATATCCGAGACTGGTTTCGAGCAGGCGGTCGCCGCCCCCAAAACTTCAGCCAGTTCTTCGATCATACCCCAATTTTCAGGGCCCTTTAAGCCCCTTCCTCCCGAAACGACAATATCGGCATCGGCAATGGTAACTTTTCCAACAGCTTTGTCGACTTCAACGGACTTTATATTAAAATCAGCATCGCCTAAAGCGGGACTAAAATCTTCTACGGAAACACTTGTTGAATTTTCGTGGGCTCCGAACGCATTGTTGGAAACTCCGATAATCTTTACGTCAGTATTTATCTGGGTCATAGCAAATCCTTTGTTGCTAAAGGCGGTACGCTTGACTAAAAAGGGACTTGTTCCTTCTGGGGCTGTAACGACATTTGGGACATAACCGGCTTTTAGCTTCGCCACCAATATCGGAGCCAAAAACTTCGAATCTGTACTTGAACTGACTATAATTACTTTTGCATCTTGCTTTTTTGCAGCCTCGACAAGTGCATTGGCATAGGCTTTTGCATTAAAAGTTTTAAGCTTTTCATCAGCAATATTCAAAACTTTAGAGATTCCGTAGGCGCCTAAACTTTCCCCTTCGGAACAGTTAAAACTTACGGCAGTGGCAGAAGTACCCATTTGCGATGCAACCGCTTGCGCGTATGACGCAACTTCAAACGCATTTTTCTTGAAAGCTCCGTTTTCTGATTCGGTGTATACTAATACTGACATTATTTTCTAATTAAAATTCTTATTCCTTCAACAAACACCCATATAATCCCCTCAATGGATAACGACATTTTTCTATTTGGCATCTGAATTCGTTATTCGTTTTTTAAATGGCCTTAGCCTCTTTGTGCAATAAATCAATCAGGTCGCCAACGTTATCGACCAACTTTACCGCGCCTTTTGCCACAGGCTTTTCAAATTTGGTGTCTTCCGTCGCTTTGGTTGCTTCAACGGGATCAACGACCGTGAGCGTTTTTTGTCTTGCCTGCATGATGCCCCTCATGTTCGGTATGCGCAAATCACTTTCTTCGACCAGACCTTTCTGTCCGCCAACCACTAACGGCATAGTTGTGCTCAACTTTTCTTTACCACCATCGATTTCGCGAACCGCGGTTACATTATTTCCTTCGATTTCTAGGTTGATACAGGTGTTCACGAAATTCATATCGAGAAGGCTGGCCATAATGCCGGGTACCATTCCACCATTGTAGTCAATAGATTCCCTTCCTCCAATAACTAGATCATAACCGCCGTTTTTTACAACTTCGGCCAATTGGCGGGCAACAAAATAACCATCGGTAGGGTTTGCATTGATTCGAATCGCTTCATCTGCACCGATTGCCAAAGCTTTTCGCATTGTAGGCTCAACCGAAGCTTCGCCAACAGTCGCTACATGAACCACCGCTTGCTGTTTTTCTTTGAACCACATGGCGCGGGTCAGTCCGAATTCATCATTTGGGTTGATTACAAATTGTACGCCGTTTGTATCGAATTTGGTATCTCCATCGGTAAAATTAATTTTAGATGTCGTATCCGGCACGTTGCTTATACAGACTAATATCTTCATAACCACTAATTTATTTTAAAGTATCTAAAAACGAGAACGAAGATAGGTATTAATATTCGAAAATGCTATGCATGCATAATAAAAATCAAACAGAAATTTGATTTGTTAGTATGAATTTCTGAAGTAGAATTTGCTATTTTTGTGACCACTTTGCAGTAATTGCAATTCTGATACCGAATTATATGAAGACACTACAATTTAGACAGGCCATAGCGGAAGCAATGACCGAAGAAATGCGCCAAGATGAGAGTATTTATTTGATGGGTGAAGAGGTTGCCGAATACAATGGTGCGTATAAAGCCTCTAAGGGTATGCTTGATGAATTTGGCCCTGATCGTGTTATCGACACTCCTATCTCAGAATTAGGATTTGCCGGTGTAGGTGTTGGCTCGACCATGACAGGCAATCGACCAATCATAGAATTCATGACTTTTAATTTTGCTTTGGTTGGTATCGATCAAATCATAAATAATGCTGCGAAAATTCGGCAGATGTCTGGTGGACAATTTCCCTGCCCAATTGTTTTTCGGGGACCTACCGCTTCTGCTGGTCAATTGGCCGCAACGCACTCACAGGCTTTCGAAAGTTGGTATGCGAATTGTCCTGGTTTAAAAGTAATCGTGCCTTCGAATCCGGCAGATGCAAAAGGTCTTTTGAAATCTGCAATACGTGATGACGACCCGGTTATTTTTATGGAGTCTGAGCAGATGTATGGCGACAAGGGCGAAGTTCCGGAAGGGGAATTTACTATTCCGATCGGTGTTGCAGAAATAAAAAGAGAAGGTTCTGATGTAACCATTGTTTCCTTCGGAAAAATCATCAAAGAAGCTTACAAAGCCGCCGACGAACTTGAAAAAGAAGGAATTAGTTGTGAAATAATCGATTTGCGAACTGTCAAACCAATGGACTATGATGCGATTTTGACATCCGTTAAGAAGACTAACCGCTTAGTCGTTTTGGAAGAGGCATGGCCTTTTGGAAATGTGGCGACTGAAATCACCTATCATATTCAATCGCACGCGTTCGATTATTTGGATGCCCCTATTGAAAAAATCAATACGGCCGATACGCCTGCGCCTTATTCTCCGGTTCTTCTAGAGGAATGGTTGCCGAACAGTCAAGATGTTATCAAGGCCGTTAAAAAAACGTTATATAAATAAATTAAACAGATTTGTAAGGGTACTTTTGCTTCGCTGACAGAAATGTCTACGGAGCTTTTTTATTGATGAGAATCCAAAATTTGTAAAATTTGGCAGTTCAAATTACCACGAGCGAAGGTTAGGTACTTAAATTTAAATTGATGCAACTTTTAGTATTTGGAACAGTCTTTGATTTAACAGCTTTGAGAATAACAGCTCACATATTAACATGAGAAAAATACTTTTCCTCATTCTTTTTTTGTTCTCCCTTTCGACCTTTTCACAGAGCAAGGTAGGAGGGATCGTCTTAGACAACTTTGGCGAACCCGTCGCCTTTGCGAATGTACTTTTTGCCAATTCTACCGAAGGTACCATTACAAATGACAATGGTCGTTTTTATATGGAGTCCGATAATACCTATGAAACACTCATTGTTTCCTTTATCGGTTTTGAGACCCAAGAAATTGCCTTGGTCCAAAAGGTAACTTATGAGATGGAAATCAAAATGCAGGAATCGACTCAGCAATTAGATGAAATCGTTTTGATTTCCGGAAAACAGTCGAAAAAGAATAATCCCGCAGTGGAAATATTGAAGAAAATATGGGCAAAGAAACGCGAAAACGGTATACGAAAGTTCAAACAATACGCTTTTAGTAAATATGAGAAAGTAGAGTTCGATCTCAATACGATTGATAGCGCATTGATGAAACGCAAGATTTTCAAGGGGCTTGAATTCGTTTTTGCTGATCTTGATACTTCCCGAATTACAGGGAAAACATATCTCCCGATTTTCTTGAACGAGACTTTTTCGGAAGTCCACGGGGATAACATCCTTAAAGAAGAAAAAGAAAAGGTTCTGGGAAACAAAAACTCGGGTTTCGATAACAATCAGGCGATAATCGCTTTTGTGGCCGACCTCTACCAAGACTATGATATATACGATAACTATCTCAAATTTTTCGATAAGAGTTTTACGAGCCCTTTATCGCGCACAGGTGTCGACACCTACAATTATGCCTTGCGAGACAGTGCTTTTATAGATAATAAATGGTGCTATAATATCGTGTATTATCCAAGACGGAAAAACGAATTGACCTTTAAAGGTGATTTTTGGGTGAACGATTCGACGTATGCCATCAAAAATATCAATCTTGAGGTTACGAAAAGTGCAAATATCAACTGGGTCAAAGAAATCTATATTGAACAAGAGTTCGATGTGGTCAGTGATTCCGTATTTCTTTTGAAAAGGGACTATATGCTGAGTGACTTCAGTTTTCAGAAAAAAGAAAAATCAAGAGGCGTTTATGGAAAGCGAACAACAGTTTTCGACGATTATGAATTTGATAAAATAAAACCCAAGGAATTCTACAAAAAGGACAAAAACCCTTTTGATCCTGCCACTGTTGTAAAAGATGAAGAGTTTTGGGAAAAGAATCGACTTGAAGATTTGAACAAGGATGAAACGGGTATTTATGAATTGTTGGACACCTTAAAAACCGTTCCGAAGTTCAAGTCTTATTATAATTTCGTTAGTATTTTGGGCTCTGGTTACGTCGAAATCGATAATTGGAATCTTGATATTGGATCCGTTTACGATCTTTTCGGTTATAACGATGCCGAGGGTCCACGAATTCGCCTTGGAGCCCGTACGTTTTTTGGTCAGAACGATCTTTGGCGTATCGAAGGTTATGGAGCCTATGGTTTTACAGATCGCAGGTTCAAGCATGGTATCTCAGGGAAATTTTTATTGGATAAAAAAAGCAGGTTGATCGTTTCTGGCGGTAATCGCCGTGACATCGAGCAATTGGGCGTTAGCCTGACCGCGACCAATGACGTGTTGGGCAGAAGTATCGCATCATCGTCTTTGTTGACCGTTGGGGCTAACAATCGGTTGACCAAGATAAACTTGAGCGCGTTCAATTTGGAAATGGAGCCTTTGACCAATTTTAGAATAGGGGTAGGTGGTACCTTCCGAACGTTGAGTTCTGCACTTCCTCAAGATTTCAGTCTTGAATATGTAGATGTGAATTCTCCGACCGGAGTTTCAGCAGATATCCAGCAGTTTGATTTTCAGACTTTGTTGATTTATACTCCTGGAAAAAAGACGATTGGTTACGGGGTAGAGCGACGAGATATCAATGATAATTACAGCACATTATTACTAAAGTTTACAAAAGGAATAGACGGACTTTGGGGAAGTGATTTCGATTACAGCAAATTACAGTTCTCGTATAGTCAACCGTGGCAAGTAGGTGGTTTCGGAAGGTTGTTCAGCACTGTTGAAGTCGGTAAGACCTTTGGAGAGGTTCCTCTTGGGCTACTCAGTGTGGTGCCCGGAAATCAAACATTCTTCTCGAATTATGGCACATTTCCCAATCTCGATTTTTATGAATTCGTGACCGATACCTATGCTTCAGTCCATTTGGAACACAACTTCAACGGACGACTTTTTTCTAGAATTCCCTTTTTAAGAAAATTAAATCTACGAGAGATAATCGGTCTTCGTGGGGTATGGGGTGAACTATCAGATGAGAATATCGCCTTGAGTATGCCAGCTACCGCGATTACACCTCTGCAGGCGCCCTCTGATAGAATATATTATGAATACTCAGTTGGTATCGGAAATATCTTTAAAATATTCAGAATCGACTTTAACTTCCGAGGAAATTATTTAGACAATCCTGATGCTCGGCCGTTCGGTGTAACTGGCACTTTTGGATTTAATTTCTAAAAAGAATAATATGGAGACCATTTCCTTGAAGGCAGAAATCTCTTCCGTTTCTCAAGAGAATTCAACAATCTTTTGTGATACTTGTCGTTTGAAGAATTGATGTAACTTGAATATTTTAATGCTATCATTCAAATAAAGTAAAATATGAGTGCCAAAAAAAAAGTGACCTTCGATGTATTGATTGAAATACCGAAAGGTAGCCGTAATAAATATGAATATGATTTTACCCTAAATAAGATTCGGTTCGACAGAACCTTGTTTTCTTCAATGATGTATCCTGGCGATTATGGCTTTGTACCAGAGACTTTGGCATTGGACGATGATCCGCTTGACGTTTTGGTCTTGGGCATAGAACCGACTTACCCTATGGTGGTTATGGAAGTGAAACCTATCGGTGTTTTTCATATGGCAGATGAGAAAGGCCCTGATGAAAAGATTATTTGTGTGCCCGTATCAGACCCAATTTGGAGCAAGCGAAATGAGATTGGCGATTTGAATCCTCATCGATTAAAAGAAATTGAGCATTTTTTTCAGGTCTACAAAGATTTGGAGAAAAAAAAGGTTGATACCGGTGGTTGGGGAGATGCTTCGGAAGCGACTAAAATTTATCACGAGTGTGTACGGCGGTATGATGAAAGTGAACACAAAAAGAAAAGAACCTTTACAATTTAGGGTTTAAGAATGTTTTTTTAAAAGGTCGCTCTCCTTGAGAGCGACCTTTTTTTGTTCTATTCAATTTTAGTACATTAGCAGCCGTTAAAAAAAATAAAACAAACTAGCTAAAATGGAGTATATCATTCAATTTTTACCAGCATTTGGGATTGTTGCCCTTTTGTTCGTTTTTATCAAAAATACCTGGGTTTCCAAGCAAGAGGTCGGCAACGACAAAATGGCCAGAATTGCCAAAAACATTGCAGATGGAGCGATGTCTTTCTTGAAAGCGGAATACAAAATTCTGTCAATTTTTGTAATAGCAGTAGCTATTTTATTGTTTTTCAAAGGAAGTAACGAAACCGGTTCCAACGGAATGGTTGCTCTTTCATTTGTAGTAGGTGCTATTTGTTCTGCCTTGGCAGGATTCATAGGAATGAAAGTTGCTACCAAAGCCAACGTTAGAACGACCCAAGCCGCCAAAACTTCTTTAGGAAAAGCCTTGGAAGTAGCTTTTGCTGGTGGTGCTGTTATGGGATTAGGGGTCGTCGGTCTCGGGGTTTTAGGACTAAGTGGACTGTTTATGGCCTATCAATCGATTTGGCCTGGTGCTGAAAATTTGGGGTTGGTACTGAATGTTCTTTCCGGTTTCTCATTGGGCGCATCTTCGATTGCTCTTTTTGCTAGAGTAGGCGGTGGTATTTACACGAAAGCTGCAGATGTTGGAGCTGATTTAGTAGGAAAGGTTGAAGCAGGTATTCCTGAAGATCACCCTTTAAACCCTGCTACAATTGCCGATAATGTTGGTGATAACGTAGGCGATGTTGCCGGAATGGGTGCTGACCTTTTTGAATCATATGTTGGTTCTATAATAGGTACTATGGTTTTAGGTGCATTTATCATCACTCCTGATTTTGCAGGTTTAGGTGCTGTGTATCTTCCTTTGGTATTAGCTGCCGTAGGAATTTTGATGTCCATCATCGGTACGTTCTTCGTAAAAGTAAAAGATGGCGGTAATCCGCAAACGGCTTTGAACATCGGAGAGTTTGGTTCTGCCGGCTTGATGGTAGTGGCCTCTTACTTTATTATCAATGCGTTAATTCCAGAAAGTGTTGACGGTTTACCATACGGAGCAATGGGAATCTTTTGGGCGACCTTAGCAGGTCTTATTGCCGGATTGGGAGTTGGAAAGATTACAGAATACTACACAGGTACGGGAACAAAACCCGTAAACTCAATTGTAAAACAATCTGAGACCGGTGCGGCAACAAATATTATTTCTGGTTTAGGTGTTGGTATGATGTCGACTATGATTCCAATTTTATTGATTGCTGCCGCTATTTTGGTGTCACATCATTTTGCTGGATTATATGGAATTGCAATTGCTGCAGTAGGTATGTTGGCAAACACGGGTATACAGTTGGCGGTTGATGCATACGGACCGATTTCCGATAATGCCGGTGGTATCGCCGAGATGGCCGAGTTAGATCCTGAAGTACGCGAGCGTACTGACAAGTTGGACGCCGTCGGTAATACTACTGCCGCGATAGGTAAAGGTTTTGCCATCGCTTCCGCTGCTTTGACGGCATTGGCTTTATTCTCGGCTTTTATGAAAGTAGCGAACGTAACCTCTATTGATGTTTCAAAGCCAACAGTTATGGCCGGACTTCTAGTTGGTGCTATGTTGCCTTTTGTATTTTCTGCGCTGTCTATGAATGCCGTAGGTCGTGCGGCCATGGCAATGATTGAAGAGGTACGCCGTCAATTTAGGGATATTCCTCAGTTGAAAGCGGCGCTAGAGGTTATGAGAGCCGTTGATTCTGATATGTCTAAAGCAACCCCCGCGCAACGAGAGACATTTGATGCGGCCGATGGTTATGCTGAATATGATAAATGTGTTGATATTTCGACAAAAGCCTCTATTAAGGAAATGGTGTTGCCAGGTCTTCTGGCGATAGCAGTGCCGGTTGCGGTAGGGTTTGTCGGTGGTGCCGAAATGCTAGGTGGATTGTTAGCGGGTGTTACTTCTGCAGGCGTGTTAATGGCAATCTTCCAATCGAATGCAGGTGGAGCTTGGGATAACGCTAAAAAAATGATAGAATCAGATGGACGTAAAGGCACTGATGCACACAAAGCCGCAGTTGTCGGTGATACCGTAGGGGATCCTTTTAAGGATACTTCAGGCCCATCTTTAAATATCTTGTTGAAGTTAATGTCAGTTGTGGCTTTGGTTATCGCACCTAGTATTGCAATGACATCTGATACCGCAATGGCCAACGACGAAACTAAAAAAGAAATACGTATCGAAATGGATTCTGAAAGTGCCGATATAGCTCAAGCCACAATCGCATATTCTACTTTGGTGAATGGCGAAAGGGTTACCGAGGAAAAAATTTATACGGGCACTCAAGATGAGGTTGAGTCTCAATTGAAGGATTTTGAAAAGACAAGAATCGAATCAAGAGGAACGGAGACTGAAATGACCATTGAAAAAATAGATGTTCAGAAACAGTAAGAGAATTATCCCAAAGTAGTTAAGAGGCAAGCCGAAAGGTTTGCCTCTTTTTTTTGTCTGTCTCGCTGTTCGTTCGAGCGCAGTCGAGAACTATTTAATCTTGTCTATTGTAATTTAAAGGTAATAGGAATGCTAAAAGGCACACTTACGGACTTACCTCTCTGTTTACCGGGAGTCATTTTAGGAAGCTTGTCGATAATACGGGCAGCTTCTTTTTCTAAGTTCTTGTCGGGCCCACGCATTTTGACATTCCCGATACTTCCATCTTTTTGAATAGTGAATTGGGTATATACTTTTCCTTCGACACCCATTTCTTGAGCTATTTTCGGATATCTGAACACTTTGCCTATATGCTTATTTATCATTTTTTGAAAACAGTCGCGCATTGCTTTTGAGCCTTTTTCTTTCTCTTGCTCGCAACCGGGAAAAATTGGGACATCCTCGATTACCATAAAGGGTACTTCATCAGGCTCATCGATTTCGGCGACTTCCACATCATCGACTTCCAATATCGCTACGTCTTGATTCGTTTCGGTTGATTCAATTACGGTTTCTTCAATGTCCGCATCGTTTTCTTCAACTTCAAGATGTGTTGGCGCTACCGGAGGTGGTTGGGGTGGTGGTGGAAGTTTAATTTGAATAATTGGTGGTATTTCTTCTTCAAGAATATCTGGTTCATTCATTCCAATACAATCATAGCAAATTTCAAGATCATAACTCTTCCATTCCAAAGCTACATAAGCGAGCATCATAATCAGGGCTAGGCCTGATACGAAATAAAGCCCCCGATTTTTGTTCAGGTCTTTTTTTGGATTCTTCTTTGGTTTCATATTCTAAGGTTTTATGTCCGCCATGCTCGAATTTCACATATTGAACGGGGTTAAACATCAGAATAAATCTAAGGGATAAGAATATCCTATAAAATATAGAATGAGTGAACAGCCCTTTTCAATTAGTAAACGTGCCAATTTTTATTTTGGCAGCGAACATTGAACATCGAAGCTTTTTCTATATTTGGAAATATGATATCATTTCGACAAAAAGATAAACTTCAAATCATCTCTTTTCAGACCTACGGAACGAAATCTCATTTATATCTTAGAGGAAGGGCCTTGGAAGATGAAGAAATCGACCTATCACAAAAAGGCTTTTTCAACTTATTACAAAACACCTGGAAGCGATTCGAAACCGATGAGGTCAGAAATACCAACATAAAGGTTACATTGGCGAATGGCCATATCGTTTTAACTAGAACCGATGATGATGGTTATTACTTAATCGATAGTCCGACCGATGCTTTGACTTCTGTCGCCAATTCTGAAGGTTGGCTAAATTTTGAAATAGCTTATGCAGATGCCTCATTGAGGCGTGAAATTTTACACCAAAATCGTTTTCCGGGTGAAATGTTGATTCCGTCTGAAAAAGCTGACTATGGAGTCATAAGCGATATTGATGACACTATTCTTCATACTGGTGTGGTTTCCTCTATGAAATGGCGCGTTTTGATCAATACGGTATTTACTAGAGCGATTGCTCGAAAACCTTTAGAAGGTGCTGCAGATCTATATCATAAACTGCATCGCGGCCCATCTGGGGAAAATGCAAATCCTATTTTTTATGTCAGCCATAGTCCATGGAACTTGTATCGATATCTTGAACTTTTTCTCGACACTAATAATTTTCCTAAGGGTCCGATATTATTGCGAAGTATGGCCAGTTTTAAGAATAGAAAATCAGAGAAGCCACATAAGTACAATGAAATCGTGAATATCTTGAAAACCTATCCAGAATTATCGTTTATCCTTTTTGGGGACAGTGGCGAAAAAGATGCTGACATCTATATCAATATTGCCAAAAGGTATCCCGATCAGGTCAAAGCGATTTATTTACGGAGTGTTAACGATTCCAACCGTATGGACAGAATTCATTCTTTGGTGAATGAATTTAAGCTCTCTCCAATTCTAGTGGTATATGATAGCCAAGAAGTTATCGAACATGCAAAGGCAAATGGGTTTCTATAGCAATAAGAAAGCTTGAGGTTTAAAAAAGACCGTTTATTTCAGCGTCTATCTTATTTATGATATGCCCAAGGTCTTCCGGTTTTTCGACAATATCAAGATTATCGATATCGACAATTAGAAGATTTCCTTTTTCATAGCTATGCACCCAAGCTTCGTAACGTTCGTTCAGTCGGCTTAAATAATCTATTGATATCGTATTCTCATATTCACGCCCTCTTTTGTGAATTTGACTGACAAGATTAGGAATCGAGCTCCTTAGATAAATCATCAAGTCGGGTGGTTGAACGAGACTTTCCATAAGTTCGAACAAGCTAGAATAGTTTTTAAAATCACGATTTGTCATAAGGCCCATGGCATGCAGGTTGGGAGCAAAAATATAGGCATCTTCGTAAATGGTACGGTCTTGAATCACATTTTTGCCACTTTCGCGAATCTTCAAGATTTGGCGATACCTATGGTTCAAAAAATAGATTTGTAAGTTGAAACTCCATCTTTCCATTTGATTGTAAAAATCATCGAGATAGGGGTTGTCGACTACATCTTCGAAATGTGCTTCCCATTTATAGTGCTTGGCAAGCAGTTTTGTAAGAGTGGTCTTACCTGCTCCAATATTTCCGGCAACTGCAATGTGCATTTGATGTCCAAATTTATGGTTAGTTTTTAGTAAAGTACTAAGACGCACAATATACAAGATATCACCAGTACGCGAAAATGTTTGAAGGTTTATCCGGTAAAAAAGTTCTTACGGACAAAACTTTAATTTTTTTTTGCATTTTTCAAAATAAAATTAAAGTCTGAAAAATGAGGTTAATTTGATTTAAATACCTGTCTATGAGCATTTTGTAATTTTTTCTAAAAATTATTTACTTGAAGTATTGCCGCTTCTAAAGGGTTCTTTTTGTCTGATAATGATTGTTTTACCTTTTTAATTTCACTTTTCTCTGTAACTTTGACATGGTAATACATTTTTTTCGTAATCGAAAAGTGGAGAAAATGCGTATATATTTATAATAGATTATTCTTATGGGTATTTGACAACAAAAAAACTTAGTTTTTATTTTTACTGTTTGTCCCCCCCTGTGTAATATTCGACTGAATACCGCCCTAATGAAAAAAATTCTGACTTCCGTGGTCGACATCCCAGAATGCACAACGGTTTTTTGTGATTTATACGACACCCTACTACACCGCAAAGTTCATCCTCATTACGTTTTAAAGTTATGGGCTAAATCCATGGTCCGAGAATTGGGGCTGAGTGTCAAAATCGATGAATTATTTTTTATTCGCAAAGCATCCATAGACCATTTATCTGAAAAGTTTGATAAAAAGGGTTTTGAAATTCCATATGAAATTCAAATTAGGGAGGTATACGATAGATTGTTGAATCACGACATAGTCAAGAACTGTTCTTTCGAACAATTCTTTGAATATTCATATTTGGCGGATATAAATTCGGAGTTTGAGGTCCAATTTGTCAATGAAAAGGCCAAATCTCAATTGTTGGAGCTTAAGGAAAAAGGCTATAGTCTTTATAGTGTGACCGACTTTTATCTTTCAAAAGAACATATTTTGGAATTACTCAAATTGCACGGTCTGTTCGGTTTGTTTGATGATGTGTTCATCTCCTCTAATCGCCAGACGAGCAAAGAAAATCAAGGCGCCTTGTTTCAAAACGCCCTCAATGAATTGGATTTAGATTCAAGGGAAGTCATAATGTTTGGAGACAATAAGCTGAGCGATGTAATCAACGCTTCGAAGCATGGTATAAAGGGGGTTCACATCGCAAATAGGAATCACAAATTAAAAAGTAAATTCAGGTTATTCGGTAATGACAAGAATGAATATGTACGGGTAAATCGTGAGTTAGAGGAGCGAAGTAGCCGCAGCAGTCATGCCTATGGGGAGTATATTATTTTGTTCCATGTATTTATGGAACGACTTTATAAAGAATCGAAGAAAAAGCAGATAAAAAATCTGTTCTTCATCTCCAGGGAAGGTTATTTTCTAAAACGCCTTTTTGATTATTATCAAGTGACACTAAGCTTGAATCCCAAAGACACAATCAATACGTTTTATTTCAAAGCTTCACGTCAATCTTCAATGCAAATTGCCAACAGGGAGTTGCATTTAGAAAATTTCGAACATCTTGAAAGAAAGGACCCAGATATTTCAATTGAGAATTTCTTAAAATCTTTTCTTTTCAACGATGAAATGATTGATGAAATCTCGAAAGATTTAGAGATCGGTAGAAGTCAGATGATTACTGGCTTTTACTCTTCCGATGTTTTGAGAAAATTGAGGGCTAACCAGAAATTCATTAACCACTACGAAGAAAATAGAAAAAATCAAAAGGAAGCCTTTAAGAATTACCTCGATTCTTACGGCATTGATTTTCACAATGAGGGCATGACTCTAGTAGATGTTGGATGGAGGGGAACCATGCAAGAATGTATACATACCTTTTTCGATGAAAAGGTAAACGTTAGCGGATATTATTTGGGGTTAAAAGAAGGATATAAAATCACGGAATCTACAAAACGATACGGATTGAATTTTTCGGTATACCCAACTGCCAGCCCGTCAGACAATATATTGATGGCCAATAGACAGTTGTATGAACAATTACTCGCCGCGCCACATGGTAGTACACTTGGTTATCGGAACAAGCCGGGCGACTACTCTCTAGAGCACTATGAAGAAAAAGAAAGAAATGTTTATTTTGAACATATCGCACCGATACAAGAGTTCATGTTCGCTGAATTTTGTCAATTGATCGATGATTTGAAACCGATTTGCTACGAACATGATGTAGTACAAGATTACATGACAGACCTCGCTCTTAGATTAGGTCTTTTTGCCGATAAGAAGAAGATAAAGTTCATGCATGAGATTTCTAAAGGATTTTATCAAAACGTCGGCAATAATGAAGTCGGTGTTAGCTATAAACATTCTCAGCTAAGAGAAAGTAAGTTCAGCCTGATAAAAAAGTTTATTTGGTTTCCAGAAAAAACCTTCAGGTTTTTGGTGAAAATCAAACCTATGCTCTACGCCAAAGGTTTATACTGGCTTTCTTATCCGGTAAGCCTGATATACTACTATATCAAGTTCATCAATAAAATCAAAGGTCTTTTATTCAAGAAGAAGTTATTGGAATATTAGATTTCATCACAAATTTTTCAAGTAAGTTTCTACTTTGGATTTTTATTTTCCAAGGGAAGTTGTAATTTTGTCAATATAATCTTCGAGGAAGGATTTGACTGATTGCAACCTCTAGACCCTAAATAAATTTAGGATAAAAAATGCTAAAGCAGTTGATATTGATTTACATCAAATCAAACTTCTTTCGCAAGACTTTTTAAATCCGTTTCTTGATCAAATCGAATAATTATGTCATATTTATTTACATCTGAATCGGTCAGTGAAGGTCATCCAGATAAGGTGGCCGACCAAATTAGCGATGCGCTTTTAGATAATTTTTTGGCGTTCGACCCCGAAAGTAAGGTGGCTTGCGAAACCCTTGTTACCACAGGTCAAGTTGTTTTGGCGGGAGAAGTAAAGAGTAACACCTACTTAGATGTTCAAAATATTGCAAGAGAGGTAATCAACGATATAGGCTACACTGAAGGAGAATATCAATTCAGTGGTGATTCTTGTGGGGTCATTTCATTGATTCACGAGCAATCACAAGATATAAATCAAGGTGTTGATCGAGGCAAAAAAGAGCAGCAGGGTGCAGGGGATCAAGGTATGATGTTCGGTTATGCAACTAAGGAAACATCAAATTATATGCCCTTGGCTCTGGACATTTCGCACAAAATTCTACAAGTGTTGGCAGACTTACGAAAGTCGAAAAAACAAATAAAATATCTTCGACCCGATGCAAAATCACAGGTTACCATTGAGTACTCCGATGATAATGTGCCACAAAGAATCGATACTATCGTTGTATCTACCCAACACGATGCCTTTGATAAGAGTGACAAAAAAATGTTGGCGAAAATCAAAAAGGACATTGTCGAAATCTTGATTCCTAGAGTTAAAAAGAAGCTCCCAAAGAAAATTCAAAACCTCTTCGATGATCAAATCAAGTATCATATAAATCCCACTGGTAAATTTGTGATTGGCGGACCCCACGGTGATACAGGCCTAACAGGTAGAAAAATTATCGTTGATACATATGGGGGAAAAGGAGCACATGGCGGTGGCGCATTTAGCGGAAAAGACCCGAGTAAAGTTGACAGAAGTGCGGCCTATGCTTCAAGACATATCGCCAAAAATTTAGTGGCGGCCGGGGTGGCCGATGAGGTGTTAGTGCAAGTAAGTTATGCCATCGGAGTTGTAAAACCCACTTCTATTTTCATAGACTCCTATGGAACTGCCAATGTCGATTTAACAGATGGACAGATTGCCAAAAAGGTTGAAAAATTGTTCGATATGCGTCCGTTTGCAATTGAAAAGAGGTTAAAATTGAGAAATCCTATTTATTTAGAATCTGCTGCATATGGCCATATGGGCAAGGAGCCTAAAGTCATTAAGAAAGTATACGAATCGCCTTATAACGGGCGTGTCGAGAAAGAGGTCGAGCTCTTCACATGGGAGAAATTAGATATGGTCGATAAAGTAAAAACTGCCTTTAAATTGTAATTTTTTCAAAAAAAGTAAGGAATTTTAAATTCCCGAACATATATTTGTTTTTTCAAAGTTCAAACATTTATTGAATGGTTATCAAGAAAGGTGGAGGGAATAGACCCTTTGAAACCTTAGCAACCCTTTGTTCGTTCAAACGCTATCGAACCCAAAGAAGGTGCTACATTCTATCCCGATAATAATCGGGACAGATAACAGAAATTGATTACAGCCGTAATCTACTCTTTCTTCATAACTTTTTAATCTATAGTAATCGTATTATCTACGTTTAGTAGTTTGGATTTTTACTAATTCCTGTGGTTTTTGCCACACGGCAATATGAAAACTCCGCATAGGCGGAAATTATTAAAAACCAGCATGCCGATTTTTTTGGATGCATAAAAACTGAAGTTATGAGTAATCAAAAATTTTCAACGAATGCCCTGCACGCCGGGCATGACACCGACGAGACCCAAGGTACGAGAGCGGTTCCGATTTATCAAAGCACCGCGTACGTATTCGACGACGCTGACGATGCTGCAGGCCGATTCAACCTTTCAATACCAAAATACATTTATACAAGGCTCAACAATCCGACCAATGATGTTTTGGAAAAACGTTTGGCTGCCCTTGAAGGTGGTATTGCCGCCGTTGCCACTGCCTCGGGTACGGCCGCTATCTCCACCGCCCTTCTAGTTCTCTTGAGGGCCGGAGATCACATTGTCGCATCTAGCAGTTTATATGGGGGTACCTATAATCTACTTTCAAATACCTTACCGAGATTGGGTATCACCACGACTTTCGTAGACCCAGAAGACCCGGCTAATTTCGGAGGGGCAATTCAAGAAAATACTAGAGCGATATTTGTAGAGTCATTGGGTAATCCAAAGTTGGATGTCTTGGACTTAAAAGCAATTTCTTCAGAGGCTAAAACTGCTAAGATTCCATTTATCGTTGACAATACGGTAGCTACACCGGCGCTTCTGAACCCAATTGAACACGGGGCCAATATTGTAATTCATTCGTTGACGAAATATATCAATGGAAATGGTACGGCCTTGGGAGGGGCTATTATAGATGCGGGAACTTTTGATTATGGCAGTGGAAAATTCCCTGAGTTTACAGAACCATCACCGGGTTATCACGGTTTGGTATACCATGAAGCTTTGGGCCCAGCGGCATTTATTGCAAAAGTTCGTATCGAAGGATTGCGGGATTTTGGAGGAGCTCCAAGTCCGTTTAATTCTTTTCAGATTATCCAAGGATTGGAAACATTGGAGATTCGCATGAAGCGCCATAGTGAAAACGCTTTGGCATTGGCAGAATGGTTACAAGGTAGAAGTGAAGTCGCTTGGGTAAATTATCCAGGATTGCAATCGAGCAAATATAAAGCACAGGCAGATGCCTATCTTCCTAAAGGGCAAAGTGGTATTGTGACCTTTGGAGTTAAAGGCGGTTTTGATTCTGCGAAGAAAATTGCGGATAACACTAAATTATTTTCATTGTTGGCAAATATCGGTGATTCAAAATCGTTGATCATTCATCCTGCCAGTACGACACACCAACAATTGGATGATGCTGCTCAAGAGTCGACAGGAGTGACCAAAGACCTGATACGTCTTTCGGTTGGCTTAGAGGATTTGGAAGACCTGAAAACCGATATAGAAAATGCTTTTGCAACAATCGATAAATCGGTTTTGGCTTAAATATACTCCATGAACATTCATTGAAGTCGAGATGCATTAATCAAGTTCTCGACTTCGGTTGAATGGTTATCCTTTTGAAACCTTCATGCTACATAAATTACATCTAAAGAAGTTTATTACGCTAAGCGGTGTTCTGAAAAACATTGATCTTTCGTACCAAATATTCGGAAAGGAGTTACATACCGCACCCATAGTATTGGCCAATCATGCTCTGACAGGAAATTCGAATGTGACAGGTGATGATGGTTGGTGGTCGGCTTTAATAGGTGAGGGCAAATGTATCGATACCGATAAATACACCATACTTGCCTTTAACATTCCAGGTAACGGGTACGATGGTTTTGTAATCGATAACTATAAAGACTTTGTCGCCGGTGATGTAGCAAAGATGTTTTTGCTAGGATTGAAAAAATTGAAAATAAAGAAATTGTTCGCTATGATCGGGGGATCCCTTGGGGGTGGTATTGCATGGGAGATGGCCGCCTTGAACCCTGAGATTACCGAAAACCTAATTCCCGTTGCTTCAGATTGGAAGTCAACCGATTGGCTTATCGCGAATTGTCAAATTCAAGAACAATTTTTGATTAATTCGAAGCAACCGGTTCATGATGCGAGAATGCATGCGATGCTCTGTTATCGCACGCCAGAGTCCTTTAAGGCAAGATTCAGGAGAAGCACAAATGAAGAACTTCAAGTGTTCAATGTCGAAAGTTGGCTAATGCACCATGGAGAAAAATTGAAAGATCGTTTCCAGCTTTCGGCCTATAAGCTGATGAACCAATTGTTAAGAACAATCGATATAACCAGAAGTGGTGATGAACTTTTTAAGGCACTACAGCATAGCGAAACCAACGTTCATATAATAGGGGTTGACTCTGACCTTTTTTTTACGGCCAAAGAGAATAAAGAAACATTTCGTCAACTCGCCCAGGCCAATAGTAATGTAACTTATGGTGAAGTACATTCTTTACATGGCCACGATGCTTTCTTGATCGAGTTCGAGCAGATGCAAAATTTATTAACGGGTGTTTTTAATAAAAATGAAAAATCAAGAAAGCTAAAGGTCTTAAAGTTCGGAGGAAAATCCCTAAGTAATGGGGAAGGTCTGGGTAGCGTACTTGAAATCGTTAAATCGAAAATTGATAATAACGAGAATATAGCTGTTGTTGTCTCCGCCAGAGAAAAGGCAACGGATCAACTGGAAAGCATGTTGAACAAAGCGGCGGCAGGGCTAGATTTTGCAAAAGACTTTTCTGATTTCGAAAAATACCAAAGCCGTTCGTACAAGAATGTAAACCTGTCGAACGAATTCGCAAGTTTGTTCAAGCTCTTGGAAGGTGTTTCTTTTTTAGGAGATTACAGCGCTAAAATCAAAGATCAAGTAATGGCTTTCGGCGAACTGATTTCTGCTAAATTAATCACGAAATTATTGATAGGGAAAGGGGTGAAGGCAAAATTTATCGATTCTCGCAAATTAATAAAGACAGATGATAATTTTGGAGATGCTCAGGTAATCGAAGCTATTTCAAAAGAAAGTATGCTTAGGGAATTTTCTATTCTTGACAACGAGACTGTACCTGTAATTACGGGGTACATTGCATCAACTATAAAAGAGGAAACGACTACTCTAGGTCGCAATGGAAGTAACTATTCCGCAGCTTTGATTGCTAATTTTTTAGATGCGGCCGAGCTACAGAATTATACGCATGTCGACGGAATTTTTACGGCTAACCCAGATTATGTGGCCGATGCCAAACGTATCTCTGAACTTTCATACGCCGAGGCGAATGAATTGGCCAGTTTTGGGGCCAATATTCTTCACGCCAAGACAATTATACCATTAATTGAGAAAAATATTCCATTAAGAATTCTCAATACTTTTAATTCGGAGAATGAGGGAACTCTAATAAGTGCGAAGACAAACAAAGAGGGAATTAAATCCCTATCGGTCATAGAAAATATCTCTTTGGTCAATCTAGAGGGTAGGGGACTACTTGGTAAAGTGGGGGTAGATGCCCGTATTTTCAAAGTATTGAGCGAAAATAATATCAGTGTAAGTATAATTTCTCAAGGCTCTTCCGAGCGTGGAATAGGCTTGGTTGTAGATGCTGAAAAAGCGCAACGGGCAAAGACTGTTTTGAAGAGAGAGTTCGAAAGTGATTTTTATGCCAAAGACATCAATTTGATAAAGGTTGTAAGTGATGTTTCGGTTATCTCAATCGTCGGGCAAGATTTAAGCACTTTCCATAAACCTTACAATGCTCTGATAACAAATCAAATCGTTCCCCTTTTATTTAACAATACGATTACTGGTAAGAACGTAAGTCTATTAGTAAGAAAGTCAGATTTGAACAAGGCTTTGAACGTGATGCATGGTCAGATTTTCGGAATAAGCAAAAAAATCAATTTGGCTATTTTCGGTCATGGTAATGTCGGCGGTACCTTAATCGACCAAATATTGAAGTCTGCTCGCACAATCGAAAAAAGAAAAGGAATCGACATAAATGTTTTTGCCATTGCGAACTCGAGAAAATTACTTTTGAATGAAAAGGGAATTCCGAAAACATGGAGGTCGGCCCTAAAAAATGAAGGCAAAAAGTACAAAATAGAGGATTTGTTCACTTTTGCTAAGAACCACCATTTAGAAAATTTGATAGTAGTCGATAATACGGCCAGTGAAGATTTTGTAGCGAATTATTTTGACTTTGTTGAGAACGGATTTGATCTGGTATCCTCAAATAAGATTGCGAATACTCTTGGCTATGATTATTATCAATTGTTGCGGGAAGAGCTCGAAAACAATCAAAAACAATATTTGTACGAGACCAATGTGGGCGCTGGGCTTCCTTTGATCGATACCATTAAATTATTGCATTTATCAGGAGAGAACATTACCCAAATCAAAGGTGTTTTTTCAGGAAGTCTGAGTTATATCTTTAATACGTTTTCTGAAGTTGACGCACCTTTTTCCTCTATTCTTAAAGACGCCATGCAAAAAGGATTTACCGAACCAGATGCCCGAGAAGACCTATCCGGTAACGATGTCGGTAGAAAATTATTGATTTTGGCTCGCGAACTGCAATTGAGCAATGAGTTTTCAGATATCAAAATTCAGAACTTGATACCCACGACCCTACGAAAAGGTGAGGTAGATTTTTTCCTTAAAAATTTAGACTTGTTGGATGATAAGTTCAACGAAATCAAAAAGAACCAGAAACCCGGGTATGTGCTGCGCTATGTTGGTGATTTGCATGGTAATCTTCAAAAGGAAAAAGGTTTGCTTGATGTTAAATTGATATCGGTGCCTAAAGAGAGTGCATTGGGCCAAGTCAAGGGTTCTGATTCGATAATCGAAATCTATACGGAATCTTATGGCGAAAATCCCTTGGTAATTCAAGGTGCAGGGGCCGGGTCAGCGGTTACGGCCAGAGGCGTTTTTGGTGATATTTTAAGAATCGCGGAAAAGGGATAATCAAATAATAGGTACAAATCGAAAAGATATAGGTGTCGACCACAGGTTGTCCGGTCGAGCGCAGTCGAGACTTTATCCCAAGAAAAAAGTTATATGAGAAAAAAATTTGAAACAAACGCTATTAGAACCCAACTAGAACGTTCACAATTCTTGGAGCATTCCAGTCCGATGTATTTGACTTCAAGTTTTGTTTTTGAGGATGCTGAGGATATGCGTGCTTCCTTTGCTGAGGAAAAAGAAAGAAATATTTATTCCAGATATTCGAATCCCAATTCTTCGGAGTTCGTTGAAAAGGTCTGCCAGATGGAGGGCGCTGAAGATGGTTTCGCCTTTGCCTCGGGTATGGCCGCCGTATTTTCAACTTTCGCCGCACTTTTGGATAGTGGTGACCATATATTGTCCGCTCGAAGTATTTTTGGTTCTACACATTCGTTGTTCACAAATTTCTTTCCGAAATGGAATATCGCACATTCGTATTTCAAAATAGAAGAGTTAGATGCTGTGGAAAAGCTGATTACCGATAGAACCAAAGTGATTTATGCAGAATCGCCGACCAATCCCGGAGTTGATATTTTGGATTTGGAAGAATTGGGCAAAATTGCAAAAAGGCATAATTTGATTTTTATCGTCGATAATTGTTTCGCATCGCCATATCTACAGCAACCTATAAAATTCGGAGCCGATCTGGTCATTCATTCTGGCACTAAATTGATGGATGGTCAAGGAAGGGTATTAGCGGGAATCACTGTTGGAAATAAAGAATTGATTGAAAAAATCTATCGTTTTTCTAGAATAACGGGTCCGGCCCTTTCACCGTTCAACGCATGGGTACTTTCCAAAAGTTTAGAAACCTTGGCTGTTCGTGTAGACAGGCATTGCGAAAATGCTCTTAAACTTGCTGAATTTTTAGAAAGCCACGATAAAGTAAATTGGGTGCGATACCCTTTTTTGAAATCGCACCCCAAATACGAATTGGCCAAAAAACAGATGAAAGCCGGGGGTTGTGTTGTAGCCTTTGAAATCAAAGGTGGATTAAAAGCTGGCCAAAAGTTTTTCGATTCGATCAAGTTATTATCACTTTCAGCGAATTTGGGTGATTCGCGGAGTATCGTAACGCATCCGGCATCGACTACGCATAGTAAATTATCTTCCGAAGAAAGAGATGAAACCGGCATTGCCGATGGTATGGTCCGTGTTTCGGTCGGTTTGGAACACATCGATGATATCATTTCCGATATTTCCCAAGCCTTGGGCTAGTATTGCCCAATGTTCAATTTGAATTCGAATATCGATTATTCATCCTCGAAAAGGTTCGATGCATAGAATTCTTGACCTTTTTCCGAGACAACAAATTCTACCCTTCGATTTTTCTTACGGCCTTCTTCGGTCTCGTTTGCCGCCAAGGGAACTAGGTCACCAAAGCCTTTCCAGGCGATCCGAGATGACGACAATCCGTTTTCCAATAAAAATAGGCCTACTTCTTTGGCCCTTTTTTGAGAAAGTTCTTTGTTAAGAACCTTTGGGCCTACATTATCGGTATGACCGTAAATGGCAATATTCAACTCAGGATTCTCTTTAAGATGCCTAATAAGTTTTTGGAGTTCTTTTTTTCCGTTCCCTATAATTTCATGGCCGTTTACTTCGAAGAATAGATTCTCTAGCACGTAGGTCTCATCTAGTTCCAAGTTCATGCCCGTAGGAGCTACCGAAATCATATCAATATAGTAGTATGCCGCCTTCTTGAGGTTTTTCGCTACTTTGGCCTTCTTGGTTTCCGCATTGGATTTGAAGTTCCCTAATACTATATATTGCTCTGTTCCGTTGGCGATATACTCTCCTGAAACTTCCATCCAATCTTGTTTATTTGAAAAATAGGCATGGTTTGTAACACTGACATAATTTTTTAGCCTTCTTCTTTGCAGCATATTGAACGAGATATTTGTTTTGGTATCGAGTTCTATGGGTTCAGAACTAAATAATATGCTCAATTCGCTTATGGCAAATTGAGATTTTTCTGCAAGACTGACCCTAAATGAAAATTTGTATTTTTTGCCCTTTTCCAATTTTTCAGTCAATTCACCACCGATGTACTCTCTATATCCATTGGGGCCATATGCATAGAAACCTGCATATGCATTACCTTCATATGTTTTTTGATTACCGATGAAATTCTTACCAGTAGATAATTTATCGCCACAAAGGTTGAAATAATCGGTACTTCCATTTGTCGGTTTGTACCAAGAAGAGACATCCTCTTGAAAAGAACCATATTCATCAGGACAGGCGGTATGGTCCTCAAAACCAGGATTTTTAACTAAGTTTTGCCCAAAAGCACTAGCCAAACCTAAAAGAATAAGAGTGACTACAAAAAGCAAACGGTCTAAAATCTGTAAGGTAGTTGTTGATTTCATGTCTATATCATTTTAGTTAATAAGAAAAAACCTACTTTAATAATACCTACGGAGAACTCTATGAAGGGTTTGATTTTTTCGATGAACGGTAAATTAGTTTTTCTTTTTTTTATGTAAATATCTAAAATACAGATAGATATGGTTTTTCAAGTTCTCTCTTAAAATTAAAGAAAGAATTAAAATGGCTATTACGGATTATATAATTCGGGCATAGTTCGGCCTAGAACGTAGCGATTATTTCTTGTGTAGACTTCGAGGTAGAATAGAAACTTACAGGTTTAGATGTCTAATTTTCGTTATTATCAAGTTTTGCTCACCTTAAAACGTTGTTTGATACGCTCAATAGGTTCCCAATCGATTTTTCTCTATGTTATAGAATCATATTTTCAAGTTTGTAGGCAGTAGTCTATCAAACAGGAATTGTAACCGGCCTTTTCTTTAACACTTCAATCACTTTTGGCAACTTATATCTCCGATTCATATATCCACTTATTAAAAAAAGCATTGAGGTTTCGACCAGTCGATTCCTCCAAGGCTTTTTGAAAATCATGGGTATTGACAGACGAAGCAAAATATTTTTTACTGTAATATTTTATACTTTCCCAAAAATCTTTTTCTCCCAATTCCATTCTCAGAAGGTGTATTACGTAAGCCCCCTTGAAGTATACTAGGTTACGATCTTCCCTCGTAGGATTTGACCAATCGGCAAATACCAGAGGCTTGTCTTTTCCTTTATTTCTAATTGATTCGTATACCTTACGATAAGAATCTATGTCAGATGTGTACTTGTCTCTACCAAATTTATACTCGTTGAAAGCCGCTGACATGAACGTAGCTATCCCCTCGTTCAACCAAAAATGGTTCCAGTTCTCACAGGTAATCATATTTCCCCACCATTGATGTGCCAACTCGTGGGATATAAGATTGGTTTCGGTGCTATCGGCCATTACCAATTTACCGTACGCTTCTTTCAAAACCGAGAACCCAGACATTTCTTGATAGTGGTTTCCAATAAGTATCTGAAAATAAGTAGACTGAACATAGGGTACCCCAGACTTTGCTTCGAAAAAGCTCATTATTTCTTTTGTCGGCAGGAAAACAGTTTCGAGTTCATCCGCAGTATAGGCTGAAGAGTAGTACTGCAGCGATATTTCTTTGTAGAATTCTTGGGTTTTATTGAAAGAGCCAATTGCAAATCCGTAGGTATAGGAAGGGGATTAAAAATCTTGGACCCATGAATATTGAAATCTATCGTTTAGATTAGCTTTATGGGTCAAAATACCGCTTGCAACACATTGCTTATCCGATGGAACTGATAACTCAATCTTAAATTTTGCCCTGTCACCGGGAGAATCGTTGCATATCATCCATTGACTTGTCGAAAAAACTGTATATACTTCCTTACTATTTGGAAGGAATACGAGTCCATGGGAAGGCCTTCCAGAATATGTTATTTGAATAAGATTATGGTTGTCGTTCCGGTTATTAAGGTATATTATCACCTTTTTAGTTTTTTGCAGAAAGGAGACAACGTTCTTACCAACAACCTCGAGAATCTTAAGATTTCCAGAATCAAAAACCACCTTACTTTCATCAGGATTGATTAAAAATTCAATATTTACCTTGCCTTGGATGCTTTCATTTTCGATGTCCACTTCAAGCTTCAATTCATAGTTCAAAACATCTAAAGTGGTCTCCTTAGTTATTATTTGTGAGAAGAGAATCGATGCCGGATAGCAAGTTAGGAGAATTACTGTGCCAATTTTCTTATAGAAAGACACTTTGTCTATTGAGAATATCATTTACAAGAATGTTCTGTTGATTTTGGTTCATAAGTCAATTAAATACAAAATAGTGCTTTTTCATATAGCGTTTTACGGAACTGATAGAAATCATAAATGTTTTATGATAAGTTAAATTAGACTGACAACTGTAACTGCCTACTGCCTGCTGTTTTTCATTATCTTAGCCACATGCTCTCCAAAAAGACGAAATACGGCCTAAAAGCCTTAACATTCTTAGCTTCTCAAAAATATAATGAACCCGTACAAATTGCTGAGATCGCAAAGCAAGAGAACATTTCTCAAAAGTTCTTGGAGAGTATTTTGTTATCACTGAGAAAAACAGGTTTTTTGGGGTCTAAAAAAGGGAAAGGAGGGGGGTATTATCTCATCAAAGAACCTAAAGATATTTTGATGACCGACGTTATGCGCATATTAGAGGGTCCCATTGCAATGGTGCCCTGCGTCAGTCTTAACTTTTATGAAAAATGCAATGATTGTCCTGACGAGAAGACATGTTCAGTAAACAAGTTGATGCTAAAAGTGAGAGATGCAAACTTGGCCGTCTATCGTAACAATACCTTGGCCGATTTAGTTAATTAGTTATTGTCATTCGGGCAAAGGAGGGAATCTTCTTCTAAATTAGACTTTCTTGAAAATCATCTTGCAAACAGTAAATTATCCTCAATTTGAACGCATTTTTATTAATAATCTACTAAATCCATAGGTTAAAAGTAATAAAATACGATTCTTTACGTCTTAGTTATAGATTTAATTCTATTTTTGAATATCCTATTAAACCCATAGGGTAATAATCTTATGAAAGACGACATTGACTTAGACTATTACAATAGACAATTTAGGGGAATACCTCCAGAGGAAATCATCAGTTGGGCGATACAACTTTCCAATAAAAGAATTGTTACTACAAGTTTTGGAAAGTATTCTGCTGTTTTGCTGAGCACATTTCAAAAGATAGACCCAAGTATTGATGTTGTATGGTGCGATACTGGCTATAACCTTCCCGAGACTTACGAGCATGCAGAGTATTTGAAAAGGCGATTCAATCTTAATCTTAATACGTATGTTCCGAGTGAGACAAAGGCATTTACCGAACACCGTTTGGGTTTTCCTTCGGCAGAACAACCTGAACACTCGGAATTTTCGGAAATAGTGAAATTAGAACCCTTTCGAAGGGCGCTTGCCGAACACCAACCTGATATTTGGTTCACCAATATAAGAATACGTCAAACAGAGTTAAGAAGTTCGAAGGATATTTTGAGTCGTAGCAAGGATGGTATTTTAAAGGTCAGTCCGTTTTATTATTGGACCGATGAAGACTTAGACGACTATTTGGAAGCTTACGATCTACCCAAGAACAGTACGTACTTCGACCCGGTAAAAGCCCTTGAGACTAGGGAATGTGGAATTCATCTTCAATAAACGATGCAAAGTTTTCAAACAGAAATAGAGAATCCGGTAGTAGAGAAAGATATTCTCGAGTTGGAACGCAAGATAAACGAGTTCCATAATGGGAAATTGGATGAGGAGAAATTCCGGAGTCTTCGTTTGGCGCGTGGTGTTTATGGCCAACGTCAGCAAGGTGTTCAGATGATTCGAATAAAATTACCTTATGGAAAAGTCACTTCGAAACAGCTGCATAGAATTTGCGATGTCTCGGATGAGTATTCGATAGGACGGTTACACATCACAACACGACAAGATATCCAAATCCATTATGTTGATTTAAATAGAACTCCTGAGCTTTGGGCACAATTGGAAAAAGATGAGGTTACGCTTCGTGAGGCCTGCGGAAATACCGTTCGTAATGTTACCGCAAGTGAAACCGCAGGAATTGATGTTGACGAACCATTTGATGTTTCGCCTTATGCCGAAGCATTGTTCCGATATTTTCTTCGGAACCCCATCAGTCAAGAAATGGGCCGGAAGTTCAAGGTTTCTTTTTCGGCAAGTGATGCAGATACTGGGCTTTCCTATATGCACGACCTCGGTTTTATCGCTAAATTAGAAAATGGTGTTCGGGGCTTTAAAGTAATGCTCGGTGGTGGCCTGGGTTCGCAACCGCGTCATGCTGATGTTCTTTTTGAGTTTCTTCCCTCGGATAAAATTATTCCCTTGATGGAGGGCGTAATCCGTGTTTTTGATCGTTACGGAGAACGAAAAAGTAGGGCTAAGGCCAGAATGAAATTCTTGTTGAAGGATGTCGGTTTGGAGGGATTTAAAGTTTTACTGGAACAGGAACAAAAAGCCATTCCATATAAAACATGGCCGATTGATGCACAAAGTTATCCAAAAATAGAAGTAGCGGAAATCGAAATTCCTAATGTAGAAATCAAGGACAAAGTGGCCTTTGATAAATGGAAGTCGACGAATATAGTTCCCCAAAAACAGGAAGGTTTTGTTGCCATAGGTATTAAAGTTTTGCTAGGAGATTTCTATACCGACAAGGCGAGATTATTGGCCGATCTGGTTCAAAAGTATGCTGCTGGGGAAATCCGATTGTCATTGCGACAAAATATTTTGATTCCCTATGTAAAGGAAGAACTAATTCCTTTTTTTTATCAAGAACTCGAAAAGCTTGGCTTTGTAGAAGCGGGCTATAATAAGGCTTTGGACATAACGGCTTGCCCTGGTACAGATACCTGTAATTTGGGAATTGCAAGTAGTACGGGAATCGCCGAAGAATTAGAGCGCTTGATCAAAGCTGAATATCCGCAATACATTAGCAATCCTGATGTAGTAATTAAAATCAGTGGTTGTATGAACGCCTGTGGACAGCATAATATGGCGAATATTGGCTTTCAGGGGATGAGCATACGAACAAAAGATAAACTGGTCGCTCCGGCACTACAGGTTTTATTGGGTGGCGGAAACGATGGAAACGGTAATGGTCGTTTTGCCGACAAGGTTGTAAAAGTACCTAGCAAAAGAGGTCCGGAAGCACTGCGCTTGATTTTGGATGACTTTGAAGCCAATGGAAATGGAAAACCTTTCGCGGATTATTATACTGAAAAAGGCGAGCATTATTTCTACGATTTTCTAAAGCCCCTGACCGACATCGAAAACTTGACACAAGAAGATTTTATCGATTGGGGTACTACTGAAAAATATAAAAAGGAAATAGGCATTGGCGAATGTGCTGGGGTCGTAATTGACCTAATTGCTACCCTGCTGCTTGAAAGCCAAGAGAAAATAAAAAATGCCGAAGAAACTTTTGATGAGGGAAAATGGGCGGCGAGCATTTATCATTCATATTCCTCAATGGTCAATTCGGCAAAGGCTTTACTGACGGCGGAAAAAACGAAGGTCAATACGCACAATAGCATTATTAAAGATTTTGATGAAAAGTTTAGTGCCTCTGGTAGAATCGCCATTGCAGGAGGATTTGAAGAGTTGGTTTTACAATTGAACAAAAACGAACCATCTGAGGTTTTCGCTAAAAGCTATTTGGAAGACGCAAAAGAATTTTTAAAATCCATAGAAACTTTCAGGACAAAAGAACTTCATGAGGTATAAGATGAGCGAATTAACAAGACATTCTATTAAGAATTCTCCCCCTTCTGGGGCTAGGGGGCTTCTTACCGTAGTTGGGGCAGGCCCCGGTGATGTGGAGCTCATTACATTAAAGGCGATAAAGGCCTTGCAAAATGCCGATGTTGTTTTATATGACGCTTTGGTTGATACTGAATTGTTAGAGTATGCGCCTCAGGCAGAATTAATTTTTGTAGGTAAGCGCAGGGGTTGTTATTCATATCAACAGGAACAAATCAATGAGCTTATTGTCAGTCGTGCAAAAAGTCATGGACATGTAGTTCGCTTAAAAGGCGGAGATCCTTTCGTATTCGGCCGTGGATCTGAAGAAATGGAATACGCAGCCCAACACGGACTAGAAGTTGCGATGGTTCCAGGACTTTCATCTTGTCTCTCCGTTTCTGCTGCTCAAAATATTCCCGTGACCAAGAGAGGTTCAGCAGAAAGTTTTTGGGTAATCACAGGTACGACCAAGGAACACAAATTGTCAAATGATGTAAGATTGGCTGCTAAATCAAGCGCTACCGTTGTCATATTAATGGGAATGTCAAAGCTTTCTCAAATCGTTGAACTTTTCAAAAAAGAAGGAAAATCTGAAACTCCCATCGCAATTATTCAGAATGGTACACGAGAGAATGAAAAAGTTGGAATAGGCGCAATCGATTCCATTGAACATGAAGCGGAAAAATTAGAACTAACAAACCCTGCCATTATAATTATTGGAGAAGTAGTACGACATCGAGAGCAAATTTTAGTGATTCAAGAAAAATACAGCAAACTCGAGGAAGTGAAAACAGATATGGGATTAAAAGAAATGATTGTCGGGTCGAGTGCAGTCGAGACCTATTAAACGAATTCCCTTCTAGAGGGGAAGAGCACAAAGGAACTTAATTATGATTAAAACAGATATAGTAGTTATAGGTGCAGGCCCGACAGGGTTGTTTACCGTTTTTGAGGCGGGATTGTTGAAATTAAAATGCCATCTGATCGATGCATTACCGCAACCTGGCGGACAGTGTTCCGAAATTTATCCGAAGAAACCGATTTATGATATTCCGGCTTTTACGGAAATTTTGGCTGGGGATTTGGTCGATAACCTAATGGATCAAATAAAACCATTCGAACCAGGATTCACTTTAGGCGAACGTGCCGAAACATTGAACAAACAAGATGATGGTTCTTATATAGTTACAACCAATAAAGGAACACAACATCAAGCACCGGTTGTTGTTATAGCGGGCGGATTAGGTTCGTTCGAACCGCGAAAACCACCCATTGAGAATATTCAGGATTTTGAAGAAAAAGGTGTTGCCTATATCATTAAAGATCCGGAAGTCTATAGTGATAAGAAAGTAGTCATTGCGGGTGGAGGAGATTCTGCTCTGGATTGGGCGATTTTCTTAGCTGATGTAGCTTCCGAAGTTTCCTTGGTACACAGAAGAAACGAGTTTCGTGGTGCGCTTGATTCCGTCGAAAAAGCATCCGAATTGGCAAAGCTAGGAAAGATAAAACTCTATACCGAAGCTGAGGTAAAAAAGCTTTATGGTGATGAAAAATTAGAAGCTGTAGTTATAAAGCATAAAGATGAATCTAAAGGCGAAACCTACCTTGAAGTCGATAATTTCATTCCCTTATTCGGATTATCTCCAAAATTAGGTCCAATAGGCGATTGGGGACTTGAAATAGAGAAAAATGCCATTAAAGTAAATAACTCTAAAGACTATCAGACCAACATTCCCGGAGTATTCGCTATAGGAGATGTAAATACCTATGAAGGGAAATTAAAACTAATACTTTCCGGTTTTCACGAAGCTGCTGTAATGTGCCAATATGCATATCAACTCATCAATCCAGGAAAACGTTATGTCATGAAGTATACCACCGTTGGTGGTGTCGAAGGCTTTGATGGCAGTAAGAAAGAAGCAAAAAAAGAAGTGGTACAGAGTATTGCTTGATTTTTTTTATTAGTGCCATGTTAATTGGTCAAACTTCTAAGCTCAAAAATGTGTTTAGAGGTTTTTCTATTTCATTGGCCAAACATACAAAAACCATGTACTTTGTTTGTTTTTGAACGGACTGTGCCGTTACTTTGTATTCAGTTCTTTACAAACCTGTAAAAGTTATCAAGAAAGGTGGAGGGATTAGACCCTGTGAAACCTTAGCAACCCTTTGCCAAAAGAAGGTGCTAAATTCTACTGGGTGCTGAACTGGTTTCAGTATCTCGGCAGATAACAAAAAGACAATTGGTCTCGACCACATCCTTTTTTGATAAATGATTGTTATTAACAGCTAATAGGTGTTGATACGATGGAATATGTAAATTTTTGAATGAGCAATATTAGAGAAATACTTGGGGAACGAATTTTAGTACTTGACGGCGCCATGGGTACAATGTTACAGCGCTATAAATTTCAAGAAGAGGACTTTCGTGGAGAACGTTTCAAAGATTGGGAACACCCTCTGCAGGGAAACAACGATTTATTGTCCTTGACCCAACCGGAAGCAATTGCCGAAGTGCATCGAAAATATTTTGCGGCTGGTGCCGATATCGTTGAGACGAATACTTTTTCGGGTACGACTATCGCAATGGCCGATTACCATATGGAAGATTTGGTCTATGAACTGAATTTTGAATCCGCAAAAATCGCCAAAAAAGTGGCCGATGAATTCACGGCGAAAGAACCAAATAAGCCAAGATTTGTTGCCGGAAGTATGGGGCCGACCAATAAAACGGCGAGCATGTCTCCTGATGTGAACGACCCAGGGTTTCGTGCTATTTCTTTTGATGAACTACGAATAGCCTACAAACAGCAAGCTGAAGCACTTTTAGACGGTGGGTCGCATATATTGTTGGTGGAAACTATTTTTGATACACTCAACGCGAAAGCTGCACTTTTTGCCATCGAAGAAGTCAAAGAAGAACGAGGTATTGATATACCGATAATGGTAAGTGGAACGATAACCGATGCTTCGGGAAGAACTTTATCAGGACAAACGGCTGAAGCATTTTTGATTTCAATTTCGCATATTCCTATTTTATCTGTCGGATTTAATTGTGCTTTAGGTGCCAGTCAATTGGTTCCTCATTTGGAGGTTATATCCAAAAGATCGGAACAATTTATTTCTGCGCACCCCAATGCGGGTTTGCCCAATGCCTTTGGGGAGTATGATGAGTCCCCAGAACAAATGGCTCAGCAGATAAAAGAATACGTTGAAAAAGGTTTGGTCAATATTGTGGGGGGGTGTTGTGGTACGACTCCTGAGCATATTTCGGCCATTGCCGAGTTGGTAAAACAGTATGACCCTAGGGAGTTGTTCGTTAATGGTTAATCGTTTTTCGTAAATCGTTAAAAAGTAATATTTAGTGGACTATAAAGAATTGGACATATGGTTACAGGCTCGGGAGTTGGTTAAGACCGTTTATGTTTTGACCAAATCCTTTACTAAGGATGAGCAATTCTCCCTTACATCTCAGGTAAAGAGATCGGCCGTTTCTGTCTCATCAAATATTGCAGAAGGATGTGGAAGGCAAACTAACAAGGAAACAATCCACTTCTTGCATATAGCAAGGGGGTCACTTTTTGAGCTGGAAACCCAATTAATATTGGCAAGTGATTTGAACTATATTCCTTCAGATATTAATGAAAGTCTTAGCGAGATTGAAAGAGTAAAGAAATTGTTGAACGGATTCATAAATTATCATAAGAAACTATGAGCGCATTCAACGAAAAACAAACAACGAAAAACGAGCAACGTTTTTTAAAACTAAGTGGTCTTGAACCACTTGTGGTTACTCCCGAAAGCAATTTCATCAACGTTGGAGAGCGAACAAATGTGGCTGGTTCAAAGAAGTTTTTGAGACTGGTCAAAGAGGAGAAGTTCGAGGAAGCCTTGGATGTCGCCCGGAATCAAGTGGAAGGTGGAGCTCAGATAATCGACATTAATATGGATGATGGTCTGATCGACGGTAAAGAGGCCATGGTCAAGTTTTTGAATCTTGTTATTGCCGAACCAGATATTGCCAGAGTACCTATTATGATCGATAGCTCAAAATGGGAGATCATTGAAGCTGGTTTACAAGTTGTACAGGGTAAGTGTGTGGTAAATTCGATAAGCCTTAAGGAAGGCGAAGATGAGTTTATTCATCATGCCAAACTTATAAAACGATATGGTGCCGCAGTAATAGTTATGGCCTTCGATGAGGTTGGTCAGGCCGATAATTATGACCGACGAATCGAAATTTCCGAACGTTCGTATGATATTTTGGTCAATCAGGTTGGTTTTCCTCCTGAGGATATCATTTTCGATTTGAATATTTTCCCGGTTGCTACGGGGATGGACGAGCACAAACTTAACGCACTTGATTTTATCAATGCAACAAAATGGGTGCGTGAGAACCTACCCCATGCAAGTGTAAGTGGGGGAGTAAGCAACGTTTCATTTTCGTTTCGAGGGAACAATCCTGTTCGCGAGGCGATGCATTCCGTGTTCTTATACCATGCGATAAAAGCGGGAATGAATATGGGTATTGTCAATCCGACAATGTTGGAAGTTTACGATGATATTCCAAAAGATTTATTGGAACGTGTCGAAGATGTCATGCTCAATCGTCGAGATGATGCCACGGAAAGGTTACTCGATTTCGCTGAATCGGTGGTTGGAAAGGCCAAAGAGAGCAAGATTGATCTTTCATGGCGTGAAGAACCGCTTCAAAACAGAATTACAAGGGCCTTGGTTAAAGGTATCGATCAATATATTGTTGAGGATGTAGAAGAGGCAAGAAAAGCTACGGACAAACCGATAGAGGTCATCGAAGGAAATCTGATGACCGGAATGAACGTCGTTGGCGACCTTTTTGGTAGTGGAAAAATGTTCTTGCCCCAAGTGGTAAAGTCGGCTCGCGTAATGAAGAAGGCAGTGGCTTATTTGCTTCCATATATCGAGGAGGAAAAATTACTTAATCCGCAAGAAGGCGATTCTGATGGGGCCGGAAAAATATTGATGGCAACTGTTAAAGGGGATGTTCACGATATCGGAAAGAATATCGTCAGTGTTGTTTTGGCATGTAACAATTATGAAATAGTGGACCTAGGAGTAATGGTTCCTCCAGAAAAAATAATTGCTTCCGCCATCGAACATAATGTAGATGTAATTGGCTTAAGCGGACTTATAACTCCGTCATTGGATGAAATGGTGCATTTGGCCAAAGAGATGGAGCGTAAGAACTTCTCAGTTCCTTTGTTAATTGGTGGAGCAACTACAAGTAAGGCGCATACGGCAGTTAAGATTGACCCGCAATATAGCCAGGCGGTGGTGCATGTAAATGATGCTTCGCGAGCTGTTACTGTGGTTGGGGACTTATTGCAAAAAGAAACATCCGATAGTTATAAAAAATCTATTAAAGAAGATTATGACGTCTTTCGGGATAAATTTTTAAAGCGTTCAGTTCAAAAAGAATATAAATCCATAGAAAAAGCTCGAGAAAATAAATTCAAAATCGATTGGAACACATCCGGAATTAAAAAACCTAATGAACTTGGTATTCAGGTAATCGAAGATTTAAATCTGGAAAAACTAGTCGATTTTATCGATTGGACACCTTTTTTCAGAAGTTGGGAACTCCACGGAAAATACCCTGATATTTTGACGGATAATGTCGTTGGCGAACAAGCGATGGAATTGTTCTCAGATGCCCAAACGATGTTGAAAAAGGTTTTGGAAAAAAAGCAGTTGACGGCAAAAGGCATATTTGGATTATTTCCGGCGAACTCAATCAATGACGACGATATTAAAGTCTCTCCCTTGGGGGGAGATTTAGAGGGAGCTGTATTCAGAACCCTCCGCCAGCAACTGCAACGAAAAGAAGGTATACCCGACTACGCATTGGCTGATTTCATAGCTCCCGAAGAAAGTGGAAAACAAGATTATATGGGTTGCTTTTGTGTTACTACCGGATTCGGTACTGCGGAACTAGCCGCCCAGTATGAGAAAGAATTAGACGATTACAGTTCGATAATGATAAAAGCTTTGGCTGATCGCTTGGCCGAAGCTTTTGCGGAATACTTGCATAAAGAAGTTCGGACAAAATATTGGGGGTATGCTGCGAACGAAGATTTGAGCAACGAAGAATTGATCAACGAATCGTACAAAGGAATTCGCCCAGCACCAGGCTATCCTGCCTGTCCGGATCATTTGGAGAAATTAACAATTTGGGAAATATTACAAGTGGAGGAAAAGATAGGCGTGAAACTTACGGAAAGTTTGGCCATGTGGCCGGCAGCGTCAGTTTCAGGATATTATTTTGGAAACCCTGAAGCACGCTATTTTGGACTGGGAAAAATAAAAGAAGACCAAGTAAAGGATTTTGCCGAGCGTAAGGGAATCCCTTTTACTGAAGCCACCAAATGGCTAGCTCCGAATATTGCAGATGACTAATTCGATTAAATAATGAAAGTAACCGAACATATTAAAAATGCAAAAGGAAAGACATTATTTTCCTTTGAAATAATTCCTCCTGTAAAAGGAAGAAGTATTCAAGAGCTTTACGATAATATCGATCCGTTGATGGAATTTGAACCTCCTTTTATTGATGTAACCACCTCTCGTGAGGAATATGTTTATTTAGATCGTGATGGACTTTACGATAAAAAACTGACACGCATGCGGCCGGGTACTTTGGGTATTTGCGCTTCCATAAAACATAAATACAATGTCGATACTGTGCCCCATGTGCTTTGTGGGGGATTTACAAAGGAAGAAACCGAATACCTGTTGGTCGATTGTCACTATTTGGGTATTGAAAATGTAATGGCCTTACGCGGAGATGCCCGAAAAGAAGAACAATATTTTGCACCAACCAAAGGCGGACATGCCTATGCAATAGATCTTGTTCGGCAAATTCAGAATCTGAATTGCGGAAAGTATCTGCACGAGGTTATCGAGACTGATGATTGTGCTCACTTTTGCATAGGTGTGGCCGGGTATCCTGAAAAACATTTGGAGGCTCCTTCTTTAAAATCAGATTTAAAACGTTTAAAGGAGAAAGTCGAGGCAGGTGCCGAGTATGTGGTGACCCAGATGTTCTTTGACAATAAAAAGTATTTTGAATTCGTTGATGCGGCAAGAGAAATGGGCATTGATGTACCGATTATTCCGGGTATTAAACCGATTGCCGTGAAAAGGCATTTACAGTTGTTGCCACAGGTCTTTAAAATTGATTTACCGCAAGATTTGATTGACGCTATAGATAACTGCAAAGACAATAAAGCAGTGCGACAAGTTGGTATCGAATGGGGGGTCGAGCAGTCAAAGGAGTTAAAAGCGGCTGGAGTTCCTCTTCTACATTATTACTCAATGGGCAAGTCTGATAATGTACATGCAATAGCCAAAGCACTATTTTAAAACTGCTATTTTCAAGGAAACCGCTTTTCCGTAGAGATATTAATCCTCGAATAGTTTTACCTTTACCTTCCATGAGGCCAAAGTTCCTTTTTGTTGCTTTGCTATTTGGTTTGAGCGGTTTTGCTCAGGATGATGATACATCAAAACGATATGTTCTCGATGCCAATCAGTTTTATGGTTCGATTCTTCTCCACAACCCCGATATAACCCATTTAATCAAAGAACACCCTGCGGGATTGATTCTTAGCTTGAATCGAAAAACATACGGTCATGAAGAATGGGAAGAGTTATACAATTACCCAGATTTGGGCTACTCATTTGTTTATCAAGACATGAACAATGAAACCCTTGGCAAGAACTTCGGACTCTACGCACACTACAATTTTTATTTTTTCAAACGGTATTTGCAATTGCGATTAGGTCAAGGCATTGCCTACACTACAAACGCTTACGATAAAAACGATAATTTTCGTAACAATGCTTACGGATCAGATTTTCTAAGCTCGACTTATGTAATGTTGAATTTTCAAAAGGAAAATATTTTCAAGGGTTTAGGCTTCAAAGCGGGAATTTCCATCATACATTACTCGAATGCCAATGTGAAATCTCCAAACACGTCAACCAATACTTTTGCCCTGAATGCCGGCTTGACATATGATTTGGATGGAGGTAAGCCGCAAGAATACATTCACATGTTGAATCGGGAAAAAGTAACAGAACCGATTAAATATAATATAGCTTTTAGAACTGGCATTAATGAAAGTGATGTGATAGGCTTGGGCCAACATGCTTTTTATATTTTTTCGGGTTATGCCGATAAAAGACTTGGCAGAAAAAGTGCGATTCAAATTGGTGCTGATATTTTCTTTTCTAATTTTTTGAAGGAATTGATTCGGTTTCAAGCGATTTCTTTTCCGGAATACGGGGTACAGGAAAATGATGATTTCAAGCGGGTAGGGTTATTTGTTGGCCATGAGCTGTTCATTAAAAAAATGAGCTTGATTACGCAATTAGGCTACTATGTGTATTATCCATTTGATTTTGAAGGAAGGGTCTACAACCGAGTGGGCATGAAGCGTTATTTTGGAGAGAAAGTATATGGGGCAATTACGCTGAAGTCGCATGGTGCGGCCGCCGAAGCTGTTGAATTTGGAATCGGAATACGTTTATAAGATATGAGTTAAGAATTCAGAGTTATGAGTTTTCTAAAAAAGTTTATAAATGTGGATTTCCCCTTTGAAGGGGGATTAAGGGGGATGTTCTCCAATTGTGGTATAATGTTCCAATTGTCGCTATGCCTTTTGCTGACCGCCTGCAACTCCGAATCCGCTCCTGATTGTCTCCAAAAATCTGGAGATTTGATTCGACAAGAAATATCGGTTGCCGATTTTTCTAAAATCACGGTGTTTGAAAAGGTGGGTTTGGTATTGAAAGAAGGGAATACACAAAAGGTTGAAATCGAAACCGGCGAAAATCTTTTTGACAAAGTTTCTGCCATGGTCGAGGGCGATCGTTTGATTTTGCGAAACGAAAATGGCTGTAACCTTTTTCGTGATTATGGCATAACTACGGTCTATGTAACGTCTCCTGACATCACTGAAATCAGAAGTAGTACAGGTCTTACTATAAAAAGTGATGGAGTTTTGTCGTATCCTTTCTTAGAATTGTTTTCCGAGAGTTTTTTGGAACCAGAAGCCCTAACCACCGATGGTGAATTTGATTTGGAATTGGAATCGAGATCCGTGAGTGTCGTTGTAAATGGTATCACTTACTTTAAATTTAGGGGATTTTCTGAGAACCTCAGTTTGATAGTGGCTTCGGGCGATTCACGTATCGAAGCTGAAGAGCTATCGGTAGACAATGTTTTTCTGAACCATCGAGGTACTAATGAGATGTTTGTCAATCCACAAGTATCGATTCGTGGAGTAATTCGTGGAAACGGAGATGTCATAAGTACAAATCGACCTGAAACTATTGAGGTTGAAGAATTATACAGGGGCAAATTGATTTTCAGGGAATGATAAGTAGCTTCTCCCCTCAGATGAGGGGAGGTGTTTCGCCCTAAGGAGAAACGGAGGGGTTGATTAAATCGGTCGACATTTAAAATCTGATTAACCCTTCCGTCGCATGAAAAGTGGGACACCTTCCCTAGACAAGGAGAAGGAACCAACATTCGTACTTTCGATTAACTTTATAACTTTAATGAATCCCATCCTAAAAAAAATACTGAACCTCTCTGCCTTCCAACGTGTCTTGGGTAAAGATTTCGAATTACAGGGACTGGCAAAAGCTGATGCATTACTTTCCGATTTAGTAAATGAAAAGAATGTACCAGGAATCTCGATTACGGTTTTAAAAGAAGGCAAAACCATCTTGCAAAAAGGATATGGTTATGCCGATTTGGAAAGTAAAACTCCGATTGATCCCAAGAAAACGATATTTCGCATCGCCAGTGTTTCTAAAAATATAGCGGCAACCGCTTTAGCTCATATGGTCTCGGAAGGTCTAATGAATTTGGACGCTTCTTACTACCAATACGTGCCTTACTTCCCTATTAAGAAATGGGATTTTACAATTCGGCAACTTGCTGGACATACCTCTGGTATCCGAGGCTATCGTGGTACGGAATACGGATTCAACAAACCGTATTCAATCAAAGAAAGTATTGAAATTTTCAAAGATGACGAACTACTTTTTGAACCGGGAACAGATTATTTATACACCAGTTATGACTGGGTCTTGATTTCACTTGCCATGCAGGAAGCAAGCGGAATTCCTTTTGAAGAATATGTGCAGGAAAACGTGTTACAGCCCTTGACAATGTACAAGACTATTGTGCCAACCTCTGTCAGTTCTAGCGGAGTCGAGAACTTTTCGAAAGAACATGATTCGGTCTCGTCTTTGATAGACTTGACCGAGGAACGCGCGACCTTCTATTCCAAAAACAGACTAGGTTTTCGAGAGGCCATTCCGGTCGATAATTTTTACAAATTGGCTGGCGGAGGTTATCTTTCTACTTCCGAGGATATTGCAAACTTTGGTCAAGCCTATTTGGAAGAGAGAGTTCTAACCAAAGGAATACGCACTGAGTTTTTGACTTCCCAAGTAGCTAAAGGAAATACGACTTATTACGGTTTGGGCTGGCAGGTCAGCGAAGATAAAAAAGGGCGTTCATTTTACGGACATGTGGGCAACGGAGTAGGAGGCTATTCAAACTTTTTTGTATACCCTGATGAGGAAATAGTTTTTGCTATACTTGTGAATTGTACTAATCCTGGAGTTCAAGATGAATTGGATAGGGTAGTTGATTCATTGATAAATTTGGATGGTAGCACCATTTTATAGAAATTTATATATGGGAAAAGTTGTATTTGTTTTATTGTTTTTGGGAAGTCAAATTTCCGCCCAAACAGCGATATCAGGAAAAATCGATTTTAAAAATAACACTTTAGAGTCCAAAGTCTATCTGACGAAACTGAGTGTTGACCATATCGAAGATTTTAAATATGAAAAGTCCATTGCCTGGTCTGAAATTAAAAGAGACGGTACATTCTTTTTTGATAAAAAACATATTGCCGATAAAGACGCCATTTATCGTATTTACGTAAATCAATTTGAAAAAGTACTTAAAGACACTATCTCTGAGGGAACGACTTTTATCTTGTCAAATACGGATCAAGTCAATTTTTCAAAAAAAGATAAGCCTTTTGTGGATTATGTTAGCTCTAATCGTGCGGATAGAGAGTGGAAGAAATTCAAGGCTTTCGAAAAGGAATTACTGCAATCGGAATTGACCCAAGAGGAAAGTATCAATTACTTCAAAAGCTATGCAAAAGATTCCCTTCGCATTTTGATGGTCAAGTTGATTGGTATCAAACAGCTTGAAGAGAAGCAGTTGTTGAATCAAGATATCACAAAAAATCCTGATTTTTATTTGACTTTGCTAGATGAGCTGAAAGAAAGCGAAATACCTCAGGAAAATTATTTATTTCTTGAAAAGCGACTCGCTTTTTTAACCCAAGAAATTGTCGCGGAAAAGTATGCGTGGAGCAAAACAATTAATTTTATTTTGGGCTTTTTGGTCTTGGCATTGAGTGCGATTTTAATCTTTCGAAGAAAAAGGGAACCCTCAACTGTGCACTTGAGCAGGCAGGAGCAGAACATTCAAAATCTGATTGTACAAGGTAAGACCAACAAAGAGATTGCGAATGAACTTTTTATCAGCCTAAGTACCGTAAAAACCCATATCACTAGCATATACAGTAAGTTAAGGGTTTCAAATCGTCAAGAACTACTCCAAAGAATCCAAAATTAAGAGGGGTACTAGTACTTAAATCAGACCCTTTTTAATCTTTTTAACTTTGATTAACGACTTATTTGCGTTGAAAAATACTCGATGCAGAAAATAGTTGTGCTTTTCATACTTCTTTTTTCCTCTTTGGTCTTTTGTCAAAATGCCTTTGAAATTTCCGGAGAGGTTTCCGATAGTGAAAACGAAATAATTTCTGTTGGCGATGTCTTGTTGTTTTCTTCCGAAAATGATTCCCTGATAAAATATACCACTATCCTTGATGGAAAATTTTTCCTATCATCCATTCCTGAAGGAAAATATCGTTTAAAGATTTCTTGTTTAGGATTTGAATCTCAAGATGAAATATTGGAAGTAAGCAATAATATCTCACTCCAAGTAAGCTTGAAGGAAGATACAACTAATCTGGATGAAGTTGAGGTAATAGCCGTCAAACCTATCATTACAAATGAAAATGGAAACTTGAAAATAGATGTGACCAATCCTGTATTTTCATCTATACCGAACCCTATGGATTTACTTTCGAGGCTTCCGAATCTGCAAGTGAGTCCAGACCGCGAATCAGTTTCAGTTATTGGTAAAGGTACTCCCCTTATCTATGTTGGCAATAACCGTATATCAATGGAAGAATTCAATACACTTTCAGTGGATGACATTAGTTCAATAGAAATTATTCGCAATCCATCTGCCAAATATGAAGCCGAAGGTCGCGCCTTGCTCTTGATCACAAGAAAAATCAATGACTCTGAGGGGTTTAAGCTAAATCTGTCCGAAACGCTGTCATTCAAGAGAAATTTCAACAACTATAGTGGATTCAACGGTAGTTTCAATAAGAAGAAATTAACATTAAAGGTCAATTTCGCTTACAATGATTTATTGCAATGGGAAAGCCATCAATTTGAATTCGCTATTCCCGAAGCTGATATTCTTTCGGACTATCTTATTTTGGTAGATAAGAATGATAGGGTTGAGATAAACACTGGTGGCGGCCTATTTTATCAAATCAACGATAACGATTACTTCTCGGCAAATACGACCTATCGTTCGCAGACCAATGACGTTATAATAGATACCGATACTTTTTTGAGGCCAGGAGATAGTGAGGATGATATTATTACGGAATCTGATAATCAAAATACCAAGGATTTCTTTAGTGGAAATCTTAACTATAATAAAAAACTAGGAACCAGTGCCAATATATTCACGGGAATACAGTACTCATCTTATATACAAAGTCTGAACACCGAAATTGCCAATAATTATAATGCGACCGGGTTTCATATTTCACAGCAACGAAAACAGCGTTATGGAATAAATGTACTTGCCTCTCGAATGGATTTTGATAAAACCTTCGAGAATGATTTTAAATGGGAATTTGGGTTGAACATTAGCAATGCCAGGGCAAATGCGCTAACCAATATTCAATTTCTTGAAACGAATTCGATTTTGGAGGTGGACTATGATTATTCCGAAAAGAACATTGCCGGATATTCAACACTATCGGGCGAAGTAAGTGAAAAAGTAAGTATTAATGCAGGATTACGTATTGAAAACAATGTCGTAAAGGGCGAGGTTGAAGAAGAGAATATTCCATTAGTCAATAGAAATAACACGAATCTATTTCCAAAAGCAAATGTTTCTATAGAAATCGACAGTACGAAAAGTTTGACTTTCGATTATGCCAAAAGTATAAACCGCCCAAATTACTCAACCGCAAGTTCCATCCAAGTATTTTTCAATCCATTTTTAGAAGGAGAAGGAAATGTAAACCTTCTCCCGACTTTGACCGAGGAGCTATCCGCGGTTTATCAGTTTGACAAAAATTCGATTTCGATAGAATACTTTAAACGTAAAAACCCCATTTACTATACAATTGGTTATGAGGCCGATGGCAATAGGGCCATTTTTTCCCTGAAAAACTTGGAAAAGGAATCTGGGGTCAATGTCAATCTTACCGTTCCGCTTACCAAAGGTATTTGGACTTCCTCAAATTCGGTATCATTGTCAACAATACGTATTGAAGATGCTTCCGCTACGGGTAATCCTGTAAAGCCTTACCTCTATTTTTATACTGACCATCAATTCAAAATAGGTAAGGAAGCAACGCTATCGTTTGGTGGTTGGGGACTGACCAAACGCTCGGAAGGTATTTTTGAACGGAATGCAATGGTCGTACTCAATGCGGCAATTTCGAAAACCTTTTTTAAAAAATTAAATTGTTCGTTGCGATTCAATGACATAACAAGATCCATGAATTTTGAGGAGAGTTATAATATCAACGGGGTTATGGCCCAAGGTGTTTATTTTGTCGATGCACAAGAAATGGCTTTTTCCCTAAAATACACTTTTGGAAAAACCAAAGAACCCAACTTTGAAAATAAAGATATTGATGAAAATTTAAACAGAATTAAATAGGGTTCATAGCAAGATAGCGTTATTGGATGTGTAGATTGAGAGTTATGGCTTATCTTTGTGGTTGGGTGCTTTAAGTTTTTGAGATTCATAACGACGAATCTTTCATCTATTAAATAAAAAAGCTATGAAGTATCCAAAATCTATTTTTTTCGTATTCCTTTTCCTTTTATTCTCAACAGCAATTTGTGCTCAAGAAATTACTTCATTCCCTGGTATGTGGGGTGAAGAATTTTACCAAGACAAGAAGAAACTTACTTGGAAAGAAGTCAACGCCATAATGATGGAAAGTCAAGTGGCTCAGGCCAATTGGCAGAAATCTAAAAAGAGTGCTCTCGGCGGATTGCTATTTGGGGCCGCCAATTTCGGATCCGCTATTTGGCTCATTTCAAATCTTGATGACAACAAACCTTTGACCGGCCCTGCAATTGCGGTTGGGGCCACTGGGCTCATAGGTTCGATATTTTTCAAATCGGCAATGAAGAATAAAAAGATGGCAATTTTAGAATACAACGACGCTCTCGGTAAAAAAATGTCTTTTCAGTTGGTACCTGCGATTAACAATAATGGTTTGGGTCTGGCGTTGAAGTTCTGATACAATAGGTATAACAGAAAAAAATCACTCTTAAAAGGAGATTTTTAAATTTAATTCATACTTTAGCCAAAGTTTAAGTGTATTATGATTAAGCAATATTTTTACAACGGTTTCTATTTTTACTTCTTTTTTAAGAGAAGCACGGGACTATTGTGAAGTATTGAATATATAAGCAAATTGAAGTCCCGTTGAAAACGGGACTTTTTTGTTTTTTAGCTCTAATTGAAATGTCGTTAAAAATAGCCATACAGGGAATCAAAGGATCTAACCATTATCAAGTAGTTAGGGAATGCTTTGATGTCGATGCCGAGCTTGTCGAGTGCATGTCGTTTGATTTTTTGGTAGACAGATTGTTAGATGGTAGTGCTGACAAAGGTGTTATGGCGATTGAAAATTCGATTGCAGGTTCGATAATTCCGAATTATGCCCTGGTATATCATGAAGGGCTACATATTATAGGCGAGCACTACTTGAACATTCATCATAATTTAATGATGCTCAAAGGTCAAAGTATAGAAGATCTTGAAGAGGTCCGATCGCACCCAATGGCGTTGTTGCAATGCAAAGAATTTTTCAGAAAATATCCGCATATAAAGTTGGTCGAAGATGTAGATACCGCCGAAACCGCAAAGCGGATTCAAGAGAATCAATTTAAGGGTATAGGGGCCATTGCACCCCAAGTTGCTGCAGATTTGTATGATTTGAACATCGTAGCATCTGATATACAGACCATCAAAAATAACGCTACCCGCTTTATAATTGTAAAGACAAAAAACAAGGAATTACCAAAGGAGGAAATTAATAAAGCCTCGATACGTTTTATAACTGACCACAAGCGCGGCAGTTTGGCGACGGTGCTGAACGTAATGAGCGACTGTAACTTGAACCTGACAAAAATCCAGTCATTGCCTATTATAGAAACCCCGTGGAAATATGCCTTTTTTGTTGATGTCACTTTTGACGATTTCAATCATTTTGACAAGGCAAAAGCATTATTGAACATCATGCTGGAAGATTTTAAGGTACTGGGCCAATATAAAAACGCAATGCTATGATTCGCACCGCAGATCGCTTACATACTGTTGAAGAGTATTACTTCTCAAAAAAGTTGAGGGAAGTTCGCGGGCTTATGGCCGAAGGTCGACCTATTATCAATATGGGTATTGGCAGTCCTGATTTAGTCCCTTCTCCTAAAATAGTCGAGAGCATCCAAAATGCGGTTTTAGACTTTGGGGCACACCAATATCAAAGTTATCAAGGCCTTCCGAAATTGCGCGAAGCGATCGCTTCGTTTTATAACTCAAAATTTGGGGTAGAATTAAAGGTAAATACCGAAATTTTGCCACTTATGGGTTCGAAGGAAGGTATCATGCACATTAGCATGGCCTTTCTAAATGCAGGAGACGAAGTGTTGATCCCGAACCCAGGGTATCCCACCTATAGTGCGGTAACCAAGTTAGTTGGTGCAGTTCCCAAATACTATAACTTAAAGGAAGCAAATGGTTGGTTTCCTGATTTGGATGCTATTGAAGAGCATAATCTATCGAATATAAAGATAATGTGGGTGAATTATCCACACATGCCCACAGGGGCAAAAGCTAATAAAGTTCAGCTTGAAAAACTGGTGACTTTTGCGAAACGCAACGATATTTTACTGGTGAACGACAATCCGTATAGCCTCGTTTTAAACGAAGAGCCGATAAGCATATTGGCTGCAAAAGGTGCCAAAGAGGTTGCTTTGGAATTGAATTCATTGAGCAAGACTTTCAATATGGCGGGTTGGCGCGTGGGCATGGTCATGGGAAATTCAGACCATATAAACGCTATTTTGAAGGTGAAAAGCAATATGGATTCCGGAATGTTCTACGGAATACAAAAAGGGGCCATAGCGGCATTGAAGAGCGGTCAAGAGTGGTTTGATGATTTGAACGAGGTTTATCGCAATAGACGCGATTTGGTTTTTAAATTAGCGGACGTTTTAAACTGCACGTATGACAAAGAAACGGTCGGAATGTTCGTCTGGGCGAAATTACCTTCTGGAAGCAAGGCCTCAGAAGAATTTATCGATGAGATTTTGTATGACAAGAATATTTTCATAACACCAGGAACGATTTTCGGAAGCAATGGTCAGGGTTACATTCGGTTTTCACTTTGTGTCACAGAAGATAAAATTCAAGAAGCAATAAATAGATTTTAGAAAATTCCAGGTCGAGCGCAGTCGAGACCTAAGATTTAACACAATGAACGTATTCATAATCGGTATCGGATTGATCGGCGGTTCCTTCGCGAAGGATATCAGGCGAATACGTCCTGATTCGAAAATATTCGGAATCGATAGTAACCCGTCACATCTTGATGAGGCAATGACCTTAAATATAATAGATGTGAAATCAAATTATGATGAATTGGGAGTGGCAGATATGGTCATTGTGAGTATTCCTGTCGATGTTTTGGTAACTGAACTTCCTAAAGTGTTAGATGAGGTAAATGATGATTGCGTCGTACTCGATGGTGGGTCGACCAAAAAACTGATTTGCGAGACCTTGGGCGAACATCCGAAGCGAAGAAATTATTTGGCATGTCACCCTATTGCCGGTACTGAATTTTCGGGTCCTTCCGCGGCGATAGAGAACCTTTATAAGGGCAAAACGAATATAATTTGCGAAGTTGAAAAGACCGCATTTAAATTGCAGGAAAGGGCTTTGGACATTTTTCAACAAATGGGCATGCGCATACGATATATGAATCCCGAGGCACATGATAAACACATCGCTTATGTGTCGCACCTATCACATATCAGTTCTTTTATGTTGGGAAAGACGGTTATCGAGAAAGAGAAAAACGAACGTGATATTTTTGACATGGCCGGTAGTGGATTCGAAAGTACCGTGCGCCTAGCTAAGAGTTCGCCCGCAATGTGGACTCCGATTTTCCAACAGAACAAAGAGAATGTTGTCGAGACTCTGGAAGAATACATTCTAAACCTACAAGAATTCAAAGAACTTTTGGAAAAAGGGGATTTTGAAGGTATTTATAACGAAATGAACGACACGAATAAAATAAAGGAAATATTAAAGGGAATACCCCTAAATAAGACATGAGATACTGGATTTTTAGAGACTAGACTAAATACTTGAAGTTTAGATTATCCCCTTTGGGGGATTATAATGGTGTTCATGAATAAATCGAGTTGGAACAAAAAAATAAGAAAATCAAACTTATAATGGAGAATACAAAGGAAATGAGAACGTGGTTGGATGATATGGGTTTAGACCATCCACTAGTAATAGCAGGGCCATGTAGTGCAGAAACCGAAGAACAAGTGTTAAGAATAGCGCACAGCTTAAAAGAGACTGATGTCAATTATTATCGTGCCGGTATCTGGAAGCCAAGAACGCGCCCCGGAAATTTTGAAGGCGTCGGCGCTTTAGGTCTGAAATGGCTTCAAAAAGTAAAGGCCGAGACCGGTCTGAAAACAGCTACCGAAGTCGCAAACCGAGCTCATGTAGAGTTGGCTTTGGAACATGATATCGATTTGCTTTGGGTTGGTGCGCGTTCAACAGTGAGTCCTTTTATTATGCAAGAATTGGCCGATGCAATGGCCGGTACCGACAAAATTGTTTTGGTTAAGAATCCCGTAAATCCAGATTTGGCTTTGTGGTTGGGTGGAATCGAGCGTTTGCATACTGCCGGCATCAATAAGTTAGGTGCGATCCATAGGGGTTTTTCGACCTACGAGAAAACCAAATATAGAAACATACCTGAATGGCAATTGGCAATCGAGTTTCAGAATAAGTTCCCTGATTTGCCCTTAATCAATGACCCATCACATATCACAGGGAAACGTGATATGATATTCGATGTTTCTCAAACCGCCTTGGATCTTAACTTCGACGGATTAATGATTGAAACACATCATGACCCTAATAATGCCTGGAGCGATGCGGCACAACAGGTGACTCCGGATAGATTGGTACAGATAATGCGCGACTTGAAAATCAGAAAAGAATCTGATCCAGAGGCCGAGTACAATAGTCAATTGAGCAATTTGAGGGCTCAAATCGATGTCATCGATAACCAGTTGATTGAGACCATGGGCAGAAGAATGAAAATTTCCGATGGTATCGGTAAATTAAAAAAGACTCGAAATGTGGCCGTTTTGCAGTCAAACCGCTGGAATGAGATTTTAGGTAAAATGATTCTTGAAGGCGAGACAAAAGGCCTTAGTGAAGAATTCGTTCTTCGCATGTTCAAGGCGATTCACCAAGAGTCTATAAATCATCAAGAGAAGATCGTGAAGGCTTAATCGCGAAAAGCTTTAGAGACGACATAGCAACCTGTTGAGCATATTGAAATGTTTAACAGATTGCTACGCTTCGTTAACAATCAATCTTTCTTGAACACGTAGCGTGTGATAAAAATACCCTGCCCATCGTTTTGACCGGCATCCGCTTCGACGGCACTTGTTACGAAGGCCAATTCCCATCCCTCTGCTGCCATTGCACTTAATTTAGAAGATATTATAGCATCGTTTGCGGCAATGTTCTGAAAACGAATTCCAGCAATATTATAGAAATTCAACAATTTGGTCTCTTCGAAATTCTTCACTCTAATACCACTTCGTTTCGATTTATTTCTTGTGTTGTCCTCTTCCGTTTGCTCAGATGTATAAGCTTCGAAATCTTTTTCTTCTTGAGCATCAATTATTCTCGAACGACCAATACCACTGGGTACGATTGATTCCACACTGGTAATCACTTTAAATTGTTGTGCCTGAATTTCAGTAAATCCACAAAAAGCAAGGCCGGTAAAAAACAAAATTTTCTTCATGATTTTAAATTTATAGTTACATCAGTAATGACAATTCGATTTTGGTAGGGTTGCTTATAGCGGTAGTCAATTTTGAAATGGGTTCAATAGGTTCTCGGTAAGAGCAATGCGTTATAAAAGTATTGCTTTTCTTTGTAAGATAAAATGAATGAATGCAAGGTGTTGTCTACAAATCTACCGGCAGTTGGTATACCGTAAAATCGGATTTCGGGGAATTCTTCGAATGTCGTATCAAAGGTAAATTTCGAATGCAAGGAATCAAAAGTACCAATCCCGTAGCGGTCGGTGATGTGGTTAACTTCGAGGTAGAGAATTTAGGGGATGAGACCGTAGGGATTATTTTTGAAATTCATGATCGCAAAAATTACATCGTCAGAAAATCGGTAAACCTTTCAAAACAGACCCATATCATTGCTGCAAATTTAGATCAGGTCTTTTTGATGATTACCTTGAACAATCCAAAGACATACACCATATTTATTGACCGTTTTCTAGCTACGGCCGAAGCTTATGACATACCTGCGATACTACTTTTCAACAAGGTTGATTCTTATAACGATGAAGAACTGGCCGAAATAAAATATTTGGCTGCTCTTTATCGAAATATCGGATATACCTGTATAGGTGTTTCGGCTAAAACCGGAAAAAGTGTTGAGAAGGTGAAGGAATTAATGATTGGTAAGACAAGTATGTTTTCGGGTCATTCGGGTGTAGGCAAGTCTACTTTGGTAAATAGTCTTGAACCGAAGTTAAATATTAAGACAACGGAAATATCCGAACAACATTTGCAAGGGCAACATACCACGACCTTTGCTGAAATGTTCGATTTGGAGTTCGAGGCGAGAATAATAGATACCCCCGGTATCAAAGGCTTTGGTATAGTTGATATGGAAAAAGAAGAAATAGGAGACTATTTTCGAGAACTGTTCGAACTCAAGGCCGACTGCAAGTTCAACAATTGCATGCATCTCGATGAGCCAAAGTGCGCTGTCAAAGAAGCACTGGATAACGATAAAATCGCATGGAGCCGATATAGAAGTTATGTGCAAATGGTTACCGGTGACGATGACAACTATAGAATCGACAATTATACCGAAAAGTAATGAGAGCCATTATTCAAAGAGTTACCCATGCAAGTGTTTCCGTCGATGGAAAAATGATTTCTGAAATCGAAAATGGATTATTGATTTTACTGGGTATTGAAAAGACTGATAATTCTAAGGATGTCGAATGGCTCTCCCGTAAAATAGTAAACCTTAGAATTTTCAACGATGACGATGAGGTGATGAACAAATCACTTGTTGAGATAAAAGGCGATGCCATCGTTGTAAGTCAATTTACGTTACATGCATCTACTAAAAAAGGGAACCGCCCCAGCTACTTAAAGGCGGCAAGACCTGATGTGGCCATACCTCTATACGAGCAGTTTATTCAGCAAATAGAATCTGATTTAGGAAAAAGTATCGGCACCGGAAGTTTTGGGGCCGACATGAAGGTTAACTTGTTGAACGATGGCCCGGTAACTATTACAATCGATACCAAGAACAAAGAATAATACCATTTATCGAATTTTTTCTAATAAATGTAAGAAAAGTTAGAGTTTCGGCGTTTCAATCTAAGCCAAACCTAACCGATGCGATTATTCTTTTCACTAGTAATATTTATTATTGCGATAACTTCTCAAGCTCAAGAAGTTTCTTTTCAATCATTTTTGTTGGATAAAAGTCTTACATCGAATGCCGATGCTATTGTAAGACTCGATGAAACTGATATTGACTTGCTCTCACATAAAAATATGGTGGTCAAGAAGCGTTTGGTGATTACCGTCTTGCGTAAGGCCGGTAATGATGCAATCGAGAACTATGCTTATTACGACACAAGCACCATATTGAAAGACTTAGAAGTAGTCGTTTATAATTCCTCAGGAAAGCAAATCGAACGAATAAAGAAAAAGGACTTTCATGACATCAGTGCGGTTTCAGGTGGCACATTATATGGTGATTCAAGGGTCAAATATTTTGACTACACCCCGATCGCCTATCCGTACACATTGGATTTCCAGTTTAGTTACGAGACTCCTAACACTGCCTTTATGCCAAGATGGAATCCTATTGACGATTACAGGGTAAGTGTTGAAAAAAGTAGCTTCCATGTATCGAATACTTCTGGAATAGCCATCCATAAAATAGAGAAAAATTTTGAAGGCTACCAAATAAAGAACTCATCGAATTCCAATGCTATTTCTTATGAGGTCTTGAACTTGCCAGCGGTTAAAAAGGAAATGTTGTCGCCATCATTGGGTCAATTAAAACCCTGCCTTTTGCTCAGTTTAGAAAAGTTTCATCTCGAAGGAGTAGATGGTTTCGGAAAAGACTGGAAGTCTTTCGGCAAATGGCAATATGACGAATTACTAGTGGGCAGGGATAAATTGCCCTCGAGTACGATTGCTAAAATAAATAGGCTTGTTAGCGGGTCGAAAGATCCTCTTGAAAAAGCCAAGAAAATTTACGAATATGTTCAGAACAACACTAGATATATAAGCGTGCAATTGGGAATCGGCGGCTGGATGCCTATTTCTGCCGAGGAAGTAGATCGAGTGAAATATGGCGACTGCAAAGGCCTAACGAATTATACCAAAGCGCTTTTGAAATCTCAGGGTATAGAATCATTTTACAGTGTGGTGTATGCCGGACAAAACAAAAGAAGTATCGATAAAGATTTTGTTTCGATGCAGGGCAATCACGTAATTTTAAATGTGCCTCATGAAGGAAGGGATGTTTGGTTGGAATGTACAAGTCAGACCATTCCTTTCGGATTTTTAGGCGATTTTACCGATGATCGTGATGTTTTGGTCGTTACCCCCGAAGGAGGTCAAATTAAACATACCGCGACCTATCTAGATATAGACAATAAGAAGTTTACAAAGGCGGATGTCGTATTGACCGAAGAGGGAAGTATTTTGGCTGATGTTGCAATTACAAGCAAGGGAATTAGCTATGATGAAAGGTCAAGGTTAGAACGATTTGCCCAAGATAAAAAAGACAAACATTATAAAGAGTACTGGGACAATATCAACGGACTCAAAGTAGCTGAGATTAAATCATCAAATGATACCGGCTCGGTAGAGTACGTAGAAAATGTTAAGGTCGAGGCGAAGTCGTATGCGAGCAAGGCCGGCAATGATTTGTTGTTCAAAGTAAATGTTTTCGATGCTGGTGCTTTCGTGCCGGATCGCTATCGAAACAGACAGCAGCCTTTTGAGGTGTCAAGGGGGTTTGAAAATGAAGATTTATTTACCATCACTTTACCCGATTCTTATACGATTTCCGAATTGCCGACACCGATAAAAATTGAGAATAAGTTCGGTATCTACCAAGTCAATGTTTCCAAAAAGGAGGATGGTCAACTGCTCTACAAGCGTAAACTGCTAATAAAGAAAGGAAGTTATTCAAACAAAGAATACAAAGAATATCGAGATTTTAGAAAAACCGTTGCCAAGAACGACAACTTGAAAATTGTTTTAACCAAATAGCCCGTTTATGATTTTTAAAGAAAGATTTACTTTAATTGCCCTATGTGCATTTGTTTTCATGGGTTATAGTCAAGAGCCGAAATTCGGAAAAGTCTCTAAAGAAGAACTTTCTGAAAAAGCCTATCCAAAAGATGAATCTGCCAATGCCGCCTATCTTTACAAAAATCGAAGAACACATTTCGAGTACAACCAACAAGAAGGTTTTTTGATGGTGACCGATATTCACGAGCGAATCAAGATTTATAATAAAGACGGGTTTGACTATGCCACAAAAAAAGTCAATCTCTATAAAGATGGTAGTGCAAATGAGAAATTGACCAGTTTAAAGGCCATGACTTTCAATTTGGTTAACGGAAAGATAGAAGAATCGAAACTAAAGAAAGAGGGAGAGTTCAAAACCGAACTTTCAAAATACATAGATCAAAAGTCATTTACGATGCCGAATATCAAAGAAGGTTCGGTTATCGATTATAAATACAAGATTACTTCGCCGTTTATTTCGAACGTCGACGAATACGTGTTTCAACACGATATACCCATAAAGAAAATCGACGCAGTTTTTGAAGCCCCAGAGTATTTCAATTACAGGGTCAACACCAAAGGATTTTTGAATGTGATACCTATTTCGGATAGGTCGAATGGTAAAATATCACTCACATCCAAGACCAGGTCTGGAGGGGGTTTTTCCCCCAAAAGAACATCATTTGATTCTCAGGATATAACTTTTTACAAAAACATCACCAAATACGATATATCCGATGTTCCGGCATTAAAAGACGAGTCTTTCGTAAACAATATCAATAATTACCGATCTGCAGTTAAATACGAATTGTCTTATACCAAGTTCCCGAATTCGATCATGAAACACTACACCACCACTTGGGAAGATGTGGTAAAGAAGATTTACAAAAGCCCGAATTTCGGTGCTGAGTTGGACAAGAATGGATATTATAACGACGCTATTGACGCTTTAATAGCTAAAGAATCCGATGCCATAAAGCGTGCCTCCCTAATTTTCAATTTTGTAAAAAGCAAAGTCAAATGGAATGGTAATTACGGATAGTATACCCGACAAGGCGTTAAGAAGGCCTATAAAGATCACACTGGCAATGTCGCCGAAATCAATCTCATGCTAACCTCCATGTTATAATACGCAGGCCTAAAGGCAAACCCGGTTTTGGTTAGTACTCGAACGAACGGCATTCCTATATTCCCAACACGTGAAGGATATAATTATGTTATTTCGGGGGTGCAAATAGATAATACAATTCTATTGTTAGATGCCACCGATCCCTTTAGCGCCCCCAATATGCTTCCGGTTAGGGCTCTGAATTGGGAAGGTAGATTGATCTATGAGGATGGAAACAGTGTTACGGTCAACCTTATGCCCTTCGATAAGGCCATAGATGTAGTAATGTTGGAAATAACCCCGAACACCGATGGTTCTATTTCCGGTACGCACAAACAGCAGTACAAGAATCACAATGCAATGCTCTTCAGAAAATTGTATAACAAAGATACAGAGGCGGTTTTTTTGGAGAACGAGGAAAAAGAAAATGGTGATATAGAAATAGACAACTATGAGTTGAAAAACCATACTGACATATATAAGCCGGTGATACAATCGTATGAGTTCATTAAAGATGATGCGATAGAGGTAATCAGCGGTAAAATGTATTTTTCACCCTTTCACCATTTGGTGACTTCTGAAAACCCTTTTAAATTGGAGCAAAGGGAATTTCCGGTAGATTTTGGTTTTCCGTGGGAAGACAGATATATTGTCAATACAAATATACCTGAAGGATACAAAGTAGAATCGCTGCCCGAATCGAAAGTTATCAGTCTGCCAGACAACTTAGGTAGGTTCAAATACACCATTCAGGCTGCGGGATCAAAAATAAAGTTGAATTCTACACTTGAGTTCAACAGCAGTATCATTCCACCCCAGTATTATGATACTCTAAAAGAATTTTATCGTCAATTGGTTGAAAAAGAGACAGAAAAGGTAGTTTTGTCAAAAATTACCACAGATGGGGATAAAGACAGCGCAGCAGGAAGTAGATAATTGGATCAAGGCCCATGGGGTTCGCTATTTTAATGAACTGACCAACATGGCCCAACTCACCGAGGAAGTCGGGGAGGTCGCCCGAATAATCGCACGCCGTTACGGTGAGCAAAGTGAAAAGGAATCCGATAAAGATAAAGATCTTGGCGAAGAACTGGCCGATGTTCTTTTTGTAGTGCTCTGCCTTGCCAATCAAACAGGTGTAAATCTTGAGGATGCGTTCTACAGGAAATTGGAGATCAAAACCGAAAGGGATCATGACCGTCATCAGAACAATCAAAAACTGAAATAAGAATAAAGTTGTCTCCCAAAGGATATTATAAGGGTGTTTTTTCTAGTTTTGCTATTCTAAATAAATAGCTTCTCATTGAAACTAAATCTCGGTCCACCTCCGCAAAAGCTTTTAGCAGGCAATATTCGAATTACAGGGTCGAAAAGTGAATCGAACCGTCTATTACTGTTGCAAGGATTATTTCCGAATTTAAAGATCGAAAACATATCGAATTCCGATGATGCGCAAGTTATGGGCAAGGGGCTTGCCATAGAAAACGGGACCGTCGATATTCGCCATGCCGGAACCGCGATGCGTTTCTTGACCAGTTATTTTGCCTCACAAGAGGGTAAGGAAGTTTTGCTGACCGGATCTCAACGAATGACCGAAAGACCAATAGGGGTTTTGGTCGATGCACTTCGTTCTATGGGTGCAAAAATCGAATACGCGCAGAACGAGGGTTATCCTCCTTTAAAAATAATCGGTCAAAAGCTAGTAGAGAAAAGCGTAAGCATCCCCGCTAATATCAGTAGTCAATATATTTCTTCCTTATTGATGATCGGGCCGAATCTGCCAAACGGTCTGGAACTTGAATTGGTGGGTAAGATAACTTCTGTGCCTTACATAAAAATGACTTTGGCACTTTTGGATCAAATCGGTGTTGAAAATACTTTTGGGGGCAATAGAATAAAGGTTGGCCATAAAAAAGTCGTTGAAGAAAGAACCCTTGTGGTCGAGTCTGATTGGAGCTCTGCTTCTTACTTTTATAGTATAATTGCGTTGAGTGAAGTTGGTAGCGAAATCACTTTATCTTCTTATAAAGAAGAAAGTTTGCAAGGCGATAGCGTTTTGAGCTCTATTTACAAAGATTTCGGCGTTGAGACCCATTTTGGTGCCCATGAAATTACCTTAAAGAAAATTTCGAAATCAAAAGCGAAAATTGAACAAGATTTGGCAAATGCCCCTGATATTGCACAGACGATAGCAGTCACCTGTTTCGGATTGGGAATCGGTTGTCATTTAACAGGTCTGCATACCCTTAAGATCAAGGAAACCGACAGGCTCGAAGCGCTGTTTACAGAACTCTCGAAATTAGGCTGTGATATTTCGGTTACCGATAAAAGCTTGACGATAAATCCATCTGAAACAATGAACAGCGATATCGTCATCGATACCTATAACGATCACAGAATGGCGATGGCTTTTGCCCCCTTGGCGATGAAAACCCGATTGAAAATCAACGACGCAGAGGTAGTCTCTAAATCATATCCCGACTTTTGGAAGGATCTTAAAAGCCTGTATTTTGACATCAAAAAATTATAGTCGTAATTAAACATCGATTTACTTGACAACCCCTATACCGAGATTGTATATTTGCAGCCGCAAAAAATTGCAAACTAAATCAAGCACATGAAATTATCAAACTTCAGTTTCGAACTGCCCGATAACCTATTGGCAGAATATCCCGCCGAAAATAGGGACGAATCAAAATTAATGGTCGTACATAGGGAAACAGGTAAGATCGAACATAAGATGTTCAAAGACATGATCGATTATTTTGATGAAGATGATGTCATGGTCTTGAACAATACGAAGGTGTTTCCCGCTAGACTTTACGGGAACAAAGAAAAAACAGGGGCGCGAATCGAAGTATTCTTATTGAGGGAACTTAATGAAGAGCAACGCCTTTGGGACGTGCTTGTAGATCCTGCAAGAAAAATACGGATCGGTAATAAATTGTATTTCGGTGAAGACGAAAGTCTAGTGGCCGAGGTAATCGATAATACGACTTCGCGGGGTAGAACACTTCGCTTTTTATACGATGGTTCTTATATCGATTTTAGAAGAAAGTTGAGAGAACTTGGGCAAACGCCCCTACCGAAGTATATCAAGCGTGATGTCGAGCCTGAAGATGAAGAACGCTATCAAACGATTTATGCCAAGCATGAGGGTGCTGTTGCGGCCCCGACTGCTGGACTTCACTTTTCAAAACATTTATTGAAGCGTCTCGAAATAAAAGGGGTCAACTTCGCAGAGGTGACTCTACATGTCGGTTTAGGCACCTTTAACCCGGTTGAGGTTGAAGATCTTTCCAAACATAAGATGGATAGCGAAGAACTGATCATTGATGAAAAAGCCACCGAAATAGTGAACGGGGCCAAAGAACGAAAACGTAGGGTTTGCGCCGTTGGTACTACCGCGATGCGCGGACTTGAAAGTGCCGTTTCATCTGAACATACATTGAATACGTTCGATGGATGGACGAATAAATTCATTTTTCCACCCTACGAATTTAGCATAGCCACCGCTATGGTCACCAATTTTCACCTGCCAAAGTCGACTTTATTGATGATGGTTTCAGCCTTTATGGGCCATGATTTGATGAAAAGAGCCTATAAAGAAGCGATAATCGAGGGTTACCGTTTCTATTCGTATGGCGATGCCATGTTGATCATTTAGATGATTTTTTGTCATTTCCGCGAAGACGTAAATCTATAACGACCATTACCATTCTCTTATAGACGAGAATGGGCATCATAATAAGATTCCCTCCTTAAAACAAAATCTGAGGAGGGATTTTTTATTGCCTTATCTTAGAAAAATGAAATCTGCCAAAAAAGACATCAGGGCCTTGACAAAAGAGCAATTGCGTGACTTTTTTGAATCTCAGGGAGATAAATCCTTTAGGGGAAATCAAGTCTATGAATGGTTGTGGCAAAAATCTGCACATTCGTTCAACGCGATGACGAATATTTCAAAAGAGACTCGTCAAATGCTGGAAGATAATTTTGTGATCAACCACATCAAGGTAGATCAAATGCAGCGAAGCAAAGACGGCACAATTAAGAATGCCGTGCGCTTGCATGATGATTTGGTAGTAGAATCGGTATTGATTCCGACCAGCGACCGGTCTACGGCATGTGTCTCAAGTCAGGTAGGTTGTAGCTTGGATTGTAAATTTTGTGCCACGGCGCGATTGAAAAGAATGCGTAATCTTAATCCTGACGAAATCTATGATCAGGTAGTGGCTATTGACAATGAAAGTCGGCTTTATTTTGATAGACCTTTGAGCAATATCGTTTTTATGGGTATGGGAGAGCCGCTCATGAATTATAACAATGTGCTGAAGGCGATCGATAAGATAACCTCTCCTGAAGGTCTCGGTATGTCTCCAAAGCGAATTACGGTTTCTACTTCGGGCGTACCGAAAATGATTCGCAAAATGGCGGATGACGGTGTGAAGTTCAAATTGGCGGTGTCATTGCATTCGGCAATAGACGAAGTACGTACTTCTATAATGCCCTTTAATTCGACATTTACTTTGTCAGATTTACATGAATCTTTGCAATATTGGTACGATAAAACCAAGAGCCGCATTACTTATGAATATGTTGTTTGGAAGGGAATCAATGACAGCCAAAAAGATGTTGATGCTTTGGTTGATTTCTGTAGGTTTGCTCCTTCTAAAGTGAATATAATCGAGTACAATCCGATTGATGACGGAGGTTTTCAACAAGCCTCTGGTAATTCGATAAATATGTACATCAAAGCGTTAGAAAGAAATGGTATTATCGTAACCGTTCGGCGCTCTAGGGGCAAGGATATCGATGCTGCTTGCGGACAATTGGCGAATAAACAGGTTTAGGGTCTCGGGTTTCTATTGTTTCAGGTTTCAGGTTTTCTTGTTTTGACTTGAAACCTGAAACAATAGAAACTAGAAACAACTTTAATTTCCCTACTTTTATACCTGTACACTAGCTTTCCTTAAAACCACAACGATCGTTGAAAGTAGTATCCCAAATAAAGGAGCCGATTGAAAAAGAAATGGAGCTTTTCGAGGCGAAATTTCTTGAATCGATGTCCTCGAAAGTGGCTCTTTTAAATCGCATTACCTACTATATAGTTAATCGAAAAGGCAAGCAAATGCGGCCTATGTTCGTATTCTTAACGGCTAAGATCTTAAATGATGGTAAGGTCAATGATAGAACTTATCGCGGAGCATCGGTCATTGAATTGATTCACACGGCCTCATTGGTACATGACGATGTCGTCGATGACAGTAATAAGCGCCGTGGGTTTTTCTCTATCAATGCTCTTTGGAAAAATAAAATTGCTGTACTGGTGGGTGATTTTCTATTGGCCCGGGGAATGTTACTTTCTGTTGACAATGACGATTTCGACCTATTGAAGATTATTTCCGTGGCGATGCGCGAAATAAGCGAGGGCGAGCTTTTACAACTTGAAAAAGCCAGAAGACTCGATATTACCGAAGAAGTCTATTATGATATCATTCGACAAAAAACAGCCACGCTGATTGCGGCCTGTTGTGCGTTGGGTGCCTGTTCGGTCAAACCGGATTCCCCTGAAGTGGAAACGTTTAGAAAGTTCGGTGAGCTATGCGGAATGGCTTTCCAAATCAAAGACGACCTTTTCGACTATGGTGAAGCTAGTATTGGAAAACCCATAGGAATCGATATCAAAGAACAAAAAATGACGTTACCGCTCATCTACGCATTGAATAATTGTGCCAATAAAGAGAAAAGCTGGTTGATCAACTCTATTAAGAACCATAACCGAGATAAAAAGCGGGTAAAGGAGGTCATTGCCTTCGTTAAGGATAAAGGCGGACTTGATTATGCCGTGAAAAAAATGCTGCAATTTAAAGAAGAGGCACTTCAGTTACTGAGTTCCTATCCCGAATCTGACTATAAAAGTTCACTTGAATTGATGGTTAATTATGTGGTGGAACGAAAAAAATAGATTTTATCTATTTGATTTTCAATTGGTTAAAGATTTTATTGATATTTAGGGCAACAAAACTTCAAAGCCGCTCGTCTAGGATAGTAGAAGACAACCAAAAAAGATTTTGAAGATTATTCGATTTTATAAAAACGAGAAACAGCTGATACAAAAATCGGCATCTGGTCACCGAGAGGCACAGCAACGACTTTATGATAAGTACGCGGCAAAAATGTTGGGAGTATGTCGAAGATATATCAGAGATATTCAGTTTGCCGAGGATGTAATGGTAGATGGTTTCGTCAAAGTTTTTAAAAATTTGGATTCCTTTAGATTCGAGGGAAGCTTCGAAGGTTGGATCCGTCGAATAATGGTCAGGGAAAGTATCTCATTTCTTAGAAAGCGACAGTTCGTAGTTTATGATGACGAAGTCTACGAGCGAAATCAACCAGTAGGAATTTTAGACTATAGTGAAATTGATACGGAATACATTCAACAATTAATCGACGATTTGCCGAATGGCTATAAACTGGTTTTTGTATTGCATACCATAGAAGGGTACAAACATCACGAAATCGCCAAAATGTTGCACATATCAGAGGGTACTTCGAGATCTCAATTATTCAAGTCAAGAAAACTATTGCAAGAGCAATTGAAAAAACAAAATATTATAGGGTATGGAACCGAATAAGTTCGAAAAATATATTAAGAAGCAATTGCAAGAAAGGGAGATACAACCCTCTACAAATGCCTGGGAAAGAATTTCAGAACGACTAGAGCCTTCATCTGAAGCAAAGGGCAAAAAATTTTTATGGTACGCTGTGGCAGCAAGTTTTATCGGAATTCTGACTGTTTCCGTTTTATTTTTTCAATTTGATGATAAGCCCCTTGAAAATGATGTTCAAATTGTAGATGCCGATAAGAATACCGTTGATGACAAGACCAATGATATTCTAGATAGCATATCGGATTTTGTAGAAGAAAATATTGTTGAAAATGATAGGGTTGAAGAAGGCATGATCTTAGAACAAGACGTGCCTAGTAATTATGGAGAGGTTGAATCAAAAACTCAAATTGCCGAAATAGAAAGTAAAGACCTTCCACTTGATCCAACTGAAAAGACGTTATCGTTCGAAACTTTAGAAGAAGAGCTTGTCAACAATAAAATACTGGAAATTGTTGCTATGGTCGATTCCCTCGAACAAAAAAATACTACAGTGACAAATGCCGAAGTAGAAGAATTGTTGCTAAACGCACAAAACGAAATACTTCGAGATAGACTTTTTGAACAAAATGGATCGGTCGATGCCATGGCCCTTTTGACCGAAGTTGAAGATGAACTCGATCAATCTTTTAGAGATCAAATCTTCACGAAATTAAAATCAGGTTTCTTTAAGATAAGAACAGCAGTTGCCGACCGCAACAAATAATATTCATCAATCATTAATTCTAGTTCCATATGCCCCCCCTATTGGGAGGGGTGTATGCGAGCTTGCTAAATCAAAATCACAATGAAAACTATTACAGTTTATTTTTTATTGATCGTCGCGTCATTTGCTTCATACAACCTTTATGCTCAAGAAGATAAATACCGAAAAAAAATTGAAATCCTCCAAAACTTAAAGGATGATATCGTAACTCAGGAAAAGGAGATTTTAAAGAATGAAGTGGAACAAATCAATAAGGAATTAAAGAATGACGATATAACAATTGAAGAAGCGCAGATTTTAAAGGTAGAAGCCGCTAAAAAGCATGCATTGAATATTGAGAACAAAATTGCCATTGTTGACAACAAAATCGCTTTGTTGAATCGCAACGAAGATGATGTCATAACCATAGTGAAAAATGGTCATTTTGAAGATGACGGAACTTTCAAAATTGATATCAACGGAGAACGGGTGCTCTCATTTAATTCCAATGATTGGAAAAAGGAAATAAAGTATGACCGTCGAACCTATGGTGACCCTGTAGTTGCCATTGGTTTTAACAATGCTATAGTAGAGGGTCAATCATTGGAAGATTCTCCTTATAAATTAGGCGGAAGTCGATTTTTTGAGATGGGTTGGATCTGGCATACCCGAGTCTTCAAAAATTCGAATGCGGTACGGTTACACTACGGATTGTCATTTCAGTTTAATGGGTTAAAACCAAAAAACAATCAATATTTCGTGGTTGATAATGCTGAAACGCAACTTCAAGAATTCGAGTTTGATTTAAGAAAGTCCAAATTTCGAATGGACAACCTTGTCTTTCCGATACATTTTGAATTTGGCCCCTCAAGATATGTGGCGTCAGAAAATAGAATCCGTTATTACACGAATAACAAATTTAGGTTCGGAATTGGCGGGTATGGCGGTTTTAATCTTGGTGCTAGGCAGAAATTGAAATATAGAAATACCGAGGGTAGAAGTGTCAAAGACAAACTAAAGGGTGGTTACAATACCTCAAGTTTTGTATACGGACTTAGTGCTTATGTTGGTTTTGATGGAGTTCAATTGTATGCAAAGTATGATTTGAACCCAATATTCAAAGACGCGGCCGTTGAACAAAGAAACGTTTCTTTAGGATTGAGATTTGATTTGGATTGATAAGGGCTTTAAGAATCGGTCGAAGCGGCATTTTTAGTTTCGGTAAACTCATCCTCAAAATAAACCCGTTTGCAATGCGAACATTCCGCAATCGTAGTATTGGAAATTCTGAAGATTTTTATCCAAAAGAAGTGAAACCAATTGCTCGTTTTTGAGACGGTCAAAGTCCCTTTTTGCCCACAATGTGGGCAGGCAACCAAATGAAGTATCTTGATCTGGGTTTTACCGGGCCGAGTTCCGAAGAAGAATATCATTTTTTAAATTGAGTATCATAAAGCTTAGGCTCGAATCTTCAAGACGCCATTAAAAATATCAAACAAACTAACATAACAATAATACATACGCCTATTGTAAGATAGCGATTTTTATCATCAGATTTTTCAAGTTTGATCAAGAGGTCTTGTGCATTTTTCTCTTTTAAAAGAAAGCCCGGCTTCAAAGTGTTGGGCACTTCTAAATACCATTTTTGTAGGCAATTCTTGCAAGAATAGATGGTATACTCGGTTAGTTCTCCCTGAGAGCTAGGCCTTAAAAAGAATAGCCCATCATTTTCCTTAAGCTTTTGTTCTAAACTAATTTCGAAATTTGCAAAATGTTCGGCTGTATCAAATTGAGTTATTTCATTTTCAAAACACTTTTTACACATAATTGTTTTTATTGGAATCGTTTCAATTGCCTTTTTTCGAATATCCATTCGGGGGTTCTAAGTTGACCATTAATTTTAGAACTGTACCAAGGACTCAATTCTGAATCGTTCGGATTTTTCAAAATCTGTAATTCTTGTGCGGGCATATAACTTTGGGCCAGTAAGAATATTTTCTCCCCGTTGTTTTTATTTTGAGCCATATCGACGACAATGACCGCATGGCCGGGAAAGCCTCCTTTAATAAAAACATCGCCGATTTTCATATTTGCCAAAGATGTTGGTTTCATTTCTTTCTCTAATGATGCCGTACCGGCGTAGCTGAAGACCATTTCAAGGTACTTCCAAAAGGTTTGGTATGAGTCAGAAGGTTGTGAAGTGTTTATCCAAGAAACGTCATTTCCTTTTACTGCGATTCGCTGTCCTTTTTTCCATTTTGAATAATTAGCTTTGAAACCGTTGGTAAAATTAAAATGAATGCTGTCGTATTTTTTCTGCCGGTAAAAATATTCGGCGCGCAAACGCATTACCGCATCGGCACATTGGTGTAAGTCCCGTTTGCCAATAGGTAAATCTACAACAGCTTCGTAAACATTTTTCTTGCTCTTGGTTCTTCCGTCGAAGTACTTGACTTTTTCTTCTGCTTCCTTTAAGGGAAGATTTCTTAGATAACTTTCAAAAGAGCTAGAATCTAATTCCACTCTTTTAAAACCTACAGGAAGATCAAAACGTTCTAAAATGGTTTTTCCTGCTATGTCGATATGGGAAAGAGCATTGTCTTCTTGCACTACAGCAACGACATTTGTTGAAGACTTGGTTGTTTCTCTGCAATTCGAAAACAGGGCCAAAATGATTAAGAGCCGAACAAGAAGTTTCATTTTTTCATATCATTTCGAATGAGACCCGTATGTGATATTCTCTCTTTTTCAAATTGTCAGTATGGTACAGCCCGTCAATGTATTTTTTTGGATTCGTGTCTTCAATCGATAACACGTCCCCCAATTGCTTACCAAGATTTAAGGCAATGGTCAAAGCCTTTTCTTTGGCATTTTCAAAAGCTTTCTTGTTGTATTTGGCCTGCTCTTCATTGGTATGCTCGATCCACATCACCGATTCAGATTTAAAAACCCCATCTGACTTGATAGACAAGAACTTTTGGGCCATTTGCAACGATTTGGTCTTATACTCAATAATATTTCCTTCCATTTCGTAACCCATTAGCGAATAGGCCAAGGGATCTTCTTTCAGATGAACGCCTGGCTTGCCGGCGATTCCTTCATCTACCAATTTTTCCATATATTCTTCACGGATGTCATTGTAGGTTGCAGTAGGCCTTTCGAAATTGATGTTCTGCAAACTGAGTACCATTTTAATGCAATATTCAGGTTGAATGGGGTATTCGAAAATTCCGTTTACCGTGATGCCGTTATTGACTTTGTTCATAGTGATGGCAGTTTGTATTTTAGGGTATAATTTAAAAAGAGCCTTGCCAATCGCCGTCAAGTAACATGGACAATATTGCTAGGGCAAACAAGGCTCCTTTAATAAACAACCAACCTAAAGATTTTATAATAATTCAAATGATACTGAAATATGATATTCTTTTGAATCGAACGAATTACTACCGTAACCGTAATACATCGAGTCGTATATTTTGTTACTATTGGTATCACTTACCGAAACGGCTCTACCTAAAGACCGACCGATTTTTTTAGCCAAGACCTCTGCTTTTTTCTTAGCGTTTTCAAATGCCATCTTAGCATATTCGGCCATTTGTTCATCTGTCATCTCGACGGTCAGATTGGTATCTGATTTCGTGACGCCGACGGACTTGACCTTAAGAAATTTGCCCATTTCTTCAAGTGATTTTGTAGTGAAAACCAATACGGTGCCCTCTTTATCATACCCGGTCAACAAATATTGCAACTCGTTCTCTTTTATACGATCACTGCTGATTCCTACTTTGGCCAATTTGTCGAGGTAACCCGATTTGATAGACGAATAGTTCATGGTCTCCGCGTCGTAGTAAACATTGCTCATACTGATAACCATGTTAGCTTTGTATTCTGGTGTGATACTGTATTTGTAAACTCCGCTAACTGATATAGTGTTCTGATTATTTTGTGCAATTAGACCCATAGTTGTAAGGGCAAAAGCGAAACTTAAAAATAGATTTTTCATGATTTTTAATTTATGTTCAAAGGTTTATTGGATGTTGAAGTCGTATTATTAACGTTGATCTATCACAAAACTTATGCAATGGTGTACAAAAATGAAGCAGCTATCATCCAAGCTCCGACAATGAGACCGAGAACACCAAGTATGCCTTGCTTTGGAGCTATTTTTTTTCTTAGCTTTTCTGTTCCTTCCAATGCCGCTTCATTCTTGGCTAGGAATAACTTGTTTATCAGGCCAACACTCAACATAAAGCCAAGAATGGCCGAAACTAAGTTGCCGACGAGAAATGTTATCCACCAAATTGGTGAAATACTTAGCCAACCTAAGTTTAATACTGCGTTTATCACGCCCCAGATTCCCCAAAAACAGAATAAGAGCCCAAGCCAGCCCTGATAGGGTTCTACCTTGGCCAATAGCTCATTTGCATTGGGTTTGCGCGATAATATCAAAGAAGGTACGGCGATTATACTTAAGAGTACTAGTGAAATTCCCCAGATCATAATTATGGTTTTACAGTTAAAATTCTTTTTTGCCGAAAAAATTCGACCAGATTAATTTGATGAGACAAAGTTGGCTCAAAACAAGGCATTGGAGAACCCCGACTACGGTGAAAATCATATCCCTGAAAATGGGGTAGGGCATACTTTATTAAGTCAGATTTTAGCTTATATTTACCCTCCACAACCTTTTAAGTAGTCACGTTTTGATTTCTAAATCAACCATAGATCAAGTTTATGAAACCGCCAGGGTAGAGGAGGTTATCGGTGATTTTGTGCAGTTGAAAAAATCGGGGTCCAACTTTAAGGGTTTGAGTCCGTTTAGTGATGAGCGTACCCCTAGCTTTATGGTGTCTCCCGTAAAGCAGATTTGGAAGGATTTCAGTAGCGGCAAGGGTGGAAACATTGTTGCATTTTTAATGGAACACGAACACTTTACCTACCCAGAGGCCATAAAATACCTTGCCAAAAAGTACAATATCGAAATCGAAGAGACCGAACGAACCGATGAAGAGAAGGCGCAGGCCGATGAGCGAGAGAGTATGTATCTTGTATCTGAATATGCCAAGAAGTATTTTCAAGAAGTGCTTTTTGAAAGCGAGCCAGGCAAAGCGATCGCCCTTACCTACTTTAAGGAAAGGGGTTTTACCGACGAAACGATAAAAAAGTTCAACCTCGGTTATTGCTTGGATCAATGGGACAGTTTTACCAATACCGCACTTGAGAAAGGCTATCAACTCGATTATCTTCACAAGACGGGATTAACGATTGTCAAGGAAGATGTCGCTGATTCGAATATCACAAAAAAATTCGACCGTTTTAAAGGGCGGGTGATGTTCCCCATTCATTCGATGAGTGGGCGCGTGTTGGGTTTTGGCGGTCGAATCTTGACGAACGATAAGAAGGCCGCGAAGTATCTAAACTCGCCCGAAAGTGACATTTATCATAAAAGTAAGGTGCTTTATGGTATTTATTATGCCAAACAGGCCATTGCCAAAGAAGACAATTGCTATTTGGTCGAAGGGTACACCGACGTGATACAATTCTATCAAAGGGGTATTCAAAATGTGGTCGCTTCGAGCGGTACTGCTTTGACACCAGAGCAGATACGCTTGATCAATCGGCTAACGAAAAATATTACGGTGCTTTTCGATGGAGATGCAGCTGGTCTGCGGGCTTCTCTTAGAGGTATCGATTTGATTCTCGAGCAAGGTATGAATGTCAAGGTATGCACTTTTCCCGAAGGTGATGACCCTGATAGTTTCGCAAAGAACAATGCTTATGAAGATGTCGTTCTTTATTTAGAGGAAAACGCAAAAGACTTTATTCAGTTCAAGGCTTCGTTACTGATGCAAGAGGCATCTGACGACCCTATCAAACGAGCGGATACCGTTAGAGACATCGTAAACAGCATTGCAAAGATTCCGGATCGAATCAAGAAGGAAATCTACATTCAAGAGTGTGCCCGAATCATGAACGTCTCCGAGGCGGTACTTTTCAATACACTGGCACAAATCGGTAAAAAAGAGCAGGCCGATCAAAATAAAAAAGCCAGACAAGACCAAAAGGCTTTTGAGATTGTCAAGGCAGAACCTATTGCCGAAAAAGTTGATGTGCAATACGAACTAGAACGTAAGATTATCGAAATGTTATTGCTTTATGGCAACGAAGAACAACAGTTTGAAGATTTGGTCTTAAAAGAGAACGAAGAAGGCGAGTTGGAATTGGAACCCGAATCGACCGAGGCCAAGGTTTATGAAAAGATATACCTTGATTTACAGGAAGATGAAATCGAATTGACGAACGAGAAATTTCGAGAGATCTATTACCAATTGATTGGGGAATTGAATGAAAAAGAAAACTTTTCTATCAACACCTTTATGGCTGAAATGAATCAAAATATGGTTTCGGAAATTTCCTCGATTTTAATGGAGGAAGAAAAATATAGTCTGCATAATTGGGAAAGTAAGCACATTTATCCAAAGGATAAAAAAACAGGTATCGCCCAATTGGTCAGCGAAACCATTCTTACCCTTCGATGCTTTTTGATAAAGAAACGGATGGAGGCCCTACAGAAGACCACCGAGGAAAAAACCGATGATAATCGTGAAACGCTTGAAGAAATCGTGAACTATCTGCAACTGAATAAATTGCTAAACAAAAAATTGAATCGAGTTTTGTCATAAAAAAAACCCCGACGGCAATGTCGAGGTCTCTTCAATTTTCGGAAAGGTATTTAGTATAACTCCAGTGCCTTTGCTTGTTGCAAAAGATCCACCATATTGTCTACGTTCAATTTTTTCATCAAACGTGCTTTGTATGTGCTTACGGTCTTTTCATTTAGGTTAAGACCCAAAGCGACATCTTTATTTCGTTTTCCGCTGGCCAATAGTTTCAGAACCTCTACTTCTCTAGTAGAAAGTTTTCTAAAGAATCTTCTTGGTTTTTGCGTGCCTTCATCAAAGGCCAAACGCTGGGCTAGTTCATTTGTGATGAACATGTTGCCTTCAGCAACTTTCTTAACTGCAGCGATAATGTAATCTACCTCAGAGGTTTTGGCAAGATATCCGAAGGCACCTGCTCTAATCGAACTCAGTGCGTAAACATCTTCCGATTGACCACTGTACATCAAAACTTTTACTTCAGGAAAAGATTTCTTGATTTTACGTAAGGCCGCAATACCGTTGATTTCGGGAATATCCATTTCGAGCATTACCACATCTGGGCTATGCTTTTCAAGTTTTTCAAAAAGCTCTGCCGTAGTCGCTACATCATCTACAACTTGAAAACCGAAAGCGGATTCCAACACACTTCTTACGCCCATTCTGACTATGGGGTGGTTGTCCGCAATTAATACTTTGATCATTGTTAGTTTCTTTTGGGATAATTTGAATATTGCAGCCGTCTAAATTTACTCACATGCAATGTAAGGTTTAATTATCTATATTGAGTTATCAAAAGTCTGATTTTTTTCACAAAAAACCTCATTCTGGTGATTTTATTCGTTTTATTTACCCGTAATTCAGTTCAACGGTCATTTTAGATGAACGGGTATCTCACAAACCGGTATGGGAACCATCTTGTGGCGGTTTGCCGAATTTAAGTTTTTAAAGATAAGAAAAACCTCTTTCTTTCTATCTGAAAAATCATTTTCTGTTTTTCCTTCTTCCTGCATTTGCATGGCCCATTCCAGTTCTGGGTAGGTCGCACCTATCTGATCTTCATCAGAACGGTTATCGGCCCAAAGGCCATCGGTCGGTGCTGCATCTATGATTTCTTGATTTATGCCCAAGAACCTCGCAATTTCGTACACCTCGCTTTTCAATAGGTCGGCAATGGGGCTCAAGTCTACACCGCCGTCTCCGTATTTAGTGTAAAATCCTACTCCGAAGTCTTCGACCTTATTGCCCGTACCGGCGACCAGATATTTCTTCAGTCCGGCGAAATAATATAAAGTAGTCATTCGTAGTCTGGCCCTTGCATTGGCCAATGTCAAAAAACGACTGTCTTCATCGACTTTGGGCAATGCGGCAACAAAACTGTCGAAAACCGGTGTCAAGTCTATTTCTTGACGCGATACCGAATTAAAATTCTTTTGAAGCCATTCGATATGGTTTGCGGCCCTTCCTACTTGGTGGGCGTGCTGATGGATCGGCATTTCAAGACAGAGCAGCTCTAGGCCGGTTCTGGCACATAGTGTTGAGGTGACCGCTGAATCGATTCCTCCCGAAATACCAATTGTAAATCCTTTCATTCCCGCCTTAGCGGCATAATCTTTCAACCAATTCACAATATGGTCGACAACTTTTTCGGTCTTCATGCAGAATTCATTTATTTTTGTGCGATAAAATTAGTGGCTAGAATTTTAATAACGAAATGAACTTACAAATTCTTTCTATGTTCAAGCGAATTTTCCTCGCCGGCCGGCCGGTCGAATTTCTACTTGTGTTCACATTAATGGTAATTGCCTGTGGTGACGAGAAAAAGGTCGCTGACCAGGTGGCGAATATTCCGGTTGATTTGAAAGTCTTCAGATTCGACCATGAATTGGCAGAGACCACGACGGAAACCTTTTCAGAAACCAAGAAAAAGTATCCCTACCTTTTTCCTGCTCAATACCCTGATAGTATATGGATACAAAAACTTGATGACACCATTCAAATTGAACTTTTGGACGAGGTAGGTAAGGCCTTTCCTAATTTCGATACCGAAAAAGAAGAACTTGAGCTACTCTACAAGCATATCAAATATTATTTTCCGAGGATAAACGGCCCAAAGGTTTTGACGGTTATATCTGATGTTGATTATCAGAATCGGATTATTCTGACGGACAGCCTGCTATTGATCGGTCTTGACAATTACCTCGGATCCGATCATAGATTTTATCAAGGCATGCAGGGTTATATAGGCACTATTTTAGACAAGCGGTATTTGAACAGCGATGTCGCTGGGGCCTTTGTCACGAAGATTTTGAACTACCCCTCTGAGCGCACCTTTCTTTCTAAAATAGTGTACTACGGAAAGGTGCTTTATCTAAAAGATAAATTACTCCCCTTGGAAACCGATGCTCAAAAAATAGGATATTCGGAAGAACAATATGAATGGGCACAGGCCAATGAAGAACCTGTTTGGCGGTATTTTGTCGAGCGTGAGCTATTGTATAGTACCGATAAAGAATTGGAGGCCCGATTTTTGGACCTTGCCCCTTTTTCTAAATTTGGACTAGAACTAATCGACGGTGAATCACCTTCTCGAATCGGCAGGTATATGGGCTGGCAGATCGTCAAGGCCTATATGGATAAAAACGAGTTGACACCACAACAATTATTGGGCATCTCGGCCGAAGAAATTTTCAGGGAAGCGAACTACAAACCAAGTAAATAATGACAGAACTTCACGAATCACAAATAACCTTGACCGTTGGGCTTGATGAAAACCGAGTACCCGAGAAGTTGAATTGGTCGGCACAAGATGGTGGTATCGATAATGAAGAGGCCAAGGCGATGTTGCTTTCGGTTTGGGATAGCAAGAATCGAGAATCGTTAAAAATTGATCTTTGGACCAAAGATATGCCGGTCGATGAAATGAAAATATTCTTTCACCAGACCTTGGTCTCGCTTTCAGATACCTTTATGAAGGCTACCCAAGATGAAAAGATGACCGCCACGATGAAAGATTTTTGTGATTATTTTGCCGAGAAACTTGAGTTGAAAGAATAACTCAATTTGAGCTTAATAAATAGAATCTATGCTCATCCCAAATCTTCCCATTTTTGAATACCGCATTTTTTGCAATGCCTTCTTTTTGAAAGCCATTTTTCTTCAATACTTTCATTGAAGCCAAATTGTATTCAAAGGACCCGGCAAAAATCCGTATTAATTTTGAATTATTAAAACCATAGTCGACGATCAGTGCTACGGCTTTTGTGGCGATACCCAGGCCCCAAAAGGGCTCTCCTATCCAGTAGCCGACTTCAGCCGATTTTCGATACACATCTTTTTGGAATATCAAACCGATGACTCCGCAGAATTCGCCGTTGTACTCGATGGCGAAATTTTGTTGTTGCTCTCTGTTCTGTGATTTTAAAAAGGCCTCTGCATCTTTTTCAGAATAGGGGTGAGGAAAGTAGTCGCGTACATTGTCCCAAATCTTTTTGTTGTCTGCGAGCTTGGCCATTTGGGTCTTATCGGAAATTTTTAATTCACGTAAATTAACGTTTATTTTTTTCATGTCTTGCCGCTTTAAGGTTAACTTGAAATTTATCGATGATTCCTATCCTCAAAAAAGAACGTATCTAACTTCAGTAATCCTTTTTAAAGACCCTGGTCGCAAATGGGTAGAAGGCCAATATTTTTATATTGTTGTTCCCTTCGAATTCAACCGATTTTATCACTAATTGTTTGCATCACTTTTTCACCAAGTTTATGGGTGCTAATAGACCTATCCGACCAGCTTATGTTTAGATTATTTTGGCCAATTCTTTATATGTCGATTTCAATATGGAATTTGCCGATTTTTCCATTATCTGCTTATTCTGTTTTCATCTAGGTATTTTAAGCGAAAAAATATTGACGATCTCCTCGTCAGCCTTTGGGATGGACTAAGGCTTTTCATAGGAGGTATTGTTGGCAAAAAGCTTCTTTATTTATTTGGATATTCAGTTAACGAAACTAAGTTTCCATCTGGGTCTTTAAACCATGCAATTTTAGCTTTACTTGGGGAAGTCCAAACACGTAAATCATCCTGTTCAAAATAATCATACCTTTCAAATTCTACCCCATTTTTATTTAGAGATTTAATTTGAGTAGCTATATCATTAATCTTGAACCCCAAAACTGTAAACGGATGTGGTTCAAATTTTTCTACAACTGTAATTCTTAAGAATATTCCATCGCCTTCAAATTCTAAAGCATATTCATCCTCAGAAACTAATTTCAATCCTAAAATGTCCTTATAGAATCGTTTTGATTGTTCATGATTAATGGTCGGTAAGAAGGCTGTTATTCTCGGGTTCTCTAACATATATTTTGATATACCATGTTTTGCGAATGTGCTTGGTATTGCTCGTTGCAAACCGCGCTATGGGCAGTCTGTCTGTTTTTCATGGAAATATAGTAAAATCCGATAACGATGGCGAGGGAAATGTTCTTATTTCGAATTATGGTTCCCTTGGCCATTGTTTGTCAAGTAGCCCGTTTTTTCTTCGGAGCGTATCTTGTGGATTTTGTGGTATCGGGAATGAAAAACCGACAACCCCTATACTATTGGGGTGATTCAATGATAAATGAAAAATAAACTATATTTAAGAATTATAATGACGCTCTAGAACAGTAGTAAGAACCGTATCATAAAACAAAACCCATGACCATCTGGGGAAAGAATCACATTTTTAGCAAGCGGAAGTTTCTATTATGATTTATAATCATATAGATGCCCCTAAACCCTGAAAGAGGGTGTATCACATATAGGAGTGGGAGCGAGTTATTTTAATAGAAAAGAGATGGTTTAAAGTAAACAAGGAAATATTAATTATCTTTAGGGAACTGGATTAAGGCTTTTCATAGGAGCCTTTGTTGTAGTCAGTTTTTTTATCTCAGCAATCATTTTCTTGGCAATAGAATTATTTTTATTTAAGTCAAAAGATTTTTGATAGTTTTTCAATGATAATTTATATTGTTCATCTAGGTAATATGCTTTACCCAAACCGTGATATGGTCTGAAAGATTCGGGAAACTCTGACACAAATAGCTCAAATACTTTTATGGCACTTTTTATTTTATTTTTGCTAATTAACCCATAACCTAATTTATTCAATCCAGATTCGTTTCCAAAATCATATTTCTTTTTAGCAGTTTTTTTAAGTTCTGAATAATAAACAATCCCATCTTCAATACTATTAAAATAATCCTTAAAAATTACATCCGTTGAAATTTTGGGCAACTGATAAGGTCTATTATTAAGAATATTTTGAATAGTAGCACTTAAATCGAAGATGGAAAACGAACGACCATTATTTGTTAAAATAATTACTTCTCTATCATAGTTTAAATCCTTAACCAAAATGTTATAAAATCCACCATATGCACCTGAATGTCCTACAATTCCTTCAAGCTTATCCTTAAAAATAAAAAATCCAAGTCCATATCCAACTTTGATTCCTCCAATACTTAAGTCTAATATTTCACCTTTTGGTGATTTGGATGGAATAAGAGCTTCTGTGATGGTCTCTTGAGTTATTATACTATTTTTAGAAAGTTCTCGACTCCATTTCAATAAATCTTCTGTTGTTGAGTATATTCCTGCACTACCGTAAGTTGTCAAGTCATAATCTGATTTGTTGCCAAAACCATCATACCCGATAGCAATATCTTTATACTCTTGCTCTTCCTTGTCAAAAAGAAATGTACAAGTCATTCCTAATGGATCAAAAACGGCTTCTTTCATAAATTGACCAAAAGTTTGATTCGAAACTTTCTCAATAATCATCGCTAACAATATATAGGCAGAATTGCTATATTTTAACCTACTACCTGTTTTATAGTCTAATGAATCTGTTTTCATCAATCTTTCCAATAATGCTTCATTTCTTAATCTATCATCAACTTTAAAATGTCCTCTGGCTAATCCAGATGTATGTTGAAGTAGATTTTTAATAGTTATAGAATGAAGGAATTCAGGAAGTTGAGGAAAGTATTTTTTTAATTCATCCGAATATTCAAGTTTATCTTCTTCTTTTAAAACCATAATTCCCATCGCTACAAAAGGCTTGGTAATAGAAGCTAAACTAAAAGCTGTATTTTTTCCTAATGGAATACTATCCTTTAATTCTGTAAAACCAAAAGATTTATGATAAATTATTTCCCCCTTTTCTGCAATTAGTACGTTGCCATTAAATATTTTATTTTTATGGTAGTAGGTAAATAATTTTTCAATTTCATTAAGCTTATCTTGACAATAAGCTTGCTTTATTGACCATAATAAAATTAGAGGTAAGAGTATTTTCAAAAGTGTATTTTGAATAGTCATTTTCTATTTTTTAATTGGCTACAAAGCATATATATGAGGTTATTAAATTCCGTCTCAAACTACAATATATTTTGTCAAACCAATAGCAGCAGATCCTAAGAAAGTTTTATATAATTGTTCATTGTGTATATCAAATACATATCTCTAAAAACTGATACACAAAATGACCTCTTAAAAAAAGTACTTATAGCTCGATTTGTCTATTCCATCGAAACTGTCATCGGCCATCCTTCAAATTGCTCGGCACCTTCTTGGGTCACATCGACATAGCGAGGCCAACATTCGAACGTGGTCGTCCGATTTTTTTTATCAAATCGGATCAGGCCGTAACCACCTCCTTTTGAATCGCTCTCGGGGTTGACATAGGCCATCATTCGTATTTTATTATTAAAGCCGTCGAGGTAATCGCCCGTCCAAGGCAGTGTGGTGTTTTTATTCGGGTGGGGTCCGGCCTTTTCATCTTCGGGCCACCACCATCGGCTATAGTAATCGTTTACAATGGCCGGTACGATGAACGACCATGGGCCATCACCGAAATCATCAATGCCTTGTTTAATGACCGTTGCCAAGTGCTGATCGCCTGCGATATGAACTGCCCCGGCTTTTTGAATCAATTCAAGTGCTTTTTTTCGGCCTGTTTGTGGCCAACCATTCGAATCAAGATCGGCGTGTAGCCGATTTTCTTTTTGGCCATGTATATGCGCTCCGCCGCAAAACCCAGTTTGCGATAGCACCACTTTCACGGCGTCTGTATTTTGCCCCCCCCAATCATTTAAGAAATTCAATTGTCGATCACCGAGTAATTTTAGTCCCGGTAAATCGATTGAAGCAGGATCGTATTCGGGGTTGCGAATGTGATCCGGTCGTGGCCCTTGTCGTGGAATCTTTCCTTCGGGCCCTGATTTGAATTTTCGGTCTTCTAGAATTGCAAAATCTGCCCCTCCCCACAATAGATTTGTATAGTAAACGCCAATACCCTGTTCTATTGGGGTGGGGTCAAATGGATCGGGTAGATGGGCGGTCTGACAACGTTCGACCATCTTTACATACTCAGGGTGGTATTTATAGCCGCCATCTGGGCTGCCTTCGGTCAGCGATACCTTGCCATTTTCGCCCCAAAGATTGCCTTGCCCGATATCGTGATCATCGGGGATGGTGATCCCCGGACGGTTTCTGAAGGTCTCCCGAAATTGCAGTCCGAATTTCAACCAAGCGGCAGTATGCTCGGTATGATCGTATGATTGATCACCGGCAAAGAATATCAAATCAGGATCCTGATGGTCGATATTGCGCACATAGTTCTCACGCATACCGCGATCTTTGTTCGAGTTGCACGAAAGCGCCGCTAAGGAAATCTGTTCGTTGTCCGTTGGGTTTTTGCGTATCAATCCTTCGAAAATAGCATTTTCACCGTGACGCAAACGGTATCGCATATCTTTCGAATCATCCCAATTTTCTATTCTGAACAGAGCCGACCAACCCAGATCGTTTACACTTTTTTTTTGAATTTCCTTCCAGTTGCCCTCTTCTTCGATTTCCAATCGTACAGTGCGCGTCTCTTCAGGATATAGTGGATATAATTGTGCGCTCAATTTTAATATGTTCTTAGAGACAGTATAAATTCCGAAGGCCACAACGCTATCACGATTGACCTTTAAATTGACGATGGGGTTTTCGGCACGGTTCCACCAATCATTGATGGCCAGTGTATCGACATCTGAAAAAGGTGCGGTAACGGGGGGAATTCGCTCTTGTGTTTCTTTAACCTTTTCCGCACATCCTGTTAACAAAAGAAGCGTCAATGTAAGTTTCAATATATTTTTCATATTAATCGGTCTTAAAAAGTTCAATAGTGTAATCTAATAATTCGGTGTTTCCTGGGTTTCCATGACCTGGTACAATGGTCTTTAGGTCAGGATAATGGTCTTTGATTTTCATAATGGTTTTGCTCCACTCAAGAATATTGGCATCTTCAAGATTTCCTTTAGTGGCGTTTAGTGACTTTATCATACATCCGCCAAAAATCAATTCCTCATCGGGTATGTAACTGATAATATTGTCTTTGGTATGTGCCGCTCCGAAATGACGGTTGATTACTTTGCCTTTTCCGATCTGTAGTTCATTTTGAATAACAAACCCTATTTGCGGTATTTCGATTTCCTCTTGCCTGGCCAATATTATGGTCTCTTTATTCGCATAAGACGAAATGTTCAGGTGATGAAATGTTTTCAACCCTCCTAAGGCATCGATATGAAAGTGGTTGACGACTACTGCGGTCACCTTGGCTTTCTGATTTTCAGTCACCCATCGAATCAGTTCTTTTGAGGTTGAATTGTCAGATGGTGTGTCAAATATAACGGCCTCCCCATCATTGATATATACAAGTCCGTTGCAAGCTACTTTTCCGAAGTCATTGGTGTTCAGGTACGAAACATGGATAAAACTATTTTCTGAAATAGAGATTATTTTTAGCGTCTCAGAAGTGTAAGCCGCATCGGTTTTTTGTGACTTACATTGTAATTGAATGAGTGTCAAAAAGAGTAAGAGGTTTATTTTTTTAATGGGCATATGCTGTTTTTGAGGATTATAAATATATAGCTTTACCTTTCAACTATGAAGGATTCAAAATCACAAAAACTCATCTTTATTTATAATGCCGATTCTGGCCTGAGAAATCTGATTGTCGACGGGGCTCACAAAATTTTGAGCCCTATTACGTATGACTGTAAACTATGCGAAATAACCTTCGGGGCCTTTACCGAGAATTCTGTTTGGAAAGATTTTCGCTTGCAGTCTGATTCGGAAATGGAATTCTTGCACAAGGATGAATTTCGAAAACAATACGCTTCTAAATTCGGTTATAAGTTCACGTTCCCTATAGTATTGGCCGAAACTGATAGAGGTTTGGAAGTGCTAGTTTCTACAGAGAAAATGAACAATTTGGAAAAGGCGGAAGACTTGATCACACTAATCGAGGGAATAACTTAATTGTTTTTGTGAGTTTCGAAAAACGCTTCGTTAACTTTTTGAATAAAACCAAGTACCTCTTCGCGACCGATGTTTTTTGATGACGAAGTGACAAAATGTTGTGGTGCTTCTTCCCAAGACCCATTCAACAGTTCTTGAACATAAGACTTGATATTTTTTTCGATAGCCTTTGTTTTTAGTTTATCCGCTTTGGTGAAAATAATACAAAACGGAATCTCGTTTTCACCGAGCCACTGCATAAATGCCACATCGATTTTTTGCGGCTCATGGCGTATATCAACCAGTACAAAAGAGCATACCAATTGTTCGCGTTGCAAAAAATAATTGGTGATGTATTTCTGAAATGTCCTCTTGTCCTTTTTTGAGACTTTTGCGTAACCGTATCCTGGTAAATCTACCAAAAACCAATTGTCGTTGATCTTAAAGTGATTGATGAGTTGTGTTTTCCCAGGTCGACCTGAAGTTTTTGCAAGATTTTTTCGTTCCGTGAGCATATTGATCAATGAAGACTTGCCGACATTTGACCTTCCTATGAATGCATACTCGGGCAAAGGTTCTTTGGGGCATTTAGAAACCTCGGTGTTACTGATAACAAAATTTGCGGTTTTGATTTTCATAGGCCAAGAATACAGAAATAAGAGCAAAGAAATTGAGACGTTTTTTAGAAAGTCAAAGATTCAAGTGAGGAAGAATTTTGTCTACCGTCAAAATTCTCTTTTCTCAAGCCAAGCATCTAAAATCGTATTGAACTCCGAAGGATGTTCCATCATAGGTGCATGGCCACATTTCTCGATCCAGAAAAGCTCTGAATCAGGCAACAGTTCGTGAAACAAATTTGCTACGTCGGGCGGAGTGACGGTATCGTTCTCTCCCCAGATGATACAGGTAGGTGTATTCATGCTCGGCAAATCGTCTGACATATTATGACGAATCGCACTTTTTGCTATGGCAAGAGTCTTTAGAATTTTGTTTCGGTCATTGACTGTTGCAAAAACTTCATCAACTATTTCTTTGGTGGCCACCTTTGGATCGTAAAATACTTTTTCGGCCTTCGCTTTAATAAATTCGTAGTCGCCGCGACGGGGATACCCATCACCCATAGCGCTTTCATAAAGTCCTGAACTTCCGGTGATTACAAGTGCCTTCACCATTTCTGGGAAAAGCTTTGTATGCAAAAGACCGATATGGCCCCCCAACGAATTTCCTAAGAGAATGACATCGGTCAACCCCTTGAATTCAATGAATTTTTCGAGAAATTGGGCAAATTGCTTGACATTGGTTTTCAACATCGGCATATCGTAAATAGGAAGCATGGGAATAAGAACTTTATATCCCTTTTCAGGAAAGTGGTTCATGACGCCTTCGAAGTTGCTAAGGCCGCCCATGAGACCATGTAAAATAATGATGGGGGTGCCTTCCCCCTTCTCCATATACTTGAATTTCCCTTCCGAAATTAAATTTTCATCCATTCACGATCGAATCTGGTCTCAGACAAATATAGGCAATTACATATTACAAGGGTAATGCCGATTTCTGATTTAAAGCCCTAAAACGTAAATCTGATTTCTCGTAAAAATAGCACGGGGAATCCCTATTCCACGATTTGAATAAACCACCTTTATTTACATATGGTCTTTAAAAATTTGAAATAAACCATTGAAAATACTACTTCGCACAAATTATTGTTCGTTGCGGATTACTTGATTTTCTCCAAACCGGATTCAGCTGACCGAGCATAAAGAGAAAGTACGTTATTAGGAAAGAATTTTTTGACTTGGGCACTATAGAGAAACCCGGTTTAAAGGGAATAAGCTTATATAAAATTTAGGTTTTTTTAATCACTATTGGCACCATTGGCCTCTATTATTGGCTTACAAAGAAGGTAGATTGGAGAGCTATATTCATCTTAAAACAGCCCAAAATCACTTTATTTTATCAATAAAGTGGTAAAATGTGGTAAAATGTGGTAATAATTTCTATATATTTGAGTTTTATAAAGACAAACCAAGTTTGAATTGTGACCAATTTTACCGGAACATACGATTGCAAGGCCGATGCCAAAGGTAGGATAATGCTTCCTGTTGACCTAAAAAATCAAATGTCTCCCGTTTTAAACAAAGGTTTTGTTATTAAAAGGGCGGTTTTTCATGCTTGTCTAGAATTATATCCCATGGATGAATGGAACAAGCTAATGGATAAGATGGATAAGAAAAACCGGTTCAAGCAAAAGAATAGTGATTTCATTCGAAGATTCAATGCGGGGGTCAAGAAGGTTGAAATCGATTCGACGGGTAGGTTGTTGATTCCTAAGAACTTGGTATCCGTAGCAAACATAAAAAAGGAAGTGGTCTTAAGTTCTGCAATTAAAATAGTGGAAATCTGGGATAAAGAGAGCTACGAAAAGGTTATCGATGCTGCTACCGAGAACTACGAGGCTTGGGCAGAAGAGGTGATGGGAGATGATGAGGAAGATGTCGAGTTATCATAATCCGGTATTGTTGACAGAGTCTGTTGACGGGCTCAATATCACAGAAAATGGAATTTACGTAGATGTGACCTTCGGTGGTGGAGGGCATTCAAATGAAATATTGAAACATTTAGGTAAAGAAGGTAGGCTGGTCGCTTTTGACCAAGATGCCGAAGCTCTTGAAAATAAGCTTGACGATGAACGTTTCACATTGATCAATGAGAATTTCAGGTACCTAAAGCAGTTTTTAAAGTTCTATGGCATTCAGAAAGTAGATGGAATCTTGGCCGATTTCGGCGTGTCGTCCCATCAGTTCGATACCGCTGAACGTGGTTTTTCAACTCGATTTGAATCGGAGCTCGATATGCGCATGAACACCAAAAGCGAATTGTCGGCATATGATGTTGTGAATTTGTACGAATACCAAGACCTGAGCAATGTGCTTTTTCGATATGGGGAATTGCGAAATGCCAAGTCAATGGCCAGGGCCATTATAGATGAAAGGTTGAAAGAACCGATTAAGACGACCTTGCGATTAAAGGAAGTCTTGAAAAGTTACTTGCCGCAGAGCAAAGAGCATAAGATAATTGCGCAAGTGTATCAGGCGATTCGAATAGAGGTGAACCAAGAGTTGGAGGCAATAAAAGAATTTTTGAAACAAAGTGTTGATTTGTTGAATGTCGGAGGAAGATTGAGCTTGATCAGTTATCATTCTTTGGAAGATCGGTTGGCAAAGAATTTTATACGGGCGGGGAAGTTTGAGGGTGAAGCAGAAAAAGATTTTTATGGAAACATAGATGTGCCTTTTAAAAAAGCGGGGAAATTAATAATCCCTTCACGGGAAGAAATAGCAAAAAATAATAGAGCGCGAAGCGCGAAGCTCAGAATCGCGGAGCGCATTTAAATATTCGAACTGAGAGATTGTCTCCTTGCGGGGACAGCCGTAGGTAGGGGTGTTTTCGAAAATGTGAATTAACTGAATAACAGTAATGGTTTTTCTGCTAAAAGCTATTCTAAGCGCAGAGAAGAAAACTAAATGAAATAATCGTGAAAAACGGAATACTGGACATATTAAGAGGTAAATTTTTGGTAAGCGGAGACGCTCCCAAAAATTGGATGTTCATCATATTTACTTCATTTTTAGCGACCATAATGATAGGTAGCTCTCATAGTGCCGATACCCAAGTGCACAAAATCGCTGCTTTGAGCGAAGAGGTGAAAGAGTTGCGAAGCGAATTCGTCGATATACGATCAGATGTGCAAAGATTAAAATTAGAATCTACCATCTCACAATCACTTTTGGAAAAAGGATTGTACCCATCAGAGATACCTCCAAGAAAAATAAAAGTAAAATCTCAAAATACCGAAAGGGCCAATGCCGGTTTCTGATAGAAAAATATTGAAACGCCTATATGTGGTGTCGGCAGGTCTCTTCCTGTTTGCGATGATGGTCATCGTAAAATTGGTCAGTATTCAGATGGTCGATGGCAGCAAGTATCGCGACCTTGCTGAAAAGCGTACCGAAAAAATGTTCACTATTGAGCCCAATCGGGGAAACCTATACTCTGATGACGGCAGTTTGATGGCAACTTCGGTTTCAAGATATACGGTTCGTTTTGATGCCGTAACGGTTGAAGATGAAGATTTCAGGGAAAATGTAAAGCCCTTATCCAATGAACTGTCAAAGCTATTGGGTAAAACCCCGTCACATTACCAACAAATTCTGCGAAAGGCTAGGGCCAATAAAAATAGGTATGCTTTAGTTGCCCGTAATCTGGACTATTCAGATTTCATGTTGCTCAAACAATTTCCGCTTTTTGAGAAAGGCCCTTATAAAGGTGGCTTGATCATCGAACAGAAAACGGTGCGAGAACATCCCTTGGGCAAAATTGCCGAACGTAGTGTAGGCTATGAACGTTTTGATGAAAACGGTTATTCCACACGTGTCGGTCTAGAGGGTGCTTTTGGACAATATTTGAGAGGAATCGAGGGCAAACGCCTGAAACAAAAAATCGCCAAGGGACAATGGAAACCGATCGGACTGGATAATATCGTAGAACCGAAAGATGGGTACGATGTTATTTCAACGATTGATATCAATATTCAAGACATTGCGCATCACGGTCTTCTGGGGCAGCTTGAAAAATATAATGCAGACCATGGTTGTGTAATTGTTATGGAAACCGAAACGGGTGAAATAAAAGCGATTTCGAATTTGGGTCGAACCAAAGAGGGTAAGTATTATGAGCGGTTGAATTATGCCATAGGGGAATCTAGCGAACCTGGGTCAACGTTTAAGCTTATGAATTTGGTCGCGGGTTTAGAAGACAAAGTCATAGACACAAGCTCTGTTATCGATACGGAAAAAGGATCATGGAAAATTTACAGGCATAGGGTCAGGGATACAAAGCACGGTGGTCACGGAAAAATTTCAATGGCGAAAGCCTTTGAGGTTTCCTCGAATGTGGCTTTTGCAAAAATGGTACACACCAGCTACGAGAAAAACCCCGATCGATATGTCGACCGCTTGCGTGAGATGAAATTGCACCAAGAATTGGGCCTGCCAATAAAAGGTGAAGGTAAGCCCTTTATTCGGTACCCTGGGGAAAAAGGGTGGTCTGGCCTATCGTTGGCACAAATGGCCTATGGTTACGAGGTTTCGATGACACCATTACAGATACTTACCTTTTATAATGCGATCGCCAATGATGGTGAAATGGTCAAGCCTCGCTTGATAAAAGAGGTAAAGGAATGGAACACGACTATACAGAAATTCGATAAAGAAGTTATCGACCCTTCGATCTGTTCTAAACAAACTGTGAACAAAGTACGACAATTGATGGCCAATGTTGTGTCTAAAGAGCATGGAACTGGACACAGATTGTATTCCGATAATTTTTCAATGGCCGGTAAAACGGGAACGGCCCAAAAGAACTATGCTTCGAAAGACCCTGACAAATTTGGCTATATCTCTAGCTTTTCGGGTTATTTCCCAGCTGAGAACCCGAAGTATTCGTGCATTGTCGTGATTCATGAACCTGATAAAAGTGTCGGTTACTATGGTGCAGATGTGGCCGGACCGGTTTTCAAATCCATAGCACAAAAAATTTATGCCAACAATCCATTGATCAATGAAGTGGAATTGATGACTGCGGAAAATCAAAACTTGGATAACGAATACCAAAAATATTACGCCGAAGCCCAAAAAAAATATAATCGTGTTCCGAACGTAAAGGGAATGAGCGGAATGGATGCCGTTTCCATTTTGGAAAATCTTGGACTTCAAGTGGAAGTAACAGGTAACGGTAAGGTGAAGAAACAATCCGTTACCCAGGGAACCGATATAAATAAAGTTGACAAAATAGTACTCGAACTTTCATGAAGCTTTTAAAAGACATACTGTATGGAGTGGGATTGACTGCGGTCAATGGCAGTACCGATGTCATGATTAACTCGGTACGTTTTGATTCAAGAAAAGTAGGTCTTGACGATGTCTTTGTGGCAATTCGTGGCTCTGTAACAGATGGTCACGAATATATTGAAAAAGCCATTGCATCGGGAGCGAAGGCAATCGTATGTGAAGAACTTCCGAAGAAAATGGTGAACGAAGTCACATTCGTGGCGGTTCGAAACGGCAATGAGGCATTGGCCATAATGGCTTCCAATTTTTATGATAATCCATCAAAAAATCTCAAGCTTATAGGTGTAACAGGTACCAACGGAAAAACTACCGTGAGCAGCCTTTTGTATCAACTCTTTAAAAAAGCGGGATATAAAGTTGGCCTGATTTCCACGATAAAAATAATGGTGGATGACAAAGCTTATCCCACGATGCATACAACACCTGATGCCTTGACCATAAATCATCATCTTGATTTGATGAATGAAGTAGGTGTGGAGTTTTGCTTTATGGAAGTTAGCTCGCATGGAATCCATCAAAAGCGAACCAAAGGCTTGGTATTCGAAGGGGCTATTTTCACGAACCTTTCTCATGATCATTTAGATTACCATAAAACATTTGCCGAGTACCGGGATACCAAGAAAATATTGTTCGATGAGCTCGATAAAAAGGCGTTTGTGTTGACCAATATCGACGATAAAAACGGCTCGGTGATGTTGCAAAATACCAAAGCCAGAAAGTTTACATATGCGCTAAAGACTTTTGCCGATTACAGGGCTCAGATACTCGAGAATCAATTTGATGGGCAGTTGCTGAAAATAAACGATAACGAGTTATGGTCGAGACTCATCGGAGATTTCAATGCTTACAACATGTTGGCTATTTATGCCACCGCCGAACTATTAGGACTAGAAAAACTAGAAACACTTCGTCTTCTGAGTGAACTGGATAATGTAGACGGCAGGTTTCAATATTTTATATCAAAAGAAAAAATTACGGCTATTGTTGATTATGCCCATACACCGGACGCGCTAAAAAACGTGCTTGAAACTATCAACACGTTGAGAACTGGAAATGAAAACGTCATCACCGTTGTGGGGTGTGGTGGCGATCGAGACAGATCTAAGCGTTCGGTTATGGGCTATATCGCCTCAGAAATGAGCAACAAAGCGATTTTTACATCAGACAATCCGAGGTCTGAATCTCCAACTACGATTATCGAAGAAATGGAGGCAGGGGTAGAGATGCAAAACAAACAAAAAGTACTATCCATTGAAAATCGAAATCAAGCGATAAAAGCGGCGTGTCAATTGGCATTGGCCAAGGATATCATTTTAGTTGCAGGCAAAGGCCATGAAACCTATCAAGAGACCAATGGTAAAAGAATCGATTTTGACGATTTTAAAATTATCAAGAATCATTTAGAAAGTCTTAATAAGTAGTACTGAAAAAAAAGAATGCTGTATTATCTGTTCGAATATTTAGAGAGTCAGTACCAGGTGCCTGGCGCTGGGTTGTTCCGTTTTATCTCTTTTCGCGCTGCAATGGCTATTCTTTTTTCCACTATTCTGGCGACTACTTATGGCAAGCGCATAATTCTGTTTCTTCGAAAAAAACAGATTGGTGAATCCATTCGTGATTTAGGTCTTGAAGGTCAAAAACAGAAAGCGGGCACACCCACAATGGGCGGTCTGATCATCATAATGGCACTGTTGATTCCTGTATTGCTCTTCGCAAAACTTGATAATATTTACATCATCATGCTGATTATAACCACACTTTGGATGGGCATGATCGGCTTTTTAGATGATTATATCAAAGTGTTTAAGAAAGATAAGGAAGGCCTAAAGGGCAGGTTCAAGGTGGTAGGTCAGGTCGTATTGGGCCTTTTTGTTGGTGCGACGCTTTACTTTCATCCTGAAGTCAGGATGAAAGAACGAAATACTAGTATGATTACTGAGCAATTCAAGGTAACGGAAATAGAAGGAGAAGAAATAAAGTCGACCATGACGACCGTTCCTTTTTTTAAACACAACGAGTTCGATTACGGAGACCTTATTTCGTGGGCAGGTGACGGATTCCAAAAGTATGTATGGCTGGCTTTTATTCCGATTATCATTTTGATTATCACGGCGGTTTCAAATGGTGCTAATCTTACCGATGGAATAGATGGACTCGCAGCGGGAACATCGGCGATTATCGTGTTCACTTTAGGAATATTCACATGGGTTTCTGGCAATTTTAATTTTTCGAATTACCTAGATATTATGTTCATCCCTGGGGTAGAAGAAGTTTTGATTTTTGTGACTGCCTTGGTTGGTGCCCTGGTCGGATTTCTTTGGTACAATGCCTTTCCAGCACAAGTATTCATGGGAGATACAGGTAGTTTGACTATTGGCGGGATTATCGCCGTCATCGCAATAATCGTAAGAAAGGAATTGTTGATACCAATTCTCTGCGGAATCTTTTTTGCCGAGTCATTGTCGGTAATGCTACAAGTAGGATATTTTAAATACACGAAGAAAAAATTCGGTGAGGGCAAGCGTATTTTTTTGATGTCTCCCTTACATCACCATTATCAAAAAATGAATTACCACGAAAGCAAAATCGTTACCCGATTTTGGATTGTGGGCGTCGTACTGGCCATTGTCACTTTTGTGACTTTAAAGATTCGCTAAATGAAAAGGCTGGTTGCTTTAGGAGGCGGGGAAAGCGGAGTAGGTACAGCAATATTAGGATTGAAAAACGGCTTTGAGGTCTTTGTCTCCGACAAGGGAAACATTAAGTCAACATATAAAAAAGTTCTTGAACATTTTGGGATTGATTGGGAAGAAGGTCAGCATACCGAATCGAAAATTTTAAATGCCGATGTGGTAATGAAGAGTCCGGGTATACCGGATAAAGTAACCCTGATACAAGATTTACTTCATAATGGTATATCTGTCGTTTCAGAAATCGAATTCGCCACACGTTATACCAATGCAACAATCGTCGGCATAACTGGTAGCAATGGAAAAACGACCACCACTATGTTGACGAATCATATATTTCAATCTGGTGATTTGAATGTGGGTATGGCCGGTAACATTGGTGATAGTTATGCTAAAATGGTTGCCGAAAACAACCATGATTTTTATGTTTTGGAAATCAGCAGTTTTCAGTTGGACGGAGTAACGGAATTCAAGCCGCATATCGCGATTCTGACGAATATCACCCCGGATCATTTAGATCGATATGACTATAAGTTCGAAAACTATATCGCTTCAAAATTTCGGATAGCGATGAACCAGACCGAATCCGATTATCTGATTTATGACGCCGATGACGAGGTAATCGTTAGTTGGTTAAAAGATTATCCCGTAAAATCCCATTTAGTGCCTTTTTCGATTCAAAAGCAATTGGAAGAAGGGGCATATATCGAGAATGACCAAATAATAATAGAAGTTAAAAACAATACCATACGCATGACCACCGACAACTTAGCTCTTGAGGGCAAACACAATTTGAAAAATACCATGGCAGCTTCTTTGGCGGCTACCTTGGTAGGAATACGAAAGCAGACTATCCGCGAAAGCATAACAAGTTTTCAAGGTGCCCCTCATCGATTGGAGAAAGTTTTGAAAATACATCATGTACAGTATATAAACGATTCGAAAGCAACAAATGTAAATGCCACCTTTTTTGCCCTGGATAGCATGAGTGCCCCGACCGTCTGGATTGTCGGCGGGGTTGATAAAGGCAATGACTATAGGGAGTTGATGCCGTTGGTTCGCGAAAAGGTAAAGGCCATTATTTGTTTGGGCGAAGATAATACGAAGATCAAAGACTTCTTCGGCAATGTTGTCGATTTAATGGTAGAAACTTTTGCAATGTCAGAAGCGGTCAAAGTTGCATACAAGATCGCCGAAAGAGGTGATACGGTTTTATTATCCCCTGCCTGCGCCAGTTTCGATCTTTTCGAAAACTATGAAGACCGAGGGAATCAGTTTAAGGAAGCTATTAAGAATCTATAGTGAAATCGTTGTTTCAAAATATCAAGGGTGATAAAGCTATTTGGGCCGTAGTGGCTCTGCTGGCATTATTTTCGTTTTTGCCGGTTTACAGCGCCAGTAGTAATTTGGTCTATGTTGTCGGTAACGGAACCACCATGGGCCATTTGGTAAAGCACGCCATGTTATTGGTGCTCGGTTTTGGTATAATCTATGGGATACATCATATTCCGAGTCATTATTTCAAGGGTCTTTCGCTCATTGCGATGCCCATCGTTTTAGTGCTTTTGATTTTTACCTTGGCTCAAGGTACGACCATCGACGGAGCAAATGCCAGCCGATGGATTCAGTTGCCTTTGGTGGGGATAACATTTCAAACCTCCAATCTGGCGGCCGTGGTATTGATGATTTATGTAGCACGTTATCTTTCGAAAATAAAAGACAAAGAAATCACATTTACAGAAAGTATATTGCCATTATGGATTCCTGTTTTTTTGGTCGTTGTTCTGATTTTGCCAGCTAATTTCTCTACGGCTGGAATCATTTTTTCAATGGTATTGCTCTTGTGTTTTTTGGGTGGATACCCCATGAAATACTTATTGGGTATTGTGGGTACAGGGTTGTTGTGTCTTACACTTTTTATTCTTGTAGCCAAAGCCTTCCCCGATTCTTTTAGTAATCGTGTGAACACTTGGGAAAATAGAATTTTGAGTTTTACGAACGGAGAAGATTCAGAGGCCGATTATCAAATAGAGAGGGCGAAAATCGCTATAGCGACGGGCGGAATAGTTGGCAAAGGAGCTGGTAAGAGCATCCAAAAGAATTTTCTTCCGCAGAGTTCTTCCGATTTTATATATGCCATAATTGTCGAAGAGTATGGACTGGTTGGCGGTATAGCCCTCATGTTCTTCTATCTCTTGTTATTGTTTCGAATTGTAGTGGTAGCCAACGCCAACGAAACGATTTTCACAAAGTTATTGGTTCTTGGTGTGGGCTTACCCATTGTATTTCAGGCATTGATCAATATGGCGGTCGCGGTTGAATTATTTCCGGTGACAGGGCAAACCTTGCCACTTATAAGTAGTGGGGGTACTTCCAGTTGGATGACTTGTCTGGCGATAGGGATTATTCTAAGTGCCAGCGTAAAAGACAAAAAAAAGAAAAAGAACAAAAGCGATGGTTCCGATATTGAGATCACCAACCCCTTAGAAGTATTAAGTGGGCAGTTATAGATTTATTTTATCAGGCGGAGGCACGGGCGGGCATATTTATCCGGCCATTGCAATAGCGAACGAATTAAAGAAAAGACATGCTGAAGCAGAGTTTTTGTTCGTAGGGGCTAAAGACCGCATGGAGATGGAAAAAGTACCCAAGGCAGGATATAATATCGAAGGCCTTTGGATTACGGGATTACAACGGAAACTGACGCTTAAGAACCTGATGTTTCCTTTTAAACTGATAAGTAGTTTGTTAAAGGCCAGAAAAATAGTGTCTCGATTTAAACCCAACGCAGTGGTCGGTACAGGTGGATTTGCTAGTGGACCTTTGTTAAAGGTAGCCTCCAGCAGAGGTATTCCCTGTGTTCTGCAAGAGCAAAATTCCTATGCAGGAATGACCAACAAATTGCTAAAAGATAAAGTTGCGAAGATTTGTGTTGCCTATGACGGAATGGAAAAGTTTTTTCCTTTGGATAAAATCGTAAAGACCGGTAATCCGGTACGTGGAGATTTGGTCGAGATGAATGTTGATAAGGGTAAAGCTGTTGGTTTTTTTGGACTCAATACTGATAAGAAAATCATTTTGGTTTTGGGTGGAAGTCTTGGCGCTCGTCGAATCAACCAACTTATCGAAAAAGAGCTTGATTTTTTCAAGACAATGAATGTGCAGTTGATATGGCAATGTGGAAAGCTTTATATCGAAGAATACAAGAAATACGATTCAGATTCGGTAAAGGTTTTTGACTTTTTGAATAAAATGGATTTCGCTTATTCAGCTGCGGATTATATCATTTCAAGAGCAGGGGCGGGGTCGGTTTCAGAATTATGTATAGTTGGAAAACCAACTGTTTTTATTCCTTCACCCAATGTGGCCGAAGATCATCAAACCAAGAATGCGGAGGCATTGGTTTCAGCGAATGCGGCACTAATGTTCAAGGAAAAAGATTTGGAAGATACGTTTGAAACTGTGTTTACCGAACTATTTAAATCCGAAGAAAAACAAAAAGAATTGAGTCAGAATATCAAAAAATTGGCAATGCCAGATGCGACGAAACATATTGTTGACGAAATAGAAAAATTATTGAATTAGAGTGAACCTAGACCAAATACATAGCGTCTATTTTATTGGAATCGGAGGTATCGGTATGTCAGCGCTCGCCCGATATTTTAAGTTTATCGATAAACAAGTTGCGGGTTACGACAAGACAAAAACCCCGTTGACACAAGACTTAGAAGATTTAGGCATTGCTATCCATTATAGCGATTCTGTTGATACAATAACCGACTCTTTCAAGAATCCGGAAAACATTTTGGTCGTATATACGCCAGCCGTACCTTCTGAGCATACAGAATATCAGTTCTTCTTAAACAATGGTTTTGAAGTAAAAAAACGTTCAGAAGTTTTGGGCTTGATTACAAAAAATACGTTTTGCCTAGCAGCGGCTGGCACGCATGGCAAGACCACTACGAGCAGTATTCTCGCCCATTTGCTCAAAGAAACAAATACAAGTTTTACGGCCTTTTTAGGAGGAATATCGGAAGACTTCAACAGTAATTTTTTCTTTCAGGGAAACGACTTTTCGGTAGTTGAGGCAGATGAATTTGATCGCTCATTTTTGAGATTGTCTCCAGATGTCGCTTGCATTACTTCAATGGATGCTGATCATCTCGATATTTATGGAGATGCCGAAACATTGAAACAATCATTTAAAGATTTTGCAGCTTGTTTGAAGCCCAATGGAAAATTGTTCGTTCGAAACGGGCTCCCTATCGAGGGCATCACCTATGGCATAGAGGACGATTCTGATTATTGCATTCGAAATTTGAAAATAGAACATGGCACCTACATTTTTGACTTGGACACCCCTACTAATGCCATAACCGGGGTTAAATTCAACAAACCGGGAAGACATAATCTGCTCAATGGTTTGGTTGCTTTTGCGATGGCGGTTCAAACTGGTTCCCCACCAGGCCGCCTTGCCAAAGCCCTTGAGACTTTCAAAGGTGTTCAACGTCGGTTTTCTTATAAAATCAAAGAAGAAGATTTTGTTTTTATTGACGATTACGCGCATCATCCTACTGAAATAAATGCTATCTACGATGCAGTTTATGAAATGCATCCAGATAAAAAGGTGTTGGTTGTTTTTCAACCGCATTTATTTTCTCGAACAAAAGATTTTGCCGATGATTTTGCCGAAAGCTTATCAAAATTCGACAGTATTCTTCTGTTGGATATTTATCCCGCTAGGGAAAAACCAATGGAAGGCATAACTTCAGAATGGTTATTAGAAAAAATTGCAAACCCCAATAAAAAATTAATAAAAAAAGACAATCTGATAGACGAGATTAAGAGCCAAAATCCTGAGATTCTGGTAACTATGGGGGCGGGTGATATCGGATTGGAAGTACCCAAAATCACAAAAGAATTCGAACATGCGAGTTAATATGAACTTTTTAAAGCTTTTGGGCTTGGTATTAGCAATAATGGGGCTTTACGCATTTTCTAATCATAGAAGCATGCAAAAGAAAGTCAATGGAATAAATATTGAATTCGTCGGAGATCAAAATTTATACATCACGCAAGGCGTGGTTAATAAATTGTTAATACAAAATTACGGACCGCTGAATAATGTGCCCAAAGAAAAATTAGTTTTGAATACTATAGAGGAGGTCATTGAGGCCAATGAAATGGTAAAAAGTGCCCAAGTTTATCTTACTGTAAATGGTGAGCTTACGTCAAAAATCACTCAGAGAAAGCCGATTGGACGTATTGAAGGGAGTTCAAAATTTTATTTGGATGACGAAGGAAAACGTATGCCTTTTTCGCGGAGTCATTCGGCCAGGGTTCCGATAATTACCGGAAATATTACAGGCAAGAGCCTCGAAGATGTATATGAGATTTTAAAGTTCATTAATAGTGATGGTTTTCTACGCAAGAATGTAATCGGAATACATATTGCTGATGAAGAAAATTATCAATTGAAATTCCGAATGGAGCATTTTGTGGTGAATTTAGGAGGAATAGATAACCTTAAGGAGAAGTTTAAAAAGTTCAAGGCTTTCTATAGTAAAGCAGATAAAGACAAAACCTTGAACGATTATGCGATGGTCAATCTAGAATTCAATAACCAGGTAGTGTGCACTAAAATTTAAAATAATGGAATCAACAATAGTGAAATCAACAATAACGGAAGCAACGAAATATTCAGTAGGGCTCGATATCGGTACAACCAAAATTGTTGCGATTATTGGTGAAGAGAACGAATATGGAAAAATAGAAGTTTTGGGCATCGGTAAGTCCAAAAGTCTAGGTGTGCACAGAGGTGTTGTTAACAACATTACCCAAACTATCAAATCGATTCAACAAGCAGTCGAAGAGGCTGAAGCCAATTCGGGACTCAAAATCGGTTCGGTTGTTGTTGGTATTGCAGGGCAGCATATAAGAAGTTTGCAACATAGTGATTATATAACCCGAACGGATTCCGAGGAAGTCATCAATGAAGAAGACCTCGACAAATTGGTCAATCAGGTCTATAAATTGGTAATGCTTCCGGGTGAAGAGATTATTCACGTTCTTCCGCAGGAATACAAAGTTGATGGGCAAGCCGAAATCAAAGAGCCTATCGGTATGTACGGCGGACGTCTTGAAGCCAATTTTCATGTGGTAGTCGGTCAAGTGTCTTCCATTAAGAATGTTGGACGGTGCATCAAGAGTGCCGGACTTGACTTGGGAAATATAACGCTGGAACCCTTGGCCTCATCTGATGCAGTCTTGAGCAAGGAAGAAAAAGAAGCTGGTGTAGCGCTATTGGACATAGGTGGCGGAACGACCGATTTGGCAATCTTCAAAGATGGTATCATACGTCATACGGCGGTTATACCTTTTGGTGGTGGGGTCATTACGGAAGATATAAAAGAAGGATGCTCGATTATCGAAAAGCAAGCCGAGTTGTTGAAGATGAAATTTGGCTCTGCTTGGCCAGGAGAAAACAAGGATAACGAAATTGTTTCCATTCCCGGTTTGAGGGGGCGCGAACCCAAAGAGATTACTTTAAAAAATCTCTCAAAGATTATCCATGCAAGGGTAGTGGAGATTATTGAACAAGTGTATGTGGAAATAAAAAACTACGGACACGAAGAGCAAAAGAAAAAATTAATCGCGGGAATCGTGCTTACAGGTGGCGGAAGCCAATTGAAACACTTGAAGCAATTGGTCGAGTACATAACAGGCATGGACACCCGTATAGGATACCCTAACGAGCATTTGGCAGGAAATTCCGACGAAGAGGTGGCAAGTCCCCTGTACGCTACTGCGGTCGGACTTTTGATGAACGCCATCGAAAAGGAAGACAAAGGAACTGTGCAGGATGAAAGTATCAAGTCAGAGTCTAGTAGCAGTGAGGAAAGTAACGATATTGAGACTAAAAACGAAAATGACAAAACTTCTTCGGAAAAAGCTATGAAACATAGAAAGTCGGTTTTCGATAAATGGTCCGAAAAATTGAAAGAATTTTTGGACAACGCCGAATAAAAAAGAATAAAAAAATTTAGAACATAAACCAGTAACAATAGTATTATGAGCAACAACAACGAGTTTGAAAGTATATCATTTGACCTTCCCAAGAACCAAAGTAATGTGATTAAGGTGATTGGAGTCGGCGGTGGTGGAAGCAACGCCATCAACCATATGTTCCAATCTGGAATAAATGGTGTCGATTTTGTAATCTGTAATACCGATTCTCAGGCGTTGAATAGCAGTGCAGTACCGAATAAAATACAATTGGGGGTTTCTTTGACCGAAGGATTGGGGGCTGGTGCCAATCCGGAAGTAGGAGAACAAGCTGCCCTTGAGAGTATGGAAGAAATCAAGCAGATGTTGGCCACAACTACCAAGATGATTTTCATAACTGCCGGTATGGGCGGTGGTACGGGTACTGGGGCCGCTCCTGTTATTGCAAGACAAGCTAAAGACCTTGACGTTTTGACGGTCGGCATTGTAACTATGCCTTTCGAATTCGAAGGTAAGATGCGTTGTCAACAAGCACAGATCGGAATTGAAAAGTTGCGGGCAAATGTAGATTCATTAATAGTGATCAATAATAATAAACTTAGAGAGGTTTATGGAAATTTAGGTTTCAAAGCAGGTTTCTCAAAAGCGGATGAAGTGTTATCAACTGCCGCAAGAGGAATTGCTGAAGTTATCACGCACCACTACACCCAAAATATTGACCTTAGGGATGCAAAAACCGTATTGTCAAACAGTGGTACTGCAATTATGGGGTCCGCAATGGCTTCAGGTTCTGCAAGGGCGAACGAAGCAATAATGAAAGCTCTTGATTCTCCTCTCTTGAACGATAATAAAATCTCTGGGGCCAAGAACGTATTACTACTAATTGTATCTGGTTCACAAGAAATTACAATTGATGAGATTGGTGAAATAAACGATCATATTCAGGTTGAGGCCGGGTATGGTGCGAACATCATTATGGGCGTTGGCGAAGACGAAGATTTGGGGGAAGCAATCGCCGTTACGGTTATAGCCACAGGCTTTGATGTAGATCAGCAGAACGAAATCGTGAATACCGAAGCCAAAAAGATCATTCACACATTGGAAGATGAACAGCGGGCCGAAAGAGATCTGACTTCACAAAATATTGTACATCGTTTAGAAGAGGAAGTTGAACCCGAACCTACGATCAAGCATACTTTGGTAGATGATTCTGAAGATGAGTTGGGAATGGACTTGATTCCAACCACGAACTACATCAAGAATTTCAATGTATTCTATGAAGAGGTGATTGAAGAGGTGGCGCACGGAGAAGTTTCGGAAGACGATTTTGTGATAATCGATTCTACGGATGCCATTAAGAATATTGAGGTGGTAGATGCTGAAGAATTAAGTGCCGATGTTGAAGAGGATCAATTTGCGATGAGTTTTGATCTTCCTTTGGTCACTGATGTTAGCAATTCTGATGAAGAAAGTGAAAATGTCATTACATTTAATTTAGAAGAAGATGTCAATGAGCTTGATGTAAAAGATCATGTAGAGGTCATTCCTGTTCTAGAATATAATAAAGAAGGTGAGACGCGCTATAGTTTAGACGACTATATGCAATTAGAAAATAAATTGACCGGGGCGAAGTCTAAGGCCGAGGAGTATGAGCCAAAAATTGTTGAAGATGAGTTGGTATTCGAAAAGAAAACACTTGAAACTGTAGAGAATTTAGAGAAGGTGCAACCGGAAGAGGAAGTAGATCCGATAAATAGTCCAATCAATGAACGTTTAAAGGAGAGGGCAGATGAACGCCGAAGAAGATTAAAGGACTTCAATTATAAGTTTCAGAATAACCTAAATAGTATTGAAGAAATCGAAAAAGAGCCGGCCTACAAAAGGCAAGGTGTCGATTTGACAGACAGGCCTTCTGAAAGCAAGGTGTCAAGAACGACCTTGGGAGAAGATAGTAATGGTGAAATACAACTTCGAACAAATAACTCTTATTTAGAAGACAATGTTGATTAGAACCAAACATTCCTAAGCACAGCACCCGAAAGTTGATCAAGCTTTCGGGTTTATTTTTACTTCTCATTTGTGAGAGGTCAGAACTGCTATCTTTGGTAGTTCTGGGTGAGGCATAATAAAAAATTTTCGTTTTTGGTCACACAGTAGAAAACTGGTTTTTTTTATTTTATCTTCGCTATCCTTTTAAAAAATATAATATATGGGTTTACAGCAAGAAGTGATGGAACAAATGAAGGCGGCAATGAAAGCCAAGGATAGTGTAGCCCTAGAATCTTTAAGGGCTATAAAATCAGCATTGCTCTTAGCGGGAACTGAAAGCGGTGCCGGGGAACTCTCTGAAGAAGATGAGATCAAGTTGGTTCAGAAGCTGGTCAAACAGCGAAAAGATAGTGCCGCAATTTTTACGGAACAAGGCCGAGCAGATCTTGCAGAACCTGAGTTGGCCCAAGTTGCGGTGATCGAAAAGTTTCTTCCAGAGCAATTGACCGAAGAAGAAATTGAGAAAGTTGTTGTTCAGACTATCGAAGCAACAGGAGCCTCCGGTATGAAAGATATGGGTAAGGTAATGGGTCTGGTCTCAAAAGAATTGGCTGGTCAAGCCGATGGAAAGACGATTTCGACTATTGTAAAGAATAAATTATCTTAGCCGACGCTAAGAAAAAAAGGCCGCGTGGCGCAACTGAATAGCGCATCAGATTTCGGCTCTGAGGGTTGGGGGTTTGAATCCCTCCGCGGTCACTAAAGGGGATTTTCTACAAATCGAGTGGAAAGTCCCTTTTTCAATTTCCTTCAAATTCCCTGAAAATGAGGAGATTGCATTAAAAATTTCATTAACTCGAAAAGTTTGAACTAGCTTCTTTTTGAAGTCATACTCAATCCCGTCAGGGAATACCATATATTGTATCGCTCGCTTAGTTTCTAAATTACCTAACTCCCACAAAGAAGGCAAGTTACAGGCGTAATCAAGTGCCATTTTTACGGATTTTTTGAGGTTTGAACTATTGATTCCCCCATTTTCCAATTTTGTCTCCAATTCCCTTTGTTTGCTTTTTAGTTCCGGCATAAAAAGTTCGTACTGTGACTTTGTAATTTCGTTCAGTACAACGAATCTTCTTTCTAAGGTATTTATCCGTTCTTCGAGCTGGTCGAGTTCTTTGGTCAATCGCTTTTGGTCGTCAAGCGCCTCTTGATTTTTATCGATTAAAGTGTCGTGAATTATGTCGGTCAATGGTTCGATATACTTTTTATCGGCTATTTTAAACCTCTCCAATAGATTTAAAAATTCTACATGCAGCTTTTTGGCACTTCTGTTTTCTTTGCTTCCCTTACGCCTGTTCTTGTAGTAGTAGAGCCCCTTTTTCTTCACAATAAATCCAGTATAAGGTGTTCCGCAGACCGAGGATTTGACAAACATTTTCAAGGGTAGGTTTTCATCATCGAACGAATATTTCTTGGGTGTGTCACCTGCATGAAGTAGATTATGTATTTGCAGGAAAACCTTCTTCGAAATAAGGGACTCGTGTTTTCCCTGAATTACCTCTCCTGGAATTAAACTGTTGACAATAAGTCCACAATAGAAAGGATTTCTAAAAAGGTCGGTAAGTTTTTTAGCGTGAATGTTTAAGCCCTTTTCTTTGAGGCGTTTTGCAATTTCAACGTGGGACATATTAGCGTTCGCTTTCCATAAAAAGGCTTGCTTGAGTAGTCTTCCTTTTTCCGTAATCACGAAGTTCGGAATCTTACCTTTTCCTGGGTTTGTATTAGTGTACCCAAAGGGGTACGCTCCCGTCCAGTATCCCCTTCGCAACTTTTCCTGCATGCCGGTGATGGACTTATCCCTGCGGATTTGGTTGTCGAAGTGGGAAAACATATGAAAAAGATTTTCCTGAAACGTACCTGCACTGGTGGTCACATCGATTTCCTGGGTAGCCGAAATCACGGCTACGCCCTGCTTTTTTAGTTGCCCGCTGATATAGGCACCGTTAGCACCCGTTCTTGAAAACCTATCGTAGGAATAGACAATGATATAACCGATGTTCTTTCTTCTCTTGACATAGTTCAGCATTTTTTGGAATTCCCTACGCTCATCGCTTTTTGCCGATTCATAGGTTCCCCCGAAATATTCTATTACCTCCAGCTTTTTTCTGATTGCATATTCTTGGCAATACTTAAGTTGGGTGGACAGACTGGCGTTGTTATCGAATTGCTCTTTGCTGGAAACACGCGTGTAAATAACACACGTATCACTTTGTCCAATAATCCTTCCCTTTTCCTTCTTCGCAAATTGCTCGAATACCTCTAGGTTCATACGCTCCCTTTTTGGACATGGTCACAAACTATGTTGGCGAGTGCTTGAAGCTGTTCTACGATCTTTTCCGCATCTTCCTCCGAGTAATCCTCAAAACCTTTATAAGTTTTAAGCCATGTACTATTGAATATTTTGTTTTTCTGCTTTGGCTCAAATATTGAGTTTGACATCTTTTCTGAAAATCGGCAGCTCCTTTGTCGTGTAGGTCGTTACCGTATTTGTAAAAGCAGGCTTTAATTTACCTTTTTTAATTGATTAACTCCTTCGTGGAATTGTCATTTTATTAGATACTTATGAGTTGTTGGTTAACAACTTTTGGTATTGTCAGGGGGATGGATTTTTTTCTTGAATATCCTGTTCACACAAACAATCTTACCGTTGCTTTGCTTGATTTCCAGATTTTGAAAATCATGCTGTTTCAACATATCGATAATACGTTCGCCCGTTCGGAGTCTTTCCAGACCTTCGATTACATCGACCTCCCCATTTTTGATAATCAACTTGATGGATAGGAACCTTTTGTTCCGTATCATTTTCAATACTTGGATTTCAGCGGAGGACAATTCTGAAGAGTGTAGCTTATCTGTATGTTCCATATGTTCTGTTCGTTTGAGTTGTATTCAAGTAAGTCTGGTCAACGTAGCCCTTGGATTCTGGTGTATGCTTTCCTTGATTCATAATATTTATGCTAAGATGGATGGTTATAGATTCCACCTTTTCTTTTTCTTCTTTCGTTTGGACTTTTTTCTGATATCATCATCTATAAGTTCCAGCTTAAAAGGCGTCCATTCCGATTCTTCCACCAAAGGTCGGACTACTCCATCTTCTTCAATTTTTCCCAGATGACCTTTTGATTTCCTAGCAGAATTTTGAGTGCCTTTCGCACTTCTATTATTTCTTGGTTCAGGCCTGATTGTTTTTCCAATGTTTCTTTCGCCAGTATGATGAGTTCCTCGTTCTTTTTCATTAGCCGATAGTATAACTGAACGGTCTCTTGTTTGCTCATAAGCGATATGTTTTACGATACTATTCCATGAAAATTTTTTACCGAGCGTACTGCCCTTATATACAACTCCCTGATATCTGAACGATATGCCCGAGACTCTTCCCGTGGTTTTGCTAATGTTGAATCTTGGCGATATATGTTGTCCCTCCAGTAACGTGATAAATTCCTTTGTATCCTTTGATTCTGAAATTACCGAACCTATTTTGTCCTGAAGGACAAGTCTGATCGGGACATTGCCCGTTCTCAGAGTCTTCTCTATTTCTTTTTGGGTAAGTGATTTTTTGGTATTCGTGTTACCTACGATTTGGGTCAGTCCGTATTTCTTTTCCAAACCGTTGAGTATTTCCCGACTTCTTCTTTTAATGTTGCTGTCACTTACCGTTCTGCCGGAATACCTGACCCTATTGGCTATAATATGGATATGCTCATGTTCCGTATCCGTATGCCGGTACATAATGAACTGATTGTTATCGAATCCCAAGTCCACTAGGTAGTCACAACCGAACGATGCGAATTCCTTATCATCTAAATGATCCGAGTGCGGTAAGTTCAGGGATACATGAAGCACAGCTTTCCCTAGTCCTGGGCGCAATTGTCTGATAACATTGAATTCCTGTGTCATTTCAACGGAGTTGGAAAGCTCGATATTGGAATCGATCACGTATCCGATCCCTTCACGTACCTTTTTTTGATTGTAGGCCAGAACCCCATAGAAGTCTTTTCCTATAACTATCTTACCTATCATTGTTGGCGATATTTGCTTTGAGATATTGCAATAGCATTTTTACTTCCTCTAATTGTCTATTGATACTGAACGGGTCCCGAATACCCGAGTTAACAACCTTAGTGATTTGGTTAAGGTTGTTTCCAACTCGACTCAATTCAACAAAAATTTTTCGGTCGGACGGACTTACCTTCTTTTTCGGCAGGGACTTTTCCGTAATTTTTCTTCGAATATATTCGGTAATGGCTAGCCCAATGGTCTCCGCATTATCAGAAACTTTAGAATAGTCATCAACGGTCATCCTTACATTGACCTGTATTATCTTTCGAGCCGTGAATTCTTTTTTCGGTCTTCCCATTTCAATGGATTTAGTGTATATCTCGGGTAATTTGCAAACGAAGTGCGTAGGGTTTTTGTTAGCAAAAACACAACTTGCTTCGTGACCTCCGATTAACATAGGTCAAACCTAGAATTTTTCGTTTGTTGAGAAGGGCTTTGCCGTACAGGGAGTATTGTACGGTAAAATTTTTAGCAGAGTTTTACATCTTCGAACAGAACTTTAAGAGAAGCTTCAGCTTCGGGGACTTCAAAATAGCGGTGAGATCCCAAGACCAAATGTTGCAATGCCGATTTGTAACGAGATTTAGCATAGCCGTTATCCTCATAAAAAGTACAGGGATTTTTTGGATGTATTTCAGTCGGCGTTCTGAATGATTTTACATCCCTGTTCATATATTCGAAACGTTGGGACGCTCTTCTGTGTATTCCATCAAGAGCAAGATCTTTAGGATATTTTGAGACATTGTAATAAAGTTCTTCTAAGATTACAATAAAGGCCCGCCTACGGGAAAGTTTTGGCTTTTTCGAGGCAATACCAATGGCACTTTGCACATCACGTACCAAGTTTTCGGCCAATATGACTTGTTCTCCGGAATACTCATTGCCGTTAATTTCCAGATATTCTTCCTTGGTCAGATCTTCAAGGTACCTGAGTAGTTTTTCGGATGTAATCATAATTTAGGACCGCCTCTGCGTTTATTTATTGTCGAAACTTTCTGCAAAGTATTTTTTAAGGTTTCGATAAGTTTTTCGGACCGTAGGGAGAGACCCAATAAATTGCGTTGTACTATCGAACCCGTCAACAGATAATCGGCCATCGCAGTCTTTTTGGGCCACAATTTGGCCTTGGCAATAAGGTGTAGTAGTGATTTTTCATGGGCATCGAGACCGTAACGGGACTTTTCCAGTTCCTTGTCAAATTTTTTAAGAAAAACTTCCGGGTGATATTCCTTTTCTTTTAAAGTTTTTTCGATAGTGTCCCACTCCGTCCTCTCAAAATATACGGTGAGGTAAGCCACTGAAAATCGACCGTATTCCCATTTTCGATACGAGGTGGTCTGGTCCACCAGCTCTTCCTCTACAAAATCTATTAACGATTCATTGGACAATGGACGTTTCAAATCATATGTGATATTTTGGAGTGCTTCCAGTTGTGATCTCGCAGAACTATCCAGATTGTTCATCAGATGTCTTGCAAAGGTTTGGGATAGGTCGAACAGTGGTTGTTTACCTTCCATAATGGCCTTTAGCAAAAGTTCCCTTTGCGCTGCCGGGACTTCGTCATAATGAAGTCCATAGGTGAAAATGGTAGCAATAAGGGTTTTCAATTGCCCGTCCGAAAGCGTGGACTTTTTATGGGAAGGGGAAAGACCATCCAGTTCGTTGATGACCTCCCCATAAGACTGTCGGCCTATCGGCCGACTAAAATCCATTACAGTATACAAGGTTTCGGACATAGTATAAATTTAGTCAATACGATGAATTAAAAAAATTGCAATATTGTATTCTGAGATTATGACCTGGTATTTTTATGAATTTAGCATCGTCCTAAATTGAGGAAGGTCACAGCTGGGTTCGGGGAAAAAGGTCCTTTTAAAAAATGGTATTTTTCGTTAATTAGCGATTTAAAAATAACTCAGCAAAATTATTTTTTAAGTAAGTGAATGAAACTATTCCAATTTTCTTAAATTGACGGATTGTAAGAATAACCAACAATCCAGTCTATGGAAATAAAAATCCGGCAAATAGCCATACATTACTTAGAAAAGGAAGTAAAGAAAACAAAGGCCGACATTGACTACTCGGACAAACCAATCGAAAAAAACGATTTTGCAATAAACCTTCTGCAACAAGTACATAATGCCATAAACAGTAGCCCAAGCCTAAAGAATGCAACCTTCAAGGAGGATGAGGAAAATAAGTTTACCAAAACCCTAACCAAGTATATTGAAAATCCGAGCGAAGATAAATTTGACTCATTTACACATTCTCTCGACCTATTAAAAGAAAAGGTGGAAAAAGAAGCTTTTGCCAAAGGTGGGTACTACCTATTTGCTGATTATACCGCTGACAAATCAAGGTACTTATCGGTTATTCTTTTGCGAAAAAAATCTGGTATAAACATTATTAAAAAGGATGGAGCTTACATTTTGGATAGTACTGAGAATATAAACATTGAAAAAATTGCAATGGGCCTAAGACTTAATTTCAGTATTTACAATGCGAAAACAGATGACCGGAATTATCTGGCCTTAATTACAACGCAACAGGATGGAGAGGTATCGGAGTATTTTAAGGACTGGGTTTTAGCTGCTGGCCTAATCAAGAATTCGGTAAATACCGAGAATATGATTAGGATAATAAAGACGATTGACCTACCTATAGATGACGATGGCAGTGAACTTTTTAGTAGAGGGGAATTTCATAAAGCGGTATTCGAGCATGTCAATAATAGAAGGGATAAACGTATTAATTTATTCGAGATTGGAGAAGTTTTTTATGGCGGGGAACAAAAAACTGCTTTACGTGATTTTGCAGATGCTAATGGTATTACAATAGATTCGGAATTCAAAAGAGATGCACCTAAATGGAAATCTTTAATTTCAATTAAGGCTTCTGTTCCCGGTATTAATATTAATGTCGATTATGACAAAATTGGTCAAGATGGTGTTGAGATAAAAGGTGATAGGATTATTATTAACTCCAAGGAATTGGCTGCATCAATGCAGAAACAATATGACCAATATTAATTCGATAAATAAAGAAATAAGAGAATTTTTGAAACTATTAAATGATGGTCTCAAAAGTAAGATAATACAATATAATGGAAGCAGGCTTCAGCTAAATCTACTATCGGATGTTTCCGAAGGAAAGTCCATCTTAGAGAAGGTTTTCAACGAGGTTAATGTCTTGGTTGGGAATACCTTTGAAATCAAATTATCGAGCTGCAAGATCAATGACACTATTATTTTTTATAAAATCGATGATTTTCTCCAAAAATATGACCGCCCTAAAAATAATTTTGAAACTCAAACCATAATCATACTTGAGGATGATGGACGGTACTTATTGAAAACCCCCAACGAAGATTTCAATGAACAAAATAGAGTAATCCATAATATACATCAGTATAAGTTGGTGTTGGAATTCTTCTTGAGCACACCAGAGTTTACCCCCTATATCAGTCCTGCTGAAAATCAATTTACACTTATTAGTAAAACCCATGGAGTATTTAACATTGGATACAAGTTACCGGATACAGCTTTCTTCAGAGGACTCAACTTAAAAGGTATTTTTAGTCGATTTCAAGAAGAGTTCCGGAAAAAGGAATTTATACAATTTTTTAAGGAGATTGTTATAGCTGGTGTTCATAATACTGCCGAGGAAAATCGCTTCAATGAGATTATCAAGGAAAATAATGCCTTGTTGAATTTGGCCAGAAGGGACTACGAAACTTATGTGTCAAATTTTGCCTTTGATAAAATTAAATCTGAGTTTAAAGAAGAAAGGGAGAAATATTTCGATACCATTGACAAAAATATTGGATCTATTGGTAAATAGGTTATATCATTTCCTTTAACCTTTGGCGCTACAATATTTGCAAGCTACAAAGTAAAGGATCAGCCTGGGTTTTTGATTTTGATTCTAATAGCATACTTCCTCTACACAATCATCGCATTTCTTGTTCTCAATATGACGGCTTATAATGTTAAATGCCTACGAAGAGATGTTGATCAGGAGGAAAATACAATTCAAGATTCTTATGGGATAATTTATGGAGATTTTAAATCAGATTTCAAAAAAATCAGGAACAAAATTGCTAATCTACGCGTAATTATTGGGGTGCTCTATTTTGTGTTGATTGCGTTATTGGCTTTATTTGCGGCTTTTACTTTTCACTATTTAGAGATCGTTGATTTGTCGCTCGTATTAAAAGAAGTCCAGCCCAAAAACTAGCCGTTATCATCAACTTTCACTTCCCAATATCCCCGAGTACCTTCTTTACGCCCTAAAAACCCTTTATCTTTAATAGCATTGATATGTTTGCCAACAGCAGATTCGTTAATGCCCAAAACTTCAGCAATTTCATTATAAGTAATAGCAGTATTAGCAGCTATAAGTTTTAGAACTTCTTTTTGTCTTTTGGTAAGAGCAGTAGCATTATCTATTGCATTACTCATTTCACCACCTATTACACCACCTATTACACCACCTATTACACCACCATTAGCTACAGTAGTTTCCTTAGCCATAAAAGTCATTCTTAAAAAGTTTTCTGAAAAGCTAAAACTGTCCTTTCCATAATGCTCCAGAATACGTGGGATACCGGAACCAAGTTGTTCCACAAGTTCCAAATCTTTAAAGATGCGCATCAATTCCTTATTACGGGGTACTGAAAAACCTTCAAAGAATTCTTGTTTGCTCAATCCTTCAGGTAAACCTCCTGCGGAAGTGATTTCTATCCTGTCGGCAAAGATTTCAAACTTGGGCACTATTTCTTTGGTGTAATCATTGTGCACAAAAGCATTGATGATAGCTTCGCGCAGGGCAATAGGGTTCCACAGTTGAGATTGTTGACGCTCTTTAGAAGTGATTTTTGTAGCGGTGCGGTTCTCTAAGGCTATCTTATCAATGACCTGTTTTGTTGCTTTGACCAGACACTCGTTGCCATATTCATTGCTCTCGACCAAATCGGCTCGGTTGCTGCCAGAATATTTGGCGACTTTAATAGATGTATTGTTTCTGTCTGCTAATAAATAGGCTGCATAATTAAATGAGCCGTCTTCAGTGTGTAGCTCTAAATTTTTCGCGAAAGCGTTGCCCAATTTATAGCCAGCCTCCTCATAATAGATTTTCAGTTGCCCAAAAGTCAGATCCTGCCTGCTAGATTTTATTTTGCTGATGGAGTTGCGGGTACGTGATGCGAAAAGCTCGTCAATCATCTTTTGAGGCATCGGCTCCGCAGCAGAACCGATACGGATAAAACAACCCCTTTCGCTCATCCCATATTTTCTAAGATGATAGGGTTTTTCGGGACCACTGGCCACGATGACTTTCAGAATGTGGTGTTTCTCTTTTTCTTCCGAAACAATATCAAATAACCCTAGTGCAGAAGGGCGAATATTGTTCTTTAATCGATCTTTGATTTTGAGCTGGTCGCCATCGGAATCGGGAAGTCCATAGGTGTTACCATCATTATCCAAACCGATATAGAGCAAACCTCCCTCTCTTGAATTCAAGAAGGCAATGACTTCTTTTTCAAGCCCTGAAGTAAGTTCTCTTTTGTATTCTATTCGGTTGGTTTCCGGCATACATTTTTTCGATTTTTGTGGACAATAAATATACGGATATTTAATTTTTGAAACCGACAGTACTCCATCTTATTCAAATCAATAACTTCGGAAAAACCGTTCTATGAATTTCAATGCCTTGAAAAACAAGGATGCACCCATGACACCCTCCATGACCTGATTTTTATGTAACAAGTTTAGCAAATTTTTGTTACTGAATTAAACCTGATTCCACTGCATTTTTATGACAAACGATATGTTCCAAAACTAAGTTCACTAAAAAATTGGCACAAAATCTCAAAGCTGGAAATCAATAGTAAAATACCCAACAAGGTTCTTATATATAATGGAACAGCAAATCACATTCCGCAAAGGTATGGGGAAGCCCTTTTGGCTTGCTCCATACTTTTGCGTTCCGTTTCGAGGGGGTTGGGAAAACCGGAGACGGAAAGACCCCGAGTGCGGACTGGCGCAGCATGTCCGCTCGGGAGGCTTATAGCCGGAGCGTTTTTTTAATTCCCGCAGGGATATGGCAACGCTTCAAAATTTAACCAGTTAACAATATTGCAATTCGATGACCTGTGAACATTTAGTTAATTCTATTGGCCTGTCAATCATAAACCATTTCACATTTTTTTTTCCTACTTAATTGACTACTTATGATTTGATTCGTGTGGTATGAACTCTTTCCATGAATCAGATAAGGTTCGAGGTGCTCCAATGATTGCACTGCAAACGAATGGTCAACGAATCCGAAGCCATGATAAAACCCTTTTCTTATCAGCACGAAAGAGGATTCCGTAGCTTTTCTTCCTTTCTCAATGATTGCAAATGACTTCCGATTATCAAGACTATCATAGGCCGTCTGCGCTCTAATATTATAATCTGTTCTATTCTCTTCGCCTCGACATACTCCGGAACATTGTATTTGTTTATAGTTACATCCTAGCTTAGTTCGTTGAAGGCCAGTATATTTAGGGCACAATCTATATTCCCTGCACAAACGCTCCAGTTCAAAGATTACTGATTTTCTATTAGAGTAATACGATATGGCCGAATCCTCATAAGTTTTCCGCTCAGGATAAAGACGTAAAATTCCTTTGGTATCCAACCGTGTCACAATTTGATAGGGTTTGGAAGGAATTATCTGTGCGGAATTGTATTTTGGCAAAAATTTAGCGATTTCTGATGATTCCAATAGCAGTGCGATAAGTTCGCAGCCCGTCTCTTCAAAATCCAGGTCAAACGTCTCAGCAGCTAAATTTTTTTCCTTCATCAACTTCGAATTGAAATGTGACATAACCCGCTTTCGAATGGCCTTGGCTTTTCCAACATACACGACAGTCCCTTGATTATTTCTGAAATAATAGACACCCGCTCTATTTGGCAACTGTAATATATCTTCTCGATTTATTTGTTCGGGTAACGACTGGAAGGGTTGCCTATTGGAAGCCGAATCAAATGGTTCCCTGCTAGTCGATTGAAGAATCTCCCACATTTCAATAGATTCACTGGCTTTATCTTCAGTTCGCAGTGCGCCACTACTTTCAATTCTCAACTTAGATTTTTTGGTAAGCTTCGATAGGCAAATTCGTTCCCCCTTAAAATTATATCCAATGCGGTTAAATTCCTTTCTTAATAAACTCAAATTAGCATTTATATTTTCTCCAATGATAATGGAATCCTCCAAGATGGCCAAAATATCATTCGCAACATCACAAAACACAGGAGCTTGTGCTAAGAGTTTATTCGGAATTTCTAAATTGGACTCGAACTGAACCGGCAAAGGTTTATCAGGATTAATAAAAGAGTTGAGCCGTTCTTTCTCCTTATACCCTTCAAACGAAATTAGGGTCAATTCGACCAGTCTATGCTTGCGTTTCCCAAATTCAACTCCATTGGTTGCTAAAATTGTGTGTTTCATAAAATTTGAAATGTTTCCTCAAAGTTAGAGTTTTTTGGAATTTTTACAAATATTTGGAATAAATCCAATTTATCTTCTAATTTTGTACCCCCTAAAAATTATGGATAACGCAATTTTACATATGGATTTGGATACATTCTTCGTGTCCTGCGAGCGGCTCTTAAATCCGAAGCTGCTTAAAAAACCTATCTTAGTAGGTGGTACTGGGGACCGTGGTATCGTATCGGCTTGTAGCTACGAGGCTCGTCCTTTTGGAATTTATTCAGGAATGGCCATGAAGTTGGCAAGACGTCTATGCCCTGAAGCGGTATGTATACGTGGAAACTCTCAAATCTATTTGGAGTATTCAAATACGGTAACGGAAATTATTAAAGAGGAAGTCCCCTCCTATGAAAAATCAAGTATAGATGAATTTTATGCGGATTTGACAGGAATGGACCGCTATTTCGGCACCTATAAATTTGCTAAGGAACTACGTTTCAAAATTATGAACCACACGGGCCTTCCCATCTCTTTTGGTTTATCAAAAAACAAAGTGGTTTCAAAAGTGGCGACTGGCGAGGCAAAACCGAACAATCAAATGTTGATTCATTATGGCGAAGAGCGACATTTTTTATCTCCATTAGCGATTCGCAAAATACCCATGGTCGGCAAAGCTTCGGCTTCGATTCTTCGTGATTTGGGAGTGTACAAAGTCGGAGAATTACAGATTATGCCTGTAGAAGCGGTGGTTTCGGTCATGGGAAAAAATGGAAAGACTATTTGGGAACGCGCCAATGGTATAGATGAAAGACCCTTAGTGCCCTACCGAGAAAGGGATTCGATTACTAGCGGACGTACCTATGATAGGGACACCATTGATATGCAAAAGGTGAGAGCGACCTTAATGGCCATGGGGGAAAAAGTCTGCTATCAATTGCGTATGGGTAACAAGGTTACTTCATGCCTCTCCGTAAATCTAAGGTATGCCGATTTCACGAACGTTTCGAAACAATGTCGTTTGCCCTATACGAGTGCCGACCATATTATCATACCGCGGATTATCGAACTCTTCGATAAACTTTACGACAGGCGATTATTAATTCGAAAAGTGGGTATTGGCGTCTCGCATTTGACCGGGGGTCATTATCAAATCGATTTGTTCGATGACAACCATAATATTTTAAATCTCTATAATTCCATGGACCATCTCCGAAATCGATTTGGACCAGCAACGGTTATGCGTGCTTCAACAATGGACGTAAAATCCGTAAGAAGCAACCGAAATCCGTTTAATGGAGAACCGCCAGTAGTTCTGGCCCACCGCAAGGAATAACTTTTAAATCTAATGAATTTATGTATTTGAATTGCCATTCCTATTTCTCGACCCGTTACGGAACAATATCCGAAACGGAGTTGTTGGAGTTGGCAGAACTCAATAAAATCAAGTACTTGGCATTGACCGACATCAATTCCACATCTGCACTTTTAAATTTTTTGAAAGAGTCCGTTCATTATAGTGTTTGGCCCGTAATCGGTGTGGACGTTCGGAACGGTGTCGACCAACTATATGTCCTGCTGGCTAGAAATAATAAGGGCTTCGAAAATATTAATCGATTTATCAGTTCACATTTGCATGACGAGAAGGAGTTTCCTGATATTGCTCCTCGACTCTTGGAAACCTATGTGATTTATCCCTTTGAAAAAGCACTTGAATTGAACAAACGCAAGTTTGGGCCGAATGAATATATCGGCATCTCCATTAGGACCGTAAAAAGATTGCCGTTTTCGATGTTCAAACATCATACGGAAAAGTTAGTTATTCAACAAACGGTCAGCTTTAAGAATAGAAAGGATTTCAATGCACACCGTTTACTTCGATGCATTGATTTGAATATCGTCCTGAGTAAATTACCTGTAAGTGAGCAAGGAGAATTGGCCGATAGAATGTACCATAAAGAAGAACTGTTAGAACACTTTGCGGAGCACCCCTACATCCGTGAAAATACGAAGCGTTTGATGCAACGTTGTAAAGTGGATTTCTTCTTCAATGATGAACGCACGAATCAAAACCAAGAGCATTATTTTGAAAGTCTAGAGGCCGATTTCGATTTCCTAAAGGCGACCTGCTATGAACGAATAGAAAACCGTTTCCACAATGCAACCGATAAAGTTTACGACCGCGTGGCAACCGAGCTGGAATCCATTCGTAACATGGGTTTTGTTTTTGACTTCGTATCCAACTTCATTGTGATCGAAGAAGCACGAAAACGTAAGATGCGACACATTGGTAGGGGTTCAGGCGCCAATAGTGTGGTGGCCTACATTTTGGGCATCACGAATGTTGACCCGATTAAGCTGGATTTATATTTCGAGCGTTTTATTAATCCCTATCGGTTGTCGCCGCCGGATTTTGATATTGATTTCTCTTGGAAAGATAGGGATGAGATAACCGCATTTATTTTTGAGACATTTCCCAACACGGCACTGATGGGCACTTATGTTACCTTTCAATATCGCGCCGTGGTGCGCGGATTAAGCAAGGTTTTTGGAATGCCCAAAGAGGAAATTGACAAGTTTTTGACCGGAAGGTTTCTCGATCCAGAAAAGGATAAGAATTTGCAACTAATTGAAAAATATGGCAAACTCATTCACGGCTTTCCCAATTACGTGAGTGTACATTCTTGTGGTATCGTCATTACGGAAAAGCCGATAGAATATTTCTCGGCGACATTCATGCCACCGAAAGGTTTCCGTACTGTAATGTTCGACATGAATATTGCGGAGGATGTGGGCATTTTTAAGTTTGACATTCTAGCGCAGCGAGGACTCTCTAAAATTACGGACTGCCTAGAAATTATTGCGTACAATCAGCCTGAGACTGAAGTTGCCGATATCGACCAAGTAGAAAAATTTACCAGCGACCCGCAAATAAATAATTTGCTTAAGGTGGGTAACTGTATCGGGGTTTTTTACGTGGAATCCCCAGCGATGAGAGTACTGATGTCCAAACTGCAAACGCAAGACTATCTTGGGCTGGTAGCTGCCAGTTCCATTATTCGACCGGGTGTGACGAATGGAGGTATGAAAAACGAATATATTCTCCGTCATAGAAATCCTGATCGCAGAAAGCAAGCACATCCTGTCATGCTGGAGATATTGGAGGATACCTATGGCGTTATGGTCTACCAAGAAGACGTGCTTAAAGTAGCGCATAAATTTGCTGGACTGACATTGGCAGAGGCCGATATCATGCGTAGGGGTATGCGCGGTAAAACTAGGTCAAAAGGAGAGTTTGAAAAAATTGAACAAAAGTTCAAGGATAATTGTGCGAAAAAAGGGTACACACATAAGTTGACCGAAGATGTCTGGTGTCAGATTCGGGCATTCGCGGGTTATGCATTTGCGAAAGGTCATTCCGCATCCTATGCGGTAGAAAGCTATCAAAGTTTGTATTTGAAAAAGTATTTTCCCTTAGAATTTATGGTGGCGGTACTGAACAATGGTGGTGGGTTTTACAACATCGAAACATATATAAACGAAATCGTCAAATTAGGCGGTATTGTTGAACCACCATGTATTAATATGAGCGACCATCCGAATACCATTAAAGGTAAAACAGTTTATATCGGCTTCGGTATGGTTCGAGATTTGGAGAATCATACCGTGGAAAAATTATTGTCGGAAAGGCAACTCAACGGAAACTACCAAAGTCTGGAAAATTTCTTTCATAGGATTAGTATTGGTTTGGAGCAGTTAGTAGTGCTCATCAGAGCAAATGCTTTTCGGTTTACTGGATTGGGCAAACCTCAATTGATGTGGCTGGCTCGATTAAAGTTCAATATGTCCAAGGGGAAGAAACCTGCACCCTCCTTATTTAGGACTTCCCAAGTTAAATTTACCATTCCGAATTTGAAGACCCCTTTAATGGCGGAAGCCTACGACCAATTACTGTTATTCGGCTTTCCATTTATTTCTCGATTTGAGCTCTTAAAGGATGTTTTACCTAGTGAACTACGCGCAAATGACATTGCGCAATATAGAAATAGAAAGATTTCGATTTGTGGAAGTTTGGTCACGGCTAAAGGGACGCCGACAAGCGACAAACGCCTGATGCACTTCGGGACTTTTCTGGATTGTGAAGGAAATTTTTTCGATACGGTGCATTTTCCGAAGGTGTCCGAACGATTTCCGATTCAGTCAAAAGGGGTATATTTGGTAACGGGAACAGTAACCGAAGATCTGGGTTACTATTCCATAATCGTGGATACCTTACGACACCTTCCCTTAGCGCCAGACCCACGTGGAAACATGTTGGAGAATTCGGCCAAACAGATAAAACTGCTCGAATAAACCCAGAACACTTTGCGAAATGTCTGAAAAAGAAAAGTACAATAAGGAGCAATTGGCGGCAATCGAATATGACGGTGGTCATGCTTTAGTGCTTGCAGGAGCAGGAACTGGAAAAACCCGTACCATTATCGGTCGAGCGGCACACCTAATATCTCTAGGGGTAAATCCAGAACTTATTCAAATATTGACCTTTACTAAGAGGGCGGCCAACGAAATCGTCGAACGTGTTAGTGCCGGTATCGAAGGTTCGGGAAAAAACAAACCAAAGGGCGCAACCTTTCATTCATGGTGCAACCAATTGATAACGAAGTTTCCGAATCTATTCGGGGCACCCGATTTTACGGTAATTGACCCTGACGACCAGAACGGAATTATGAAAATGATTTGTGGAGAGCATGCCGAAACCTTTAAAAAATTACGACTTAAATCTCAGCAGCTAATCGACTTGTACAGTTTTGCACGAAATACCGGTAAAAATTTGACTGAGAGCATCCGCACCCGACACTTTAAAGGAAAGACAGGGCAAGAAGTGGAGTTTGAAATAGAGCAGCAACGACCACACATTGAAATTTTACTACGGGAATATCAACACCGGAAGATGAACCGAAGATATCTAGACTATGACGATTTGTTATTGGTGGTTGCGGCTCGTCTCGGAAAAGATATGGAAGCCCGAAAAATTCTGGCCGGTCATGTGCAATATCTTCTTGTTGACGAAATGCAGGATACGAATCCGCTTCAATTGCAATTGTTAGAACCTTTCTTGGAAATAGCTACGCTGTTCTGTGTGGGGGACGATGCCCAATCCATATATTCTTTTCGGGGCGCTGATTTTAACAACGTCCACTCTTTCGAGAAACGCGTGCCAGAATCCAAAACCTTTGTGTTGGAAAAAAATTATCGCTCTACGCAGGAAATTCTTGACTTGTCGAATTGGTTGCTCTTGGAATCCCCTATCGACTATAAGAAAAAATTACAATCCGTTCGAGGTTCAGGAAAAAGACCTTTGGTTGTTAATGTATCTAACCAATGGGAAGAATCGAGCTATATCGCCGCACGAATTTTGGAAAATTTTAGTGAGGGCAACAAAAATTTTCTTGACCACTTGATACTGTCTCGGTCGCAATATTATACCAAAGCCCTACAGGCAGTTTTTATTCAAAAGAAGATTCCCTATGTAACCTATGGCGGACGAAAATTTATGGAAGCCGCACATATCAAAGATTTGGTCGCTTTGCTTCGCACGGTCAACAATCCAAAAGATGAAATCGGATGGATGCGATTTTTGACCTTTTGGGAAGGAATAGGTAATATTCGAGCCTCCAGTTTTATTACGGAATTGATGCAGCTGGATACTCCGGAAGCCTGTGCAGCAAATCTACCCAGCATCATCGGTGGCGAAGAAGGTCAAAGAATTGGAAATTTATATACTACAATTTTGAAAAATAGAGGTAAGGTGGGCAAGGCGGTCAAGGAGGCCTATAGCGAAATGTCCCTATTGCTAGCCTTTAAATATCGAAAGGATTGGGAGGAAAAACGTAAAGCTGACTTTCCGGTATTGGAACTATTGGCAGACAACTATTCCAGTTTGGGCGAATTTGTTTCTGAAGGTGTACTTGATAACGCTACTAACTTAAACGGACAGCCAGTTTTGGAAGGTTCGGAAATTCAAACAGTGGAAGTGAAGGACCATGTGATAATATCAACTGTTCATTCCGCGAAGGGATTGGAAGCGGATACTTGTTTTGTTCTTAACGTATCGCCTAAAGCTTATCCTTCCGCAATGAGTTTGGACAGTATTGAAAATATTGAGGAAGAACGTCGGGTGCTTTATGTAGCGCTGACCCGTGCTAAAAATGAATTGGTACTGACCCGTGATTTAAGTTCAATCAATGCGCGGCGCACGCCGTCGGTTGCTACGGATACAGGGAATGGAAAGAAGATTTCCTCGTATTTTCTTGAAGCCGTACCACCTGAGTTAATAGCACAGAAATCGATAGATGGGCTAAACTCTAAACCGAAAGATATCGAAAACCCGAATTCGCTTGATTTATCTTTTGGGATGGATTTTAGTTGAATTTCTATTGTATAGAATGCCCGTCCTATATAATTCGAATTTGCAATACTCATTAACGCCATTATCAATTTCCAATATGCTCCTAAAGACCATACATACAATCATGCAACTAGTGTCAAATGGCAAGTCTTTGAATACTGCGTTGACTGCTGAAAATTCGGTAAGACAGAAAGAACTATTCTGCCACTGACGTATTTTCCATCCTATCGAATACTCCCTCTGCCCATAATTGAGAACGTACACCAAAACATTCGGCAATGGCGTCAACCCCAATAATGGTACCCTTCGCCAACCTTCCTAAAACAGCCAATGGAAAATCGAAATCCTTGTTTTTAAACTTGATAACTGCATCTTCCCTCGTGCGAATACCGAGCTCATCGTGAACCGCTTCAACCTTTGATTCATTGATAAGTCCTTTAGCTAAAGGACTTGCTACTTTTTCAATTTGTGGAGCATCAAGAACTGAATTGATCATAATGTGGGCAACAACAGACTTGCCATTGTACTCTAATTGCCACCCACCTGCGTGTAATGCTATCGATGGATTATCCACAAAACCGAGGTTCAACAAATCAGCCTTCTCAAGAGCTAATAATTGCCGAATGCTGTCCACCGGCGGGCCATAGGAATACCTTTTCAACCGCTCATCCAACGCGACAATTTTTGCTATAACTTCATCCGATAGCGAGGAGAACGAAAGCAGTTTGTACATCGTTGGTTGGCAGTGGCGCCAAACATGACCTATACAAAAATCAAGACTTGCATTTTCGAATCCTGTAGCCATATCGGCAAATCCTTCCATCGTCTCCACCACTGGGTTATTTAATGGCATAATCAAAGCATGTTCGAAATCCGCATCCTTTAACCACTCTTCGGCTATACCCTTAATTTCTTCTACGGTATAATTATGTTCCAATGCATTCATCATCGGACTACCATATTTTTTAGCAATCAAAGGCGCTATTGCATCTATAAGAAAATCGACTGTTTCGGGTTGCTGTTCTGAACTTATAGCCGAAGTAACCTTCGATTTATATTCTTGCAGTTCAAGCTCAGAAGGAAGGAAGGGCGCATCAATTTCTTTGTTTACGGGTTTAGGTGCCATCGGCAGTCCATCAAGTGAAAACGGAATAATCGAATAGGGCTCTTTCCCACTCGGAATGTACTTCATTTCTCGCTTTAGTTCATCCGAAACTTGAAATTTCCCACCAAATCCTTCGCTGAGTGCTCTAACCAAATCAATCATTGCCAGTCCAAATCCGCGAATGGCCACAATTTTATCGTTAGTTATCGTATCGGACTCAAGTATTGAATCCAATGGATAGGGTTGCGTAAACAAGCTCGGGAAATCTAGTTCCGATACTCGCGATTGCCAATTGAAAAGTTGTTCATCAAGTTCTACCGGCTGGTGCCCAATGGTCAAAACTGCTTCATCAACTACATAGCAATCCCCACCTAAAAGTTTTAAAACCACCTTTCCGTTTTCTTTATCTGCCGAAACTACTTCGCCGTGAACGGAGGTTAGCAAACCCCTCTCTATAAGAATAGTTGCAATACTTTTGAATCGCTCGTTAAGATATTGACCCATTTTTGAACGGGGTGGAAAGCGGTCGGCTTTGCTAAGTTCCCGATTATCATTAGAAAACCCCAACCATTCTTGAAAATCGGGAAATGAGGGAATTGAGAAATCCATAAGTCTGGATTCCGGACGCGGCCATACATCCACTGCACGTTCGGCAACGTTAAGCCAATTCGTTTTTCCTTGATTTATATCATACACAGGCCCCGCACCCGACTGAGAGGTTCGCTCAATAACTACTGCTTTAATTAGTTGGTTTCGTTTGGCGGCTTCCGCAAAAAGACTTTCCAATGCGGAAAGACCCCTTGGACCACAGCCTATAATACCAACTTCGATTAAATTTCGCTGATTTCCCATTTGTTTAATTAGATGTATTAAACGGATTAATCTCAATGCCGTCGTTAACAGCAATTTCCCCTTCGCCCATAGGAATTAAATTTATACCGAAGGTGGGTCTTAATCCCGATTTTAAACGCATTTTAGCTATAGTAGTTAACGGCTGCAAATTTTCGTTCCGTTTGCCTGTTTTAGGATCAATTGTTGTGAAAATGCATCGCTGTGTACGCTCTTGCACTCTAAAATCCAATCCATTGATTCGAACGCTTTTCCAATGGTCCTCTTCATAGGCAACTTCCCCATCGATAATAAAATTCGGACGAAAATTTCGTTCGGTAACTTCATGCTTTAACCTAGAATTAAGTTCATTCAGCGATTTCCGACTGATTAGATGAACGGGTGCAGAATCCGCATAACCTACCTGCTCGCCGGACTTTCCTCCCCTCTTAGAAAGTATCGGTCTGAAACTTTTGCCCAAGAACACCAAACGGTAATCTCCTCCGAGATACTTTGAAATCCAATCATTCGCCTTTTTGCCAAAGGGCATTCCATTGACTTCATTCCTAAACAGTTTAATTTTGACAAATTCGTAACCCATCGGAACTTCCAAAGACACAACTTCTGCCGGTGTTTCCATGGTCAAAATGCCACCTTCGAACACAGAGGATACTTTTATTAATTCTGGGCTTTCCCTTCCTGTGACAATCTTGAATTCCTTGTTGATTACGGCGATAGTTCTATCTCCGCAAATACCTGTCCGTAGAATGGAAGCTTTTTCCAAACGTTGACCTCTAGTGGACTTAATCGGATAGCTAAAAAGTTTTTCGATTCTCAAATCATTATTTTTTGATAACGCGAAAATTAAACAAAGTCAAATAATTCTATATCGTTAAGGAGCAAAATATTAATGCGATACAAAATTTTTGTGAATTTGACTTTCAGCACTACTGACCGCACCCTCAAGTGTCAATTTCTTTTCGTTTTCACTTAAGCTCTATTGGCCCTTCACAAAGTATTTAGCAATGCGATAACGTTTATAACAACATAAGATTTAACTAACACAATCAGCCAAAAATACGTTGATCTTGCAAAAACCAAGCGAAATGCCAGATTGTCTTATTGGCCTAACTTCAATGTGTTAGCAGAAAAAAACAACTTTCAACGAGAGAATAAAACAGTGATTGAGCTAACTATTCTAGCTATTGGCCTAAAAACAAGACAAGTTTTATATGATATTGCCACTTCAGGGGGATTTATTTCCATCCCACGAACAAAATTAATCCAACTAACATTCCGAAATAATGCAAGACAATACAGAAACAACTTCTAGTGAAATAGATTTGAATCCAGCCCTAGCCTTGGAAAAACTTGATGCTTGGCTTGATGGCTTTATCAAGATTTTACCAAATCTCATAGTCGCCATTATACTTTTCATCATATTTTATTTCATGGCGAAATTCATCAAACGACTTATATTGAAACGCTTCAAAAGTAACGACCGAGCAAATTTGGGCGAGGTTATGAGCGGATTCCTAAAGTGGGTAATCCTTATTATGGGCTTCATGTTATGTGCAACTATAGTAGTGCCGAGTTTAAAGCCGGGAGATTTAATTGCAGGTCTTGGAGTAAGTTCAGTGGCTATAGGTTTTGCCTTTAAGGATATCTTACAGAACTGGCTCGCGGGCATGCTTATCTTATTGCGCCAACCATTCGAAATTGGGGATCAGATTGAAGTTAATGATTTTGAAGGTACGGTCGAAAAAATTGAAACTCGGGCGACATTGATAAAAACTTACGACAATCAAAAGGTGGTTGTCCCAAATAGCGATATATATACGAGTGCGGTCAAGGTTAAAACTGCTTATGAATCGCGACGGTCGGAATATGACGTAGGCATTGGTTACGCAGATAGCATACAACAGGCGTCGACCGTAATCACTAAAGCTGTATCAGGTGTAGCGGGAATCGACCAAAATAAAATCGAAGTACTTCCATGGGATTTGGCCGCAAGTTGGGTGACCCTAAGAGTCCGTTGGTGGACAGATACGAGCAGGGCGGAAGTTGTAAAAGTTCATGCTAACGTAATCAATGCTATCAAGGATGCTTTAGATGATGAAGGAATCGATATGCCATACGACACTAAGGTTCATCTATTACACGACCAAACTGAAGAAACGGATGGCGATCGCTCACAACAGCGCGAAGGATGGCCAGCCATCTCCGAAAATCCAAAACCGAAATGGAAGGCTGAGGCTAAATTGCAAAATGAAGATTCTACTGGAAAGTCGGAAAGCGATTCATAGTTGCTATAACTCAAAAAAATACACCATCTAAAATTGACTAGATATAGAATCAATCTATACCGCTAACTTAAATATGCTAAGATGAAAACTAAGATAACAGCTCTCTTAATAACAATGATTCTTGTTGGCACCTCATGTTCACACAAATTGGTCGGCACTTGGACGGTTCATAAATACGAACGTATGACTCCAGGGGAGCAAGGCACTATCCTAAGTAACATCGGCACGATGACTTTCAACAAAGATGAGACGGGTCAAAAAGATTTGGATTATACGGTGCTTGGAATCCAGCAATCCGATTCTGCACCCTTCACTTGGTCTAGTACTGAAAAGTACGTGACCATAGAAGGCGATGATAGTGAAATCGCCAAGACTTGGATTTACCTTGAAAATAAAAACAAATCTCAAAAATGGAAATCCACCGATGGAGAGAATAATGTTCAAACCTTAGAGTTAGTGAAGAAATAGTTCCTGAATAATGGTGCTTGGGAAGCGCGTTCAATTAGGTATCTTGGGTACACTTAATTTATTGGATGAAGAAAATTCTAAAATACCTTAAAGGAACATACCGCCGGGTTATTCGTAGTATCGCTTTCCATCCAGTGCTTATTTCGTTGTTGTGCGTGATTCTTGCAATGGTGGCGTTAAGTTTGGAGAATTGGGAAATCGTTCGTTCAATCAAAAAGAATATTCCATATTTTTTTATACAAGACTATGAGACGGCCCGTTCAATATTATCGGTTTTAATTGGTGGAATAATATCCCTGACTGTTTTTAGCTTTTCGATGGTCATGGTCGTGTTGGGCCAAGCTTCTTCTAATTTTTCGCCTCGTCTTCTTCCTGGGTTGATCTCAAGCAATAAACATCAGATTATATTGGGTATCTATGTCGGCACCTTACTTTATTGTATAATTATTCTCACTTCTTTGGGCGCGTTGGGTGTTGATGCCGATACCATAGGGCTTTCAACTATGCTCGCTGCGGTATTGAGCATGGTCTGTATAGGGCTGTTCGTATATTTTATACACAACATTTCAGGTGCCATACAAATCCACAACATTATTGACCGCATTTATCGAAAGTGCGACGATTACGCCGAGAAGGAATTAAAGCGTAGCGGAGGTTCCAAAGTTGCACTCAAAGCCATCGATTCTTCAGATTGGAACGTTATGCGCAGTGATAGGTCTGGTTATTTCAGGGGTTTCGATAGCAGGCTCTTAAAAGATTCCCTTGAAGAGCAAGAGAACCAAATGGAGATTATACCTTATATCAACCAGCATGTTTGGCAAGGAATGCCGCTCTTACGCATAAAAGAGGTGGTCAATGAAGACGAACTTGAAAATCTCAATTTCTGTATTGATATGTCTTCCGATCGCCATGAAAGCGATCGTGGTATAGGGGGTATGATCAAACTGATGGAAATTGCAGTCAAGGCCATGTCTCCCGGCATCAATGATCCGGGCACTGCAATTGACGCCATCGCAAAGTTGGGAGCATTGTTGCGCAAATTCCTTCAATTTCCATCTGTAACATCCGAGCCAATCGATGGCGGAAAGTTCATCCTTCTGAAGAACAACATTCCGGCAAGCGAACTGATGCGGATTATTGTCCAACCCATTCGTCATTATGCGAAACAAGACAGTGCCGTACTGTTCGATATGATCGGTGCGCTTCAATTTATCGCCCGTGGACCCAATATCTCAAATGAAAATAAGGCAGTGGTGGCCGCCGAATTAGCTGCTTTAAAGGCTAATATCTTAGAAGAAATCGTAAATGAGGCCGACAGAATGCAGCTTCTCAAGGCGTTGGATGATAAACATGTATAGGGGGAAAATTTTCCAACGGCTGAATAAATCGATGATTTACTACTAGACCCTAAAGCAAAGGGCTACATAGCTTGGCAAACCCTTCAACGATTCTTTGACGTACTCCCCTTGCCTTAAAGATTTCGTAGTCCAAGGGAAAAATATCTTTTCTTATTTCCTCAAAATCATTGGTTACCATCCTGGCGATCTCCTTATCGTAGATAATGGCGTTGACCTCGAAATTATGTCGGAAACTGCGTTGGTCGAAATTTCCCGAACCGATCGAGGCTATTTCAGCATCGACAACTATGACCTTGCTATGTGAAAAATCTTTTCTCAGGTAAATCTTCACTCCGACCCGCAACAATTCCTGAAAATATGAATACATACTGTACTTCGCCAAGAAGGAATCAGAGTTTTTTGGAAGTAACAGTTTGACATCGACCCCAATCATAGCCGCCATTTTCAAGGCCTGTAAAATGGCCGTTCCGGGAATGAAATAAGGGTTGGCGATGTGAACGCTCTTGCGCGCCATACTGATCATCATCAAATACTGTTGCATAATGGCGGGCTGTGTAGAATCCGGCCCACTTGAAGCGATTTGAACCACTCGTTCTCCATAATTTTTGATATTGGGGAGATATTTATCCTGTAACAATTTAACTTCTTCCTCCTTATGGGCAAAATGGTAGTCTTTAATAAATATTCTGTGAAGTCCATTTACGATAGGGCCTTTTAGATACACATGGTAATCTTCCCAAATGCCCATGTCCGAAATGGGATTTATGTATTTATCGGAAACGTTGACTCCGCCCGTAAAGCCTTTGTTGCCATCGATAATGATAATTTTTCTATGATTTCGGTAATTCAGGGTATACAGAAGATTTCCGAAACGTATCGGAAGTAAGGGATACACTTTAGCTCCAATATCCTCAAATCGTTTTCTGCGCGCCTTCCGAAAGGAAAAACTGCCTAGGGAATCATAAGTGATGCGCACTTCTACACCCTCTTCGATTTTTTCTTTTAGTATATTGTAAAACTTATCCATAAGCTCCCCCTCTTCGAGAATATAATATTGCATGTGGATAAATCGCTTTGCTTTTCGTAAGTGTTTGAAAATTATATCAAAGGTTTGTTCGCCATCTTTAAGCAAGGTTACTTTGTTGCCCTCATAAGGTAGCAACGAGGTATTTTCCTTTATCAAGCGGGCCAGTACGGCACTTCTTTTGGTCAATGAGTCGGTCGGGAATTCATCCCCATGGGTATCTTGATATTTCTGATTGTACAATCGTTGTTTGATAGTATGTTTAAGGGTAAAGAATCTAAACTTTCGGCGATTGACACCGAACAGATAATAAATCAAGGCACCGAGAAACGGAAAGATTAGAATAACTATGACCCAACTCAAGGTTTTGGTCGGTCGGGAACCATATAGCAAAGCGCTGGCCAATGCCCAAAGGGTTACCAATACATAGATAATCAAGAAAAATGTGAACATCGCTATTTATCCGCAGTTTTAGTCGGTTGAAAAAATCTTGGAGGAGTCTTCCCTAATTTAATATAATCCTATTGCAATCGGATGCTTATTATTGTTTACAGCTAACCTAAATCTTTATCGGGATAATTTTATTGCTTTTGCGGTCAAGAAGTTGGATTAGTAGACTTTACTTTTCCTGCAAAGAGACTTTTAAAACTTAAACCTAGAATTATGACGGATAAAAAAAATGAGGGTGACAAAAACAAAATCGACAAAGAAAAGCAAGGCTTGAGCGAGTCGGCCATCAACCATCGGGAAACCGAAGGGGTAGATATAAACTACCAAGAGAAACAGCGCCGTGAAAAGCACCAACCTCGTGACAATGCATGAAACCTGGCTGTCCGGCAAGTGTACTTATAGCACGGACATATTTCGCGCTTTTTCAATTATGCATTTGTTCAGTAGCAGACTATCCATAAAAAATAGGAGCCTTTTTAATATATTCGATATATAAATTTACCTCTACGGATTAATGCATGGAATACATAGATTACTATAAGGTATTGGGAATTTCTAAAACCGCTTCGGATAAGGAAATCAAGAAAGCGTACAGAAAAATGGCACGCAAATACCATCCTGACCTGAACCCCAATGACAAAGAAGCTGAGAAACGGTTTAAGGAAATCAACGAGGCCAATGAAGTGCTGAGCAATGTCGAAAACCGGAAGAAATATGACAAATACGGCGAGAATTGGCAGCATGCCGAGGAGTTTGAAAAAGCACAGCAGTCTCGAGGGCAATATCAAGGGGCTTCCGGCAATCGCTACCAAGGCGGATTTTCAGAAACCGATTTCGGGGGTGGCGATTATTCAGATTTTTTCGAAACAATGTTCGGTGGTGGTCGTGGCGGTTACAGTTCTCAACAAGTCAAATTTCGGGGGCAGGATTTCAATGCGGAGCTTCATTTAAAATTGTCCGATGTCCTTCATTCTCACAAGCAGACATTGACAGTGAACGGCAAGAAAATCAGGATTACGATACCTGCCGGAATCGAGAACGGCCAGACAATCAAAATAGGGGGTCATGGCGGGCCTGGAGTCAACAATGGCCCCAAAGGCGATCTGTATATCACTTTTGTTATCGAGAACGACACCCAATTCAAAAGGGACAAGGGTAATCTTTATCTCGTCAAGGAAATCGACCTGTACATGGCGGTCTTGGGCGGAGAAATTACCGTTGACACCATGAACGGCAAGGTAAAGCTAAAGGTCAAACCCGAAACAGAAAATGGTACCCAAATCAAATTGAAGGGCAAAGGGTTTCCCATCTACAACAAAGACGATCAATTCGGGGACCTGTATATTACCTATACGGTGACGACCCCGAAAAATCTTTCTAAAGAACAGAAAGAATTATTTAAAAAATTAAAGGAATTACAAAACTAGCGTATGGCAACCACACAAATATCGGTCAAAGAGTTTTGCGCAATTCACGGTGTGACAAACGAGTATATTTATGAACTCCGTGATTTCGGACTTATACAATTTCAGCACGAAGAATTTCTTCAGGATTCAGCAATACCGAAAATCGAAAAGATAATTCGTCTGCGCGAAGAACTGAACATAAATCTTGAGGGAATTGAAGTCATTTTCAACCTCTTGAATAAGGTTTCGGAAATGGAGAGTGAACGAATTCAATTACGCAATAGGCTTCGGTTATACGAGGATTGAATATCGATTACAAAATAAGTATTGAATCACAAAGAAGCGGTTTAGCGTTACAATAATAACGCGGTTATCATTTACTTAGACCTAACAATATAACGAATGGCATCAGGATTTTTCGCACTATTAGACGATATCGCCACCCTTATGGACGATGTTGCCGCAATGAGCAAGGTAGCGGCCAAGAAAACAGCAGGTATTCTGGGTGACGATTTAGCTGTGAATGCCGAAAAATCGTCAGGCTTCGTTTCCTCCCGAGAGATTCCTGTTTTGTGGGCCATAACAAAAGGCTCATTTTTGAACAAGATAATTATTCTTCCAGTGGCATTTTTGCTTAGTGCATTCCTGCCGGCGGCGATTACGGTTATATTGGTCTTAGGTGGATTGTATCTAGCCTATGAAGGTGCAGAGAAAATATATGAATATGTGGTTCCTCATGGCGACCATAAAGAGGAAATAGAAACTGGAAATCTATCCGAAGAAGAAATTCTGGCCATTGAAAAGGAAAAGATAAGATCTGCTATCGTTACCGATTTTATTCTATCCATAGAAATTATCATCATCGCTCTAGGCACGGTTATCAACGAAGGTACTTGGACTCAAATCATGGTTACGACAATCATAGCGATTATAGCCACAGTGGGTGTGTACGGTATAGTCGCTTTAATCATAAGGATGGATGAGTTCGGGGCTAAACTGATCGCCTTGAACGAAAGAAACGATAGCTTCTCCGATAAAGTAGGGCACATGCTTGTCAACGCCCTGCCATGGGTCATTAAAAGTCTGTCGGTAATTGGAACCATTGCCCTGATTTTGGTATCTGGTGGTATCTTCGTGCATAATGTTCATTTCTTCCATGACATTATACCGAATTTACCTATTTTATTAAAGGAGTTCATAGTGGGACTTATTGCAGGGGCCATTACGCTGGCAGTAATCAACGGAATAAAAATCCTCTGGCGACGAATCAAATAATTATAACCATGGAAAACATACTAGTAAAAACCAAGACCTATATTGCCCAACTGCTATCCGAACAATTGGGTAAAAACTATTTGTTCCACAATTTTAAGCTTACCCAAAGCACTTTGGAAGGAACTGAGGAAATTTTGGAAAATTCCGAAGGTAATTATAACGAAGAGGAAATACGAATCGCTATCTGGTTTCTGAATTCCGGTTTTTCGGATGGCTATGAAAATCATACAGCCAAAAGTCAAGATTTAGCACAAAACTTCTTGACCGAAAATAATTATGAAGAAAAAGCCATCCATAGCATTATTGCACTTATCGCGGCGGCATGGAACGACGACGAACCCCAAAACGAAAGCGAGGCTATAGTAAAAGATGCAAGAACATTTTATTACGCTTCAGAAGATTTTAAAGAGCTTTTGGAACTCCAGCGAATGGAGCGAAAGAACCTCGGTTTGAATCCGCCAACCCCACAAGAGTGGCGCAAAGAGCATATTGAAATTCTACGGACAAACCACCGCTTTTATACGGATTATGCCAAGGAAAATTGGCAGCCCCAGAAAGAGGAAAATGTCATTGATTTAATCGGTAAGGTTGCCAAAGTTGTCAAGACCAAGGAGAAGGAAAAGCTTAAGGTCAAGCTAAAAAATGAAAGCCCTGAAAGAGCGATTCAATCGCTCTATCGAACGCAGCTAAGAAACCATTTAAAGTTGAGTGACATTGCGGACACCAAGGCCAATATACTCCTTTCCGTTAATGCCATTATCATTTCTTTGCTATTAGCAAATCTCATTCCCAAACTTGGTACGCCGAACAATTCCTATTTGATTTATCCAACGGCAATTTTCGTGATATTCAGTATTGCCTCGATGATTATGTCGGTTTTAGCTACCCGCCCGAAAATCGAGAATGCCAGTGTTGTTGACGACGATATCGACAAAAAGAATACAAACTATCTCTTCTTCGGAAATTTTCACGCAATGAAGCCGCAGGCATTCAAAGAGAAGATGCGTGAAATTATAGACAGCAAGGAAACTATCTATGACTCTTTAAGCATGGATCTTTATTTTCTGGGGAAAGTATTAAAAACAAAGTACCAACTCCTACGATACACCTATACCGTATTTATGGTAGGTATTATTTTGTCGGTTATAGCCTTTGCCGTAGCATTGAAGTATTTCGGAATGGAACAAGAAATTTTGGATGCCGTTATTCCTGACGCCAATTAGCATATTGAGCAATGCAGCTCTACTTTATTTTTTAAAGCTACGATTTCGTGCAATTGAATCAGCCTTCCCCAAATCATTGGCATAACTTCATTTTTCGAAAAATGGTGCTACTGGGAAGCCCCAATGGCATATACTATTATAAATTGGAGCTATGAAAAAGACTTTAGTCGACGAATTGAATAAAGTGCTGACAAACACTTTGGATTATAATGAGGTGCTGCAAAAATTGGCAGATGCTATAACACACGAAAGCACTCAGAATAAGTTGGACGAATTCGCAGGGGTCGCGATAAAAGAATCGAAACGGCTAATGCAAATCATATCAGATTTGGGTGGCGATGTTCAGAGTACGGGACGTCTTACCGATCAAGAGGCCGTATATTGGGTTTCCCGTCCCATGCCAGATTCTCAAAACATGCAATCCGTTTTGGCATGTCTTATTGAAGCTGAACGCAACAAAGAGGATGACTATGCCACCATTCTCGGCAACGATGAGATAGACAGGGAAACCAGAAACCGTTTGGTTAGACATCGCCGTGAGGCAGAAACCAACCTTAAATATTTTCAATCGGCGATGCAGACCGTCGAAAAGAAAATGGAACAATAGTTTCTTTCAGATTAAGAAGGCCTAATTCTAAAATTTAACCAATAATCCTATGAAAATTTTTCTTGCTGACGACGATGAAGATGATAGGATGTTTTTTGTGGACGCTCTCAAGGAGATTCCTACCTCCACCGATATTACAGAATTTACCAACGGTGTAGAATTAATGGATAGACTACTAACAGACGACAAACTGCCGGATGTTATTTTCCTGGATTTAAAAATGCCGCTGATGGATGGGTTCGAATGCCTTGCGGATATTCGCGATGTTGATAAACTGACCAAGATACCTGTTGTAATCTATTCAACATCTTTTCATAAAGAGGAAGTGACCCGATTGCAAGAAACGGGCGCGACCCGCTATCTCAAAAAACCATCCTCATACAATCAATTAAAGACACTGCTTCACAATTGCTTGAACAATCTTCATGCGTTTTCGCATGTTGAAGATAAGGGCGATAACAATTTTATCATCGATGAATAAAAAGGTATAACTACTACGGGTGCTATTGAAAGCCCAATATAGCTTGGTGGATAAACTTCATCTTCTCGATAACAGGTGTTTTGGTTACAAAGGGATAAATATCAGCGATGCCCATACCTCGGTTGATGGAGTTTATTGCAAAAAATATCGCGAGGCAGCTGTCCACGATTTTCTGAAAATCCCGTTCTGCATACGGATCGAACAAATCAACAGTTCTAACAGTCGTATCGAATTTGGACTTGGGTTTTATAGAAATTCCGAAGTAATAGGCCGTTTCTAGCGTATCCATAATATGCAGGTAATGTGCCCAGGTCTCGGCCCAATCTTCCCACGGGTGCGATGTTGCGTACTTGCTGATAAAATTTTTCCGCCAAGAATTAGGTGCTCCTTTTGCATAATAATCTTCCAATGCCTTTCCATAATCTTTATTTTCGTTTCCGAATATAGTCCTGAATCTTTCGAGAATTTCCTTATCCGAATTAATGAGGATATCCCAGTAATAATGCCCGACCTCATGCCTAAAATGCCCAATTAGGGTTCGGTACGGTTCAGATAGATGTTTTCGCATCTGTTCGCGATGCACCGAGTCGGCCTCGGAAAGCAAAATGGTAATGACCCCTTCGGCATGACCGGTCATAACTGGATTCTTTTGATATTTATTGGAAAGAAAATCAAAGCATAGACCCGATTTGGGATTCACGGATTTACTTTCAATGGAAAACCCCAACCGCTGTAATTGATAGATTAAGCGATGCTTCGCAATTTCTAGCCGACGCCATTTTTCAAAGTTATCGGCATTATCCAGATTGGGAATTGTCCTATTCAGCGCGCAAGCTTTGCAAAATCCTGATTCATCTTCGGTCAGCCAGTTGCATACTTCAAAGAGGTGATTCTTGCAGTAGCGATATTCTGTCGAATAGTTGTTTTCCAACTTCCAAACATCTTTAGAAGAGCTTGTAGAAATCAATTCAGTTTTTGTGTGAGAATATGCTAATTGATTTCCGCATTTAACACAAACATTATTCTCAAAAAAAGCGGGATTCCCACAGTTGCTACATTCAAAAATTTTCATAAGTAGTAACTAAGAGCTAATTTATTACATAGCCCAGCAGCCAGTACAAAATCAAGAATACCGCAATGACCCCGATGCATCCGCATTTGCCGCCACCAATTTTCTTTGCGCCCCAACCGGCCAACAAGGCCCTGATTATTTTTTTCATGTGGTCTTATTTAAATTCCAAAGGTACATCCCTTGAAAATTCTTATAAACTCAAAAGGAGGGATTATTGACTTGAAAACTCCACCTTACCTGTGCTCTATTATCCAAATACACGCAGGGCATTGGTTAAACTTTTTGTTTAAGACCAACAATGTACTTTGAGTATAGGATAAAAATAAACTGGAAGTTACTCTTATTCCGTAGAAAGAAGAAGTCGGGTTTCTCCTGAAACTTCGATTGGGGGAACCAATAGTCAAAGTTGGGATGTGACCCGACCTACATTCATTTATGCTGAGGCCGAAAATCAAAACAAGGGGTCGATTAGGCTCCACTAACCATTAACCATATCAAACACCATAATATGCCCGACCGACCCGCTTGCCATGAGTGAAAAGAGAAATTCCCTTTTTCATAGACCAAGAACTCTTATACAAATGCCATCAAACATTTGTATCATATGAAAATCTAAATAAACGGTTGGAAATTTTAGTGGACAATTTTATCAATTCAGTCTCCATCTTGACATATCATCCGCCCCTGAGCAATAATGCGTTCTCCAAAACCAAAAGCGGATATTTAACACATTGAAGCTATTAGGCTATCAAATCGGATGCAAAAATAATAACGTGCTTAATAAAGCAACGAACAGATTTGGGCCAAATATTAACTCATTTCGGCAAGGTGCGATTAGCAAGAAAATCAATTATAGAATAAAGGGAGCGTCCCTACGCTCCCTTTACATAGTCTCGTAAATACGCCACTAGCGAAGGGCGTTTACTTAACCTACTCATTAATCATAAAACTACAATAGAATATAATTTCTCATTTGTCCTAAAAACTGGTTTTTTGACACTAAACGTAAGGACTGAATATTATTTCAGGCGTCCCCATCTAAGTATCCAATTACGAAGTAACTATTTGATTGTAGACATCCACTTTATTACTGTGGATATTTCAAGAAATCGCAATGCATTGGGTTAAACTTATCATCTAATGGACTAGTCGGATAAAAGCCAACAGTTTACTTTAAGGGCATGAAAAATGAGAAATTTGACGTTTTTGTAATCGGAAGCGGCATTGCCGGAAAATCCGTTGCCGAAGACTGTGCGGAGCAAGGGTTGAAAGTCGGTATTGCCGAGAGCAGGGAATTTGGCGGCACCTGTGCCAATAGGGGTTGTGATCCCAAAAAGGTAATCTTGGGGCCGACGGAAATAATGCAAAGTGCCAGTGATTTAAACGGAAAGGGTATTAAAGAACTTCCTAAACTGAATTGGAAGAAACTGCAAAAATTCAAAAAGACCTTTACTTCCGAAATACCTAAAAAGACTAAAGAAGATTTTAAAGAAAAGGGCATCAAAATGTTCTCGGGTAGCCCAAAATTTACAGGACCGAAATCGCTGCAAATCTCGGATACCAAGATTACGGCCGATAAAATCGTGATTGCCACAGGTCGAGTGCCACGCAATCTGGAATTTGATGGGAGTGAATTTTTGAAGCAGAGCGATTATTTCCTATCCCTAAAAAAACTACCCAAGAGGATAATGTTTCTAGGAGCAGGATATATCGGAATGGAGTTCGCACAAATGGCGGTTAGGGCCGGAAGCAAGGTTACGGTTTTAGACCGCGGTGATAGGCCGTTGAACAATTTCGATGCAGATTTGACCGCGCTTTTAACCGAAACTTCAAAAAAATTAGGCATCGAATTTATTTTTGGTGCGACAGTGGAATCTGTTCAAAAAAAGGGCAAGAAGTTCAAAGTGGAATATAAGGTCGGGAAGAAAAATAAATCGAAAAATGCAAACATCATTTTCAATACAGCCGGAAGGGTTCCTTCCATCCTGAATATGGATTTGGAAGCCGCTAGTATTGAATTTGATCCTGAAGAGGGTATCGCTGTGGACTCATATCTGAGTAGCAAGTCAAATAAGGATGTATATGCCTGTGGGGATGTTTCCGACCATAGCCTGCCACTTTCCCCATTATCGGGTTATGAGGCGAATACCGTTTCCAAAAATATCCTCGGAAAAAGATTGACTAAAATCGATGTGCCATTAGTACCCTCAGTTGTGTTTACGATTCCTAATTTGGGTTCGGTCGGCTATTCAGAAGAGGAAGCCAAAAACAGATATAAAAATGTTACCGTTAAGTATAACGAAGCCTCGGATTGGTTCAATAACCGGCGAATCAAGGGAAGCGCCTATGCCTATAAAATAATTATCAACGACCGAACAGATTTAATCGTTGGGGCCCATATACTATCCGTTGAAGCGGCAGAGACCATCAATCTTTTTGCCATGGCCATGAATCATGATATTAAAGCTAAAGAATTGAAAAAGATGATTTTTACTTATCCGTCATGGAGCAATGATATCAAATCTATGTTGGCATGAGCGAACAGATGGAAATTCAAAAATTCCGATGGAAACATATGCCGTCGTTGATCTTCGCGACCTATAAGGAATGGATTGCCGACAACCCATTTCGATTGAGTGCTATCGTGGCCTATTACGCCGTGCTTTCACTCCCTGCCCTTCTCATAATAATTTTGAATATTGTAGGGTCGATATGGGGCACAGAGGTCGTTCAAGGGCAGTTGACGGATGAATTCACGACCGCCTTGGGCAAAGATGCCGCCGTTGCCATTGAAAGTATGATTGCCGAATCGCAGAATGAAAAAAAGAATTTCATTTCGACGATAATCGGAATTGCGGTTTTGCTTTATGGTGCCACTGGCGTCTTCTATCAATTGAAAGTTTCCCTGAATGAGATTTGGTCCATAAAACCAGATCCAAAAGCGGTCTTCAAGAAAATTGCTATCGACCGCGCAAGAAGTTTTGCCTTCATCTTGGTTATCGGGTTCCTTTTATTGGTCAGTTTCGTGTTGACCGCTGCGGTTACCGCATTAAGTCAATTTATATCATCGAATCTACCAGATGTTTTTGTTTTCTTGGCTTATGCCTTAGACTTTATCGTCTCGGTCGCGGTCATATCTATTTTGTTCGCCCTGATGTTCAAGTTTCTTCCCGATGCTATAATCAGATGGAAGACGGTTTGGATCGGAGCCTTTCTGACTGCCGTTTTGTTCGTAACGGGTAAGCTATTATTAAGTTTGTACTTCGGTCAAGCAGATCCCGGATCTACCTATGGAGCGGCGGGAACCATTGTGCTGATTCTTTTATGGGCTTCTTACTCGTGTCTGATATTGTTTTTTGGTGCGGAATTTACCAAGGTGTACGCACAACGATATGGTTTTGGTATTCGTCCTAGCGAGATTGCGGTCAAAAGTAAAGAAGCGCACTTGTAGCTCAATATGTTAGTCCTCTTTGGATTTCAAGAAATGATAGATTTTATATTGAGATCTTAACCCTTTCCCTTCGAATGGCATGACGTATTTATTTTCACTCTTGCCATCTATGATTCGAGCTTTAAATGTATCGAAAAACTGTAGTTCCAAAATTTTCTTCAATTCATCGAATATTTCAGCATCCAAAATCGGTGTTATGACCTCGATACGTTTATCTAAATTTCGAGTCATCCAATCGGCGCTGCCCATGTAGAGTTCTTCATTACCATTGTTGTGAAAAAGAAATACCCGGGCATGTTCCAAGAAGCGATCTACTATACTGATTACCCTAATATTTTCACTCTGACCTTCAACTTGCGGAACCAAACAGCAAAAGCCGCGAACTATCAGTTCGATTTGAACACCGGCATTACTCGCCCGATAGAGCCAGTCAATCATCTGCTTATCTTCGAGACTGTTCATTTTTGCCGATATTTTGGCGGGTAAACCTTGTTTCGCATTACTTATCTCACGTTGAATCAACTCTTCAAATGTCATACGCAAATTGAAGGGAGAAATCAATAAGGTCCTTAATTTGGGCAAAAGCAATTCCCTCTTTAACACTCTAAATACTTGTTCGAGATCCTGTGTAATTTTTTTATTTGCTGTAAAGAGCGCGTGGTCGCAGTAGATTTTTGATGTCTTAGAGTTGAAGTTTCCTGTGCCAATGTAAGCATAACTCTCTATTTCATCATTTTCTTTTCTTTGGATGTAGAGTATTTTGGAATGCACCTTCACATTCGGAAAGCTATAGAACACCTTGCCTCCTTTTTCTTCAAACCTACGGCCCCATTTGATGTTGTTCGCCTCATCGAAACGCGCCTTGGCCTCTACAAAAATGGTTACTTCTTTTCCGTTGTTGAGCGCTTTTAATAAGGCAGAGGTTAATTTCGATTCTTCGGCGATGCGGTACAGCGAGATGTAGATGGAAACTACCGAAATATCATCGGCAGCCTCGAACAACCAAGTTTCAAGATACTCAAACCGTTGGTACGGAAAGTGAAGCAAACGGTCTTTGGACCGAACCAAATCAAAAAAACTGGAAGCTTTCTCAAAGTCTTTATGCTTCAAAGGGGGCATAGAATTAAAATGCAAATCTGGATTAGTTGTCGGGTCGGGAAACCCGAAAAAGTCGCTGAAATTATGTCGCTCCCCACCAGAGATCATATCCACTTTCCCCAAGTCCAAAATTTTCTGCAGGGCGTCACGAATGTCCTTGGGCATTCCCCTTTCGTACAGCAGGCGAGTTGGTTGTCCGACTTTCCTTTTTTTAAGGGATTTATGGATTTGCTCCACCCATTCTCCATCAAACTCATCATTTAAGTACAGCTCTGCATCTTTTGAAATTTTGATATTAAACACCTGTGGCGATTTCAAATCAGGGAATATTTTTTGGATATTCAATTCCAGAAGGTCCTCAAGGTAGCTATAACTATATTCTGTATCGGATGAATCTATTTTGATAAACCTTCCAAATTTTTCGGTAGGGACCTCAACAAATCTTAAGGTATTCGCGTCATCGTTTACTACAGCAATATAAAGATGACCTTCTTTAAAAGCGGAGGTCTTAATTTCTCCCTCTTCCATTATTCTTAAATGTGAATGGACGGACTTTTCGAAATAATCTTCCAACTTATTCTTGTGGTTTTCGGTATAACCATTTAAATCGACCAAACGGATATTCCGTTCTCGAAGTTGCGGAAGAATTTCATTTCTGAATATTTCCCCAAAAAGTTCTTGTTGGTTATCGATTTCTTCAAGCACTTCCTTCAACAACTTGTTGGGTCGAAGTCCGAGCGGTTTTCGAATTTTTTTCTTGACCTTTTTTATCTGTCGCAGTTTCGATACCCTTACCCTGAAAAATTCGTCGAGGTTTGAAGAGAATATCGCTAAAAACCTAATACGCTCATAGAGCGGATTTCTTTTATCGGTAGCTTCTTTAAGCACACGATGATTGAACCGGAGCCAATCTATTTCCCTGTTCCTATAGTTGAATGTTGTCGTTGATTTTTCGATTGCCATAGATTGGTTTTCCATCTTTTCGGAAGATAAGAAAGTTCAAAAAAAAGTTATGATAAATTATGCATTGCCTCTAACTCATAAAGCCGCCACCCCAAGGTAACGGCTTCGTGAACATTAGATAGTACCGAGCTACCAATTTTCAATTTCAGTTCGTATTTCGCTAGGACTTTTCCCCCGTCGAATTGCAATTCGTTCTATGGTCTTGCCGAAACCATAATCATCTACCTTCACATCATCATCCGTTAAATCATAGTACCGTTGGCGGTATTCTTCCTGGATTTCGTACCATCTGCTAACAATGTTCTCAGGGTTGGTACTCTCTTTAGTGGCCGATTGACCAGTAAAAGCATCATTTTGATCGGGTATATTCCCAAGATTTTTATCTTCTTCCATCTGTTCTTAGTTTTTATATTCTGTATATAAAGTTAACTATGAAACCTTTGGACGATTAGCGCAATAGAAAGATAATTTTGCTGTATATAATTCTTTTTCAACTTTGGAAGACCCTAGGAGTTATATTTATTGTAGAAAAATATCATACTTGCGTTCAAGACTGATGATATTCCATTGGTAATGATAATCGGCCAGTCCGATTTAAGAACTCCGTAGACCGCCCAAAGAACCACTCCAGTCAAAATCGTCAAGAACATCAGAACGGATATATCGCCAACACTTTTGGTACGGTATGCTTTTACCAATTGCGGCAATGCACCAAGGGTAGTAAAGATACCGGCCAAGATTCCGATTGCTTTGACCATCTGCCCTTATTGCGTTATGGCGCGTTCCTTTGGACCGATCTTTTCTGCCATAACATTAGCATCGTCGGCAATAGCATCGATTTCGAACGTTTCGTTATCCTCCTCAATAAAAAGATTTTGCGACAGATCAAAGAGGTGGGCTTCCGTTTCATAAAAATGCATCATATAACCCGCTGTATTTACGAATATCACATTATCCCCCCGCGATGGAAGGCTGGGAAAAGTCAATTTGCGTTTTAGCAATACATCTTGTTCCAAGCAGTAGGCTCCCGTAAAATAGAGATTCACTGGTTCGGTCGTTTCGATTTCGGTCTTATAAATAATATAGGGGTCCAACAAAAAATCGGCACTTGAACTTTTTAACTGACTCATATTCATTTCAAGGCTTACCAGCCAATCGCCATTCGAGTCACGTTTTCTATGTGCCACTTTTGCAACGGTAATTCCTGCTTTATTTAAAAGGGAACGCCCAGGTTCGATGCGGAATTGAATGTTCGCTTGCTCTACAAGTTCGGCGACCGATTTACCTTCCTCATCTTGATAGGAAAGTGTTTGACTTAAAAATTCGACTCCGTTAGTCTCATTATAATAGGGATATGTCTGAAGCTTGCCTCTTACCTCTGACTTGTTGGGGTTTAATTCAAATCCCAACCCGTTATTATTGAAAGTGATTGGTTCCGATTTTCCCAATACAGCACTTTTTAAGTTTTGCTGAAATAATTCCCACTCTATCTTCGATTCCAGATAATTCATCAAAATTCCCCCACCGATATCCATAAATTTCACGATGTTCCCCTGCTGTCGAAAATCTTGAATTACTTTCAAGGTCTGTAGGGCAGCCTCTCCTCGTTCCTCGATGGAATATCCATCTAAATGAAAATGAAACCCAGTGAGTTTCAGATTTGGAAAGGTGGATTTATCGGCAAACCAAACTTTGAGGTTGTAAAGATCCCTTTCGATATCGAAACCAAATCGGCTGTACAATTTTTTATCCCTCACTTGAAAACCACTCAAACGGATTCCGATAGTACAGGTCCGGTTCATTTCCCTCGCCAATTGATTTGCCAATTGCAGCTCGTCCAAATTATCCAAAATAACCGGAACTTGATTTTCAGTGGCCAGCCGAATCAAAGCCTCGTTCTTTACTGCGGCGGTAAGAACTATATTCTCCGGTGTACCGCCCAATGTCAAGGCCTGTTCCAATTCTCGATAACTTGCAGTATCGACACCGATGCCATATTCCAAGGCCGCTTTGACCAAACTTTTCGATTTGTTTGCCTTTCGTGCGAAGTAGATTTGACCATCAATTCCGAACCGCTCAAAAACCTCCTGATAGGCAGTTATATTTATACGGAAAGAGGGTATGTGGTGCAGGTTGATCGGAGAACCATATTTTTCTACAAGTGCTTCGACAATTTCTGAATCGGTCATCAAACTGTGCATCCATAGACTGGTAATCGGAGTTAATTGATTGTCTCCAATAGCTTTTGAATAGTTTGCATTATTCATTTTAATTTTTTTCTTTATTTAGTTCACGTTTGTTTTTGTTGCATTTTAGTACCACATCCATTGCCCATTGCGAGGCAAAATTGTTGCGCGTTCTTGATAGGGTATCGTTATCGTATACAATGCCCTCGGTCGGGGTGCCGTAAAATGAAATGTTCGATATGCTATTGCCGGTACGGTCAATTGCTCGGCCCTTACTATCGATTTCAGGACATCCGACTTCGTAGGATGTAGCACCTTTAATTTTAAAAGGACGCAATAATCCGCTTCTCTGCATATTTTGCAATAGTGGGGACCAATCATCCACCGAATTCATTGTGGGTATCCTCGCATCGATCAAGGTGCTGATTCTTTGAAATCTCAACCTCGAATTATAGATAGCCCATCCATTATTAAATTTTTTGATTTTAGGATTTACGGCAAAATCCAAGTTTACGATACCTGTCTCAATTAGTGCAATGACCTTTTTCATATTCTCCAAGGGCGGCCCATAGGAAATCCGGTTCAGTTTTGAACGATACTTTACGTCGAATACGTAATGTGAATCGGCCGACATTCCCCCGAAACTGTAAATTCGATTGAAAATTTCGCTTAACCTGCCCCATGTCATGGCTGCAGCCATAAAGGCACTTGATTCGGAGCCGATTTCCGCTTCCTTCAATAAATAGTGCATATAGGCCAGTGAACCTAGCTCCACAGATGGTTCTGCAAAAGTTTTGGATTTGAACAAATTGGCAAAATTTGGTCGGTATATTTCGGGGTATTTGTCATGAAACGCCTCAATTTGATTGTTCAATTCTTTTAGATTCTTGTCGGGGTAAAAGCTGAGATTCTGTTGCTCGAAGATGACAGAATAATAGCGGTACAATAGCTCCGCAATAAACAAGGGAAGCACATGCTCGACAAAGCTGATATTAGTAGGCTCTCCAGCCCGTTCTTGAATGTTTTTATTAGTGAAATATAAGGGGCTATACGGGGTTTCTCCTTCCTTTCCGCTACGCGGAATCATAGGCAGACCGCTTCTCGAAAATGCAAAAATCTTATTTGGCTCGTTCCCTGAAGGTCTGTAGAGGAAACTGCCATTTTCCATCGAGTCGAATGTTCCCCCTCTACCTTCGGTCAAGGCGAGGACGGTATCAATGAATGTCAATCCGAGTCCCTTTATCCCAACAGATGAACTCCTTTGGATATGGGATAACTCCTTTTGAACAGGATAGACAAATGGTATAAAGTTGGGGTCGCTCTCATCCGCCGAATTTTCCAATGCCTCGAGTTTCCCCTTGCAACTGGAATGTCCTGTGGTCAACAAAACTTCATCCACTTTCAAGTTCGATGAGATTTGATTATCCGAGGACTTGTATTTCAGAATCAACTGCCGACCCTCTCTCTCAATAGCGCTGACTACCGCGGTGTGTTGAGATACTTTTATATAATCCCGCTTGCCTTCCAATAAGACATTAAAACAGTACATCAGATATTTTCCGACCAATCGTCTCGGCGCGAAATGGTACGCCAAATCTTCATCATTCTTATTTTCGTTTATGCGTAACCACTCGACAAAACTCAACTGCTCCGCCACATGCGACTTAGGTTTTTCCTCCGGCCAGACATTGATATTTCGATTAGGATAATTCATAATGAGATAGTCCGGCTGGTCGGGTTCGTATATCTCTCCAGCTCCAAAATTTCCAGTTTTTTCAAATAGGTGTATTTCGACAGCATCGGCAGACTCACTAATATGAAATTGAGCGAGTAGTCGCTCGAAAGCATAAAGGCCCTTTGGCCCCAAACCGACTATGGCTATTTTATAAGGATTCATAAGCCATATTTTTATCGAAGTTGCAATCGCTTTTTGCAGGCTTGATAAGGTTATTTTCAAAGTCGATATTCTCCTTGACCCAATCGCGGTTATAGATAGTATCCAAATAGCGTTCCCCTCTATCGGGAAGCAACAATACTGAGACAGCGTCTTGAGAAATCTGCTCAGAATACTTATGGTAGGCGGAAACAATTCCCCCTGATGAACCTCCGCAGAGAATGGCCTCGGTTTCAAGTAGAAGATTGCATCCATTGATACATTCCGAATCGGTTACATGAACAACATCATGTACCTGTGAAATATCCAAAAACTTGGAAGGCATACCCGCACCGTGGCCTGGTATTTTCCGTTTGGCCGATTTGTTGCCGAATAATACACTTCCCAAGGCATCGACAGCAATCAATTTCGTACTCAATTTATTTTTTAGAATATAGTTCGCGCATCCCATTAGAGTGCCACAAGTGCTAGTGGCAATAAAAAGATAATCGAGCTTATTCTCCAAAGCCTCCATTATCTCAAGCATGGTAGTATGGTGCGCTTTTGGGTTATTGGGATTCCCATATTGGTTCGACCATACACTATTGGGTATTTCTTCCAATAATTCGTTTACTTTCTGTAATCTGGCCGCTAAAAATCCACCGTCTGAAAGAGGTTCCTTTACCAATACGATATCGGCTCCATAGGTCGTTAGCAGTTTTTGGGTTTGGGGGTTTAAGTTAGGATCCACCACCACCTTTAATTTCAATCCGTAAAAGAGACATGCCTGTGCCAATCCTACGGCCATATTGCCTGAACTGGACTCGATTATAGTACCACCTTCCTTAACTATTTCTTTTTCAATTAGGTCTGAAATAATTAAATGTGAGGTTCTATCTTTCATACTTCCAGCCGGATTCGAACTTTCCAATTTCGCCAATACCCGCCTTTCATTATCAAAAATTCGTTCGAGATGTACCAACGGCGTATTACCAATGGTGTCTAATATATTTGTTGCTGTTCTTTTCATAATCCTTCTTCTAGCGCGGTCGAGTGTGTGCTACAGACTTCCTACATAAGGATATTGAAAGTATCGACGGGGCATTGACTGCATAACGTCAAAATTTGATACAAAGCGGATTATTTTGGGGTTAGTGCCAATGTTTATTTAGGCCGAACTTTAGAGCAAAAAAAAAAGGCCCGCTTATGGCCTTTCTAATTTGAAGTATTTTTACTATCTCAAATCTTCCAATGTTTTGATTTCCTCTAGACCTTTGGTCAGCCAATCACGTTGTTTTCTAATTACGCTCGCAGCTTCTGTTGGCAAGTGCGTATCGGCTAAGACCTCATTGTACTCCTCAATAGCAGCTTTGTCCCCTCTGATAGCTTCTTCCAACATGGCCTCGGCGTCGTCCCCTGAAAAGAACGCTTTTATGTCCATCCACGTTCTATGTAATCTTCCAGCTCCACTTCCATCAATTTCATCCCTAGTTTCTAAGGCCGGGGCGGAAGCTTTCAATTCTGTTAGGAATATTCTTCGCTCGCTTGCTTTTGTCTTAAAAAATGATTTTAGACCAAAATCTTCGGTGTTCTCTGCCGCTTTTTCATAACCCTTAATAGCATCTTCATTTTTTTTAATGATGTCGTTTAGGCTGTCTTCAATTTCTTTAATATCGTTGTTCATCATCTAAATTTTTTTGCGGTAACTGAAATGCCTACCGTTTAGCATTTCTGTAAAAATACCTTGTCCGCTATAATGTCATTAGTTCTATAACTAATCTTATGAACTCTAAAGAAAATGATGATGTGCCGCCACAATAGGCTGATTCCAGCTACATTTTTGGCTGCAACGGTCTTAAATCAATATACCTGAAATTCACTTTACCTAAATGATCGACATTTATGGCTCCTGAGTTCATATCGGCCCATTCAAGTAGGTCCGTCTTTTCAACATCATGGAAATTGGCGAGTAAATCTTCGGTTATCAGAATGTATTCATCGATAGGAATTTCGTTTTTCATTAAGCGGTGCGCGACAATGACATCTTCCCCCATTAGCTTGATGTTTTTCCCGATGGGAACAAGTCCGATTTCAGCTCCGAAATGTAGAATAATCTTCAGACCGAGCATTTCAGGAATCTTCCTTGCGGCCTCATGTCCATTGTTCTTTTTTCGCAGAATGTCCATCTGCTTATAGAACTCGGTGTAGAAATGTTTACATTGATCCACCAAAGCTCTTAAGGTAGGCAACCGACCAACTCTAAAAAACAAGACCGCATCGCCTTCTATTTCGGAGATTTTGAGGTCGATTTCGTTGGAATAGACGATATTGTTCAACAACGATGGAATAACTTTTGCGCTAAGTTCAAAATCAATTTCGCCCATAAAACGGGTAAAACCGCTAATATCAGGTATGCAGAGTAAAGTCGGATTTGCTTCCATATTTTTGGTGCAAGGTAGAGATTGTAACTTTATAAAAATACTCCTTTCATGAGTAATCTTACTCCTTTTCGGGTCAATAAAGATTCTCAACAAATTGTACCATTGAATTAATAGGCAAAATAGTTAAACATTATGAATATAAGCAGATATACAAAAAGGGCAATTGTCGGCGGGGTAATTTCGTTGGCAGTAATTTTGACCGGTTCGTTTTTATTAGGAGAACTGAGCGGGTATGAAGCCAAAGTTCTCATCAAGAACTCTTTGTCAGGCCTGAACATGCTTTGTAATACCATCGTATTGGCTTCGGCAACAATTTTAGCTTTATTGCTGACGCTTTTGGGTTTAAGTTCGAGTACGAAATCGAAGTTGAAAGACGATCATTATCGGCATGTGCTCTTGATTGCGAAAGTCGATACGGCTGTCTTTATCTTTTCGTTGATGACTTTTTTACTGTTCAATCTCCCCATTACTGAATCGGACAACGTACCTGAAAATTGGTTTAATATCATTTACTATTGCAGTTTGGCAATTTCGAGCATACTTAGTGCGGCCTTAATTGTTGTTGTTCTGATGTTATATAATACCGTAGTGAACATCATCAGAATTGTAGGCTTGGGCGAGACCGACCACCCGCTAATGGTTGATGAAGAAGAAAAGTCGGAGAAACAGAAAAAAGAAGATTAGAATTAGGAAATAGAATGAAAATAATTTAATCACTATCTATTCCCTTTATCATGTTCGAAAACTCGAATTCACAAAACCAATAGAAGGTCATAATGAATAAATCATCAAACATCCTTTTCAATTATGTTGTAAAACTTCTTTCTAGACAGGTTCTTCAGCTTTGAGTGGCTACTGTCTACTATAGCTTAAATTTGTTATTTTCTAAGTTCTGCATCCAACTTAATCATGCCAAAATATAATGAGCAGTGGGTAGTTTTAACATTTAACCCTAAGGGATAACTTTAGCAATTGCAAAATTCTAACCAGCTTATGTTTAATCTAATCAATTTTTAGAATGTAAAAAAAGAGAACATCTCAACGCTCTCTTTTTTTTGTATCGTAACATATCAAAATGTGAAAGACTTGTTTTCACATTTAAAGTGGACGTGATGAGTCGGTAACTCTAATTAATTTTTTGCTCTTTTTCTTTTGCGATTCTTAAAATATCGGTAACTCATATAGGCAAACTGTAGGCCTACTGCAATCATTTTAAACTTTCTACCTCGAATTAAGGTCGAGGCTAAACCTAGTGCTGTTCTCGTTTTCATAGTTTTCAATTTAATTGTAATTAACTAGACAATAACCATTTTACCGATTCACTTACAAATCACAGTTTATCATCCAATTGGTACCGTACTTGTCGGTAAATCTTCCGAAAAGTGCATTCCACTCTCTTTCGCGAAGTTCGTGATGGATTCTTCCCCCGGACGATAGTTTGTCATACAATTTCTGAGCTTCGTTCTTATCTTTTAAATCGATGCTCAGGTGTTGCTTTGTGCCATTGGTCAGCGGAGTGTCCGGTGCCGCGTCGTAAGCCATAAAATGTACCCCATTACCTTTCAATTCCGCATGCTGTAGACGATCTCGGAAAGCCGATGGAACATCGATTTTCTTGTCAGCATATGTCTGTCTGTTCTTTATTTCCGCATTGAAACAATCGGAGTAGAAATTCAAAGCTTCTTGACAATTGCCACTGAAGGCCAAATAAGGTTGTACTTTCATAATATTTTTTTTAAATTTTTACTCAATGTACCATGGGTAGAACGTTTTTATTAACTCCAAAAAGATCCTTCTTGGCTCAAAAGAAATCGTGCCATGATTTTTCGATAGAAACGAGTATTTTAGTTTGAAGAGGCTGCATTGAAATATCTGATTTGAAACATTCCAGGCTATTTTTACATTATACTCCATTATGAAAAAGAAAATTCTTCTTGTCCTTTCCATTTTAATCTTTGCATTCGCCTTGCTGGTTTATCTTTCTTTGAACAGTACCAAAGCGCAATTTAGAACCTGCGAGATTATAGGTATTTCGGATTTGGAGAAACACGATTTTTCACAATACGATTCGGTTCTAGTCGCCGCCAACACTTTATATGAGGCCGATTGGATTAAGGAAATGATGCAGGGAGAGCAATACCGCGACGCATGGGCCGCTCCAGTGCAGGTACCCATTGTTTTTCTGGACACCTTATTAGGCGGAGTGAAAGTTATCGAGGAAGGTGGTGGCAAACAAACCCACTCTCTCGAAGTTGAAGATTCACTGGGTGTTCGGTACACGTTCCGTAGTATTAGCAAAGACCCCTCGAAGCTGGTACCCGATGTAGCACGAGATTTCGGTCTAGAAAACATCGTTATTGACGGGGTTTCGGCTCAACACCCATACGCTGCATTGGTCGTGGCAGAGTTATCGAAATTTGCCGGTATAGCACACACCCATCCGAAAGTTTATTTTGTGCCCAAACAAAAAACTTTGGATTCGTATAATGACAAATATGGCAACCGTCTTTTTCTTTTGGAATATGAGACCGAGGGAAAAGTGAATTGGACGGATTACGAAAATGTTGTAGAACTATTGGATACCGAAGATTTGCAGCAATGGAAATCCGAGGGCAAGCCGATTGACATCGACCACTCTATGTTGATTCGTGCCAGACTCTTTGATTTGATTATCGGCGATTGGGATAGGCATGCCAAACAATGGGGCTGGGCGGTGGAACAAAAGAATGATAGTCTAATTGCATACCCCATTGCAGGGGATAGGGACAATGCCTTTTTTAAGTTGGAAGGGGTCATTCCTGAAATAATTTCCAATGACCTACTGCTGCCGGAGGTTCAGACTTTTGAGCATGATATCGAAAACATTCCTGGGCTGGTTCGACCTTTCGATGTTTATTTTCTAAGGTCTACTACTTTGGCACAATTTAAATCGGAAGCCAATTATCTACAGAAAGCTTTGACCGATCAGGTAATCGATGAGGCCTTTGAGGTATGGCCAAAGAATGTCTTCCAATTGGATGCCGAGGAAATCAAGCAAAAACTAAAAGCAAGACGCTTGGGGATTTTCGAATATGCCAAATCATTTAAACGTATCTTGGACGCTCGCGATTTAGTACCGGTAATCTTAAAAGGTTCTGAAGACTTGGAACTTGACGAGGAATTATCCAGATGTTTTAATTGCCAGCAATAACCAATCCTAGGTAGACCGTATCTCTGCAATCAATTTTTGACTATAACGAATCAAGGTTTAATGCATTCCCTTTTGACGCTTTTTATCATATTAAATTCACATTATATTAGAATAGCAAATTCTAAGAGATAGGAAGGATTCCTATTTAATAATGATAAAAATTTATAGAAATGAAAACATTGAAAGATTTATTCGAACATCAATTAAAAGATCTTTACAGCGCTGAAAATCAGTTGCTCGAAGCCCTACCAAAAGTCTTGGACAAGGTTAGCGACAGTAGTTTAAAAGATTCCATTGAATCACATAAAAAGGAGACCGAAAATCAGAAAGAACGCCTTTCGGAAATCTGTGATTCTTTGGGTATTAAAGCGGCAGGGGAAGAGTGCAAGGCCATGAAAGGTCTGATTACTGAGACAGAGCACTTTTTGAAGCAAGACGCCGATGCCGACGTCAGGGATGCAGGCATAATTGCCAACTGCCAACGCATTGAACACTATGAGATTTCAGGTTATGGCACAGCCGTTAAGTTTGCCAAGCAATTGGGTCATAATGACATCGCGGAAAAACTTCAGAAAACTTTGGATGAAGAGTACAGTGCCGATGAAAAATTGGATAGACTGGCCGAGAATCGTATCAACGAAGAGGCGAAGGCATAACTGAATTAATAAAAGGAATAAATAGGCGGACTTCAGAAGTCCGCCTATTTTTGTGCCCTAAAGAAACTTGTAATCTGCGCATAAAAAGGAAGCGGGCAAAGTGCGCCCGCTTCCTGCAATAAAACAACCAACCAAAACTAACTTATACCGATTCGGCCAAATTTCTACAACGTTCCTGATAGAACTTTGGCGTGCACTTATATCTTTTTTTGAATATTTTTGAGAAGTAACTGCGACTTGTAAAACCAATCGTGTAAACCACTTCAGAAATATTCAGGTCGCCTTCCTTAATCAACTTTTCGGCCAATTCTACCCTTTGCCTTTTGATGTAATTGGCCACCGTACAACATTCTAGAACCTTAAAACCCTCCTGCAGTTTTGCGGCGGAGAGGCCACTCTGCTTGCTTAAATATGCTATGGTGTAGTGGTATTCCGGTTTCTTTGCTATGCTATCGATTGCCTCTTGAACGCGAATCAGCTCACTTTTAGTCAACCTTGACTGAATACCCTCTTTCTGCGACATATCCCGTTGATGGTGCATCAGCTCTAGGGCAAGAGCAAAATGTATAATACCTTTGATGAGCAGTTTGCGCACCACTCCGGTTTGTTTGATGGCTCTGATTTGCATCAATTGCTCCTTGATCTTAAGATTAAATGTGCCGTGATATTCAAATGGCTCGGCCTTGCTTCTCGTTAAGAACTGGTAGAACAACTTTTGGTTCAAGGCCAAACCATCAACGGTATTTTTCATTTCACTATTCGTATGGTTGACCTTAATCAATGCGAAACTTGTTTTTTGACCTTCTGGCACATATAAGTTCACATAAGTCTCGTTGCTTCCTAAAATTACGGTTTGTAGCTCTTGGATTTCTTCCTTTTTATCGGGACTGTCTGCCCAAGAATATTGAAGATTTCCTTCCAAACAATATATAAAATAGAGCGCGGAACCCGTGTTGTTATCTAATTCTACTTTTAATTTTTCCGCTAAATTTAAATCGTACTCGGTGTAGGAAATGCCTGCCTCCAAACCAACGGATACCACACGACCCATGCCCTTATCATTATGACATTGTAATACGCGATCCCCTTCTAGTCGAGAAATGCTTCCGCCCAATTTATCATTTAAATCACTGAGTTGTTTGTGTAAAGGTTGCATAGTGTTTGTTGTTTAAAGGTTATAAAATTTCGAGAAGCGATAGTCTAAGTTCGTTGTAAAAGTGCTTTGCTTTTCTCGACTGGCTGTTGACTTACGACAAGGCTATGATGGATTACCAATTCGTTTTCAGAGAATGTTATTTTCTTCCGAATGGCTCCCACCTTTGCATACTGCTTGTTTTTCATTGTATCAATCTTGATTATCATAGTCCAAAGATGCCATGATTACAACCGACATCCGTTATACAATTATCGGAATGTGTTGTACAATTTAACGGTAGTACGAAAAGATATGTAGACAGAAGTGAACTACTAGGCCGAATAGGGAAGATAGACCGTGAAGATCGCTCCTTCTCCCAAATCGCTCTGCGCTTGAATCTCGCCCTTGTGCGCCATTACTATTTTTTTGCAAATGGCAAGACCGAGACCCGTACCCGAAAATTCATTTTTTGAATGTAGGCGTTGGAAAATTTCAAATATCTTATCTTGATGCTCTTCAGCGAAACCGATACCATTGTCCTTGAATTGAAGACGAAGATATCGTGATCTCGGCAGGGCAAGGGATTTGTCCATTTTACTATATGGGAGAATTTTGACTCTTATATCGATGATGGGTACTGTATCCGGTTTTTTATATTTCAGGGCATTTCCGATCAAATTAGCAAATAGCTGTTCCATTTGAAATTGAACGCCAACGATTTCCGGCAACGAATCGGCTGTTATTTGAGCACCCGTTTTCTCGATGCGTTCATCCAAATCATCAAGCACATTCTCCAAAACTACTTCGAGGTCTATTTTTTCAGGTTCGACTTCGATTTCCTCAATTTTGGAGTACGATAGCAGATTGGTAATAAGTTCACGCATACGCTCAACAGATGAAGTTACCTTTGTCAGATACTGCTTCGCCCTGTCATCCAAATTATCGGAAGCTTCTTCGTCAAGCCTGCTAACGAACATTTGTATTTTTCGCAATGGCTCTTGCAGGTCATGGCTTGCAATTCGATTGAACGACTCCAATTCACTATTGCTCCGTTTTAGTTCCATATTGCGGTTCCGTAGGCGCAGTTCGTTGTTCATCTTATTAGTGACATCCGCGAGAACACCTACCATGTGCCAACTGCCATCTTTCTGGTAAAATTCCCCGATAGAGTTTATAGTCTTCACTTTTTTATCCTTGGTAATGATTCGATAAGTAGACTCGGTACGCTCTTTTCGTTTTATAATATCATTATAATCAACCATCAATTGCGAAACATCATCGGGATGTACAAAAGACATGAATTTTTCTACAGTCGGCTCAAATTCATTGGGTTCATACCCAAATAGGCGATACGCGTTGTCGGAATATTTGATTACTTCGTCATCCATATTCCATTTGTAACTGCCAACATTGGCAACGTACTCCGCTTCAGAAAGCAGCTTGTTTTGTACACCCAATTCTAGCTCTAACCCTTTTTCTTTTGTGATATTTTTCGAAAAAACAATAACACCATTATCAAATGTTGAGGCACGGGCACTGAACCAATAGTCTTTATTATTAAAATTGAACTTTTCTTGGAACTCTTGCTCTTCATCTTCATCGAAACACAAAGTCAACTTATCGAATACCCCGTTCTCAAAAATCTCAGGATAATATTCTGATAATTTCGAACCAATTATTTTCTTTTGCTCCTTATCTGTTGCCGCCTGCCAACGGCGGTTAAGGTATTCGATTCTGAAATCTTGAATTTCCCCGGCTTCATTTCTAATCGGTTTGAAAAAACTAATGACATTATTACTTTGATCTAAAACCCGTAGAGCGAAAGAGCGCTGTGCGTCGAGATCATCAATAGTGTCCATTAAATCGGCTTGAGATTTTTTTATCTCTTCTTTAACGGTTTGACGTGACACTTTGTCCCCGCTTTTCCGTTTCTTATTTTTTTTCTGTTCCATATTTAAAGAAATTTCTTCGAGAATACCCTCTTCAAAGGAAATCAATGCACGATTCTTTGACCGTATGAATATATAAAAGAAAAAGCTGCCCCCAAAAATGAAACAACTTTCTGTTTAAATGGTGCAGGTAGTTTGCAACTAAACTTTCAAGAGAAAGTTCTGTTTATTGAAATCGTTCATGTGATACGTCCAATTTGTTTTAATAACCTGTTTCAGCGAATTCTTCAAATCTTTAAAACTAGATGGCTTCTTGATATAGATATTAGCTCCTTTATTAAATGTTTCTTCTATATCCTTCTCCGATGAAGAAGTAGAGTAGATTGCGACGATTACATTTATCAAATCTTGATTATCCCTGATTTTTTCAAGACATTGAAATCCGTTCATAATCGGCATATTCAAATCCAAAAAAATAAGGTTGGGGAGATTATCAATTTCCTCATCCAAAAATTCGATACAGGCTTTACCATCTTTCAATTGGGTTAGCTCGGTATTCAAGTCCAAACTTTCCAAGGCATCAGCGAAAAACTGTCTGTCATCTTCATCATCGTCTACCAATAATATTCTTAAGGTTTCATTACTCATGCGTTCTGGTTCTTAAGGGGGATTGACTAAAGATATTAAAAAAACTAATCGGCCTTTCTTCTTTTAGATATTAAATTTAAATATTGCGAGACCGTTAAACCGGTAACCTTTTTAAACTGCCTTGATAAATGGGCAACACTGCTATAATCAAGTTCATGGGCAACATCGGCCAAGGTCTTTTTTTCTGACATCAACAACTCTTTGGCCATTTCTATCTTTGTGAAAATATAAAAATGTTCTATCGATGTATATGTTTTGCTGGAAAACAAATTCGACAAATGTGAATAGCTATAACCTAATTTCTCCGATACAACTGAAGAGATCTTCTTCTTACGTAGTTTGGGATTTTCGACCACCATACGAATGCAGTCTTTTATATTCTCAATGAGATCTTCCTCCTTGTGGGCCGCTATCTTTATGGAGAACTTAGAAAGAGCTTCGGTTAATGCCTTCGCTTGGTCTTGATTCAAATTCTCGGTCAGCACAATACGTCCATTTGAAATCATGTTATACGGAATCGCCAAATCGTTCATAAGTCGTTCAACAACAGACTCGACAACTTTTTTTGGATTATAAAGGAGTTCAAGACTCTTCACATCAAGACATTCTATCAATTGCAGCACAAAATTAATGCTAAATACAAATTAAAAATGAAAATTTGAAGTAAATAAACCACTCATTTGGGTAATAAATCTAAGAAAGAGGAACCGAATCCGTGGGTCAATTGGAAAGCTGACAATCGTAGTCAAAATGAGACGATATGAAAACCGAGTCCTAAAAATGCACGTTATGATTTTACAATCAAGCAATATGTTATAGGCGGATCACCGATATCAAGTTCGGTTACTACCAAAACATTTAGCTTGTGATTAGATGGCTCGTTAGAAACCTGCGCACTTTCGTTGGCGGAATTTAGTTCAGGTTAATCCACTATTAAAATTAGCAAGTGAAGCGATAAGAAAGGAACTAATAAGACAGCTTCGGGAAAGGTCAATACGGGTTCGAGCACGGTATCATCTTCAAAAACCAAAACCGAAAATAATGAAGGTACAATGAAGGGCGCGTTCGAGGTAGATGGGCATTCCATTATGTTGACCTTCGAAAATGGTCGGGTGTCAAACTTATTCTTTGCTTCCGATGGTATAGCGCTATAGTTTTGGGGCAGAATTTTCATTTTAACGTGCCTCAGTAGGCGTAAACCAATAGTCTTGGAGAAACCTTTGTATCGGGCGATTGAAATAACAATTCTATTGAATGCGCTCTTATAAATTAATGGGATTAGTAGCTTTGGTTCAAACCATTTGCCATGAGACCGGCTAAGAAAAAACAACTCTTGACACTATTTATAATTTTACTGCTAACTACCTTGATATTTATCATCTTCCCTTTAATAGGATTTGGTCCGCTAGTAGACTAGACGTAGGCTAATAACTATTTTCAATGATTTTCCGAGCCAGCTTCTCACTTGCTGATAATCCGTAAGAAGCCTTGGAATCGCGATAGGGATTCGGATTAGTAATTTCTTTTTCATCAACTGCATTGAAAATAGCGGGATGCACATAATAATCACGGCAGACAGTTGGTGTATTGCCCAATTCTGAAGCGACCATCTTAATAACGATATTACTAAACTTTTTTCGAGATTCATCTTGTTGATCTTTTAATGCTTCACGGTAAAAATCGATAGCCAAACGATTGGCTGCCCATGTTCTAAAATACTTGCTTGAGAAATCATCACCTATACTTTTAGTAATATATTCATTCACATCTTCACTATCCACGTCGTGAAAATTTCCACTTTCGTCCTTGTACCTAAAGATTTCATATCCGGGCATGTCCGCTGCCATTTTAATAAACGGCACCAACTCTTCATCATCGATATGCACCTCTTGCATTTTGTTGCTTTTTCCTTTAAAAGAAAATATCAGTTCATCGCCATCTACGCTTAAGTGCTTACGCCGTAAAGTGGTCAGTCCATAGCTTTCGTTCCTGTTTCTGTTGCTTATTCCCGATGCGAATGCCGTACTCATCAAGAAGAAGTATTATCATGGCTACCAACTTTCTCTTCGGCCAGCCCTTGACCTTTAAATCGTGGTACGCTTTCTTTCTGACTCTTGGCAATCGAGATATAAACACCAACAATTTTCTGAACTTCTCTTCTTGCCGCAACTTTTCGTAGGTCGAGTGGTAAATGTATTGCTTGCGACCTTTTAAGTCTCGACCGATAGCCTGTATATGACCATCGTCGAATTTGCAGATTAGCACATCCGTCCACATGGGTGGAATGACCAATCCCTTTAATCTTTTTAGAATCTTTTTATCTTTGATTTTATTGCCGTCTTCATAGTAGTAGGCGTACCCCCTGCCATATTTTCGGCGGGTAATCGCCGAGGCGGAATCATCGATTTCCTTGATTTCTTTCATAGCTGCTCATTTTTAGTTCTACCCTGGATTATTATTCTTAAAATATGAAACGACCTTGGGGCCGAAAAATCCATGTATGATAATACTGATTAATACCAGCAACGATACGATGGCATAAATTTCATTCGATTCGAAGAAATTGGTTTCGGTCAGCGCATACGCCAAATAGAAAAACGAGCCGACTCCCTTAATGCCAAAAAAGCTGATAGCCCACTTTTTCTTCTCGCTAAAACCGGTACCCACCAACCCTATTCTTCCTGAAACGGGCCTCAATATTAATATCAGCATAAAAACCAGTAAGACCTCCTTCATCCCTAAGTAGTCCAGAATGCCCGATACTAAAAATCCTCCGAACAGCAACGTCCATAAAACAATTAAAAACTTCTCTATCTCTTCGTTAAAAAGCAGTATTTCTTGCTTGTTGTGGTCATTCTTCTGTTTATGGTTATGGTATTGCGATAAAATGCCTGTAAAGAATACGGCAATAAAACCATACCCGTTCAGTACTTCTACCAATGCGAAGGAGAAGAAAGCCAATGCAACACCCACAAAACCGCTCAACACCTTTTTATGATGAAAAGCGTCTATTTTCTTAATGGAAAGAGAATATAAATAGCCTAATAAGCCCCCGACCACAACGCCCAATACAATCTTGTACACTAAATAAAAGCCGACCCAATATGCCAAATCCACCTCCGAGAAATCGCCAGCCTTGGCCCATAAAATTGCCAAAAAAACAAAAGGAAATGCAAGGCCATCGTTAATACCGGCCTCGGCTGTTAGAAGGTAACGTAATCCGGTGTTCTTATCGGAATCGAGCTCATCTTCCTGCAATTGTAGGTCAGACGCAAGTACCGGGTCAGTGGGCGAACAAACGGCGGCCAATAATAGCGAAGAAGCACCATCGAAGCCTAAGAGGTACTTCGCGGCGAAAAATATACCTAAAATGTATATTGGCATCGCCGTGTGAATTAACCGCAAAGGATTTTTCCATTGCCGCATTTTGTACCGCATCCCAATTTTAAGACCGGCTCCCATTAAACTGGTAATAACGATAATCTCGGTTACAATCTTAACCCACTTACTATCCCATATCGGCAAAGGCCAATCAATAGGCACACCGATGTAAAAAAACAGCACACCGATAAAGACCAATGGTACAGTATATGAAATCTTTAAACGATTTGATATTATAGGGATGTAGGCCATCAGGGTGGCGGCCAAAGCAAAGGTGAATAATATGTAATAGTAGTCTTTGATTATTAGGATATTTTAACTTTTCAAAAATACGTACGTCATTGGCCCCAAGGTTAACTTGAACCGTTTGAATCATGACCTTAAAAAGAAAAGGGCCTTCGGGCGTCTACGAGGATGAAGCTTATGATTTATATTTAATAACCCACTCAATTTTTCTAAATTCCATAAAAAAAGCCACCCTAAAAAGGTGGCTCCATGATATGTAAATTGGACATATTACATTTCATGTACTATTATAGAACCGCCTAAAGTCTTGTCCTCAACTACGGTTTCTGGATTCCCGAAAATTTCAATGGTACCGCCCGCGGTAACACTGGCCTCGGCATATTCTCCACTTGAAACGTGGGCTTTACCACCCGCCATAATCGTGACATCGACACGTTCGCTATTTACATCCTTAGCATGAAATTCGCCACCGGTACGAACCATAACATTTTGGTTCTGAGCTGTACCACTCAAATATAATTTTCCGCCAGTTACCGCTTTTGATTCCATATTTCGGGTATCTACGGCCGCAGTTATTTCTCCACCTTCTTGCGCTCTTACAACAATATATCGAGCGTCAAGGGTATCATCCGATTTAATATTGGCGCCCTCATTGGCATCGACCAAAGTAAGATTTTCACTATGATATAGTGTTATGTTGGTTTCGTTACCATCCATAAAGTTGTCAAGTTCCATTCGAATTTTAAGGCGTCCGTCATCATTGACAATTTTGACCTCATCAACATCATCGCCGGTAATAACCGCCTGATTCTTATTACTCTTGACCAAGGTAACATTGACCTGATCAAAAACTTTGATTTCCTCAAACCCCTCCAAATCGATTGTTGTCGTTTGCGCGATTGCTGTCGCCGAAACAGTCATAAATATCACAATCGCCAATTTTATTTTTTTCAAATTCATAGTTCAATAGATTTAATTTCTACATGATTTATATTCTTGCCAGATGCAAAATTATGCATGAAGAGTCCTTCTTCTTTGCTCGATAACTAACATTCTTATCTCGATGCCCTAAATATTTTATCCTGTTAATATTCAAGGCTGTAACTACAGCCATATTTATCGGAACAAGTTAAAATTCAGCGTTATTGGAATAACGCTTTGTATCTGAAATCGGCAACTTGCAGCTATCTATAATTAAATAATCTTATTATGTACATAGCAACACAATTCAATTTAAAAGCTACCGCTTTGCCGTTGGTTCAAGACCTGAACTATTTTGCGGATGCGACATTCACACCGAAATTCTTTATTGCGATCTTGGCCGGAGTGCTTCTTGCCTTGGTATTTCAATTAATTTTGACCGCACTTTCCGTTGCCATTGGTATAACCGCCATCGGTGATGTGAAACAGATTTATGCCAAAAGTCAAAAACCTTCATCGGGAACGTATATGGAGAGCGATTCAGGCGAAGATGATGAATTCAATCAAGACTATTCTTCTGGAACCAATTTAGGCGTGAAGGTTACCACAGGATTTGGAATTTGGAGCGTGCTGACTACCTGCGTTTCCCTTTTTGCGGCTACGGCCATAGCTATCCGTCTGAGTCTCTTTGATTTTGACGGTATCGCAATCTCATTGGGATTAGTGGTCTGGGCCATTTTCTTTATCATTCTATTTTATTTGGAATTTAAATTGGCCAATACGGTCATAGGCGGACTTATTAATACAGCGATGTCGGGTATTCGTTCTTCTGCGGATATGGTAAAGAATGCCTTTGCACCATCTGACCAAAAAAAGTTGGATACCGTAATTTCCAAAACCGTATCGAACATCCGAAGTGAGTTTAGTGACGCTATCGATTCTACTCAAATAAACGATACCGTCAATAGATTCTTTGAGCGGGTGGATAAAAAATTACCCGATTACAACGACCTTATCAATGACTTGGAAGGTATCGCTAAAAAGTCAAAAAGCAAGAATACTGCCGGTAAGTGGATGGCCATACAACAGGTATTGTCCAAGGGCATCGAAAAAAGCGATAAGACTGAAAAAGGGAAACAAAAGGCTCAGCAATTAAAAGAGGCCTTGAGAGTAGCTCAAGAAAAATACAGGCAGAGCGATACGCCCGCCGAGGGAATTGCCGATATTATTGCATCTTTCAGTAATGCGGATAAAGAAGCTGTACAGAAGCAATTCGATGCTTTCACGAACTATTTTTCCACTTCTGATGACATTAATTTTTCTGTCAGTGCCATAAAAACCAAAATCTCGGAATTCGTTAAGAACCCTGCTGCTGCAAAAACTTTATTTGAAAATAAGGTTAAGGAACTCGACCGAGATTCAATCATCGATTACCTTGATAAGAACACCAAATTGGAGCGTAGCAAAATCGAAAGCTATGCAAATACGATTGAAGAGCAATTGAATTCGGCAAGGGACGCTTATTTGGAAAAAACGAATGGTGGCCTCACGACCGAAATCGAAAATCGTGTTCGAGGATTCTTTGATTCTACAGGTAGACCTGAAATTAGGTACGACGCCTTAAGAACTGATTTTCAGCGAATACTTGACGATCCTAAACAGAGTTTAACCGTATTGCGTAATCGTTTGGATAAAACCGACAAGAATACGTTGAAAGCTCTACTGACCAATAATAAATACATCACGAACGAAAATTTGGATAGCATTGTCGAACAGTTTGAAAGTGCGAAAACCGATGCATCAGATCGAATGAACAAAGTGCAGGACGAGATTAAAAAAAGGGTGGCGAACGTTAAACGTCAGGCTGCCATTCAAGCCGAGCATTCGCGTAAAACAGCAGCATCTGCTGCTTGGTGGTTGGTAATTACGGCCATCCTCTCTGCTGGCGCAGCTATAGGTGGTAGTCTAATCTCGTTTTAAAGACCGCCCAATATTACATTCCGCTTTTGGAACATTTGACCGCTCCTGACAGGTCGTTCCTCAGGCGGAATTTTTATAGTCCATTTTAATAGGTTTAGCGTCAACCTGTGCCTTGCAAATCAGCGACTTTTGTAAGGAACCGAAATACAAACAGAATGTCACTAGTAACAATAATTTTAAATATAATACTGCCACCCTTGGCAGTCTTTTTAAAGCATGGATTGGGAACCACTTTTCTGGTAAGCGTCCTTTTGACCTTGCTGGCTTGGTTGCCCGGAGTCATCCATGCATTTATAGTAAACAAGTAATTATGAACACAAAATCTAAAAACATGAAAAAAGTAGTATTACCATTATTGATGCTTGCCTTGGTAAGCAGTTGCAATATCAAAAAAGAAGAAAGCGGCGAATTGCCCGATCTTGATGTAGATGTTTCTGCCGATGCAGGGGAGCTGCCAGAGTATGAGGTCAACTGGGCCGATATTGATGTCGGAACCACCACAAAGACAGTTGAAATTCCAAAAGTCATTGTGGTTATGGAAGAAGAGCAGGTAGAAGTACCTTTCATAGATGTCGATATGCCGGGCGAAGATAAGATGGAGAGAAGTATCGTGGTTGAAGCGGAAGTTTCTGGTAACGAGCATGACTTGAACATTCAAGAAATTAGAGCTTCTGAAAGAAGACTTTATGTTATATCCAAACTCGATAAGTTGGACACCGATTTAGGCGACAAAAAACTGCGGGTACAAGATCAGCTCGAAATCAACGCACCAGATTTGGATGTTGTTCATATCATTGTTGGCGAACGTGCCGATAATGTGTTGAACAACCAGTACAGATATGTAAATTCGATGAGCGACTTAGACTCTAAAGTTCGTGAGGCAAAAGTTATCTATTCAAAGTAAACTTTTAGTTGGTTGGATTATTTAAATTAAAGTGCCGATGAGTTTTCATCGGCACTTTTTTATTCATGGGTGTCAGCAAGTTTTTATTACATTTACGTCATGGTCATTTCACTTCAAAAAGATATTGATGATATTCAATCGATACCTATAGTTCCTACTATGCTCGATTTTATCTGTCAGACCACTGGTATGGGTTTTGCCGCCATCGCACGTGTAACTGCTGATAGGTGGCTCACTTGTGGAGTGCTAGACCAAATTAACTTTGGGCTGAAACCTGGCGATGAATTAGAAGTGGAATCCACAATTTGCCATGAGGTCAGGCAGGCCAAAGAATTGGTGGTTATCGATCATGTAAAGGAAGATGCTTTCTATTGTTCACACCATACACCTTTGCAATATGGTTTCCAGAGTTACATATCGGTGCCGATTATCAGAAAAAATGGAGAGTTTTTTGGTACCCTGTGTGCAATAGACCCCAAACCGAACAAATTGAACAATAAGAAGATCATCGGCATGTTTGCAATGTTCGCCGATCTGCTCGCTTTTCATCTGAATGCTATTGACCTGATAGAGTCCAAAGATGCCGAATTAAAGACGAAAGCAGTTGAACTGCAATCTTATGAATTTGTATCCAGTCACGATCTTCAGGAACCTTTGCGCAAAATTCAAATGTTCTCAAGCCGCTTAGAAGACGATAGCGAGATACTCTCCGAAGGGGGACGTAAGTACGTGAAGAAAATCAAGTCGACGGCAAAGGGCATGCGCAGACTGTTGAACGATTTACTGGCTCATGCCGAAGCTGAAAATGTAAGAAGAGAGCTAGAGTCGACGGATTTGGCCGACGTTGTCAAAAAAGTTGAAAGTCGGCTTACCGAACTCTTGGTCTTGTGCAACGGTAAAATAGTTACGCACAATTTAGGTTCATTGACCGCAGTACCATTACAAATCGAACAATTGCTATACAACATTATACATAACTCCATCATGTACCGAAGCCCTGAACGTGATTTGGTAGTGACTGTGACGATGAACGTTCACAAGGGTGCTCATTTTAGAATACCGCGGTTAACGGGTAATAAAGACTACTGCGAACTTACCATAGCAGACAATGGCATCGGCTTCGCTAAGAAGCACAATAAAGAAATTTTCAAAATCTTTGAACGCCTTTCGAGCGGTAAGACCAATACTTCTTCTGGAATAGGTTTGGCCATTGCTAAAAAGATAGTTGCCAATCACAACGGTGCTATTCTCGCCGAGGGAAAAGTAGGTTTGGGAGCGACTTTCAAAATCTATTTACCAATTCAAGCTTAAATAGCATCCATTATACATATTCGACTGAGAGATAGAGAGCTGTTTAACCCACTATATTTTTCAAGTCAGAAATACTATTTATAGCATCAATTCATTGCACGATGAATCGTTAAATTGAGTCTAGTTATTAATCCTAAAAACAAATTATCATGGAAACAAAATATGAAAAGCGTGTAGATCAATTGGAAGAAATTCTCGAAAAGAATCGGGATGCTGAAAAAGGGTACAAGAAAGCCGCAGAAAATGCGAATAGCCCTAGCCTTAAATCGTATTTCGAAAACAAAGCTCGGGAACGCGCACAATTTAATAATTCGCTGAAACGAGAAATGGTAGCATCTTATGACGATATTGACGATGACAGTAGTTTTACCGGAAGTATCCATAGAGCTTGGATGGACGTGAAAGCATTTTTCTCTGGCGACAATGATGAGTCTATGCTAGAAGAAGCCATTCGTGGGGATAAGGCGGCCATCGAAGAATATGATGAAGTGTTGGAAGATACGGCACTTCCCCACACGATCGCGACTCTTATACGAGAGCAAAAAACAAAAATCAGAACTGATTTGAACAAAATCAAGTCTATGGAAGATTTAGCATAGTTTCCCATTATTCTGTATATAAGAAAGAGTCGTCGCTAGGCGGCTCTTTTTTTGTTTATGGTCACTTTGAATCAAAAAAGTTCAATTTTAGACGTTTTGGGTTAACACCGTGCCGTAGCATTGACTACATTAATACTTGTATAAAAGAACTTCAGGATAATCTAGAACTCAAAAAGATAAGTAAATGGGCGTACTCGCTAAAGACAAAAGACAATTAAGATATATTTACTCCTCAGAATCGGACCTTGGCAAAAAGATATTGGCCTATGTTCAAAGTCTGGATCTGAATATCTTCGCCACGGATGTAGTCCATGATGATTTGGGCGACACGGTTTGGGTGGAGATAAGCGATAGCTTGAACATGGGATTCGATGAAATTCTTGCGACCGATCATCCCGATGCTCCAGAAATTGCGAAAGATGGGGATTTCGATACGACCGGATGGCTCAAAATTTTGGACAAAAACCCAAATTTGTTCCAAAAACCTATAGCAATTAACGGAAATAAAGCAAAGTTGATTTCATCTAGGGCCGACATATTGAATTTCTATGATGTAGACTCAGCGGGCATTGAGCAGAATCCGCAAGAGGGTCTTGATCTTGAAATCTCTTCCAATACCGAAGATGAAGATTTTGTTCCCGAGAATAACTATTAACTAATTCAAATCATTTATCTTAGATAAATAGCCAAATAACATAATTATGAGAAGTATACTTTGGCTTGTGGCAGTTATCGCAATAGTCGTTTGGCTATTGGGTCTTTTAGGTATTATTCCCGGTATCGGCTCCAACAGCTTGATTCATATACTGGTGGTCTGAGCGGTAATTATCATCCTTTATAATATTATTTCGGGTAGAAAACCACTTTAACCAATTTATCAAATTGATTTTCTGAGCTGCTGCCAATACCCTTCTCGAATTTTTTGCTGGGTCGTGAGTGTAGTGGCAGAAATTTCTTGATTTGTTAGAATTTTGGAATAATTTCTTATAAGTTACGCCAGTTGATTCAGGACCTTTTGTTGATTCGAAACTAGCGTCGTTTTTGTCTTATATTTTGGTTAGGAAGAATCTTCTAAATCCTTATAAAAGCTCAATTTCGATAAAATCACTCAATATTTTGTTCTTGGTATTTACTTCAGCGTTCAACTGCTCTAAGAATATTCTGCACTCCAGGGATAAATTGACGTAAATTCTTCCTCGTTGTGAGGGCTATCACATTCAAGGTTAGCTTCATTAGCGGTCTCAATTAGGGTATTGGTCATTCCGATTAAATCGAATAGCGTTTGAACAATCGTAGTTTTCATATTAGAATGTATAAAAGTAGCCTTCGATAACTACTTCTAAACAAAATTATTTTGCCTCTTTCAAGTCTATAGCGTTCCGAGGCCCAATCTTAGTTATCCTATTCATTTATCGTTTTATAGAGCACACTTACAGATTCTATATTTAATACTTTTACAAAAAATTAATTATGGCTGTTTTCGGAAATATCATTAAGGGGTTTTTAGATTTAAGGGACAAGCTCGCACCCGACACTAAGCCAATCGATGCCCAGCAAAAAGTGTTGTTGCACTTATTGGATACTGCCAAGACTACCGCATTCGGAAGACATTATGATTTCGAGAAAATCAGTGAATCGGATAGTCCAGCCAAAGCTTTTTCCAAGACGATTCCCTATTTTGATTACGATAAGATTAATAATGAATGGTGGAAAAAACTTCATGAAGGCGAAACCGATGTCACTTGGCCCGGGAACCCCGATTATTTTGCGTTAAGTTCGGGTACTACCGGTAAGACGAGCAAACGAATCCCTGTCACGGATGACATGATAAGTGCCATTCAAGACGCTGGTGTGAAACAGGTTTATGCTTTGAGCAACTTTGACCTACCGTCCGATTTTTTCGAAAAGGGAATCTTAATGTTAGGAAGCTCAACAGATTTGCAAGAGCGAAAAGACCATAAGGAAGGGGAAATCAGCGGCATAAGTGCCAGTAATATCCCGACCTGGTTCAAAGGGTTCTATAAACCGGGAGAGGAAATTGCACAAATTGATGATTGGGATGAAAAGGTCGAGAAGATTGCCCAAGAAGCTCCCAATTGGGACATCGGCGCGCTAAGCGGTATTCCGTCGTGGATGGAATTGATGCTGCAAAAAGTTATCTCTTATCACAATTTAGAAAATATTCATGAGATTTGGCCTAATTTCCAGGTTTACACATCAGGCGGTGTTGCTTTTGGGCCTTATGAAAAAAGCTTCAATGCTTTGTTGGGCCGGCCGATTACGGTCATCGATACCTATTTGGCATCCGAAGGTTTTATCGCATTTCAAGCAAGACCAGAAACCGATGCTATGCAGTTGGTTACCGATGGCGGCATCTATTTTGAATTTGTGCCTTTTCAACCTGAATATATTAATCAAGACGGCTCTTTAACAGACGATGCCCCTTCGTTGAGCCTATCTCAAGTTGAGCTGGGTCAAGATTACGTGCTCGTTATTAGCACCGTCTCAGGAGCCTGGCGCTACCTCATTGGCGACACCATTGAATTCACTGATATCAGGCGTGCGGAAATCAAAATTACAGGGCGTACCAAATTCTTTTTGAATACTGTTGGGTCACAACTTTCGGTCAACAAATTGAACGATGCGGTTCAACATCTCGAGGAGAAATTCGAAATGAAAATCCCTGAATATACCCTATGTGCTAAGCGAATCGAAGACGAATTTTATCATTGTTGGTATTTGGGTACTGAGGATAATATGAACGATTCAGATTTGGCAAAGGAACTGGACACATTTTTAAAAGATGCCAATAAAAATTACAAAGTTGCCCGATCAAAAGCCTTGGAAGGAGTAAAAGTCAAAACCATCGAACCTGCCATATTTCATGATTGGAACGGAGAGAACAAAAAGAAAGGTGGCCAAGTAAAAATGGAGCGGGTCATGGGCGAGGAGAAATTTGCGGAATGGGAAGGATTTGTTGAGAACGAGAGTTGACGGTCTATCTATTTAATCGCGTTTCGTTCATTGACCAGGACCATGATCTCTTCCGGCGATAGATAATATTTGATGATGCGCGCCTTATACCTGTCATCGATATCAGCGTTATTCAGAATAAAATCCTTGGTGGCCAAAATATAATCTTCCATCCCTTGATTGACGGCGTGGGTGTCGGCGGCTCGTTCGGCTTCCTTGATATAATTATCTGAAAATGTGTACTTGATTCCGAACCAGATAAGATTTAAACTACTTCGATGCTGGTAATCCATGACATGGCCTAGTTCGTGGCCCAACCAGCCAATCATAACCTCTTTTGGAATATCCTTTGTCAAGTATTCTTTCCCTGAAATAACGATTTTCTCGCTAATCAATATTTTATACTTGCGCTTTCCCTTGGATTTGAACAAACTCCAAAAATCAGGTTGTGCGAGCATAGTGGATTTCTTAATGCGCTTTTTGAATTTGAAAGTGATAGGTGTGTCCTCTAACTTCGGATAGTAAGATAAAGCTATAACGGCCTCATCGCTGATACTATCAGGAATCACTTTCTGGGCATTGGTTAAGTTGGTAGACATAAATAAGAATATATAAAAGACGAGTTTCAATTCAGCTGTATTCCAATACCCATTGAAGATCTTAAAAATAGACATAATCGTGTAATTGGTAGACTGACAAATAATTGGGCAATTCAAACCTTACCTTAAAACATATACTTACCTTGTACTTCATCTAATTATAAATGTCAATAAGAAAAAGAAGATTCTATAGTTTTTGGATGTTAATTGTCTTAATTGCCATCGTTATATCCGCTATATTAATCAACCTTTATCCTTTAGGTAGGCCAATTCCTCAACTTGAATTTTTCTTGACTGCCATTAATATATCTGCGGATTCTTTTGACCATTGTATCATCTGCAGAAAAAAGCCCGCTAAATCAGCGTTGGTGTTCTCGTTAGTCATAAACAGATAGCACCAAGCCATTAGCTTCTTATCGAATATCAAAAGATACTGTTTGATATTTTGGTCATAGCGCCTAACCTTGATGTCAAAATCTTCCATCCAAGCTCTTTTAAATGGGTGGAACAATGCAGCATCGTCGATAGGCGAAAACCGCATACTCATATACTGCCTTTCTGCCATACCCAGCATTAATCTTTTAGTATGGAATAGCTGCCTTGAAATATCGCAATTCAAATGTTGGGTAATGCGATATTGGTTTTCCTCAAAAACATCTATAAACGTATGCAACTGCTCCCGTAGAAAGAAGATTCCGAAGAAAAGATTTGATTTTCCAGTAGTATGCTCCATAATTTCTTAAGTCGCCCTAAAAATAACGGCAAACTAAAAAGATTACTACCCCTAACCATTCAGAAAATGACGCAATAGATGGTTTAAGAAAGATTCTTAGCGTTTTAATTGGTCGCAAGCACAAGCGAAAATGCGAAAGGTTGAATATGGGCGATTGGGTTAAAATGAACTGCTCAGGTTTACGAAATAGAATAGTTCATTAGGTTACAATTGCTATTACTATGTACGCACTAGTGCATTTCTGAAAGCAACTCAACGTCTTCCTTACAAGATTTAATAACCTCATAGAAGTAGCGGGAAATCTCGAGATTAATATCTTCTTCCGATAAGAACCAATAGCACCATTTCATTAAACTCTCATCGTACTTCATTAAATATAGAACGAGCTCTTCTTGAAGTGCACAATTTTCAATATCCGTCACAGAAATCCATACCATTTCTGGTGGATTAAAAAGGTCTGGGTCATCGATATCGGCGTACCTGAGTTGTGAGAAAAATCGGCTTGATCCATTGAGCAAATTTTGCTTTTGAACTAAAAGGCGTTTGGCGCTATCTCCACCTAATAATCGCGCAACATGAAAGGTCTGCGATTCCAAAACCTCGATATATGCATGTAGTTGTTCCCGTAAGTAATAAATACCGAATAGGACGAATATGGGGGTATCTTCTTTTTTAATGATTAGCAAATTCCGAATAAAAATAGTACGAATTCTTTGCTTCGTTTGCCCGTATGAAATAAGAAATTGCCTCGATCGTAAATACTGCGATATAGACGATTGCTAATTTGAATAACCTTATGGTAAGGGTCAAGGATAATTTTTTTTGAGCTACTCCACTCTAAAGACATCACTTACTTTCATAACCATTCAAATATATAATCTATCTATACTAAAGAGCATGGCTAAAAAGAAGACTTCGGGTAAAACCAAGGAAAAGGAAAAGCAGTTAGAGAACCATACCATAAATTTCGAGGACAAGGCACTGACCACACGACAGGGACTAAAAGTTAACGACACCAATAACTCATTAAAAGCTGGCACGAGAGGTGCGACCTTGTTGGAGGATTTTCTGCTCAGGGAGAAAATACACAATTTCGACCATGAGCGCATTCCAGAACGAATCGTTCATGCACGTGGAAGTGCCGCACATGGCTATTTCGAACTTTATGAAAGTATCGAGAAATATTCCAAGGCCGGGATTTTTACGGATACTTCCCGGAAGACTCCGGTCTTCGTTCGATTTTCGACGGTGGCGGGCAGCAAAGGTTCAACCGACTTGGCAAGGGACGTCCGTGGATTTGCCGTAAAATTTTATACGCAGGAAGGTACGTGGGATTTGGTCGGCAACAATATGCCAATCTTTTTCATACAGGATGCCATGAAGTTTCCTGACTTGATACACTCCGTCAAACCAGAACCGAACAATGAAATTCCACAGGCGGCTTCCGCACATGATACATTTTATGATTTTGTTTCATTGACTACGGAAACCTTGCATAACCATATTTGGGTTATGAGCGATAGGGGAATTCCCCGAAGCCTCCGAATGATGGAAGGCTTTGGCATTCACACTTTCCGTTTGATAAACAAAAAGGGCGATGCACATTTTGTTAAGTTCCATTGGAAACCAAAATTGGGTGTACATTCCGTTACTTGGGACGAGGCCGTGAAAATTAGTGGTGCGGATTGCGATTTCCACCGACGAGATCTGTGGGATGCTATCGAAGCGGGCCAATATCCCGAATGGGAGTTGGGGGTTCAGATTGTTCCGGAAAAAGACGAGCATAAATTCGAGTTCGACTTGCTGGATCCTACAAAATTGATTCCAGAAGAAATGGTGCCGGTCAAGATTATCGGTAGGATGGTTCTGAACCGAAACCCGGAAAACTTTTTTGCAGAAACCGAGCAAGTGGCATTTCTACCCGGAAATATTGTTCCTGGAATCGACTTTACAAACGACCCATTATTACAAGGCCGTCTCTTATCGTATCGTGATACGCAACTCTCAAGATTGGGTAGCCACAACTTTCATCAAATACCGATTAACAGACCTGTGGCGGATGCTCATACCAATCAGCGGGACGGGCATATGCAAATGGAAATTCCTAAAGGGCAAACCGCATATTTTCCGAATTCATTAAGTGGTGGATGCCCTTATCTCTCAAAAGCGGCCGATGGTGGTTTTGAATCCTATCAGGAAAAAATCGATGCCAACAAAATCCGCTCTCGTAGTGATAGCTTTAGCGACCACTTTTCACAGCCCGCACTGTTCTACCGAAGTCTGGCCGATTGGGAAAAGAAACATGTCGCTGACGCGTATTCCTTTGAATTGGGCAAATGCAACCACGACCATATTAAAGAACGAATGCTTTGGTTGATTGCACAAATCGATGCCGGTCTGGCAAAAGACGTGGCTGAAAATATCGGAATGAAAGTTCCGAAAAGTATCGAGAAACCTATCAATCAAGCTATTGGTGCCGATGCAAAAGTTAAAGACCATCAACCTGGAAAGAAAAAGAAATATTTGGACGAATCCCCCGAATTGAGTCAATCGAATACGGTATTCGATACCATAGCGACCCGCCAAATCGCTTTTCTGGTTGCCGATGGATTCAACATGAAAGACTTCGAGAAAGTGAAAAAGGCCCTGGAAAAAGAAAATGCTAAGGTCAAGCTCGTCTCTCCGCATGGCGGAACAATCAAATGCGATACAGATATGGAGCATAAAGTAGATGCTTCTATCATGACCACAGAAAGTGTGCTATTCGATGCGGTTTATATTCCTGGGGGAGAAAAATCGGTTACAGCCCTTCTCAAGAAATCTAAGTTTATCAAATTTATCAATGAAGCGTTCAAGCATTGCAAAGCGATAGCAGTGGATAACGAAGGAGAACAATTGTTAGACGGAAGTGCCGTAGCAGAATACAAAGACGATAAGGCGGTGTTTGTTAACAAAAAACCAAAGGCCTTCATCGATGCAATTGCAAAGCACCGAAATTGGGAGCGGTTGGAGAATGCCGCCAAGATTCCCGCATAATAATTTTAATCAGAGAAACTATGGAAAATGATTTTGCAAAACATGAAACGGATTACATCCGTCAATATCAGAAAATAGGTTATACCGATTCGTATCGGTTAAAAGATAATCGTCTGGTAGGGCTACAATCGAAAAAGAATTACTTTCCGAAAGATATAACCATTGTCAAGGAACATCGGTATGAGGGTATGAGCAATCCGTCGGATATGTCCATACTCTATGTCTTGGAAACTTCGGACGGGAACAAAGGAACCTTACTGACAGCTTACGGGCCAAACGCAAATGTGGATTTGCATGAGCTGTTGCAATCCATTCCTGAAGAAAATATCAAGGACGAGAACATACTGCCGCCGGATGTGGCTAATTAGCCGCGAAATTGACTATACAGTTTTAAGCTATAAAGATCCGAATCGTAAATAGTTCGAACGTGTTTCAATTGTTGAATATTCGGGCTAGTTTAGAGTTATCATATCTCCCTAACAAAAACATATCACTTTATGCGGAAAAGGTTTAAGGGTTTAGTGGCAATATTAGTAATCTTTATAGTAACGGCTATTGTATTGCACTTTCAATCTGTCAGTATGGTTTCCAATTTTCTTAACGCTAAAATTCCATCTCATATTGACTGGAACAGTGATGACATATCGGTCAACATTTTTTCAGGAACAGTTACATTTGACAATTTGGTTGTCGAACTACGGAATAGGGATTCAGATGATGCTCATACCAAGTTGAACTTAACTCAATTACATATCAGTGGCCTATCGTATACCCAATTTATTTTTAACGATACTTTTGAAGCTTCGAAAATCGAATTAGAAAACCCAAAGATAGCCTACCGTTCAAATATTTATTCTTCTCCTAAAAAAAGTGCATCTAAAGGTCTTGTTAATCTATTAAAGAAAATCATAGTGGATGAGATAGCTGTGGTAAATGGCCAATTTGAAATTATCGATACAGCAAAAGAAGACGTAGCACTATCAGTTAAAAATTTCAACTTTACCCTCGAAAGCGCCAAAACAGGGCCAGAAATAATCAAGCAAAAAATTCCAGTTGAATACGACGCGTACACCTTCGACGGTTCAAAAGTGATGGTGGATACGGGATTATTTGAGACGCTGAAAGTTGAGTCTATAACCGCGCAGAACGATGCGCTTACCATTGCTGGAGTTCAACTTAAGAGTAAATTTGGGAAACAGGAATTGTCTAAAGAATTGAAGAGTGAACGCGACCATATCGACTTGGAAATTCCAAAAATTTTAATCAAGGGATTTCAGCATGGATTTTTAGAAGAACGGTTTTCGGTATCTATCGAAGATTTTATAATCGAAAATCCAATTCTCGAAACGTATAGGGACAAGCTTCTGCCGGACAACAATATGCGAAAGAAACTATACAGTGAGTTATTAAGAAATTTGCCCATTGACTTATTCATAGACCACCTACAGATTACTGAGGGCCAAGTGGTATATGAAGAATTGACAAATAGAGGAGAGCCAGCCGGCAAAATCTGGTTTGAAAAGATAGAGGGAGACGTCAACAATATTCAAAGCACATCAAATAACGATAGCCTAACGGAAATTGGTCTAAAGTCAAAATTCATGGGATATTCGGATTTGGAACTTTATTGGAGTTTCAATATCAACGACGCCAATGATACCTTTTTGGCGAAAGGCCATCTAAGCAATTTTAATAGCGATAAAGCCGATTCGTTCTTAAGGCCTAACTTGGGAATAGCTACAGATGGGGTCATCGAACAGCTATACTTCACTGTAACGGGCAACGCGACAAAATCAAGCGGTCACATGAAAATGAAATACCGAGATTTTAAGGTTAAAGTTTTGGACAGAAATCGTTCAAGAATCAACAAGCTTCTATCTGCAATCGGTAACATATTCATAAATGATGGTTCAAAAAACGACACCGAGGGCTATCGCCATGGCCAAATTGAAGTGAAACGTAATACTTCAAAATCATTTTTCAATTACCTCTGGCTCAATGTTAATGACGGTATGATAGATGTTCTAACCGGAGACGGAGAAGAAAAGGACTGACGGAAAGGCTAATAGAAAAGCGTCACCTGTACTGAAAAAATGGGACATTCAACGAACAAACAATTTCTTAAATGAACACAAATGGAAAAAGCAAGGTAGAAAAACGGAATGGAAAGCCAATGTCAGTGCCCCGATGAATATCAAACAGAAAAAGGATATCGGTGTACAGAATCAAACGACCCACTCCTCTGGAAACCGATTTCCATGGGCGACCTTTGTAGTAGTGGCAATCCTATTTTTGATAGTTGCCGTGATATTCTTGTTTGCAGGGCAATAGCTCTTAACCAGTAGTATAAGTGGCAATAACAGTAATTGAATGAGCGAAAAAATCAAAGAACTCCATCTTAAATTCGCGGCGGAAAGAGGTTTGGACAAAACATATTGCCCCTCCGAGGTTGCCAAAGAATATGCGCCGAACGATTGGCGAGCCAGAATGGATTTGGTACGTGATGTGGCCGACACTTTGGTCGAATCGGGAGATTTGGTCGTGCTACAACAAGGAAAAATTATCGGCCAAAGGCCTACCGAGGCAAAGGGGCCGATTCGGCTACGTAAAGGCAAATAACTGATTTCGGGCTCATAATATAGTTTTGCAGCGAATATTTGACGCTTTCGAGACAATAACTTACTCAAACATTGCTGAAATTGCCAAAAATGAACCATTATGGCTTTTTTGGTCTATACTTCTAATTCGATTCATTTCAATTTTTGGCCAAGTGGCTTTCGCCCAACTAAATGATTTCAAAACCAATATATGTCGAAAACTAAAAGAGAGAGCTTCAGTAGATTATATACATTGCTTTTTGTCGCGGTACTTCATTCTTGTGCGACTTACAATCCCCAGAAAAAAATCGAATCTTGGCCACAGGGCAATGTGGACCAAAAACCTGTGCATACTTTCTATCTGGCTGGCGGTTTCGGCAATCAAGAAGTGGGGGATCCGAACGGTATGAAACTAACGAATAAACTGAAAAGCTATTTGGATAAAGCAGGAGAGGAAAGCACGCTGATATTTACTGGAGACAATATTTCGGATAAGACCGGTAAATGGAATCTAGATAAGGAACTAATTGACCAGCAATTAGACCTGACCACTGATTTTAAAGGTAAAACGATTTTTCTTCCCGGAAACAACGAATGGAAAAGTTTCAATACTAAAGAAATCGAAAAGGTCGAGGAATACTTAGATGATAAAGATATCGAAGGCATTAAATTCTATCCGAAGAACGTCTGCCCTATCGAATATCGAGTCATTAATGACAATCTTGATTTAATACTTATCGATTCCAAATGGTTCGTTTCTAATTGGTCGCGTGTCAAAAATATAAATAGTAAGTGCACCGATATCGTTACCCGTAGAAGATTTGTAGAAGAATTGGAGGGGTATATTAATGATGGGCAAGGGAAGAACATTGTTATTGCAATGCACCACCCCATTTTTAGTAATGGTCTTTATGCGGGCAAAGAGACGCTGAAAAGCCATTTGCTCCCAATTCCTATTTTGGGTATGTTTCGTCAGGCCGCAATGGGGTTAGGCGGGTTTTCTCCAGACCTATTGATTTCGAGAAGGTATGAATATTTGCGTGTTTTGGTCAGTGCCTTGGCCAAAGCTTCCGACCGCATTACCATCGTCTCGGGCCATGAGGAGAGTCTACAATACTTGTCAGGTGGCGATATACATCAGGTCATCAGTGGATCTTTAAGTCAAAAGACGGCCACAAAACTGGCTAAGGATAGAATCAATACCATCGGGGGATCTTTAAAATACGAAGGTTTATTTACATACGGGCAAAAGGGATTTGCCAAACTGGATTATTTTAAAGACGGTTCATCGAAGGTTACCTTTATTGATTCCAAAGGAGAGGAATTCAGTTTTCCAGTACTGTCTGGATTCAGTGAGGAAAAAGATTTCGTCGACTTCCAGAAAATTACGGTATCTACAAAAAGTGCCGCCGTTCTGAACGATAAAAACGCTCTGGAGAAATCGGGGTTCTACAAATTTCTCTGGGGCGATAGATATAGGAAATATTTCGGGAAGTCAGTATCTGCACCCGTTGCCATGCTTGACACTTTATATGGTGGTCTGCGAGTGACCAAAAAAGGGGGCGGGCACCAATCGTATTCCATTCGCTTGGAAGACGATAATGGAAAAGAATATTCGATGCGTTCGTTACGAAAGAATGCCTTGAAGTTTTTGAAGTTCAAGATTCCCGGCATCGCCTATACTTCGGATGATTATGAAGATACGTTTACTGAAGAACTCATCTCGGATTTTTTTACAACGGCACATCCGTATATGCAACTGGTCGTAAATCCATTGGCTAAAGTGGTCAATGTCAACCATTCGAGCCCTTCCTTATTTTACATTCCCAAGCAAGCCCGTTTGGGCGAGCTGAATACCGAGTTTGGCGACGAACTTTATTTTATCGAAGAACGCCCCTCTGACGAACAGATGAACTTTAAAGGTTATAGACGTACCATCGACGAAGAGGGTAAGGTAAAGGATTTCGAGAGCACCACCGATATGCTGGAAAAAATAAAAAGCGATGAATCGTACACCGTTGACCAGCGCGATTTCATACGGGCCAGAATCTTTGATATGCTGATAGGCGATTGGGATAGACATCAAGACCAATGGAGATGGGTGGAATACGAGACGGAGAATGGCGACAGGGAGTTTTTGCCGGTGCCTAGAGATCGCGATAATGTCTTCCCAAAATTTGATGGTGCTGCGCTTCCTATAGTTCAACTTTTCGTGCCAAATACCCGAAATTGGGAAACATACGATTCTGATGTTGACGATGTAAAGTGGTTCAACTTGGCCGGTAATAAGTTGGACCGTGCTATTCTGACCCAATATGGCACGAAGGTCTGGGAAGAAGAGGCCAATTTCATTCGAAAACATCTGACCAAGGAGAAAATAGAGGCGGCCTTTTCGAGGCTCCCTAAAGAAGTACAAGACGATACCGCGAACGACATTATGGTTTCGTTGGAAAACCGATTGGAAAATCTCCCAAAATATGCCGTCGAATACAGCAAATATCTGAATAAGAACGTAGCCCTCCACGGTACCGAAAAAGACGACAAAATCGAAGTTATCAGATTACCCGAGGGAAAGACCAAAGTAATATTGAGAAGGCTGCTTACGGACAGTCCGAACGAAAAAATATACGAGCGGACTTTTGATAACGAAGAAACCGAAGAAATTTGGATATACGGTTTGGGAGACGATGATATTTTTGAAGTCAAGGGAGATGAAAATAATGCTATTCTCATTCGATTAATAGGCGGTTACGGTAAGGATGTTTATAAAATATCCAACAAAAAATCAGTTAAGGTCTATGACTGGATTCACGAAGAAACAGAATTTGAAAACGAGATACCCCGACATCAATTGACTGATGTTTATAAAACGAATACTTTTCATTGGCGGTTTTTCAAGCAAAACAGCAATATTCTTGTACCGAACATTGGCTTTCGCAATGACGATGGTTTCTTTCTAGGAGCTAACGATACCTATACCGACAATGGATTCAATGCCGGTAAATTCAAACAGAAGCACAGTTTAGCAGCCAATTATTACTTTAAGTTTAAGGCAATCGAATTGTCCTATTCTGGAATCTACACTAATATTTTTCCTAAATGGAATTTTGAAATGGGCGGTTACTATACTAACAATCGGTTTTCGACCAACTTTTTCGGATTTGGTAACGAATCCGCAAATTTAGAGGATGAGCTTGACATCGATTTTTACAGGTCACGAATGCAAAAAATCAACTTCAATATTGGAATAGCATACCATACATTGCGTTTCAAGGCACTTTATGAATCCTTCAGAGTGTTAGAAATTCCCGACCGATTCTTTACCCCCTCAAATTTGAATGGGGATGTTTTCGGGTCACAAAACTATGTCGGTCTAGAAACCTCGGCCTTATATGACAATTCAGATGCGAAAGATTTTCCATCAAAGTCAATTCTGTTCGGGCTAACGGCAGGGTATAGGGCCAACACTAGTATAAAAGAAAACCAGTTTGGTTATATGAAATTCAAGGCAGGCTTTAGTCATAAACTGATTCCGTCCGGCAATCTGGTTTTTGGTACTTTGGGAGAGGTTAGCACCAACTTCGGCGACGATTATTTCTTTTACCACGCCCCCTCGATCGGTGGCGATAATGGACTAAGGGGTTTTAGGGACGAACGTTTTTCAGGGAAGACGTATTTCTATCAGACTACTGATCTAAGGTTGCGCTTAAAAAGATACATCACTGCGGTTGCTCCCATAACAGTGGGCATGTTCGGCGGTTTTGATTACGGAAGGGTTTGGCAACCTAACGAGAATTCAAATGTGTGGCATACTTCGCAAGGAATAGGATTCTGGGCCAGCGGTTTGAATTTCTTAACACTCAACTTGGGCTACTTTAATTCCGTTGAGGGGAATTTCTTTCAGTTCGGCTTTGGTTTTGAATACTGAAAAGCCTCGGTAGCCTAAACCTAGAGCTAAATTTTCCAACACGATATGAGCAAAAAAAGCCCCTGATAAATTCTGGGGCCAGTTCCCAATCTGAAATCCCTACAAGATTACCAGTTCTCGATTTCCTTTTCCAATTCTTCGCGACGCTTGCCAGTCTTCTCTTGGATTTTTCCCATCATTTCATCGAATTTACCTTCTGAGTAGGTCACGTCATCATCTGTCAATTGCCCATACTTCTGCTTGAATTCGCCTTTGACTTGTTTCCACTTTCCTTCTAACTTATCACTATTTATAAATTTTAAGATCAATAATAATAGTTACCTAAATGCAAAATGCCGAAATCTACCTCGGTATTCTTAGAAAATTAGATTTTAGTTCTAAATGCTCTAAAAAGATTTAGTCCATAAGTGTGAGGCCGCTATATTTTTCAAATCTCTTAGATCAGCTAGGTGTTTCACACTCTATCATAATGAGAAATACTTACCGACTCATAAATTTCTCCCCCTAAAATCAAGATTATCAATATTGGCTGCATGATAGGTAATCAAACGGTTCAAAGAGAATGTAAAACCCATCTCCTTAACATCGTTGTCAACACCCTTTTGTACAGTGATTGCCCGAAGGTTTTCGGTTATTTCTTGAACAATGGAATCGGTAGTATTTCCTGGATTGATATTTAGATTTCTTAGGGAATGGGAAACTTTTTCTTCATTTGCACAACTGAATTTTATATAGTCGACCAAAAGCAATTGCATCCGTTCACTAAGAAAGCTGATATCGCTATCGTTGAAGTATTGATTGACCTGCTTTGCAATGGCATACAGGTTACATAATTCCTTATCTAAAATTTCGTCTTTTGTCATTCCTTTCTATTTCAAATGCTTAAATCTTTTCCGCCCTATGATATCAATCCACTAGACAATAAAGTTATTATGCGTTGGCCGTTTGACCTTCATGTTTTCCCTCTCGGGTTTCTTCAATAATCTTGTCAATAAAAGCCGGTAAATCATTAGGGTTTCTACTGGTAACCAAACCTTCGTCAACAACGACTTCGTCATCCTGCCATCTCGCTCCCGCATTTATTACATCTTCTTTTATACTTTTATACGAAGTGACTATTCGGTTTTCGATAACTCCCGCATTAATCAATAACCACGGAGCGTGACAAATGGCCGCTACTGGTTTGTGTTGGTTGAAAAAGGTTCGGATAAAGTCAAGAGCTTCGCTATTTACCCGCAATATATCCGGGTTTATAACGCCGCCGGGCAATACCAGACTATCATAATCAGCAGGATTTGCATTTGCAAGGGTCATATCGACTAGTACGCTTTCGCCCCAATCCTTTTCGTCCCAGCTTTTTATCGAGCCGCTTTCAGGTGCTATGATATGTACCTGAGCACCTTCTTCTTTGAGTGCGTTCATGGGTTCGAACAACTCCGATTTCTCAAAACCGTCGGTAGCTAGAATTGCTATTTTTTTATCTTCTAATTTCATGTATTAAGTTTTTAAGGATTAATATTCTTTCATCTTCTCTTTGCGCTTGCGCAACTGCCGTTCAAGATCATTGACCGACTCCGCAATCGAGCTCGCAAAATCTTCATGGCTTGCCTCGGCGAACAATCGTGGGCCGGGAAGACTCAATCTGATATTGCAAATTTTTCCAGTTTCATCCGAGGTTGTGTTTTCTTCCTTGAAAAAAACATCGGCACGGATGACCATATCGAATTTATTCTTCAAGTTTTCGAGTTTCTCTTTTGCCAGCTTTTCCAGTAAGTCGCTTTGGGTAACATCGTGATATTCGTAAATAATCTGCATATTTCTTTTTTTGAATTTTCGACAAGCGTGTTCACTCGTCACTTTCCCAAATTAAGAAGATGCCAATAGAAAGCTTTGCTCAAAAAAGTGGAGTATTAATGCGAAACGAATAGATTTAAATTATACCCTGAATTTTATTCCCCTCAATCATCAAATCTTCGATATTTCGCCATGATGAACATATATAGTCCATAGCAGATCAAACCAAGGGCAACGGCACCCATCAACCACGGGCCTTCAGAATTCCGTTGCAAGAACGAGAAGGCATCCGAAGTTCCCTTGATATCTTCCTGACTGGCGGTACTAGCAGCTCGAAAAAAGAAATAGGCAACGATACCGGTTACGATCGCCCTCGAAACCATTCCTGCATACCCTAACCATTTTATGGTCTTTCTAGTGTCCACGTTCGATAATCCATCCAAATGAAATTTTTTAAGGAAATCCCCTTTGTACACCTTTACGATTTGAAAGATTGCTTTGATGGCCATACCGATAGCGACAGCATAAAAGATATAATCCAAATAATCAGTTGATATAAGTGATTTTCCGCCTGAACGATCACTATTGGCCGAATTAAAAATTTGATAAAGGGAATACGCCCCCAGTCCAAAATAAAACAATCCACTAAAGAAAAACCCGATTCGTTTGCCAATGGACTTCCCGTCCGATCCTATATCTTCAGGGTCTTTTACACTCTGGTAAAAACGCCAAAAAGCATAACAGAGCAATCCTAAACCTAAAATTCCTAAGAGGACATTGCCGAAAGGCTGTTCCTGCAGAAATTTCAATACGCCTAATTTTCCTTCCGACTCGCCGCCCAATCCTATGGCAGCTCCAAAGGCCAAAATTCCTGTCAGTGCGTAAACGGTGCCTTTTGAAGCATAACCTGTTCTTGCTATATATTTAACTTTTTTATTCATTTTTTAGATTTTCTCTAAAATAAGTCTGTCAACTTATCTTTATTGATCGCATCCCTTAAAAAAATTAGCCATATAATTTTCCCAAGGGTATTACAGTTGACTGGTCAAAGCCTTGACAATGCGATTGTCAGGTATAAATTCCCTACATAGAACTTTTAGCACGGTGTAGCCTGGTACGGCTACAATCATTCCTGCAACACCGAAAAGCAGTCCAGCTATGATTATAATCAGAAAGATTTCTAAGGGATGTGACTTGACACTGTTTGAAAATATAAAGGGTTGTGAGAAAAAATTATCGATGAGTTGGCCAACGACGATACCGATAACCACATAGCCTAATTTCGGTAAGATTTCGGCACTAAAATCCAATCCCAAATTACTGGTAACAGTAAAGACCATCATAAATACGGCACCGATAATCGGCCCGACGTAGGGAATGATATTGAAAAGTGCGCAGAGAAAGGCAATGGCCAACGGATGTTCGATGCCCACCATGGTAAGAGTGGCCGCATAAATAAGGAACAGTATCAGAATCTGCAGTAGCAATCCGATAAAATAACGGGAAAGCAGATTCTTCATGGCGTCGATGGAATGCATGATGCGCGACTGATGGGTTTCAGGGAACATACGCACCATAGTTCCCTGAATTAGTCGGGTGTCTTTCAACAGAAAGAATGAAATGAACAGCACCGAGAATAAGCCGATACTCATTGTACTGATGACTTCCAAAATGGAATTAAAAAGACGTGGGAGAAAGCCTGTATCAATCTCCTGCCTGACCGTTTCCTCGATATCGACTTCTTCGACTATATCCTCTACAATATCCTTTGAAGCACCGGCCGAGTTGGTCAGTTCATTAGAAAAGAGCTCCAGTTCAGCCTGCATATTTTTTAAATCGAGCAGCGCCAGTTTTTCGCCCTGTTCAGTAAACAATGGAATAAAGAGCCAGACCATCCCGACCAGTAGGCCAGAAAGAAGGACTATAGATACCGATACGGCTAGAATGTTCGGGAACTTTAACCGCTTGCGAAAAAAGAGTACCACAGGGCGACCTATTAATGCCAGAACGACCGCGAGCAATACGTAGGCTATAACGGACTGCGTCAAATACAAAAAATAGACTAACAAAATAGTTGCCGCAATCAGCGCGACAGCTTTATAGATTCCCTTTGCAATTTCATTAGAATTCATAAGGTTTTTTCTTTTGGTTCGTTTTTCTGGATGGCATTTATAGAACGTTGCCATTTTGAGGAAAGTTCCACAGGTTTAGGATAGGTTTGCAAATCGGTTTCCCAAGGAATAAGCACTTCTACATCATTCAAATGTGCGAGTTCGGGAACCCACTTACGTATATATTCCTGTTCCCTATATTTCTTGGATTGATAAATAGGATTGGTATACCAAATCTCAAAGGCCTGCATGTGCCAATTCATCCAATTGACGCTGACATCATAGTCGATAAGCTTTGATTCAAAGTAGGATGCCCCCCATCGCCAATCGACTTTATAATCATGAACAAGGAAGCTAGCGCAATTGACCCGCCCTCGATTACTCATATATCCGGTCTGGTTCAATTTTCGCATGTGCGCGTCTATAAAGGGGATGCCCGTTTGGCCTTCACACCATCGCTGAAAAAGTTCTTTGGAATCTTCAAAATCGACCTTCTTCCCTTTAAATCCATTCTTGGTATAAAGTTTTGCGCCCACACGCATGTGCCGGAATAAAAAAAAGTCGCGCCAGACCAATTCAAAAATGAACCACCATGTACCGTATTTCTTTTTGATTTTCTCCTCATATATTTTTACCTCGTGATAAATGTACCTTGGGGAGATACACCCCAAGGCCAAGTAGGGAGAAAATTTCGAACTGTAATCCATGCCGAGCGATTTGTTGCGCGTCCATTTATAGGCGCTCAATTGTTCAGTGTCATAGAAATATTGTTGCAATCTTTTTAGGGCTTCACGCTCCCCACCTCTGAGAAAAGGTTTGGTTTCTTGTGGTTCGATTTTTCCCGATGCCGTAGCCTCGAATTCGGGTAATATGCCAAAATCATCGACCTGAAAAAAATTAATCGAGGTTAGTGGTGAAAGGCATTTGCGAACCCTGGTTTCCTTGGTCGTTTTGATTCGATATGTCTTCGAGACCAATGGAATAGAGTCAATGGAGTATGGAATATCGTTTTTATGATAAAGTGTTCGTCCCCAGTAAAATTTTAAGGAACAGGATTTCGGCAATGCCTTTCGAACATTTTCTACCATCTGCAATTCTTCCTCGGCATGTTCTTCTTCGGCATATATTTCAGAGATGCTAAAGTTCTTGACCAGTTCTGGGATTTCAACAGCGGGGTCGCCAAAAACGATCAAAAGATTTCCACCCAATGCTTTTAACTGTTCCCGCAAATCTTCGAGGCACTGAACAAGAAACTGATAACGTACTTTATCTGCTTTGCGAAAACCTAAATCGAGATGCATGTAGTTATTGGAGTCGATGCAGTACATACACAATAAGTCCTTGTTTGTTTCCACTGCATGATGCAGGGCTTCATTGTCGTGCAGTCGCAAATCGTTTTTGAACCAGTAAAGTATGGGCATAAATCCGTATAAAAAAGGATAGCCAATTCAATAGCTATCCCGTTTATTTCATAACAATTTTGATTCTCTTTTAGCTATAGGACTTTCTTTTTTCCCATGAGTAGGGAAATAACAAATAGCGCGAGGAATATGAAAAATAAAATTTTTGCAATGCTAGCGGCTCCTGCGGCGATTCCACCAAAACCGAATACTGCGGCAATTATTGCCAATACAACAAAAACTACGGTCCATCTTAACATAATATCTATATTTAAATTAGTATTGAATTTTCTGATATTGACCTTTTTATCGGTCATTTATCGGTTGTCAAATATGTAAAATAGGAACGTAATCTTTTAGCTGTAAAAAGTGAATTGCTAACTCAAAGCCTTGGCAGTGCTTGCAGAAGGTTATTTCCCAAGGGTATAAATACAACTTGAAAATTTCATTTATAGTTAATAGGTAGTCTACGGTGATTCTCTTTGGTATCTAGAATAGCGTTTTGATTTAATTTTCATCTATTACTTGTTTTGGCGTTTTCTATCGTATCTTAAAAAATAGACCAGTATCAGTCTTGCAATTTAAATGCAGATTTATGAACAAAATATTCTTTCTCTTTCTCGTGATTCAGGTGAACTCTTGTGCCACATCCCGTTTCCAGCAAAGTAATGGGCCTGAAGAGAGAACAAGTATATCTTCGAACAATGAAAATCACGCAGCCGATTTTCATTCAAACATCGATCAGACAGAGATTGACCTCATCGATGGACCGTACATAATCGGAGACACCTTATACCGAATTAATTCGCAAAACAATCTTATAATAGAGTATCCTTTTCGAAGGGATTCGATTATTGTTCAGGTTGATAATATATATAAAGACCGGTTTAGCATCTCCTTAGTTAATAATTATGAAGTTTCTAAGAGCACGTTTGCACTATCGGAGAAAATCGCCGTAATTGCGGACATCGAGGGTAACTTTAATGCCTTCTCAAGCTTCCTTAAGGCCAACAAAATTATGGATGATAACCATAATTGGATTTTCGGAAAGAACCATCTGGTGCTTTTAGGTGATTTTGTTGACCGAGGTAAGAATGTAACTCAAGTATTGTGGCTAATCTATAAACTAGAATATCAAGCCCGCCTAAGTAATGGGCACGTTCATTTCATCCTTGGGAACCATGAGGTAATGAATTTTCAAGGCGACCATAGATATAATAGTATGAAATATATCAGCAGCGCACAGAAAATAAGTGGCAACACGGATAAGAAAGACGCAGTTTCTTATATGTACTCTAAAGAAACTGAATTAGGAAAGTGGTTAGCTACCAAAAATGTAATTGAAAAAATTGGAGGATATCTATTCGTTCATGGAGGCCTTAGCCCCGAATTGTTAGATTATAACTTGACCATTAACGATATTAATAAACTAGTACGGTCTGGGTATAGGAATCTCCCCGATACTACAAATGATACAATTGATTTTCTTTACGGCTCATTGGGTCCTTTCTGGTATAGGGGTTTAGTATCGAAATCTTCCAAATACACAAAAATTGGTCAAGGGGCGTTAGAGCGAATTAATTCATTTTACAACTTAGAAAAAATAGTGATTGGGCATACCGTAGTTGCAAATATTTCTAAAGATCTCGAAGGTAAGGTAATCCGTGCTGATGTATCTCATGGGCGAAAAAAACGCTCCGGAGCAACTAAGGGCCTTCTGATTGAAGGTGGTCGCGAATATATAATTGATGATTTGGGAAGCAAAAAAGAGTTCTAATGAGTTATAGATTTTCGAAATGGCTATCAAGATAAACCAGGCGCTTGGTCAACCATTCGTGTAGATACGCATAGTCATTTTCAGTAGACCTCTGGTTTGGCCAAACTTTATACTCACGTTCATAGATATTTTCCATTTTGAATTTTCTATAATTAGTATCAATGTTATCGAACAGACTTCGATTGCTGAATTGATTTTTTCGTAAGGCTATCCACCGTTTCTTCAGTTTTTCTTTGTATCCCTTAAGATTGGAACTCAATAAACGATCGAACAAATGGTTGCCTAAAATATCGTCGGTGGTTGGAATTCGCTTACCATCCTGAATTATTCCCATCACTCCGTCTAAATCCCATGGAACAAAGAAGTAGGGGCTATTTCTGTCATAGCGGGCTAAGTAGTAGTTTTTGCCGAGGTTGTCAGTGGCCCTCAGCAAATTGACGAACAGGTAGTAGTCTATGGCGTTTTCAATATTCAGAAAACTTCCGATCGAAAGATTGAATTTTTCATCTGTAGATTCGGCGACTAGATTAATTAGCTCTGCCAAATCCTCCCAATGTGATTTATAATCCACAATCGGATATTCCATTTCAAAACCTCCCCAATGCGGAAATAAATTCTCCACCTTTGGGGCATTTTCAAAAGTAGTCGCCTCATCATAAGAGGAAGCTTTGAACAACTCTCCATTAACCCCCTTCTCATCAACTTTTTTTAAGGACAGTAGTTTGCGATCGACAGATTCCGATAATGAAAATATACCGAGGTATTTATCATTCTTAAAAACTTCCACGAACTCTGAATCAATTCCACTTTTTGCTGTAGGTTCTTTTGCAACATATGCAGGACTATGAATTGATTTCCATAAACTATTTGCTATATGTGAACGGATTCTAAGAGGCTCATTATATAACCCATCTAATATCCAGTCATCATCATTACGCAGTCTCTGAAAGGTCAAATCCTTAGAAATCTCATTAATACTATCGGTCCAAATCTCTAAATCAAAAGTTTTCTTCGGATAGGTCAATGATAGGTTACCCCTAAATTCTATACCTAATAGACTTTCAATGTAACTATCTTCAGTATAGTAAGCTATTTGTCCAAGGACCTTGGAGGATTTATTTAATTTCGAATTAACCTTAATCTGTACAATTGGCAATCTTGTAAGAAATAAAGTGGAAATCTTTTTTCTTCTTTGAATCTTTTGGCTGTGAGTATGCGATAGCTTACCGGTGGAATCAACAATCTTATACAAATTTTTGAATCGATAGCGTTTTATTTCATTGTTCTGCAGCTTTTTAGAATCAACTTCTTTTGGTTGCCAAACTATAATTCCGTTGACTTTGTCCACACCAAAACTGTTCTTATCGGCCCTTATTGCTTGACCACTAATATTAACGCATGATAAAAGAAATACTGTAAAGAAAATATGACAATAATATAATTTCATATATGGCATTTGAAAAAACTTTCTGCTTGATACAGCTATTTGAGATTGGGGGTTATTCTTTTCCCTAGTTCTTTGAATGAGGTCGTAAATCAGACAATTTTAAATTTCAAACGAACTTGAAATACCTTCGGCAATTTCCGCACGATGGCCTTCTAAGATTGACCTATTGAAATTGGCAATAGAAGTATGCTTTAAAACTTCATCGTATTCTTCAAGAACGGTTTCCTCAGCTTTTTTGCATTCGTCTAATATAGCGGCTTTACTATTGCCCTTTACAAAAAGTAAAAAGCCCGACCATATTTTAGCTGCTTTTTGAGAAGGTCGCCCTTCTTTAAGGGGTGTGCCATTTAGACGAATGACCATATCGGTCAACTCATTGATCATGCTGGCTTTTTCGGCAGCTTTGACAACGAAAAAGGACTTCAAGGTTTTATCCTCTAAATGCTCTAACCCTTTTTTATATGTGGACTCGGCGTGATAGTGAACACCTAACAAATTGTTTAACAAATCTACTTCTTGGGAATAACTCATTTTATAGTTTTTAAAATTAATAATAGTGGTATTTGATAGTTATTTAATTCATCCAGCAACTTCTGTCACAATATTAAATAATGAATTGGAACACTCGTCGTGGATTATTTCGATTTAATATCAAATCTAGCTGTTGGCATAGCTAACAAACGCTCTTCCCGTATGAGCTTTCCGGTACGATTACATACACCATAGGTTCCATCCCCGACACGTTCTAGTGCCTTATTGAGTTCTCTTGCCTTGTTTTGAAGGCGGCGGATGGTACGTTTGTTTTTCGCCTGTTGTTGAAAGTGTTTACTGTTCTCATTGAAATCGACATTGCTATTGGCTATTCTCTGTTTTTGATTTATGTGAATGGCCTTTAGTGAATTAAGTTCATCAGTAGTCGATTCAAGCGATTCATCAAGAACAGTCTTAAATTTTTTCAATTTATCCGAGCTATATTTTACGGGATTATTTTGCTTCATTTCAATTTATTTTTAAAGTTATATTGTCAATCCTACGCGATAATCTTAAGCCTTCTAACTGGCAGGTGGTAGGTAATACATTCAAAATGAATATGATTCCTATATCTGTGTGCTATTATGATTATTCAATCCAAATTGATTTTGTATTTACGAATTCACGAATGCCATAGCCGGAAAGCTCTCTTCCGTAACCACTATTCTTTATTCCACCAAAAGGGAGTCTTGGGTCTGAGACCACCAACTTATTTACGAAACTACTACCTGCCTCTAGTTTTAGAGCTATTTTTTCCCCTCTTTCTATATTGCTGGTGACCACCCCCGAACCTAATCCGAAGACAGAATTGTTTGCTAATTCGATTGCATGAGTTTCGTCTTTTGCTCTAATAACCGACGCCACAGGTCCGAAAAGTTCTTTATCGAAAGCCTCCATCCCCGGTTTTAAATCCGCAAGTATGGTCGCGGGGTAATAAGCTCCTTTTCTCTTCGGGATAAACCCGCCCAAGACCAGACGCCCCCCTTGAGTAACTGTTTTTTCAACCTGTTCATGAATCTCATCACGTAAATCTACTCGCGCCATTGGACCATAGTAAGAATCCTCATCCGTGGGTGCTCCCATTTTGGCAGCCTCCATTTTACTTTTAAACAATTTCAAAAATTTATCATAGACAGAACCTAATACCACAAAGCGTTTGGCCGCTATACAAGTTTGCCCATTGTTCTGTAGTCTACCATAGGTAGCTAAATCAGTTGCATCCTCTAAATCTGCATCTTCCAAAATAATATAAGCATCGCTCCCCCCGAGTTCCAATACAGTCTTCTTTAAATTTTGGCCAGCGATAGACGCAACTGACCGGCCCGCAGGATCACTTCCCGTGAGTGTAACAGCAACAATGTTCTCGTTTTCAATGATTTCTTTCACATCGCCAGCACCGATGTTTAAATTTAAAAACACGCCTTCGGGGAACCCGGCTTCCACAAATGCTTTCTCTAAAGCATGGGCGCAACCCTGTACATTAGATGCATGCTTTAACACCCCTGTATTCCCAGCCATAATGGCGGGAGCTGCAAAGCGAATTACCTGATAAAACGGAAAATTCCATGGCATCACTGCTAGAATTACCCCGATAGGTTGAAATGTAACGTAACTTTTTTTAGCTTCGGTTTCAACCTTTACATTTTCGAGCAAGGAGCCTATATTGTCAGCATAATAGCGACAGACCAGTGAGCATTTTTCCAATTCTTTACGCGATTGACCGATTGTTTTTCCCATTTCTTCGGTTGCAAGCTGCGCGTACTTTTCCTTATTTTTATCAATGACGTCCGCTAATTTATGCATCATCTTAGAACGCTCTTCAAAATTCTTTTCCTTCCAATCAAGATAGGCCTTCTGGGCCTGAGCCACTTTACCTTTTGCCATTTGAGCGCTAATTCGGTCGTACTCAGCAACTTTTTCTCCAGTTGCAGGATTTATGGTTTCAGTTTTTGACATTTTACTAGGTATTGTTGTTTTTTGAAAATTCCTTTAATATCACATTTAAAATCTTGTGATTTAGAGAGTAGTCTACAGCTAAGTCTACAACGTGAATACCATTTAAATTCAGTACCTTATCTAAAGTCTGTTCAAATTCCTTCACTGAGTTTGGCCTATAACCACAAGCTCCAAAACTCTCTGCATACTTCACAAAATCGGGGTTAGCATATTCTAGGCCATATTTCGGAAAACCCTCCCCTTCCTGCTTCCATTCAATCATTCCATAGGCATTATCGTTTAAGATAATCACAACGATGTCTAAATTAAGTCGAACGGCAGTTTCCAATTCTTGCGAGTTCATCATGAAACCGCCATCGCCATTGACTGAAATGACCTTTTTATCGGGATTCAACTCTTTGGCCATCATGGCTGATGCCAATCCAGCACCCATGGTAGCTAGGGCATTGTCTAATATTAAGCTGTTCTGTTGATAGGCTGGGTAATTGCGTGCAAACCATATTTTATAAATCCCATTATCTAAAGTCACAATACCATCATCTGGCAAGACATCTCTTGTAATCTTGACCAACCGCTGCGGTAAGATAGGAAACCTGTCATCCTCTACATATTTTGCCAGTCGCCTAGAAACATTCTCCTTTATACTCATAAAAGCAGCACTATTCCAACTGATATCCTTTCCCGACAAATTCGTGGTCAGCTCTTTTATACTACCTGCTATATCCCCAATTACGTTTAAATGTGGAAAGTAAACTTCATCGATCTCAGCAGGAAAAAAGTTAATATGAATAACTTTCCGCTGATCACTTAACTCCATAAAAAATGGCGGCTTTTCAATAGTGTCGTGACCAACATTTATTATAAGGTCCGACCTATCAACAGCTTCATGCAAAAAATCAAAATCTGATAATGCGGCCGTTCCCAAATAATTAGCATGTCGTTCATCTATAATACCCTTACCCATTTGAGTATTAAAAAAGGAGATTCCTGTTTTTGCAACAAAATCTGTCAAGGCTATGCTGGCCCGCTTTCTATTTGCTCCCGCCCCAATCAAAAGCAGCGGCTTTTCCGCAGCCTGCATCATTTGTGCTGCGTTTTCTATAGTTTCCAAACTTGCCAGAGGGATTTTATAATCAATTACATCAAATAAATCAGGTTTTGAGATTAGCTCTTGCGCAATATCTTCAGGTAGTTCCATATGTGCCGTGCCTGGACGTTCCTCTTTAGAAAGACGAAATGCTTCACGGACTATTGACGGAATATGTTCCCCGTGAGTTATTTGTTTACTGAATTTGGTCAGTGGCTGCATAATCCCTACCACATCGATGATTTGAAATTTTCCCTGCTTACTTTTTTTAATTGGCTTTTGTCCTGTAATCAGAACCATGGGCATAGCTCCTAGTTGAGCGTATGCTGCCGGTGTTACCAAATTGGTTGCACCAGGGCCAAGAGTTGCTAAACAAACTCCCGGTTTGCCTGTTAATCTGCCGTATGTAGCAGCCATAAAACCGGCGCCTTGCTCATGCCGAGTTAGAACGAATTTAATCTTATCCGATTTTCTTAGAGATTCCAAGAAATCGAGATTTTCTTCTCCCGGCAAACCAAAGACGTATTCCACACCTTCGTTCTCTAAGGCTTTTACAAATAAATCAGAGGCCTTCATTTATTTATTTTTGATTAATCAATTACGGAACCTAGTTTCGATTGAAAACTCCAGAAGCATCGCTACCAGGGTACCGAAATATTTATAAGTATAAGCTAGCAATTTACAATTGGATTAGAACATTGGTTAGTTGCCAGCATTAATTTTTTGACTCTAACCGTTCTACCGCGCATAATTCTTACTTGCATCATAGTAGGGTAGATTGTTACAATATCATCTCCTTGGCATCTTTATCTATTGGTTCCTCACTATTATAAAAGTTCTCAGATATAATAAATTTGAACGTTTTGTGGTACTATGCGTTGCGAAATTTTTATATTTTGAGCCACAATATTGAACCAGTACATGTATACACTATCATACGATTCAACGGCTGTAAAATCTTTATCCATGAAGGAAATGGAGTTGCTTCTAGAAAAATCGAGGGAAAGTAATGCGCAGAATAATATCACGGGCTGTCTAATCGCTTATATGGGTCGCTTTATTCAGGTTCTTGAGGGCGATAAGACAGTAGTTCAGACACTTTTCGAAAAAATAAAGGCCGATGAAAGACATACGAATGTTGTTGCCTTCTCTGAAGATGATATCGATTCAAGAACCTTTTCAGGCTGGGGCATGGCTTATTATCCAGTCGATGATAAAGAACCGAATAAAAACGAGTTCGAACAATTTAAGAGGAATCTTTTGTTGCTTGCTGATTTATCCAACACCACCAACGCAACGGCCCTAACTTTCTGGAAACGAATGAAATTCTTGATTTCCAATCCCCCTGAGAAATAATATTCAGTCTCACTACGTCCTCGGATCCCGCCGAAACACTTCAATGAGATTAAAGAGAAGGATACAGAAAAACACCCAAATCAATCCTGCGATAAAACCTCCCACAACATCGGACGGATAGTGAACTCCTAAATAGATACGGCTGATTCCTATACTTAAAATAAGTAAGGTCAATGCTAATATGGCTGTCGCTTTTAGAAATCCGTTTATCCTGAACTTGTAGAATAGATAAATCAAAAATCCGTAGAACGCCATCGCGCTCATGGCATGGCCACTGGGATAGCTCAATGTTTCTACAGAAACCAGGTGCTCAATTCCTGGCCTTGCCCTATCAATGGCTCGTTTTAGCATCATATTAGAAACCGTAGCAAGGAACAACACTAGCGTGACTTGCACGACGTATTTCCATCGTTTATAAATCACAGCGGAAATTAGAATTACGATTACCAACACTATCAAATATCCGTTGACATCCCCCACATTTGTTACGAACGTGAAATAGTCAGTCAGACCAGGGGTTCGATACGATATGATAAAATCTTGAATTCGGCTATCGTAATCAGCCAAGGTTTCCGTATGCAATGTATCCGTAAGTTCAACAAAAAGATTAATGCCACCGACTACAACGAACAAGGCTATTGTAACTGTAATGATATATGGAATTTTCTCATCATATTTGTCGAACTGGCGGGAAAGAAAATTCCTTATCCCAACGATAAGTCTCTGTAGTGTGCTTCTCATGTATTCCAAATAAAATTAAAATTAGTTTGTATTGTTCGAAGTACCGGGTCAAAGGCAATTCTAAGTTTTAATTCCTTCTCGGGATAGTATGCCTTTTCAATATCCTTTTTCTTTCTTTTTGGGCGAGATGTTCTTTTCGATGACCGTACAGTTTGGAAAGGGCAAATTTTCTCGATTCTGAAATATCGACAATTGGTGGAAAATAATCACGTTCAACAACGAAGTTATAAAGTTCGCTTTCCATAGCGGTTATCGCCCAAGGTTCGATTGCTAGGTTTGGTGGAAGATTTCGAAGTTCAGGTACGAATCGCTTGATAAATATAGCATCGGGGTCATGGTCTTTCGCATTTTTTGTAGGATTGTAGACCCGAACGGTATTATAACCGGTCAACCCCGACTGCATTTGTAGCTGTGGATAATGTATACCCGGTTCGAAATCAAGAAAATTTCTGGCAAGCCACGGCCCTATTTCCGAAAAGTGCTGAAAAAGTAAATGACAAAAGAACGAGCTAATCATCGTTCGCATTCTAAAATTGACGTAACCTGTTTCCAACAGGCAACGGATGCTCGCATCGACCAATGGGTAGCCGGTTCGACCATTTTTAAACGCTTCTATATAAATATCATTCCGTTCGTAATACAAATTTAGAAAACCACGATTATGGGCTTCGGTTTCCATGCGGGGTTCCATCTCGAACTTTTGAATAAAATGGCCCTGCCATCTTAAGCGAGACATGAATGCAGATAAATTTCTTTTCTTGTCGACCTCTTTTTTACGGTTGACCGTTCGCTGATATACCTGTCGAACCGAAATATTGCCCCAAGCGATATACGGACTCATACGACTGCAATGCATTCGAGAACCTAAAGGCTTTGAAATATGCCTTACATACCCCTCTTGGCGGTTATCCAAAAATGTATCGAGCCAAAACTTCGCTCGAGAATGACCGCCATGTTGTACTTCCAATCTTGGTTTTGTATTCAACATATATTCCTTAAAATTATGCGGTAGTATATCGATTTCGGATATCGATATAAACTGAGCGGTGGCTAGGCCGATAGCCTTTATTTTTCTACGCATATATTTTCCCCAATCGGCCGACCAAGTTGTTCTGTCCTTCAATCCACGAACGACCCCATTGTTCTGAAATTCTTTCCACGGCACTTCATTTGCCTCGCACCATTGTTTTACCCGGATATCGCGCTGGAAGGTAATATCAAGTCCCGTTTCTTCCGAACTCCAAAGTTTCAAACTTCCAAAACTTTCCATAGCCCATGCCAGAAAATCAGTGATTTCTGCTCGAATCGATAGTACTCGCGTATCATAATCCTCTAGCGTGTGGTTCATGGCTTCAAGAGACTGTCGAATAAAATCGAAATGGAAATCACTGTAATGCGGGTCGGAATAAATTGAACCCTCAAAGCAGAATACCAAAAGTAAAGGTCCGCCATCAGCAATTGCATTATAAAGTGCATCATGGTCTTCCAATCGAAAATCCCTTTTGAACCATACAATATTTACAATCTCCATATTTTGGGGTTATTGCTAGGAGAGGGTTGTACTATCCCCTATGCCAATTAACCAAATTTAATATTAAGAAGAGATTAAGGTTAATTCAAAAAAAAATTGAATTAGCCCGAATACCAACTTACAGACATGAAGGTAAAAGCATTTAGGGGCTCATTCTTTTCGTACTTTAGCGACAGAAAGCCAATAAATGAAAACCATACAAGTTAGTTCCCTTCCATTAAAGGACGTCATTACAGATATCGCCAAGGCTTTGAATGTACCCTACACAGAAAACTGTAACCTTTATGAACTGCAACTGCCTGCCTTTATTGGTAGCGGTACAATCAAAGGCATTGATTTCGAGGATGGTCTTGGCCTAATCGAGTACGACTGTATTTTTTTCGAGGAAATAGTTTTCGAATTCTCGGTCAACGATGTACACCCCTTAAAATTCCTGTTTTGTTTGGAAGGTTCTTTTGAACACAAATTTGAGGATGAGACCGACTGGCATAAAATTCCACAATATAAAAATGCCATCGTCGCCAGCAATAAATTCAACGGCCATGTACTGAGGTTCAACAAAGACGAGCATACCATTCTTCATAGCCTGGAGCTATCAAGAAAGCATTTCCAACGTAAGATGAGTTGCGAACTAAAGAGTCTGAGTAAGCCATTGAAGGACTTGCTGTCGGACATCAAAGCGAAAAAAACATTCTATTATGATGGATTTTATAGTTTGGAGCTGGCCGACCTGTTTCGAGAACTTTACCACTTTGAAGAGAAGGACTATATAAAAAAAATTTTCTTGGAAGGAATGGCCTATCAAATATTAACCTTTCAGATTTTGCAATTTCAAGATGACCTAAAAAAGGAAGGTAAGAAAACTATCTTCAGAGAGGCTGAAATGAAACAACTTGAAAAAGCCATTCAAATTATCGATGAGAGAATTTCTGACCTACCCACCATTGACGAGATAGGCTCGGAAGTTGGTCTGAATCCTAAAAAATTACAGAAAGGCTTTCAAGAATTGGTTGGTTCTTCGGTCAACTCCTATATTCAAAAAAGACGGTTGGATATGGCAAAGACCCTTTTGGTTACTACCGATTACTCGCTATCGGAAATCTGCGATACCATAGGCTACAAAAGCAAAAGTTATCTCACAAAAGTGTTCAAGCAGGAATATGGAATGAACCCTTCAAGCTTTCGGAACAGTAACAAATTGAATTGAGATTTGGAACATACGATGCACCGTTATTGGATTATCGTATTGTTCAACCACCTCTCCATCATCGTAACGTTATACGTTACATCGACCAAATAAAACTTGGTAAAACTTTGAAATACTTTGGAATCCTTCAAAGTTTCCATAGAGACGGAATAGGGCGACAGATAGTTGGAATGTATTAAAAAAAGCTCTCCGTTTTTTTTCATCAGATAACCCACATGGCCAGAATCGTAGCCGATGAAGTAAATACCTTCACTCGTAGCTGCATCTATTTTGGCGATTGCCTTCTTGGGTTCAATATCTTCAACGATAAAAATGTCAGTACCACAGCTAATGACCTTGGCTTCATCAATTGGGGATTTTTGGGCTAATTTATATCGATTCAGTTTGAGCCCCATATCCCTTAATGTGGTCGAGACAAAATAACCACAAGCGACCTCGCCGACCATGGGTATCTCGGTGTGGCCTTCGAAACTCCATCTCGTACCGTACCAATAGGGTATCAGCGAATTTACCAGATTATCGGTAAAGACGAGCTGTACACTATCCATCGAAACCGTGCCCCTCTCATATTCCTTTTTTAATATTGAACGAATTTCCCTGATTCTCTCTTTGCTCTTTGGATAAGATGTAGAATCCTGTTGAATCGGATAAGGGTTTCTAGGCATCAACAAAGTCGCCCAATAGGCATTGCTATTAGGGGATTCGACGGTTGATTGGATATCGGCTGTATTCTTTTGTGGAAAATCGAATCCATTTGAGAAAAATATGACCAATAAGTAAAATAGCTTCATAACCAGTTAACGTAAAAAAACAAAGTAACGTAAATTTTATATCGATAAATTTACGCCCCACCACACATCGTAATCACGTGGTACCAAAGGACGGTGGCTTTGGTAGCCTTGATCCGCGATTCGCAATCCTGTTATTTCGCCTTTTTCGTCCCTTTCGTATCCCAAGAAAATAAAGGAGTGGCCGAAGCCTTCAAAACCATCTTCATCAATACCTTTTATGACCTCCCTATAACCTTTTCGTTTTGACCATACCTGCATCACGGCACCTGGTTTGAGTCCGCCGTTCCAAATATCGAACCAATTGACCAAAGCGCCCATACCTGCAAAGGCGATTGCGCCGGGGCCGCCCTTACCGCGATACTTTTTGGGCAGGGTGCGCCAACCTTTATGTTTTCCCGATGTAGATGCATAGAGATGGTTGAACGTTTCTTGGGGAGAATAAAACTTGGTGGCCATTTTGTCGGGCAAGTCTTTATAAAATGAATGACCGTGAACATCTTCATAAGCGATTTCAAAACGTGTCTTACAAGCTGTAAGACAATGTCCTCCGGGTTTTTTGATGGGGTTTGCCCAATAATTGCGAACTGTTTTTTGTGCAACGGGCGAGGCAGAATCAATCCCAGAATCCAAAAGCTCATCTATCGGTAACGATTCTGGAATATCGCTTTCAGTTTCTACTCTTATCGGTGCTGGTACTAATATCGTTTCTACTTTCTCCGCTATCAAAGACTCATCGGCCAATTTATTTTCAGGAATATTGGTCTGCTCCCCAAAGAACTCCTGCTCGTTTCGTCCTTCTGGCTCGCCATTCTTATAAATCTGGGTGTCGCTCCCCAAACGGTCAACAGACTTACAATTGAAAAACACTAGTGCAATTACGATTAGATAAATTTCCGGCAGTAAATTCTTGGTTAAGACTAATCGAGGAAGTAAATCAATATGTATCATATATAATAATCTGAATGGATTTAACGCAAATCTAAAATCTCTTTGCTTCCAAGATTGCTTCAAAAACGTGATACTTTAATTCAAAAAAATGTAACAAACCAGTTTTCACAAACACAATTCGGAATTCTACGAGTTACAGACAAGTTGCATACCAAAGCAAAGAAGATAAGACAATTTGGGTCAACATTCTTACGTATCGAGATAGTGAGAACATCTCAAATTAGTCATCTTCGTAGTTAGGGCTAACACTTTCCAATACGGTCTTGAGAGTCCGATTACACAATCAAAACTACTTTTATGTCAGATAATAATGGTAAAAGTTCCTTGCTTTCAAGTGACTTCAACAAAAAGGTACTCAACTCAGTGGGCATCATCACGATTGCAATATTATCGGTGTTGCTTATTTTAAAGGGGTTTCATGTTATTCTACTTATTCTTGGCGGAATTCTAGTAGCGGCATTTTTCTTAGGGATAGCCGATTTTATAAGCTCGAAAACGCCCTTGAACAGAAATCTATCATTGGCGATTTCGGTAATTTTAGTTTTTTCTATTTGTGTAGGGGTTTCTTTTGCTCTTGCTCCAAGAATTTCGGAACAGACGGCGTCCCTGAAAGAACAACTGCCAAAAGCGGCAAAACAAACCTTGAATGAAGTTGAGAATACTGAGGTAGGGAGTTTCCTAATCGAACAGATTAAGGGCCTTAACATGAATCCCAAAGGTGGGGAAGTCGCTAAATTTTTCGGCTCCCTATTCGGCATCTTGAGCACGTCATATATCATTTTGTTTCTTGGTATATTTTTTATGGTTGCCCCGAAAAAATATTTGAACGGCTTTGTTCTCCTCTTTCCCAAAAGTAAAAGAGAGCGCTCGCGGGAAATCTTATTGGTTATGGGTAAAACCTTGAAAAGTTGGCTGTTGGGCAAGCTGTTGTCTATGCTCATCGTAGGCGTTCTTACTGGAATCGGTCTCACGATCTTAGGCGTTCCTTTGGCATTAACACTTGCCTTGTTTGCTGCACTAATCAGTTTTATTCCCAATTTTGGGCCCGTGCTTGCGCTGGTTCCGGCTTTTTTATTGGCATTCTCGGTAGACCCGATGACCGCCCTGTACGTACTTATTCTGTACATCGCTATTCAAGCTATTGAAAGCAACGTACTAACCCCGATGATTCAGAAGAAAATGATATCTTTTCCCATGGCCATGGTCTTGATAGCGCAAGTTGTGTTAGGCCTTTTTACCGGAATATTGGGAGTTGTTTTGGCGGTCCCGTTAGTGGCCATCATCATGGTGCTGGTTAAAATGGCCTATATCGAAGATGTTCTAAAGGATGATTCCCTCGAAGTGAAATATGAGAATGACGTGTCGTAGAATCAGGAATTTTTTCCAAGAGGAATTAAGAATGTAGCGAATTGTGAAGAAAGCAAAGACAAAAAAAATACTTAAAAAAATCGGAGTGGCAGTCGGAATACTGTTACTCCTTTTTGTGTGTTTGGTGCTGTTTGTCCGCAGCCCATGGGGTCAGGATATTATTGTTGATAAGCTGGTCGCTTACATTTCCGATAAAACGAATACCGAAGTGGCTATTGACAAACTCTATGTTTCCTTTTCCGGGAATGCGGTTCTAGAGGGATTGTATTTGGAAGACAAAAGAGGGGACACGCTGCTCTATTCAAATTTTTTGGAAGCGAATGTGCCCCTGTCGCCTATCATTTTTGGCAATGAATTAAATATAGAGGATTTAGAATGGAAAGGCGTAGTCGCGAATATTCAAAGAAAGAAAGGTTCCGAGGAATTTAATTTTAGTTTTCTTTTGGAAGCCCTTGCGCAGACGGACACCACAAATACATCCCAGAGCAGCAGTCCTTATCAAATTGAGGTAGGCGAAATCGACCTAGAAAATTTCAGATTATCGTTCGATGACGGACAAATGGGAATTGAGAGCCGATTAAAATTGGGAAAATTATATATAGATATGAATACGATTGATTTGGACAGTCTCCATTTTAATCTTGATGATTTAGAACTGCAAAACGCAACCTTAAATTATACCCAAATAAAACCCTTTCCCGAGTCAGATGAAACGGAGAGTCCGCTACCGTATCTTGAAATCGATAATCTGCTGATTGAAAATGTAAATGCGGAGTACAACGCAATTCCCGATAGCTTTTTATCCAACATTAAAGTAGGAAATCTATCGGGAAACATACCAAAAATCGACCTTGCCCAAAATCAATTTCACTTGGGTAAGATTGCACTAGCGGATTTGGATATTCATTTGAAAATTGCTCAAATAGACTCCACCGAGGCTCCATCTAACAAGAGCTTTCAATGGCCCAATTACAATATACAGGTAGATGGTCTAAATTTGACAAAGAATGATTTTAACTTCCAATCGCCAAATCCAAAAACGTCGAATGCCGATTTGTTAGCCCTTCAAAATATAACCTTACAAGCTGAAAATATTGCATATCGTCCTAAAGGAGTTCGGATGGACGTCAATACATTTTCCTTCGCAACGGACAATGGATTCAATTTACTAGACCTTAATTTTCAGGCTAATATGGAAGATACGGGGGCCGAACTGTCGGACTTAAATTTGCAAACAGAGAACAGCTCTCTTGTTGGAAACCTTAATCTGAATTATAAAAGTGTCGGCCAACTTTTCGATGCTCCTGAAAAGGTTGCCGTAGACCTCGAATTTCCAACAATCGACATCGGCTTGCAAGATGCCGCTTATTTTCAATCGGCACTTCCCGAAAACGAGTATTTGGATAAAATAATGGCAAAGCCCATCGAAGGACAACTATTTGCTGAAGGCACTTTAGATGCCTTACAAGTAAAGGATACTAAGCTAAAATGGGGGGAGAAAACTTCACTTTCATTAAATGGGGTAATTCGAAATAGTACGGAAATCGATTCCCTCGCATTTGAGCTGAAGGATATTTCTGCAGTAACCAATCATGAAGACCTGTCAAAATTTGTAGATACTGTCGGGTTGAACGTTTCGTTACCCAAAACACTATTGATAGAAGGTAAACTCGAAGGAAACTTGGAGAGCGTTGACTCCGATTTGACCATCAGTCTTCCTGAAGGTACAGCGCTAATCGATGGAAGTTTGGCAATTGAAAGCCCTTTCGGCTTTGCCGGAACTATACAGGCCGATAGTCTACATTTAGGGAGACTGTTAGACCAACCTCAGATGGAATCCATTTCCATGAACATTGATGCCATGGTAAGTGGAACCAGTTTGTCCAATTTAAATTTGGCTTTGGACGGAACAGTTTCTGAACTCCGATTCAGGGAATATGATTTTTCAGGCCTATCGCTAAATGCTGATATAAAAAGAGGCCAAGGAAACCTCGACCTAAGCTATAAGGACGATAACCTTAACATGAAAGGTCGGGCCGATGTCGATTTAGATTCCTTGACGAATAAGATTCAATTTAATTTGAACGTCATCGGTGCAGACCTTCAGGCCCTAAATGTGACGAAGGAAGATATTCGGGTAGGTTTGCAACTGAATGCCGATTATAGCGATAGTCCCGATAAATTTAATTTCGAGGCCACCATCTCCGACGGGCTAACGGTCTATACTAACGAGCAATATCAGTTGGATGAAGTCCGTCTTTCAGCGAAGCAAATTCAAAATAAAACTACCGGTTCGGTAGTCAGTGATTTTTTGAACGGTAGTTTCGAGGCGACGGGTTCGTTTGACGATATTCAGACCGCAATCACTCAGCAATTGAGTGATTATTTCTCTGAAGTTGCCACTAAGGATACGCTTAGCACTGCAGCATCCTTAAATTTAAATATGGAGATTTCCCGAACACCCATTCTCACTCGGGTATTCCTGCGTGGTGTAGAGCGCCTAGACCCCATTACGGCAACGGCTGATTTCGAGGCCAAGACAGATGAACTTTCCGCTAAAATAGTGGCTCCCGCCCTAATTTATAAAGACAGTTTTTTGGACAGCCTAGCATTTGAGGTCAACGGCAATTCCAAAACCTTCGCCTTTTCGGCAGGCTTTGATAAATTGGTTTCCGAACCATTGCAAATTAAAAGAACATTGGTCGAGGGGGCAATAAGCAATCAAAAAATGATAGTAGAATTTAAATCGTATGACGAGGAAAAAGAACTCATCTATATCGCCTCTGAGATTACTGAGGCAAACGATACCACGTATATTCGAATCGACCCCTCACGATTGGTTCTAAACAAGAAAAGATGGGAAATTCCTTCGAACAATCAAATTTTGACCGCCACCGATTTTCTCGATTTCGACAATGTAATCCTCACACAAGGTCAACAGCAATTTCAAATTGACAGCCGACCTAACGTAAAGGAAAAGATTCGTTTCGGATTTGAGAATTTCAATCTTCAGGCATTCTTAAGCCTCTTCAATCCTGATGAGGATTTGGCATCCGGTAGCCTTAACGGCGAATTCCTAATAAAAAAACCGTTCGCCGCAACCGGTCTTGTAGCCGATTTTAAAATAAGCGACATGGCAGTACTGCAAAATCCACTAGGCGATTTAATAGTTAACGCTGACTCTGAGGGAAGCAATCAATATGGCTTCAATCTTGACCTGACGGGCGAGAAGACCGAACTAACGTTGGATGGAAATTATCAGGCAGCGACATCAGGTGCAGAACTTGATTTAAATTTTGAGGCAAGCCGTTTTCCGATAAAGACAATCACAGGATTCTTTAAGGATCAGTTTGAGGAAGCGGAGGGCTTTCTGACGGCGAACATCGATGTCAATGGCACAATTGCCGACCTCAAATACAACGGAAACTTGGGGTTTAAAAATACGGTGTTTAAATTGGCCGCATTGAACACCCTATTTAAAATCGAGGATGAATCGATTTCTTTGAACGAGGACAAACTGTATTTAGATAATTTTACCTTGGCGGATACCGAAGAAAACACATTGGTGCTGGTTGGTTCTGTCGGTACCGAAAATCTCTTGAACCCGACCTTTAACTTAAAACTATCCGCAGAAAAATTTCGAGTCCTAAACGCTGAAACGGATGATAATGAACTGATTTACGGAAATGCCACGGTAGATGCAGACCTGTCAATTCAGGGCGATTTGGAACTTCCTAAAGTGGATGGGGAATTACGGGTAAGACAGGTAACCGACCTGACCTATACCGTGCCCGAAGACCAGTTGGAAATTCAGGAAAGAGATGGTGTGGTAATTTTTGTAAATCGTGAGAATCCCGATGCAATCATGACACGTAACGAGCAAGAGGCCGAAACCGATTTGCTCACTGGTTTTGACATCGATACGAAAATTAGCATCGATAAAGAGGCAGAATTGACCGTAGTTTTAGATAAGACGACAGGCGACAACCTGAACATAAGGGGCGCGGGCACCTTGAACCTAAATCTAAGACCCAATGGGGAAATCGGCTTGGCCGGTCGCTACGTAGTCGAGGATGGGCATTACGAGGCTAGTCTATTCAATTTGGTCAATAGAAGGTTCGCCATTCGGCCAGGTGGTACGGTCATTTGGAGTGGGGACCCTTTCAACGCAGCTTTGAACGTAACCGCAATTTATAAGGTCGAGACTTCCGCTGCCCCCTTAATGGCGTCGGTTACCTCTGGCCAGCCTGCCGAAATCACGAACCGATATCGCCAAGAAATGCCATTCATGGTGCAATTGAACGTCAATGGCGAACTTTTACAACCTGAACTTTCTTTTGATCTTGAGATTCCCGAAGAAGAACAAGGTTCATTGGGCGGAGCGGTTACCGCTCAGGTTCGTCAGTTGAACAAGCAAGAGGAAGAGCTTAATAAGCAGGTTTTTTCCCTCTTGGCCTTCAATCGCTTCTTTCCCAATTCCGGAAGCGACGGCACTGCCGGTGGGGCAGCCGCACTGGCACGAGACAATGTTAACAAGGTGTTGTCAGGACAGCTTAACGCCGTCTCTGACAAAATTTTCGGCAATGCCGGATTCGAGGTCGATTTCAATCTCGACAGCTTTACCGACTACCAAGGCAGTACCCCGCAGCACCGTACCCAATTGAATATCAATGCGAGCAAACGACTTTTTGACAATCGGCTGATCGTAACTGCCGGAAGTGCCGTAGATATCGATAGTAGCTCCCAGCCGGGCCAAGAAGCTACACCCATAATCGGCAATGTTAGCTTGGAATATCTGCTGACCGAAAATGGCCGATATCGACTAAAAGGGTTTCGAAAAGAAACGTATGAAAACGTCATCGAAGGTCAAGTTACCGTAACGGGACTGGCCTTGATTTTTCAGCGGGAATTTAATCGGTTTGCCGATTTGTTCAATCCCTCTAATGAAATCAAAAACGCGGAGAAGAACGAAAAAGCCCGAAAGCAACGGAATAATGAATAAATATAGCAATCCAACATACTCCATTTTACTACTACTAATTTTCGGACTAGGAATGTGGTCTTGCAGTATCAAACGATTTATTCCCCAAGAGGAAGTGCTATATACAGGTGCGGAACTACAAATCAATGTTCCCGATTCTATTGGAAATATCGTAGAAGTAGAAAGGGAGTTACAAGAACTATTGAAGCCCGAACCAAATTCCAAATTTCTGGGAATGCGTCCCGGACTTTTTTATCACTATATAACACAAGCAGAAAAGCCTGGCTTTATCTATCGCTGGCTTAACAAGAAGTTCGGAGAAGAACCGGTGTATTTGTCCGAGGTACATCCGCAAAGTAAGGAGGAACTTATCTTGAACCGTTTAGATAACAACGGATTTTTCTATAGCGAAGTGAGTTCAAAAGTGGACAGTTCCGCCCATTTTGCGAACATCGATTACACGGCCAATTTGGTGCGCCCCTATACTTTAGGCGACTATAAAATTGAAGAGGACACTATTCCGATTTATAAAGATATTTCGGAAATCACGACCGAAACTCCCTTGGATGAAGGCAGCCGTTTTGACCTAGAGCTTCTCAAATTCGAGAGGCAACGTATCGATAGTCGCTTAAAGGAAAAGGGGTATTACAATTTCAATCCGCAGTTCTTGATTTTTGAGGCGGATACCAACCAATACAAGAACCGAAAATTCGACCTTTTTCTCCGCCTAAAGAAAGATGTGCCAACGAAGTCGAAGGTACCTTTTACAATTGATTCGATTACCGTATTTCCGAACTACTCCATAGAAGAGGATAGTAAGATGTTAGATACGATTACGGTCAACGGTATAACCCATCTGCAATCCGAGGAATTTTTCAAACTCAACAAGTTAGACCCCTATATCCTTTTTAATGAGGGACAGAAATACGATCCCAATATCGCCAAGCGGACTTCCGATAGACTCTCCGATTTGGGAAGTTATAAATACGTCAACATACGTTTTCAGGAGATTGATTCTGTTACCAATGCCGATGGGGAAGGGTCGCTTGCCGCGAACATCTACCTTTCGCCATTAACTAAACGTGCGCTCAGGGCCGAATTGAAAGCGGTTACCAAATCAAACGGGTTTACAGGCCCTGGAATAGCCGTTACTTATAGCAACCGAAATCTGTTTCACGGCGGGGAAACTTTGAACATCATAGGGGATTTCTCATATGAGGCTCAATTGTCTGGTAGAAATAACAAGGGTCTGGGAAGCCTTGCTGGAGGATTGGAAGCGGAATTAATCATTCCGAGATTGATTCCAATATCGCCCAGTAAATTCGATTATTCCGTGCCCAAGACCCGTATTGCCTTGGGTTTCGATTTCCTAAATCGCTCAAAGTTGTACAACCTCAACTCTTTCAACACTTCCTTTGGTTATATATGGAAAGAGAATAGGTACGTGACCCATAAATTGGATTTGATAAATATCAGCTACGCCAACCTGTCGAATACAACTCCGGAGTTTGACCAACTTCTGGATGAGAATCCGTTTTTAAGCAGAAGTTTCGAACAACAATTTATTGCCGGTCTCAACTATTCTTTTACCTATAGTGAGCTAATGGAGGTTCAAAAAACGCACAGTTTCTTTTTCAACGCCAATTTCGATGTCGCAGGAAATACATTGAGTTTATTTAGTGGGAATAAGAAAACCGTATTTGGAACGGAATATGCACAATACGCCAAAGCTGATTTGGATGTTAGGTATTACCTGCGATGGGGGAAAGAACAGATTCTGGCCTCGCGAATTTTTGCGGGATTGGGTGTGCCTTATGGCAATTCGGCGACACTCCCTTTCGTAAAGCAATATTTTTCGGGAGGGCCATATAGTGTACGTGCATTTGAGATTCGCTCTTTGGGACCAGGAAGTTTTAGCACTACGAATGACGATGGCATCACTTTTTTCGACCAGTCAGGAAATCTGCGCTTAGAAGGCAACCTTGAATATCGCTTTCCCATATTTTCATACCTAAAGGGAGCGGTGTTCGTAGATGCCGGAAACGTTTGGTTGACCAAGGCAATGGAAATTCCAGAAGATTTCGAGATTGCAAATACCCCATTGGGGGAAGAACTATTCGATAAAGGTCTGTTTGGTTCCGGTTGGGCAAGTCAATTGGGCGTAGGCGCAGGTTTTGGGCTGCGAGTCGATATACAGAATTTTGTTCTCCGATTAGATTTGGCCTCTCCCGTTCGGGTGCCTAACCTACCTAAGGGCCAACGGACGCGTACTCCTTTTTTTGACGGAGGTTCTAATAATCTTGTTTTCAACTTTGCCATCGGGTATCCGTTTTAATTGTCCAATCATCTCTCTTATTTCGCAAAAAAGCTAACCTTTTGAGTTTTCCGATCAATAGGTACGATTGGAACATCTTACTTTTCCTTTCATAAATTTTTTGTGATGAAAATAACGAAATTACATTTTACCCTATTGTTTTTAGCCATAGGTACACTTTCTTCGGCTCAAACATCAGTTTCGCCATACGAATGGGATTGGAAAATAGATGGGCCTTGGCTCGGTGTTGGACTGGGAGGTACCGCTGGTGGACTTTTAACTATACAGAATAAGAACAGATTTACAGAAACCGAACTCAACATATTGAATAAGGACGATGTTTTTTTCGTAGACCGTTGGTCAGCTGGATATTCTTCCGAAAGGGCTTCCACGCTCAGTGATTATCCTTTTTATAGTTCCTTTGCAGTTCCGTTCGTTCTTCTTTTGGATGGGAAAGTGAACGACCACACCGCACAAGTTATGGGGCTTTACATAGAAAGTCTTTCCACTACTTCGGCAATGTTCACTTTAACCGCCGGACTTGTAAACAGAACGAGACCTCTGGTATACAGTGACGAAGTTGGTCTGGGCGAAAAGATGCGCAATACTAATCGGCGCTCTTTTTATTCCGGTCACGTGGCGGCGTCAGCTACGGCAATGTTTTTTGCTGCCAAGGTGTTCAGCGACTTCAATCCTGATTCGAAATTAAAACCCTATTTCTGGACAGCGGCCTTTACAGTTCCTGCGGTGGTTGGTTATTTTCGGATAAGGGCAGGAAAGCATTTTTTAACCGATGTTGTGTTAGGATATACCTTGGGAGCATTGACCGGCTATTTAGTACCAGAACTTCATCGGAAAAAGAATCATTCAATACAACTTTCTCCGAGTGCGAGCAGAACGCCTTTGGGTGACAATGTTAAGGGTATCAGGTGTAGCCTATCTTTTTAAAATAATGTTAATCTAGAGTAATTTTTAAACAACTAAAGTCAATATTATGGAACAGTATTTTGGAGCACCTTTGGAATCATTTTTGGCGACCATCTTATCCGCCATCGGCATATTTGCAGTGGTAATTATATTCACGCGGATTTCTGGAAAACGTACATTCAGTAAGATGTCAAGTTTCGATTTTGCGGCCACTATTGCCATTGGATCTATTATTGCCAGTGGGGTGCTTACCCCGGGAGTCACATTATCTCAAGCGGCAGTGGGCCTTGCCTCCATTTATTTGCTGCAATTTCTGGTTTCTTGGTTGAGAAGATACAAACCCGTTCAAAATGCTGTGGACAACGCTCCATTATTACTGATGGACGGAGAGACCATTCTCTATGAAAATATGAAAAAGGGCCGGGTAACCGAAGGGGATTTGCGATCAAAACTTCGCGAAGCGAACGTCCTCAATCTTTCTCAAGTTCGTGCCGTAGTATTCGAAGCCACAGGCGATATAGCCGTGCTGCATGCTTCCAATGAAAATCAAGAATTAGAGGATTGGCTTATTGAGGATGTTCTTAGATAAAAATATTGACTACTGTGGCATCAATACGTCATCAATTCCGTGGATGACACCGTTTGAGGTTTCAATATCCGGCATACTAACTTTGGACACTTCGCCCATTTCGTCGGAAATTAAAAGTTCATTATCCTGAATGCTTAAAGCAATATAAGAACCCTGCACTGTTTTCAATCGCAATATACCTTCGTTCAAGCGTATCGTTGATAGCAGTGTCTTTTTGTCATATTCTTCCGGTACGATGTGATAATTTAATATCTCTGACATTCGACCTTTATTACTAGGGGTCTTAAGTTCGGCCAATTTAGAATCATCCAACTTCCGAAATGCACTATTAGTAGGCGCGAAAACCGTAGCCTCTTCCAATTCATCTAAACCTATATACATGTCGGCAGATCTCAAGGCTTTGACAAAACTGTCAAAATTCGTACTGTTGGAAAGGGTCGCCTTTGTGGTAGAGCGATCATCGCTTTCAGACCAATCATTCATATTTTCTTTCCATTCTTCCTTTAATACTGGTTGGATAAGCCGGTCGAAGTGAACCACGTGCGCCGGATGAAAGTGAGCATAGCAAACTAAGTGCCCGAAGTCGATTCCTTTGTGGTTAAATTTACTGTGTATTTTTTAGTTTTTTTCGCATTGATTCTCCCTTTATGTCGATTCTGTGTGCGGTGTGTACCAAGCGATCTAAAATAGCATCTGCGATGGTCTGTTCCCCTATGATCTCATGCCATTCGTCAACAGGTAGTAGAGATGCTATTATGGTCGATTTTTTTCCATGTCTGTCCTCGATGATTTCCATAAAAGAGTGCCTGTTGATGTTGTCCAGACCTTTGAGGCCAAAGTCATTAAGTATGAGAAGATCTTGTTTTTCGAGTTTGTTTATTTGTTTTATGTAAGAACCGTCCGCTTTGGATGTCTTTAGCATTGAAAAGAGTTTGACCGTATTGAAGTACATGACCTTGTATCCTAAAGAACAGGCCTGATGGCCTATGGCCGAGGCCATATAACTTTTACCTACACCCGTACTCCCTGTGATGAGTATGTTTTCTTTTTGCTTTAGAAAGTCACAACTATTAAAACGTTGTATCTGGTTCTTGTCAATGTTCCTTGTGGTGCGTAATCGATATTTTCCATGACGGCGCTATACCTGAACTTGGCCGATTTGGTCAAGCGTTCGATCTTGCGGTTCTGCCTATCGTCGTATTCCTACTGCATTAGATAAGCTATTAGCTCATCATTGGTATAGTCGATACTTTGAGAGGATAGACTTGTATTGAAGGCCCTTATCATTCCATGGAGCCTTAACTGTTTCATCTGTTCCAATGTCTGTGTATTCATATTTATGATTTTAGAGTTTCTTTTTTATTTGTAATAATGGCCTCCCCTGATATTACCGTGGTTCGGCATATCGATTTCTTGTTCGATGTTCTCATCAAGAGCGTCCCATCTTTTTTTAAGGATGCGTTCGATAAAATTGTAATTGTACGCACCATAATCCATAGCCCTTTTACAGGCATTGTACAATCGAACGTTACCGACCTTTTTAGTTAAGTGAAGTACGCCCAAACATGATTTATACGATTGTTCGGGATGTTGTTTCTTATCGAGTATTTTGATGATATATGCTTTACAGTTCTCACCGATATGGCCTGCCCATGCGATGAATTTCTCCGAGCTCCATTCACTTATGAACCGATGGTGCGAGGGCATATGTTCCTTTATCGTGGTATAGGCGTATTTCATCCTTTCCCTCGGATGTGCCGCCAAGCGTTCCAGTTTATGGAATATCTCTATCAGGCTCTCGGAGTAGATGATCTTAATGCGTTTTCCAATATGTTTATAGGGTACGCTATAGTAATGTTTGTCCTTGTTGAAGTAGATATGGCTGTTCTTGTGCACCGTTCCCTTGGCATAGGATTTGATTTCGTATTTCTTTAAGGGCAAAGGCCCGAGCTCTTGTTTTTCTACTTCCTCGAACAGGGATCGGCGGGAGTATTCCCTTCCCCTAAAGGACATTTTGTTATGGACTCCCAAGAGTTTTAGTATCGCCTTGTTTATATCGGCAATACTATGAAAGGTCTGGTGGCGCAATGGTGCAAAGACCCGTGTGTAGATAATCCGCAAGGCATTCTCGACAATGGCCTTGTCCCTTGGCCTGTATGCTCTGGTAGGCAGTACCGCTGTTTCGTAATACTCCGCAAAGTCGGCAAAGGTATCGTTGAACCTTTGGTTCGTAACGACTGCTCTTGCTGACCGCTGCCCGAAGATTATCGGGCACCAGGGCATGGGGCACACCCCCATAGAACCAAAGAGCGTTTTCTACGCTACGTATAAAGTCTTCTTTCTTTTGGCTCGCACGGGCCTCTACATAGGTGTACTGGCTACTGCCCAGTACGCATACGAACACTTCCAAGTTTTGCAGTTCGCCCGTATGACGGTCCACTATGGTAAGTTTCTTGCCCGTGTAATCGATGAAGAGCTTATCGCCCGCCTTGTGGGTAAAGTGTATGACCGGAGATACTTCCTTGGTCCATTCGTTGTACCAGTACTTGAACTGGGATACCTTGAAGCCATCTGGGTGTTTTGCGTAATATTCCTCCCAGAGCAGTTGTCTCGTAACCCCCGTTTTACATAGTTCCCTGTCGAAATAGGGGAAGTACTTCTCCAAGGTCAACAACTGTTGGCTCTTGGGCTTTTGGTCAGATTTGAAGAGTCTGTCAAGCTCTTCCAAGGTCATTGCCGATACCTCGTAATTGGTAAGCCGGTAACGCTTGAAAAAGCTAATGTACTTGGTAATGGTATTGCGCGATATTCCTAACCTGGAACTTATCTGGCGTTTGCTTACGCCCTCACTGTAGAGCTTGAAAATCTGTTTTACTTTTCGCATGTCTATCTGTTTATTGGCCATCGTCTTTTTAACAAAAAAAGACCTTTGACCTTTTACAAATAGAATCGACTTTTTCAGTGGTTCACTTTCGTCCGGCGAAGGTGGTTCACTTTGGCCCGGCAGGGGTGGTTCACTTTAATCCGGCGAGGGTGGTATACTATGACCGATTTTTGCACTTGAAGTGCTTATCATCATTTAAAAATAGTTCCTGTAACTTAATTAAGTTACTAAAGGTTGAGGGTAAGACTTTAAAATCATTCCCGCTCAAATCTAGCACCCTTAGATTTTTCAAATAACCGATGCCCTCCGGAATTTTCTTGAGGTGGTCGTTTTTCAGACTAAAATACTGAAGGTTGGTGAATTTTGACCAAATAGTATCTGGCATTTGTAAATTTTGATTGCTCAGATCAATCTTATAGACATTCTCAGGATTTTTTAGAGCTTCGTCTATACTGACGAACACCTTTTTTGACTGAATTGAATCAATGCTCGATTGGGCGGTTACATTTTCCGATGTAAAAACGAAAACTAATAAAAGCAGTAATCTATATTTTTGCATAATCTACAATTTATTTAAAAAATTAATGAAATGGTGGAACAATAGTCTTCTTTAAATAGTGCGGTACCGAACTTCCCGTACACTGACCGAAGATATCGTGAAGTCTGGTCTGCGCCCATTTTTCAAACGGTCGGATCGTTCTGCATGCTCCGAATGCTGTTCTTGGCAATCTCAAGAGCACGTAGTGTATTCTTGTTCTTGTTATAATGCCCGTCCATTCTTTCCAATATGTTCTTCAGCGTTTTTATGGTATCTGTCATGAAAGGTCCTTTATTGAGCATTACACACTCCGCTTTGCCGCTAAGGATTACATCAGAGATTTCCGCCCTTGTGGCCAAGCCTTTTTTGGCCATGTTTTCTAGAACCTGGGTTGCCCATATAACCGGAACATGAGCGGCCTCACAGATGGACATAATCTGGTTCTTTACCTCGGATATTCTTTCGAACCCCATTTCGACCGCTAAATCGCCCCTCGCAATCATTACTCCTATATTCGGTCTTTTCATTCCTTCCAGTAGAATGCTTGGAAGATTCTCGAAAGCCTCCCTCGTCTCTATCTTGAATACGACACCAGTGTCTTTATCGCCGATATCTGAGAGTTTTGAGTACAACAACCTTACATCCTCATGAGTCCTGACAAAGGAATAGCCTATCATATCCGCGTTTTTGCAAGCGTATGGCAGAAGCTCAAAGTCATTTTTTGTCAATGACGGTAAGTTAAGATGTGTGTCCGGTAGGTTGATTCCCTTGCCGATTCCCAATTTCTTCTTTGTGGCTTTTACTATTTTAAGTACCGAACTTGAGGAGGTTTTGGATATCACTTCAGCTTCAATTGCTCCATCATCAAAAAATACCCGATGTCCTACCTGTATATCGTCAATAATCTGTGGAAGTAATACGGTAATTATTTTATCGTTGACCTTGTCAAAACGCTCTAAATTTAAAAAATCGGTTTCCTTCATCAGTTCCAAATAGTCTCCCTTTGTAACGGAAATACGCTCTGTTTTATCGTAGCCATTGTCATCATCATGTATCATAGACAAGCTATCGACTCTTATTTTAGGCCCCGGCAAATCCATGAAAATCGATGGTTGTTGCGATAATCTATCTCCGGCAGCCATAATACTATCCAGCATCTTGTCCCACATATAATAATCGCCATGGCTAAGGTTTATTCTTGCGGCATCCATACCTACACTTAAAAATTGTTCTACTAACGAAACATCATCAGTGGTCTCTTCCGGCATGGTGACCATTATTTTGGTACGTCTCTCCCCTTTAATCGAACGAAAAAGTGCCATAGAGCGCGATTTCAAAAGTTCATTACTTGCCATAAAACCTGGCCCGGATTTGCTTAAATCCATATTGGGAGAACTCCCTTGTATTAAATTTAAAATGCCTAAACTCCGGGAAATGTTTTCCTCAACATAACCGGGACTGGTTCCCAAAGAGGAAATTCCGAAGGAAACCAATGCTGCTTGAATTTCTCTGATGTCCCGACTTCGAAGGGCTAAATACCGTAGAAGGTTTTGGGCGCTGTACACATATTCGTCACTTACATTATCCAACCAACTCGGATTACTTTCCTCAATATGTTTGATGTAATCATTAACTTCTTGAAGTCTGGTCTCTAAAATAGCTATATCCATTTCGTTGTATTTAAAGTTTAATAAAAGACCTTTCCAACTGGAAGGGTCTTTTCAATTTAAAGATTTAAAGAAAATTCACTACCCCTGTATCCATGTCGTATACGGCCCCTTTGATGTCTATCTCACCATTTTCAAACATGGTCTTTAATAAGGGACTGTCCTTTTTAATCTTTTCAAGTGCATATCGAACATTGTTCTCACTAACCTCGTGAACAAGTAGCCTATTGTTGGAAGTTCTAGGACCTTCCGATTTGTTGGACATTTCGACTGCCGGTTTTATATTTTCTAACATTTTAGTAATATGCCCTAGTTCGGCCCCGTCTATAGCTCCATGTATCGCACCACAATTTTCATGACCCATAACCAGAATCAATTTTGCTCCCGCTACTTTGGTGGCGAACTCCATACTCCCAAGTATATCATCGTTTATAAAATTACCAGCCACACGTGCAACGAATATATCACCGATGCCTTTATCGAAAACATCCTCAACTGGTACCCGGCTATCAACACAAGAAAGTACGATTGCTTTTGGAAATTGTGAATCGGCACTCTCACGTATCTGAATGGAATGGTCCCTGGCAGTAAGGTCGTTCTTAACGAACCTTTCATTACCTGCGGACAAACTGTTGAGTACTTCTAGTGGTGTCAATGCTTTTTGTTCTTCCTCGGTAAGTATATCTTCAACAAGGATTTGGCTCCGATTTATTTCTACAGTACCCTCAGAGGATGCTTGGCCAACGACTAATTGCGGAGCTGACATGGTAGTTAAAAATAACGCTGTTATAATTTTCAATGTACTTAAAATGGTTTTCATAATTAATTAATTTTCAGTTCGGGACAAATATATATTTAAAAAATAATATCAATACTATTACTATTCATAATTAATAGTTAAACTATCTTAAAACAATAGTATTACTATCATAAAGTAATATCATGTTATCTCGATTCGCAAATAAATTAATAATATATAAGGTTACTTTTAAGTATCAATCCTTAATCCCTCAAAATAACGCAGGAAGGAATCTTCTCGCCAGAGGTTGAAACCTAGTCCCAAAGTGTTCCAATTCTGCTTCTTTTTAGTGTTTTGAGTAGTCAACCTTTTGCAGGATACTGAGTACATTTAAACAGTCGGTTAAGTATACTTAGGCCACCCTTTGACCCCTATTAAAATTAGCGTTTCAGTGAACTTTCTGAAAATCTGACTAAAAGGCTAGAATAACCTACTTTTTATAAGAATTACGAAGAGTATAAATAAAGAGACCTTTTTTTGAACTTTGGAAGAAATATTGAAAGTATGAATAAATGTTGGTGGCTGTTGCACAACTCCGATAAACATCAATTTTTGTTTTCACCGATGTGCGGAAATCCGTAAATTAAGGGTATGCAAGGCAAAAAGAACTATACCGAAAAACTCTTCCTCAGTTTCCAGATGTCGGACCGGATCCCAAAGGAAAATCTTTACAGAAGGCTCCCACGAAACCCTTGACCTGAGTTTTCTTTATAAGGACTAAGGAACTCTACCTGAAATAAAAGGTTTTCCCTACAACAGGGAAAAGGACGAATATAGATGCCCGACGAACAGGCCCCTGCCCTTCAAGGCATTCCATACCAACCGTGAAGGGAGCGTACTGAAAAACTACTGGGCGGCACCGAAGGATTGCAAGGCCTGCCCCATGAAACCCCAATGTGGACCGAATGCAAAATGTAAAAGAATCTCCAAAACGATATATGACGAACAATACTTGAGGGCCTACGCCCGACAGCACAGTGAAAGGGGCAAGCGGATGAAAAAGCTGAGACAAAGTACGGTGGAGCCCGTGTTCGGTAGTCTGACCCAGTTCTGCGGCCTATAAAAAATTGGTGTACTGGGAAAGGCCGGTGCGCATAAGGTCATGATCATGGCGGCAATCGCCTTCAACCTGAAAAAGTACCTTAAGAAAGGGGGAGGGAAACCCTCCATTGGTACTATCAAGACCATTAAGGATGCATTCCGAGGCTTCATGGCCATTTTTTATCCGGCAAATCCGACCAAGACCGGTTCTCCTAAAGGCTTGGTAAAAACAACCTGTTCGGATCGATATCATATACGTAGACCACTTCTGCCACGGCCACAGTCGTTTATTTTAACTTTCGGTTAGTATAAAAATACGGACAAAAGTGCTAAGGGAAAAGCAAATTTTTCGACGCAATCCTAAGCAAATTGTAAAAACAGGACAATGTATGCCACCCTCGCCAACAGAATAATAAACAGTGAATTTAAGCCTAAAAGAATCGACTTTGAGCACTTGATTGGTATGCCAATTTACATCCGACGCACGTGGTTCGCTGGGAATTCCCTGTATATGACTTTAACTATATTAGAATATCGCTGCTTAAGCTTTGCTTGATAGGTAAGTTTATGTACAATGTCGGATTTCTTGCAAGAATTAGACTACTTTAATTTGCTAGTGGTAACCTAGATATTATTGAGAGACAACAACTAATTAATCGAATTGTTATATATTTATTATGTTAAATGTATAATCAAATCCTTCATTACAAGTTTGCCTAGAGAACATATACATCATAAATTACTCGTTGATGCGTTCAAGAATAGCAACCAAAAAGCTTTTCAAAAGCTCTTTGAATTCTATTGGGAAGGTATGTTCTACAGTGCCAAAGTAATAGTGGTCAGTGAAGATGCCGCCAAAGATGTCGTCCAAGATATTTGGATCAACCTTTGGGAAAACAGGCAAAAGCTTGAAATCAGAAATATTCAATCCTATCTTTTTACGGCAGTACGATATGAATGTTTTAAGTACTTGAAAAACCATAAATTTAACACTGTCCAACTCGAAATTATCAAATCGCTAAAACTCTGCACGGAACCTACTGTAAAAAATCTGCACGATTTGGAGGAGACACAGATTTCCATTGATACCGCCCTGTGCCGCTTGTCGCCAAGATGCCGACAAATCTTTAAGTTGAGCCGTATTCATAACACCAGCAATGACGAAATTGCCGTACGCTTAGGGATCTCAAAGAGATCTGTGGAAAATCAAATCTCCATCGCCTTAAAATATATTAGACAGAACCTAACGCCGACAAGATTTTCAATTTACGTATTTGTCACTACCTTTCTCTAATAATATCCCTATCCCATTCCACAAATTCTATCACTTCCACTTTCTCAATAAGTTAAAAAAATGTTAAACGCTCAAAACTTTTGTGCGTACTCCATCTTTTAGGACTCTTTTATTCATAAGAGGTAATCTATGAAAGAGCTAAAGTTCAGGAATTTGTTGAACAAATTTTTAAAGAACACTATATCCCGCGACGAGCGGAATGTATTGGAAAAATTTGAGCAAGACTTGAAATCAAAACAAATTGAACCAAACTTTAGTAGCGATATCGAGAAAGCGGCAATGCAAAAATTGCTATGGTGGAACATCTCCGATGGGATTAACGTAGAATCGAAAAAATGGCAATCGACGAATTGGGTTATTGCCGCTTCCGTAGCGGCTATTTTTATTGGCGCTCTGTCAATAAGTTACCTATTCACAAACGATAGTTCAGCGCCTAGCTCCGATTTGACATCTGAAAATGTTATTACCCTTCAGCTTGAAGATGGTAGTTTGAAAACCATTGAAGATAACGGAACTGCTGAAATTACAAACAACGATGGTGTTGTGCTCGGTAGGCAGAAAGGGAATAAATTGATCTATACCAAGAAAGGTAAAGCGGATGTATTGGTGCACAATACGATAAATGTACCTTATGGAAAAACGTTTCAACTTCAATTGTCCGATGGAACAATAGTCCATTTAAATGCAGGTTCCTCGATTAAATATCCGGTGAAGTTTTTAGAGGGAATGAATCGGCAGGTTACTATTTCTGGTGAAGTATATATGGATGTGAAAACAGATTCACTACACCCTTTTATAGCGAGTGCCAATACTATTAACGTGCGGGTTTTAGGAACCCAATTCAATATATCCGCTTATCCGGAAGATAAAACTACCGATGTTGTTCTCGTTGAAGGTTCTGTGAGTTTGTATGCAAAGCGGGATGAATTCAATGTAAATGTAGAAGAGAATACCGTCTTGGTGCCCGGATTGAAAGGAAGTTACAACGCAATTGAAAATGAATTTGTAACGAATGAGGTGAACACAGAGGTATATACCTCTTGGATGGACGGAAAGCTCATATTCAGGAATATGGAATTTAGAAACATCCTAAAAAAATTGGAAAGACATTACGATGTAACCATAGTAAATAAAAATACAGAGCTTACCAATAGGAAATTTAATGCCAATTTTGGCAGCGAGCCGATTCATGTAGTTTTAGATGAACTGAAAACGAATTATGGCATCGATTACGAAATATTGGAAGACAACACTGTTTTGATCAATTAATACTAATCATATAAATCCTAAAGCCAATGATGAACATACGCTTATTGAGTATTCAATCACTTAATAAATTTTTCACGAAAAGTAATAAAAAATCGGAAAATGCTACGAACATTTCCCGATAAGTTGAGTGATTAAAACGTAAAGAATAACCACAGTTAACACTACAAAATTATGAAAAAACTTCTTAAATCCACAAGAAGCCGCTATCCATTACTTAAATATGACCTGAAAATGAAACTTACCTTGTTGCTCGTTCTAACGGCCTTGATTACCATGCATGCCAGCGACACCTATGGACAACGGGATAAGTTGACATTGAAGCTCAGCAACGTTACCGTCGAGCAAGTTATCAATGAAATCGAAAACAATTCCGAGTTTCAATTCGTTTATATAATTGCCGATGTCGATTTGAACCGAACAGTTTCCGTAAATGCGGAACAGCAGGAGATAGATTCTATCCTAAAGGATATCTTCCAAAATACCAGAACCACTTTTAATGTCCAGAATCGGCGCATATATCTGATACTTGATCAAAAGGAGAATGATGTGGGCGTGGTAGGGAAGGCCGTCCCAGAAATTCAACAACAGAATATCGTAACGGGAACTATTACCGACAAAGAGGGCCAGCCTTTACCAGGCGCGAACATAGTCGAGCGCGGAACCACCAATGGCACCCAAACCGATTTTGATGGTAATTTTTCCATAGAGGTCGGCGAGAATGCGGTTTTGGTCGTTACCTACATCGGGTTTGCTACGAAAGAAATCAGTGTCGACGGGCGATCAAGCATTCGGATTAGTCTATTGGAAGATGCCGCGGGCTTAGAGGAGGTAGTCGTTGTAGGCTATGGAACGCAAAAGAAAAGTGATTTGACCGGTGCCGTAGATAAACTAAGTTCGGAAGATTTCAATAAGGGTACAAACGTATCCGTCGATCAATTGATTCAAGGGCGATCTGCCGGTGTATTGGTCAATCAAACAAGCTCGGAACCAGGTGGAGGTATTTCCGTAAGAATTAGGGGTATCAGCTCTATAAATGGCGGTAACGACCCATTATATGTCATCGATGGTCTTCCCCTTGATAATTCTCCACTTTTGTCAGGCGGCGGAGGAGCAGGAATAGGGAGTAATCCGAATTCACGCAACCCCCTCAATTCTATCAACCCTAACGATATTGAATCCATCGAGATTTTAAAAGATGCTTCGGCCACCGCCATATATGGGTCGAGGGGAGCAAATGGGGTCGTAATGATTACGACCAAAAAGGGTGAAAAAGGCAAATTCAGAATCGAATACGATGTCACCGGTGGAATTCAAGAACCCAATAAGATAGACGTACTTACTTCGCAAGATTATATTAACGTCATCAACGGAATTGCAACAGATTCTGGCAATGACCCTGTCTTTTCTCAAGCGGATATTAATTCCATTGCCCGCGGCACAGACTGGCAAAATCAAATTTTTCGTAGTGCCCCGATCACTAGTCACGACATTTCAGCTTCCGGAGGTACTGAAAATATGACCTATTCCGCATCGTTCAATTACTTTGATCAAGAAGGGGTCGTAAAGAATTCCGGAATCAAGAAATATATCGGGCGGTTGAGCCTAACCAGTAATATAGGCGAAAAAATGCAAGTCGGTATCAATATCAATACCAGTCAAATAAACGACAATAACAATGTTGACGGTATTAATAATAATGAACAGGCAGGTCCTATCTACTCCGCACTTCTATACGACCCGACAGAGCCGGTCTTCACGGGTGACGGTAGTTTTGCAAGGTCTTCTAATTTGACCGTGAACAACCCCTTAAGTCTCATAGAGGGAATTTCAAGTAAAAATGAAACCTTTAGAACAATTGTCAGTGCATACGCAAATTATCAAATCACTAATTCATTATCGGCCAAGTTCAATGTCGGTTTCGATAGGTTGGCATCGCGAAGAGATATTTACAATTCCAAACTTACCATTGATGGCGCTGCCAACAACGGCATTGCCAACATTGCTACTCTAACTCGGTCGAACAACCTGTTCGAATACACCATGAACTATAAACCGGATATCGGAGAATCAAGCACTATTGATATACTTGGTGGTGTTACGTACCAAAACTTTGTCAATAGAAGTTTTTCAGGGAATATAAACAACTTTCCCTCCGACGTGCTGCTGACCGATAATCTGGGTCTGGCCAATACTGAAAACGACAATCTATACAGTAATAAAGGTGATAACAGCCTCCTTTCCTATTTAGGGAGAATCAATTATTCATTATTGGATAAGTACTTGTTAACGGCATCGGTTCGTGCCGATGGTTCATCAAGGTTCGGAGAAAACAATAAGTATGGTTATTTTCCATCTTTGGCCGCTGGATGGAAACTATCGGAGGAAGACTTTATTCCTGACTTTTTCGAAAGATTAAAATTGAGAATGAGCTGGGGCTTGACCGGAAATCAAGATATTGGTAATTATGCCTCCATATCGACCTTCGCATCCAGTGGTTCGGCAGGTTCTTCGGTGGCAGTGCTCGGTGAATCGGCTCTTGTGGGAACTAGCCCTACGCGAATCGCTAATCCCGATTTAAAATGGGAAACTACAGAACAGTATGACTTTGGTATAGACGCAAGTATACTATCGGGCAGATTGAATATAACGGCCGATTACTTTATCAAAACTACTTCTGATATTTTACTAAACCTTCCTTTGCCCCGAGCTTCTGGATTTAGCCAAATTCTTTCTAATGTTGGAGAGATGGAAAATAGAGGTTTCGAATTTCTGATCAATGCCTTTCCGGTTCAGACCGATAATTTTTCTTGGTTGACCACGTTGAATTTTTCCAAAATAGAAAACAAGGTCCTCAACATTGGCGGCAGCGATATTATTACCGGAGGGTTACAGGGAATAGGAAATACGACCATTCTGCGAGAAGGTTCTCCGGCCTACTCTTATTATGGGTACAACGTAACAGGGATTTTTCAGGCCAATGACGATATCGCAGGTTCGGCGCAACCCGATTCCCGACCAGGGTACCCTATTTTCGAAGATGTTGATGGCGATTCACAAATTACGCCCGATGACCAACAGATTATAGGCAATCCATATCCTGATTTCACTTATGGGTTTCAAAATAGTTTCAGTTATAAAGGCTTTCAATTAGATATCTTTATACAGGGCCAAGAGGGTAACGATCTTTTAAATATCAATACCATAGAAAGTTTGTATCCGGCGAATTTTAGGAGAAATAGACTGGAAGAACAAGGTCTAAATCGTTGGACTGTTCAAAATACTAATACCAAGTGGCCTTCCGGTGTTGAACCCTCTGCTTATGGGGGCGGAAAGGTCAACACGCTTTCGTTGCTGGACGGTTCTTATATACGACTGAAAAATGTTCAAATGGGGTATGACATACCTGTTGACCAAATAGGCTTTCTTCAATCCGCACGTGTTCATATTACCGGCCAAAATTTATTGACCATTACGAACTATACCGGTTACGACCCTGAAGCCAATGCTTTTGGCAGAAGCAATGTAAGGCTCGATTATAACTCCTATCCACTTCCAAAAACCTACTTGATAGGGTTCAACCTAACTTTTTAATTTAAAAAATTACTACAATGAAAAAAAATATACTTAGAGTAATCGCTATAGTAGTACTGATAACTTACAACATTGGTTGCGAATCATCGCTCGATGAAGAGGTTTTCTCGGAATTGACGACAGATACTTTTCTTAATACGGAGGAAGGCCTGCGTACGGTTCTGAACTCATCTTATAGTAATGTGCAGTATATCTCGGGAGGGTTTGCATGGTTCTATACCCTTTCGGCAATGCCCTCGGGAGAATCTTACAACAGGGGTGGAACGGTCGAAGCGTTTTTTACGCCACTTTCGAATTTTACATGGGACAGTAATCTCATTCTTTTAAATTTCGCTTGGGATAAACCTTATGAAGCAATTCGGGATACCAATATTCTTCTGGATAATATCGATAACGATGACCTAAGCACAGACTATCAAAGATTACTGAGCGCAGAGGCTAAATTTATCAGGGGTTACGCCTATATGACTTTATACGATTATTTTGGACCTACACCCATTTTTGATTCATCGGAGCCCACTAATTTGACCAGACCCCGATCCACCGACGAAGAGATGATGAATTTTATTGAAATGGACCTACTTGATGCCGCCGCGAATCTGCCGATAAGTCAAGAGGAATATGGCAGGGCCACTAGAGGAAGCGCTTTGGGGTTACTATGTAAATTCTACCTGAATACCTTTCAATGGCAAAAATCAGCTGATATTGCCATGGAAATTATTAACGCACAAACCTATTCCCTTGTACCCGAATACAAGAACGTTTTTAGTCTTGCAAACGAGGGTAATCCTGAAATGCTTTGGGTTCAGGCGCGTACCGCTATTGGTGGCAGACACGAACTGAATCAGTTTATTTTTCCTACGGATTATCCTTTTTTACCCAATAAAGGGACCTACGCGGCCCGAATATATCTTTTCGACGACTTCGTGAATTCTTTTGAAGCAGGCGACGAAAGACTAAGTTTGATCGTTACAGAATATGTCAATAGGGATGGGGAAGCTATTCAGCTGTTGGGCAACGATGAATCTTTACCGGCCAAGTATGAATTCGATGCCAATGCTACCGGAAATGGAGACGGAAACGATTTTCCAGTGGTCCGATACGCCGATATTCTGCTTGCAAGGGCCGAAGCGCTGAACGAAATTAATGGACCCACCCAAGAGGCCATCGATCTAATAAATCAGGTTAGGCAAAGAAGCGGCGTATCCCTGATCGACCTCAATGAATTTGGAGACATGACCGCGTTGCGAAATAGGATTCAGCAAGAACGGGAATGGGAGTTTTATGCGGAGGTCAAAAGACGTGAAGATCAGATTAGGTTTGGCAACCTCATTTCGGGTGCTCAAGCCAGAGGCAAGAGCGCAAAAGATTTTCAGGTTCTTTTTCCGATACCGGAGAGGGAAATAAATGCCAATCCCAACCTTGTGCAGAACGCTGGGTATTAATAGTTGATTTATAGGTGGTGTCATTTTGAGTCACATCCTAACGTCTGCTACAAGGAAAGCTCAATTCCCACATTACTTTAATCAACAATCCTTAAAACATTGAAATATATAGTAATTCTTATTGGCCTATTTTTTGCCTTCGGTTGCGCACAGCAAGATGAAATGAGGAAGCCGAATTTTATTATCATTTTCGCAGATGATCTGGGCTATGGTGATCTGGGGTGCTATGGAAATGCGAAAAATCGCACCCCCAATATCGATAATATGGCAGCGGAAGGAGTACGTTTTACAGATTTCTACGCCTCAAGTTCCGTTTGTACACCCTCTAGGGCCAGCCTGCTTACGGGCTGTTATCCTAAACGTATCGGTATGGACGTGAGTTCGGAACCAGTGGGTACTCCGGGTAGACAAGTTCTGTACCCCATGGCCAAAAAAGGGTTGAACCCCACGGAGGTGACCATTGCCGACGCCCTAAAAACAATGGGTTATGCCACCGCCTGCATCGGCAAATGGCACCTGGGCGACCAGCCCGAATTTCTGCCTACGAAACAGGGGTTCGACTATTTCTATGGAATACCCTATAGCAATGATATGGATTTGGAGGATTGCCCCCTTCCTCTCATGCGCAATACAGACATTATCGAAGCACCCGTACAACAAAGTAATCTTACCCAACAGTATACAAGAGAGACCATAGCATTTATGGAAGGAAATAAAGACAACCCTTTCTTTATCTATTTGCCGCATACGATGGTACACGCGCCATTACAGGCAAGCACTCAGTTCAAGGACAAATCGGGATATGGTATCTATGCGGATGCCGTGGAAGAACTAGACTGGTCGACAGGAAAAATTTTAGAATATTTGAAGTCTTCCGGTCTATCGGCTAATACAATGGTAATCTTTGTTAGCGACAATGGGGCGTCGAAACATTTTAAGGGTACAAACGCCCCTTTGAGAGGTTTCAAGGCTACGTCTTGGGAAGGCGGTTTTCGGGTACCGGCCATATTTTGGTGGCCCGGGCATATTCTGGAAGGTTCGACAACCGATGCGCTTAGTTCTACGATGGACCTGTTTCCTACCCTATGCGATTTATCGGGTGCATCCCTTCCTAACGCTAAAATTGACGGCAAGAGCATTTGGCCGCTCCTCGAAGGCCAGACCACCGAATCACCCAACAACTATTTTAATTATTATCAATCCGATCAACTTATGGCTGTAAGGGACGACGATTGGAAGTTGCATCTACCCCTGGATAGTGCTTACGATGATGCATTTCTCGGAACGTTTACTAAAAATCGCCCGATGGCACTATATAATATGAAGGAGGACATTGGTGAGCAAAACGATGTCTCGAGCAAACACCCCGAAGTAGTAAAAAAACTACTTGCGGAAGCCGAAATAGTGAGAAAAGACTTGGGTGATCTTAATCGAATGGGGCAGCACACGCGACTGGCCGGAATGGCTGAACATGTACCCGAATGTATCGGTAAAAATGATTGAACAGATAATCTACATTAAAAAAAACTAAAAGCTAAAAATTAATGAGAAATTCGAGAAGAACTTTTTTTAAAAAATCCGGGTTGGGCATGATCGCCCTTACAGGCGGAGCCACGTTATTCAGCAATTATGGCTTTGGTAGGTCTTTAGAGGGGAAGCCCGAAAACAATGATTTGTTCGAAATAGCTCTTGCCGGTTGGACCTTCGTGAAATTCGAATTGGAACCGGCGCTCAAGATGACGGAGCGCGTCGGCGTAAATTACCTATGCATCAAGGATTTTCACCTACCGATTGACAGTACGGACCAACAGATTTCAGAATTCCATAAAAAATTAGCCGACCACAATATTGAGGGCTATGGCGTCGGACCTATTTACATGAAAACGGAAGCGGATGTCGATAAGGCCTTCGACTATGCCAAAAGGGTCGGTGTAAAACTGATCGTCGGTGTGCCCTTGTACGAGCTGCTTCCCTATGTCGAGCAAAAAGTAAAGAAATACGACTTTAAGTATGCCATTCACATTCACGGCCCCGATGATAAATTATATCCTTCTTTGCCTAGTGTATACGAAAAGGTAAAAGATCTCGATGTACGGGTGGGTATGTGCCACGACATCGGTTATTCCGCAATGATGGGGCTAAGTCCCGCGGAGCAGACCTTAAAATACAGCGAACGCATACACGATATGCATATCAAAGATATGACATCGGCCGATGCAGAAGGGGTCGATTGCGAACTGGGCCGTGGGTCAATTGACTTCCCGGCGCTTATCAAGGCCCTAAGAAAGGTTAAATACAGCGGCATGTGCAGTATGGAGTATGAAAAGGACAATACCGACCCCCTACCGGGCTTGGCCGAATCGGTCGGTTACTTTAAGGGAGTAATCAATACAATTTAAAAAGAACTTTATAACTAAATACTAGAATATGGGAAATTTAAGAAGGGATTTTATAAAGAAAGCCGGTTTGGGAACCGCGGCGATTACCGTCGCCGGAACCACTATCGGTTGGAGCGCTAAAAGCTACAATCGCATTATAGGGGCGAACGACCGAATTCACGTTGCGAACGTCGGTACGCATTCGCAGGGCACGGAACACATGAAGGCAATGATCGGATGTGAGAATACCAGCATCGACTATATCTGCGATGTAGATAGCAAAATAGCCGCGAAAACCGCTAATTTGGCCAAGGAAATGACCGGCAGCAAACCCAAGGTGCACGAAGATTTTAGGAAACTGATAGAAGAAAAAGACCTTGACGTTGTTACAATCGCCACGCCTGATCACTGGCATGCCCCGATGACCATTATGGCCGTCAAAGCTGGCAAGCATGTATATGTAGAGAAACCGTGCTCGTACAATCTTCAAGAAGGCGAAATGCTAGGTGAACTGTCAATCAAGTACGACAAGAAAATACAGATGGGCAACCAAGGGCGTTCCGGCCCTCGTATCATCGAAGGTATAAAAGACATTCACGATGGTCTGATCGGGGAGGTCTATTTTGCCAAATCATGGTATGCCAACAAACGTGGTTCTATTGGAACCGGCAAAAAAGTGGCCGTACCGGATTGGCTAAACTGGGACCTTTTTCAGGGCCCGGCACCTCGAGAAGAATATAGGGACAATATTGTACATTACAATTGGCACTGGTTCCGCAACTGGGGCACTGGCGAAATAAACAATAACGGTATCCATCAGCTTGATGTCTGTCGGTGGGCACTTCAGGTCGATTACCCCGAGCAGGTTACCTCTTATGGCGGCAGATACCATTTTGAAGACGACTGGCAATTTCCCGATTCACAGATTGCCACATTTAAGTATCCGGGCGGCAAGCAACTCACTTGGGAAGGTAGAAGCTGTAACCCTTTCCGTAAGTATGATGCCCCGAACGGTATTATTTTCTCAGGTACAAAAGGATCCATTAGAATATTACCGGAAGACAATACGTATACGGCCTATGATTTGGAAGGAAAAGTAATCCGTTCGGCGGATACCGAAGAAGGGGAAAAGCACACCTCCCTGACCGGACCGTTGCCACAGATTATCTTGCACATGACCAACATGCTCAATGCCATTAGAAGAGGCGATAAATTGAATGCTCCCGTCGCAGACGGCCTGATCAGTAATTCGCTTTGCCATTACGGAAATATCTCCCAAGATTTGGGCAGAACGCTCAACGTAAATACCAAGACAGGAAAAATTACCGATGATAAGGAAGCTGCCGACATGGCCATCAGGGAATACGAGCCCGGTTGGGAACCGAAAGTCTGACCTATCGAAGTTAACCGTGATATCTTAAAAAATAAATTATGAACTATCTAAACAGACGTAAATTTATTGGTAAGGCCGGCCTGTTCTCCGCTGGTACCGCATTGGGCGTGTCCGCTCTCGCCAATGGAATGGATATAGGGGAAGACTTAAAAAAAAGCGAACTGGTTTCACAATCCTTAAGGGACAAAAAAGCCAGCCATCCGTCACTACATTTTGACGCCAAAGGCTTGAAGACCTTGCAAAAGCAGGCCAAGGGCAGCCATAAGCGGTATGCGGACAGACTGTACGATTGGGTGGAAAAAAATAAATCTTGGTCTCCACCGCCTGTCACGGGGGCGCAAGGTGATGAAGTTGCTTTGGAGGAGAGCGGTGCCTTCCTGACCAATGCGGCTTTTGCCTATAGCCTATCAGGTCGGGACGACCATTTGCACCTTGCACGAAAGTGGGCCTTGAAGATGTGCGATTTCCCGGAAAAGGCCATCGAGAACTACGGTATCGGCATTTATGCGGTAGGCTTGGCGCGGACATTCGATTGGCTTTACCATAATCTGGAAATCCAAGTTCGGGAAGTTATCAAAGTTACCTTGGTAAATATCGTGCGCAGTATGTACGACAACGCACAGCCGGGTGCGGAGAACCCCTCATGGTGGGCAAAATCGTACTTGCACCATGATTTCTGGATTCCTATGGGCGGCTTTGGTGAATCGGCCTTGGCATTGATCGGCGAAATTGACGGCGCCGACAAATACGCCGAATTTGCAAAAGAAAATTTCGATATGGCCTTTTCGTGGATGGGCGATGACGGGGCATGGCATGAGGGTGTTGCGGATTGGTGCTATGCCATGGCGCCCATGCTTTGGTTCTACGGAGCCTGGCAGGGCATTACCGGTGAAAACCTGCACGACAGGCCTTGGATTCGGAATACCGCAAATTACCGGCTTTACCACTGGTTGCCCAATAATAACTACATTAATTTGGACGACTCCTTTCGGAGTGGAAGATATAGCACCTCGGGAAGTGCTTCAAGCCATTTAATGAGAAGGCTAGCGTCCATTTTTGAAGATGGGCATGCGCAGTGGCTCGCCGAAAAGGACGAGGAATTTGATTACAAACCCTCTCCAAAAGGTGCTTACATGGCGCCCTATGAAAGGTTATCCTATCGGCCTGAACCGCAGGAATACCCATACCCCGATTCCCAGACTGCGACTTGGAATATGCTTTGGTACGACCCATCGGTAGAAACGAGGTCACCGACCGACTTGCCTGCCGCCCATCACTACGACAATTTAGATATGGTCATTATGCGAACGGGCTGGTCAAAAGAAGATGCGGTTATATCCCACGCATGTGGTCCGGTGGCCGGTCATGCTTTGGCAAAGGTCGCACGGCAGGGAACCGACATCGCCCCTAATATTTATTACCACGACCATTGCGATTACAACTCTTTTACCCTTTTCGCCAACAATCAATATTTTATTATCCCTTCGGGCTATGCCCGGCGGGCCAGTCATTTTCAGAATGTGGTAAGCGTGAACGGAGCCGATTTCAGTGCTGATCCCCGTCTGGAAATCAAGATGACCAATTTCAAAACGGGCACTGATTTTTCGTACGCCGTCGGTGATGCTACCGATGGGTTTCTGCCCGAACTCGGCATTGCGTCATATCAACGGCATTTGGTATTGGTCAAAAATAAATATCTGGTCATATTCGATGACCTCAAACTTAGTGAGGAAGGAAGGAAAAACTGGATATTTAACCGTTTTAACTGGACCGTGCACAGCGACCCGAACACACACGATTTCAAGATAGAGGGAAAGCAGGTAGAATGGAAGACGGAAGGGAAACCTGCGCTGAACATGTACATGCTAGACCCCCCGGAATTTGGATGGGAACGCGAATTGTTCCAATCATTAAAAGGGGAGCAGATGATGGAAGCGCTACGGGTCTGCAAGCCCGAGTTTTACGGCTATACACAACAGGTACTCACAGTTTGGGCTTGGAATCCTGAAAGCAGTAAACCGGAACATATAAGGAACGAACAGTTCACCGCGGCTCTGCTTGGCGATGACATGGCGGTCGGCTTTTCGCTTTCTTCCAGAATTCCCGCTGATTTTTCAGATGAGAAAATGACAAATCGCGAGATGCTTTTATTCGATGCAGGTCCCGGTGCAGAAAAAGGCTACCGAAGAATTAAAAATGGTAAGATCCAAAAAAACAAATGATTTAGTTAAAAATGGTCCGGAAGCGCCAATTTTTACAAATAGATTTTTGAAGTAATTAAATTGACAAGTTGATGAAATTAAATTTTGGAAAGAAAATTCTGCTTACACTCGGTATGGTTGGTCCCGGCTTATTCTTAATTGGATATAACATTGGTACAGGAAGTGTAACAACAATGGCCAAGGTAGGTGCAGAACATGGAATGACCCTTTCATGGGCCCTGGCCTTAAGTTGTATTTTCACGTACATATTAATGGTCGCCTATGGAAAAACCACCTTGGTAACCGGAAAAACGGCCTTGTACAATATTAAAACGCACTTGAAGCTTGGCAAGGCATTGGCCATTTATATTATGGCGGCACTTATTTTAGGGGAGATTTTGGCCCTGATGGGTATTTTCGGTATTGTTTCGGAACTAATTCAAGAAGGATGGCGAATTCTCACCGGGCAAGAAGGATTAAGCACTCTTGGTATAACGGCATTTTTAGTGGTTGTCATGTATATGTTGCTTTGGTGGGGCAAATATCGAAACTTTGAAAAAATTATGATATTTTTTGTTATTCTCATGGGCCTGTCTTTTATTGTAGTATTTTTTATGGTCAAGCCCGATATTACAGAAATCGTTACCGGATTGGTACCGGGCATTCCTAAAAAGGAGGGTTCATTACGATTGATTGCGGCCATTGCCGGAACAACCTGTTCGGCTGCTATTTTTATCATGCGAAGTACGGTCGTAGCTGAAAAGGGCTGGGGTATCAAACATTTGAAAGATGAGAAGCGAGATTCAATGGTTTCGGCCAGTGCCATGTTCTTTCTCAGTTTTATCATTATGGCAGTAGCTGCAGGTACGCTAAAGGTTATGGGTTTGGGATTGGACAATACGGTAGATATGATCAAGCTTTTTGAACCTATAGGCGGAAAAGTCGCTGCTATTATGCTGATTCTAGGTATTGTAGGGGCAGGGCTTTCGACCATATTTCCGATTGTATTGATTGCTCCCTGGTTGATTAGTGATTACACTGGCCGAAAACGGGATATACGTTCGCCAATGTACCGAGTTTTGGGATTGATAGGAATCTTTTTCGGATTTGGAATGCAGTTTATAGAGACCACTCCCCCATTGTTGATGGTTTTTTCCATGGCCTTTCAGGCACTGATTCTTCCTGCAGTAGCGATTCCAATTTTAATTCTGATAAACCGAAAATCATTGATGAAAGAGCATGTTGCCTCAGAATCCCTGAACATAGGCATCTGGGCGGTAATCATCTTCAGCATTGTCACTAGCTATTTCGCAGTAGCCGATTTCTTTTGAACTATCCCACTAAAAAATAATACATAAATGAATATAATAATTTCCAATACTAAAGAAGCTCTTGGTAAAGCTGCAGCAAAAAACGGAGCGGCTTGTCTAAATAAAGCTATCGGTGAAAAAGGCTCTGCTAACATTATCGTAGCTACAGGCGCATCGCAATTTGAAATGCTCAGTAACCTTATAAAAACGGATGTTGACTGGAAAAAAGTATCCGGTTTTCATCTTGATGAGTATATCGGTATAAGCGATACACATCCCGCTTCCTTTAGGAAGTATCTGAAAGAACGGTTTGTAGACAAAGTGCCGATAAAGAGTTTCAATTACATTAATGGCGAGTCTGATCCTGAAAAGGAATGTAGGCGATTGAATGGCAAACTAAAAAATCTCGAGATTGATGTAGCTTTTATAGGCATAGGAGAAAATGCACATCTCGCATTCAACGACCCACCTGCTAATTTCGATACGCTTAAACCTTATAAAGAGGTCAAACTTGATGAAGATTGCAGGCGGCAACAATTTGATGAGGGGTGGTTCAAAAGTATCGATGAAGTTCCTGCAAAGGCAATCAGTATGTCGATAAACCAAATTTTGAAAGCAAAGACTATAATTTGCAGCGTTCCGGATGAACGAAAGGCACAAGCTATAAAAGGAGCGGTAGAAGGTGCGATTTCTCCGCGAGTTCCTGCATCCATCTTACAAAAGCACCCGTATTGCTGGATTTATTTGGACAAGGATGGCTCCGCAAAAAAATTAATCAAAAATTCATAAAAGACTATAGCATTATGAAAAGAGTATTATTTGTAATATCGTTAGCATTTTTTATCAGTTGTGCCCAAGAGCATAACACCTTAACTGAATCTGAAAAAGAGAACGGATGGGAACTATTGTGGGACGGAAAGACGACCGATGGGTGGCGCAGTGCCCGTTCGAACGAATTTCCAAAAGAAGGTTGGGAAATCACAGACGGCGTTTTAAATGTAACGACTACAGGGGGAAAAGAATCTATGGTTGCTGGTGATATTGTGACGAGAGAACTTTATGGTGATTTTGAGCTTAAAGTGGACTTTAAGATAAGTGAGGGCGCCAATAGTGGTATAAAATATTACGTGGATACCGAACTTAATAAAGGTCCTGGCTCGTCCATCGGTTTAGAATACCAGATTTTGGACGATGCCCGACACCCAGATGCTAAAATGGGCAGCCATGAAGGCAGCAGAACAGTCGCTTCACTTTACGATATTATAAAGGCGGACTCAACTAAACCAATTAACCCCGTAGGAGAGTGGAATACCGCCCATATCATCTCAAAGAACAACCATGTGGAACACTGGCTAAATGATGAAAAGGTTTTGGAATATGACAGGAAAAGTCCGGCATTTCGAAAGTTGGTATCCGAGAGCAAATATACAAAATGGCCTAACTTCGGCGAATCGGAAAAAGGCCAAATACTACTGCAGGATCACGGATTTCCAGTAAGTTTTAGAAATTTGAAAGTTAAGCGTCATTGAACGTTTATCCTTAAATATCTTGTTCCAATTATATTATAATTTCATTAGAAGAATACTTAATATTATTTACTGCAATAATGCGGTGACTTTCGATGTGAATGTGCACTAAACGAAGTTACAAATACCAACTATAGTCCCTCTAAATTCTTCCTTTACTCAAGTCTATGCAATTTTACAAACATATTGTCCTAAGCACCGTTTTTTTTGCAAGTTGCACTCCTCATTATGATGAAAAGCAGAGACCTCTGTTGGACTATCGGATTGAGGAAGGTTTTGATTTGGAAATAGTGGCCGCAGAGCCATTGATTCAATCTCCAGTAGCCATGGACTTTGACGATAAGGGAAGAATGTGGGTGGTGGAAATGCCTGGTTTCATGGCCACTTTGGATGGAAAGGACGAAAATAGTCCGACGGGTAAAATCAAAATCTTAGAAGATCGCGACGAAGATGGTATAAGTGATCATTTAAAGATATTCTTAGACAGCTTGATAATGCCAAGGGCCATCGCCTTGATTTATGGCGGTGTGCTTTATGCGGAACCCCCAAACCTTTGGTTTGTTGACATTGTGAACGACAAACCCGAAAAGAGAGTTCTAGTGGATTCCCTCTACGCTCCTGATGGCAATCCGGAGTATCAGGCAAATGGGTTGGTGATGAATATTGATAATTGGATATATAGTGCCAATTCAAATTTTAGATATAGACGAGATGCCGGTGAATGGCTGAAGACCCCGACTACCGTGCGCGGTCAATGGGGAATTGCGCATGATAATTTTGGTAGGCTATACTACAATAATAATTATCAACAATTACTTGGTGATTATCTACTTCCTAATAGACTTATACGAAATAAATTTTATACCCCGAAATATGGTACTAATCGCATTTTAACATCTGACCAGAAAATTTATCCCCTTCATTCGACCGCAGTGAATAGAGGGTATGTGTCAGGAGTGCTTAACAACGATAGTATTTTGAGAGAGGTCACAGCTGCTAATAGCCCTCTGGTCTACCGTGGCGGAGCTTTTCCCAAGGAGTACAATGGGAATGTCTTCGTGTGCTTACCAGAAGGAAATGTTGTAAAAAGAAACGTTTTGGAATTTCACGGCGATAGTACAAGTGCTTTTCAAAAGTGGCAAGGTAAGGAGTTTCTATCCTCCTATGATGAAGGATTTAGACCTGTCGGTCTTCTCAATGCTCCGGACGGCAGTTTAAACATTATCGATATGCATACGGGTGTCATTCAGCATTACGCGTTCTTAAGCCCATACCTTAAAAATAGAATCAAAAAAGAAAAACTGGATACAATCAAAGGTTATGGTAGAATACTAAAAATCAAGAATGAAACTAATAAGCATAAAAACATCCCTGATTTTCACAACTTATCGGTCAATGAGATTGTTGAACTGCTTAAAAGTGAAAATGGATGGGTCCGTGATAAGGCACAGCAAATTTTAATTGACGAAGGTAACAAATCGGTTGTTCCAAATTTAAACGAACTCGCTTTGAATATTAACTATCCAATATCTCAAATTCATGCTTTATATGTTTTAGAAGGATTGCATGAGCTGTCATTCGGTATTCTTAAAAAATTGATAAGAGAATGTAAGACTGGAGTTTCTGCCCATGCTATTGTCCTACTCGAAAACTTTTTACATCAAAACTATGTGAACGATGTGAAAAATCTTTTTAAAAAAATCTTGGAAGAAGAACTTATACAGTTAGAGTTGTATATGGCAACTACGATTGGAGCTTGGATGGCAATATCTTCGGAAGACTTTAAACCGATATTCCATACTTTGCTTGAACGGTATGGCGATAACCCGATTTTCATGGAAGCTCTTGTAAGTGGTTTTGATGAGAATTTTATGGATTTGACTTTATTAATAACGCAGGACGAAAGTGATGACACTAACTATTTACATAAATTTGTTGCTCAAATTGAAGAAAATAGAGACAAAGACGACATGAATTCTATTTTTAATCCTATAATTAATATTTTAGATGATCGTACAAATGGAGCCAAGATTTTTCGTCAAATTTGTGCATCGTGTCATGGAATTAACGGTAAGGGTATAGAGGGTCTTGCGCCTCCTTTTGTAGGCTCCGAGTATTTATCAGGTTCCGTTGAAAAGCTCGGTCTGATTATACTTCATGGTTTACAAGGACCTGTGCATGTAGATGGTAAAACATATAATTTTAAGCAGGGAATGCCAGGTATGAGGGGCAATAAATCATTGTCGGATGAAGACATTTCGGATATTATCTCATACATTACCAATGCTTTTTCAGATTCTTCAAGAAAGATTGAACCAAATCTAATTCAAAATCTTCGTGAAGTTAGACCTATGAATGGTGAAGAATTTACCGAAAAAGAGCTTATGGAACTATAGTATACTCGCCAAATTTCGAAGAGTAAATCAAGCTATCCCCGCTAGTTAGTTGCATTCATAAAAAAGTTAATTTATTTTACGCTAGACGAAAATCCTTCCTACCGGCGAAAAATTTTAAGGTTAAAAAAGAACGCTTCAAAAATAGTATAGCTACCTCGATTCAAAAACGTTCTATTTCGATAGCTCAAACAAATCACTTCGTACGGCTCAGCCAATAATATATCTAAACCCACGTGGCTGTTGCAGAACTCCGATAAACATCAAAGTTTGCTTTTGCCAATGTGCGGAAATGCTTAAATTAAAGGTATGCAGAGTAGAAATAACTATACCGAAAAACTTTACTCAGTTTCCAAATGTCAGACCGTATCCCAAACGAAAATCTTTACAGAAGGCTCCGCGAAAGCCGGTCGAGGCGAGAAAGCTGAATTACCATTGCAGCATGGCGGTGGATGCCGCGGAAGGGGTCATCTCGCATATCCAGGCCGACTTTGCCGACGGTAGGGAAAGCCAGTACTTGAAGGATATCAGCCTAAAGGTGCAGGACCGTTTAGAGAAGAACGAGCTTGTAATAACGGATCTGCTGGCGGACGCAGGGTATTCCAATGACTCCAACTACGATCTTCTCGAACAACGGAAGGTTGCCGGATAAATACCGGTCTTCGGCAGATATAAACCTGAAATAAAAGGTTTTCCCTACAACAGTGAAAAGGACGAATATAGATGCCCGACGGACAGGCCACTGCCCTTCAAGGCATTCCATACCAACCGTGACGGGAGCGTACTGAAAAACTACTGGGCGGCACCGAAGGGTTGCAAGGCCTGCCCCATGAAACCCCAATGTGTGCCGAATGCAAAATGTAAAAGAATCTCCAAAACGATCTATGACGAACAATTTCTGAGGGCATATGCCCGGCAGCACGGTAAAAGGGGCAAGCGGATGAAAAAATTAAGAGAAAGTACGGTGGAACCCGAATTCGGTAGTCTGACCCAGTTCTACGGCCTAAGAAAAATAGGTGTACCGGGAAAGGCCGGTGAACATAAGGTCATGCTAATGGCCACAATCGCCTTCAACCTGAAAAAGTACCTTAAGAAAGGGGGAGGGAAACCCTCCATTGGTACTATCAAGACCATTAAGGATGCATTCCGAGATTACCCGGCCATTTTTATCCGGCAAATCCGACCAAGACCGGTTCTCCTAAAGGCTTGGTAAAAACAGCCTGTTCGGATCGATATCTTATACATAGACCACTTCTGCAACGGCCACAGTCGTTTGAATACACTTGTATGACACACGAGGTCGCTATAGTAGCTATTCGTAAACGTTTGTCAGTTAATACTATTCGTATAATATTCTACTATCACCCTACGAGCAACCAAAATTTACTAGTAAGTGCTACCTCAATGCACATAAGCGTAATAGCAATCAATTATGTTATCAAATTGGTGGCTATAATATAGAATAACAAAGGGACAATACGGATTCAATGAAACCTTTAGAATATAAAACCTTAGGTAATTGGTTTATACTTTTAGTAATATATACCTTCGCCTAATATAAAAAAAGCAATTGATAAACCGACAAGTAGGGTAAAAAGCAACTCGATTGTTTTCTTAAAAAAAAGAAATGAAAAACAATTTATCCAAACTTCTATTAATCTCTGCCATTTCGCCTTTATTCATGGCCTCTCTTTGCGAGAATCAATATAATGAAGGAATTTTAGTGCAAAATCCTACAAAAATTCAAATTCCTAAAATGCAAAGTTATAAAATAGGTGATACGCTTTGGATTACCGGGAAGGTGTCTTCCAAGTTTCTAAATGATGCAACGAATGATTCTATTGCTGATTTTGATGCGGTTGTAAAAGACTATATAAGTGTTTCACGTCTAGTACCGTCGGATGGAAATAGTAATGCGATAGGTGCTGTTGACGAGTTCGATCTATCAGCTACAGAAGGGTCAATAGAATTTGAAGGTGCTTGCCCGGATTCAGAATTCATATCTAGGGGAATTTTAGCTGAAGACAGGTCTTACTATAACTACGAAGTTGCGCTTGTACCAAAACGCGTTGGTGATTACGTTTTAAGCTGGTTGGGAGCTGTAGACCTTGGAAATAGTTTTAGCAATGTAAATATTTTTGATAATTACACCATTGATGGTAGTCCCAACACCCTCGGCATCAAATCATGTAGAACAATTACAACCACCTCCTTCAATATTGAGTCGAACAGTTTTATCTTTTTTACAGTCAATTAGCAAATTCTTTGGTCTATTGTATGAGTTGGTTATCAAATATCATCCCTACCAGGTCAAAGGAGCCAACCTCGCCGGACGAGAGGGAACAACTAAATGGTATAATCTATAGGTAAAATGTCAACGATTTTTCTTAGAATAACAATGGCAAAAAAAATTAACATGAAAAAAAACAGCTAAATACTTTGTGTTGAGTGGGTAAATTAAAAGCCAGTGATAAAAGATTTATCAAGATTTCCTTAATAAATTACAATAAAGGCAATTTTCATATACTATTTTTTTCGAACTCCTATATGATTTATAGTCTATATCAATATACTGTACGACCTTGAATTTTTTTATCTTCATTTATTTCGTCATTTAGAGCCCTATCCAGTTGTTCACAGCTTTATTTAATTTAATCGTTTATTGATACTTCTTTATCAAATTCAACATTGCCTATTTTATAAGTGATTTCAGTAATATTTAAAGCTCTTAGCTGAATGTAAAATTTCCTTTCCGCCATTCACAAGCATATTTTCTTCCGATACATACTGCTCTTATACAATCTTTACTCTCGTTGTAAAAAATTCAAAATTTGAAAGGGATTTATTATAACTGTGCTGAACTTGAAATTTATATATTGCACCCCCCCCATCTGCCATATATGGCAAACCTTCAACAAGGAACTTGAATTGATTTACTTAAAATTTATCGCCTCTAGACGTATTCTTGCAAGAGCACACAAACAAGATGCTTTTTTTATGCTCTACATTTTTAACGTTTAAATGTACTTTAAATGTCCTAATAAGAGGTGAAGTAGTGGAACTACTAGAAGAGACCAGAAATGGTACTTTAAAAGAAATGCATTACTACTATCTGAAGCTGGCCTAATAATCCATTTCTTGAGACTAAATCCTAAGTTGAGATTTTCATATCTAAACCACGGCCCTGACAGGGGTTGAAAGCGTTACATCTATGCATAAAATTTGATTAATCGTATCCAAAAAAAATATTATCAATAAAAAAGGAGGGTAATCTCATTCGACCGTGTTTTAGAGTGGTAAAACATTTTTAATTCTAAAACAAAAATTATGAAAACTATTAAAATTTTATTGAGTACAGCGTTATTGTCCGCATCCTTTGCAAATGCACAACAAGTAAACGGTACAACGAATGTAGGTATGAGTGAATTTAACAACGTCTTGCGCGTTGGAGTATTCGAAGCAGTGGCCGGCGGTATCGATGTATCTTATGAACATGTATTGGGAAGACGTGGTTCTTTTGATGTGGAAGCCCTATACGTAACTTCTGCAATACAGAACAGAAAATATTATCGTGATCAAAACTTAAGTGCAAATTATGTCTCTTTGAATACAGGTTACAAATTCTATTTGACCAGAAAAGAAAATAGGCCTCAAGGATGGTACCTACGTGGCGGTTTACTTACAGATTTTGGAAAAGTTAAACAGACTACGGGTATTGAAGACAAGGCAAATTATTATGCGCTGGGAGCCCAGTTTAAAACCGGTTATCAATTAGTACTACCTAAATTTTTAAAAGGATTTACAGCTGATATCGGTGTTGGCGCCGATTATAGAAAGTTTTTCATCAAAAATCTAGATAGCTCGGATTCCAATAGTGTGTGGCCGGTACTTGACTTATCCATTGGATACTCATTTTAAGGTGCAAAGTTTTATTTAATACTTTTGTAGACAAAGACACCCTGTATTTATGATAGATGATTTACTTAATGTTTGCGAAGAAAAAAACTATGAAGCTTTGTTCTACGCGCACTATGAAAAATTACGTAACTATCTATATTATAAATACGGGGATATGTCAAGGGCGGAAGATATTGTTCAGGAAAGCTACGCCAAACTATGGCAGAACTGCGCAAAAATAATCTATACATCGGCTAAGAGTTTTTTATATAAGGTGGCGAACAATGCCACCCTCAACGCCATTCGAGATCAAAAAACGGGAAGAAAGTATACGAGCGATATGCACACCACCCCAATGGTAGCTTCACCGGAGTTTGAATTGGAAGAAAAGGAATTCGGTGAACGATTAAAAATAGCTATCGAGAATTTACGGTCAAGACATCGGGAGGCGTTTTTATTGCACCGTATCGAAAAGAAGACCTACATAGAAATTGCCGAAATATTGGATATTTCTGTAAAAGCGGTAGAAAAGCGCATTCATCTCGCTCTAGCGGATCTCAGAAATGAGATTGGTCAATATAAATTTTAAGATAACCAGGCATGGAAGATCCTAACGATCAAGAGTATATATTGGCAAATTGGCTCGAAGGAAAACTCTCGGCAGATGAACTGCGTGTTTTTGAGAAAGGTGAAGATTTTGAGCTTTATAAAAAAATCATAGCAGAAACCGATACTTTAAAGCTTCCCAAACCTGACCTTAAAGAGAAATTTCAACAGCAATTGCGGTACAATAGGAATTTAGCGGATTCGAAACCTACTAATAAGGTCATTTCCTTTAAACCTTGGCAATATGCCGCCGCCGCTAGTATTTTACTAATTGTCGGTTTAAGTTTTTTATGGAACTCGGCAACGGTCATAAACACAGGTTTTGCTGAAAACAGGACAATTATTTTACCAGATAGTTCTACCGTTATCTTGAACGCTGAAACCGAATTGACTTATGATGAGGATACGTTTATAAAAGAAAAGAAAATTAAATTAAGTGGTGAAGCCTATTTTAAAGTAGAAAAGGGCGGTCGCTTCGAAGTTATTACCGATAACGGCTCCGTACACGTTTTGGGCACTGAATTTAATGTGTACTCAAGACAGACTTTACTAAATGTTTTTTGCGACGAAGGCAAAGTGGCTGTTATGGCGAACAATGATAGCCTACTTTTAACCAGAGGGTTAGGCGCTTTTTCAAAAAATAAAAGTATTTTACAGTTCACGCCATCTGAAGAAAAAAGTCCACAATGGAGGGCCGGTAGAAGTGTTTTTGTCAAAGCTCCGTTATCACAGGTGTTTTCTGAACTTGAACGGCAATACAACATCACTTTACAGCATACCGATGTCAATATATCAAGGGCCTATTCCGGAGGATTTCAGCATCAGGATTTGAAAAGTGCACTTGATAGAATTTGTCAGCCCATGAATATCGATTACACGATTAAAAAAAACAAGGTCGAGTTAAGAAATAAATGAAAGAATTTCTTCTAGTAGGTTTTCTTCTATTCGGGGTGCTTACTGTGGGTACGGCTCAAGAACGCAGTGTAGCACTACCGTCGAACCCCAGCCTAGCTGACGTATGCTATATATTTTCGAAAGATTATGATATTAAATTCTCGTTCGATGCGGATAGATTAGAAACTATATTATTCGATTACGATGCGCCAACGATTACGCTAAATCAATTTATAGCATTGTTGGCTTCACAATACAGCGTCACGGTAAAAGAGGTTTTTTCCGGCGATTTTAATTTAATCATGGCCAATGACCTAGTTTCTTTTTGCGGCTTGGTCATTGACGAGTTTGGAGACCCTCTTCCTTCGATATCTATTTTTCAGGAGAATCAGGTCCTGGCCGAAACCGATAGTCTAGGTCGTTTCACAGTACAGCTACCAATCAATACAAATATCACTGTTTACGAGAGTGAGGTACTCAAGAGTCGGGTACGTGTTAGAAATACAGGTATAGATTGCCCGACAATTATGCTGACTATGGCAGTTACACAATTGGAAGAAGTGGTGGTAAAAGATTACCTGACTAAAGGAATGGTAAAGAACGAAGATAGTTCGATCAAACTTTCCCCTAAAGGTCTGGGCATGCTACCCGGGTTTGTAGAGCCGGATATTTTTCAAAGCCTTCAACGCATACCAGGGGTGAACAGTCCTACGGAAGACCCTACCAACCTTTTTATTCGTGGCGGCACTCCAGATCAGAATCTCATACTTTACGATGGTATTAAGATGTACCTGAATGACCATTTTTTTAAACAGATCAGCAGTTACAACCCCTATATCATTAAAGATGCCAATGTGTACCGAGGCGGTACAAGTGTCAAATATGGCGACCGTATCTCGGGGGTGGTCGATATCAGGTCCGCTGACGATGTATTCGATAAGCTAAAGGTTGGCGGCGGCATTAATCTTACAAGCGCAGACGCTTATGTGAAAATACCACTATCAGACAATTTCGGGATACTGCTAGCGGGAAGGCGCAGCTCTACCGACCTTTATGAAACCTTTACCTACGCCAAACTGGCCGAAAAGGTTTTTCAGAATTCCAGGCAGGATGTAAATAGTTCGGAGCTTCAAAGTGCGGACACCAATCCTTTTGTGAATTACTTTTTCTCGGATATTAACTTCAAGACTATTTGGAAGCCTAAACCTGGTCATCGTCTGCAATTAAGTTTGATTCATATTGCCAATGAACTGCGTACTGCGAACAATGTTACCGAAACCTCCAGCTCATTGCGCTTAGAAGACCTATTGATAGAGAAAAATCTAGGCATTGGTTTTAGTTGGGTCAATAATAAACCTGGCAAGACCACAAAAGCTTTTGAAGCCTATTTTTCTTCCTATAGTTCAGACTATGCCTATGATTCGGAATTGAACTCGGAAGACGGCAGTACCCTAATTACCACAAATAGATTCAACAGGATTGTCGATATCGGTTATGATATCTCCTTCGACATTCCATTGAACGAAACACAAAGTTTGTTGCTAGGTCAACAGAGCACCGTTAAAGGTATCGATTTAAGGTTCTCGGAAGATGTTGAGAGCGATTTTTTGGAGACACCTTTTAAAAATAATACATTTTTATTCAATGAATTGTTAGACTTCATTGCCTATTCGGAATATAAATTTAGGTCCGATGAAGTTTATCTAAGTCTTGGACTCCGTGCAGGTCTGTATAATAATTTTAGAGATTTTCTCTTAGAACCCAGAGTGTACGCTTCAAAGAACCTGACCGATAAGCTGCGTATTACCGCTTCTGCAGAAATTAAGAACCAATCTTTTAGTCAGTTTTATTTACCGCAAGAGGGTGGTAATTTGGTAACCTCTTCACAAGTGGCCAATAGTATTTGGGGAACGCAGAGTGTAGATGGGTTTGATGTAGCTATTCTACGGAGCAGGCAATTCACCATTGGCGCACTCTACGATTATAATGGCTGGTTGTTAGAATTAGAAGGATATTATAAGGGAATTACGAATGCGTTACCTTATGATGACAATTTTATTCCGAACCTATATCAGATTCAAGAAAGGGACGAATTGAGAACAGGTACAGGAAGTCGAATAGGAATGGATATTTTGCTCAAGAAACGATTTAGAAATTATAGAATTTGGTTGAGTTACGCCTATAGCATAAACAATAACAAGTTTGCAGATGTTCAGACCGATTCTTTTTATGATTCCTATGGACAACGCCATAATCTAAATATTTCACAGACCTATTCTTTCAAAAAATTTGAATTTGGATTGGGTTTCTCGGCGTCGAGCGGACTGCCGTTTACAGCGATAGGTCAAGGTACCAGAGAAGAGCTCGACCTGTTCATATCCGAAAACGAGATCAATAACGAGCGTTTACCAACATACCACAGATGGGATGTTTCCGCGCTTTACAACTTTCAATTGGGTGAAAAGTTGAATGGTCGAATAGGGTTGTCTGCCCGTAATATCATCAACCGTCGAATCCCTATAAAATTGGATTATTCGCTTACTAGTAGCGCTGTTGATGATACGGTCATACAGGCGAACGAACGTCAATCGCTAGGCTTTATAGGAGATTTGGTTTTTAGAATTAATTTTTGATGCTATTTAAAGCTTTCCCCAAAATCCCGATAGCTAGAGAATGGGTACAATAACCTGTGTGTCAAATCACAATGCACAACAGGTAGCTAATTTAGCTATATTTGAGAATAATTAAATCTGCTAGCATCTTGTTTGCTTTACTTTTAGCAATATCGTGTGTTACGGCTTTCATCGCGTACAATTTTACTCAAAGTGGAAGTGTCTATGTTCAGTTGAGCCGCAAATTTTCGCTGTGGTATTCCAAGTTCTTCTCTTTTAATTTTAATAAAATCTCCAAACGTTTTCATATTGACAATATTGATTAGACAATTTTGTCAAGTTTACAATTAGTTTTAAAATTTTGTAGTGTGGTGGCGCAAAAAGTCAAGCTCTTTTTAGTTCAAATGTTTATTGTTTGTTAACATTTTGAGCATCTTCGTTAAGGCAGATATGTTGGGTAACTTTTTATATAAACACTAAACTAGTTTTTTAAACTTTATATGCTCTGGATAAGGAAACTCTTGCCTAGTCTTTAGCAGTTGTAGTAATCGCCGTTTAGATATACCATCCTGAAAATAATTATCAACTCTTTACAAATCGCAGGTTTTGTAAAGAGTAAATACATACATTTTCCTCCTAAAGTATAGTTTCAATAAAAGTTAATTAACGGTAACGCTGAAACGAACGACAAATGGAACTGGAGAAACACATATTCTGAATGTAAACAGTTCGTTCCGTAATTTGGCAGTTTTAAAGTACCGATAATTCATTTTCTATAGGGTTTATACCGCTAGGTTTTGTTGCGACTTTCGAGCGTATAGTTAGAAGACGTTTTCTTTAATAAACTTCCTTAGCCCTTTCCGACCAACATTATTCTAAGCGAGAGACAAGCAGTGAAACCTACATAATCCCAAACTTTTCGTAGGCTTCTACTGTACTCATACCAGCTTCCAGAGCCTTTTTTACCAACTGTTCCCCACGCGCTTTTTCAATAGCTCCCTCAAAGGCCTTTTTTTCGATTTCTTTAGGAATTATTAATACCCCGTCACGGTCTCCATAGACAATATCACCCGGATTTACCCGAATACTGTTTATTTCAATGGGAATGTTGTAGTCTATTACCTTGCCCCTAGGGCCTTGGTCCTGGGCATAGGTGCCTATTGAAAATGTCGGAAAGCCTAGTTTTTCTACTTCATTAGTATCTCGTGAATAGCCATTTACTAGGGCACCTGCAGCTTTTAGCTTTAACGCTCGGGTGCTCATAAGCCCGCCCCAAAGCGCGTAGGCGAACGAAGACCCCGTACAGATGTACACGTCGTTTTCTTTCAAACTATCCAAAGCTTCGAACATGAGACCAAAAGGTTTCTTCATCAGCGGATTACTACTATCATCCGTAGATTCCGTAAATACATCTGCTTCCAATACGGGCATTGCGCGACCGATAACTACCATATCACTTCGGATAGGTTTAATATCAGGACTTATAAATTGGTGTTGATAACCAAGTTGATCTAAAACATCTCCCACAAGTGCGGGGAAAAGTTCAGTTTTAGCAATGCTAAAAAGTTCATTATCTGATTTCCACATATCGTATTGTTAGTTTTTAGTAATTTTTACTTCTATGGGTAGCTTCTTTTTCAAATATTCTTTTTTCAGGTATTCTTCCCACTCTTCCCGGGAGTCGAAATCCGCACTTTTTTTCCATCCAAACCCGGCCCAATAATCAAAAGTATTATTTTTTACTTCCACATTTGCCCAAACATTGTTGAAGCTTTCATCGTCAGATAAGGTATCCTTTACCTTAATACCATCCAGTATTTCGGGATTTACGAGAATGGCAGTACCTAGTTCTGAATCGTCGTAGGGTTCCCAATACGATACCCATCCTTCTTTTAAATTTTGGTTTGTGGTTCCTTTTCCTTCATGTAGGGCAAGTCCAACAGCCGCAAATCTTACCGGACTTTTGGCATTGTATGAGACTTCGGATAAGTATAAATTAGACCCTAAATCTAAGGTAATACGTTTCTTTTCTCTCACAGATTGCTCGCTGGCTTCAATAGGTGCATATATCAGTTCGAAAACGCTTCTAATGGGGCCATTGGCCAAAACGTTCCAATTGGTGAAATTCTCACTCAAAACATAGGTACTATCAATCAAAATTGCTGTGCCTCCGCAACCTCTAGTCGTACCTACATGGTAAGCATCCAACCCTTCGCCATGGTCCTCATGATATGATATACCATCTTGGTCGGCTTTATACCACTTGTTTATGACGGGATAATCTACTCTTTTAGTCCAGGCATCGATGCCGCTGGAAATTAATCCACCGGGTATTCCTTCCTCGAACATACGCTGACATTCGGGTCCGTAGGTTCTAAAAGCTACCTTATCGTTTTCCCAAGCAAAATCATCAATCCGTTCGGGAATTATTCGACAAAATGTATGTAAGGTCGGTTTTTCTTTTTGTGCACTGGTCTCTCCTATGGCCAATGTAAATGTTTTGGCTTCGTTCGGTTCGAAATCCGTTTGAAAAATAATATGATCGTAGATGGAATCTTGATTCATGTCAATAAGCTGAGATAGTACTTCTTTATCTTGACCATCACATATGACCAAATCTTCAAAGGCACTTTCCGAAATATCCTTTATATCCGATAGCGCAATCTCTATAGTTTCGGAAATTCTGACCAAATCACTTGGGTTGGAAGTAGAAACCACATAATCAGCTCCATCAGAATTACATGAAAGCATGAAAATCGACAATAAAAAAAATAGCCTCGATAGCAAGTGGCTCTTGAAGAACATAGGAATAGAAGTTTTCATATTCAAAGAAATGGAAATTTAAGCTATTAAAATACCAATATATTATCCAATATTTTATGAATATTTGCATCCTAAGATGTAATTATTATATTTATGATAATATTCATATAGTGGCTAAAGCAAAATTTTTATCTTCCAATCGCCCAACAAATACGGCGATTTCGGTTTGGAGTATGGAGTCTAAGTACTTCCCAAACCCATTACACTATCATAAAGAACTCGAATTGGCCTATATAGTTGAGGGGTATGGCACCCGATACGTAGGCAGTAGTATAAAATCATACAAAAAAGGAGATATGGTTTTGGTAGGTGAAGAACTGAACCACGTCTGGATGAGCGATGAAGCTTTTTACGATGAAGATTCTAGTTTAATGACCCGAGCTATTGTAGTAAAGTTTTATCCAGATTTCGCAGGTAAGGATTTTTTGGGTCTTTCTGATACTTACCCCATCAACAGAATTTTTAAGGAGGCTTCTGGTGGATTACGTATTAAAGGGAGTACTAAAAAAGAAATTGCATCTATTTTACATAAAATGTTAGCGCAATCCCCGTTGGAAAAGATTGCTTCCTTGATCAGTATTCTCAACTTGATGGCAAAATCGGATGATGTTTATGTGTTATCTCAATTTGATTTACACAAATCCTCTAATCCTAAGGAAAAGGACAGAATGAATAGAATCATACAGCATACCATGCTGAATTTTAAAAATAACATAAGCTTAGAAGAGATTGCAAACGTGGCGAACTTATCGAAAAGTGCATTTTGTCGCTATTTTAAAAATACCGTCAAGAAAAGTTATAATGAATTTCTCTATGAAATTCGGGTGGAACATGCCTGTAAAATGCTTTTGGAAAGTACTATTGGAATTACACAAATAGCTTATGAATCTGGGTTCAACAATCCTTCCGCTTTTTCTCAAATGTTCAAGCGTATAAAGGCGATGTCTCCCAATCAATATAGAAAATCGAATGCCGTGGTGCATTATTGATTTTTAGGCTTACGACTTAAGTATATGTAGAATCATACTTTTCAAAGTAATCTCCATAAAGCCTAAAAACACAATTTATTCCTCCGTAATATGTGAATATTATCAAATTATGTAAGAATTTTTAACATAATGATAAAATTCATATACAATATATCAAAATCTATATATTTCCGATTCCGTTCAAATCATAGGTTTGTTCCGAAGTTATAGATAAGACCCAGTCTTTTTTATAGTGACCAATTATTTTGTAGGATAATGAGATTCGATTTTCATTAAAGCTCCTTCAAAAAAGAATTTATTAAATCAACTTATTAATTAATAAAACGCACTTATGAAAAAAACAGTTTTCACCAGTAGAATGTGCTACAAAAAATGGCATATTATTTTGGGGAGCGTACTTTTTTTATTGGTGGTACAACGGTCTTTTGGACATTCGGCGTACCCCTTGGAAGAGTTGGCTGCTACCGAAAATCTACAAAATACCATATCGGGTACGGTATCGGATGAGTCAGGAGCACCATTGCCGGGGGTTTCGGTAATCCTGAAAGGAACAACAACGGGAACGTCTACGGACTTTGACGGCAATTTCTCGATTACCGCAGGAGCTGATAACGCCCTGGAATTTAGCTATATCGGTTTTGTAACACAGGAAATAGCCGTTGGAAATCAAACCACTTTGAATGTCACTCTAGCAGAAGATATCGCGAAACTGGACGAAGTTGTTGTAGTAGGTTATGGTACGCAGAAAAAATCGGACCTTACAGGTTCGGTAGCCAGTGCGGACCTCGAAGCTTTCGAAGATCAGCCCAATGTAAATATTCTTCAGTCTTTACAAGGTTCGGTTGCGGGGTTGAATATCGGAGCCGTAAGTGCTGCAGGCGCGAACCCTTCGATACAAGTAAGGGGTAGAAATACCTTTGCGGTCGATGATGGTGGAAACCTCACAGGCAGTGACCCCTTGATAGTTTTAGATGGAATTATTTATCGTGGTAGTCTCGCTGATCTTAACCCCGCTGATATTGAAACTGTCAATGTTCTAAGGGATGCCAGTTCACAGGCCATTTATGGTTCACAGGCTGCTAATGGGGTGATTTTAATTACTTCAAAGACAGGTAAAAGAAACCGTAAGCCGGTAATCAACGTGTCTACCTTTTATTCCGTTGAAAGACCGGATAATTTGTTGACGCCTTTGGGGGCTGATGCCTCTGTTGACCACTTTAATAAGATTTTCTATAATGAAGCATTTACGGAAGCCTCAGGTTTTACACAGCCAAACCCTGCCTTTGTTATAGCTGACAAATTTCCTTATGCCTCTTTGCGTGAAGGCTTCCTTGATGGTACGGATACGAATTGGTTGGACGAAATCTCACAGTCGGCCTCTACCCAGAATATTAACATCAGTCTCGCCGGGAGCACCGAGAAAACTTCTTATTTCTTGTCCGCTGGTTATATCGACCAACGTGGTTTTTTATTGAACGATCAATTCGACCGATTGAGCTTACGAGCGAACTTCGAAACCAAAGTGACCGATTGGCTGAACGTAGGTATGCAGTCTTTTGCTTCGTTCGGAGACTATTCTGGGGTTTCGGCAGATCTTAGGGGAGGGATACTTTATTCTCCATTGATTAAACCTTATAATGAAGACGGTAGTATAAATACAGACCCCATCGGTATTGAACGTAGTCCGTTATTGGAAACTGCTATCGACCAAACAGATAAGCGCCTGAATCTGTTCGGTGTTTTCTTTGCCCAGGTACGGTTACCTATTAAAGGATTGTCTTACCGACTTAACCACTCTATAAACTATAGAACGGATAGAGACTACAGGTTCGACCCTATAGCAAATAACTTTACCGGCGGCGCATCTAAGGAGAATCAGTTCTTTGAAGATAGGACTACGGATAATATATTGACGTACAAACGAACATTTAACGATAGACACGATCTAGATGTAACCTTGCTCTACGGTTTTGAAGAGCGAGACGGTGAAGGAACAATTGCACAGTCAGGAAATTTTTTGAATCAGTCCTTAGGTTTTAACAGTTTGGAGTCAGGGAACGTCGATCTTCAACTTGCCGAATCAGGAGCGTTTGAAGAAAGAAGTATTTACCAGATGGCGCGGTTCAACTATGTCTATGATAATAGGTACTTACTGACTTTTACAACAAGACGTGATGGTTTCTCCGGTTTCGGATCTGACGAAAAGTTTGGTATATTTCCTTCTTTGGGGGTAGCATGGACTGTAAGCAATGAAAAGTTCATTGCTAACGGAGCCTCAGGCTTAACAAATCTAAAACTGAGGGCCACCTACGGTCAAACAGGTAACCGTACCGTTGGCAGATACAGAACTCTGGCACGAGTCGACGCAGGTTTTCAATATGCTTTCGGAGATGGTTCTGGTCCTGCTTATGGCCAAAATATAGAATCATTGGCGAACAATAGTTTAAGTTGGGAGACCACAACAGGCCTCAACCTAGGGCTTGATTTCGGCTTCTCAAAAGGTCGCATAAACGGAAACATCAACTATTATAATACAACTACCGAAGATATTTTATTTGATGTAACCCTTCCTAGAATTACGGGCTTTTCTACGATACCTACCAATCTAGGTGAGGTGGCGAACGAAGGTCTTGAAGTATCGGTGACCTCGTATAATGTTCAAACAGAAGATTTTCAATGGAAGAGTACCGTGAATTTTTCTACGAACAAGAACGAGATCGTCACCATACTGGGTAGGGATGATGATGGTGATGGCATCGAAGATGATTTGATTACGACCAACGGAAGACTCATCCCTGGGCAATCGATACAGACTATATTTGATTACTCCGATACCGGTCGGCTCTATCAACTTGGTGATAATATTACAGACGGCTCCTTCCCGGGAAATCGAGTTTTTGAAGATTTGAACAGTGATGGTGTCCTAACTGCGGAAGATGACCGTAAGATTCTAGGGCGTGCCGAGGAGGCATATCGTTTTAGTATCTATAATGAGTTTAACTATAAAAATTTCACTTTCAGCGCCTTTATCAATTCTGTACAAGGTGGAAAAGATGGGTATTTGGGAAGAGTGTCGCCAACCTCACAAGTTGGTGAATATAGGCAAGATAATGCGAGTACCTATAATATTGTTGCCGAATACGACCCTTGGTCTCCGTTAAACCCCGATGCGATCCATACAGGGCCTGCCTTTGATGAACCTGGTGTAGTTTCAGGAGCGCATACTTATGCAGATCGAAGCTTCGTTCGTCTGCAAGATGTACGATTGGCCTATAATTTTCCCCAACAGCTTGTGGATAAATTAGGGATGGATAAGTTCCGGATCTACTTGACCGGTAAAAATTTACATACTTGGACGGATTGGATCGGTACAGACCCCGAATTAAGCGATCGTGCTTTTAATCTGAATCAAGCTCCTATTCTTACAAGTTATGCATTAGGTCTTAATCTAACTTTTTAAATTAAAATACTATGAAATTATATAAATATACCATCATAGCCTCTCTACTCTTACTTTTTGGGGCCTGTGACGAAGATTTATTGATAGAAAGACCGTTGGATTTTCTGAGTCCCGAATTTTCTTATGTGGCACCAGCCGATATTGAAGCGGCCTTGGTTTCCAATTATGGCCGTTTAAGGGCACTTAACCAAGGTTCGAACAATGTCTTGATGCATTCGGGTACCGATCTTTGCATGTCCGCAAGAGGCCCGGCAAACAGTCGTTTAGGTGATTATAGAACTGAGTTGACCCCGGAAGCAGGTGTCGCACTTGACTTTTGGAACCGGTACTACAAGATTATTTTCAATTCAAATGCCATATTGGGAAGACTTGAGACCATAGAATACGATGACCCGGCGAAAAAGACCCTGCACATTGCGGAAGCGAGATGGTTCAGGGGGTACGCATACCGTTCCCTAGGCTTTTTGTACGGTGGCGTACCCATTGTTTTAGAAGAAATAAATTCTCCACAAAGAGATTTTGAAAGGGCCACCCTAGAAGCAACTCTAGGCCAAGCTATCGAAGACCTGGAATTTGCGGCCGCAAATTTGCCAAGTGTATCCGAGGTAATAGCCGATGGTAGGCTCAACAATGCGGCGGCCAATCATTATTTGGGGGAATTATACCTCGCAACCAATAATGTCGATAGCGCAATCGCGGTGACCTCTGCCGTAATAAACGACCCTGCCATAGCCCTAATGACCGGTCGTTTTGGTAACAAGGCTGACCAAGAAGGTGATCCGTATTACGATTTGTTCCAACGTTTTAACCAGAATAGAAGTTCGGGTAATACCGAAGGTATTTTAGTGCTACAGGAAGAATTCAATATTCCCGGTAACACGCCTATAGTTCAGGGTGGTAATCAAGATAGTCAAGATTCCCATTTCAGATATGAACGATTCTATGGTTCTTTATATTGGTTTTTGAGAGGTCCTGACGGTGAACCGATATTTTTGGGCCCGACCAGTCAAAACTTGGGTAGACCTGTAGGTTTTATTCGTCCGACACCTTACTTAACCCATACGGTTTGGGGATGGGACAGCGCAACACAGACCTTTGATGCTGATGTTCGGAACAACAATCGTAATATTCAAAGAGATTGGGTAGCCGATAACCCCGGTTCGGCATTTTTTGGCCAAAATATCAGTGATTTTCCACAATCTTGGTTTGATGGCCTTACGGAGCAAGATACACTTCGGGACTATTACCCGAACATTTCCAAGATTTCTACCCCCGGAGACCATCCAGCAGAAGTTTTAGCTGACCCGGCTACGGGACAGGTTGCGAATTTCTCGGGACAAACATTTGCCGACTGGTATCTGCTAAGAGTGGCGGAGACCTATTTATTACGGGCCGAAGCTTATTTAGCACAAGGTAATACCGCACTAGCAGCTGATGACATCAACGTATTACGTACTAGGGCCGAAGCCGAACCGATTACCCCGGACGAGGTAGATATCGACTATATTTTAGATGAACGCATGCGTGAATTGACCTATGAAGAAAACCGAAGAATCACTCTCGCTCGAATGAACAAATTATTCGATAGAACCGTACTTGGCAATCCTTTTGCAGGTCAGACCATACAACCGTTCAATAATTTGTTTCCGATTCCTTTTGCGGAAATAGAATTGAATACTTTAGGTAATCTTGAACAGAACCCTGGATACAACTAGGCGTTAAGTTTTATATAATTTAACAAATAGTTCTGGAGGTTGCACAGCGTAGATTGTCGAGCAACTTATCAAGACAATTACTAGGACACTTATTACTTAAACACTAAAAATTAATAATGAAAAAAACAATCTTCTTTTTTCTAATCGTAACCTTAATCGGCTCTAGTGCCCAATCACAGGACATTTTCGATAAAGAAACCATTAAAGAACTTATGACTCGTACGAACCAATACCAATTAAACCATCCTTGGCAAGAGTATGATGATAATTGGATTCGCGGGACATACTACGCAGGTTTGATGGCCTGTTATTTGGCGACCCAAGACGAGGCTTACTTAAAGCAGAGTGATGCGCTGAGTACAGCGTTGAACTGGAAAGTACCAACACTACCTCCGGTACATGAATCCAGTGGGGCCAACTTGTTGACCATAGGTCAGACCATGATTCAATCATATATGGTCAAGCCCGAGAAAAGTAAAATAATAGGAATAATCGATCATCTAAACGATTTGGAATCACGTAGTCCAACGGGTAATCCACGAAGCTGGTATTACGAAGATGGAAGACGTTATGTAGATGCCCTTTTTACGGGCCCGCCTACTTTAACGATGTTGTACTCGGTTACCGGAGACGAAAAGTATCTCGATTGGATGGACTCCATGTTTTGGGATGTATACGGCAAATTATACAATACGGACACTGATTTGTTTTATCGTGATAAACGCTTTTTCCCATCGAATCAAGAAAACGCCAATGTGGTCTGGTCGCGCGGTAACGGTTGGGCAATGGCCGGAATTGCACGCATTTTAGAGTATTTACCTGCAGATCATGGCAATTACAAAAGATATGAAGAGGTACTGAAAAGTATGGCCTATGCCGTGAAAAAATGTCAATCGGAAGAAGGTTTTTGGTACCCTAATCTAGCAGATCCTGAATATGCTAAATTTAAGGAAACCAGTGGAACGAGCTTCTTTATTTATGGCATTGCATACGGAATCAACAACGGAATTCTGCCAAAGGATGAATTTGTTCCTGTTGTGAAAAAAGCATGGAAATCGGTAACCGACGAAGTAAGCAAAGAAGGTAAAGTACAATGGGGACAATTGGTCGGTGACCGACCTGTAAATCTGTCAAAAGACGATTCTCACGAATACGTAACAGGTACATTCTTATTGGCCGCCAGTGAAATGTATAAAATGAATTTGAACAACAACTAACCATTTATATGACCAAAATAATTCATGAAGAAAGGCACGCATCGCATCCTAACGATGTAAAAAACTATGATACAACGCAACTACGAGAACATTTTTTAATCGAAAAGGTTTTTGGTGTGGATGAAATTCTATTCACCTACTCCATGTATGATCGATTTATTGCTGGTGGGGCCATCCCCATAAAAAATGAACTGTCGCTGGAGAGCATTGATTCCCTAAAATCGGAACACTTTTGTGATCGCCGTGAAGTGGGCATTATCAATATCGGTGGTGAAGGCGTTGTTACCGTAGATGGTAAAGCATATAACCTTCGGAACAAAGACGGAATGTACATCGGCATGAGTACCAAAAGCATTGTTTTGAAAAGTAATGATGCCGATAACCCTGCAATGTTCTATATCAATTCCGCACCGGCACATCAGGCTTTCGAAACGAAGAAAATAGCCCTGGAAGATATCATTACCCTAGATTTAGGTAATGCCAACGATGCCAACGAAAGAAAGATTTTTCAATATATCGTAGCAGCGAATACAGATACATGCCAGCTACAAATGGGCATTACGGAGTTAAAAGCCGGTAGTGTATGGAATACCATGCCACCGCACACCCATAACCGTAGAATGGAAGTATACCTATATACCGATTTAGCCGAGGACAAAGCGATAAGCCATTTTATGGGCGAACCTAATGAAACCCGTCATATTTGGATGACCAATAACCAAGCGGTAATATCACCGCCATGGTCCATTCATTGCGCTTCGGGAACTTCCAATTATAGTTTTGTTTGGGGTATGGCCGGAGAGAATCTAGACTTTACCGATATGGACATGGTAAAGCAGATAGCGCTTAGATAGTGTAATATTTGAATCAACAATGAAAAAACAGAAGTTACTTATTCTTATCATATTTTCAGGAGTTTTGATAGTTGGGTGTAATTCCTCTAATAAGAAGAAGGCTTCGGAAAAAAGTGATACTCCATTGGTTGCTAAAGATACTGCTCTGATTCCCCAATTTGCATTTGTCAAGGAGTCTTTGGACAACACTGCCCATCCTTTTTCGAAACACATCAATACATTTCTTGGCGAGCAAGAGAAACAACCCCACTTTGAACAAACTGACTTTGAACGCAACGATTACTTGAATGTCATAAACAGCCAAGTACGAGCCATGGTCAAATATCAGGACAAAGACGGCAGAATTGTCGACCCCGTAGAAAAAGAGGAAAAATTTTATACCACACCTTGTTTTGCGCATAGTGTATCGGCTTTGGTCGCTTCGGCTACAATCAAAATAGAGGATGACTTAGCGGCGCGCGGCATGAAAGCTTTGGATATTTCGTTGACCGATATGGTCAATGCTACCGTAAATGGCAATCACGGCGATTTTTATACATGGCCGGTTATGCTGGCTTATGCCACGTTTAAACCATTTGCTAGTAAGGAACAATTAAAATCTTGGGACGATAAAATCGAATCCGTACAGATTGATAAGCTGTATCGAACGTTTGACAATCTTAAAGAAAACAACTGGGTTTTGGTTCATACAGCCGGAGAATTCCTAAGAGCCCAAAATGGTTTTACCTCCAATGATTATATTGAAAAAATGCTGGGATACCAACTGGCAAATTTTACCGATTTGGGAATGTACAATGAACACGGTAATCCGTTGCCCTATGACTTGTTTCCCAGGCATTATCTTTCAGGAATGCTGCAGATGGGGTATACCGGATCACATGCCGTAGCATTAAAGGATAATTTATGGAAGGGTGCTTGGACATCTTTGTTCATGCAATCGCCCTTTGGTGAATTACCCACAGGATATAGAAGCAGTCATCACATTTGGAACGAGGCCGAGCAATGTGTGGTCTTTGAAATTTATGCCTCCGCGTATGAGAAGTTAGGAAGGGAAAGAGAAGCAGGAGCATTTAAGAGAGCGGCCCTGTTATCGTTAAAATCGATAAAAGAATGGATTCGCGAAGACGGTTCGGGCTACATCGTAAAAAACCGTTTTCCAATTGAAAATAGACATGGGTACGAAAGATATTCCATGCATACCTGTTACAACATGCTCGCCACTTCAATGCTGGCCCAAGCATGGCAATTTTCAAATGATGAAATTGAAGAATTAGCCTCTCCGGCAGATGTAGGTGGATTCGTGTTACCCATCCTAGAGCCATTCCATAAAATTTTTGCCAATGCAAAGGGTACCTATTTGGAATATGAAACAAAGGGCGATAAAACGTACAACCCTACGGGAATTATACGTGCGCACATCAATGGTGCCCATCCTCAATTAGGCCCTTCTAACGGTCTCGCCCCATTATTTAGTGGAGAGGGCGTTTTTTTAGCTACCGGTCCACTATGGCAAAACAACACCGGAAATTGGGTTTCATTAGCTGAGCAAGATGTTGAATCGCAGCAAGTAGAGATTATTGAAGAAAGTGTAAATGTCGTAAAATTTCGGATTACCCATGACTTGGGATCTGAGGATAACCAGGCTTCCGTTCAAGAAACGATTTCCATAAAAGAAGGTAGAATTACTGTTCAAACCGAATTCAAAAGAATTACTGGAAAAAAGAAAATCTCATGGCCCATGTTAATTTCAGATGGAAAAGACGGCGTGGCTGTTACAATAGCGGATAATTCAGTGGAATTATTACTTCATGAAAAAGGAGTGCGTTTTTCAATTCTTGAGCCCCAAAAGGTGGAATTGAAAAGAGCCAGAAAACCTTTAAATCATGTAAACGGTAAGGCAGAGGCCATCTATACAGAGTTTGCGGGTAAGACAATTACCTATGTCCTCGAAAAAATTTGAGTTGTTGAGTTAGTTTTGATTAAAGGGTTGATCCTCGTTGATCGGCCCTTTTCTATTTGAAGGTTTAAAAATATTCCAATATGAAACACGCTTTTGATATGACCGGTAAAGTCGCTTTGATTACTGGTGGAGGAACTGGTATAGGCAAAGGAATTGCCGAAGAGTTTATAAAACTGGGAGCGATAGTGGTCATAACAGGTCGGCGACCAGAACCTTTGGAAGAGGCCAAAGCACATCTTGGATCCAATTGCCACAGCATCGTAAACGATGTAACCAAAAAGGAAGAACACCCTGCACTCCTGAAACAAATAGAAGAAGAAATCGGGCCTCTTGAAATCTTGGTAAACAATGCAGGTAAACACAATAAAAGCTTTGCCTTGGAAACCTCGGACGATGATTTTCAAGCAGTCATCGATATCAATTTGAATAGTGTTTTTGCGCTTACTAGAGCGGCTTTAAAATATATGGTACCTCGAAAAAAAGGTTCGATAATCAATATTAGTTCTATGACCGCTCTTTATGGCATACCACAAGTCGTTGCCTATAGCAGCTCCAAAACCGCACTTATCGGACTTACCAGAACCTTGGCCGTTGAATACTCGGGAGAAGGAATACGTGTAAACGCCATCGCACCCGGTTTTATAGATTCAAAAATGCTGCGTAGCGCGATGGATAAAGACCCATTGCGGAAAGAGAAAGTGCTCGGTCGCACTCCGGCCGGAAAGTTCGGTGACCCTTCTGATATTGGAAAAGCAGCGGCTTACCTGGCATCCGATGCATCAAGCTATGTAACTGGTATTTGTTTACCGGTTGATGGCGGAAACTCAATAGGTTTTTAATCATAACTATTAAAACGCAACTATGTCAAGACTAAAAAGAATAATCGCCTCCGTATTACCCGGAATTTTTTTGATTGGTTACAACGTTGGTACGGGAAGTGTAACCTCAATGTCAAAGGCAGGTGCCAATTTTGGATTGGACTTACTCTGGACAGTACTCGCGAGTTGTTTAGTAACCTATTATCTGATTATCTTGTTTAGTCGGTATACCATGGTAACCGGAGAAACTGCTATACAGGGCATTAAAAAACATATTCATCCCGGTGTGGCCATTGTTTTGCTCACGGCCCTTACCATAATTATAGTAAGTGCGTTGGCGGGCTTGTTGGGCATATTGGCAGATGTGATGAGTGAGTGGTCCGATACGGTTTTGCCTTTCGAATTATCTTCTTTGTTCTGGGCAATCTTTATTGGCACTCTGGTTTACATCGTAATTTGGATTGGGAATTACGCATTCTTTGAAAAGATTTTGGCGGTTTTAGTCGCCATTATGGGCTTGGCATTCGTAACGACCATGTTCATAAATTTTCCCTCGTTTTCCGATTTAATGGAAGGATTCGTGCCTTCCATACCGGAAATTGCCGAGGGTAGCGATAACAGTCCCTATGTTATTCTGGCTGGAATGGTGGGTACAACGGTCTCCGTTTTTGCGTTTATCATCCGTTCACAAATTGTACAGGATACAGGATGGACCATGGCCGATAATGCCCTTCAAAAAAGGGATGCATTCGTAAGTGCTTCTTTAATGTTCATTATTAGTGCGGCAGTCTTGATTACTGCCTCATCGACACTTTATGTACAAGGTTTGAGCATGAACAATGTGGCCGAGATGATACCGTTGATGGAACCCATAGCTGGTAAAGCTGCTTTAAGTGTTTTTGTAATTGGCATCTTGGCGGCAGGTTTGTCGTCACATCTTCCCAATATGTTGGTCATACCTTGGCTGCTAATCGATTATAAAGAACAGGAAAGAAACACACAAACAACCTATTACAGAATTATACTTTTTGTGTTGACATTGACAAGTATTTTAGGCATCGCATTCGGGTTTCGACCAGTTTTCATCTTAATGTTATCGCAGGCTTGTATTGCGATAGTCCTTCCCGTTACGATAGGTTCCATATTTTATTTGACCAGTAAGAAGAAACTAATGGGCACCCAAACGAACAAAATACATGATGTAATTATCTTAGCCATAGTACTGCTATTTTCGCTCTACGTCAGCAGTCTAGGTATAGAAGGCTTAATTCAAGATATTAAAAGTATCCTCTAAAAAAGCAATGAAATTAGGGTTTGGACTATATCGTCATATGCTCAATGCCGAGCATTATATATTTGCCAAGCAATGTGGCGCGACCCATATCGTCGTCCATTTAGTGGATTATTTGAATACCAAAGAAAACAGCAATCAGAATGCTAACCAACCTATCGGAAGCAGAAAAGGCTGGGGATTTGCTGGGGATGGCACCCTTTGGAGTTTGGAATTTCTATCAGATTTAAAAAAGGAAATCAATAGCTACGGATTGGAAGTAGAGGCTATCGAAAATTTTGACCCTGCAATGTGGCATGATATTTTATTGGACGGCCCAAAAAAGGAAGCACAAATTGAACTGGTCAAAGAGCAAATAAGAATTGTTGGAAAGGCGGGTATTCCCGTATTGGGATATAATTTTTCCTTGGCAGGAGTTGCCGGTAGAACCACAGGAAATTATGCGCGAGGCGGTGCAGCTTCGGTGGGAATGGAAGGCAGTGTAGATGAAACACCCATTCCTAATGGTATGGTTTGGAATATGGTCTACGATTCGAATGCTCCGGAAGGGGTTCTCCCTAAAATTTCCCATGATGAATTGTGGAGCCGTTTACAGTACTTTTTAGAACATATAATTCCCGTCGCTGAAGATGCCGGGGTAAAAATGGCAGCGCATCCTGATGATCCACCTGTTCCTTATTTAAGAGATACACCAAGACTGGTTTATCAACCCGCTATGTACCAGCGTCTAATCGACATGAAGCCTAGCCCGAACAACACTTTGGAATTTTGCTTGGGTTCAATTGCTGAAATGACCGAGGGCCAAGTACATGAGGCCACCGAATACTACAGTAAGCAAAATAAGATAGGGTATATAAATTTTAGAAATGTGGTCGGAAAAGTGCCCAATTACAAAGAAGTATTTGTAGATGAAGGCGATATCGATATGGTACGGGTACTCCGTATTCTTAAAAAGAATCGCTATGAAGGTGTCTTAATTCCCGACCATACCCCCCAAATGTCCTGTGATGGGCCTTGGTATGCCGGTATGGCATATGCCATGGGGTATATCAAGGCGGCTATTAGGATGGTGAATGCCGAGTAGTGAATTATATAAAATTTTGTTGAGAGTGATTGATTTACCATAATTGCTTTGATATATGGTCTACCTTATGTTCTAATTGCTATTGCGGAATGAACGGCAACACTTACCCATAGAAAAACGTCACAAAAATAGTAAGGAAAATACATTCGAGGAAGTGATAAGTTCAGCGCTTTAAATGATTCATAGATTGTCTGGTTTTCTTGAATACTTCATAAGAATAATAATTGTAGAGGAGAGTTTTACGGGAATAAAAAAATTGATAACAACGGTTTGTACATGATTAATTGCGGAAAAACGTTTACGGTTTTCCAGTGTATTGGGAAATTGGTAAGGGTTGCAACAACGGAGAGGCCTTTTATTATATCACCGACTTATCTAAGAAAATAAATAGCTTATAATGATTAATGTAAAAGAGCTTAATCGGTGCTTTGTGTTCATTCAAAAGTGAGTCTTATACTATTGCTTTTTAAATCGTTCGATGAGGCCCTTATCCTTACTTGAGATGTTGTCCGCTTGGTTTGTGTTATCGGTAAGACAAAATGGTTTATGGATAGAACATATGTGCTATGTCAACTTATTTTCCCCGATGAATAGATGCAATGCGAGTTGATCTGATTACCCTCCTTTAAGCTTTGCGTCTACATCTTAAATTTTTTAAATAACCCATATGTTCTAATAATAAAAACAAACGATGCCATTATCCTAAACACTAATAAGAACTTTTGTGAAACTAAACTTAAACGTGGGAACGATATGAAATTCAAACTAATATTTATTTGGAAATCCAAAGGATGCATGATGGCTCTTTTGGGTCTCATGACCTTCGGTTTTGCACAAGCGCAATCGCTTACTATCACCGGAACAGCTTCAGAAGTGGGAGGCCCTCTACCCGGCGTAAGCGTTGTTGTGAAAGGAACGAGCAACGGGACGACCGCTGATTTTGACGGAAACTATGCCATAAATGCCGAAGCAGATGACATACTGGTATTTAGTTACATTGGATTTGCAACTAATGAAGTTGCGGTCAACGGACAAACCCAGATAAATGTGATTTTGCAAGAAGATGTTTCAAAGTTAGATGAAGTAGTGGTTATTGGTTATGGTACTTCACAAAGAAAAGATATTACAGGTTCTATTGTCTCAGTTAAAAGTGATGCCATCGACCAGATAAAGCCTGTTTCATTCGAGGGTGGACTTGCCGCTAGGGCCTCTGGTGTTCAGGTTGTGCAATCAGAAGGTGGTCCGGGTGCAGGGTTTAAGATTAGGGTACGAGGGGGAACTTCTATCAACGCTAGCAATGACCCATTATATGTCATTGACGGTTTTGCAATAGCGGGCGACCCTCAAAGCACCGCCGTAGGTATAGGTAATTCATCTACAAGTCCCTTAGCTTCCATTGATCCGAGTACTATTGAATCTATCGAGGTGTTAAAAGATGCATCCGCAACTGCAATATATGGGTCTAGGGGTGCAAATGGTGTAATTTTGATAACTACTAAAAAAGGTAGAAAAGGACGATCAGATTTGAATTTTGAAACCTTTTCGGGCATGGCTACCCTAGTTAGACCTGTAAGTTTGTTGACAGGTCAGCAATATGTCGACTACTGGAACGAATATTTTCCTTGGACTCCAAATGATCCAACAAATCAATTTTCAAGATCATTTCGGGATCAATTTGGTAATGATTTAAATTTGAACGATTCACGAGTGATATTGACCGATTGGCAAGATGATATTTCTAGAACGGCGCTAACCAACAGTTATAGTCTTTCAGCGTCTGGAGGTAGCGAAAAGACATCGTATTCTGGTTCATTTTCTTACCTCAATCAAGATGGAATAATTAAATCTTCTAAATTTGAGCGTTATAATGGTAATCTACGAATAGATCAAAATATCAATGATTGGCTGAAAGCCGGTATTAATGTGAATTTTGGATATACCAAAACAGGAGGGGTCGTAACTGCGGCTACTGAAAATGCCAACGGCCGATCTGGTTTATTAACAAATGCAATACTTTTTAGCCCTGTTCAAGGTTTAACCCGATATACAGACGCTGAATATGACGAAAACGGCAGACTTGTTTCTTTGCGTGATGGAGATGTTACAAACCCATTGTTTCAATTAGAAGGAAATACGAACAAGCGAAATCAGTTTCAATCTTTTGGTGGCGCGTACATTCAATTTAATATAACTAAAGACTTAACATTCAGAAGCGAAATAAATGGACGATTATCAGCGGCTAAAGGCCAAGGTTACTTTTCTGAGCGTTTTGGCTGGGGTAAAACGGCCAATGGTAGGGCTTTTGTATCAAACAATTTAGGTACAGGTATGATAACGGTTCAGAACCTTAATTTCAGTAAAAGTTATGGAGACCATAGGTTGAATCTTACCGCAGTTTATGAACAGCAGCAGAATACCTTCGAGTTTAATAATTCCGCAGCAACAGGTTTTGATTTGCCAGGTGTAAACCTCGATAATCTAGGCTCTGCAACAGAAACGTTGTTGAATCAATCCGGATTTGACAAAAATACCATCAAATCATACTTGGGTCGTGTTCAATATGGGTATAAAGGAAAATATACATTAAACGCAAGTGCCCGTTACGATGGTTCCTCTAGGTTCGCCGAAGGAAAGAAATACGGATTTTTCCCATCGATAGGAGTTGCTTGGAACGTGGCAAACGAAAACTTTTTAAAAGATAGTAAAGTCATAAATACCCTTCGATTCAAAGCGAGCTATGGGGTAACTGGAAATACTCAAATAGGGTCTTACCGTTCTTTTGCTCAAGCGAATGTCGCAAGTGCTATTTTGAACGGAAGCCAAGTAGTGACTGGTGCCGCTATAGAGCAGTTGGCTAACGAGAATTTAACTTGGGAAACGACGGATGCAATTGACGTGGGTCTAAGTCTGGGGTTATTAAACAATCGTATTTCTGCGGAAATTGACTATTATGAAAAGGAAACTACCGATCTTCTTTTAGAAGTACCACTTCCCTCCACATCGGGGTTTAAGACCGTTTTTAAGAATTTGGGGGCCATGTCAAACAAAGGCTGGGAGTTTTCGGTCAATACTATCAATGTCGATTCTGAAAATTTTTCTTGGGACACAAATTTCAATATCAGTTTCAATAAAAATGAAGTCCTTGATCTAGGAGGTGCTGAAGAATTTTTCGTGAGAGCCATAGGAGATAATCAAATACAAAACGATTATGTAGTTCGCGTTGGTAAATCTTTAGGATCGGTCATTGGTCTGGAAAGAGAGGGCCTTTATGAATTTTCAGATTTCGTAGAATTCGAAGGTTTAACTGATATCCAAGCTGCGCAAAAAGTTAAGGATGATGCAGCAGCAGCGAATATACCTTTTTATGATGTTGTCTATACCTTGAAAGATGGTGTGGTAACTTCCGCTGGGCAGCCAGACCCGACGAAATATAGACCTGGTCTTCCTAAACTTGTAGATCAGAATGGCGATGGAGTTGTTAATACCGATGACAGAACCATTATAGGAAATACCCTTCCCAAGCATTTCGGAGGTTTTACAAATAATTTTAAGTATAAGAATTTAGACCTTTCCATATTGACCCAATGGAGTTATGGCAATGACGTTTATAACAAGAACTTGGCTAGAGGTTTGAATACAGAAATACCCTTCTTCAACAAATACGGCACAATAGCAGATAGATGGTCGCCAGATAATACGAATGGTGAAGTACCTTCCATTTGGGGGTACGGCGATGCCGGCATTAGCGGTAATGCATATTCTGATTACATCGAGGATGGATCATATCTCAGGTTGAGTAATATTACTATAGGGTATACATTTCCTCAAGATATGACAACTCAATTTGGGGTGAAGACTTTCCGTATTTACGGCGCAGTAGATAATGCCTTCATATGGACAAACTATAGTGGTTTTGACCCTGATGTTAGTGTTGGAAATAATCAACTCACATCTGGCTTAGATTCTGATGCGTATCCAAGGGCACGAACTATTAGACTTGGCTTAAGTATAGGGTTTTAATTTTATACATTATATATGATTACTAACGATATAAACTCAAAAAAATGAAAAGGAATTACAAAAAAATAATGGGGCTATTAGCTATGTTAGCCTTGTTCGCAGTTTCGTGTAACGACGATATTTTGATCGAAAACCCGACAGTCTTTCTTACTCCTGAAGCATTATTGGTTGACAGGGCCGGTGCCGAAACCTATTTAATAGGTGGTTATGATGCAGTTCAAAACATTGTAAGCGCAGGTGGTGATGGTCAAGATGGGTGGGCCATTCATTGGGGAACAGTAGCTGCCGATGAGGTGGTATTTCCCCCATGGGCAGGAGATAGAAAGTTAATCTACCAACATCAATTGACACCCTCTGTAACGATCATTCGTAACATATGGGAGAACCTTTATGTAGCTTTAAACAGGGTAAATAGTGTAGTAGATAGAGTAGGTACAATGGATGCTGATGCCATTGATGTAGAAGATCGTAATAAATTTGTAGCTGAAGCCAAGGTACTTCGGTCAATGATAAATTTCAGCTTAGTTTCAGCATGGGAGAATATTCCTTTGTTAAAGAATGAAACGGTTAGTCTTGATGATTTGGAAATTCCTCAGTCCACTCCAGCTGAAGTGTACGCCTTTATAATTGATGACCTAATGTCGGCTGCGGCCGTATTGCCAGCTGAACAAGGTAAAGGTCGTGTAACTAAGGGAACGGCCCAGGCGCTTTTAGGTAAAATATACCTGCAGATGACCGGTTTTCCTTTGAATCAAACCGATAAACTCCCCTTGGCAGAAAAAGTTTTAAAGGAAGTGATTGATAGCGGTGTTTACGACTTAGTTCCTAATTACCCTGATATTTTTACTTTAGATAATGAACAGAACAATGAAATGGTTTTCTCCATCGGAATGGACGGTCCAGGATTAGGTGAAGGTGGATTGTTAAGTACTTTCTACGGTCCTAACGGAAGCGTGAACAATGGCGGTGGATGGGGTACCTGCTTTATCAACCACACCTTTGCAGATACTTTCGAGGAAGAAGATATTCGTTTTTTGAATAACGTAGCAAGGCACAATGCAAATGATTCATCTCCAGAGGAAGGACTAAACGACCCCGATTCAAGAACGGTAGGCAAAAATACATGGAGAGGTTGGAAATGGCATGCTGAACAACCCAATAGTTACCCCAATGATACGCCTTTCGATAATCCATACCTTCGCTATGCCGATGTACTTTTAATGTATGCGGAGGCATTGAACGGTCAAGGTAAATTAACACAGGGTGATATTGACCTAACTGTAAATAGGTTAAGAACTCGGGCTAGAATGAACCCAGAAGCCGTGCCTGACATGCTTATAGGTACGCAAGAAGAGATGGCTGCAGAAATATTAAGTGAACGGCGCAAAGAACTTTGTTTTGAAGGTTGGAGACGTAACGATCTCATTCGTACTGGAAACTATAAAGAACATATTTCAGGTTTTGATCAAGGTGGACCAAACGCAGGTGATCCAGGGCCAGAATTTCAAGACTTTGAGATACGTTGGCCAATACCTAATTCAGAACTGGAAATCAATCCTAATTTGGTTCAAAATCCAGGGTACTAATTATTTAAAAGAAGAACACTATGAAACGAATTATAAACATTATACCGATAAAACTTTGCATTACACTCTTGGCGCTAATGAGTATACTTGTTGCCTGTGAGAAGGAAACTAATGTAAGAGACGGTATACGTGAAGTAACTTTTAAGGCGACGGCCAATAAATTATCAATTAATGAAGGAGAGTCTATAACCTATCAAGATTCTTCCTTGAATGTTTCTTCTAGATTATGGTCATTTCAAGGAGGTAGTATCGCCTCTTCAGATCAAGAGATCGTTTCCGTTAGTTATACTGATCCATCCTTGAACGAAGATGGGGAAGTGGGCAACGGTTATTTGACCGAACTTGAAGTAACACACCCAGATGGTTCGACCGAAAGCAATGGTTTTAATGTCAAGGTATTCCCATTGGTAAAGCCAGAATTTGAGGCGAGTACAGAGGTTGCAGTATTCGGTTCTACCATCGATTTTACCGATAAAACTGTTGCAGGTCAATCGGAATTCGAAGATGCCCGTGAAGATGATACCTTACTTTGGGAGTTCGAAGGTGGAATTCCAGCAACGAGTACAGATAGAAACCCATCTGTAACCTATCCCGAAGTGGGCAAATATTCGGTAAAACTAACCATTTATAGAAGTGCTCCAGAGAGTAGGGGTACTACAACACTAGAAGGTTATATCGATATTCTATTGGTACCGCCTTGTGATAATACAGTCAATGTACTCGGTTGTGCTAACTTTAATGGGGAGTCAGAGAGTTTAGCAGATTGGAATGCTGAACTAAACCCTGAAGAACCAATCGACCCAAAAGACCGTAACGATCGTTTATCGGTATCAACTGAACAAGCTTTTGAGGGGGTTGGTAGTATCAAATATTCTTACTCTGAACCTGGTGCAGCTGCATTTACAGATGTTCTAATTGACTTCAATGAAGTAATCGATGTTACAGAGGCAGGTAACTATACTTTGTCTATGGAGCATTTGGGGACTATCATGGGTGGTACTGAATATGTGTTCTTATTTGGACTGGTTAACGAAACTGGCGATTTCCAAAATAATTTTGAAGGTCGTTTTCAAGCAGACCTGTGGAACAATACTACAAAGGATTTTGATTTGGAACCTGGGCAGTATCATGTGCGTGTACAATTGTTCAACCCAGGGTTTAATGCCACTCAATCCATCGATTTTTATATGGATGAAATCAAGGTTATACGAAATTAAAAATAGTTGTTGAGTTAGTTTAATTATAAAAGCCCGTTTGTTTTTACAAAGGGGCTTTTGTAATATGGCGTGAGATGATGATGGAATAGAATGCTTAAACTGTGCCTTTTTTAGGTTATTTTAATTTCAGTAAATGCTTATTACAAATTCAGTATAGTACATTATTCAAAAAATATCAAAATGAAGAATCAGTTAATACTTTTATTTTTCAGTTGGACGCTGCTTTCCTGTGGAGGAGATAAAGATGAAAATCAAGAACAAGATGAAGACAACATAAACCCTTCAATAGCATGTGTGGATCCTATTAGCGTTAACACAGCGGCTATATCAGACGGTGTCGAGGTAACTTATACAGCTCCGATAGGCACAGATAACTTAGAGGGGGCGGTAACAAAACAAACGGAAGGGTTGGCCTCTGGAAGCAATTTTCCCGTTGGTACGACTACCAATTCATTTGTTGTTACCGATCTTGCGGGCAATATGGCCAGATGTAGTTTTGATGTGATTGTTTCCAGAGATGCTCCAACGGATAGTTTTCCGTACCTCATAGGCGAAGATCCTGCCCCTCAAGGTAAGAAGTGGGTCAAAATTGAAAACATGTCAGATGAATTCAATGATGATGTTTTCGATGACGAAAAATGGCATAGAGACACCGCAACGGACGGGTTTGGTTGGATCGGAAGGCCACCGGGACTTTTCGAAGCCGAAAATGTAAGCGTAAGCGACGGCAACCTGAACGTTACTACAGTTAAATTTGACAGCCCCAAAACTGTGAACAACCTCGAATTTACTCATGGGGGTGCTATTGTGCGCTCTAAGAATACGGGCAATCACGGTATGTATTATGAATGTAGAATGAAAGCAAACAAAACCATTATGTCCTCTACCTTTTGGTTGTCAATGAAACAAAATTGTAATGAGGGACCTGTTAGAAAATTGGAATTGGACATACAAGAATGTGTCGGCCGTGTGCATGACGGCACCCCTGAATGGGCCAAAAACTATACGAATATTTTTCACTCCAACACTTTTCGGCATAATCGAGAATGTGATACAGGTGCAAACGAAACCCAGCAAATCAGTGGAAAAATTGATTTGACCGAGAAAAATCATGAACGCTATTTTGTATATGGTTGCTGGTGGAAATCTCCCACTGAAATCCTGTTTTACTTGGATGGCAAATACGCATATTCCATCACTCCACCAACCGATTTTGATATTGATGGGTATATTACTATGGCGATAGAAACTTATGATTGGAATCCAGTAGATTCTTCTGGAAGCATTTTTGAAACAGGTTCGTTCGATGATTTGACCACTAAATATGATTGGGTTAGAACTTGGAAATTAGAAAACGAGTAAATTTCATTTAGGTTCAAAAGAAGTTTAATTTTTTTTTAAAATTCTGGAAGGTTTTGACCAAATTCGGCCAAACAAATCCTTGTAAAGGATTTAACTATAGAATAAGTTTGTAAGTTTTAGAACAAGTGGCCTATTTTGAATAGGCCAAATTCAGGGTCACAAAAATGCGAATTAGCAAGTACATTATAGTGGTCGCGTTTATAAGGTTTTTATGATTCTATAGATGAAAATATTCCTCAAAATAGTGTTGCTCGCTTTAGTTTTTATCGGCTGCAAAACCGATAAAAAGGAAGAGTCCATTTCCGTTACCAATACCGAAAAAAAGGATATCAAACTATTCGATTTGATTCCGTCCTCAAAAAGCAACATTACCTTCAATAATCATATCGAGGAAAATTTCCAAAACTTCTTCGCGCTGTTCAACTACGTGTACAACGGTGCCGGGGTCGCAGTAGGGGATATCAATAATGACGGACTTTCAGATGTTTATTTTATCGGGAACGAAGTATCGAACAAATTATACCTGAACAAAGGTAATTTCGAGTTCGAGGATATCACGGAGTCCGCCCAGGTTTCAGGTGGAAAAGGATGGCACAATGGTACCGTCATGGCCGATGTCAACGGCGATGGATATCTGGACATTTATGTATGTCGGGGTGGAAATAACGACAAGGACGAACATCGTACCAATTTACTGTTTATAAATCAACATGATAATACGTTCAAAGAAGAGGCGGCGGAATACGGACTCGCGGACAATGGCTATTCGCTGATGGCTTCATTCTTTGATGCCGACAATGACAACGACCTTGATCTTTACGTGACCAACAGGCCCAACACTTTTTTTATGGGCTACCAACAGGTGCTGGAAGGAAAGAAAAAGGAAGACGATCTGTTCCGGGATAAATTGTACATTAATTCAAACGGAAAATTCAAAGATGTAGGAAAACAATCCGGAATCAACAATAATTTCGGATACGGACTCGGAATTGCCACCTCGGATATCGATAGCGATGGCCTGACCGACATTATGGTCGCCAATGATTATTTGGAGCGTGATTACCTATACATCAATCAGGGCCATGGAAATTTCAAGGATGAACTTTCGCAACATTTCAACCACGTTCCTTTCTATTCGATGGGAATCGACGTTGTGGATTTTAACAATGATGGCTATGAGGACATTATGCAGCTCGAAATGTTGCCGGAAGATTACGAACGGTCAAAGACCACCATGGCCTCCATGAATACGAAGTTGTTCAGTGACATGACCACCAATGGCTTCTATTACCAGTACATGCACAACCAACTGCAGCTCAACCGGGGCAATGGTGTATTTAGTGATGTAGCATATTATTCCGGGGTCGCCAAGACCGATTGGAGCTGGTCATGTCTGGGGAGTGATTTCGATAACGACGGCTATCGTGATCTTTTTATTACTAATGGTTTTAAAAGGGATATTTGGGACAAGGATGCGAATGCCCGTTTTCAGCAGTATATGCGAGGTGCTGAATCGCGGGGAAAAACCAACGAGCAGAAAGCTCAATATATCATCAACCTGTTTAAGGAAAATAAGATTCCCAATTACATATATAAAAACAATGGGGATTTAACGTTCAGTAAAAAAACGGAAGCTTGGGGCATGGATCAGTCCAGTTTTTCGAACGGTGCCGCGGTGGGGGATTTTGACAACGATGGCGACCTTGATGTTGTGGTGAATAATGTGGACGGCGAGGCCTTCGTCTACAAGAACAATGCTGAAACTTCGGGAAACCGTTACTTAAAATTAAGGTTGAAGGGCCCGCCAAGTAACCCGACCGGATTGGGGTCGAAGGTTACGATAAAATACGGGGATAAAATGCAATTCCATGAATTTAAAACGGTACGTGGCTATCTATCGTCCGTGGAACCCTTGGTGCATTTCGGTTTAGGAAAAGTGGATAAAATAGACGAAGTCCAAGTGGTTTGGAATGATGGGAAAAAAAGTACATTCCAAAATATCGACATCGATCAATTGTTGGTTATCGATTACGAATCGGCGGTAAAAGTGAACAAGACCGAACCACATGAACCTGTGTTGTTTATTGAAACTACTTTATCAGCTTTTCAAACCTCTTTTTTACATCAAGAAAACGAGTTCGACGATTTTAAGGACCAAGTATTATTACCGCATAAACTATCCCAAAACGGACCCTGTATCGCGGTGGGTGATATAAACAATGACGGCCTGGAAGATTTCTACATTGGCGGTGCGGCCGGCCAAACAGGGGAATTATACCTGCAAGATGAAAACGGAAAATTTGAGGTCAAAAAACAAAATGTATTTGGTAATGATGGTGCTCATGAAGACGTCGGTGCTACCTTTTTTGATGCGGATGGCGACAAGGATCTAGATTTGTATGTTGTCAGCGGCGGCAATGAATTTGAGGCGAATGCTCCAGAACTTCAAGATCGATTATATCTCAACGATGGTAGCGGCAATTTTAGCCAATCCGCTGGACTTCCAAAAATGCTGGTAAGCGGATCGTGTGTAGTGCCTATGGATTTTGATTCCGATGGGGATTTGGATTTATTTGTGGGGGGAAGATTGGTTCCCAAAAAATATCCCGCTTCGCCCGAAAGCTATCTGTTGGAAAATGAGAACGGCAAGTTCTCAGATGTTACCGATACCGTAGCCTTCGAACTTAGAAATATTGGCATGGTAACTTCGGCGGTTTGGAACGACGTCGATGGAGACGGAACCAACGAACTTGTGGTCGTTGGCGAGTGGATGCCTATCTCCATTTTTAAGAAAACAGGAAATGTTTTTAAGAACGTCACAAAGTCCTACGACCTTGAAAAAACCAGTGGTTGGTGGAACAAGATTATCGTCTCTGACATCGATAAGGATGGTGACGTGGATTTTATTATCGGCAATCTCGGATTAAACTACAAATTCAAGGCCAGTGAGGAAAAACCTTTTATCGTATATGCCGATGATTTTGACCGTAATGGTACCAATGATATTTTCTTGGCCCAACAATATAAGAATAGGGAAGTGCCGGTGCGGGGTTTGCAGTGTACCTCCCAACAAATGCCTCAGATCGGCAAAAAATTCAAGTCGTACGCAGAGTTTGCAAGGGCGGATATCCAACAGGTTATCGGAGAAAATACCCAAAGTGGATTAAAATATGAAGCCTGGCAATTTGCCAGCGTAATTTTGGAAAATGTTGATGGGCAATTGATCTTAAAAGAACTGCCCGCCGAAGCACAGTTTTCGGTAATCAATGGCATTGTGGTCAATGATTTCAATGATGATGGAATCAACGACATTTTAATCGCCGGAAACAAATTTGAAGTAGAAGTGGAAACCACCCGTGCGGATGCATCTGTCGGTCTTGTACTTTTGGGTACGGAATCTGGCGAACACCGACCGCTGAATTATTTGGAAAGTGGCTTTTTTGTGCCGCAAAATGTAAAGGATATCCAGGGAATAAGAATGGCTGATGGTGGCATTGGCATTTTGACAGGAGTTAATGATGGTGAACTGAAAATTCATATACTAGATTAAAAGGCTAAAAATAAAACCATATCACATAATCAAAAACACATTTGAAAGGGCTTGTTTTGTGTAAATACCACATCTTGTACTTTCAATACTTTGTTATGATAAGAACTTTTTTTTGCATAGCGACTTTGGTTTTTCTTTCGCCCTTGACAGCTCAAACTCCTGAGCCCCCCGAAGGTTTTAAATGGGTACAAAACGAAAAGTTTACCGACGAATTCGATGACCAAGAACTGGATTCCACCAAATGGCATGCCCGCTCTCCCTATTGGGTAGATGGTAGGCCGCCCGCTACTTTTAGGGCAGAACAGGTTTCGGTAAAGGATGGCCAGTTACATATCAACAATGCGGTCCTTGAAGGCGATAGTATTTACAATATTGCGGGCGGGGCCGTGGCTTCCGTGGCAAAAGATGCCCATTATGGCTATTATGAGGCCCGTATGAAGGCCTCGAGCATTACCATGTCATCGACCTTTTGGCTAAAGAACAAACCCGACTCCGAAGAATGTCCGTATGAACAGCAAGAATTGGATATCGTTGAGGTGGTAGGCCAACAAAAAACGGGTTGGGATTTCAGGACGACCATGAAATCGAATGCGCATTTTATCATCCAACCTTGCGATAGTACTGCCAACTACATATCCGCTCCCGGGGCAGGTGCCAAAATCGAACCTCCCGCCAATGAAGCCTATCATGTCTACGGTTGTTGGTGGGTCGATGCAAAGACGCTCCATTTTTTTCTCGATGGAAAGTTAGTATACACTATCAACCCAAGTACCATTGCAAGGGAAAACCCGTTCAATCGCCCCATGTTCATGCATCTGGTCACGGAGACCTATAACTGGGAAACCCCTCCAACCCCTGAAGAATTAGCTGATGATTCCCGGAATACTACCTATTATGATTGGGTTCGATCTTATACTTTAGAAGCTATAAAATAGAAGAACTAGACGTTTGTTGCAGAATTTAGAACAACTGTTCAATAAGTTGGCAAATAAAAATCGTTTTTTCGTAAAACACTAATTTGAAAGAAAAATGCGATTTAGAAATACACTACTGCCAATACTAATTTTTGCCTTTTTGTTGGGCGCTTGTAAGAACGATAAAAGCAAAAAGGAAGCGGTGGCTACGGTTACCGATTCCATTCCAAAATTCGAGCCCAACTGGGAGTCCATCAAGAAAAACTACAAAGACCCAGAATGGTTCAGCAATAATAAATTCGGCATTTTTATACATTGGGGCGCGTATTCCGTGCCCGCCTTTGGTTCGGAATGGTACCCAAGACAAATGTATATGGATACGGCTACTTTTTCGGCCCAATTGGATTTGGGAAGGAAAGGCCCCAACCCTACCTACCTACATCATAAAAAGACGTGGGGCGACCAAAAGGAGTTCGGTTACAAAGATTTTATTCCGATGTTCAAGGCGGAAAAATTCAATGCCAAGGAATGGATAGACCTATTTAAAAAGGCTGGAGCGCGTTATGTGGTTCCCGTTGCCGACCATCATGATGGGTTTGCCATGTACAAATCAAATACGACCCGATGGAATTCGGCAGACATGGGGCCGAAAAGGGATGTCCTGGGCGAACTTTTCACAGAAGGACGGAAACAAGGCCTTAAAATGGGAGCCTCGTCGCATTTTGCCTTTAACTGGTCGTTCTATAATAAAAAAGACCACTTTGATACCGTGGATCCAGAGTATGCCGATCTGTATTCCAGCAAGGGCAAAGACTTGCGAGAGCCGGCCTCGGAAAAATTCAAGCAACGCTGGTGGGATCGTACCATCGACCTTGTCGACAATTACCAGCCTGATATTCTGTATTTTGACTTTTATGTGGATATCGATGATTTTGCGGATTTACGCCCAAAACTGGCGGCCTATTATTATAATAAAGGGGAGGAGTGGGGCAAGGAAGTTATCATCAACGACAAAAATTTTGGCCACGAGGCTTTTCCGGAAGGAACCGTTATCTATGATCTTGAGCGCGGAAAACTCCCTGGTATACGGAAACTGCCATGGCAGACCGACACATCTATAGGCAAAAATTCATGGTCCCACGTAACCAATTGGGATCCCAAGACGGCGAACCAATTGGTCGATGATCTGGTGGATATAGTCTCCAAAAACGGTAACCTGTTATTGAATGTAGGCCCCAAGGCCGATGGTACCATTCCCGATGACCAAAGGAAAATTTTGTTGCAGATCGGAGAATGGCTTTCTGTCAATGGCGATGCCATCTACGATACCAAATATTGGAAAACCTTTGGGGAAGGCCCGACAGAAGTGAAGAAAGGCCACCATTCAGAAGGCCAGAACAAGGAATTTACGGGGCAGGATATCCGTTTTACCCAGAAAGGCGATAAACTATACGCAATTATGATGGCGTGGCCAAAAGGCGGAAAAGTCACGATCAAATCTTTGGGAACAAATAGTGAACATGCCGAGGGTCTGGATATTAAAGGTGTCCGCTTGTTAGGTAACGACACCAAAGTGAATTTTACGCAAACCGAAGGTGGGTTAGTGGTCGATGGCCTAGGTGAGAAAAAAGGAGACTTCGCCCATGTACTCGAAATCGCCCTATAATATCATGAAAATAGTTGTTTTGTTGAGGTTGCCTTGTCGGTTTCTGGAGGCGAGAGCCAATAGGATCGACAGGCATACAAGTTAGTTTATTTTTGAAGGGCGCACTTAAAAAGTGCGCCCTCTTCAACTTTAATTTTTTAAAATCGATATGCACTACATTGTATGTGAGACCCCGGGTCAATTCATCCGCAAGGAAAAGGACGAACCTGTCAAAGGAGACAATGAGGCCCTGCTAAAGGTCAAAAAAGTCGGTATCTGTGGAACGGATTTGCATGCCTATACGGGCAATCAGGCATTTTTCACGTATCCGAGAATTCTGGGTCATGAGCTGGCGACCGAGGTCATCGAGATCGGCGATAATGACAAGGGCATTCGCAAGGGCGACAATGTGGTTGTCATGCCCTATTTGAACTGTGGCAAATGTATCGCGTGTAAAAACGGACAGACAAATTGTTGCACCAATATGCGGGTATTGGGTATTCATACCGATGGGGGAATGCAGGAAAAAATTACGGTTCCCATTGACTTATTGCTTCCCACACAAAACCTGAACGATAACGAAATGGCAATTGTGGAACCCTTGGCAATAGGGGCACATGCCATTCGAAGGGCAGCGTTGAAATCAGGCGAGACAATAGTGGTCGTTGGGTGCGGCCCGATTGGGATAGGCATAATGAAACTGGCCCAGATCAAAGGGGCAAAAGTCATCGCCATTGACATGAACCAGCAGCGTTTGGAGTATGCCAAAAAACAGATCGGCGTCGATTATACTGTCCTCGGCGGTACGGATGCCGTCGATCGGATCAAGGAGATTACCGAAGGCGATATGTGTACGGTGGTTTTCGATGCCACGGGCCATAAAGGTGCCCTGGAATCCGGGCCAGACTATATGGCGCACGGTGGCAGGTACGTTCTGGTGGGTCTCTCAAAAGGAGAGCTTACATTTACGCATCCCGCGATCCACGCAAAGGAGACCACGATACTGTGCAGCAGAAATGCCACTTTGGAGGATTTTGAGAACGTAATCGATGTGCTGCAACAGGGAAATTTCCCAACGGAATCCTTTGTTACACACAATGTGGATTATACCGATATGATCACCAATTTCGATAGCTGGTTGGATCCATCCAATGGCGTGATCAAGGCGACCGTGAATTTTTAAACAACTTCAATTTATACGAGAATGAAAAGAGTAGTGACTTTTGGCGAAATAATGCTTCGCCTCTCGCCCCCGGGATTTTTAAGATTTTCACAAACCAATAGTTTTGATGTGGTTTATGGAGGAGGCGAGTCGAACGTGGCCGTTTCCCTGGCCAATTATGGGGTGCCCGTTGATTTTGTGACGCGTCTGCCCAAGAACGATATCGGGGAATGTGCCCTAATGGAAATGCGAAAGCGAAATGTAGGTACAGAACATATCATTTATGGTGGGGACCGCTTAGGCATTTACTTTTTGGAGACCGGCGCCGTAAGCCGAGGAAGCAAGGTGGTCTATGACCGCGCGCTTTCCGCAATCTGCGAGATCGAGACCGGTGTAATCGATTGGCAAAAAGTGTTTGAAGGGGCCGGGTGGTTTCATTGGACGGGCATTACACCGGCCATTTCCCAAAGTGCTGCCGATGTTTGTTTGGAAGCCGTAAAAGCAGCTAGAAAATTAGGGGTTACCATTTCCACGGATTTGAATTACCGCGCCAAACTCTGGAACTATGAGGGCGATCGCGAAGCCATTATGACCGAATTGACTTCCTACTGTGATGTTATTCTGGGCAATGAAGAAGATGCCGAAAAACATTTCAACATCAAGCCTGAAGGATTGGACATTACCACCCAAGGGCATTACGTAAAAGCGGAGGCATTTCTATCGGTCTGCAAGCAGGTGATGAAGAAATTCCCGAATGCGAAAAAGGTTATAACGACCTTGCGAGGCTCGATATCGGCTTCACATAATACATGGGCAGGGGTGCTTTTCGATGGCAAGAAAATGTACGAGACCCGTCAGTATCAGATTACCGATATCGTGGACAGGGTCGGTGGAGGAGATTCTTTTATGGGCGGATTGATCTATGGACTTTTGAAGTACCCTGAAGACGACCAGAACGCACTTGATTTTGCGGTAGCCGCATCCTGTTTAAAGCATACCATAAAGGGCGATGCCAATTTGGTAACCGTTGATGAAGTGGAAAAATTGATGGGGGGCGATGCCTCGGGTCGAGTAGCTAGATAATGAAACAACTGAACAGAAAAAACACAAACCGCCCAAAAGAGCTGCCTTTAAAAGTAATGCAGTTCGGCGGGGGAAATTTCCTTCGTGCCTTTGTGGACTATATGGTCGATGTCTTGAACGACAAGACCGAATTCAGTGGTGGTATTGCCATAATAAAGCCCACCGAACGCGGAAATTATTCCGAACTGAAAGCGCAGGATGGTTTATTCCATGTGCTATTGGACGGTATAAAGGATGGAAAACTGGTTTCCGAAAAAAGACTGGTCACGTCTGTACAAGAAGTGGTCAATCCGTATTCGGAATGGCAGGCCTATTTGAATCTAGCCAAAGAGGAAGACTTTCGTTTTATAATTTCCAATACAACGGAAGCAGGTATCAAATTCAATCCTGAAGACAATTTTAACGATACACCACCAAAGGAGTTCCCGGCAAAATTGACTTTATGGCTATACCATCGGTTTCAGCATTTTGAAGGTAGCCCTGCCAAGGGTTGTATTTTATTGCCCTGTGAACTGGTCGAGAAAAACGGGGAAGCGTTAAGGGAAACCATTCTGCAATATACAGAGCATTGGCAACTGGGTGATGACTTTAAAAATTGGATCGCGACGGCCAATCATTTTTGCAGCACCCTGGTCGACCGAATCGTATCGGGTTATCCAAGTGATCTGGCCGACGTAATTCAGGCCGAATTAGGGTACGCCGATAAATTATTGGTGTCGGGAGAACAATACCACAGTTGGGTCATTCAAGGTCCGAAAATTGTTCAAAAGGAACTTCCGTTTTCAAAAACCGACCTGAACGTGCAATTTGTGGATGACCTTGCTCCGTATCGCGAAATGAAAGTGCGCATTCTGAACGGGGCCCATACCGCAATGGTTCCCGTCGGTTATCTGATGGGTATCCGTTTGGTAAAAGAGGCCATGGAAGATGAAGGGATATGCAATTTTATCCAATCCCTTTTGCTTGAAGAAACCATAAAAACATTGGATTTTTCGGAAAGGGTGAAGGAGAAGTTTGTGCAAGATGTACTCGATCGGTTCAGAAATCCTTCGCTCGAACACCGATTAATCAGTATTTCATTGAACAGCATCTCAAAATTTGTCAGCCGTTTGCTGCCCACCTTGAAAGACTATCAAAAAGATCAGGGAGCGCTTCCAAGACGCATCGTTTTTGCCTTTGCGGCGATGATACGATTCTATAAGGGAGATTGGGATGGAGAGAAAATCGAGGTAAAAGATGATGAGTTTGTCATGGAATTTTTTCAATCCGCTTGGAGGGAATATGGGGCAAACGACATAGGACTACCACAGATGGTACAGAGGATCTTGGAACATCCAATGGTTTGGGGCGAAGATCTGACCAAAATAAAAGGACTTTCGAAAATAGTTTCGAAATACCTCGTAGATATCGAAACAAAAGGAATTCGTCCGACCTTAAAATCCTTTGGGGGCGAAGTATAAAACAAAAAAGAAGATATTATGGATTTAGGACTCAAAGACAAAATAGTAATAGTTACAGGGGCCGCCGGAATAAAGGGAAGCATTGGCGAGACCCTTGTACAGGCTTTGGCCGATGAAGGTGCCATTCCGGTAATCGTTTGTCGCAACGACCGAGGCAATGGGTATGAAAAAGAACTTCAAGAACGTGGAATCGATTCGATTTTCGTAAAGACCAATCTGTCCGACACGGATCAAATAGAAAAAACCGTAAAAAAAATCGCCGAAAAGTATGGCCGTATCGACGTATTGATCAATAACGTAGGTGTGAACGATGGAGCCGGGTTGGACGCCTCAATTGAAGATTTTATGTGGTCCCTAAAGTTAAATCTGGTCAGCTTTTTTGCGATGACCAAATTTTGTTTGCCCCATTTGAGGAAATCAAAGGGAAATGTTTTGAACATCGGTTCCAAAGTGGCGCTGACGGGGCAAGGCGGAACTTCTGGTTATGCGGCTTCAAAAGGTGGGGTTTTGGGCCTGACCCGAGAATGGGCTGTGGATCTAATAAAAGACGGCATCCGAAGCAATGCCATTATTATTGCTGAAAGTTGGACACCCGCTTATGACAATTGGATAAAGAGCTTGGAAGATGGAGAGGAGAAATTGAAATCTATCGTTAAAAAAATTCCTTTTGAAAATCGCATGACGACCCCTCAGGAAATTGCGGATGCATGCCTGTTTACGATTTCCGAAAAATCGTCCCATACCACCGGTCAGTTTATTTATGTGGACGGCGGATATGTGCACCTGGATCGATCTCTATTGACCGAATAAGCGATGGACCTATCAGGTCTACGTTGCAAACGATTACCGACATAAAATTGGAGTATGAGCCAAAAAACCAAAATACCTGTAGTTGCAAGAAACCTTCTGTTTCCTTTTATAATGATAACGTCACTATTCGCACTTTGGGGAATCGCCAATGACCTGACGAACCCTATGGTCTCTGCCTTTAAAAAGGTAATGCCCGAACTTACGAATGTGCAAGCGTCCTTAGTGCAGTTTGCCTTTTATTTTGGATATTTTTTTATGGCATTGCCCGCCGCTCTGTTCATTCGCAAATTCAGTTATAAATCGGGAATTGTCCTTGGATTACTATTATACGCCATAGGAGCCTTTTTATTTTACCCCGCTGCGGCATTCGAGGAATACACCTATTTTTTGGTATCGCTATGGGTTTTGACTTGTGGTCTCGCTTTTTTGGAGACCACATCAAATCCCTTAATACTCTCTTTAGGCCATAGAGAGACTGCTACACAACGGCTGAATCTCGCACAGGCCTTTAACCCTATGGGGTCATTAACGGGTATGATCATTGCCCAACTATTTGTGATTTCCGCACTTAGATCGGACGATTATACCGCCGAGGCCTATAACGCGCTGTCTTCAAATGAACTTGCGGCAATTCGCGAAAATGATCTCGGCATTATCAGTGTGCCCTATATCACTTTGGGGATCGTAGTGTTGGTTATCATGGCTATTATTCTTTTCACAAAAATCCCCAAGACCATTGAATCGGAGAAAATCAATCTCAAGGATTCGTTCAAAAAATTGTTCTCCAACAAGCGTTATATGCGCGGAGTTTTGGCCCAAGCATTCTACGTAGGGGCACAGATTATGTGTTGGACTTATATCTATCAGTATGTCGACTATATGAACGAAAATCTGTCGGAAGGAGATAAGCTTACCGCCACTTGGTTCAATGTAGCCGCTATGATTTCCTTTCTGTCCGGAAGGTGGATCGGTACCGTTTTGATGCGGAAAATAAATCCGGCGAAGCTGTTGATGTTGTTCGGCATCGGGGGTGTGATCATGGCCGCAGGGGCAATTTTGTTGCCCGGAATGACAGGCTTGTTATCCTTGGTCGGTATTTCGGTATTCATGTCCATTATGTTCCCCACGATCTATGGACTGGCATTGAAAGACATGGGCGATGAGGCCAAAATAGGTTCCGCCGGGTTGGTCATGGCCATTGTGGGCGGGGCTTTGATGCCGGTGCTTCAAGGAAGCATACTCGATTGGGGCGGCGATGGATTCGGCGATATCAAGGTACTCGGATTTATTCCCGAAGTGAAGTTTTCGTTTATACTCCCCTTAATTTGTTTGGCCGTGGTATCGTGGTACGGGTATAACAGTTATAAAAGTAAAACCACCATCTAATGCGAACAAAGAGATTGTGCTTTTCATGTGATTTAAAGGACGACCCGCAGCTGATTGCGGAATACAAACAATATCATGCCGCTGGAAATGCCTGGCCCGAAATTAACCAAAGCATCAAGGACGCCGGAATCGTGGATATGCAAATCTACCTGACCGAAAACCGGATGTTTATGATCATGGAAGTCGATAAAACTTTTGACCCAGAAAAGAAGGCAAAAATGGATGCCAAAAACCCCAAAGTGCAGGAATGGGAAAAATTGATGTGGAAATACCAAAAAGGACTTCCTTGGGCCAAAGAAGGGGAGAAGTGGGTGCAGATGGAGAAGGTTTTTCAGTTGGACTGATGTCTTACAATGGCCTATGATCCAATCTTATGTGCTGAGCTAGGCACAAAAGGTCGTTTTTCAGAATCCTTTATAACCTAAGAATCGAGGAAAATTTAAATGCTTGGGAAATAAATTAACGCGTCAAAACCCCCAGTTCGGCAATGTTCAACCAACCCTCGTTATGAATGTCCGCAATACAGGTCAAGCGAAAATATTTGGCATTCACGGGTTTAGGAAATGGGACTCTTTGCAAAACCGGATTGTTACCGATATTGCTAAATTCTTTATCATTAAGAACGGTTTTCCAGTTTTCACCGTCATTACTCACATCGACTTTGTATTTGAAAATGTTCGCCTCGTTTCTACCATCTTGGCGTGGTAAATAGGTAAAGCCCTTGAGCTGTAATTCCTCCCCGAAATCCACGGTTATGGAGGCAGGGAGATTGTTTTCTTTTTCAGTAAACCAAGTACTTTTCGGGTCGCCGTCAATGGCATTTTCGATGGAATAATAATCATGGCTCTTTCTGGAGGCTGTAGCCGCCCATTTCGATTTGGGAACATCGAATTCGGTCGCAACCGTTTCCGAGGAAGTGTCTTCCGATTCCAAAAATGCCTTGGCTTTAATGTTGCCCACCTGTTCAAAGGCAAAAGGTTCAGCGTATAGCGTCGAATTTTCATCAGGTTCGGAACCATCTGTTGTATATCGATAAATGGGATCCGGCGAATCGGAGGAAATACGGACCATTCCTTCCTTGTTACGTAGGATAACAGGTTTTCCGATCATTTCGGGAACCCGGTACATCTCGATATTCGAGATTACGGGACTCGCTTTGCCCTTAAAATTGATTTTCAATTTCGAAGTTTTTACTGTCTTGAATTTTATGAGCCTTCGGTTTCCGATAGTGATGCCCTTGGCCACTTCCTCAAATGTTCCATCGACCTCGGCCTCGATGAAAAATCCTTTGATCCGTTGACCCAATCGAATGTACTCCTGTAGCAACAACGCGTTGACTTCGGTTTCCTTTCCAAAATCGACTTCTAGACTAGCCCGCACTACACCATCATCTGTCGCCCAATAGGTTTCTTGATCTTTGTCGAAAGCATTATTTCCATTGTATTCTTTTGCCACTCCCCTTACGTTGCTAGCCGTAACGGTTGCACCTTCTGAATAATCGGTGCTAAACGCTTTATCGACATATTCTTTCAAACCTTGCAATGCCTTGATATCCTTTTCATGGATCAGTCCTCTTTTATCCGGAGGAAGGTTCAGAATAAAATTCCCGTTCATCCCTACGGAATGGTACCAATTATCGATCAATTGGTTGACCGATTTTACCTTATCGTTCTCCGCCTCATGATAAAACCATCCTGGGCGAATGGAAGTATTAACCTCGGGCGTGACCCATAGATTGCCATCTTCATGCCCGGTCTGCAGCTGGTCGTTGATACCGCTCATCCCTGGATAAAAATTTTCCCCGTTCATAGTCGACCATGTAGGGTCATAGGCATATCCTTTTTCATTACCGATCCAACGGATATCAGGACCGGCATCGCTGAACATGACCGCCATGGGCTGTAGTTCACGAACGATCTTACGGGTATTTTCCCAATCGTAATAGGTGGTATTGTCGATTTTTCTGGTTTCATTGGCTCCGCCATAATAGCCATCTCCCCCATTGGCCCCGTCGAACCAGACTTCATAAATTTCGCCGTACTCCGTCAAGAGTTCACGAAGTTGATTCCTGAAATATTCGATGTATTCCGGGGTGCCGTACTGCGCATGGTTGCGGTCCCAGGGCGAAAGGTACATCCCCAATTTGAGCCCGTATTTATCACAGGCTTCGCGCAATTCCCGTAAAATATCGCCCTTGCCATTTTTCCAAGGGGAATTTTTTATGGAATGTTCGGTGTACTTCGAAGGCCATAAAGCAAAGCCATCATGATGTTTTGCAGTAATGACAATCCCCTGCATGCCCGCTTCTTTGGCAACCCGTGCCCATTGATCAACATCCAACTGGGAAGGATCGAAAATTTTCGGGGATTCGTCGCCATAACCCCACTCCTTATTGGTAAAAGTGTTGGGGGAAAAGTGGATAAAGGCATAATATTTCAGTTTGTGCCATTCGAGCTGCCGTTCACTGGGAACTGCTCCGTATGGAGCAGGTGGATCAACGGTTTGGCAAGACAATGAAATAGAAAGAAACAGAAAAGGCAGTATTAATTTGTTCATGAGGATTTTTCTAGTCGTTCCAATGGGCATCGATGATCTTTTGAATATGCGGATAGTCCTTATCCGTCTCGTCCAAGTCTTCACGTAGTTTAAGCAATTGATTTTTTAAATCGGCTATGGCTTGCCTGTAGTCTGGATTGCCATATTGGTTGTTCATTTCCTTGGGGTCTTTTTTTAGGTCGTAGAATTCCCATGCCACCGGGGTATGGTTCGTAAAATCGTTTCCCCAACTTTCTTTGTTCCATTCCGCATTGGGATCGTCCGTATCGACCCAATATTTTCCATAGAAGAATATCAATTTATAGTCCTTGGTGCGAATACCGAAGTGTGCCGGATTTTGGTGCTTGTGTGCCAAGTGCATCCAATAGCGATAGTAGGTGGCCTTTTGCCAATCAGTGGGTTCCACACCGGTCTCAAGAATGGATTTAAAACTTTTTCCCTGCATATAATCAGGCGTTTTTCCACCGGCCATTTCGATCATAGTGGGGGCAAAATCAGTATTGTTGATGATGGCATCCGTTCGGAAACCAGCCTTAATTTTTTCCGGATAGCGCACAAAGAATGGCATCCGCATCGATTCGTCATACATCCACCGCTTGTCGATATAGTCGTGCTCCCCGAGCATAAAGCCTTGATCACCGGTATAAACTATGATGGTGTTTTCCAGCAAGTTTTCCGCTTCTAGATAGTCCAAAAGGCGCTCGATATTGTCGTCGACCCCTTTGACACAACGTAGATATTTCTTTAGATAATCTTGATAAACCTTGCTAGCATATTCCCGTTCGGCAGGGTTCATTTCCCATTTTACATACTCTTCGGGTTTGATATCATCGACATTTCGGTATTTTTTATAAATGGTACTGTCGTTCCAATAGATGTTCATCGCCTGATTGCGGATCAGATTTCTATGGGAAACGGATGAACCGATGATGCGGGTCAGCGAATCGCTCTTTCCATGGGTTCCTACAGAACCATTGTTGCCATTGTCATAAAGGCTTTCCGGCTCGGGAATAAAGGTTTCCGCCAGATAATCCTCATAGCGGGGAGCATTCTCAAAATCGTCATGGGGTGCCTTGTAATGGTGCATCAAGAAAAATGGCTGGTCTTTGTTACGTTTGTTTTTCAGCCAATCCAGGGTAATATCGGTAATGACATCTGTGGAATGTCCCTTCGTCTTGATTACATTTTCCGGCCAAGGTTTTTCGCCCTGTACACGGAATTCGGGATCGAAATATTTTCCCTGCGAAGGTAAAACCTTGTAATAATCAAAAGCTGCAGGTTCATCATGAAGATGCCATTTGCCCACTATTGCGGTTTGATAACCTAACTCTTTCATTTCCTTGGGCAAATATTGTTTTTCAGGAGGAATGGTACCTTCCAAATCGATTACTCCGTTGGTCTGTGCCCGTTGACCTGTGATTATCGCTGCCCTGCTAGGGACACAGATGGCATTGTTGACGAAGGCGTTATCGAATATCATTCCTTCCTTTGCCAGTTTATCAAGGTTTGGGGTCGGATTCAAACTGGCCAACCGACTTTGGTAGATTCCAAAGGCTTGGGTAGTATGGTCATCGGCCATGATGTAGATGATATTGGGTTTTTGGGGTTCCGTTTCAGATTTTTGGTCACATGACAAAAGGCCCAACAAAAGGAGTAAAAAGGATAGGTACTGGATTTTGGAATCTGGCATGAAGTTTTTCATTTGTAACATTAATTATTAAATAATTAGGTCTTCAGACCCTATCCTGTTTTTTTCGCACGTACTCGCTGGGGATAATTCCGAACTGTTTCTTGAAACACTTCGAAAAATAGGATGCCGTATTGAAGCCTGTCATATACATGATTTCCTTGACAGACAAGTCGCTTTGCTCCAAAAGCTGTACAGCACGCTTCAGACGTATACTACGAATGAATTTGCTTGACGAAAGACCTGTAAGTTCCTTGAATTTTATATACAGATTGCTTCTGCTATGCCCCATTTCCTTGACCAACATTTCGACATTGAAATCTGTATTCATCATATGTTTTTCCACAATGTCCATCGCCGCCTGCAAAAAGCGTTCATCTGCCGAAGTAACAGTTACTTCCTTAGGCTGTAGTATTATCTCTTTATTAAAGCGCTCCCTAAGTTGTTTACGATAATTAATGATATTCGATAATTTCAACTGGAGCAGTTCCATATCAAAAGGTTTCCTTAAGTAATCATCAGCACCTATTTGCAGCCCTTCGAGTTCACTTTCTTGAGAAGCTTTGGCGGTAAGCAATATGATGGGGATATGACTGGTCGTTCCGTGGTTCTTAATTCGCCTGCTGAACTCTATCCCATCCATGACGGGCATTAGAATGTCGCTAATAATAATATTGGGAATTATTTTAAGAGCAACATCCAACCCTTCCTTTCCATTTTCGGCTTCGTAAATGGTGTACTCTTCATCCAAGACTTCTTTTATAAAGGTTCGTATATCGGAATTGTCATCCACAACCAGAAGTGTAGGTAGTTTGGACCGAGGTTTTGAAATACCCTCGTCGATAATATCATCGTTTAGGTCAATGGCCAAGGAATCAGTCTCCGAGGAACGTATCAGATAATCATTGTCGGATGATTCCTTGATACTAATGTCATCCTTCTTTGAATAGGCTTCTTTTTGTTTTGGCAGCCGTATCTCGAATAATGTGCCCATGTTTTCCTCGCTATTTATATCAATTGCTCCCTGATGTAACTCGATAAGACTTTTTGTGAAAGATAATCCGATGCCCACACCCTTGGGGTTTCCCTTATTTCCATCTTTATAATATCTTTCAAAAATTTGGCTCGTTTTGTTCTTAGAGATTCCAGGGCCGGTATCTTTCACTTTAATCAAAACGCATTCCGATGTACCAGAAGGTGCTTTGGAATTTTGAAGGACATCCGATTTTTTTTCATTCGAAATTTCTACCGTAATATTTCCGTTTTCCGGAGTGAATTTAAAAGCATTGGAAAGCAAGTTGTTCATGATCTTTTCAAGTGCATCGTGATCGAACCAAGCTTTAATAGACCTTTTTTGGGCCAGTATCTCAAAATTCAAAGATTTTTTATGTGCCAAAAACTGGAACGGCTCAGCAACTTCAGTTATAAACTCGACAATGTCACTGTTTCTGACTACTAGCCTCATTTTTCCTTGACTGATTTTCCTAAAGTCCAACAACTGGTCTACCAAACGCATCAAATAGTCGGTATTCTTTTCCATAAGGGAATATTGCCCCCGCACTTTTGACCATTCCAACTTTTGACCACGCTTTTTTAAATATTCCAAAGGCCCCTTAATCAAGGTCAAAGGGGTTCTAAGTTCATGGGAAATATTGGTAAAGAATTCCAATTTGGCCTGATGCAGTTCTTCCGATTTTTCTTTTTCCAAGTGTTCCAGCTCCAATTGGTGCTTTTTTGTCGTGCTAATAAAGGTGTATCTCCAAAACAGCCATAAAAGTCCTAATAACATTAATGAATAAATGGATTTGGCAAGGGTGGTGCACCACCATGGGTGTATTACTGTGACGTTCATTGCAACGGGTGTGGAATCCCATAGGTCATCGTTGTTAGATGCCTTTACTTTTAGGGTATAGGTATCGGGCTCAAGATTGGTATAGGTCGCAAAACGTTTTTCGGGTGAGGTTGTTATCCAATCTTTGTCAAAGCCTTCAAGCATATAGGCAAATTGATTTTTTCCCGGAGCGGCATAGTGCAGCGCTGAAAATTCAAAAGAAAAATTGTTCTCACTGTATTTTAATTCTATTTCTTCGGTGTCGTCAATATTTTTTTCGAGTACCACGCGGCCATTGATTTCTTCGCCGATTGCCACCGGTTTGTTGGAAATCAAAAAATTAGTGATAACGGTCTCGGCAGGAACTGTGTTTTCTGAAATATCCTTGGGATAGAATGCATTAAAACCGTTTACGCCTCCGAAAAGCAATTCGCCATCCTCGCGTTTTAGGCAGGCAAGTTCTTGAAATTCATTGTCTTGAAGACCATCGTTTTTGTCATAATTTTTAAAAGATTCCGTTTCGGGGTCGAACCGAGACAGCCCATTGTTCGTGGATAGCCATAAGCGACCTTTCCCATCTTCAAGAATTCCCTTGATGACATTGTTGGGCAGTCCGTCAACATCGGAATAAGAGATAAAAGTGTCGTCGCCTCCACTTTGGGATGGTACAAGTTTGTTAAGTCCACCGCCGAAGGTGCCTATCCAAAGATCTCCTTTGCTGCTTTCATGAATAGCCAATATGTAATTGTGACTGATAGCGTTTTGGTCGCCGATCTTATTTTGATAAATGGAGAATTTGGGCCTTTTATTTCCGGTTTCTTCAGATGGAAGTTTGCTAAGCCCCTTGGCCGTTCCGAACCAGATGTTTCCTTGACTGTCTTCGTAGATGTTTCTGATGATATTATTTGAAATGGTACCCTGACCGGATGGATGATGGGTAAAAACATCCTTGGAAAAACCGTCGGAACCATTGTTCGGTATCCATCGATGCACACCATCACCATACGTACCGATCCATAATCGTTGTTGGGAGTCGGTCAAAAGCGAAAAAACACTTCTGTCGATTTCATCCAAAGCTTCTATGTTTTCTTCCTTAATAGTGTCTGAAGATGATATATTCAAACGATAAAGACCTGGCACATTTTCGGCACCGATAAAAAGCATTTTTTTGCCATTTTGTTGAAGCTCCGAAAGCGCGAAGGGTTTTTTGATCCTATCAAGGACAATGAATTTGTCGTACATTCCGTCGTTGTCCTCTTCCCTAAGCATATTCAGCCCTCCACCTTCGGTACCGAACCACAAGGTACCGTTGCTATCTTCGAAAATGGCTCTTATCTTATCATAACTAAGGCTGTTCGGATCTTGGCTTTTTCTAATATGGGCAAATTGTTTTCTTTGGGGATCGTAAGAGTTGATCCCCCCTCCGTTGGTGCCGATCCAAATAATGCCGGTCTTATCAATGAATAAAGACTTAACAATGTTCTTGCTTAAACTGTGCCTATTTCTTGGATCGTATCTAAAATGGTCCACCAGTTTCGGAAATTTAGTCCCCTCTTCGTTTTTGAAGTATAATAGCCCATCGTTTGTGCCGAACCAAATATGGTTCTGCTGGTCGATAAGAATCGAATTGAAGAACCCATCATGAAATCGCCGAACTTTTATTGGGTCTGTACTCGTTCCTTGAATATAAACACCGTTTCCAGTTCCCAATATCAACCTGCCAAATCGGTCCTTGCCGATGCAGCCTACGGTATTTTTGGGCAGTCCGATGGCTTCGTTCATCGATTGAATAAAATAATCGCCCTTATTGTCACGCGTTGCCCTATAAAGCCCTTGGGCACCACCTAGCCATATTTGGCCAGTGTCGTCCTCATAAATAGAATAAATAGTGTTCTCATTGGAACTTGATAAATTGGAACTTTGTTGAACATAAAAACGTTGAAAAGCCACAGAGTCTTTCGATTTTTCCAAATCTAGCAGGTTGATACCACTATCCGTTCCAACCCACAATCGATTCTTACTGTCGAGCAACATTGAGGTAACAATGTCATTGCTGAGACTTGTCTTATTATTTTTATCATTTATGTATTGGGTAAAGGTCTGGGTGCCTCTATCAAAATAATTAAGACCGTTACCTGTGGTTCCTATCCAGAGATTTCCACTTCCGTCGCCTACAATTTCGTAAATAAGGTTACTACTGATGCTTTTGGGGTCATTACCGTTGGGTTGATAAATGGTAAACGAGTAACCATCATATTTGTTAAGTCCATCGTGGGTTCCGAACCACAAAAAACCTTTTCTGTCTTGGTAGATAGTATTGATGTCATTTTGCGACAACCCTTCGTTGGTGTTAATATGGTCAAAATAAACTGAGTTTTGGCCGAAGCAAAGTTGAGCTATACCTAAAACATAAGTAAGTACAAGAGCCAATTTTGCAGGTATCCTATTTGTGGTAATCGGTCTCATACTTTTGAAGATAACAAATCCTACTAAAATTACCTATTAACAATTGGGCGTTGGCATTTAATGCAGGATTCAGATTTTGCCAAGCCTAAAGTTAAAAATAATCAAAAGCAAGTGGGTCAACAGATGTTCAGAACACTAGAACAAATGGATAGATGTTCGGAAATATTGGATTCTAACTATTTGTAACTAACAGAAGTAAATCAAGCAATTTTGTTCGAAAGTCGTATGACTCTAATGTATGCGCATTTAATCATAAAATCACAATAAATAGATAACTGCCATTTGTTATAATCGTTTTATTAAACTGCCGTTTCATAGGCCTATCTTATGAGACCACTTAACTCATTCTCAAAGTGTCCCAATCGTGGTCTCTTTTAGTAGTTTAGTTAATTGACCTTTTGCGGGACTAAGAAAGTATATTTAAGCGGTCCTTTAAACTAACTGCCAATACGCTTTTTATCTTTTCAAAAATACTGGTCACACTATCCAAATTATTTGTAACAAAAATCATAAAAGTTTGTTACAAAATAATTGACTTTACATGTAAGTAAAATATCGTCGACCTGTTTTAATTAGGCATATTTGAAAAGTTCAACTGATGAGATTTTGAAATAATCAGATCGATATCTTTACTCAAAAAGTTAGAACTCTGTCCGTTTGAGGTCACAATTTTTATAAAGCTCTTTAAACCATGTGTTTATAGAGCTTTTTGTTTTTACCTAAATATTCAGTTTTACCAGTATGCTTCTTGTTTTCAGCACTTTAAAGGTTTGAACTTTTAATTAATTTCAAAGCTTCCCTGTTTTGTAAAATTAATCTCATATTAGATTTCAACTCTTCACAAAAAGCGGATTTTGTAAAGAGTATAACTTTTTTAGAAGTATATTTTAGGGTGTTTAACTACAATCCTGGAACAATGGCCAAGCAGCATAAAGTAAAGAGAATAGCCAAACTTTTGACAAAAACCCTTTATCACAATTAAATATTGAAAATCAAGGATTACAAGTATTAATGTAATTTCTTATATTGCTTTGCCTCATTTATTACAATCCATTTTTTACCAAACGAAAAAGCGACCTGTTAAGGCCGCTTTAAATGTTTTCACAACGGAATAATCCTTATTGTGAATTGCTTTCAGGTTGTAAATATATAAAAAGTAATGGATTTCGGCGTTACGGTTTTCCGTAGCCAGAAAGTTGTTTTAATAACTAGCTTAAACAAAAAATATATGAAGCGAGTATTGGGATTGGATTTGGGCACTACAAGTATTGGTTGGGCGTTAGTAGAAGAATCGGAAAACAAAGAAGAATCAAAAATCATTAAATTAGGAGTTCGGGTTAATCCATTAACAGTTGATGAGAAGATAAACTTTGAAGGCGGTAAACCCATAACTACAAATGCTGAAAGAACACTAAAACGTGGTGCACGTAGAAATCTTGATCGATACCAACTGCGTCGTGATTACCTTATAAGAGAATTAAAGAAAGAAGGGTTCATTACAGAGGCAACACCTCTTACTGAAATAGGTAAGAACACAACACATCAAACTTTATCGCAAAGAGCAGTTGCCGCCGGCGATAAGGTTTCTTTAGAAGATTTAGCTAAAATTCTATTAGCAATTAACAAAAAAAGAGGCTATAAAAGTAGTCGGAAATCCAAAGAGGAAAATGACGGCATAGCTATAGACGGGATGGCAGTTGCAAAGATTTTATACAATGATAAATTAACGCCTGGTCAATATGCATATGGCTTATTAACAAAAAAGAAAAAGTACATCCCAAACTTTTATCCTTCAGACTTGAAAGCTGAATTTAATGCAGTATGGAAAAAGCAAGAAGAATTTTATCCTGAATCGCTAACGCCTAAACTCTATCAAGAATTACAAAGCAAAAATAAAGGGCAAACGTGGACTATCTGCTCAAAACACTTTCAGATTGAAGGAATTACGTTAGAAGGAAACCGAACAGAACAAAAGCTAAAACGATATGAACTTAGAGTTGAAGGACTATCGACTAAACTAAGTCCCGAACACCTTGCTATTGTACTGCAAGAAATTAATAATGATATTAACGGAACAAGCGGTTATTTAGGAAAGATAAGTGACCGAAGCAAAGTGCTTTGCATTGACAAATTGACGGTTGGGCAATATCTACACACCCAAATAAAGAAAAACCCACATACTTCGCTTAAAAATCAAGTGTTCTACCGCCAAGATTACCTCGATGAGTTTGAACAAATTTGGGAAACACAAGCAAAATTCCATCCGGCATTGACACAAGAATTAAAGGCTAAAATAAGAGATGTTATCATCTTTTATCAACGCCCGCTAAAATCACAAAAAGGTTTGTTGAGCTTCTGTTTGTTTGAAAGTTGGCAACAAGAATATTTTGATGAGGTTAAGCAAAAAAATAGGAAACGAACCATTGGGCAGCGAGTTATTCCTAAATCCTCACCGCTATTTCAGGAGTTTAAAATTTGGCAGAACATCAACGACCTTGAATTTAAGTACATAGGTAAATCGCAAAATACTCCAGAGAAGGACGTCTATAAACTAGAAGAGGAGGATAAAAAGTTACTTTTCGAGGAAGCTAATCTAAGAGGAGATTTGAAAACCGCTGCGGTATTAAGACTTTTGGGACTATCCTCAAGGGAATGGAAAATCAATTTTAAAGACGGAATACGTGGTAATACCACAAACGAGAAACTTTTTAATGTATATCAAGAAATCGCTAGGAGAGAAGGATACGGAATTGATTGGAAAAAGAATTCAGCCCTAGAGATTCTTGAAGAATTGAAAAGTATCTTTCCTACCATTGGTATTGATGCTTCAATAATGGAATTTGATGGAAATGTAAGGGGCAATCCAAACAGTAAGCAGTCAAGCTACGAGTTGTGGCATTTGCTCTATTCGGCAGGTGATGACTCAATAATTTCGGAAGAAGATAAGTTAGTTTATGGCAATGCAGATGTCAATCTGAAAAAGAAATTACATTTAAAATATGGTTTCAAGCCAGAATATGCAGCAATGCTTGCCAGTGTAACGTTTCCCAACGATTATGGCAGTCTATCGGCAAGAGCTATCAAAAAGATGCTACCCCATTTACAGGAAGGACTCAATTATTATGAAGCTTGCGACAAAGCGGGATATAATCATTCCAATAGTTTGACTTCCGAAAAAAATAACAAACGAGAATTAAAGGAAAGACTAGAAATATTAGGTAAGAACAGTCTTCGCAATCCTGTGGTTGAAAAAATACTCAATCAAATGATTAATGTGGTCAATCAAATATGTGATACGTACGGTAAGCCTGAAGAGATAAGGATTGAGTTGGCAAGAGAGTTAAAGAAATCTGCAAAAGAGCGTTTGGAAACAACTAAGTACATTAATTCTGCCACAAAAGTGAATTTAGACATTGCTAAGAAGATTCAACAACAATTCGGCTTTACACCTACTAAAAATGATATCGTAAAGTATAAATTATGGGAAGAGCTGGCACCTCGTGGTCATAAAAGTTTATTTTCTGATACCTACATTCCTCTTGAGGAATTATACAGCAAGAAAATAGATATAGAACATATTCTACCGAAGGCGCTTATATATGACGATTCTTTTTCAAATAAGACTTTAGCATATCGCCATGTAAACCTGAAAAAGGCCAATCGTACCGCGATCGATTTTATAACCCAAGACAATAACGCAGAACTAGAAAACTACATTGAACGGATTGAAGCCTTATATAATAAAGGCAAAGGAACTATAAGCAGAGGTAAGCGTGACCGACTTTTGAAAAGCGCAAAGGATATTAAAGAAGGTTTTATAGAACGTGATTTAAGAAATAGTCAATATATCTCAAAAAAGGCACGTACTATGCTACACGAGGTTTTTAAAAATGTAACGCCTACCACGGGAAGGATTACAGATAAACTTCGAGAAGACTGGGGAATCATTAATGTATTGAAAGAACTCAATTTACCAAAATATCGAGCAGTTGGTCTCATTGAATTTGAAGAACGAAAGAACCACAAAAAAATCGAAAAGATAAAAGATTGGACCAAGCGGAACGACCATAGGCATCACGCGATGGATGCCCTTGCCGTGGCATTTACTACGCACAACCACATTCAATACATCAATAACCTAAACGCCCGTAGAGATGAGACGCACGATAAACATAAGGTCATAAAAAATATCCAAAACCTAATTACGCATAAGGTTGAGGATGACAAGGGGAATTATAAACGCAAGTTCGTAAAACCACTGCCAAATTTCAGAAGTGAGGCTAAGAAACACCTCGAGGCTATACTAATCTCCTTTAAGGCCAAAAACAAAGTGGTTACCCGAAATGTCAATAAAACCAAAAAAGAAGGCGGTTTCAATACTTCACTTGAACTCACTCCGAGAGGGCAGTTACATAAAGAATCGGTTTATGGAAAGTCAAAAGTGCCCAAGGACAAACCCACAAAGATTAATAAGAACTTCACTTTAATTGAAGCGCAACAAATTATAAATTTTGGGCAACGAAAGCTGGTTTTAAAACATTTGGCACAATCAAACAATGATTCTAAGAAAGCTTTTGAAACAAAAACCCTTAAAAAGCAACCTTTACTATGGAACGATGAACCACTTAAAGAGGTGCTTTGTTTTGATGAAATCTACACTATAAGAAAAGACGTTGCGCCTGGGTTGAAACTTGATAAAATTGTAGATGAGGGCATACGGGAAATTCTTGAAAAGCGTAAAGCAGCCTTTAATGGAAATGACAAGGAAGCTTTTTCAGATTTGGATAAAAATCCAATTTGGCAAAATAAGGAAGAAAGGATAGCTGTAAAAAAAGTGACCATAACCGGAGTAAGTAATGCAGAAGCCTTGCACTATAAAAAAGACCATTTAGGAGAAGAAATACTAATTGATAATGATGAAAAAATTCCAGTAGACTACGTAAGTCTTGGGAACAACCATCACGTTGCTATTTATGAAGATGATAAAGGAAAATTACAAGAAAAAGTAGTGTCCCTTTATGAAGCGGTAGAAAGAGTGAATCAAAAGCTACCAGTAATTGATAAAGAATGTAATGCCCACTTAGGATGGCAATTTAAGTTTACAATGAAACAAAACGAAATGTTTGTTTTTCCTTCGGAAGAATTCAAACCTCTAGAAATTGATTTGATGGATGAGAAAAATGTCACATTGATCAATAAACATTTGTTTAGGGTTCAGAAAATTGCAACTAAAAATTATATGTTCCGTCACCATCTAGAAACTGAATTGATAGATTTAAAAGAAACAAGAGGTCTGAGCTGGGAAAGCATACGAAGTACAGAGCCTTTAAGGAATCTAGTTAAAGTTAGAATTAATCATATTGGTAGAATAGTACAAATAGGAGAATACTAAGCGATGATAAAACGCACCCTCTTTTTCGGAAACCCCGCCTATCTAAGCACTAAAAACCAACAATTGGTTGTCAACTTCCCCGAAGAAGATAAAAAGGAAGCCACCATCCCCATAGAAGATTTAGGCTATATCGTATTGGAAGACCCACAGATCACCATTACTAACGGACTCATCAGGAAACTGGTGGAGAACAAAACGGCGGTCATTACCTGCGACCAACAACATTTGCCCTGTTCCATTCTACAGCCTTTTGTGGGCCATACCGAACAGACCGAGCGTATGCGGTACCAATTAAATGCAAGTCAACCGCTCAAAAAGAACCTATGGCAACAAACAATTGAGGCCAAAATCGACAATCAGGCCAATCATTTGCTACGACGTGAAAAGAATGCATTAAAATTGAAGCGATGGGTAAAACAAGTAAAGAGTGGCGACACCGGCAATCACGAGGCCATTGCTGCGGCCTATTATTTCCAGACCCTTTTTAGTGAAGTCGAAGGCTTTAGCCGAAACCAAAAAGGGGTGCCACCCAACAATCTGTTGAATTATGGCTATGCTATTTTAAGGGCGGTCACCGCCAGGGCCTTGGTCAGCAGTGGCATGCTACCTTCGGTCGGTATTTTCCACAGAAATAAATACAATGCCTTTTGCTTGGCCGATGATATCATGGAACCCTATCGCCCCTTTGTAGATGCTGTAGTATTTGAGATGGTTGAGACGGGTGGAAACATTAGTGAACTAAGTACAAGTTTAAAATCACAATTATTGATGATACCTGCTCTTGATGTGCTCTTGGACGATAAGTGGAGTCCTTTGATGGTGGCCATGAGTAGAACAACGAATAGTTTATTCGAATGTTTTCAAGGTAGTAGCCGAAAAATTCTGTATCCGGTGTTCCAAATAGAATGGCGTCCCTCCTAACATGGAGGGACTGAGGGAAGTATGCTAGCGGCGGATTAAATACAACTATGAATACAAATCATTTTTCCCGTTTAAATCAATACCGTAGCATGTGGGTACTCGTACTTTTTGATTTGCCGACCGAAACAAGAAAAGACCGTAAGGCCGCCACTCGCTTTCGCAAAAATCTGTTGGACGATGGGTTCAATATGTTCCAGTTCAGTATCTATTTGCGTTTTTGCGCCAGTCGAGAAAACTCCGCTGTACATATCAAACGCACCAAGATGAACCTGCCCAAACAAGGCAAGGTCTGTATTATGCAGATAACGGATAAACAGTTTGGGATGATAGAACTTTTTCACGGTCAAAAAGAAGTAGACCCCGAGACCCCGAGCCAACAGTTAGAATTATTTTGAATGAAAATTGTCCGGTCGAGTGCAGTCAAGACCTCCATCAGCACAATAGTTCTCAAATCCTGATAAAGCACATAAAAAACAAGATACCAGCCTGTTATGGCGGGTATCCTGTGAATCATTCTAAAAATAGAATTTCTGAAAGCAATTCACAACAAACTCATATTGTTTCTCACATTGCTCAAACCTGTGAATCATTCTAAAAATAGAATTTCTGAAAGCAATTCACAACACTCAAGCTCTGTTAAGGAAGACTCTTTGTCCTGTGAATCATTCTAAAAATAGAATTTCTGAAAGCAATTCACAACTATGTCCTCTTTGTTTAGCATCCAATCGTCCCTGTGAATCATTCTAAAAATAGAATTTCTGAAAGCAATTCACAACTGAAGCCAGTAGCGCATTTCTCAATGGAAACCTGTGAATCATTCTAAAAATAGAATTTCTGAAAGCAATTCACAACTAAGCCAAAGAACCTTCTTTAATGGCATACCTGTGAATCATTCTAAAAATAGAATTTCTGAAAGCAATTCACAACATACTAAACACAGGCGCGGATTCAGAATTTCCTGTGAATCATTCTAAAAATAGAATTTCTGAAAGCAATTCACAACGATATTACAGATAATACCTATGTTAGTGACCTGTGAATCATTCTAAAAATAGAATTTCTGAAAGCAATTCACAACATTTCCGTCGGCATTATGGGCATTCACAATCCTGTGAATCATTCTAAAAATAGAATTTCTGAAAGCAATTCACAACTGTGACAATGGCTTCTTGTTTTGTCCCTTTCCTGTGAATCATTCTAAAAATAGAATTTCTGAAAGCAATTCACAACCCCATCCTTGTGATAAGCTTCGATCGTAGGCCTGTGAATCATTCTAAAAATAGAATTTCTGAAAGCAATTCACAACATGCAAAACGCCGATTCGTTATGACTCCAACCTGTGAATCATTCTAAAAATAGAATTTCTGAAAGCAATTCACAACTCAATACTTCATCTTCACCGAAGGGGTATTCCTGTGAATCATTCTAAAAATAGAATTTCTGAAAGCAATTCACAACAGATGAAAGCTTTACACAAGCTCTTATGATCCTGTGAATCATTCTAAAAATAGAATTTCTGAAAGCAATTCACAACGACAACCATATCGCTTCTTTCAGCCGTATCCCTGTGAATCATTCTAAAAATAGAATTTCTGAAAGCAATTCACAACGAATTATAAATCAATACGACAACGGAACAGCCTGTGAATCATTCTAAAAATAGAATTTCTGAAAGCAATTCACAACTACAAAACCAATCTTATCGAAAAGTGTACTCCTGTGAATCATTCTAAAAATAGAATTTCTGAAAGCAATTCACAACCTCTTTGAAGTTCTCTTTGAGCAATTCGACCTGTGAATCATTCTAAAAATAGAATTTCTGAAAGCAATTCACAACAGAAGACCTTTTCTTAATCAACACTTCGGACCTGTGAATCATTCTAAAAATAGAATTTCTGAAAGCAATTCACAACGTGTCAGCTTAGCTTTTAAATCCTGTTTGGCCTGTGAATCATTCTAAAAATAGAATTTCTGAAAGCAATTCACAACATGAAACCAATTGATGTGGCCTTGACTTTTCCTGTGAATCATTCTAAAAATAGAATTTCTGAAAGCAATTCACAACGATACGGACTTCATTCACAACCTTTGCCAACCTGTGAATCATTCTAAAAATAGAATTTCTGAAAGCAATTCACAACTAGGCGCACCGTTTTGTACCAAAGCGGCACCCTGTGAATCATTCTAAAAATAGAATTTCTGAAAGCAATTCACAACTGGTGCGGGGCCGCTTCTGAGTCTAAACTTCCTGTGAATCATTCTAAAAATAGAATTTCTGAAAGCAATTCACAACGGCGAAATTGTAGCCTTCCCTAAAAATGTAGCCTTCCCTAAAAATAGGACAGCTTAAAATTAGAATTTTCTAACTTTAAATTTTGACTGTCACATGAAAAAAAGCAAGTTTACAGAGAGC